>TARA_R110000851_G_scaffold181511_2_pt1 | contig 843491 bp, 766 predicted proteins | sample TARA_R110000851 | Tara Oceans TARA_R110000851 (sample SAMEA4397627) | marine metagenome | biome: Polar Biome; feature: [DCM] deep chlorophyll maximum layer (ENVO:01000326); material: water (ENVO:00002006), including particulate matter (ENVO:01000060) such as... | depth 17 m
TAAGCCATTGTGCTGATCGGAGTTTGCGATATGGGCATGCATATCAGCCTGAGGCGCGTCGACGAGGTTTTCACGTGCGTCAAACACCTTGAGGCAGGCGCCGCACCGAACCAGTCCGTTGGCCGCCTGGAGATGGGCCGGCATAGCCCGGAAAGAAAGCGAGCAACTGGGGCAGCGGGTGATGATTTCGTTCATGGTTGGTTGCCGGGAAATCGCCTGTGTCGAGCCGCTAGTTTAGCGGTATGACTCAACGCTTGGTAGCGGTGAGTCTGACCCATTGCTCACGGCTGGCAGGGGGGGCGAAATCAAACCAGGGTGCATAGGCAGACATCACTTCGTCGGCCTGGGTGTCAATGATACCGGAAAGGCAGAGGGCGCCACCGGGCAGGGTGAGCGCGTTCAGTTTCGGCGCCAGCGATACGAGCGGCCCCGCCAGGATGTTGGCGATGACCAGATCAGTGGCGATCGGTGGTGCCTGCTCCGGCAGGTAGGTCAGTACCTTTTCTGGCGCCAGCTTATTGCGCTGGGCGTTGTCTGTGGTCGCCAGCAGTGCCTGATGGTCGATATCAATGCAGTTGGCCGAGTCTGCACCGAGCAGCAGGGCGGCAATGGCGAGAATGCCGGAACCGCAGCCGTAATCAGTGACGGTTTTCCCGGCCAGCTCGATGCCGTCGAGCCACTGCAGGCAAAGAAAGGTGGTCGGGTGTGTGCCGGTGCCAAACGCGAGTCCCGGATCCAGCAGCATGTTGATTGATGAGGGTTCCGGTGGTGCGAGCCAGCTCGGGCAAATCCATAGGCGTTTACCGCAGCGGATAGGTTGGTAGTGTTGCATCCACTCCCGTTCCCAATCGCGATCTTCCAGCGGTGACCAGCGGTAATCAGGCAGTTGGCCGTCCAGCTGCTCCGTCAGTTGATGGGTCACCCGCTCAGTGGATATTCCGGCATCGAACAGGCCGGTAATCCGGGTTTGCTGCCACAGGGGGGTTTCTCCCAGAGCGGGCTCCAGGATGGGTTGATCAGCATTGTCTTCGAAGGTAACGGAGACGGCGCCGCTGTCCAGCAGGGCATCTTCAATGGTTTCGGCAGATTGGCGCGAGCTGTTAATGATCAATTGTAGCCAGGGCATATGACCTCTGTGGAACAAAAAGCCCCGGTATACGGGGCCTGCTTAAGCTTGCTTGTTGGCTGAAAGCTCAGTGGTATTCCTGGGGTTAGTCTAGAGATTGAGCTTTTTTTCCAGATAGTGAATGTTCACCCCGCCTTTGCGAAAATTGGCATCACAGACCAGGTCCCGCTGCAGGGTAATATTGGTTTTGATCCCCTCGATATGCAGCTCGTCGAGAGCGTTGGCCATGCGTGACAGGGCCGCTTCCCGGGTCTGGCCGTAAGTGATGATCTTGCCGACCAGCGAGTCGTAATAGGGTGGAACGGTATAGCCCGCATAGATGTGGGAGTCGACGCGCACCCCGTTGCCGCCGGGTGGGTGGTAGGCAGTAATTTTGCCGGGGCTGGGCATAAAGGTGACAGGATCTTCTGCGTTGATGCGACATTCGAAGGAATGCCCCCGAAAAATGATGTCGCTCTGGCGAAGGCTGAGCTTTTCGCCGCTGGCGATCAGCAGTTGCTGCTTGACGATATCGACCCCGGTAATCATTTCGGTGACCGGGTGCTCCACCTGAACCCGGGTGTTCATCTCGATAAAGAAGAACTGCCCGTTTTCGTAGAGAAACTCGAACGTGCCCGCCCCCCGGTAGCCAATTTTTACACAGGCGTTGACGCAGGCTTCCAGTACTTGCTGGCGCGCATCATCGGGAATGCCAGGTGCTGGGGCTTCTTCGAGTACTTTCTGGTGACGCCGCTGCAGGGAGCAGTCGCGATCACCAAGGTGAATGGCATTCCCCTGGCCATCGGAGAGCACCTGGACCTCCACGTGACGGGGGTTTTCCAGGAATTTTTCCATGTAGACCGTTTCATCGCCAAAGGCAGATTTTGCCTCTGATCGGGTCACCTGAATGGCTTTCAGCAGTTCACTTTCTTCGCGCACCACTCGCATGCCTCGACCACCGCCCCCTGCGGCTGCTTTGATAATCACCGGGTAGCCCACTTCCAGACCAACAGCGCGGCTGCGATCTTCATCATCGGTGAGGGGGCCATTTGAACCCGGCACAGTGGGCACACCCGCCTTGCGCATGGCGTCAATGGCTGCGACCTTGTCGCCCATCATGCGGATTACACCGGCCGTGGGGCCGATAAAGATAAAGCCGCTTTTTTCTACCTGCTCGGCAAAGTCAGCATTTTCAGCCAGAAAGCCATAGCCGGGGTGCACCGCATCGGCATTAGTGATTTCCATAGCGCTGATGATGGCGGGAACATTCAGGTAGCTCTGGCTGGAGGGGTTGGGCCCAATGCAGACTGTTTCGTCGGCCAGCAGCACATGTTTCAGGTTGACGTCGGTCTTGGAGTGGGCGGCCACGGTTTTAATGCCGAGTTCCTTGCAAGCGCGCAGAATGCGCAGTGCAATTTCGCCCCGATTGGCAATAAGCACTTTTTTCAGCATTGCTGATGCTCCTGTGGGCTACGGCTCAAATAATCATGACCAGTGGTTGATCGAATTCAACGGGCTCGCCGTCTTCCACCAAAATGGCACTAACGGTGCCGGCTTTGTCCGCTTCAATCTGGTTCATCATTTTCATGGCTTCGACAATGCAGAGTACTTCGCCAGCCTTGACCTGCTGTCCGACCTCTATAAAGGCGCTTGAGCCGGGTGACGGTGAGCGGTAAAAAGTGCCAACCATCGGTGATTTGACGGCGTGGCCAGCGGGTTCGGCGGGCGTTTCCGGCTCGGCAGTGGTCGTTGCCGCACTCGTCGGGGCAGGTTGCTGAGGTGCCTGCATCTGTGCGGGCATCATCATGGGCATCGACATGACGCCGGGGCCATTCCTGCTGATCCGGACAGACTCTTCGCCTTCCTTGATTTCGATTTCGCCAATATCGGACTCTTCGAGCAGTTCAATCAGCTTTTTGATTTTTCTAATATCCATCTGCGGTTGCTCCAAATGGTGTGAAAGTTTGAATCAGGTATCCAGTTGTTTCAGTGCGGCTTGCAGTGCCAGAGCATAGCCTTGGCCGCCCAGTCCGCAAATAACGCCTCTGGCTATGTCGGAGAAAAAAGATTGGTGCCGAAAGGCTTCACGAGCATGCACATTGGACAGGTGAACTTCTATAAAGGGGATATCAACGGCCAGTAGTGCGTCGCGCAGGGCAATGCTGGAATGGGTTAACGCCGCAGGGTTGAGAATAATAAAGTTCACCCCTTCCCTGCTGGCTTCATGTACCCGTTCCACCAGTTCGTATTCAGCATTGCTTTGCAGTGTGAGTAAGTGGTGCCCCTGTTCTGCCGCCTGATCGGTCAGCTGTTGGTTGATATCCTGCAGAGTTTCGCTGCCGTACAGCGTTGGCTCGCGAGTGCCGAGGAGATTCAGGTTGGGGCCGTGTAATACCAGTATGGTGGCCATAATGTCCCCGCCGGTGGGATGTTATAAAACAATTAACAAAAAACAGCCTCTGGGGCTGGTCAATGGGTGGGAGTCTGCAACAAAAATGAAAAGCTGTCCAATTTTTTATAGTTTGCGGATTTTAGCTTCTTTTTGACACATGTTTAACGAAAATAACTGTTTTATCGGTGCCGGTGTTAAGTCGTTTGGGCCGTTTTGTGCCTGTTTTCCGGTAGTTGGCTGAGGATGGCAGCAAATTCTTGCTATATTCAGCAACTTCTGTGAAATAAGGCCTATTTTTGCATAAGCTGCGGCGATATGGTGGCTATCACGATGCTTTCTGTCAGTAGTTGAGGCAAAATTACGGGCTGGCGGTGTCCTTTTCGGTAAAACAGGTAAAGGGGCACACCAGATCGCTGATGGAGATTGAGTAGTTGGGTGATCTCTGGATTGTAGTTGGTCCAGTCACCCTTGAGGTACGTAATCTGCTGCTCGGCAAAAGCCGAAGTGATTCGTGTTGAGCTCAATGCCATTTTTTCATTGGCGAGACAGGTGATACACCAGTCGGCCGTGAGATTGACGAAAACGGCGTCGCCCTGATCAAGCAGCTGTTGCAGCCTCGCTTCGGTATAGGGTTCCCAGTGGGTGGCCTGTGTCCCGCTGCCCCGGTAAGTTTGCCAGGGGAGAATCAGGGCAATGATGACGGCGGTCAACGCAATCAGTCGGGTGAATGGCGTTTTGCGCAGTTTGAGCAGCCAGAGGGCAAAGAGTATCAGTACAATACCCGTGACCATCGCGATGACCGTGTCGCTGCCCGCTTGCCTGCCCAACACCCAGAGGAGCCAGGCACCACTCAGGTAAAGGGGAAAGGCGAGAAACTCCTTGAACGTGACCATCCAGGGGCCGGGGCGGGGAAGTCGGGTGCCCAGCCATGGCCACCAGGACAGCAAGAGCAGCGGTAGCGCCATACCCAGACCCAGAAACATAAATACCGACAATGCGATCCAGACCGGTTGTACCAGCGCAAAGCCCAGCGCTGTTCCCATGAAAGGTGCCGTGCAGGGGCTGGCAACGACAGTGGCCAGCAGGCCCGTCATGAAGGAGGATTGCAGGCTGTGGCCTGCGGTGGTGGCGTGGCCCAGGTTCATCAGTCCCGTACCCAGCGTGAGTAGTCCGGAAAAGCTCAAACCCATCAGGATGAAAAGATAAGCCAGCAGGCCGACAAACACCGGTGATTGAAGCTGGAAGCCCCAGCCCACTGCCTCACCTGTTTGCCGCAGTGCAATAAGGAGTCCTGCAATGGCGATGAAGCTGAGCACGACGCCCAGTGTGTACGCCAGACCGTGCAGATGTCGGCCATGGGGGCCGAGATGCTGGCTGGTGAGACTCAGTGCCTTGATCGAGAGTACTGGAAAAACACAGGGCATCAGGTTGAGAATGATGCCGCCCAGTAGCGCAAACAACAGGATGAGGTAAAGGCTTGTGGCGGGCGAGCGCACTGGGGGCGGTTCCGCTGCCATAGCCACCGAGTCGACATCGGCGATGGATGCGATGCCGGTGTCCGGATCAATAGTGACTTTCTGGGTTCGAGGCGGGTAGCAGAGCCCCGCATCGGCGCATCCCTGAGACTCGACGAACAGGGTGCGAGCAGAAGGAGGCAGTGGCAGGCCAAAGGTAACCTGTTCATAATAAACGGTCAGCTCTCTTTCATAGTACTCGTCATAAATCTGCTTTCCCGCCGGAAAGTCTGGTTTGGCCTCAATCGGTTGCCAATCGCGGTCAAGCAACTGAAAACGGTGTTGGTAGAGGTAATACCCCGGCGCTATTTGCCAGTCCAGTGACAGTTGCCCGGCCTCTGTGGATACTTCCAGCTGATAGGCCTCGTCAATGGGCAGGAAGGTGGCATCGGTGCCCAGTAGATTGGCTGATGAGGACGAAGGGAATATCTGCTCTGCATTGGTAAGGCAGGCGACGAACAACAGCAAAATTGTCAGGATACTGGGGAGCCGTAGATGCATTCGGACTTCTCTGTAATGTTGCAGTCGTTTATTGCGGCCTGAATCACCGTTGTCAAGCCAGCATTAAAAAGATCTCCGGCAACGAGCAGCCGTCAATCTGCAGATCATGAGACAGGCGTTTGCGGAACCAGTTCGTATTGTACGGAGCCGGCGAGATAGAGGCGAGTCATTTGCCGGTACCCATGGCAGTGTTATAGTCGTCACCCTGAGTGGGAGAGAACGATTTGTCATTTTTGAAACGTTATTTTGCTATTTTTCCAATATTGTTAATAGCCCAGGTCAACGCCGGAGAGCTGTTGGTGGGTGAAGCCTATATCCGTGGATTGCCACCGGGTCAGACGGTTACTGCGGCCTTTATGACGATCCGGAACGGCTACGATCATGATTGCCGCCTGCTGGGCGCCGACACACCGGTCGCGGATCGTGCTGAACTTCACCAGCACAGTCACCAGGGCGGTGTCATGTCCATGCGCCGGGTTCCGGGGTTGAGCATTCCCGCCGGTAGCCAGGTGAACCTGAAGCCAGGCGGTTACCATCTGATGCTGTTTGGTCTGAAGACGCCTCTGGTGGATGGCGAGGCGTATCCCCTCAGCCTGTTGTTTGAAACCTGCCCTGACGTTCAACTCAACGTTCCTGTGCGCGATGTATTACGAGAAGGTGGTGGCCGATGAAGATGACCGACAAGATCAAGTCATGGCGCAATGGCATTGCCGATGATGCCCGGGAGTTTCGTGCCGAAGGGGCTGTAACCGGTTTCCCCTGGTGGCGTACGGCCCTGTGGTTAGTGGGCGTATATCTGCTGGTGGTCTTGCTGATCGGATGGTATTGGACAGAAGAGCCACCATTATTTGACGTCAGTGAAAATACTGCCCAGCGGGCTGAACGTCAGGTTTCGGGCAGCACCGCTACGGCCACCCTGATTACGGTAATTGAAACCCTGCTGGAAAAACGCGGCGGGTATTTGAGCAATGATATTGCGCCGCCCGGGATCTGGCTGGATAACCTGCCGAACTGGGAGTACGGGGTCATTATTCAGGTGCGTGATTTCAGTAAGGCCATGCGTGAGGCATTCAGCCGATCGCGTTCCCAGTCTACTGAGGACGGTGATTTGGCATTGGCAGAACCACGCTTGAACTTCGACCATCACAGCTGGGTATTGCCTGCGACGGAGTCGGAGTACCGGGCCGGAATCCGCTACCTTGAAAGCTATCTAGCACGGCTGGCTGACGACAATACCGGCGCGAGGTTCTACCCGCGCGCCGACAGCCTGCGCTACTGGCTGGGCACCGTTGAAACCCGTCTGGGGAGTCTCTCGCAGAGACTCAGTGCCAGTGTCGGCCAACGGCGAATCAATATGGATCAGATAGAGCTGGACAGGCAGGACAGCTCAGGTCAGGCTTTTGAGGTCAATGTTAAAACGCCCTGGCTGGAATTGGATGACGTCTTTTATGAGGCAAGGGGCACCACCTGGGCGCTGGTTCATCTACTCAAGGCGGTTGAGGTGGAGTTTGATGAGGTGTTGCGCAAGAAAAATGCCAGGGTCGGGTTGCAGCAGATTATTCGTGAGCTGGAATCGAGCCAGGAGCCTGTCTATAGCCCGATGGTGCTGAATGGTGGCGGGTTTGGCCTGCTGGCCAATCATTCACTGGTGATGGCGTCCTACGTCAGCCGGGCAAATGCTTCGATTATCGACTTGCGAGACCTGCTTGATCAGGGTTGATCGCGCTGTTTTGAGCAACAGCGTCAAAAGTGACTATGGTACCTGCGACCTATGAGTGTTGATATCCAGTCTGAGTTCAGGCGTGATGCGCTGTTTGACCGCAGTCTGGAGAATGTATTGCTCAACACCCAAACGCTGGGCGTGTTGTTGCTGGACAGTCGTCTGGTGATCAGATACTGGAATCAATGGCTGGGAGAGTGGACCGGTATGTCGCCGGCAGATGTAGCCCAGCGCGCTTTTGATTCACTGTTCCCCGCTCTGGTTGGCGGTCCATTTGCCCAGGCGATAGATGAGGCCCTGTTTCAGGGTGTCGAGACCCATTGGAATCAACGGGAGAATCCGGATTTTCTCGATTCGACCGATTCGATCATGGCGGGCAATCGTCGCGAGTTGCCTCTGCATCGCGTGAGCTTTTCGCCACTGGAATTACCCGATGTCGGCCACTGTTGTCTGATTCAGATAGACGAAGCGCCGTTTGACGCAGCGCTGGATAAGGCGATGCTCAAAGAGGAGCCCCGGCGAACGCCGACTTCAGCCGACCAGCGGTTTTCCGCCTACCTGGACACCGATCAGGTGCCCCTGCTGTTGCTGGACAGTCACCACCTTGTTCTGGATGGGAACGCACCACTGGAAGCCCTGTTTGGTTACAGTATTGGGCAACTAAAAAACAGACCGTTGCGGGTCTTGCTGCCGACCATTAGTGCCGAGCTTGCCGATGATATCAAGGTGGTGCTGGAGGGCGGCGAAGAAAGGGAGCAGGGGGCTGCCCTGGAAGGGGCTACTGCGGATGGTGAAAACCTGTTGCTCAGGGTGAGCTGTTTCCCGTCCGTCACTCATCGTGATTGTCATGTGTTGCTGTTCCAGGATATTACACTTCAGTCGGCCAATCTTGAGGCCCTGTTCCATCAGCGAAAATTAATCAATACGGTGTTCAGTCAAGTGGTGGACGGTATTTTGTTGACCGACCGACACGGTCTTGTCGAGCACCTCAACCCCATTGGCATGGAACTGCTGGGCATCAACGATCCCCAGCCCAACCGTTATATTGATGATCTGATGACCTTGCTCAGTGAGTCCGGTGAGCCGGTGGAATCCCCCTGCCGGTCGGCTCTGACCCGCGGCAAGCCCGTCTCTGTTGTCGATAACGCCATGCTTTCTGTGCCGGGTCAACAACCTTTTCCAGTGGTAGCCACAGCGACACCACTGCGCAACCGGCTCAATCAGGTAACTGGTACCGTATTGGTGTTTCGCTCTGTCAGTGAAGCGCGACGGATCTCGACCCGCCTTACCTGGCAGGCGACTCACGACCCTCTCACCCAGTTGGCCAACCGTCGCCAACTGGAGAATGAGATCCTGAGGTCCATTGATGTGGCGCACTCAGACGACAGTACCCATACCCTGTTGTACATCGACCTCTACAATTTCTCCGTCATCAATGACACCTGCGGTCACAATGCCGGGGATGAGTTGCTCTGCCAGTTTGCCCGATTGCTCGAAAAGCAGGCCGAAAGCAGGGATGTGGTGGCGAGAATTGGCAACGATGAGTTTGCACTGTTACTGAATGATCGCACGGTAGAAGAGAGCCGTGAGGTTGCAGAGCACCTCCTCTGGCAGATCAAGGCATTCAGTTTTCCCTGGGAGGAGCGGCGCCTGAAGATAGGTGCCAGCATTGGTGCCAAGGTGATTGACCGCAATACAGTTTCTGAAATTGATGTGCTGGTGGCGGCGGGCACGTCCTGTGCCGCGGCCAAGGAATCGGGTCGCAATCGGATCAACTTCCAGTATCGCAGTGTCGAGGTGGCAGAGCGCCACAGTCTCGCTGAATGGATCCCCGTGATTACCGACGCGCTGGAGGAGGATCGCTTTGTCTTGTACTGCCAGCCGATTGTGCCGGTGGCCAGTCAGGACAAGGCCGCAGTTCGGCACTATGAAGTGCTGGTTCGCATGGTTGACCGCGATGGTTCCATCATCCTGCCGGGAAAATTCATTCCCGCCGCCGAACACTATGGCTTGGTGGAAGAAATCGACCGCTGGGTGCTGAACAATATATTCACTTACCTGGAAAAGAGTGCAAAGGCCGACCAGCGTTTCGCCGTAAATCTCTCAGGTAACACGATCAGTGATGAAGATCTTAAGGATTACATCATTGGCAAGTTTGAGGCCACCGGTGTCAGTCCTTCGCAGCTGCAATTTGAAGTGACCGAGACCGCTGCTATCAGGCATTTCGATCGTGCCATGGATCTGATCCATGCCCTCAAGGACCTGGGCTGTTATTTTTCACTGGATGATTTTGGTAGCGGTCTCTCGTCACTGGGCTATCTCAAGGAACTGCCGGTGGATTACCTGAAAATTGATGGCAGTTTCATCCGGACCATGGAATTAAACGAAGTGGGCTACTCCATGGTCAGCACCATCAATCACCTGGGGCATATCATGGGTATTGCTACCATTGCCGAATGTGTGGAAAACAGTACCCAGTTATCGATGCTTCAGGAAATTGGTGTGGATTACGCTCAGGGTTTTCTGATTGCCCGTCCGCAGCCGTTGGCCCAATTATCCTGATTCAGCGCGCTGCGCCGACAGGACCATTGTCGAGCAGGTTGAGCAGATGCGGGTATTGTTGGTGGTCGAGTCGGGGACCGTATTGGCCGACCACACTGGCTGATGCCATGCTGGCGAGATGGCCGGCCACCTCGTGGCTGTGCCCCTGTGTGATGGCATAGAGAAACGCGCCGGCGAACATATCGCCGGCACCGTTGCTGTCCACAGCGGTTACGGGGTATGGCGGGATAGGGATCAGGGTGTTGCCGTCGTAAACCAGAGCACCCTCCGCGCCGAGCGTGATAACAAAGGTTTTGGCGATCTCCTGAAGTCTTTCGGCGGCGGTGTCCAATAGGTCTGTTCCGGTCCAGCCCAGGGCTTCGTCGCTGTTGCAAAACAGCAAATCGACCTGCTCGCCGATCATGTCCTGCAAGCCGCCTTTGAAAAAGGTCACCATGCCGGGATCCGAGAGGCTCATGGCCGTTTTGACGCCCTGCTGCTCGGCAATTTCCCTGGCGCGGATAGCTGCAGCGCGGCCGGTTTCTGACGTGACCAGGTAACCCTCGAGGTAAAGGTATTCCGATTGTGCGATCGCCTCGTGATTCAGCTCGGTTTCGGACAGGGTTTCGCTGATGCCGAGATAGGTATTCATGGAGCGTTCGGCATCCGGTGTAATCAGTACCAGGCATTTACCGGTAATACCACTCGGCAGTTCACCATCGGTGTGGTAATCCACGCCGGCATGGCCCAGGTCATCAAGGTAAAAGCGGCCGTTGTCGTCGTCGGCCACCTTGCAGGAGTAGAATGTCTTGCCACCAAAACAGCTAACCGCAATGATGGTGTTGGCCGCTGAGCCTCCACTTGCTCTGCGACAGGCCGTCAGGTGATCCGAGAGTTGCTCCACCAGTTCAGACTGGCGCTTCTCATCGACCAGCGTCATAAGACCCTTGTCAACGCTGAGCTGTTGCAGGTCGTTATCGGTGACCTCTATCTCGGTATCCACCAGCGCGGCGCCGATACCATAGACGTGATATTTCTTTTTCATAAATTAGTGGCATTGAGGAAATCAACGGGGCGGCTATTATGCCCCGCTGAGATCAGGAGTAAAGGTCGCCGGGCAGGTGCGTTGTTGGCGATGTGGTAATTTGCAGGAGAATAGGGTGGCCAGACGGCGAAAGAAAAGCAGCAAGCGAGTGACCCGGGTACGCAGTGGACGACGCTGGCTAACAGGTCTGCTGATATTGCTAACGCTGATTGTGGTGGCGTCACTGCTGGTGCTCGACGCCATGGTGTATCAGAAGTTTTCCGGGAAAAAATGGTCCCTTGCCTCCCATGTCTACAGCCGGGCACTGGAATTGTACCCCGGCCAGGCGCTCGCCCGTACAGACTTGCAGTGGGAGCTGGAGAAGCTGGGCTACCAGCGGGTCAGTGCCGCAAAAAAACCGGGGCAGTACAGCGTGGCTGCCGAACGAATCGAGCTGTTTTCCCGGGGGTTTGAGTTTTGGGATGGCAGCGAATCCGCCCAACTGATGCGGTTGAGTTTTGCTGGCCAGAAAATCCGTGCGCTGAGCGATGCCTCTGGCAATCCTGTTGATCTGGCCCGACTTGAGCCGATGGTGATGGGCGGCATCTACCCTGCCCACAAAGAGGATCGGGAGCTGGTCAAGCTCAGCCAGTTGCCGCCATCGCTGGCCGATGCACTGCTGGCCGTAGAGGATCAGAACTTTTACGACCATTACGGCGTTTCCTTTCGGGGCATTGCCCGCGCCATGCTGGCAAACCTGAAACAGGGGCGTGTGGCCCAGGGCGGTAGCACGTTGACCCAGCAGCTGGTCAAAAATTTCTACCTGAGTCACGAACGCACGCTGTCGCGGAAACTGATGGAAGTGGTCATGGCCGTCATGCTGGAAATGCATTTCAGCAAGGACGAGATTCTCGAAACCTACATCAATGAAGTCTATCTGGGGCAGTCAGGTGCTCGGGCGGTGCACGGCTTTGGTCTGGCCAGCCGGCATTATTTCCAGCAGTCGATAACCGATCTGGATGTGCACCAGGTAGCGCTGCTGGTGGGTATGGTCAAAGGCGCCTCCTACTACAATCCGTGGCGCCAGCCGGAGCGGGCCATGGCGCGTCGCAATCTGGTGTTGGGTATGATGGCTGAGCAGGGCTTGCTGGATGCCGATAGGGCTCGCCTGGCTCAGCAGCAGCCGCTGGATGTGATGGCGCAGTCCGATGCGGGTGGGCGCTGGCAGTACCCGGCGTACCTGGAACTGGTGAAGCGTCAGTTGCGCCAGGATTACAAGGAGTCCGACCTGCAGACCGAAGGGTTGCGGATCTTCACTCACTTTGACCCCCAGGTACAACGCAAACTGGAACAGCGGATGGCCAGCCGTATCGACAACCTTGAATCCGGTTACCGTATCGAGCAGGGCAAGTTGCAGGGCGCCGCCGTGATTGTCCGGGTCGGAGCCGGGGAAGTGATCGCCGTGGCCGGTGATCGGCAGGCGGGTTATGCCGGCTTCAACCGCGCCCTGGATGCCCGCCGCCAGATCGGTTCCACCATCAAACCGGCGGTTTATCTCAGCGCCCTGTCCGAGCCATCTCGTTACACCATCGCATCCATGATTGATGACAGCGAGCTATCCGTGAAGCTGCCAAATGGCGATGTCTGGCAACCGAAGAATTACGAGCGAGAAAGTCACGGTCCGGTGCCGCTCTATGAGGCGCTGGCCAATTCCTATAATCAGGCTACCGCCCGATTGGGAATGGATGTTGGTGTAGATCACGTCGCCGAGACAGTCAGGCAGATGGGTTATCAGGGCTCACTGCCGGCACTGCCGTCCCTAATGTTGGGGGCTGTGGCCATGTCGCCTCTGGAGGTCTCTCAGATTTATCATACGATTGCGGCAAATGGTTTCTACTCGCCACTGCGGGCCATCAACTCGGTTTTTACCTCCGTCAATGTGCCGCTGAAGCGCTACCCCTTCGAGGGGGAGCAGCGTCTTGACCCAAAATCCATGCACCTCTTGCACTATGCATTGCAGGTTGTCTTGCGCGAAGGTACCGGGAAAACGGCCTATCAGCGGCTGCCGGGGGACCTGATGTTGGGTGGAAAAACCGGTACCACTAACGATCAGCGAGACAGCTGGTTTGCCGGCTTCAGCGGCAATTACCTGAGTGTGGTCTGGTTGGGGCGGGACGACAATGGCATGATGCCACTGACTGGCGGCACAGGTGCTCTGCAGCTCTGGACCGACATTATGACGACGCTGGACAATCGCTCTATGGTTTTCAATCAGCCTGAGGGCGTCAGCTATTATTGGGTCGAGCCCGAGACTGGCCTCCTTAGCAGAGAGGGTTGTGCTGGCGCCAGATACCTGCCTTTTATCGATGGCAGTCAGCCCACCCGGCAAAGTACCTGTCGCCCGAGTGCGATTGACGGCGTTATGGATTGGTTAAAGGATAAATTTCGATGGTAAACCCTATCCCTAAAGGCCTCCTGTTAGTGGTGTGGATGGTCGTTGTGCTGGTCAGTGGTTGTGCGCCGGTTTATGCGCCCATCAGTGAGTCGGGTTCCACACCGCCATCGGAGTCTACCTCACCGTCGCCAGAAACCGAGCGGTCTCCGCCGGTTGCTGTGCCCGATGACGAGGATAGGCGAATTACCCCTTCAGAGCCGGTGCAAGTGGCGCCAGGTGGCGCGGTAAGACGCCTGCTTGAAGAAGCCTGGCGGTACAATAAAGCCGGGGATTATGACCGCTCGAATGCCGTGGCTGAGCGAGCGCTGCGTATTAATCATACGGAGCCGGAGGTCTATCTCGTAATGGCGTCCAACTATTTTGCCATGACCCGGTTGAGCCTGGCGGAACAACTGGCGCGACAGGGGCTACCTCTGGCCGGGCGGAATCCGGCCGTTAAGGCTGACCTCCAGTCACTGCTCGCGCGCATCAGTGCACTTAAGTAACATGACTGTCGCGTGATTTTCTTTGAATGTAGAGCTCGACTTGTTTTTCCAGTTATTTCAGAACACTATCAGCATTTAAACAACATCAAGCGTGGCCAGCCACTCGATGAATAACAGCGGATCGACCGACAACTTGCGAGCATACCCTGACAGGGGGCTGACCGCTGTGCGTGAAATGACGCTGGCTTTCTCGCGGGATGCCATTAAAACATTTTTGCACACTGTCCACGATCGTCTCATCGACTATGCCCAGAAACCCTCTGAAGAAACACGGGGTTTTGAGTTCCTCCATGCACGGTCGCAAATCAGCAGCCGGCACAATGAAATATTGCGTATTTTCGTGCGTGAGATGGATTGTTATTTTGATCAATTTGTCTCCGGCGAGCTACATGACACTGCAACTGAGGGCAGCGGTGATGAAGCGCTGGCACTGATGAATCAGGATGTGCTTGAGGAAGATCTGGCGCTGTCGGCAATTCGAACCCGGGCCAGTGTGGATTATACAGAACCGTTGTGGGTGCTGACGCGTCGCATGGCCAGACTGGTTGGGGGAAAAAGCACGGAGCACCGGGTGCCCGTCTCGCCGGGGTACTTCTGTCAGGCACTGCAGCGATCTCTGGCGAATATCGATATCGAGTTGCCCGTGAAGCTGGTGATCTACAAATTGTTTGACCGGCAGTTTGTCAGGCAGCTGGCGGAGCTCTACGGGCCGTGCTGTATCCGACTCGAAGAACTCGGTGTGCTTCCGGATCTTCGCTATCAGATCCACAAGGCAGAATCGGCTGACTCTGCCCGGTTCACCGGGGCGCAGCCACAACAGCGACGCACCCCTCAGCAGCCACCGCCATCGCTGCAGATCCCGACACTGGAGGATGTCGTATCCCCTGCCCCGCTGGCGTTGCCCTCGGAGCAGCTCTCCCCCGCCGAATACCAGAACCAGCTGCTCGACAGTATCCAGCTATTGCAGGATCGCCTGGTGGCTCGAACACCGCATCAGCGACGCGAGCTCACCGGACAGCCACTGCAATATTCGGCGCGTCAGCTGGTCGAGGCGGCGGTTCAGTTGCAGCAATTCAATCAATTGATGGCTGCGGATGTTCTGGAGGCTGCCCGGGAGATCAAACCCTTTGACATAGCGCGTGCCAGAGAGCAGCTGGTCAACCAGCTACAGCAGATCACGGACGCGAAAGAGACCCCGGCGCTCGGCACGGACGATGCCCGTATTATTGATCTGGTGGGCATGCTATTCGAGTACATTCTCAATGATGAGCAGATTCCCGATTGCGTCAAGGCCTTGCTCAGTTACCTGCATACACCTTTTTTAAAACTGGCGTTTGCCGAGTCTGACTTTTTCCGCCGGCAGGATCATCCGGCCCGATTGTTGCTGAATACGTTGGCTGATGCTGGCGCCAAATGGGTCAGTAACGATGGCTCCTGTGAATTCGACATGCTCGAGCAAATCAGAAAAACGGTTCGTTCCGTGCTCGATCATCAGGACGTCGATACCCGGTTAATGGCGTCGCTGTTGATGAGCATCAATAGCTTTGTGCAGAAAGTGGAGCTGCGGGTGAAGCTGCTGGAGAAGCGGGCCATGGAGCAAGCCCGTGGTGAAGACCAGTTGTATGAAGTCAAACAGCGGGTCAACCGGGAGATTCACCAGCGTGTTGCTGAAAAAGATATTCCCTCCGCTCCCTTATTGTTCCTGTTGCAGCCCTGGACCGACTACATGGTGCTGGTACTGCTCCGTTTTGGCGATGCCAGTGAAGCCTGGAGACAGAGTCTGGAACTGATTGACGATATGCTCTGGGGGCTCGAGTTGACGGGCGCCGAGAGTGAATGGCGGCGCTGGCGTCAACATTACCCCTGGATGGAGTCACAAATCCAGAAGGGTTTCGACATGATCGGCTACGACGCCAATAAAGCGTTCAAGCTGAAGCGCTCCATTGATCGTATTTATCAATTGCGAGAGAAAAATCTGCAGCCAGAGGCGGCGCCCGCAGAGCTTCGCAACAAGCTGGTGCAACTGGCGGAGCGGCGTGCCAAGGAGCGCAGCCGGTCCACCGATCGGGAGAAGGCCGTGCTGGAAAAACTACGACTGCTGGAGTTTGGTAGCTGGTTTCAATTCCGCGACGGGCGCCGTGAAAAAGTGGCCTGGTTTAATCCGGACTCCATGCAGTTTCTGTTTGTTGATCAAACCGGCAAGCGCACCGGCATGAAAAGTGGTCAGCAATTGGCGCAGGCAATTCTCGCCGGTGATCTGCAAATCGTGACGGGCAAAACCAAGCCGTTGGTGGAGCGCACCATGGAGACCATTTTTAAGGATCTGAACCTGCAGGTTCAGTCGGTTTCGCAAAAGGACCGTCATGTGGGTTGAGCATGAGCGCAGGTGCTCAACACGCCACCAGCTGAATGTTGAGGTTGACGTGGTCGAGCAGACCAGCAGAGAGTTGCTCGGCATGCTGGTGGATGTGCATCTGGAGGGGTTTCTGATGATGGGCGAGCTGTCCTTCCGTCCTGACCGGCTCTATCAGGTGGCCCTGGTCGCCCATGTTTCCGATCATCAGCTTGAGGTGATCCCGATGGGTATTGATTGCCTTTGGACCCGGGCCATGGGTCAGCAGGACAGGGTTTGGGCGGGCTGTCAGATTATTGATCTTGGCACGCAGGCCAGTGAACAGCTTGCCCGGTTGATTGAAAACTTTGCTACTGATCACTCGGTTCCAACAGGCCGGGTATTCTGGTGACGACGACCGGCTGGCCGGGTCAACAGGATCAGCTTGAAACTACGGTTTTCATCGAGTTTTTTTACGTCGAAGTCGGCCTCCGCAAAACGTTCCAGTGGCACGAAACGATTCACCACAAACAGTACTCGTCCGCCGTTGCGAAGCAGCCTATGGCAGCTGGCGACAAACCGTCTGGTCAGCCCGTGGTCGGTGTTGAAGCCCAGGTGAAAGGGCGGGTTGCAAATTATGGCATCGAAGTGCTGCGTCAGGCTGTCCCCGCAGTTTGAGGCGACGACCTTGCCTTTAATCTGCTGCTCAATAAAGTTTCTCTGACACGAGGCAATGGCGGCGGCATTGTTGTCGGTGGCAGTGATTTCGGCATCGGTCAATTGCGCAGCCATGACAGAGAGATAGCCGTAGCCACAGCCGAGATCAAGAATACTGGTTGGCGGTCGCTCAAGGCTCTGGAAAAAATCCTTCAGGTGCGTCGCCAGAAAAGCACTGCCCTGGTCAATTTTATTCCAGCCGAACTGTCCGGGTTTACTGAACAGCAGTCCATCCTCCCAGGCCACACAGGGTCTGATCAGCGCATACTGTTGATCCTCCAGTGCTGTTTCAGTGGACGTCAGATGACGGATTCGGACTCGATAGAGGGTGCCCTGCTTTTCTAGGCGCTGTTGATCACCAAAATAGTGTCCGGCTTTCTCTGCATAGGTCTTGATGCCATCATTTTTCGCGCCGGTCATGGTCAACGTACCTCCGACTGGGAGCAGGCGACGTGCCTGGTTGATGATGTGGTGAACAACCGGTTTTTCCTTGGACACCCGATAGAGAATCTGGCTGAAACTGCCATCCGCGAAATGGTTGAAGTCAAAATCGCTGTATTCACTGTCAATACCCTGTGCACGACTGATTTCGTAGAGGTCGTGGCGATTGGTGATCAGCAGGATGTCCCGGTTTTGCAGTTCGTACAGTGGCGTATCGTGCAGGTTCTCGTCGGTCACCAAGAGTTGCCGACCCGACTCCTGTCGGAGCGGATCGAGCAATAATTGAAAGGCGGGATCAGTCAAGGGTGTTTACGCTCGCAATTTCGGTTTTCGTCAGTGCCCGGTATTCGCCGGGCTCAAGGGTGCTATCCAGCTCAATACTCCCTACGCGGAGTCGGTGCAGGCGGATAACGCTATTGCCGAGGGAGGCGAACATACGTTTGACCTGATGATACTTGCCTTCACTGATCGTGAGCAGTGCCTCGGTATTGTCGATTAATTCCAGCGTGGCTGGTAGACAGCGGCGCTTTTCCCCCGCCAGCCATAGCCCACTGGCAAATTTTCCAATGATGCATGCATCGAGGGGCTCGGCGACCATGACCCGGTATGTCTTCAGGCATTGGCTGCGGGGCGAAGTAACCCGGTGGTTCCATTGACCGTCATCCGTGATCAGTAGCAGACCGGTGGCATCGATATCAAGGCGACCGGCAATTTGCAATTGCTCCGGCCGTGGTTCATCCAGCAAATCCAGTGCGGTCGGGTGCTTGCCGTCTCTGGTGACGGATACCACCCCAGCCGGTTTGTGGAGCATGAAATAGCGCATCACCGGTTTGCTGATAGGGTGCTCATCCACGCAGACCCGGGCGTCATCCCCGATAACCAAACCCGGGTCGTGGGCAATTATTCCTTCGACTTTTACCCTGTTTGCCCTGATCAGGTGCTTGACCTGGGAGCGGCTGAAGTCGGTGGCATTACTGATGAATTTGTCTAATCGCAAGCGTGTGGCAGCCATTGGTGAATACTCTGCAAGTGGGCTGAATGGGCGACGCCGGGGCGTACCTGCCGGGGGTCAGTCCCGGAGGCTGATAATTTCCCAGCCGCGCTGTTCTGCCGCCTCGCGCAACGCATCACAGGGATCGACAGCGACGGGTCTATCGACAATCTGCAACAATGGCAGATCGTTGATGGAGTCGCTGTAGAAGCTGCTACCGACCAGGTTGTGTCCGGTCTCAGCCAGCCAGGCTTCAAGGCGTACCACCTTGCCCTCCCTGTAGCTGGGAATACCGGATACCCGTCCGGTATAGCGGCCATCCCGTTGCTCCAGCTCAGTAGCGATCAGCTCGGTAACGCCCAGTTTCCGGCAGATGGGTTCCACGATGAAACGGTTTGTCGATGTGATGATCATGAGGAGATCGCCCTGCTCCCGGTGTTTCTGCAATAATCGTTCGGCACTCGGCAGCCACATCGGTGCAATGACCTCTTCCATGAATTGGTGGTGCAGTCGGGTCAGGTCGGCAGGTGTCAGTGTTGCCAGGGGTTGCAGGGCAAAGGCAAGGTAGTTGTTCATATCCAGAACACCGTTCAGATAGTCCTGATAGAACCGGTCATTCATGCGCCTGTAATGCGCCTTATCCACGACCTGGTGGTTGACGAGGAATTCTCCCCAGCCGTGATCACTGTCGCCTGCGATAAGTGTGTTGTCGAGATCAAAGAGGGCAAGCGCCATGGGTTTCCCGGGAATGGTTAGTCAAAAAGGCGGCTTAGCTTACCCATAGATAAGGCTGTCCTCAACTAACTATTTGATGTAACTTCGTGGATAGGCGTTATTATTAAAATAACAGGGTAAGGGTTGATTCGGTGGTCGATCGAGAAGGTTTTCGCCCCAATGTGGGCATCATGATTTCAGATGGTGCGGGCAGGTTGTTGTGGGCCAGGCGTATTGGTCAGAATGCCTGGCAATTTCCCCAGGGTGGCATCAATCCAGGAGAAAAGCCGGAGCATGCCATGTATCGGGAGTTGTATGAAGAAATAGGCCTGGAGCCCGATGATGTCGAGCTGCTCGCCTGTACCCGTGGCTGGTTGCGTTACCGACTGCCCAGGGCGATGCAGCGCAGACACAGTAAGCCATTGTGTATCGGCCAGAAGCAGAAATGGTTCATGTTGAAACTGCTGGCCGAGGAGGATCGCATTAGACTGGATCTCAGCGGCAAGCCGGAATTTGACCATTGGCAGTGGGTGAGTTATTGGTATCCAGTCAATCAGGTTATCGAGTTCAAGCAAGAGGTGTATCGCCGGGCATTGAAGGAGTTGGCACCCATGCAATGCGAACTGGAGCGTCAAAGCTAAATGCTGGAATCACTCAGGAACATTGTTCAGCAGGTTAACGCGGCCAAGGACTTTGGCGAGGTGTTGCGGCTGATTGTTCAGCTGGTGAAAGAGGTCATGGATACCGGCATGTGTTCGGTCTACCTCTACAGTCCAAGTACCAATAGCTATGTGCTGATGGCTACCGATGGCCTCAATCCAAATTCGGTGGGCAAGGTTCATCTGTCCAGCAGAGAGGGGCTGGTGGGTCTGGTGGCATCGCGGGCCGAACCGATCAATCTCGAAGAAGCTGAAGCTCACCCCAATTTTGCCTTTTTCCCCGAAACGGGAGAGGAGCGTTTCCGCTCTTTCCTCGGTGCTCCCATTATCCACCACAGGAAAGTACTCGGCGTATTGGTGGTGCAGCAGCAGGATCGCCGTCGCTTCGACGAGAGTGAGGAATCCTTTCTGGTAACCGTGTCGGCGCAACTGGCCGGTGTGATTGCACATGCGGACGCTACCGGTGAGCTGGATCAATTGCTCAATCCCCAGCAGGCGGTTATTCACGAACGGATTTATCCCGGTGTGGCCAGTGCGCCCGGGGTGGCCATCGGTACTGTGGTGGTGATCTCTTCACCTGCCGACCTGAAAGCCGTGCCGATGAGGAAGGTGTCCGATACCGATGCTGAGTTGGCCTTGTTCCGTCATGCCATGGAGCAGACGAAAACAGATATCCGCGCTCTTGATCAGACGATGGTGAACAAGCTCAGTGAAGAGGAGCGCGCTCTGTTCGACGTCTATGTCCGGATGCTGGACGATCACTCCATGGGCGGTGAAGTGCTCAGTCTGATCAGAGAGGGGTTCTGTGCCCAGAGTGCCTGGTCACAGGTTGTGCTGGGACATATCCGCCTGTTCAAAAGCATGCAGGATGCCTATCTTCGCGAACGCGCCTCTGATGTGGAGGATTTGGGACGCCGGGTGCTCGCCTACCTTCAGCAATCGGAAGTCAAGCGCACCGTCTTTCCCGAGAGAATGGTCATGATTGGTGAGGAGCTGTCAGCGGCTTCTTTTGCCGACGTGCCACTGGAAAATGTGGCGGCCATTGTCTCCGTAAAAGGATCCCGAAACTCGCATATGGCCATTCTCGGCCGTGCTATCGGTATTCCCACTGTCATGGGTGTGATTGATTTGCCATGGGGACGACTGGATGGTGAAGAGGTCATTGTGGACGGCCACACCGGTCAGGTGATTGTCTCGCCCCGCGACGAACTGCTTCAGGCATACACCCAGCAGATCTATGAAGAGAAGCTGCTCGCAGCCGACCTGGAAAAGTTGACTGACAAACCCTGTGTGACAGCAGATGGTCACCACGTTTCTTTATGGGTCAATACCGGCTTGCGGCTCGACTCCATGCTGTCACTGGATCGCGGTGCTGAAGGGGTTGGCCTGTACCGCACTGAAATTCCATTCCTGATGCTGGATCGTTTCCCGTCGGAGGAAGAGCAGCGCAAGGCATACCGTGAGCATCTGGAAATGTTCGCTCCTCGCACTGTCACCATGCGGACACTGGATATTGGGGGCGATAAGGATCTGCCCTACTTCCCCATTGAGGAGGAGAATCCATTTCTGGGCTGGCGCGGTATCCGTATTTGTCTTGATCATCCCGAGATTTTTCTGGTGCAGCTGCGCGCGATGATGCGGGCCAGCGAGGGGCTGAATAATCTCAGCATTCTGTTGCCGATGATTTCCAACGTTCCGGAGTTGGAAAGTGCGCTGCAGCTGATTTACCAGGTATACGATGAGCTGACAGAAGAAGAGGGTTACCAGATTGAAATGCCCAATGTCGGCGCCATGATCGAAGTGCCCGCTGCGGTCTACCAAATCAGAGAGCTGGCGCGGCGCGTGGATTTTCTTTCGGTGGGTACTAATGATCTTACCCAGTACCTGCTGGCGGTGGATCGCAATAATCCACGGGTCGCGGACTTGTATCACGCCTGCCATCCCAGTGTACTGCGAGCCTTGCTCGCTATCTCTGAGGGCGCCAGGGGCGAGTGCACCCCGGTCAGCGTCTGTGGCGAGATGGCTGGCGATCCGATCGGTGCAGTATTGCTGATGGCGTTGGGTTTTCGGGTGTTGTCGATGAGTGCCACGAATCTACTTAAAGTGAAAGCGATACTCCGTCAGGTGAGTCTGGTGGAGGCGACGAAATTGCTGGAGGAGGTCATGCTGATGCCGGATGCCGATTCAGTCTGGCGTCACATGGAAAAAGCCCTGAAAAAGCCCGATCTTGCCGCTCTGTTTCGCGGCACGGCAATGCATTGAATCCCCGGTTACTTTAAGGCTTGCGGTCGAGGTTAAAGGACAGACGCTGTCCCGGTCGGCCGCCCAGTTGATAATTCTGTTCGGTCATTTGCATAATCCCTGCACGACTCATCAAAAGCACGCTGGTGCAGCGAGTGCCGTACTCATGACCACAGATAAACGGTGGGGACAACATTCTTTCCAGTGCGATACCCACGCCTGTATCCGGCAGGACTTCATCGGCAAAAGGTGCCTGCCGTTGCAGGCAGGCCGCCAGGGAGGAAAAATCGGGCGTCTGCTGTTTTTGCAGCAGTGCTGTCAACGCAGCTTTGGCATGTTCCGCTTTGGGCCAGGGGCTATCCAGCAGATGGTTGGACAATGAGTAGATGCCTGGTGGCAGAATCTTTGCTGCACTGTGACGGTTTGAGCAATACGCCAGTGTTTCGCTATCTCCAACCAGCAGGTTGAAGCCATTGTAGTCCGCCCCATGGCGGATAACCTGCCCGGCGTAGTCGACAGCTGGCATGCCGCCCTGTAAAAATTCTCGGGTGAGGTCGCCGCGGGATCGCGGGGCCGGGTTTTCCCGACCCTCCCGGTAATTGGTGACCCCGGCCCAGCGACCGTTGCGGTTGACCCCGAGCCATGTACCACCGCCCTTCAGGTCCCGACCCGCCAGAATATCCGGCGCATCTGTCCAGAAATGCAGCGGTGTCGAAGGCCGCTGGTGGTATTCATCGCGGTTGGCGACAACGATCAGCGGGAACTCGGGGTGGGTTTGCCAAGCCAGTATCATCAAACACATGCCGTCATTGTACCCCACCCGGTGACAAGCTATGATCGCCGCAGAATATCCCGCTGTAGATGAACTGATTGCATGCTGAGCTATCCCCAGATTGATCCTGTCGCCTTTGCCCTCGGCCCACTGACGGTCCATTGGTACGGCCTGATGTATCTGGTTGGGTTTATTGCGGCCTGGTTGCTGGCGTTGCGTCGCAGCGAACGGCCCTGGTCCCCGGTGCGCCGCACGCAGGTTGAAGATCTGGTGGTGTATGGTGCCTTTGGCGTGATCCTCGGCGGCCGCTTCGGGTATGTCATGTTTTACAATCTCGATAAATGGTTGTCGGACCCTCTTTGGTTATTCCGGGTTTGGGAGGGCGGAATGTCCTTCCATGGCGGTCTTTTGGGGGTGCTGATTGCCCTCTGGCTGTTCAGTCGTCGCATCAATCAATCCTTTCTGGCACTGGGGGATTTTGTCACCATCATGGTGCCTATTGGTCTGGGGTTGGGTCGGATAGGTAATTTTATCGGGCAGGAGCTCTGGGGGCGGTATACCAGTTCGTGGCTGGGTATGGTGTTTCCCAATGATCCGTTGCAGTTGCCAAGACACCCCTCGCAGCTTTATCAGGCATTTCTGGAGGGGCTGGTGCTGTTCCTGGTGCTGCTGTTTTTTACCCGGAAGCCCCGACCCGTCGGCATGGTCAGTGGACTGTTCCTGGTGCTCTATGGCAGCTTTCGATTTGCCGTTGAGTTTTTTCGGGAGCCCGATGGCCATATCGGGTTTGATCTTTTTGACTGGGTGACGCGGGGGCAGCTGCTCAGTCTGCCGATGATTGCCGTGGGCGTTGGCCTGATACTCTGGAGTTGGCTGCGGTCGGGTAGAATCGATACCGTCCGTTAGTGGCGGAAGAGGGGCAAATATGAAGCAATACCTCGAGCTGATGCGCCACATTCGGGACAGTGGTGTCCGCAAGGAAGATCGCACCGGTACAGGCACCCTCAGCGTGTTTGGTTATCAGATGCGCTTCGACCTGACCGAGGGCTTTCCGCTGGTCACGACCAAGAAGGTTCACCTGAAATCGATCATTCATGAGCTGCTGTGGTTTATCCGTGGTGATACCAATATCCGCTATCTGGTGCAAAACGGCGTCAACATCTGGAACCATTGGCCGTTCCAGAGCTGGCTCAACCAGACCGGGCAGGCCGACGACTATCCCATGTACAGCGCCGAGTGGCGCGAGCAGATGAAGCTGTTCGTGGCGAAGATTCGCGAAGATGAAGTCTTTGCCGCTCAATACGGCGATCTGGGGCCGGTCTATGGCCACCAGTGGCGCAACTTCGAGGGTGTGGATCAACTGGCTCAGGTGATTGGGGATATTCGAAGCAATCCGGATTCCCGCCGTCTGATCGTCTCCGCCTGGAACCCCAAGGACATTCCGGTGATGGTCAAGTCCGGCCTGCCACCCTGCCACAGCCTGTTTCAGTTTTACGTCACTGACGGGCGGCTGTCCTGTCAGTTGTACCAGCGCAGTGCCGACGTGTTCCTCGGAGTGCCGTTCAATATTGCCTCCTATGCGCTGCTGACTCTGATGGTGGCCCAGGTCACCGGTCTGAAACCGGGGGATTTCGTGCATACCTTTGGCGATGCGCATCTCTACGCCAACCATGTGCAGCAGGTGGAAGAGCAGCTGGGGCGGTCGCCTTTGCCGCTCCCCCGTATGGTCATCAACCCAGCTGTGACCGATCTGTTCGACTTCCGCTTCGAGGATTTCGAACTGCTTGATTATCAGTCCCACGCCCCGATTTCAGCGCCGGTAGCGGTGTAACCCGATGGTTTGTCTGACACTTTCCCTGATTGTTGCGATGGATCGAAATCGTGCCATTGGTAGAAATAATGCTTTGCCCTGGCGGTTGCCGGACGATTTGAAGTATTTCAAGTCGGTCACCATGGGCAAACCGATTCTGATGGGCCGCAAAACCTTCGAGTCCATTGGCCGGCCATTGCCGGGGAGGCTGAATATCGTGATCAGCCGTGACCCCTGCTGGCAACACGCCGGTGTCATTTCAGCCACGTCGCTTGCCGATGCGATGGCACTGGCTGCTGCTGACCCCGGTGCTGTGGCCGCAGGAGAGGTGATGGTGATCGGTGGCGAGCAGATCTATCGCAGCGCCATTGAGCTGGCTGATCGGCTCTATATTACCCGGGTTGATACAGCGGTAGAGGGCGATGCCTTCTTCCCTGATTTCGATGAGACCTGTTGGCGGGAAGTGGCGCGAAAACAGCCGGAAAATCAGGCTGATATCCCCTACTACTTTCAGGTGCTCGAACGCCGCAGATGCTGATACCGGTTACAGTCGGACTATTTGCTTGTTCAGTAAATTGTAATGATAATAGTTAGCTTCTTCTGTTTTGGTTGTGTTGGAGTTTCTGTGATTTTCAATCGATTGCTCTCACGTTTCATGCCTGTTAGTGGCGTCATCGACCGGGTTGAGGAAAACCGGATTTGTGGCCCGCTCAGGGGTGTGTTGCTGCTGGTTAGTGCTTCTTTGATGATGGTGTCCGCCACCCAGGCGGCGGATGTCGATGATGTTGTGGCAGCGGAAAAAGCCAAGATTGGCGCCGCGAAATCGTCCCAGCAACGGGTGGACACAATCGCCGACGAAGCAGATGAATTGTTTCAGAGTTTCAAGCAGGTCAACAAACAGATTGAGGGGCTGAAGGTCTATAACGCCCAACTGGATGCGCAGTTGGCGGATCAGCGCCAGACCATCACCGACCTGGAGTCCTCTATCGAGAATGCCACACTGATGGAACGGCAGATCACGCCACTCACCCTCAAAATGATCAACGCTCTGGAGCAGTTTGTCTCTCTGGATATGCCGTTTCTGCTGGATGAGCGTCGCGACCGCATTGCCCGTTTGCACGCCAACCTGTCGCGTGCTGATTTGAGCAGTGCAGAAAAATTTCGTCAGGTGTTGGAAGCCTACAAAATCGAGAGTGAATACGGTGCCCGCATCGACAACTACACGGACACCGTCATGATGGATGGCAAGCCTCGCGAGGTGATCCTGTTGCGTGTGGGCCGCATCGCGCTGATTTATCAAACGCCCGATCAGCAGATCACTGCGGCCTGGGATCAACGGAGTCGCAGCTGGCAGGTTCTCGACAGCGGTGATTATCGCAGTGCGGTCGCAGAGGGTATTCGCATTGCCCGAAAACGGGCGGCTGTGGATATGCTTCAGTTGCCGATTCCGGCACCGGAGGTGGTGCAATGAACCGCTCTCTCCTTCAATCACTGTTACTGGGGTTCGCCTTGCTATTGCCGGCATCCGGTGCCGTCCAGGCAGAGGATGCCGCTTCCCTGGATGAGCTGCTGACGCTGATCAAAAATGCCCGGCTGAGTGAGTCCAGGGAACAATCGGAACGGGAGGCGGCATTCCGGCGAGCCAGGTCCGAGCGTGCCGAACTGTTAAAGCAGGCAAAGGCTGAGCTCGCTGCCGAGGAGCGCCGCTCCGAAACACTGGAAAAGAGCTTTGCTGAAAACGAAATTAAAGTGGCTGCCCTGCGCGAGCAGTTGCAGACCCGGCTCGGCTCCCTCAGGGAAATGTTCGGTCATCTGACGGCAGCTGCCGGGGATACCCGCACAACTCTGAACAACTCTCTGGTGAGTGCCCAGTACCCGGATCGTACGGATTTTCTTGATGATATGATCGAACGGATGAGTGGTAACACCCGGTTGCCTTCACTGGACGATATTGAGCAGCTCTGGTACGAAATCAATCGCGAGATGGTCGAGGGCGGGCGCGTGGTGAGCTTCCCTGCCACTGTGGTCACCGCAGAGGGTGAGCGAGTCCAGCAGCAGGTTGTGAGAGTCGGCCTGTTCAACTTGCTCTCGAATGGTGCCTATCTGCACTATCCGCCAGGAACCGAGATGATCACAGAGCTGCCGCGACAGCCTGGGCGCGATTACAGAAAAGCCGCGCAGACGTTACAGGCGGCCAAAGAAGGTTTTACACGTACCGGCATTGATCCCACTGGACCGAGTGGCGGCACCCTGCTGTCCGCCCTTATGGATAGTCCGGGTTGGCTGGAGCGCTGGCATCAGGGCGGCTGGATCGGTTATCTCATTACAGCACTCGGCGTGATTGCGCTACTGCTGGCAGGCTGGCGTTTTGCCGTACTCTCCACCATATCCCGCCGGGTCACAGCGCAGCTGAACAATCCCAGCGCCGATCTCAACAATCCACTGGGCCGGGTGCTCAGGGTGGGCGAGGATCATCGTGGCGCTGATGCAGAATCGCTGGAGTTAAAACTGCACGAGCAGGTGCTCAAGGAGCGGCCCACTATTGAGTCAGGTCTGGGGCTGTTAAAAATCATTGCCATGGTGGCCCCGTTGATGGGGTTGCTGGGTACTGTCACCGGCATGATTGTCACGTTCCAGGCGATTACCCTGTTTGGCACGGGCGACCCAAAAACCATGGCTGGCGGTATCTCGGCGGCACTGGTGACGACGGTGCTCGGCCTGTGTGTGGCGATTCCCACGGTGCTGCTGCATGCCCTGATTAACAGTCCGGCCCAGCGAGTACTGCATATTCTGGAAGAGCAGAGTGCCGGCATTGTGGCAGAGCAAACCGAGGCTTGAGCCGTGTTGTTGTTGGAAGATATTGGCAAGTTTCTCGATGCCGGCGGACCTGTTCTGCTGGTTATAGCGCTGTTGCTGCTGGTGATGTGGACCCTGATCTTCGAACGGGTATGGTATTTTCGCACGGTGCTCAGGAATGACATCCGTGTGGTGCTCGATTATTGGGAAGCCCGCGCAGAGCGACGTTCGGTGAGGGCACACCAGATCCGTGAGGCATTGATCTCCCGGGTGGCGCTGAAGCTCAATCGTAACCTGTCACTGATTCGGGCGCTCATGACTGTCGCTCCTCTGCTGGGTCTGCTGGGGACAGTGACCGGTATGATCGGTGTCTTCCAGGTATTATCCCTCAGTGGTGGTGGCGATGCCCGCGCCATGGCCGCTGGCGTCTCCCAGGCCACTATCCCCACTATGGCCGGGATGGTGGCAGCGCTGTCCGGGGTTTTTGCCAATACCTATTTGCGTCGCGTGGCCGAGCGGGAGCGATTGCTACTGGCCGACCATCTGACCATGGACCACTGAGGTAATGGACGACGATGCGTGACAGAATTTACCGCCAGCCGGATCCCCCCCAATCGATTGACTTGACTCCCATGCTTGACGTGGTTTTTATCATGCTGATTTTTTTTATTGTCACGGCCACGTTTATACGCGAGCCCGGTATTGATGTGGACCGTGCGGTCGCCGTCACCGGTGCCGGGCAAGCACCCGCCATTCTGGTGGCAGTCGGTCAGGATGACAGCATCTGGATCGACCAGCAAAAGGTGGAGTCGGGCAACTTGCGTCTGCATATTCTGCGTCTGCGCACTGAAAATCCCCACGGAGGACTGGTGATCCAGGCAGATGGCCGAGCGGCCATGGCAACCCTGTCCCAAGTGGCTGATGCAGCGCGTTCGGCCGGGATAGATAACGTCTCTGTTTCAACCCGGAGTCCCTGAAACTCATGGTGTTGATGCGGTATGCACTGGCGGCGGTTCTCGGTTTGATCATGACGTTGGCACTGTTGCTGGGCATGCATGGGCTCATCACAGCTTCGGGTGGGACTGAGCCGGACAGGTCATTGCGAAAAATAGCGGATATCTGGCAACCGCAACGAACCATTGAGGAGCACCGCAAGGTAACCCGGCCGGAAAAACCCCGGGAGGCTGAGCGTCCGCCACCCCCGGTACCCGACCTCCAGGTCAATATTGAGACGCCGAAAGGTCCCGTCGATATGATGACGCCTGCAATGGAGGGCCTGCAGGTGGGGCTCGGCGGCTCATTTACCCGCGATTCGGATTACATTCCCGTCTATGTGCCCCAGCCCGATTATCCCCCCATGGCCCTGCGGCAGGGTGTGGAGGGTTATGCGGTGGTGGAAGTGGTCATCACAGTTACCGGCAGTGTGCGGGATGTCAAACTGCTCGAAGAATCCCCGGCCAATAAGGGTTTTGGCAAATATGCCCTGAGAGCGGCAGAAAAACTCAAATACAAGCCCCGGGTTATCGATGGCAAGGCAGAAGAGGTGCCGGGTGTGTTGTATAAATTTTCTTTCCAGATTGCCAGGTAGGTAATGAAGCTATTGCAACAGCGGATGGGGTTGGGTCGTTGGTGGCTGTTGGCGGTGCTGGTGTTGGGGCCGGTTCAGCCCTGGGCTGTATCCGAGAAGGCCGCCGAACAGCGACAGTATCAGGACACCAAGACCCGTCAGAGACAGGCGGTTGGACAGGCCTGCGCCAATCAACTGGAGCCCCTTCAGGCGGCGTTGCAAGGCGACAGTGCACCGTCCCGGGCCCAACTCAGTGAATTGATTGAACAGCTGGGCAGTCTGCTGGACCGGCCCTGCAGTTCCAGTTATGAAAAATCACAAATCTACAACTTGCTGGGCTATAGCCACTATTCTCTGGAGCAGTATCCCCGCGCTATCGACAACTACCTGAAAATGCTCGCCGAGCCAGAGGTGGACGATCGGCAGAAAATGGCTACCCGCTATACCGTGGCCCAGCTGTATTTCATACAGGAGGATTATGGCCGGGCTGCCCGGCAGCTGGAAACCTGGCTGACGGAAACGCCGGAGCCAGGCAGCGATGGACGTATGTTGCTGGCTCAAGCGTATTATTACCTCAAGCGTCAGGACGAATCCCTGCGTCTGGTTAACCAGATCGTAGGGGAGGCATTGTCCAGTGGAAAAATACCCAAGGAGAGCTGGTGGTCCCTGCAGCGTGTACTTTTCTACGAGCGGGGCGAGTATCAGAAAGTGATAGCAGTGCTCAAGCAGCTGGTGACGCACTATCCCGGCACGCGCTACTGGCAGCAGTTGGGCGGGATTTTTGGCCAGCTTGAGCGGAGTGGTGATCAGCTTGCCGTGATGGACCTGCTGCATTTGCAGCGACAATTAAAGGATCAACGGCAGTTGCTGTCCCTGGCGTATCTCTATCTGGGTGCAGAGGTGCCTTTTCGGGCCGCCAGCATTCTCGATGAAGGCATGAGCAGTGGTGTCATTGAGCCGACGGCAAAGAACCTGGAGACACTGGGTGGCGCCTGGCAGCTGGCGCGCGAGACCGACAAGGCGTTGCCGGTGTTGCAGCGGGCGGCCAATCTGTCGGATAGCGGGGCAATTGCTTCCCGGTTGGCATCTGCCTATCTGGATGCCAACGATAATTCGGCCGCTGTTCGGGAGGCGCGCAATGCCCTGCGCAAAGGCGACTTGTCCCGCCCTGCCCTGACGCATCTCACCCTCGGCGCGGCACTGGTCAACCTGAACTGTTATCGAGAGGCAGAGCCGGTATTTGAGGCGGCGGCAGCGGATCAACATGTCCGGAAAACTGCCCGGCAGTGGTTGCAATATGTTCGCAGCGAAGCGGCCCGCAGAGAAAAACTCATGGAAATGGACGCGGATATCGCGGGTTGCCAATCAATTTAGAGACTGCGCACACTAATTTATCAGATAAAAAACCGGCCTTGTTAGCCGGTTTTTTGATATTGGCAGCCTTTGGCTATTTGATAGTGATCAGGTTCAGATCACGCACGGCGCCACGGTCGGCGCTGGTCGCCAGTGCGGCATACGCCTGCAGTGCAGCAGATACCCGGCGAGGCCGTTTTTCCACTGGATACCAGCCCAGGTCATCCTGTTCGACGCGGCGCTCCGCCAGTTGCTGGTCGCTGAGTGCCACGTTGATGGTGCGCCCGGGGATATCAATTTCAATGATATCGCCATCTCTGACCAGGCCGATGGCCCCGCCGGCGGCGGCTTCAGGAGAGACGTGGCCGATGGACAGGCCGGAGGTCCCCCCCGAAAAACGCCCGTCGGTGATCAGCGCACAGTCCTTGCCCAGCCCTTTCGACTTGAGATAGCTGGTGGGGTAGAGCATCTCCTGCATACCCGGGCCACCACGGGGCCCTTCATAGCGAATAATAACAACGTCGCCGGCTTTGACCCGGTCGTTGAGAATATCCTCGACGGCCTGATCCTGACTTTCACAAATATGGGCCGGACCGGAGAAAACCAGAATTGAGTCATCCACACCGGAGGTTTTCACCACACAGCCGTTGAGGGCGATATTGCCATACAGTACGGCCAGCCCCCCCTCCAGACTGAAGGCGTGCTCCAGGCTGCGGATACAACCGTTTTGGCGGTCGGCATCGAGAGAACTCCAACGGGTATCCTGGCTGAAGGCCTGTTGGGTGGGGATTCCGGCGGGGCCGGCCTTGAAGAATTTTGCCAGCGCATCGTCATTGTTGCGCATGATATCCCAGCGGGACAAGGCCGCCGCCATGGTCGGTGTGTGAACTGTAGAGACATCGGTGTGAAGCAGTCCCGCGCGATCCAGTTCGCCGAGAATGCCGAACACGCCACCGGCACGATGCACGTCCTCGACGTGATATTTCGGGGTGCTGGGCGCCACCTTGCAGAGTTGTGGGACTTTCCGCGACAGCCGGTCGATGTCGGCCATGGTGAAGTCCACGTCGGCTTCCTGGGCGGCGGCCAGAAGATGAAGGATGGTATTGGTGGAGCCGCCCATGGCGATGTCCATGGTCATGGCATTTTCAAACGCCTCAAAGCTGGCAATGGAGCGAGGCAGTACGGCCAGATGATCTTCTTCGTAATACTCCCGGGCCATTGAGACGATGCGGCGACCGGCTTCTTCAAAGAGTCTGCGGCGGTCCGCATGGGTCGCCAGGGTGGTGCCATTGCCCGGCAGGGACAACCCCAGCGCTTCGGTAAGACAGTTCATCGAATTGGCCGTAAACATCCCCGAGCAGGAACCACAGGTGGGGCAGGCGGAGCGTTCATATTCATTGGCTTTTTCGTCGGAGGCATCGGGATCAGCGGCTATCACCATGGCATCCACCAGATCCAGCTTATGCTCGGAAAGCTTGGTTTTGCCAGCTTCCATGGGCCCGCCTGAGACAAAAATGGTCGGTATATTGAGGCGCATCGCCGCCATTAGCATACCGGGGGTGATCTTGTCACAGTTGGATATACACACCAGTGCATCGGCACAGTGGGCATTCACCATGTATTCCACCGAGTCGGCGATAATATCCCGCGAAGGCAGTGAGTAGAGCATGCCGTCGTGGCCCATGGCGATACCATCATCCACGGCAATCGTATTGAATTCCTTGCCCACCCCGCCGGCTTTTTCGATTTCGCCGATGACTAGTTGGCCCATGTCTTTCAGGTGGACATGCCCCGGCACGAATTGGGTAAAGGAATTGGCAACGGCGATGATCGGCTTGTCAAAGTCGCCATCTTTCATGCCGGTGGCCCGCCACAGGGCGCGGGCACCAGACATGTTGCGGCCTTGGGTGGTGGTGTGTGAGCGATATACCGGCATGATTGGCCTCTTCTCTTTCGCAATAAAACAGGGCGCCAAGGATAGCAGAGACCGGTCCGGGTAATCAGCAGTTATAAGAGGTTCTTGCAGAATATCCGGGAGTTGCGCTGGAAGTTGTACAGGGATTTGCGCTCGGCCGGCAATTCATCCAGCGAGCTGTCTACAAAGCCCTTTTCCTTGAACCAGTCGCTGGCCCGGGTAGTCAGTACGAATAGCTGCCTGATACCCTGCAGGGCCGCCTGGGTTTCCAGCTGTGCCAGCAGGCGACTGGCAAACCCGCGATTGAGAAATTCGGGATGGGTTACCACACAGGCCAATTCCGCTGATACTCCATCCCTGAACGGGTAGATTGCCGCGCAACCCACCAGCATTCCCTCGGCATGGAGCATGACAGTAAAACGGGATATCTCCGTTTCGAGTAATTCTCTGGAGCGTTTGACCAGAATGCCTTTTTGCTCAAGCGGTTCGATGAGTTCCAGCAGCCCGCCCACGTCATCAATCGTCGCCTGACGAATCACCTCCCGGCCGTTTTTCAGCACCAGCGTGCCGCTTCCTTCGAGAGTAAACAGCTCGGTGAGCAGGGCGCCGTTGTCCTCATAGCTGATGATGTGTCCTCTTAGCACCCCGTTTTCACAGGCCTGGTAACAGGCCATCAAGGCATGCTGCAGCGACAGGTTATCCCTCAGCACGTTGAGGCATTGGGGTACCTCGTTCAGTGACAGCATTTTCAACAGGTCGCCCTGTGGGGTTTTTACGCCGCCACTTGTGCTGAAAATGATCAGTTTTTCCGCCCCCATGCTGACGGCGGTCTGGGTGGCGATATCCTCATAATTGAGGTTGTAGGCTTCACCGGTAGGTGAGTAACCGATCGGTGACAGCAGTACGATGGCCCCGTCTTCCAGTTGCCTCTGAATAGCCTTGTGGTCGATTCGCCTCACCTCACCGGTGTGGTGAAAATCGATGCCCTCGCGCACCCCCAGTGGTTTGGCTGTGATCAGATTGCCACCCAGCACCCGGATTCTGGCGCCGTGCATGGGCGAGTTGGTGGCACCGGTAGAGAGTTTGGCCTCAATGGAAATGCGGGCGCTGCCTACGGCATCCTTGACACAGACCATGGTGGCTGAATCGGTAATCCGTGTGTACTGGTCAAACTGTGGGCTAATGGCGCTGCCCTTCAGCCGTTCCTCAATCTGCGGCCTGGCACCGTGCACCAGTACCAGCTTTATACCAAGACTGTGCAGCAGTGCGATGTCGTGGACAATATTAGTGAAATTGGCATGGGCTATGGCCTCGCCGCCCAGGGCGAGGACAAAGGTTTTCCCCCGGTGCGTGTTGATGTACGGGGAGGTATCGCGTAGAAATTTTACGTAGTCGGACACAGCGTTGGCCTGAAGGTTACCCGGTGCCATTATAAGCAACAGCGACCGATCAGTTGTACCAGAAAATCAACCGTGGGTTGTATGCGGTCAATGGCCAGGTATTCATCGGGTTGATGTGCCTGCTCGACGCTGCCGGGTCCAAGTACCACCACATCCATCCCCAGATCTTTCAGGTAGGGCGCTTCGGTAGCAAATGACACTGACTCGCAGGCGTGATTGGTCAGGGATTCACACATTTTTACCAGCGTGGAATCAGCCCCTGAGGCAAAAGCGGGGACACAGTAGTGCTCCAGCGAAATAGTGACCCCGTCACGCTCCCGAAATGGCAGGATGCGGTCATTTATCTGTTGTTGCAATGCCACCGTATCCATACCCGGCAAGACCCGAATTTCAAAGCCCAGTTCACAGTGGCCACAGATACGATTGGGATTGTTGCCACCGTGGATACAGCCCAGATTCATAGTCGGATGGCCGACATTGAACATCGGGTTATGATGCTTGTCGCGCAGTTCGTTCCGCAGTGACAGTAGCTCCCCCATCGCGCTGTGCATGGTTTCCATGGCATTGCGCCCGAGGGTGGGATCACTGGAGTGGCCGGACCGACCCTCGATAATCAGTTTTTCCACCATGATGCCTTTGTGCATATTGATGGGTTTCATCCCGGTGGGCTCGCCAATCAGGGCATAGCGGGCTCTGGGTTTGCCCGCTGCAGCCAGAGCCAGTGCGCCGGACATGGATGACTCTTCATCTGCCGTTGCCAGCACAATCAGTGGTTGCTGAAGTGTTTGATGGGAAAACTGTCTGGCGGCTTCAATGATCAGCGGAAAAAAACCCTTCATATCACAGGTTCCGAGACCATAGAGGCGCTGGTCTTTCTCAAGCAACTTGAAGGGGTTGTGTGTCCAGCGGGCTTCATCGCAGGGTACCGTGTCGGTGTGACCCGCTAACACTAATCCGCCGGGACCACTGCCCAGCGTGGCGATCAAATTAGCTTTGCGGGGATCCTGCAGGGGCATGATGTCCACAGTAAAACCGAGATTTTCCAGCCAGCCTGCCAGCAACTCAATCACCGCCCGGTTCCCCTGGTCGAGGGCGGGGTTGACGCTGCTGATTGAAGGAGTGGCAATCAGCTGTTGCAGCATGGGCATAATTGGCATGGCTGCAGTGTACGGGCGGCGGGTGAAAAAGCAATTGCCACCGTGCGGGGAGGAGCTAAAGGCTTGTGGTACAAGGCAGGTAGCAGGAGTGGCTTACTTGCTGGATAGGGTTTTCATCAGTACACGGAGGTTGGATAGGGCCTCAACGTCGGAACGCCCGCTCTCTATATCCTTGATATAGGCACAGGCCGCCTTTTGTGCGGCCTGCCTGGTGGGAAAAGGGCCGAGCATGCCATGGGTCTCGCGCACGGCAAAATACCAGGAACCGTTCATGCACTCGATACGTTCCGAACGAAAGTGGGTGGCGCTTTCCTCGCCGTGCCTGATGGTCATGACAGACTCCTTCCTTTACCTGCTAAAAACAGGGGCAATTCCCTACTGGAAGTATGCGTCAATTTTCCCCGGAAAGCCCGGGTGAGAAAACAAATATGTTTTGTTTGACCGGATTCGGTGAGGCGTATTGATACTATGCGCGCGGTGATCATTGTCGCTACAACCCTCAGCCGTCATACTCTGATCTGTGAATCGGATAAATCGGGTAAATGTTATGGTACCAGCCGCTGAGATGCCGGAGCGCCAACTGGACCTGGGCAATGTGCTCAACGATCTGGTGGCCGATGGCCTGTTGTCGCGCAGTGATGCCAATATGCTCGCCGGAGCGCAGCGCAGCCGCGAGCAGGCACTGTTGCACCCGCTGGCCTATATTGCAGGTCAGCGTCCAGACAACCCCCTGGAACCCGGCAAGCAGCTCAATATCGATACGCTGACCCGCTGGCTGGCAGAGAAGGCCGGCCTGGAGGTGGCACATATCGACCCGTTGCAGGTTGATGTTGCCAGGGTAACCGAGGTCATGTCTTTTCAGTTTGCCCGCCGCCACAGTATTCTGTGTATTGGTGTCAATGACACGGAATTGCTGATCGCGACAATGCAGCCCTTCATCACTGAGTGGATGGCAAACCTTGAGCAGACCAGTCGCAAAACCATCAGACGGGTAGTGGTCAATCCGGTCGACCTGGCCAAGTACACCGTGGAATTCTACTCGCTGGCCAAATCGGTATTTGGTGCAAAGGGCATTGCCGGCTCCAAGCAGTCGGGTGTCACGAATTTTGAGCAGTTGTTACAGATTGGCTCCCTCAAGGATCCCGATGCTCAGGATCAGCACATTATCAATATTGTGGACTGGCTGCTGCAGTATGCTTTTGACCAGCGGGCCAGTGATATTCATCTGGAGCCGCGGCGGGACAAGGGCCGGATTCGCTTTCGCATCGATGGTGTGTTGCATCAGGTCTATGACCTGCCCGATCAGGTTATGACCGCTGTCACCAGTCGCCTGAAAATACTCGGCCGCATGAACGTAGCGGAAAAGCGCCGTCCCCAGGATGGCCGAGTCAAGACTGTCACGCCGGCGGGTGGTGAAGTCGAGCTGCGTCTGTCCACCCTGCCCACCGCTTTTGGCGAAAAACTGGTGATGCGAATTTTCGATCCCGATGTGCTGCTGCGCAGCTTTACCGATTTGGGGCTCAGTGGCGATGATCTGAAACGCTGGGAGACCATGACCGGTAGACCCCATGGCATTGTGCTGGTCACCGGCCCCACGGGCTCGGGCAAGACCACCACCCTTTATTCGACCCTTAAAGGACTCGCCACCGAAGATGTGAACGTTAGCACTATTGAGGACCCCATCGAGATGGTCGAGGACAGCTTCAATCAGAGTCAGGTGCAGCATAAAATCGAGTTCGATTTCGCCGCGGGCATTCGAACCCTGATGCGGCAGGATCCGGATATCATCATGGTGGGCGAGATCCGGGATCTGGAGACAGCACAGATGGCGATCCAGGCCGCTCTCACCGGACACCTGGTATTGTCAACGCTGCACACCAATGATGCGCCCTCAGCGATCACCCGATTGCTGGACCTGGGAATTCCTGCCCACCTGATCAAGGTGACGGTCAACGGTATTATGGCCCAGCGTCTGGTGCGGACACTCTGCCCGCACTGCAAGGAGGCAGTAACCGTAGATCCGTCAGACTGGGAGTCGCTGGTGCGTCCCTGGAAAGTCAGGTCCCCGGCGACTATCTACCGTCCGGCGGGTTGTCTGGAGTGCCGAAATACCGGTTATCTTGGGCGGCAGGGTGTCTACGAGATTCTGCCATTGACGGAAACCATCAAACCGTTGATTACCTCGGACACAAATATTTCCGCACTGCGTCTGCAGGCCATGAAAGAGGGGATGAGAACGTTGCGTCTCAGTGGTGCCCAGAAAGTGGGAGCCGGGTCTACCTCGGTGGAGGAGGTGATGCGTGTAGCCCCAGAATCGGGCGGATAGAACGCCCCTGATTGTTGCCATGTCTGCTTCATTATGACAACCCTATTACCCTGTCGAATCGAGAAAGCTGCGCTATGTTGACAAGCCCCGAAGAACTACCGTCAGTCCTGCAGGAGCAATGGATGCTGCGCAGGAATTATTTCGCCGGACGGGCCACCACTGGGCAGCAAGAGTGGCTGGCCTCGTTACTTGACGGCGGGACACTGGCGCGACAGCTGCCATTGGTCTGGGCCTGCAGTGAATACGTTGCCGCTGCCTGTGCCGGCCAGCCGACGCTATTCCAGCAGTTGGTGGAATCCGGCGATCTCGAGGCCAGCTATTCCGATACCGCGCTAAAGGAGCACTTTGCCCTGTGGCTGAGTGATGTCACCAGTGAAGATAGACTTCTCAAGGTGTTGCGGCAATTCCGAACGCGGGAAATGGTGCGCATTATCTGGCGAGACCTCACCCGATCAGCTGAGCTGGAGGAGACCACCGCAGACATGTCCCGGCTGGCCGAGGCCTGCCTGCAGGGTGCGCTGGATTTTCTGTATCCCCGGGCGTGCGCCGAATGGGGCACCCCGGTTGATGCAAGCGGTGAGCCACAACAGCTGGTGATTCTTGGTATGGGCAAGCTGGGTGCCTGCGAGCTGAATGTGTCTTCCGACATTGATCTGATTTTTGCATACCCCGAAGCCGGCGAGACCCGCGGCGGTCGACGCAGTCTGAGCAATCAGGAGTTTTTTATTCGGCTCGGCCAGTGGCTGATCAAGGCGCTGGATACCCCCACCGTCGACGGTTTTGTTTTTCGTGTGGATATGCGTTTACGGCCTTACGGTCAGAGCGGCGCACTGGTGCTCAACTTCGATGCCATGGAAGAGTACTACCAGACCCAGGGGCGGGATTGGGAGCGCTACGCCATGATCAAGGCGCGGGTGGTGGCCGGTGATCGGGCGGCGGGCAGTCGGCTGATGGCGATGTTGCGACCTTTTACCTACCGCAAGTACCTCGACTTCAGTGCCTTTGAATCCCTGCGGGGGATGAAGGCGATGATCAACAGAGAAGTGCAACGAAAGGGTCTGGTGAGTGATGTCAAGCGCGGTGCGGGTGGTATACGCGAGGTTGAATTTGTCGCCCAGGCCTTCCAGATTATCCGTGGGGGCCGCGACCGGCGGTTCCAGACACCACCGCTGAAAGAGGTGCTGGAGTTGTTGGGGCAGGAGGGATTGCTGCCGCTCGAAGACACCGAAAGACTTTACCGGGGTTACCGGTTTCTGCGCAATGTGGAGCATGTTCTGCAGGGGTGGCAGGACAAGCAGACCCAGTTATTACCGGCCGATGAGCTCGGTCGATGCCGGGTCGCCTACCTGATGGGTTGCTCAAGCTGGGATCAGTTTCTGTTACAGCTGGACGAATTTCGTCAGTTTATTCACCAGTTGTTCGAAGACGTGGTTGCCGAGCAGCATCAGGGTGATGGCGGTGATGACGCACCTGAGGAGCACCCGTTGGCGGAGCAAGTCTGGCAGGCCATCGATGGTGATGAGTTAATGCCCGATGAGCTCGGGACCATGGGTTACGATCTGCCGGAAAAGGCGGCGGAGATGATCAACACGCTGCGCGGTAGCCGGTCGGTGCAATCCATGGCCAATGACACCCGCGGCCGACTGGATAAGTTGATGCCCCAGCTGATCAGCATTTGCGGGCAGCGGGACAATGCCACTGAAACCCTTGGGCGGGTACTCAAGCTGGTGGAAGCCGTCGCCCGCCGCAGCGCCTATCTGTTGCTGTTGAAGGAAAATCCGGCTGCGTTGCAGAGCACTGTCAAACTCTTTTCCGGCAGTTCCTGGGTGGCAGATCAGCTGGTTCGCTATCCGGCACTTCTCGATGAGTTGCTGGACAGCCGAACGCTGTTTTCGCTGCCGGAAAAATCAACCCTTGAGGACGAATTGCACCAGCAATTGCTCCGGGTGCCCACCGATGATCTGGAATCCCAGATGGAAGTGCTGCGCTATTTTCAGCAGTCACACAGCCTGCGGGTGGCGGCCTGTGAGCTGGAAGAAATATTGCCCTTGATGAAGGTGAGTGATTATCTGACCTGGCTGGCGGAGGCAATTCTGAGCCATGTGCTGCAATTGGCCTGGAACCAGCTGGTGGAACGGCATGGCTACCCGAAAACAGCAGAGGGTGAAACGGCAGGATTTTTGATTGTCGGTTACGGTAAGCTCGGCGGCATTGAACTGGGGCACGGCTCTGATCTCGATCTGGTCTTCCTTCACGACGCCGACGCGGCCGCTTCTACCGACGGCGTACACCCGTTGGACAGTGCGACATTTTTTGCCAGGTTGGGGCAGCGCATTGTGCATATTCTTACCGCCAAAACGTCCTCCGGCGACCTCTATGAAGTGGATATGCGATTGAGGCCATCCGGTAGCTCCGGAATGCTGGTTTCCTCCCTGACAGCCTTTGAAAAGTACCAGTTGGGTGAAGCCTGGACCTGGGAGCACCAGGCGCTGGTGCGCGCCAGGCCGGTAGCCGGACCCGAAAAGCTGGTCCGGGCTTTTGCCGAGATTCGTCAGCGGGTGCTGGTGCTGCCGCGGCAAAGAGACAAGCTGATAGCCGATGTGCTCGAGATGCGCGGCAGGATGAAAAAACACCTCGCCAGTGGCAAAGCGGATCAGGACCGGGTATTCCACCTGAAGCACGATCCGGGAGGTATCGTCGACATCGAATTTATGGTTCAATTTGCGGTCTTGGCCTGGTCCCATGATATTCCCGATTTGACTCGCTGGAGCGATAATATCCGTATCCTCGAATGCCTTGAGGAAAGTGGTGTCCTGTCAGTTGAAGATGCGGACATTTTGATCAGCGCCTACAAAAATTACCGATCTGCCGGACATCGGCTTCAGCTGCAACAGGCGGAGCTTGTGGTCAGTGCGGCAGAGTTTGCAGTGCAACGGCAACAGGTGGCGGCACTCTGGCACCGGTTGCTCGGAGAAGAATAAATATCTGACCAGTGGTTCTTTCGGTCAGTCTCAATTTTTAGGAGATACCCATGTCATTTGCAGATCGCGATGGCTATATCTGGTTTGACGGTGAAATGGTTCCCTGGCGTGAAGCCAAGGTTCACGTACTGACCCACACGTTGCATTACGGCATGGGCGTCTTTGAGGGTGTGCGCGCCTACCAGACGCCGGATCGCGGTGCGGCCATTTTCAGGCTCAAGGATCATACGGACCGACTGTTCAATTCCGCCAAGATCATGGGCATGAAAATGCCCTTCAGCAGGGATCAACTGAATGCAGCGCAGAAACAGGTGGTGCTGGAGAATGATCTGCACGAAGCCTACCTGAGACCGATGGCCTTTCTCGGCTCCGAAGGTATGGGGTTGCGGGCTGATTCCCTGCAAACCCACGTGATTGTTGCCGCCTGGACCTGGCCTTCCTACATGAGTCCGGAATCCCTGGAAAAGGGTATCCGCATTCGCACGTCGTCCTTCACCCGCCACCATGTCAACATTGCCATGACCAAGGCCAAGGCCAACGGTAATTACATCAATTCCATGTTGGCCCTGCGGGAAGCGCTGGATTGCGGTTGTGAAGAGGCTTTGTTGCTGGACCCGGAAGGGTATGTCGCCGAGGGCAGCGGTGAGAACGTCTTCATCGTTCGCGACAAGGTGCTCTATACACCGGAACTGACCTCCTGCCTCGACGGTATTACCCGGAAAACAGTTATGCAGCTGGCCGGCGAAGCCGGCTATCAGGTAGTGGAAAAACGGATCACACGCGACGAGGTCTATATTGCCGATGAAGCATTTTTCACAGGCACTGCGGCCGAGGTGTTGCCCATCCGGGAGCTGGATGGCCGCACCATTGGCGAAGGCGCACGGGGTCCCATCACCGGGCAACTGCAGTCACAGTACTTTGATCTGGTGCGCGGCCTTCGCGGTGAGCATCAGGAGTGGCTTGCGCCGGTGGGGCAGTAAGCCCGGTTCCGCCGGGACATTGCATGGTATCGGGTAAAAAAATTCTCATCATCGGCCCCTCGTGGATAGGGGACATGGTGATGGCGCAGTCCCTGTTTATTCTTCTCAAGCAGCAGTTTCCGGACGATCAGATTCACGTGCTGGCACCGGCCTGGAGTCGACCACTGCTGGCGCGTATGCCGGAGGTCGAGCGGGCGATTGATATGCCCGTTGGGCACGGCAGCCTGATGTGGTCGGTGCGCCGTCGGATTGCCCGGGAATTGCGTGCCGAAGGTTACCGTCAGGCCATTGTGTTGCCTAATTCCCTCAAATCAGCGCTGATTCCCTGGCTGGCCCGGATTCCTGTCCGGACTGGCTGGAAAGGGGAAATGCGCTATCTGCTGTTGAACGACCTCCGCCATCTGGACAGGCAGCAGTACCCCCTGATGGTGCAGCGTTTTGATGCCCTGGCCCTGCCTCGGACTGCCACGCTGTCGGACAAGCTACCGAAGCCCGACCTGCATGCGAAAACAGACCGGGTTCCGGCACTGCGCCAGCAGTTTGGCCTTCAAGCCAACCAAAACATTCTGGCACTCTGTCCCGGAGCGGAGTTCGGCCCGGCCAAGCGCTGGCCGGAGCAGCATTACACGACCGTGGCCGGCCACCAGATTGCCAGGGGCTGGCAGGTCTGGTTGCTGGGCTCTGAAAAAGACCGCCCGGTGGCGCAGGCCATTATCGATGGTTTGCCAGAGCAGCAGCGGGGCCAATGCCATAATCTGGCGGGGAAAACCAGCCTCGATGAGGTAATCGATCTGATGTCGACCGTGGATGCTGTGGTGAGCAATGATTCCGGATTGATGCACATCGCTGCCGCCCTGAACCGTCCGCTGGTTGTGGTTTATGGCTCCACCTCGCCCGCCTTCACCCCACCGCTCAATGACGAGGTGGCAGTTTTATCAATTCCCGTGGATTGCGGGCCGTGCTTCAAGCGCGAGTGCCCATTGGGGCACCTCAAGTGTCTCGTCGAGTTATACCCGGAACGGGTGACGTCGGCTCTCGATCGACTGGTGCCTGCACCATGACGTCGATACTGCTGATCAAAACCTCGTCCCTGGGTGATGTGATCCACAGTTTGCCGGCACTCACCGATGCGGCTGCTGCCATTCCCGGCATTCGTTTTGACTGGGTGGTGGAGGAGTCCTTTATGGAAGTGCCGACCTGGCACCCGGCAGTTGATCGGGTGATTCCGGTTGCCCTGCGGCGCTGGCGAAAACACCCGCTGCAGGCCCGGCGCAGTGGCGAGTGGTCCGAGTTCAAAAGCCGTATTGCCGAGCGCTCCTACGATGCAGTGATCGATGCACAGGGCCTGTTGAAGAGCGCCTGGCTGACCCGTTATGCAAAAGGCCCAAGATTTGGTCTGGACCGGCATTCGGCGAGGGAATCGCTGGCAGCATTGTTTTACCACCAGCCCATTGCTGTACCGAGAGGCCAGCACGCGGTCGAGCGGGTGCGGCAGTTATTTTCGGCGGCACTGGGTTACGCCATGCCGACCGGACTCGGTGACTACGGTCTGGATCGTCAGGCCCTGGCCGGGTCCTCCCCGGGTCAGCCCCAGGTGCTGTTTTTTCATGGCACTACCTGGTCCAGCAAGCACTGGCCCGAATTGTATTGGCGAGAGCTGGCTGAAAAGCTGGTCGAGCGTGAAATCGGGATTCAGCTGCCCTGGGGCAATGCCGAGGAAAAAGCCCGGGCAGAACGGATTGCCGAGGGCCTTCGGCGGGTGCAGGTGCTGCCGCCATTATCGTTGGCCGGTATGGCCGGGGTGGTGGCGGGAGCACAGGCCTGCGTCGCCGTTGATACCGGACTGGGACATCTTGCCGCAGCACTCAATGTGCCCTGTCTGTCGCTGTTTGGCCCGACCAATCCCGGGTTGACAGGGGCTTATGGTTCCTCGCAAGTTCATCTTGCCAGCGACTTTCCCTGCGCACCCTGTCTGCAGAAAACCTGTCGATACCAGCCCACCGCTGAAGATGCACGGCTATTCGACCTGCAGCGTGAACAACCGCTATGCTTTACCCGTATTGCCCCCGACAATGTATTTGAGCGCCTGCAGAAGCTGCTGGCGGACCATGGAGCGATTTGATGCAACTGGCATTTTTACTCTACAAATATTTTCCGTTTGGCGGTTTGCAGCGGGATCTGGTCAGGATTGCGCAAACCTGTCAGCAGCGCGGACACCGTATCAGAGTTTATACGCTGAGTTGGCAGGGGGATGTGCCGGAGGGGTTTGAGGTGGTAACCGTGCCGGTGCGGTCCTGGTTCAATCACCGCCGCTATAAAAAGTTTACCCGTTGGGTTGAGGTCGACATGCGCAGGCGTCCGGTCGATCGGGTGGTCGGCTTCAACAAAATGCCCGGCCTCGATGTCTATTACGCAGCAGACCCCTGTTTCGAGGACAAATCCCGCCGACTGCGAAAGCCCTGGTATCGTTACAGTCCGCGCTACCGGCATTTTTCTGCCTATGAAAAAGCGGTTTTCTCGCCTGCGGCAAATACTGAATTGTTGATGATCTCTGCCACCCAACAGGCCCTGTTCAAACAGTATTACGCCACGCCCGGGCACCGTTTCCATCTGTTGCCGCCGGGTATTTCTCCCGACCGGCGCGCTCCGGACAATGCCGCCGAGTTGCGGATTGCCGCCCGCCGGAAACTGGGTGCAGAATTCGCCCTGCCAGCCGATGGGCTGTTACTGGTTCAGATAGGCTCAGACTTTGAGCGCAAAGGGCTCGATCGCAGTATTGAGGCCCTGGCGGCGCTGCCCGAAGCGCTGCGCGCCCGAACCCGATTGGTGGCGCTGGGTTCTGACGATCCTGCGAAAATGCAGGGTCTGGCGGATCAGTTGGGCGTCGGAGCGCAGGTCTTTATGCCCGGCGGCCGGGCCGACGTACCGGATTTTTTATTGGCGGCAGACCTGCTGTTGCATCCGGCCCGCCACGAAAACACCGGCACCGTACTGCTGGAAGCTCTGGTGGCCGGCCTGCCTCTGTTGGTGACCGAAGTTTGTGGCTACGCCCATTATGTGCTCGATGCGGATTGTGGTCGTGTGGCCACCCAGCCGTTCGACCAGTCAACCTTCAACCGTCTGCTTGCGGAGATGCTGGCCAGTGACCGGGATCGCGCACGCTGGCACGACAATGCCCTGCGGTTTGCTGATGAAACCGATTTATACAGCATGCCTGAGCGAGCGGCGGACGTTATTCTGGGGAGCACAGCTTGAAGTTGTTTCTGGCAGAGCCTTTCGCGTCGCGATGGCTCGACAGCGATCCGTTTGAGGCGGCGTTTTCGCTGACCGGTGAACTGTTTCGGGATATGGGCGACCGTCGCACCACCCGTTTTGAGTGCGAAGGTGCCGCGTACTTCGTGAAAACCCATGCCGGTATCGGTATCGGGGAGTTGCTCAAAAACCTGCTCTATCTGCGCGCCCCGGTGTTGGGTGCCGAAAATGAATATCGTGCCATCTCCCGTCTGGCGGAGTTGGGGGTGGAGACCATGACGGCAGTGGCGTTCGGTCGACGCGGCTGGAATCCGGCCAGCGAGAAATCCTTCCTGATTACCCGTGCGCTGGAACCCACATTGCCCCTGGATGAATATTGCAATCCCCAGGTACTTTCTGCCATGGGGGTGAGCGAACGCCGCGCCTTGGTGCGACGGCTGGCACGTATTTCCAGAACCCTGCATGACAACGGTATCAATCACCGGGATTACTACCTGTGCCACTTTCTGCTCGATACCTCTCCGGCAATGGATACAGTTGCCGTATCAAAGCGGCCACTTTATCTGATTGACCTGCACCGGGTGCAGATCCGTCACCGCACCCCCCGCCGTTGGCGACACAAGGATCTGGCGGCACTCTTCTATTCTGCGCGCCGGGTGGGTTTCGACGAACGGGATGTGGCTTGTTTCCTGGTGGAATACAAACAGCAGCCCCTGCGAACGGCCCGCGACGAAAACCGTCGACTTTGGCAGGCCGTGCGCGAGGACGCCGATCAGCTACACCGCAAGGGCATCAGAAAGGGGTATCACACCTGATGTCCTGCTGGTTTGTTGACAGGGCGATTCTCAGTGAGGCCGCCGCAGAGCAATTCTCTTCTTTGGACAGTGTCTTCGCCATTACCGGCCGGCGGGTTACCCGTTGCCCTATCAGTGAGTTGATCCTGACGGAAATCGACGGAAAATCCTATTATGTGAAACGCTATTCGCGGCGAGGCAAAGTCATACGGCGCTGGCTGGGGCGAAGCCGCGTCAGGGCTGAATGGGAAAACCTGCTGTTTTTTCGCGAACTGGGCCTCAGGGTGCCGCACATCGCAGCCTATGGTGAATCCGGAGCCAGGGGCGTATTGATAACCGAGGAAGTGCCCGGTGCTGTCGACCTGCATTCACTGGTCACACAGCGGCCCGAGTTACTGCGAGATCGCAACTGGCTGGCTCAGGTGATGGTTCAGGTGGCTGAGGTGGCCAAACGGCTTCATGCCGCCAGCTTTGCCCACAACGATTTGAAGTGGCGCAATATCCTGGTTGTCGGGGAGGTGACGCCAGAAGTGTATTTGATCGATTGTCCGATGGGGCAGACATGGTGGGGGCCGCTATTGGCTTACAAAAAGATCAAGGATATCGCCTGTCTCGATAAGGTGGCGAAATACTGTCTCAGCCGAACCGTGCGATTGCGTTTTTACCATCACTATGTCGGCAGGGATCGCCTCACCGCGGCGGACAAGACATTTATCCGCAAGGTGCTGGCGTTTTTTGCGGGGCGAGAATAGATGAAAACACAGTTTTTTCAGCTTGAACCAGCGTTTGCCGCGTTTTTTGAATCACTGCACTTGGACCATTTTGCCGCCTGGTGGAATGCTGACATTGAACGGGTGGACGAGCCTAACCTGACCCGCGGTGGCCGAAGCGAAGTGGGGCAGTTGTCGATTCCCGTGAGTGGTCAACGACAAACCTTCTATCTCAAGCGCCAGGCCAACTATAATTGCCGTACTCCCGGTAGTCCTCTGCGTGGTATTCCCGTTGCGTTGCGCGAGTGGCAGAAAATAAGCTGGCTGAAAAGGCAGGGGATTCAGACACTTGAGGTTGTCTGCGTCGGGCGGGAACGTCTCAGCGAGGACCGGGCGATTCTGGTCACTGCCGCGCTAGAACAGTTCTCGCCTTTCGATGTATGGCTCGCCCGGCCAATGCCTGATCGTGAGCGCGCCAGGGGCCTGCGTGCATTGGGGCAACTGGTCGGCCGACTGCATGCCGCCGGGGTGAAGCATGGCTGTCTTTACGCCAAGCATATTTATTTCTCGGATAATGATTCCGCCGAGTTGCGCCTGATTGATCTGGAAAAATGCAAGCGGATCTTCAGTCGTTGGGCCGGCCTGCGAGATCTGGATACGCTGCTGCGCCACAGCCCGCCCCTGACCCAAGATGAATGCCGTTTGCTTTATGCGGCGTACAACGAGACGAGTCCTTATCCCTGGTCCCTGGCTTCACTGGAGCAAGCCGTGATGCGAAGAATGCATGCCAAGGGGGCGGCTCGGGATGACTGATCCGCTCACACTGGAGGTGCTGAAGCGCAGTGATCTTTCATTGACGGCACCGTTTTCCCTGCAGGCCCCCGGGCTGGATAGCATGGTCTGTGAAGAGATTTATCGCCATCTCCCCGGTCGTCGAGTGGTCTTCAGAACGCATTGGGGCGGTGCGCATGTGCTGGTGAAACTTTTTTTTCGCCGCAAGGATTTTGATCGCGAACGGAGCGGTCTGCTGGCCATGCAGAATGCCGGTATCCCCTGTCCGGGAGAAGTCTGGATACTGAAGGACGGCAGTGGCAAAAGCGGTGACTTTCTTGCCACCGTGTTTCTTGAAGGTGCGGTAAGTCTGCGCCAGATATATGCGTCCCAGCCACGGGAGGCGATGCCGACATTACTGAGCGATGCCGTTGCCATGATAGGCCGTTTGCACCGTGCCGGTGTCATGCAGGCGGATATTCATCTCGATAATTTCCTGTCCAGAGATGGCTCACTCTTTATGATCGACGGCGGAGGTATTCAGCCGTTAAAAAAACCGCTGCACAATCTCGCCATGTTCTTTGCTCAGATGGTGCCGGAATATGATCAGCTGATGCCGGAGGTGATTCAGGCCTACGGAGCCGGTGCGCCGGAACCCGAACAGTTGCAACCGCTGATTGCCAGAATGCGGGAAAAACGGATTCGACACTATTTGGCGAAGACCGTCCGCGATTGCACCCAGTTCCAGAGTCTGAAGGTCAGGGGTGCTTTTGTTGTGATGGCCAGACAGCGGGTCACGGATAGACTGTTACAGGTTGTCACCCAGCCGGAGGTGGCTGTGGGCCAGGCGACCTTTCTCAAGCGCGGCAATACCGCGACCGTAATGAAGTTGGCCGGAGATAGCGGTAACTGGGTGCTCAAACGGTACAATATTAAAGACGTCTGGCACGGATTGGGGCGCGCCCTGCGGCGCAGTCGTGCCTGGATTTCCTGGCAGAATGCCCATCGGCTGGAGCTGCTGGGCATTGCCACACCCAGGCCCTTGGCCATGCGGGAAAACAGAGCCGGTCCCTTTCGCCAGGGAGCATACTTGGTTACCGAGTGGACCAGTGGCGAGAGTCTGCAGGCCTGGTTGTTGCGGTATGGGCCCGCCGGGATTCCGGATTGGCTGGACCGGGAGGTCAGTCGTCTGTTTGCTATCATGTGGCTGGGTCGGGTCAGTCACGGTGATATGAAGGCCACTAACCTGATTGTATGCGGGGAGCAGCTCCAGTTGATCGATCTGGATGCGCTGCGCCGGCACCGCTGCAAACGGTTCTTCAAGGCTGCGTACGGCAAGGATTTACAGCGCTTTATGGATAACTGGCAAGGCAAAACCTGGCAGCATTTTGAACAGCTGCTGCGGCCCTACGCCAGTCAGTGCGGTATTAAACTCATCAATAAAAAGGTTTAACAGTGTCGACAATTGTTCTCGGTATCTCCGGTGCGCTGAATCACGATTCATCCGCAGCCCTGTATGTTGACGAAAAACTGGTGGCGGCGGCGGAAGAAGAGCGCTTTATCCGCGACAAGCATGCCAAGGGAAAAATGCCCTATCAGGCGGCGAAATTCTGTCTGGAGTTCGCCGGTATCAAGCCGGAAGCGGTGGATGTGGTTGCCGTTCCCTTCGCACCGATCTCGCTTTTTACCCCGGCCCGCTGGCATTTTGCCAAGCGTTATTGGTACGCGCCCGACCGGGCACTGGATGCCCTGCTCAATGGCAATCGCCGTTTCCGGCGTTATCGCAAGCGGGTTTTCAGCTTGCTGCGAGAGCTGGGAATCAATCCGTCCGATGTGGAGTTTGAGCCGGTGGAGCATCACCTTGCACACGCCTCCAGCGCCTACCACTTGAGTGGTTTCAAGGAAAAAACGGCCATCATGGGGGTCGATGGCAAAGGTGAATATGCCACCACCTTCTTTGGCTATGGCGAGAACGGAAAAATCCATAAAATCAAGGAGTTCTATGACCCTGATTCCCTCGGTGGCCTGTACGGTGCCATGACCGAGTACCTCGGTTTCGAAATGCTCGACGGTGAATACAAGGTGATGGGCATGGCGCCCTACGGCGATGCCAGCAAGTATGACTTTTCTCGGCTGATCGATTTCGATGGCAAGGATTTTCGGGTCAATACCAAACTGGTCAATACCGTGGGTCTGCGCCGCTACAAGCAGGATGGTGTCGGTTTCTATTTCAGCCCGCAGCTGATTGACTGGCTTGGGCCGAAGCGCGAGGGTGATATCGCCGATGAGCCCTACATCGATTATGCCGCCACCATACAGGCCCTGTTTGAAAGCGTGGTGCTCAAGCTGATGGACTATTACCTCGGCGATATTCTCCGGGAGACGGGCAAACTGGCATTTTCCGGCGGTGGCGCGCTCAACGTGAAGCTGAATCAGAAAATTATCGCCCGGGAAGAAGTCAGGGAACTCTATGTGCAGCCGGCTTCCGGAGATGCCGGCACAGCGGTGGGTGCGGCCTCCTATGCACTGGTGAAGCGCGGCATCCAGCCAGAGCCCATGCAGCACGTTTACCTAGGGCCGAGCTATAGCAATGAAGATTGTATTCGCGCCTGTGAGGTGCATCCGAACAAACCCGACTACCAGTTGATTGACCAGGTTCCGCAAAAAATTGCCGCCCTGTTGACGGAGGGACATCCTGTGGCCTGGTTTCAGGGCCGGATGGAGTTCGGTCCGCGTGCCCTGGGCGGCCGCTCCATTCTGGGCTGCCCGAGTGCTCCGGGGGTAGCTAACCGGATCAATGAACAAATCAAGTTTCGCGAACGCTGGCGACCCTTCTGTCCGAGCATGCTGGATCGCGTTGCGCCACAGATGTTCAAAATAGATCACCCGGCACCGTTCATGACGTTTACCTTCGAGGTGAACGATGATTGGAAAACCCGCGTGCCGGAAGTCGTCCATGAGGATGGCACGGCGCGTGCACAGGCCCTCAAGCGTGAATACAACCTCCGTTACTATGAGTTAATGGAAGAGATGGAAAAGCTGACCGGCAATGGGGTGGTGTTGAATACATCGCTGAATCGACGGGGGGAGCCCATGGTCTGTTCGCCGACCGATGCCCTGAATATGTTTTTTGGTTCCGACTTGCAGTATCTGATTATGGAAGATGTACTGGTGATGAAAAACGCTCAAGGGAATGGCAATGACTAGAATTAAATGTTTTTAGATGCCAATTTCAAACTTTGAGCGAGAATTCTCCAAATGAGCCTTCGCCTTTTCTGGAAAATAACCCGCAAGCACAAACGAGAACTTCTGCTGAGTGTGATGGGGCCTATCGAACAAAAACAGTTCAGAAAGATAGTGGAGGGTAAAACAGATTTGCCGAAATGTTTTTCCTCCAGAAAGGCAATTTTTATTCAAGTCCCAAAAACCGCTGGCTCAAGTATCTGTGATGCCGTGTTTGGTGTGAGTCGGGTCGGCCATATGCCCTATTCCTAGTATGAGAAAATTTCACCGGAATCATGTGCAAATTATTTCACATTTACATTTGTCAGAAACCCATGGGACCGGGCTGTTTCCGCATACCATTATTTGCTTTCAGGCGGTGCGCACAAGCGAGATGAAAAATGGGCAAAACTGGTCAAGAAGTATAATAGTTTTGATGATTTTGTTCTGCAGTGGGTCTGTCATAAAAATGTTCAAAAAATTATTCATTTCGTCCCACAAATAAAATTTATTGAAAGCGGGGATGGTTCTGTTGATCTTGACTATGTCGGCAGGTTCGAAGATATAGACTCCGATCTTTCAGAGATTAACTGTTTGTTGAATTGTGATGAAAATGCAGTGCTTAAACTAAGTCGTAAAAAGGTAAGTAACAGGGGCGACTATAGAGATTACTATTCGAAAGAAAGTTCGGAAGTTATCGCTAATGTATATTCAAGAGATATTAGTATTTTTGGGTATATATTTTAGTCAATAATTTATTTAAAAATAGTAAATAATTAATAGAGTGTTCATGAAAAAGTTAATTTTTATTCTTTCCTCAAATTACAGTGGATCACATTTTCTCTCGCTTCTTCTCGGCAGCCATAGCCGTGGTGAGCACCTGGGTGAATTAAAAAATATTTACAAAAGTTTTGATGCTGTTTCCTGTTATATCTGCGAAGAACTGGATGACTGCCGTCTATATCACGATATAAAAGAATGTCCAAAGCAGGATTTATATAAAGAATTATTTTCAAGAGTTGATGATAATATTGAATTTCTGGTAGATATTTCTAAAAAATCAGAATGGTTTGAAAATTTTGTTCCCAATAGTGAATACGATATTCGACTGATTCATCTTGTCAGAGACCCGCGTGCCCTGGCGAGGCGGTGGCTGATGCGTTTTGATGAGAAGCAGATCGGGTTGCGTGAGCGGATCAAACAAATCAGAAAAAATCCACTCAAAATCGGCAAGCTGCTTTTTGGCGATCTCTTGACGGTGTGTATCTATAAGTGGATTTCCCAGAATAGAAAAATGGCCGCCTTCGTGAAATCAACCGGCTTGCCCGCCAGAATGGTCACCTACAAGGAGTTGGCTCTACAGCCGGACGAGACATTGACGTCGATTTGCGAATGGATCGGTGTCGACTATGAACCTGAACAAAAAAACTACTGGAATTTTGAGCACCACGGCACTCAGAAAAAAGAATATGAATGGGTCAGGGAGAAAGGCGGTGCTCAATTTTTTGATCAGCGCTGGCGCGAATTTCTGACGGAGGCCCAGATAGAGGAAATAGAAAAAAATCGGGATCTTCAGTCACTACTGAAGCAGTTTTCCTTGAGGTTTTCCCCTGAAGGACTTGATCATACTGTATAGAAAAAGCTACCAGTGTTAGAGGTATCTTGTCGGCGATCCTTTTGCCAGCCACTCACCCTGAAATAGACTTTCTGCTCTTTTGGATTACTTGTTCTTAATCAGCGGCAACAGCTTTGGCCAGTGCGCTAGTGACCTGTGGCAGTTGCCAGAACTGTTTCCTGACTGCGCAATCGGAAAAATGCTTCTGTAATCGTTGAAATATCCGACTGTGGTCGACCTCTGTCAGTTGCTTCTGTGAAACCCGGATCAACTTTTCAGCCAGCGCGTCAGCGTCCCCGAAAGAAAACAGTTCGCCAGTGTCTCCCACAACCTCCGGGCCGCCACCGCAGTCTGAGCAGATAATCGGCAGCTCCGCAGCCATGGCCTCGAGCAGAACCATGCCGAATGGTTCGTGATCGGAGGTCAGGGCAAAGGCATCAAAGGCTCTGAAGTAGCGCCTTGCCTCAATCACGTTGCCCGGAAGCAGGACGCTGTCGCTGATATTGAGCTCAGTGGCGAGCGCCTTTAATGGTTGCAGCAGTTTTCCGTCCCCGAGCATGACCAGCAGTGCACCGGCTGGAAGATGGGGCAGTGCCCGGGCAAACCCTTTGATCAGCGTCTGCGGATCCTTGTCGGGGTGCAGTCGGCCAACGCTGCCCAGTATCCAGCTGTTCTCGGGTAGCCGGAGTTTATGTCGTGCCTCCCGACGTTCAAACAGGCCCTGACGTGCGGCATCAACATCAATACGGTTGTAGAGTGTGATGATTTTGTCCTCGGGCCAGGTGGGCAGGTGGGATCGTATTTCATCGCGCACGGCATTCGAGACGGCAAGTAACGTCAATCTGGATTTGAACAGATTGCCCATGAGACGACGGCCAACGCGGTCAAAATCCCCAAAGGAGTGGCGTACACTGAAAATGGGCAGGTTCGTTGCAAGTAGTCCCACATAGGCGGATTTGGCGCGGTGAGCAATACAGGCAGAGAAAGGATATTCCCGGGCAATTTTTTTGACTTCACTGATAACGGTCAGTTTGGCCCCTGCCAGCGCCTTGCTGTTGTGGCCGAGAAAAATGACCTCATCGGAGCAGGCTTTTTTCGCGACCTCCGGGTCTGGTTCCCCGGTCATAAAAACGGTAATTACCTTATAGGGCGTATCCTTGAACAAAACAGCATACTGCCGGGCGCAATCCAGAAAGGGATCGTAGTAGCAGTGGCACAGTTGCAATATATATTGTTGGTCACTGTTCATTTTCAGTTACACAAATGCCTTTCTGGGCAATGATTTCAGTTCATAGAGTGATAATACAATAACCGGCAACCAGAAAATCAGCCAATAGCCGCGGGGTCTGGAAATTACGGAATCGAGATTGACAAGGCCCATTGTACAGGCGAATGCAAATAGAATAGTGGCCACGACTACATAGGGGTTAGCCCGCAATTTCCAGCCAGTGAATAATACCGTCAGTATCATCAGTAGCAGCAGGCTGAGGCCGACAATGCCGCCTGATAGCAGGGCTCCGAGATAGACGCTGTGGTAGGCGCTCCAACCGGCCAGCCCGCCTTCAGCGATATAAATGGTCGTTCCATGGCCATGGCCGAACCAGTAATGATGAAACTCCTTCAGATAGCCCGACCAAAGATCAAGCCTGGAGCTTTGTCCCTTTTCGATATAGGCATCAATGAGTGGTGCGAGAAAAATGCAGGCCGCTATCAGTAACATCAGGCCAAGCCCGATCAGTATAAGCTTGGTCCTGTTTTTGATGGGAGAAAGGGCAACCATGGCAAAACCGAAAAACAGGGTTCCGGCAATGGCTAATCGCGTATGGGTCAATACCAGGGTGACCAGAAAAACAGTTAACGCAAGCAGCAACAGCAGGATAGTGGACTTCCGCTCCCGGTTGCCCGGTTCATAGAGAAGGCTGCCAAGACAGAGCAGGGCTCCTGCACCCAGACAGAACCCGGTGCGTACTTTGTCGATCAGGGGGCCGGGAATGGTAAATCGCCTGGTGAGGGGGTACTCCAGATACAGGTAGTGGTATGCCGCATAACACGCGGCAGTAATGCTACCGACAATAATCAGCCATTTGACGAGACGCTGTAACCATCGGTCTGCTCCGTTAAAAGTAAATAAAAAAATAACCCAAAAACTGACCAGATAAAAAATATCTTTTATCGGATTGAGAATGTCGCGGCTCCTTTCAGGTTCAGACCAGGCTAGGCTCAGTAAGGAATAACCCAAAAACAGGGATGAGGCGATCACTATCCGTGACTCAAGTAGGGCGGACCATTTGCACAGGCCTTTGAAGGCGATTAATGGAAAAGCAATACAGACAAAGAGTATGAATAATTTCAGGTGAAGGTTTTTTTCGGGAATAAAAAAAATACTGACCAGCAAAAAAACAACACTGTAAAAAAACAGCGTTTTTGTTTTTTCTTCAAAGGGTAAAGTCGCAATCATTGTGATTTTAAATCCAAAACGGTTTTTTAAGGGGGTGGGTGGGGTAAGCCCGTTACTTCCTGGTGTAGATGGTTGTCAATAAATCCTGCAACTCTACGGTTGTAAAGGGTGAACCCTCGCGGCCCTGGTATCCCTGAATGAAGCTGGGGAGGAATCGCATGAGAGCCGCCATATCTTCGGGGTAGCGAGCGGTGTGCTGGAAGTTTCTTATTCGAAACTCCCTGGCCAGTGGCTTGCGGTATATCTTCATGTCAGCAATATCGATAAGTCCCAGCCGATTTTCCGGGGTGACAACAATATTTCCCATGTGCAATGAGCGGAAATGAACGCCCTTTTCATGCAACTCCCGGATAAAGCTGCCCAGTTTGTTAATGAGGATGAGGTCTATATTGTCGCCAAGCTTCTTGAGCGTTTTGCCGGTTAACGGGGAGTAATGCACAGCGGTTCGGTGAATGCATGGAATGCGTAACAGCTCAATCACCGTCACTGTGGGGATCCCTTTTTCGAGCAGCTTCTGCGCATTGCGAATAAACCGCTTCGAGTAAGGGTATATCCGGGCCAATGATAAGAGGTGTCTCGCCCGAAACAGTTTCAAGTAGGTGCCATCGGATAAAAGTAAGACTTTTTCACCGAAAGGGTCCGACTCAATCACGGTGGCACCTTCCCGGAGGACCTGATACTCCTGCTTGGTCAGTTTTTTCATAAGACTCCGGTCCCTGCTGCGGGCCCATTATAAAGGTCGTGCCCTATGGTAAGATACCCTCAATTTACCCTTGGATAATTCCGATGAAATTGACTGTTCCTCGCTTTGACAAGGCTCAGGTTCTGGTGGTTGGTGATCTGATGCTGGATCGCTATTGGCATGGTAATACTTCTCGGATATCGCCTGAAGCCCCGGTGCCAGTTGTCAACGTAGCCCAGTGTGAGGACCGTATGGGCGGTGCAGGCAATGTGGCCCTGAATATTGCCACGCTGGGCGCCGGCGCATCGCTGGTGGCCATTGTCGGTCGGGATGAAGCCGCCACAGCGTTGCGGGCCCGTCTTGATTCTGCAGGTGTCCACGCGGATCTGCAAGTTTCTGACACAAAACCGACAATCACGAAATTGCGGGTGATCAGTCGACACCAGCAATTATTGCGTCTCGATTTTGAGGAAAGCTTTTCAGCAGCGGACTGCGATCAGTTGCCTGCCAAAGCCGCTTCCCTGTTGGTCAATGTCGGTGTACTGGTGCTGTCCGATTATGCCAAAGGGGCATTGCAACAACCCCAGGAGTTTATTCGTGCCGCCCGGGAGGCGGGTATTCCCGTGCTGGTGGATCCAAAGGGAACCGATTACGAGCGTTATCGTGGTGCCACACTGCTGACACCCAACTTTGCCGAGTTCGAGTCTGTGGTGGGGCCCTGTGAAAACGAACAGGCACTGGAAGATAAGGGTGCCGCATTACTTGAGCAGCTGGACATCGATGCCCTTTTGATCACCCGCAGTGAGCAGGGGATGACCCTGTTGCGCAAGGGGGTGCGGGAGCTGCACCTGCCCGCAAGGGCACGGGAGGTGTTCGATGTCACCGGTGCCGGCGACACCGTTATCTCGGTGCTGGCCGCAGCGCTAGCCGCTGGTGAGAATTTGCCCGAGGCCGTGGCCATGGCCAATATTGCCGCCGGTATCGTGGTGGGTAAACTGGGCACGGCAACGGTCAGCATGCCAGAGCTACGCCGTGCCATGCAACAGGAGCGGGGCTTCGAAAGGGGCGTGGTTAATGAAGAGCAGTTAGCTGCCGATGTGGCCGATGCCCGTGCCCATGGCGAGCGGATTGTATTTACCAACGGTTGCTTTGACATTCTTCATGCCGGCCATGTGGGTTATCTGGAGCAGGCGCGGAAATTGGGTGACCGGCTGATTGTCGCCATCAATTCTGACGCCTCCGTGACCCGGCTCAAGGGTGAAGGCCGGCCGATCAATCCGGCAGACCGCCGTATGACGGTTTTGGCGGGCCTGGAGGCGGTCGACTGGGTGGTGTCTTTTGATGACGACACCCCGGAGCGGCTGCTTGAGCTTATCCGCCCCGACATCCTGGTGAAAGGGGGTGACTACAGCCGCGAGCAGGTAGTGGGCTGGCAAATTGTCGAAGGCTATGGAGGCCAGATAGCAGCCCTGGATTTTCTGGACGACTGCTCTACAACGGCTATTGTCAGCAAAATCCAGAAAAAGTAAGTAGTTACTTGCTTGCTGTTGCCCGGACAGCTTTGTCAATATTGTCCCGCAGGTGAGTGGGGTTGATGGTGCCGATAATCGCACTGCTCACGCCGGGGTGCTGAAAAATCATCTGAAAGGTTTTATGTACGGGATCTTCCCCTGTTGTCAGGGTGGCGTGGCCGCTGGCCAGTGCTTTCTTGATAAGGACGCCTTTGTGCTGTGCCAGGCAATAATCGACCACCGGCAATTCGCGGTCGTGCTGAAGATTCCAGGTCACCATGACCGCATCGGATTTTTCGGCGGCTAACAGTCCCCCCTCGACGGTTTTTGTGGACATGCCAAAGGCGCGAATCTTCCCTTCTGTCTTCAGTTGGGCCAGCATATCCAGAGTGCCGTAGTCCCGTATGATGGCCTCATCGTTACCGTCGGAATGCACCAGCACAATATCGATCATTTCCGTGCGCAGGCGTTTCAGGCTGCGTTCGACGCTGAAGCGGGTATGCTCGGGGGTGAAATCATAGAATGATTTCCCCTGCTCGAACTCCTCACCGACCTTGCTGCAGATGACCCACGCTTCCCGCTGTCCTTTCAGCAGCTGACCCAGCCGGGTCTCGCTCGTGCCGTAAGCGGGTGCGGTATCTATCAGATTGATACCCTGTTGCCGGGCGATGGCGATGAGTTGAGCGGCCTGTTGATCATCCGGTATGGCAAAGTCATTGGGGTATTTCACACCCTGATCACGGCCGAGTTTTACGGTGCCGAGACCGAGAATACTCACGTCGATGCCGGTGTTGCCGAAGGGTCTTCTGGGCAGCACCACTATTCTCCGAAAACCTTATGCCACGGCGTGGGAGCTAGTGGGGGGTGTCCAAGAAAGCCAAGCTCTGGAATGGGTTCTGCTGAAGGTTGCAACAGGGATTGCTCCTGTATCAGGGTAATGACTTCGTCGGCAAGGTTGGGTGTCAGGGTCAGCTTGGTGGGCCAGGCGACCATGACATTCGGGCAGTTTTCTGCCCGGGAGACAAATGCTTTATCGGGGCGGGCAAAATTGCGTTGTCGGGGTTCGGCGCGGTCCACCCGCAAGGTGGCCCACTGTGCATTGCCGAGATCGACCCAGGGCATCAACGTATTGAGCTCCTGTCTGGCGGTTCCGATCAGTTGCTCAGCCGTTTGGTCGACGCCCTTTTCTGCCAGACTTCCCCCCAGGTACCAGACCTGTGCTCCGTCGGCGCAGGGGTGGCTGGAGATTGTCAGTCTGGGCGTGGTGTCTGCCCCCAGACAGTGGCCATAAAACCGGTGTGGGTAATGGTGCTTGATCATGACCTGATGCAGTGGGCGGCGCTGCATTTGTGGAGCGGTGATACCGAGTTCGTTGAGCATGGCTTCATTGCCCTGTCCCCCGGTCAGCACAAACTGGCGAGCGTCAAGCCGGCGGCTCTGCTGGCCGTGCTCAAAGTTGATGGCCGCAGCTCGCTCGCTGTTGAGCAGCCAGCGAGCCTGTTGCCAGTCAATCTGAAAAATGCGTCCGGCGCAGTTATCAGCCAGCGCCTTGACCACTGTGGGTACGTCGAGAACCATATCCACCAGCTGGTAAAGGCTGCCCTTGAATGCATTGTGCTGGAAAATGGCGGGCCGATCGTTTTTGGTCACCTTGTTGACCCGCCCACGGGTCGCCTTGCTGGCGAGAAAGGTGGTCATACGAGAGAGTGCACTGCTGCTGGACCACAGATAAAAATGATCGCTGAGAATGGCCGCCCCGCGGAGGTCAACGTCCCCTTCGCCCGCCAGGCAGGAGCGCCAGTGATCCGGCATGTCTGCAATGGCTTCCGAGGCGCCTGTGATACTGCCGCTGAGGGTATATTTGATACCGCCGTGAATCATACCCTGGCTGGCGGCTGTCTGGTCGCCGCCCAGCGCGGTTTGTTCAAGCAGCACCGCATTATAGCCAGCTTTGACCAGCCTGTTGAGCAGCCAGAGACCGGCGATACCACCACCAATAATGGCGACATCGCAGCTGAGGTCCGTGTGATTTTGGCTTTTTTCCATAGAAAACAGAGGGTCTTGTTGCCGCTCGTTGAGCGATGAGTAGTCGGCCGGTCAGTCATTTGCTTTTGACAGGCTGGAAAGGCGCTAGTATACCCTGCCCAATATCTTTATGCTTTCCGCAAATCCGCCCATCTGGGGGCAGGCAGGAGGCAATTTTTTGGCGCGTTTTTTTTATTCAACATTGTTCTACCTGCTGATACCCCTGATTCTGATACGCCTGCTGTGGCGCAGTACCAGGGCACCTGAGTATCGTCGGCGCTGGCCGGAGCGCTTTGGTTTTGTACCGTGTATTGATCAAGCTCAGACAACAAAAACTATCTGGGTTCACTCTGTTTCGCTGGGGGAGACCCTTGCTTCAGTGCCGATGATTCAACAGCTTCAGCAGCGCTATCCCGAGGCGCAACTGGTGGTGACCACCATGACGCCGACCGGCTCAGCCTGTGTCAAAAATACGTTCGGCGACACGGTCTACCACGTCTATGCCCCCTATGACCTCCCCTGTGCAGTAAATCGTTTCTTGCGGCAGGTCCGCCCGGACTTGTTGATCATCATGGAGACCGAGCTCTGGCCCAACCTGATTCACGGCTGCGCTGATCAAAACATTCCTGTCATTTTAGCCAATGCACGTCTGTCCGAAAACTCGGCCCGTGGCTACCGGCGATTTGATGCCCTGACGAGGCCCATGTTGCGATGTATCAATCACGTTGCTGTGCAGCACGAAGCGGACGGTAATCGCTTTCTGGCGCTGGGTTTACCCGCATCACAACTGCTTGTCACTGGGAATATCAAGTTTGACCTGACACTGGATGAGCCATTGCGGGCCCGGGCTTCACAACTCAGAGCCCAGTGGCAGGCCGGTTGTCGGCGCCCGATTCTGTTGGTTGCCAGTACACATCGCGGGGAAGACGATATTTTGCTGGATGCTTTTGAGCGGATTCGCCAACATGTCCCGGCACTGTTGTTGGTGCTGGTGCCGCGGCACCCGGAGCGCTTCGACGACGTGACACAGCGCTGTCTGGCGAGGGGGTTAAACACCGTGCGCCGCAGTAGTGGTAAATCCCCTGCTGAGACGGATCAGGTGCTGATCGGCGATACCATGGGCGAATTGCTGGTGTTTTTTGGCGCCTGCGATATCGCGTTTGTCGGCGGCAGTCTGGTGGCCACCGGTGGCCACAACCTGATTGAACCGGCAGCCTGGCAGGTGCCGGTATTGAGTGGGCCACACCTGTTTAATTTTGCCGATGTCTCGAGATTGTTGTTGGAGGCCGGCGGCATGACCATTTGCAGAGATGCCCGGTCAATTGCCGATACCGTGGTAGGGCTGCTGGGCGATCCCGATGCTGCCGCCCAAATGGGGGTGGCAGCAAAAATTGTAGCCGAGAAGAATCGCGGTGCGCTTGATCGGTTATTGGCGGTTATCGAACGCCAGCCTTGGTGACATTAATGGCTGGATCCAGCCAGGCATTGAGCTGATAAATGTCTTCCGGGCTCAACTGACCGGCCACTTCCTTCAGGCGCAACAGGCTGCCGATATAATCGAAACGGGCGTTGGCGTAGTCACGGCGCGCCTGGTAGAGGTTTTGCTGGGCGAGCAATACATCGACAATGTTGCGGGTTCCCGCATCGTAGCCAGCCTGAGTTGCTTCCAGTGCACTGGCTGCTGACGTGATGGCCTGATTTCTGGCATTCACCCGGGCCTTGTCGGTGAGGACGGACAAGTGCTGAGAACGAGCCTGCTGCACGGTGTTGCGTTGTGCGCCGGTAAAAATTTCCTTTGCTTCAACGGATTGATGGAAGGCCTGTCGACGTTCGGCGCTGATCAGGCCCCCGGTAAAAATGGGAATAGTCAGCTGTAGCCCCACCACATGGCCGTCCTGCTTGGTTTCCGATGGGCTGACGTAATACGGATTGGGTGGGTCACTGATATCCCGCCCCCTAAACTCACTTTTTGACTGATCGTCAAAATAGGATATCGAACCGGACAACGTGGGGGCGTGTTCGTATTTTTTCGAGTCGGCGTTCTCTTCAGCTGCATCCCGCTGGTATCTGGTTGCCTGCAGTGTAAAGTTATTCTGCAGGGCAAATTGAACCCAGTCTTCGCGGCTGAGGGGTTGGGGATCGACAATGGGAAAGTCCGGCATCAGACCCGCCAGCTGCTCATATCGCTGGCCGGTGAGTACGGTTAAACCCTCAAAGGCGATATCCAGCGCGCCGCGGATTTCCAGGGTGTTTACCTTGGCACTATCAAAGGCCGCCTGGGCTTCGTGGACATCGGTAATGGGCAGCAGGCCCACTTCGAAGCGCTCGGTGGTTTGTTCGAGCTGCCGCTGGATGGCTTTTTGTTCGGCCAGGGCCGTTTCCAGATTTTCTCTGGCCCGCAGAACCTCAAAATAGGCGTCGGCAGTGCGGAGGATCAGGAGCTGCTGATCGGCGGCAAACTGCAGCCGGGCTTGTTCGCTGAGCGCTTTGCCCTGCTGAAAGGTGAACCAGGCGGGCAGGTCGAAAATGGGCTGTGTCAGACTGATGGAATAGCCCTTCGTATCCGTATCCGTATGACCCTCACGGCCAAACACGGCACCCTGCCCTAACACGGTGGTATTTGCGCCATCGGATTCCAGCTCTTCATATTCACCCCTTGCCGTAATTTGTGGCAGCAGGCCGGCACGGCCAATATTTTTTGCTTCGCTATCCGCCCGGTAAGCGGCCTGGGCTGCCCGCAATTGCGGGTCGTGTTCCACTGCCTGTTCATAAATCTGAGACAGCGTCTCGCCGACAGCAAAGGGGCTGATCAAAACCAGTGCCAGACAGCGTAGATGTTTCAAGGGGTGCATCGGAAATCCTTCCATCAGGTGGCTTGCCAGCGCGAGAGTCTAGCAGATTTTTGGCATTCGAACATGGCCCCGTCCGCAGAGTGGGGCTTTCGAAATGGCCTGCGCTGCTGATGAGATTTAAGGTATTGTGAATACCGGGAGTGGCATGAATTTGCGTCAGGAAAATTTGCCGGTCAGTCCTTTGTTGATGAGGGGATGTGCTGGTGGTGTGCGGGTCGTCAAGGGTCGTTTATTGCCCCTGAAAGCATGACCCGCTAATGGCTATCGGTTACAGTGTGGACAGGGGGGGTTGGATATGTCCGAGGCGGATCGTTACACGCGAAAGGATGTCGAGGTACTCGGCAGTGAACAGGTATTTCGTGGTTTTTTCTCCATGATAAAACTGACCCTGCGGCACAAACTGTTCTCCGGTGAATGGTCAGAGCCTATTGTGCGGGAATTATTCGAGCGGGGCAGTTGCGTGGGTGTGCTGCTCTATGATCCACAACATGAACTATTGGCGTTGGCGGAGCAGTTTCGTGTGGGGGCGCTGGAGGATGCCAAAGGCCCCTGGTTATACGAGGTGGTTGCCGGGATGGTTGAACCGGGCGAGCAACTCGAAGAGGTGGCAAGGCGCGAGACTATGGAGGAGGCGGGCCTGACTCCCGCTAAACTGCTGCCGATCTGTGATTACTGGGTCAGCCCGGGTAATACCAGCGAGCGCATGTATCTGTTCTGCGCACTACTGGACTTGAGCTCGGCGGGTGGTATTTACGGGCTGGATCTCGAGTCAGAGGACATTAGGCTCCACGTCATGCCAAGAACCGAGGCGTTTGCCCGGCTGGACCAAGGGCAGTGCAATAACGCAGCTACTATGATCAGTCTGATGTGGTTGCGAATGAATTACCCGCATTTTGTGTGACAGATTGCGCCATTTTTGATGCCGGGAAAGTAAAGTCGGCAAAAACGTGACTGAGTACTGTGAATCCGAAGATGAAAGTACGTTACAAAGTAGATCTGATCGGGTACATGGCCGAGTGTGACGCAAACTATCTGCGGCTCATGAAGCTGTTTCCCGATATGGCGAACGGTGGCGAGCGCAGAATTGGTCTGCGTCACGACGGTGAACATGTATTGCGGTTGATTGCGCGCGAGCAGACCGCTTACACCACGTTGCTGGAGCTGTCTCAGGGAGCCAGGGATGGCGGTAGAGATAGCTGGTTCAAACTGCCGATACTGATGTTGCGTCTCTATCACGATGCCCGCGTTGCGGAGGTGTTGTCCTGGGAAGGGGTCCGACAAATCAGGCCGCGTTACGATTATCCCAACCGGCAGATGTATCATCAGGATGAAAAGGCACAATGGAATCGTTTTTTGGGAGAGTGGTTATCCCATTGCCTGAAATATGGTTATCATCTGGAGCCGTTGTTCGGCGAAACGCCATACGGATGAGGCTGGTTGGCTTGCCGTTGCCAGTGAGCATTAAAAGGGAGTCGAATCATCTTGCAGCACACCAACCGGCACATTGCCCGAATACTGCAAATATCGGATAGCCATCTCGGGCCCGGCCGTGATTTCAAGTTGGCGGGCATCAACACCTGCCAGAGCCTTGGTCAGGTACTGTCGGCCTTGCCCGACCCGGATGTGGTCCCTGAGCTGTTGGCGGTGACCGGGGATATTGCCGGTGACGGTGATGAAGGCGCATACCATTTGTTCAATGAAGTCATGGCAGAGCAACCCCGGCCTTTTGCCTGGTTGCCGGGCAACCACGACGACTTTCCCCTAATGCGCAAGGTGCTCCATCAATCGTTCAGGCGAGTCATCGAGCTGGATAACTGGGTGGCAATTTTCCTGGTCAGTGCCCAGTCAGGTGAGGTGGCAGGGCAACTGGCGGATGCCGAGTTGGCTGAGCTGGCAGGCCTGCTGCACCGTTGTCGCGATCGTCATGTGCTGCTGTTCATGCATCATATGCCGGTAGAAATCAGCTGCCTGTGGCTCGACAAACACCGGGTTGCCAATCATCGGCAACTGGCTGACCTGGTGGCCGGATTCCCCGGCGTCAAAGCATTGTTTGCCGGCCATGTGCATCAGGCATTTTCAACCTCATGGCAAGGGATCGGGGTACACAGTGCCCCGTCGACCTGTTTTCAGTTTGCCCCCGGCAGTGATGGTTTCGAATTGGCCGAGCAACCCCCTGGCTATCGCTGGATTGATCTGTACGCCGATGGCCATCTGAAAACCGGTGAGGGGTTTGTTGCCGGGGCCGGGCAGCAGGTGGATCATCGTTGCAGTGGGTACTGATGTGTTCTGGCTGCTGTTGCTTTGAGGTAGGCGGCATCACAGCCTGTCACTGTGAGTCGATAGCGTTATAATCTTCTGATTGGTCCTGCAGGTTGTACGTCGATCATGCCTCTTGTTTACATTCATGGTTTCAATAGTTCGCCCGCTTCACTCAAGGCGCGCCAGACAGCGGCATGGTTGGAAAAAAACTGCCCGGAGGTTTCTTTTGTCTGTCCCGCACTGTCCAATGATCCGGTCAGGGCAATCGGTCAACTTGAGGCTGAAATAGAAAAAGCGGACGAGCCGGTTGGGTTGGTGGGCAGCTCAATGGGTGGTTACTATGCCACCTGGCTGGCTGAAAAATACCGACTTAAAGCGGTGTTAGTGAATCCCGCTGTAAGCCCGTATGAATGGATGCTGGAGTATCTGGGCGTCAATGCCAATTATCATACTGGCGAGCGCTATCAGCTGGAGCAGCGCCATGTGGACGCGGTGAAAAGTCTGGATGTTCCAGGATTGCAGAATATCGCCAATTACTGGGTGCTGCTGCAAACCGGTGATGAGGTGCTGGATTATCGGCTGGCCGAATCCAGATACAGTGGCTGTCGCATGACCATTGAGCAGGGTGGGGATCACAGCTTTCAACACTTTGAGCGTCACCTGCCTGCCATTATCGAATTTTTGGGGTTAGCAACCGGGGTTTCATGAATAAATATACCGCTGAAGATATTGAAGTTCTCACAGGCCTCGACCCGGTCAGAAAGCGCCCGGGGATGTACACGGATACCTCCCGTCCGAATCATCTGGCCCAGGAGGTCGTCGACAACAGTGTCGATGAAGCCCTTGCCGGTCACGCCAGTAAAATCGATGTCACACTCTACCGGGACGGCTCGCTTTCCGTGGCTGACAACGGCCGTGGCATGCCCGTGGATATTCATCCCGAGCAGGGGTTACCGGGGGTTGAGGTGATCCTTGCCACGCTGCACGCGGGGGGCAAATTTTCCAACAAAAATTATCAGTTCTCCGGCGGTCTGCACGGAGTGGGTGTTTCGGTGGTCAATGCATTATCCAGCAAGCTGGAGGTGACGATTCGCCGTGATGGCCGGGTTTATCGCATGGGTTTTGCCGGTGGTGACAAGGTTTCTGACCTGGCAGTGGTGGACAGTTGTGGCCAGCGCAATACGGGTACCGAGCTGCGTTTTTTACCGGATCCGAAATACTTTGATACCGTCAAATACTCGGTTTCCCGCTTGCGGCATGTGCTGCGAGCCAAAGCGGTGCTCTGTGCGGGGTTAACGGTAAATTTTACCGACGAGAACAGCGGTGAAACCGAAAGCTGGTGTTACGAGGATGGTCTGGCCGATTATCTGCGGGGGACGACTACTGGCTGGGAGGTGCTTCCGGTAACCCCTTTTACCGGTAGTTACTCGTCCGAAAGTGAGGCGGTGGACTGGGCGCTGCAATGGCTGCCTGATGGCGGTGAGTTGACCCAGGAGAGCTACGTTAATCTAATCCCCACCACGCAGGGTGGTACACACGTCAATGGCTTGCGCACTGGTTTGCTGGAGGCCCTGCGGGAATTCTGTGAGTTTCGCAATCTGCTGCCGCGCGGTGTCAAGTTGGCGCCGGACGATATCTGGGAAAAATGCTGCTTTGTTCTCTCCTCCAAACTGGCAGACCCACAATTTTCCGGACAGACCAAAGAGCGCCTTTCCTCTCGTGAGGCGGCGGCATTTGTATCGGGCGTTGTGAAGGACGCATTCAGCCTGTGGCTGAACCAGCACACGGAAGATGCCGAGCAGCTTGCCGAACTCTGTATTAACAATGCCCAGCGGCGACTCAAGGACAGCAAAAAAGTCGCACGCAAGCGCATTACTGCCGGACCGGCACTGCCTGGCAAGCTGGCAGACTGCTCCAGTGGCAGCCCCGAGCTGTCGGAGCTGTTTCTGGTGGAGGGCGACTCCGCCGGCGGCTCCGCGAAGCAGGCCCGCAACCGGGAGTTTCAGGCGATTATGCCGCTGCGGGGCAAAATTCTGAATACCTGGGAGGTGGATAGCCAGGAAATTCTCGCCTCCCAGGAGGTACACGATATCTCTGTGGCATTGGGTATCGATCCGGCCATTGACGGACTGGAAGCGCTGAGGTACCACAAAATCTGTATTCTCGCCGATGCGGATTCTGACGGTTTGCACATTGCCACCTTATTGTGCGCCCTGTTTGTGCGGCACTTCCGGCCACTGGTGGCTGCGGGGCACGTGTATGTGGCCATGCCTCCCCTGTATCGGATTGATGTGGGTAAAGACGTGTATTACGCGCTGGACGAAGGGGAAAAAAGGGGTCTGCTGGATCGTATTGAAGCGGAGAAGAAACGCGGCAAAGTCAATGTACAGCGATTCAAGGGGCTGGGTGAAATGAACCCCATTCAGCTGCGCGAGACCACCATGGATCCGGATACCCGACGACTCGTTCAACTGACTATTGAAGCAGGTGATGACACCAATAGTCTGCTGGACATGCTGTTGTCGAAGAAGCGGGCATCAGACCGCAAAGCCTGGCTGGAGCTGAGCGGTAATCTGGCGGATGTCTAGGCCCTGGCCAGTGAGCAGGTGAACGGTATGATTCGAAGGGATACTTCCGGGGAGCAACTACCATGAAAAAGCTACTCATATGCCTCCGCTGGAGCCTGATCGGCGTCGCGCTGCTGGTGGTTGTGGTGCTTTCACTGCTGCCGTTTATGATTCGCTGGCAAGGTGCCGTCTGGCTGGAGAAGCAGGGGCTGGATGCCGATATCGGTTATGTGGAAATCCGCCCGATGTTGGGCACGGTGCAAGTGAACAATGTCCACATCCAGTCTCCCGGTGGTGAGCGATTGATACTCGACCAGCTGTTGTTCGATATTGCCTGGAACCCCCTCCTTGAAAACAGCCTGCACATTGAAGAGGTATCCATTGAAGGGTTGACACTTGATCTGGCCATGACGCCTTCCGGTCTGCGTGTGGGCGGTATCCCATTGCCCACCGACGAGGCCGCGCCGGATGAAGCGGGCCAGCCACTGTTTGAGCGATTGGCACTGGACCAGTTTCAGCTTCGCGATCTGACATTTTGTTACCTCCTGATGAATGAGCACGGTAAACAGCGGGCGAACCAGTGTGCCGGACTAAATGCATTGCGGTTCAATGATCTCGCCATGGCATTGGGTGAGACGCCCTCTCTGTCGCTGCCCGGCGTATCACTCCGCGGACTGCGCTGGTTTGACCGGCTTGACCCCCTGCAACTGGCGACGGTCGAGTCACTGGCCGTCACCGGCCTGAGCAGTCCCGATATGACTCGCTGGCAGTTGGAGAAGGTCAATCTTCAGTCACTGGCTCTGTTGCCGGGGGACACTCCTGCCGTGCAACTGAATGAGCTGGCGTTGACCGGTTTCAACCTTGCGGAAGATGTGGAACTGAATACCGTATCGCTTGATGCCCTTGCTGTCGGGCTGGCACGCGACCAGACCAATGGTCTGGCATTTGCGCCGGCACTGCTGGAACGCGTGGGCCAGCTCTCGCCCGAGACTGCTTCCCAGGGGGCTGTCGATGCGAACGGCGAGGCAGAGGACAGGCAGATCAGGCTGAAGCAGTTTGCCCTGCGGCAACTCGATATTGGGACCGAACGGCCACTATTGTCTGCCGGCAAACTGCGGTTCAGCGATATGCGGCTGGCGGGAACAGCGGTGGCTGTAGATACTCTGACCCTCGGCCATCTCAACCTGCTCTCTGGTGCAGAAGAGGCACTGGCGTTGGACAGTCTTGATATGCGGGGGCTTGATGTGAACCGGGATGTCGCTATCGCCGGGCTGACGCTGGGCGACCTTCAGGTGCGCCTGGAGACCGACTCGCAGGGCGCACTGGTGTTTGCCCCGACGTTGATCAACCAGCTTGCGTCGACCCCTGAAAAAAATGATGGTGTCGCGGAGGGTATTGAACCACCAGCGGAGGAACCCGTTGCCATGGGTTTTGAGATGGGTGATCTGCAACTGGGGTCGCTAGCTGTTTTTGCCGATCGTGAGTTGCTGTCGCTCGATGCGCTCGGACTGCAACAGTTGAAACTTGCCGGCGATCAGATCGAGCTGGCACGGCTGGAGGTGTCCACGGTGGATTTTCTCGCGCCCGCCCCGGGTGCCGCCGAGGTGAGTCACTATGTGAAAATCCCCCGGTTATCCCTGGATGAGCTGGCAAAAAAATCCGGCACATTCAGCCTCGGCAAACTCCAGATAGGGGACCCAGAGATCTTCGTGCACCGCGATGCGGATGGCGGCCTGTCGATGCTCAGTGAACTTGCCATTTTGCTGGGGCAGGATGGTGAAATGGTTGCGGGAGAGTCGGAGGATTCTGCACAGCAACCCACCACAGAAAACGCACCGCCGTTAAAGCTGCAACTGGCTTCTCTGACGATTGGTGAGCAGGGGCAATTGCGCATACTGGATGAAAGTGTGTCGCCGTCACTGGATCAGCGCTTTACCGGTGTTAACTTGAATCTCAAACACCTGGACAGCACCCGTACGGATACGCCCGCCGAAGTCAATTTGAACATGGCCCTCAATCAGTTTGGTGCGCTGTCCCTGGCAGGCCAGGTTGCTCCCTTTGGTGATGCCTTAAGCAGCGATCTTGAGGGGGAAATCAAAGGTATTGATGTGCGCGACATTTCCGGTTACGCAAAAAAATTCATCGGCTATCATCTTGATCAGGGGCTGGTGGATGTCGACACCAGTGTTGATATCCTTGAAGACACTATTGACTCGGTGGTCACTGTCCGACTCCACAAGTTGCAGGTGTCACCAGTGAGCAAAGCCGATCTTGAGGCGGGTGCCGCTGAGCTGGGCGTACCGCTGGAGTTCGCTCTGTCATTGTTGCGCGATAAAAATGGCATGATCGAATTGAAGCTGCCGATTAGCGGCAATATCAATTCGCCGACTTTTTCCATCAGGCATATTGTCAACAAGGTCATGTTCAAAGTGATTAAAGAGACAGTGATCAACTATTACCTGCCCTTTGGGCTAGTGGTGAAAACCCTGGTTGGCGATAGCCTGGCCGGCATGGGCTTTGAGCCGGTGGTTTTTGAGCCGGGTACAGCAGCATTGGATGATACTGGCGAGGCCAACCTGAATCGCCTCTCGGATATGCTGCAAAAACGCCAGCAGCTACAACTGGTGTTCTGTGCACCCGCTACCCTTCAGGACTGGGCTGCACAATTTTCCCCGGATGAGCTGGCAAATCTGCAGTCATCCGTGGAAAACCCCCAGCTTCCCGATATCACGGTGGAGCAATCTGCCGAATTGGCTGCGCTTGCCAATCAGCGCACGGTTGTTGCGAAACAGTACCTGATTGATCACGGTGTCACTCCGGGGCAAATCATTCTGTGTACCGGGAAGTTTGATCAGCGCAGTACCCTGCGCGCGGAGATGTCCATCACCATTGGCCAGTAATCCATAACCGCAAACCCGTTGTCACCGCACGAGCAGTAAAATTTATGACAGAGACCACGATCATTAATCCGGCAATTGAACAGATACCGCTGCGCAGCTATACCGAAAAAGCCTACCTCGATTACTCCATGTATGTGATTCTCGACCGGGCATTGCCGCATATCGGTGATGGTCTGAAGCCGGTTCAGCGGCGAATCATCTATGCCATGAGTGAGTTGGGGCTCAAATCCACGGCCAAGCACAAGAAATCCGCCCGCACCGTGGGTGACGTCATCGGTAAATTCCATCCCCATGGGGACAGCGCGGCCTATGAGGCGATGGTATTGATGGCGCAGCCGTTCTCCTACCGCTATCCTCTGGTGGACGGCCAGGGTAACTGGGGTTCATCCGATGATCCAAAATCCTTTGCTGCAATGCGTTATACGGAATCGAAGCTGGCGCATTTTGCCGAGCTGCTGTTGTCGGAGTTGGCTCAGGGTACGGTTGACTGGAAAGCCAATTTTGACGGTACTCTCGATGAGCCCATCACACTGCCGGCACGCGCCCCCCATGTGTTATTGAATGGTACAACCGGTATTGCTGTGGGCATGGCTACAGATATTCCACCGCACAACCTGCGGGAGTTGATCAGTGCCTGTGTACATTTACTGGATCAGCCCGGCGCTACGACGGCGGAATTGTGTGAGCATATACAGGGACCGGATTATCCCACCGAAGCGGAAGTGATTACGCCCCGGGAGGATATCCTGAAAACCTATGAGACCGGCCGGGGCAGCCTGAAAATGCGCGCTGTCTGGCAGTCGGAACAGGGCGATATCATCGTCACCGGGCTGCCTTTTCAGGTATCTGGCGCCCGGGTTCTGGAACAGATTGCCGCCCAGATGCAGGCCAAAAAGTTGCCGATGGTTGCGGATTTGCGCGATGAGTCCGATCACGAGAATCCGACCCGGCTGGTGATTGTACCCCGCTCCAACCGGGTTGATCTGGACGGGCTGATGCAGCATTTGTTTGCCACCACGGACCTGGAAAAGAACTATCGGGTTAACCTCAATATGATCGGGGTGGACGGTCGCCCCGAAGTGAAGCCCCTCAATAAAATTCTTACCGAGTGGCTCGCCTACCGCATGGATACCGTGCGCCGTCGGTTGCAGTTCCGGCTGGACAAGGTGGACCACCGGCTGCACCTGCTGGAAGGTCTGTTGATCGCCTTCCTGAATATCGATGAAGTGATTCACATTATTCGCAGTGAGGATGAGCCAAAACCGGTATTGATCCAGCGTTTTAGTCTCAGTGATATCCAGGCAGAGTACATTCTCGATACCAAGCTGCGTCAGTTGGCCCGATTGGAGGAGGTTCGCATACGTGCCGAGCAGGAAGCGCTGGCGGCGGAAAAACTCGAGCTGGAAAAAATTCTCGGTTCTGCAAAGCGTCTCAAGACCCTGGTGCGCAATGAATTGCTGGCCGTGGCCGATGAATTCGGTGATGAACGCCGTTCACCACTGACCCGCCGCGAGGAAGCCAAGGCATTTTCTGAAACCGAACTGTTGGTGTCCGAGCCGGTAACAGTGGTGTTATCGGAGAAGGGCTGGATACGCGCTGCCAAAGGCCACGACGTCGATGGCGCATCACTCAGCTATAAATCCGGTGATCGCTTTCTCTGTGCGGCCAGAGGACGCAGTAATCAGTCGGTGGTTTTACTGGATTCCACCGGTCGAACCTATTCGTTGGCGGCCCACAACCTGCCCTCGGCGAGGGGGCAGGGTGAGCCTGTCACCGGTCGCCTTAATCCCCCTTCCGGCGCCGGTTTTGTGAGCGTGATAATGGGCGATGATTCGCAACAGGTACTGATGGCCACTGATGCCGGTTACGGTTTTATGGCCAATCTGGCAGACCTGCACAGTAAAAACCGGGCGGGTAAAACGACCCTGACGATTCCGAGGGGCGGCCGGGTCATCAAGCCGGTGGCGATTTCTGACCGTGAAAACAGTCTGGTGGTGGCGGTCAGCAACGAGGGCCGTATGCTGGCGTTTCCGTTGGCAGACCTCCCCCGCCTGGCGCGAGGTAAGGGAAACAAAATTCTCAGTATTCCCTCCTCGCGAGTTCAGTCCCGGGAAGAGTTTATGGTGGCGGTGGCGGTCGTGACCCCGGCGCAGCAATTGCTAGTGTTCTCGGGTAAACGTCATCTGAACATTAGGGCCAGCGATCTTGAGCATTATCGCGGGGAGCGCGGCCGCCGTGGCAATAAACTGCCCCGGGGCTTCCAGAAAGTGGACAGGGTGGAGGTGACCGGTAACGATTAGCGCCGGTTTGGGCGTGTTGCTCACTTGGTTGTTTACCGGCTGAGTGATTTTCATTATATTTGAAGCGGTTAGAGCGGGGCTGCTGCCCACCGTATAAATTTCGTCCAGAGGATGAACAGATGGATAATAATAAGGTGTTGCTGGTTATTGCGTCGCTGTTACTGCCACCACTGGCAGTGTTCCTGAAAAAGGGTGCCGGTAAGGATCTGGTGATCAATATTGTGCTCTGCCTGTGCTTCTGGGTGCCGGGTATCCTACATGCGCTTTGGGTGACATTGGCCTGAACCGAATATTGGCAGGGGGTAACAGAAAACTCGCATGGCATTCAGTCAATACAAAGTGATGGCAATCAGCGAGGGTGCCCTGGGAACGATTTTTCTTGGTGCCTCCGGCTTTCCCCTGAAAAAAATGGAGACGGTTCTCAACGAGCAGGCTGCCGAGGGTTGGCAACTGGTTTTCCAGGTGGTGGAAAGGCGTCGTCTCTGGTTGTTCTGGGCACGTGAAACCGTCATCGTTACCCTGGGCAAATAACCGGTGGCTCTCCGCGACGAACAATACCGGGAGGACCAGCTTCGCAACCGAATTGCGGAACTCCCCGCAGAACAGCGCAGGGTTTTTCACGGGCGCATGGCGAGACGCCTCAAAGATCCGGACAACTATGCGGTGCTGAACTATTTGTTTGTCGCCGGGCTGCACCATTTTTATCTGAGGCGCTGGTTCCGCGGTGCAGTCAATCTGGCTGTTTTTCTGGCTGGTATGGCTTGCCTGCTCACTGGTCAATGGCGCTGGGGGCTTGGTTTGTTACTTTTGATTACCTTAATTGAATTGCCAGCACTGTTCTGCTCTCAATGCATTGTATTGCGGTATAACAACGACCTGGCTGAATCGCAGTTGGTGGAGACTGGTCACAGTCAGAACTGATTTTTTACTTCATGGAGTGTGTGATGGAAACGATAGGAAATGCCATTATTTTTTATGGTCTGAAGGTTGTTATGGCAGCCGTTATTTTTTTTGTGGGTAAATTTATTGCGGGCTGGCTGAGGGGCCTGGTAGCCGGCTTGATGAAAAAGAAAGACATGGATGTGGCGATCCAGCAGTTTGTCTCTACGCTGGTTTACTATGCCCTTCTGACCTTTGTCTGTATTGCGGCGCTGGGTCAGCTGGGCATACAAACGGCCTCACTCGTGGCTGTGGTGGGTGCCGCCGGTCTCGCCGTTGGCCTGGCTTTACAGGGCTCGCTGGCCAATTTTGCCGCCGGTGTGCTGATTCTGATTTTCCGTCCCTTTCGTGTTGGAGACTATGTTGAAGTGGCCGGTGTCGGTGGTACGGTGTCGAAAATACTGGTGTTTACTACCGAACTGAACACGCCGGACAACAAACGGATCGTGATTCCCAATGGTCAGGTGATGAGCGGTACCATTACCAACTACTCCACCCACGATACCCGCCGGGTCGACCTGGTGATCGGTATCAGTTACGGCGATGACATCGACAAGGCCAAGGCAGTGCTGCGTGAAGTTGTTGAAGCAGATAAACGTGTGTTGGCAGATCCGGCCCCGAATATCGCAGTTACCCAGCTGGCGGACAGCAGCGTCAACCTCATTGTCCGGCCCTGGGTTGCCACGGGCGATTACTGGGGGGCCTACTGGGATCTCACAGAAGCCATCAAGAAACGCTTTGATAAGGAAGAGATTTCCATTCCCTTCCCGCAGCGCGATGTGCATTTGTACCCGGCGGCCGAAAACGCTTGAAGGTCAATGCTCAAGGCCCCTGTGAAGGGGCCTTTTTTGTTCTATAAATAGAGAGGCATATATGGGTATTCTTTCCTGGATCGTACTTGGCCTAGTGGCTGGAATTCTTGCCAAATGGATCATGCCGGGCAGGGATGGTGGTGGGTTTATTCTCACGGTGCTGTTGGGTATTGCCGGCGCTTTTGTCGGTGGCTGGATTGGTTCGCTACTGGGCTTTGGTGGTGCGGGTGGTTTCAGTTTAGCCAGTATTGCTACGGCCACGGTGGGCGCCATTCTGATCTTGTTGCTTTACCGGCAGTTGAGAAAATAGTGAATTCCGGCAGCTGCCCTGTTTGGTGAACACCGAGGAGAACATGATGAAACACACGATTTTATCCATCGCAATGGTCCTCTTGCTGGGCACTGGTATTGCGTCGGTGACACTGGCTCAGAAGCCAGAGCACGCCGGAAGTGGGAAAGGTGTCATGAAAGACGAGGCCCCGGTGGTCCGGGAAACCGAACAGTCGCGCGAAAAAAAGCTGCTCAAAGATATGGAGCAGAAACGGGAGATGAAGGCCGAGCAGGAGCGGAAGGAACTTGGCAAAGGCTCTGAGCAGGGCCGGGACATGCGCCAGGAGCACAGTCGCAAATGGTGGGGCATCAATATTTGAATGGGCGATCAGCGGGCGCGATCAAAGCGTCGTTTGCGACGGTAGGGAAATACATCGACAATTTTGCCGTTGCGAATTTGTTCCTGCAGCCCCCACCAGAATTCCACATCATAGATATCGCTGTGCAGCGCTTGAAAGGCTTCCCGGGCAACGGGATTGCCGGAGAAGAATAACCGGAATTCCTCTGGAAAAATATCGTTGGTGCCCACGGTATACCAGGGGGTGGCAGACATCTCCTCCTCGTCAGTCTTCGGTTGAGGGATGCGCCTGAAGTGACACTCGGTCAATGGGCAGATTTCATCGTAATCGTAAAACACCACCCGGTTGTGGCGGGTGACCCCGAAATTTTTCAGCAGCATGTCACCCGGAAAAATATTTGCCGCCGCCAGTTGTTTGATGGCGTTGCCGTATTCTTCGATGATGTTACAGGTTTGTTGTTCATCAGCCCGCTGCAGGTAGATGTTGAGCGGTGTCATGCGACGCTCGGTGTAGAGGTGCTTGATGATCAGCCGGTCTCCCTCGAAGGTCAGCAGGGAGGGTGCGACTTTCTGTAACTCGGCGAGCAGTTCGTCGGAGAAGCGATCCACCGGAAACGAAAAATTGGCAAACTCCTGGGTATCGGCCATCCGCCCAATACGGTCGTGCCGGGAGACCATGTTGTACTTTTCCCGCACGATTTCGTGGGTGACCTCCTTGGGTGGATCGAAGCGATCCTTGATGATTTTAAAGACGATATCGTAGGACGGCAGCGTGAATACCGACATCACCATCCCCTTGATGCCCGGTGCAATGACAAACTGGTCCTGAGAGTTCCTCAAGTGACTGACAAATTCCCGGTAAAATTCTGTCTTGGCGTGCTTGGGAAAACCGATGGATGTGTAGATTTCATTGTCGCCCTTGTGCGGCATCAATTGCTTTAAAAAATGCAGGTAGAGGTAGGGCAGCGGGGCATCCACCATGAAGTGGGTTCGGGTAAAACTGAACACCACGCTCATCTCTTCCTTGTTGAAAATGGCTGTATCAATAAACAGGCCGCCTTTTTCATTGTTCAGCACGGGCAGCACCAGTGGAAAAAGCCGGTCGCCGTCGATGATGCGACCGACGATATAGGCCGCCTTGCTGCGATAAAAGACCGAGTCGAGCGTATCAAATTTCAGTGCCGAAACCGGATTTTTCAGATGGGGCAGTAACTGCTCGTTAAATTCCTGAACGATGAAGTTTACATCCCTGGTGAGGTTTTCCGGTGGCGTAGAGAACTCTGCATCCAGCAGAATCTGCTCAAACACGGCGGCGATATCGTCAATACCCTCATAGCGCACGTAAATGCTGTATTCCGCTTCCGGTATCGACGCCATTTGTGAAGACAGTACGTAGATCAGATCATCGTCAATCTTGTCGTGATCATTGATGCAGCCAAATACGGAATTGAAAAAAGTCTCGGCAATTTCGTAATTGGGGAAGTTGAAAACCAGTTGGGTATAGACAGCCTTTGCCTGGCGCCATAATTCCAGATCGGTAATATCCTTATTGGTCACCGTGGCGAGCAGCTCCGATACCTGGCGCACTTTGGTCTTGTAGAGTTCCAGTCGGTCCACGTTGGCGCTCTGCACTGCATGCCAGTCGGCTTTTTCAAAGCGCGCCTTGGCGCCGAGAGTCATATTCAGGTAATCGGCAAAATAGCTGCGGAAGCCATTGAGGATGGTTTTCGACATCCGCCGCGCAGTGCTGTTACGAAAAAACCGGGGGTCCGGAGCGGTCATGGAATCAGTCCAGCTGGGTTATTCATCGAGCTTTAAATCAGCTTTCAGTTCTGCCAATCGTTGCCGCGACACTTCGCGACTCAACGGCGGTTTCTCCGTTGCTTCCCCTGCGGGATCCGGTAAGGCCAACTGCCGACCCTTGCCAAGTTCGCAACATAGCCGCCGATAATGATCGAGAAACAGGGGGTAGCTGACCGTCTCTGCCTCATGGGCCAACAGGTACCAGCCAGTGGCCAGTCCGGCGTGATAGACCACCGGGTGAGACCAGTGATGAGCCGCTTTTGGAGAGGGTGCATTGCAGGCTTCGAGATACGCGCTGCGCGGCGAGGGCAACCCCGCCGGGTTCTGGCAGGCCTCACAGCATTGCAGCATGCGGTTCAGCGTAGGCAGATAGTCGGATGTTTCGATCACCCGTTTGGCGCCCAGCAGAATCTGCTCCCGATCGAAGTGTGCCAGCGCGTCCAGCCACAGGCGTTTTACCTGATTGAGCAGATCGGTATCGGAGTAGGCACTGTAAAACTGGTTGTGAAAATTCAGCCGGAACAGGGCGAACACTTGGTTGATGGTGTCTACCAGATGTTCCGGCAGGGGTTCTGGGCGCTCAGGGGGTCGCCCAGCTGCGGTCGCTGAGTTCGTCGACGAGGGTACGACTTCGCGTACTGCCCGGTCGATCAGATCGTTGTTGTTTTCCATCGCTTGAGTCCTGGGTATGTGTTTGGTGGCGCGACCATTCCCGTTTTACCTGCTGCAGGAACTTGGTGTTCCAGGAGCCATAGAGTTGGCCGCTATCCCGCCAGTACAAAACAAATTCCGGTACCAGCCGTTCGGCAAAATCGCGGGGAATATTTGCCAGCGTGAGGACCTCAAAGAGTTCTTCTCTGGGTTGCCAGTCCGCCGCCAATGGGCGAGGCATGGTGTCCTGTTCCATCGTGTGTGTGAACCTGGCCCACTGACGTTTCACGTGCATGATAAAGCGGCTGTTCCAGGTACTTGAGGATTCGCCCCGTTCCAGCCAGTAGAGAACAAACTCCGGTATGGCGTCCTCGACAAAGTTACGGTTGATCGCCGCCTGCCGGGTGAGAATCTCCATGGCATCCTGTGACGGCTGCCAATCCCGGCTGATAGGGGTGTCCTGTCCTCGCCTGGCTGTTTCTGTCTGCTGTGCCCGCCAGAGGCGCAGTACATGCTTGATAAATTTTGAGCCCCAGCTGTAGCGCGGCTCGCCACGTTCCGTCCAATACGTAATAAACTCCGGCAACTGGTCGGCAATGAATGTTGCCGGAATGTTGTACTGGGCAAGTTGTTGTAGAACATCATTTTCCGGTCGCCAGTCAGGGGATATGGGCCGGGTGCTTTGGTGTGTGGGAGTTGCCGGAAGTGTGGTGGGAAATTCGCCGGGCTTTGCTGTATTGCTATTGTCGGCACACTGTTCATTAAAGGCAAAGCGCAATAGATTGGCTTCGGTCAGGGGGGGGGATGCAACCAGCAGAATGCCCTTGTCCCGAAGACTACCGACGACCCGTTGCAGGTCAGCGAGAGACCAGAAGGGGGCAAATTTCTGCAGCTGCCCACTGTCGATATTCAGCCAGTCGTAGTCGCCCTGCCGTTCAGGCTTGCCATGACACATCAGTTCATTGAGTAATTGCAGCAAAACCGCCTCCTCCAGGCCAATGGTGGCGGCCAGGGAGGGAGAAATAATCAGCGGTTTTTCCGGAAGCAGTGACATGGCGACACTCTATCAGAAAGCGATGGGCAAGTTTATCGGTCACATTCGTTCAGATGTGGTTTTCTATGTGGTTGCCGCATCGTTACAATAGCGCTTCAAAAAAAACAACAAACAGCAAGGTGGCAATGGAATGGTTCCGAAACAGGCCAGTTTGGTAGGAAGGCGACCAGCGAGCTGGCTTTGTTGCGTCCTGTTGTCGCTCACATGGCTGCCGGTATTGGCTGCTTCAGCTGAGGGTTATACCGAGGATGATCTGATCGCAGATATTCCGGTGGCTTTGTCTGTTACACGATTGCCCCAGTCGGTAACAGATACCTCAATGGCGGTTTCGGTTATTGACCGAACCATGATTGAGGCATCCGGATTTATCGAAATCCCCGATTTGCTGCGCCTTGTGCCGGGTTTTCAGGTCGGTCTCAGCTGGCGTGATCACCACGCATCGGTGACTTACCACGGTCAATCCGACGGCCTCTCGCGGCGTATGCAGGTTTTGCTCGATGGCCGTGTGGTGGTGGGCTCACTGTTTGGTCTGGTGGATTGGGATCGACTGGGAATTACCGTTGATGATATTGAGCGGATAGAGGTGGTTCGCGGTCCGGCGGGGGTTTCCTTCGGCTCGAATGCTTTTGTCGGGGTCATCAATATTGTGACTCAGAAACCCTACCACAATCCCGGCTGGCGGTTCAGCGCGACCACAGGCAGCCGTGACACCAGTCTGCTTGCGGCACGCTATGCCCATACCGGTGACCAATTTGATTACCGGGCTTCCCTCAGCTACTTCAACACCGAGGGCTTCCGCGGCGTCAATGACGAGTCGATCGCTCGTTCCGGTCGCTTCCAGGGGCGCTTTCAAGCTACATCTGAAACCACTCTGGATTTTCAGTTGGGGTATGCCGAGGGCCCCTGGGGTCGTGGCGGCAGTGGTGTTTCTGTGGACCCCGTCGGCACCAAGGAAGCCAGCGAGCAATATGGCAGCATTCGCCTGACCCGGACCACAGACCCCGGCAGTGCCTGGTATCTGCAGTTCGGTTTCACCTCCGGTGAAGAAAACGATAAATTTTCTGCCGGACTACTGTCGGACTTGCTGGGGGTCGATCCCGCCGATATTGGCGGGGTTATCCCCGGTCAACAGGAGCAGGAGGTGATTGGCCGAACCTTTGACTATCAGGTCAACCGGCGCGATATCGAGTTTCAGCAACTGTTAAATGGGCAACGCTATCAGATTGCCTGGGGCCTGGGTTATCGCAAGGACATGGTGAATAGCCTGGAAATCGTCGGCCAAAAAGAGTGGCAGGCCATGGAGACCTTCCGGACACAGGGTAATATCGAGTACCGGTTGACTGATCAGCTGTTGTTAAATGCCGGCGCCATATACGAAAAGAACAACATCAATCCTGGTGAGCTGTCCTGGCGGCTGGGCCTGAATTTCACTCCGACTAAAGGCCATATGTTTCGGGTCTCGGTTGCGGAGAGCTGGCGGCAACCATTTCTGGTGGAGAATTTTCACAATATTGCCGTGCGGCTGAATGATGGTACCGCGATCGAAACTGTTCAGATAGCCCCTGAACCGATTGATGCTGAGCGGTTGCGCAGTTACGAACTGGGTTATATCGGCAATTGGCTGGATGAACGGTTGACCGCCGAGATCAAGCTCTATCGGGAAACCTTTGAGGACGAGATTGAATATGTCTGGAATCCCGCGTACCCGGAGGTGAGGTCGATTTTTAATCAGGGCGCCATCCTTGATGTCAATGGCGGCAGTACCGCTATTGAGGGGTTTGAAACCGGGGCGCGCTGGCTGGCATCCGACCGCACCCGTCTCTGGCTATCGTACGCCTACGCGGACGCCGATCAGTCCAGTCTGCCCATGGCATTTCGCAGTCTCTATCAAACGTCAGCGACACCACGCCATACCGCCAGTCTGTTGATGTCCCATGATTTCGGTCGTCACTGGCAGGTGAGCGCCGGTTATTACTATCTCGACGATATGGTCTGGATTCTGTGGGGCTCTGAAACCGATGCCTATCGACGGCTTGATGTGCGGATTGCCCGCCAGTTCCCGCTGCGCAATGCCGATTTGAAGCTGGAACTGATTGGCCAGAATCTCGGTGGCGATTATGTGGAGTTCAAGCAGGCCAACCGTTTTGAAACGCGGACATTTTTGCGCGCTACACTGCAGTTTCACTGATATCCCCACAGTCAAACACCCTGATCGGGTGGGTATCACATGGTAGACTGAAAAGCATTTTCGGGAGATTGTTACTTGGCCAGAAAGAAAACCACTGCCTATGTTTGTAATGACTGTGGTGCGGATTACACCAAGTGGCAGGGGCAGTGCCCCGACTGTGGTGCATGGAATACGTTGACTGAAGTGCGTCTCGGCGCTGTTGTTACCTCGGGAAGCCGCAGCGGCGGTGGTTTTGCCGGGGCTGCCGACGGTGTGGTGAACACGCTGGCGGAAATCGATCTGGCCGATATTCCGCGTATCAGCGCGGGTAGTCAGGAGCTGGATTTGGTGTTGGGTGGTGGGCTGGTACCCGGATCCTGCATTCTGGTGGGCGGCGAGCCAGGCGCGGGCAAAAGCACCTTGCTGCTGCAAACCCTCTGCAAACTGGCAGAGAGTCAGGTGGCGCTCTATGTCACCGGTGAAGAATCCCCGCAACAGGTCGCCATGCGGGCCCACCGTCTGGGACTGCCGGTAAACCGGTTGCAGATCATGGCGGAAACCTCCGTGGAAACGGTCTGTGCCACCGCCGCGCGAGTGCAACCGAAGATCCTGGTGGTCGATTCCATTCAAGTCATGCAGCTTGAAGAAATCTCCTCGGCCCCCGGCAGCGTCTCGCAGGTGAGGGAATGTGCCGCGATGCTGGTTCGTTACGCGAAACAGACGGGCACAGTGCTGTTGCTGGTGGGTCATGTCACCAAGGATGGCAGTCTGGCTGGCCCCAAGGTGTTGGAGCACATGATCGATTGTTCGCTGATGCTCGAGGGAACCAGCGACAGCCATTTCCGGACCCTGCGTAGCCACAAAAATCGCTTCGGTGCGGTCAATGAGCTGGGCGTGTTTGCCATGACCGACAGGGGGTTGCGCGAAGTGGCAAACCCCTCCGCGATCTTTTTGCAACGGGGTGATGAGGTGGCTTCCGGCAGCGTGGTCATTGTGGTCTGGGAGGGCACCCGACCCCTGTTGGTGGAGTTGCAGGCGCTGGTGGATGACAGTCACCTGAGCAACCCGAGGCGGGTGACCGTGGGGCTGGAGCACAACCGGCTGGCGATGCTGCTGGCGGTGTTGCACCGTCACGGCGGAATCATGGTCGGTGATCAGGACGTCTTTGTGAATGTGGTGGGTGGTGTCAAGGTATTGGAGACCAGTGCCGATCTGGCGCTGATCCTGGCGGTTATTTCCAGCTTCCGCGACCATCCGCTGCCCCGCGATCTGGTGGTCTTCGGCGAGGTGGGGCTGTCCGGTGAGATCAGGCCGGTGCAAAACGGTCAGGAGCGACTGAGAGAGGCCGCCAAACACGGCTTCACGCGAGCGATTATTCCCTTTGGCAATGCCCCTCGCCAGCCGATCAAGGGGATGGAGGTGATACCGGTGCGCAAGCTGACCGATGCGCTGGATGCCCTTGGCTAATGCCTCCCTGTCCTCGTCTCTCATGCAAAACCCAAAATTGACTTTGCCCGGTTCCGGGCGTAAATTCCTCCACCTTGCTTAGGCAACAGGTTCTCGACGCAGCGTTCAGTGCGTCGAGTGAAACGGGAAGTCGGTGCGCTACATGACGCCAGTCAAAAGCAAACCCGACACTGCCCCCGCAACGGTAATTGAGTGAACCCGCAGTACGGGTTCAAACGCCAGATCACACAGCCACTGTGCACATGCATGGGAAGGCGATCTGGCAGGGGAAACCGCTCATGAGTCCGGAGACCGGCCTGTCGCTACGCAAACGAACCACGGGGTGTGGTTGCGTTGGTGTCGACAGTTTTCCTGTTTCATCGCCAATCATAACTCCGTGGACTGATCTCACTCAGCACGCGTTCGGGGTCGAACGCCGGAGACTTGTTAATGAAAAAATTTCCTACCGCCAGTTGCGTGGCATTCCTTGTCACTTCTATTGCCAGCGCACAGGCTGCCGAAACGGCGATTGACACTGAAACCGGTAAAAATAATCTTCAGGAGGTTGTGGTCACCGCGTCCCTTGCACCGGTTCAGCTGCAGCAGACCGGCAACGCCATTCATGTTATTTCCGCACGGGATATCGAAGCCAGCGGTGCTGCCGTGGTCAGTGACCTGTTACGCAATGTGCCCGGTGTCGCTATCAACCGTAGCGGTCCAGTCGGTTCCACCACCCAGTTGAGAATGCGCGGCGCCGAAGGTAACCATGTGCTGGTGCTGGTGGATGGCGTTGAAGTGAATGACGGTGCCCAGGCCGACGAATTTAACTGGGCCCACATGTCCACTACCGGGATCGAGCGGGTCGAGGTGGTGCGCGGCGCACAGAGTGCCCTTTGGGGCAGTGACGCGGTGGCGGGAGTGATCAATATTATTACCCGCCGGACGGATGAACCCCTTCAGGGACAAGTGTTTTCCGAGGCGGGGAGCCACGGCACCAATCATTCAGGCTTTACGCTCGGTGCCAGTAGCGGGACGGCCCACTTCAACCTCAGTGGGTCACACCTGTCTTCTGACGGCGACAATATTTCCCGCTCTGGCAGTGAAGATGACGGCTATCGCAACAGCACACTCAACCTCAATGCCGGCTGGCGACCACTGGACAACCTGGGTTTGTCTCTGACGGCCCGCCAGACAGAGGGCGAAAACGAATTTGATGGCATCGATGATCTGGTTACCGGTCTGCCGGAGGACGGTGACCACGAATCAGAGTTCCGTCAGCGTTTTGTCCGTGCCCAGGCAGATTTGTCCCTGCTGGATGATCGCTGGCAGCACCGGGTGGCTCTGGCTGTCAGTCGCCACAACAATGAAAACTATACCGACGGCGCGACAACCGGCTCGAACGCCACGCGAAAAAAACAGTACAGCTATCTCACCAGTTTCAGTTGGGATGAGCAGACCCAACGCCTGTCGCTGCTGCTGGAACGGGAAACCGAGGATTTCCGCCAGCGAGGCCCGATTCTCTTTGGCGACCCGAATCAGAACCAGAGCCGCGAAACCGACAGTGTGGCACTGGAGTACCGGGTGGTGCTGTGGGATGACCTGACCCTGGGTGCCAGTGTGCGTCACGATGACAACAGCGAGTTTCAGAATGCCTACACGCGGCGCTTTGATGCCAGTTACCGTATCCCCGCATCGGCCACGCGTTTGCGCGCCAGCTGGGGCACAGCGGTGAAAAATCCCACCTTTTCAGAGCGCTTTGGCTTCTATACCAACTTTATCGGCAACCCCGAGCTGCGGCCGGAAAAATCCACCAGTTGGGATATGGGTGTCGATCAGTCGCTGTTTGATGACCGCTTGATGCTCGGTCTGACCTATTTTCGTGCCCGCCTGGAAAATGAAATCAACGGGTTTGTCTATGATCCGGTAGCCTTTGCCTTCACCGCAGAAAATGTCGATGGTAACAGCGACCGGCAGGGTGTGGAGCTGACTTTCGATGCCAGTCTCACTCCGACATTGTCCCTCAAGGGCAGTTATACCTACACGGATGCCACCGAGCCAGACAGTGGCGGTCGGGATGTGGATGAACTGCGTCGGCCCCGCCATCTCGGCAGTACGACGCTGAACTGGCAGGTGGCTGAACGCCTCAATATTGTCCTCAATGCCCAGTACAATGGCCACCAGGATGACCAGTATTTTCCACCCTGGCCGCAGCCTTCGGCGCGTGTTGAGCTGGATGATTACACGCTGGTGAATCTGAGTGCCCAGTATCAGGCGAGCAAATCACTGACCGTTTATACCCGGCTGGAAAATTTGTTGGATGAAGATTATGAGGAAGTTTTTGGTTTTGAGTCGCTGGGTTTTGGCGCCATGGTGGGTGTTCGCTACAGTTTCAACCAATAAGTCGCGGGGTCAGGAGGGCAGGTTGTCGTGACGGATTTGAGCAGACCCGGGAAAACTAGGGTGTTACTGTCCTGGAGCAGTGGCAAGGATTCCGCCTGGACACTTTATCAATTGCAGCGGGATCCTACAGTGGAGGTGGTCGGGTTATTGACCACCTACAATCAGGCGTTTGCCCGCTCGGCCATCCACGGCGTCCGCCTGAGCCTGGTGCGGGCACAGGCGGAAGCAGCCGGCCTGCCGCTGTTGGCAATTCCCCTGCCCTGGCCGTGCAGCAATGAGCAATATGAACAGGCTATGCGTATCGGGCTGGATGAAGCTGTGCAGCGATTCGCACCCGATGCCGTTGCCTTTGGCGATCTTTTTCTGGAGGACATTCGCGCCTACCGTGAAAGCCGTATGGCACAAACCGGGCTTGAGGTGCTGTTTCCGATTTGGGCTACGCCGACAGATCAACTGGCCCGGGCCATGGTCGACGGTGGCTTGCAGGCACGTGTGACCTGCCTGGATCCCGGCAGGATGCCCCAGTCACTGGCGGGCGCCGCGTTCGATCTGGATTTTCTGGCGAAGTTACCGGAAACAGTTGATCCCTGTGGGGAGAATGGTGAATTCCACAGCTTTGCCTGGAGTGGACCGATGTTCAAATGGCCGATACGGGTTGCCGTGGGTGAAAGAGTCACCCGCGAGGGATTTGTTTACACCGATCTGACGGCGGTGGTGGCTTGAGGATTGTCTCGCTGTTGCCCAGCGCCACAGAGATCATCTGTGGCATCGGCCTCCGTGACAGCCTGGTGGGGGTCACCCATGAATGTGATTTTCCACCCGACGTGGTGGGTTTGCCGGTGGTGACTGCCTCCAGAATTCCCAAGGGGCTGGCCAGTGGTGAGATCGATTCACTGGTGAGCGACCAGCTGGAAACGGACACGGCGCTGTACAGCCTGAACGAGCCGGTGCTACGCGAGCTTGCCCCTGATTTGATCGTCACTCAGGCCCTTTGCGATGTCTGTGCGGTCTCTGCCGGTGAGGTGAACGACATGGCCTGTCAGTTGCCCGGTAATGTCCGGGTGATTAACCTGGAACCCGCCTGTTTGCGGGATGTTCTGGATACGGTGTTACTGGTGGGTGAGGCGGCGGGTTGTACCGCGGCGGCCGCTACCTATCACGCCGAGCTCTGCCGCCGGGTCGATCGGGTGGCGGCGCGGACGGCGGCTGTGTCGGCGCTGCGTCCCCGGGTGGCCATTCTGGAGTGGCTTGATCCGATCTACGATGGTGGGCACTGGTACCCAGAACTGATCGAGCTGGCCGGTGGCATTCCCTGTTTTGGCGAGCAGCAACGGCCATCCCGGCGCCGTTCGTGGGAGGAACTGTTGGCCTCGGCACCGGATGTGGTGGTGGTGTCACTGTGCGGATTTGACTTGCAGCGCACGGCCCTGGATATTCCCCTGCTGACAGGCAGCCCAGGTTACGGCATGCTGCCAGCGACGGAGTCTGACCAAGTTTATATGGTAGACGGCAACAGTTATTTCAGTCGCCCCGGTCCCCGGCTGGTGGATAGTCTGGAAATACTGGCCAATCTGCTGCACCCCGAAATTCATCCACTGCCCCGGGGTATGATGGGCGCAGTGAAAATTCCGAACACCCCCTGAGGACATGCAATGACGGACAAACACCAGCAGAAGATGCAGAAGCTCAAGGAAAAAGTGGACGCCGGTATAGCGGCCGCAGACCAGGAGCGCGGTGTGATGGTTTTCCTCACCGGTGACGGCAAGGGTAAATCCAGTTCTGCCTTTGGCATGGTGATGCGGGCGCTGGGCTATCACTATAAGGTGGGTGTGGTGCAATTCATCAAGGGTGAGCAGCTCTCGGGCGAAGAGCTATACCTGCAGGAAAAGTGCCCGGAAGTGGACTTCTACCAGATGGGCACCGGTTTTACCTGGAACACCCAGGATCGCCAGGGTGATATGGAGGCCGCCCTTCGCACCTGGCTGGTGGCCAAGCGGATGCTGGCGGATGAAAGTTTCCATCTGGTGGTGCTGGATGAGCTGACCTACATGCTCAGTTTTCACTATCTCGATGAGGCTGAAGTGCTGGATGCATTGCGCAACCGACCGTTCAGCCAGAGTGTTGTGGTAACCGGCCGCGGTGGCGGGGCCGGGCTGCAGGCGCTGGCGGATACCGTCTCGGAGATACGGGATGTCAAGCACGCCTATCGCGCCGGTATTATGGCGCGACGCGGTGTGGACTTCTGACGGGCCGACCGAGGAGCTGCGCGTTGCATCGTCTTCCCCCGCGGGCCTTTATGGTGGTTGCCCTGGTTTTGCTGGTGCTGGCTGTATTGCTTGGCTTGCTCGTGGGTCCGGTACAGATTGCCCCGGTAAAACTGCTGACGCTCTGGTCTGCTGATCAGGATATGGACGGTCGCGTGCTGGAACTGATCCGTCTGCCACGGGTATTGCTGGCGGCTCTGGTCGGCGCCTGCCTAGCCAGTTGTGGTGCCGTGATGCAGGGTCTGTTTCGCAATCCACTGGCCGATCCCTCCCTGATCGGCGTTTCCAGTGGCGCCTCGGTAGGCGCCAGTTGTGTAATTTTCTTCGGTGGTTTTGGCTTCCTGGGTTCCGGGTTGGGGCTGCCAGCCATTGCGATCGGTGCCTTTCTTGGCGGTATGGCTGCCACAGCCGTCGTTTACCGGCTGGCAACCTCGGTAACCGGCACCTCCGTATCCACCATGTTGCTGGCCGGAATTGCCATTACGGCACTGGCGGGGGCGGTAACCAGCCTGTTCAGTTTCTTTGCCGATAATGAAATGTTGCGTCGCATCAGTCTCTGGCAAATGGGCAATCTGGACAGTGCCAATTGGCACCGTGTGATGGTAATTGCCGCGGTGGTGATACCACTGGTATTGGTCCTGCCGCGCGAAGGCCGCGCGTTGAATGCCATGTTGCTGGGAGAATCCGAGGCCCGCCACTTGGGGATTGGCGTCGAGCAGTTGAAACGGCGATTGATCGTGCTGACTGCGCTCGGGGTTGGAGTGGCGGTGGCGGTATCGGGTGTGGTGGCTTTTGTGGGGCTGATCGTGCCCCATCTGGTGCGGTTGTTGATCGGGCCCGATCACCGTTACCTGATTCCCTGTTCTGCCCTGCTGGGAGCGGTGTTGCTGTTGCTGGCGGATACCGGGGCCAGAACCCTGATGTCGCCGGCTGAATTGCCTACCGGGGTGATTACCGCCCTGTTGGGGGCACCCTTCTTCGTTGCCCTGTTGCTGCGGCAGCGTCGGGATATGGTGAGTTAGCGCGATGCTGGAGGCACAGGGGCTGTCATTTTCCATCGCCGGGTTTTCGCTGCTGCGGGATATTGATTTGCGTGTGGAGCCGGGCAAGGTCACGGCCATTATTGGTCCCAATGGGGCCGGTAAAACCAGCCTGTTACGTCTTCTGACGGGCGAACAGCGGCCCACGATGGGTAACATTGCGCTAAGTGGCCGGCCACTGGGGGATTGGTCGCCGACACAGCTGGCCAGCGTCATGGCGGTGTTACCCCAGAGTTCGCGGCTTGATTTTCCTTTTACCGCCCGGGAGGTGGTGATGATGGGACGCATTCCCCATGCCACCGGACTGGTCCGCGATACCGCCATTGTCGATGCGGCCCTGGCGGCTGTGGATGGTAGTTATCTGGACAAACGTTTTTATACCCAAATGTCCGGTGGTGAAAAGCAGCGCGTCCAGCTGGCTCGGGTACTGGCCCAGATCTGGGAGCCGGTGACTGATCATGCCCGAGTGTTGATACTCGACGAGCCTACCTCTTCTTTTGATCTCGCACACCAGCAACTGACTATTGCCAATATGCGCAACTTTGCCGCTCAGGGCGTTGGCGTATTGGTGGTGATTCACGATCTGAATATGGCGGCTCGCTGTGCCGACCAGCTGCTGGTGTTGAGTTGTGGGCGAATTGCCGCCTGCGGTTCGCCGCAACAGGTGCTCACAGCCACGACGATCAAGCAGGTCTTCAATGTGGATGTGTCCATCGGTATCAATCCGCTGACGGGCACACCGTTGGTGATTGCCTGACATGTCACGAACCCTACTCGTGCTATTGCTGGCATTATGCGGAGTTGCAATGTCTGCAGAAATTCGCGTTCAGGATGATATCGGTGAACAGCTTGTGCTCGACGGCCCTGCCCAACGGGTGATTACTCTGGCGCCTCATCTGGCCGAATTGGTATATGCCGTGGGTGGTGGTGACCAGATGACTGCTACTGTGGCCTGGAGTGACTTTCCCGAAGCGGCAAAAGCCCTGCCGGTGATTGGCTCCAATAATAAAATCAATTACGAGGCCCTGCTGCAGTATCGACCGGATCTGGTGCTGGTATGGTTGAGCGGGAATGGGGAGAGCATGATCAATCGGCTCAAGTCCCTGGGCCTGAACGTCTATGTCAACAAACCCCGCCATTTGGACGATATTCCCCGCAGTGTGTTGAACATAGGTAGGCTGCTGGGTCGCGAAGAGACCGCGGAGCCTGTGGCTGCCCAGTTTCGCCAGGCCATAAAAACACTGGGTGATGAGTACGGTCAGTCGCGCCCGGTGACGGTGTATTACCAGATATGGCAGTCACCACTGATGACCTTCGGTGGCAGCCACCTGGTCTCGGATGTGATAGCCCTGTGCGGTGGGCGCAACGTGTTTGCCAATACCGCAGGGCTGGTGCCAAGATTGGGCGTGGAATCAGTTCTGGCAGCTGATCCGGAAGTGATTGTGGTGGGGCAGTACACGGAAGCCGGGACAGGGTTTGATTACTGGCGTCAATGGCCACAATTGCGTGCTGTCGCCGGTGGACATATTTACGGTGTAGACCCCTATCTTTTACACCGTCATACCCCGCGTATCGTGAAGGGTGCCCGGCAGTTGTGCGAGGCTATCGATCACGCCCGGTGACATAATGCCGGACAAAGTATTATTGCACCCGTAAAAAAGCCGCCCGGAGGCGGCTTTTTCCTGTTCACATTGACCGGTAAACACAACCGGTACAGTAGCAAATCCTCAGATATCGTAGCCCCTCTCATCATGCTGGGAGATATCCAGCCCCTGGGTTTCCTCCTCGTCGTCTACTCTCAGACCAACCATCAGGTTAACCAGCTTCAGCAATACAAAAGTCAGTATGGCAGTATAGACAAGCGTACTGAGTACCCCGATAAACTGGACTTTTAGCTGGGAATCCATCGCCATACCCTCGGCATAGCCCTGACCGCTGAAGACGCCGAGGTCGGCGGAGATGAATATCCCGGCCAGCAGGGTGCCGAGGATCCCGCCGATGCCGTGTACCGGGAAGACGTCGAGTGAGTCGTCAATCCGGAAGCGCAGTTTGAGCATCTGGGTTGCAAAATAGCAGATGATGCCGGCGCTGAAGCCGATCAGCACTGCACCGCCGGGGCCGACAAAGCCCGATGCCGGGGTGATGGTGCCGAGACCCGCCACCATACCTGTAACGATACCCAGTACCGAAGGCTTGCCGTGTTTGATCCACTCCATCATCATCCAGGCCAGTGAACCGGTGGCGGCAGAGATGTGGGTTACCAGGATGGCCATGCCCGCGTCACCGTTGGCAGCGAGAGCCGAACCGCCATTAAAGCCAAACCAGCCAACCCAGAGCATCCCTGCCCCGGTAACGGTCATGGTCAGGTTGTGCGGCATCATTGGCTGTTGCTGGAAGCCACGGCGGCGACCCAGAACGATCGCCGTCACCAGCGCGGCAACCCCAGCGGTAATATGCACCACCGTGCCACCGGCAAAATCCAGCAGCCCCATTTCAGCCAGCCAGCCACCGCCCCACACCCAGTGGGTAATCGGCACGTAGACCACCAGCAGCCAAAGGCAGCTGAACAGCATGACTGCCGAAAAGCGCATACGTTCTGCAAAACCGCCGACAATCAGCGCCGGGGTGATAATGGCGAAGGTCATTTGAAACATGAAGAATACAGTCTCGGGGATATCTCCGGCCAAACTATCCTTCGTTACACCGGCCAGCATCACGTTTTGCAGGTTGCCAATCCAGGCATTCATTGAGCCGCCATCACCGAAAGCCAGGCTATAGCCGCAGATCAACCATATCAGTGAGGCCGCACAGGTAATGGCAAAGCACTGCATTAATACCGACAGCACGTTTTTTGCTCTGACCAGCCCGGCGTAAAAAAGCGACAGACCGGGAATTGTCATGAACAGCACCAGCGCAGTGGCGGTCAGAATCCATGCCGTATTTGCACCATTAACGGCCTCTGTGTGACCCACAGTCGGTGCAAGCAAGCTTAATAACGGTGCATACAGGGTGGTGCGGTGTCTTACAGACCTGAACATAATTAATCCCTCACAGTATTGCACTATAAGTGTGCAATATTTTGGCTCATACTGGTGCTAATGCATCAGAATAGAGCGATTTTTTTGTTTTTTAGCCTTAAACAAGGCGTTCAGATAAGGTTTCGCAAATGCTGTGCCAGAAAAGTCGATTTGGCGCTACTATGGTGCTTGAATTCTTTTGGTCTCCGTATAGAGCGGATATCAATATGTCTGCTTGCCGACGACAAGGACTTGATTCAGGATTGATAGAAACCAGAAACTCACAAGAATCGCTGCGGTTCTGTGTCCGGAGGAGTGATGACCATGTCCAATGAAAATGATGACTTGCGTGACCAATTGGCCACGCTGCACAACGAGCTAGAAAAGGCAAAGACGCTGGATCCCGAAGACCGGGATATGCTGGGACATCTAATGTCTGACATGATACGCATTGCCCAGGGGGATCTCGAAAAAGAGCCTCACCATGAATCGTTGCGGGAGCAACTTGAGCGAAAGGCCGGTGAATTTGATCTGGACCACCCCCGCCTGGCAGGCATCGTGCGTCAACTGCTGGATTCACTCGGGAAAATGGGTATCTAGCTCTGAGGCTCTAGCGGTCCGGGTTGATGGAGTCTATTGGGAAATGGAGAGAAGAGTCTTTGGTCTGATTGTAGTCGGCGCGCTGATTGTCGGCTGTGCCGGCTCCGATACAAATGAAGACAGCGATAACTACATTGGCTGGGTCTGTAGTGGTGCCAGGCAAAGTGATGACTGGTCCTGTGATATGCGCGAAATCAGGAACGGTCGGGCGGTTGCCACATCAACGGTGGCGGCAGTAGGGGAAGCGACAGTTTCCGATGGACAGGGCGTCAGCCCGTCTTCCGAGCGGGACCGGCACAACCTGCAGGTTGTCCCTCCTCCCAGTCAGGACTGGCGAAAGCAGTTGCCGGGGCTTGACAGCACGCCGGTGATCTCCGAGTCAGAGTCGTCGACTCTGGTAGAGCGTAAGCTGAGGGAGCGGCCGCCCCGTGTCCCCGAGCCGGTACCCTCAGTCGTGGCAAGAAAGACTTCGCCCTCACCTGCATCAGCGCCTCAAACCTCTGTCGCAGAACCGGTCGCTTATGCACTGGGGGACGATATCGGAGGTGACTTGTCCATTGATGCCAAGAAGCCGGCGTATACCCTGCAACTGGCGGCTTTCAAGGATCCCGCCCAGATCAGACTATTTGTTGAGCGACATCGCCTCGGTGATCTGGGGGTACAGCAGTTCCAGTCCTATAGCGAGAAACAGCACTGGCAATTGCTGGTCTGGGGCACTTTTGAGAGTCCGGCCAAGGCGCGGGAGGCCTGGCGGGCCATCGCCAGGCAGTATCCCGGCGTTGAGCCATGGGTCAGATCAATGAGTTCCCTGGACATGGAGTCCAGTCAAGCGGTAGCTGTGGATGGTTGATCGGGCCGAATCTCCCTCGGAGAGACTCACGGTATTCTACGACGGTGCCTGCCCCATTTGCGTAAGAGATCGCCGTACCTATGAAAAGCTGGCCGGCGAGCGCGACAATGTCTGCTGGGTGGATATCACGGGTGCAGAAGCTCGATTGCGGGAGGCGGGTATTGATCCTCGAAAAGCCCTCACCGAGTTGCATGTGCAGGATGGAGAGGGCAATATCTTTTCAGAGATAGATGCCTACCGGTTGCTGATGGCGAGGATTCCGTTATTGAAGCCTATCGGTTGGCTGATCGGGTTGCCATTGGTGCGTCCGATCCTGAGCAAACTTTATCGCTGGTGGGTTCGCCGCCGGTTGATACGTGACGGGAGGCTTTGATGGCTACCAACAGTGAGGTGATGGTCGGTAACCTGTTTTCGAACATTCCTGTGTTGACACTGGGTGAGCTTTTTGAGGACGTGATTGTTACCGACTTCACTCGCATCCAGCGGATTGTATCCAGGGGGCAGAGCTCCCCGGAGGGTTTCTGGTATGACCAACCGGAAAATGAACTGGTGGTGATTATTCAGGGGAAAGGTGTGCTGGAGTTCGACAACGGTGACCGAATGGACATGGAAGTGGGCGATTTTGCCGCCATTCCGGCACACCGCAAACACCGTGTTGCCTGGACTGATCCCGATACCGAAACGATCTGGCTGGCTATATTTTATTAGAGCCTGAGTTAACCGATTAAACGGCTGGTCATCAGCCAGGTAGCCAGCGTTCCCGCCAACAGAAATCCCGCTGCGTAGGCTAGCGCCCCCCGGCGAAAACCTCTGCTCAGGTGGGCCTGTCCCGCACTGCTGACGATGAAGGGTAGGCCGCTGTGTTTCGGCTGGCTCAACAAATGATCAGGTGGAGCACCTGCCGCCGCCGCTTGTTGCTCGCGTGCTTTTCCCAAGGCGGCCTCCCGAACCAGTTGCCATTCTCCGAGGTCAAGTTCTCCGTCACTGTTGTGATCAAATTTCGTCAACAATGCCGGAAAATCCGTCTTCCAGTTTCTCAGAATATCTCCGGCCAGCTGGTTTGGCGAAAATGTTCTCTGGCCCGTACTATCCGTCGTGAAATGCCCCAGAGTATAAAGTGGGTCGCCGTCCATGATCAGATATTCCGTATACCGATACCTGCTGCCAAATGAAATGGCACGATTGAGACTAAAAAAGCCGTTATTGAGTTGTGCGGGTTTCGGGATGCCAATCGGGCGACGGGTATTGCCATACCAGACCTGGCGGTGTCGAGTGCTGATATCGCCACCCGCCGGATCTACCCGGCAAATACCGGTGGTGTCCTGCAGATAAAAAGGTCGGCTCGAGGCGCGCTTCTCAACGGTACTCCAGCGGCTGGATCTGCCGGTACGCTGATATTTCTCGATGGTGTAGCGCCACCAAAGACACAGGGTACTACTCAATGGTGCCAATTGCGGATGGCCCTGTCGGGTGGCCACGCCAATCAGCTCCGTGTAACCCTGGCTGGCAGAGCGGATTTTTGAGGTGGGCATGTCTTCCACCAGCCGGGCCCGTTTCAGCAGGTGATAGCTTTTCCACAAACTGAACAGCGAAACAGCGATGGCCAATGTTAACCACAGGGCAAACTTCCCTGTGGAGAGATTTGCCACGCATTCGGCACAAAACAGGCTGTTACTGGTCACTCGGTATCAGCCACGCACCAGTAAGGCCTTGCGGGGGCAGTGGGCCACCACATCACGACCGGAACAGTCCCTTGATGTCGACATCGGCAATCTGTGCTTCGCTGAATCGCAGCAGGTCGTGTGGACCAAACTTGAAGAAACCGGCAATCAGCCTGTCCGGAAACTGTTCGATGCGGATATTATTCTGATTGACTACTTCGTTGTAGAGTTCGCGGCGGTCGGCGATAGCGTTTTCCAGATCGGAGATCCGCACCTGCAAATGACGGAATGATTCATTGGCTTTCAGCTCCGGATAGTTTTCTGCCAACGCAAACAGTTGGCCCAGACCCTTGCGCAGGGCCGTTTCGGCAATGCCTAGTGCCTGCATGTCACCACCCTGTGCCGCAGCCGATACCTGGTTGCGAGCGCTGATGACCTGCTCCAGTGTGGTTTGCTCGTACTGCATGTACTGTTTGCAGGTGTCCACCAACTTCGGCAACTCCTCGAAGCGCTGTTTCAACAGCACATCGATATTTGACCAGGCCTGCGCCACTCGATGCTTCAAAGCCACCAGGTTGTTGTAGATAACAATGCCGTAGCCGATGCCCAGTATCAGCAAGCCGAGCACAATAAAACTGAAGATACCCATGACATTCACCTGTTTTAAAAGGGTCTGTAGCGGAAGGCTTTGAGAATAGGGGCTTCGGCCATTGGCGGCAACAAAACCTGAGCAAAACATCTGTGATGATTCGCGATGCCGGTAAGCGGGCATCTGAAATTATCGCGGTAGAGGGTTGCAGGGCTCCACACCCGGTGTTGGCGTGAAGCCCTGCAAATTGCATGGGGCGGGATCAGGTTTTCAGGCGCTTGTATTTCAGTCGTCTGGGCTGGGCATCCTGGCCTTTGCGCTTGATAAGATCCTCATGGTATTCGGTGTAGTCGCCCTCGAAGAACACCACTTCGCTGTCGCCCTCGTAGGCCAGAATATGAGTGGCTACCCGGTCGAGGAACCAGCGGTCGTGGGAGATCACCAGCACGCAGCCGGGGAAGTTCTGAATCGCCTCCTCCAGCGCCCGCAGGGTTTCGATATCGAGGTCATTTGAAGGCTCATCGAGCAGCAGCACGTTGGCACCCTGTTTCAGGGTATCCGCCAGATGCAGACGGCCGCGCTCCCCGCCGGACAGTTCGCCGACCCGCTTTTGCTGGTCGCTGCCCTTGAAATTGAAGCGGCCCAGATAGGCCCGCGAAGGCACCTGATAATTGCCGATCTGCAGGATGTCCTGCCCGTCGGAAATCGCCTCCCAGACGGTTTTTTTGTCATCCAGGTTTTCCCGGCTCTGTTCCACAAAGGCAAGGTTCACTGTATCGCCCAGTGTGATGGAGCCGCTGTCGGGTTGCTCGGTGCCAGCGATCATCCGGAACAGGGTGGATTTCCCGGCACCATTGCCACCGACGATACCCACAATGGCGCCCTTCGGAATACTGAGGGTCAGGTTGTCGATCAGCAGTTGGTCGCCAAAACGCTTGCAGACATTTTCCAGCTCGATGACCTTGTCGCCGAGTCGGGGCCCCGGCGGAATATAGATCTCGTTGGTTTCGTTGCGTGTCTGGAATTCCTGGGAGCTCATCTCCTCGAAGCGGGATAAACGGGCCTTGTTCTTGGCATGGCGGCCTTTCGGGTTCTGTCGCACCCATTCCAGTTCATTCTTGATGGTGCGCTGACGAGCGTCCTCCTGCTTCTGTTCAGTCTCCAGCCGTTTTTCCTTGGCCTCCAGCCAGGTGGTGTAATTGCCTTCGTAGGGAATGCCGTGGCCGCGGTCCAGCTCCAGAATCCAGCCCGCCACATTGTCGAGAAAGTAGCGGTCGTGGGTCACAGCCACCACTGTGCCGGAAAACTCCTCGAGGAATTTTTCCAGCCAGAATACCGATTCGGCATCCAGGTGGTTGGTGGGCTCATCCAGCAGTAGCATATCGGGCTTTGACAGCAACAGGCGACACAGGGCCACCCGGCGTTTTTCACCGCCGGACAGCTTGCTGACATCGGCATCCCAGGGCGGCAGGCGCAGGGCGTCGGCAGCCACTTCCAGCGTGTGGTTCAGATTGTGGGCGTCCCAGGTCTCGATAACGTTTTCCAGCTCGCCCTGGCGCTTGGCCAGCTTGTCGAAATCCGCATCCGGTTCGGCATAGGCGGCGTACAGTTCGTCCAGTGCGTTCAGTGCGTCCACCGCTTCCCGTACACCGTCTTCCACATTGCCGCGCACATCCTTGGCTGGGTCCAGTTGCGGCTCCTGTGGCAGGTAGCCCACCTTGATACCGGGCATCGGGCGCGCTTCCCCCTGAATGTCGGTGTCGAGCCCGGCCATGATTTTCAGCAGGGTGGATTTGCCTGAACCGTTCAGGCCGAGTACGCCGATCTTGGCGCCCGGGAAAAAGGACAGGGAGATATCCTTGAGGATCTGGCGTTTGGGCGGAACAACTTTGCCCACCCGGTTCATGGTGTATACGTATTGGGCCATGGAATACTTGCCTGAGTTTTCGTTAAAAGAGTGGTGCCTGTCAGTGCTGATCGGATTGTTATACCCGGCAGGATCGGAGCTGTTTATGTCTCCTGTAAAGAAACAGCGAACAGGCCATATCAAGTGTGTGGATTGTAGCGGAAACTGAAACGGGTCAGAAGCACCCCGGCGGGTTCTTACTGTGGGGACCCTGCCTGCCGGGTACTCAATATTCTGTCACTACGCGATTGCGCCCCGACTTTTTTGCCTCATACATTGTCTTGTCGGCAATCTCAATGGACGCTTCAACGGGCCGGGATGGGTCGAGCATGGCCACACCCAGTGACGCAGTGACCTGCAGAATGTTATCGAAGCCGTCGGGCTGAATTCGCTGGGCGGCGACGGCATGACACATCCGCTCGGCCACTTCCCGTGCTTCCTCCGGCGTTGTGCCAGGCATGCAAAGAAGGAACTCCTCTCCTCCATAGCGGTATATCCGGTCGTATGGCCGGAGAATGGTCTGCAGGCATTGCACCGTTGAGATGAGCACTTTGTCGCCGGCAAGATGACCGTATTCGTCATTGACCCGCTTGAAGTGGTCGAGGTCCAGCATCGTCAGGGCGCAGTGCTGCCCCTTCTTTGACTCAAAGCATGTTGTTCGCGAAGCCAGGGTAGCAGGCCGGCTCTGTTTTGTGCCCCGGTGAGGGGTCCTGATTTTGGATGACCTCTGAAAGTTCAAGTCGCAACGACTGAATCTCCAGCCGCATTTTATCCAGGGCATTTTCGAATTGATCCAGCTGGCTGGTGGCAACAGGTTTATTGTCAGAGACGAGTTGGAGCAGGGTTCGTGCATAGACGTGCATTTTTTCGTGGGCATCGCCGAGTGAAACAAAGGCCGGATGCTCTCGGAGTAGAGCTGTAGAGACGTTTTCATACCACTGACCAAAGCAACAGTGCTGGTGCGCATCTGGTCTCAGGTCTGCCGGTTCCGCCGGTACCCTTGAAATGAGGATACGCAGCAGGCTTTTGTATCATTGCTCGTGGCTGAAAATCGCCTGATCCAATTCCTGCATGGTAAAAGAGGACATGACGTGAGCTCATTCAGTGGTTGATGGTTCATGTGGTCTAATTCACCTAGATTGACGTCAATCCATCGCCCCCAAAATTGTTGTTCACTCTAGACGAAACGGCTGCTGTGTGCGAGTCACCGGGGTTCGGCTATTGCCGGGACATGGCGTGAAAATATGGAAGTTTTGGGTCAGGATATTTAGGCTCAGGGCCATTGGTCGTTGCCCGGCCTGCCGGTTTCGACTACAAAGAACATAGGATGCCGGTGTGGGCATGGGGCACACCACCTGTAAACGCAATGCTGAGGTAACTCCCGCCATGGGTAGAAAAACGAAAGAGACAGATCGATGAAGGCGTCGATTGACCCTGTGGGGGATGGCGTCCAGCTCAGTGATATTGACCCGGATCGGGCGCTCAGGGACAAGGGCGAATATAAACACCTGCTGGGCAAATTGCAGGAAAAGATGCTGCAAATCCAGCTGGCCTATTACACCCAGGGTCGACGGGCGGTGATCGTGCTCGAGGGGGTGGACTGTGCTGGCAAGGGCGGCATTATCCATCGACTCACGCAACCCCTGGATGTGCGGGGAGTGCAGGTCTGGCCGATCGGTGCTCCCAGTGCTGAGGAGTCCGGGCAGCACTATCTGCAACGTTTTTGGCAGCGACTGCCCTCGTCGGGCTCCATTGCGATTTTCGATCGCTCCTGGTACGGCCGGGTGCTGGTGGAGCGTGTCGAAGGGTACTGCAGTAAATCTGCCTGGCAGCGTGCCTATGCCGAGATCAATGACTTTGAGCGGATGCTTCACGACGATGGTGTACCGGTCGTCAAACTGTTGCCGGTGATTACCAAAGTTGAGCAAATGCGGCGTTTTGAAGAACGCCTGCGCAATCCGCGAAAACACTGGAAAATTACCAGCGAAGATATTCGTAACTGGCACCGCTGGGATGACTACCAGCAGGCATTCCAGGAAATGCTTGAAAAAACATCGACGGAGTTTTCCCCCTGGCACCTGATTCCCGGCAATCGAAAATGGTTCGCCCGTGTCGAGGCCCTGAAAGTGGTCACTGAGGTGCTGGCCAAGGGAGTCGATATTTCAGTGCCGCTGTTGGAGCCGGAACTGATGCAGGAAGCCCTGGAAATGTTGCGTCGGGAGTTAAAGGATTCGTAACCATCCGCAATCGGTGCTTTCACCCTGGTTGCCAGTGTCGGATGCCAACTATCGGGAGGGGGCGAATAAAGTGATTGCTGCCCCGATACATCAAGGCTGAAAAGAGGTGGCATTCGCCTTGGCTGTCTACGTGCATTCAGCCAGTAACCTCCTGGCTTTTTGTGGCGAGATGGGCTCGTTGACCAGAACTTCGTTGCCCGACCAGGGTTTGCCATCCATGGAGATGGCCGCCAGCACACCCTGAATTGCGGTAATTTTCTTGTCCATGGGTTCCGAAAAGATATAGAAAATTTCCTCGGAGTGGTTTAGCCCGCGCAGATGTACATAGATAAACCGGTCTTTTACCCTGATAGCACCTTTATATTTGAAGGGGTTTTCATGATTGAGCTCCTCGATTGTCACGCCGATAGAGCCGTTTAACTTTCGTGCAATTTTCCACCGGTGGGAAACGAGCTTGCCGGCATCTGTGGTGGCATAGCGGTATGAATAGAATTCACCCTTGTAAGCGAGCCGGATGAACGTCTGGTTTTCGATAAATGTCAGGAGTTTGTCGACGGCGTAACTGATCAGGCCACCAATGAGCGCCCCGGCAAGAAGTGTGCTCCAGTCCATGGTTATACTCTCTCTTTGAGAATTCGAACCTGTTTACACAGGCTCGAACAGTCAGCTGGATGATTACTTCCTGATTTTAATTTTGGCGGGTTGCCTTGCCATCGGAATTACCTCCTTTTGTGATATTCCTCGGTCGATTTTGCTGGATGCTGGTAGCGACATCAACGGAAATCTGTTTTCCCATCCTGTTATCAGGTGTTAGAACCAGTCAGGCTTTCTTAATGATGCTGACAATATATAACAAAATAACAGCGCCAATGGTGGCCATAATAATCGAGCCTAATAAGCCGCCAGTGGTTATACCGAGCAAACCGAACAAAAATCCACCCAGTACGGCACCGATAATTCCCACAATAATGTTGGCCACGATGCCAAATCCGCTTCCCTTTACGATGTTGCCAGCAAGCCAACCGGCCAGTGCGCCAACGGCTAAGAAGATGATTAAGCTGATGATATCCATGTTTCCTCCTGTATTAATTTTTAATGAAAAGGTATAGGCCAACCACAAAACTGGCAGCACCAGCAATGTAGAGCGTCATGACCTTATCCGTCTCCGATCCTGTAACGGCCTGGGTTATTTCCGAGCCGATGGACTCCGACAGTTGATACCCCCAGAGTGCCAGCCCGGCGCCCACAACCAGAAGGATAAGGCCGATTATTTTTATTGTGCTTGCTGATCCCATTGCCATATTAAATACCTCACTGTTGAATGAAATGTTGGTCGTGAAAACGCTAACGCTTCAGTAACCGGCACGGAACAGTTGCTGCTTTTTAGTGCCCGGTGCCGAACACAAGAAGTAATACTAGTTATAGTTCAGTTTGATCATCGGCAGAAACCTGATTTTTTGAACGTTGCCCGAATACACGAACGATGACGTAGGCAATCAAGGCAAATACAAAAAATACGAGCAGCATCCATGCAATGGATTGCAATGACTCGATAATGGTTCGATAGATCTCCAGCACCCAGCGATCAGAGGTCAACGCAGGTGGGGTGAAATGTTCCGTTGGCTCTCGCAGGAAGTTCTCAAGGTAGTGAATGCGAACACCGCCGGAGATACCTACCACATAGACGGCAAATTTCAGATAGGTAGTCCAGGCATAGGCGATATCGTTGGCAACTATTCGCTCAAGTATCCCTTTGATAGGCCTTGCAAATAATTTTGAAACGACGAAACACACAACCAGTGAAACCGCAAATGTGATGCCCAATAACGATAAAAACATTTTACTCTCCCCTAGCGCTATAGGCTGTCAATGCCAAGTCAGGCTGCAACCTCGCCCTGACAGTATAGTGGTTGGAGGTCGCGATCCAGTGTTGGTATCAATAATTATAGATAGACAGCCAATGGCCGGTATTTTTTGCCGGAAGAGAATTCACAGTTCGCATCACCATTTGGGGCAGGGTGTCGGTCAGCTTTGGGGCGGTTATGCCTGGCCCCGTACCGGTTTATCGAATCCCAGATTGCCGAGTTCGATGCCCCGGCGGAAGTCGCGCATATGTTTTTCCATCCACTCTTCTGCTTTTTCCTGATCACCCGCGCAGATGGCATCGTAGACATGTTGATGGGCTACCAGAATACGTTCACCCGGTGACAGGGCGCGAATCACGGCACCCCAGGCGGGGTAGAACAGTTCGTTGAGGGGTGCGCGGGCCAGCAGCAGGGCGCTGTTGTGGGTGGCTTCGGCCACCAGGTTGTGAAATTCGATTTCCGTTTCCAGCAGGACGTCGTGGTCGTCCATCACCTGTGCGGTGCGCGCCAGGTTGTCCGCCAGCAACTGTTTTTCTTCTTGGGTGGCAGACAGGCACGCCAGTTTGCCCGCCAGGGGTTCCAGCCCCATGGCCACCTGCCACAGTTCTTCGAAGGTCACCCGATGCATCAGCATGGCGGCGCTGACGGAGCGACCGATGGCCTCGGTACCGGGTCTCGTCACTACCAGCCGCTTGCGGTCTGCGCGCCCCAGAATGCCGACGTGCTCCAGCAGTCGGATCGCCTCCCTCACGGTGGAGCGGGTGACACCGAATTGTTCGGCCAGATCGGTCTCGGTGGGCAGCAGTTCCCCCGCTTCAATATCGCCGGAAATAATGGCGTGGCGGATTTTCTCACTGACCAGTCGGTAGGCAGGTTGATGGGCCAGGGGGCCAAAGTTGACGGGTTGAGCCATGATGGATGATCCGTTGCCGGCGGTCTGTTAATAGTGGCAGAAGGATAGCAGAATTTTCTAAATTGACATATTGTCGGACAATATGTCAGCATCGATTCATTCGGCTGATGTTCGATACTGAATACCTATGATGAAAAGGCTGTGAACCTGACAGGCGGAGGGTGCTCTCCCTGTTCTGCGTATCCGGTCTTGTAAAGGAGGTGACTGTGACAGAGGCAATGTGTGATAACCCTGCGCGCCCGGAGGTCGAGACCACGCCGTTGCGGATTGTGACGGCCACGTCACTGTTCGACGGTCACGATGCCGCCATCAATGTGATGCGCCGGTTGATTCAGAGCGGCGGCGTCGAGGTGGTGCATCTCGGCCATAATCGCAGTGTCGACGAGGTGGTGCGGGCGGCGATTCAGGAGGATGCCGACGCCATTGCCATCAGTTCCTATCAGGGCGGTCACATGGAGTATTTCCGCTACATACTGGAATTGTTGCGCGACAATAATGCCTCACACATTCAAGTATTCGGTGGGGGTGGCGGCACCATAACGCAAGACGAGATTGCCCAGCTCGAAGCTGAAGGTGTCAACCGTATCTATCACCCGGCTGATGGGATGAAGCTGGGCCTGACCGGCATGATTGACGATCTGGTGGCCCGAGCCCATCAAGACCGCCGTCCCGGTCCCTGTCCAAAGCAGCCCTCGCCGGATGATGACGTTGCCGTGGCGCAGATGATTTCTGCTATCGAGGAAGGGGCCATTGCCCCGGCTGAACTGGCGCGGCTGAAAAAGAGCTGGCAACTGGCTGCCGGCAAAACCCCCGTGGTGGGCGTGACCGGCACCGGTGGTGCGGGTAAAAGCAGTACCGTGGATGAGCTGCTGAGCCGTTTTCTGTTGCAACGCCCCGGCATGCGCATCGCCGTGCTGGCGGTGGATCCGACCCGGCGCCGCACCGGGGGTGCACTGCTCGGCGATCGTATTCGCATGAACAGCCTGTCCTCACCGCAGATTTATATGCGCTCCATGGCGACCCGTCGCCAGCACCTGGCCACCAGTGAGATGCTCGGCGATGTCACCCTGTTCCTGAAATCCCTCGGCTACGATCTGGTGCTGGTGGAGACCGCCGGTATTGGCCAGAGTGATTCCGAGATTGTCGATCTGGTGGATTTCTCTCTCTATATCATGACCAGCGACTACGGCGCGGCGAGCCAGCTGGAAAAGATCGACATGATCGATTACGCCGACATGGTGATTCTCAACAAGTACGACAAGCGCGGTGCTGAGGATGCCTTGCGGGATATTCGCAAACAGTGGCAGCGCAATCACAATGCCTTTGCCGTGACTGCGGAGCAGATTCCGGTATACCCGACCATTGCCAGCCAGTTCAACGACCCCGGTCTGAACAGTGCCTTTTATCACCTGTGTCGCCTGCTGGTGGAAAAGAAGGCCCTGGATGAAAATCTCTGGGTGCCGCCCGCCGTTGATGGCGATATTGCATCGCGGTCCGTGGCGCTGATCCCTGGCAGTCGGTTGCGCTACCTGGCAGAAATCAGTGAGAGCGGCCGCCAGATCAAGGTGGACAATAACCACCAGGCAGAGCTTGCGGCCAGTGCGTTTCAGCATTATCAGGTATTGGCATCCCTGGGCGATCCGCTGTTACCTGAGCCGCTGGGGCTCTACCCGGCGACGGCCATTAGTGACAGCGAGGCGGACAAGACGCTGTGTGCCCTGCGACGGGGTTATCAGGATGCCATCGGTGAGCTGAATGGCGAGTCGATTCGGCTGTTGCAGGAATGGCCCGCTCGCAAGAGCGGCGTGGAAGACGAACACTATTGTTATCAGGTGCGCGGCCGGGATATCAGTGGCGACAACTATGTGGAATCCCTCAGCCATCTGAAGATTCCCAAAATTGCAGCACCCCAGTACAAAAATTGGGGCGAACTGCTGGCCTTTCTGTTGTCGGAAAACCTGCCCGGCAGCTATCCCTATACGGCGGGGGTGTTTCCCTATCGTCGCGCCGGGGAGGACCCCACCCGGATGTTTGCCGGTGAGGGCACCCCGGAGCGCACCAACCGGCGTTTTCACTATCTTTCCCGGGGGCAGTCGGCGACCCGGCTGTCCACTGCCTTTGATTCAGTAACGCTCTATGGTGCCGATCCGGATCCGCGTCCGGATATCTGGGGGAAAGTAGGCAATTCCGGTGTGTCGGTGGCGACCCTGGACGACATGAAAAAACTCTATTCCGGTTTCGATCTGTGCTCGCCGTCTACCTCCGTCTCCATGACCATCAACGGTCCGGCACCGATCATTCTGGCGTTTTTCATGAATACCGCCATCGACCAGCAGGTGGAAAAATACCTAAAAGACAACAATCTCTGGGATGAGGCGCAGCAGACAATCGATGCCTGGTTTGGCGATGACCCGCGTCCACAGTATGCGGGTCAATTGCCGCAGGGCCACGATGGCCTGGGGTTGGCACTATTGGGCATTACCGGCGATCAACTGGTGGATGCCGAGACCTATGAGCGTATCCGTGCCGAAACCCTGGCGTCAGTGCGCGGCACCGTGCAGGCTGATATTCTCAAGGAGGATCAGGCCCAGAATACCTGTATTTTTTCCACCAGTTTTGCCCTGACCATGATGGGCGACATGCAGGCTTTTTTCATCGAACACAATGTTCGCAACTATTACAGCGTGTCGGTGAGTGGGTATCACATTGCCGAGGCGGGGGCCAACCCGATCTCCCAGTTGGCGTTTACCCTGTCCAACGGGTTTACCCTGGTGGAATACTATCTGTCACGGGGCATGAAAGTGGATGACTTTGCGCCGAATTTCAGCTTCTTCTTTTCCAACGGTATGGACCCGGAATACACGGTGATGGGCCGGGTGGCGCGGCGCATCTGGGCGCGAGCCATGAAGGCCCGTTACGGTGCCAGCCCGCGCAGCCAGATGTTGAAGTATCACATCCAGACGTCAGGTCGCAGCCTGCACGCCCAGGAAATGAGTTTCAACGATATTCGCACCACGTTGCAGGCGCTTTACGCGATTTTCGACAACACCAACAGCCTGCACACCAACGCCTACGACGAGGCCATCACCACGCCCACCACCGAATCCGTGCGCCGAGCGGTGGCGATTCAATTGATCATCAACCGGGAGTTTGGCCTTAATATCTGCGAAAACCCCTGGCAGGGCTCATTTATTATTGATCAGCTGACAGATCTGGTCGAGGAGGCTGTCTACAGCGAATTTGAAAAAATCTCCGAGCGCGGTGGCGTATTGGGTGCCATGGATACTATGTACCAGCGCGGCAAAATTCAGGAAGAGAGCCTTTATTATGAACACCGCAAACACGACGGTTCTCTGCCGTTGATTGGGGTCAATACCTATTTGCCGGAAGCCGGTACAGAGGAAACCATTGAGGGCCGCGAACTGGCCCGCTCCGGCGATGCCGAAAAGCAGCAGCAGGTGGATAATCTGAAGACCTATCAGACACTGCACAGCGGACAATCCCCAGCCGCTCTGGGGAAGTTGCAGCGGGTAGTTCTGCAGCGGGACAACTCCTTTACCTGTTTGATGGAGGCCGCCAAATACTGCTCACTCGGGCAGATGAGTGGGGCTTTGTATCAGGTTGGCGGATTATATCGACGAAACATGTGAGCGGTTGGTATGGCCTCGCTGACGGGCATTTTGGCGATAAACTTTTATCCTGATTATTCAGCCGCACCGAGCCCTTTCGGCGGCTGTTTAACGGCGCTGAATCGTCACTAATTCCGTGTTTCTATTGCAATTTCCAAAAAGCCGCTTATTTGATCTTTAACCCCCAAATGGGCCACACTGGTCTCTGAAGTGCCTTTCCTTTGACCAGGTTTCACTGGTTATCAAGCGTCGTTAACTCACTTTTTTGATGAAAAAAAGGCACAGAAACAAGTGTTATCCGGAGGTTTATTATGTCAACAAAGAATCAGGAGAAAGGCTATGTTGCTTTGCTGGGCTGGTCGCTAAATGCTATTGACGCTGTGGACAGGATGGACAGGCGTTACGTAGTCATTGCTCCACCGTGGGCGGAGGAATATGCAACCAAGCACAGTATTCCCTATATTCCCTGGAACTTTGAGCGGCTGAATGATCGCTCCATGGAAATTGCTCAGACTTTGCAGGATGAGGGTGTGGATGTCGCCATCCCGCTGTTCGAGGAAACAGTAGAATGGGCTGGTGCGATCAACGCGGTATTGATGAAAAACCCCCGCTTGATGGGACAGTCGTTGTTGTTTCGCGACAAGGCGCTGATGAAACGACGTGCGCAACTGGGTGGTATCCGTGTCGGTATTTTTGAAGAAGCCCATGACAAATCGGACGTTATTCATTTTCTTAAACGGGTCAATCAGGCCCTGCTCAAGCTGGATGGCGACCCCAATGACCCGATTCACCTGAAGGCTTTTGACAAGGCCGGCTGTCTCGGTCATCGGGTTGTCAGAACCCCCGATGATGTCCAAGCTATTCCTGAGGACGAGTTCCCGTTTTTGATGGAAAGCCATCTGGACGGCTGGGAATTCGCCGTGGAAGCGTGGATTCACGACCGTAAAATCCGTTTTCTGAATATTTCCGAATATGTCACCCTCGGTTACTCGGTGTTTGTGCCGGCCTCTCCCGAGCTGGAGAAATGGCGACCCCGTATTGAGGAAGAAATAGAAAAACTGATTGAAACATTTGATATTGATTTCGGTTTCATTCACCCGGAATATTTTGTCACCAAAGACGGTAAAATGTACTTTGGTGAGGTGGCTTATCGCCCGCCAGGCTTTAAAGTGTTTGAATTGCTTGAACGGGCTTATGGCTTTAACGCCTATCAGGGCATGGTACTGGCATTTGATCCACACACCACAGAAGAGGAAATTACGGCATTTTTCCCCAAAGAAGTGGTGGACGCCAAAGGCCATGCCGGGTGTTTCGGGGTCTATCCGCGCCGACGGGTAGTGAGTGAATTGCGTATCCCGGAAGAGACGGAACAACATGAGTACTTCGAGTTTCATGAGTTGCAGGCTCCGCAGGAAAACAAGGTGACCAAGCGCTCGGCATTTGGTACGCATTGGGGACTGGTATATTTCTTCGGCGCGGAGCCCTACAGGATGCGTGATTTGCTGAAGTATCAGGAAGAACTGGATTTTTATGTCTGAAGTTCACCCGGAAACGGGCCCTGTGGCCAGCTCCCCTGAGCTGGCTGACGTGATTGAAAATTCCCTGGAGCAGGCAGTTGGCCGGCTGGAGCGCAGTCGGGAGTTCGCCAAACCCGCGGCTACGCCGCAGGTGCTCGAGCTCTGTCGTCGGTTGATGATGCAGCCGGGGGGTATTGAGCGGCTCTATCTGTGGGCCCCCAGACTCGACCGCGCCGGGGTGTTTTTGGGCACCGACTGGCAGGACCCGAAAACGCTGCTGGCCAGTCTGGTGGCCAATACCTTCGAGCTGGGTGACCGGCAGACGCTTGTGATTGAATGTCTCAGTCAGTTGCGGGCGTTGTCAGTGGCCAATGGCAGTTATGTCCGGGCCGGATTTTCAGCAGAGCAGGCCCACCACTTCCTCTCCCAGGTACTGGCCCATAACCTGAGCAAAGTATTTTCTGCCGGTGTTTCCGAGGCGGAACGGCAGAGTCAGCCCGATATGACACGGGTGGTCAATGATTTGCTGCATTTTCTGGTGAAGCACGTCGGCTACGAGGATATTCTGGGCAACCTCACCGATGAAATCTGGCGTATTCTCGGCCAGCGACCGATCCAGGTCGGCCATGTCAAAGCCATGATCACCCAGATCGCGATTACGTTGGCCAGGGGCGATTACAGCCTCGGTGATGCCCGCCTCGGTGCAGACCGGTTGATCTCGGCATTGTTTGGGCCCACCAAGACCAGCCTGGATGATCTTGGAATACCCCACTATCGGGCCTATCTTGCCGCGATGGATTTCAATGCCCTCCAACAAGAAGCTCGCGGGTTTGCCCGGGCCATGCACGATGTGGGACTGGTCTCCGATTACCATGCGGCGTTTTTGCGCTGGCTGCTGGAAAATGAACGGGTTGAGTTGATACCCGATGCGCTGGGTCTGAGCAATACCGGGCTGGATTCACTGCAATGTTACAGCAGGCTGGTCTATCAGTTGATTGAAGAAGCCATCTATCCTGAAACCGCCCAGGCGGTTTACGGACTGGCCATGTTGCTGGAGCGCGGCGTCCTCTTCATTCCGCCGATTGGCCCCGGTCTTTGGCGGCAGATATCGCTCGATCTGTCCGAGAATGCCAAAGCTGCGATCAGCGCTGCCTTTGGTCACGCGCTGCCCGCACGGGTCTTCTTGCTGGCCGGGACCATTTCTGTGCTTGGGCAACCCCTGGGTCTTGGGCAGGGCAACAACCCCACCTGTCAGTCGGTGCGGGCGATTTCCATGTGGTCGTTCAATGCCCCCGACTACCTGCTGCATCTGATTGATCAGGTTGGCCATTTTGATGGCATGTTGATGCACTTTGAAGGTGCGTCCATCAATTCCGCAGAGTTACCAGTGGATCTGACACGAGCTGTACCAATCGACAGCGATCCGGTTTCCAATTTGCTGGTGGCACACCTCGATCGTATTTATCTCCAGATGGGACGCCTCTGCGCCGACCGTGGTGAGGATCCGCATCGTTGGATCAATCCGGAGTTTCACGGCTGGTGGGTGGGTCGTGGTTTTAATATCGCCGTCGATGTGGCCACCGGTAAGCTGCACGACTACGATGGTTTTCTGCGCAATTTCTTTGCCTGTTATCACCCGCTCAATAATGGCAACCAGTTAGTGATTCACCCTCAGCCGGCGGGGTTGGCAGTGACCGACAGCTCAGCGCGGTTTGTGGGCTGGCATGCCATTACCATCCTGCGTGTGGCGCTCGATCAGTCGGGAGAAATGCGGGTTTATTTCTATAACCCGAATAATGACAGTGGGCAAAACTGGGGCAATGGCATCAAGGTTTCAACCCAGGACAATGGGGAGCGCTATGGTGAGTCCTCACTACTGTTCAATCAGTTGGCCTCCCGCCTGTATATTTTTCACGATGATCCTCTCACGTCCAATGCTGTCTGGGGTGTGGCAAAGGAGGAATTGCAAAATGTCAAAGAAATGGCCTTTTCAAGCTGGGCCGCTGACCGCATAACTTGATGGTTAAGGGCTGGCCGCTGGGTAGGGTGATATGTTGCCGGTGAGTCAATAGCGTTCAAAGCATTGTATTTAGCTTGGGAATCGCTGGTGGATTTGTGTACAATTCACGCTCTTTTTCCCCAGCCACCAGTGTGAGATCCATGTTCGATAAAGATATCAGCATTGCCAGTTTTGACCCCGAAATCTGGGCTGCCATTCAACACGAAGAGCAGCGTCAGGAAGAGCACCTCGAGCTGATTGCCTCCGAGAATTACACCAGTCCGGCGGTCATGGCCGCTCAGGGCACCAAGCTCACCAACAAGTACGCAGAGGGCTATCCCCACAAGCGCTACTACGGTGGTTGTGAATTTGTTGATCAGACCGAGGAGTTGGCCATTGAGCGAGTCAAGGTGCTATTTGGTGCCGGCTATGCCAATGTTCAGCCGCATTCCGGTTCTCAGGCCAACAGTGCGGTCTATCAGGCACTATGCATGCCGGGTGATACCATCCTCGGTATGAGTCTGGATGCCGGTGGGCATCTAACCCATGGTGCCAAACCGAATTTCTCGGGCAAAATTTACCATGCTGTGCAATATGGTCTCGATCCGGAAACCGGTCTGCTGGACTATCACCAGGTCGAGACACTGGCGCTGGAACACAAACCAAAAATGATTGTGGCCGGCTTCTCTGCTTATTCAGGGATACTGGATTGGGCTAAATTTCGCGATATTGCTGACAAGGTGGGCGCCTACTTGCTGGTGGATATGGCTCACGTGGCGGGTCTGGTGGCCGCAGGGGTTTATCCTAGTCCAGTTCCCTATGCTGATGTGGTGACGTCAACCACCCATAAAACCCTGCGGGGTCCCCGTGGCGGTATCATTCTGACCAACAGCGAAGAGTTGGCAAAAAAAATTAACTCGGCGGTATTCCCTGGTGGTCAGGGTGGCCCCCTGTGCCATGTGATTGCTGCCAAGGCGGTGTCTTTCAAGGAAGCGATGACCGAGGACTTTCGTGTCTACCAGCAGCAGGTGGTGAAAAATGCCAAGGCCATGGCTGCTGCCTTTATGGAACGCGGTATCCGGATTGTCTCCAAAGGCACTGAAAATCACCTGATGCTGGTGGATCTGATCGGCAAGGATTATACCGGGAAGGATGCGGACGAGGCTCTCGGCCGCGCCTTCATCACTGTCAACAAGAATGCTGTACCCAACGATCCCCGCTCACCATTTATAACCTCGGGGCTTCGGATTGGTACGCCGGCAATTACTACCCGTGGGTTTACCGAGAATGAGAGTATCCAGCTCACCCACTGGATCTGCGATGTGCTGGACAGCCTGGAAAACGGTACCGCTGAGCAGGTGATTCCACAGGTAAAGGAAAAGGTGCTGGAGATCTGTGCCAGATTCCCCGTGTATGGCTAAATGACCTCCGCCATCAGATAGTCAGAAAAGCCCTGCTCAAGCGGGGTTTTTTGTTTCTGATTGGGTTCTGATTGAAGGTGTCGTTTTGTCCCTGTGACCGGTTTTACAGAGCGGGTAGCAATGACAAGATGTGGTACCATTTGCGCCTGTTCGAATTCATTGGCAAAACCCATGCACTGTCCTTTCTGTAGCGCCGACGACACCAAGGTGATTGACTCCCGGCTGGTTGCCGAAGGCGATCAGGTACGCCGTCGACGCGAGTGCCTTTCCTGCAAGGAGCGCTTTACCACCTATGAGGTGGCAGAACTGCTCATGCCAAGAGTGATCAAGCGTGATGACGTGCGGGAGCCGTTTGACGAAGACAAGCTGAGGGCGGGGTTGTTGCGTGCGCTGGAAAAAAGGCCAGTAAGTATTGAGCGTATTGAAGCCGCCATTTCCCACATTCAGCACCAGATCCGCGCTACCGGGGAGCGTGAGGTGACGTCCCGAATGATTGGCGAGCAGGTGATGGAACAGTTGCGCGAGCTCGATGAAGTGGCCTATGTCAGATTTGCCTCGGTCTATCGCAGTTTTCAGGATCTGAGTGAATTTCGTGCGGAACTTGATCGGCTGGAAAAAAATCTGCCCGATATTAAAGGTGCCTGAATCCGGTGAGCCGTCGTCTTGATTTGAGCCTGATGGCCAGAGCAGTGCAACTGGCGGGCCGGGGTCGCTACACTACGAAGCCCAATCCGGTAGTGGGTTGTGTCATCGCCAGCGGTGATCGGGTGATCGGGGAAGGCTGGCATGAGCGAGCCGGTGAGCCCCACGCGGAAATTCATGCTCTGAGTCAGGCGGGTGCCGCAGCCAAAGGTGCCACGGCGTATGTCACACTTGAGCCGTGCAGCCATCACGGCCGCACCCCGCCCTGTGTGGACGCGCTGATTTTGGCGGGTATATCTCGGGTAGTGTATGCGATGGTGGATCCCAATCCCGAGGTTGCCGGTGCTGGTCTGGAAAAGCTTCGGCGTGCTGGTATCACTGTGGATGGCCCCGTGCTGGAGGATCAGGCACGGGAACTCAATCGGGGCTTTATCAAGCGTCACCAGCACGGCATGCCCTGGGTTACGGTTAAACTGGCCATGAGTATGGATGCGCGCACGGCTATGGCCAGTGGCGAAAGCCAGTGGATTACTGGTGTTGCAGCGCGCAGCGATGTGCAGCGTCTGCGGGCGCAAAGCTGTGCCATTATTACCGGTAGCGGTACGTTGTTGCAGGATGATCCATCCCTCACCGTCCGGGCCGCCGAGCTGAGGCTTGATAATGCAGCCGAGATTGCCATGAGGCAACTGCTCAGAGTGGTGGTGTGTGGAAAAAGCCCCTTGCCCCCCGAGGCAGCCCTGCTAACCGACGGTGGCAGGACACTGCTGGTGACGGCGGTTGAAAAAAATATCCCCGGTGTGGCATCGGTCACTCTCGACAGGGGAGATGGCAGCGTAGATCTGGCAGCCCTGCTGCGACATCTCGCAGGGCTGGAGTGCAATCGTGTGTTGGTGGAAGCCGGAGCGACGCTCGCTGGTGCGTTTGTCGGTCAGGGGCTGGTGGATGAGCTGATTGTTTACATGGCACCGACATTACTTGGCAGTCTGGCGAGGCCTATGCTGGTGTTGCCTTTTGATAATATGGATCAGCAGTTGCCGTTGAAGATACGGGATGTCCGCATGGTGGGTGACGATTTGCGGATCACGTCGGAACCCTCGACACCGTCCCGGTAAAAGACGACAAATTGAGCTTGATCAACTGGTAATCGCGTGCTGGTGGGCGCAGGTGTTATGTTTACAGGCATTATTGAAGCAGTTGGCGAAATCGTGGCTTGTGAGCCCCGCAGTGGCGATCTGCGGTTGCGGGTTAAAACCTTTGGTCTTGATCTGGCTGGTATCAGCCTGGGTGACAGTATCGCCACCAACGGTGTTTGTCTGACCGTAATAGAATTGCCCGGCGACGGTTATGTCGCCGATGTGTCTTCGGAGACCCTGGCGAACACCACTATTGGTGACTGGCAAGCGGGAACGCCTGTTAATCTTGAGCGGGCATTGACGCCTTCGAGCCGCCTGGGAGGACACCTGGTTTCCGGTCATGTGGACGCGGTGGGAGAAGTGTTGAGCCGCCACCCCGATGCGCGGTCCGAGCGTTTTCGTCTGCGCGCCCCCGATTCGCTGGCAAAATACATTGCCCACAAGGGATCCATCACCGTTGATGGCACCAGCCTTACGGTAAATCGTGTGGAGGGCGCAGAGTTCGAGCTGAATATTGTTCCCCATACACTCGAGCATACGGTGATGGGTACCTACGTGCCCGGCAGCCGGGTCAACCTCGAAGTTGATTTGGTAGCTCGCTACTTGGAGCGGCTACTGTTGGGTGACAAGGCGGCAGAGGCCTAACCGAAATAGGACCGCGACAAACGGACAGTTAGAGAAGATTGAATTATGGCATTGAATACTATCGAAGAACTGGTTACCGATATCCGCCAGGGGAAAATGGTCATTCTCATGGACGACGAGGATCGTGAAAATGAAGGCGATCTGGTTATGGCGGCGACCATGGTTCGCCCGGAAGATATTAATTTTATGGCCACCCACGGCCGCGGGCTGATCTGCCTGACACTCTCCGAGGATCGCTGTCGCCAGCTGAATTTGCCCTTAATGGTGGATGCCAACAAGGCGAGCCATGGCACTAATTTTACCGTATCCATTGAGGCGGCCGAGGGTGTTACCACCGGTATCTCTGCGGCTGACCGCGCCCGGACGGTGCAGGTGGCGGTGTCCAGTAATGCCAGGCCCCAGGATATTGTGCAACCGGGGCATATCTTTCCCCTCAAAGCCCAGCCGGGTGGCGTATTGAGTCGTGCGGGGCATACGGAGGCCGGTTGCGACCTGGCTCGCATGAGCGGCTTTGAACCGGCGGCCGTGATTGTCGAAATCATGAATGACGATGGCACCATGGCCCGGAGAGCTGATCTGGAAGCCTTTGCGGTCAAGCACCAGTTGAAAATCGGCACTATCGCCGATCTGATCCATTATCGGCTGGTGACCGAGAAAACCGTCAGCTGCATCAATGATCGCCCTATTGATACCCAGTACGGTCGGTTTGATCTGAAAACCTATCTCGACGTGGCTCGCAATGAAAAACATTTTGCATTGGTGATGGGTGATGTGACGTCGGGTGAGCCGCCGCTGGTGCGGGTGCATATCAATAAATCATCCCGCGACCTGTTTGCCATGGAGCCCGGTGATGGTTACCGGAGCTGGAGTCTGTCGCGTGCCATGGAGAAAGTCGCCGAGGAGGGTCGTGGCGTTGTCGTGTTCCTCTACTATCCGGAGACGGCGGATGATATTGATGCCAATGTTGATGAAATGCTCAGCCGTGAACCCTCCAGGCCCCAGCAGGCCAGTGAGGTGGTGTATCAGCAGGTTGGCACCGGCTCACAGATACTGATGGATCTCGGCATTCATAAAATGCGCCTGATGAGCGCGCCCTTCCGTTTCACAGGCATTTCCGGGTTTGATCTGGAAGTCGTCGAATATATCAATTGTGATTGATTCCCGCGGATCATTCAGCGGGAGCCTGGAGGCTGTTTTAACAGGCTGTAAACCTACTGGAAAAAGAACATGAGTGAATATCGCCCCGATGAGGGTAGTTTTAATGTGGAGGGTGCACGCATCGCTATTGTGGTGGCGCGCTGGAACAGCCAGATTACCGACAGCTTGTTGGCGGGCGCGCAGCGAGCCATGTTGCGTCATGGTATTGATAAGCAGGCTATTGATCTGTTCCGGGTCCCCGGCGCCTTTGAGTTGCCGCTGACCTGCAGTCAAGTGGCAAAGACCCGCCGTTATGATGCCGTGGTTGCCCTGGGGTGTGTGATCCGTGGGGGCACACCCCATTTTGACTATGTGTGCAGCGAAACGACTCGTGGCATCGGGGAGGTCGCTCTGCAGGAGGGACTGCCCGTCGCTTTCGGTGTTTTGACAACCGATGATCTGGCGCAGGCGCAACAGCGCGCTGGTGATAATCAGGAAAATAAGGGAGAAGAAGCGGCACTGACCGCACTGGAAATGATCTCCCTTTTTCGTCAGCTTTAGGAGATTGTCTTGTCATTGCCCTCAACACGAAGAAAGGCCCGCCAGTTATTGGTTCAGGCACTGTATCAGTGGCAGCTCTCGGGTTCGGATTTACACAGTATCGAAGCGGAGTTTTTTGTCGACAATGATATGCGCAAGGTGGATACCGAGTTTTTTCGGGAGCTGCTGCACGGTATTCCTCGTCATCTGGACGAACTGGATGCTGTTTACGGCAGTCACCTCGACCGTAAGAATACCGATCTGGATCCGGTATCCAGGGCGCTGCTGCGCATGGGTAGTTACGAACTGTGTTATCGCATTGATGTTCCCTACAAGGTGGCTATCAATGAGGCGGTCAATCTGGCCAAGACCTTTGGTCCAACCGATGCGTACAAATATATCAACGGCATCCTTGATAAAGTAGCTTTTGAACGCAGGGCGGTGGAAGTAAAAGCAGCCAGGGCGCGCTGACTCTCTTTCCATCATTCGGGGCAGGGTGAACATGCCACTCAATGAATTTTCGCTGATCGAGCACTACTTTTCCGCTATCGGTCAGGCTGATGGGGTGATGCTAGGGGTCGGAGACGACGGCGCGCTACTGGATATTCCAGCAGGTCAGCACCTGGTTGTTTCGGTGGATACATTGGTCGCCGGCGTGCATTTCCCCCCGGATGCCGCCCCCGATGATATTGCCCGTCGCGCCTTGCGGGTTAACCTCAGCGATCTGGCGGCAATGGGGGCAACCCCCCGCTGGTTTACATTGGCACTGACACTGCCCAGCGCTGATATGGATTGGCTGAAGGCATTTTCCCGGGCATTGGCGGTGGATGCAGAGCAGTTTGGCTGTGCTCTGGTCGGTGGTGATACCACTGCCGGGCCGCTGACTATTTCAATCCAGGTCATGGGTTTGGTGCCAAGGGGGCGGGCGCTGACCCGTGTTGGGGCCCGGGCAGGCGATTATGTTTTTGTCACGGGGACACTGGGTGAGGGTGCGGCAGCACTGCAACTGTTTGACCCCTCGGTTGAACTCGCTGGATCAGTCAAAGAGCGACTGAAAGAACGCTTTTATCAACCCACGCCCCGACTGCAGGAGGGGCGGGCATTGCGCGGCCTTGCATCGGCGGCACTGGATGTATCAGATGGATTGTTGGCAGATCTCGGGCATATCGCTGAACAAAGCGCCCTCGGTGCCGATTTGGAGTTATCTGCGTTGCCGGTGGCACCCTGGTTGAAGAAGCTCGCCGATGCCGGGACAGTGCAGGACTGGGTGCTGTCCGGTGGTGACGACTATGAGCTCTGTTTTACGGTGCCGGCAGAAAATCTGGCCGCGATTGACGGTATGATAGTCGGGGGTGAATTGATCGCGACCTGTATTGGCCGGATGACCCCCAACACGGGAATCCGGTGTATCAATGGCAACGGCATGTCGGTGCAGGTTGAGCAGACGGGGTACCGGCATTTTTAGTCTTTTTTGGCCGCTCGTTTGATTGATGTTGGCCACTGGTTTTCAGGTGTAGTGAATGGATCGTCGACTGAACCCCTCTTTTGCACAGTTACTGAAAAACCCTGTGCATTTTCTGGCATTTGGCTTTGGCAGTGGGCTGGCTCCAAAAGGTCCAGGTACAGCCGGTACGCTGGTGGCCATGCTGATCTGGCCGGCCCTGGCTGTCCTGCCATTAACATTCTATTTACTGATCGTGGGACTGGCCGCGCTACTAGGTTTTTATCTCTGTGGCAGGACGGCGCACGATCTTGGTGTCAAGGATCATCAGGGGATTGTCTGGGATGAGATGGTGGGTTACTGGCTGACCATGGCAGCACTCCCGGTGACATGGACCTGGGCGCTGGCCGGGTTCGTTCTGTTTCGTCTTTTTGATATCTTGAAGCCTTGGCCTATCTGTTGGCTTGATCGCCATGTTGATGGGGGTGCCGGTATCATGCTGGATGATTTGCTGGCCGGTGTGTTTGCCTGGCTCATTCTGTTTGCTGTAGGGCAAATCTGGTTTTAGGTATCGAACAGGCGTGTTATAGCCGATACTGTTCAAGGTTTTCGGATAAGCGTGGGCAGGGATGAAACAAAAGTTCACTGTAATCTTGCTGGGTGTGATAGGGCTGACCGGTTCTCTCCCGGGTTGGTCGATGCCGGAGATTCAGGTGAATGGGCTATTCGGTGGTAGTGCAGTGCTGGTCATCAATGGCAAACAGCACCTGCTCAAGCAGGGCCAGACCAGTCCGGAGGGCGTTACACTGCTGGAAAGTAATAGTCAGCAGGCGGTATTGCTTGTAGATGGCAAGCGATTGTCCCTCGGGCTTTCAGATCGTATCTCTGCCAGTTTTCACACGGCGGAAAAGGCTGAGGTCAGAATCCCCCGGGCTGAAAATGGCCACTATTATGTCAGCGGCTATATCAATGGCCGCCCGGTCGATTTTATGGTGGACACCGGGGCCAGTGCGGTAGCCATGAATATGCACGATGCCCAGCGACTGGGAGTGAACTTTCGTCGCGGCATTAAAGGTAATGCCAGCACGGCGGGTGGTATTGTGAATACCTATCACGTCGACCTCGATAAACTGACTATCGGCAATATCACGGTCCATCAAGTGCGATCTACTGTTGTGATCGGTAACTTCCCGGCGCAGGTGTTGCTGGGAAACAGTTTTTTGAGTCAGATTGAAATGAGTGAAGAAGCCGGCGTTCTGGTGATGAGAAAAAAATATTAACTTTTCATGCTTCACTAAAAAGCTGGCCGGTGAGCTTTACTCGGCGTCTATCCCGGCTAAAATACCCACCCGCCAAATTTCAGGAGTCATTGGTGACCCTACGTTTTGTTGAAAGCTCCAAATTGCCTACTCGCTGGGGGGTGTTTGATATTCACGGCTTCGAAGACGTGAAAAGCGATAAAGAGCATGTGGCCATCACCATGGGTGATGTCGCTGGTGACCAGCCTGTTATGTTGCGCATTCACTCAGAATGTCTTACTGGTGATGCACTTTTCAGTATCCGCTGTGATTGTGGCGCGCAGCTGGAAGAAGCGATGCGGCGTATTGCCGCCGAAGGTCGCGGGGCCATTCTTTATCTTCGTCAGGAAGGACGGGGTATCGGGCTACTCAACAAAATCAGGGCATACCACCTTCAGGATGCCGGAGCTGACACCGTGGAAGCCAATGAGCAGCTCGGTTTTGGCGCTGATCTGCGCGATTACAGTATCTGTCAATCGATGCTCAGGCACCTGCATATACCCCGGGTCAGACTGCTGACCAATAATCCCCGTAAGGTGGAAGCGCTTGAGAGTCTCGGGATAGAAGTGGTAGAGCGGATTGCGTTACAGTCGGGCCGCAATCCCCACAATTTTCGTTATCTCGCGACAAAAGCCGGCAAGATGGGGCACCTGTTCGATGAACAGAATGAAAATGAGGATGATCATTGATGCTGGCCAAGCGAATTATTCCCTGTCTCGACGTGGATAAGGGGCGAGTAGTTAAAGGCGTCAAATTTCTCGATATACGCGATGCGGGAGACCCGGTTGAAGTGGCTAAACGCTACAACGAGGAGGGTGCCGACGAAATCACTTTTCTGGATATCACTGCGAGTCATGAAGAGCGGGACACGATGATTCAGACGGTAGAGCGGATGGCCAGCGAAGTGTTTATCCCCCTGACAGTTGGTGGCGGTGTTCGCAGCCTTGAGGATATCCGTTCACTGCTGAATGCCGGAGCGGATAAAGTCAGCATCAATTCGACTGCCGTCAAAACGCCCGAATTCGTCCAGCAGGCGGCGGAGCGTTTTGGATCGCAGTGCATTGTGGTCGCCATTGATGCCAAACAGGTGAGCGCCGACAATGAGCCGCTGCGCTGGGAGGTGTTTACCCATGGCGGCCGTATTGCTACCGGTATTGATGCGGTTGCCTGGGCAGAGCAGATGGCTTCCTTTGGTGCGGGAGAGATTCTTCTTACCAGCATGGATAGGGATGGCACTAAAAGCGGGTTTAATCTTCCCCTCACCAGGGCCATCAGTGATGCTGTTGATGTTCCTGTCATCGCCTCGGGTGGCGTAGGCAATCTGCAGGATCTGGTCGATGGTGTCATTGAAGGAAAAGCCGACGCTGTCTTGGCGGCAAGCATATTCCACTTTGGGGAATACACCGTCAGGGAGGCCAAGGTGTATATGGCAGAACGGGGTATCGAAGTGCGTCTTTGACCTTGCGAGTCTCGGGGGTAGGCGTTCTAGATGGCGTAACGCGTCCCGATTTTAAAAAACTGTAGTGTTTCCTCGTCCGCTTTCTTGGCAAACTCAATGTAGTCTGCCACGGCCTGAACAGCACCTTCCTTGGAGTCAAACGGGCCAACTGCCGCACCCTCACGTGTGGCAAAGAACCAGAAATTGTGAAGTTTAAAAAAACGGTCACTTCTTATAAGTGGTTTTTGACTGCCATCTTCTGCTTTTCTTGGCGTTACCATGTGGTCTCCTGCAACTACTGGTATTATTTTTAAGTCAAGGTCTCCACACAATCCGATTAACGTCCTAATGTTTCGAAACGGTAAACACCCTCTAATTCAGCACAATTTTTCCAGAAAAGTCAATGTGATTACATGTTCTATTGAGCCGCGTCAGCTCGGCTGGTGTTACGTGAAAAAATCTCGAGTCCCTGCAAAAGGTTGATGGCCTCGTATAACTGGTTGTCTGTCTGCAGCAGATCTTCCTTGTCAGCTATTTGTGGGTCACTGTCACTGCTCAGATGGCCGGCAAGATTGGCTTCCTTGATCTGTTTCTGTGTCTCAAGAAAGTGAATCTCGGCCGGCCTGACGGTAATGTCGGGCTGAATTCCCTCTGCCTGTATAGAGCGTTTGTTGGGTGTGTAGTAACGAGCAGTGGTCAACTTGATAGCCCGTTTTGTCCCCAGTGGTATCACTGTCTGGACTGAACCCTTGCCAAAACTGCTGGTACCCAGCAGTACCGCGCGGTGATGGTCCTGGAGCGCTCCGGCAACAATTTCTGCCGCTGAAGCTGACCCTTCATTAATCAGCACAACAACGGGAATACCATTCAGTACATCGCCAGCTGTGGCATAAAACTGTTCTTTTGAGCTGGGGATCCGGCCCTCTGTATAAACCACAAGCCCACCGTCGAGTAGCGCATCGGCAACATCCACTGATGAATTGAGTAACCCGCCCGGATTATTACGTAAATCCAGCACGAGCCCTTTCAGGCCGCCTTTCTTTTTCTGGAGATCAGACAGAGCCTCCCGAAAGTCGGCACCGGTATTTTCCTGAAACTGTGCAATTCTGACATAGCCAAAGCCGGGTTCCAGGATTCTGTGCCGGACACTCATCACCTGAATAATGTCGCGGGTAATCTCCACCTCGAAAGGGCCGTCGGTATTTTGTCTAACAATCGTCAAGGTTACTTTTGAGCCTTTTGGGCCGCGCATCAGTTCAATCGCTTCTGTCAGAGGCATGCCCTGTACCAGCTGATCGTCAAGTTTGATAATGAGGTCTCCGGCCTGTATGCCGGCGCGGTATGCCGGGGTGTCGTCGATTGGACTGATAACCTTGATAAAACTGCCTTCCATTCCAACCTCTATGCCGAGTCCGCCAAATTCTCCGCTGGTGCTCTCCTGTAGCTCGGAGAAGGCAGCTTCGTCCATATAGAGCGAGTGGGGATCGAGCCCGTTCAGTAATCCGCTAATGGCCATTTCCAATAGTGCCTGATCGTCAATTTCTTCGACATAGGCCTGGCGTATCTGGTCAAACACCTGAGTGAAATAGCGCAACTCTTCCAGTGGTAAGCGGGCATTTTCAGAATCTTCATTTGCATACGAAATCACTGGCCATGCCAGTAAAAGTAGCGTCGTCAGCAGCGATTTGGTCAGCAGTTTCATGAAATGTCCTGGTTGATTGATGGCGGTTCTGCCCCTGTCCCTGGAAAACTTCTCAACGGCCGGCTTTACTGGCCAGCCATGCCTTCGGATTGGTGGGTTTGCCATTATGTCGAATTTCAAAGTAAAGTGCATGATCTGCCTGTCCGCCGGTGTTGCCCACTCTGGCAATCTGCTCTCCGGGCTTTACCCAATCACCGGTTTCCCTGAGCAAGACCTGATTGTGGGCGTAGAGACTCATATAGCCTTCGCCGTGATCAATGATTACTAGCAGTCCATAACCCCGCAAGTAGTCTGAAAAGATGACTCGGCCATGATGAATACTGTGTACGTGCAGCCCCTCCGCGGCTTGCATTAACCAGCCACTCCAGGTGATATCTGCGTTGCGTACTGCCCCAAAATGTTGGGTTAGTTTGCCGGATACTGGCCAGGGCAGCTTGCCTTTCTGTTTGCTGAAGGGCTGTTTGGATGCAGGAGCTGCCAGCTGCATGGCGCGCTGCTCCAGTGCTTTCAGTACAGCTTCCAGACGTTGCCGTTCCTTTCTAAGCTGATTCAGTGTTTGTTGAGAATTCTGTATCTGTTTGTCCAGCGAAGTGAGTAACTGTTCTCTCTGTTGTCTATTCTCTCTCAGGGTTTGCTGTTCGATGGCCAGTTGCTGGCGCGATTCTGCCAGGGACTGCTCGCGGGAGGCGATATTGCTTTTGGTCGTCTCAAGCTGTTGATGTGTCTGTCGGTAAGAGGCGAGTTTTTCAGCGCGTGCCGCGAGAAAATAATCGTAGTACTTGAGGGTTCGGCTGAACTTTTCCGGATCTTCCTGGTTGAGAAGAAGTTTGATAGGTTCTTCGCTACCGAGTCGGTAAGCAGCGGCGATTTCCTGGCTGATCAACTGTTGTTGGCTGTGTTTTAATGACTCAAGTTCTTTCTGTTGTTTCTCAAGTTGAATGAGCTCTCGGTTCAACGCTGCCCGCTGTTTTTCAATGGTGGAAATCTTATTGTTCAGGTCAGCGGATGCCAGCTCAATTTTTTTCAGTTCATCGGCCAGCTTGTCCTGTTGTCGGCTCTGGCCTTTGATGGACTGCTCAAGCTTGCTGATATCCTTGCCGATTTTTTCCAGTTTGGCGCGGTCTTCCTTTTCCCCGGCACTGGCTGTGCTCAACAGGAGAAAGGCGATTGCCGTGAGCAGTGCCTTTTGTATCCCGACCATGATCATCAGCCATGTTGTTTTCGTCAATGGGCAAAACTGACCAGCGAATGTCCGGTCATCTCCGGTGGTGGGGGTAAATCCAGCAAGTCGAGCAGGGTCGCCGCCACATCCGCAAGTGAGCCGTTTTCCCTCAGCATCAACGGTCTTTGGCCCACGTAGATCAGCGGTACCGGCAAGGTCGTATGCTGGGTGTGCACCTGGCCGGATTCTTTGTCAAACATTTGTTCAACATTACCGTGATCCGCCGTGATCAAACATTCACCTCCGGTTTGTCGGAGTGCCTCCAGTACTCGATCCAGGCAGGCATCCACGACTTCCACAGCTTTTACCGCTGCGTCGAAGACACCACTGTGGCCTACCTGATCGCAGTTGGCATAGTTACAGATAATGACATCATATTGGCAACCGGTGATGGCTTTAACCAGTTCGTCCGTCAGTTCGTAGGCACTCATTTCCGGCTTCAGGTCGTAGGTGGCGACCTTTGGGGAGGGGATCAGGATGCGATCTTCCCCCTGAAACAGGGTTTCCTGGCCGCCGTTAAAGAAGAAGGTCACATGGGCATATTTTTCTGTTTCGGCAATTCGCAGTTGTGTCATGCCCCGATTGCTGAGGTATTCGCCCAATGTGTTATGCAAGTCCTCGGGCGGGAATGCACAGTCAGCCTGGATGTCAGCTGCATATTCTGTCGTCATCACGAAAGCGCCCAGCTTGGGATGGGCCGTGCGGGAGAAGCCTGAAAAATCTTTGTCCACAAGTGCGCGTGTCATCTCTCTGGCTCGGTCCGGCCGGAAGTTCATGAACAGCACGGTATCGCCATCCCCAATGGTGGCAGCCGGGTGCAAATCATCGGCGATGATGGTGGGTAACACGAATTCGTCATTCTCACCGCGCAAGTAAGCGGCGTGTAGCCCCTCGACCGGGTCGGCTGCGCGATGTTCAGTCTTGCCCAGCGTGAGCAGCTCATAGGCGGCCTGAACGCGATCCCAGCGGTTGTCTCGGTCCATCGCGTAAAAGCGACCACAAATAGAGGCGACTCTGCCCACACCGAGTTCGGCCAGTCTGGCACTAGTGCGCTGCAGCGATTGCTCTGCGCTGCGCGGCGGTGTATCCCGGCCATCGAGAAAGGCGTGCACATAAACCTCTTTTGCGCCCCGTTGTGCGGCCATATCCACCATGGCGTTGATGTGATCTTCATGGCTGTGAACACCGCCCTGTGACAGGAGCCCGAGTATATGGATCCTGTGCTTCCCGCTGACTGCTTTATCAATGGCTCGGCTGTAGGCAGGGTTGGTAAAAAAGTTGCCGTCGGCAATGGCCTTGTTGATGCGGGTAAAGCTCTGATAAATCACTCTGCCCGCGCCAAGGGTCATATGGCCCACTTCGCTGTTTCCCATCTGCCCTTCGGGCAGGCCCACAGCCAGTCCCGACGTGGCAATAAGTGTTGTAGGGCAATGGTTCCGGAGGTGGTCCATAACCGGGGTTTTGGCTGCCTGTACAGCATTGGATTCTTTGCTGTCGCTGTGGCCATAGCCGTCAAGCACCAGCAAAACCAGCGGTTTTTTTTGCTCGCTCATGATTTCAGTCAGGGGTTTTCCAGCAAGTTTGAATAGTAGGTGAATCTTACCTGTAAAGGTGTTTCAGTGCTAATGGTGGTTCCTAGAGAAGAGCGTGGTGTGTATACTTTCGCAGCTTCCTGGGGCCGGTTTGGTCCGGCCCGTAACTGTAGGTATCTTAATCGTGGAATTCTTTGTTTTTATCAGCGAGCAGTGGGTGCTGGTGAGTGTATTGCTGATATTGATTTATCTGTTTGCAATCAATGAACGCATTAAAAGTGGCAGACCCCTGTCAGTCCATGCCGTTACTCGTATGATCAATGCAGATGAAGCATTGTTGCTCGATATTCGGGACAGCAAGGAGTTCAAAGCGGGACATATTGCCGGAGCGGTGAATATTCCCCAGACAAAACTGTCAGACAAACTCGCTGAGCTGGATGAGCACCGTGAAAAATTTATTATTATCGCCGACAAGGTGGGGCAGAACGCTGGTGCTGCTGGACGTCGGCTGCGGCAAAACGGCTTTAAGGTATTCCGGCTTACCGGCGGTATGATGGAGTGGCAGAGTCAGCAACTGCCGGTTGTCAAAAGCTGACATGGTTGCGGTAAAAATCTACACCACCCGTAGTTGTGGTTACTGTGTCGCAGCAAAGAATCTTCTTGCGGCAAAAGAGTTGTCTTACCAGGAAATTTCTGTAGATAACGATCCGGCCATGAGGCGAGAGTTGGTGGTGCTGAGCGGTTACCACACCGTCCCCCAGATCTGGATTGGTGAGACCCATATTGGCGGTTATGATGACCTGCGCCGCATGGAGCAACAGGGCGAATTGGATACTATTATCGCTGATCATAACAGTTGAAATGAGCTGCCTGGAGTCCTGATGCTGCCATGTCGGTACATGATTGGCCAGGCACAAATATTGAGTGAATATAAGGCATGACTATGACAGAAGAAAACGTTACTGATGACGCGGCAGCTGGCACCGAATCTCCACAGTTTGCCCTGCAGCGGGTTTACCTGAAAGACCTTTCATTCGAAACTCCCATGGGTCCTGAGGCTTTTCATCGCGAGCTGAAGCCGCAAATTGCACAGGAATTGGCGACTAAAACCAACCGGCTGGATGAGACGCACTTTGAAGTCGTTATCACCGTGACGATCACGGTTAAAGACGGCAACGACACGGTTTACCTTATTGAAGTACATCAGGCGGGTGTGTTTCTCGTCAAGGGGCTGGATAAGTCCCAGATGACACACGCTATCAATGTGCTTTGCCCTGCAACCCTGTTTCCCTATGCCAGGGAGGTGGTAGACAATATTGTGATCAAGGGTACTTTCCCGGCCTTGATGTTACCGCCAGTCAATTTTGAAGCGCTATTTGCCCAAGCTGTTGCCGAGGCGAAAGAAAAGAAAGAGCAGGAAGCTGAGTCGGATAAAAAAGATGTAACGCACTAAGCTCAGGCCGGTTGAGTCGGCAATTTCTGCAGGTTCGACTGGCTGACGGGTTGCCCGTATTAATGATCTTCTTCATCATTCATCCCCAGCTCTTTCAGTTTTCGGGTGAGCGTATTCCTTCCCCATCCCAATAATTCTGCTGCATCACGTTTCCGTCCACGGGTATGATTCAGTGCCGTTTCGATCAGGGTGCGCTCAAAAACTGGCACAGCTGACGCAAGTATATCCTGCCGACCGGCATGCAATTCGGCATCAGCCCAACTCCGCAATTGTTGTTGCCAGCTTCCCGATGTGACATTTTTTTCCACCGGGCTGTCGCGCAACTCCGGTGGCAGGTCTTCCATATGTACCTCCCGGCCAGATGCCATTACGGTCAGCCAGCGACAGGTATTTTCCAGCTGACGAACGTTGCCAGCCCAGGGGAGGAGGCTGAGGAACTGCTCAACCTCGCTGGACAGAGTCTTGGTCTCTGTCTCAAGCTCCTTGGCGGCCCGCTGGAGAAAATATTGCATCAACATGGGAATATCTTCCCGCCGATCTGCCAGTTTTGGTAGGTGAATGCGGATGACATTCAGGCGGTGAAACAGATCCTCACGAAAACGATTTTCCACCACCAGTTGTTCTAGGTTCTGGTGAGTGGCGGCAATGATACGCACATCGACTTTTACCGGTGTGTGCCCGCCGACCAGATAAAATTCACCGTTAGCCAGTACCCGCAGCAACCGTGTTTGTGCTTCGGGCGGCATATCTCCGATTTCATCGAGAAAAAGTGTCCCGCCATCGGCTTGTTGAAATCTGCCTTCACGTCGCTGGGTTGCACCGGTAAAAGCCCCTTTCTCATGACCAAATAGTTCAGATTCAATCAAATCATGGGGGATCGCTGCCATGTTGAGAGCGACAAAACGTTTGTTGTGGCGTGGGCTGTGATCATGTAATGCCTTGGCGACCAGTTCTTTGCCGGTGCCGGACTCGCCATTGATTAGTACAGTAATGTTGGAGTGGGACAGTCGCCCTATGGCGCGGAAAACCTCCTGCATGGCCGGCGCTTCACCGATAATTTCACCGCTGATGTCAATGTCGTTCTCAACCGGCTTGCGATTCTGTTCTGTGACAAAATTAATGGCTCTATTGGTCACCGCAACGAGTTCGTCGAGGTCGAATGGTTTGGGTAGATACTCGAAGGCGCCCCCCTGGTAGGCCGCTACCGCACTGTCCAGGTCAGAGTGAGCCGTCGTGATAATTACCGGCAGTGCCGGGTTGCTGGTGTGAATCCGTTGCAGTAGTTGAAGGCCGTCAATACCTGGCATGCGGATGTCGCTGATGATGGTGTCGGGCTGTTGCTTATCGAGTTTGGCGATCAGTTCGCTGGCATTTTCAAAGCTGGTGACATCGAGATCTGCACGACTCAGTGCTTTCTCCATTACCCAGCGGATTGAACGGTCGTCATCGACTATCCATACAGTTCGTTTGTCCATTTGTTATGCATCCAAAGGTAGATAGATCGTGAAACGTGTTTCACCACGCTCGTTATCACACTCGATCAAGCCGTGATGAAGGTGGATAGCTGATTGGGCAATGGGTAAGCCCAGGCCGCTGCCCTCGGCGCGGCCGCTGATCATCGGAAAGAAAATACGGTCCATGAGATTTTCGGGTATCCCCGGGCCGTTGTCCGTAATGTCAATTCGGCACACGACCTTGTGATGTGTTTTGCCGATGGTGAACTGACGTTGTATTCGCGTTCTGAGCTTGATGGCAGGCCGCTTTTGGGGGCTATTGCGCAAGGCTTGGACCGCATTGCGGACGATATTGAGCATTGCCTGGATCAGTTGTCCCCTATCACCGCTGATTTCGGGAATGCTCGGGTCATAGTTGCGTTTGATCAGGATGCTGCCCCGGGTTTCTGCCTCAGCGAGCGCGGCGACATGCTCAAGAACCTCATGAATGTTTACCGGTAGAAACTTTGGCATGGTGTTGGGGCCGAGCAATCGGTCAACGAGGTTGCAGAGCCGGTCTGTTTCAGCGGAGATAATATCTGTGTATTCCCTTAGCTCCGGTTGATCATGTAAATCTTCCGAGAGTAATTGTGCGGCGCCACGGATGCCGCCCAGCGGATTTTTTATTTCATGGGCGAGCCCCCGCACCAGATTCCGGGTAGTATCGTGAGTAGTGATGAGTGCCTCTTCACGATTGATTTTCATCAGCCGATCCATGGGTTGCATTTCCAGCAGCAACATTTCGGCCGAGGTTGTTTGTATGGGTGTGGCGGTAAAATCCACTGTGATATGTGATTGGTCAGGAAGCGTTAGTGGTGCCTGTCGCTGGGTAAAGGGGTGGTTGGTCGCCAGTGCCTCTTTTAGCGAATCGTAAGTACCGTCCCCGGTATCAAAAAGGGTGTTAACGGAGTTTCCGCAGAAGCGCATGGCGCTCACTGCCAAGAGGCTTTCTGCAGCAGGGTTCAGGTAGCAGATATCCAACTCGTCATTCAGCAACAGCACAGCCGTGCTGAGATTATCCAGTAGCAAGTGGTGGAGCTGGTGGTCAGTCATCTCTCTGCTTCATTGCGGCTTGTAGACTGGGCAGTATTGCCTCTTTATGGTTCAGTACCAGTAAATATATAGCAATTACTGGGCCAGTTTTATTGTGGCTGTAAGATGGCTCAACCCCAGTGCATGTGGCTTGAGTGTAATTGAAGAATGGTTTTTTTGCACCAATATGGTGCGATGCTAGGGGTTGTGCAATATGGAGTGGCGTTTGACATGAATGGTAATGATGTCTGACTGGCCGAACTGATTGTCGGAGCCGTCAATCACCTGTGCCTGGAGAGTATGTTTGCCGCGTATCAGTGAATCTATCACGAATGATGTGGCCGGGACCGCTGGGCCGTGGGGCTGGCCATTGTGTAGTAATTGTACCCGGTGCCCCGATCTAAGTGCGGGTTCTAGGTATACCTGTACCACCACCTCAAGCTGCCCGGGCGGGATCGTGGAGTCCTGAGCGGGTGATAGAATGACGACTTCCTTATAACTGACTTCCTCTTTTTGGCTATTTCTGGCAGGTTTTTTCGGTGCCAAGGCGGGCTGTGTGTTGATTGAGGGCAAAGTGAGCTCTTCAGCAGATGTATCATTGGCAGGAGGCTGATCGGTGTATTTAACATTGCCCTTTTCATCCACAGTGCGATAGACCTGAGCAGCAACGGTCAGTGAAAGCATCAGTGCCAACAATGCGATAGCGGTTTTACTTTTCTGCAATGACATGGCCTTCCCCCTACGAATAGTTTTCAAGACTAACTCCGCTTTGACAAAAGAAAAAGCCCGTCATTCGAAAATGACGGGCTTTTTTATTTACTCAGCGTTGCTCAAGTTCAGCAGCTGAGAGCAGATCTTTTGCTTAAACCGAGTAATACATGTCGAACTCTATCGGGTGAGTGGTGTGCTCAACCCGGTAAACTTCCTGCATTTTCAGCTCAATGTAGGCATCGATCATGTCATCGGTAAAGACGCCACCAGCGGTGAGGAAGGCCCGATCTTCATCGAGGTTGCTCAGGGCTTCGCGCAAGCTGCCACAGACCTGGGGGATCGCGGCGGCTTCTTCCGGGGGCAGGTCATAGAGATCCTTGTCTGCCGGGTCGCCGGGGTGAATCTTGTTCTGTACACCGTCGAGGCCGGCCATCAACATGGCAGCAAAAGCCAGGTAGGGATTGGCAATCGGGTCGGGGAAGCGAGCCTCAACGCGTTTTCCCTTGGGCGATGCGACGTAGGGAATGCGGATTGAAGCAGAACGGTTGCGGGCCGAATAGGCGAGCATGACTGGCGCTTCAAAGCCCGGAATCAGACGTTTGTAGGAGTTGGTGCCGGGGTTGGTGAAGGCGTTAAGAGCTTTGGCGTGCTTGATGATGCCGCCGATGTAATACAGGGCCGTTTCGGACAGGCCTGCGTAACCGTCACCGGCAAACTGGTTGACACCGTCTTTCCAGAAAGACTGGTGACAATGCATGCCGGAGCCATTATCGCCAACAATGGGTTTGGGCATGAATGTGGCTGTCTTGCCATAGGCATGGGCCACGTTGTGAACGCAGTATTTCAGTATTTGGGTTTCATCCGCTTTCTTGACCAGCGTGCTGAATTTCACCCCGATCTCACATTGACCAGCGGTGGCCACTTCGTGGTGGTGTACTTCCACATCCAGGCCCATTTGTTCCATTGCAGTACACATGGCAGCCCGGAGGTCGTGCAGAGAGTCAATTGGGGGTACCGGAAAATATCCACCTTTCACACGGGGGCGGTGACCCATATTGCCTTCAGCGTATTCATTTCCTGTGGACCAGGCGGCTTCCTCTGAGCTGATTTTGACAAAGCAGCCACTCATGTCGATGCCCCACTTGATGTCATCGAAAACAAAGAACTCGGGTTCGGGGCCAAAAAAAGCGGTATCCCCAAGGCCGGTGGCGGCCAGGTATTGCTCGGCGCGCTTGGCTACAGAGCGAGGATCGCGCTCATAACCAGTCATGGTGTTGGGTTCCAGGATATCACAGCGAAGAATGACGGTGCTGTCGTCCGAGAAGGGATCGAGAATGGCCGTGCTGTCGTCGGGCATCAGGACCATGTCTGATTCGTTGATGCCTTTCCAGCCAGCAATGGATGAGCCATCAAACATTTGTCCGGTTTCAAAAAACTCCTCATCGACAGACTTTGAGGGAATGGTGACGTGTTGTTCTTTACCTTTTGTGTCGGTGAAACGCAGGTCTACCCAGCGAGATTCACTCTCTTTGATCAGGTTAAGAGTTTTATTGGACATTGGCTCCTCCAAGTGTGGATATCCGGTTTTGTAGGGTTGCCGAAAGCGGCAGCTCTGGGTTGAGTATATCGTTAGTTCAATGGTTTTGTTTTAATGGTTTGCAAGCAATGTGCCAATATGAAGCAAAAGCCATGCCATTGGTATCAGCCAAGTAAAACAACAGGTTATCAGTTTGGCAAGACGGTCTTTTGCACCATATTGGAATCTATTTTATAAAGTATGCACCAAAAAAGTGCGAACTGCTTGAATTCGGTTGCAGTGTTTCATGATAAGCGGATTTGGCCATATTTGTAATATAATCTTGGGCCATTAAACACGAGCTACCGTCATTATCCCCATGCATTTTATCGTCAAGCTTTTCCCCGAGATTACCATTAAGAGTCCCCCTGTCCGCAAGCGTATGACCCGCCAACTGAGGGATAACCTTCGCACATTACTCTTGAACATCAATCCTGCCATCCATCTTCAACAGGACTGGGAGAAAATTCAGGTCGTCGGCCCTGTCGACGAGGAGCTGGCCCGTCAGGTTGTAGATCTGTTGGGCAGGACCCCTGGAATCGCCAAATTTGCCCGAATACAGCGCTATCCGCTGGGAGACTTTGATGATGTGGTTGAAAAAACACTGATTTTTTGGCGAAACCGCTTGGCTAACAAAAGTTTTGCTGTTCGGGTGAAACGAGTCGGCGAGCATGGGTTTAAGTCCAGTGACCTAGAGCGCTATGTGGGCGCTGCCCTGCTGAACCACTGTGGTTCAGCCCGCGTTAATCTTAAGTGGCCGGATGTTACCGTCCGTCTGGAAGTGCGTCACAACGAGCTTTATGTGATTGAAGCGGTTTATCCCGGGTTGGGAGGCTTCCCTCTCGGTACCCAGGATGCAGTGATTTCACTACTGTCGGGTGGGTTTGATTCCTCTGTGGCCAGTTACCTCACTATCAAGCGGGGTCTGCGTACACATTATCTGTTTTTTAATCTGGGTGGACGAAATCATGAGGTGGGGGTCAAGCAGGTGGCCTCTTATCTGTGGCAGAGATATGCCAGTTCCCACCCAGTGCATTTTATAACCATCCCGTTTGCTGGTGTGGTGGAGGAAATCCTGACCAGGGTCGGCAATGCGGAAATGGGGGTTGTGCTGAAGCGCATGATGTTGCGTGTCGCCAGTGACGTCGCCAGGGAGCTAAAAATTGATGCGCTGGTAACGGGTGAGAGCGTTGCCCAGGTATCAAGTCAGACACTGGCCAATCTCGCTGTGATTGATGCGGTGACTGACGCGCTGGTCCTCAGGCCGCTGATCACCGCTGACAAAGGTGACATCATCGATATTGCACGGGCCATAGGGGTAGAGGGTTTTGCCGCCAATATGCCGGAATACTGTGGTGTTATTTCGGTCAGGCCCACCACCCGTGCGACAGGCCAGAAGGTCGCTCACGAAGAGGAGAAATTTGATTTCAGCGTATTAGAGCACGCGCTCGCCCATGCTCGTGTCCAGACCATCGATGAGGTGCTGAACGATAACGGCATCATTCCTGTGGATGTCTTTGAAAACCCACCACCGGACTCGGTGATCCTGGACATTCGCCATCCTGAGGAGGTTTATTCCCGGCCATTGAGTGTGCCTGAAGCAGAGGTAGAGCTGATGCCTTTTTATACATTGCAGGGCCGGTTCCGCGAGCTGAAACAGGCCTCCCGGTATGTGCTGTATTGTGACAGGGGGGTGATGAGCCGACTGCATGCGGAGCACCTGATAGAGCAGGGTTTCTGCAATGTGGGCGTTTATCGCCCTGCCCGAAAATAAAGGGTGCAAAGGCTTCGAAAAGCTCTATATATCTTAAATGTACCCGCAGATAATTTTTTATTCTTTGTGAATATTAATAATGCCTCTACCCTTGCTCTCTCTGAGCAGGCGAAGTGAAATTTATGGACTGGCAAGGCATTTTATCATTGGCGTTGACACTGGGCGCTTTGCTGATATTGGCAACCACCCGGATTGGGCCCCATCTGGTGATGATGGTGGTGCTGAGCATACTGAGCGTCACTGGCATCTTGACTGCTACTGAAGCGCTGTCAGGGTTCAGCAATAGCGGTGTTATCACTGTCGCGGCGATGTTTGTGGTGGCAGCAGGGCTGCATGGGTCCGGTGGGATTGATCTGCTGGTGAACCGTTTCCTGGGGCGGCCTAAAACCGTCCGGTCTGCCTTGACCCGGATGTTTGCACCTGTGGCGTTGCTGAGCGGCTTTTTAAACAACACGCCTGTTGTCGCCACGATGATTCCGGCCATTCATGCCTGGTCACGACAAATCAATATTGCGCCATCCAAATTGATGATCCCGCTTAGCTATACGGCAATTCTGGGCGGTACCCTGACCCTTATCGGCACCAGCACCAATCTGGTGGTCAATGGTCAATATCAGGTGTTGACGGGTGAAGCGGGATTTTCGTTGTTTTCTATCACTGCTGTGGGACTCCCGGTCGCTGTTATTGGGCTGTTTTTTATCTGGCTATTTTTCCCCAAGTGGCTGCCAGATCGCGGTGATCAGCAGGCTTTTGGCAATCTGCGTGAATTCACGCTGGAAGTTTCCGTTGCGAAAGATGGCCCATTGGTCGGTAAAACGGTGGCAAGTGCAGGGCTGCGGCATTTGAGACGCGTTTATCTTGTGGAAATCGAACGGGGTGGCACCGTGGTGACCGCCGTTCCCTCTGAGGAAAAACTGCAGGGTGGGGACCGCCTGGTGTTCGCCGGTGATACGGAGGCGATTTCAGATCTACTCCGTATCAATGGTCTGGTGCCATCGACGGAGAATGAGGACGGATTGTCTCTGGATACTGACCGCGCTGAGCGGCGTCTGGTAGAGGTGGTCGTATCTCCCCACTGTGATGCGGTGGGGCATGCCATAAGGGATTCCGGATTTCGGAGTCGCTATGGCGCAGTGGTGCTTGCTGTTGCACGGCATGGTGAGCGGGTTCAGGGGAATCTGGGTACGATTGAGCTGGCAGTGGGCGATACTCTGTTACTCGAAGCCCGGCCCGCATTCGTCAGCCGTCAGCGCTATAACAAGGATTTTCTGTTAGTCAACGAGCGGAATACCGATCCTCCTAGACACGAGCGTGCCTACCTGTCCTGGTCTATTCTGGGGGGTATTGTCGCTCTGGCGGGACTGGGTCTGACCAGTATGCTTAACGCCGCGCTGCTCGGTAGTTTGCTGATGATTCTCAGCGGTTGCTGCTCGGTCAGCCAGGCGGAAAAAAATATCGACATGATGGTTATAGTGACAATCGCAGCGGCGTTTGCACTGGGTATGGCGCTGGAGAAAACCGGCGTGGCGGCATTTCTTGCCGACAATATGATTCAGCTGGGTTCCGGTAAGCCCTGGTTGCTGCTGATACTCTGCTATCTGCTGGTATCAATTCTGACCGAGCTGATTACCAACAATGCCTCGGCCGTACTGGTGTTGCCGATCGTGTTGGAAATGACCGAGCAGGCCGGTTTAAACAATGAGCCTTTTATTTTCGCCATTATCATGGCGGCCTCGGCAAGCTTTGCGACGCCTTTGGGCTACCAGACAAATCTGATGGTTTATGGGCCGGGTGGCTACCGCTTTTCGGACTTTCTCCGGGTAGGGGTTCCGATGAACCTGCTTATCGGCGCAGTCACAATAACGGTTTTATTGATCGGTTGGCCGCTCAGCTAATTTTTGAGCGGAAACATGTCGCAACAAGCAATATGAGCCGGCTTTCCGTAACAGGGGGAAGGTAGCCCACAATTGAAAAAGCATGTCCCTGTGTCCGCCTTGTCGTGATCATTGCATTCAGCAGACTTCATGCACAATTTGTCGGTGGAACAGGCGTTTTTTATTCAGTGCTGCAGCTAACAGGTATCGCTGGCAACTGTCTGATCTCGCCCCCTGCCCTTGGCCTCATAAAGGGCTTTGTCGGCCAGAGAGGTCAGCCGTGAGGAGCTTTCTTCCGTAGTGGGGACCAGGCTGGCGACACCGGCGCTGATAGTTATCGACGATGATATGGGGCTGTCGGCGTGTGGAATTTGCAGTCTCTTGATGTTCGCCTGGACCTGGGCCGCTACTTTCAGGGCTCCGGTCAGTGAGGTGTTGGGCAGTAGGATGCAAAACTCCTCACCGCCATAGCGGGTAGCCATGTCGGTGGCTCGTAGCAGGCTGTGCTGTATGGTGGTGGCAATGGATTTCAGGCAGTCATCGCCAACCATGTGCCCGTAGTGGTCGTTGTATTGCTTGAAGTAATCGATATCCAGGAAAATCAGTGCCAGCGGTTCCCGGCTGCGCATACCCCGTCGCCATTCCATGTCGAGATGGTCGGTAAAATAGCGCCGGTTATAGAGGCCGGTAAGCTCGTCGGTGATGGCCATTTTCTCCAGTTTTGACTGGGCATTTTTATAGTCGGTATTGTCCCTGATCGTTTGAACAACGGCGATCAGACTGCCGTGGGCATCGTAGATAGGACCCGCATCCACCGTGAGATAGAGTCTTGAACCGATGCGGGGCATAACGCACCAGTTTTCGGCTTTATAGCCTTCCCCATAGATTGAGAGTTGTGCGTGAACCGCGTAGAGCTGATCGAGCTCAGCTGTTCGTTCCTGCACCAGTACATCAGCGAGACAGAGCCGTTGCTTTGCATAGAAAGCCTTCCAGTGGTCCCGTGTCCCAAGCACTTCCTCGGCCCTGACACCGGTGAGTCGCTCACAGGATTTGTTCCAGATGACGACATAACCCTCCCGGTCGAGGACAAACGTCGCTGTGACCAGATGCTCCATGAGACTGACAGCAAATTTTTGCTGTTGAACCACCAAAATAAGATCCTTTATATGGTGTGCGTAAATTGCTGAGCAGTATATGGCTCTCGGATTGGGATGTCGATTTGCAGTCACTGGCCGGCGTCGGCTGGGTCCCCTCGCCCTGTTTGTTTGTCGGGTTTCATCAAAGTTGTTCGGGGCATCCCGGTTGGAGTTCCTGACTAAAACGGCTTTCCATGATGGCCCTTACCATTTGTGGGTGGATCTGAGTACGGTGTTGAAGAAATCCCTGCGTTCTGGCGCTATAACCGCTATAATCCGCGCCTATTTTTTACCGACCGAGAAATCCTGTGATCGAAAATCTCCGCAATATCGCCATTATCGCCCACGTTGACCACGGTAAAACCACCTTGGTGGACCGTCTGTTGCAACAATCCGGTACGCTGGACCGCAAAGCCATGGGTGCCGAACGGGTCATGGATTCCAATGATCAAGAGCGTGAGCGCGGTATTACCATTCTGGCCAAAAACACGGCCATCGAATGGAACGGTTACCGGATCAATATCGTCGATACTCCCGGCCACGCTGACTTTGGCGGTGAGGTCGAGCGGGTTCTGTCGATGGTGGACTCCGTATTGTTGCTGGTGGACGCGGTTGACGGCCCTATGCCGCAGACCCGGTTTGTTACCCAAAAGGCCTTCGAGCAAGGGCTCCATCCGATTCTTGTGGTCAACAAGGTGGATCGCCCCGGCGCCCGTCCCCATTGGGTCGTCGATCAGGTATTTGATCTCTTTGATCGTCTCGGCGCCACCGATGAACAACTGGACTTCCCCATTATGTATGCCTCGGCGCTGAATGGCGTTGCCGGTAATGAGCCGGATAATCTGGCGGAAGACATGACGCCGCTGTTCCAGATGGTCGTGGATAAGGTCAAAGCACCAGCGGTGAACCGCGATGGTCCACTGCAAATGCAGATCAGTGCCCTGGATTACAGCAGTTACGTGGGCGTTATCGGTATCGGTCGAATTACCCGCGGCAAACTGAAAACCAACGAGCAGGTGGTGGTGGTTGATCGCGAGGGTAAAACCCGGCGCGGTCGCGTATTACAGGTGATGGGTTATCGCGGTCTGGAACGATTCGAGGTGGAGCAGGCCGAAGCGGGTGATATCGTCTGTATCACCGGTATCGACAAATTGAACATTTCCGACACCATCTGCAGCCCGGACAAGCCGGAAGCGATGGTGCCACTGAGTGTTGACGAGCCCACCGTCAGCATGACTTTTCAGGTAAACGATTCCCCGTTCGCCGGTCAGGATGGCAAATACATTACCTCAAGAAATATCCGGGAGCGGCTGGATCAGGAGCTGATTCACAATGTGGCACTGCGGGTTGTGCAGGGGGAGACCCCCGACAAATTTGTGGTGTCCGGACGCGGTGAATTACACCTGTCGGTATTGATTGAAAACATGCGCCGGGAGGGTTTCGAGCTGGGTGTGTCGCGCCCCGAAGTGATCCAGAAAGATGTGGATGGCGAGGTTCACGAACCTTTTGAGCAAGTCGTGATTGATATTGAAGACCGGCATCAGGGTGCGGTAATGGAGGAGTTGGGGTTTCGCAAGGCGGATATGACCAACATGGAACCCGACGGTAAAGGCCGTGTCCGACTCGAATTCATGGTGCCCTCTAGAGGTCTGATTGGCTTTCGCTCACACTTTCTGACGCTGACCAGTGGTTCCGGCATCATGACCAGCATTTTTGATCACTACGGTCCAGTGAAACAGGGTGACATGGCCGGTCGCCAGAACGGGGTGCTGGTCTCCATGACCAAGGGCAAGACACTGGCTTATGCCCTGTTCACCCTGCAGGATCGTGGTCGTTTGTTCCTCGGTCACGGTGCCGAGGTCTATGAAGGGCAGATTATTGGTCTGCATTCCCGCAACAATGATTTGCCAGTGAACCCCACCAAGGCCAAGCAGCTGACCAATATCAGGGCGGCCGGTACCGATGAGAACCTGGTGCTCAGTCCGCCGGTTCGACATACCCTTGAGCAGGCGCTGGAGTTTATTGCCGAAGATGAGCTGGTAGAGGTAACCCCCCACCACATTCGTTTGCGCAAAAAGCTCCTGAGCGAGAACGAACGCAAGCGTGCCGGCAAAAACTGAGAACTATCAGGGAGGAGCCACGATTAAAGATCGTGGCATTGCCGGTGGCGAAAGCAGCCGATCAAGTGGTCGTTGACCAGCCCGGTAGCCTGCAGGTAGGCATAGCAGATGGTGCTGCCAAAAAATCGGAAGCCGCGTTTTTTCATGTCCCTGCTGATAGTGTCCGATAGCGGGGTAGTCGCGGGGACAGCGTCGGTATCCTGCCAATGGTTCTGAATCGAACGGTTGTCGACGAAGCCCCACAGGTAATCTGCAAAACTGCCGAATTGTGCCTGAATGTCCAGAAATAGATGGGCATTACTGACAGCGCTTTCAATCTTCAGTCGATTTCTCACAATACCCCTATTCTGCAGCAGCTGCGCAACATCTTGCTGATTGAAGCTGGCTACCTGCTCCGGTCGAAATTCGGCAAAGGCTCGTCGATAGTGTTCGCGCTTTCTGAGAATGGTGATCCATGCGAGACCGGCCTGAGCACTTTCAAGTACCAGAAATTCAAACAGCTTTTGGTCATCGCGACAGGGTACACCCCATTCCTGATCATGATAGTCCTGATAGAGTGGATCATTGCCAGCCCAGGGACATCGGAAAGCAGGGTTGTCGCCGGATATTCGCTTCCGGGAAAAGCCGATAGAGCACTTCTCCGGGTCGCTGGACGAACTCACTGACAGTTATCCCGAAGGTACTGAAACAATTTGCGACTGGCTGCCGGTGGTTTTTGTTGGGATGCGTCGCGCTGGGCCTGTCTGATTAACTGGCGCAAGTGCTGTCGGTCCAGTCCCGGTATATCGCTAATCAGCTCTTCTAGTGCGGAGTCGCCCTCACTGATCAGTCTGTCGCGCCAGTTCTCCAGCCGTTGAAACTGCTGGCGAAAAACCTGACTGTCGTGATGAAAGCTCTCAAGCTCCCGTCGTATGTCCTCGCTGTCAATAACACGCATGATTTTGCCAATATATTGTAGTTGGCGTCGTCGACCCTCGCGATTTTTTAGCCGTCTCGCCAACATCACGGCTTCGGCAAGTTCTTCCGGCATGGTGACCTTGGCCAGTTTGGCCGGGGCTAGATCCACGAGCTCTTCACCGAGCTTTTGCAGTGCGATCATCTCGCGCTTGACGGCCGATTTGCTTTTGGGTGGTTCTTCGTCTGGCAGACGGTCTGGAAAAGAATCTTCAATCATGATGGTTAGCTATAAAACAGGGTGGCGAGACCCAGAAACGAGAGAAAACCCACCACATCTGTAACCGTGGTGAGAGCGACGCTCCCCGCCAGAGCGGGGTCGATACGGCATTTTTTTAGAAACACCGGCAGCAACGTGCCTGCAACAGCGGCGGAGATGAGGTTGATGGCCATGGCGGCAGCAATGATGAAGGCTATGATCGGGTCGTTAAACCAGAGAGCAGCAACGCCGCCCATGACCAGTGCCCATAGCATGCCATTCAATGCCCCGACGGCAAATTCCTTGCTCAGTAACCAGCGCATATTGTTTTTGCTGATCTGTCCCAGTGCCATGCCCCGAATAACCACGGTGAGAGTCTGACTACCAGCAACACCACCCATGCTGGCGACGATGGGCATCAAGATAGCCAGCGCGACGACCTTTTCAATCGTGGCTTCGAAAATGTTGATCACCGAGGAGGCGAGGATAGCGGTTATCAGGTTCATCCCGAGCCAAACGGCCCGACGGGGTGCCGTGCGTTTAACCGAAGCAAACGTCTCTTCTTCATCGCTGAGACCGGCCAACCCTAACAATGAGTGGGCGGCATCCTCGATAATCACGTCTACCACGTCATCGATGGTGATTCGGCCAAGCAGTTTGTGGTCCGCGCCTACCACTGGAGCTGAAACCCAGTCATTCTTTTCAAACAGCAGTGCAACCTGCGAATCGGGCATATCGGCTGTGATGGCCTGTGCATCAGTTACCATCATCTCGCGCACGGTGATATTTGGGCTCGCGGTCAGCAGTTTGGTGAGCGGTAATGTGCCGAGAAAAGTATCTTCCCTGTTCACCACAAAAATATTATCGGTGATATCCGGAATTTCTTCATGGCGGCGCAGATAGCGCAAAACCACATCAATCGTCAGATCGGGCCGGACAGTGATGGTGTCCGTATTCATCAGCCCGCCGGCGGTATCTTCATTGTAAGTGAGTACTCGCTCGACCCGCAGCCTGTCCTGGCTGCTCATCGCCTGGAGTACTTCTGGTATTACCTGGTCGGGGAGTTGCTGCAGAATGTCCGCAATATCGTCGGGATCAAGACCTTCAGTGAGTGAGGCGACCTCGTGACTTTCCATTTCACTAAGGATTTCACCGCGAAGTTCCTCGCTGAGCTCACCGATCACTTCGCCTTCCAGCTCCCGGTCAACCAGGTCCCATAATACCCGCCGGGCTTTAGGTGGTGCAGACTCTATCTGGTCAGCGATATCGCCGGGAGAAAGGTTATTGAGCATGTGCCGGAGCAGGCGCACATCGCTCGAATTCATCATTTCGTTGATGCTGGCGAGCCTGGACAAATGGCTGAATTTTTCGTTAGGCCCCTGCATCTGAGAAGTTTTCCCTGACTGTCAGTTTGAAGGCGGATAGTGTATAGGTGGGCGTGACAAAATTATACAGTGGTCTGGTTGGTAGGCGGCGCGGTTAGTGCTCTTCCTCGAATCGGTTACCGATTAACTGTTCGATATCGCGATGGGCGCGCTCCGCATCACTGCCTTCGAAAATGAAATGGAGAGAGGTGCCCTGGGTCGCGGCAAGCAACATCAGTGACATCACGCTTTTGGCGTCCACCAGTTTGTCGGGACTGCGCCCGGTTTTGATGGCGCAGCCATATTTTCCGGCTGTCGAAGCCAGCTTTGCGGCTGCTCGAGCATGCAGCCCTAGACGGTTCACAATGGTGATTTCTGTACAGATTATTTTTGACATAACAGCTTTCTCGTGATGGCGCCCGTCAGGCCAGTTCTCTGTGCCGGACCTGTACATTCGGCATTGTGCTGCTGAAATGTCTGGCTAGAACGCTGGATATGTAGACTGAGCGGTGCTGCCCCCCGGTGCAGCCCACTGCAATGGTTAGATAGCTGCGATTATTGGCAAGAAATGACGGTGTCCAGCGGGACAGAAACTGCTTGATATCATTAGTCATGTCGATGACTTCCGGTTGCGATTCGAGAAATTCGATCACTGGCTGGTCATTGCCGGTAAAGGGCCTTAATTCCTGTTTCCAGTGGGGGTTTGGCAGGCAGCGAACGTCAAAGACAAAATCCGCGTTGACTGGCACTCCGCGTTTAAAGGCAAAGGATTCAAACATGACAGCCATGTCATCTCTGCTGTGGGGGGCAATTTGTTGTTTGATGACATCGCGCAGCTGGTGCAGAGTCATGGTGCTGGTATCAATTCTGCGATCTGCAATTGAGGCAATCGGGTCCAGCAGGGTGGTTTCGAGTTCTATGGCTTCGTGGATATCCACCCGGTCATTGGTGAGGGGGTGCTTGCGACGTGTTTCACTGAAACGCTGGATAATGACGGAATTTCTGGCATCGAGAAAAAGCACTTCATAATTGATGCCCGAATATTTCAGCTCCGCAAGAATTTTTGGTAGTTGGTCAAGGTCTTCGCCCAGGTTGCGGACATCGATTCCCACCGCAATTTTTTCCAGCCAGTGTTGTCTCTTGGCGTTGATGGCTTTCTGAAAAAGACCGGGAAGCAAACTGGCGGGAAGATTGTCAATACAGGTAAAACCGACATCTTCGAGAACGTTCAGTGCGGTACTCTTGCCAGATCCGGAACGCCCACTTACCACCACCAGTCGCATTAGTCTTTCACCTCAGTCACCATCATTGCCGGTTGCTATCCGGAAGAGATCTTGATCACTGCTGGCCTGCCGCAATGCATTGCGAACCGTTTCGTCCTGAAGTAATTCGGCAATGGAAGAGAGGACCTGCAGGTGTTCGTCGTTTTGCTCCTCGGGTACGATTAGTGCAAAGATCAGATCTACCGGCTCTCCATCAATGGCATCGAAATCGACGGCATCAGCCAGTTTGACAAGTGCCCCGGTAATTTTTTTACAGCCTGCCAAACGACAGTGGGGGATGGCAACACCTTCTCCTATCCCGGTGCTGCCCAATCGCTCTCTTGCCAGCAGGCTCTGGTAAAGGTCGTCTGCGTTAACTCCTTCCATGCGTTCTGTCAGGAAGACGGAAAGGTTTTCCAGTACCCTTTTTTTGCTACCGCCCTCGGCGCTGGCAACGGTGTTTTCAGGGGTGAGTACATCAATCAGTTTCATGAGTGTTATCTACCGCGGTTCTTTTCCTTGTGCTTGATCAACTGTCGGTCCAGCTTGTCGGTCAGCATGTCGATAGCGGCATAAAGATCTTCATGCTCGGAATCGGCAAAGAATTCACCGCCGCTGACATGGACTGTTGCTTCAGCTTTCTGGATCAATTTGTCAACTGAGAGAATCACATTCGTGCTGGTGATGCCGTCGTGGTGACGCTCCAGTTTGGATAATTTGGTAGTGACATAGTCTTTGATCGGATCAGTGATATCGAGATGATGTCCGCTGATGTTCAATTGCATGCGGTTCTCCTTAATGGGTGTTAGGTGTTGGGGTTGTAGCGTTTTCTTTCGCTGGAAGAGGGGATACCCATCCCCTCGCGGTATTTGGCAACAGTGCGTCGGGCAACCTGAATACCCATCTCCTGAAGCAGTGCTGTCAGTTTGTTGTCACTGAGGGGCTTGCCCGGATTTTCAGCGCTTACCATTTTTTTCAGCATAGCGCGAATGGCAGTTGATGAACACTCCCCGCCAGCGTCGGTCGAGACGTGGCTGGAGAAGAAATACTTGAGTTCAAAAACACCCTGCGGTGTGTCGATGTACTTTTGGGTGGTCACCCTCGAAATAGTGGATTCGTGCAGTTCCAGTCGTTCGGCAATATCTGCCAGCACCATGGGCTTCATCGCCACGGGTCCCTGTTCCAGAAAGCCCTGTTGTAATTCAATGATGCAGCTGGTGACACGCATCAGGGTGTCATTGCGGCTTTCCATGCTGCGCAGAAACCATTTGGCCTCCTGGAGGTGATTCTTGAGGAAGGTGTTGTCCTGACTGGAATCGGCTCTGCGAATCAACTGGGCGTACTGTTGATTGATACTCAGGCGAGGGGTGATGTCCTCATTGAGGGAAACTTTCCAGTGATTATCGACTTTGGTGACCCGAACATCGGGTACCACGTACTCGATATCATCGTTTCGAATGGCGTCACCGGGGTTGGGGGACAATGTCTGGATTAGCAGGATGGCACCCTCGAGTATCTCGTGGGACAGACCGGTGATTTTTTCCATTTGTCGAAAATTGCGCTGTCCAACCAGTTCCAGGTGGTCGGTGACGAGCTGGATGGCCTCGTTAATCAGCGGTGTATCCGGAGAGAACTGGTTCAGCTGAATCAGAAGACATTCGGCGAGGCTGGTGGCTGCAACACCAGGTGGGTCAAACTGCTGAATGCGGTGCACTACAGCGAGCACTTCATCCAGCTCAATTTCGTCGTCCAGCGCGGCCCAGATTTCTTCAACCGGTGCCGTCAGCATGCCCCGGCTATCAATTGAATCGATGATTATTTCACCGATCAGGTAATCCTTGGGAGACATCGGCGTCAGATTAAGTTGCCAGATCAGGTGGTCCTGAAGCGACTCAGTGACGTTGTGAACGCTGTCAAAGTCCCGTGTGTCCGCACCGGTGTTTCTAATGGTGGTACTGGGTTGGTAAATATCGTCCCAATTAGCGTCGACTGGCAGGTCGGTGGGTATTTTACTATCCCATTCACTGCTGTTGAGATCACGGGTTGCACTGTCGATATCTTCATTTTTCCCGGTGGCCGTTTCTGCGGCCAGGTTCTCGGATTCTTCGGCAAGCTCAAGCAGTGGGTTATCGTAGAGGTTCTGCTGGATTTCCTGGTGCAAGTCGAGAGAGGATAATTGCAACAGGCGGATGGCCTGCTGTAGCTGAGGGGTCATCGTCAGCTGCTGGCCGATTTTCAGTTGCAAGCTGGCTTTCATGTTATGACTGCGTATAGAGAGTTGTTACGAAAATGTTCACACGGAAAGTGTAGTCTGCCTCCGGGGGGAGAGACAAGCAAAATGTGTGCCGCTTTGCACAATCGCTGCGCGGTGGTACGTCCCATCAAAGCATAAAGTCTTCGCCGAGATAGATATCCCGTACCTGCTGGTTGGCGACAATATCGGTGGCCTGTCCCTCGGCAATAACCTGTCCTTCACCAACGATATAAGCATGTTCGCAGATATCGAGTGTCTCGCGTACGTTGTGGTCTGTGATCAGGACACCAATACCTATATCGCGTAAATGACGGATGATCTGTTTGATATCGTTGACTGAAATCGGGTCGACCCCGGCAAAGGGTTCGTCCAGAAGAATAAAGGCTGGCTCAATGGCCAGTGCGCGAGCAATTTCCACTCTGCGACGCTCTCCTCCCGAGAGACTCATGCCAAGGGTGTTGCGGATATGGCTGATATGAAACTCCTGGAGCAGCTGTTCCAGCTTTTTCGCTCGCTGTTGTTTGTCGAGATCTTTTCTGGTTTCCAGGATCGCCAGAATATTATTCTCCACGGTCATCTTGCGAAAAATGGAGGCCTCTTGCGGGAGATAGCCAAGCCCTTTTCGAGCCCTGCCGTGCATGGACAGAGAAGTGATGTCTTCATTATCGATATGAACAGAACCGCCATCCTGATGAACCAGCCCGACAATCATGTAAAAGCAGGTGGTTTTGCCAGCGCCGTTAGGCCCGAGCAAACCCACGATCGCACCGCTTTCGACGGTGAGGGAGACATCGCGAATCACCGGCCTTCTTTTATAGCTTTTGATCAGGTTTGACGCTTTAAGGATAGCCATTTAGTTTGCATCCTTTTGCTTGTTGGGTGGAATGACCATTTGGATTCGCTGGCGGGGATTGTCGCCACTGCTCGCCTTGACTACCTCTGCCTTCAGGTCATAGTTGATTTTTTCACCGGTGATAACGGTGCCATTTTGCTCAACGCTGGCATTTTTCAGTAGATCAATACGGTCGCTGGCCAGATGGTATTCAATAGTGTCACCCTTGGCGTACATCATGTTGTCGTTGGGGTTCGGTTGTTGTTGGTAGCGGGCAGGCTTTCCTACGCAGACAATTCGAACGACCTGGTTGTTTGCCGTGTAGACGGTGACCTTGTCCGCGTGGATTTTGATGGTTCCCTGGGTAATAACGACAGCGCCTTCGTAGATCGTTGTGCCGGTTTTCTCGTATCGTTCGGCTCTGTCCGATTCAATATTGATAGGCTGTTGTGCGTCGCTGGGTAGCGCCAGACTGGAGGAATGAAATGCTGCCAGTAGCAGCAGAATGAATAAATTATGGCGCACGGTGAATCCCCTTTACTTTTGATAGCAGTTTGAATATCTCATCATTAAGATCTGCCCACATGCCTGTGCCAGTGGTCTCTCCCCGAGGTGTTTTAATGGTCACAGGAAGGCCGGTTTCGGCAATATTGGTCTCAGGGAATATGGTTAATTTGCTGGTGAGAAATTCATTCTTGCCGCCTTTTTTAACAGATTGCCACGCATAGACCTCACCGGACAGGACAGCCCGCTCACCCCCGTTGTAGATAGTGCCTTTCTGGGAGGTTACATGCCATGGGGGTGCCTGTTCCGAACCCTCGTTCGGCTCACTGTAAGACACCATGCCGGGGTTCTCCAGTTCCAGTCGGTTGCCGCGATTAAAGTGGCGTGCCTCCGTGGCTGTGAGGGTGTAAGCCCGGTTGCCATCCCTGTCAAAATTTACCGTATCAATATTGTTCATATAACTGTCTGCTTTAGGTAATTCTTCTGCATCGGCGCTTGGCTTGTTCAGAAATACCTCTGGTGGTGACAGCCAGAACAACAGGAAAATCCCTGTTGAGGCGAGCAGCATGGCAGTCATCAAAATATTGCGCATAAGTCTAGAGGTAGTCCGTAAAGGTGGATTCCAGTTTATCCTGAGCCTGCAAAAGCAGCTCGGCCAGTTCCCGGACAGCACCGGCTCCACCGCAGGTGGTGGTCTGCCAGAGTGCGTGTTCAGCAATAATTGGCCGGGCATTTGCCACGGCGGCCCCCAGCCCCACTCGTCTGATGACAGCCAGGTCGGGAAGATCGTCGCCGAGAAAGGCAATTTCATTCATCTGGTAAGGGTGAGTAACCAGCAAGTCTTCCAGAGCGGTCAGCTTGTCCTCTCTTCCCTGTACGACAAGGTCGATACCCAGTTCTTCGGCCCGTCTTGCCACCAGTGCTGAAGATCGGCCGGTGATAATGCCGACTTTGATACCGTTGCGCTGTAACAGTTTGATCCCGAGACCGTCCTGTATATTGAACGATTTCAGTTCCTCTCCATTGTTACCGTAGTAGAGGCGGCCATCGGTCAGGACTCCGTCTACATCCAGTAGCAATAACCGGATTTGACGAGCTCTGCTGGTGATTTTCAGGTTCGGGGCTGACATGGTTACATGACTCCCGCGCGCAGGATGTCGTGCATATGGAGAACCCCAATCGGATGGTGGTTGGCGTCTTCAATAACAAGTGCCGTAATTTTATTGTCTTCCATGATTTTTAATGCCTCAGCCGCGAGCAGTTCCCGATGAACGGCCTTACAGCTGCCCTTGATTAATTGACGGACCGTGCTCTGATTGATATTGATATCGTTATCGACGGCCCGGCGCAGATCGCCGTCGGTAAATACCCCGACCAATTCTCCCTGGCGGTTAACCACTGTCGTCATGCCAAACCCTTTGGCGGTCATTTCCACGAGGGCTTTTTTCAGTAGCGCGTCCTCGAACACCCGGGGCAGCTCGTCGCCACTGTGCATGATGGTTTCCACCTTGAGTAGCAGTTTTCGACCGAGCGCACCGCCCGGGTGGGAAAAAGCGAAGTCCTCGGCGGTAAAACCCCGTGCCTCCAGCAGAGCAATTGCCAGGGCATCACCCATGACCAGCGTTGCCGTAGTGCTAGTGGTAGGTGCCAATCCCAGAGGGCAGGCCTCACTGGGAACCCGGACATCCAGGTGCGCCTCTGAAGCCTGAGCCAGAATCGAATCCGGGTTGCCGGTCATACTGATCAGCGGAAGGCCCATACGCTTAATGAGTGGTAGCAAGGTAATGATTTCGGCGGTGGTTCCGGAATTGGATAATGCCAGCACCAGATCAACCCGTGTGATCATGCCAAGGTCGCCATGGCTGGCTTCCCCAGGATGAACGAAAAAAGCGGGGGTTCCCGTGCTCGCCAGACTGGCGGCAATCTTCCTGCCGATATGTCCCGATTTTCCCATGCCGGTAACAATGACGCGACCTGTACACTGCATTATCAGCTCACAGGCACGGTCAAAAGCTGCATCAATCCGCTCTTCGAGCAGGGTGACGGCTTCGGCTTCAAGACGGATGGTGCGGCGTGCGGCTTCGGCAAAATTACTGGTGGTCATTGGCTACCCAAAATATTTTGCCAAGTATACCGGCAACGAAGTAATGCTGTAAGTACTGGCAGTGATCAGGGGGAGGCCATCAGTGCCGCCATGTACCGGGTCTCCAATTGCCTGGCTCTCAAGGATTTCGAAAATAGCGGGGCAATGGTATAGTGCATGCCTTTTCAAACCAGCTAATTGGGCACTTGGCTGCGTTGTTGATGTCAAATGGCTGTGGCCGAACAAGGGTCAGCTGTTCAGCCAGTAGGTCCGAATAACTTGAGGAAAATTGCCATGTACAAAAGGTTGATAAAAACATTGCTTCCCGCACTCGTTGTTCTTTTGTCGGGTCATGCAATTGCTACCCAGGCTGCGGATGATGCCGTTACCTCATCGGAACAAAGTCCCCATGAATTAATTGAGACCGTGACCGACGACCTGTTGCAGATGATTGACGAACACCGCGAGACCTTTGACGATGATCCCCAGGCTTTCTTTGATTCGCTGGATTGTCTGCTGACCCGGGTGATTGATTTCAAGTGGATTGCCAGCAATGTTATGGGTACCTATCGTGCTGAGGCTACCGATGAACAGCGTGAGATGTTCGTCAAAACCTTTCATCGCGATCTGATTGAAACCTATGGTCGTGGTCTGATTTCCTATGGCGATGAAACCATTGTGGTGTTGCCGCCCAAGGAAGATCTTGAAGGTAAGCGCCGGGTTACCGTGGTTCAGGAAATTCGTGGCAAGGATGGGGTCTTTCCGCTCTATTACTCTATGGCGCTCAATCGTGAAGGCGCGTGGAAAATCACCAACGTTGTGATCAACGGGATCAACCTGGGTAAAACGTTCCGCAACCAGTTTGCCCAGAGAGCCGAAAAGTATGATGGCAATATCGATCAGGTCATAGCTAATTGGTCCGCTCCTTCAGATGTCATTAAAAGTGAGGGGTAACCCATGACCCCCGATGATGTTCAGGTGCTCCTGCAAAATGCCTTGGCCGATTGTGATATCACCGTGAGTGGCGCTGGTAGCCACTTTGATATCCAGGTCGTTGGCGAATTATTTTCCGGACTCCGCCCGGTACAGCGGCAACAAAAAATCTATGCCGTGCTTCAGCAACACATAGCCGAAGGTGCTATTCACGCGGTAAATATCAAAACCTATACGCCGGATGAAGTTAGCAAATAAGCCCGCGCCGGTTTCCTTCACCAATTTCAGCTCAAACTGGCCACTGCCTTGCTGAATCACAAGGGTTTTGAATGGACAAGTTGTTGATTTCCGGAGGCGGCCCACTGTTCGGGGAAATCCGTATCTCCGGTGCCAAAAATTCCGCACTGCCGATCATGGCGGCCACGCTCCTGGCCGATGGCCCGGTGATGATTTCCAATGTGCCCCACCTGCATGACATAACCACCATGTTCGAGCTGCTCGGATGCCTCGGTGTCAGTGTGGTGTTGAATGAAAAGATGCAGGTGGAAGTTGATGCCACAACTTTGCACAGTCATGTGGCACCCTATGACTTGGTCAAGACCATGCGTGCTTCCATTCTTGTTCTGGGCCCAATGCTCACGAAGTTTGGTGTTGCCAATGTCTCATTTCCCGGTGGATGTGCAATCGGCAGTCGACCGGTAGATCTGCACCTGCGCGGGCTGGAAATGATGGGTGCCGAGATAGATATTGACGGTGGCTACATCAATGCCCGCTGTAATGGACGCCTCAAGGGTGCCCATATTTTGATGGACACGGTCTCCGTGGGTGCAACGGAAAACCTCATGATGGCCGCGGCGCTTGCCGATGGCCAGACCATTATTGAAAATGCCGCTCGTGAACCCGAAGTGGTAGACCTGGCTAACTGTATTAATGCGTTGGGTGGCCAGGTGACGGGTATGGGTACCACAACCCTGACCATCGATGGGGTCGACACCCTGCATCGGGGCAGTTACCGGATTATGCCCGATCGTATTGAGACGGGAACTTATCTGGCGGCGGCGGCAGCGACCCGCGGACGGGTCAAGTTGAAGGATACCGATCCGCATATTCTCGAGGCAGTGTTGATCAAGCTGGAGGAAGCCGGTGCGAAGATAAGCGTCGGCAAGGATTGGATAGCACTGGATATGGAAGGGCGCAGACCGAAATCGGTCAACTTCAAGACAGCGCCCTATCCGGCGTTCCCAACGGATATGCAGGCGCAGCTGACAACCGTTAATGCGGTTGCCGATGGGGTAGGCGCGATTACCGAGACGATCTTTGAGAACCGTCTGGTTCAGACCCATGAGCTGAATCGAATGGGGGCCAAAATTACCCTGGAAGGAAATACCGCCATCGTTACCGGGGTTGAGCGGCTCAAAGCGGCGCCGGTCATGGCTTCAGATCTGAGGGCCTCGGCCAGTCTGGTGATTGCCGGACTGGTGGCTGATGGTGAAACCATTGTCGATCGTATTTACCATATAGATCGAGGGTATGAATGTATTGAGGAAAAGCTGCAGCAGCTTGGTGCCAATATCCGCAGGATTCCGGGTCGTTAGTCCCGGTCGAGCGTTTTCCTCAAGTAACCAGTTGCATAAACAATGTGAGTGCCATGCAAATTACCATTGCTCTGACCAAGGGACGTATTCTGGAAGAAACCCTGCCTTTACTGGCGGAAGTCGGTATTGCACCTCTGGAAGACATCAGTGCCAGCCGCAAGCTTCTATTTGATACCAGTAGATCCGATGTGCGATTACTGGTATTGCGCGGTTCGGATGTTCCAACTTATGTGCAGTTTGGGGCAGCGGATTTGGGTGTGTCGGGAAAAGACACCCTCCTGGAGCATGGCGGTGACGGGCTCTATGAGCCGCTGGACTTGGGAATCGCCCGCTGTCGTATGATGACTGCGGCAGTGGCTGGGGTAGCGGCTGGCTCAGGGCGTATCCGGGTCGCTACCAAATACGTTAATGTGGCCCGCCGTTTTTATGCCGAACAGGGTCGTCAAGCGGATATCATAAAACTCTACGGTGCCATGGAGCTGGCTCCGATCATGGCCCTGGCGGATGAGATTGTCGATATTGTGGATACCGGCAATACGCTTCGGGCCAATGGCCTGGAGGCCCGGGAGTTTATTGCTGACATCAGTTCCCGGCTAATTGTGAACAAGGCCGCCATGAAGATGAAGCACCGATTGCTGCAAGATATCGTAGACCGTCTGACGGAAGCGGTGAAGAAGGTCCGATGACGATGCAAAGTGAACCCATCAGTATCCTGCAGTTGTCTACCGCAGATAGCTGTTTCGACGACCGGCTGACTGAATTGCTGGCGTGGGAGAATGTATCAGATCAAAATGTTGAGCAGATCGTTGGTGATATTCTGGCGGCTGTGCGCCAGCGCGGTGATCAGGCTTTGATTGAATTTACCAATCGCTTCGACGCCCGGGATGTCGGTGATGTTGGGGAGCTCGAAATTCCTCCCGACGTTGTTTTCGGAGCATTGGCCGACCTCCCCGCAGCTGAGCGCGATGCACTGGAATTGGCGGCGGAACGAATTCGCCGTTATCACCAGCACCAGAAGCAGGCCTCCTGGCACTACCGGGAAGAGGACGGCACCCTGTTGGGGCAGCAGATCACCGCACTGGACCGGGTGGGCATTTATGTGCCCGGGGGCAAAGCCAGCTATCCGTCGTCGGTTCTGATGAATGCTCTGCCTGCCCGGGTGGCCGGCGTTAACGAGATTATCATGGTGGTGCCCGCGCCGGGTGGCGAACTGAATCCGCTGGTCCTCGCTGCGGCAGCGATTGCCGGAGTTGATCGTCTGTTTACACTGGGCGGCGCTCAGGCCATTGGTGCATTGGCCTATGGTACGGAAACCGTGCCTCGGGTGGACAAGATTGTCGGGCCGGGCAATATCTTTGTTGCCACGGCCAAGCGAGCTGTGTTCGGAGCCGTGGGTCTGGACATGGTGGCGGGGCCCTCGGAAATTCTGGTGGTTTGCGATGGTCAGACAAACCCGGACTGGATCGCTATGGATCTGTTTTCCCAGGCTGAACACGACGAAGAAGCTCAGGCCATCCTGATCAGTCCGGATATGGATTTCCTTGAACAGGTAAAAACCAGTATTGGCAAGTTGTTGCCCACAATGGAGCGGGCATCGATTATTCGTGCGTCACTTGAGAGGCGCGGTGCCCTGATCGCGGTAGCGGACATGGCGGACGCACTGGCGCTGATTAACCGCATTGCTCCCGAGCATCTAGAGCTGTCTGTGGCGAGCCCCGAAGACTGGTTGCCGGGTATTCGGCATGCCGGGGCTATCTTTATGGGTCGTTATACCGCCGAGGCGGTGGGCGATTACTGTGCCGGTCCCAACCATGTCCTGCCGACCTCCATGACGGCCCGTTTTTCCTCGCCGCTGGGTGTTTATGATTTTCAAAAGCGCAGTTCACTGATTATGTGTTCCGCCGAAGGTGCTTCGACATTGGGGAAAACTGCGTCGGTGCTGGCCCGGGGGGAAAGCCTGACAGCCCACGCCCGCTCCGCCGAATATCGTATCAAGTCATGATGGTAACCCCGTGAGCAGCCCTTTCTGGAGTGATGTCGTTGCAAGGCTGGATCCCTATGTGCCCGGGGAGCAGCCCAAGCTGGCCAACCTGACCAAGTTGAACACCAATGAAAACCCCTATGGGCCGTCACCCCGGGTTCTGGAAGCCATTGCCGGAGAATTGGGGGATAGCCTTCGCCTCTACCCTGACCCCAGCGGTACATTACTCAGGCAGGCGGTGGCAGATTACTATGCTGTTGCTCCGGCTCAGGTGTTCCTGGGCAATGGTTCAGATGAAGTGCTGGCCCATATTTTTCAGGCGCTGCTGAAGCATGATGAGCCGGTCCTCTTCCCGGATATCACCTACAGTTTTTACCCCGTCTACTGCGGTCTGTATCAGGTGGATTATCAACGGATACCGCTGGGTAGTGATTACCGTATTCAGGTGGCGGACTATCTGTGCAGTAATGGCGGTATTATCTTTCCAAACCCGAACGCGCCCACCGGGATACTGCTGTCGTTGCCGGAAATTGAATGGTTGCTGAAAAAAAATCAGCAGTCGGTGCTGGTAGTGGATGAAGCCTACATCGATTTTGGCGGAGAGACAGCGGTTTCCCTGGTCGGGCGTTATCCCAATCTGCTTGTGACTCAGACGCTGTCAAAATCCCGGTCGCTGGCTGGCCTGCGGATCGGTTTTGCTATCGGTGATGCTGCTCTGATCGAGGCGTTGGAGCGTGTGAAGAACAGTTTTAACTCATACCCGCTCAGTCGCCTTGCCATTGTTGGGGGCACTGCGGCCTTCGCCGATGAAGACTATTTCCGCGAGGTCTGCGAGCAGGTTATTCGTAGTCGTGATACGTTGGCCTCTGGCTTGAAATCACTGGGTTTTGAGGTGCTGCCGTCCTCAGCGAACTTTCTGCTGGCGACCTGCCCGTCCCGGGATGCCGTCGGGCTTGCGGCGCGATTACGTGAAAGGGGTATTATTGTCCGTCACTTCAGGCAGCCGAGAATAGAACAGTTTTTGCGGATTACTGTTGGCACAACCGAGCAAAACTGTCGGCTGTTGGATGTTTTGGCCGAATTGCTCAAACAGTAATTCCATGCGCTATTCGGGTGGTGGTCGGGTGCCTGTCACCGCCATGATTGTACTTTTTTGACCCTCCCTTATGACTTCCAGCTTGACGGAGTCGCCGGGCGAGAGATCGGCGATCAGATTCATGCTCTTTTCATTGTCTACCACCCAGTAATCATTGATACGGGTGATAATATCCCCTGGTTGCAGGCCTGCAAGATGAGCGGGACTGTTGATGTAAATGCTGGTGATCACCAGTCCTGATGGCGGGTCCATGCCCAGCTTTGTCGCCGCCAGCCTGGTCAGCGGGCGGGCTTCGACGCCGAGCCAGCCGCGGATGACATAGCCGTGTTCGACGATATCCTCCAGAACCTTCACTGCCGTATTGGCGGGAATGGCAAACCCGATGCCCACTGAATAGCCGGTCTTGTCGAGAATGGCAGCATTGATGCCGAGCAAGTTGCCAAAGGCGTCCACCAGTGCCCCGCCAGAATTCCCCGGGTTGATGGCTGCATCAGTCTGGATGAAGTTTTCAAACGTGTTGAGTCCCAGACCATTGCGACCGGTAGCGCTGATAATGCCCTGGGTGACCGACTGTCCGACCCCGAACGGGTTGCCTATGGCCAGCGTGACGTCACCCACCCTGGGCATGGAGGCCGCATCAATATTGATAGGTACCAGGTTATCGAGATCTATCTTCAGCACAGCCAGATCTGTATCCGGGTCCTTGCCGATGACCTTGACCATTGCCTCTCGACCATCCTGGAGCTGGACGACGATCTCATCTGCTTCGGTCACCACATGGTTGTTGGTCAAAATATAGCCGTCTTCGGTCAGGATAACCCCGGAGCCCAGAGACGACTGCATGCGCTGTTGCTGTGGCAGGTTGCTGTTGCTGAAGAAGCGGCGAAAGAAAGGATCATCCAGTAACGGGTGGCGGGGGCGCTCGAGCGTTTTACGCGTATAAATGTTGACGACCGATGCCGATGCCCGTTGTACAGCTGAGGCATACGAGGCTGGCCCCTGCCACTCTCCGGAAACGCCCGGTGACAACCCCCTGGTTTCCATTTTGGCTGCGTTGTTGAGCGTTTCCGGCAGTAATAACATGAACAGTGCGGCCGCAAGCAGGCCGGCAACTACAGGCCAGCTGATATAGCGCAACACTCGAAAAATAAAAGACACCACAGGCTCCGCGAGCTCACAAAGAGCGCATTATGTCACAAACCGCACAGCGGGAGGCTTTGATGGATCGCTTTGTTCCCGCTCCCCGTCAGCTCACTTTAAGCGTCGGGTCATCATTGTCATCGGTATCTTCTGCGGCATCATTTGCCACTTTTGCGCGGAGATTGTCGCGGGATGCACTGTCATCTCTGAGCCCGTATTCTTCGCTGAGGATGCCGCCGGGGACCTTGGGGGCGTAGTCTTTCGGCGGTTCTGGTATTTCTGTGGGCAACATTGTGCCGCGCTCCTCAAGGCGTCCAAACCCGGCATCGACCATTTTCTTGCTGGTGTCGGCGCCGGTCAACCGCATGGCGCTGGCAGAGAGGTATTCGTGAACATCGCGGTAGCTGTGTGACAGGTTGTTGAATAGCTCGGAGGTTTTGATGAAATGCTCGGTTACCTCGTGTTCGTAATCCTGGAGCCGTTCCTGTGCTTCCTTGAGTTTGTGCTCGGTGGCTTTGCGTTCTTGCTCCCCGGGGTGAAGGGTTCGCCCGGTCAGTAGGCCAACAACCAAGCCGCCTAACGCACACAGCAAGCCAATCAATAATACAGTCGGGGTATCCAAGCGACCACCTCCAGAGATATGCAGCGGATTCTGACGTGTAGTCTGAAAGAAGCTGTATCTGGAGGCAACTGTTTTTTGAAGAGGCTTTCCTGTGTTCCCTGACGCTGTCGTATGACAATGATGTCATGCACACCGTGTGAGTAACGGGTTGCGATTATCCTTTTGCACGGCTAAAGTTCCCGACCTTGTTTTCTGCATTCTTCCATTGAACCAGTCAATTATGATTCGGGCGTCTGTTCCCACACACACACCTTTGCAGCGATATCAGCAGGATTTGCTGCAGGCTTCTTTCAGCTACGATCCTGCCCAGGAGCAGGCAGTGGCTTTGCTACAGGCGCTCTATGAAAAATTATTGGAGCAAAATGCCCGGATAGAAAATCACTCGATTTTTCAACGAGTCAGAGCGTACTTTCGATCTACCCGGCCTTTTGTCCCGGTCAAGGGGTTGTATTTCTGGGGTGGTGTGGGTCGCGGTAAAACCTACCTGATGGATAATTTTTTTGAATCCCTGCCCTTCGAAGAGAAAATGCGCGCGCATTTCCATCGTTTTATGCGTCGGGTTCATCGGGAGCTGCGCCTGCTGGACGGTGTAAAAAACCCATTGGAAAAAGTCGCTGACAATATCGCCGCTGAAGCCAGGGTGATTTGCTTTGACGAATTTTTTGTCGCTGATATCGCTGATGCAATGTTGTTGGGAGGGCTGCTGAAATTGCTGTTCGAGCGTGGGGTGACATTGGTGGCAACATCCAATATTGTCCCCGATCAACTCTATGAAAATGGTCTGCAGCGGCAACGCTTCCTGCCCGCCATTGCACTGCTCAATACGCATACCCAGGTTGTTAATGTTGATGGTGGCGTCGATTATCGATTGCGTACCCTCGAGCAGGCCCAGTTGTACCACGCGCCTCTGGATGATAGCGCGCAGGGGGCTATAGAAGCTGCTTTTAGCAGCCTTGTGCCAGCCAGTGGTGAAGTGCAGGTGGCTGTGGATGTCACCATTGAAGGGCGAGACATTCCCTGTCGCGCGGTTGCTGAAGATGTCGTCTGGTTTGATTTTGATGTGATATGCAATATCCCGCGTAGCCAGAATGACTATATCGAGCTGGCCCGTGAATTCCATGCGGTGCTGGTCACCAATGTTCGGCAGATGGGACGCAGCAACGAGGATCAGGCACGGCGTTTTATCAACCTGGTAGATGAATTTTATGACCGGAATGTTAAGCTGGTGCTGTCCGCCGAGGTGCCATTGCCCGCACTGTATACCGAAGGTCGACTGGGTTTTGAGTTTGAGCGAACCCGTAGTCGCTTGCTCGAAATGCAATCACACGAGTATCTGGCACGACCACATCGCCCCTGACGGGTACGGTCTCCGGGGCCCTACAGGCAGGGACTGTTCCGTTTAATTCGACAATATTTTTTTAGGCAAAATTATCCTTGAAAAGGGTAGGGGTGGTCTGTAAAATGCGGCCTCCTTTTAGGAAGGCCAGAAACTTTCAGGCAGGAAAAAATGAAAACATTTAGTGCAAAGGCCGAAACCGTCCAGCGCGACTGGTTTATTGTAGATGCGGCTGACAAAACATTAGGTCGTTTGGCCGTCGAGATTGCCTCTCGCCTTCGTGGCAAACACAAACCGGAGTTCACTCCGCATGTGGATACCGGCGACTATATTGTCGTGGTGAATGCCGAGCGGGTGCGTGTGACAGGCAACAAGGCCAGAGACAAAATTTATCACCACCACACCGGTTATATCGGTGGGTTGAAGTCCATCAGTTTTGAAAAGCTGATCGCCAAGGCTCCTGAGCGGACTATCCAGACGGCTGTGAAAGGCATGCTGCCTAAAGGTCCTCTGGGTCGCGCTATGTTTAAGAAGCTCAAAGTATACGCAGGCACCGAGCACCCCCACACCGCTCAGCAGCCGCAAGAACTGAACATTTAACGGATTGTTAATTATGGCAGACACCCAATATTACGGTACCGGCCGTCGTAAAACCTCCTCCGCCAGAGTCTTTCTGAAATCCGGAGCGGGTAACATCGTGGTCAACGACCGCACCCTTGATCAGTATTTTGGCCGTGAGGTGGCGCGTATGATTGTGCGTCAGCCACTAGAGCTGGTGGATCGTGCTACTACCTTCGACCTCAATATTACCGTCGCTGGTGGCGGCAGTTTTGGTCAGGCGGGCGCTATTCGCCATGGTATTGCACGTGCGCTACTGCAATATGACGAAGGTCTTCGGGGCCAACTTCGGACAGCCGGCTTCCTGACCCGGGATGCCCGTGAAGTGGAGCGTAAAAAAGTGGGTCTGCGCAAAGCCCGCAAGCGTCCCCAGTTCTCCAAGCGTTGATCGATCGTTTTGTTCACGGAAAACCCGGCTGTATACAGCCGGGTTTTTTTATGTTTTAAAACAGACTATTACCTACTTTATATAGGGTTTTGTCTTGTAATAAAAAGTGGTTTTCTTTACTATTGCTCGCCATTTTGCACAGATAAAATTTGCCAACCTTTGCTGCTAACGGGAGTGCGTCATGAGCAATGACGGTATTAATCAGGGGCGTAGACGTTTCCTGACGGGGGCCACTTGTGTGGTGGGTGCCGCTGGGGTCGTAGGGGCTGTTATTCCCTTTGTGGGTTCCTGGAACCCAAGTGCCAAGGCAAAAGCCGCTGGTGCTCCGGTAAAAGCCAATATTTCAAAAATCGAACCCGGTCAGATGGTGACCGTCGAATGGCGTGGTAAACCGGTATACATTGTTCGCCGCACCCAGCAGGCGCTCGACAATCTCAAGGGGCGCGAAGAGCTCAGGGACCCATCGTCCGAGGCCTCCGATCAGCCTGCCTACGTGGACGCTGAGCACCGTGCCATTAAGGAGGAGTACCTGGTGCTGGTGGGCCTGTGTACACACTTGGGCTGTGCTCCGATGTTTCGTCCCGATGTGGGTGCTCAGGATCTGGGCGGTGCCGAGTGGCTGGGGGGCTTTTTCTGTCCCTGTCATGGCTCTAAATTTGACCTCGCCGGTCGGGTTTACAAAGGGGTTCCCGCACCGACGAATCTGGTAGTCCCTCCGTATTCCTACGAGAGTGATGGTGTGGTTGTCATTGGTGTAGATCAGGAGGCAGGCTAATGAAAGCGTTGGTGTCTTTACGTGACTGGGTAGATGCGCGCCTGCCAATCGTGCGTGCGTGGAATACTCACATGGGTGAGTATTACGCTCCGAAAAACTTTAACTTCTGGTACTACTTTGGTGTTCTCTCCCTGGTGGTATTGGTGATTCAACTGGTTTCCGGTATCTGGTTGCTGATGAGCTATCAGGGTTCCGCTGAAACAGCATTTGCTTCAGTAGAGTACATCATGCGTGATGTGGACTACGGCTGGATTATCCGCTATATGCACTCCACCGGGGCATCGGCATTTTTCGTTGTTGTCTATCTGCACATGTTCCGCGGCCTGCTCTACGGTTCCTACAAGCCACCTCGGGAACTGGTCTGGATTTTTGGTATGACGATTTATGTGGCCCTGATGGCAGAAGCCTTCCTCGGTTATGTGTTGCCCTGGGGGCAGATGTCCTACTGGGGAGCCCAGGTGATTATTTCGCTGTTTGGTGCGATACCTGTGGTTGGTGAGGACATTGTGCAGTGGGTCCGTGGTGATTACCTGATTTCCGGTATTACGCTGAATCGTTTCATGTCACTGCACGTGGTTGCGCTGCCAATTATTCTGCTGGCGTTAGTGGTGTTGCACATTCTGGCGCTACACGAAGTCGGATCGAACAATCCCGATGGTGTTGAAATCAAGAAAAACAAGAATGCCAACGGTGTGCCTGTGGACGGCATTCCTTTTCACCCATTCTATACCGTGCACGATTTGGTGCCGATTGTCGTATTCCTCTTTGTATTCTGCTTTATCCTGTTTTTTGTGCCGGAAATGGGTGGATACTTTCTTGAACATGCCAATTTTGAGATTGCGGATCCGCTGAAGACGCCTGCACATATTGCGCCAGTCTGGTATTTCACGCCGTTTTACTCCATGTTGCGAGCGGTGCCTGACAAATTTGCCGGCTTCATGGTCATGGCGGCAGCAATCGCGATTATGTTTGTACTGCCCTGGCTTGACCGCAGTCCGGTAAAGTCGATCCGCTACAAAGGTCTGTTCAGCCGATATGCTGTTCTGGTGTTCGCCGCATCTTTCATTATTCTGGGTGTACTGGGTGTCAAGGCCCCGACACCGGCTCGCACCTTTCTGGCGCAGGTTTGTACTGTCCTGTATTTCCTGTTCTTCCTCGCGATGCCGATCTGGACCCGAATGGAGAAAACCCAGCCAGAGCCGAAGCGGGTGACTACTGATGGTGGCTTTGGTTTCTGGAAGTCCATGGGTGGGTTGTTGCTAGTCATTCTGCTGGCCTGGCTGCCACTGAAAGCGGTCGGTGCTGAGTCGGAATATCATTGCGGCACCATCCCCTGTGATGAATTCGAGGCCGATCCATCAGATAAAATATCCTTGCAGCGAGGCGCCAAACTGTTTGTAAACTATTGTATGGGTTGCCACTCAGCTGAGTATTCACGTTGGGGCAGGGTCGCTTCAGACCTGAAAATGCCAGCAGGTCTGGTGATGGACAATCTGGTGTTTGCCGATCAGAAGATCGGGGACCTGATGAAAATTGCCATGACCAAGAAAAAAGGTAAACAGTGGTTTGGTGCTCCGCCGCCAGACCTCACCATGATTACCCGCGCCCGCACATCCGAATGGGTGTATACTTACCTGCGACATTTCTACGCCGATCCGAACCGTCCAATGGGCGTTAATAACAAGGTGTTCAAGGATGTGGGTATGCCGCATGCCTTGCTTGACCTTCAGGGGCTTCAGGAGTGCGCGCCGGGACCCGTGGTCGCCGCCAATGGTGGTGTGAAACGGGATCCCTTGACCCGCGAGGAAATCCTCGAAGACAATTGCGGGCGTTATACGCTCGTTCAGGAAGGGGTTCTGTCCCCGGAGGAGTACGACCAAGCGGCATATGACTTGGTAAACTTTCTTGCCTACACTGCAGAACCTATGGTCGAGGATCGCAAGAGAATCGGCACCTACGTTCTGCTCTTTCTTGCCTTCCTCTTCATCTGGGTTTGGTTGCTGAACAGGGAATACTGGAAAGAGATTCACTGATTTCAATGGGGATGGCTGCCGTATGGCTGCCATCCAACTGCCAATAACAACACAACTGAGGTTTTATTATGGGGGTTGTTGCAAAACGATCTTCGATGACGTTTTTTTCTGACCCTACATGCCACTACAGCCATCGTGTACGTATTGTTTTGGCAGAAAAAGGGGTCACGGTAGACATCGAAAATGTCGACGGCAAAAATTTGCCCGAAGATGTACTTGAACTGAATCCCTACGCATCCCTTCCTACCCTGGTAGATCGGGATCTGGCGCTCTATGAAACCAAAGTGATGATGGAGTATCTCGACGAGCGATTCCCCCACCCGCCATTACTGCCTGTGTATCCCGTCGCCAGAGCGCTGAGCCGCCAGTTCATGCACCGTATTGAGCGGGATTGCTGTAGCCAACTGGATTTTATTATTGGCAGCAGTGACAACAAGGCAGTTGAAATAGCCCGCAAGGAGCTTTGTGACAGCCTGACAAGCATTGCGCCGATCTTTGCCGATCTGCCATTTTTTATGAGCGAAGAATTCACGCTGGTCGACTGTTGCCTGGCGCCTATTTTGTGGCGATTAAAGCACCTTGAGATTAAACTGCCATCAAATCGTCAGACAAAGCCTTTACAGGACTATATGAAACGATTGTTTGACCGGCCGTCCTTTGCAGAAAGTCTGTCAGAGTTTGAAAGGGATATGTGAAAACCCTGTATGGCCGGAAAGGATCTTGAAAAGGGGGCATGATATGTCCCTTTTTTCGTAAACTGCAGCACAGAGATATTGGGCCGAAATGACTGTATGAGCATGACGTCAAATAAAGCTTATCTGGTTCGGGCATTTTATGACTGGATTGTGGATAACGACTGCACTCCTTACATAGTTGCCGATGCCTTTTATCCAGGGGTTTCCGTTCCCCAGCAACATGTTAGCGACGGGCAGATTGTGCTGAATCTGGCACCGCGAGCAATAACCTCGTTGGTGATGGACAACCGGATCATTTCCTTCACTACCCGGTTTGGGGGAGTGCCGAGCACGATAGAATTACCTGTGCAGTCTATACTGGGCATTTATGCCCGTGAAAACGGTCAGGGTATGATGTTCGAGCCGGAGACTGACCGCGATCCGCAACCACCTGCCGGTCCGGGCCCTGTGAAATCTGTACCATCGAAAGAGAAACCTTCTGGAGGAACTGCTGGGGACAGTGGCAAAAAACCTTCTCTCAGAATTGTAAAATAGAGGTCTCAATTATGTCAGATCCAATTGTCATTGCCGGTATGGCAAGAACGCCCATCGGTAGCATGCAAGGGCAGTTTACCGGTGTTCCTACAACAGAACTCGGTGCCGTGGCCATCAAGGCTGCTATTGAGCGGGCAGGGGTTGCCGGAGAGCTGATTGGCTCCGTTGATATGGGTTGTTGTCTTACTGCTGGTCTCCGGCAGGCGCCGGCTCGCCAGGCTGCTATTGGTGCGGGATTGCCGCCGAGTGTGGGGGCTGCCACCCTCAACAAGGTATGTGGATCCGGGATGAAAGCGGTGATGAATGCCTGTGACAGCCTGACACTGGGTCATGTGGATGTGGCTGTAGCCGGTGGAATGGAGAGCATGACTAACGCCCCATATCTGATGACCCAAGGTCGCAGTGGCTACCGGTTTGGTCATGCACAGATTTTTGACCACATGACAATGGATGGGCTTGAGGACGCCTACAATGGCGAAGCGATGGGTATTTTCGCCGAAAAATGTGTCAGCAAATTCGGTTTTACCCGAGAGGAGCAGGATGCGTTTGCCGTAACCTCACTGGAGCGGGCTCAACAGGCGATTAAAGAAGGCAGTTTTGAGCGTGAAATAGCGCCTGTAACCGTCAAAACCCGCAAAGGCGAGTTGGTCTGTTCAATCGATGAACAGCCTGGCAAATCGGTTGCCGATAAAATCTCGCAAATGCGCCCTGCGTTCATCAAAGACGGCACTGTGACAGCGGCCAACGCCAGTTCTATCAGTGATGGCGCTGCTGCCCTGGTGTTGACCCGTCTTTCTGTTGCAGAAAAACTGGGCATGAAACCCTTGGCAACTATTCACGCCCACAGTACCCATTCTCAGGAACCCGAGTGGTTTACAACCGCTCCGGTAGGTGCCATCAATAAGCTGCTCGCGAAAGTGGCCTGGAGCAAGGACGATGTGGACCTGTTTGAAATTAACGAAGCCTTTGCCTGTGTCACTATGGCGGCCATGAAAGAATTGGGTTTGCCCCATGAAAAAGTCAATATTCACGGTGGAGCCTGTGCCCTGGGTCACCCCATTGGCGCCTCGGGTGCCCGGATTATTGTAACTCTGCTGGGTGCTTTGCAAACCTACGGGAAGCGCAAGGGTGTGGCAGCTATCTGTATTGGTGGTGGAGAAGCCACTGCGATTGCCGTTGAACTGATTTAGTCATTTCCGAGTAATAAAAAACCAGCCCGGCTGATCACCTCACCGGGCCGGTTTTTTATAGATAGCGATTGTTAATCGATATATTCAAAAACCTTCACTACCCGCTGAGCGCCGCGGGTTTTGCTGGCAATAAGGGCTGCTTGGTCGGCGGTACTATGTGTCACCAGTCCCATCAGATAGATCACGCTGTTTTCGGTGATCACTTTTATGGTCGACGATTTCAGGTTTTTTTCAGCAATCAACTTGGCCTTTACCTTGGTGGTTAGCCAGGTGTCATTGCTTCTCGATATCAGGGATGTTGGAGTGCGTATCTGCAGTTCATTATGTACTTGCCGGACGCCGCGAAATTTTCTTGCCGTATCACCCGCCAGTGTACGAAGCTCACTGGTAGCCACTTCACCGGTCAGCAGAATCACGCCATTGTAAGCTGTAATGTTGACGTGAGCGCTTTCAAGGTCTGCGTGGGCTTTCTTGATATTGACACCGATCAGCGTCTCCATCTGCCAGTCATCAATATCGGTGCCCAGCGAGGTGGACGTGGGATCGGGCTTGATTGGCTCGTCGGTGGTTGCATGGATAATACTGGTGCAGCCCGAGAGAACGAGCAAGGCCGCGAGTAACAGAGGTGCCAGACGTGGCAACATCAAGAATTTCCTCCAAACAATTGTTGATCAATAAGCTCACAAAGGCAGAACAGGCTCAATAAATGAATTTCGCTGATGCGATGTCGGTCATGGTGATCAACGCGGATCTCAATATCGTCGCCACTCAGCAATGCCGACAGGTCGACATCGCCTGCGCCAGTGAAACCAATGACAGAAATGCCGCGGTCATGGGCCGTGTGAATTGCCTGGACCAGATTGCTTGGATTGGTCCCCAGGCTGAAGATAACCAGTACATCCTCTGCCTGGCCCAGAGTTTTCAGTTGTCTGCTGAAAATTTCACTGACACTGTGATAATGGCCGATAGCAGTAATTGTAGAGCTATTGCTGTTCAGGCAAATTACCGGTAGACCCGGCCTTTCCAGTTTATATTGCAGTAACAGGGATTGTGAAAAAATATTTGATAGTGAGGCGGAGAGGCCATTGCCACAACAGAGTATTTTCTGCCCCTGGAGTAACCGTTGAACCGCCACTGTACTGGCTTCAGCAATTAATGGTGCCAGTATTTCGCCGCAAGCCATTTTCGCTTCAATGCTCTCGTGAAATAGCTCAATAACACTGGATTCCATAGGTTTTCTTTGGTTTTCTGGGGGTTAGTGGTCAAAAGCGTTTGGCAGCCATTCTACCTGATAAGATGGGTCATTAGTGATGTCTTTGCTGAGGCATACTGCATCAAAACGGCAGGCTACCTTGTCCCATGTCTGGGTGGCTTGTAAAAAATGCCGGGCCGCAGCAATGATTCGCCGTTGTTTTCTGTGATCAATACTATAGATCGCGCCACCGAAGGCGGCATGATTGCGCAGTCGAACTTCGACAAAGACCACGGTCTGACCCTCCTGCATTATCAGGTCGATTTCCCCCTGTGGGGTCCGGTAATTCTGATGTAGGGTCACCAGACCCTGTCCCTCCAAAAATGTTCTGGCCCACTGTTCTGCAATAGCACCGCTCTGGCTCGAGCGGGCCGATGGCTTCCCTTTTGTCATTTGAAAATTCCTTTTATCTGGTGCTTCCCCCTGTATGTATTTCCCCATAACCGGAACAGTTATTACACGGGCCTCGCTGCTATCAAGGGATTTGATCTGAGGAAGCCGCCTGCTGTTCAGCCTCCAGGGGTTTTTTCTGCAATTGTATAGCGGGAACCACTCTGCCATTTTTAAAAACGCCCCAGGGCTGTTCACGTTCAATGGTATCCGGTGGCGTCAGATATAACATACCGGTGTTCCCGGGCAGTCGGATATTGGGAAACAGCAACATCTGCCCCAGCCATTGGTGCAGGTGGTAGGTGTCAATGCCCAGCGCAAACATATGTCGATAAATAGGTTCAAGATCTTCTGCCGGTCGCATTGAGTCGGCGTTGTAGCCGGGGAGTGTCCAGGGCATGGCACTGAAACGAACTCCGTCCAGATCGCGATTGTGTCCCGGGTCCTGTATCCCGCTAAAAAGCTGGGAAGTGCCATAGACCTGGAGATCACTGGCGAAAAGAAAATCCAGTGTGGGTTTGATCTGTCGTGCCTGATTGGGTGAGGCGATCAAAAAAACCATGTCCAAGTCCTGGCGCCGCCTGGGCGTATGGGCCAGTTGTTTTCCGAGTAAACGCTGTAAGCGGCTATTCCGCTCAATACTCTGTTCAATCTGAAGTGTCGGTTTTAGCAGCGCGATAAAATCGCTCTGGGATACCCCATAGGCGGGTACTTCGGCCAGCGTGCCGCCCCGCTCCTGCCAGCGCTCTCTAAATGCTGCCAATGCACGTATTCCCGAGCTGGAGTCTGGCGTGATGGCTAGTGCGAACCGGCGTCCTTCGAGCCATGCCCGGTCCGCGACCTGACGCGCTTCAGCAGTGGAGGAAAGACCAAACTGAAAAAAATTCTGGCGGACTTCGGGACTGGGTGTGTCCAGATAATTGAGTGCCACCGTCGGTACCGGCAACTCCGGAAGGTCGAGTAACTGGCTAACTTTTTCCCGTTGTACCGGGCCAATGATCAGCTCGGCTCCCTCGTTGATAGCCTGCTGGTAAAGCGCGCCGATGTCGTCGCTAGAGGACGTGTCGTAGAAACGGATTAATGGTGTCTTGCCACGAGCCCCCCTGACGTCATACCAGGCGGACAGTATACCGCCGCGAATGGCCTTGCCCGCTTCTGCAAGGGAGCCTTGCAGTGGCAGCAGCACTGCAATCTGTTCAGGGAGATTATTCGCGACTTCCTGCAATGCCGTGAGTGATGGTGGTGGATTCAGGGCTGCGGGATGGTCTGGCCATTCAACTTGCCAAGCTGTTATCTCGCGGAGCTGTTTGTCCATATCGCCCTGGTTTCCCCGAACCCTGCTGGCAAGTGTGTACCAGCCCTGTAGCACTGGGTCGGATTCGGTTGCCTGCAATGCTGCCAGATGCTTCTGTGAAATGTGGGTCAACAATCGCCATATCGCTTCGGAAATGTCTGTCTGTTCTCCGGTTGATGTCACCAGACTGGAAAGTTCTGCATAAGCGCGAATGCTTTGCTCATCTTCCCCCAATAGTGAAAACAGTTCCCCGCGCAGTTTTTGCCACTTAGCCTGAAGGCTAGTCGGCAATTGACCAGCATTGGCCGTGAATTCCGGGTCTGTGAGCAAGTCTCTGGCGAGAAAAAACCGTTCCTGACCCATGGCCACTTCGGCGAACAGCAGACGGAAGTCTACAAGGCGCTGACCGGAGAGCGCATTCTGATCAAGTGATGTCAATACCTTTAGGGCCTGCTGGTTGTCCCCGGCGAGTACCAGAAACTCGGCAGCATCCAGTTGGTGGAGTTGTCGGTGCGGTGCTATGCTGTTTGCGGCCAGTGAGAGCGCCTGCTCGGCGCGCTCTGCGGGGCCCAGGGGTGTCGCCGGACCGGTTTTCGGTGTGTCGTGGCCCGTCTGAGTGCAGCCGCTGAGCACTAAAACCAGTCCCAGCAGCACCATCGCTGTTATTCTGAATTTGAACATAGGTGTCATTTCTTATGCCGGGTCAATTGTATGTGGTGGCCACGCCCATTGGTAATCTGGGTGATATGGTACCCCGAGCCGTTGAGGTTCTCCATGCGGTTGATCTCATTGCTGCAGAGGATACCCGTCACAGTGGTCGATTGCTGAAACATCTCGGCATCGATACACCGCTGGTTGCCTATCACGATCACAGCGATGAGCGACAGATGGGCCGGGTTATCGATATGCTGGTGCAGGGCCAGACGGTGGCGCTCATCTCGGATGCGGGAACGCCCCTGATCTCCGATCCCGGCTACCGTCTGGTCAGAGAGGCCCGGTTGCGGGACATCAGGGTGACGCCGATCCCCGGTGCCTGTGCTGCTATTGCAGCCCTGAGCGCTTCCGGGTTACCCAGTGACCGGTTCAGCTTTGAGGGGTTCCCGCCGCCAAAGACTGCCGCCAGACTGAAAAGATTTGAAACCCTTGCCGGTTCAGCCCAGACAATGATTTTTTATGAGTCCCCTCACCGGATACTCGACACACTAAAGGATATGATTACCACCTTCGGCTCCGACCGTGAAGCAGTGCTGGCCAGAGAAATTACCAAGACCTTTGAGACATTTCTGAACGGTACACTGACGACAATATTGCAGCAGGTCTGTGCGGACAGCAACCAGCAAAAAGGCGAAATCGTGGTGATGGTGAAGGGGAACGCCGACGCCGTCAGCGCGTCCGAGGCAGAGCAATTGAGAATCCTGAAAACACTGTTGGATGATCTGCCCCTCAAACAGGCTGCTGCACTGGCGGCCAGAATTACCGGTGGTCAAAAAAATGCGTTGTACCAGCTGGCGCTATCATTGCGCCCGGACTGAAACCGGTCCGGGTATGGCAGGGTCAGGCACTACAGACCAGCGCAATGGTTTCCGGGCTGATTTGCCTGAATTGCCGGGCAGGCTTGTCTAAGGTTTTGTCAGCACACCATTCGGCAATACGCGCGATATCCTTTTGATCACCTTTGTAATGGGCTCCGCGCATTTCGATCATGCCGAGGCCCTGGCTGGCGGCGTTGAGGTAATTGCACGAATTGCGCAAGCTGCCGATGACCGGAAGTTGGAACTGTTTGGCCAACGCCTCTGCCTGTCTGGCGGTGGTGACAGTTCGTGGCACACGATTCAAGACTATGGCGATAGTCTGTTTGGAAGGCAGCATCCGCCGCAGTTGCTGGACGGTAGTGGCAATGGCGTGCAAATCAAATTCGGCCGTTAACACCGGCAACAGTACGGCGGTCGCCTCGCGCAGCAATGGGCTGAGATTGTTCAGGTCCGGTCTGGCGGGCGTGTCGAGGACCAGCACTTCCGTATTGCGGGGCGGCTGAATTGCCCAGCTACGAGTGACATTTTGTGGTGCATGATGCGCATCCACCAGCTGAATATAGGGGACTGTGTCGGGCCGTTTGTGAGCCCAGAACACGCTCGATCCCTGAGGGTCCAGGTCCATTAATGTGGTTACTTTGCCCCAATGACTGAAATAACTGGCCAGGTTGGTGGACAGTGTCGTTTTGCCGCAGCCTCCTTTGGGGTTTATTACCACGATTCTTTGCATCTCTCTGGTCCGGTATGATTCGCAAGATCATCTAGGCTACCCAACTATGCCACACAGAAACCACGATCAGATCAAAAAATGACCAATGAATCTGCTGTGTAATGAGAGTTTTGCCGCTTTTGCCAATCGCCAGCGGGACTGGCTTCGTGCTAACCTTGCCGCGGGAGTTGGCCAGGCAACCGCCGCTTTAATTTCTCGCTATCTCCGCAGGTGATGGTGGGGGTGAGGGGGAGGAAAGTCCGGGCTCCATAGGGCAGAGTGCCAGGTAACCCCTGGGGGGCGTGAGCCTACGGAAAGTGCAGCAGAGAGTAGACCGCCGATGGCCGCAATACGTTGTGGCACAGGTAAGGGTGAAAGGGTGCGGTAAGAGCGCACCGCGCAACTGGTAACAGTTTGTGGCACGGCAAACCCCACTCGGAGCAAGACCAAATAGGGATCCTTTGGCGTGGCCCGCGCTGGATCCGGGTAGGTTGCTTGAGGTGTACGGTGACGTGCACCCTAGAGGAATGGTTGTCCACGACAGAACCCGGCTTATCGGCCAACTCCCTTTTTTATCCCTCTTTTTGAACAGTCTGTTCATAGGCTCGAATGGGCAAGCATTATTGTCAGTGGTCGGTGCTCATGTCCGCGTTGAGTCCCTGGAACTTATCAAAGTCGACAGCCCAATGCCGCCGGAATACGGTGCCGGGATCAACCTGTTTTCGCCCCTCTAATCTGATCAAAAAATAATCAAAAAAATCTTCCTGTGTGTTTGCCCGTGCATCGTTATTTGAAAGTTAATGTAAAACATTAACGGCGGATTCTAGCGAATTGTTTATCTTCGCTATATTTTTCAAGCAACTTTTCTTCCTTCTGTTGTTTGTCGCAAGTTGTTGAGTTTTCGAAACATTTTTCGTGATTCGGGTCCCTTTTTTTGCCTTGACATTGGCCTTGGTCGGCATATAGTGACGAAAAGTGGGTAAAAGTGGGGCAGAGTGGGTTTTCGCTCCCATTCCTCTTGTCATTTTGAGTCAGGCGATAGCAGTGTTTAGAGGCAGCAACGAAATTAATGTGGATACCAAGGGGCGGATGGCCATGCCCGCGCGGTACCGTGCCTCCCTGGAAGCTAGCTGCGGTGGCTGCCTGATTGCCACTATCGATATACAGGATAAATGTCTGCTGATCTATCCGCTACAGGAATGGGAAAAGATTGAAGAAGAAATAGCGGAGCTGCCTTCCTTCAACCCGCTGACGCGCAAGTTGCAACGAATCCTGATTGGCCATGCCCGAGAACTGGAACTGGACAGTAACGGGCGTGTTCTGATCCCCCCGGAGTTGCGCCAATACGCGCAACTGGACAAGAAAGTGGTGCTGGTAGGCCAGCGCCACCGCTTTGAGTTGTGGAGCGAAGAAAACTGGAATTCCGGTAGAGAGAGCTGGCTGGCTGACAGCGAAGGCGATCTACAGATACCGGTAGAAATGCAATCCCTGTCACTGTAATGCTGAGGTAAGGGGCTATGTCGGCACAGGTCGAACACACGACCGTTCTGCTGGACGAGGCAGTTACTGCCCTTGTCACCGACCCCGACGGTTTTTACGTGGACGGCACTTTCGGTCGGGGTGGGCATGCGACCAGAATTCTCGCCGCACTGAGTGAGCAGGGTCGACTGATGGGAATCGACAAAGACCCGGTGGCCTGTCAGGTTGCCAGCGAAAAATTTGCCGAAGACAACCGCTTTCAGATAGTCCGTGGCTCCTTTGCACAGTTGGCTGAAATGGTCTCGGTACAGCATCGACTGGGTGAGGTTCAGGGGGTGCTACTGGACCTGGGCGTTTCCTCTCCTCAGCTGGATGATGCCTCGCGGGGGTTCAGTTTTCTTCGCGATGGACCTCTGGATATGCGCATGGATCCGGAATCCGGTATCAGTGCGGCCGACTGGCTGGCAACCGCAGAAGAGCAAGAGATCACACGGGTGCTGCGCGACTACGGTGAAGAACGCTTTGCCCGGCGTATGGCGAGGGCCATTATTGCCGCCCGCAACGAGCAGCCAATTACCCGCACTGCGAGGTTGGCGTCGATTGTCGCTGAAGCCAACCCCTCCTGGGAAAAGGGCAAACACCCGGCCACACGGGCTTTTCAGGGCATTCGTATTTTTATTAACCGCGAGCTGGAAGATCTTGAGCTGGCGTTGGCATCAATTCTGGATGTGCTCGCCGTTGGCGGACGGCTGGTAGTCATCAGTTTTCACTCACTGGAAGACCGGATTGTTAAGCGGTTTATCCGGGAGAAAGAACGCGGCAAGCCGCTGCCAAAAGGGCTGCCCATCATGGAGAAAGATATTGTTCGGCGGATGCGCTCTGTGGGCAAGGCCAGTAAACCCGATTCGGCTGAAGTGGCCGCTAACCTGCGCTCCAGAAGTGCTGTGATGCGCGTTGCGGAGAAACTGTCGTGATTGCCAGACGCCCTTTGTCCGTCCGCACAGGTGGCTGGCTGCCGGTGCTGTGGCTGTTGTTGGTGCTCTCGGCGCTGTCGGTCATCTATGTCAGTCATCTGTGTCGTCAGCTCTACAACGAGTTGGCCAAACTTGAGCAGGAGGCCAATGCACTTCAGGTTGAGTGGGGCCGCTATTTGCTGGAACAGAGTTCTTGGGCTTCGCTGAGTCGCGTGGAGCAACTGGCCAAATCGGAATTGCAGATGCGGGTGCCGAAACCCGGTGAAGTTATTGTGGTGCGTGCCGGAGAGAAAGTGGAATGAGTGGCATCAGGCCCAACAAGCTCACCATTCAGCGCTGGCGTTACATGCTGGTGGTGATGGTACTGGCGATTCTGCCGGTGGCAGGTTTCTGGCATATCGCCAGCCTGCAGGTGTTGCCGGACGTCGACCGTGGTTATGAGTTTTTGCAGATACAGGGGCAGGCGCGCACAGTCCGGACCGAAACGATTCCGGCCTATCGGGGCGTCATTACCGATCGTCGCGGCGAGCCGCTCGCTGTCAGTACACCGGTTGTAACACTCTGGGCCAATCCAAAGTTGATGGATAACCAGGCGCCCGAGCTCACCGAGCTGGCCAGTTTGCTGTCTATTACCCGGGAGGAGCTGCAGCAGCGACTGGCTCGTTATGCCAACAAAGAGTTTATGTATCTGGCGCGTCAGGTGACACCCGAGCAGGCGGAGCAGGTACTCAAACTTGAAATGCCAGGAGTGTTTGGTCAGCCGGAATACAAACGGTTTTATCCTGCTGGAGAAGTTGCAGCCCAGTTGGTGGGCTTTACCAATATCGATGATCGTGGTCAGGAGGGTATGGAGCTCGCCTACGACCACCTGTTAACCGGTGTGCCCGGGGCAAAGCAGGTTCTCAAGGATCTCAAGGGTCGGGTAATCAAGGATCTGGCGCTGGTGCACAGCGAAAAGCCGGGACAGAATCTGGCCCTCAGTATCGACCTGCGCCTGCAATATGCCGCCTACCGTGAACTCAAGGCAGCGATGGGTAAATTCAAGGCCGTCTCGGGTTCGGTGGTTATACTGGATGTGCGAACCGGCGAAGTGCTGGCGATGGCCAATCAGCCGTCTTTCAACCCCAATGATCGCAGCCAGCTGAGTTCTGATGCGCTGCGCAATCGCGCAGTGACCGATCTGGTGGAACCCGGCTCCACCATGAAGCCGTTCACTGTGCTGGCAGCACTGGAAAGCGGCAAGTATTTACCCGAAACCCTGATTGATACCAATCCCGGCTCAATACGGGTCGGCAGAAAGACTTTCTACGATCATCGCAACTATGGGGTGATTGATCTGACCACGCTGTTGACCAAATCCAGTCAGGTAGGCACCACCAAGCTGGCACTGGATCTTGAGCCGGAGCATATTCGGGAGATGTTCTACCGGGTGGGGATGGGAAAAAGTCCCGGCACCGGATTCCCCGGAGAGAGCCCTGGCAGCCTGCCTGACTACCGTCGTTGGCCCTCAATCGAGCGGGCCAACTTCGCTTTTGGCCACGGGTTTTCTGCCACGGCATTACAGCTGGCCCAGGCCTATGCCGTGATCGCCAGCAACGGTCTGAAAAAACCGGTATCGCTGCTCAGTGTGAATGATGTCCCGGTCGGTGAGCAGGTGGTGGATCCAGAGCTGACTGCCACCATGCGAGAGATGATGACCCATGTCACCCAAACGGGCGGTACAGCCACCCGGGCGGCGATCAGTTCATACGATGTGGCAGGAAAAACCGGCACGGTGCACAAGGTGGGCAAATTTGGCTACGAGAAACATCGCTATGTCTCGATGTTTGCCGGGATGGTGCCTGCTGACAACCCGCGGCTCGTGACCGTAGTGGTGATCAATGATCCGCGGGGTGACGATTATTTTGGCGGGGCAGTGGCTGCGCCAGTATTTTCCGAAGTGACTGCCGATGCCCTGAGAATGCTGAAAATTCCGCCATCGTTGGAAAGTGTCCAGCAGGAAGTGGTGTTGAACAATCGTCAGCCCGGAGATGCCACGTGATGACATCATCCGCGAACACGCCGCTGCCAACACTGGCAACCCTGTTGCCGGGGATGTCTCTGCCTGCCGCATTGGCCGGCATATCCGTGAAAGGGTTGTGTCTCGACAGTCGCCTGATCGAACCGGGCCAACTATTTATCGCGATTCCCGGTACCAGAGCCGATGGCCGCGACTACCTGCCCCAAGTACTGGCAGCCGGCGCTGTCGCAGCACTGGCCGAGGCGGATGGGCTCGATTGCCGGGACCCGCGAGTGATCCCGGTCGAGGGCCTGAATCGTCAGCTGAGCGAGCTGGCAGGACGTTTTTATGGCGATCCCTCGGCGTCACTGTTACTGACCGGAATCACTGGCACCAATGGGAAAACTACCTGCAGTCTGTTGTTGGCGCAGTTATTCAGTCTGGCGGGTTATCCGGCCGGAGTAATCGGTACGCTGGGTTGTGGCGTGGCGCGCGACGGTCAGGTGGCACTCAGTGAAACCGGTATGACCACACCGGATGCCGTCACGCTACAGGCGCTGTTGGCGGATTTTGTCAATGCGTCGGTAGATCGTGTGGCGATGGAGGTGTCCTCCCACAGTCTCGATCAATGCCGGGTGTCGGCCCTGGAGTTTGATACTGCGGTATTCACCAATCTGAGTCGCGATCATCTGGATTATCACGATGATCTGGCGAGTTACGCTCATGCCAAATCGCGGCTGTTCACCCTGCCGGGATTGTCCCACGCAGTGATCAACATTGATGACCCGGTGGGTGCAGAAATGACCTTGCAGTTGCCACCATCCGTCGCTTTGTATGCCTACTCACTGTGCAATCCTGCCGCTGCTGTGTATGCCTCGGACATCACCTTTTCCGCCAGTGGCCTGCAGGCCAATGTAATAACGCCCTGGGGGGAGGGCTTGCTCGTCAGTCCTCTGCTGGGCCGTTTTAATTTACAAAATCTGCTGGCGGTATTGGCCGCTGCCTGCATTCAGGGTCTGCCCCTGGAGCAGGTGTTGAGCGTGTTGCCGGGGTTGCAGTCAGTGACAGGTCGTATGGAGAAAATCACCAAAGGCGTCGGGCCGATGGTGATAGTGGATTATGCCCACACGCCAGCTGCCCTGGAGCAGGTGTTGCTCACCTTGCGCGAGCATTGCAAAGGCCAGTTGTGGTGCGTATTTGGTTGCGGCGGTGATCGTGATCGGGGCAAACGTGGGCAAATGGGTGCAATCGCCAGCCAGCTGGCTGATCGAACCATAGTGACCAGCGACAACCCGCGCAGTGAAAAGCCCGACGAGATCATTGCCGATATTGTTCGGGGCGTCGCAGCAGGTGCTGTCGTGGACGCCATTGCCGATCGCGCTCTGGCCATTCAGAGCGCGGTTTGGGAAGCGGCCGATGCCGATGTCGTGCTGATTGCTGGCAAGGGGCACGAACACTACCAGTTGATCGGTGCCGAACGGTTGCCGTTCAGCGATCAGGCACAGGCCAGGCTGGCGCTGAAGCAGCGAGGGGGGTGTCGATGATTCAGCCGATGACCCTGACGATGGCAGCGCAAACGTTTGGCGGCACACTCATGTATCCCGATTGTGAATTTAGCGCGGTCAGTACGGACAGCCGTCATATCCGTGAGGGCGATGTGTTTGTCGCCTTGCGCGGTGAGCGCTTCGATGCCCACAATTTTCTGCCTGATGTGGCCACCCGAGCCTCCGGAATGGTCGTGGAATACGCCGACAGGGACATCAATCTACCCCAGTGGGTCGTGCCGGATACGACGGTGGCGCTTGGCCAGCTCGCATTGTTGAACCGCCGACGCTTCCACGGGCCGGTGGTGGCGATTACAGGCAGTAGCGGCAAAACCACCGTCAAGGAGATGGTGGCCGCTATTCTCGGCGAATGTGGCTCCGTGCTGGCCACAAAAGGCAATCTGAATAACCAGATTGGTGTGCCGCTGACTCTGCTCAGTCTCACAGCCAAACACCGTTTTGCCGTGATCGAAATGGGTGCCAGCGGGCCGTCGGAAATCAGCTACTTATGCAGTCTGGCGAAGCCGGATGTGGTGCTGGTGAATAATGTACTGCCCGCACATGTGTCAGGTTTTGGCAGTCTGGAGAGGATTGCCAGCGCGAAGGGAGAAATATACAGCGGCGTCTGCTCTGAAGGCACCGCCGTGATCAATCTCGATGAAAGCTGGGCGCCCCAATGGCGTGCGGCCACTCTGGCCAGGGTAGTCAGCTACTCCCTCGTCAACGAATCCGCAGATTTTCGTGCCAAAACCATGGTGTCAGACCCGCAGGGCTGTTACTCGTTTGTGCTGGTGACCCCCGTCGGCGAAGCCGCGGTACAGCTTGCGGTCAGCGGTCGCCACAACGTTGCCAACGCGCTGGCCGCGGCGGCCTGTGCCCATGCAGCGGGTGCCGACCTAGGCGCAGTTGCCGCCGGCCTGAACAAAGTCCGGGCAGTGCCGGGTCGTCTGCACAGGCAGGTGTTGGCCTCTGGCGGCACGCTGATTGATGACAGCTACAACGCTAACCCCGGTTCCGTAAAAGCCGCAGTGGATACCCTGATGACTATCGGCGGAAAACAGATTCTGGTGTTGGGCGACATGGGTGAGCTGGGCGACAACGAAGCTGCACTGCATGGTGAAGTGGGGCGTTATGCCGCTGACAGGGGTGTCTGTCACCTGCTCGCAGTCGGGCCTTTGTCGATCAATACGGTTCGCGAGTTTGGTGAAGGGGCCGAACATCTAGACAGCAAGGAACAGCTGCTGGAAAGATTAAAGAGCCTGCTGGATAAAGATGCCGTGGTGTTGGTGAAGGGATCGCGTTTCATGGCCATGGACACTGTGGTGAAGATGATAACGGAACTGGGGGAACACTAGCCATGTTGCTTTTACTGGCAGACTACCTGACACAGTACTTCACCGTTTTCGGCGTGGTGAAGTACCTGACATTTCGCGGCATTCTCGGTGCGCTCACCGCGTTGGGACTGTCATTGGTGCTGGGTCCGATGATGATCCGCCGGCTCAACCATCTGCAGATTGGGCAGTCGGTGCGCAACGATGGCCCACAGAGCCACCTCAGTAAATCCGGCACACCGACCATGGGTGGCGCACTGATTATTCTATCCATTTTTATCAGTGCGCTGCTCTGGTCCGATCTCACTAACCGTTATGTCTGGGTGGTTCTGGCGGTGATGCTGGCCTTCGGCGCCGTTGGCTGGGTGGATGATTATCGAAAAGTGGTGGAAAAAAATTCCCGTGGCCTGCCGGCCCGGTGGAAATATTTCTGGCAGTCGGTTGCGGGATTTGGGGCTGCCTTTTTTCTTTATTACACCGGTAGTACCGGTGCGGAGAACGAACTGATCGTACCGTTCTTCAAGGAGGTGGCGCTGCCACTGGGCCTGTTCTATGTGCTGCTGGCGTATTTCGTGATCGTGGGTAGCAGCAACGCTGTCAACCTGACCGATGGCCTGGATGGGTTGGCGATCATGCCCAGTGTCGTCATCGGTGGTGCACTGGGGGTGATCGCCTACGCCGTGGGCAATGCCCAGTTTGCCAGTTATCTGCACATTCCCTATGTGGTGGGCGCGGGCGAACTGGTGGTGTTCTGCGCAGCACTGGGTGGTGCCGGTCTCGGTTTTCTCTGGTTCAACACTTACCCGGCCCAGGTATTCATGGGGGATGTGGGTGCGCTGGCGCTGGGGGCGGCACTGGGTACCATCGCAGTGATCGTGCGCCACGAAATTGTGTTTTTCATTATGGCGGGTGTGTTCGTACTGGAAACCGTCTCGGTGATCATGCAGGTGGCCTCCTTCAAATTGACCGGACGGCGGATTTTTCGCATGGCGCCGATCCATCACCATTTTGAACTGAAAGGTTGGCCGGAGCCGCGCGTGATTGTGCGTTTCTGGATTATTACGCTGGTGCTGGTGCTGTTTGGCCTGGCTACCCTGAAGCTGCGTTAAGGGAAGGATACGGGAGTGGCAATGACGCAATTAATCGCTAGTAGCAAACTGAAGGTGGTCGCCGGTCTCGGCGTCACCGGTTTGTCCGTGGCGCGTCATTTAAACGAGATGGGTGAGCGGTTTGTGGTGCTCGACAGTCGCACCAACCCACCCTGCCTGGCACAGCTACAAAGCGAACTGCCCGAGGTGTCGCTGGTCCTGGGCGAGTTAAACGACGACGCCTTTCTGGGTGCCGATGAAGTCATTCTCAGCCCCGGGTTATCGCGCCAGCATCCGGCGGTAAAAACAGCCGTTGAGGCCGGGATTCCGGTGATTGGCGACATTGAGCTGTTTGCCCGGTGCACGAGTGCGCCGATCGTCGCCATCACGGGTTCCAACGGCAAAAGTACCGTCACCACTCTGGTGGGGGAGATGTTTGCGGAAGCCGGCATCGACGCCGCCGTGGGCGGTAATCTAGGCGTGCCCGTGCTCGATCTGCTGGCGCCCAACGTCGCTTATTACGTACTGGAGCTGTCCAGTTTTCAGCTGGAGTCTGTGCTGGCACTGAATGCCGAAGTCGCCACTGTGCTGAACATCAGTCTCGACCACATGGATCGCTATCAAAGTTTGTTGGACTACCATCAGGCCAAGCACCGGATTTTTATCGGGGCTCGCCAGGTGGTGACCAATCGCGACGATCGGCTCAGTGCGGCTCTGGTGGGCGATACCGTCAAACAGTGGAGTTTCGGGCTCGATCAGCCCGATTTCAAAGGCTTTGGCCTGCGTCAGCACCAGGGCGAGCCTTGGTTGTACTACCAGTTTGAACCGCTGATGGCGGAGCGGGAACTGGGTATGACGGGGCGACACAATACCGCCAACGCACTGGCGGCCCTGGCACTGGGGACGGCAGCCGGTTTGCCAATGGACCCAATGCTGGCCGTGTTGCGGCGTTTTGAAGGCCTGCCTCACCGCTGTCAGCGGGTGGCGACGCGTAACGGTGTCACCTACATCAACGACTCCAAGGCCACTAATGTCGGAGCCACCCTGGCGGCAATCGCCGGCCTCCGCGGTGCTGACAATCTGGTGCTGATCGCCGGTGGGCAGGGCAAGGGGCAGGATTTCGCCCCGCTGGCCAGCGCCCTGCAGGGTGCGGTCAGGCAACTGATTCTAATGGGTGAGGACGCAGCGGTGATTGGTGATGCAGTGGCTGGGACCGTTCCCGTTCTATTTGCCACTGGTCTCGATGCGGCAGTCAAGGTCGCCGCACAGGTTGCCAAATCCGGAGACATCGTGTTGTTGTCACCGGCCTGTGCCAGTTTTGATATGTTCCAGGGGTTTGCTGACCGCGGTGAACAATTTGTCCGGGCGGCGGAGGCATTGCAATGAACCTTGCTGCTGTCTACTGGCCGCGCATCACCCTGTTCCTGCGGGAGCTCGATCAGTGGTTGTTGTTGTCGACAATCGCTATTGCCACCATCGGATTGGTGATGATCAGTTCGGCCTCCATCAGTTTTGCCGAACACAACCTCGGCGATGGTTTCTATTTTCTCAAGCGCCAGATGTTGTACATGACTCTGGGGCTGGTAGTAGCTGCGCTGTTTCTCTACATGCCATCGCGATTTTGGTATCACAACGCGGTACCTCTGCTGGTGGTCACCATTATTTTACTGGTGGCGGTGCTGATTCCCGGAATCGGTCGCCGCGTCAATGGTGCCCAGCGCTGGATCCCCCTGGGGCCACTCAATCTGCAGGTGTCCGAAGTGGCCAAGTTCATGATGATTCTGTTCATGGCCAGCTATCTGGAACGTTATCAACGGGAGCTGCGTGAGTACTGGAAAAGCATGATCAGGCCGGTACTGCTATTGATAGGTGTCGCTGGTCTGTTACTGCTGGAGCCGGATTTTGGCTCAATGGTTGTGGTGTGCGGCACGGTGCTGGCCATGCTGTTCATCGGCGGTGCAAAGCTTTGGTTGTTCAGCGGGCTGTTGCTCGCCGGTATCGGTGGTATTGCCTCAATGGCGTTGATCTCCCCCTACCGTCTTGAGCGTCTGGTTACGTTCCTCGATCCCTGGGCGCATCAATACGACAGCGGTTATCAGTTAACCCAGTCGCTGATCGCTTTTGGTCGCGGCGAGTGGTTCGGGGTTGGTCTGGGCAACAGCATCCAGAAATTGTTTTTTCTGCCCGAGGCCCACACGGATTTCGTGTTCTCGATCTATGCCGAGGAGTTTGGCCTGATCGGGGTTGCGGTTGTGCTCGGGCTCTACAGTCTGCTGGTGTCGCGAATTGTGCATGTGGCGAGAAAGGCAGTTCGGCAGGAAGACTGGTTTGCCGCCTACAGCTGTTTCGGTATCGCAATTGTGCTGGCGGGCCAGGCGTTTATCAATATCGGTGTCACCTCCGGGCTGTTGCCCACCAAAGGGCTGACACTGCCCTTCATCAGTTACGGCGGCAGCAGCTTGCTGGTGTGTAGTGCCATGGTGGCACTGGTGCTGAGAATCAGCCGGGAGATGGATGATGTACAGGCCGTTGCAAAACAGGTGAGACGTGACAGAGCGGAGTTGTAACAAGGTGATGGTCATGGCTGGCGGCACTGGTGGGCACGTGTTCCCCGCTCTGGCGGTGGCGCATGTCCTGCGTGCGCGAGATATTGCGGTGTGCTGGCTCGGCACCCGGCGCGGTATCGAGGCCGAACTGGTGCCGGTCAATCGTTTCCCGATCCGTTATATCGAGGTGGCGGGGTTACGCGGTAAGGGGTGGCACAAGCTGATCAGTGCACCCTGGCAGTTGTTGCGGGCACTTTCTCAGGCCATCGCCGTATTGCGCAGCGAGCGGCCGGATGTGGTGCTTGGCTTTGGCGGGTTTGCCTCTGGCCCCGGTGGCCTGGCGGCCAAATTACTGGGTATTCCGCTGGTTATTCACGAGCAGAATGCTGTGGCCGGGACCACCAACCGTTTGCTGGCGAAGGTAGCCAACCGGGTGCTGTCGGCGTTCCCCGATGCCCTGCCTGACGCGGTGTGGACCGGCAATCCGGTGCGGTCCGAGATTGCCGCGCTCGGCGCTCCACAGCAACGAATTGCCCTGTCAGACAGGCCCCGCCATCTTCTGGTGCTGGGCGGTAGTCTCGGTGCGCTGGCCATCAATCAGATTCTGCCGGCGGCGTTGGTTCTGCTACCTGAAGCCCAGCGGCCTGTCGTCCGTCACCAGTGTGGCAGGGACCATGTGGATGCCACTGCTGCGGCCTATGAGCAACAGGGTGTGAATGCCGAGATCGAGCCGTTTATCAAGGATATGGCCGAGGCCTATGGCTGGGCGGACATGGTGGTTTGCAGGGCAGGTGCCCTGACCGTCTCCGAGCTGGCGTCGGCGGGCATCGGTGCCATTCTCATTCCGTACCCCCACGCCATTGACGACCACCAGACCGGCAACGGCCAGTGGCTGGTGGCCGAGGGCGCGGCCGACATGATCCAGCAACAGGACCTGACCGCTGAAAAACTGGCGTCATTGCTGACGGACTGGCTGGCGGATGCCGGCCAGTTGCAACAGCGCGCGCTGAATGCGCGAAAACTGGCCAGACCCGATGTGGCAGAGACCATGGCCGAAATTTGCGAGGAGGTTTGCCGTGGACGCTAAAGGCTTTCATCCCGTACCGGAAATGCGCCGTATCCGCCGTATCCACTTTATTGGTATTGGTGGCAGCGGCATGTGTGGCATCGCCGAAGTATTGCTGAATCAGGGGTACCTGATTTCCGGCTCCGATCTGGCGGACAACAGCAATATTGTCAGACTGCGTCAACTCGGTGTCCGGATTACCCTGGGGCATGCGGCCGAGCATATTGCGGATGCGGATGTGGTGGTGCAGTCCTCCGCGGTGGATGAAGGCAACCCCGAGATTGTCGGTGCGCGGGAACGGCGCATTCCGGTTGTTCGCCGCGCGGAAATGCTGGCGGAACTGATGCGCTATCGACACGGCATTGCGGTGGCGGGTACGCACGGTAAAACCACTACCACCAGTTTGCTGGCATCGGTACTGGCCGCCAGTGGCAAGGACCCGACTTTCGTCATCGGCGGGTTGGTGAAGAGCGCGGGAACCAACGCGCGATTGGGGGAGAGCCGCTATCTGGTGGCCGAAGCGGATGAGAGCGATGCCTCTTTTCTTCACCTGCAACCGATGGTGGCCATCGTGACCAATATTGATGCCGACCACATGGAAACCTACGGGTTTGATTTCAACCGGCTCAAGCAGACGTTTGTCGAGTTTTTGCACAACCTGCCGTTTTACGGGTTGGCGGTGCTGTGTATCGATGAGCCGGTGATCCGAGAAATTCTGCCGCTGGTGTCGCGCCCGGTGCTGACCTACGGCTTTGCCGAGGATGCTGATTTCCGCATTGACCAGGTCAGTATTCAACAGAACAACAGCCATTTCGTGATCTATCGGCCCGACCATGCCGAGCCCTTGCCCATCTCCCTGAATATTCCCGGGGAACACAATGTGTTGAACGCAGCGGCAGTGGTGGCTGTCGCCACCGATGAAGGTGTCGACGACCAGGCCATCCAGAGTGGGCTTGCCAATTTCCAGGGGGTGGGTCGACGTTTTGAAATTTACGGCGAATACCCCGTGAGCGGTGGCACAGCCATGCTGGTGGATGACTACGGACATCACCCGAAAGAAGTGGCCGTGACGATCAAAGCCGTGCGTGAAGGTTGGCCCGAGCGGCGTCTGGTCATGGTTTTCCAGCCACACCGCTACACCCGAACCCGCGACCTCTACGAAGACTTTGTACAGGTGCTCTCCGGTTGCGATGTGTTGATCCTGCTGGAGGTTTATCCCGCCGGTGAAGAGGAGATCCCCGGTGCGGACAGCCGCGCCCTGTGTCGCAGTATTCGTCAGCGCGGGCTAGTGGAACCGATCTATGTGAAAGACATTGAAACTGTCGGTGATGTGCTGAAAGACCTGCTCCGCGACGGTGATCTGGTGATGACCCAGGGGGCGGGTAGTGTAGGCAAGTTGGTGAAGCTGCTCGATGATCGACAATTGGTCCAGTGAAACATGACAGAGAGAACGATGGCAGTCAGTGAGGCAATGAAACAGAAATATGGCCGGGTGGGTGTGCTCTACGGGGGCACCTCCGCTGAGCGGGAGATTTCACTGATCTCCGGTAGCTCGGTGATCGCTGCCCTGCAGCGCAGCGGTGTCGACCTGGTGGCCATCGATGTGGGTGCCGACCTGTTGCAGCAATTGCCGCAGCTGTCACTGACGCGGGTGTTGATCATGCTGCACGGGCCGGGTGGTGAAGACGGCTCCCTGCAGGGCGCCCTGCAGTTTCTCGGTCTGCCCTATACCGGTAGCGGCGTATTTGCCTCCGCGCTGGCCATGGACAAATTGCACAGCAAGCAGTTCTGGCAGGGCGTGGGGTTGCCCACGGCAAGATTTTCGGTATTGAACGACAGCACTGACTGGCAGGGAACACTCGATGCCCTGGGCGGAGTGGTGATGGTCAAGCCGTCCCATGAGGGGTCCAGTCTTGGCATGACCCGGGCGGACAGTGCCGCTGAGTTGAAGAAAGCGTGGGTTGAGGCCGCTGCACTGGATAGCAGTGTGATTGCCGAACAGTGGATCAGTGGTGCCGAGTACACCGTGGCGGTGCTCAACGGCGAAGTTTTGCCGCCGATCAAGCTGGAGACCGACCACAGTTTTTACGATTACAACGCCAAATATCTGGCTGATGACACCCGCTATCTATGCCCCTGTGGGCTGGATCAGGACCGGGAGGCCGAACTCAAAGAGTTGGCACTGGCGGCGTTTAACAGCCTCGGCTGCAGTGGCTGGGGTCGGGTCGATGTGATGTGTGATCAGGCCGGTAATTTCCAGCTGCTGGAAGTCAATACAGTCCCGGGCATGACCGACCACAGTCTGGTACCCATGGCGGCGAAGGCGGCGGGCTACAGCTTTGATGAACTGGTATTGAAGATCCTCGACACCTCTCTTTAGCAGCGCTTTGAGGACGAGTGATACAACCTGAACATTTGGCAAGACAACAACGGAGAGACAACGGAGCGATGGCAGGCAAGTTACCAAAAATGGCAGGGGCTAACCGACGGGGCGAGACGAAATCCTGGCGCGAGCACCTGGGCTGGCTGCAACGCGGTCTGTCGCTGCTGCTGCTGAGTGGATTGCTGGTCGGCAGCGGTTGGGGTGCGTGGCTGGTGTTCAACAAAGTTGATGCGCCCATCGGGGTGATCCTGGTGCGGGGGCAATATACCCAGGTGGATCAGGAGCAGATTCAGAAGATGGTTGAGCCGCTATTGAGTGGTGGTTTTATCAGCCTCGACCTGCAAAGGATCCGCGACGGTCTGGAGCAACACCCCTGGATCGAGGAAGCAAGCATCAGTCGCCAGTGGCCGGACAGTCTGGTGATCCGGCTGGTAGAGGAGGTGCCCATAGCCCGCTGGGGCAACAGTGCGTTCCTCAACCATCGCGGGGAGCGGCTGGAAATAGGCGACAACAGCATGCTGTCACACCTGCCGGTGCTGGAAGGCGTTGAACGCAGTGAGCGACAGATGATGCGCTCCTACCGGCAGATGGTGCAGATGCTGCAACCGGCCGAATTGCGTATTGCAGCGTTGAAGCGCGATGCCCGCGATGCCTGGCGGCTGACACTGACCAACGATCTGGAACTGGTGATCGGCCGCGATCAGATAATCGAAAAAATGCGCCGTTTCCTGCTGGTCTGGGATCAGCACCTGAAGACGCGGGCGACAGAGGTTGAACGGGTAGATATTCGTTATGACAACGGTGTCGCGGTGCAGTGGATGAAAAAACCTGCGCAACAGGCGCAACTCAAACAACAGCAATTATCAATGGCATCTGGCGAACCAGAGCAAGTATGAGGTCGAGAATGGCGAACTCAAATGACGAACAACTCATTGTTGGGCTGGATATCGGCACATCAAAAGTCGTGACAATCGTGGGGCTGGCGGGACCCGGTGGCACACTGGAAATCGTCGGTACCGGGCTGCACCCTTCTTCCGGCTTGAAAAAGGGTGTGGTGGTCAACATCGAGTCCACGGTTCATTCCATTCAGCGGGCAATTGAAGAAGCCGAGTTGATGGCGGGGTGCCATATACACTCGGTCTATGTGGGGATCGCCGGCAGTCACATCCGCAGCCTGAATTCCCACGGTATCGTGGCCATTCGAGATCGCGAGGTGCTGCCCCTGGATATTGAACGGGTTATCGACGCGGCGAGGGCCGTGGCGATTCCCGCTGACCAGGAGATCCTCCATGTCCTGCCCCAGGAATTCATTATCGACAATCAGGAAGGTGTTCGCGAACCGCTCGGCATGTCGGGTGTCCGTCTGGAAGCCAAAGTGCATCTGGTGACCTGTGCCGCGAATGCCGCCCAGAACATTAAAAAATGTATTCGGCGCTGTGGTCTGGATGTCGACGACATCATTCTCGAGCAGCTGGCCTCTTCCTACGCTGTGCTCACCGAAGATGAAAAGCAGCTCGGCGTCTGTCTGGTGGACATTGGTGGTGGCACCACGGATATCGCGATTTTCACCGACGGGGCCATTCGTCATACCGGGGTCATTCCCATCGCCGGGGATCAGGTGACCAATGACATTGCCCATGCCCTGCGCACGCCCACTGCGCACGCCGAAGAACTGAAGGTCAAGTATGCCTGTGCGCTGGCCAAGCTGACTGGTCCGGATGAGACCGTCAAGGTGCCCAGTGTCGGCGATCGTGCTCCGCGGGACCTGTCTCGGCAGGCTCTGGCTGAAGTGGTCGAGCCGCGCTACGACGAGCTGTTCACACTGGTGCAGGCGGAGTTGCGTCGCAGCGGTTTTGAAGACCTGGTGGCCGCCGGCGTCGTACTGACCGGGGGCACCTCGAAGATGGAGGGGGTCATCGAACTGGCGGAAGAGATCTTCCACATGCCGGTGCGCGTTGGCTCGCCACACAATATCAAGGGGTTGGCCGACATTGTCGACAACCCGATCTACTCCACTGGCGTCGGACTGCTGCTCTATGGCTTGCAGCAGCAACAGGACGGTACCCGTCCCGTGCGACGCCGGGAGAGCGTCAAGGAAAGTTTTATTGCCCGGCTGAAAAGCTGGTTTCAGGGAAATTTGTAATTTTTTAACGCAGTTATACCAAATGAGGGGTATTTATCATGTTTCAGATCGTGGATAGCGCACCGGATAGCGCAGAAATCAAAGTAATAGGCGTCGGAGGCGGTGGCGGAAACGCTGTCCGTCATATGATGAGCAGCTGTGTGGACGGGGTAGAGTTTATCTGCGCCAATACCGATGCTCAGGCACTCAAGGACCTGGGGCACGCCACCATCCTGCAGTTGGGTAATGGCCTAACCAAGGGACTGGGTGCGGGTGCCAACCCTGAAGTGGGGCGTCATGCTGCCATGGAGGATCGCGAACGCATCGCCGATGTTCTGCAGGGTGCCGATATGGTGTTCATCACAGCTGGCATGGGTGGCGGAACCGGTACCGGTGCTGCGCCCATTGTGGCCGATGTGGCCCGTGAGCTGGGTATTCTGACCGTGGCGGTGGTCACGCGGCCGTTTATGTTCGAGGGCCGCAAGCGCATGGCCATCGCCGAAGAAGGCCTGAAAGAACTGAAAGACCGGGTGGACTCGCTGATCACAGTACCCAATGAGAAATTGCTGCAGGTACTGGGTAAAACCACCAGTCTGCTGGAGGCTTTCAAAGCGGCCAACGATGTGTTGCTGGGTGCTGTGCAGGGGATTGCCGACCTGATTATCCGTCCCGGCATGATCAACGTGGATTTTGCCGATGTGCGCACCGTAATGTCCGAAATGGGGCAGGCGATGATGGGTACCGGCGAAGCCACGGGAGAAGATCGTGCCCGGATCGCCGCTGAAACAGCGATTCACAGCCCGCTGCTGGAAGACATCAACCTGCAGGGTGCCCGCGGTATTCTGGTCAACATCACCGCCGGTCCCGACCTGTCTCTGGGTGAGTTCTCCGATGTGGGTGACACTGTAGAAGCTTTTGCCTCCGATAATGCCACCGTCGTGGTGGGTACAGTGATCGACCCGGAAATGGGTGATCGTCTGCGGGTCACGGTCGTGGCCACTGGTCTGGGGCAGCCCGCACTGGAGCGCAAAGCTCCGTCCAAAGTTATCGACAACGGCCATGTAGCGCCAATTCACATGCGCAAGAGCAGTGGTGAAACCGACTACGATGCCCTGGAAAAACCCACCGTCATCCGGCGCGGGTCCAGTGGTGGCGAGGCGGTGGCACGCAAACTTGACCCCCGTGCCGATGCCGATATGGACTATCTGGATATTCCGGCATTTCTGCGTCGTCAGGCCGACTGACCGCCGTACGTTATCCGGACCCACAAGGTGAACCGCCAGTGACACCCCTCAAATGTCTGGCGGTTTGCTTTATGGAGCTGTGGGCAGAGTTCTGCTAGTATTGCCGACAGTTTTTTGTAATTTTGGCAGGTATTCGTAACGCATGATTCGACAGCGTACTTTGAACAACATGATTCGCGCCACGGGTGTGGGTCTCCACACTGGCGAGAAAGTCTACCTGACCCTCCATCCAGCCCCTGTCAACACCGGCATTATCTTCCGTCGAACCGACCTCGATCCCGTGGTGGAAATTCACGCCAAGGCTGAAAATGTCGGTGAGACCACCCTGTCCACCACCCTGGTGAACGGCGACGTCAAGGTATCCACTGTGGAGCACCTGTTGTCCGCCATGGCCGGCCTCGGTATCGACAACGCCATTATTGATGTCACGGCGCCGGAAGTCCCGATCATGGATGGCAGCGCCGGGCCTTTTGTATTCCTGCTGCAATCTGCGGGTATACGCGAGCAGGAAGAACCGAAACGGTTCATTCGTATCCTGAAGCCGATCACGGTGACTGATGGGGACAAATCGGCATCCCTGCGACCGTTTAACGGGTTCAAAGTGACGTTTTCCATCGATTTTGATCACCCGGTATTTCACAACCGGACCCTTAAGGCCGAAGTGGACTTTTCCACCACCTCCTTTGTAAAAGAAGTCAGCCGGGCCCGCACCTTCGGATTCATGCACGAAATTGAATACCTGCGCTCCATGGGCCTGGCCCGGGGAGGCAGTATGGACAACGCTATTGTCGTGGACGAGTATCAGGTGTTAAATGAGGACGGTCTTCGCTACGAAGACGAATTCGTCAAGCATAAGATACTCGATGCCATTGGTGACCTGTACCTGCTTGGCAACAGCCTGATCGGCGAATTTGTTGCGCACAAATCTGGTCATGGACTGAACAATGCTTCGCTGCGGCAGTTGATTGCGCAGAAAGATGCCTGGGAAATGGTCACCTTCGAAGAGGATGAAGCCGATGTGCCCATCTCCTATATCAAGCCAATGGTCACCGCCTAGCGTGGGCAGTTGTGCAGAACCAAAGAGGGTGACCGTCAACCCGTGAATATCATTTTTATCGGTAACCGCAAGGGAAAAACCTGGACGCTGACCCTGAACAACTGGGCCAAATTCCTGTTGTCCATGTGCCTGCTGGGTTTGCCTGTGTCCGGTGGTATATACCTCGGCATGCAGCTTGGTGAAAGCAAGGTGGATGACCGGCTGATGGACTACATGCAGCAGGAGCTTGCCGAGCAGCAGGCCAATCTCAATGCGGGCCGTGAAGAGGCCAGACAAAAGGTGGCGGCTCTCACCAAAAAACTGGCTGCCCTGCAAACCCGCTTGTTGAGATTAGATGCACTGGGAGCGCGGCTGGCAAGCATTGCCGATCTCGAAGACGGTGAGTTTGATTTCAGTCTGCAACCGGCTATCGGTGGACCAGAACTGGAACCCCTCGCGCTTGAGTACAGCCACACTGAGCTGGACCTCATGTTCGCCCAGCTTCAGTCCCAGGTAGAAAACCGCGAAGGCCAGCTCGGTGTCCTCGAATCACTGATGCTGGACCGCCAGCTTAATGGTCAGAGCCAACCGGCTGGACGGCCGGTGCTGAAAGGTTGGCTGTCCTCCCGCTACGGCAGACGAACTGATCCCTTTAGTGGCCACCGTGCCTGGCATAACGGCATCGATTTTGCCGGCCAGGAGGGTGATCAGATCATTGCGGTTGCCTCTGGTGTGGTCACCCGGGCGGGTCGACACAGCGGCTATGGTGAACTGGTCGAGGTGGATCACGGTGAAGGCTACCTGACACGCTACGCCCACAACCGCGAAAACCTGGTGAAAGCGGGCGATACCGTCAAGCAAGGTGATGTGATTGCCCTGATGGGCAGTAGCGGCCGCTCAACCGGTCCCCACGTTCACTTCGAAGTCTACAAGAATGGTCGTTCGGTCGATCCGGCCAGTTATATCCGGCGCACCATTCGCTAGCGCTCCCATCTGTCCAAACCCCACACCCGCACGTTTTTCAGGGCGCATTGGCGCATCTTGTGATACTGGATTTAATAATGAAACTCTTAAAGAAGCTTCTTGGCACTAAAAATGACCGTGAAATCAAAAAAATGTGGAAGACTGTTCGTCAGATCAACGCATTTGAACCGATTCTTGTGGAGCTCACCGACGACCAGATAAAAGCCAAAACCACCGAGTTCAAACAACGTGTCAGCGAGGGGGAATCTCTCGATCAGCTACTCCCGGAAGCCTTTGCCGTGGTGCGCGAGGCCGCCAGGCGAACCCTCGGGCTGCGCCACTTCGATGTGCAGATGATCGGTGGCCTGACGCTACATCAGGGACGCATTGCGGAAATGGGCACGGGTGAGGGTAAAACGCTGGTGGCGACCCTGCCGGCCTATCTCAATACCCTCGCTGGTGACGCCGTCCATGTGGTTACCGTGAACGAATACCTGGCCCGGCGGGATGCCGAATGGATGTCTCCGGTCTACGAATTTCTCGGTCTGAGTGTGGGCGCGATTATGTCCCAGCAGTTGCCAGAGGACAAAAAACGGGCCTACCAGGCGGACATTACCTACGGTACCAATAACGAATTCGGCTTTGATTATCTGCGCGACAATATGGTGCTGAGGCTCGATGATCGGGTTCAGCGGGGCCAGAAGTTTGCCATCGTGGATGAAGTGGATTCCATCCTGATCGATGAAGCCAGGACGCCACTGATCATCTCCGGTGCGGCCCAGGACAGCTCGGCCTTGTACAAGCGCATGAACAGTATGATGCCGATGCTGAAGCCCCACAGCGATGAAGAACCCGGCGACTTCATCATTGATGAAAAAACCCGCCAGATAGAACTCACCGAAGAAGGCCACAAGAAGATAGAGTCATTGCTTGAAAGTGATGGCTTACTTCAGGCTGGAGATAGCCTCTACAACGCATCCAATTTGGGCATGCTGCACCATGTGCAGTCCGCCCTCAAGGCCCACTACCTATTCCACCGGGATGTCGAGTACATCATTCAGGAGGGCGAGGTCGTCCTGATCGATGAGCACACGGGGCGGACCATGTCGGGCCGGCGTCTCTCCGAGGGTTTGCACCAGGCCATCGAAGCGAAGGAAGGAGTGAAGATCAAGAGCGAGAGCCAGACACTGGCCTCCACCACCTTCCAGAATTACTTCCGTCTCTACGAAAAACTGGCGGGCATGACCGGCACCGCAGATACCGAAGCTTACGAATTTCATCAGATTTACGGCCTTCCGGTGGTGGTCATACCCTCGAATAAACCGCTGGCCCGAAAAGATCTCAATGACCTTATCTACCTCTCCACCGAGGAAAAATACGATGCCGTGGTGGAAGATATCCGCGCCTGTATTGAAAAAAAGGCGCCGGTACTGGTGGGTACAGCTTCCATCGAAACCTCGGAGGCCATGGCGGCCCGCCTTCGGGAAGCGAAAATACCCCATCAGGTTCTGAACGCCAAGCAGCATGAAAAAGAGGCGGTGATTATCGCCCAGGCGGGGCGGCCGGGCGCTGTCACCATTGCCACCAATATGGCAGGTCGCGGCACGGATATCGTGTTGGGGGGCAATCTGGAGGCCGAGATTGCCGAGCTGACTAATCCGGACGAGGCAAAAATTGCAGCAGTCAAAGAAGCCTGGCAGGAGCGTCACGATGCGGTCATTGCCGCCGGTGGTCTGCACATTCTCGGTACCGAGCGCCATGAATCCCGCCGTATTGACAATCAGTTGCGTGGTCGGGCCGGACGTCAGGGCGATCCCGGTGTTACCCGCTTCTATCTATCACTGGAAGACCAGTTGATGCGCCTGTTCGCCTCGGACCGGGTCAAGAACATGATGCGCGCCCTCGGTATGGAGAAAGGCGAAGCCATTGAGCACCGCATGGTGACCGGTGCCATTGAAAAGGCGCAGCGCAAGGTCGAAGGTCGCAACTTTGATATCCGGAAAAACCTGCTGGAATACGATGATGTTGCCAACGATCAGCGGCAGGTCATTTATCAGCAGCGCGAAGACCTGCTGTCGGCAGATCATATCGCCGATGTGATCACGAACATCATGGCCGATGTGGTCAATCAGGCGATCGACTATTTTGTGCCGCCCCAGAGTCTCGCTGAACAGTGGGATATCCCCGGACTGGAAGAACACCTCTCCACGGAATTCGGGTTGAAACTGCCGATTCAACAGTGGCTGGATGAGGATTCCCGGCTGCACGAGGAGGGTCTTCGCAACCGTATCCAGCAGGCGATGAGCGAGCGCTATGAGCAAAAAGCTCAGACTATCGGCGAGGATATCCGCACCATTGAACGGCAGGTGATGTTGCAGGTGCTGGATACCCTCTGGAAAGAGCATCTATCGAACATGGATCACCTCCGCCAGGGTATTGGTTTGCGGGCCTACGCGGCAAAAAATCCCAAACAGGAATACAAGCGCGAATCCTTCATGCTGTTCCGGGAAATGCTCGATAATATCAAGCTGGAGACCATCAAGTTTCTCTGTCGCGTCGAAGTTCGCAGTCACGAGGAAATTGAAGCCCTGGAGCGGCAGCAGCGGGAAGCGCAGCAGCGTCAGCAGTTGCAGATGCAGCACGACGAAGTATCGGCGCTGGGTGGGCAATCGCCTGCACAGCAACAGGGAAACCCGGAGCAACCGTTTGTCCGGGAAGGTCGCAAGGTGGGCCGGAATGACCCCTGTCCGTGCGGCAGTGGAAAGAAATACAAACAGTGTCACGGACGTCTGTCGTGAGTGGGTTCAGGCCCTGCGACGTGTGCCCATAGCGAAAATATAAAGAGACAGACATCATGGCAGTTGGCGAAGACTGTTTTCCGATAATGCACCCGGTGCCGGGTTTCCGGCTCGGTACAGCCAGTGCGGGTATCAAAAAGCCCGGCCGCGAGGATCTGGTGCTGATGGCGATTGCGCCGGGTGGACGCGCTGCTGGCGTGTTCACCCAAAACGCCTTTTGCGCAGCACCGGTACAGCTGGCCAAAGCCCATCTTGCCGGAACTGCCACTCGCTACCTGGTGACCAATACCGGCAATGCCAACGCGGGAACGGGTAAGTCAGGCCGTATTAACGCGGCCCGGGTCTGCGAGAAAGTCGCCGAACTCGGTGATGTTGAACCCACTGCGGTATTGCCATTTTCCACCGGGGTGATTGGCGAACCACTGCCGGTGGAAAAAATTCTGGCTGCCCTGCCATACGCCATTGACGCCCTCAGTGAGGACGGCTGGACCAGCGCGGCCAAAAGCATTCTCACTACCGATACCCGCCCCAAAGGCGCCAGCGTCCAGCTGACCCTGGCGGGGCAGTCAATCACCATCACCGGCATTGCCAAGGGCGCCGGGATGATCAAACCGAACATGGCCACCATGCTGGCCTATGTGGCCACCGATGCCCAAATCTCGGCAACCCGTTTGCAGACACTGGTCAGTACGGCCGCAGAATGCTCCTTCAATCGCATAACCGTAGATGGCGATACTTCCACCAACGACGCGGCCATGCTGGTGGCCACCGGAGCATCGAATCTGGATATTGACCGGCTGTCCGCCGAGGAGCAGACCCGTTTTGAGCTGGCGGTGATCGAGGTGTTTATCTCCCTGGCGCAGCAGGTCATCCGGGATGGCGAAGGGGCCACTAAGTTTGTCACCGTGCGTGTCACGGGTGGCGGTGACAGTGCCGAATGTCTGGCGGTGGCTTATACCGTGGCGGAATCGCCGCTGGTGAAAACCGCCCTGTTTGCCTCGGACCCCAACTGGGGGCGGATTCTGGCCGCCATTGGCCGGGCCGGTATTGCCAATCTCAATGTGGACGCCATTCAGGTCTACCTCGACGATGTGCTGATCGCTGAAGACGGCGGACGCGCCGCCAGTTATACCGAGCAACTGGGCCAATCGGTGATGAGCCAGGAAGAAATTACCATCGAAATCCGCCTCAACCGCGGTGAAGCGAGGGAAACTGTCTGGACCACCGACTTTTCCCACGAGTACGTCACCATCAACGCGGAATACCGCACTTGACCCTTCGCATTCATGTGGCGGCGGCGGTGATTCTGGCGGCAGACCAGCGCATTCTGATTGCCCGACGGCCCGAGCATAAGCATCAGGGTGGGCTGTGGGAATTTCCCGGCGGCAAGGTCGAGCCGGATGAAACCGTGGCGGCCGCCCTGCACCGCGAACTTCAAGAGGAACTGGCGATTTCGGTGCAGTCCGCCGAGCCCTTTATCGAGGTGCAACACGATTACGCCGACAAGGCGGTTCTGCTGGATGTGTGGTGGGTACGGGCATTTTCCGGCCAGCCGCAAGGTAACGAGGGCCAGCCGTTACAATGGGTGACAGTGGCTGAATTGGCGGACTACGCTTTTCCCGCTGCCAATCAGCCGATTATCGATGCACTGCAATCGGCATTACAGCCGAACTGACTGACCGCGCAACCTCCCCAACGCCGGTTAGGCAGGTTGCAGGTCAATGCCGGGTGACACCACCGTTTTCGGCATCTGAATCTGCATCGTCTGGCGGCATGGTCTCATCGCCCGGAATACTGAACTGTTCACTGGCCCAGGCGCCAAAATCCAGCTGTTGACAGCGCTTGCCGCAAAATGGCCGATAGGGTGAGTCCTCTCCCCAGATCACGGATTTTTTGCAGGTGGGGCAGTTTACGGTAAGGGCTTTTGATTCATTCATACTGACATCAGACACTGTTGTTGGAGGGATGGAGCTGTTATTAATTCATTGAAAGTTAAGCCATTATTGACCATACATTACTCGCCATATGCTAATAGCGATAAAGTGAAAGCCCGAATGTTACGGCATATTCACCGATTTATCATCCGGGCTTCTGACACCTCTGTTATGACCGCTCTCGCAGTTTTCTATTGCCCGGTGTGCTGGGCTGCCAACGCCAGATAGCGCTGATGCAGTGCCGCCACGGCCGGCTCCAATGCCGCCAGTGGGCCATCATTATCGATGATGTCATCCGCCCTGCCGAGTCGTCCATAGCGGCTGATCTGGGCATCCATAATGGCGCGAATCTGTGCCTCATCGCCACCGTCACGTTGTATGGCACGGGCCACCTGGGTCGCCTCGCTGACATCCACCACCAATATCCGGTTCACCAATGTATGCTGCGAGGTTTCCAGCAGCAGGGGCGATTCCAGAATAGCGTAAGGGCTGGCGGCATTAGCCAGAGCCTCGTCTATCAGCACTGCAATGGCCGGATGTAACAAGGCTTCCAGCCACTGCCGTTGTTTGGGATCGGCAAACACCGCGCCCCGCAGCCAGGCACGGTTCAGAGAGCCGTTTTCCTTCAGCACCGGGCCCCCAAAATGGGTACGGATTTCCGCCAATGCCGGCGAACCGGGCAGAACGGCCTCGCGCGCCGCCTGATCGGCATCCACCACAGTGATACCGTGCTCTCGAAATAACTGTGCCACGGCACTTTTGCCGCTGCCGATGCCGCCAGTCAGACCTACGGTAAACATGATGGAGTCGCTCACAGGAAAGTTGAAAACCTACTAATTACGGGGGAAAGCATAACCGAGCTAAACATCACCGAACAACGTCCGTCGATGGCATCGCTCAGAACAGCGTCAGGTAACTCGTGATCAGGGTTTCGCCCCAGAGCAGGGCAATCCAGCCAGCCGCTGCCAGGTAGGGGCCGAACGGAATGGGTATCTGCCTGTCCCGCCCCAGCAGAATAACCATCAGCAGGCCCACCACGGCGCCCACCAGCGACGACAGTAAAACGATCAACAGCAATTGTTGCCAGCCCATCCAGGCACCCAGTGCTGCCAGCAGTTTGAAATCCCCGTGGCCCATGCCCTCCTTGCCGGTCACCAGCTTGAACAGCCAGAACACGGACCAGAGACTGAGGTAACCTGCTGCCGCACCAATCACAGCACTGTCCAGCGAGGTGAACAGGCCGTTGACGTTGACCAGCAAACCCAGCCACAGCAGGGGCAGGGTGATGCCATCCGGCAGTATTTGCTCGTTGAAGTCAATGCCGGTAAGCGCCAGCAGACTCCAGCTGAACAGTAATGCCAGCGCGGTGGTCGCCGTCAGACCAAACTGATACACCACCATTACAGTCAGCAGGCCGGAAACCAACTCAACCAGCGGATATTGCAGGGAAATGGCGGCACGACAGTGCGCACAGCGGCCGCGCAGCAGGAGGTAGCTCAACAGTGGGATGTTCTGAATAGCCTTGATCGGGGCACCACATTGCGGACAGTGGGAGGCGGGAAAGACCACATTGAGCGGTTCCGGCACGGCCTCTGAATCCGGTTCGATCTCCAGAAACTCCTGGGAATCCCGGCGCCAGGTGGCGGCCAGTTGTCGGGGCAGGCGGTAAATCACCACATTGATGAAGCTGCCCACCAGCAAGCCCAGTATCAGACTGACAGCCAGCACTGGCGCAACGGATAAACCCAGCATGTCGGGCATCGGTTAGGGCCTGTTAACACTAATTGGATTATCTCTGCTGGCGGTCATTTTTGCCTCCGGCTAGGCGGAATGAGCAAAGTTTAGTCACTCTAAATGAGCGAATTTCAACAACGCTGGAGGCAAAAATGTCCCCAGCCCAAAGGGTTGCGGCTAAAAAAACGCCACTCTTCGTTGCTCGTCTCTGATTTGGAATCACCAAACTACGCTCCTCGCGCCTTGATTGGCGCTTTTTGAGCCACAACAGTGGCAATCCAATTAGTGTTAACAGGCCCTAGATCACCGCGCCAAGTTTGAAGATCGGCAGGTACATGGCAATCAGCAGGCCGCCCACCAGAACCCCCAGCACGGCCATAATCATTGGCTCCAGCAGGGTGGTCAGGTTATCCACGGCATTGTCGACCGCCTCTTCGTAGAACACGGCAGACTTCTCCAGCATGTCGTCCAGCGCGCCGGACTCTTCACCGATTGAGGTCATTTGCAGCAGCATTACAGGGAACTTGTTGGTTGTTTTGAGGGCCTGATGAAGCTGAATCCCCGTGGTGACATCGTCCCGGACCTTGTAAATGGCCTCCCGGTAAACAGCATTGCCCGCCGCCCCCGCCACCGACGTGAGCGCATCCACCAGCGGCACCCCGGCGGCAAAGGTGGTGGAGAGTGTGCGGGCGAACCGGGCGATAATGGCCTGGTACAGAATGTTGCCCACCACCGGCACTTTCAGTATGTATTTATCAATGAACGCATCAAACTTCGTTGAGCGCCGTTTGGCTTCACGGAAGATCAGAAAAAAGGCGACCAGGCTGACTATCCAGATAAACCACCACTCCTGTGCCGTATTCGACAGGCCCAGTACGAATAGGGTAAACGCGGGCAGGTCGGCCCCGAAGTTACTGAAGGTTTGGGCAAACACCGGTACCACTTTGACCAGCAGTATCCCGGTCACAACCACTGCCACCAGCACAACGGCAATCGGATAGGTGAGGGCTTTTTTGATTTTGGCTTTCAGGGATTCAGTTTTTTCCTTGTAGGTGGCAATCCGGTCCAGCATGGTTTCCAGCGCGCCAGCCTGTTCGCCAGCGCCAACCAGGCTGCAAAACAGGTCATCAAAGTGTTTGGGATGTTTGCGCAGGGCGCCCTCCAGGCTGATCCCTGAGGAGACGTCATCGCGAATGGTGTAAATAATCTCGCGCAGGGTTTCTTTATCGGCACCTTCACCGACCAGATCAAAGCTTTGTACCAGCGGTACACCCGCCTTCATCATGGTGGCCAACTGGCGGGTGAAGATTGCGATATCCTGGGGTTTTACGGGTTTCTGGCCGGTGAACAGGGGCTTGGCCTTTTTCTTGACCCGGCTGGCGGCAATACCCTGCTTGCGGAGCTGGGCTTTCACCATTACTGCGCTGCTCGCTTTAAGTTCGCCCTGGATGGGCTTGCCTCTTTTATCCTTGCCCTTGTAGGTATAGACCTGTGCCGTTGTTGCCATGGATTAGTCCTTGGTTACCCGATTAGCCTCTTCCAGGCTGATTATACCTTCGCCCGCACGACGAAGTGCCGACTGGCGCAAAGTTCTGAAGCCTTCTTCGATGGCCGCCTGCTCAATTTCAATGGAATTGCCGCCTTCCATAATGAGCCGGGCGATTCTGGGTGTCACTTTCAACACCTCGTAAATCCCCACCCGTCCTTTGTAGCCGTTGGTGCATTTCGGGCAGCCGACCGGGTGAAACAGGGTCAGCTCCTCCAGGGGGCGGCCAATGGTCTCAAAACCCTCATCGATCAGGATATTATGGGGTATATCGTCAGCGGGCTTTTTGCAATGCACGCAGAGTCGCCTGCCCAACCGCTGGGCAATAATCAGGTTTACCGAGGTGGCCACGTTGAACGCGGGTACGCCCATATTGAGCAGTCGGTTGAGAGTTTCCGGGGCACTGTTGGTGTGCAGGGTGGACAACACCAGGTGACCGGTCTGGGCTGCCTTGATGGCGATTTCGGCGGTATCCAGGTCGCGAATCTCACCCACCATGATTACATCCGGATCCTGTCGAAGGAAAGCCCGCAGCGCCTCCAGGAAAGTGAGTTTCACTTTGTAATTGATCTGTACCTGGTTGATGCCCGGCATGTTGATTTCCACCGGATCTTCGGCCGTGGAGATATTGCGTTCGGTGGTGTTGAGAATATTCAGGCCGGTGTAAAGCGAGACAGTTTTACCGCTACCGGTGGGGCCGGTCACCAGAATCATGCCCTGGGGTTGGTTCAGCACATCCAGGTACATCTGCTTCTGGTCTTCTTCATAGCCGAGGTTTTCAATACCCACCTGGGCGCTGGTGGGATCAAGAATCCGCAGTACGATTTTCTCGCCGAACTGGGTGGGCAGAGTGTTCACCCGAAAATCGATGGCCCGGTTCTTTGAAATCCGCAGTTTAATCCGGCCATCCTGGGGTACGCGCCGCTCGGAAATATCCATCTGTGACATCACCTTCAGGCGCGCCGCCAGCCGTGGGGCCAGATTGGCCGGGGGCTTGGTGACTTCGCGCAGTATACCATCGGTCCTGAACCGCACCCGGTAGGTTTTTTCATAGGGTTCAAAGTGAATATCCGAACATCCCTGTTTGATGGCGTCCAGCAGCAGTTTATTGATAAACCGCACAATCGGGGCATCGTCTACATCGCTGGAGTCAATGCCAGCGCCGCCGCCTTTGTTATCCTCGTCGACGGCCTCAATATCCAGGTCATCGAGGTGCACATCATCCATGGTGCCGAGCGCATCACCCATTTCATGTTCATCCTGCTCATGCAGGTAGGCATCCAGCGCCCGCTCCAGTTTGTCGTGTTCCACCAGCACCAGCTCAACGGACAGGCCGGTCTGAAAGCGCACCTCGCTCACCGCCTGGTGGTTGGTGGGGTCGCTCACTGCCAGAAACAGGCGGTTGGCCCGCTTGAACAGGGGCAGAACCTGGTGCTTGCGAATCAGCTTTTTCTCGACCAGCTCTTTCGGGCTCGACTCGATGTTGTGGGCGGAGAGGTCGTAGAGTGGTGTGCCAAATTCATTGGCCGCAACCGCGGCGATCAGGCTAGGAGCCAACAGGTTATTGTGAGTCAGGTAATGCACCAGGTTGGACTGGTCGCTTTCACATTCTGCCAGTGCCTGCACGGCAATATTTTCTTCCAGCAACTGATCCGTTACCAGACGTTTGGCCAAGCCTTTCAATGTATCGGTTTGTTTCATGGGCGGACAGATACTCAGCGGCTAATAAAGAAGTAGAAGTAGTAGAACCAGCCGTGATGGTAATACAAGGTGACGGCGGGAGCCATAGTCTGGCAATCGGTTGTCAACCCCGTTGGCTGCGGCGTAACCAATTAATGATGGCTGGCGGCTGAATCGCGCCCGCATTTAATGCCTGGTCCCGGGTGCCGGTCCGGAAGATCGGCACTGGTGGGGCATTGCCTCTGGCTGAATGCGCCATGACCGCCGGGTCTGGTTATAAACTGACAAAAATTGTCAGTCTGCGGTGAGCGCTAACCCTTGATGTCCGCCGATCCATTATTTGGCACGGTAAATGCTAGACATATACCCTGCAACAACGCCAAATGGCATTTAGTGATTTCATGGGAGAAATACAATGAAGAAAATACAACAGGGTTTTACCCTTATCGAACTGATGATCGTGGTCGCGATTATCGGTATTCTGGCCGCCGTGGCACTGCCTGCCTACCAGAGCTACGTGGTTAAGGCGAAAATGTCTGAAGTGATCCTGGCCACCAGCCAGTGTCGTACTGCAGTAACCGAAACCTACCAGACCGCCGATTCAGCTGCTCTGGCGGCGCTCGGGAGCGACGGTTGGGGTTGTGGTGAAGGCAGTGGCCCTGCAGGTGGTAACGGTATTACCAAATACGTTGCAAGTATTCATACAACCGGTAGTGGTGTAATCAATGTCACCGTCCAAAACCTGGATTTAGATGCTGCTGCGGGCAGTCAAGTCCAACTGATCCCTTATGCCGATAGTACCACCCCAATGGCGACCACTGACGCAGGTAAACAGGTGTACATGTTTAAGTGCAAGCCTGCCGAAACCGAGATGAATAAATACCTGCCCGGTTCCTGTAAAGGATAAGTCCTCACCTGGGCAATGTGAATGTGATTGCTACTGGATCAGGTTCACGACTGAGGTAAACAAAACCCTGCCTGGATGACCTGGCAGGGTTTTTTCATGAATGAAGCTTATTACCAGCAGATGAAATTGATTATGACGGATACTCCCGAGACAGGCGCCATCCAGTCCGCCAGCCCGGACCAGCAAGCGCCTCCACTACACCGACCGATTACACTCTACGCCTGGTTGATTTTGGGCTTTCTGGTGGTGGTGCTGGTGGCCAACTTCTATCAGGTGTTGATTGTGGCGCCGGACAACGTGGACATGAAAGCCTTTTATCAGGCGCTGCTGGTCAGCCCCGGCTTCTGGTGGGATCTGGGCTATTTTGTGCTGGCTATGGTGGCCATTCATCTGGCCTGGTTATTTTTACTGTGGCTGGCTTCCGTTGGCTGGCTAGGCCTGCCTGCGATCAGCCCGAAAAACCGCCAGTTGTTGCCGGTATTGCTGTTTCTGTTGTCGGCGCTGCTGTTGCTGGTGTGGAGCAACCGGCGCTATCCACAGATGCAGGGCAGCGGCTTTCTGAATCAAAGCCCCTGGTTAATGAGTGACGCGGTATTCGTCGGCCTACTGGCGATTTTTGCCGTGGCGATTGTTATAAGCCTGGGTTTTCTGATCCGGCGCAATGCCCGTGTCTGGGGCTCGGCCTGTGTGTTGGCAGTGGGCGCGTTTGGCGTGATGTACGTGTTGAGCACCACAGCCGACAATGCCCAATTTAATGGCGCGGTAGTTAATAGTACGGGGGCCAATGGTGCTGGCGGGCCACCCAATATTTTTATTATCGGTATCGATTCTCTGCGTCCGGACCAGACCGGCTATTTTGGCAACACCACTGGTCTGACGCCCAATGTGGACAAATTTCTGCAACAGAGCACTGTGTTTGAAAATGCCTATACGCCCTATGCCCGAACCTTTCCGGCGTGGATGAGTATTCTTACCGGTGCCGAGCCGGTCAACCACAATGGCCGCTATAATCTGACTAACCATAAATATATAGACAAAAACCGCGCCCTGGGGCGCTGGCTGCAGGACAGTGGCTATCGCTCAATTTATGCGATGGACGAAAGACGCTTCAATAACATTGATGAAACCTTCGGCTTCGATGAGGTAGTCGGCCCCGAGTACGGTGCACTCAACTTCATGCTGGGCGGTTTTGATCACCCGCTGGTTAACCTCCTTTGCAATACCGTGGCGGGCAAGTGGCTGTTCCCGAATATGTACCTGAACCGGGGGCGCGACATGAACTACGACCCCGAGCGGTACAGCCAGGCCATCCTGGATGCCGTGGTCCGTGAGCCGGACAAGCCAGTGTTTTTAGCCGCTCACTTTGTGTTGCCCCACTGGCCCTGGTTATCACGGGAGTGGGAGCCATTGGAGGGTGAGCCCTATAGCGAAGACCCCGCCGAGCAGTCGTTTTACCGCTACCGCATGATGCTGAAGCAGGTAGACCGGCAATTCGGTCAGTTTATGGCGGATCTGGAGGCGACCGGTGCGCTGGATAATGCCTACGTGTTTTTTATGTCGGACCATGGTGACGGGTTTGACTTGCCGACCGATGAGTTAACAGCGGCGCGGGACGATGCCATCTTTGAGGTATATACCACCACCCGTGGCCACGCCACTAACCTGCTCAATCTGGGCCAAAGCCGTGTGCTACTGGCGGCGAAAAGTTACGGCAACGACGATTTCGGTCCGGCGCTCCGCGCCGGTAACGGCTCACTGATGGATATTGCTCCGACGATCTCAGAAGTGCTGGACAACCGCTTCGCAGATAAGTCGTTCGATGGCCTATCAATGCTCTCTGCAACTGATACTGAACTGGCAACCCGGCCACTATTTATGGAAACCGGGGTGATTGTCACCGAACTGACCAAGGACGAGATAGATAAAAAACGCCTACTGACCCAGACCGTGGGCATTTACGCCACCGATGCTGCCGGCAAGCTGGTTGTTCGAGATGACTTCCGGGACATGATTATCAGGAGTAAACACCGCGCCGTGGTCAAAGGTGACTGGCAGTTGACCCTGATCCCCAGCATGGGCGAGCACATGGTGCTGATTAACATCCCCGAAAAAAAATGGTGGTCGCTGGATCAGTATGAAGGTGATGTCGACACCGCTGGTATGCTCCGCGATCTATGTGAGCATTATAAGAACGACGTCGGATTTGATGCGGCGGGGGTGTGTGCGAAGGTGGCTCAATAAGTATGAAAAATGATTATTTGAAAGCGCAAACTTTTTATGGATACCTAAAGTTCTAGGGAAGTGATGGATATTTTAAGAGGCAATAAACGCTTTTCTACGTTCCTTGTATTTTTGGGTTTTTTCATTTTTGTTTGTGTTCTTAATTGGGACGCTCGTTACGAAAAACCTGTGTGGGATACGGTAGGCGGTGTTTTTGCTCCAGCGATTTACCTCTATGAGACAGGGTTTGATTTCCGTGCCTTGCTGAATGAGCCTGGTTTCCCTCAAGCAGGGCCAAATGTGCATGTGTATTCGCCGATTACGTTTGTGACCGCGGCCGTGATGTGGTTGTTTGACGGTGGCAAGGCTCCTGTCTACCTATCGCTTCATCTGATTCAGTTTGCGCTCACTGCAATATTGTTGACAGTAGTTTTTAGTCTGAGCAGATCAGTTTTTGGCGTTTTTACAGCGTTATTAATAACAGTTGCAGTAGTGCTGTTTCCGCCTTTCCTGATCCAATCAAGATATATGTATATGGAGATTGGTGGAAGTCTATGCGTAATACTCGCCTTCTCAAATTGGGTAAAGAAAAACTATTTTTGGTCTGCTATCGCTGCAATCGGAGCCTGTATTGTCAAATCTTTCGGATTGCCGGTAGCGGTATGTCTCGCGCTCCTTTTTATGCTCGAGAAAGGTGAAAAAGCCAAGCGTTTCACCTATATCCTCATGATGGTGGTATTGGGTGCTGGAGTTGAACTGCTGCGCTGGATGCAGGGAACCAATATGGCGCCAGCCAACAATACTAACTATATAGGTTATTTGATTCATCAGTTTCACTCCAGGCTTACGCAGACCCCCGATTTCTATCTGATATTGCTCTTTCTTATCATAGGCGGATGGTGGTATCTACTGAAGAACGGGAGTGCGCTCAAAGGAAAATTTGTACTGGAAGGTCAAGAAGTAGGAGATATAGAGACCGGAAAAAGGGTGTTGCTCGGCGGCATATTGATGGTAAGTGCATTCGTGGGTTTTATTGGTGTAGTGCCGCTCTCTGGTATGGGATTTTACCCACTCACGAGGTACTACATCTGGATTTGGCCTGTAATGGTTATAACGCTTGTCGCGCTAATTTCGTGTGGAAGTGGTGGGTCGTGGCGAAAAAATAAAAAAGATGGCTATGCTATAAAGCTCTTTGTGAATGTTGTTGTCTTGGCGATGATAGGCCTTTTTTGGTGCAACAAAGCTGGGGAATACTATCCAAATTATGGTAAAGATATTACAGCATTTTCTATTGCTGAGCGTAGTATGGAATACATATCCTTCAATGAAATGCAAAGTTCTCTATTGAGGTCTGCAGAAAATATAAATGACCAAGATGTTTATCTAAATCTCTTTGACACCTACTATGCATCAAGTCCGATAATGGGATATGTTGATGATTATAAAGAGAATTTTAGGAATATTTTGACATATCATAACAATCAGGCTGACTTGAGTGAATACCCCGATAACTTTGCCTTGGTGCTAAGTAATATATCTCATGGAGGACAATATATGTCTGCCTTAATATACCAAGCACTAAAGGCGCCCGATAAATATGAGGTGAAAATTTTGGATAACTATAATATTGACGGTTTTACGGGTTCAATTGTGGGCATCTCGAAGGTTAGTAACTAAATATAGCCAGTGTGAGATGTTTCTTGCGAAATCGTATTAGAGCTCAGAAATGATGGATCAAATCAGTAATAAGATTGGCACGCTGGCTATAGTAGTTCCTTGTTATAACGAGTCTGAAATTATTGAACACACAATTTCTGTGCTCTTACAGAAGTTAGAAAATTTGATCGATAAAGCTCTTATTTCTCCATTAAGCTTCCTCTGTTTGGTCGATGATGGCAGTAAAGATATAACATGGAGTTTGATTGAGAAAAACATTCAAATAAAAAATAGTAAAGCTAGTGTCAGCGCCATAAAACTTGCGGGTAACGTCGGCCACCAAAAGGCCATGTTGGCCGGTATAGAATACTGTGGTGGTAAGTGTGACATTCTGTTGACCACTGATGCTGATTTGCAGGACGATTTGAGCGTTTTGGAAGAAATGTTAGGTGAGTATTACGAAGGGTCTGAAGTTGTTTTTGGGGTCAGAAATGATAGGCGATTAGACAGTTGGTGGAAACGAAATACGGCTAATCTCTATTACCATATTCTTAATTATATGGGAGTGAAGACACTAAAGGATCATGCTGACTTTCGATTAATGAGCCGCAAAGCAGTGAACTCCTTGTCCAGTTTTGTTGAGAGTAATATATACATTCGAGGAATATGTGTGGCAATGGGGTTCCCAAGCTCTATTGTTTATTATGGGCGGCAAGCAAGAGTCGGGGGCAACCCTAAATACTCATTATCAAAAATGTTTTCTTTGGGGTGGGACGGGATAACTTCTTTTAGTGTTTTTCCGTTGCGCCTAATATCGCTGATGGGCCTTTTTGTCTTTTTAGGCTCTTTAGTTGTTGCAGTAAGAATCGTTTATGCAAGTATTTATCTTGATACTACTGTCCCTGGGTGGTCGTCTATAGTATTGCCTATCTTCTTATTGGGCGGTATCCAGCTTTTATCGTTGGGGATTATTGGGGAATATATCGCAAAGACTTATATCGAAACCAAGAGAAGACCTAGATACTTAATTGATGAAGTGCTTGAGGGAGTTAAAGAGCCTCATGCAAAGTAGCCCTCAAAATAACAATCCGTTAGTTAGTATTTGTATTCCAACTTTTAACGCTGAAAAATATATAAAAAAAACTATAAATTCTATCGTCAATCAATCTTACAAAAATATTGAAATAATAATTTTAGATGATTGCTCAACTGACTCAACCATGAAGATAATTAGATCAATTGATGATCCGAGAATCAAAATATTTCAAAATGAGTTTAACTTGGGGCCGCAAGAAACATGGAGCAAACTGATTGACCTTGCAGAAGGAAGATTTTTTAAAATAGTTTGCCATGATGATGTGTTGTACGAGGAGTGTGTTGCGGTACAGGTCAAGATGTTGGAAGAAAATGGTCAGGTAATTCTAGTCGCTTCAAATAGAGATATTATCGATAAGAATGATACAGTTGTTTTTTCTCCAGACCGATTCCGTCAAGATAATAGGGTTTCAGGAAGGAAGTTATTGCGGTCATGTCTTCGCAAAGGGACTAATATTATCGGTGAGCCACATGCTGTCATGTTCAGAATGTGTGTGATTCGAAGAGAGTCTATTAAATTTAGCGATAATTTTTATCTTATAGATTTAGAGTTTTATTCGGAAGTTTTGTTGTATGGAGACGCCTTTTTGATAAGCCGAAAATTGTCGGCATTTCGTGTATACAAGGAGGCCGGTAGTTACCGATTGTTGATGAATCAATCAGAAAGTTTTATAAAATTTGTCGAAAAATTGAAAAAGAGAGGTGATTATACAATATCCTTCTTTGATTTTTTTCTAGCAAAAACTATGTCTCTGGGTAACCAGTTAGGAAGGATTTTGTTTTATCGATTGCTTTAAGATCAACAATACCCAAGAGAGTGAAATATCCAGAATATTTGGTTTATCTAGTGATTTTTTGATTGTTGATTTATAAGGATGGACATGTGGGGGTGTTGAGAGGACATGTTGAGTTGAGTGCAGAAGAATTTATATGCAGGCTGTGCGGTAATGCCGATGCTTCAGAATACCTTATAGGTTGCCCCGACTATTTCCTCAACAATAGATTGGTTGTTGATTACCTAAGGTGCAATAAATGCAAAATGGTTCAGCAGCATCCAATACCTAAGGATATTCAGTCGCTATATAGTAACTACCCAATTCACAGGCCTCGAAATTTTTTCCAACGTTTGGCTCGCAGGCTTTTCCACAAAATTTACTTTCAACCTCAAGAGAACTCAAAAAATAAAGTACTATTAGATTATGGTTGTGGTGACGGATCATTTCTTCAGGAAGTTAAAGAAAACTTTAAGCAGGCGTGTGGTTATGAGCCGGGAAAAGATTGCGCAGTAAATCTGTCAAAAAGACTTGAAGAAATAGAGGTGTTTGGAAATAAAGAGGAACTATTATTTGAAAAAACAAATACTTTCGATATTGTGACAGCGCATTTTGTTGTTGAACATGTGGATGACCTTCATGGCACCTTTATGATTTTTAACAAACTGTTAAAGAGAAATGGTTTTTTATATATAGCAGTTCCAAATATAGGTTCATGGGAGTCTTTGCTTTTTAAGAGAAAATGGCATGGATTAGATGCTCCTCGTCATTTGCTTTTTCCTGAGCCGGAACATTTTAAATTTCTGGCTGAAAAGTATAAATTTTCAGATTTGAAAACTAGGTATGCCCCTTTTTCAAATACACTAGCGGCGAGCATGAGCACTACTTTGTTTGGGCGTTATAGTGGTTTTTTCATGGCGTTGCTAACGTTGCCAAGTTGGGTCGTTTCTCTTTTCGCCCCCCAGGGGTCTCTTGTCGTTGAAATGAGGAAATCTGGTGAGTTAATGGAAGATGCAGACTAGCATTCTTTAAAGAAAGGCTGTTTTTTTGCTCCTCTAAAAACTATGTATTTCATGATGACGAAAGAGCTTGCTGTGATTGGAACAATGGCTGCGCCTCCGGCCATATAAGAATTAGCTCCTAGGCCAATAAATATTTTTATGAGAGCTAAATATAGTAAATATATAAGTGTCCATGCAGAAATAAATTTTAAAAGTGACCTTACTGAATGATGTTTAAATACTACTTTGCTTTGGGTTAGGTAGCTGAAAGCGATACCTGTAATTAGCGATGTCAAGCTGGCTATTTCTACCGAAACTGAGATGCTGATAAAAGCTGCATAAACAGAATAGCTAAATGCCGTATTGAAAATACCAACAATTAGAAACCTAATGCAGGTGAAATCATAAAACATAGCAGTGATAGCTCTTTTTAACCGGATTTGTAGATTCATAAACGAATGCGGGCAATATAGCCAAAGCTAAGCAATGGGAAAAATCTTTCGACACATTTTACAGTGACTTCGGCGGTTTTGGCGGCAGTTCGTTTGATACCGGTGGAGCTTAGTATCATTTCGGTTGCGTAGAAGTGATAAGGGATAATACTCCATTTTTTAAATTTAGCTCGTTGGCAGAGAGTGTTTAGTATTTTAAACGTGAATGTATGAATATGATCTTGGTGTTGCACTTCTCGTCCCATCGTTCCCAGTAGAGTGTTTGCAAATGAAACGCCATTTGGGGTTGAAATGATCAGCTCCTTCCCTGGGAGGGCTTCTTTGATGTTTTTGAAGAATAACAAGGGGCTTTCAATGTGCTCAATAAATTCTCCAGCTATTACGATATCAAAATTGTATTGATCGAAATAACTAGCAGCGGGTGAGACACCGTCACCTCTATAGATTATAGATTTATCTGACGTTCGAATTCCTTCGGTGGGTATTTTCTCAGAGTTATCAATGCCAACGACTTTTCTAGAAGTTTGAGCGATTCGCTTATGTAACCAATATTTCGTATTCCTTTTTTCTAAGGCCGTCTCGTCTAGGCAGCCTATGTCAAGAACCACCTTGTCCCTGCATGCTTCTGAAATGTATTGAAGCCTGTCTTCAGGTCGAAGAACTGATAGCTTTTCTAGGGTTTCGTAGTTAATTTTTGTTTGCACGGGTTTCCAGAGTTGGGCGTATTGAGTTGGAAGAATAAACACACTTTTTGATTCAGACAAGACTATATACTCGTGACTGAGTTTCTTTAGAGCGTGAGTGAGAATCCGGATCATCTCCGAACTAGCTATTCAATCCTTCCACATAGGTGTTCTGGGTCGGCTTGCCGTACAAATGAATATTGAAATTTCTGATAAGCCTAGGTGACATGCTGCATTTGAGCGTAATTTTCTAAATGTTCCGCGTCAGGAAGATATCCTCCTGCACTGATTTGTTGGCGAGCTATTAACCCAACGAATGAATCACGTAGTTCATATAACGTTTGACCTGTACTCCAATGCCCGATTTTTTTGCAGGCGGTAACGACGGCTGTCGGTTTACCGGGTTGGTTTTTCTCGCCAGCTGCTGTGGTGCACGGTGGTAGTGTTCGGTCAGCAGGCTGGTGAGTACGGTGTAGCTTTCATTGGCGGTAAAGATCAGGCTCATCGGGGCGTTGTAGTGATACTGCTCCGAGTAGGTTTCGCCGGTGTGGCTGTTGAAGGCCAGGGCGGGATGGAAGTGCCACAGGGCGACGGGGATGTCGTCCCAGCGATCATCCCACGCCCAGGGCGGTTTGGGGCGGGACCAGGCGCGCTTTTCAAAGTCGTTGGAAGCGAAGAATTTGCCAATCTGAATTTCCCTGCCGGTGGAATCTGTGCCCAGCACGATGGTGTCTTCGAACAGGGTCGTGGCGTGATTGCCTGAGGTGGCGTGGGTTTTAGCCAGGCGGTACCAGGGTTTCAGGCTGGCGAGCCGGTAGCCGATATTGTATTCGGTGTGGTCGTCGATGCCGGGGGCAATCAGCCCGTCCGGGTCGCTGGCCAGTCGCAGGATTTTGCTGTTGCTGGCCAGTTCGTCGAAATCTGCGGGGTTGGCGCAGCGCACGCCGTGCCCCATGCTCTGGACGAACAGGACAATGTGGGTGCCGCCCTCGAACAGGCTGCGGGTCTGGATGGGTTCGGTGCCTTGGGATTCGCCGGTGCGGTTGCACAGGAAGAAACGGTTGTGGAACCAGGTTTCCACCAGGGTAACCTGCATGCTGGTCTTGTCGATGCGCAATTGGATGCCTTCGTTGTCACCGTCGTGAAAAGTGGCGTCAGAGAGGGCTTCCCGCACGGGCAAATCATAATCCTTGACGTGATAGAGCATGTAAGTGAGGTAGTAGGCGTCATGGGTTTCGGCGATGACTTCACCGTGGACCACAGCGGGCACTGTGCCTAGGCTCAGGGCTTTGCTCACGTTGTTGCGCGGGTCGGTGTCGCCGTCGAAAAAGATGTCGGTGGGAATATCCCACAGTGGTTCGTGACCCATTTTGTGAAGGATGGTGGGGCTGTAGCTTGCCAGTAGCTGGTCATAAAACTGGTCGCGTGGCAGTGTCGGGTCCGGCGGTTGGGATGCCTTATCCACATAGCCGGGCAGTGTGACCTGCAGGTCTGAGGGCCATTCCTCCAGTGCCCTGCCTGGCCAGTGGTGAGTGGGGTTGTAGCTGGTCGATGAGATCGGTCGCTGTGTATCTTCGTCGTCATCCATCGGTTGTGCCATCAGCTGGGTATTGATGACGATCAGCATTTCAAGCAACAGCAGGATGGACAGTGGCAGACCGATCAGGCCGTAAAGCAGCAGGCCGAGAGCCGTGTTGACACGTGAGTGCCACCGGTCGCCACGCAGCCGCGCAGGGAGCCACAGACAGGCCCGATAAATGGTGATGGGGAACAGCACCACATCCTTGCAGGTTTTTCTTAGCATCAATGATTATTAAAAATAGTTATTATTTTTAGGGGTTGGTCGAGTCGGCGCCTGGGCAGATTAGCTGTGCGAAGTGTAATCCGGCAAAAGCCGTCTGGATAGATAGCAGAGCGGAGTTTTGTGGTTTTTTAAACGGTGCCCGGGATAAGTGACCGGGTGTCAGGTTGCCGGGGATGTGTGCCGCCTGAAAACCGGCAGGTGGTCTGCCTCCAGACGGATACCGAGCATTTCACCGATTTCGTGTTGGTGATGGCTCTGCACCAGACAGAGTACTTTCTGTCCGCTCTCCAGGCGCAGGGTGTAGAGGTATACAGCACCGCGAAAGGCCCTGGCGACGATTTCAGCTTGCAGGTGGCTGTCTTCAACGTGAATGACGTCGTCGGGACGCAGCAATAGGTCGACTATTTTGGCAGGTGAGGTGGCTTCGCCGGGTTCCAGATCACCGGTGACTATCCCCAGTTCGGTGCGCACCTGTTTATCGTTGATGATCATGCCCGGCAGCAGCACCCCCTGGCCGATAAAGTCGGCGACAAAGCGGTCGGCAGGCCGGTGGTAAAGGTCAAACCCCGTGCCCCACTGGTGCAGTGCTCCCTCTCCCAGTACGCCGATATGGTCTGCCATGGCAAAGGCTTCGTTCTGGTCGTGGGTCACCAGAATAGCGGTGATGCCATCTTTGCGCAGCAGTTGGCGCACGTCACGAGCCAGTTGTTCGCGCAGTTCCGAGTCCATACTGGAAAAAGGTTCGTCGAGCATTAGGATATCCGGGCGCGGCGCCATGGCGCGCGCCAGTGCGATGCGCTGTTGCTGGCCACCGGAAAGCTGGTGGGGGTAGTGGTTGCGGGAGTCCTGCATCTCCACCAGCCTGAGCAGTTCGTCGACCCGTTGCCGGCGCTGTCCGCGTGGCATTTTGCGCAGGCCGAAGGCGATGTTCTGGGCCACGGTGAGGTGGGGGAACAGGGCAAAGTCCTGAAACACCATGCCGATGTGGCGCTGTTCCGGCGGCAGTATTTTGTCGGGGCCGGAGACGATCCGACCGCGCAGTTCGATCTGTCCGGCGGAAATCGGTTCGAAGCCGGCGATGGCTCTCAATAGGGAGGTTTTACCGCAGCCTGACGGCCCGACAAGGCAGGCGATTTCACCCGCTTCGAGGGAGAAGGAGATATGTTGCAGGATACTTGTTCCGGCGTAGTTGATTTGCAGGTCCGTGACGGTGAGTTGCGATGTCATGTCATGGGGTATCCCTGGTGACGGCCACCCGGCGGGTCCGGGTAATGGTCCAACTGATCAAGATGACCGGCAGTATACCAGCAGCGACGATGGCCAGGGCAGCGGGCGCGGCTTCGGCGAGGCGTTCATCCGATGCCAGTTCGTAGGCGCGCACGGCGAGGGTATTGAAGTTGAAGGGCCTCAAAATCAGGGTGGCCGGGAGCTCTTTCAGGACGTCGACAAAGACCAGCAGCAGGGCTGTGAGCAGGGAGCCTTTCAGCATCGGCACGTGCACCTGTCTGAGGATTTGCAGGGGGCCATAACCGAAGGAGCGACCGGCTTCGTCCATGGATGGGGTGATTTTGCTCAGGCCGCTGTCCACCGTTTGCAGCGACACGCCGAGAAACCGGGTCAGGTAGGCAAAAATCACGGCCACCACGGTGCCGCTGAGCATCAGCCCGGTGGAGATATCGAAATTGCTGCGCGCCCAGCCATCAATGCTGTTGTCGATAAAGGAAAAAGGGATCATAACGCCCACCGCAATCACCGGGCCGGGTACCGCGTAGCCCATGCCCGCCAGCCGGACGGCACCCTGTAAAACCTTGCCCGGAAACAGTCGTTGGCTGTAGGCCAGCAGTAAAGCCAGCAGCAGAGCCAGCACGGCGGCGTAACTGGCCAGCTCGAGACTGTTTGACACCAGTCCGATGAACCGCGCGTCGAGGACCTGGTCGGCAACGCTGACCGTCCAGCCAAGCAATTGAGTGGCTGGCAGCAGAAATCCCAATGCGACGATACCGAAGCAGAAGCCGCTTGCTGCAACGGCTCGCATGCCCCGCAGTGAATAGCGGTGGATATCCTGATGGCGGCGGCTGGTGTGGTGGTAACGGGCGCGGCGTCGGGAGTAGCGCTCCACCAGAATCAGAATCATCACGAAACACATCAGCCCTGCAGCCAGTTGGGCCGCGGCGGCGGCATTGCCGATGCCGAACCAGGTGCGGAAGATGCCGGTGGTAAAGGTGGAGACTCCGAAATATTGCACGGTGCCAAAATCCGCGAGGGTTTCCATCAATGCCAGCGACAGCCCGGCGATTATTGCCGGTCGCGCCAATGGCAGGGCGACAAACAGGAAAGTGCGCCATGGCCCGTTGCCCAGAGTGCGGCTGGCATCCAGCACGCAGATGGACTGATTGAGAAAGGCGGCGCGGCTGAGCAGGTAAACGTAGGGGTAGAGCACCAGCGTGAGCATGATGGCGGCCCCTTCGATTGAGCGAAGATCGGGGAAATAATAATCCCCGTAGCCCCAGCCGGTGAGCTCCCGCAGGGTGGTTTGTACCGGTCCCGAGAAGTCCAGCATGCCGGTGTAGGTGTAGGCGATGATGTAGGCGGGCATGGCCATGGGCAGCAGCAGGGCCCATTCGAAAATGCCCCGGCCGGGAAACTGGCACATGCTGGTAAGCCAGCCGGTGCTCACTCCGATCAGCAGGGTGCCGATGGCGACGCCAAGCATTAGCAGCAGCGAGTTGATAATGTAATCCGGCAGCACCGTGGCGGCCAGATGGCTCCAGATTTCGCCAGTGGGTACAAACACGTAGCTCACCACGACAATCACCGGCAGTGCCAGCAACAGTGCCAGAAGCACTGCGCCGGTACTGATCAGTGTCTGTTGTTGTCGTGGAGAGTCTGGCATTTAGAGAGGGCTTGGCGGGCTGCTAGCGCCAGCCGGCCCGATCCATCAGGCGCAGGGCCTCGCCATTGCCGGCTCCCAGCTTATACAGTTCCACCGGGTCCGCCTTGAAGGTGCCCCAGCTGCTCAGTACCGGACCAATCTCGATATTGTCGCGGATGGGGTATTCGCCATTTTCACGTGCATACCAGGATTGTGCCGCATCGGTGCTTAAAAATTCCAGCAGGGCAATGGCGTTGTCGCGGTTGGGTGCCGAGGCGGTGACGGCAGCACCGGAGATATTGACGTGAGCGCCACGACCATCCTGGTTGGGCCAGAACACGGCCATTTTCTCGGCGGCAGCCCGTTGCTCTTCGTCATCGCTGGTGAGCATGCCCGCCAGGTAATAGGTGTTGGCGATGGCCAGGTCGCACTGGCCGGCCGCCGCTGCCTTGATCTGGTCGCGATCGCCACCTCTGGGTGGCATGGCGAAATTGGCCACCAGCCCCTTGGCCCATTCTTCGGTGGCCTCCAGGCCATTGGCGGCGATCAGTGATGCCACCATGGACTGGTTGTAGACATTGCTGGAAGAGCGAATACAGATTTTGCCTTTCCATTTAGGGTCGCTGAGGTCTTCGTAGCTGCTCAGTTCGGCCGGATCCACTTTGTCCTTGACGTAAAGGATGGGCCGCGCACGCAGAGACAGACCAAACCAGTGATTGCTGTCATCGCGATACATCACGGGGATATTCTGCTCCAGTGTGGCCGATTCCACCGATTGGGTCAGGTTGGCCTCTTTGGCCCGGTACAGGCGGCCCACATCGGTGGTAAGCAGAATGTCTGCGGGGGAGTTGCGGCCTTCACTTTTCAGGCGCTGAATCAGACCGTCTGCGTCGCCGGTGACCAGATTGACCTCAATACCGGTCTGTTCGGTAAAGGTGTCCAGCAACGGTTTGATCAGCGCCTCGATCCGTGCGGAATACAAGTTGACTTCAGCGGCTGAGGCAACCGCAGTGGAGCAGGCCAGAAGCAGGCCCAGAATACAGTGTGGAAAACGCCTACTGATTTGCATAACACCCTCTCCGGTAGAAACAACCCTTAATGGTAATGAGATTTATTATTAAATGAAACAGTCGCTTTGAGAAATATGTGGCGGATCGTTGCTCTGGATCAAATTATCACCTCTCATTGCAACGGGTGTCATCGGTTTGAAATAAACGGTGGGAAGCGGCTCTTGACCTTCCTATAATGGCCGGTGTCGAGGGGGCAGAGCAGCACGGGTTTCCCCCGGTCGTAGATGCTGACTGAAGGTGAAATAAAAATAACCATGTTGCTTGGCATGTTATTCAGGCGAATTCGCCGTCAATGGTTGCCGACTGGAGCCGGTCAGGTCCCCGGGTGTCCGCGGTGATAAAGAGCGAGGCATGGATTGTGCTGGCGGTATTTGTGTTGATGCTGTCACTCGGCCTGATTTATTTTCTGCGGGGGTTGACTGGTGGAGGTTTCAAGCGCTATGAGCGAGTGGACCGCCAGGGTGGCAGTGCGCTGCTCGGCAAGGGGGTGATGAATTTTGCCGTTTGGTGTGTCGAACCGCTGGTTAGACTGTTACAGCGCTGTTCGATAACACCCAATCAGGTCACGTTCGCGTCTTTGCTGCTCGGCCTGCTTGCCGCGGTGTCGATTGCCTTCGGCCATTTTGGCTGCGGGTTTTTCCTGGCTTTATTGTCCGGTATCAGCGATGTACTGGACGGTATGCTGGCGCGGTTGCAGGCGACATCGGATCGCGGTGGTGTGGTGCTCGATTCAACTATTGATCGCTATGTGGATTTTATGTTGCTGGCGGGGTGTGCGTTGTTTTTCCGCCATCAGACCTGGGCTCTGCTGGGTTGCCTGCTGGCGATTCACGGTTCATTCATGATCAGTTACACCACCGCCAAGGCGGAGGCCATGACGCTGGCCGTCCCCCGGGGTGTCATGAAGCGCACGGAGCGCTACGTTTATCTGTTGCTGGGATTGGCGGCCTCGGCATTCTGGCCGCAGGGCCTGCCGTTGTTGCTGGTGATCTGGGTCCTGGCCGTACTGGGTAATGTCTCTGCAGCGCTACGGTTCAGAGCGCTGTACCTGTCGGCACGGGCGGGCTGACGGGATGTTTTTTCGAGCGCAGACATCGGCTGTGGTGGCCACAGCTATCGATTTTCTGGTGATGATGCTGTGTTTTCAGGTGTTGGGCCTGCCGCTGGCGTTTGCTGTGGCGGCTGGGCCGATCAGTGGCGGGCTGGTAAACTTTTTTCTCAACCGCCGCTGGAGTTTTAAAGCCCATCGGGAGGGTATTGGCTGGCAGATCTACAGCTATATGCTGGTTTGTCTGATTGCCGCCGCGGCCAATGTCGTTGGGGTGTTGATGCTGGTAGCCTACTTTTCGCTGGATTATTTGCTGGCGAGGATATTGGTGGCGATTGTAGTGGCATTGGCTATTAATTATCCCCTGCACCGGCGGGTGGTATTTGTGACCTCTGGCAGGTTTGTCAGTGACGATTAGTGTGTGCTGTTTTTATATTTAAGGAGCCGAAGTGGAAAGAAAGAAAATAAGAATAGCTGTGGTGGGTGTAGGCAACTGTGCAAGCTCGCTGATTCAGGGAATTTACCACTACCGTTTGCGCGGGGTGCAGGATTCAATCGGTTTGCTGAATTACGAGCTGGGCGGTTACCGGCCGGAGGACATTGAGGTAGTGGCGGCCTTTGATATCGATAAGCGAAAAGTGGGCAGAGACGTCAATGAGGCGATTTTTTCACTGCCCAACTGCACCACGGTGTTTTGCCCGGATGTGCCGCCCTGCGGTGTAACGGTTTCCATGGGCAATGTGCTGGATGGCTATTCCGAGCACATGGCGGGTTACGGCGATGACCGCACTTTCCTGCCCGGGTCCGAGCCCCAGCCGAGTCTGGCCGATGTGGTGGCTCAGTTAAAGGATGCGGCGGCGGATGTGGTGATGAACTATCTGCCGGTGGGCTCCCAGAAAGCCACAGAATTTTACGCGGAGTGCGCCCTGGAGGCCGGCTGTGCCTTTGTTAACAATATCCCGGTATTCATTGCCAGCAATCCAGATTGGGCCGCCCGCTTCAAGGCAAAGAACCTGCCGATTATCGGTGATGATATCAAGGCCCAGTTGGGGGCGACGATTCTTCACCGCACGCTGGGTAACCTGTTCAAAAACCGTGGCGTGAAACTGGAGCGGACCTACCAGTTGAATACCGGTGGCAACACGGATTTTCTGAATATGCTGAACCGGGATCGCTTGGCCTCCAAGAAAGAGTCAAAGACTGAAGCGGTGCAAAGTGCCATTCCTCAGCGGCTGGCCGATGAGAATATTCACGTGGGACCGAGTGATTATGTGCCCTGGCAAAATGACAACAAGGTCTGCTTTATCCGTATGGAGGGCAAATTGTTTGGTGATGTGCCGATGAATATTGAGCTGCGGCTGTCGGTGGAGGATTCGCCAAATTCTGCCGGAGTCGCCATCGATACCCTTCGCTGTGCGAAGCTGGCGCTGGAGCGCGGTATCAGTGGGGCTGTGGACATTCCCTCGGCTTTCTTCTGCAAGCATCCGCCGCGCCAGATTCCGGACGATGAGTCCTATGCTGCGCTGATGGCGGAGTGGGTCTAGCCAGGCAGATTTTTCAGCTGTATCCGCATCGACAGGTCAATGGCCCGGCAGTGCTTCGTCAGGCTGCCGGATGACAGGTAATCGATCCCCTCAATAGCTTTCGCAGCGAGGTTGTCCACTTCCAGGTTGCCGGACACTTCCAGCCTGGCGATCCCACGGTTTATGGCGATGGCTTCACGGATCTGTTTTTCATCGAAATTGTCCAGCATGATGGTGTCGGCCCCGGCCCGCAGTGCCTGCTGAAACTCCTCCAGACTTTCTACTTCCACCTCGACGGGTTTGTCGGGGGCGATTTCCCGTGCCTTGGTAACTGCGGCGGCGATACCGCCACAGGCGGCGATGTGATTTTCCTTGATCAGAAAGGCGTCGTATAGCCCGATGCGGTGATTGTGGCAGCCGCCTACGGTCACCGCATATTTTTGTGCCAGACGCAGGCCGGGTATGGTTTTTCGGGTATCGAGAATCTGGATGGTCGTCCCTTTTACCAGTGCCGCAAACTGCCGTGCAATGGTGGCGGTACCGGAGAGGGTTTGCAGAAAGTTAAGTGCGGTGCGCTCGCCGGTCAGCAGGCTGCGGGCCGGTCCGGTTAGAGTCAGGAGAATTTCCCCCGGTTTTATCTCGTCACCGTCGCGAACCCGCCATTCGATCCTGACCGCGGGGTCCAGCTGAGCGAACACTTCATCCACCCAGGCTGTTCCGCATACCACCGCCTGTTCGCGGGTAATGACGCTGGCTTCGGCACTATTTTCTTCTGGAATCAGGAGGGCGGTAATATCCCCTTCGCCGATGTCTTCTGCGAGGGCTTGCTTGACGGTGGCGGAGATATGGCTTTCAGGCAAATTCTTTGACATAGGGTATCCAGCTGCGATCCCGGCATATTACAGCAGTCATTTATGGGGGAACAGACTCGGGCTGAATAAGTTGCGGCAGTTATTGGTGGCGACAAGTGTGACCTGTTTCTCGATTTTGGACAAAGTGAGGATCGTCTGGCCCGTTTTGGGAACTGGTTGGCGTTTCACCTATCCCTGGTGCTGAGCAAGGAACCTATAATCCGAGTCAATATTTCACCATTTCGTCTAATACGATTTATCTCCGAGCAGGCCACACAATGATGAACGAACGTTTGAAATTAGTTGAGGCTGAAAAAATGAAGGGCCGAGGCTTTGAAATGCCTGAGTCGCTTCGACAGTTGAGAGATCACGCAAAAGTCGTTTTGGATCAGCGGTTGACTGAGGTTTTTGACCATGTGGATGATACGTTTTTCGATCTTGCCGATCGGGCGGCAAGTAACGGTGAACAGGCAACGTATTTTGATGCCATGCGGTTGATTCGTCTGCAGCGAAAATCCATTGAGCATAAATTTTCACAGGCCATCGACAATTCGTTTCAACGACTTGGCAACCGGGGGTATCGGGGGGCCAGCCAGCGGGCAGTCGCAACGGAGAGCCCGGCGGGCCTCACACTGGTAGAAAACGAAGATCTCGAAGAAATGATAGCCATGGATAGCATGGTTTCCAAAGTTGCAAAGCGCCATAAATACGATCTCAGGCTGCTGGTGATGCGTATCAATTCCATAGTGCCGAGTGACGTCACCGCCATTAATAACCCTCTTGGGCCGGAAATTATCTGTGAATCACTGCGGCAGACGTTGTTGGAGCTGGAAATAGACATTCGCTCAAAACTGGTGCTGCTTAAACTGATTGATCGGCATGTCATGGATGCTGTTGGGCCTCTATTGATTGAAGGTAACCGGTTGCTCCGTAAGTTCGGTGTGTTGCCTGAGCTGGAAAAGCAGCAGGCAAAAAAAGCGATCAATTCCAGTCAATCTGCTCAGGCTGGTGGTACGGCAAAAAAACCGGATTATCACGAGGGGAATCCCGCCTTTGCAAAACATGGCACTGAGAGAGCCGGCGGCCACAGCCAGCTTATTTCTCAATTACAGGAGTTTCTGGGGCAGCCGGATTATGGTTACACTTCTGGCTCTGGCGCATCAATCAGCCAGGATCAGCTGGTTTCTCTGGTTTCCGGTCTGCAGCGTGAGTGGGGCGAGAACAGCCATAGCGAAGAAGGGCTGCTTGGCCTGATTGAGGAGCGACTCCAGCAGCAGGGTGGCCCGGGTCTGGGGCGTCAGGACTACAGTGTGGTCAGCCTGTTGGATCAGCTGTTCTCGAGAATGCGCAGTGAAAACCATATTTCGGGCGGATTTTCCCGTGAGTTGCGGAAGCTCGAATTACCCCTTTTGCGAATTGTACTTCAGGACCCCAGTTTCTTTGATAAGGAGAAACACCCTGCAAGAAGATTGATCAATGAGATAACACAGGTTGCCATAGGGTTCCCCGAGGATGTGGATATCAACAACGATCCTGTGGGTAGAGCCATCTCCGAAATCGCTCAAAAGCTTTCGGCAGAAGAAACCATGAGTACTGAGGCCCTGAAGCAGTTGCTGCTTGATTTCATTGCGCTGACAGAAAAGGAGCGTCGCAAGGCCCTCATGATGGAACAGCGTGTTATAGAGAAAGCAGCCGCATCAGAAAAGGTTAACCAGGCACACCAATTGGTCGACAAGACCCTGAATGAGCGCATGCAGGGCAAGTCCTTCCCTAGACTGTTGGTGCACTTTGCCGAGAAAGCCTGGTGCCGGGTCATGTTCATGGCCTGTCTGAAGGCTGAAGAGTCGCCCGAGCAGTGGACAACCGCGGTTGAAATCCTGGACCGGGTGTTGGCGCATGCAGATGATGGCGAGGTGACTGATGACGACGTCAAGTCGCTATTGGCAGCCATTCAGGAACACCTCGAAGATATCGCTTATGAATCCTACGATCTGGGCCGGCTGATAATCAGGCTCGAAGAATACTTTAATCGCGATAAAGCTGAAAACGTTAAACCCGAGGAAGGTGTTGACCAGGCAGAACCAACCGCTCAGGACTTGCCCGGCCAAACGGAAGATCTCGCAGAGCCGAAAGTTCAGACAATCGTTGTTTCCAATAAACCACATGAAACAGTGGTGATCAGGAAAATTAAAACGGACATGCCCGGGCATCGCAAACTGGAGGAGGACGCTGTCGCCGAGGGTGATGAGGCGGTAAACCCTGATGAAGAGTCTCTGCAGGCGCTCAATTCTCTCTGCCGCGGCGCCTGGGTTGATTTTCTGGATCAAACTTCTTCGAACAAGCGTTGCAAGGTAGCTGGGGTTATATCCCCCCCAGGTATCTATATTTTTGTGAACCGCCAGGGTACCAAGGTTGCCGAGATGAACCGCAACCGGACCGCTATCAGCATACAAAACAAAAATCTGGTTGTGTTGGATAACTCACACTTGTTTGACAATACCCTGGAACGTGTCATAAAAGATATTCGAACCAGCCGTCAGGCCCATTAGGGCTCGTACACACTTTTCTGATGCCCTCTTCTGCGGCAAATGAACAGTTGGTGACATAGCCGGCCTGTCTGGTGGCTTGACACCGTTGCTGTTCCCTGTTGTTAAGCTATTCTTCCAGGATAACCTGGGACTCAAGTGTGCAGGTAAGTGTTATGATCAGCGACTGGTTGTTCTGGAATAGAGGGCGGAAGTGACAGATGTAGATAAGCTATCAGTAGCTTTGTTTCGGTTACCTCGGCCATTGCTGGCACTCAAGGGGCGTATCCATACATTCCTCTCTTCACGCCTGAACAATATGTTTGATCAGGTGGATGACACCTTTTTCGATCTCGCTGATCGCGCGGACAACAACCGCCAGCAAACCATGTATTTTGATGCGATGCGTCTGATCCGGATGGAACGAAAAAATATCGAGCACAACTTTTTTGGTGTGCTCACCCAGAGCTTTCAGCAGCTGGGTCAGTACCAGGATCCGGAATTACCCAGTCAGGAACCCGAAGGGCTGGAAGTGGTCGAGAACGAACAGCTCGAAGAAATTATCGCACTGGATACCATGGTGTTTCGGGTGTCAGAGCTCTGCAAGCCTGAACTTGATGCCCTCAATACTCGTCTCAGCTCAATGGTCCCGGCCTTGGTGACCCTGAAAAATAATCCGGTCGGGCCCGAAGTAATCTGTGAATCCTTTAATGAGGCTGTGGCCCACCTCGAGCTCAAGCTGCCGGTTAAACTGGTGCTGTTTAAGTTGTTTGATCGCCAGGTAATGGTGTCGTTGAAGGACTTCCTGGTGGAGGGCAACAAGCGTCTCAGCGATATGGGGGTGTTGCCCGATCTGGAGCAGTTGCGCAAGGCCCGGGTTGAGTCGCGGCAGCAGGAAAAACCCCCGGCGCCACCGCCGGAGCAGGCATCCCCGGCTGGCGCTGCACATTCTTCCCCTCCCCCTGCCTCTGGAGAGGCCGCCGGTCGCCCCAGCCCGGATAGTCGCGCTCCCGACAGTCTCCGTCAGGCCGGTGCCGGACAGGCGAAGAAACGCAGACAGGATGATGGTCAGCGCTATGGTCAGTTGCTTTCCCAGTTGAAAAATCTGTTGCACTGGGGGCCGTCGGGAGCTTCGGGTTCCGATGCCGGCATGCACCAGCGAATTGAGGGAGATGAGCTTGTCTCCATGGTGGGCAATTTGCAGCAGGATTGGTCCAATGCCGTCAGTGCGGAAGCTGATGACAGCGAGGGGCTTTTGCATCTCATTGATGGCCATCTCGAACGCCAGGGAGAGGCCCGCCTTGATGGGACCGAACGAGGGCTCGTCGATTTGCTCGACAGGTTGTTTGTCAGGGTCAATCACCAGGCGATTGCCTGTGCCCAGCTGGCGGCGGAATTGCGCAAGCTGGAGTTGCCTATTCTGCAGTTGGCTCTCAAGGACAGCACATTTTTTGATCGGGAAAAGCATCCAGCCAGACGGCTGTTAAACGAAATTGCCGAGGCATCCATCGGTTACACGGAAAAGGTCGATGTTGACGAAGACCCCGTTGCACGAGCGATTTCCGGTGTGGCCGATGAGCTGGCGGGACAGCCCCCAGGCGATCATGCTGCGCTGACGCAGTTGTTGCTGAATTTCATTGATCTGGTAGAAAAGGAGCGACGCCGCGTTGCCGTACTTGAGCAGCGGCTGATGGAGGAGGCGACTGCGACGGAAAAGGTCAATCATGCCCATCAGGCTGTGGTGAGGGTGCTGATGGAACGCATAAAGGGCAAAACCCTGCCGCGTTTTGTCGTCAGTTTTGCCGAGGACGCCTGGTGCAAGGTGTTGTTTCTGAATCATTTGCGGTCCGGTCAGGATTCTGAAGAATGGCATGGCAGTATTCGGGTGTTGGACCGTTTGCTTGAACTGGTCGTCCAGGGGCAGACGGATGCCGGGGTTGTCGCACCGCTACTGACAACCATCAGGGAAAGTCTGGAAAATGTCTCTTACGATGCCTATGACATGGGCCGTTTGCTGGGGGCGATGGAGCAATATTTTCGTGGCGAGCTCGGCAGTGAGGAGAGCCTGCGTCAGGGAGTGTCTGCCAGCCCTCTCCAGTCGGTGCTGGTGGATGCGCTCAGAACCAATATTCCGGGTAATCCCGCCGGGCTGGAGGAAGAATCCGTTGGCTCGGTGGATGAGCAATATCTGCGCCGTGCCGATAGCCTCACCAGAGGAGCCTGGGTTGAAATGGCCGATGACGGTGCCGACAAGCGGCGTTGTAAGCTGGCGGGTGTTGTATTGCCTTCCGGTAAATTTATTTTTGTGAATCGCCAGGGTGCCAAAGTATCTGAAAAGCACCGTAACCGGGTGGCGATGGATCTGCAAACCGAGAAGCTGCGTCCACTGGAAAAAACCCAACTGTTTGATCGTGCCCTGGAAGGTGTGGTTGGTGAGATGTGCCAGTCCCGATCGGTGCATTGAGGCCATGTTGGCTTACCTGCTGCAAACGAGAGGCTGCGGTGCTGCCCCCGCTAATTCTTTAATCCATGGACAATCCCCACTAGTATTCAGGTGTTTCTTTGTTGGGAGCATAGACTATTTCTGGTTTTTCTATCGATTCGCAAGGCTGGCTGACGGGTGCGCGGCATGTGCCCTCGCCAAATTTTAATCAGCGGCCGGCAACAGCGGCATTATCTCTGCTGGTGATTCACAATATCAGTCTGCCGCCCGGTCAGTTCGGCGGGACGCACATCTGCGATTTTTTTACCAATTGTCTCGATGCCGACGCTCATCCCTATTTTCGTGAAATTGTCGATCTCAGGGTCTCCGCTCACCTGTTGATCCGGCGCGATGGTGACGTGGTGCAGTTCGTTTCGTTTCGCGATCGTGCCTGGCATGCGGGGCAGTCCTGCTTTGAGGGGACGAAAAACTGTAATGACTTTTCATTGGGGATAGAGCTAGAGGGCAGTGATGACAAGCCCTACACCAATCGGCAGTACCGCTGTCTGGCGGCGCTGGTTCGGGTTTTGCTGGCGCACTACCCCGGTCTGTCAAAACAGCGTATTGTCGGTCACAGTGACATCGCTCCCGGCCGCAAGACCGATCCGGGCCCCTGCTTTGACTGGCGGCGATTAAGCGCTGCCCTGGAGGCGTGATATGGAGTTTATTGTAATTGTGGTGGGGCTTCTGCTGTTGCGTCAGCTGGGTTCGTTGGCATCAATCCAGTCCGATGGCTGGTTTCACCGGTTCTGTGATCGGCTTGCCAACTGGCCAAAGCTTCAGTCTGCTCCCCGCGTGCAGCAGCTGATCACCCTGTTGCTGCCGGTAGCTGCCCTGGCGCTGGTGATCGAGTTGCTGGGCAACAGCTGGTTGGGTTTGCCGCAGTTTGTGCTGAGTTTGCTGGTGTTTCTCTATGCGCTCGGGCGCGGCAGCCTGGAACCTGAGGTGGCAGACTATGAGGAAGACCTGGGGCGGGGTGATCATCAGGCAGCTTATCGCGATGTTGCAGTGCTCAGCCCTGAGCGACAGGACGATGTGATGAATGCGGAGCAGTCCCGCCAGGCGGCCCTGGAGGTGATTACCTACCGTTATTTCGAACGTTATTTTGCTACGATGTTCTGGTTCATCCTGGCAGGTGCTCCCGGTGCACTGTTATACCGGTTGTCGGTGATTCGGCGAGACCGCACAGTCATAACTGGCGAGTCTGTCGATGCCGGCTGGCTCTGGTTGCTGGAATGGCTGCCAGTCAGGCTGGTGGGTATATCCATGTGCTTCGTGGGTAATTTTTCGGCCTGTCTCAGGCGCTGGCAGTGTTCCTTCTTTTCTTCTGCCGAAAGTGCCGAGGTGTTGGGCAGTTACGTGGAACACGCTGTGCCCGTGGATGAGGTGGCGCTCAATGCAGCCGGTGAAGAGATGCCGGCCAACCTTCAGGCGTTGTTCACCCGGACCTTGATCTTTGCGCTGTCAATGGTAGCGCTGTTGGTGGTGCTCTGGTGAGGGTGGTTCATTCGTGCCAGCGGAACAACAGGCCTGCCAGGGTAATGAATACTGCCGTCATGGCGACCAGCGCCAGTAGCTGAGGGGCGACCTGTAGGATTCCGGCTCCTTCCAGCATGACGCCCCTTGCGGCCGAAACCAGGTGGGTTAACGGTAGCAGTTGGGAGAGCTGCTGTAACCAGTTGGGGGCATCGTCAAGCGAGAACCACAGCTCCGACAGCAACAGCATGGGAAAGCTGATCAGGTTGAGCAGACCGTTGGCCAGCTCTTCGCTGGCGGTGCGGGCGGCCATTAGCAGTGAAATGCTGATGATGGACAGGTTGCCGATGATGGCGATCAGCAATAACAGCAGATAACTGCCGGCCATCATGAAACCGATAAACAGATGGCAGACCAGAAACACAATGACGGTTACGGCAAGCATGATGCCCAGTCGTGACAGCCCCTGGGATATCAGAAATTCCCAGGCCCTGAGAGGGGTAGCCTGAAGCCGCTTCAATACACCGTTTTTGCGGTAGCGAACGATGACATAGCCAATTCCCCACAGACCACTGAACATCATGTTCATGGCCAGTATTCCCGGGATGACCCAGTCGATGTAACGAATTTTTTTTCCGCTGACTTCCTGCTTCTGCCAGTTCGGTTTCGGTGGCGAGGTTGTCCCGGTCTGTTGCCGGGCGAGTAGCAGCTTTTCAAGTAGTCGGCCCTTTGCCGATTCGGTATTGACCCAGTACCGGGGTGGCTGCTGGGTGGTGAGGAGCATATCCAGTTGATGAAACTGTACCCGCCGCAGAGCCTCCTGTGGGTCGGTGTATTCGACTAGGCCAATGGCGGTTTCTTCGCCAAAGGGGTGCTTGTAAGTGTGGTCAGAGGCGCCGTCGATTAACAGGCCAGCGCGGAATATTTCCTCATTTTCGGAGGAGAATGCGACCGCCAGCACAATCACGATAAACGGGGTGGCGATGAACGACCAGAACAGGGAGCCTTTGTCCCGGTAGTATTCGCGGTTTCTCGCCATCCACAGGGCCAGTATTCGTCGCATGGGTTTATTCCCTTAAATGGTGGCCGGTGAGTTTGAGGAACAGATCGTCCAGGGAGGGGTTGCGGACTCGCAGGGAGCGCAGATTGATATTGAGAGCCACCAGCTCGGCGAGGGTTTTTTCGACTTCAGAGGTGGCGATGGCAATACCGTCTTCACGCACCTCAACCCGGCTGCCAAGGCTTGCCAGGTCATCGTCGAGATCTTCCCTGTTTAGGCAGATGTAGCTGTCCTTGAAGTGCTGGCGTAACAGGGATTGGGGCGACCCCTCGGCGATGATATTGCCCTTGTCCATAATGATCAGCTGATCGCACAATAGCTCGGCTTCTTCCATGTAGTGGGTGGTGAGCAGCACGGTTTTGCCGCGGGCCTTGATGGTTCGTATCAATGACCAAAAATGTCGTCGGGACTGGGGATCGAGTCCGGTGGTGGGTTCGTCCAGAAACAGAATTTCCGGATCGTTAATCAGTGCCACCGCTAGCAGCAGGCGTTGGCGCTGGCCGCCGGACAGGCGGGTGGCATAGGTGTCCAGAAAATCTTCCAGTTGGCACAACTCGATCAGCGCTTCAATGGGCGTACTATTGGCGTAAAAGCGGGCAAACAGGGCCAGCACTTCGCGGGTTCTGAGATAGTCCATCAGCGAGGTGGATTGAAACTGTATGCCGGTTTCCTCCAGGAAGCTACTGTCTCTGGGCTTGCCCTTGTAGTAGATCTCACCCGAGCTGGGGGTGGTGATGCCTTCCGCCATTTCGATGGTGGTGGTTTTTCCTGCGCCGTTGGGCCCGAGCAGCCCGAAACAGGCCCCTTTGGGAATGGCAAAGGAGATATCATCCACGGCTTTCAGTGAACGAAATGATTTGCTCAGGTTGCGTACTTCGAGGATGGCTGTCATGGCGGCGTAGTGTATAGCATCTGCGGGATTATCTGTTAGGGTATTGCCTCTGTTTGGAGAGGCGTCGTTATGGCATTGAAGGATGGTACGGCAAGCTGGGGTGAGGCGGTACGGGTCTACTCCAGACCACAGGTCATTGCCATGCTGTTTCTCGGCTTTGCCGCCGGTTTGCCACTGTTGCTGGTGTTCTCGACTCTGACCGCCTGGCTCCGGGATCTGGGGATCAGCCGCAGTACGATCGGTTTCTTTGGTTGGATAGGCATCACCTATTCCATCAAGGTCCTCTGGGCGCCGGTGGTGGATCGCCTCAGGCTGCCGGTGTTGACTCGGCTGCTGGGTCAGCGGCGCAGCTGGATATTGCTCGGTCAGATGGGGGTGATGTTGGGATTGGTGGCGATGGTGCTAACCGACCCGACCGTGTCGCTGGTCAGTGTGGCCATCTGTTCGCTACTGGTGGCTTTTTCAGCCTCTACCCAGGATGTGGCCATCGATGCATTCCGGATCGAATCGGCCATTGATGAATATCAGGGCGCCATGTCGGCCATGTATATCTTTGGTTACCGGATCGCCATGCTGGTGGCTGGTGCCGGTGCCTTTTATCTCGCCGACTGGTCGGGCTGGAGTACGGCGTATTTGTGTATGGCGCTGCTGATGCTGGTCGGCGTGGTAACCGTGTTGCTGGTCAGTGAACCCGAGCGGGCCGTTCCAGCTGAAACGCGGCAGCTTGAATCCGGTTTGAAGCATCGACTGCATGCGGATCGACCCGGTTGGTGGTTCAGGCTGGAAAGCTGGTTTCTGGGAGCGGTGGTGGCACCGTTTGTGGAGTTTTTCCGACGCAACGGGACCTGGGCCATTCTGATCCTGTCTTTTATTGGCCTTTATCGGCTCAGTGATATCACCATGGGCATCATGGCTAACCCGTTTTATCTCGATCTCGGTTTCAGCAAAACGGATATCGCCAATATCGGCAAACTCTACGGTTTTGTGATGACACTGGTCGGCTCCTTTCTGGGGGGGTTGCTGGTGGTGCGTTATGGTATATTCCGGCCCCTTTTTGCCGGTGCGATGATGGTAGCACTGACCAATCTGCTGTTCGTGAAGCTCGCTCTGATGGGCGCTGATCTGACCTGGCTGGCGGTGGCCATAAGTGGCGACAATTTGAGTGGTGGTTTTGCCAATGCCGCTTTTATCGCCTATCTGTCCAGCCTGACCAATCGGGCCTATACGGCAACCCAGTATGCGTTATTCAGTTCGTTGATGACGTTACCGGGAAAATTTTTCAGCGGATTTTCCGGTGTGATTGTCGATGCCAGTAGTTATGAGCTGTTTTTTACCTATGCGGCTCTGATGGGATTGCCCGCCGTATTGCTCTCCTGGTTGTTGTGGCGACACGCGTTGGTTGCCGGTCAGCCTCTCCAGCCAAACTCGGATAAATCCACTCTGCCCTGAGTTACGGTTACGCCCTCGTTTTCAAGTTGTTGCAGCTGACGACGGTATGATGGGCTGTTCTGCGGAAAGGCAATTGCGCCATCGGCTTTGAGTACCCGGTGCCATGGCAATGTTGTCTCTGCGGGAAGCTGACTGAGGAGTTTGCCCACCTGCCTGGCGCCCCGGGGGAGTTGTGCGAGTGTGGCCACGCAACCGTAGCTGGTGACGAGCCCCCTGGGAATGGCATTAAGCACACTGTAGATACGTAGTTGGTCATCGTATTTCATAGTGAATGATAGAAATATTTTCTTCCGTTCGTCCACTGATTGCCTTGAATTTGGTGGCGACTGCCCCCATTTCGTTGGCTATGGGTTCAGGAGAACGGCTTTGAGATATCTGTTGCTGCTTTTTATCGTGATGCCGGTCGTGGAGATGTGGTTGCTGATTACGGTCGGGCGACAGATTGGGGCTCTGCCAACCATTGGCCTGGTATTGCTCACCGCTGTTGTGGGAGTGGCTCTGTTGCGGGCACAGGGTTTTGCAACCCTGTTCAGGGCGCGACAGAAAATGGATATCGGAGAGTTGCCGGCCATGGAGATGGCGGAAGCCATCGTGCTGGCTGTGTGTGGGGCATTGCTCCTGACGCCGGGTTTTGCGACCGATGTGCTGGGGTTTGCCGGTTTGATTCCTCCGGTGCGGTTATGGCTGGTCTCCAAGTTTGTGAAAAACCTGGTGGTAGCCCGCTATCAGGCGCCGCGTGGTAGTGACCCTTTCTCCGCCGATGAGGCTCCCCAAAAAGGCGAGGGCAAAACCCTTGAGGGGGAGTTCTGGCGGGACCAGGATAATGAAAAATAAAGGTTGAACGCACGAAATATTTTTTTAGGGCCCTTGAAATAGCTTCAGGTGCCTCCACATAGTGCACAGCTCGGTTACATCCGGACTCTGTTCTTATTAATAGGGTAGAACGTTAAAAGTTGGAGAGAAACACAATGAAAATTCGTCCCTTACACGACCGTGTCGTTATTCGTCGCAAGGAAGAAGAAGAAAAAACAGCCGGTGGCATCCTGTTACCTGGCTCCGCCAAGGAAAAACCCAATGAAGGCGAGGTGGTCGCCGTAGGTATTGGGCGAGTGCTGGATAACGGTGAAGTTCGTCCGGTTGACGTCAAGGTTGGTGACCAAGTGGTATTCGGTAAATATGCCGGCAGCGACACCATTGAAATTGATGGTCAGGAACTGGTTATCCTGTCTGAAAGCGACATCAAGGCTGTTATCACTGGATGATGCCTTGTTACTCAGTAAATCTCATTAGCACGATTCTTTAAGGAAGGTTAATTATGTCAGTCAAAGACGTAAAGTTCGGAGATGATGCGCGCCACCCGATGCTAACAGGTATCAATATTCTGGCGGACGCTGTAAAGGTTACCCTAGGGCCAAAGGGCCGCAATGTGGTTCTGGAGAAATCTTTTGGTGCGCCCACCGTCACCAAAGATGGTGTTTCTGTGGCCAAGGAAATCCAGTTGAAGGACAAGTTCCAGAACATGGGTGCGCAAATGGTGAAGGAAGTCGCATCCAGAGCATCTGATGATGCGGGTGATGGTACGACCACAGCTACTGTGCTGGCTCAGGCTATCGTTAATGAAGGCTTGAAGTCCGTTGCTGCGGGTATGAACCCGATGGACCTGAAACGCGGTATCGACAAAGCCGTGATTGCCGCTGTGGCAGAAATTGCGAAACTGGCAAAGCCCTGCACGAACAACAAGGAAATTGCCCAGGTCGGTACGATTTCTGCCAACAGTGATGCCCACATCGGCGATGTCATCGCCGAGGCGATGGACAAGGTTGGCAAGGAAGGCGTCATCACGGTAGAAGAGGGCACTGGTCTGGAGAATGAGCTGGATATCGTGGAAGGTATGCAGTTTGATCGCGGTTACCTGTCACCTTACTTTATCAATAATCAGGAAAGCATGAGTGTTGAACACGACGATGCTTTCATTTTGTTGGTTGATAAGAAAATTTCCAATATTCGCGAGTTGTTGCCGCTGCTGGAAAACGTTGCCAAAGCCGGTAAACCATTGATTATTATTGCGGAAGATGTGGAAGGTGAAGCACTGGCTACGCTGGTGGTTAACAATCTGCGCGGTATCGTCAAGGTCGCCACCTGTAAAGCACCGGGATTCGGCGATCGCCGCAAAGCCATGCTGGAGGATATTGCTGTTCTCACCGGTGGTACTGTGATCTCTGAAGAAGTGGGTCTGGACCTGGAGTCGGCGACACTGGATCACCTGGGTACTGCAAAGCGTGTGGCCATGACCAAGGAAAACACCACTATCGTTGACGGTTCCGGCGACCACGGTGCCATTCAGGGTCGTGTCAATCAGATCCGTGCGCAGATCGAAGATACTTCCTCGGACTACGACCGTGAAAAGCTGCAGGAGCGTGTTGCCAAACTGGCTGGCGGTGTTGCAGTGATCAAGGTCGGTGCTGCCACTGAAACGGAGATGAAGGAGAAGAAAGCCCGTGTGGAAGATGCGTTGCACGCCACCCGTGCTGCAGTAGAGGAAGGTGTTGTACCCGGCGGTGGTGTTGCCCTGATTCGTGCGCTTCAGGCGATTGAGTCTCTGAAAGGTGAAAACCACGACCAGGATGCCGGAATCAGTCTTGCCCGTCGTGCTATGGAAAGCCCACTTCGCCAGATCGTTACCAACGCCGGTGAGGAAGCCTCCGTGGTAGTGGCCAAGGTCAAGCAAGGTAAAGGCAACTACGGTTACAACGCCGGCACAGGTGAATACGGTGACATGATTGCCATGGGTATTCTCGACCCGGCCAAGGTGACCCGTACAGCGCTGCAGGCGGCAGGTTCGATTGCCGGTCTGATGGTGACCACCGAAGCCATGGTGGCAGAGGCACCCCAGGATAATAATGCTGGTGGTGGCATGCCCGATATGGGTGGTATGGGCGGTATGGGCGGTATGGGCGGCATGATGTAAGCCGTAGCGTACATCCTGTACAAAAAAAGGCTCCCGTTTGGGAGCCTTTTTTATTGGATACAGAAAATTGCTCAGGCAAAGTTGCTGTTGACGAACTGCCAGTTCACCAGCTTCCAGAAAGCTTCCAGGTAGTTGGGGCGGGAATTGCGGTAATCGATGTAATAGGCATGTTCCCAGACGTCGACGGTAAGCAGCGGGGTGACGCTGTCATCGGTCAGTGGGGTGCCGGCGTTACTGGTGTTGACGATAGCCACACTGCCATCGGCCTTTTTCACCAGCCAGGTCCAGCCGGAGCCAAAGTTGTTGGCGGCTCTGCTGTTGAAGGCTTCCTTGAACTTGTCGAAAGAGCCGAAGGTGCTGTTTATGGCATCGGCGACCGGGCCGGTGGGTTCGCCGCCGCCATTGGGGCTCAGGCAGTTCCAGTAGAAGGTGTGGTTCCATATCTGAGCGGCGTTGTTAAAGGTGCCTCCGGAGGCAGTTTTCACGACTTCTTCAAGGCTTTTGCCTTCGAACTCAGTACCGGGAACCAGGCCGTTCAGCTTGTCAACGTAGGTTTTGTGGTGCTTGCCGTAATGGTACTCCAGAGTTTCCCGGGAGATCTGTGGGGCGAGTGCATCCATCGCGTAGGGAAGTTCAGGTAATGTAAAAGCCATGATGGTCATCCTTTGGTTACAACGATAAAGGCGCCTTGGATGTGTTGTTACAACAACAGGCATCCGTTTGGCGGAAAGATTTATTCCAAGTGGACGCGGTCGGAGCGGGGAAGTATTGCGAATGGACAGCCCGGTAGTCGATGCCACCAGGTTATCCGGAAAACCTTCCAAGAGTCTGCCGAGAAAAGTTGGCGCCCATTGGACGGGTTAGTATAGCAAACATTGGATGGAAAAACCTGGCCAGGACAGGATTTACCGTGCCCTGCTTCAGGGCAAAAGCCAGGATTGGCGGGGGCTTTTTTATCTTCATGGCATTTTTTGACAGAATTAAATAGACATGGTGGGTGATTCCGGTTGCTATAATTACGGCGTCGGGGGATTTATCCATAGCCCAACAAGTGCTCAAATGCTTTAATGAAAAGAAAACCAAATATAACAATCATTCGCTGTCTGTAAGGAGATTCACATGGAATTCATTAACTTCCTCATCCGCTGGGGGCATCTGCTGTTCGGTATTACCTGGATTGGCATGTTGTACTACTTCAATTTTGTGCAGGGTGGCTATTTCAAGCAGGCTACCCCAGAAGCGCTGGCCGATGCCAAAGCCAAGCTTGCACCCAACGCCCTGTGGTGGTTCCGCTGGGGCGCCATGTTCACGTTTATAACCGGTGTTTTGTTGCTGGGTGGCCTATCCCACAACAACCAATTCAATAACTCCATTGTCATCGCGGCCCTTATGGGTACGTTGATGTTTCTGAACGTCTGGCTGATTATCTGGCCAAATCAGCAAGTCGCCCTGGGCATGAAGGAGGGTGATGGACCCGCAGCTGGTGCCAAGGCCCTGCTGGCGTCGCGTACGAATGTCCTGTTTTCCGGACCTATGGCATTTGGCATGCTGGCAAGCCCTCACGCATCACAGTGGGGTGGAAGTGGTTACGGCACTGGTGTTGGCGGGATCGACCTGATTGTCTGCATCGTGATCATTGCTGCGCTCGAAGTAAATGCGCTGATGGGTAAGCAAGGCCCCATGGCATCAGTGAAAGGCGTTATTCATGCAAGTCTCGGCCTGACGGTGGTGCTGTTTGGTATCCTCTACTATTTGTAAGCACTGCATGACATAAAAAAACCGGCCCTGGGGCCGGTTTTTTTGTGCTTGAGACGTATATAATAACGCGCTCCGCTCGGCGGGTGTGTCCATACTTGAACGATGTTTTGTAACCAAAGGTTAACGCCATCATGACAGACAGGGATTTTAAGCGTTTTGATCCAATCGTTCCGGAAAGTGATGACCGTATTGGTCGATCCTCGGGTGGTTCGGTTGATGACGGCCGCAGGCGAGCAGCGAAACGGCCGCCACCGTCTGATTCGCACGGTGGTGGATCAATCGGCGGAGTCTGGAAGCTTTTGGTGCTGGTGTTGTTGCTGGGTCTTGCAGGAATGGGCTATATGCTGGTTCAGGAGAAAGCTCGCCTGGCGCAATTGCAGTCCCGCTTTGACGAGCTGGAAGCCAAGATCGTATCCACGGATGAATCGCTCAATCAGTCTGGCGCTACCCTGGGTATGAAAATACGCGAACACACTGAGGCACTGGATAAGCACTGGTCAGAAATTCGTAAATTGTGGGGTGTTTCTTACGATACAAATCGTAAAACTATTGATACAAACAGCAAAACTATCGAATCCCAGGGCGCAACCCTTGCTGCGCAGAATAAGGCCATTAACGGTTTGCAGGCCTCTGCTGGGGCCCGCAAAAAGGAGATAGCCGCGCTTGCCAGTAAAGTTGACAAGGCCGGCCAGTCGGTGGAAACCGCAGCGAGTTCTGCCATGGCAGCCAAGCTGGAGGTGAACGATTTGGCGAGTCAGTTGCAGGATATTACTGCACGTCTCAATGCGGTCGATAAAACGGCCAAGGATTCCAGTGCCCGGACTGCGGCAAATGAAGAGGCAATTCGTGCAATTGATGCCTACCGGCTTCAGGTCAATCGCGATCTGCAGTTGATCAAGCAGCAGTTGGGCGCCCCCCCAGGCTGATCGCCAGGAACTGAAATTATTTCGGATAGATTACCCTTGAGAGAGTGACATGACTGTAATTCGACAAGACGATCTGATTGATAGTGTGGCCGATGCGCTGCAATTTATTTCTTACTACCACCCGGTGGATTTTATCCAGGCGGTAAATGAGGCCTATGAGCGTGAGGAATCCCAGGCGGCGAAGGACGCCATGGCCCAGATTCTGATCAATTCCCGCATGTGCGCCATGGGCCACCGTCCGATCTGTCAGGACACCGGCATCGTCAACGTGTTCGTCAAGGTCGGGATGAACGTCCAGTGGGAGGGTGATCTGAGTGTCACCGATATGATCAACGAAGGGGTGCGCCGCGCGTACAAACACCCGGATAACGTGTTGCGGGCCTCTGTACTGGCAGACCCGGACGGCGCCCGCAAGAACACCGGTGATAACACTCCGGCGGTGATCAATTACGAAATTGTGCCCGGCGATACCGTCGAGATCGACGTGGCGGCCAAAGGTGGCGGCTCCGAGGCGAAATCCAAGTTTGCCATGCTCAATCCCTCCGACTCCGTGGTCGAGTGGGTGCTGGAACAGGTGCCGAAAATGGGAGCCGGTTGGTGTCCGCCGGGGATGCTCGGTATCGGCATTGGTGGCACCGCCGAAAAAGCCATGCTGTTGGCGAAAGAGTCACTGATGGAGCCAATCGATATTCAGGAATTGCGAGCCCGTGGCGCATCCTGTCGCGCGGAAGAGCTGCGTCTGGAGTTGTTTGAGAAGGTGAATAACCTGGGCATCGGCGCGCAGGGATTGGGCGGTCTGACTACTGTGCTGGATATCAAGGTCAAGGATTTTCCCGCCCACGCAGCCAACAAGGCGGTGGCGTTGATTCCCAATTGTGCTGCCACACGCCATACCCATTTCACGCTGAACGGCTCCGGGCCAGCCTATCAGACGGCACCGGATCTCAATGATTGGCCGGACATTGCCTGGGAGGTCGGCGACAGTGTGCGTCGGGTCAATCTGGATACCGTCACCCGGGAGGATATAAAGGCCTGGAAAACCGGTGAAACTCTTCTGTTGTCCGGCAAAATGCTGACCGGGCGCGATGCCGCCCATAAACGAATGGTGGACATGCTGGCCAACGGCGAAAAACTGCCGGTGGATATGACGGGTCGGTTTATCTATTACGTGGGTCCTGTGGACCCTGTCAGGGATGAAGTGGTGGGTCCCGCCGGTCCAACCACCGCAACCCGGATGGATAAATTTACCCGTACCATGCTGGAGCAGACCGGGCTGATCGGTATGATCGGCAAAGCCGAGCGCGGGCCGGTGGCGATTGAAGCGATCCGCGATAATGAGGCCGTTTATCTGATGGCGGTGGGCGGTTCCGCCTACCTTGTGTCCAAAGCGATTACCGGTGCGAAGGTGGTGGCGTTTGAAGATCTCGGCATGGAGGCGATCTACGAATTCGAGATTGTCGATATGCCGGTGACTGTGGCGGTGGACTCGAAAGGCGAGTCGGTGCACCAGACTGGTCCAAAGATCTGGCAGGCCCGTATCGAAGAGCGCGGGTTGATAATTTGACCGATTGGTTAGACAATCTTTTCTGTAAAAAGAGCGTCTTAACAGGAAAAAAAACCGGAGATGTAGTAAACTCAACAGAGTTACTGTTGTAACAAGGCGAGGAGCCTGGTTTTATTAAATTGGAATTTATGGTGGATATTATGAAGAAGATTTCAACTGTAATGGGTACATTACTTTTAGCCGTATCTGTGTCAGCGTCAGCACAGACACCGGAAGGTTTATATTTGGGTCCGTCACTCAGTTACTATTATCTGGATAGTGATCGTGTTATTAGCGGACATGATGAATCGGGTGTTTTGGGTCTGAACCTTGGTTATCGTTTTTCAAATGACTGGGCTATTGAAGCGAGCTACGGTCACGATATCGCCGATGCGGATCTCGAAGTTTCGCAGATCAATGCCTACTACTGGTTTGGTGAAGACAACGGTGGCTGGCGTCCTTACATGCTGGCAGGTGCAAGCTACTATGATCGCAGTGGCAGCAATGAAAATAACCTGCAGTCCGAAGAAAAATATACCCATCAGCTGCAAGTTGGTCTCGGCCTCTCCAAAATGATTGCCGAGCAATGGGAATTTCGTGGGGATGCACGTTTGCATAGCAAGGTGCGCGAAGGCGGTTTCCAGGGCGTTAACGATGCTTCCGTCAACTTTGCTGTAAATTACTACTTCAACAAGCCGATTGCCCCGGTTGTTGCCGAGCCTGCCCCGGCCCCTCAGCCAGAACCGCCGGCACCAGAGCCCGAAAAACGCACTATCACGATTCGTCTGAACGTTGAATTTGAATTTGACAAGGCAATCGTTCGTGCCATCTACGGTGATGAACTGCAGGCAGTGGCCAGTGCGATGAAAGTGCACGATGACATTACTCTGGAACTCGAAGGTCATACTGACTCACGCGGCCCTGACGAGTACAACCAGACCTTGTCAGAAGACCGCGCTGCAGCGGTTAAAGCAAAAATCGTTGAAGATTACGGCATTGCTGCAAACCGCATTACCACTAGCGGCTACGGTGAAACCCGTCCGATTGCCGATAACAACACCGACGAAGGGCGTGCCCGGAACCGTCGTGTGGTCGGTGAAATGACTTACACCGAAGTGGTTAAATAAGCCGGGATTGATACGGTTTATTGCACGATACTAACGGCGTCCTCGGACGCCGTTTTTCGTTGAAGCCTATGTGGGGGCGGCGGACATTGGTGTGAACACACTTTACTGGCACGATTACGAAACCTTTGGCATTGATCCCGCCCGCGATTGTCCTTCGCAGTTTGCCGGGATCCGCACCAATGAATCACTGGAGATCATCGGGGAGCCGTTGCGACTGTATTGCCGGCCACCCCTGGATCGTCTGCCTTCTCCCATGGCGTCACTGGTGACAGGCATTACACCCCAGGATGCTCTCGATAAAGGCGTACCAGAGCGTACTTTTATTGAGCAGATTCACCGTGAATTGTCAGTCCCCGGCACCTGTGGTGTTGGTTACAACAGTATCCGGTTTGATGATGAAGTGACTCGTTATACACTTTATCGGAATTTCTATGACCCCTATCAGCGGGAATGGAAACAGGGCAATTCCCGCTGGGATATTATCGATATGATCCGGCTTGCCAGAGCCCTGCGGCCCGACGGTATCGAGTGGCCCGATTACGACGATGGTTCTCCCTGTTTTAAACTGGAACAACTCACTCTGGCCAATGGCATCAGCCATGAGTCGGCCCATGATGCCCTGTCGGATGTTATGGCGACCATAGCCATGGCAAGAGTTGTTCGGGAGAAACAGCCACAGCTGTACCAGTATGTTTATGAGCACCGCCTGAAACACAAGGTGGCTGAACTGATTGATCTCAATCACCGCAAACCTTTCTTACATGTTTCCGGGAAGCTACCCAGGGAAAATGGCTATACGGCGCTTATGATGCCCCTCGCCCGACATCCAGTGAACAAGAATGCCATCATCTGTTTTAACCTGATGGGAGATGCTCGCGCGCTGATGGAACTTTCCCCGGAGCAGATCAGTGAACGACTCTTCACGCGCACGGATGCATTGCCCGAGGGGGTGGCCCGGATACCCTTGAAAGGGGTGCAGTTGAACCGTTGTCCGGTCGTGGCAACGCCGCGGTTGATGGATGCTGCGGCTGCGCATCGGCTGGGTATCGATCTTGCGAGATGCGAAAGACAATGGCGGCTGCTGCTTGAACAGGATTTGACCGCCAAGTTGGCAGCGGTTTTTTCAAGCCAGCAATATGAGCCCTGTGACAATGCTGAACAGGCCCTCTATGAGGGTTTCGCCAGTGAGGCCGACAAGGCACTTTTTCCGGTGGTGAGATCTGCCAGTCCCAGCGAACTGGCCAGTGATACCATACATTTTCAGGATCGGCGCTATCGTGACTTGTTGTTCCTGTATCGAGCGAAAAATTTCCCCGACACTCTCACTGATGAAGAGCAAAACTGTTGGCAGGAGTGCCGCTTTCAACAGTTGACCAATGGCAGGGGCGGCTATCTCTCGCTGAACGATTTTTACGCGCAGATAGAAGCGTTGCACGACAGGGAAGATTTGTCCGAACGGGACAGAACTATTCTCTACGCTCTGCAAGAGTGGGGCGAGCAAATTTTATAGTGGGTGGGCAGCTGGTTCACACCTGACAAAGTCGCTAAAATGCAGCGGTTTTGTTATTCATCTAGGGGCAGTGTGTGGAATTCAAAGGCGCCAGTATTCTTTCCATCAGTCAGTTTGAGCGCAATGATATTGATCGGATTTTCCGGGTGGCCGATCGCATGGAGCCCTACGCGCAGCGGCAGAAAATCACCCGTGTACTGGAAGGTGCAATCCTCGGCAATATGTTTTTTGAGTCGAGCACCCGAACGCGGATCAGCTTTGGCAGTGCCTTCAATCTCCTCGGCGGTGAGGTGCGTGAGACGGCCGGTTTCGAGGCGTCGGCCCTGACTAAGGGTGAGTCCCTGCAGGATACGGCACGGGTACTATCCGGTTTTAGCGACATAATCTGCCTGCGCCATCCCCAGTCCGGTTCTGCAGCGGCCTTCGCCTCCTCCAGCCGGGTTCCGGTGATCAATGGAGGTGACGGCAGCAATGAACACCCCAGTCAGGCGTTACTGGATCTTTATACCATTGAAAAAGAGCTGAAAGGTCGAGGACGCCAGCTGGACGGACTACGGGTTGCCATGATCGGTGACCTCAAGCATGGCCGTACGGTACATTCCCTGTGCCGGTTGCTGATGCTGTTCCGGCACATTTCAGTGGAGCTGGTTTCCCCGAGGGAGCTGGCCATGCCCAGGGAACTGGTGGAGGAGATGCGCACGGCGGGAATCAAAGTGGACGAATCAGACCGGCTTGAGCCGAGCATTGCGCATGTGGACATTGTCTACTCCACCCGCATTCAGGAAGAACGTTTTTCCAGTAAGGATGAGGCGGACCTGTATCGCGGACGGTTTCGTCTTAACCAGGCGATTTATACCTCGAACTGTGAACCCAATACCGTCATTATGCATCCGCTGCCGCGAGACTCGCGAGCGGAAGCCAACGAGCTGGATTGTGATCTGGACAGCAATCCGAATCTGGCTATTTTTCGTCAGACGGACAATGGCCTGCTGGTAAGAATGGCCCTGTTTTCAATGATTCTGGATGTCACCCACCTGGTGGAAAAATACGCCACTGAGGTCTGTTGGTATAACCCGCGCTTGTCACCCTGATCCATCCCACGGCCTTCCCTGTGGGCAGTCGATAATAATTTATTACCATGCAGGTCCTATGAACGAATTTGACGATATTCGTCCCTACTACGATAGCGAAGTGCCAGATGTGCTGGCCCGCCTGGCCATTGACCGGGAATTCATCGATACGCTGATGTCCATCAAATATCGGCGTCTGGGTCGCTGGATGCCCTGGCTGATGCGACCACTGATCAGCCGTGTACTCAGAAAAGCCTTTGCCAAAATTGATAATGTACGGGATTTTCAGGAAGCCGTGGGCACCAGCATGGCCAACCTGCTACGCAATATTGGTACCGAGGTAACCGTATCGGGACTGGAGAAGTTGGACCCGGACTCGGCTTATTTGTATATCAGCAACCATCGTGACATCGCCATGGACCCGGCGTTTGTCAATTTTGTGCTCTACCACAACGGCCGCGATACGGTGCGAATTGCTATTGGTGACAATTTATTGACCAAAGATTTTACGTCCGATCTGATGCGCATCAACAAAAGTTTCATCGTCAAACGCTCCCCGGTAGGGCGGCGGGAAAAACTCACTGCGCTGGTACAACTGTCGCGCTACATCCGTTTTTCCCTGCTTGAAGAGCGGGCTTCTGTGTGGATAGCACAACGGGAGGGTCGAGCAAAGGACGGTGTGGATAAAACGGAAAAAGCCCTGTTGAAAATGCTCTCATTGAGCAAGACCAAGGAGCAGAGTTTTGCCGAAGCCATCCGTGAATTAAAGGTAGTGCCTGTGGCCATTTCCTATGAGCTGGATCCGCTGGATGAGGCGAAGGCCAAAGAGCTGTATACCCGTCAAACAGCGGGGGCTTATGAAAAAGAGGCACATGAAGACCTGTTGAGCATCTACCAGGGTATCGTGGGGCGCAAGGGTGCTGTCCATGTGGCTTTTGGTGATCCGCTGGACAGATCAATCGACTCTCCTGAGGCCATGGCCGAAGCAGTGGACCGGCAAGTTATCGGTAATTACCACCTGCAACCTACCAACCTGATTGCCTATCAGAAACTGGAAGGCGATTCACCGCAACTGGCTCACTGGAAAGCGCAGCATCCCTGTGACTGGGCGAGGGAAACCCGGGCTTTTGAGGGGCGCATCCTCGCCATTCCGGAGGCCTATCGGGAGATTGTGCTGGATATGTATGCCAACCCGGTGCGCAGCAAACTGAAACTCGGTCTGGTTTAGGCGTGCTGGAAGAGGAGCTGAGAAACACTATCCAGGGAGGCTACCGCGCTTTTCTCGACAGCAACGGTTTGCGGCCCCGGTTGGGCCAGAAGCAGATGATTGCGGCCATTGCCAACAGTCTGGGTTCCATTGACAGTGATGCAGAGGGGCACCGCAAAGCGGGCAACCCGGTCTGTGTGGTGGAGGCGGGCACAGGTACCGGCAAAACGCTGGCTTATCTGCTGGCGGCATTACCGATTGCACGTCATCGCGGCAAGCGGGTGGTGATTGCCACCGGCACGGTGGCGCTGCAGGAACAATTGGTCAACCGCGATATCCCGGCCCTGCTCAAAAGTACCGGCTGGGATTACCGGATCTCCCTGGCCAAGGGGCGTGGTCGCTATCTTTGTCCGGTTCGTCTTGAACAATGCCTGGACAGTGTCACTGCGAAAGACAGCGGTCAGTTCATGTTCGAAGACGAGATCAGCTTTAATCCCACCGGCAAATTGATTGCCAGCTATCGCGCCATGAATGATGCCCTGCAAACAGATCAATGGGCGGGTGATCGGGATGCCTGGTCGGAATCGCTGGAAGACAGTGACTGGCGTCCCCTGACCGTAGACCGGCGTCAATGTGCAGGTCGTCGCTGTCGCCTGATTCGAGAGTGCTGTTTTTTCAACGCCCGCGATGCACTGGATCAGGCGGATTGTATCGTGGCCAATCACGATCTGGTTATGGCAGATCTGGCCCTGGGTGGTGGTGTCATCCTCCCTCCGCCGGAGGACACGATTTACTTGTTTGATGAGGGGCACCGCATTGCTGGCACAGCGCTCAATCATTTTGCCGGTAGCTGCAGACTGCGAACCACAAGCCAATGGCTGGGCAAGATGCAGAAGCAGGTGGATAGTTGGTACGAATTACTGAAAGACGCGCCGGAAATACAGAGCCGTCTGGAAAAGCTGACGGCCGCTGCCGGTGATGCAGAGAAATTACTGGGATTGGTCTACCCGGTGCTGGAAAAATCTCTGGCCCAGGCTGGTGATGGGGATGCGGAGCCACGCTGGTGTTATCCGAATGGTGATCCCGGTGAAGATGTTCGCGAGCTGGCAGGTCATCTGGCGCAAACCTTTGGTGTTTTATCAACCCTTCTGGAAGTGCTCTCCGACCGGCTGGGTGATGCAATGGACGAGCCCCATTTTCCAGTCCCCAGGGTGGATATTGAGCAGCTTTTTCAACAAGTGGGGATCTGGCAGGGACGTACCGATAGTGTACTGAAACTCTGGTGCTGTTATGCCCGCGAGGATGATCTTGCCAACAGCTCGCCCTATGCCCGCTGGCTCTCCCTTGAGCAGCAGGCCGGCGGTGTCCTGGACATTCAGGTATCGGCATCGCCCACGGATGCGGGTGGCTTGTTCAGGGAGAACCTCTGGCAACGTTGTCATGCGGCGGTGATTACCTCGGCGACCCTGCGTACTCTTGGCAAATTCGAGAATTTCGGCAAACGTTGTGGCCTGCCGGCAGATACGGCGTTCACGGCGGTGGCCGGCGCGTTTGATTTTGCCCGGGCCGGATCGCTGTCGGTGCCGGATATCGGCGCCGATGGCAGTGACAGCAAGGCCCATACCGATGCGCTTATCCAAACCATGCCAGAGCTGGTGGACTGGTCAGAGGGGACGCTGGTACTGTTTGCCTCGCGGCGACAGATGGAACAGGTTTACGAGCAGTTGCCCGATGCCTGCCGGGAGTCCATTCTGCTCCAGGGACAGTGGGCCAACCAGGAGATTGTCCGTCGGCATCGCGCAACAATTGATAAGGGTGCAGGTAGCGCGATTTTTGGTCTGGCCAGTTTTGCCGAGGGCATGGATTTTCCCGGAGATTACTGCCGCCATGTGGTGATTGCCAAGCTGCCGTTTTCCGTGCCGGATGATCCAGTCTATCAAACCCTGTCGGGTTGGCTAGAACTCCGCGGCGTCAATCCGTTCATGGAGTTGATGTTGCCCGATGCCTCACTGCGGTTGCATCAGGCCTGTGGCCGACTGATTCGAACGGAGCAGGATACCGGTAGAATTACCATTCTTGACCGCCGGATTGTGAGCAAACGCTATGGCAGGCAAATGCTCGATGACCTGCCCCCTTTTCGCCGTGAGTTGAATTGATGATACAAGCTGTCGGGAGACTAGAATGAGTGAGGTCCGTCGGCAATTGACTGTACGGCTCTTTGCTGTGGAGCAGCATTTGCGCGATCTCGATGTCTGGTCCGACTCGGCCCCGAGCGCAGAGGCTCTCGCCAGCGACCAGCCCTTTGCCATTGATACGCTGGAATTTGTTGAGTGGTTACAGTTCATTTTTCTGCCGCGTATGCAGGATCTGGTACAGAGTGGGGCTCCCTTGCCCGCAACTTGCGGGATCGCGCCCATGGCAGAAGAATATTTCAGGGGGAGATCAATAGCTAGGGAACACTCAAAAGAGGCAAATACGGAGCAATTGATCGCGGCGCTGACAGCAATTGACCGGCTGCTGTCCGGCTGACCAAATTGCTGCTTGCCTCATAGGTTGCTGGAGACCGGACCTGTTTAGTACCACCATTTCAGGAGACAAATTCATGCCCCAGTGTTCTTTCGATTATCGTGGCAGCGTGGTATTTGTTGCCGGCGGCACCAGTGGTATCAACCTGGGTATTGCCCGGGGTTTTGCGCAGGCCGGTGCGGCTGTTGCCGTACTGAGTCGCTCCCAGGCCAAAGTCGATGCGGCAGTGCTGGCATTGCAGGAATATGGTGGCATCGTACTGGGCTTTGCTGCCGATGTACGCGATGCAGGGCGACTGGAAGTGGTTTTTGGGGAGGCCCACCGCCAACTGGGTTCCATCGACGTGCTGGTCTCCGGTGCGGCGGGCAATTTTTCGGCGGCGGCCAACAGCATGTCCGGCAATGCATTCAAAGCGGTGATGGATATCGATCTGCTGGGGACTTTTCAGGTGCTCCGTTTCTGTTATCCCTACCTGCGGAAACCGGGCGGTTGTGTGATAAATATTTCCGCGCCACAGGCCTTTGTGCCAATGGAAATGCAATCCCATGTCTGCGCCGCCAAAGCGGGTGTCGATATGCTCACTCGCACGACGGCACTGGAGTGGGGGGCGGAAGGCATTCGGGTGAACTCACTGGTGCCGGGCCCTATTGAGGGAACTGAGGGAATGAAGCGACTGTCGCCCCCGGGACCGGGCGGTGCCCGGCAGATAGCAGATTCAGTGCCAATGAAACGGCAGGGCACGGCGGCTGATATTGCCGCAGCGGCGATGTTTCTCGGTTCTTCTGCCGCGAGCTACATCAGTGGCGCCGTGTTACCGGTGGACGGTGGCTGGAGCCTCGGTGGTGCCGGACTGATTGGGCAGATCCTGTCGGGCCAGTCCGAAACAGAACGCGGCGAAAAACCTCTCCAACCGTGAAGCCGTTGCCAGCTTTCGTCGCCAATGCCAGTGGCGTGGTTTCAGGAAGCGGTACCCGACAGATTATTGTTTTTTTGTTGCAGCCGTTGCTGGATGCTGCGCTGGATACCGGCTGCATCAAGCCCGGCCGCCGCCAATTGCTGCTGATGGCTGCCATGTTCCAGAAATATATCCGGCAGACCCAGGTGCATTACTCCTACCAAAAGGCCCATACAGGCCAGATGTTCGCTGACGGCGGCTCCCGCGCCACCTTGGGTAGTATTTTCTTCGAGAGTGACCAGCAGTGTATGTTGTGTGGCTAGCCGGGTTATCAGATCTTTGTCCAGGGGTTTGACAAAGCGCATGTCCACTACGGTGGCATCCAGTTGTTCGGCGGCGTCCATGGCTGCAGGTAGCAGGGTGCCAAAGTTCAGTATGGCCACCTGATGGCCTTTTCGACGGATCAGCCCTTTGCCTATTGGCAGTGCGGTCATCGCCTGCTCAATCGCCGCGCCGGGCCCTGTTCCTCTGGGGTAACGGACCGCAGCCGGGCCGTTGTGAATATAGCCGGTATAGAGCAACTGACGGGTTTCATTTTCATCAGAGGGGGTCATCACCAGCATGTTCGGGATGCAGCGCAGATAGGTGAGATCAAAACTGCCGGCATGGGTTGGTCCGTCTTCTCCCACAAGCCCGGCGCGATCAATGCCAAAAAGCACATCCAGACCCTGCAGGGCTACATCGTGAATCAGCTGATCATAGGCGCGCTGCAGAAAAGTGGAGTAGATAGCCACGACGGGCTTGATTCCCTCACAGGCCATCCCAGCGGCCAATGTGACGGCGTGCTGTTCCGCGATAGCTACATCGTGGAAGCGATTGGCAAAGCGATTGGCAAATTCGACCATCCCAGAGCCTTCGCACATGGCCGGTGTAATCCCTACCAGGCGTGAATCTTTTTCCGCCATATCACACAGCCAGTTACCGAATACCTGCTGGTATTTGAGTTTTGGCGGATTGACCCTGGCAACGGGTTTTGCCACTGCTATCTGGGGCTTGGTTTTCGGCTCAATCTTGTTCAGTGCATGATAGCCCACCGGGTCTGCTTCGGCGGGGCCAAATCCCTTGCCCTTGCGGGTAATGGTATGCAACAGGATAGGGCCATTCAGGCAGCGCAGATTGTGTAGTGTTTGCACCAGCAGGGGCAGATTATGGCCGTCGATAGGGCCGATGTAATTGAAGCCCAGTTCCTCAAAGACAATACCGGGTGCCACCATGGCTTTTAGATGTTCTTCTGTTTTGCGAACAAAGGTGGCCGCTGAGGGTATTGAGCGGAGCACCTTTTTGCCACCTTCGCGGATGGAGTTATAGAACCGGCTTGACCAGATTTTCGAAAAATAGGTAGCAAGCCCCCCCACATTGTGGGAGATGGACATATTGTTGTCGTTCAGCAGCACCAGTAGGTCGGCATCGGTGTGGGCGGCATGATTGAGTGCCTCGAAAGCCATGCCTGCGGTCATGGCTCCGTCCCCGATTACTGCCACCGCCTTGCGTTTCTCACCATTGAGGGCAGAACCCAGCGCCATCCCCAGGGCGGCGCTGATGGATGTGCTGGAATGACCGCCACCGAAGGTGTCATATTCACTCTCCGACCGTTTTGGGAATGCCGAGAGGCCTTCCATCTGCCGGATATGGAGCATCAGGTCGCGTCGGCTGGTCAGTATTTTATGGGGGTAGGCTTGGTGGCCAACATCCCATACCAGACGGTCATGGGGCGTATTGTATACATAATGCAGGGCAATGGTCAGCTCGACGGTTCCCAGGCCAGCACCGAAATGGCCGCCGCTTTTCCCAACACTGTAAAGCAGGTAGGCGCGCAATTCATTTGCGAGCTCCGGCAGCTGCTCCGGTTCCAGTTCGCGGAGATGAAAGGGCTGATCGATGGTGTCCAGCAGCGGGGTTTCCGGACGAACCAGTGGTATGTCATCAAAGGTCTTTGGCATGCAAGATCAATTCTGGGTAAAGGGTGCAATCTTACACCAAAAAGTCGTGTGAAACGTCCCCGCCTTACCGAAGTCAGTAGCTCTGTGCGTTAGTATTCCCTTTTGATGATGTAGTTTGCGATGGCGCGAAGCTGGTCTGCGCTCTCATCGAAACTGGCCAGTGCGGATAGTGACTTGCCGTGAAGTTCGGCGGCTTTTTGTCGGGCTCCATCAATGCCCAGTAGAGATAGATACGTGGGTTTGTTGCGGGCCTGGTCTGATCCCTGTTGTTTTCCAAGTACAGCGGTATCGGTTGTGACATCGAGAATATCATCCTGTACCTGAAACGCGAGACCGATTGCTTCGCCATAATCTTTCAGCGCACCGAGCTGCCCTTCCGAGGCACCGGCTGTCATCCCCCCCATCATGACACTGGCGGAAATCATGGCGCCTGTCTTGTGGCGGTGCATATGTTCCAGTTGCGGGAGTGTGAGCGTTTGGTTGACGGCAGCCATATCGATGGCCTGACCGTAAACCATGCCATCGATGCCAGCTGCTTTGGTCAGCATCGCGAGTAAGCGCAGCGTTGTCTGTGGGGGCAACTGCTGTGCCTCGAGGAGCTGTTCAAATGCGAGTGCTTGCAGGCCGTCGCCAGCCAGAATCGCTGTGGCCTCGTCGAAGGCAATATGGCAGGTGGGCTTGCCACGACGCAAATCATCGTTGTCCATGGCGGGAAGATCATCGTGAATCAGGGAATAGGCGTGAATCATTTCCAGTGCCGCCGCTACCCGGTCGGTGGAAGGATTGATTTCACCCACTGCATTGGCCGCAGCGTAGGCCAGTAGAGGACGAATGCGTTTGCCACCGTTGAACAGACTGTAGCGAATTGCCTCGAAAAGGGTGGTTTCTCCCTGGCCGGCAATGGGGAGTATGGCATTGAGATGTTGATCAATTCGCTGCTGCGACTGCTGCTGAAAGTCTGCAAAAGAAAGGGTGTCCATCAGCCGCTCTCAGGATCAAAGACCTTGGGTTCAGAGGATCCGCTAGTCAGCATATCGACTTTAAGCTGGGCATCCTTGAGTGCCTGCTGGCATTCGCGGGTTATTTTAATGCCTGCTTCAAAGGCTTTGAGTGAGTCCTCCAGACTTAGAGTCCCCTTTTCCATGTCGTTGACCAGTTCTTCAAGCTGGTGCAGTTTTTCCTCAAAATCCAATGGTTTTTTGCGGCTGGCCACGTTTTACGCTCCAAAAATCAAGCTGCAACACTAACCGAGCCAGGTGAAGTGGTCAATTCTGTGAGCTCACATCTGTAATCTTTTTCCTACAAAAAAAACAGAAAAATACCAATGGTGGCGGCATTGGAAAGAGTAGATAGTAATGTGGCATGGACGCTGTGACACATGGATGTGTAACGCAATGACCAAGGAAAAACATGGATGTTAGGTTATTCTGTGGTTTCCAGATGGAAGCCACAATTTCCTGTACTGCCCCCTAAAGCCCTGATATCTCCTGTATCAGGGCTTTATTTTTTATCTGTTGACAGTGTTTTCTCCGGGTTTATTATTGCTGAAGTTGTACCTCGCAGGAGCAATAGGCCTTCAGTTGCAGCAATGAGCCCAAAGCAGTGTGCCGCCCCAAAAAAATACCCGTGATGCTGCGGTGGGTATGCTTTATGCCTTTTTGCCCTGATTCTCAGGCCCCGTCCTTTATTGATGGGGCTTTTTACATTTTGGAAGAACAGTCTTCAGCCCCCTCTGGAATTCAGCAGTGGTGGTCGGTGTGATACAACCGAGGATTTTACGACTCAATCAGGCAGGCCAGCCTATCGAATGGCTGGATTGGCAGGAAGCCGTGTGCCTGTTTGCCAGGGAGCTTGTTGTCTGGACGTTGGGTGATGTGGTCAAAAAAGTTCATGGAGGTTATAGCCGCCATACCGGAGAACAGACCCGTATGGTATTGCCCAGTATCATTGCCTGTACCGGTGAGCAGTTGGCGCGTCCACAGACACGGCACCCGCTGAGCAATCCTGCACTGTTTGCCCGCGATGGTTATTTGTGCATGTACTGTGCCCGTCCCTTTGAGAGCAATGCGCTCACACGTGATCACATCGTGCCCACTTCCAGGGGTGGGGAGGATCGTTGGGAGAACGTGGTTGCCGCCTGTCGCCGTTGTAACCAGCACAAAGCTGATCGTCTGCTCGATGAATTAAATATGCAGCTGGTCGCTCTGCCGTTCAGGCCCAACAACGCAGAATATCTGGCACTGATTAACTCCAGGCGGATATTGGGGGATCAGATGGAATTTCTGCGGAGCCAGTTTTCCAGAAATTCGAGGCTGTTGTAGTCTATTTGTTCGACACTTCCCGGCGATCCTACAGTTTAACAGGCGTCACATTTTGCCAATTCCATGCTAGCCTCTTGCCCCGAAAGCCATTAACCCATTGTTGAGGATCATTGAATGGAGCTCGGAATTGCCGGAAAAACGGCGTTGGTTTGTGCCGCCAGTAAAGGACTGGGTAAAGGGTGTGCGATGGCCTTGGCAGCGGAGGGCGCCAAGCTGGTAATCATGGCGAGGCAGGCCGGTACGCTGGCAGCAACCGCTGAGGCGATCCGGGTAGCCACGGGCGCCGAGGTGACCACGGTGGTAGGTGACATTACGACGGAGGCGGGTCGGGATGCGGTCCTTATCGCCTGCCCTGCACCGGATATTCTGGTGAATAATGCCGGGGGGCCGCCGCCGGGAGATTTCCGCAACTGGGGGCAGAAAGAATGGTTCGAAGCGGTCAATGGCAATATGTATAGCCCGATTGATATGATTCGCCGCACCCTGGATGGCATGATCGAACGACGGTTTGGGCGGATTATCAATATCACCAGTGCTGCGGTAAAGCAGCCGTTTGAACCACTGGGGTTGTCCAACGGCGCCCGTTCGGGGTTGACCGGTTTTGTGGCCGGGATTTCCCGGGACCCGGCGCGCTTTAATGTGACCATCAATAATTTATTACCGGGACTCTTTGATACCGAGCGGGGTCATGGCGCCGCCACACTGATCGGTGAGAGCCGGGGGCTTTCTGCCCGGGACATTATCGCCGGTCTGCCGGCCGGCCGGTTGGGCATGATCGAGGAATTTGGTGCCACCTGTGCATTTCTTTGCAGCCAACAGGCAGCCTACATCACCGGCCAGAATATCCTGATTGATGGCGGCAACTACCGAGGCACTTTCTGAGGCGCAGTGCTAGTTCATCAGGCTCTGTGCCAGTACCATCAGTATCAGTGCCGGGCAGCAGAATTTTACGTAGCCGGGCCAGATTCGCCAGAACAGACTGTGCTGTACATCGGGCAGACCTCGGCGAATTTCCTCCAGAACCTGGTCCCTGCGCCAGACCCAGGTGGCGAAAACACATAACATCAGTCCCAGCAGGGGCTGGCTGTAGCGGGTGGTGAGGGTCACGACGACCGCAAACAGAGTGTCAAAATTCATCACGATCACCGTGCTGATGGCAAAGACTATCGCGCCGGACAGCCAGGTGGCCATAGGGCGACTGGCAACATGTTGTTCGAGAGTGTAGGAAACGGGCACTTCAAGCATGGAAATCGATGATGTGAGCGCTGCGATAGATAGCAGGGTAAAGAACAGCAAAGCAACCACAGTACCGCCAGCCATAGTTTGAAACAGAGCGGGTAGTGTTTGAAAAATCAGGTCTGGCCCGGCCATCAACGTCCCCTGAGCCGTATAGATTTCCACCCCCTGATGCCGGGCGACAAACATTGCTGGCAGTACAAGCAGACCCGCCAGAAAGGCCACGGATGAATCCAGTGCCGTGACAATGGCGCCCATGGCGGGAAGATTGTCGTCTGGCCTGAGATACGAGCCGTAGATCAGCATGGTGCCGACCCCGAGTGACAGGGAAAAGAAAGCCTGGCCGAGGGCGCTGAGGATCAATTTTGGATCACCGATGCGGCTGAAATCCGGGATCAGGTAGAGTTTGAGCCCATCGACTGCGCCGGGCTGGGTGAGCACATAAACGATCAGAAAAACCATCATTGCCAGCAGAGCCGGCATTAACCGACATGACCATTTTTCGATGCCGTGCTCAACGCCGGAACTGATAACCGCGCAGGTAACAACCAGAAAAATCGCGCAGAACAGTAGGTTTCTGGGTGCGCTGAAAGCAGTGAGCCAGTTGGCCAATCCCGGCAGTCCGCTGAGGTTGACCATCGGTTCCAGCAGATAGGCGAGCATCCAGCCGGCCACAATGCTGTAAAAGCTGAGGATCAGCGCGGCGACAATAATGCCGTAAAAACCCGTCAGTTTTCCCAGCAATCTGGCGTTTTTTCCAGGAGATATGATTTGCAGTGCAGAAACCATATTGGCGCGGGTATGACGACCGATAATCAATTCGGCCATGAGTGCCGGGTAGGCCAGGCAAAACGCCAGCAGGAAATACACCAGTACAAAGGCACCGCCGCCATTCTCGGCGGCATTGGTGGGAAATCCCCAGATATTCCCCAACCCCACTGCCGACCCCGAGGCCGCCAGAATAAAGCCAATACGGGATGAGAACTGCCCGCGGGGGGAAGACATGGCAATCACTCGTGTTGAGCGTTGAGTTCTGACGACCGAAGTTGCCGTCTTGCTGGGATGTTAGTCATTCAGCAGCACTATTTTACCGGTGTGTGAAAACCCTTCCATCCGTTGATGGGCCGCGACCGCGTCCTCCAGCGCCATCACCCGATCAATAACAGGCAGGATCCGGTGTGCTGTCACAAAGTCGATCATGGCGGCAAACTCTGCATTGCTGCCCATGGTCGTACCCTGTATACGGATTTGTCGGAAGAAAAGTTTAGCCAGTTCCAACCCTTTGGCCGGGTTGCCAAGGGTGGCACCAAAGAAGACCAGTCGCCCACCGGGTAACAAACTATCCAGCAGGCTGTTGAGCGCGTCGCCGCCAGCGCTGTCGATCACTGTGTGAAAGCCGCCGGATTGTTGCCGAAGTTTTTTATAGCACGCTGGATCCCGGTAATTTTCGCCACCGGTTACCCCCATGACTTTGGCGTGAGCCAGCTTCTCATTGCTGCCACTGCTGACATAGACTTCGGCGCCGAGATTAAGGCACCAGAGAACGGCAAAGGTCGAAACACCGCTGCCGGCACCGGTAATCAATACCCGATGACCGGGCTGTACATCTCCCTGGGTGGTAACGGCACGCCAGGCAGTCAGTCCCGCCAGCGGAATAGAGGCTGCCTGTGGCCAGTCGAGGTGGGCAGGTTTTGGGTAAACATCGCTCGCCGCAACACAGATGTATTCGGCGAAAGTGCCCTGGTCCGGCATACCCAATACCCGAAAATCCGGGCCGTAGTGGCGCTGTTCCGGGCCCCAGTTTTTGGCAGGGTATATCACCACCTGCTGTCCCAACAGCTCGTTCTGGACACCCTCCCCCAGTTCATCGATAACCCCTGCACCGTCAGAGCCGGGAACACAGGGTAACTCTATTTTTGGGTACTTACCCTGTGTGATCCAGAGGTCGCGGCGGTTCAGCGCACTGGCAGCCAGTTTTACACTTACTTCACCCGGCCCAGGGGCTTTTCGTTCAATGTCACGCAGCGTCAGCTTTTCAGGTCCACCAAGACTGTCGAGTACCACTGCCTTCATGTTAGCTCTCCATTGTTCGCAGGCGAAAACAGATCCCTGATCGGTAATCGCGTTGCCTGCGATTTTGACCATGGATACCGACTACACCGCATTGATACTAACATGTCATTATGGGCAGGGAGTGTAAACAGTTTTGACAGTCATCCTGACTGATTTGCAGGTCGGATGGTTAAGAAATCGAGTCATATCGCAATACTTAAAAAAGGGGAATAGTGATGTATAAAAATATTCTGGTTCCGACGGATTTGACGGATAAAAATGAGCCCGCTATCCGGGAAGCACTGTCGATGGCTTTCCAGTCCGGCGGCCAGCTACACCTGCTACATGTGCTGGAGAAGCTGGGTGGTGAAACCGATGGAGAGCTGGAAGCTTTTTACCAGAAGCTTGCCAGTCAGGCCGACGAAACCCTGACGAGTTGGCAGCAACATTTTCAGTCAGAGTTTCCCGGCGTACCAATCGAGAAATTGATAGCAGTGGGTAAGCGCGCCCCCGAAATCATCCATTATTGTAGAGAAGTGAAGATAGACCTGATTGTGATGGCGGCCCGAATCATCAAGCCGGAACAGCAGTCTTTTGGCACCCTGAGTCATCAAGTCGCCCTGTTCGCGCCAGTATCCGTATTGATGGTTCGCTGAAACGCCTTTTGCGTCCTTCTTGTGTTCAGGGAGAGCCAGCCACAGCGACCCTTGAAATTCAGATTGCCGTACCTACATAAGCCATGTGGGCGTCACGTCTCTTGCAGAGTGCATGCCCACGACCATTACTTTTTATATTGCTTCTAATGGAGGATATGTTATGGCAACTGTTGACCTGACCCCGCTGTATCGCAGCACAATCGGTTTTGATCGTCTTGAACCGTTGCTGGAAACTGCGTTGCGCACTGAGCAGACCTCGACGGTATACCCGCCCTACGATATTGAGGTGCTCGATGAAAACCGTTATGCCATCACCATTGCAGTGGCTGGCTTTGATCGCGCCGAACTGGATATCCAGGTGGAGAAAGGTGTGCTGACTGTGTATGGTAAAAAAGTGAGTGACAAGGCCTCCCGCAATTACCTGCATCAGGGGATTGCCCGGCGCGCCTTCGAACGCAAATTCAACCTTGCGGATCATGTTGAAGTGACATCTGCGGATCTCAACAATGGCCTGCTGACCATCAGCCTGCTCAAGGAAATTCCGGAGGCCATGAAACCAAGAACCATCCCGATCAGTGACGGTGGGAATGTGTTTGAGAATAGCGATAACAGTAGCCAGGCGGCCTGAACAAGTGGGGCGGCAGGGTAATTGCCGCCCCGCTCACTAAAAATACTTGGGAATTATTTTTTCCAAACCTTGTCCCACAACACTGTCAGGGTCGAGAGCGTAGCTGATCGGACCGGTGGCAAGACAAGTGGTTCAATGATCAAGCAAGTAAAAGTAAACGGGTTGGGCACTGTTATTGGACAGTCAGGCCTTCGGTAATCCTCAGGAGTTTTTAGCATGCATCAGTTCAGACATTTCATGCTCGCGGTATCCATGTTGTTGGTGGTTGGTTTTACCCAGGCGGCGCTACCGCTGCACGATGGCTCAGACAGGGAGCTGCCCTCGCTGTCGCCAATGCTGAAGAGTGTCAGTCCGGCAGTTGTCAATATCGCGACATTTTCCAGCCAGCAGGCTACGAACAACCCCTTGATGAACGACCCCTTCTTCCGGCATTTTTTCAATGCGCCGGACCCCCGTCAGCAGCGCCAACAGCCGCCCAGAAAACGCCAGCAAAGCGCGGGTTCTGGGGTGATAGTCAATGCCGATGACGGCATTGTGATGACCAATTATCACGTGATCAAAGGTGCAGATGAAGTCCAGGTATCCATGGAAGATGGCCGTTCGTTTACCGCCAAGGTCAGAGGTTCCGACCCCGAGTTGGACATCGCCATTTTGCAGATTGAGGCCGATAACCTGGCTGAAGTACCACTGGGTGATTCCGGCAAACTGGAGGTCGGCGACTTTGTCGTAGCCATCGGCAGCCCGTTTGGGCTTGGACAGACCGTGACAACCGGTATCGTCAGTGCGTTGGATCGCACCGGTCTGGGTATTGAAGGCTATGAAAATTTCATACAGACAGATGCTTCCATCAACCCCGGCAATTCCGGTGGTGCACTGGTCAGTCTGCGCGGGGAGCTGGTGGGAATTAATACTGCGATTCTGGCACCAGCCGGTGGCAATATCGGCATTGGCTTTGCTATTCCTATCAATATGGCCAAAGCCAGTATGGATCAGATACTCGAATATGGCGAAGTGAAGCGCGGTCAGCTGGGTATTGGTATCCAGGATATTACGCCCGAGTTGCGCGAAGCCTTCAATCTCGAGAACGGCCAGCGAGGCGTGCTGGTGACCGGTGTCAGTGACGACTCCACTGCCAAGAAGGCTGGCGTGCAGGCAGGGGATGTGATTATTGCCGTCGATGGTGAAGCGACCAACTCTTCCGGACAGCTACGCAGCCAGATCGGCATCAAATCCATTGGTGACGAAGTGCGACTCACCTACATTCGCGATGGCAAGGTGAAAAAAGTTGATATTGAGGTGGGTGAGCCACAGCAATTGACGTCCACCACGGGTGAATTGCACAAGCTGCTGGAAGGTGCCCGCTTTGAAAACAACCCGGATGGTGATGGTGTGTTGGTGTCGGGCTTATCACCGAACTCGGTAGCTGCCTATAACGGTTTGCGCCCCGGTGATGTGATTCTGGGTGCCAACCGGCAGCGCGTCACCAACCTAGATAGCTTCAAAAAAGCGCTTTCCCTGAGCAAGCAGTCCGTCCTGCTCCATGTCAACAGGAATGGCAACTCCCTCTACCTGGTGATCCGCTAGCGTTCCATATTATCCGGTGGGCCTGTCTCTTGCAGGCATCACCGGATACCTTGCCTGCCATGAAAAATCCCTTTGCCTGTGCCGGTTACATTCATTTGTCATGCAATGATCGATTTAACAGTTATTCAGTCAAAACCAGAGTAGGATGAAAGTGTTCCCTGAGTGGCCAGTCGATATCGGTATGTAAGCCACGTTTCTACTATCTTCAAAGTATCCGCGCACTCAGGTTTGCAGCGGTCGATTCTTTTCAATAGGGAGTTCAAGTATGAATAATCAATCCGTTAGGCAACTGGTCTGCTATATACTGGTTTCCATGGTGATGTTCGCTGGGCTGGTGAGTCAGTCCCATGCGGTGATGGTGGGTACCGATACGGTTGCCGCTGAGGTTTCTTCCGATCTGGGTCGTGAAGAAATCAAAGACCTTCTGGCTCGTCAGGATGTATCCGATAAACTGACCAGCCTGGGTGTTGATATTGCCGATGTCAGTGATCGGGTGGACTCAATGAGCGACGCGGAGGTCGCCGAGCTGAACCAGCAGATGGCCGACCTGCCTGCAGGCGGTGTTCTGGGTACAATCGCATTGGTATTGTTGATCCTGATTCTGCTTGATGTTGCCGGGGTGACCGATATCTTCCCCGGTGTCTGAAATTGATTCACAGTAATCTGGTCCTTCAAAAACACGCGATGATCTCGCGTGTTTTTTTTCTGTGTTCTGTTCTGCTTTCCGGGTGTGTCAGTACACCCCAGACAGACCAGCTGTTGGCTGGACAAGCGGAAGATAGCTCCCGGCATGTATCCCACATCATAGAGGGGGTGCCTTTTTTTCCGCAAAACGATTATCACTGTGGTCCCGCTGCTCTCGCCACGGTGCTCTTTGCCTCTGGGCTTTCCACCGTAGTGCCCGACGATCTGGTGAGCAAGGTGTATGTGCCCGACAGAAAGGGCAGCTTTCAGGTAGAAATGCTGGCTGCTGCCAGATCCTATGGACGAATCCCCTATATTATCGAACCCCGTCTCGAGCATCTGATCGGTGAAGTGCAGGCCGACAACCCGGTGTTGGTGTTACAGAATCTTGGCGTCAGCTGGTATGAGGTCTGGCATTACGCAGTCGTGGTTGGGTACGACCTGAGCAGTGAAAAACTGGTGATGCATTCCGGTGAGAAAAAGCGGCGTATGACCAAGCTGGGGGTATTTGAACAAACCTGGCGGCGCAGCGATTACTGGGGTGTGGTCCTGCTCAAACCGGGGAAGTTGCCCCGGCAGGCAAATGAGCAGAAATACTTCCTTTCGGTGGTCGACTTTGCGCGCAATAATCCTGCAGTGGACGTGGTGAAAGCCTATCAGGCGGGGCTGGGGCGCTGGCCGGACAGCAAGATATTCGGGTTTGCCCTGGCCAACCTGTATTACGATATGGGCAAACTACCGGAGGCGCTTGCCGGATATCGGCGGTTACTCACAGTCGCTCCGGATTTTGCCCCCGCCTATAACAATCTTGCTCAATTGCTCTCGGAACTCGGTGAACACACCGAGGCGATTGTCATGGCTGAACAGGCGGTGGCCCTGGGTGGGCCACACGCATCAATGTATCAGAAGACCCTCGACGCACTTCGGCAGTGATCCGCCCGATTTATTCTGCGGGTACATGGAATTTGCTGGTGCGTGACAGTTTTCTGAACAGCACATAGAAAATCGGGGTAAAAAACAACCCGAAAAACGTTACGCCGAGCATGCCGGAGAAAACCGCAACCCCGATGTCGCTGCGCATTTCGGAACCTGCGCCGGTGGACAGTACCATCGGGACTACACCCATGATGAATGCGAAGGACGTCATCAGAATTGGCCGCAACCGCATCCGGCTTGACGTCACCGCAGCGTGCCAGGTGTCCATGCCCTTGTGCTCCAGCTCCCGGGCAAACTCCACGATCAGAATGGCATTTTTGCTGGCCAGGCCCGCCAGCACGAACAGGCTGATCTGGGTGAAGATATTGTTGTCGCCACCGGTCAGCCACAGGCCGGCCACCGCCGACAATACCGACAGTGGCACAATACTGATCACCACCAACGGCAGCACCAGGCTTTCGTACTGTGCGGCCAGCACGAGAAAGACCAGCAACAGGCACAGGGGGAAGATAAAGATGGCAGTATTGCCACTCAGTACCTGCTGGTAGGTCAGGTCCGTCCATTCAAAGGTCATGCCCAGTGGCAACACCCTGTCGAGGATTTTGCTGATGGCATCCTGAGCCTGACCACTGGAATAGCCGGGTGCCGCGTCACCATTCATATCTGCCGCCAGATAGCCGTTGTAGCGAATGGCGCTTTCCGGACCGTAACTCTCTTTCATTTCCAGCACGCTGCCCAGCGGTACCATCTCCCCCCGGTCATTTTTCACTTTCAGGTTCAAGGCATTTTCAGGGTTGGTGCGGTATTCGGCATCCGCCTGGGCAATAACCTGGTAGGTGCGACCGAAACGGTTGAAATCATTCACATACAGCGAGCCGAGATAGACCTGCATGGTATCGAAGATTTCCTTGATATCCAGGCCGAGCTGTTTGGCTTTGGTCCGGTCAAGATCGGCGTATAGCTGGGGGACATTGATCTTGTAGTTGGAATAGACATTGACCAGTGCCGGATCCTGCCATGCGGCCTGTTGAACATTGTCTACAACCGTGGCCAGCTGCTCATAGCCAAGATTGGCGCGATCCTCGATCTGCAGTTTGAATCCGCCGGTGGTGCCGAGACCCATGACCGGCGGTGGTGGGAAAATCGCAATGAACGCCTCATTGATACCGGCGTATTGCATTTGCAGGCGTTCGGCGATGGCCGCGGCAGACAGTTCGGGCGAATTGCGCTGGTCAAAGTTTTCCAGTGTGACAAAGACGATGCCGGCACTGGCGCTATTGGTAAAGCCGTTCACCGAAAGGCCGGGGAACTGTACCGCATTGGCGACTCCCTCTTCGGCCATGGCAATGCTGCCCATCTCCCGGATGACGGCTTCCGTGCGGGCCAGAGATGCACCATCGGGCAGCTGCGCGAAACTGATCAGGTACTGTTTGTCCTGGGGTGGAACAAACCCCTTCGGCAGGCCGCTGAAGCCAATAGCCGTCACGCCGATCAATACCAGATAAACCGCAAAAGACGTGGTTTTATGGCTCAGCAAACCGGCGATGGATGTGGAGTAGGCGCTGGACGATTTTTTGAAGCCCCGATTGAACAACCGGAAGAAGCCGCCAAACAATTTGTCCATGATCCTTGTCAGGCGATCTTTGGGCGCATCCTGGCTTTTCAGTAGCAGCGCCGCGAGGGCAGGGCTCAGCGTCAGAGAGTTGAAAGCCGAGATGGTGGTTGAGATGGCAATGGTCAGGGCGAACTGCTTGTAGAATTGGCCGGTCAGCCCACTGATAAAGGCAATCGGCACAAATACAGCCACCAGAGTGAGCGAGATCGCGATAATCGGCCCACTGACTTCCTGCATGGCTCGATAAGTGGCCTCACGGGGATCCAGTCCCTCGGAAATATTGCGCTCGACGTTCTCCACCACCACGATGGCGTCATCCACCACGATGCCAATGGACAACACCAGCCCGAACAGTGACAGGGTATTAATGGAAAAGCCGAACAGCCACATCAGGGCGAAGGTGCCGATAATCGACACCGGCACAGCCAGCAGCGGAATAATTGAGGCACGCCAGGTCTGGAGGAAGACCACGACCACAATCACCACCAGCAGCAGGGCTTCCAGCAGGGTTTTCACCACAGCCTTGATCGAGTCCTTGACGAATACCGTGGGATCGTAGACCACCTCGTAATCGAGGCCCTCGGGAAACAGCGGCTTCAGTGCCTCCATGGTGCGGCGCACCTCATCGGAGATGGCGATGGCATTGGCGCCAGGTGCCTGAAAAATCGGGATCGCCACAGCGGGTTTGTTATCCAGCATGGCATTGAGGTTGTAATCGGCAGCTGCCATCTCAATGCGTGCGACATCTCTGAGTCGGGTGATCTGACCACTGTTGCCGGCATGCACGATGATGTCGGCGAATTCCTCCGGGGTTCCCAGTCGTCCCATGGCATTGACGGGCAGCTGCACATCCACCGGCTCGGCCATGGGCGCGCCGCCGATGATACCCGCTGCCACCTGTACATTCTGTTCCCGGATCGCCGCAATCACTTCATTGGCCGACAGGTGGCGCTCGGCAATTTTTTCCGGGTCGAGCCAGATACGCATCGCGTAATCGCCGGAGCCAAACAGACGCACCGTGCCAACTCCATTGACCTTGGCCAGCTCGTCTTTGACATGCATCAGCGCATAGTTGCGCAGGTAGAGTTCATCGTAGCGCTGATCTGGTGATACCAGGTGGACCACCAGCGTGAGATCTGGCGAGCTTTTCACGACCGTTACCCCGAGCTGCCGCGTCACTTCCGGCAAGCGGGGCAGGGCCTGGGATATCCGATTCTGCACCATCTGTTGGGCGAGATCGGGGTCTGTGCCTATTTTGAAGGTGACGGTGAGGGTCATACGCCCGTCCGAGGTGGCCTGGGACGACATGTAAATCATGTTTTCCACACCGCTGAGTTGCTCCTCAAGCGGTGTTGCCACTGATTCGGCAATGACCTTGGGGTTGGCGCCGGGGAATGAGGCATTCACTACCACTGAGGGCGGCGTAACTTCGGGGTATTCGGAAATCGGCAACTGAAACATCGCCAGCAGACCGGCGATCATCACCATCAGAGAGAGAACACCGGCGAAGATCGGGCGATCTATAAAAAATCTGGAAATGTTCATGGCGGTCCTTCAGGGAAATATTGAGGCTTATTCAGCCGTTGTGTCGGCAGCCTCGGGTTGGGCAGGTGTGGGATCGACCGGCATACCCGGTCGAATGTGGGCGAGCCCGTTGATCACCACCTGATCGCCAGGTTGCAACCCGCTCAACACAACCCGCTGCCCCTTGTGATACTGGCCCAGGGTGACTTCCCGGTAGGCGGCGATATGGTCTTCGCCGACCACATAGACAAACTTCTTGTCCTGATTGGTGCCCACAGCGCCGGTGGGTATCAGTAATACGTCCACTTCGGCGGCTGCACCGAGTTGAACATTGGCGTACATGCCTGGTGTCAGGGCACCGTCGGTATTGTCAAAGATGGCCCGCGCCCGGATGGTTCCGCTGGAAATATCCAGTTGATTATCGAAGGCATGGACTTTGCCCCGGTAAACCCGGTCGTCGTTCGCCAGTGTCAGTTCTACCGGCATCGCCGCGGTATTACCGGTGGTCCGGATTGATTGCAGATAGGTTTGCTCGTCCACATTGAATTCGGCATACAGCCGCCGGTTGGATACCAGTGTTGCCAGTACGGGCGCACTGCCACCGGCTTCCACCAGGTTGCCGACGGTGAGCTCTGCACGGCTTATCCGGCCAGAAAAAGGCGCCTTGATATGCGCATACTGGAGATCCAGCTCCGTTCTTACCACGGTGCTTTCCGCCTCCTGTATCATCGCGCTGGCTACCTGGTATTCATTTTTCGCCGAATCATAAATGCTGTCCGACACCAGTTTCCGCCCGACCAGCTTGCTGGCCCGTGCCAGTTCGTCTCGCGCCAGGGTGGTGCGGGACTCTGCAGAGGCAAGTTGTGCTTTTGCCTGTTGCACGGCGGCCTGGTAGGGCCGGGGGTCGATCACAAACAGTAGTTCACCCCGTTCGACCAGTTGACCATCCTGAAACAGCACCTGCTGAATCTCGCCGCTTACCCGGGGTTTTATCTCGGCAGTATTTACTGCGGTCAGGCGTCCGGCAAAGCGTGTCCAGAGGCGAACGGATTCCAGCGCCACCGCTGTAACTGGAACCTGTCTCGCAGGTGGTGCACCTGTTGCCGTCTTGTCACTGGAATGGCTCTGGTGAGGGAATGCGGCGTAATAGAGGGCCGCCAGCAGGGTCAACAGTACAGTGGTTGTTGCGCCCGCAGCAACGCGAGGGCGCCTTTTGCCGGATGTGTCAGGCATGGTTGAGCTCCAGATTTTGAGGTATTAAACGGCTTCCTGTTGCCGAAAAAGGCGATTTGTTCTTGAATATGGCAGCTTACATACCGGTCGGTATGTCAGTCAATTGCTGAAATCAAAATAGGCTGGCTGGGGCATCGTTTTGTATTTGAGTAATTTATAGATATATTTCAACAGGTAAGCGCAGTTACACCATCGTGGGTTTTCAGACGGCAGCGGTGTCAGGGGTTTTGCCAGCTGGCATGGGTTGCTGGGCAAACCGTTAGGTATCTATACTGTGAAGCCTGACGTTAACCTGAAAGATACCTGATATGTCGTTAACCGAAACCCGGGAGCGCCTGCTGGAAACAGCGCTTGAGCTGATCTGGCAGAGTAATTACAACAGTGTCGGTGTGAATGAAATCTGCAAACAGGCGGGCGTCACCAAGGGTGCCTTTTACCACCACTTTGATTCGAAGGCGGCACTGTTCTGTGAGGCTACAGCCTATTACTGGCAAGTGATAAAAAGTGATCTTGATGCGGTTTTTTCACCGGTCAACACCCCGCTTGAGCAACTTGAAAATCTGGTGCATTTTCTGTTTGTGGCGAAGATGGGCAATGATCGTGCGGGTATCCGGGGCTGCCCTTTTTACAATGCTGGGGCACAGATTGGCTCCGGTGACGAAAAGTGATCGAAGCGCTCCAGCTGCTGTCTCAAACTGCGGTAAAATACAACCTGTCACTGGTAAATGCCTTGCAGTCAGCGGGGTATCTCGATGACGGTGTGGATGCCGAGCAAACCGCCAGATTGCTCTATCACTACATCCACGGCGTACTCAGTTATGCCCAGGTGCACAGTGATGACGAGGAAATCAAACGTGATCTGCCCACCGGTCTTTACCGGTTGCTGGCACTGAAAACGGACTACTGGTTTAGCGCCAGGCCCACCTGGGAGCCACAGCCGGGGGGTTCCCCTCTGGTCGGTGAGATACTGCTGCCAAGACTCAGGTAGCCGTGTACGGTTATACAAAAACCGGGATGGATTCCATATGGCCGACCAGTTGTGGTCGGTATTCCCAGTGTGCCTCAATAGTATTCTGGGTGAGCACATCGCCGGGTTTTCCCTGTGCGGATAATCTTCCTTCCTTCATCAATACACAATGGTCGCAGTAGCGCAGTACATGGTTGAGATCATGCAGCACGGCGATGACTCCGTAACCGCGTTGGCGGCATAGTGAGCGGGCCAGTGCCAGTATTCTGTGCTGTTGTTTGAGATCCTGTGCCGAGGTCGGTTCGTCCAGCACCAGCAAGGGTGGTTGTGTGGCCTGGCTCAATTGCAGTAGCACCCTGGCCAGATGGACTCTTTGCTTCTCTCCTCCGGACAGTGATGGGAATGCCCTGCCCATCAGGTGGTGGCAATCCGTGTCTTTCATCAAAGCGGCTACCTGCTGCCTGCCTTCTTGACGGGACAGGGAAAGTGGGATCATTCCCATGGCAACAATTTCGTCGGCAGTAAATGAAAAGCCAATCTGGCTGAACTGGGGAAGTGCGGCTAGGTGTCGCGCCCTGTCCAGTGGATCCCACTGGCGCAAGGATCGCTGATAAAAAAGGATGTCACCGGTGACAGGCAGATCACCGCCGATGGCCCTGAGCAAGGTGGATTTTCCCGACCCGTTTGGACCGGCGACCCCCACCATCATGCCCGTGCCGATGCTCAGTTGCTCAACGACAAGGTGTGGCACTTTGCCGTGTTGAGAACGGAGATTGGTCAATTCAAGCATAGCGGTAGGCCCTAGTTCCATTGACGCCGTTGCTGGATTAACAGCGCCAGAAAAAAGGGCGCCCCCAGTAGTGCAGTGACCAGACCCACCGGCAGTTCTGCCGGCTGTACCACCAGTCTTGCCATGAGGTCCGCCACCAGCAGGAGCAGGGCACCGCAGAGTGCAGAGAGCGGGATCAGGCTGCGGTGGTCAGGCCCGGTCACCAGCCTTACCAGGTGCGGTACCACCAGACCAATAAAACCAATAATACCGGCGTAGGCGACGGAGATGCCGACCCCAACGGCGACCAGAATAATCAGCTGCTGTTTGAGCCCTTCCACGTTGATACCGAGGTAGCGAGCCTCACATTCCCCGAGTACCAGTGCATTCAGTGCGGATGTCTTCCTTTGGAATGCAATAGCCAGGGCAACAACGGTGAAAAATCCCAGCCACAGGTTTACCTGACTGGCACCGGCAAGACTACCCATCTGCCAGAGGCTCAATTGGCGAAGCTTTTCATCGTTTGAAAAGTAGCTGATAAAACCGATGGTCGCACCGGCAAAGGCGGAGATGGCCACTCCGGCCAACAACAGTACCAGCACGGAGGTGCCCTGTTTTGACCGGGACAGGCTGTACACCAGCATTGTGGTGAGCAGGCCGGCAACAAAAGCACTCACAGGTACGGCCAGAGGGCCCATGGAGGCGGGAAAGATCGCGATAGCAACAATAGCGCCGACCGCAGCCCCGGAGGAAACGCCGATAATACCGGGGTCTGCCAGTGGGTTGCGAAACAGCCCCTGCATCACTGCGCCACACTGTGCCAGCATGGCGCCGACAAACACAGAGAGCAGTAATCTTGGCAGTCTCAACTCAGTGATGACTACCCGCTGGTAATCATCCAGTGTGCTCCAGTGGGTGCCGAACAGGGTATCGCACAGTGCCAGCAGGCTCTCTGTTGGCGGTAAATCCAGCGCGCCCTGCAATAGCGACAGCAAGCTGCCGAGGATAATCATGGCAACCAGCGCGATACCGGAGATCATAACGGGAAGTCGCATCAGTCCGCCTTTACTGCAAGGGTCAGTTGTCTGGCTTCTTCGATGGACGCCAGGCTCAGTCCCGCGACCAGTGTACTGCCATCAACGGCAATAATGTGCCCGGAGCGGGCGGCCCGGCTGTGCGCCAGTACCGGATTGCTTTTGAGAAAACTATCCAGAGCGCGGTCTTTTTCCTGCCCGGCGAGAATGATGATGTCGGGATCCATGGCCAGCAGGGATTCTGCCGAGACAGTGCGGTAATTGGTGAAATCGGCAACATTGTGGCCGCCGGTGAGTCGAATGAAAGCTTCGCCGGTGGTGCCGTGACCGGCCAGGCGAAGCTTTGTGGGATCTGTGGCCAGCAAGAAAGCGGCACTGCTGCCTGTTACTGGCTGGCTTTCCAGGGCGAGTAACTGTTGATCCAGCCTCGCCAGCAGGGGTGTCACTGTCTCGGTCAGGCCCAGCGGTTCGGCCACTCGCTGAATATTGTCACGCAACTGCTGTGGATGATCTGGAGAAGGCAATTGCAGCAAGGTGACGCCAGCCTGCCTGAGTGCATCAAGTGCGGGTGCCGGACCCATATGTTCACTGCCAATCACCAGCGTGGGTGACAGGCTCAGCAGGCCTTCTGCAGACAGGTTGCGGTGATAACCGACGATTTTAAGTGGCCGGTAATTCGGTGGCAGGTGGCTGGTGACGTCCACGGCAACCAGATACTTGTCTGCCCGCAGGGCAAAGATCAGCTCAGTGGCCAGCGCATCGGTGCTCACCAGCCTTGTGTCAGCCTGCGCCGTGACAGCAGCGCCAAATAATATCCCGGTCAACAGGGCTGACATCAGGGACGAGCGGGGGCATTTTTTCATGGTTTCGATTCCATCAGGATTTGGGTGTCGGTCATCTGTCGTTCATTCAGCAGCGCCAGCAGTTTGACCAGCGACTCCACGGATGCGCGGCTGTCGGGGGCGACCGTCACAGGCCGGTTTTTGTCATCCAGCTGGGGCAAAAGGCGGGACTGAAATTCCTGCCAATGGTTGTAGCGCTGTTCGCCAATACCCCAGTGGGGCGAGTCCTGATAGAGCGTGATCAGCAGCCGTTGAGGTCCCTCCTCCAGTTCGCTGGTAGCCTGGTCGGTATCCGGAATATCCACGGGCAGAGAGAGCAGTCGATGATTGGCGGTAAGCAGCAGGAACACCACGACGATAAAGATGATGTCAATCAACGGGGTCAGTTCCAGGCCTGCTTCCAGCTTGATCTGGAGGGGCGAGCGAATCACGGCAGGGTACCCATCGAGACGCCATCGAGCTTCAGCAGTTGCAGGTTGATAAACTGTTCAGTCCCGCTTATCAACTGGTCGACCCACATATTGAAGCCGTGTGCGCCCACCAGTGCTGGCACCGCAATGATCAGTCCGGCGGCCGTTGTTTTCATGGCGATCCCCAGCCCGCCGGCAAGCATGGCGGGCTCAATGGGGCCCCGTTGTTCCCCCAGGGTATCAAAGACCTGTATCAGTCCAACCACTGTACCCAGCAGTCCCAATAGTGGCGATAGCAGGGCGAGTATCTGCAGTAGCCGGATACCGCTCGCCAGCCGCCGTTGTCGGTGTTGCAGCCACACGGCAGCAATTTCCTGCTGGATATGTTTTGGCTGTCCAGCGTGTCCTGTCATGACGGTCAGGCTGTCCCGTCTGAGTTTGCCTCGCACGGTTGTGTAACCAATCACAACCAGCCGCTCTGTCAGGATGATCAAGGACAGTAGCGCACAAAGTGAGAGCGGATAGGCCATTGGGCCCAGTTGTTGTTCAAGCAGTGTCATCAGATTCATGGGACGTAGCAGGCATTACTGGTAGGTTGATTTTTTCAGGGCGAATTGCACCGGAACCCTGACCCTTGATTCGGCGCTCTTGCCATTTATCCGGTAAGGCATGAACTCCCAACTGGCAACGGCCTGTAGTGCGGCCTCGTCCAGTACAGCGATTCCCGAACTTTTGCTGACTGACAGCTGACGCTGTTCGCCCTCGTCGTCGAGCCAGATATCCAGCCAGACTGTGCCCTGCTGGCCCCGCTTGCGAGCAACTGTGGGGTAATTGGGCGGTGTAGGTGGCCTGGCGAACAGAGGTTCGGTAACCAGCGGCGCTGTATGAATGCCCTGCTGTTTGGGCGATTCAGGCTGGCTAGCCACAACGCTTGCCGTATCGTCAAGCTGCCCTGTCTCGTCCTCCCTTGTGGCGTGCGGCCGCTTCGCTTCCGGGATTTTTTCCCGAAGTGGTTTTGTCTCTGCAGGGGGTTCGACATTCGGCTCGGTAGTCACTTGGGGCTGCTTTTTTTCAGGTGTGCGGGCTACCACTGGCTCTGAAGCAGGGGGCTGTCTGTGCTTTGTTGTGGCAATAGGTTCAACAGCTTTTAGCATACTCTGTTCGCGGCGGAATGAGATCGACACCGCCACTGGCGCGGTGTGAAACGAGGACGCCGATTCAGCAGATGGCGCTTCTGTCGGCGGTAGAGTGATTGCCCAGCTGTGGGCAACCAGAGCCATCAAAAGGCTCCCGCTCCGCCAAAGCAGTGTTGGCCAGTATGTTTTCAGTGCTTTGCCCATAACCGAGATGATTCAAATGTCAGTGGTGCCCATGGTATACAGTCGGCCTCTTTTTGTAAATGATAATGATTCGTATTTACATTTGAGATTGGTGTGTGTAAATTGCTGTTCCCATAGTCAGGTAAGTAGTCAGGTAAGTAGTCGGGTAGGTTAATTTGGTTTCTTGCCAAAAGCGTCGCTATTCCGGGTGCAATTAGTGATGGGGAACAGTGATGGGGAATCCGTTATGAATGATTGTCAAAAACAGAAAAACTTTTTTTCAGTTGGCTGGTATCAACTGGGTCTGGTGCCCGCGTTACTTCTGTCGTACCCGGCGGCCACTGTTGCCGTCGAGGCCAACGACAATAGTAGTCAGTCTGCAGAATCTTCGGCCTTTGAAGTCGCACCAGTGGTAGTCAGTGCAACCCGGGTAGAGCAGGACATTGACGACGTATCTCGTGCCATTGTGGTGATAGACGAGGATGAAATAAGCACCATGCAACCCCAGTCGGTGGCGGAAATATTGCGCTATCAGCCAAATATTACGGTATCCGGTGGCCCCAGACCCGGCAATCAGTCGGTCAATATTCGGGGGCTGACCGGCCAGAAGGTGCTACAAACCATAGATGGGGTGCGTCAGACATTTGAGTCTGGTCATCGTCCCACTTACTTTTTGGATCCTGAGCTAATTCGTGATGTTGAAGTTCTCAAAGGGCCCACCAGCAGCCTGTGGGGTTCGGGTGCACTTGGCGGGGTAGTTTCCCAAAATACCATTTCTGCCAGAGATTTGTTGAAGCCGGGTGCCAATCTGGGTGGCCTGGTCAAATCGGGTTACAACAGCAACAACCATCAGCAAACCACCACCACGGCATTGGCCGGGCGAGTGGGTAATGTAGATCTGCTGGCTAGTGGTTATTACCGGGATGCCAATGACATCGAGCTCGGTAATGGTGACGCCCTGGCGGGCTCAGCCACGCGGGATCAGGGCGGATTGCTGAAGGCAGAATGGCAAATCGACGACCAGCAATCCCTGGCGATAAATTACCGCCGTGCCGAAGTGGAAGGCGGTGTGCCTTCCAATGGTGCCGCTAACCTGGGTAGCAGCAATTTCCTGATTGACCGGGATCAGCGAACGACCACCTGGTCAATGGAATATCACCTGGATACCCATTCTCCCCTGGTGAACAGTCGGCTGCTGGCCTACAGAAACAAGGTGGAAATGGATGAGTCCAGGGTCAGTGATGGACGCTACGATTCCACTGAACTGGTGGTGCGGGGTATTAATCTGAACAATCTTTCCATGATCGGTGATATCGCGCTGCTCTACGGAATCGATGGTTATCGAGAGGAATTCGATGCTCGTCGGGGCGGCATAGACCGCCCTGCACCTCCGGATGCGGAAACCGACGTCTGGGGCGCATTTGTACAGGCCACCGTACCGCTCTCGGAAGCCTGGAAACTGGAACTTGGTGTCCGTTATGACCGCTTTGAAACCGAGGCTAAGAACCTCAATGCTGACAGCAGTGATAGCGATGTCTCCCCATCGATTGCTGTCATCTGGCAGTCATCGGACTGGTTGAAACTGACCCTTCGCCACGATCGGGCATTCCGGGCGCCCGGGGCAGAAGCCCTTTACAGTACGGGAACCCATTTCTGTATGTTCCCGGGATTTTGCAACACATTCCTGCCCAACCCGGATTTGAAGCCCGAACAAGCGGCCAACACGGAACTGCTGGCCAATATGCAATTCGAGAACCTGTTTGCCGATGACAGCCTGCGTATCAATGCCGCTGTTTTCCGGAACAAAGTGGATGATTTTATCGAACAGATCGTCACAGACCCTACCTTCTTCCCGGTGATGGACCCCGGCTACACCACCTGGGTGAATGTGGATGAGGCGGAAATAAAAGGCTATGAACTGAGCGCGGATTATCGGCTTGACCAGTGGCAGTTGAAACTGGCCTATGGCCAAACGCGGGGTGAGGACGATAAAACCGGAGATGATCTCACCAATATTCCAGCTGATACTTTCTCAGCTGACCTGAATTACCGTTTCGGTAACAGGCCATGGCTGGCCGGTGTGCGCTTTACCCATGCGGCCAGACAGGACCGTACCGACTATCCGGAGAACACGGCTGGTCAGGAGTACAGCGATTACAACATCACGGATCTGTATGCCAGCTGGCAGCCGGAAAGCCTGAACGGCGTGAAGCTTGATCTGACGGTTAACAACATCACGGACAAGCACTATCGGCGGGCCTGGGAAGAGCTCTATGAGTCAGGACGCGAAATTATCCTGACGGCAACTTACCGTTTCTAGTGGCGAGAGGGTGTGGGTAACTAACAATGACAGCGTGGGATGACAATCAGGGGATGCCGGGAAATCAGGCAGAAGCACTGCTCCGGCTATTGGCCGAGTGGGGCAATACAACGACCGTCATTGTACACGGCGGTTGTGTGTTCGAGTTCAAGGGGTCTTTTCCTGCCGGTAGCCTCGGCGAGGGTTACTACAATCTCGCCGGTGGCACTTCGGGGCTGCACGGGCACATCAATCTCGGCAGGATCCGGCAGGTGGCTTTCCAGGCGCGTCCCCACCGGGGCAGGGAAAGCTATGCTTTTGTGTTTCTGGACAAGGACAACGAACCCATTTTCAAGGTCTTTCTGGGCAGGGATAACGACGGCGCGTTATTTCCCGACCAGGTGGCCAAATTTCATCGTATTAAAGAGCACCGCTCGGTGCAGTGACGAATGTCAGGAGAGCAGAATGAGAGAGTCTATTGTACAGAAACGTATTAATGAAGAAGTGATCAACTTTATCAGCAGCCGGAAAAGCCTGATGTTATCGACCCTCACGATGGAGGGGGCACCCTATGCTTCCTACGCGCCTTTTGCGATTGGCGAGGAATGTCTGTATGTGTTGATCAGTGAAATTGCTCTGCATGCCGTTAACCTTCAGCATTTTCCGGAAGCCTCTGTCCTGATCATCGAGGATGAGGACAGTGCCGGCGAGCTGTTCGCCCGGATCAGGGTAAATTACAGCGTGCAGGCAAAACACATTGAGCCGGATGGCAAGCATTGGGCCGAGGGCATAGCACGATTGGCCGACAGACATGGCGAGCGTATTAATCACCTCAGCCAGTTGGCAGATTTCAAGCTATTTCGACTTGTTCCCCAGGGTGGACGTTATGTGAAAGGCTTTGGTCGGGCATTTTCCCTGGCGGGAAAAACCCTCGCCGGTGAAACAGTGGATCACCTCAGGGATGGTCACCAGAAAAGGGACGTGGCCTGAAATACCCATTAACCGGAGAGGGGGAGAATCGCTATGGAACCACAATTCCTGTGTGTACATCACAGACAGTTTCTGTCGGTTAACCCCTGTATGGCAAGACGTTACTGGGAGCGGTGTATGCAGGAAGGGCAGGTGTTTGTGACACGCAGCCACTATCGGGCAGCGCTGCCCCACTTCGGCAGTGGTTTTGAAATTGCCATGATTCTGTTGGCCAATGACTGTCAGCCGGTACAGGTTCAGGCCGGGGGGTGTGCCGATGTGGACAGGCTAGTGGATGCCGGTCATGGTACGGCTGCCTGTTACAGGCAGTTGGGGCAGTTTCATCTCGAGAAGAACTATCTGTTGACGACGTACTATGCGGTACTTGAGGCCGGTGAATTTGTCCGTGGAGATCAGTCAGCTATTTACCGGGAAGCCATTTCCAGGGCGCTGGAAAAAATCAGCGAAGCCTCCCTGGCTGGCTACGGTCTCCCCGGTGGCGACCCGACCCAGTCCCACGTGCTGAGTCGGGCGATGCATTAGGCTCTGTTCACAATTTTCATCATTGACCCCAACAGGGTTGTCCATCATCGAGTCAGTTGTTTTTGGCATAACTGCAATACGGATCGGGGTTACCATCTGCTCTTGAGCTTGCCTATACTGTGGCACTGTTATGTCGACTACAGACCGATGTAACTGAACACGATAATAACGAGAGGGTGGTATCCATGAAAAAAATCAAAGCTGTGGTCTATGGCGTCGGGACAATGAATTCGATCATTACCCGCATGTTGCTCGACAAGGGGGTCGAGATTATCGGGGCCATTTCCCGTAGTCCGGCAAAAGTCGGCAAAGACCTGGGGGAACTCACCGGGCTCGGACGTCAGCTGGGAGTCGCCGTGAGCAATGATGCAGCGGAGGTGTTGAGTCGTGGAGCCGATATTGCGGTTATCGCCGTCAACAGCTATATGTCCGATGCACAGGAGCAGCTCCGTCTGTGTGCCGAGCACGGCGTAAATGCGGTGACATTGTCTGAAGAAGCACTGTACCCGTGGGAAACCTCACCCGAAATTACTACAGAGCTGGACGGGATCGCCAAACGCACCGGTGTGACTTTGACGGGTTCCGGCCATCAGGACAGCTACTGGCTCAATATGGTGAGTATGTTGATGGGTACGACCCACCGTATAGACAAAGTGCTGGGGCAGGCCAGCTGGAATGTCGACGATTACGGCCCCGAACTGGCTCGCGAGCAACAGGTTGGCACCACTCCGGAACAGTTCAACATGTGGCTGGAGTCCGCTTCGCGACCACCCACCTTTGGTCGCAATGTGTTGGATGCACTGGTGGCGGATACCGGGCTGACGCCCCTGTCGATTACCACCACGTCGCGGCCGGTACTGGCGACGGAACCTCTGCCGGTCGCCTCCCTGGGAATCACGGTTCCCGTTGGTCATGTTCTGGGTTTTACCGATATCGATGAAATCAGAACCAGTGAAGGGCCGAGCTTTGTGTTCGAAATGACCGGTTGTGTGTATCGGCCTAATCAGGCCGACATGAACCACTGGCAAATAGCGGGTGAGCCCGACGTTGAACTGTCCAACGGGGCTGTTCCCACCGCCATGACTACCTGTACCCAACTGGTCAACCGAATCCCCGATGTGATCAACGCCCCGCCCGGCTTTATCACTGCCGAGAAATTACCCCGGCTGCGCTATCGGGCATTCAGTCTGGAAACCTACTTAACCTGACAGAGTTGCCCTGATGTCGGAACGCGAGAGGCTAACCGAGGACGATACCCGGTGGTTGGATTAGGCCAATTCTCTACCGGGTACCGGTCCAAAACGTCGTTCGGATCGTAGGAGTTATGACTGGCCGCTTTCCCATCGCGGTTGTTATGAACCCTGCAACAAGAGAATGACTATGTTTGGACTGTTCAGAAAAAATCCGCTGGAAAAGCTGCAGAAGGGCTATCAGAGCAAACTTCAGCAAGCCATGGAGGCACAACGATCAGGCAATATTCAAAGGTATGCGGAATTGAGCGAGGAAGCGGACGGGATCTATCAGAAAATCAAGGCGCTGGAAAATACTGACGGTCGGGCGTAATCCGACGGGCAGTTCAGTTCAGAACGCCCGCCCCACATGAATTGCTATAGGCCAGCCTGCTAATAGATCGGTTGCCTGGCTATCTTGTCATTGGCTAAGCGCATACGACAGCGCCTTCCTCTTTCTCCGGTCAACCGGCCTTGATCATACGGTTGCGGCCTGAGGCTTTGGCTTCATAAAGTGCATCGTCTGCGGATTTCAGCAGTGTTTCCAACTGGTCTCCCGGTTGTGCCAGACAGCTGCCAACACTGACGGTTATTTTTCGTCCCTCCAGCAGCCCGGTCTGCTCAATGCTCAACCGCAGGCGCTCTCCGATCTGCTGTAGCGTGGTTTCATCACAGGGTGAAAGCAGCACCAGAAATTCGTCCCCGCCCCATCGGGCGGCATGATCATAGGGCCTGATACCCGCTTTCAGAAGGCCGGCAACATTGACCAGCGCACGGTCGCCGACCGCGTGTCCGAAGGAATCATTGATAGTCTTGAAATGATCGAGGTCGAGCCAGATGATGCCGAAGGTGTTTTGCTGGCGGTGTGAACGGTCTATCTCCTGGGTCAGCTGGAGGTTCATGCCCCGGCGGTTGAGCAGGCCGGTTAGTGGGTCGAGCTTGGTCAGTTCGTTGAGCGCCTGTGTGCGGTCCTTGACCCGGGTTTCCAGTTCCTTCGTGTGATTGCGAATTGCCTCGGCCATGTCGGAAAAATGGTTGATCAGTCGACCGATTTCTCCCGACCCGCTCGGCAGATCGGCAGGCCGAAGGTCGCCACTTTTTACTTTGAGCATGGCGTTATCCAGAGCTGCCACCGGTGTCAGAACCAGCTTTCGCAGCGCCAGGTGCACCAGCAATATGGCGACCAACAGAATGAGGGTAAACAGCAACATCATTGCTGCAAAACTGCTGACAGGAATCACTTCCTGCAGATCCAGTAGTGTGAGCTCAAACCAGTCCAGAGAAGGCAGGTAGACAACACCCGCCAGATAGCGCTTGCCGTCAATGACCACGAACTGGCTTTTTACCTCACTGGTTTTGCCACCGACCTCGCGCAGGGTTGTCATTGTATTCCAGAGGGCCTGTTGATCACGTGGTTGGTCAAAGAGCAACTCAATGGTGTTTTTCTGGCCTTCCGGTTTTACCAGACTGGCGTAATCAATGATGCCGGGGTCGCGGTGTAACTGAATGGCGCCTGTATGATCCACAAACACGGTCGTGATACCGGGTTGCTCGATATCGACGATTTCCTCCAGGAACGCCTCCAGAGGCAGGCCGGTGCCGACAATACCCAGTGTGTTATCGCCGTCTTTCATTTGCACGTCAATCCACAGTTGGGTAATGCCCAGCTGCGTATCCGGATTGACATTGATGTGAAAGGACTTGTTCAGTTTGAGTAGCTGGTAGAACCAGGCGTCATCGGGCTTGTCACTGTCCAGCGTGTAGCGAAGCTGTTTGCCGGAAAACTCGTCCTCGGCGTTGTTGTAGTAATAGGAGCCGGATTGCTTGAGCGCCACAAAATAATTTTGCGCACTAAAGTTGCGGCGATAGCTCTCCATCTCGCGGATGGCCTCGGCGGTGAGTGTGGGGTCATCCTCGTTTTTTGCCCAGTTCTGGATGACGCGGGAGTCGGCCATCTGCCGGGCCAGCGCAATTTCCCGCTCAATCGGTTTGAGCAGGCGGGTGCTGTCGTAGCGCACCTGAATATCGGCGGCGCGCAGTCCCCATTCCTCGATAATATTTTTAGCAACCTGTTGGAACAGCAGCCAGGCGCACAGGGAGGAAATAACGATGAGGGCTGCCGTCAGAAGTTGGAAACGTGTTTTGATGCTCAAAGAAAACCCCTGATTAAGCCATACGCTAAATTATCATTGGATTACCCGGTGTAGGCAACCGGTCAGTGGCTGAAATGCATTTGATTCGATGCAAAATGCCGGTCTGTCGCCCAGATTTTTGTTGATGGGTAAGTTGTCCGGCAAATGTTTCATATTGTCAGCTGTCGTGTTCCAATTTGCGATTCTTGATTACTGGCTGGGATAGAACGGTGGTTATGGTGCAAATTGCCGGATCATATTGAAATGAACAAAACTGCTATCAGAGAGTTGCTTGCTCCTATCTTGCAGGACGCCGGAATTTTTTACCTTCGGGATACGGTTGCCGAAAGCGATTTTGTCGCTGGAGTCTGGGATATCGATCTGGCCGAGTTGGAAATAGACAGTCTGTCAGCGATGGAGCTCTGTATTGGGCTGGAGGCTGAATGGGGACTGACTGTTTTGCCCGAGGATCTGAACAGTCTGGGTACACTTGGTCGGTTGGTTGATACTGTAGTGAGACACTGTGAATAAATTGTATAAACGCCTTGCTGCGCGCTGTCAGTCACCCAACCAGCTGAATAAACTTCATATTACCCTTGAAAACCGGATGACGCCGTTGGAGCTGGCTGCTTTGCGGGGTGAGTTCATTACCCGAAAAGGGAATAGCTGGTTGTGGAAAAAAATCATTCAGGCTTTTTTCAGAATCCGAAGAAATATTCTCGGAAAAGACAGTGTCGTCAGAAAATACATTTCGATTAATACCCGTGAGCTGTCGAAAGTCTGGCTGGCAAAACTCCATGATCAATACTTGCTTGCTGCGGGCAACAATGCGCCTGCCCCTTTTGTGCGAAAACGCCTGGGGCGGGCTGTCGTTATCTATGAGGCCGGTGGTGACCGCGCCGGCAAAACATTGGTGGTCTGTTTTAGCGGAAACTTCCAGCGCATGATGATGCCGACGCCGGTATTTCTGCAATCGATAGATGCAAACAATGCTGACGTGGTTTTACTCCGAACAGAAAAGCACAAAGGTTATCGAACGGGCATCCAGGAGCTGACGTCTGATCTGCAATCATCGCTTGCGGCACTTAAAATCCTGTTGAAGTTTGATGAGTACCGCAGAGTTGTGACGGTTGGCACCAGTGGCGGGGCAATGCCTGCCCTTTTATCCGCGCTGTACTGGCAGGCCGATGCATGTCTCAGTGTCAGCCCGAATAATCCGGAGGACGACCGCTGGCATTCATTTGCTGACGGTGAGGGGGCTCCGGGGCTTTTCAAGCACTTTGGCATGGGCGAGAAACCGCCTCCTGTGCATATCATTTATGGTGAGAACAGCATTAAAGATGCTGAGTCTGCGGGGGTGATCGAATCGATCCTCCCGTCAGTGAGGCTTGTTCCGGTTCCAGGCGCCGGACATGTCGCGCTATTTCCGCTGCTTGAGCGGGGTGAGCTGGGTGGTGTTCTGCAGAGGGCGCTATTCGATGCCGGTTTACCCGGGAGTGATTGATTTTTTTAGGGATAAATTCCTTTTTGAAGGTAATTTAATATGGGCTTTTTTGCCAAACTCGCGGCACATGCTGCGAATAAAATGGCGTATCCGGCCATTATCTCAGAGAGCCTGTCCCTCACGTACGGTGAGCTTTTCGACTGTGTCAAAAAAACCGCTTTAAACCTCGATGCAGCCGGATTCGGCCCGTCAGAAGTGGTGGGAATCCGTGTTGAAAGCGAAGTCGATCACCTGATAATCAGTCTTGCTCTTTTGGCAACAGGTGCCAGTATTATTACCCTTCCGGGGCATGATTCCCCGCAATTGCGAACCAGCCTGGCCCGCAGGGTTTCGGTGACCCGGCTGATTGAGTCCGCAGACGCACATAAATTCCTGGATTGCCGTTGTGGCGAATCTCCGACTCCGGCGTTTCTCCCCGTAGGGCAAATAGTTGCTGCCGGTGTTTTGTACTTCAGAACCTCAGGTACTACCGGTGATGTGAATGTCGTGCCATTCAGTGAAGCACAGATTGCCGCCCAGGCGGACCGTCACAGTGAGTATGCTGGCGACCGTCTGCTGAGACTTGCCTCCATCGAACACAACAATTCCAAAAGGCACAGGTTTTATTGTGTCTGGCAGGGTGGAACCAATGTCTTCAAGCCACAGGGAAAATTTGATCTGGTTCAGTTTGTTTTACAGCACCGGGTAAGTTGTCTGGACATTTCGCGTATGCACGCTTCGGACCTGACCGCACTGAATACAGCGGGCAAGCTGTCCGGACTCAAGGTCCGTACGGGTGGTTCAGCCGTTCCCTATGCGGTTCGTCGTGCGATTCAGGAAAAAGTGACCACTAACCTTTATGTCAGATACGCCGCCACAGAATGTGGTGCCATCTCCATGGCCGGCCCCGGTGATCATGATGAAGCGGGCGCGGTTGGCATACCACTTGATGGTGTCGAGCTGGAAATAGTGAACAGTCAGGGTTGCCCGCTGCCACAGGGTGAACGAGGAGAGATTCGTATTCGGGCCGAGGGAGTAGCCAGTAGCTATCTGAACTCACCCTCAGACACGGCAAAAAGATTCAGGGACGGTTGGTTTTATCCAGGGGATCTGGGGCACATCCATGCTGGTGGACAGCTCGTTCTGGATGGGCGAACTGATGACATGATCATTCTCAATGGGCTCAATATCTTTCCCGCCGAGATTGAGCGAGTGCTGGAGAGCCACCCTGATGTCGACTGTGTGGCGGCACTTGGGTTGCCTTCGCAGGTGCATGGGCAAATCCCGGTTGCTGCCGTTATCCTAAGGGCCGGAGTGTCAGCGACTACAGTGGAACTTCGAGGTTTTGTCAGGGCAAGCCTGGGATTGAGAGCCCCCCGCCGGATTATTGTGTTGGACAGTTTTCCCAGAAACTCCCAGGGAAAAGTGTTGAAAAGAGAACTACTCAAATTATTCCAATGATTGAATGAGGTGAATACTCCGTTGCTCAGGGAGTTTCCGGCTGTTCTTGATGATTTCCTGTGGGGGGTGCCGGATAAAGAAAAACGGCGGTGTTGTTAACACCGCCGTTTTTTGTATCAACTCCGAAAAAGAGAAATAACCGCTTCTCGGAACCGGAGTCCGGTGCTCGAATGGCTTCGTTTTTCTGCCTTAGCGAGCACCTTCCCTGTTGAAATTAAAGTTGACCGGGTTAGAAACGGTCGAGCGTCATTACCTTGTGCCATGCATCGACAAAATCATTGACGAACTTCTCTTTTGCATCATTGGCAGCATAGACTTCTGCAATGGCACGCAACTCGGAGTTCGATCCAAAAACAAGATCGACAGGTGTTGCTGTCCATTTGAGCTTGCCTGTTTTGCGATCACTGCCCTCATAAATCCCGTCAGTCTTGGCTTTTGACCACTTGGTGGACATATCGAGCAGATTGACAAAGAAATCATTGCTCAATGTTCCGGGCCGGTCGGTAAATACACCGTGTTTGGATTTTCCGGTGTTTGCATCCAGTGCGCGCATACCTCCCACGAGAACGGTCATTTCAGGCACCGTCAGGGTCAGCAGGCTGGCCCGGTCCACCAGCATGTCTGCGGGTGATCTGGAATGGCCTTTGCCGAAGTAGTTGCGGAAACCGTCTGCGGTGGGCTCCAACACAGCGAAGGAGTCGACATCAGTCTGTGCCTGCGTTGCATCGGTGCGACCCGGTTTAAAGGGAACCTCTACATCCTGTCCGGCATTCTTGGCGGCCTGTTCAATGGCTGCGGCACCGCCCAGAACAATCAGGTCGGCGAGTGATACTTTTTTGCCGCCCGATTGTGAGCCATTAAAGTCCTTCTGGATTTTCTCCAGACGCTTTAATACCTTGTCTAGCTCTGTTGGGTTGTTCACATCCCATTTGTTTTGTGGCGCAAGACGAATCCGTGAACCATTGGCACCACCGCGCATGTCGGTACCGCGGAAGGTGGCGGCAGATGCCCACGCAGTTCTTACCAGTTCAGAGGTCGTCAACCCTGATTCCAGGATGTCTGACTTCAGCTTGGTGATGTCTTTTGAGTCAATGAGTGGGTGATCCACTGCCGGGATAGGGTCCTGCCACAGCATGGTATCTTCAGGAACCTCACTGCCGACATAGCGTGCCCGAGGACCCATATCACGGTGGATCAGTTTGAACCACGCCTTGGCGAAGGCAAGTTCAAACTCTTCCGGGTTCTTTAGGAAGCGCTGGGCTATCTTGCGGTACTCAGGATCTTCCTTAAGTGCCAAGTCGGTGGTAAACATCATGGGTGCGTGAAATTTACCCTCAACGTGGGCGTCGGGAACTGTGCTTGCCGCTGCCCCGCCCTTGGGCTTCCATTGGATGCCACCCGCCGGGCTGCGGGTCTGTTCCCATTCAAAGTTGAACAGATTTTGCAGGAACATCATGCTCCACTGGGTGGGTGCCGAAGTCCAGGCGCCTTCCAGACCGCTGCCGACGGTGTCTTCAGCGTTGCCTTTGCCACACTTGTTTTCCCAGCCGAGCCCCTGCTTCTCGATAGGGGCGGCCGTCGGCTCGGGGCCGACACATTCAGAAGGTTTGTGGGCGCCGTGGGTCTTGCCAAAGGTATGGCCACCGGCGATCAGAGCGACGGTTTCTTCATCATTCATCGCCATCCGACCAAAACTTTCCCGGATCTGCTTTCCAGCTGCCACTGGATCAGGATTGCCGCCGGGGCCTTCCGGATTGACGTAAATGAGACCCATCTGCGTGGCAGCGAGGGGGTTTTCAAGCTCACCTTTCTTGTTGTAGCGCTCTCGCCCCATCATCTCGGCTTCCGGGCCCCAATAGACAAGATCTGGCTCCCAGTCATCGGTCCGGCCTCCGGCAAAGCCGTAGGTTTTGAAGCCCATGGATTCCAGCGCCACATTGCCGGTCAGAACCATCAGATCGGCCCAGGAAAGGCTACGGCCGTATTTCTGTTTGATCGGCCACAATAAGCGCCGTGCCTTGTCGAGATTGACGTTGTCCGGCCAGCTATTCAGCGGCTCAAACCGCTGTTGTCCACCGGTAGCACCACCGCGACCGTCAGCGACACGGTAGGTGCCCGCAGAGTGCCAGGCCATCCGTATAAAAAAGGGTCCGTAATGACCATAGTCTGCGGGCCACCAGTCCTGCGGCGTCTTCATCAACGTCTCAATGTCTTTCTTGACGGTGTCGAGATCCAGGCTTGCGAACGCCTTGGCATAGTCGAAGTCGTCCCCCATCGGATTGGACTCCTGGCTGTGCTGGCGAAGCGGGCTCAGGTTCAGGTTTTCAGGCCACCAGAATTGGTTGGATTTTGGCTCACCCATGGCCATCGCCGTACTTGGTGTCACGACCTGCGACATGGCTATCACCAGAGCAGCAATTATAGGTGTTGTTTTTGTAAGCATTGACGTAGCTCCCATAAGATACAAAAAATAAAGTGGTTCAGTACACAATATAGCCTAGCCCCGCGTAAATACGGCATTTACATTCACTATGAAATGGATTGAAAAATTATATTGGTAACGGTGAGCACACTGATCGTTCCATGTCTGGTGTAACGTGGTAGCGTGTACCGTCAAAGGGTCGCTGATGAACTGATCGGGCATATTGAGACATGTCTGGCGAATCCTCCGGTATCAGTATTACTTTCGCCGCAACCGGGTGTCAGGCATCCTGCTACTATAATTTTCTGAATACTCGAAGAGGGACTTGAAGATGGACAAAAACAACAGGACGACCAGTGGCAAGTGCCCGGTGATGCATGGCGGGGCCACATCAACCGGTATGTCGAACATGGAGTGGTGGCCGGCTGCCCTGAATCTCGACATTCTGCATCAGCACGATATCAAGACCAATCCGATGGGAGAGGACTTCAGTTATCGCGAAGAAATAAAGAAACTGGATGTCGCGGACCTCAAGAGGGATATACATGCCCTGATGACCGACAGCCAAGATTGGTGGCCGGCGGACTGGGGACACTACGGTGGGCTGATGATCCGTATGGCCTGGCACTCTGCCGGTACTTACCGGATTGCTGATGGCCGTGGTGGCGGTGGCAAGGGCAACCAGCGTTTTGCGCCGATCAACTCCTGGCCGGACAATGTCAGTCTCGACAAGGCCCGGCGCTTATTGTGGCCGATCAAGAAGAAGTACGGTAACAAAGTCAGCTGGGCCGATCTGATTATTCTGGCCGGCACTGTGGCCTATGAGTCCATGGGCCTGCCTTCTTTCGGCTTTTCATTCGGTCGCGAGGACATCTGGCATCCGCAGAAGGATACCTATTGGGGTGCCGAGAAAGAGTGGCTGGCTCCCTCCGACGAGCGCTACGGCGATGTCGACAAGCCCGAGACCATGGAGAATCCCCTGGCTGCTGTCCAGATGGGCCTGATCTACGTGAACCCTGAGGGCGTCAACGGTCAGCCCGATCCGCTCAAGACTGCCGAGCAGGTGCGTATGACCTTTGCCCGCATGGCAATGGACGACGAGGAGACAGCAGCGCTGACCGCCGGAGGCCACACCGTGGGCAAATGTCACGGCAATGGCGACGCCGAAGCACTTGGCCCCGAACCCGAAGCCGCAGATGTAGAAGAACAGGGCTTTGGCTGGAAAAACCCCAATGGTTCCGGTAAGGGTCGCGACACTGTTACCTCCGGTATAGAGGGTGCCTGGACCACCTATCCCACAAAGTTTGATATGGGTTACTTCGACCTGCTGTTCGGTTACGAGTGGGAGCTGAAAAAGAGCCCGGCCGGGGCCAATCAGTGGGAGCCGGTGAATATCAGGGAAGAGGACAAGCCGGTGGATGTGGAAGACATGACCACCCGCCTTAACCCGATCATGACCGACGCCGACATGGCGATGAAGATGGACCCCAAATACCGGGCTATCTGTGAAAAGTTCATGGCCGACCCGGCGTACTTCCGCGATACCTTTGCCCGCGCCTGGTTCAAGTTGACCCACCGCGACCTGGGGCCAAAATCCCGCTATATCGGTCCGGAAGTGCCCGCTGAAGATCTTATCTGGCAAGATCCGGTCCCCGCAGGCAATCGCGACTACGATGTGGCAGCGGTAAAGACCAAAATTGCCGACAGCGGCTTGTCCATCGGTGAAATGGTCAGCACTGCCTGGGACAGTGCCCGCACCTTCCGTGGCTCCGACATGCGCGGCGGTGCCAATGGTGCACGCATTCGTCTGGCACCACAGAGGGACTGGGCCGGTAATGAGCCGGAACGTCTCGCCAGAGTCCTGCCAATCTACGAAAAGATCGCCGCCGACACCGGTGCCAGCGTGGCCGATGTGATTGTGTTGGCCGGGAACCTGGGTGTTGAGCAGGCGGCCAGTGCTGCAGGCGTGAATATCAACGTTCCCTTCGCACCCGGTCGTGGCGATGCCAGCGACGAGATGACAGATGCCGCGTCCTTTGAACCGCTTGAGCCTCTGGCTGACGGTTTTCGCAACTGGCAGAAGAAAGACTATGTGGTGAAACCTGAGGAAATGCTGCTTGATCGCGCTCAACTAATGGGGCTGACAGCTCCCGAGATGACCGTACTGGTGGGCGGTATGCGCGTACTGGGTACCAACCACGGTGGCACCCAGCACGGTGTGCTCACTGATCGCGTGGGTGTGCTGAGCAACGACTTCTTTGTCAACCTGACGGACATGGCCTACACGTGGAAGCCCACCGGCAACAACCTGTATGAAATCCGCGACCGCAAGACCGGTGCAGCCAAGTGGACGGCGAGCAGGGTTGATCTGGTATTCGGCTCCAACTCGATCCTGCGCGCCTACGCCGAGGTCTATGCCCAGGACGACAGCAGGGAAAAGTTCGTGCAGGACTTCGTCGCCGCCTGGACCAAGGTCATGAACGCTGACCGTTTTGATCTTGTGTAGTGTTTGGGTTAGTAGTAATTAAAAAGCCCCAGCTGTCCTCAGTTGGGGCTTTTCGTTATTGGTTATTGTCCTCGTTCGCTGTGCTCTCTGTGGCTGAAGCCACTACGCGGGAGCACTCAGTCTGCCGCACATACCAGAAAAACCCACCCGAGGGTGAAGCTTTGTCAGCGGCGTCTACTAAATAAGGTCTATAACTATATGAATAATATAGTTATATGGCTATGCTGTTTTTATTTATACCTCCATAAATACCCCCAAAAGTAAGTCGGTGGGGGTGTTTTTTTCGGTGTTTCTGCTATCGGTGACTGTTAAGGAGAGGTTTTGACCACTTCATTCTTGTCCTATACCCTAGTCTGTCGCGAGATAAATAATAATGAAGGTAGGTAATCATGTCAGATAAAACACTTTATGATCGACTCGGGGGCTATGATGCTATCGCTGCATTTGCTGAAAATATCATACCTCGTTTTCGACAAGACGAATTGCTAGCTCGATTTTGGACTCACCGATCAATCGACGAAGTTGCTCGCGAAACACAAACGTTTATTAACTATATTTGTTCTACGACGGGTGGCCCAGTGTTTTATACAGGTCGTGATATGGTCACAGCCCACAGAGGCATGAGGATCAATAATGACGACTGGGATGCACTTTTGTTCCACTTGGATGCGACCTTTGATCATTTTGGAACCGGCGCGCAAGAACGAGAAGAGATGATAGCTATGATCAATAGTGTAAAAACAGATATTGTTGAAGCTTAATCTTTTTGGGTTAAATATTTCCGTAACTTGCAACGGAGACCAGCTTAAGCCTGAGTCTAATATCTCATCACTCTGATGAGGTATTATCAGGTTTGCTCGTCTCCAGTGTACCTCAATGCAATGGTTCAATGCCCATTCGTAGCTATCCTCTTGGGGGTATCAGCTTTTGTGTGGTGGGATTGTACCCCCCCCCCTCCATGAATACCCTCATATACCCCCGGATGGTAATGCCCATGGGTGGGTGTTGCTAGACGATCAGGCATAAAAAAGCCCCGAATTCCGAGGCCTTGTGGACATCATTGGGATGTTGCTGGATGTCGAAATGGTGGAGGCGGGAATTACTCGCCTCTGCGAGGCTCGCCCTTCGGGTCGCGCCCATACGGGCGCTGTCTCCGTTCGCTGCGCTCACTGTGGCTGAACCCGCTACGTGGATGTTCAGTCTGCCGCCTATAGCAAAAAGGCCCCACCCGAGGGTGAGGCCTTTTTGCTATATGGTGGGGCGGCGGGAACTTAACTTGTTATTTAATATACTGAAAAATAAGGAAAATAACAAAATCGATTATAGGTGGTACTACTATCAGTACTACTAAAATGCTAAGTCACTCGCAATTAGTGACTATTCAATTCTGTGTTTGACTACTGAATAGTAGCTTAAGCCTCTACTTTTCAGTACAGGAATCCTTGTCAAGCCTATCTTCCTATAGATTGGGCTACCTGCCCTAGTGAATCTGCGGTAATGTCTGCGGTCAGTAAGAATTCAGTAAGAATACCGACTACATAGGGATGCATTGCCGGATGACGCCGCTCCAAGAGATATTGAATACCTATCGCCAGCAAGCCAAAACCGAACGTGAGAAAGGCACTTACTTTGAGTACTTGGTTAAAGCCTATCTTCTAAACGAGCCAAGCTACAAAGACCTGTTCAATGGCAAGGTCTTTCTGTGGGAAGAGTGGCGTCGTTATTGGATGGAACAGGGGAATAGTGATCCTGGTATAGATGCGGGTATTGATTTGGTTGCCCTTGAAGATGTAGAGGATAGCCCGCGTATCTTTGCTATTCAGGCCAAGTTCTACGACGAAGATGCAAGATTGAGGAAAAGTGATGGAATCGATTCATTCCTGAGCGCACTTGGCAAATCACCCTATACCAACGGAATCCTTTTTCTGACTACAACGCAGGCGTCAACTCATGTAGTTGAGTTGATGAAAGGCAGGGATAAATCAGTCAACATTGTTGCCCTCTCAGATTTGGAAGCCAGTCAGATTGACTGGAGTCAATACCAGCCTGATACCACCCCGGTATTGCGTGACCAAAAAGCTCTAAGACCACATCAAGTAACTGCTGTGAATGCCGTTAAAGCCGGTTTGCTGGAGGATGAGCGCGGCAAGTTAATCATGGCTTGTGGTACCGGTAAAACCTTCACCAGCCTGAAAATCGCTGAAGAATTGGCGGGGAAGGGTGGCCGGGTACTTTTCTTGGTGCCAAGCCTGTCTTTGCTTTCCCAAACACTGACGGAGTGGACGCAAGAGAGCCAAACGCCCTTGCACAGCTTTGCAGTCTGTTCAGATAGCGATGTGGGTAAGAAAAAGCGTGACAACGACGATGATGTAAAAGTGTATATACACGAGCTACGTTATCCGGCCACTACCAAACCTCGTACGCTCGCAAATGAATTCATTAAACGCCATGACAACCAGCACATGAGCGTGGTCTATTCCACCTATCACTCTATTGAGGTGATCAGCGAGGCACAGAAACAATTCGGTTTGGAACCCTTTGACCTGATTATCTGTGATGAGGCCCACCGTACAACCGGTTCCAAATGGGCTGGAGAGGATGAAAGCCACTTTGTCAAAGTTCACGATGGAGACTTTATTAGGTCCACCAAACGGCTCTATATGACTGCCACTCCCCGCATTTACGGTGACAGTGCCAAAATCAAGCAGGAGTCTGGGGACGTTGCTTTGTTTTCAATGGACGATGAAAGGCTGTACGGCAAAGAGCTGTTCGTCATCAACTTCTCTGAAGCGGTCAGTCGTGGGCTATTGTGTGATTACAAGGTAATAGTGCTGACTGTATCGGCAGAGCATATTAGCCACCGGTTACAAGGGCTTTTATCAAGCGGGACCAATAGCCTCAAAGTAGATGATGCAGGCCGTATTGTCGGCAGTTGGAAGGCGCTGGCTAAACTAGGACTGGAAGAGGATATTGACAGCGATCTTTCCCCTATGCGCCGGGCTGTGGCCTTCTGCCAAGTGATTGAGGCGCAAAACAGGGGCACCAAACACAAAGTCAGCTCCAAACAAATTTCAGGGATGTTTCAACAGGTGGTAGAAGCCTACCAAAAAGCTGAACTGAAAGAAGGCCGTGATCACGGCACACTGATCTGTGAAGCGGAACATATCGACGGCAGTATGAATGCCAGCCAAAAAGAGCAAAAGATCAACTGGCTGAAAGAGAAAACGCCAGAGAACACCTGTCGTATTCTCAGCAATGTACGTTGTCTCTCAGAAGGGGTAGATGTCCCGGCATTGGATGCAGTACTGTTCCTTACCCCACGCAACTCTCAGGTCGATGTGGTGCAATCCGTTGGGCGGGTAATGCGTAACGCCTCAGGTAAGCAGAGGGGCTACGTTATTCTTCCGGTGGTAATTCCTGAAGGTGTAGAACCGCACGAAGCACTCAATGATAATCAAACCTACCGCGTGGTGTGGGAGGTGCTACAGGCACTACGTTCACACGATGATCGTTTTGATGCCCATATCAACAAACTGGACTTAATTGGTAAAAATCCCCATAAAATGGAGGTTATTTCCATTACCGATGATGTGCAGAAAAAGAGGGATACCAAACCCAAGAGCAAAACACCCAGTGGTCAAGGCAGCTATGCCATTAGCGAGCAACCAGCCGAATACAAGCCGAAACAGGAACCGTTGCAATTTAATGTAGGCGAGCTGGAACGCGCCCTCTATGCCAAGGTGGTCAAGAAATGCGGCAACCGCAACCACTGGGCAGAATGGGCAAACGACATTGCCAAAATTGCCAATACCCATATCACCCGTATTCGCACCATCGTCAGTGATGAGCGCAACACTAAAGAAGTGGCTGCCTTCAAAGGCTTTGCCGATGAATTGCGCGACGACCTCAACGACAGCATTACCGATGAAGAAGTGATTGAAATGCTGGCACAGCACCTGATTACCAAACCAGTGTTTGACGCCTTATTTGAAAGCTATAGCTTTGCCAGCAACAACCCCGTTTCACAGGCTATGCAGCAGGTACTGGATGTCTTGCAGGAACACAGGCTGGATAAAGAGGCCGATACCCTGGAACAGTTTTACGAAAGCGTCAAAATGCGTGCTGAAGGCGTTAACAATGCCGAGGGAAAGCAAAAAATTGTGGTGGAGTTGTATGACAAGTTTTTTCACAATGCCTTTCCCCGCATGACCGAGCGGCTGGGCATTGTTTACACCCCCGTGGAAGTGGTGGATTTTATTATTCACAGCATCAACGACCTGCTACAACAGGAATTTGGCCAAACCATCGGCAGTGAGGGGGTGCATATCCTCGACCCCTTCACCGGCACAGGCACCTTTATAACCCGTTTGCTGCAAAGCGGCCTGATAAGCAAGGAACAACTGCCCTATAAATATCAGCACGAAATCCATGCCAACGAAATCGTGTTGCTGGCCTACTACATTGCCGCTATCAATATCGAGGCGACATACCATGCCCTTCTTAATGAGGGGGTAGAGGTCGGACAGCACCAGTACCAGCTTTTCGAAGGAATTTGCTTAACCGATACCTTCCAGATGTATGAAAAGGACGATCTGATTAGTGAGCTGTTGGCCGATAATTCTGACCGTCGAATCCGACAAAAAGAATTGGATATACGGGTGATTATGGGCAATCCGCCCTATTCATCAGGTCAAAGGGATGCTGCGGATAACGCCGAAAATATGGTTTATCCAATGCTGGATGCACGAATTACAGATACTTACATTCGAAGTTCGATTAGGTCTGATGGTAAAAGTAAAGCCTACGACTCATACATTCGCGCCATCCGCTGGGCAAGTGATCGCGTAGGTGAATCGGGTATTGTGGGCTTTGTGACTAATGCGGGCTTTTTGGAGGCGAACACCGCCGATGGCCTGAGAAAGTGCCTGGCAGAAGAATTCAGCTCCATTTATGTGTTTCATTTGCGCGGCAATCAGCGTACTCAAGGGGAGTTGAGTCGTAAGGAAGGTGGCAAAATTTTTGGTAGTGGAAGCCGTGCCCCTATCGCTATCACCTTGTTAGTCAAGAATCCCCAAGCCAAAAACCACGACAATATCTATTGGCATGATATTGGCGATTACCTCACTCGAGAACAAAAGCTGGAAAAGATTGGTGGCTTTGTCAGCGTGGAGGGCATTGCTCAGGCTGATGGCTGGCAAACTATCGTGCCAGATGACCATGGTGACTGGTTAAGTCAGCGGGATGATACGTTTAATCAATTTATAAATGTAGGCGACAAGAAAGATAGAAATAGCATCACACTATTCCAAACGTATTCGATGGGAGTTAAAACAAATAGAGATGATTGGGTTTTTTCTTCTTCTTTCCAAAAGTTGAGTTCCAGAACCGAGAGAATGGTTGGGTTTTATAATTCTGAGGTCGTTCGGTACCTGACAGATAAAGGCAATAGTAAGAGTGTCGTTGATTTTGTTTCGGATGATAAGTCGAAAATAAAGTGGACATCTGATTTATTGAATGATGTAGAAAAGGGGAAAGAGTACGTTTTCGAGAGGGATGACATATGTCCGGCGTTGCGCAGACCTTTTTTTAAGCAGTACCTATATAAAAATAAAGCCTTTAACTGGACCCGGCACCTAATGGATAGTTTCTTTCCAACTCCAGCAATTGATAACAAGAGCATTTATATAACCGGTACTGGAACAGCAAAAGAATTTACAGTGATGATGACTGATACACTGCCTGATTTTCAGCTGTTGGCTAATGGGCAGGCGTTGCCATTGTATCTTTATGAAAAAGCCGGGGATGACACTATCGACTTTGGTGATACCAGCGACCTGTTTGCTGAAAAGGCGGCATGTGAAAAAGGCTATACCCGCAAGGATGGGATTACTGATGAAGGCTTACACCATTTTCAGGAAGCTTACCCCGGCGAGCAGTTGGCTAAAGAGGATATTTTCTATTATGTCTATGGCTTGCTGCACTCGCCTGATTACCGTGAGCGCTATGCGGATAACCTCAGCAAAGAGCTGCCCCGTATTCCCTGTGTGAAAACAGCAAAGGACTTCTGGCATTTCAGCAATGCTGGTCGTGAGCTTGCTGATCTCCATATTAACTATGAAACGGTAGAACCCTATTCAGCGACGCTGGACATTGGGAAGCGCAAGCTGGCAGAGCTGGAAGCCAAAGACTTCTACGTTACCAAGATGAAACACCCCAAGGTCAAGAATGATGAGGGTAAAAGCGTCAATGACTTGTCTACGGTGATCTACAACCATGCCATAACCGTGGGTGAGATCCCCGTAGAGGCATACGACTATGTGGTCAACGGCAAGCCAGCTATCGAATGGGTGGTCGAGCGCCAGTGTGTTAAAACTGATAAGGATAGTGGTATCGTCAATGATGCCAACGATTGGGCCATCGAGACGATGAAAAACCCCAAATACCCACTGGAGTTGTTGTTGAGGGTGATTACCGTAAGCCTAGAAACAAACAGAGTTGTGATTGGCTTGCCAAAGCTGGATATATAAGAAAAGGCGTGACCATGGATGAACTGGCACAAAAGATATTAAAAGCGATAGAGGACAAGCCTCGTCAATTAGCTAGAGATTTGGCAGAACAGCTAGATATAGACAAAAAGTTTGTGAACAGCCGCCTATACGGCCAGCTTAAAGGCCGTGTTTTCCAGGATAAGAGCTATAGATGGTCCACGTCGAAAGGGGCTGTAACCGCCAGCCAAGTGCCTGATGAATTACAGTACCAAAATACCGATCTGGCAAAACTGAGTCGGTATTATCTTGCCTGTATGGGGCAGGATGAAGTTGGAGTTTCCACATTTGCTTATAGCAAGTATGGCACGCCAGACTACCAAGAACTTTCTTTCCTGCCTTTGAATAGTGAATCGCTGTTTTCTCAGGAGGGTGCTAGAAGGCTTCTGGATAAAGTTCGTGGTGAAAGGGGACGGTGGGTTCTTTATCTGGGTTATCCCACTGCCTTGAAGCTGCTTAAGTCTTCAAGGTCGGATTGGGAGGGCTACATGGTTGATCCTGTGTTGCTTTTTCCTGTGGAAGTGGATTTCACAAACTGGGAGCCAAGACTTGATCTAAGTTATCCAATCATAAATCAAAAAGTTATTCAGGCTTATTCTTCTGCTGACAGGGAAGCTCTGATGGAAGAGCTGGTGCAGCTTGAAGATGAATTGGGTATTGGAAATGTAGGTGATTCCGTCGAGTTGGATGAGCTCGCATTGAGACTGAAGGCCGTGCGTCCGGAATGGCCATGGCAGGAGGAGGTAGACCCTGATCAATTAGAGGCTAATCCGCCTCTAGAGCAGATTAAGCTCTCCGGAATATTTAATCGTGCGGTTTTGATAATGACTGAACGTTCTCCTTTTACGCAAGGGCTGGAGTCAGAGTTAAAACATTTAGCCAAGTTGACTGAAAGTGAGTATTCAGGAACTGCGCTTGGAGCTTGGGTTACTGAAAAAGTAGAAAATCACGGAGGAAATGATCTCGGAGATGAGTTGATTGAGGTCTTGCCCATGAATATGGAGCAACGTCAGGCTATTGCATCCTCATTGAAAAACGACCTTACCATCATCACAGGTCCCCCAGGTACAGGAAAATCACAGGTAGTTACGAATCTGTTGATTAACTCCGCTTGGCACGGGAAGCGAGTTTTATTCGCAAGCAAGAATAATAAGGCAGTAGATGTTGTTGAAACACGTGTAAATAATCTTGGCCCAAGGCCGCTTCTGTTAAGAGTTGGCTCAAATGCTTACCAGACAAAGTTGGCTGAATATTTGATGTCATTACTGTCTGTAACAACATCTCAAGATGATATTGATAATTTTGGTGAAGCTGAGGATGTTCACCAGAGAATGCAGATTGTCTTAAATCATTTGGATGAGGAGACTGACAAGCTCATTGGTTTGCGTAACCGTGTTGATAAGCTCGAGCGTGATGCGGAGGAGGCTCGAGAAATTCTTTCTGATGATATTGTCGATCGGTTAGGAAAGGTAGATTTTTCGCAGTTGTTACAAAGTTTGTCTGATTTTAAAAAAGCGCTGCTATTGGCTGATAAGAATAATCATGGTTTTTTTAAGCGGCTCATTTGGCGCAGTGCAAAGAAATCTTACTTCAGTTCGCTACAGCAAAGAATTCCTTCTATCTCGAGTGCGGTATCACTTGTTGATGTGTTGTCTCCAGATATGGAGCCAAGTGATTTAACCCTTGGTCCATGGAACAACTTTGCTGTAGTTGTTGAGCAAAAGTTGAATTTGGCTGCAAAGTTGAATGATTACTTAGATTGTCTAGAAAAGCTGAAGTCTTCTAGACAATTACCTGAAATAAGCCTCCAAAAAATGGAAGTGCTGGAGAAAATAGCTTCCAATTCCGAGAGGCTTTGGCGTTACTGGCTTAGATTGCAGCCTCAAAAGCTGACCCAGGAAGATCGGCGTCTACTTAGCCGCTATACAGCTCTCTTGAAGATGGTCATTGAGACAGGAGCAGAAGGAAAATTGTCAGACAATGTGGGGCGTCAATATAGAGCTCTTTTCCCTAAAGTGTCTCACCTCTTACCCTGTTGGGCAGTAACTTCCTTGTCTGCAAGAGGGAAAATTCCAATGGAGGCAGGCTTTTTTGATCTTGTAGTTTTTGATGAGGCTAGTCAGTGTGATATAGCCTCTGCCCTTCCATTGCTCTACAGAGCCAAAAAAGCTGTTGTAATAGGTGATCCAAAGCAATTGTCACATATCAGTGGGTTGCAGAAAGGTCAGGATCAGCAGTTACTTGATAAGTTCGGATTAACCACTGATTACCCTCACTGGAGTTATTCAACAACTTCTTTGTATGAGTTGGCTGCTGGCCTTGTAAGTGGAGGGCAAGTGATCAGTCTGTTAGATCACCATCGATCCCATGCCGATATTGTTGAGTTCTCCAACAAGCAGTTTTATGAAGGCCGATTGAGAGTCGCAACTAATTATGATCGACTGAATAGAGTTTATCAGAGTGGCCCAGGTATCAGGTGGGAACACGTTTCTGGAAGAGTTATTAGGCCGTCTTCGGGTGGGGCAATAAATCAGCAAGAAGTCGATGCTGTCATAGCTTTCCTGTACCAGCTTGTAGTCGAGCGCAACTACACGGGTTCTATAGGAGTTGTCTGTCCCTTTCGGGCCCAGGCTAATGCGATTAGAGTTGGAGTTGAGAAAGACCATACTCTATCAGCAGCTTTATTAGATCGGGACTTCTTGGCTGATACAGTCCATCGATTTCAAGGGGATGAGAGAGATGTGATGATTTTCTCACCGGTGTATTCACAGGGTATCTCGCCTGGTGCGGTGGGTTTTCTTAGGAATAATGGGAATCTGTTCAATGTCGCAATTACTCGTGCGAGAGCTCAGTTGATTGTCGTTGGAGACCTTTATGAATGCGAGAAGTCTGAAATCGACTACCTGAGCAACTTCGCCAAATACGCAGTAAGGCTCAAAAGTTCTGTATATGCAGGCTCTCGGATAAAGTCCAAAGATCTTGGAGAGGCATATCCTCAAGTGTCAAATCCTGAACAGGTCTCTGATTGGGAGAAAGTTCTCTACAGCGCTCTATACAAAGCGGGTATAAGGGCAGTCCCTCAGTACCGGGTTGAAAAATATGCACTCGATTTTGCGGTATTTGATGGGGATAGGCGCTTAAATATAGAGGTTGATGGTGAGCGCTACCATAGAAACTGGACTGGCGAGTTATGTCGTCGTGATCAGATACGTAATCAACGCATGTTTGAACTTGGGTGGGATGTTATCCGATTTTGGGTTTATGAAATAAGGGATGACCTTGATGGGTCCGTAAGCCGTATTGAGAAATGGGTTGCTGGTTAGGGTTGTAGTTCGCCGGTACGTGGTGTGAAGTCAATAAAATCAGGTCTGGGTGCATAATGGACGAATTAGACTATTGGCGACTGTGTGAAGAACTAAATATAGTTCAGGCTGCATTTTTGGTTGTGGGTGAAGCGCCAACCCAAGCTGAATATGTCGAACAATGGGATATGGAAACGCGCCCCACCGGATATGAGGCGGCAAAAACTGCTATTTGTGGGGCGCTAAAAAATTTCGTCTTATATAAAAAAGAACTTGCTGGGTTTGAATCGCAAAATAATCATTGGCGTGAGGAATACCTACACGCGCCTGATTTGGTATCGGAAAATGATGGTTACCTAACAGCTTTGTACCGTCGATCTATAGAAGGCAATTTAGTGCCAAAGACTGAGTACGATTTTAATGGCAACCCTGTAGGGTGGTTACAAGGCACGATCGACTTATACGCATCAACAATAAATGTCGAATCACTACGACAATGGCTCGTCCTAAAAGGCTTTTCAACAGGTTTTTTCTTTCCCGACCCTGTAACTACCTTGGATTTTCTAGATCGTCTGAATTCTCGATATGCTCCTAAGTTAGCGGCTGCCGTAAATGCGTGGCAGGCAGTTACTGACCCTGGTCGGAAAAGTCCTAAACAAGCACTGGACAAGTGGTTGAGAGAGCATGCTGCTGAGTATGGGTTAACCAACGATGAAGGAAAGCCGATAGAAACTGCTATTGAGGAATGTAGCAAAGTGGCAAATTGGAACCAAACGGGGGGTGCCCCTAAAACGCCAACCTGACTACCCCCTATCCTTTTGATTTTAATATAATAAAAATTATTTTCTTATTTCTGAGATAAAGAATACACAGTCTGATGGCCGGAAGTTAGCTAATTTCTATGGCTGGGTTTTCATAACCTCTCCAGCTATTTCGCCACTCTGATACAGACAATGATGAGGCCTGTTTAACAACACCCAAGAGGGTACTAACATGCTTCAAGCCATCCTGCGGCTCCCTGCCGTCAAACAACAAAGCGGCCTTTCTCGCTCTACTCTTTACCTGCGAATCAGCGAAGGGCTGTGGACTAAACCCATCTCTTTAGGTGGTCGATCAGTTGGCTGGCCTGCCTCAGAAATTGAAACCCTTAATGCCGCTCGGATTGCCGGTAAGGCAGATGATGATATACGTCAGTTGGTTCTAGCCTTGGAGAAAGAAAGGGAAGAATCTTATCGGCAATTGCTTTCAGAGGTATCTTTCAGCAGGGGATTCTGATGGCTAACTACAACCCCAATCTGGCAAAAATTCACCGCAATTACACGGTAGAAGATGTGGCTTCTTTGTACGGTATCCACAAAAACACGGTGCGGGGGTGGATCAAAGCAGGTATGCCCGTTTGTGATGACCGACGGCCAACATTGATTCTGGGGTATGAATTACGTCGTTACCTGCAACGTACACGTACAGCAGGAAAGCAACGCTGCAAACCTTTTGAGCTGTATTGCATGCGGTGCCGATTACCTAAGCGTCCGGCTGACGACATGGTTGATTTCAATCCTATCAATGAGACTACAGGTCGGCTGATAGGGATTTGTCCTGACTGTGAAACGCTGATGAACCGCTACGCAAGCAAATCTAGTCTGGCCCTGATTCGGGAGCACTTGGAGGTATGCGTTCCGATAGCTAAAAAACACATAAACAAGAGCAGTGAATTCCCCGTAAACAGTGACTATGTGTAGAGGTGTCAGATGAGTAGAAAATATCACCCTGATAATGAGCGGATAAAGCGAAAGTATTTCATCTTTTTGAAAGAGGCAAAGCGTCAAGATGACTCATCGGTAGATGCCGTTGCCAAAGCGATAAGTCGTTTTGAAGCTTACACCAAGTGGCGTGATTTTAAGGCATTTCACTTTGAGCAGGCGGTTGGATTTAAGGTGCATTTAAACAAGTATCGCAATGAACAGACAGGCTCAAATCTGAGCAAGGCAACCATGAATTCCGCGTTACGCAGCTTGAAGACCTTTTTTCAATGGCTGGCAATGCAGGCGGGGTATAAGTCCCGTATCAATTACACCGACACGGAGTATTTCAATCTGTCAGATAAGGATACAAGGGTTGCCACGGCAAAACGGAATCGGCCTGTACCAACGCTTGAACAGATTCAGCGGGTAATTGCAGTCATGCCTTCTAATACCGTGCTGGAAAAGCGCAGCAGGGCTTTGGTGGCCTTTACGCTGTTGACGGGTGCCAGGGATAGCGCCATTGCTTCATTTAAGCTGAAGCATGTGGATTTGGCTGCCGGGAGCGTTTTTCAGGATGCTCGGGAGGTTAACACCAAGGCCAGCAAGACCTTCACTACGTACTTTTTTCCGGTTGGTGACGATATTCGGCAGATTGTGGAAGATTGGGTTCACTACCTGAAAAATGAGCTGTTATTCGGTAATGATGACCCGTTATTTCCTAAAACCGAGGTGAAGCCAGGTGCACGGCGAGTCTTTGAGTCGGTTGGTGTTCTGAAAGAGCACTGGAGCAATGCCACCCCCATTCGCAAGGTGTTTAAGGAGGCATTCGAGCAAGCGGGACTGCCTTATTTCAATCCCCACAGCTTTCGCAAGACCTTGGTGCAGTTAGGTGAAAAAACCTGCCGTGGCCCTGAAGAGTTCAAGGCGTGGAGTCAAAATCTTGGCCATGATGGTGTGCTGACGACGTTCTATAGTTATGGCGAAGTGCAGCAATCCCGGCAGTATGAGATATTAAAGGCGCTACGGGAGCCGCGTGCTGATGTTCAGTCTAGTCAGGTTGATGAAATTGCCAGGGCTGTGGCACGAGAAATGAGGGCGCATTCTCTCGCCGAGCTATAGTGCTGGGAGGCTGTAAAAAAGAGGAGGGATTCATTGAAAAAGCCAGCAAGTAAAAACACGGATAAGTTACCAGCAGCGCCGGAATTACCCCTGGAACTCGCCAAGACAGTGCCAATTAGTGATGTGTATTTTGCGGAAGAGCATATGAATGAGGTGCTGACTGATTATTATGGCAAAGAGTATGCCGAGAAAGCCAAAAAGCGTATTTATGGAGATAGTAAATAGCCATGTTCACAAACTCACATTATTTCCCCTCATTTGCTCAATAACTATCTGATGAGTGAAGTCGCTCTACCATACGGATTCAAAAACAATGAGTTGGTGCATATCTCTGAGGTAGAGGCAGGGTTGGGTTGTGATTGTTTTTGTCCATGTTGCCAGTCCAGGCTTGTTGCAAGGAAAGGCAAAGAGAAGAGACATCACTTTACGCATTATTCGAATGAAGCATGCTCTGGAGGGCTTGAGACGGCTGCTCATCTATTGGCCAAGGAAATCTTGAGTAAGGCAGCATACATAGCGCTACCTCCGGTAGAACTATACTTTGAGACTGGTCGGAGGTTGTTGCGTTTATCTGACGCTAGAAAATATAAGATCGACCGCGTGAGGGTGGAGAGTAGCATCGAAAATATAAGGCCTGACCTTATACTTACGATTGGTGGGCGTGATCTGATTGTTGAAGTGTTTGTAACTCATAAGGTGGATGATGAGAAAGTTAGTCGCATTAAACGACTGGGGGCGTCTGCTATCGAAATAGATTTGAGCCACTCTATTTGGGATGGAACCAGAGAAGAGATGTCCTCCTTAGTCGTAGATGAATGGTTTTTTAAGAACTGGATTTTTAATGCTCGAGCTGTTCAGGAGTTCGATCGGTTGATGGGTCTAGCTCTCAAGAAACCCATTATAGTTCGAGGGTTTTCAGCGCATGTGGACTTGTGTCCTCTAAAGAGAAGAGCATACAAAGGGAGGCCTTATGCGAGCTTTAATGATGACTGTGTAGGCTGCGAGTATCTTTTAGAGGGTATGACCGAAAGAGGCTATATATGCTGTATCGGTCATTTGCCGGATGAGATTTAGAAGTACATTTCTTGATAGGAATAATCACGTCTGAGTGTCTTGTATATTCGAGCTTGGCGCATCTCAGTCCAGAGGTGCTAGATCAAGGTCGGTGCTGAAATTACCCATTGACGACGGAGAGGGCTGCTGTACCGGTGAGGCTCATATTTCCGGTGGCGGCCTTTTCGATATGTTCGCTCCACCAACTCATGACGGGAATACGACGTTCAATATATTGGGCGCGGTTATAGGCGCTTCGAACTTCATTTTTTCCGGTATGGGCCAGTGCTGCTTCAATGACTTCCGGGTCAAAGCCCTGCTCATTAAGCGTGGTGCTGGCTAATGCTCGCATGCCATGCGCTACCAGTTGCTTGTCGAAGCCCATACGCTTCAGCGCCATGTTAGCGGTTTGCGGGTGAGTGTGGGTTCGGAGATTTCTGTCAGAGGGGAATACAAACTCACTGCAGCCACTGATGGGTTTCATCAATTCCAGTAAGCCGACGGTTTGCCGCGTCAACGGGACAGTGTGAGCTTTCTTCTTTTTCATTCGTTCAGCAGGGATATGCCAAAGCTGGTTCTCCAGGTCAATTTCATCCCAGCGAGTACCAGCGGCTTCGCCTGGACGCACCATTGTGTGTAATTGCCATTCTATTAAGCAGCGGGTGGTTAGTTTGATGCTGGCCAAGGATAGGGCCTTCATCAATTCTGGGAGCTGGCTGGGGGTGAGTGTTGGCTGGTGCTGCTTATCCGGTGTTTGAAAGGCCTTGCTAATGCCTGAAAGGGGATTGTTTGGGATCACACCCGTGTTGACTGCAAAGGTCATTATTTCATTCAGGCGTTGGCAGAGCCGTTTAACTGTTTCAAGGCTGCCTTTGGCTGCAATGGGCTTGATGGTGGCAATGGCTTTGACGGCGGTTACCTTGTGAATCGGCATTTTTCCCAATGTAGGGAAGATATGCAGCTCCAGTGAACGCCAGGAGTCATTGGCGTGCTCGGGGGTGACGGTGGTTTTTTTGATCTCCAGCCAGTCACTCGCAATTTTCATCAACGTATTGTTGTGGGCCTCTTCATTGGCTTTGGCCAGTTCATCCCGGTGTTCTTTGGGGTCAATGTCCTTTGCCAGTAGCTTTCTGGCCTCTTCTCGTTTGGCGCGTGCGCCCGCTAATGACAGTGTAGGGTATGCCCCAAGGCTGAGGCTGGTACGAACTTTGGTGAAGGGTCGGTGGTAATCCAGCAGCCAGATTTTGGAACCATTGGGCTTCACGCGAAGCTGTAGGCCACCCCCATCGGAAAGAGAGTAAACCTTGGCCTTAGGCTTTGCCTGACTGACTTCGGTATTGGTGAGGGGCTTGGTTGTACGGGCCATTTTAGTAGTACCGCTTTGGTTGATAAATTGATGGTACTACAATGGGTACTACTAAAAAAACTGGATTAGATAGGGTTTGTTAGGATGCTATAGGCGTAAAAAAACCCGTAATTCGTTAAAATTACAGGCTTTTTCGGTCTTCTTGGTAAGGTGTAAAACCTTGAATTGGTGGAGGCGGCGGGAATTGAACCCGCGTCCGTCAGTCCTCTGCCGAGGGATCTACATGCTTAGTGCAGTCTATTAAATTTAGCGGGTTGCAACCCGACAGACAGGGCGCGCAAACCGCGATTCCGGTGAGTTTTTAACGAATCCACCCCGGACGAGCTTCATCGCGATCATGTGAGATATGACACCTGATAGCCCCGAAAGGCTCCGGACGCACAAGCACGGCTCCGGTCAGATGGCACCCTACCGGGTATTAAGCGGCGAGTGCGTAGTTGTCGTCGTTGGCAACTATAATTTGCGACTTTGGATTTACGAGATTGGTCGCCATCTCGGCATGCACCCAGGGTTTTGTAACCGGCGTCGAATCCAAATCGCCCCCTGAAACTGCTGTTGAGTGTTTCTGTTAAAAAACATTGTCTCCATGGAGATGTTACCACAGAGACCATTGGTTCATTAGACTTATTCTGTCGATGAAGTTCACTGACAGGGTGTTAATTGATCACCGGGCGCGGCGGACCAGGCGTTGTTTCTGCCGTGCCCAATCACGATTTTTTTCAGTTTCGCGTTTATCGTGTTCTTTTTTGCCCTTGGCGAGAGCGATTTCACACTTCACCAGGTGGTTTTTCCAATACAGTGCAGTGGCTACACAGGTGTAGCCCTTCTGATTGACACCGTTGAACAATTTACCGAGTTCACGCTGATTGAGCAGCAGCTTGCGGGTGCGGCCGGGGTCAGTGACGTAGTGGGTGGACACGGTTCCCAATGGGGTGATGTGTGAACCGATCAGATAAGCCTCGCCGTCTTTCAGTAATACATAGCTGTCGGTGAGCTGGGCTTTGCCGGCTCGCAGGCTTTTTACTTCCCAGCCCTGCAGAACGAGACCCGCTTCGAATTTTTCCTCGAGCTGGTATTCGTGACGGGCCCGCTTGTTGAGTGCAATGGTGGGGTTTTTTTGAGGGTGTTGGGATTTGTTAGCCATGGGTCGGCATTATAAGGATTGCGTTGGGGTGCGCCTATGGTTTTGTGGCGTTATGCGTGATTGCCCTGGTTTTGTATATCGTGGATTGCCGGTACAATCCGGTCAGTTTTGACAAGGGTATCGCCGATGGCGGAACAACAGCAGCAATCCCCGGCAGAGGTTGATGGGTCTGGATCAGTTCCCGGGGGGCATCCTGTCTGGTCCAGTCGCTGGACCTTTGTGCTGGCGGCAACCGGTTCGGCGGTGGGCCTGGGGAATATCTGGAAGTTTCCCTATATTGCCGGTGAAAATGGCGGCGGTGCTTTTGTGCTGGTGTATCTGCTGTGTATTTTACTGGTAGGAATCCCCGTCATGGTGGCGGAGGTCATGCTGGGTCGGCGGGGCCGACAGAGTCCGATCAATACGATGCGTCGCCTGACCACAGAGGCGGGTCTGGAACGGCACTGGCACGCGATAGGGTGGCTGGGTGTCACGGCCGGGCTGATGATTCTTTCCTATTATGCGGTGATTGCCGGGTGGGCGCTCAATTACATTGGGAAGATGGCCAGTGGTGCTTTCCAGGGCGCCAGTGCCGATCAGGTTGCCATTATTTTTGCAGATCTGTTGTCCGACCCGGAAGCGCTGATTCTGTGGCAGACAGTCTTCATGATTCTGACCCTTTTGGTGGTGATTGGCGGCGTAACCCGTGGGCTCGGTGTTGCGGTGAGGGTATTGATGCCGGTGCTGTTCGTGCTGCTGTTGATTCTGTTGGTGTTTGGTATTCAGCGTGGGGATTTTGCCCAGGCTTTCAGTTTTCTGTTCAGCTTTAACTATGAGGCATTGACCTGGGCGGGGGTTCTGGAAGCCATGGGACATGCATTTTTTACCCTCAGCCTGGGGATGGGTGCCATTATGGCTTACGGTGCCTACATGCCTGAGCATGCCCGGATTGGCCGCACGGTGCTTGCCGTTGGCTTTCTGGATACAGTGGTGGCGCTGGTTGCCGGGTTGGCCATATTTCCCATTGTGTTTGCAAACCCGTCGATTGCACCCGGGGCGGGCCCGGGGTTGCTGTTCGTCAGTCTGCCGATCGCGTTTGGCAATATGACGGGTGGATTGTTATTTGGCAGCCTGTTCTTTGTGCTGGTGACGTTGGCTGCCTGGAGCTCGGCGATCTCGCTGATCGAACCCGCCGTTGCCTATCTCATCGAGTCGAAAAAATTTACCCGTATTACCGCGAACCTGCTGCTCGGAGGTATTGCCTGGGTTGTTGGGCTGGGGAGTGTTTTATCCTTTAATATCTGGGCAGAAAAGCAGGTTGCCGGGTTTAATTTCTTTGAGTTTATGGATTTTCTGACCTCCAGTGTCATGCTGCCACTCACCGGTTTGTTTATCGCCTTGTTTGTGGGCTGGATGATGCGGCCGGAGACCGTGCGGGGTGAACTCGCCGATGAGTCAGGTCGGGTCTTTGCGAGCTGGTACTGGATATTGCGATATGTATCGCCTATAGCCGTGGGCATCATTTTTGTGATGGGCCTCTACAAGACATTTTCCTGATGCTGACAACCATAAAACGCAGTGCGCTGGTGATGTTCTCCGCTGAGCAAATGTATGATCTGGTCAACGATGTGAACAGTTACCCACGCTATATGGAAGGCTGTGTCGGAGCCGATATATTAGAGCAGTCAGAGGACGGTATGGTGGCCAGACTAGACTTGAAAAAAGGGGGCATCGGTTACAGTTTTACCACTCGAAATACCCTGAAAAAACCCGAGCAGATTACCATGAGCCTTGAGCAGGGGCCTTTTAAAAAGTTGTCCGGTGAGTGGCACTTCAAACCATTGACGGCAAATGCCTGCAAGGTGGTGCTCGACCTGGAATTTGAATTTAACAGTTTGTCGGTAGGGCTTGCCTCCACCAGCCTGTTTACTTCTGTGGCGAACAATCTGGTGGATTCGTTGGCAAGGCGTGCTCAGGAGGTCTACGGTCCGTGAAAGATATTGAGTTGATTACCGTAGAGGTGGCCTATGCGTTGCCTCATCGTCAGCAACTGCTGGCGCTCAAGGTTGCACCCGGAACCACTGCGTATGAGGCGGTTCGACAGTCCGGAATTGTGCAGCAGTTCCCCGAGATTGATCTGGAAAATGTAAAAATGGGTATCTTCGGGCAGGCCCTGGGTACCAAGGGCCTCAATCCGCCAAAGACCTATGTGTTGGAAGCGGGTGATCGGGTGGAAATTTATCGGCCTCTGACCGTGGATCCCAAAGAGATTCGCAAACGGCGTGCGGCGAAGGCCGGGCAGAGTAATTGATTACTCGGTACTTTCGATATTCACCGCAGTGGGAATAAAGTCACCTCTGAAGCCCACCAGTTGGTCGTTTTCAAAGAAAATGGCCATCCGTTCCCTGACTTCTTCGCCGTTGCTGGGGGACAGGCTGTAGTAATAGTCCCAGCGGTCTTCATTGAAGGTGTCCGAAATCAGGGGTGTCCCCATCACAAAGCGCACCTGGGACTTGGTCATGCCCGGACGAAGCTGGTCAATCATGTCCTGGGTGATAACATTGCCCTGTTGGATATCGAACTTATGCACATTGGGCAGTTTGGGCATACTGAAATCTGGCATTGAGACACCTGAGCAGCCGGCGAGTAACGCGGTCATTGCCAGGCAGCAGGTAATTCTTGCAGTAAGATGCATTGGGGGTTCCAGAGTTTTCAGTGAACGGCGATAATACAGAATCAATTGAGTGTATTAAAGAGGCGGTAGCAGAATGAAGGATGAAAACCGGGACTTACGGAAGGCGGGGCTCAAGGTCACCGTACCCCGTCTTAAGATCCTGCAGATTCTTGAGGAAATCAATGAAAGTCACATGAGTGCCGAGGATGTGTACCGCAAATTACTCGAAGCCGGTGACGATGTCAGTATTGCCACGGTATATCGTGTGCTGACCCAGTTCGAGAGTGCCGGCCTGATTACACGCCATAATTTTGACAGCGGTCCGGCAGTTTATGAAATTGATCGGGGCATTCATCACGATCATATGGTGAATGTGGATAGTGGCGATGTGATTGAATTTCAAAGCAGTGAAATTGAAGCGTTGCAGAAAGCGATTGCAACCAAGCACGGTTTTGAGCTGGTGGGCCACAATCTGGTGCTCTACGTAAAAAAGGCTAAAAAATAATTGAGGGTTGATTACGCGATTTTGGTCTGATTTCTGCCGGCTTCTTTGGCGCGATACATGGCGCTGTCGGCGGCTTTCATGACGCCATCAAAATGCAGGGCGTCCTGTGCATCGGCAACACCTATACTGACGGTCACCCGGATATTGCCGCGGCGTCGTGAAGCGCCACGTTTCTTTTCGCCACTGGACTGATAGCGCGGTCGATTTTTGTTGTCCCGGGTGGCCATGTCGTAATTTGCAATATTCTTGCGCAGTTGTTCCAGGTGATCGACGACCTGCTCCCGTGTTTTGCCACGAAACAGCAGGCAAAACTCCTCTCCTCCAAAGCGGTAGGCGCGTCCGCCACCACTGACCCGGCGCAGTTGCGCGGCAATGGCGCGAAGTACCTGGTCGCCCAGGTCGTGACCGTATTCATCGTTGATGGGCTTGAAATGGTCCACATCCACCATCGCCAACGCATAGTGGTTCCCCATGGTGCGCACATCACGGAGCAGTGCCCGCCGGTTGGGGATCTGGGTCAGTTCGTCCCGGTACACCATGTTGAGCAGTGCCTGGGTCTGGTTGATAATCAACAGTAGCCCGGCGGCAGAAAACATGATTGAGGAAATATGCGGTAACTGAAACCATCCCACGGTGATAAAACTGAAGAACACGCAGCCCGGTAGACTGCTGTCCAGATACTCCCGGCGAAGCAATGGCAGGATGATGCTGAAAGTGTAAACCAGCAGAAATAGTAATCCCGCTGTAGCGGATATCTTCAGGCCGAAAAAAGTACTTTCGTTGATGCCGGGCAGGAGGTGGGAAAACCAGAGGGGTTGCCACTGAAACAGACTGATGATGATCAGTGCAAAGATTGAGATGAAGGCCGTCAATACCAGAAAAGCCGGGTGTCGCCAGCCGGTGTCGGGGAGGACGATGAACACACCCAGTATCAGTGGCAGGCAAAGTGAGATGAGGCTGAAGATCTGGTTGGCCGGCTCGGCATTCAATGGTGCCTGCAGGAAATGCCGAATCAGCCAGTAGCTGATCAGCATTGTCATGGCCGTACCCAGATTTTTGGATTGGTTTGCCAGTAGGGCCATGAAAGCGGCAAGCCCGCAGACGATAAAAGGCAGCTGCTCCAGCAGAGCCTGTTGATCGCCGTTCAGTGCCGGATATTGCCAATAGGTGAAGGCTGCCAGCAACAGGCAGAACATCGGGGCGAGCAGGCGAATAATAATTTGTGACATAACTGGCGAGTTGCGTTCGCCTTCCCTGTTCAAAAGATAATCAGTCTAAAAGGTTACGGCGGTTGCGTAAATATGCGGGCGCGAGGGCTATCTAATCATTTGTGGGTCATATGGCTGTGTTCCAGACCCTGTAAAAGCGGTGCGTACATGTGGAAATGGTTGAGATTAACAACAGGCTATTTACTGCTCTTGTCCCCGGTTTCTGCAGTAGCAGACCGGTCTTGTTGGTTGCTGGCTGAAACCTATTACGAGCAACTCTACTGTGAAGTGCAGGCTGCGGGTCAGGGGGCTGATCTGCCGTCATTGCTGGACTTTCGGCGCAACAACGACAAAATTCAGGCCCTGTTGCTCAGGCGACCTGCCGCCAGAGCCGGTATTGACGTTGCCGTGCCAGCCGATACCCGACTGCCTGTGCCGGCGAGCGTTGCGGCAGCAGAGCCCCTCGAGACCGACAACGGACTGGATGGCTGCCAACTCGATCATCAGTGGTTGATTTGCGAGGGAGTTCGCTATGTGCTGGTGAGCAATCTGGCCAATAGCCGGCTGGCGGGAGGCGTGCTCAAACCATCGAATAAAATGCGCATACCGGCATTTCGCGGCGCATTGGATGATCGGGCGACCCGGGCTGATTACCTGGCGGCGGCCTATCGGCAATATTTGGAGAAGATGATGGAAATCGGCCTTGGCGGGTCGACGTTCTCCTATGCGAAATTTGTTTATCTGTTTGACGATGTGATGGCCAGAGGGGTGGATTTCGCCCAGCGCTTTGAAACGATGTTTGGTTTTCTGAAGAAGGATAAGCAGCGTCTGGCTGTTAACGAGCCACAGTCAGACTCACTGGCGCTGCAGTTGGAGCATTGTGATCAGGTCGGGCGGCAACTGGTGGTGTGCAATAACGGCAGAAAGAATTATCTGTTTCGCCGACAGGATTAATCGATCCGCTCTGCGCGTCCGTGTTCGATCACCCGCGAAGGTTTGGCAGACAATACCCGGTATGCCTTAAGCATATTAAACATGGCGTGGCCGAAGTGCTGTTCTGCCATGGCCAGTTCTCGGGCGGTAATCATCTCGCGCTCGTGATTGCTCAGGTTGGCGGGGTCGCCGCCAATTTCCGAATCAATGCGTTGCATTAGCTGGTCGATAAACTGTTGGCTGTCTCCGCAGGACCGGTGTAGGCCGCCAGCATATTGTTTCACTGTTCCGGGGAGGTCGCACATTGCCTGAAAAGAGGCTTTGGTGTTTCGTATGGCCAGTCTGGCCGGCAACATGCTCAGGTTAAAGCTCGCTGATAAAAACTGGTGGATCATAACTGGCTCCTTCCGGGTTTCTTTGCGGAAATATCAGTATAGTAGAGGTCTGCGGTCGACAATCCACGGGTCTACCTCAAAAGGAATTACACGTGCCTAGTACATGTGGCGATACGTTGGAACGGCCAGCTTGACACTTGAATGTTTTGCGAGCTCATCAATCGGGTTAGCCGATCATCGAGGCGGCGGCAATGAGCAATAGCATGATGCCAACGCCTATTAGTACCAATTTCCCAACTCTGGCCAGGGTTTCTGTATCTTCTCTCTGCACGGTAACACCCTCTTATTATGGAGAAAGGGCCCAGCATAGCGGTTTGAATACTTGAAATTGTTGATCTGTATCAAGCGGTTTGTTCACCCAATTGTAGCATTTCCCTGGCATGACTGAGGCTGGTATCGGTCGTTCTGGCACCGCCGAGCATGCGTGCGATTTCATTGGTGCGGTCAGCACCTGAAAGTGACTGGATACTGCTATTGGCAGAATGTTCGTGGGTGGTTTTGGTCACCAGCAGGTGGTGGTGAGCGCAGGCGGCAACCTGTGGCAGATGCGTTACACAAATGACCTGTCCCTGCCCGCCGAGTTGACGCAGCAGTTTGCCCACCACATCTGCGGTGGCGCCACCAATGCCCACATCCACCTCGTCGAAAACCAGGGTGGGGACTGCCGAATGGTTTGCAGCGATAACCTGGATAGCCAAACTGATTCGTGAAAGCTCACCACCCGATGCAATTTTGGCGAGGGGTCTTGGCGGTTCACCTGGATTGGTGGTGATCAGAAATTCGATGGTCTCCATGCCGTTGGCTGTTAATTGCCCCGATTTGACCGGGGTAAGTTGAGGTATGAATTGTGTGCCATCCATGGAAAGTGCCGAAAACTGCTGTTCAACCAGCGCAGAAAATTCAGTTGCTGCAGCTGTTCGGCGGGCCGTGAGATTTTCTGCCAGCGCGAGGTATTGGTCGGAGAGGGTGGCGGCCTGTTGTCGAAGTTTTTCAATACTGCCCTCGCCACCGGCGAGATTGTCCAGTTCTTCCTGAAGCGCCAGACGTTTGGCCGTTAGCGCTGGTGGGTCGATGCGGTGTTTGCGCGCCAATTGATAGATGGCGCTCAAGCGTGTTTCCAGTTGCAGCAGCCGCTCCGGGTCCAGTTCGAATTTGTCCAGATGTTGCTGGATTTCACGGCTGGCTTCCGCCACTTCAATGGCCGCACTGTTCAGCAGATTTTCTGCCTCGACCAGCTCGGCAGGTTTGCCGGGCATGTTGGTCAGCAACTGTAAGGCCTTGCCTAGGCTGTCTTGCAAGTTGAAGTCTTCTGCTTCACAGCAGAGCTGCAACAGCGACCCGCTGTCCCTGAGTATGGCCTCTGCATTTCCCAGTTGCTGTTGCTGTTGTTCCAGCTGCTCCAGCTCACCTTCTGCCAGGGACAGCTCATCCAGTTCCGATAACTGAAATGTGAGCAGTTCCCGTCTGGCATTCAGTTCGTCTGAGGCGTTCTCCAGCTTATCCAGCAGTTGTGTTGTGGTCGCCCACTGTTGATAAATCTGCCGCAACTCGCCAGCCAGCTCCGAACATCCGGCAAAGTTGTCCAGTATTTTGTGGTGGGTCTCCTTGCGCAACAGGGATTGGTGTTCATGCTGGCTGTGAATGTCGATCAGCATCTCGCCAAGCTCACGCAACTGCTGCATGGTGGCGGCCTGGCCATTGATGTAGCCCCGGGATCGGCCTTCGCGGGTCAGCAGCCTCCGCAATAATACTTCGTCACCGTTTTCGGCAAAGTCGTTATCGATCAACCACTGTCGGGCCGCTGCAATCTCTGTCAGATCAAATAATGCCGAGACCTCGGCGCGTTCCTGGCCCTGGCGAATCCGGTCTGTATCGGCGCGATCTCCCAGCGCCATTGCCAGGGCGTCGAGCACTAGGGACTTGCCTGCGCCGGTTTCGCCGGTCAGTGCCGTCATGCCGACGCCGAAATCCACTTCGAGGGATTCCACCAGCGTGAAATGTTTGACTGTCAGGGTAGTAAGCACCAGTAATGCCTGTTTGTGTGAAGTGACATCAGAAGAGCAATGTTATACACAATTTTTCAACGCGTCTGCCCTTGAAACATGGGTCAATGGCCCAATATAGCGGGTTGAAGCAAAGTCCTGAAGCAGCGTATTCAACAGAAGAAGGGAGATGTTGCGTGTCAACAGAACAAAATCATCAGGAGCCGGATCCACAGGATCCCGGTTCAGAGGACGCCGCTGAGTCGCGGCCTGAAACAGAGCAGTCAGAGGCGCAGTCAGCAACCGGCGAGGTTGAACAGTTGACGACCGATCTGGCCAACGCCAAGGATCAGGTGCTGAGAACCCACGCGGAAATGCAGAACCTGCGACGGCGTATGGAACGCGATGTGGAAAACGCCCACAAATATGCTCTCGAAAAGTTTGTCGGTGAGCTGCTGCCAGTGGTCGATAACCTTGAACGCTCCATCCAGGCAATGGCGGATGTCGATGGCGACTTCAAGGCGGTCAGTGACGGCATTGAGCTCACCCTAAAGAGCTTCCAGGATGTGCTGGCTCGCTTCAAGGTGGAGGCCGTTGATCCCGGCGGTGAGGCGTTTAATCCCGACCTTCATCAGGCGATGAGCATGCTTGAAGTGCCGGATGCAAAACCCAATACCATCATTGATGTGTTCCAGAAGGGTTACACCCTCAATGGCCGGCTGATTCGCCCCGCCATGGTGGTGGTTGCCAAATCGGCGGCGAATAACAGCAGTGAGCCTTGAAATTCCGCGATGCGGGCCAATATACAGACTCAGAAACCAATTTTTTACCAGTTTAAGCAAACCCGGAGAAACGAATAATGGGCAAGATAATCGGAATTGACCTCGGCACCACCAACTCTTGTGTGGCTGTACTTGAGGGCGACAAGCCGAAAGTGATCGAAAATGCCGAGGGAACGCGTACCACGCCTTCAATCGTCGCATTTGCCGAAGACAATGAAATCCTGGTGGGCCAGTCAGCCAAACGCCAAGCAGTGACCAATCCCAGTAATACCCTGTTCGCCGTCAAGCGGCTAATTGGTCGTCGCTTTGAGGATGATGTCGTGCAGAAAGACATCAAGATGGTGCCCTACAAAATTGTCAAGGCGGACAATGGTGATGCCTGGGTAGAAGTCAAAGGCGACAAAAAAGCGCCGCCGCAGATTTCAGCCGAAGTGCTGAAAAAAATGAAGAAGACGGCAGAAGACTATCTGGGCGAGAAAGTCACCGAAGCCGTCATTACGGTACCAGCCTATTTTAATGACTCCCAACGGCAGGCAACCAAGGATGCCGGTCGGATTGCAGGTCTTGATGTCAAGCGCATCATCAATGAGCCCACTGCGGCTGCGCTTGCCTACGGCATGGACCGCGATCCCGGTGATCGCGTTGTGGCAGTCTTCGATCTGGGTGGCGGGACTTTTGATATCTCGATCATTGAAATTGCCGATGTGGATGGTGAACACCAGTTTGAAGTGCTGTCCACGAATGGTGACACATTCCTCGGGGGTGAAGATTTTGACCTGCGATTGATCGAGTACCTGGCCGCCGAGTTCAAAAAGGACAGCGGCATAGACCTGCACAGCGATCCGCTTGCGCTACAACGTCTCAAAGAGGCTGCGGAAAAAGCCAAGATTGAGCTGTCGTCCAGTCAGCAAACTGAAGTGAATTTACCCTACATTACTGCCGATGCTACCGGTCCGAAACACCTGGTGGTCAAGTTGACTCGCTCCAAACTCGAGTCTCTGGTGGAAGAGCTGGTTGCCCGCTCCATGGAGCCGGTGAAAATGGCCCTGAAAGACGCCGGTAAATCTGCTTCGGAAATTGATGACGTCATTCTGGTAGGCGGTCAGACCCGGATGCCCATGGTACAAAAATATGTCACTGATTTCTTCGGCAAAGAACCGCGCAAGGATGTCAACCCCGATGAGGCTGTGGCCGTTGGTGCTGCGATTCAGGCAGCGGTAATGTCTGGTGAAGTAAAAGACGTACTATTACTGGATGTGACACCCCTGACTCTGGGTATTGAAACCATGGGTGGTGTGGCGACACCTCTGATCGAGAAAAACACCACGATTCCGACGAAAAAATCGCAAATTTTCTCAACGGCAGATGATAACCAGCAAGCAGTAACGGTTCACGTCGTACAGGGTGAGCGCAAGCAGGCAGCCGGCAATAAGTCATTGGGCCGTTTTGACCTGGCTGACATTCCCCCGGCACCTCGCGGCATGCCTCAGATTGAAGTGACTTTTGACCTTGATGCGAACGGCATTCTCAATGTCAGTGCCAAGGACAAGGCTACCGGCAAAGAGCAGTCCATTATTATCAAAGCGTCCTCTGGCCTCTCAGATGACGAAATCGACAAAATGGTCAAGGATGCCGAGGCAAATGCCGCCGAAGACAAGAGATTTGAAGAGCTGGTGAGTTCCCGCAATGCTGCGGACGGCCTGGCCCATGCCGCCAGAAAAACGCTGGAAGAAGCGGGCGATAAGGCCAGTGCTGAAGAGAAAGAGGCGATTGAGTCTGCCATCAAGGGCGTGGAAGATGCCGTCAAAAGTGATGACAAGGAGGGGATCGATGCCGCCGCGAACACGCTTTCCGAGGCCTCTGCTGCACTGGCACAGAAACTTTATGCCGAACAGGCTGAGGCTCAATCTGAGGGGCCAGAGTCGGCCGAGGGCAGCACGTCTGATGACGCAGTGGATGCTGAATTCGAAGAAGTGAAAGACGACAAAAACAACAAGTAAGGCTTGCCCTACTTGGAGTGCCCGGCATGTCAGTGCCGAAAGCAGGCGCGGTTTCCAGTCCGCGCCTTGCCGTGTCTGGTGTGCTGCCAAGGCAGTGCACAGGACAATATGATAATTACTGCCTCTGGCAGTGAACCCAACCAGAGAAGTTGAAACGCAATGGCCAAACGCGATTATTACGAAATTCTCGGTGTTGCCAAAAACGCCTCCGCTGACGAAGTCAAAAAAGCCTACCGCCGGATTGCGATGAAAAATCACCCGGACCGCAATCCGGACAACAAGGCGGCGGAAGATGTATTCAAGGAAGCTACCGAGGCCTATGAGGTGCTTTCCGATAAAGAGAAGAAAGCGGCCTATGATCAATATGGTCATGCCGGAGTGGACCCCAATGCCGGATTTGGCGGTGGTCAGGGTGGTCCCGGGTTCGGTGGTTTCAGCGATATTTTCGGCGATGTATTCGGCGATATTTTCGGCGGTGGTGGCCGCGGCAGGGGCGGCCCTATGCGGGGTTCAGACCTGCGCTATGATATGCAACTCGACCTCGAAGATGCGGTAAAAGGTAAAACAGTCCAGATCAGGGTGCCCACCCTGGTCAATTGTAAAACCTGCGACGGCTCCGGTGCCAAAAAAGGCAGCACGCCAACCACTTGTGGTACTTGCGGTGGTCATGGTCAGGTGCGGATGTCGCAGGGCTTCATTGCTGTTCAGCAGACCTGCCCGACCTGTCGGGGTCGTGGTCAGGTTATTTCTGATCCCTGTGGCGTTTGCCATGGTCAGGGTCGCGTACAGGAAAGCAAGACGCTGTCTGTCAAGGTTCCTGCCGGTGTTGATACCGGTGACCGCATTCGTCTGGCGGGTGAAGGTGAGGCCGGGCCGGAAGGTGGTCCTCCGGGCGATCTTTACGTTCAGATCCACGTTCGCGAGCACTCGCTGTTCAAGCGTGAGGGTAGAAACCTGTACTGTGAAGTACCGATCAGTATTGTGGATGCCATTCTGGGTGGAGAAATTGAGGTGCCGACGCTGGATGGCCGGGTGAAATTAAAAATTCCGCCTGAAACTCAGACTGATCGGGTCTTTCGTCTGCGGGGCAAGGGCGTTGCCAGCGTGCGCGGTGGTGGTCCCGGAGATCTCCTGTGCCGGGTTGTCCTCGAGACCCCGGTGAATCTCAATGCCGAACAGAAAGAATTGTTGCGCCAGCTCCAGGAAAGCCTCGAAAAAGGCAAACACTCGCCCAAAAGAGCGTCCTGGTTTGAGGGTGTGAAAAAATTCTTTGATGGCTTTACGATATAGTGATTATCCGCACAGGTGGCCCTCTCTGGTTCCCTGTGCCATCACCATGAGATATATCAATGACGCGAATAGCAGTTACCGGCGCTGCCGGGCGTATGGGCAAGGCGCTGATCGAAGCGGTTGACCTGAATCCCTCCATGCATCTCACGGTCGCTCTGGAGCGACCTGGCAGTTCCCTGATAGGCGTTGATGCCGGTGAGCTGGCGGGTGTTGGTTCCAATGGCGTCAAAGTGCTCGGCGACATCCGCCAGACACTGGAACAATTTGATGTGCTCATCGATTTCACCGCCCCCGATGCCACACTTGCGAATGCGAAGGCCTGTGCTGCCAGTGGTCGCAAAATGGTTATAGGGACCACCGGCTTTACCCCGGAGCAGCGTGCTCAGCTGGTTTCCCTGGCGGATCGCACTGCCCTGTGTATGGCATCCAACTTCAGTACCGGCGTAAATTTGTGTTTTAAATTGCTGGATATGGCGGCCAGCGTGCTGGGTGATGAAGTCGATATTGAGATTTACGAGGCCCATCACCGCCATAAGGTTGATGCCCCCTCAGGCACTGCATTGAGTATGGGGCAGGTGGTCGCCAGTGCGCTGGGTCGCGATCTGGGCGAAGTCGCTGTCTACGGTCGCGAGGGACAGACGGGTGCGCGTGATCGGCAGACCATCGGTTTTGCCACTGTCCGGGCCGGTGATATTGTCGGCGACCACACGGTGATGTTTGCGGCTGAAGGGGAGCGAGTGGAAATTACCCACAAAGCCTCGAGTCGTATGTCGTTTGCCCGCGGTGCCGTTCGCGCCGCTGGCTGGCTACAGGAAAAACAAACCGGCCTGTTCGATATGCAGGATGTCTTGGGGTTGAAATAGACGGTGTGCCAATCAAGCGGAGACTTCGCTCTTCTGTTGTTAGCTTGCCAGGCTCCAGTGTGCACCCGGTTTTTGCCCCCGACCAGCCGCTTGGAAACGGATTAGCACTGGACATCGGCATGCCTCTTGCCTAGAATATCCAGTTAGTTTCTACTGATGTGAAACGCCCTGCAAAGACACAGGTGAAAAGCGCGATTGAATGATTTGAAAGCGAGGTGAGACGCACGGTTTCATCTCGCTTTTTTGCAGCCTGATATCATGAAATCAATGAGTTAGTTTTTGGTACGGGCGATTCCTGCAGTTCTGGATTCCCGGTTATTTGAGGAGGTTGCTTTGAATACCGATAGCCATCGGTCCGCCATTCTTGCACTTGAGGATGGCACTGTTTTCGAAGGCATTGCCATTGGTGCGGAGGGTGTTTCCAGTGGTGAGGTGGTATTCAATACAGCATTGACGGGATACCAGGAAATTCTCACTGATCCCTCCTATGCCCGACAGATCGTAACACTGACCTACCCCCACATTGGCAATACCGGTGTCAATGATGAAGACAACGAGTCTGACCGGATCTGGGCCGCGGGTCTGGTGATCCGGGATTTGCCGTTGATGGCAAGCAATTTCCGGTCCCGCCAATCGCTCGACGCCTATCTGAAGGCGAATAATATTCTCGGTATTGCCAATATAGATACCCGCAAGCTCACGCGTATTCTGCGGGAGAAGGGTGCCCAGAATGGCTGTTTGATGGCGGGTTCTGTCGATCAGGCAAAGGCCTTGTCTTCGGCAAGAGGTTTTGCCGGTCTAAAAGGCATGGATCTGGCCCGGGAAGTGACGACCGCAAAACCCTACCCCTGGCGGGAAGGGACCTGGCGTCTCGGGCAGGGTTGTTCAGCTCCTTCGGAAAATCCCTACAATATTGTTGCCTACGATTTCGGTACAAAGCGGAATATTCTACGTATGTTGGTGGATCGGGGAGCCAATTTGACGGTGGTCCCTGCAGAAACGCCTGCCGCCAAGGTGTTGGCCATGAACCCGGACGGCGTGTTCCTCTCGAACGGCCCCGGCGACCCGGAACCCTGCGATTATGCCATCCGGGCCATTCGCGACATTCTCGATCACGACATCCCGGTGTTTGGTATTTGCCTGGGCCATCAGTTGTTGGCTCTGGCCAGCGGTGCCAGAACAGAAAAAATGAAATTTGGACACCACGGTGCCAATCATCCGGTGAGAAGTCTTGATGACGGGTTGGTCTTGATTACCAGTCAGAACCACGGCTTCGCGGTGGATGAACAGACATTACCCGACAATCTGCGCGCAACCCATCGGTCATTGTTCGACGGATCATTGCAGGGCCTGCACCGCACCGACAGACCGGCCTTCAGTTTTCAGGGGCACCCAGAAGCCAGTCCCGGCCCCCACGATGCGGCGCCACTGTTCGACCATTTTTTTGAGCTGATCCGGGCCAGGCAGGCCAAGGACTAGTGCGAAAATCCAGGTAAGCGGAGAGCGACAGTTGCTCCTGGTTACTGCTTAGTGGTTGTGAACTGGATTGTTTCCACAGGTAGTCCAAGCTAACGACAATTGCCATACTGACGATAATTTATGCCAAAAAGAACCGATCTTAAAAGTATCCTGATCCTCGGCGCCGGCCCCATTGTTATCGGGCAGGCCTGCGAGTTTGATTACTCGGGTGCACAGGCCTGTAAAGCCCTGCGGGAAGAGGGTTACCGGGTGATTCTGGTGAACTCGAATCCGGCGACGATCATGACGGATCCGTCCATGGCGGATGCGACCTACATCGAGCCTGTGGAATGGCGGACCGTGGCCAAAATTATTGAGCGGGAGCGCCCCGATGCTCTGCTGCCAACGATGGGCGGGCAGACTGCACTTAATTGTGCTCTGGATCTGGCTCGCGAAGGTGTGCTGGAGGAATTTGGTGTCGATATGATCGGGGCCGACCGGGATGCTATCGATAAAGCCGAGGATCGCAACCGTTTTGACAAAGCCATGAAGGCAATCGGACTGGAAACGCCCAAGGCTGTTATCGTGCACAGCCTTGAGGAGGCATTGCAGGTGCCGGACCAGTTCGGTTACCCCTGTATTATTCGCCCGTCCTTCACCATGGGTGGTTCGGGTGGTGGTATTGCCTATAACCGTGAAGAGTTTGAAGAAATCTGCCGTCGGGGGCTGGACCTCTCTCCCACCAAAGAGCTCCTGATTGACGAGTCCCTGATTGGCTGGAAAGAATACGAAATGGAAGTGGTGCGGGACAGGAATGACAACTGCATCATCATCTGTTCCATCGAAAACCTGGATCCCATGGGTGTACATACCGGTGATTCAATTACCGTAGCCCCGGCCCAGACTCTCACCGACAAGGAATACCAGATCATGCGCAACGCTTCCATCGCGGTGTTGCGGGAGATTGGTGTGGAGACCGGTGGCTCCAATGTGCAGTTTGCCGTGAATCCGGTGGATGGTCGGTTGGTGGTCATTGAAATGAACCCCAGGGTATCGCGTTCCTCTGCCCTGGCCTCCAAGGCGACGGGCTTCCCGATTGCCAAGGTGGCAGCGAAGCTGGCGGTAGGGTATACCCTGGATGAATTACAGAACGACATCACGGGAGGTGCCACCCCGGCTTCCTTCGAGCCCAGTATCGACTATGTGGTTACCAAGATTCCCCGTTTCGCCTTTGAGAAATTCAGTGCAGCCAATGCCAAACTGACCACGCAGATGAAGTCGGTGGGCGAGGTCATGGCGATTGGCCGTACTTTTCAGGAATCCCTCCAAAAAGCACTCCGTGGCCTGGAAGTCGGGTCTGCCGGATTTGAGCCCAGGGTGGATGTCAATACTGACGAGGGCCTGAATGAGTTGCGGGAGCAGCTCAGTGATCCGGGCGCAGAGCGTATCTGGTTTGTGGGCGATGCGTTTCGTGCTGGCATGTCCGTGGATGATGTATTTGATCTCTGCGCTATTGACCCCTGGTTTCTGGCGCAGATTGAAGATCTGATCAGGGAAGAGCAAAAGTTGCAGGGCCGGACACTGGAAAGTCTGGATGCCGGTCAGTTGTACGCCCTTAAACGCAAAGGCTTTTCCGATATTCGGCTGGCGAGCCTGCTCGACAGTTCGGAGACCGCCGTGCGCGAGAGGCGTAGAGCCCTGAACATCCACGCGGTTTATAAGCGGGTGGATACCTGTGCTGCAGAGTTCGCCACGGCTACGGCATATATGTACTCCAGCTATGAAGAGGAGTGTGAATCACAGCCTTCAGACCGAAATAAAATTCTGGTTCTGGGTGGCGGTCCCAACCGCATCGGCCAAGGCATTGAGTTTGATTACTGTTGTGTGCACGCGGCGCTGGCCATGCGTGAGGACGGTTACGAAACTATCATGGTCAACTGTAACCCCGAGACGGTATCTACGGATTACGATACTTCGGACCGTCTCTATTTCGAGCCAGTCACCCTCGAGGATGTGCTGGAAATAGTGCGGATTGAAAAGCCGGTCGGCGTGATCGTGCAGTTTGGAGGGCAGACGCCGCTGAAACTGGCCCGTGCACTGGAAGCGCAGGGCGTGCCCATTATTGGTACTACTCCCGATGCCATTGACCGGGCAGAAGATCGTGAACGATTCCAGCAGATGATCCACAAGTTGGGATTATTGCAGCCGGCTAACGCCATTGTCCGCTCTGCTGAGGAAGCGATTGCCGCCGCCGCCGGGATCGGTTATCCGCTGGTCGTCAGGCCGTCCTATGTGCTCGGTGGGCGCGCAATGGAAATTGTTTATCGGGAGGAAGAGCTGCAACGCTATATGAATCAGGCGGTGCGGGTCTCTGAAGACGCCCCGGTACTGCTTGATTACTTCCTCTCTTCGGCGGTAGAAGTGGACATCGATGCTGTCTCGGATGGTGAGCACGTGGTGATTGGTGCCATCATGCAGCATATTGAGCAGGCGGGTATTCACTCGGGTGACTCTGCCTGTGCGTTGCCGCCCTACAGTTTGCCCGAAGATGTGCAAGATGAAATGCGCGAAACGGTCAAGGCGATGGCCGTTGAGCTCAATGTCAAAGGGCTTATGAACGTCCAGCTGGCGTGGCAGGATGGCAAGGTCTACGTGATTGAAGTCAATCCGCGGGCCTCCCGCACCGTACCGTTTGTCTCAAAATGTATTGGCACATCACTGGCAAAAGTGGCAGCACGTTGTATGGTGGGTGTCTCGCTGGCGGAGCAAAATTTTACTACCGAGATTATCCCCGATTATTTCAGTGTCAAAGAAGCGGTGTTACCGTTCAATAAATTTCCCGGCATTGATCCCATTCTTGGGCCAGAGATGAAGTCCACCGGGGAAGTGATGGGTGTAGGCGATACGTTCGCGGAAGCCTATGCCAAGGCGGAACTGGGTGCCAGTGATCCGATTCCCACTTCGGGAACTGCCTTTCTCAGTGTTCGGGAGCCTGACAAGGCCGGGATCGCGGCGGTGGCTCGCAGTCTCATCAGCAGTGGATTCAATCTGGTGGCCACCAGTGGAACCGCCCAGGTGATTGAAGATGCAGGGTTGCCGGTAGAACGGGTCAATAAAGTGAAACAGGGGCGTCCTCATATCGTGGATATGATCAAAAATGATCAAATCAGCCTGATCGTCAATACCACAGAGGGTCGCCAGGCGATTGCCGACTCCTCTACCATACGATCCAGTGCGGAGCAGCGGGGGGTGTATTACACAACAACACTCGCTGGTGGTCAGGCGGTCTGTATGGCCCTTGAACAGAGTGGAGAAATTAAAGTCCGTCGGTTGCAGGAATTGCACGAGAGGAATCAGTAATGCAAAAGATACCCATGACAGTTGAAGGCGCGGCAAAACTTCGCCAGGAACTGGATAACCTGAAAAAAGTAGAGCGTCCCCGGATTGTTGCGGCCATCGCGGAGGCCCGTGCACACGGTGATTTGAAGGAAAATGCAGAATATCATGCCGCCCGTGAACAGCAGAGTTTTGCCGAGGGGCGCATACAGGAAATAGAGAGCAAGCTGAGCAACGCCCAGATTATTGATATCAAGAAGATTCCGCAGGGCGATAAAGTGATTTTTGGCTGCACTGTGGATCTGATCAACCTGGAGACCGAGGAGCGCGTGACCTACAAGATTGTTGGCGATGACGAATCGGACGTAAAATTGAACATGATTTCCTACCAGTCACCGATCGTCCGCGCCATGATAGGCAAGGAAGTTGGTGACATTGTGGTCGTTAAAACACCGGCCGGTGATGTGGAATATGAGCTCGACGATGTTCGGCATACCTGATGCCGAACGCCGCAATGCTCACTGCCGGGCCGAAGGCGACCGCAACAGATTGGATAAATGCCGATTGGGATGTTCTGCTCTTCTCAGCAGGAGCACAATATGCCCAATGGTTTGAACCACCTCTGCCCCCAGCGTATCCGTTAGGGTTTCAATGATCGTCTGCTTTACCTCGCGGTCGTCCACAGAAAGTTTCACTTTGATGAGCTCATGGTCATTGAGTGCGCGGTCAATTTCTGCGATAACTGACTCGGTGAGGCCTTTTGCGGCAACGGTGACCACCGGGTTGAGTTTGTGGCCCAGGCGTCGCAGATGCTTTTTATCCTCATTGGAAATTGTCATAGAATGGTTGTCCTCTAAAACGGCGCGTATTCTAGCCGAACTGATAACAGGTTGATATGGGCCGGTCAAAAAGCAGCCAGCGCTGGTTGCAGGAACACAATAGCGATCACTATGTAAAACGTGCCCAGCAAGATGGCTATCGTTCGCGCGCCAGCTATAAACTGCTGGAGTTACACAAAAAAGATCGTTTGTTTAAGCCCGGGATGACCGTGGTTGATCTGGGTGCCGCTCCTGGCGGTTGGTCTCAGGTGGCTGTGGCGCTGGTCGGTGACAAGGGTCGTGTTGTTGCCTCGGATATTCTGCCTATGGACAGTATAGCCGGCGTCGACTTCGTCGAGGGGGATTTTACCGAAGAATCCGTACTCGATGAAATTCTGGAGTTGCTGGAGGGTCAACAGACCGACCTTGTAATTTCGGATATGGCCCCCAATATGAGTGGTATGAAGGCTGTTGATCAACCTAGGGCAATGTATCTGATAGAGTTGGCGCTTGAATTGGCCTGTCAAATATTGAAACCTGAAGGGGTTTTTGTTGCCAAAGTATTTCACGGCGAAGGTTTCGATGACTTTTTGCGCGATACAAAACGGCGTTTCCAGCAGGTTGTTACACGAAAACCCGATGCGTCCCGCTCCCGATCCCGTGAAGTTTATCTGGTTGCCCGCGGGCTTAAGGTCTCGGACTAAACAATATCAGCCGGTATGGGCTCCTCCCATCCCGGTTACCACTGCGCTCAAATGGCCGTTAGAATAGAACGCGGTGGCGCTAAAATGAGGAAGTTCAGTTGAACGACATGGCAAAGAATCTTGTATTGTGGTTGATCATTGCGGCAGTGTTATTGTCGGTGTTCCAGAATTTCAATCCACCCCCTAAAGAAGACAGCATCAATTACTCTGCTTTTATTGAGGAGGTGCAATCCGGTCGTGTCAGTAGTGTCGTCATGGAGGGTCTGACGATCGAAGGCAAACGTGCTGATGGCAGCGCCTTCAAAACGATACGTCCCAATGTTCCCGACTCGGGTTTGATGGGCGACCTGCTCAATAACAATGTCAGTGTTGAGGGTCGCGAGCCCGAAAAACAGAGCCTCTGGGTGCAGTTGCTGGTAGCGTCCTTCCCGATTCTTTTGATTCTCGCTATTTTCATGTTTTTCATGCGTCAGATGCAGGGTGGTGCTGCTGGTCGTGGTGGCCCGATGGCTTTCGGCAAGAGTAAGGCACGTCTGCTGGGTGAGGATCAGATTAAAACCACATTTGCCGATGTGGCCGGTGTGGATGAAGCCAAAGAAGATGTGCACGAACTGGTGGACTTTCTCCGTGATCCGTCCCGTTTCCAGCGTCTTGGTGGCCGTATTCCCCAGGGTGTTTTGATGGTTGGCCCGCCGGGAACGGGTAAGACATTGCTGGCCAAGGCGATTGCCGGTGAGGCGAAAGTACCGTTCTTTTCCATCTCGGGCTCTGATTTTGTCGAAATGTTTGTCGGGGTGGGTGCTTCGCGGGTGCGTGATATGTTCGAGCAGGCCAAGAAGCAGTCGCCCTGTATTATTTTTATTGATGAGATTGATGCCGTTGGTCGTCACCGCGGTGGTGGTTATGGCGGTGGTAACGATGAGCGTGAACAGACTCTCAACCAACTGCTGGTTGAAATGGATGGCTTTGAAGGCAACGAAGGCGTTATCGTCATAGCCGCCACTAACCGGCCCGATGTGCTGGATAAAGCACTGTTGCGCCCCGGTCGTTTTGACCGCCAAGTCTATGTAAGCTTGCCCGATATCCGTGGTCGTGAGCAGATTCTCAAAGTGCATGGCCGCAAAGTTCCTTTGGACGAACGCGCTGATCTGGGCATTGTGGCCAGAGGTACTCCCGGTTTTTCGGGGGCAGATCTCGCCAATCTTGTCAACGAGGCATCATTGTTTGCAGCACGCGCCAACAAGCGCACAGTGACCATGGAAGAATTCGAGAAAGCCCGTGACAAGATCATGATGGGTGCCGAGCGGCGCTCCATGGTCATGTCTGAGAAGGAGAAAGAAAATACGGCCTATCATGAGGCGGGTCATGCCATTGTCGGGCGTATGATGCCCGAACACGATCCGATCCATAAGGTCAGTATTATCCCCCGCGGTCGAGCGCTCGGTGTCACCCAGTTTCTGCCGGAAGAAGACAAATACAGTATGAGTCGCCGTCAGTTGGAAAGTCAGCTTTGCAGTCTCTTTGGTGGCCGTATCGCTGAACAGCTTGTCCACGGGGCTGACGGTGTGACTACCGGTGCATCGAACGATATCGAACGGGCTACCCAGATGGCCCGTAATATGGTGGTACGCTGGGGTTTGTCCGACAAGATGGGGCCGGTTTTGTATGGCACGGAGGAGTCGCAGATTCCGGGTGCTGGCAATACAACCTACTCGGAAGAGACTGCCCGTGAGATTGATGTTGAGGTGCGTCACGTGCTCGATAATTGCTATGAGCGTGCGAAAAAAATCCTCGAAGACAACATTGATGTGCTGCATGCCATGAAAGACGCCCTGATGGAATATGAAACGATTGACGTGGAGCAGGTCGATGACCTCATGGCTCGCAAACCGGTTCGCCCACCCCATGACTGGCGTGACGACGATTTTGGTGGCAAACCTGCTCCCGGTGATACGCCGCCCGCGGATGATTCCGGTAAACCTGGAGTCGTCGGAGGTCCAGCCGAAGAACATTGATGGTCCGACACCCCCGTCCTTAATGGGCCGGGGGCTGTACAATCACATTTTTTGAGTCGGTGGCAAGGTATCCTGATTCTTTCCTTTCCTCTGTTGATGAGTAAGGTTGCATGACAGATCTCACTCATTCGTTCATGGATTTTTCTCTACCGAAAATCATGGCGGTATTGAATATCACACCGGATTCGTTTTCCGATGGCGGCGCGTTTTATACTGGCAATCGCCAGCCCGATCTCTCCCGGGTTCTCAACCGTGTTGATTTAATGCTTTCAGAAGGGGCTCACCTGATTGACGTAGGGGGGGAGTCCACTCGACCCGGTGCCGAACCGGTTTCACCTGAAGAAGAGTTGGCGCGTGTTCTGCCAGTGGTTGAAGCGATAGTCAGTCGGTTCGATGTGCCTGTTTCAGTCGACACCAGTACGCCCGCTGTCATTGGTGAAGCGGCTCGTGCCGGTGCCTCAATGATCAATGATGTTCGCGCACTTCGACGCCCCGGAGCGTTGACTGCTGCCGCCGCCAGTGGGCTGCCAGTCTGTCTGATGCATATGCTGGGGGAACCACAACATATGCAGCTGAATCCCGGATATGTGGACATAGCAGCCGACGTAAAGACGTTTTTACTGGAGAGGGTTGCCGCCTGTGAGGCGGCGGGTATTCCTCGAAGCAGGATTCTGATTGACCCGGGCTTTGGGTTCGGTAAAACCCTGCAACACAATTTGCTATTGTTCAGGTCTTTGCCGGAGTTGGTGGGTCTGGGATTTCCGGTGCTCGTGGGGGTTTCCCGAAAATCGTTGGTCGGGGCTATTCTGGACAAGCCGGTAGAAGAGCGCATGGTGGGCAGTATTGCGCTCGGCATGTTGGCAATCCAGCGAGGTGTAAAAGTACTGCGGGTACATGATATATCGGCGACCGCCGACGCACTTAAAATATTGCAAGCTGTTGAGGGATAAAACATGGCAAGAATGTATTTTGGTACAGATGGTATTCGCGGGCGCGTTGGTGTGCATCCGATCACAGCAGATTTTGTGCTCAAACTGGGTTGGGCTGCAGGCAAAGTTTTCAGTTCTCAGTCCGGTGGGCGAAAACTGATCGTTATGGGTAAAGATACCCGGGTATCGGGTTATATGTTTGAGTCCGCACTGCAGGCAGGGCTGATTGCTGCCGGCGTCGATGTGGCCCTGTTAGGCCCGATGCCAACCCCCGCCATTGCCTATTTGACCCGGACTTTTCGGGCCCAGGCAGGGATTGTCATCAGTGCATCCCACAATCCTTACTACGATAACGGGATAAAGTTTTTTGGCGGTGATGGTTTCAAGTTGCCCGATGAAGTGGAGCTGGCCATTGAAAGCTATATGGACAAGCCACTAGTGACCGAGGACTCCCTTAAATTAGGCAAGGCACACCGGGTTCCCGATGCAGTGGGTCGCTATATCGAGTTCTGCAAAGGCACCCTGCCATCAGGCAGTGATTTTCAGGGTTTAAAGATTGTTGTGGACTGCGCCAATGGCGCCACCTACCACACCGGGCCCAATGTGTTCAGGGAGCTGGGCGCAGAAGTTGTAGAGATGGCGGTGGATCCGGATGGTTTTAATATCAATGAGGACTGTGGTTCCACTCGCCCCGCCCTGCTACAGGATGCCGTTATCCGCGAGAAGGCCGATATGGGCATTGCGTTTGATGGCGATGGCGACCGGGTGATGTTTGTGGATCACAAGGGGCATATGGTGGATGGCGATGAATTGCTTTTTGTGATTGCAAAACATCGTCACCAGCGCGGCGAATGTAGCGGTGTTGCCGGAACCTTGATGAGTAACCTGGGCATGGAGCTTTCACTCAAGGAGCTCGGTATACCGTTTTATCGTGCCAACGTGGGTGATCGTTATGTCATTGAGGCAATGCGTGAGCGCAAATGGCAGTTGGGGGGGGAGAGCTCGGGTCACATTATCTGCAGTGATCTCACCACTACCGGCGATGGGGTAGTGGCGGCCCTGCAGGTATTGCATGCAATGCGCGATACAGATACGCCTCTGAATGCACTCAAAAAAGGTATGCAAAAGTACCCCCAGAAAATGATCAATGTGCGAATCAAGCAGAAATTTAATCTGGAGGATTTTCCCGCCATTCAGCAAGCTGTGGGGGCTGCGGAGTCAGAGTTGGCAGAACGAGGCCGTGTGTTGCTCCGTCCCTCTGGAACCGAGCCTCTGGTGAGGGTGATGGTCGAGGGAGAGGACAATCAGCAGGTAGATATACTGGTTAAACAAATTGCCGCCGTGGTTGAAAAAGAAATTGGCTAGTTTGCTGCGCGAAAGAGCGATTGATCCACTCCGATCCATGGTGCGATACCCGGTGCGGTCCATGTGTATCCAGGGCCGGTATTTAGCCGTGCTGACTGGTTGTATGTTTTCCGCAACTCCGCTAAGATTGCGCCCCTTTTCAGGGTCGGGAAAACCCTAACATGCGACGTCCATTGGTGGCAGGCAACTGGAAAATGAATGGCAGTCGTGAAGCGATTGACCTTCTTCTGGACGGGTTGTCGGGGATTAGCACAACAGCTGAAGTGGCCGTTTTCCCACCTTATGTTTATCTCCCACAAGTGGTATCTACACTCTGTGGTTCCGGTATCGACGTGGGCGCCCAGAATGTTTCCGAGTATCAGGCTGGTGCCTATACCGGTGAAGTTGCAGCAGACATGTTGCTGGATATCGGGTGTCGCTATGTGCTCGTTGGTCATTCTGAACGTCGCAGTCTGTTCGGAGAGAAGGACAGGCAGGTAGCGGAGAAGTTTGTTGCCAGCCAGCGCAGCGGTCTGATTCCGGTGCTATGTGTCGGCGAAACCCTCGAGCAGAGGGCGTCCGGAAAGACCCTGGCGGTGATTGCGGCCCAATTAGACGCAGTATTGGAGCAAGCGGGTCTGGAATCCGTGTGCAATGGAGTGATAGCCTACGAACCGGTCTGGGCGATAGGTACTGGCAAAACTGCTACCGCGGAACAGGCACAGGAAATACATCGGGAAATTCGTCAGCAATTGGGCGAACCCGGGATGAAAACAAGAATACTTTACGGTGGCAGTGTTAAAGCTGCCAATGCTGCAGAGCTGTTTGCACAACAAGACGTTGATGGCGCTCTGATCGGCGGGGCCTCTCTGGATTCAGGCGAATTCAGGGAGATTTGTAAAAAAGCATGCGTTGCGAATTGACTGAATTGAGTAAATGGAAAAAATCATACTGATCGTTCATTTGTTAACGGCGCTTGCCATTATTGGCATGATTCTGTTGCAGCAGGGAAAAGGCGCAGAGGCGGGTGCCTCATTTGGTGCCGGTGCCTCGCAAACCATCCTGGGCAGTGCCGGTGGCTGGAATTTCTTCAGCAAAGTAACCGCAATACTGGCAACCCTGTTTTTTGTTACCAGTGTATCTCTGGCTGTGATCGCCAAAGATAAGGTGGCAGTGGGTGACAAGATTCTGCCAGAGCTGGAAGCTATCCAGCAGATGATGGAATCAGATGTTCCCAATGTGGAAGATGGTGAGGAGATTCCTGCTGCTCCGGGCGGTGATACCGGTTCCGTATCGGATATTCCTGTGCCTGACACTGCGCAATAGGAAGCTTAAAGCAATGTTTTGCCCAAGTGGTGGAATTGGTAGACACGCTATCTTGAGGGGGTAGTGGCGAAAGCCGTGCCGGTTCAAGTCCGGCCTTGGGCACCATTTATAGTCCGTTTAAGTCCGACGGAATCCAAAAACCCGCGTAACTGCGGGTTTTTTATTGGGGTTTTTGGCGGCCTAGACAGGAAATAAGGCGTTGATTATCGGAACGATGCTGGTTGTAGATTCGAAGGAACGCTAAGCGATACTGGTGGATTGATAGGTAAGATCGAGGACAGACTGATTATTAGAGAAGGTTTAAATACTTGAATGATGCAAGTTCTCACAAAAAGTATAAACATCATGATCCTTCATATACTTCATTCCAAACCGGTTGTGCCGGATAGTTACCGAGATATTTTCGTCTTTTCATATATCGCTTTGCAGAAAAAGCTATTGTGATTGCTAAACAGGCGTACTGATTAGTTGTTTGAGAGAGACGACAACTGCCCTGCCAAAATATCGCGATGGTTCTGATTATTTCAGGCGCTTTTTTTGCGGACATCCTTGATTACGTCATAGGCGTGGCTGATTTCCTGGGTTCGTTCTTCCGCCATTTCGCGCATGCTCTCAGGCAGGCCCTTGCCGGCCAGTTTGTCGGGATGGTTCTCACTCATCAGTTTGCGGAACGCCTTCTTGATCTCGGTATCGTCGGCAGAGGGCGATACACCCAGTACCTTGTAGGCATCATCAATCTGCTGTGTGGTGGGGCGCTGCCCCGGGCCGGCGCCGGTGTGTCCGGTATGGGCTCCACGCAACATGGCTTCCAGCTGATCGACCTGGCTTTCAGGCAGTCCCAGTATTCGGGCGGTTTGAACCAGCATTTCATGTTCTGCAGGGTGGATAACTCCATCGGCGGCGACGGCGGATACCTGCACCTGAAGAAACATCTTCAGTAAAGCCGGTTGCCGACCGCTGATCTGCAGGAAATGGTTGAGCTCCGCGTCCAAGTCAAAGTCCTGTTCTTTGCCTCGGTTGAAGGCAGCTCTGGCTTTGGCTTTCTGATCTTCATTCAGGCGGAAGCGCGCGAACATGGTTTCAGCCATTTGTATCTCGTCTCTGGATATCACACCGTCTGCTTTGCACAGCGCACCCATGACGGCAAAGACAGATTCAAAGAAGCCGGACTGTATTTTCTGAAGTTTGCCGATAAGCTGGCTTTTCATCAGGTTAAAAAGGAAAGCACCGATCGCAGCACCAATGAGGAAGCCGGGAAGTTTGCCAAAGGCGTAGCCGATCAGGCCGCCAACAATAAGTGCAAAGAGCATCAATATGTCCTTAGTCGGGGATGAAAAAGACTTGGGAATATACGTGTTTTTGAATAGATATTCACGAACAGGCTTTCATTCACCTCCTGAACCTGTGCCAGCTGAAGGTGTTCGCCGGCATGTTTGTGATAGTTGCCGTATTGGATAAAGCGTTCGAAAATTCCATGATAAAAATAGTGAGCTATGGTGCCTGATCTGTTTGATCACCTGCCCGCTGAGCCCGAACCCGAAATAAGAACGGAGGGAGCTCTTGTTCTCCGACGGTCTGGTGCTGATCTTGCCGAACTATAATTCTGCATTTCGGATTTTGGGGAACCGGGCGGGTCAATTGACGCTGATAATTCACTTTAGTCGATGGTTTGTACTGTTGTGTTATCTCGGTTGGGCAGGAATATGCTGGTTGGTATGGAGCTGCGTTAATCCCGATACAGTTTGGTCAGCTGGTTGTAGTGATCAATGCGGCGATCCCTCAGGTAGGGCCATATTCTGCGTACAGTCTCGCTGCGGCTCAGGTCGATCTGTGTCACTGAGAACGCCTCCCTGCTACTCTCTGCCTGCCAGATAATCTCTCCCTGTGGCCCTGCGACGAAGCTGGATCCCCAAAACAGTGCCCCGGGCCCGCCTTTCGGGTCAGCTTCATGGCCAATACGATTGACACTAATCACTGGCAGGCCATTGGCGACGGCGTGTGCGCGCTGAATGGTTATCCAGGCCTCGCGCTGACGTTGCTGTTCTGCATGATCATCCACGGGACTCCAGCCGATTGCCGTCGGGTAGATCAGCAGGTCTGCGCCAGCCATTGCCATCAGCCGGGCGGCCTCCGGAAACCATTGGTCCCAGCAAACCAGCACACCCAGTTTGCCAAGTGATGTCGGGATCGGATTGAAGCCCAGATCGCCGGGGGTGAAATAGAATTTTTCATAGTAACCGGGGTCATCGGGGATGTGCATTTTGCGATACATTCCGGCGATGCTGCCGTCATTGTCCAGCACGACTGCTGTGTTGTGGTAGAGACCCGGCGCGCGTCGCTCAAATAACGATGTGACAATGACAACACCCAGCTCTCTGGCCAGCGCGCCCAGCCGGTCGGTAGTGGGGCCGGGGATGGTTTCCGCCAGATCGAACATGGCCGTATCTTCCTGCTGGCAAAAATACAGGCTGCGATGCAACTCCTGCAATACCACCAGCTGGGCTCCGTTAGCAGCTGTCTCGCGGATGCCGGTCATGGTCTTTTCCAGATTTTCGGCCACGTCTTCACTGCAAGCGTGTTGGACAATGCCAATCGTTAGTTCAGCCATAGAAGCGTTACCTCGGGTCATGGATTAATGAGCATTCAGTGTGCCCTTGGGCAATTGCATGGTAATACAGTGAAGGCTGCCATGCTGTTGGATAACCGGCAGGCAATCAACCCCCTCGACCTGGTATCCCGGGAACGCCTTTGCCAGTTGCGCCAATGCCTCGCTGTCTTTTGTATCCCGGTAAGTAGGTACAATAACTAGGTGGTTGAAAACCAGAAAGTTGGCGTAGGTGGCAGGTAGTCGCTGGCCCGTTTGATCGTATTTTGCAGAGGGCCAGGGCAGTGGAATCAGGCGGTAGCTGCTGCCATCGGCACTGGTCATGCCCTGTAATTCGTTCGCCATAAGCTGTAATTCCGAAAAATGACTGTCGGTTTTGTCATCGCAGGCCTGATAGGCAATCACGTTATTGGGGCAGAGTCTTGCCAGGGTGTCGACATGACTGTCAGTGTCGTCCCCTTGCAGAGCGCCGTGCTGTAGCCAGTTGATTTTTTTCACACCCAGATCTTTGCAGAGTTGTTGTTCTATCTCTGTCTGGTCAAGTGAGGGATTGCGGTTTCGGTTCAGCAGACACTGGGCCGTGGTCAGCAGGGTGCCATTGCCATCGGTTTCAATGGATCCGCCTTCCAGGATTAGCGTGCGCTTCTGAATACTCGCTCCCGGATAGGCCCCCAGCTCGACAAGCGCTGAGGTGAGGGCGTTATCCAGCTGGCAGGGGTGTTTGTTCCCCCAGGCATTGAACTGATAATCCAGCAGACAGAGTCCGTGGTCTGTCTCGACCGTGACAGGACCGTAGTCGCGCACCCAGGTGTCGTTGGTTTCAACCGGGAATAACTGCAATTTGTCAGCTGAGATACCGAGTTGCGACATCCGTTTTGACAGCGAGTTAAGTCCTGTTGGCGGAACTGCGATGATGACTTCGCCAGCGCCGGTGAGGAGCCTGACCAGTGTTTCATACACCGGAATAATTTCATTCAGGATCGGCTTCCAGTCTGTTCCGGCATGGGGCCAGCTTAGCTGAATGGCATCCTGTGGCTCCCATTCAGCGGGAAGTCGCACTCGGTAGTTGGTCATTGTGGATGGCCCTGTACTTTAATCCTGGGGTGTTGTTTAACATCATTTTCCGGGCTTTTAGAAACCTATCAAAGCTTTCAGGGGCAACCATAGGCGATGTAGGTACCTTTGCCACTGACAATTGATTGGCGAACAATGGTGTTGGCTCCCATTTGGAGGGCCTGCTGACGGGCGAGGTTGTCCAGTTCGTTGCGCACCTTGTCGGCATTGCGGGCAATGGAGCCGATTAAATTTGCTCTCACGCTGCTGTTGATCTGGCCTACACGGTGGCACTGGTTGACCCGATCTGCTGGCAATAGCACCACCTGCTCTGCCTCAGGGGGTATTTTTACCCAAGTACAGGCGTTCGTTAGTGTGAAAGAGGCCGAAATGATCAGGGTAATGGCCAGGGTTTTTGTGGCGGGTATCAAGCGGTTCTCCGTCTGTAATTAGGCTGGGGTATAAATATTAAGCCTTTCATCACTTTTTTGGCAGCGGTATGTTGATGCAACAGTGGAAGGAAAACGAATATTGTTCGGATCTGATCAGACCCGATGATAGAAGTCGATGAATAAACTGGAAAGCGCTGATTGTCAGCGCTGCTATAACGCTCTTTTTATATTTTTTGAAACCCTGTCGGCCGTTTGAGTGGGTGATTTTTCATCCTGAATGACATCGCTGTAATGCTTGAGTGACTGGGCATTTAGTGGGTCACCTATCCAGCGGGGCAGCTGCTGAAAGTTTCGGGAAATCAAACTTTCCCGGTCATCCATTTCCGCAAAGTTCAGCCCGACCATGTCGGCAAAGGTGTGGATGAAATGGGCAGTCGAGTAGGGGCGGTCTGTGGCGCTGTGCCATTGGTCGATATCTCGAGCTTCTCTGAATTTCGGGGACGTCCAGACCACGAATGGTACCGTGTACATGGCCGATGTGGGGTCGGCTTCACTGCGTCCCGCAAACAGATTATCCGGGTAGTCGTATACTTCCTCGCCGTGATCAGAGAGATATACCAATAGGCTGTTATCGTGCTTGCCGTCTATCGCCTTAATCAGGGATGACACGACTTCATCATTGTAGAGTATGGCGTTGTCGTAGTTGTTGTAATCTTCAACAAGATTTGGTGTTACCCACTCCGGGACACCACTGCTGTCAGTAAAGTGATTGTAGGTCTCGGGAAAACGGTGTTCATAGGCACGGTGTGTGCCCAGCAGGTGAACGATAATAAGCTTTTTGGCTGCGCCGGATTCCAGGGCCTCTGCAAAGGGTTGCAGTACAACTTCGTCGTACTGGTTGGCGTTCTGTTCCCGATTATTGTTCAGGTAGACCTGGTGGTCAGCCAGCTGTGAGAACGTGGTGAGCATGGTGTTGCGGCGAGTCTGGGTTTGCTGGTTGGTAATCCAGGTAATATCATAACCGGCCTGCCGCATCATGTTTAACAGGTTTGGCTTGGTAAAAAACAGACCCGGGTTTTTAGCGTCGGCAAATGACAGAATCTGTTGCAGTGCTTCTATGGTATAGGGCCGGGGTGTTATTACATCAGTGAAAACCATAAGCTCATTGTTTGCCTGCAAAGCATCTAAGTGGGGCGTTGTCGGCCGGTGATAACCGTACAGGCTCATGCGCTGACGATTGGTTGATTCACCGAGCACCAGAATTACTGTATCGGGCAAGGTGGCAACTTTCGACTTTAGGTTTTTGAGAGGTTGTACCTGACGATTTTTTTCCAACAGGGCTGTCATGCTCGCCATCTGCTGCTGATATTTTGCGTACCCGACAATCAGGTTCCAGGGTGCTGCGGGTTCCATCCGCTTCATCTGGTGGTAAACCGCATCGTTGAGAGTGCTATCTTCCTCGGTCAGCGCTGTGCTGATAAATGGAAAAAAGGGAATGAGTATAAAAAGAGCGGCATAAGCTAAGCGTTTGCGATGGCCGACGGCTACCGGTCGAGCTTGTTGCCACATCCATATAGGTACAGCTGTGAACAGTATCAGCACGGGTATAAACCACCATTGCCAATAAGAAACAACAAACTCACTGCCCTCGGCAGCATTCGATTCAAAAACGATAAAAATCGCGCTCTGGGAAAATTCCTGCCCATAGATAATGAAATAGAATACCGAGATGATCGCTGCCGGCAACATGATCAGACCGCTGAGCGCCAATAGTTGCCGGGTATATCTGGGTACTAATAGTATCGGGATGAGCCACATCAGGCTCATCAAAATGGTTTCGCGCAATCCTATGAAGCCAGCCATGCCCGTCGCATAAATGGGAATGTGGTAACTGAGTGAAAAGTAAGCCGCAAAAAGATAGGCCCAGAGAAGCGGATGTTTTTTCGGAAAGTCAGTCATTTGGCGGCAATTTTTTGGATGTGGAAGTGTAACTGTACGACCCTAATATTAAGTGGGGCTTAATTGATGCGATCTGCTGCGGAGCCCCTCCAGCTGTCGAACGTTTTTTCCTGGGCAAGAGCTTCTGTGGTTGCTGGCCGATGTCGCTGCCCGGGAATTCAGCCATACCTGGAGTGTGTTGCCTTGACGTGAAAGTTCCTTGCAGGGAAATCAGTAGAGAGCACAACAAAGCCGTGTTTCCCCCTTGACCCTATGGTGTGTCGCCCCTATAATCCACGGCCCTTGAAGCAGTCACTTGACAGCTTGGGGGCTTGCCAGAGGTTATGAGCTGGCAAGGTGAAAGAGACATGCTCAGTCTCCTGGCCGTTAAGGTCAGCGTTTTTTGATGCGGGGTGGAGCAGCCTGGTAGCTCGTCGGGCTCATAACCCGAAGGTCGTAGGTTCAAATCCTGCCCCCGCTACCAAATTCTGGTATCGGTACTGCTGGTACCATGCGTCAGGACAAGGCGCAGCCGAAGGGCCCCTTTTTAGGGGCTTTTTGCTAAGTGGTTTTGATGAAGTGGGCTTTGTGCCCATTTTTTGATTGGGAAACCGAGAGATTACAGTGGCGACAAAAGAGGAAACCCTTCGCGCGATGATTGCGCCCATAGTGGACGCAATGGGTTGTGAACTTTGGGGGTTGGAGTATTTGTCATCAGGTCGCAATGCGATGCTACGTATTTACATTGAGCGTGAGAGTGACGGTGTGACAGTGGAAGACTGTGAAAAAGTCAGCCGCCAGGTCAGCAGTCAGTTGGATGTAGAGGATCCGATTACCGGGGAGTACACTTTAGAGGTTTCCTCTCCGGGCATGGACCGGCCTTTATATACGCTGGATCAGTTTGAAAAGTATATTGGGGAAGATGTGGCCTTGCGGCTGAGATTTCCCCATGAAGGCAGACGGAATTTCAAGGGCCGTCTGAATGGCGTGGAGGGCGAGGATGTTTTGTTGATTGTTGACGATCATGAATATCTCTTTCCCCTGGATAGCATTGAAAAGGCGAATGTCGTTCCCCGGTTTTGAGGGCGATTGCGAGGCTGAATGAATGAATAAAGAAATCTTGATGGTGGTGGAAGCCGTTTCTAATGAAAAGGGTGTGTCCAAAGAGGTTATTTTTGAGGCCATTGAGCAGGCCCTGGCCACGGCGACCAAGAAACGCTATGACGAGGATTCCAACATTCGGGTAACCATTGATCGCGCCACCGGTGACTATGAAACGTTCCGCTGGTGGGAAGTGGTCGCTGATGATGTGCTGGCGGAGCTCGGCACTCAGTTCACGCTCGAAGAAGCCCATGAGAAAGATACGGGTCTTAAAGCTGGTGATACCTTTGAAGAGCAGGTGGAAAATATCGGTTTTGGCCGTATTGCTGCCCAAACGGCCAAGCAGGTCATTGTCCAGAAAGTCCGCGATGCTGAACGCGCATTGGTGGTGGAACAATACCGTGATCAGCTCGGTGAGCTGGTAAGTGGCAGCGTCAAAAAAGTGACCCGCGAAAGTATTATTGTTGACCTGGGTAACAATGCTGAAGCCGTTATGCCGAGAGAAGAACTGGTAGGGCGGGAAGTTTTTCGAATCAACGACCGGGTGCGTGCGATTCTTCAGGAAATTAATTCCGAAAGCCGTGGTCCCCAGCTTTTTCTGAGCCGTAAATGCAATGAGATGCTGGTTGAGCTGTTCCGTATTGAAGTGCCGGAGATTGCCGAGGAAGTGATTGAAATCCGCGGCGCGGCGCGAGACCCCGGGTCGCGTGCGAAAATTGCTGTGAAGACCAACGACGGTCGAATCGACCCGATTGGTGCTTGTGTCGGTATGCGTGGTGCGCGTGTTCAGGCAGTATCCAATGAGCTGGATGGCGAACGTATCGATATCGTACTGTGGGACGACAACCCCGCCCAGCTGGCGATAAATGCCATGGCTCCTGCAGAAGTGGAGTCGATCATCGTTGATGAGGAGACGCACTCAATGGATGTGGCGGTGGCTGGAGAGACGCTGGCGATGGCCATTGGTCGTAACGGGCAGAATGTCCGTCTTGCCTCTGAACTGACTGGCTGGAAAATCAATGTAATGTCTGTCGAAGAGGCGGAGGTTAAGCAGCAGGAAGAGTCCAGCTCACTGGTGGAAACCTTTATGAGTCGCCTGGACATTGATGAAGATGTCGCGATGGTGTTGGTTGATGAGGGATTCACCTCTATCGAGGAGGTTGCCTATGTTCCTCTGGATGAGATGGCTGGCATCGATGGGTTTGATGAAGAGGTAGCTGAAGAACTGCGTGCCCGTGCCAAGGACGCGTTGCTGACGATGGCGCTGGCCTCCGAGGAGGGGGTGTCAGGTCCCGCAACTGATTTGCTGGAAATGGAAGGTATGGACGATCAGTTGGCGCATACATTGGCTAAACATGGGATTAGCAGCATGGAGGATCTCGCTGAGCAGGCTGTGGAAGACCTGCTGGATATTGAGAACATGGACGCAGAGCGGGCAGCCAAGCTGATTATGACTGCACGTGCCCCCTGGTTCGCCGATGAAAGCGACAGTTAAACGAACAGGCGATGAATTGAGGAATACTGATGGCTGAAGTCACTGTTAGCGAACTTGCCAAGGTTGTCGGAGCATCCGTCGACCGCCTGCTGAGTCAAATGCAGGAGGCCGGTTTGCCTCACAACTCTGCTGACGCAAGTGTCAGTGATGAGGAAAAGCAGACGCTGCTGGCCTATTTAAAAGGCTTGCACGGTGAGCAGTCCCGCGACCCCAAAAAAATCACATTGAAACGCAAGACGGTCAGTACGCTCAAAACGGGTGCCGGCCGTAAAACAGTTAATGTGGAGGTTCGCAAAACCCGAACCTATGTCAAGCGGGCAAATGAGGAAGAGGTTGCAGCTCCATCTGAGCAGGAAGAGTCAGTTGCAGCAGAGTCCGTCGTTGAGCCGGTTTCTCCGGTTGTTGATGATCCGGAAGTGAAGCGGCAGGCTGCCATTGAGACACGCCGCAAGGCAGAAGAGGAAGCTCGCCTTGAGCAGGAAAATCAGCGCAAGGCTGAAGAAGAACGCAAATCTGCGCCCTCAACAGTCGAGCCGTTACCTCCTGAGCTGGTCGATCAGCCCGTAGACGCCCCCAAGCATGTGAAAAAACATGTCAAGGACGATGACGCAGCCGATGATTCTGAAGAGGCACCGAAAAAAGCGAAAAAACGGGGTGCCATCAAAGATCCGAAGCGCAAGAAAGAAGATTTGCTGAAAGCGGTTGTTGAGGAAGTTGAGGAAGTTGCTGGGGAGAAAAAACCCCGGTTGCGTTCAGGTATATCGGTTCCCATCAAGGTTGAGAACAAGCACAAATTTAAAAAGCCCACCAATAAGATTATCCACGATGTGGAGATTCCCGAACAAATCACGGTCAGTGATCTGGCCCAGGCAATGTCAGTAAAGGCTGCAGTCGTGATCAAGGAGTTGATGAAAATGGGGACCATGGCCTCCATCAATCAACCAATCGATCAGGATACTGCCACATTGGTGGTGGAGGAGCTTGGGCACAACCCGGTGCCGGTTTCAGACGATGAGATAGAACAAAAGTTGATCCGGGCGCTGCAGGCCGATGTGTCAGAGGAGCTGGAACCCCGTGCGCCAGTTGTCACGGTGATGGGCCATGTTGACCACGGCAAAACCTCACTACTGGACCATATCCGAAAAACCCGAGTCGCCTCCGGCGAAGCCGGGGGAATTACCCAGCATATCGGCGCCTATCATGTCGATACGCCCAAGGGCATGGTCACGTTCCTGGATACGCCCGGTCACGCTGCTTTCACGGCAATGCGCGCCCGTGGTGCTCACAGTACCGATGTGGTGATTCTGGTGGTGGCTGCGGATGATGGCGTGATGCCGCAAACCGTGGAAGCCATTCAGCACGCCCGCGCTGCGGGTGTGCCTATCGTGGTTGCCATTAACAAGATGGACAAGGAAGGCGCGGATCCGGACAGGGTCACGAATGAACTGTCTGCCAAGGATGTTATTCCGGAAGAGTGGGGTGGAGATACGCAGTTTGTAAAAGTCTCGGCCCACACTGGTGATGGCATTGATGATTTGTTGGACGCCGTATTGCTACAGGCCGAACTGTTGGAATTGCAGGCATCCCGCAATGTTCCGGCCAAAGGTGTCATCGTTGAATCGCGACTGGAAAAAGGTCGAGGTGTGGTGGCGACGGCATTGGTGCAGTCGGGCACCTTACGCAAGGGCGATTTACTGCTGGCTGGTGAAAGTGTCGGCAAAATCCGCGCGATGGTCGATGAGGCGGGTAAACCGATTGTTGAAGCGGGGCCATCAATACCGGTAGAGATTCTCGGTCTTGATATGCCGCCGGCGGCCGGTGAAGAGTTTCTGGTGGTCGAAGATGAACGCAAGGCCCGCGAATTGGCGGAAATGCGTCAGGATAAAACCCGTCAGGACCGTGTGAACCGGCAACAGGCCGCCAAACTGGAAAATATGTTTGCGACCTTTGAATCACAGGACAAAAAGGGTGTTCTCCCGGTGATGGTGAAGGCCGACGTGCGGGGTTCCCTGGAAGCAATTCTTTCCGCCATGGCGGATATTGGTACTGATGAGGTCGAAGTGAATGTTGTGGCTTCCGGTGTCGGTGGCATCAACGAGTCCGATATTAACCTGGCCATTACCACCGGTGCTGTGGTGTTTGGTTTTAACGTTCGTGCCGATACGGCCGCCCGCCAACTGGTGGAGCAGGAGCAGGTCGATCTGCGTTACTACAGTATCATTTACAACCTGTTGGATGATGTAAAACAGGCCTTGAGTGGGTTGTTGACACCGGAGCGCAGTGAAGTCATCACCGGTATTGCTGAAGTGCGCGATGTTTTCCGTTCTCCCAAGTTTGGCGCGGTAGCGGGTTGTATGGTGATTGAAGGTACAGTCCATCGCAATAAGCGTATTCGGGTGTTGCGCGACAATATCGTCATTTATGAGGGTGAGCTGGAATCGCTGCGACGTTACAAGGATGACGTCAACGAAGTGCGCAATGGTGTGGAGTGTGGTATCGGGGTGAAAGACTATAACGATATCAAACCCGGCGATCAGATTGAGGTCTACGAGATCAGGGAAGTTGCGCGCCAGCTCTGATTGTGCTGACGCCAAACCGATATGCCTAGAGAATTTACCCGCAATGATCGAGTCGCAGATGCGCTGCAGCGTGAGCTGGCACAACTGATCCGCGACGAGGTCAGGGACCCGCGTTTGGGGCTGGTCAATATTACTGCCGTGGAGGTTTCCCGGGATCTCTCCAGTGCCAAGGTGTTCGTTAACCTGGTCGGGGCCGAGTCTGCTGATGAGAGTCGTGAAGCCGCCGAGGTTCTGAATGGTGCGGCCGGATTTTTGCGGACGTTGCTGGCCAAACGCATGTTGCTGCGAATTGTGCCAAAATTGCGCTTTATTTTCGATCTCACTGGCCGGCGTGCCCAGGAGCTGTCTTCGCTCATTGATTACGCGGTCAACCGGGACAAGGCGCGGCATACGGATACAGATTCCTCCGGGGAGGACTGAGCTTGGCGCGTCGTCGCAAGGGCCGGTCGGTCAACGGTATACTGCTGCTCGATAAACCGCTGGGGATATCCTCAAACGGCGCTTTGCAGAAGGTAAAACACCTTTTTGAGGCCGCCAAGGCGGGTCACACTGGCAGTCTGGACCCACTTGCGACGGGCGTATTGCCGGTATGCCTTGGCGAGGCAACCAAGTTTACCCAGTTTTTGTTGGATGCGGATAAATGCTACCGCGCCACTTTTCGCTTTGGTATGGCAACTGTCAGCGGCGATGCTGATGGAGAGGTTACCTGTGACAGCGGTGCACCTGAGCTAACTGAAGCTCAGGTGCTTGATGTTCTGGACGGGTTCAGGGGTGATATCGCTCAGGTGCCCCCGATGTTTTCGGCGTTGAAGCACCAGGGTCAACCGCTCTACAAGCTCGCTCGTGAAGGGCTGGAAATTGAACGAAAAGCCCGGCCGGTCACAATTCACTCGCTGGCATTGGTTGAGTTTCGCAGCGGTGAGTTCCCGGAGGCCGATCTGGTGGTTCGCTGCAGCAAGGGAACCTACATTCGCACGCTGGCGGAAGACATTGGTCAGCGGCTTGGTTGTGGCGCTTATCTATCGGTTTTGCGACGTACCGCCGCCGGGCCTTTTAAAGAAGATCAGTCGGTGACGTTGGGTGGGTTGCAATCACTCAGGGAAAAAAGTGGCCTGGATCAGCTCGACCAACTTTTGTTACCGATGGATGCCGGGATGACACATCTGACTGCACTGCAGTTAGAGGAAGATCTGGCCTTCTATTTTTGCCGGGGGCAGGCGGTGATGGTGCCGCAGGTCTATCGTCAAAGTGAAGAAGGCGATATAGTGCGTGTCTTTGAAATGAGCCAGCCCTTGCCGCAGTTGCTTGGGGTTGGCGAAGTCACAGAAGATGGACGGGTAGCCCCGAAACGTCTTGTTGTGAGATAGGGAGTCCTGTTTTGTGTGACAGAATCCCGGATCGGACCCGCCAGGTGGCGCCGATCGAATTCACTGTTAGGGTTCCTGTAAATATGCGCGGGCGCCCCGAATCTAAACCGCATATTGGAGAAATAACCATGTTAAATGTAACTGAAAAAGAAGCTATTGTTAAAGAGTACGCGCAGTCCGTGGGTGATACCGGTTCGCCGGAAGTGCAGGTAGCCCTGCTCACCGCCAACATCAACAAACTGCAAGGTCATTTCAGTGACCACAACAAGGATCACCATTCAAGACGTGGTTTGATCCGTATGGTAAACCAGCGACGCAAATTGCTGGACTACCTGAAAGCTAAAGACGCGAAGCGCTATATGACGCTGATTGGACAGCTTGGCCTGCGTCGCTAATAGAATTGCTGACGGCTCCCCTGGGAGCCGTTCACGCTTATGGAGAGGTAATATAATTGTGAATCCTGTAATAAAATCATTTAAATATGGCAATCATACCGTCACGCTGGAGACCGGCCGTATTGCTCGTCAGGCGACGGGTGCCGTGATGTGTACCATGGATAAAACGGCAGTACTGTGTACGGTCGTCGCGGCAAAAAACGTAAAAGAAGGTATGGATTTTTTCCCCCTCGGTGTCCACTACCAGGAAAAGGCTTACGCCGCTGGCAAGATCCCCGGTGGATTTTTCAAGCGTGAAGGCCGCCCCAGTGAAAAAGAAACACTGACTTCCCGCCTGATTGACCGGCCCATTCGCCCGCTGTTCCCCAATGGCTTCAAAAATGAAGTGCAAGTGGTCTGTACGGTAATGTCCTCTGAAAAAAATGTGGATCCCGATATCGCTGCACTGATTGGGACTTCTGCCGCGCTGGCGATTTCCGGTGTCCCTTTTAATGGCCCAATTGGTGGTGCCCGTGTGGGATATCACCGCGAAAAAGGCTATCTGCTAAACCCAACCTACTCGGAACTGGCGGAGTCGGAGCTGGATATGGTTGTTGCGGGGACGCGTGATGCTGTCCTGATGGTTGAGTCAGAGGCGAAGGAGTTACCGGAAGATATCATGCTCGGTGCGGTACTGTTCGGCCACCAGGAGATGCAGGCGGCCATTCAGGTGATTGAGGAGCTGGCCAAGGAAACCGGTAAGCCGCGCTGGGACTGGCAAGAGACACCTGTCAACGAAACCCTGACCGACAGCCTCAAGGCTATGGTTGGTGAAAGTCTGGATGCCGCCTACCGTATCACGGACAAACAGCAGCGTGTTGTCGAAATTGACGGTCTGCGCAATCGGGCGGCTGAATCGCTATTGGATGCAGAGGCCGGTATTACGGAAGACGATATCCGTGATGCCTTTAAGAAGCTCGAAAAGAAAATTGTCCGTGGTCGTATCATTCGCGGGGAACCCCGAATTGATGGCCGCGATAGCAAGACGGTCCGCGCTATTGATGTTGAAGTCGGTGTGTTGGCCAAAGCCCATGGTACGGCGCTGTTTACCCGTGGTGAAACCCAGGCATTGGTAGTAGCCACGCTGGGTTCCATGCGCGATGTTCAGTATATCGATGCACTGGAAGGCCGCCGTGAAGATCCCTTCATGTTGCATTACAACTTCCCACCTTATTCCGTGGGTGAGTGCGGTCGTATTGGCTTTACCGGTCGCCGTGAAATTGGTCATGGTCGGTTGGCTCGCCGCGGTATTGCTGCGGTATTGCCGTCCGCTGAAGACTTTCCCTACACCATGCGGGTCGTCTCTGAAATCACAGAGTCCAATGGTTCAAGCTCCATGGCTTCGGTTTGTGGTTCAAGCCTCGCCTTGATGGATGCCGGTGTGCCATTGAAAGCGCCCGTGGCTGGTATCGCGATGGGACTTGTTAAAGAGGACGATGGTTTTGCCGTGTTGACCGATATCCTGGGCGATGAAGATCACTTGGGCGATATGGACTTTAAAGTGGCCGGTACCGCTCAGGGTGTTACTGCCCTGCAAATGGATATCAAGATCGAAGGGATCACCGAAGAGATTATGGATCTCGCACTGGGTCAGGCATTACAGGCGCGGCTCCACATTCTTGGCGAAATGAACAAGGTGATCGACAAGAGCCGCAGTGAAGTGGCTGAGTCGGCACCCCGTTACCATATCCTGAAAATCGACCCCGACAAGATTCGCGATGTGATCGGTAAAGGTGGTGCCACAATTCGTGCACTGACGGAAGAGACCGGTGCCAGCATTGATATTGACGACAGCGGAACCATCAGAATCTACAGTGATGATGCGGATGGCCTGAAAAGCGCTATCTATCGCATTGAGGAAATCACTGCTGAGGCTGAGATAGGTCGCATCTATGAGGGTACAGTCGCCCGTATTGTAGACTTTGGTGCCTTTGTTACGATCATGCCGGGCACGGATGGTCTGCTGCACATCTCGCAAATTGCCAAGGAACGCGTGGAAAAAGTGTCTGATTACCTCAAGGAAGGTCAGCAGGTGCGTGTCAAGGTGCTTGATGTGGATGCCCGTGGCCGTATCAAGCTGTCTATGAAAGAGACATCTGAGGACGAAGGCCAGACGGCTGGAGAAACAGTCCCGGCGGAAGAGGCCCAGGTTGCCCAGGAATCTACAGAGCAATAATATACTGGCTGTCACTTCAGAGAAGCGGGGCTGAGGCCCCGCTTTTTTTATGGCAGGTTTTCGTTCACGGTCAATCGTGTGACCTATTCAGTAAATCCGGTGATCAGCCAGCAACATGCAGTTACAATGATTTTCCATGAATCAAGATGACCGCGCACTAAAAAACCCGTTGATGGATTACCGGCTCTATGTCGGTCGTCTGCTGTTTACCATGGTTGTGGTGCTATTGTTGTCTGGTGGGCTGCTCTGGCGCTATTACCATCTCCAGATTGAGCGACATGACGCATTCGTGACTCTCTCTGACCGCAACCGGGTATTGGTTGAACCGGTGCCGCCGCCTCGTGGACTTATTTTTGACCGCAATGGGGTTTTGCTGGCCGATAATCGCCCCAGCTTTAATCTTTCCATAGTGGTAGAACGCGCCGAAAACCTTGCCGTCCTGCTTGATGAGTTGGAAGAACTGGTGGGAATTACCAGTGCTGACAGAGATCGCTTTCACAAACTGCTTGAGCGTCGCCAGCGACCCTATGAGCCTGTTCCTTTGAGATTGAACTTGAGTGAGCGGGAGCAGGGAGTCCTCGCTGTTAATGAATACCGGCTGGAGGGCGTTGAAGTCACTGTCCAGTTGCTGCGCCATTATCCACTGGGTGCCGAGCTTTCTCATGTGCTCGGTTATGTGGGGCGTATCAATGACCGTGAAATACAGCAGCTCGATCCGGTTCGCTATAGCGGCACCCTGGTGGTGGGTAAAACCGGACTGGAAAACTTCTATGAAAATGAGCTGCTTGGTGAGGTAGGTTACCAGACGGTTGAAACCAATGCCCGGGGACGGGTGATGCGCCAATTGGAGCGAGTCGAACCCAAGCCGGGTAAGGATTTGTACCTGCATCTGGACAGTCGTTTGCAGCGGGTCGCCTACGAGAGTATGGGTGATCAAAGAGGTGCTGTGGTGGCTATTGATGTGGCCACGGGAGGTGTGCTTGCCATGGCCAGCACACCCGGGTTTGATCCCAATGAATTTGTGACCGGAATCAGCTTTGAAAATTACAATGCACTGCTCAGTTCCATTGATCGGCCTTTGTTTGATCGGGTTCTCCAAGGGCAGTATCCCCCGGGGTCCATTGTCAAGCCAATCTACGGTCTTGCAGCACTGGAAAGTGGCACCATTACCCCTGCCTACCGCATCTATGATCCAGGCTTTTACCAATTGAAAAATTATGAGCGGAAGTACCGGGACTGGAAAAAGGGGGGGCACGGCAACAACATTTATTTGAGTGATGCCATCATTCAGTCCTGCGATACCTTTTTTTACGATGTGGGTGTCAAAATGACCATTGATGTGATGTCACTCTACGGTACCCGGTTTGGTTTCGGCCATAAAACCGGACTGGATATGCCCTCTGAGCGATCGGGAATCATGCCTTCACGGGCCTGGAAACGGGAGGCAAAAGGACTGGCATGGTATCCTGGGGATACGGTCAATACCTCCATCGGGCAGGGTTTTACGCTGGTGACGCCCATGCAGATGGCTGTGGCCGCCGCCAGGTTGGCCAGCCGCGGTGAGATAAGGCCCCCGCAATTGGTGCGCAAGAATGGGGGGGGGGCACCGCCAGCCGGGATGATCAAGGCATCAGATCGCCATTGGGATTATGTGCATGAGGCGATGCAGGAGGTTGTGCACGGTCAGCGTGGTACGGCCAAGGTGATCAATAAGAATCTCGATTATCACATTGCTGGAAAAACCGGTACTGCTCAGGTTATCGGCATCAAGCAGGACGAGGAATATGATCGCGAGCTGGTCGCTGAGAGAAATCGGGATCATGCGCTGTTCATCGCTTTTGCGCCTGTGGAGCATCCGCAGATCGCCGTATCAGTGCTTGTCGAAAATGGTGAACACGGCAGCTCAACGGCCGCACCACTCGCACGTCAGATAATCGACGCTTACATGGCACTGTATCCGCAAAATCCGTCAGAGGTAGTCGATGAATCAGAGTGATTTTGTTCGACGGATGGGATCTGGCGGATCCGCAATTTATTGCGGCCCCAGTCAATGGCGGCGTCTCCACGTCGATATCCCCCTCTTGTCCCTGCTATTGGTGTTGGCCACGGCCGGCCTGTTTGTTCTCTACAGTGCCAGCGGAGAGAATGTTGCCTATGTGCATCGCCAGTTAGTCCACTATGGTATCGGGTTGTCGGTGATGCTGATTGTGGCGCAGGTCCCACTCCGGTTGCTGGATCGGTGGGCAATATTCCCTTATTTTTTGGGTGTCCTGTTGTTGATAGCCGTATTGTTTTTTGGCGTTGGGGCGAAGGGCGCCCAGCGTTGGCTGGAAATTGGCGGATTTCGTTTTCAGCCATCGGAAATTCTCAAAATTGCAGTTCCGTTGATGTTGGCGAGTTATCTGGGCAAGCGTGCGGTGCCGCCGCAATTCAAGCATGTATTTTTCGCCCTGGTATTTATTCTGGTTCCGCTGGTGCTGGTCGGGATGCAACCCGATCTCGGCACAGCCATTCTGATTGGTGCTGCTGGTTTTTTCGCGCTTTTTCTGGCGGGCCTGCCGAGACGTTATCTGATGATTGCCTCGTTGCTGGCGGCATGCCTTTTGCCGTTAATGTGGTTTTATCTTTTATACGATTATCAGCGGCAGCGGATCCTGACGCTGTTTAATCCTGAGGCCGATCGGCTCGGTGCGGGGTGGAATATCATCCAGTCCACAATTGCTATTGGCTCGGGTGGCGTTGATGGCAAGGGCTGGACCCTGGGCACCCAGTCCCAGCTTGATTTTCTTCCCGAGGGGCACACCGACTTTATTATTGCGGTGTTGGCAGAAGAGTTTGGACTGTTCGGCGTGATGTTGCTGTTGGCGCTCTATCTGTTGATTATAAGCCGCTGCGCTTTTATCGGTCTGCGGGCACAAAGTATGTTTGGCCGTTTGCTGGCGGGGAGTATTGCATTAACTTTCTTTGTCTATATTTTTGTCAACATGGGCATGGTCTCGGGTATTCTGCCGGTGGTGGGCGTACCATTGCCACTGGTGAGTTACGGTGGCACCTCTATTGTGACCCTGATGCTGGGATTTGGTATGCTGATGGCGGTCAGTACGGAAAGAAAAAGGTCGGTCTAACAGGGTTTATGGGCAACCTGCCCGGAGTAAAAATGTTATGAACATATTGTTCTCGGTTGCACTAGGCATGTTGTTATCCCTATCGGCTCAGGCCAGCTATTTACATCACCCGGACGCTAGGGCTTTTGCCGAGAGAATGGTGTCTGAACACGGCTTTGAAAGATCCGTTGTGGACTCTTTGCTGGACGCGGCGGAAAAAAAACAGGCCATTATTGATGCCATGGAACGACCGGCCGAAAAAGTCAAACCCTGGAAAGATTACCGCAAGATTTTTATCACTGAAAAGCGCATCACAGAGGGTGTTGATTTTTGGCGAAAGAACAGGGCTGTGCTGAGTGAGGCGTCAAGGCAATACCAGGTTGCACCGGAAGTGATTGTTGCCATTATCGGTGTGGAAACCTTCTACGGCCGGATCAAGGGAAGTTTTCGGGTGATTGATGCGTTGGCAACACTGTCTTTTGATTATCCTCCCCGCAGTCCTTTCTTTACCAAACAGCTGGAGCAATTCCTGCTGTTGGCGCGCGAGCAGGACCAGGATCCCCTGACGCTCATGGGCTCCTATGCCGGGGCGATGGGTTATGGCCAGTTTATCCCGAGCAGTTACCGCAATTTTGCCGTGGATTTTGACGGTGATGGTTTTGCCGATATCTGGGAGAACAAGGCGGATGCCATCGGCAGTGTCGCCAATTATTTTGCCGAGCATGGCTGGAAAATGGGTGAAACGGTGGTCGTCCCTGCTGGGATCAGGGAAAGTTTTGATGAGACACTGTTGAACCAGCCCGGTCTCGACAAAACGGTCGATGAGCTGGCTGAAATGGGTTTTTCCAGTGATCTGCCGCTGAATGGTGATGCCAAGGCTATCCCGGTTCGGCTCGATGGTGACAACGGCCTGGAATACTGGCTCGGTTTGAATAATTTCTATGTGATTACCCGCTACAATCGCAGTCTCCTCTATGCGATGGCCGTGCATGAACTGAGCCAACAAATACTGGAGCGGGTCGGTGAAGACACACTTTAAAAGCCTCTTTTTTACAACGTTACTGACTTTATTGTTGCTTCAGGGCTGTGGTGGTTCTGGTGCCAGCTCCGGTGGCGGTTATGGTTATGGTGATGGGCCGCCGCCAAAAGATATTGATGTCAGTGGTCTTCCGGATGCTGTGCCCAAGCATGAACCAGTCACTCTGGCCGGCAACAAAAGTCCCTACACTGTACTGGGTAAAACCTACCAAGTGATGCCTTCCAGCAAAGGGTTTCGCCAGCGCGGTCTGGCCTCATGGTATGGCAACAAGTTTCATGGCCGCCATACATCGAATGGTGAGGTATACAGCATGTATGAAATGACGGCTGCCCATAAAACCCTGCCGATTCCCTGCTACGTCAAAGTGACGAACCTGGAGAATGGACGCAGTGTGGTTGTGCGGGTCAATGATCGGGGACCTTTCCATGGAGATAGAATCATTGACCTATCCTATGCGGCAGCCAAAAAACTGGGCTATTCAGATCAGGGTACGGCTAAGGTGGAGGTCTCCGTGATTGATCCCGCGGACTATCAAAACAACACTGTAGCCTCTCCACAACTGGCTCCTGGTCCGGCCATGTTGCCGGTAGCCAAAGCTGTAACTGTTGAACAGGACAGTAATACCTACCTTCAGGTGGGGGCCTTCAGTAATCAGCTCGCGGCCACTCACTTGTCGCAACGGTTAGCGGGTGTTGTCACAGAGTACCCGGTTGTCGTGCGCCAGGAGTCATCACCGCAACCATTGTTTAAAGTGTTGGTGGGTCCGGTAACAGATCAGTTGAAATTAGTTGATCTGAAGGCTGCATTGGGGCAGATAGATAATATCCGTCCGTTTATTGTTTATGACTGATTCTGTCACAGCGCCACAAACCACTGCATGATAGACTTTCGCCTTGTTCTTCGTGAAATCCACCCACCAAAAATGTTGAAAACCGGTTCCACTATGCTGAAAAAAAGTTTTTTTGTCGGATTGTTGTTTCTTGTTATGGGCAGCATTGCCCAGGCCAAAGTACTGATTCCTGCTCCCCCCGATCTCGCGGCATCTGCCTGGATTTTGCTGGATGCCAATACCGGAAAGGTGCTTGTCGAGCATAATGCCGACGAGCAGGTGCCGCCTGCGAGCCTCACCAAGATGATGACCAGTTATATCGTCTCCGCCGATATTCACAACGGGAAGGTCAAAGAAACGGATATGGTGCCCATCAGCGTCACCGCCTGGCAGATGGGCGGTTCGAAGATGTTTGTGAAGGAGGGCACCCAGGTACCACTGATCGATTTGCTGCGGGGTGTCATTATTCAGTCAGGAAACGATGCCTCGGTGGCATTGGCTGAGTATCTGGCGGGCAGTGAAAGCGCTTTTGCCGACGTAATGAATCAGCAGGCAGAGTTACTTGGCATGAAAAATTCCCATTTTCTCAATGCCACTGGTTGGCCCGCCGAAGGCCACCTCACCACCGCCCGGGACATGTCGCTGTTGGCTAGGGCGCTGATCAAGGACTACCCTGAACATTACAGCATTTATGCGGAAAAATATTTTGAATACAACGGTATCAAACAGCCCAACCGCAACCGGTTGCTCTGGCGTGATACGACAGTAGACGGCCTGAAAACAGGCCATACTGAAGCGGCGGGTTACTGTCTGGTGGCTTCTGCCGTCCGCAATGGCATGCGGCTTGTCTCCGTGGTTATGGGCACCAGTAGTGAGGAAGTTCGTGCCCGGGAATCACAAAAGCTACTGGCTTACGGCTTCCGTTATTATGAGACGGGCCAGCTTTATTCTCGGGGCGATGTCGTCCGGGAGAATGTGCCCGTCTGGTACGGTGAGGAAAACCGCATCAACCTGATTGTGCCGGAAGATGTTTATCTGACGATCCCGCGCGGCTCCAGGGATGACCTGGAAGCCGAGATTCTTGTGGATCAAACCATCAAGGCACCTTTCAGTGAGACTCAGGAGCTGGGACGGCTGAGTGTCAGCTATGAAGGTGAGACGTTACTGGATATGCCTGTTGTGGCTGAACACCCCGTTGCCAGGGCGGGCCTGTTTTCGCGGCTATGGGATGCCATTACGCTGTTTTTTGTGGGGCTGTTCTCCTGATGCCCGAGCAGTCAGCCCCGAAAATTGAATTTCCCTGTGATTACCCTATAAAGGTCATGGGTAAGGCCACTCCCGGTTTGCATAGCCTCGTCATGGAGGTTATGGAACGTCACGCCCCGGGTTTTGATGAAACGGCTGTTTCCATTCGAGACAGCCGACATGGCAACTTTCGGGCGATCACGGTCATCATCACTGCAACCGGAGAAGCGCAATTGACGGCCATTTTTGAGGACCTCAAGCACAACCCTCTGGTGCAAATGGTGCTGTGAATACGGACCTGCCCGAAGTGATCGACACACCAACGAACCTGCCGCCAGCCCTGCCACTTATCGTCCGCTATCTCGGGCGGCGTGATTATGCCCAGACATTTGATGCCATGAAGCGAATCACTGCGGAGCGCGATGATCAGACTCCTGATGAAATCTGGCTGCTGGAACACGAACCGGTATTCACCCAGGGGCAGGCGGGCAAGCAGGAATATATTTTGATGCCTGGGGATATTCCGGTTGTGCAGAGTGACCGTGGGGGACATGTAACCTACCATGGTCCGGGCCAGATCACCGGTTATTTACTGATAGACCTGCGTCGGCTCGGTATCGGGGTTCGCGATCTGGTTACACTGATTGAGGTGGCACTGGTGGAAACCCTTGGCCACTGGGGAATTGCCGCTGCGCCCCGGCCGGACGCGCCGGGTGTTTATCTGGCTGACGGCGCTAAAATCGGCTCCCTGGGTTTGCGGGTGCGCCGCGGTTGCAGTTACCACGGCCTGAATTTTAATGTGGATATGGATTTGGCGCCCTGGGCGCGCATTAATCCCTGCGGGCTCGGTGTTGTTATGACCCAGATGAATGATCTGCTGGCAGAGCCCGTCACTGTTCAGGAGGTGTCTGAACGCCTGGCAGATATTTTGACGGTCAAGCTGGGTTACAATGGTCACCTTGTAGAAGGGCAGCACCCGTTATTGACTGGTCGTTAATTGTTTTCCGGTACTGCCCGCCTGGTACATCAAATGTTTGTGAGTAATTCCATATGACTGACGTCAAGGTGATTCCGCCACAGCGCACCCGCCGTATTGCCCAGGGGGAAAAACTGCGCAGCGCCGATAAGGTGGAGCGGATACCCGTAAAGGTGATCCCGACAGAAACCTACCAGCGCAAACCGGACTGGATGCGAATCAGGGTGTCATCATCGCCGCGTGTTCAGGAAATCAAGGATATTCTGCGCAAGCACACACTGGCGACGGTCTGCGAAGAGGCCGCCTGTCCGAATCTCAGTGAATGCTTCAGCCACGGCACGGCCACCTTTATGATCATGGGTGAAATCTGCACCCGCCGCTGCCCGTTCTGTGACGTGGGCCACGGCAAGCCCAATCCCCTGGATGTTGACGAGCCGGTTAACCTGGCCCGCGCCATTCAGGAAATGCAGTTGCGCTATGTGGTGATTACGTCGGTGGATCGGGACGATCTCCGCGACGGTGGCGCGCAGCATTTCGCCGACTGTATCCGTGAGTCCCGGTTGCTCAGCCCTGAGCTCAAAGTGGAAGTGCTGGTACCTGATTTCCGTGGTCGCATGGAGCCGGCCCTGGCCATTCTCTCCGATACGCCTCCCGATGTATTCAATCACAACATGGAAACGATTCCCCGCCTCTATCGTGAAGCGAGACCCGGTGCCAATTACCAGTGGTCGCTCAAACTGCTTCAGGAATACAAGCGGCTCAACCCCGGTGTTCCCACCAAATCCGGTCTGATGGTGGGACTCGGTGAAACACGAGAGGAACTGCTGAGTACCTTGGACGATCTCCGTGCCCACGATGTGGATATGCTCACGGTGGGACAGTACTTGCAGCCCTCCAAAAATCACCTGCCGGTAGACCGTTTTGTGCACCCGGATGAGTTTGCCGAGTATGCCGAGTACGCTCGCCGGATTGGTTTCAGCCAGGTAGCCTCCGGCCCGTTGGTGCGCTCTTCCTATCATGCCGATAAACAGGCCAGAGGCGAAGCCGTCAAATAACCTCCGGCCTTAAGAGTGGTATAACCCATGCAACACCCCCAGCTGCTTGATATCCGCAATGCCACGGTATTTCGGGATAATAAAAAAGTTTTCGATCGTTTTTCACTGGCGGTTGAGCAGGGCCAGAGTACGGCGATTATCGGCCCCAACGGTGCCGGCAAAAGTACGCTGCTAAAGCTACTGACCCGGGAGCTCTATCCGGTAGTGAAAGAGGATTCCTGGGTCCGGATACTCGGTCAGGATCGGCCGGTGCTTTGGGAATTGAGGGAAAAAATCGGCCTTGTTTCTGCCGATCTGCAACAGGGGTTTGTCCCGGAAGTCAGCGGTCTGGGCGTTGTGGTATCCGGACTGCACAACTCCATTGGTCTATTCCACTATCAACAAGTCACGGAGGCGCAACTGGAGCAGGGCCGGACTGTGCTACAGGAACTGGGAGTGGCTGAACTGGTCAATCGACCCTACCGACAGATGTCGACCGGGCAGCAGCGTCGTTGTCTGTTGGGTCGGGCGCTGATTCATCGTCCGGATCATCTGATTCTCGACGAACCCACCAGCGGCCTCGACCTGAATGCAACCTATCATTATCTGGATGTCATCAGGCAGTTGGCCCAACAGGGCAAAACCATTCTGTTGGCCACTCATCACATTCATGAAATTCCGCCGGAAATCCAGAGGGTCGTATTCATGACCAACGGTGAAATCGTGGCAGACGGAGCCAAGGAACAACTGCTCACTGATGCGCGCCTCTCTGAATTATTTGCCATGCCTTTAAAGGTGAGTTTTTCTCAGGGGTTTTATCAGGTCTTGCCAGCCCGGGCGTAGCCCACCATAATTCCGCCTTTTCGAAAAGCAGGGGTAATCCAACCATGAAAATAAATGATAATTGCGTGGTGACGTTCCACTATTCCATGACCGATGAAGCCGGCGATTTAGTCGAGACGTCCAGAGAGGGTGAGCCAACAGCTTACCTGCACGGCCACCGCAACATGATCGAGACCCTTGAGGCTGCGATGCTCGGCAAAGAAGCCGGAGAAACGTTCACAGTGACCCTGCCTCCGGAATTGGCCTATGGTCGGATGCGCTCTCAGAGTGTTATGCGAGTTTCCGCCAAGAATCTGAAGTTTGAGGGAAAGCTTGAACCCGGTATGACTGTACCGTTGATGACTAACGAGGGGTTGCGCCCGATTACCGTGGTCAAAGTCGGCAAATTTAATGTGGATATTGACACCAATCACCCGTTGGCGGGTAAAACCCTGACCTTTGATGTCGAGGTTGTTGAAGTCCGCGAAGCAACCCAGGATGAACTTGGTCACGGACATGCCCACGGTGCCGGTGGCCACCATCACTGAGCGGGTATCCCCCTGACACCGGACATAACCAATACTTCCGACGGTCCCGGGCATTACCTCCAGTAATGCCCGGTTTCTGCGGTTCAGAGGTCGCTTCGAGCTGCAACAGCCTGTGGCAGCTATTTTGAATTGTTCGTCTCGTTCTGAGATCAGTAGTACTGCAAGATCAATCCCAGTGAAACAATGTCGGTATCCATGCCGGCGTAACCGCTGGCATTGGCGTCACCTGTAACATAGTGAAGGTTGACGGTTGCCTTGTAGCCGTTGATGACGTAATTCAGACCCCATTCGGTAGTGTCGCTGGTGTCGGCATCGTCCGGGTCATTTTTCATGTAGCGAACATAGGGCTGAAACTGCCCAAAGCCGATTTTTTGCGGGAATAAATAACCGGTCGTGGCAAAGTAGGAGTCGCCTTTGAAAAGGCAGAAACATTCATCCAGTCCATCAGTGGGTGGTGATGCGAATGTGAAATCCCCGTCCATATTCTTGTAGCCTGCCTCAAAGGTCACTACCCCCCGGTTGTCCAGCACGGTTTCAGAAAAGATATCAAAGGCAAAGCCTGTAAAGTCGCCGGGATCCTGCCTGCTTCCCGTGCTGTCTTTCTGACTTTGAAAAGTCAGTGCTGCTGTCAGCAGGTCGCCGGCTTTGCCATAGTGTGTGGCTGCGGTGTAGTAGCCCACCAATGGTTCCACATTGAGAAAGTTATAGGCAATACGGCCTGCATACAGCAGATGATCGTCGGTGTTGCCGTGGTTGTCGGTGCCCTCAAAAATACCCGCCAGGTACTGTACTTTGTCAATGGCACCAAAGACGACGGCACCTTCACTGCGGCCGAGTCGTCCGGCCGGACCATCGTAATCTGACGGGAACAGTGGTTGACGATACTGGTTCCAGCTCATACCGGTGTAGGGGCCGTTCAGTCCCGGCCGGTCGGTGGGAACCAGTGTGCGGCCAACCCAGAGGTTAAACTTCGGATCGAGATCAAATTGCAGGATCGCATCAATGATCATGACGGAGTCGCCTTCATACTTCTCGGTGTTGATGCTGAATTTCAAGTGTTCGCTGAGCTGTCCGGCGATGTACAGCCGCATACTGTCCATCGTGAATTCATTGCTGCCGTCAGTGGCACTGTTTCTAGTGGTGTGCTGCATGCGTATACCACCACCGAGACTGACCCAGAGCGTATCGCTGTGTGCCGCTTTTAGCCCGGCATGGACGGGCAGCGTGGTAAAGCTGGCCAGCAGAGAGAGCACTGCAAAGGATGCGTAACTTTTGTGTCTTACACGATTTTGGCGTGCGCGACGCCACCAGGCATTTTTGATTGCCATGTCTTCTCCCCATTTTTATTGCTGTTATTCTGATCTTGGGATTATATAGGCCGGGTTGCAGCAAAGGCTAATTTACACCCCAGGCTTTTTTGGCTTGCCGACTGAGCGGCAACTTTGTCGCTGGCACTATGAAGCCGTGCTCCCATCTGACAGTGTTTATACGATTATTCGAGGAACACCCTGTCATCACCCAGAAATTCTGGCGCCTGCACCGAAAGTGCCTTGAGCGGCACTGATGACGTAGTCTTTACCCCGTGGGCTGTCCCTTCCGGTACCTTGATAAAATCCCCGGGGCCCACTGCAAACTCTTCTTCACCCAGTCGCATCAAGCCGGTTCCCTCAAGGATATAAATCGTTTCTGTGTGGGCGAGATGTTTGTGTAAAGGTACAAACTGCTTCACAAACACGATGAAATCCGAAGCATGTCGGTCACTGCTCAGGTTTTCCACGTGGATATTGACCAGATTTTCTGGTGGCTGGATATCGGCAATAGACAGTTTGCCAGCATTTGCCTGCATGAAACCCAGCAGTGTTAGTGTCAGTACAAAAGGAAATTTCATGACGAATACCCTGTTTTCAATGGGCCATTTTTTTGGAAACTGAATCTGAACAGGCCGCTGATTGCCCGGTCCGCTGTCTGTTACTTGTCCTGCCAGATCCGCCTGATGGGTTCACCGAAGTCATCATAAATAATGGTTTCTTTTGGCCGAACTCTAGTGGATCTGTTAGGTGACGGCTTTTTGGGACGACGGGAGTCCAACGCGGCCAGCACTTCAGGCACGGGGGTGCGTTCGGCCTTTGGCTGATTGAAAAAGACGGTCGGCAAGCTCTCACACGCGTTCTCCCGACCGCTGATACCGCGGGGGATCTGTTGTATTTCGCCACCCTGTTTGAGGTAGCTGTCTACCTGTTGCTGCAGTTGCCGGCGAAGTTGCGATTTGGTGGGTAGTTTATTCACGTAGCTCGCTTTGTTACAAATAGATGCGCTCATGTTACCAGTGTTGCCAGACCGGTTGACACTGTTTGGGCAGGGCTGGAAAGCGACCCAGCTCCGCCCAGGGTTGTCCCGGTTGATGAAAGTCGGAGCCGCAGGACGCGAGCAGTTGTTTTTGCTGGCAGATAATGGCCAAGTCTCTGGTAGTGTTGGGCATCTGTTTGCCGGACACCACTTCCATACCCTGGCCACCTGCAGCGATAAAATCGTCTACCAATGCGACCAGTTTGGTGCGGGTGAGGTCATACTTAACCGGGTGGGCCAGCACTGCTGTTCCACCCGCATCCCGGATCCATGCCACTATTTGCGGTATATCGGCCCAGCATTGCTTTATATCGCCCGGCTTGCCGGCTCCGAGATATTTTTTGAAGGCTTGTTTGAAGTTGTTAACCGCACCGATATTTACCAGATGCTGGGCAAAATGGGGGCGGCCCAGGTTGTTGTTGCCGGCGACGGCCGTGGCTCCAGCCAATGCATCGTGAAATCCTGCCTGTTGCAGTTTCTCGGCAATACGTTCGGCCCTGAGTCGGCGGGCATGTTGCTGAAATTGGACACCGGCTTGCAGGGCTTCACTATGGATGTCGACATTGAGGCCCAGAATATGTACACCGGTCTTGCGCCATTGGCTGGAAAATTCCAAAGCTGGAATTACCCGGAGAGGCTGAGCTTTGCATAGCTCCAGTTGTTGCCAGGCGCTGATACTGTCGTGATCGGTAATCGCCAGAACATCGACGCCGGCCTCCGCTGCCAGGTTCACCAGTTCGGTGGGCGAGAGGGTGCCATCGGAGCAGGTGGTGTGGCTGTGCAGGTCAAAAATCATTGTGCGATTATAGCCCGAGACGGTTTGCGGCTATACTGTGCGGATGAAATATATTACCCCGATCAGTGAGCGACAGCGTCTTCAGGTTGTAGAGAGGACGGCTGGTTTCATTCGGCGTGGCAGCAAACTATTTGGCCAGGAATTTTCTGAGATACCAGTGGTTTTCGATTTGAGTGGTGGTACGGCGGGGATGTATCGGGTCAGGAATACCCAGCGGGTTATTCGTTACAACCCGTGGATTTTTGCCAAGTATTTTGATGACAGTATGGCGGTGACTGTGCCCCATGAGGTGGCCCACTATCTGGTGGACTGCCTGCACGGCCTCGGCAGAGTGCGGCCCCATGGCGTTCAGTGGCGCGGGATCATGAATGCGTTCGACGTCGAACCCCGTGCCACCGGGAGCTTTGATCTGGCCGGTATCCCGGTGCGTCGGCAGCGGCGTTTTACCTATCGCTGTGAGTGTTCCACCCACCATCTGGTCACCCGTCGACACAACAGCGTCCAGCGAGGTGAAGCGCGCTATCGCTGCCGTGACTGCGGTGAGACACTGACTGCCGCTTCATGACTCAGGACTGGGTTGTCTACATGATTGAAGCCAGCGATGGCTCGCTCTATACCGGTATTACCACCGACATCACCCGACGTTTTCGCGCACACCTGGCGGGCAAGAGTGGAGCGCGTTATTTTCATCGGGGGCGGCAGCCGGTCAGGGTGGTCTATACGGAGGGTGCCGGTAATCGCAGTGCTGCATCAAAGCGGGAGGCGGCCATCAAAAAACTGCCTCGTTCTGAGAAGTTACAGCTGATCTCTGCCGCGCAGATGACTCCGAGTTGAGATCCGTTTGCCCGGTCACCCTATTCGTAGGTACACAGGTAGGCAGTATCCACGGCCACCTGTAACTGGAAAGCCCTGTTTGGTGATACCTCGAAGCTCTCACCGGGTTTAAAGGTCTGCCAGTCATCCTGATCCGGCAGTTTTACTGTCAGTGCGCCGCTGATTACCGTCAGGGTTTCTTTTTTGTCGGGACAGAATTCGTGCTCACCGGGGGCCATGACACCCACCGTGGCAGGCAGGGTTTCGGTCTGGAAGCCGATAGAGACTACTTTGCCACCAAAATATTCATTCACTTTAAACATGGACATGCACTCAACAGATTGGCTGGATAGCAGCGTTGTCCACAATGGACAGCCTTGCTGGCCGCTATAGTACCTGCAGTCGGCGACCGATAGAATGCGTGCTTTGTGGATTTTAAACAGGCGCAAGATTGAACCAGTGGGATGTGATTGTTATCGGGGCCGGTGCTGCTGGGCTGATGGCCGCTATGGTTGCGGGTCAGCGTGGGCGCAGGGTCTTGTTGCTGGAGCGGGCCAACAGGGCGGGCAAGAAAATCCTGATGTCGGGTGGCGGCCGTTGTAATTTCACGAACCTGTATGTAGAGCCGGAGCATTTTCTCTCTGCCAACCCACATTTCTGCAAATCGGCATTGAGTTGTTATACCCAGTGGGATTTTATCGAACTGGTGAACAGGCACGGGATTCCCTACCACGAGAAAACGCTCGGCCAGTTGTTTTGTGATAACAGCTCTCGGGATATTCTCGACATGTTGCTGGCGGAAGCCGAACAGGTCGGGGTGGTGTTGAAAACCGGCAGCGATATTCGCGAGGTGACGTCTGACGAGAAGTTTCGAGTTGCAACAACCCAGGGGGAATTGCAGGCTGACTCACTGGTAGTGGCCTGTGGCGGCCTGTCGGTGCCCACCCTGGGGGGTTCCGACTTCGGCTACCGGCTGGCGAGACAATTCGGCCATAATGTCGTCCCGTTGCGGCCAGCACTGGTGCCCTTCACCTTTACCGACGGTTTTAAACTGCTGTCGGAGAAACTCTCCGGTTTGTCAGTGCCCGTCCGTGTGTCGACGGGTGGACAGTCGTTTCTGGAGAATATGCTTTTTACCCATCGGGGCCTCAGCGGCCCGGCGGTGCTGCAGATTTCCAGTTACTGGCGGGAGGAGCAAATGGTGCAGGTCGACCTGTTGCCAAATATCGATGCCCGGCAGTGGTTGCTCGAATTGAAAACAGAACAGCCGAAAGCGCTGTTGCGCACGCTGTTGTTCCAGCAGCTGCCACGCAAGCTGGTGCGGGAGCTGGAAGGACTTTGGTGGCGGGAACAGGCTGACAGACCATTGGCAGAGTGGCCAGATCACTTGTTGGCATCGGTTGCTGGAAACCTGCAGGGTTGGTCGTTGAAACCTGCGGGTACGGAGGGCTACCGGACTGCGGAAGTGACCCTGGGGGGCGTGGATACGCGCGAGATTTCTTCTAAAACCATGGAAAGTCAGCGTCAGCCGGGTCTTTTTTTTGTGGGAGAGGTGCTTGATGTTACCGGTCATTTGGGTGGCTTCAATTTCCAGTGGGCCTGGGCATCGGGTGCTGCTGCCGGTCGAGTTGTTTGATGTGTGTTAAAGGTATTTGAGTGATGATAGAGCGTGAAGAGCTGATGCAGGAGACGGCAAAAATCCCCTGGCAGGAGTTGCAGCGTTTTTTTGCCAACGGTTCCACCATTTATGTGTCACCGGAGCTGGATCTGATTGAGGTTGCCTGGGCGATTTGCCAGGATAATAAAACCTGTGTTCAGGACTGGCTGGCGGTCGGTCAGGTGGGGCAGGTGACCGACCAGCAAGCAATGAAGTGGCTCGAAAGTGATGCCCGGGTCTGGTCGGTGGTGGTAAAGCCCTGGGTGCTGGTGCAGCCGGTTTCGGACTGATCTGTCTGACTAGCTGCTCAGTCGGGCGCGTTGCCAGTATTCAGGGGTGATCGTCAGGGTCTGTTCGCTGTTGCCAATCCAGATGAGTCCATCCTGGAGAGTTGCCTGGAGGGTCATGTTGCGGCTCGCCAGCCCGGCCAATGCCGCGGTATTCTCCGGTGAGAGGTAACTGATCGTCAGGTTGTCAAAGCGCGCCAGTTCACCCTGGATACCTTCCCACCACACGGGAGCTGTCCTGGCGCCATAGGCATAAATGATGACCTGTTCGGCCCGGTTTGAACCTTTGCGAATTCGTTTTGCGTCGGGAACCCCGACTTCGATCCACAGACCGATTTCACCCTGCAGATTTTTCTGCCAGAGATCGGGTTCTGCCTCCGTGGACAATCCTTTGGTGAACTGCAGGTGTTCGCTGGCATTCAGCGCAAATGCCAGCACCCGGATCATCATGCGTTCGTCCGTTTCTGACGGATGTCTGGCGAGGGTGAGCGAGTGGGTTTGATAATAGTTGCGGTCCAGATCCGATACCTGCAACTCAACTTTGAAAACGGTTGCTTTCAGTGCCATTGGGCGGCGCCCAATAAGAGGCCAGACGGTGGGCTGTTGTTCAGCCTGAAACCTATCAGTTCAGCACTCTCTGGTTTGGCACCCTTCAGTCCGGTAACGAGTGGGCTCAAGTAATAATACCCGAGCTGCCCAGTCCGCCTCCCATGCCTCCACCGAGGTTGCCGGCGGGACCGCCGCCTCCCTGGCCGGGCACAACAATTTTGGAGGCCTGGTCGCGACGCATTTCCTCAAGCTCGCGAGCAGTGCGCTCAACGGCTACCTCGGCTTCTACACCGAATTTTTCGGCGGCTTCACCGATACTGTTGGCGTGCAACTCGAAATTGATTGGCAGAGCACCCATGGGTGTCATTACCTGGGTAGAACCCATATAGAGTACTTCGCGGCTTGTATCGGCGTCACCGTTGCGGGTGACCGGACTGAGCCGACGTATGCTGCCGATTTTCTGGTCAGTGAAAATTTCCTCAAGATAGAGTTCATCGGGGTTCATGTCTGCGTCGAATTGTTTTTGATCGTTCATAGTGATTAATTTGGGTAGTGAAAAGAAGATAGACACCCTAACAGATATTGTCCGGAGCGTCAGGTATCAGGCCCCTGTATGAGGAATCTCAGGGTGCCGTAATTTGTGATTTCAGGGTCTCCACCAGAGCCATGGCGGCAGAGGACAGCGGGTAACGACGCCTTGTCAGAATGCCGATTTGGCGGGTGACGACGGGGCTGGTGAGTGGACGACACTCTGCGCCGAGTGCCCGCATCTGTTGTATGGCCAGTGATGGCACGACACTGATGCCCAGTTTGTTGGCGACCATGGAGCCAATGGAGGCGAGCTGGTGTGCTTCAAATTCCACCGTTAGGGTTATGCCGCAGCTGGCGGTAATCTCATCAATCATCTGACGCATGGCCGAGGGGCGTTGCAGTGCCACAAAGGGAAATTCCTGGAGTTGTGTCCAGGCGATTTCGTCTTTCGCCAGCAGGGCATGTTGTTCCGGCATCACCACGTAAAAACTGTCTTCAAAGAGCGGTTCAAAGTGGAGATCTTCAGACTCTTCCATATCAAAAGTAACACCGACCTCCACGCGGCCTGTGCGCACCATATCCACTACCTCTTCTGCCACTACATCCTGTACCGTGATATTGATATCCGGGAATTTGCCGCGGTAGTAGTGAAGGGCTTTTGGCAGCTTGCTAATCGAAAAAGAGGCCATGCTGGCGATGCTCAGTTTGCCCCGTCGCATGGCGAACAGATTGTGCAGGTCGGTCAGCGCATTGTCCCAGTCGGCCAGCAGGCGCTGTGCCACCGGCAGAAAGGCCTCGCCTTCCGGGGTCAGCGAAAGGGTGCGAGTGGTGCGAGCCAGCAGTTTTCCACCCACCACTTCTTCCAGATTCTTCAGGGATATACTGAGTGCAGGCTGAGAGAGATGCAATCGTTCGCCGGCTTCAGCGAAGTTGCGAGTCTGGGCAACGGTGACAAACGCCTTGAGCTGTTTTATGGTGATATCCATGGCGCTCTTATATAAATTCCTTTAATCAGTTGATTAAAATTTTACGCTTGATAAATATATTTCGCTATAGGATGCTAGGGGCCGTTTTGCGCACCTCAAATTGAGGTGCCACGGTAAATAATAATCATTGAGGAGTTTTGTTCATGGCGGGTTTCGATAAGGTGGTTAACACCTACGAAGAAGCGATGGCGGGTCTGGAAGATGGCATGACTGTGATTGCAGGCGGTTTTGGCATTTGTGGTATCCCCGAAAACCTGATCAATCAAATCAAGAAGATGGGGACCAAAGAACTCACCATTATTTCCAACAACTGTGGCATCGACGGTTTTGGTCTGGGTGTTCTGCTGGAAGATCGTCAGATCAAGAAAATGGTGTCTTCCTATGTAGGGGAAAACAAGCTGTTCGAAGAGCAGTTGCTCTCCGGTCAGCTGGAAGTGGAGCTGACTCCCCAGGGCACCCTGGCTGAGAAAATGCGTGCCGCCGGCGCGGGTATCCCGGCGTTCTACACGGCTACCGGTTACGGCACGGATATCGGCAAGGGCAAGGATGTGCGAGAGTTCAACGGCCGCAAGTATATTCTGGAAGAGTCTATCCCGGGCGACTTCTCGATTGTCAAAGCCTGGAAAGCCGATCGTTACGGTAATGCGATCTATCGCAACACTGCCATGAACTTCAATCCCATGGCGGCTACCGCGGGCAAGATCTGCGTGATGGAAGTGGAAGAGATCGTAGAACCGGGCGAACTGGACCCGATGTACATTCATACCCCGGGTATTTATGTGGATCGTCTGATTCAGGGCACGTTCGAGAAACGTATCGAAAAACGCACCGTCCGCGAAGGCTAATAGGAGAGACAATCATGGCACTTTCTCGTGATCAAATGGCTATCCGTGTTGCCCGCGAGCTGCAGGACGGGTACTACGTAAACCTCGGCATTGGTATCCCCACTCTGGTGGCCAACCACGTGCCGGAAGGTATGGATGTGATGTTGCAGTCCGAAAACGGCCTGCTGGGCATGGGTCCGTTCCCCACTGAAGATCAGGTCGACCCGGATCTGATTAATGCCGGCAAGCAGCTGGTCACCACCGCGAAGGGCGCCTCCATATTCTCATCGGCGGAGTCCTTTGCCATGATCCGTGGCGGCAAGGTGGACCTGACCGTGCTGGGTGCTTTCGAGGTGGATGTCCACGGCAATATCGCCTCCTGGATGATCCCCGGCAAGCTGATCAAGGGCATGGGTGGCGCGATGGATCTGGTGGCCGGTGCCGACAATATCGTGGTGATGATGACCCACGCCGATAAATACGGTAACTCCAAGCTGCTGCCCCAGTGCAATCTGCCTCTGACCGGCGCCGGTTGTATCACCCAGGTATTGACCGATCTGGCCTACGTGGAAATCCGGGACGGCAAGTTTCATCTGGTGGAGCGTGCCCCAGGGGTTTCTGTGGAGGAAATCGTGGAGAAAACCGCCGGTGAGATGGTGGTTCCCGACCACGTGCCGGAAATACAGTTCTGATTGTTCCGGTATGATCGAAAAAGGCTCCCGAACGGGAGCCTTTTTTATGCCCGGATACTCGTCGGGTCTGTCATTTCCTTTTAAGTCCAGGGACAATTCTTCAGGAGTATACTGTCTAATAAATCGAGTACATTAATAAGGAGTGCGAGGTAATGAAAAATCTTTTGTGTACAACGGTATTGATACTGGTTGCCAGTGGGCTCAATGCACTGGAAATGGATAGCAGCCGTTCGACACTGAATATCACCAGCGTAAAAAATGACCGTCTTGCCGAGTTGTTTGCGTTTGAAAGGGTGAGTGGAACCATCGATGATGCCAGCGGAAAGGCGAGTATTGAGGTCGCATTGGACAGTATTGACAGCGGTATAGAGATTCGCGATGAGCGCATGCGCAAATATCTGTTCAATACGGAAGCGTTCAAAACCGCCAGTTTTACAGCAGATATTGATCTCAAGGCGTTGAAGTCCCTGAAGCCCGGTGAGCAGCGTGAGATTGAACTGAAGGGCGAGCTGGCGATGAGTGGACACACAGTGCCCATAAGCTTCCAGACACAGGTGACGCGACTGAATAGCGGAGCGCTGAGTGTCGCCACGGTGGCGCCGGGATTTATAGATGTGACTCGCCACAAAATGGCGCCGGGAATTGAAAAGCTACGTAGCCTGGCGGGTCTGGATAATATCTCTCTGGCCGTACCGGTGACTTTTTCAGTGGTGTTTAAATAGTGGCTGACTGGCCAGGCAATAAGAAAGCCCGCAACTGCGGGTTTTTTTATGTGTGCACTTTCCCGGCGACATTTTTGTATTGGTCGGGAATCACTTAGACTGCGTGTTCCCATAGTTGGCAGAAATGCCCAATCCCGTTGCCAGTCTGCTTTCTACCCCGTTGGGCTGGCATCCATCCATCGTTTGCGAGGTGACTGTATGTTGAAAGGAAAAACCGCGCTGGTGACCGGCTCCACCAGTGGCATCGGCTATGCCATGGCCGATCGGCTGGCCAACGCTGGCGCCAATATCGTGCTGCACGGCCTGATGGACCCCGCCCAGGGACAATCCCTGGCGGAAGAATTCGAATCCCGCTACGGCATCCAGTGCCTGTTCAGCGACGCGGACATTTCCTCGGCCGAGGGCAATGAAGCACTGGTGACAGCCTCGCTGGAGAAGTTCGGGCAGGTGGATGTTCTGGTCAACAATGCCGGGATTCAGCACACTGCCTCTGTGGAAGATTTCCCGGTGGCGAAGTGGGATGCGATTCTCGCTATTAACCTGAGTTCCGCGTTTCACACCACCCGCCTGCTGGTGCCCGGCATGCAGCAGCGCGGCTGGGGGCGCATCATCAATATCGCTTCGGTGCACGGCCTGGTGGCTTCCCTGCAAAAGGCCGCCTATGTGGCCGCCAAGCACGGTATTGTCGGCCTCACCAAGGTGGTGGCGCTGGAGAATGCAGACAAGGGTGTCACCGCGAATGCCATTTGCCCGGGTTGGGTGGATACCGAACTGGTGGCGGCGCAGTTCCAGGCCACGGCAGATCGCGACGGTGTGAGCTTTGAAGAGGGCAAGCGCCGCACCATTGTCGCCAAGCAACCGGTGCCCAAGGCGACTCAGCCTTCGGCCCTGGGCGACCTGGCGGTTTTCCTCTGCTCAGATGCCGCGGCCACGATTACCGGTGCCAGCCTGCCGGTGGACGGGGGCTGGACCGCTCAATAAGGGTCGGCCGCTGTTTTCGACGACGGGTTGTTTGTTGGGCAGCGGCCCCGGATATGCTGTAAAATCCGCGCCTTTCTTCTGCCCGGTCATCTCTTTTCGAGCTGGCCGGGCCAACGAGCGGGTCAGGTATTGTGTCAGGCAAAGTTGGATTTATTTCGTTAGGTTGTCCCAAGGCGCTGGTGGATTCCGAGCGTATCCTCACTCAGCTGCGACTGGAGGGCTACCAGGTCTCTGCCAGTTACCAGAATGCCGATGTGGTGGTGGTCAATACCTGCGGGTTTCTCGATAGTGCCAAGCAGGAGTCGCTGGATGCTATCGGCGAGGCCATGGCGGAAAATGGCAGGGTTATCGTCACCGGTTGTATGGGCGGCGATGAGCAGGCTATCCGCAAAGTACATCCGGATGTGCTGGCCGTATCGGGTCCCCATCAATACGAAGCGGTGGTGGGTGCTGTCCATCAGCATGTGCCACCCCCTGCGGACCACAATCCCTATGTGGACCTGGTGCCGAAGCAGGGTATTAAACTGACGCCGCGCCACTATTCCTACCTGAAAATTTCCGAAGGTTGTAATCATCGTTGCAGTTTCTGCATTATTCCCTCGCTGCGGGGGGATCTGGTGAGCCGTCCGATTGGCGAGGTGATGGATGAAGCAGAACGGTTGGTGAATGCCGGTACCAAAGAGTTACTGGTGATTTCGCAGGATACCAGTGCCTACGGGGTGGACATAAAATTTCGCACTGGGTTCTGGCAGGGCAAGCCGATCAAAACCCATATGCAACAGCTCTGCGAGGCATTGGGTGAACTGGGCGTCTGGATTCGTTTGCATTATGTATACCCCTACCCCCATGTGGATAACCTGATCCCGTTGATGTCCGAGGGGCGGATTCTGCCCTATCTGGATATCCCTTTTCAGCACGCCCACCCCGATGTACTGAAGGCGATGAAGCGGCCGGCCAACGAGGAGAAGGTACTGGAGCGTATCCACCGCTGGCGGGATCAGTGTCCGGATCTGTCCCTGCGAAGTACCTTTATCGTGGGTTTTCCCGGTGAGACCGAGGCACATTTCCAGTATTTGCTGGATTGGCTGAAAGAAGCCCAATTGGATCGGGTCGGCTGTTTCAAATACGAAGCGGTGGATGGAGCGCCCGCCAACGCCTTGCCCGGTGCCGTACCGGAAGCAATCAAGCAGCAACGCTGGGAGCGTTTTATGGAAGCGCAGCAGACAATCAGTGCTGCTCGGCTGCAGAACAAGGTTGGCAAGACGCTGCCCATATTGATTGATGAGGTGGATGAGGAAGGCGCTATTGGCCGCTCCACTGCAGATGCTCCGGAAATTGACGGTAACGTGTTTCTCAATGGCGAGCAGACCCTGCAGCCCGGTGATCTGGTCAATGTCACCATTGACCAGTCGGATGAGTACGATCTCTGGGGTGAACTGGCCGATTGAGCGGTCTGGCTGCTGTCAGGCTCGGGCAAGAGGGCGGCAACAAAGGAATGAAAAAGGCCAGCCTGTTTCGGCTGGCCTTTTTTGATGTAGCACGTTGCTAGTGCACGGTCATACTCAGTGTTGGTGGCCCTCCGGCCCATGCACATGGCCGTGGGCCAGTTCTTCTTCTGTGGCTTCCCGGACGGTCTGGATTTTTACATCAAAGGTCAGATCCTTGCCTGCCAGCGGGTGGTTGCCGTCAACCGTCACGGTTTCTTCGGTGAAATCCCTGACCACGACCGAGACCGGGCCCGATTCAGTCTGTGCCTCGAAACGCATTCCGGTCTGCATGTCTTCCACTCCCTGGAATGCCTTGCGGGGAACCTCCTGCACCAGGTGATCCTGGTATTCACCATAGGCGTCGGCAGCGGGAACGTTGACTTTCATGGTATCGCCTTCAGTTTTGCCTTCCATCGCCTTCTCGAGACCGGGAATGATATTTTTATGGCCGTGCACGTAAGCCAGTGGTGCTGTATCGGTGGACGAATCAAGCTGAACGCCGTTCTCGTCAGTGAGGATGTAGTGAAAAAGCACGACGGCGTTCTCTGAAATATTCATGAGGATTCCTTTTGATGGGAATGAATTTTTGGATGAGGGACACATTATGAGTGAACAGGTTTGCTTTGCCAAGAAACGGCAGTGTGATGACAGTTTCGACTTTTTTCGACCGGATGGGAGGTATCTGGTCATGGGGCTAGCTGTCGACCTGTCTGGTAGACCTGTTTTTTGATAAGTGCCGTTTTGCGACAGCCTTTGCCTGTCGGGGCGCAGGGGGGAAGTAACCGCTCTCAGGACCGGCTCATTGAGGCGGCTTTCGTAACAGAATACTATCTGTAGTGTTATATCTGGAAACAGCCACTAGATATTGTATACTCACCGACAGACAAGGATTATCGCTGGTCACCTGGATGGTATGTCCCAACTGCCATTCTGCCAGCAAAATCAGGGGAATTTCTTCGCAGTCCCCCCGCACGAAAAGACGGTTAAAAGCCGCTCACAGCCACATTTGTAACAAGGAAACAGCATTCTCATGTCAATAGAAGCGCTTAAAACTGCAGATGAGCCCCATGCCATCGAAATCAGACTTCAGACTGCCTCCCAGGATATTTGGGATAAGAAATATCGTCTCAAGGACAAAAGTGGTAATCCGGTAGATGCGACGATTGATGCCACCTACAGTCGAGTCGCCAAAGCGCTATCCGAGGTGGAGGAGCCGGGTAAACAGGAGCACTGGTACGAACGCTTTCTGTGGGCGTTGCGCAATGGTGCGATACCCGCTGGCCGGATTATTTCCAATGCGGGCGCGCTGGCCCATAAACCGGCAACGTCCACCATTAACTGTACGGTCTCCGGTACCGTGCAGGATTCCATGCAGGGCATTCTGGAAAAAAATCTGGAGGCGGGTCTGACACTGAAAGCCGGTTGCGGTATCGGTTATGAATTCTCCACCTTGCGCCCCAGGGGAGCCTATGTGTCAGGTGCGGGTGCCTACACCTCCGGGCCACTGTCCTTTATGGATATCTTTGACAAGATGTGCTTCACCGTGTCCTCTGCTGGTGGGCGTCGCGGTGCACAAATGGCCACCTTCGATGTAAGCCACCCGGACGTGGTGGATTTCATTCGTGCCAAGCGGGAGGATGGCCGTTTGCGGCAATTCAACCTGTCATTGCTGATCACCGAAGAATTTATGGAGGCGGTCAAAAGTGATGGCGACTGGTCCCTGAGCTTCCCGGTGTCCCATAAAGAGGTTGAGCAGGGCACGGTCGATCTCGCCGACGATACTTTACTGTGGAAGGAGTTTCCCACCACAGAAGGTTACATCGCCAATGAAGAAGGGTTGGTGGCCTGTCGCATTTATCGCACGGTCAAGGCCCGGCATATGTGGAACGTGATTATGAGTTCCACTTACGACTATGCGGAGCCCGGCTTTATCCTTATCGACAAAGTGAATCGGCAGAACAATAACTGGTACTGTGAAAATATCCGGGCCACCAACCCCTGCGGCGAACAGCCTCTGCCGCCTTACGGCAGCTGTCTGCTGGGGTCAATCAACCTGACCCGGTTTGTTTTGGATCCGTTCACTGACAAAGCCCGTTTCGACTGGGACAATTACCGCGAAGTGGTCTCTGTGTTTACCCGGATGCTCGATAACGTGGTGGAAATCAACGGTCTGCCATTGGAAGGGCAGCGCGATGAAATTGTTAGAAAGCGTCGCCACGGTATGGGTTTCCTGGGGCTCGGTTCCACCATGACCATGCTGCGGGTGCCCTATGGCAGTGAAGAATCGCTGGTATTGACTGAGCAGGTTTCCCGCGAGATGGCGCTGGCGGGCTGGCGTACCGGGCTTGAGCTGGCCAAGGAAAAAGGCCCGGCTCCGATTATGGATGAAGAATTTGAGGTGACCGCTGAGATGCTGCGCCTGCGTCCCGACATGGTGCAGGATGGCATTGTCATCGGCGACAAGCTCAAGGGTAAGGTATTGCAGGCCCGCTACAGTCGCTATATGCAGAAAGTGGCGGAGGTTGACCCCGGTCTGGTAGAAGAAATTGCCACGGTCGGGTGCCGTTTTACTCATCACTCATCCATTGCGCCCACCGGCACCATTTCGCTGTCATTGGCCAATAACGCCAGCAACGGTATCGAGCCCAGTTTTGCCCACCACTACTCCCGCAATGTGATTCGTGAAGGCAAAAAGTCCAAGGAAAAAGTGGATGTTTTTTCCTACGAGTTGCTGGCCTACCGGGAATTGATCAACGCCAGGGCCCTGCCTTTCAGCGACAAAGAGGGAGAGAAACTGCCCGATTATTTTATCTCCAGTGAAGATGTCAAACCCCGTCAGCATGTGGACGTGCAGTCTGCCGCCCAGAAGTGGGTGGATTCGTCCATTTCCAAAACCATTAACGTGCCCACGGATTGTGACTTTGAGGATTTCAAGGATATCTATCTGTATGCCTACGAAAATGGACTGAAAGGCTGTACCACGTTCCGTTTTAATCCCGAAGCCTTCCAGGGTGTGTTGGTAAAAGAGAAAGATCTGGAAAACACCACTTACCGCTTTACGCTGGAGGATGGTTCCACGGTGGAGCTGAAGGGCAATGAGGAAGTGGAGTACGACGGTGAAACCCACAGTGCCGCCAACCTGTTCGATGCCTTGAAAGAAGGCTACTACGGCAAATTCTGATCGGAAGCATAGACATGAGTGTAAAAATTGATAAAAAAATCGTTGACTACAAGGTGGTGACACCTTCCAACGATGAGGTCATTCCCGAAGCAAAGACTGCGGCTGCAGAACTGGAGCGGGCTATTGTGCAGATGCACGAAAACCTCAGCCGGCCCGAAGAGCTGCACGGTAGTACCTACAAGGTAAAGACACCGCTGTCTGACCATGCGCTCTATATCACCATCAATGACATCATATTGAATCAGGGTACCGATCATGAGCAGCGCCGTCCCTTCGAGATTTTCATCAACTCGAAGAACATGGATCAGTTCCAGTGGGTGGTGGCACTGACCCGGGTCATTTCTGCCGTATTTCGCAAGGGGGGGGACTGCACTTTCCTGGCCGAGGAGTTGAAAGCGGTATTTGATCCGCAGGGCGGCTACTTCAAGCGAGGTGGAAAATTCATGCCATCACTGGTGGCTGAGATAGGCGAAGCGATTGAGTCCCATCTGACCAAGATCGGCATGATGCAGGCGCCCAATCTGGGGGAGCACCAGATGGCGATTCTGGCGGAGAAGCGTGCCGAGTACGACGCGGCCAGTAGTTACACTGCCCCTGAAGGGAAGCAGAGCAATCCCTTTCCAGAAAGTGCCCAGCTCTGTCATAAGTGTATGACCAAAGCGGTCATCCTGATGGACGGCTGTATGACCTGTCTGAATTGCGGTGATTCAAAATGTGGTTAGCCAGTATTGTTAATGATTGAAAGTGCCGAAACGGGAACGGCCATTGCCGGGGTTATCCCCGGCTTTTTTTGCCCAACGCTTTATCGGGGAGTTCTGGACAGGCCGGTGACAGCGGAACAAACCATGCTGACAACCTGTTCAGTGCTCGCATCCGCACAGTGAATGGTGGCATCTGCGTATTCGCGATAGAGCGTGTCCCGCTCCGCATAAAGTGCAGCAAAGCTTTGCTCCGGGCGGCGTGCAATGCCCCGCGTTTCATAATCGTGGATGCGTTGGCGCAGCGTCTGCAGGGGTGTTTCAAGATAGACAATGATGCCGTTCTGTTGCAGGTGTGATATGCCTGTCTTGCTATAGACAGCGCTGCCCCCGGTGGCGACCACCAGGTTGTGCCCGTCAATAGCCTGTAACGCTGAGGCCTCGCAGTCCCTCAGGTATAGATAGCCTTTCTCGTCCATCAGTTGTTGCAGTGTTTTGCCCTCGCGAATCTGCAATAAAATATCGGTGTCGACAAAGTTTTTGCCCAGTTTCTTGGCCAGAAGCAGACCGACCGTGCTTTTTCCGGCCCCGGGCATCCCGATCAAAACGATATTGCTTTTCATGGTGGTATTCCTTATCTAGGCAGCCTGGAACGGCCCGGTTTAAAGCGAGGCCTTGACGAAATCCATCAGCCGGGTGATCGCCTCACCGGATTCACTGCTCTGTTCAATCAGGCTGATGCCCACTTTGCCCAGTCTGGGCAGTTTTTCTGTGGGCTTCAGAACCCGGAGGTTCTCCGGCACTGTGCTTCTCGCCAATACAGTAACCCCCAGCCCCTCGTTGATAGCAGACTGGATGCCGGTTAAATCGGGAATCGTGTAAACCACCCGCCAGTCGCGATGATTTTCCCGAAGCCGCTCAATGCCGCGTTTGCGATAAATACAACCTTCCGGCGCCACAATTAACGGCAGTGGTATTTGTAGATGGGCATCGTGGTCGGCGCCGGTGACCCAGACCAGCTCGTCCTCCTTGACCAGGTTGTGGCCGGCCATCACCGGGTCGTCGTGCAGGGCGAGAATCAGGTCATAGCGGCGCCGCTCCGGTTCGGAGAGCAACTGCTTGCTGAGTGCGCAGGTGACCTCCAGCGTGACATTCGGGTAGGCCTGGGTAAAGCGTCCGACAATTTTTGGCAACAGTGTGGTGGCGAACTCACTGGGGATGCCGAAGTGAATCTTGCCACTCACAGAATGCTTGGTGAACTGGGCGACCGCCTCGTCGTTCAGTGTCAGTATCTGTCGCGCGTAGCGAAACATCAGTTGGCCGGCGCGGCTTAATTCCAGCTGGTGTCCGCTGCGGACTAGCAGGGTCTGCCCCAGTAGTTGCTCCAGCCGCTTAATCTGAAGGCTGACAGCGGGCTGGGAACGCCCGAGCCAGTCTGCCGCAGCAGTAAAGCCACCCAGTTCTGTAACGGTGACAAAGGTGCGGAGCAGGTCTGTTGGCAGGTTTTTCATCGCGCCTACATTAACAAATGAAATGAAACAATTTTAACTATTAATTTTACCAATTTTTTGTAGGCCGATAACATGGCTTTTTTAGAAACGCTCCATTCATCGGTGGAATCTATGACGACTGAACAAAGCCCAGACTTGAAAGCGACACCGCTTAAAACTCTGCACCAGGAAATGGGTGCCCGGATGGTACCCTTTGCCGGTTATGACATGCCGGTCCAGTACCCGGGGGGTATTATGGCCGAACATCTCCATACTCGCGCCCAAGCTGGCCTTTTTGATGTTTCCCATATGGGGCAGGTGGTGATCAGCGGTGTCGGTGTGGCCGCTGCGTTGGAGAAACTGGTGCCTGTAGATCTGGAGCAGCTGGCTATCAATCGGCAAACCTATGCACTATTTACCAATGAGCAGGGCGGTATTCTCGATGATCTGATGATTGCCCGCTGGGCAGAGGATCGCTTCTTTCTGGTGGTGAATGCCGCTTGTAAGGAGCAAGATCTCGCCTATCTGGAAGATGCTTTGTCCGGTTTCGAGATCGACTATCTGGAGGACCGTGCATTGTTGGCCCTGCAGGGACCGGCTGCCGCCGATGTGATGGCAAAGCTGGCCCCGGAGGTTTGTGAGCTGGTTTTTATGAGTGGTTGTCGGGCCAATCTCGCCGGGGCAGATTGCTTTGTTACCCGCTCCGGTTATACCGGAGAGGACGGCTTCGAAATTTCTGTCCCCGCAGATGCTGCGGATGCACTGGCCAGAACGTTGCTGTCGTTTGATCAGGTCCAGCCCATCGGACTGGGTGCCCGCGACTCGCTGCGCCTGGAGGCCGGACTGTGCCTGTACGGCCACGACCTGGACACCACCACCACGCCGGTTCAGGCGGGACTGCTGTGGAGTATCAGCAAGTCCCGTCGCGCGGATGGTCAAAAGGCGGGTGGATTCCCCGGTGCCGAGGTGATTTTTAACGAAATACAGCAGGGGGCCACCCGTCGCCGGGTTGGTCTGCAGATCGACGGCCGTGCCCCGGTGAGGGAGGGGGCTGTGCTAATTGATGAAGCGGGTCAGCAGGTCGGCGTGGTCACCAGTGGTGGCTTCGGGCCGACCCTGGAAGCGCCGCTGGCGATGGGATATGTCTCATCGGCTTTTGCGGCTGCAGGTACCCAATTGCGCGCACTGGTCCGCGATAAACCCCGCCCGGTCAGCGTGACAAAAATGCCGTTTGTTCCCCAGCGCTACTATCGTGGACAGTAACGCGAACCAGCGCAAACAATAGCGCCGAAGATAGGGGATCGTCCATCCGATGCGGCCATCCCGTCCCAATTGTTTATCAACGTTCGAACAGAGAAAGAATCCCATGAAGTCATTGGCAGAGCTTGCTAGCAATAATGAATTTATCCGTCGCCACATTGGCCCTTCCGGCGAAGATCAACAGGCCATGCTGAAAGCCCTCGGCTATACCGATATGGCCTCTTTTATAGCGGCTGTCATACCGGAAAAAATTCGCTCCACAGAGTCGCTGGCACTCGCTGACGCCTGCACGGAACAGCAAGCCCTGGCTGAGCTGCACGCCATCGCTGCCGAAAACCGGGTTTTTCGGTCATTTATTGGTCAGGGTTACTACGGTTGTTTCACCCCCAATGTGATTCTGCGCAATGTGCTGGAAAATCCAGCCTGGTACACGGCCTATACCCCCTACCAGCCGGAAATCTCACAGGGACGCCTGGAAGCCATGTTGAATTTCCAGACCCTGATTACGGATCTTACGGGTATGGATCTGGCGAGCGCTTCGTTGCTCGACGAAGGGACGGCCGCCGCTGAGGCGATGACCCTGTGTCAGCGCATGGCCAAGTCAAAAAGTCGGGTATTTTTTGTGGATCGTCAGTGCCTGCCACAGACGATTGAGGTGGTGCGCACGCGCGCAGAACCCCTGGATATTGATGTGGTGGTTGGCAATCCACAGGAGATTGCCAACCAGGAATGTTTTGGCATGCTGCTGCAATATCCCGGTGCTGATGGCAGTGTTGAGGATTTTTCCGGTGTGATTGAAACCGCTCACCAAAACAGGGCGCTAGTGGTGATGGCGGCAGATATCCTCAGCTTGATGCTGTTGCAAAGTCCGGCCCGGTTGGGTGCCGATGTGGCGATTGGTTCCACCCAGCGCTTCGGTGTGCCGCTCGGCTTTGGTGGTCCCCATGCCGCGTACATGGCAACCCGTGACACCTTCAAACGCTCTCTGCCGGGCCGTTTGGTTGGCGTGTCAGTGGACAGTCGTGGCAAACCGGCCTTTCGCCTGGCCCTGCAAACCCGCGAGCAGCATATTCGCCGTGAGAAAGCTACCAGTAATATATGTACTGCTCAGGTACTGTTGGCCGTGATGGCCAGCATGTATGCGGTTTACCACGGCCCGGAAGGTTTGCGGCGTATCGCGGAACGGGTTCATTGCCTGACGTCGATTCTGGCAGCCGGCCTGACCCGGTTGGGTTTCACCATTATCAATCACCACTTTTTTGACACGCTCACGATTGCCAGTGGGTCAGAGACCGCTGAGATTCATCGCAAAGCGCAGGCACGGGGAATCAACCTGCGGGTGATCGATCAGCAACACCTGGGTATCTCTCTGGACGAGACCACCAAGGCGACCGACGTGGAGACCCTCTGGCAGTTGTTTGATGCCCACAGTGAGCTAACGGTGGTTGATCTGGAGTCGACTGCAGACAGCGGCTTGCCGGAGGGGTTGCTGCGAACGGAGCCGGTTCTGACCCACCCGGTTTTCAATCGCTACCACTCGGAAACGGAAATGCTCCGTTATCTGCGCAAGCTGGCCGACAAGGATATTGCGCTCGACCGGGCGATGATTCCATTGGGCTCCTGTACCATGAAGTTGAATGCTACCGCCGAGATGATTCCGGTCAGCTGGCCGGAGTTTGCCGGGATCCACCCCTTCGCACCGGCGGATCAGACTGCTGGCTATCGTAAAATGATTGGCGAAGTGGAGGCCATGCTCTGTGCTGCCACCGGCTATGATGCCGTGTCACTTCAGCCCAATGCCGGTTCGCAGGGTGAGTACGCCGGGTTACTGGCGATTCGCGCTTATCACCGTAGCCGGGGCGACGATCATCGCAATATCTGTCTGATTCCAAGCTCCGCCCACGGTACCAATCCGGCCTCTGCCCAGATGTGTGGTATGCGCGTGGTCGTGGTGGGTTGTGACGAGCGGGGCAATGTGGATCTGGACGAGTTGCGGGACAAGGCCGCCCAATACAGCGATCAGCTGGCGGCTATTATGGTGACGTACCCCTCGACCCACGGGGTGTTCGAGGAGGGGATCACCGATATCTGCGGGATTGTTCACCAGCATGGTGGGCAGGTCTATATCGACGGCGCCAATCTCAATGCCATGGTCGGGCTGTGCCAGCCCGGTCAGTTCGGGGGGGATGTGTCACACCTGAATTTGCATAAAACGTTCTGCATTCCCCACGGTGGTGGTGGACCCGGTGTGGGCCCGGTGGCGGTCAAGCAACACCTCGCAGCATTTCTGCCGGGCCATGATGCTTTTGAGCACCGTCCGGAAGTGGGTGCTGTATCCTCTGCGCCCTGGGGGAGTGCCAGTATCCTGCCGATTACCTGGATGTATATCAAAATGATGGGCGCCGCGGGTTTGAAACAGGCCACGGAGGTGGCGATCCTCAATGCCAACTATGTGGCCGGGCGCCTGCAAGACGGTTACCCGATCCTCTATACCGGCGGTAATGGTAGGGTAGCTCACGAATGCATTATCGATTTAAGGGGTATCAAGGAAACATCCGGGATTACCGTTGATGATGTCGCCAAGCGATTGATTGACTACGGCTTTCATGCCCCGACCATGTCCTTCCCGGTGCCGGGTACCCTGATGATTGAGCCAACGGAGAGTGAATCCAGGGAAGAGCTTGACCGGCTCTGTGATGCCCTGTTGCAGATTCGTGAGGAGATCGCCGCAGTGGAGCGCGGCGAATACCCTGTGGATGACAACCCGTTGTGCGGTGCGCCTCATACCGCGGATGAGCTGGTTGTCGAACGGTGGGTCAAAAGTTACTCTCGTGAACAGGCGGCCTATCCGCTGGCTGTGCTCAGGGAAAGTAAATACTGGTCGCCGGTAGGCAGAATTGATAATGTCTACGGGGACCGGAATCTGGTTTGTGCCTGCCTACCCGTATCGGAGTACATTTAATTGCAAAAAAACAGCTCGCAGAAAAAGAAAAAAGCGATGCCAAAGAGCGCCGGGTGGGTACTGTTCACTCTGGTGATGATGCCCTGTTTTGCCAGTGCCATCGACTTGAAGTTGTCGATAGTTGCGCAGGATGCCTTGGCGGTGGAAGATGCGGTTGTGGAATTGTTGCCTCTGAATGCTGATGCGCCAGTATCCAGTGGCGATCAGAAGGAGATGAGTCAACAGGATCGCACGTTTATTCCTTTTGTGCTGACGGTGCCTAAGGGGGCGCGCGTGAATTTTCCCAACCTTGATCGCACCCGCCACCATGTCTATTCGTTTTCTGAACCGAAACCCTTTGAGTTGAAGCTGTATGTGGGAACACCCCAGGAGCCGGTATTGTTCGACAAGCCGGGAATAGTCGCGCTGGGCTGTAATATTCACGATTACATGCAGGCTTTTATTTACGTTTCCGACAGTCCCCATGCCAGGGTAACGGGCTCGGAAGGTCAAGCCTCGTTCACGGGTCTGCCTGCGGGCAACTACCGCCTCAGGATCTGGCATCCCTGGCAAAACGGTGAATTACTCGAAACGGCGTTGACACTGCCTGCAGAAAACCGTGTTCTCAAGTATCAGGTAGATATTGATCGCCAGCAAAAACCCTCGGCACCTCCGGCCGGTTTTGGCGGACTCTAGACAAAGGTTGGCAAGCAAATGCCCAACAGTTACCGAATCCGGCTGGTCGTAGCATTTGTAGTGGTGCTGATGCTGGTACAGCTGGCCACCGCGGTGTTTGTATTGGATGCCGCTCACCGGCAGCAAATGTTGCAGCAGCAGCGAACGCTGGATGTCGGTATCAATGTCTTTCGCGAGGTGCTCGCCAATCGTTCTCTGCAACTGAACAACTCCCTGTCAGTGCTCAGCGCCGATTTTGGTTTCAAGCGTGCGATTGCCACGGGTGAGAGCGACACCATTTTGTCCGTACTGGAGAATCATGGCAGTCGTATCGGTGCCGATGCGGCGATACTGCTGTCTCCCGACGGCAAGCTGATCAGTTCCAGTATTGCCGGTTTGGACAAAGCCGATATCGACGCTCTGTCGGAATTGACTGACAGCATGAATGATGGCGGTGCGGCCAGAATTCTCAGCTTTGACAACGCCAGTTATCAATTTGTGATGCAGCCTGTTAAAGCACCAACCCTGATCGCATGGGTCGGCATGGGCTTTGTGATGGATAGACAGGTGGCGCAGCAGGCCAAGGCCATTACCGGTGTCGAAGTCAGCTTTATTAACAAGGACAGTGATGGCCGGTTTGCGATCCAGTCCACCCTGGATGCAAGTTCCCAATCCGCTCTTCTCTCGCAGTTAAACAGACTACCTGAGCTATCGCGGGAAGCGGCTGAAGGTTTTCCGGCCCATTATCTGTCTTATGCGCTGGAACTGGATGACAAGTCTGCCGACCAGTGGGTGGTATTGCATCTTTCAAACCTGAAGTGGGAGCAAAATTACGAACATTTGCGCAACAGCATGCTGTCGATTTTCGCCGGCACGCTGGCGTTGTCGTTGCTGGTGGCGGCCTGGTTGTCCGGCAGTCTCACCCGCCCGGTCCATACCCTTGTGGAATTTGCCCGCTTGATTGGCCAGGGTCAAAATCCCCCGCCAATTAAAGGTGCTCCTGCGGAGCTCGCCGTATTGGCAGATACCCTGACAGTGATGCGCGATAACATCGAGGCCCGCGAGCGGGACCTCATCTATCAATCCACCCATGACAGCCTGACCGGGCTTGCCAACCGCTTTGCCGCCAAGCGCACACTCCAGGATGCCGGTGACAGTCTGTCGGGCACGTTGGTGCTGTTGGATCTCAAACACTTCCGACATATCAATGACATGATCGGTTTTGCCAATGCAGACTCCCTGCTGGTGATGTTTGCGCGGCGACTGGAGGCAATAACACCGGCCCCGGATTTCCTGGCGAGACTGGATGGCGACGCCTTCCTGCTACTGTATAACAATGGCATAACTGAAACGGTACTCTCCGACGCCATTGATCAACTGGAGGCACCCTTCAGTATTCAGGATTCCAATATTTCGATAAAAATCCGTGCCGGTATGTTATCCCTGACGGAACATGGAGGTAAGGTTGGTGTTCTGTTGCGGCGCATTGAAATTGCCCTGATGCAGGCCTGTTTGAGCGATACCCGAATTGTCGCCTATCGCTCCGGAGAGGATGAAAAATACCAGCGTGAACTGACTATTATCAATCAGCTGGAGCGCGGGCTGGAGCAGGGGCAGTTTCATCTGGTTTTTCAGCCGAAAGTCGATATTCAGAACAACTTCTGTAGCGGCGCGGAAGCACTCATTCGTTGGGATCACCCCGAGCTTGGCCCGATTCGCCCCGATGAGTTTATTATGCTGGCAGAACATACGGGCAATATTGATCTGATCAGCCAATGGGTCCTGCGCCAGGCTATGAACCAACTGGTGCTCTGGCAGGACGAAGGATTGGTAGGATTAAAGCTGGCGGTGAACCTGTCTGCTCATGATCTGGTCAATGAGTCCCTGCCGGGCCAGATTGCCGAGATGCTGGAGACGAGGGGGTTGGCTCCCGATCTGCTGGCTATTGAGGTCACCGAGGGTGCTGTGATGAGAGATCCGATGACCGCGGTGAGTGTGCTACAGAAATTCCGGGATCTCGGTTTATCCATTGCCATCGATGACTTTGGTACCGGGCATTCTTCTCTGGCCTATCTGAAAATGTTGCCGGTGAATGAAGTCAAAATAGACCGCAGTTTTATCAAGGACATGCTGACCAACACCCATGATGCGATGATTGTTGAAACCAGCATCGCCCTGACCCACAGTCTGGGCTTCAGCGTGACAGCGGAAGGTGTTGAGGAGCGGCAGACGATTGATGTTCTTCGGCAGCAGGGGTGTGATTTGGTGCAGGGTTATGTGTACTCTAGGCCCTTGGCAGCCAGAGATTTTTACCACTGGTATGTGGAATTCAATCAACAGGGTGGCGTGTCGCCGCTAACTTGAAATAATGATAAAAAGCAGCGTTGACCCCTTCATTCGAACCGTTTTCCTTCCCTTATTCCTGACCATGGTCTGTGGTTTTGCTCATGCAGACAGCCGCATAGTGGCAACCGGAGGCGCATCAAACATTGAAGGCAGTGCCGGCGGTGGCGTCGTGCCATGGGCGGTTATCAATGGCTATGGCAGCAGTGATGAATGGGCGGTTACCGGGATGGCCACCGGTGTGTTTGTGGATGATTTTACGCTCAAGGTGATCGGCGCATCCGTGAGTTATGACAATCGGGTGGAGCTGTCCTTTGCCCGCCAGCGCCTCAAGCTGGACAGCCTCGGCGGGGATCTTCAGCAGGATATTATCGGCCTTAAATACAAGGTTGCCGGCGAGTTGCTTTACACCACCATGCCTCAGATCAGCGTGGGGGTTCAGTACAAGGATGTCGATGACTTCTCATTGCCCTCTGCGGTAGGTGCCAGAGACGACAGCGGTGTTGATTACTACGTCGCCGCTACCAAGGTTTTTTTTGATGCACTCTGGGGGCGCAACGTGCTGGTCAACGGCACAGTGCGTGCCACCAAGGCCAATCAGGGTGGGTTGCTGGGGTTCGGTAGCGAGCGCAACAATCGATACCGCTATATGAAGGAAGCCTCCGTCGCGGTGCTGTTAACCGATAATCTGGCCGTGGGCATGGATTATAGAGAAAAACCCGATGAGCTCGATTTTGCTGGTGAAGACGATTGGCAGGATTTTTTTATCGGCTGGTTTGTTAATAAAAACCTCTCTGTGGTGCTGGCCTATGCCGATCTTGGCAGCATTGCGGGATTTGACGATCAAAAGGGCTGGTATCTGTCCATTGAGGGAGCCCTATGACCTGCGTTTTGAAAAGACGGGTGTGGCCGCTTGTTTCAGCCATCCTTTTATTATCGCTGCTCAGTGCCTGTGCCAGTCAGCCCGCTACCGTTTATGAGGGACTGGGGGGTGAGCCCGGCCTGGCAGCCGTCGTGGATAACCTGCTGGAGCGGATGGCAAAGGACGAACAAATTGTCAGGCACTTCCAGGATACCGATATCGCATTGTTCCGTGAGGGGTTGACCGAGCACCTCTGTGATGTGGCCGACGGCCCCTGCGAGTACGGTGGAGAAGACATGAAGGCTACCCACAGGGGGCTGAATATCACACAGGCTGATTTTGATCGTTTGGTGCAATTGTTGATTTACGCGATGCAGGAAGAGGGTATACCCATTGCGGTTCGTAATGATTTGCTCAAGCGGTTGGCGCCGATGTACGGGGATGTGGTTTACCAGTGACCTCTGAAGGCTCCGGATATGCCGGGGTTTTTCGACCTCTGCTGTATTTTCGGGCAGTAAAAGGAGGTTGCTCTCGTCAATCAGATGGCACATGCTGTGAGAGGAGTCCTGGGCGGGGCCTAAAGCCGAACTCCAGGCTTTGTTGGACAGGTTGCGAAGGCTGGTGAGGGTGGCCCCGAATCAAACAAACAGGTTGCCCGGGAGGACAGCTGTCTATGCAAAAGGTTTACCCCGGGAAATAACGACCCATGCGTCGATTCAGAATTACCCACAACACCTACTATAACTTTTCCGGGTCGGTGATCCTTGGTACACACTACTTGCGATTGCGGCCCAGAGAAGGGCACACACTGCATATCGAATCCTCCACGCTGACGATTACCCCTCAGCCCACCCTGCGCTGGCGACACGATGTCGAGGGAAATTCGGTGGCGATAGCCAGTTTCAGCCACCCGGCCAGTCAACTGTCGATTCTCAGTGACATCATTATTCAACAATACAATGAGGATCCGCTGGATTTTGTGGTGGAGCAGCAGGCGGTGGATTACCCGTTTTTGTACGAAGAGGATGACCGGGTATTATTGCAGCCGTATATGACTGACCCGCCCCTCGAGTCAGACAAGTGGCTGGCTGACTGGATTGGCGCCATCTGGCAACCGGGAGAAGCCATTCAAACCTATACCCTGATGCAGCGAATTTGCTCTCATATTTATCAGACCTTCGCATACCGGATACGGGAGGAGCCGGGGGTGCAATCCGCCGAGCAAACCATTGCCCTTAAAGCCGGTTCCTGCCGTGATTTTGCGCAACTGTTCATGACAGCGGCCCGCTATCTTGGGCTCGCAGCCCGTTTTGTCAGTGGTTACCTGCATGCCCCCCCGACCATCGATAATTTCGGCGCCACTCACGCTTGGGCGGAAATCTACGTGCCGGGCGCTGGTTGGGTAGGGTTTGATCCGACCATTGGTCAACTGGTCGGTGCCGATCACATCGCAGTTGCTGTGGCCCGGCTGCCAGAATCTGTACCACCTGTTTCCGGTACATTCTCCGGGGTGGCGTCTTCAGTGCTGGACGTGGGTGTCTGGATCAACGAGTGCCATGACTGAGTCGGTGGCTATATATCAGGTGGTTAGGAAGTGATGAAAATACTCCGCAGATTCACTGGTTTTCTGATTCTTCCCTTTATGCTGGCGGGGTGCCTCGGCACGCCCGACGGCGTGGAACCGGTCAGCAATTTTGACGCCGATGCGTATCTCGGCACCTGGTACGAAATTGCACGGTTGGACCACTCGTTTGAGCGAGGCTTAAGCCGGGTGACCGCAGAATACAGTTGGCGTGAGGATGGTGGTATACGCGTCATCAACCAGGGTTTTTCCGAGCAGAAGGCGGAGTGGAAATCTGCCGAAGGGCGTGCCTATTTTGTCGGGGATGACCATACCGGTCACCTTAAAGTCTCATTTTTTGGGCCATTTTTCAGTACCTACGCAGTGTTTGGTCTCGATCACGAACAGTATCAGTACGCTTTTGTATCGGGTTTCAACCATTCCTATTTATGGTTGCTGGCCCGCACGCCTACGGTGGATGAAAAGCTGATTCAGCGGTTTGAAGCACGAGCTGGAGAACTGGGTTTTGATACTGACCAGTTGATATATGTGTCCCAGCAACCCATGCCGGCATCGCGGTGAGTGGGCTGTTTCTCTGTCCAGATTGACAGGGTTACAGGCCAAAAGAGCAAGCCAAAAAGACTGTTACGAAGAACCAACTCGAATCCGATATCAGCCGGTTTTTCAGGCCCGAGTCGGCGGGCGGTATTGTTGCTGGTCTGCAGTTGTTTACCGGTACTGGCGCTATTGAATTGCTACAACGTCGAGTCCAAAAGCCTCTATGTCGCAGTGGGTACGATTATGTGGCTTGCCATGCTGAAATCCGCTGTCCACGCCCCCTTGGCGGGGTGTGATCATGGCCATGTTCCTTCTCCTCCGCACCGACAATCCGGGTGTTTTCCGCTTAAAATAATGGAGCATGACCTGCAGGCGCTGGTGGCTTTCTTTGTATTGCCGGTATTTGCGTTTGCCAACGCCGGTATCAGTTTTTCCGGTCTCGGTGCGGCGCAGGTTTTCCACCCGGTTCCGATGGGCATTGCGCTGGGGCGGTCTTTACGGCGTTGCGGCACTCTGTGGCATTGGTTTTAGCATGAGTCTGTTTATCAGTTCTCTGGCTTTCGAGGGCACCGATATCAAACTGATTTTTGATGAGCGTCTGGGCATCCTTGCCGGGTCGATCATGTCCGGTATCATTGGCTATCTAGTGTTGCGACGCTGTCTCGGTCGTGGCGGCGCAGCGTCCTCCCCAGCCAATACTTCAAGTCGATAAACGCCGGTTTCTGGCGCCAGTTTTTCCGCCAGTTTTGGCAGCAATGGTTGCATCTTGTCGAACAGTGTCCAGGGTGGGTTGATAACAATCATGCCTGCCGATGTCATGCCCCGCTCTGTGGTATCGGATTGCAGGCCCAGCTCAAAAAGTTGCATTCGCTTGATTCCGGCGCCGATCAGCTGGCGCTCCAGGCGGTTGATGCGATCCCGGTCTACCACCGGGTACCAGAGCGCATAAATGCCAGTGGCGAATTTATGGTAGGCCCTGATCAGCTGTTCCGTAACCCGTTGATAATCCGATTTGATTTCGTAGGAGGGATCAATCAACACCAGTCCGCGCTTCGAGGGGGGCGGTAGCCGCCCCATCATTCCCTGTAGTCCGTCCTCTCCAAAAGTCCGCATTTGCGTGTCCCCGGCCATCAGTTTATGCAGTGCCGCATAGTCTGTCGGATGAATTTCGAATAACCAGCCCCGGTCCCGATGGCGCAGGTAGTGTTTTGCAATAGCGGGTGAACCGGGGTAGCGGGACAACTTTTGTACTTTGCCGGTCGTCTTTCTGTCCGGGTAGAGCAGAGAGAAATATTGTTGTAGCTCAGGAAAATCATCAGCGTTCAGGCGGCCTATCCCTGCAGTATATTCAGATGTTTTATTGGCCTGTTCGGAATTGAGTTTATGCCAGCCAGCTCCGGCATGACTGTCGATATAGTCAAAAGGTTTTTCCTTGAGAGTCAGATAGTCGAGCAGCTCAACCAGGATGATGTGTTTCAGCACATCGGCAAAATTGCCGGCATGATAGCCGTGTCGGTAGCTCAACATGGTTTTTCCGGGAGTGAATTACAAGTGTGGGTCGGCCAATAGGCCGTCGGCTGGCAGTCCAGCTGGCCTGTTGGGTCAGTTCCCGGTTTCTTCTGCCAGAAAGTCCATCACGATTTTGTTAAAGGTGGCGGGTTTTTCGGCGTGCAACCAGTGGCCGCTATTATCCACCACCTTGAGCTGGGCGTGGGGAAATAATCGCAGGATTTCAGTCCTGTGTTTTTCCTGAATGTACGCGGAATCGGCTGCCTTGATGAACAGTACGGGTCCCGTGAAGGGTGTTCCGGTGGGAGCCAGGGTCAGGGTGTCGTGATAGTTGGCGAGAATGCCACTCAGGTATAGCAATAGGTCAAAATGCCCATCGTCAGCCCGACGCAGATTTTTTAGCAGAAAAGCGCGAACACCCGGTTCTCTGACGTGCCGGGCCAATAGCTGATCGGCCAGCTGGCGACTGGCTGGTCTGGCTTCGGCCAGCGCGCTGAGCCCGGACAGTACACCGCCGTGGCGGTCGGGTTGGTAGGTTACCGGTGCAATGTCTGCAGCTATCAGGCTGGCAACGCGGTCCGGCTGGTTCAGTGCCACTTGCATGGCCACTTTGCCGCCCATTGAGTGACCCAGCAAATGCGCTTTGGGAAGCGCCAGATCGTCCAGCAGTTCCACAATATCTGCTGCCATGACGGGATAATCCATGGTCATGCTGTGGGGTGACTCGCCGTGGTTACGCATATCGACGGCAATCACCTGATAACGATCCGCCAAAGCCCTGCCGACCCCCCCGAGGTTGCTCAGCGAACCGAACATCCCATGCATCAGTACTACCGGTTGCCCGCTGCCCTGACTGACATAGTTCAGTTTCATGGGCCGGGACTCCCGGTCATGCGCATCGGTCTGCAGGTGGCTGCTGAGCCATATGGCGAGCCCGCATCAAGCATCGATACCACCCAGACAGAGGTACTTCAGTTCAAGGTAGTCATCGAGGCCGTAGCGGGAGCCCTCCCGTCCCTGGCCGGAGTATTTGATGCCGCCAAAAGGTGCCATTTCGTTTGAGACAAGACCTTCGTTAACCCCCACAATGCCGTATTCCAGCTGTTCTGCCACTCGCCAGATACGGCTAAGATCCCGGGAGTAGTAATAGGCGGCAAGACCAAATTCTGTATCATTGGCCAACTGAATCGCCTCAGCTTCGGTCTCGAACCTGAACAGTGGTGCGACCGGTCCGAAAATTTCTTCCGCGAACACGCGCATATCAGTCGTGGCATTGCTCAATACCGTGGGTTGAATGAAACTTCCGGTTCCCCGGCCACCGCCGGTCAGTACTTTGGCCCCTTTATGCGTGGCATCCTCGATCAGATCATATACGTCATCAGCGGCCTGGCTGCTGATCAGCGGGCCGATATCGACACCGTCTTTTGTGCCGCAGCCCATGTTCAGCTGAGTCACCGCACGGGTAAATTTTTCTGCAAAACGATCGTAAATGCCTGCCTGAACCAGCAACCGGTTGGCACAGATACAGGTTTGTCCGGCATTGCGATACTTGGCGGCCAGGGCACCGGCCACGGCCGCATCCAGGTCGGCATCGTCAAACACAATGAACGGGGCGTTGCCGCCCAGTTCCATGGAAGTGCGTTTGACAGTATCGGTACAGGCGGCCATTAACTGTTTGCCCACCGCCGTAGACCCGGTGAAGGTGAGTTTTCGAACCAGTGGGTTGCGGGTCAGTTCTGCGCCGATAGTTTTACTATCGCCTGCAGCGATATTGATCAGTCCTGCCGGAGCCCCGGCCCGTTCGGCCAGTGCCACCAGTGCCAGTGCCGACAGCGGGGTGGCACTGGCGGGTTTGCATACCACGGCACAGCCAGCCGCTATGGCCGGCGCAATTTTGCGGGCCAGCATGGCACAGGGGAAGTTCCACGGGGTAATACAGGCCACCACGCCGACAGGCTGCTTTAATACCATTAGCCGCTTGTCGCTGGCGGGTGCCGGAATCAGATCGCCGTAGAGGCGTTTCGCCTCTTCAGCAAACCACTCGAGATAGCTGGCGCCATAGAGAATTTCGCCGCGTGCCTCGGCGAGGGGTTTGCCCTGCTCGGCGGTAAGAATTCTGGCCAGATCCTCCTGGTGCTCAATGATCAGGTTGTACCAGTCGCGCAACAGGGTCGCACGCTGTTTGGCTGTCGCCGCAGCCCAACCCGGCTGGGCGCGGTTGGCGGCCTCGATCATCCGGCGGGTTTCCTCGGTGCCGCAGCTGGCCACCTCGGCCAGTGGGGAATCGTCGACGGGATTGGTCACAGTCAGGGTCTTGCCGTTGTCAGCGGACACCCAGTGCCCGTCGATATAGGCCTGGTATTTCAGCAGCGAAGCATCATTGAGTTGTAGTGTCATAGACGAAACCTGTTTGGATCAGCGGTGCCGGTGTGGTCTGAGTTGTAGTGCGCAGGGTGAATCGCTATGCTTTTTCCGGCAAATCATTGGACAGTGTAGACGTTTGCTCAGAGTACTGTGTAACGCCAGTGCTCGTAAAGAGAGAGGGCGGTACACTGTCACGGGTCAGCTGGTTTATTTGATCAGCGTTGAAGTGGAAGTACGGCGATGAAAAAGTTGGCGGGAAAAGTGGCGCTGGTGACCGGTGCCGGTCGCGGCATAGGTCGTGAAATAGCATTGAAGTTGGCCAGTGAAGGTGCTCGACTGGTGATCAATGATCTGGATGCCGAACCGCTTGAAAAGTTGGTCAGTGACATTCAGGGGGTGGGCTCCGAAGCGGTGGTCTGTGCCGGCAGTGTCACGGCAGAAGATTTTGGTGTGCGGTTTGTGAAAACAGCGGTGGATGCGTTTGATGACCTGGACATCATTATCAACAATGCCGGGTACACTTGGGATAATGTGATTCAGAAAATTGACGACGAGCAGTGGTATGCCATGCTGGATGTGCATATGACGGCTCCCTACCGTATCCTCAAGGCAGCCCAGCCCTTCATCAAAGCCTACCATACGCTGGAAGTGGAGGGGGGCGAGCAGGTCCATCGCAAGATTGTCAATGTGTCTTCGATATCCGGGCTGGGGGGCAATGCCGGGCAGCTGGCCTACTCGGCGGCCAAGGCGGGCGTGGTCGGTATGACCAAAACCCTGTGCAAGGAGTGGGGGCGCTACAATGTGAATGTCAATGCAGTGGCCTTCGGGTTTATCGAGACCCGACTCACCAGTCCCGCCAGCGAGAACTCGACCATTAACATAGCGGGTAAAGACATTCGGGTTGGCGTCAGTGAGCAGATGACATCGCTGCTCAAGACTCTGGTTCCATTGGGTCGCACCGGTACTGCAAAAGAGGCCGCCGATGCGGTATACCTGCTCTGCATTCCGGAATCCAATTACATCAGTGGTCAAACACTGGTGGTGGGTGGCGGGCTGGAAATTTAATCCGGTGGGCCACCCCGGTGGTATTTACAGTAATTTCTCGGGCTCAGGCCGGTCCACTGCTTGAAGGCGCGCGTGAAAGAGCGCGGCTCTTCAAAACCGACCAGCTCCGACACCTCGTCCACAGACAATTGCTTATTCACCAGTTTGTCGATCGCCATTTCCCGGCGAATATTGTCCTTGATTTTCTGATAACTGGTGCCCTCCTGCAGCAGCCTTCGATAGAGGGTGAGCGGGCTTATGCGCAGCTGTTCGGCCAGGGCTTCCGCTTTCGGAAAAGTGGGGCGCCCGTGACTGTTTTTGAGGAAAATCCGTTCTATCTGTGCCTCGAGACTGTTGTCTTCGCCCGGAATCGTCATGATATCGGCGGGGTGAACAGCAAGAAACGCATCCAGTTCGCGGCTGGTTCGAACCAGGGGCTTGTCCAGATATTGCGCATCGAAATAAAGGCTGTTGCTGGACTGCTCAAACAATAGCGGACCCGGAAACATCACACGCAGCTCGTTTTTGTGATCAGGTGCGGGGTGAATGAAATGCGTTGCCCTGAGACGGATGGCCTCGCCGATAAACCAGCTCGGAAAACGGTGCCAGATCACCATCTGGAACTCGGTGATGAAATGCCCGACATCCAACTCTGGCTGTTGCAGGGCGACACTGAAACGTGCTGAGCTGTCCTGAATGTCCAGTGTCATGACCATCGCGTCGGTGATCAGATTATAGAATGCGACCACTTTTTCCAGCAGTTCCCCCAGAGTGCGGCAGTGCCTGACCAGATCGCAGGCGGTGGCAAAAATGCCATATTTGCAAGCCTGTGAGGTGAAGCCCATGAACTCGTCGTCAAGTGCCTGCTGCACCAGTCGAAACAGGCGGGCCACCTGGTCGGTGTGTACCCGGTCTCTTGAATTTTGCACACTGGCAGGGTTAATCCCGGCCCTTGCCAGCAATACCTGCTCATTTTGCTGGCGTTCAAGAATGCCGTGCAGGCAGGTCACAACATGGTGGTGCGAGATGGTGGCGATAAGAGCGGCCTGCTATGAAATGTGAGTTTGCGTATTATTGTAGCTATGAAATGGTTTCAAAGCACAATTATCTGAAATAATCAGTGAGTTTTGGCGAATAAATTTGCCCTTGTTTCAACTGGGTTGCTCCGCCATAGTGCGCTCACATTGGAAATCCCGTTATTGCCTGCAGCTGATGGTGACCCCAAGGGTAACGCCAACGCTATATACCCGCTATATTGAAAGAACAGATAACAGCAGAGCGCACTTTGCGCGGGATTGAGTTGATTAGAGGTAGTGTTCGATGACCGATAGCGCCAAACCTTCATACCGTGAATGGGCTGCCCTTGCGGCCAAGGAGACCAAGGGTAAAACACCCGAGGATCTTGTCTGGAATACCCCGGAAGGTATTGCGGTAAAACCGCTCTACACTGCCGAGGACCTGGCGGGTCTGGCGCATTTGGACAACCTGCCCGGGTTCTCACCGTTCAAACGGGGTCCCAAGGCTACCATGTATGCAGGACGTCCATGGACCGTCCGGCAGTACGCCGGGTTCTCCACCGCCGAGGCGTCCAATGCCTTTTATCGTCGAAATCTGGCGGCCGGACAACAGGGCCTCTCGGTGGCGTTCGATTTGCCCACTCACCGCGGTTACGATTCGGACCATGAGCGAGTCGTGGGGGATGTGGGCAAGGCCGGGGTCGCCATTGATTCGGTTGAGGATATGAAAGTACTGTTCGACAGCATTCCCCTCGATCAGGTTTCGGTGTCCATGACCATGAACGGTGCCGTGTTGCCAGTCATGGCCAATTACATTGTCGCTGCCGAAGAGCAGGGTGTGACCCCGGACAAGCTGGCGGGAACCCTACAAAATGACATTCTCAAGGAATTCATGGTACGCAATACCTATATCTATCCACCGGCGCCCTCGATGCGGATTGTCTCCGATATTATTGGCTATACCGCCCAGCACATGCCCAGATTCAACTCCATTTCCATTTCCGGTTATCACATGCAGGAAGCTGGAGCCACCAATGTGCAGGAGCTGGCCTATACCATCGCCGATGGTATCGAGTACGTGCGCACTGCAATTGCCAGCGGTCTGGACGTGGATAAATTTGCACCACGCCTGTCGTTCTTCTTTGCCATCGGTATGAATTTCTTTATGGAAATTGCCAAGCTGCGGGCTGCGCGGATTCTCTGGGCCACCCTGATGAAGGAGAAGTTCGACCCACGGGACAACAAATCGCTGATGCTGCGCACCCACTGCCAGACGTCCGGTGTCAGCCTGACCAGCAAGGACCCTTATAACAATGTTATGCGGACCACGATCGAAGCCATGTCCGCCGTACTGGGCGGCACCCAATCCCTGCACACCAACGCACTGGATGAGGCATTGGCCCTGCCAACCGAGTTCTCAGCTCGAATTGCCCGCAATACGCAATTGGTGATTCAGGAGGAAACCGGTATCACTAACGTGGTGGACCCGCTGGCCGGTTCTTACTATGTGGAGAGCCTCACTGACCAGCTCGTCAAGGAAGCCCGCATCCTGATTGAAGAAGTGGAGGAAATGGGTGGTATGACCAAGGCGGTGGAGTCCGGTATGCCGAAACTCCGCATTGAGCAGGCGGCAGCAGAACGGCAGGCCAGAATTGACCGCGGGGAAGAGGTCATTGTCGGTGTCAATAAGTACCAGCAGGCTGAGGAATCCCCGGTGGATATCCTCAATATTGATAACAGTGCCGTACGCGAATCACAGGTAGAGAGATTGCAGGCTCTGCGCGACAACCGCGACAACAATGCCTGCCAGCAGGCGCTGGATGCACTCACCGCAGCGGCGGAATCGGGGGAGGGCAACCTGCTGGAACTGGCCGTAGATGCCGCTCGGGCCCGCGCCACCGTGGGAGAAATCTCATTTGCACTGGAAAAAATCTGGGGTCGTCACAAGGCGATAACCCGTACCATCAGTGGAGTTTACGGTTCAGCTTATGAAGGTGATGAGGCCTTTGCTGCCATTCAGGCGAGCGTCTCGGCCTTTGCCGAACGGGCCGGTCGCCGTCCCAGGATGCTGGTGGCAAAAATGGGGCAGGATGGTCACGATCGTGGTGCCAAGGTGATTGCCACGGCTTTCGCTGATATCGGTTTTGATGTGGATATCAGCCCGATGTTTCAAACCCCTGAAGAGGCGGCCCGCATGGCGATCGAAAATGACGTCCATGTGGTGGGTGTGTCTTCCCAGGCCGCTGGTCATAAAACGCTGGTGCCCCAGTTGATTGCCGCACTGCGCAAAGAGGGTGGCAGCGATATTAAGGTGGTTTGTGGTGGCGTTATTCCGTCTCAGGATTACCAGGAGCTCTTTGATGCGGGAGTGGCCGCTATTTATGGGCCGGGTACCAATATCCCCCAGGCGGCTGCCGAGGTGATTGCGCTGCTGAGTGAACAATAAGCTCCGCTTTTTGAAAGGGGCACCGGCAGGCCAGTCATCTGGCGGGCGTGTACATTATTAGAACAACAGAAAGGCGTGTTGCCGGATTGTGATTCGGTAGCCAGGATTGGGAGAACCCTATGTACGAAATTATGGAACAGTTGGAAGCCATGCGTGAAAAAGCCCGCATGGGCGGTGGGCAGAAGCGTATCGATGCCCAGCATAGCAAAGGCAAACTGACCGCTCGTGAGCGTATTGACTTGCTGCTGGATCCCGGCTCCTTTGAGGAGTGGGACATGTTTGTCGAGCACCGCTGTACCGATTTCGGCATGGAGCAGGAGCATATTCCCGGCGACGGTGTGGTCATTGGCTACGGTACCGTCAACGGTCGTCTGGTGTTTGTGTTTAGCCAAGACTTCACGGTTTTTGGTGGTTCCCTGTCGGAAACCCATGCAGAAAAAATCTGTAAGCTGATGGACCACGCCATGAAAGTGGGCGCGCCGGTTATAGGGTTGAATGATTCCGGTGGTGCACGTATTCAGGAGGGCGTAGCCTCCCTGGGTGGCTATGCCGACGTGTTTCAACGCAATGTCATGGCGTCCGGTGTCATTCCACAAATTTCCATGATCATGGGCCCCTGTGCGGGTGGGGCGGTGTATTCCCCCGCCATCACAGACTTTATTTTCATGGTCAAAGACAGCTCCTATATGTTTGTGACCGGTCCCGAGGTAGTGAAAACCGTGACCCATGAGACGGTCACCGCGGAGCAGCTCGGAGGGGCAGTCACCCATTCGTCCAAATCCGGCGTGGCGGACCTGGCGTTTGAAAATGATGTGGAGGCCCTGGTCAAGTTGCGCCGTTTTATCACATTCCTGCCGGCCAATAACCAGGAGAAACCACCTGTCTGGCCAACGGAAGACCCGGCAGATCGAGCCGAAGCATCTCTGGATACGCTGATTCCCGATGACCCGAATCAGCCCTACGACATGAAAGAGCTGATTGTAAAAGTAGCGGACGAGGGTGACTTTTTTGAATTGCAGCCAGACTATGCAGCCAACCTGGTGATTGGTTTTATCCGCATCGAAGGGTCTACCGTGGGTGTGGTTGCCAACCAGCCGATGGTGCTGGCCGGTTGTCTGGATATTGATGCATCGAAAAAGGGAGCCCGCTTTATCCGTTTCTGTGATGCCTTCAATATCCCGGTGCTGACATTTGTCGATGTGCCCGGCTTCATGCCTGGCACGACACAGGAGTATGGCGGCATCATCAAGCACGGTGCCAAGTTGTTATACGCCTATGCGGAATGTACTGTCCCCAAAGTGACCGTGATTACCCGCAAGGCCTATGGTGGTGCCTACGATGTGATGTCGTCGAAACACCTGCGCGGTGATGTCAACCTCGCCTGGCCTACGGCGGAAATCGCAGTGATGGGGCCAAAAGGCGCCGTGGAGATTATTTTCCGCAAGGATATCGGCAACCAGGAAAAAATTGCTGCCCGCGAGCAGGAATACCGGGAGAAATTTGCCAACCCCTTTATTGCTGGTAAACGCGGGTTTATCGATGATGTGATCTTGCCCAGCCTGACTCGCAAACGGGTGGCGAGATCGCTTTCCATGTTGCGCGACAAGCAACTGGAGAATCCCTGGCGGAAGCACGGCAATATTCCGTTGTAAGTGGGGATTGTGCCAGGGCCTGTAGTTACAAAATCAGGAAAACGCCTGCAACCTGTAGGCAGACAATAAAGAAGAGACAGTAATGTTTAAAAAAATTCTTGTTGCTAATAGAGGTGAAATCGCCTGTCGAGTGTTCCGTACGGCCAAGTCAATGGGCATCGGAACGGTTGCAGTCTACTCCGATGCAGACCGGGATGCCCTGCATGTGGCTCTGGCGGATGAAGCCGTTCACATCGGCCCCTCAGCCTCCGCTGAAAGCTATCTGGTAATCGACAAAATTATAGCTGCCTGTCAGCAGACCGGTGCTGATGCGGTGCACCCCGGTTACGGTTTTCTCTCGGAAAACAAGCTGTTTTGTCAGGCGCTGGATGCCGCGGGTATTGCCTTTATCGGGCCCGGGGTCAGGGCGATTGAGTCCATGGGTGACAAGATCACTTCCAAGCGGATTGCCGCTGAAGCGGGTGTCAGCACCATTCCCGGTTATACCGATGTGGTGAAGGATGCCGAGCAGGCTGTGGAGATTTCCAATGACATTGGATACCCGGTGATGCTCAAGGCCTCTGCCGGTGGTGGTGGCAAAGGCATGCGTGTGGCCTGGAACGATGAAGAATGTCGCGACGGTTTTGAGCGCGCCACCAACGAAGCCCGATCCAGCTTTGGCGACGACCGTGTTTTTATTGAAAAGTTTATTCAGGAGCCACGGCACATCGAAATCCAGGTGATGGCCGACAGCTACGGCAACACCATCTACCTGGGCGAGCGTGAATGCTCCATCCAGCGCCGCCACCAGAAAGTAATTGAAGAGGCCCCATCGCCCTTCCTGACCCCGGAAGTGCGGCGAAAAATGGGTGAACAGGCCATAGCGTTGGCCAAAGCGGTGGATTACAAGTCGGCCGGTACGGTGGAGTTTATCGCCGATGCCGAGATGAATTTTTACTTCCTGGAAATGAATACCCGCCTGCAGGTGGAACATCCGGTGACAGAGCTGGTCACCGGTCAGGATTTGGTGGAACTGATGATTCGCGTCGCCGCCGGTGAAAAACTGCCGCTGGCTCAGGAGGATGTAACACTGACTGGCTGGGCGATTGAAACCCGCGTGTATGCCGAGGATCCGTTCCGCAATTTTATGCCCTCTGTGGGTAGGCTAATTCGCTACCGCCCACCAACGGGCGAGGGTGTTCGAGTGGATACCGGTGTTTTCGAGGGTGGCGAAGTCTCGATGTTTTATGACCCGATGATCGCCAAGCTGATTACTTACGGTACAGACCGCAGGGAGGCCACTCAACGGATGGTGGAAGCGCTGGACGCCTATTATATCCGGGGCGTTAATCACAATATCAGCTTCCTCAATGCACTGATGGTTCACCCACGCTTTGTGGCCGGTAAGTTGACTACCAATTTTATTGCCGAGGAATATCCTGAGGGCTTCAGCCCCGATCTGGTACCCCAGGAGGATCCCGCGCTCTGCGTGGTGGCCGCCGCCGTGATCAATAAGAAATTCCGCGATCGCAGTGCCCTGATTACCGGCCAGTTACCCAGCCTGGAATACTGTCCCTCCAACGATTGGGTAGTGATGATGGAGGGCGATGATGCTCGCTATCCCATTTCGGTGGATACTTCTGTGGAGCCGATCGTGGCGACCATGGGTGGCGATGAATATCGGGTGGAGACAGACTGGAAACTCGGTGAGCCGCTGTTCAAGGCGGTTATCAACGGGCAGGCCGTTTGCATTCAGGTGGATCGCGATGGCTGGCTGTTCAGGATGTTTCATCGCGGTGCAGAAAAACACGCCTATGTGGTGACTCCTCGCACTGCAGAGTTAAGTCAGCATATGCTGGTCAAGGAGCCCGCTGACCTGTCCAAATTCCTGTTGTCCCCCATGCCTGGTTTGCTGGTGAAACTGAATGTGAAGGAAGGTGATCAGGTGAAGGCCGGTGAGGAAGTGGCTGTTGTTGAGGCCATGAAGATGGAAAACAGCCTGAGAGCGATATCCGACGGCGTGGTGAAAACTGTTTCTGCAGCGGCCGGTGACAGCCTCAAGGTAGACCAGCCGATCATTGAATTTGAGTAATCGTCGGCCTCTCTGCCCGCAATCGGGTTGGCAGCCTGCATTGGCCGGGTAAAATGGACGCTGGTACGAGCTTGGAGATGGTCATTGCAGATTAATCCACAGGAGCTTGCCGAGGGTATCCGCAGCGGCGACCGTCGTGCCCTTGCCAAGGGAATTACACTGGTCGAATCGACCCGTGCAGATCACCGGGAGGCGGCTGCCCGTTTGCTCGAACTGATTATGCCCTACACAGGCAACTCGATTCGGCTTGGTATTTCCGGTGTGCCCGGCGTGGGCAAATCGACGTTTATCGAGTCCTTTGGCAACCATGTGATCAGCCAGGGGCATCGGTTGGCCGTGCTGGCTGTAGATCCCACCTCGGCACTCAGTGGTGGCTCGATTCTGGGCGACAAAACCCGTATGGAAACACTCGCCCGCCACCCCGATGCTTATATACGACCCTCCCCGGCCGGACAAACTCTGGGCGGGGTAACCCGCCGCACCCGTGAAACCCTGCTGCTCTGTGAAGCGGCGGGATTTGATGTGATCATTGTGGAAACTGTGGGTGTCGGTCAGTCGGAAACCGCCGTGGCACAGATGACCGATATGTTTTTGTTGTTGCTGTTGCCCGGTGGTGGTGATGAGCTGCAGGGTATCAAGCGCGGTATTATGGAGCTGGCAGATTTGATTCTGGTGAACAAGGCGGATGGCGACCAGCAGGCGGCCGCCAACCGGACTGTAGCGGACTATCGCATGGCAGTTCACTTCCTGCACCCCCGCAGTCGACATTGGCAGGTTCAGGTTGAACCGCTTTCGGCGCTGCAGGGAGAAGGTGTGCAGAAAATATGGCAGACCGTTGAAGAATATCGGCAGGTGCTGGGCGATGCGGGCGAAATCGAGTCCCGCCGCGCTGCGCAGGCCCGGGCCTGGATGTGGAGCGAAACAGCTGACAGTCTGCTCGGTAAACTGAAAGAAAATGAGGCGGTAAAAGCCCTGGTGGATCAGCTGGAAGCTGATGTGACAGCTGGCCGGATCCCGGCTACCGTGGCGGCAAAACAACTGGTGGAAGCCTTTCTTGGCTAGCTTTTTGGGTGTCGCTCAAACGCCTTTGGCTGTGTTGAATTTAACCGGATATCAAAAGGTAACCCTATGATAGGCAAACTGAATCATGTTGCTATTGTGGTCCCTGATCTCGACAGGGCGATGACCACCTATCGGGATGCGTTGGGTGCAACCGTCTCCGAACCCATTGATCTGCCCGAACACGGTGTCCGGGTCGCCTTTGTGGAATTGCCGAATACCAAAATCGAATTATTGTTACCCCTCGGGGAGAATTCGCCCGTGGCGAAATTCCTTGAGCGCAATGTGGATGGTGGTATGCACCACCTGTGTTATGAGGTGGAGGATATTATTACTGCCCGCGACAAACTGGTCGCTGCGGGTGCCCGGGTGCTGGGCAACGGCGAGCCTAAAACCGGTGCCCATGGCAAGCCGGTGCTGTTTCTCCATCCCAAGGACTTCTGCGGTACGCTGGTGGAAATTGAGCAGGTCTGAAGTTGGCGGGAAAAGTGTTCCTGTTTAAAACAGTTGTCACTGCCATCAACCCTTTTATTTCGACGACAAACTGGGTATCTAAGACGGTAACTTCATACCAACTACCGTGATCTCGCGATTATCGAGTTGTCGCACCACAAAGATAGCTGTGCCAATGTTCACCTTGTCGCCGATAATGGGTGGTCGACGCAATTGTCCGGCAATCCAGCTGCCAAGATTCTGGTCGGCATCCGGGGGTTCCGGCAAGTCATAGAACTGACAGATTTCCCCCAGGGGGATTCTGCCATCCAGCACGAAATCCCCGAACACTCTGCGGAAGTTTTTCCTGTCATCCTTTTCCGGTAGTACCAGTCCCAGTCGTCGTGCCACCCAGGCGAGGCTGCCTCCCTGCAACAGCAATGAGGTTGCCACGACCACAAACGCCACATTGAAAAGGGTTTTTGCCCCCTCCAGATCCACCATCATGGGAAAAATAGCCAGCACGACCGGCACTGCACCGCGCAGGCCTACCCAGGCGATAAAAAATGTTTCCCGGCGTGTGAAGTGAAATGGCAGCAGGCACAGCGACACAGCCAGCGGACGCGCAACCAGAATCAGTAACAGCGCGATACCCAGTGCCGGAAGCAGCCCGTCTGCCACCTCGCTGGGGGTGACCAGCAAGCCCAGCAGCAGGAACATCAGGGCCTGGGACAGCCAGGCAAAGCCATCCATTGCTGACAGGGCCTGGCGAACGCTCCGGCGAGCCCGGTTGCCCACCATCAGGCCGAACAGGTAGATCGCGAGAAATCCCGAACCGCCCACCCAGGTGGCAAAGGCAAACACGCCGATACCGGCTGACATTAATAGCAGGGCGAGTATGCCGGCACCACTGTCCAGCATACCCCGAATACGGTTGACGGCGCTGGCCATGGCGATGCCGGCCAAGTAGCCGATCAGCCCGCCTATACCAAACTGCGTAGTCAGGCTGAGCACGGTGGTCCAGCCATTGAAAACCAGCGCCTCGTCGGCGTTATAAATCAGGGCGATACTGATAAATGTCAGGGTGAGGTAGACCGCCATTGGGTCGTTCATGCCGGACTCGATTTCCAGCGTGGCGGCAACCCGCTCGTTGAGTCGCACGCCGCAGGATTTGAGCAGGGAAAACACGGCGGCGGCATCGGTGGAGCCGACGATCGCGCCCAGCAACATGGCCATTGGCCAGCTGAGCCCCAGCAGCCACATGGCGGCGAGGCCCGTGAGGCCAGCGGACAGTAATACACCGAGTGTCGCCAGTATCAGTGACGGTTTGAGTCCGGTGCGAAAAGTGGCAAAGTCGGTGCGCAGTCCACCATCCACCAGAATCACGGCAAGGGCGATATTGCCCACCCAGAAGCTCAGTGCAAAATTGTCAAAACTGATACCACCTATGCCGTCCTCGCCACTGAGCATACCGACAATGAGAAAAACCAGCAGAAAAGGAAAACCGACCCGCGATGAAATGATGCCGGCAAACACTGCCACAAAAATCAGTGCTGCTGCGGCCATTAAGGGTAGGGCAAGGAAGTCGAGTGATAGCATGTTCTTCCTCGGGGGTTAATCGATATTCTCAGGGTCGTCGCGTGACGACCAATAACAGTTTAATCGGTGAAGGCAATGGGACGCTAGCGGGAAGCGGGCCGGTCCAATCGAATACAGGGGTAGAGGTCAGGTATAACTGGCTTCGAACGCATCGATAAAGTCAGTCAGCATCCCGGCAGGCAGGTTGTTGATCCCTGCCGCCGCCGCACGGCCGCCGCCGGTGGGGAAGCGGCGGCATAAATCCGCAGCACCCTGGCGGTTGTTCAGTGGCGCCCGCACGCTCACCAGATACTCGCCCTGAGAGGTTGCCGTGACAACGGCATGGGCCCGGTCGGGATGATCATTGGTCAGTTGATTGCTGAAGACACCGCTGACCCGTCTGGCCCAGGCTTCGTTCGGCAGAATGAATACCGCGGTGGTGTCCGACGTTTTCTCGGCGGCAATATCTGCGGCCGCCGCCATATCGCTGTGGTAGCCATTCTTCAGTTTATCGAAGTGTTCGCTGTCGTGGCGGATGAAATCCAGCGGGTCTGTGTAAATGCTGACGCGCCGAAAGAGCTCCTCGGGGTGGATGTGTAAATCCTCCACCGCTGCACCGTAGCCGTTATAGTTGATATAGGTGCCGAGCTTTTGCAGTTGTCTGAGGTCGGTCTCGCCGCACTGCAATGCTTTGTCGGCCAACGCCTGTGCCTGTTGATTGAGGTTGTCGCCAAATGCACCGACCACTGCCCAGGCGGCGAAGGCATTCTTTAGATGCTGGTTGACCAACAAACTGGTACAGGTATCCGGTGCCTCGTTGATCAGGGCGGTGAGCTTTTCTGTTTCCGGAATGGCGCCGGAAAAGTGGTGATCCACGTAAAATACCGTTGCCCCGACCGCCAGTAACCGCTCCAGATCGGGACGGTTCTTGTCCATTGAAATATCCAGCACGGTGATCCGGTCATCAGGCCGGGCCGTGACAGTTTTCAGAAGGCTGATGTTGCGTTTTACCCCGGTAATCAGGCTGCTCTGGCGGGGTTCTGCCAACCGCAGTTGTGTCAGCGCACAGATACCATCGGCATCACCATTGAAGACATCAAAATCGGCCATGAAAAGTCCTTGTCTGGAGGATGGCATATAGCGGAGTAGACACGCCCCGCTATTCACTAACAGGTATTAGTTATTGGTGCTCGGACTGATAGTAATCCATTAGTATTTTGGCGACTTCAGGGCGGGAAAACTCGGGTGGTGGCGCGATGCCGTCTCCCAGCATTTGCCGTACTTTGGTGCCGGACAGCAGGATAAAGTCCTCTTTCTGGTGATCTTCCGCCTCATTCATCATCACCACCCGGCCCAGCTTGGTGGAGAAGGCGGTGTGATCCGCCCGGAAGATCTCAATGTCGAGCGCATCGTCCGGTACTTTTTCGTCGAAGATGGTTTGTGCATCGAAGGCTCCGTAGTAATCGCCGACACCGGCGTGGTCGCGTCCCACAATCAGGTGAGTGGCCCCCATGTTCTGGCGGAACAGAGCATGCAGCACGGCCTCGCGGGGCCCGGCATAGAGCATGTCGAAGCCATAGCCGGTGACCATGACGGTATTTTTCGGAAAGTAGTGCTCTACCATGGTACGGATACAGGCATCGCGAACCGGCGCAGGAATATCCCCTTTTTTCAGTCGTCCCAACAGCATATGGATAACCACGCCGTCGGCATCAAGGCGTTCCATCGCCATGCGACAGAGTTCTTCGTGAGCGCGGTGCATCGGGTTGCGGGTCTGGAAAGCGATTACTTTTTCCCAGCCACGCTCGGTGATCTCATTGCGTATTTCCACGGCGGTGCGGAAGGTGTCGGGAAAATCACTCTGAAAGTAACTGAAGCTCAATACCTGCAGTTTTCCCGAGATCAAATAGTTGCCCAGATGGGTGAAAGTGGCTACCCCGGGGTGCTCCGGATCCAGATTGCCAAAAATCTGTTCAGCCATGGTTTCAATGTCTTCGTCCGAGACAGTTTCAATCTGATCGACTTCCATAATCGCCATCACCGGATTGCCTTCGGTGTTCGGATCCCGCAGGGCGATACGCTTGGCGCCTCTGATCGCGCTGACATCCTTTGCCAGATTGATGACCGGTACTGGCCAGAACAACCCATCAGTGGTGTGCATTTTTTCCGCCACGCTCATGGCATCAGCCAGACCCATGTAACCCTCCAGCGGATTGAAATACCCTGCCCCGAGCATGACGGCGTTGGCCGCGGCCGCCGAGTTCAACAGCAGTGAAGGCAGTTCTTCGGCTTCCTTAAGCAGTTGATGGTGTTGCTCTGTATCGTAAACAAAGAGGGGGTTCAATGTGTCTGAGCCGTGGGGCCTGATCAAAATACTATCTCCTGTTGATGAGCGAATGGACAAGTGGTTTGTTGTGCGTTTGACCGCAGTCTATATGCCTGCAAGGAACTGGTGTGATTTCAGGTAGTTGATAATCATATCAACTTCCTCTGCCAGGGTCGTCTGGTCGGTCTGCAAATGGATTTCGGGATTTTCCGGGGCTTCATAGGGGTCGTCAATACCCGTGAAGTTTTTAATCTCACCGGCCCGAGCCTTTTTGTAAAGACCTTTGGGGTCGCGTTTTTCCGCTTCCTGCAGCGGGCAGTCGACAAAAACCTCGATAAAGTCTAATCCGGCTGCTTTGTGTAGCTGTCGCACGGCATCCCGATCGGCCCGGTAGGGACTGATAAAACTGGATAGGGAGATAATGCCGGCATCGGCAAACAGTTTGGCAATTTCACCAATGCGGCGAATATTTTCGGTGCGGTCTGCCGCACTGAAGCCGAGATTCTTGTTGATGCCCAGTCGGACATTGTCGCCATCCAGCCGGTAGGCCAGTTTGCCGAACTCGTAGAGTCGGCTCTCGAGGGCGACGGCCACGGTGCTTTTGCCACTGCCGGACAACCCGGTAAACCAGAGTGTGGTGCCGCGCTGTCCCATCAGTTGAAAACGATCATCGCGGGTAACTTCGCCATGGTGCCATTGCACATTGGTTGCTTTTTGCTGAGTCATGGTGGGTGTCCTAATTGACCTGGGTATCAGTTTGCGTATCAGTGTCAGGAATTCCGGTTCTCCTGGCGAGGCAGCCGTGCAGCATAATATCGACACATTTTACTGTAACGTCCTCAGTCTTTAGCGGGGTATTTCTCAGTAATTGTATGCCCCAATAATTGCACAGACCGATCAGTGAAAGCGCTGTGAAATGGCAGTCGATATCCTCGCGCAACTGACCACTTGAGACTCCTTCACAGAAAATCCCCTCGAGTTGTTGACGATAGCGTGAACCCAGCGCATTCAGGTGTTTCCGGCGCTCTTTGGGCAAGTACAGACGTTGTTCATTGTGTACTTTCATGGCTTCATTGTTGTGTTTGTAGGTCGCCAGGTGAGCGGCGATGGCAGCTTGTAGCTTGACTTCGAGCTTGTCGGGTTGGCTCGCAATCGACTCGATATGTGAAACGTAGTCCCTCAGGGCCGTCAGGCAGACTTCTTCCAGCGCCGCTTCCTTCGATTTGAAATAGTAGTAGAGGCTGCCCTGCTGAATGCCGAGTTTTTCGGCGATATCCCGGGTGCTGGCACCGTGAAAACCCTTGTCGGCAAATACCGCTGCCGCTGCCGCCACCGCACGTTGGTGTCGGTGAGCATAGCGGGTTGAATTTTTATCCTGTGTTGGCATTGAGTATCCGAAGATATTTCTATAACGCTATAGAATCTATAGGTTTATAGAAAAAAGCAAGCGGAGTTTCATTTTTAGGGTATGAAGAGGACTTCGTGTGGTGAGGGAAATAGTAAATGGCCATCGCTGCCACATAGAGGTGTCACAGACATTCGATGGTGAAGGTTATCTGCCGGCAGGGGCGTAAAGGTTAAAAGGGTAATTGGTCTTATTGGGCCGTCTGAATACCTTAAAACCCCCGAGATTAAGTCGCACCCGAGACGATTGACTCAAAACGGCTGGTGGCCGTTTTGCTCCCTGCGGGACTGCGCCGCACGGCGGCTTGGTCCAACTTCCTGGCGGAAGTTGTCGAATCTCTTATTGGTTCGAACACTTTCCGGCGTGCCCAATAAAAATCCCGGCACAGGGCCGGGATGTTCGTATGGATGGCGCACCCGAGAGGATTCGAACCTCTGACCTCTGCCTCCGGAGGGCAGCGCTCTATCCAGCTGAGCTACGGGTGCGTTGCTGACTATCTGAATTGTAGATCCATCACGCTTCTGGGTTAGTCGATACGATACCGCTATACTGTACGACCATTTTGATATGGATAAGGTTATCTGAGCGGGCGCAATAATATAGCGTCACTGTCCGTTAGTCCATTTTTCTGGCAGTCATCGCTCATCTGTAAAAAATGAACGGTATCTGGAAAATGATTCTTGCAGGGTATCGTTTAGTGGTTTGTCTGTTCAAGGAGTGTCGTATCCGTGAGAGTTGGGTTATTTGTTAGTGTAGTTGGATTGCTGGTTCTTGCAGGCTGCACTCAGGTGCAACCCCAGACTGAGTCAGCGGCGAATGTGGGCGAAGATCCGCCCAAAACGGATTCTCCTCTCGCGGAGTCGTTATGTCCGGTCCCACCACCCTGTCCGGTTTGCAAGGCGCCGGCGATTATGTGTCCTGAGCCAAAAGTCGTTGAAAAAATCGTGGTTAAGACGGTGCCCGCCACTGCTGGTGAGTTGAATTTGCCCATTATTGGGGAAATCGAAAATGTCTTTGTTGATCCCCCCGGCATCAAGATGGAGGCAAGAGTTGATAGTGGGGCTGAAACCTCTTCCATCCACGCGGAAAATATCCAGATGATAGAGCGGGATGGTATTCGATTTGTCCGGTTTGTCATTCCCGATCCCAAAACAGGTGAGCCTATTGATATGGAGCAAAAACTGGCGCGTACGGTATTGATCAAACGAAAGGTCGGCGAACCGGAACGTCGTTATGTGGTAAAGCTCTGGATAACGATGGGAGAAATTAAAGAAAATATTGAAGTGACCCTTTCCGATCGTGAAGACTTTGAGTTTTCTTTTCTGGTTGGCCGTAACCTGTTGACGGATACCGCTATTATTGATGTCAGTCGCAAACATACACGGAAGTGATTATATGATGTCTTCCAAGCTGCAAATTTCCCTAGTGGCCGGTCTGTTGATCGCCATCGGCCTGGGATTGACCTTGTACAAAACGATTGAACTGGACTTTCCGCTGTTGCCTGGAGAAAAACAGGATGTCTGGACACTGGAGTCCAAAATTACCTTCAATCCGGGTGATGGTCCGGTGGAAATTGCATTGGCACTGCCGGAAACCCAGGCGGGCTGGGTGATGCTCGACGAGTATTTTGCATCCTCCGGGTTCGGTTTTTCAGTGGAGGATGATGCGGGAAAGCGGCAGGCAAAGTGGACGCGTCAGTCTCAGGAGCACCCCACGACGCTCTATTACAAGTTGCAGGTATATCGTGCGGACATCTCAGAGCTGGGAGCCAGTCCGGTGCCTACGGTGACGCCTCCCGAGCTCAGTGATGATCGATGGGCCGCCATGGAGCGCGTGGTATCCAGTTTGCGGGAACGCTCCTCCGGCTCGGTCAGCTTTACGGCACTACTGCTGCAGCAGCTGGCTCAGGGTGGGATGGATCAGGATGCAGCGTTTTTGTTTGGTACCCGTGAGGCAACCGATCTGACCGTGGCCATGGATGTGCTCTCTTTTGCCGGGATCCCCTCCCAGCGAGTGCGAGGGGTGTATCTGGAAGACGGTCGCCGCCGCCAGCAAATGTCGACGCTGTTGGAGGTATTCGATGACGGTAGTTGGTATCTGTTCGATCCCGCTACAGCGAAGCCCGGTTTGCCCGAAAACTTTTTTGTCTGGCAGCGGGGTGAGCGGTTCGTACTCGATGTGATCGGCGGCACCAGCTCGCAGCTGGAATTTGCCATTGTTAAAAATACCCTGCCCGTCAAAACCGTGCTGTCCATGGAGCAGCAGGCAGGGGACAAGCTGATGCTTGATTTCTCGATTTATGCCTTGCCGGTGGAGCAGCAGGGCATGTTCAAGGGTTTGCTGCTGTTGCCCGTCGGTGCACTGGTGGTGGTATTGCTCAGGGTAATGGTGGGGATTCGCACATCGGGTACCTTCATGCCGATTCTTATTGCGCTGGCATTTATTCAAACTTCACTGATTACCGGATTGGTGATTTTTCTCACCGTTGTCAGTGCCGGGTTGTGGATTCGATCCTACCTCTCCCATCTCAATCTCTTGTTGGTGGCGAGGATCACCGCCGTGGTCATACTGGTAATCCTGATCATGGCAACTTTGAGCATCGTTACCTACAAACTGGGCTTCGAACAGGCGCTTACGGTGACGTTCCTGCCGACGATCATTCTCTCCTGGACTATTGAGCGGATGTCGATTCTCTGGGAAGAGGAGGGTGCACACGAAGTGTTGATTCAGGGTGGTGGCAGTCTGCTGGCGGCGATTCTCGCCTACCTGTTGATGACCATGGAGTTGGTGGCACACCTGACATTTAATTTCCCCGAGTTGATGATCAGCCTGCTGGGTGTGGTGTTGTTATTGGGTAAATACACGGGTTACCGACTGTCAGAGTTGTATCGTTTCCGCTATCTGAGAAAGGACTGGCAGTGAAATTCATTTCTCCGGGTGAGTTGCGTCGGTTGGGTGTGCTGGGCATGAACAGCCGTAACGTGAATTACATTGGTGCCACCAATGAACGCCACCGGTTTCCGTTGGTGGATGACAAGCTGAAAACCAAACGCCTGGCGCAGGACCATGGTATGCGCGTCCCGAAATTGTTCGGGGTGCTCAGCATTCAGCACGAAATACAGAGCTTGGAGAAGATCCTTGAAGGGTTGGAACGTTTCGTAATCAAACCTGCTCATGGTAGTGGTGGCAAGGGGATATTGGTGATTTGTGAACGCCGAGCTCAGGAGTTCGTCAAGTCCTCCGGTACGGTGATTAACCTGCGCGATGTGAAGCGCCATACCTCCAATATTCTCAGCGGTCTCTACAGTCTTGGTGGGCGAACGGATGTGGCAATGATCGAAGATATGATTATCTTTGATCCCTTGCTCAGTGACTTCAGCTACGAGGGGGTCCCGGATATCCGGGTGATCGTGTATCGGGGGTTTCCAGTGATGGCCATGATGCGCTGTGCAACCCATGCCTCGGATGGTAAGGCCAACCTCCACCAGGGTGCCGTGGGGGTTGGGCTGGACATCGAAACCGGTTTTAGTGTCTGTGCGGTTCAGAACAACGCCAGAGTAGACAGGCACCCCGACACAGGCATTGGCTTTAAAGACCTTCAATTGCCCCACTGGCAGGAGATTCTCGATTTGGCCTGTGGTTGTTACGAAATGACTGGCCTGGGTTATTTCGGTGCGGATATTGTGCTCGACAAATACCGGGGGCCGATGATTCTCGAGCTCAACGCCAGACCGGGTCTGGCCATACAGATTGCCAATCAGGCCGGGTTGGCAAAACGCTTGCAAGCCATAGATCGGCTTGAAACTGTCAATCGGTCCATTGCTGAGCGGACAGAACTGGCGAGAACAATGTTCGCTCAGAAACCGGAACATATATAACTTTTTCAGGCTCTGAACTTTAACCCCAAACAACATTCACCCCGTGGGTTTATGCGTTATAATGGCGCGCAGAATCTGGTCGTTAATACGCAAAAATGGAGACGAAAATGAACCAATTGAAAAAGCTGAGTGTGTTTGGCGCTGCTTTGCTGCTGGTCGCCGGTATGGCCGGTTGCGGTTCTGAGGAGCAGGAAGTGCAGCTGACTGCGCAGCAAGAGAAGGACATGTCCGAGCGTCTCGCACCTGCCGGTGAAGTGGTTTTGGCGGGTAACGTACCTGAACCGACCAAAGTTGCTTCAGCTGGGCCTCGCTCTGGCGAAGACATTTACAACAGCAAGTGCGTTGCCTGTCACTCCAGTGGCGCAGGTGGTGCACCAAAAACCGGTGTGGCCGGTGACTGGTCGCCCCGTATTGATCAGGGCATGGATGTACTCTATGCCAATGCCATCAACGGGATTCGCGGTATGCCGGCGAAAGGCCTGTGTATGGATTGCTCCGATGACGAGGTTAAAGCAGCGGTGGACTATATCCTGGAGAAGAGTAAATAATCGGCTCTTTAATGATAAAAACCGCGCTATTGGCGCGGTTTTTTTATGGCTGCGGGCTTGGTGATCGAATGCTAGTATCTAAAAGAACCTTTTTTGGTTTATTTTGATAACCTGAATATTGAGCGCTATGTCTAATTGTAGGGGTTTGATTCTGGCCGGGGGGTTGTCAACGCGAATGGGTTCAGACAAGGCCGCCTTGCGACGCAACCACCAGACGATGAAAGATTTTAGCCAGGCCTTACTCTCTGCGCTTGGTCTTGATGTGGTCGTGGCGGGTGGTGCTTCAGGCATTCCCGACCTGATTCCCGGGGCCGGCCCACTGGCAGCTATCTATTCTGTCCTGCACACCATAAAACCCTCTGCGCTGCTGGTCCTTCCGGTGGATATGCCCCTGTTGACCACAACAGTGTTGGGGGTATTGTTGGAGGAGGGCGAGAAAGTCGGAGTGCCGGTCTGTTATGAGGATTGTTACCTGCCACTATATCTGCCAGTTACACAATCCCTGCGAGATTATCTCGATATGGCTTTTACGGAAGGCAGCGATCAGCCGCGTTCGTTGAAGCGGATGCTTGTCGCACTGAACGGTCGACAATTGCCCATCGCGGATGCCGATGCACTGCTTAATGCCAATACGCCTGAGGAGTGGCAGCGTGTGGTGCAGATGCTGGATGGTATCGATTGATGGCTCAGAAGGTAGGTCGATGTGACTGGGCAGGCTGGTCGTTAGCTGAGTGTTTTCCGAAGATTCGTGCGTTGTGGTGACCGAAAAATAACCGATGAGCTAAACCAGTCGGATGCCTGGTAAATGTATTCCGGACTTGACCTGATGCCTTGATGGGGTACGCTCAAGACTACACCCTTTTTGGCTGTGCTTATGTCGCCTATGCCTGACAGCAAATCAACTGTACTGACTGACCGCTTTGGCCGGGTCATCAACTACCTTCGCCTGTCGGTGACAGATCGCTGTGATTTCCGCTGTGTCTACTGCATGGCGGAGGACATGGTGTTCGTGCCGCGTCAGCAGTTGCTGACCCTGGAGGAGCTGGCATTTGTCGGTCAGGCATTTGTCGAACTGGGTGTGAGTCGTATCCGTCTCACTGGCGGTGAACCGCTGGTGCGGCGCAATCTGATGTCGCTGGTACAGAGCCTGGGTAAATTGGCGGGGCTGGACGAATTGCTGCTGACCACTAACGGTGCAAGGTTGGAGTCGGTGGTGGGAGAATTGGTTGATGCCGGTGTCAAACGCATCAATATCAGCCTCGATTCCCTGCAACCGCAGCGCTTTGCGGCGATTACCCGCACAGGCGAATTGCACCGGGTTCTGAGTGGTATTGCGGCTGCCCAGCGGGCCGGTATTGAGAGGGTCAAGATCAATGCGGTAATCATGCGCGGTCAGAACGACGATGAAATTATAGCGCTGCTGGACTTTGCGTTGGAGCACGGCCTGGATATCAGCTTTATCGAGGAAATGCCGCTCGGGGTGACAAGTCGGTCTGATCGTCAGAGGGAGCTCGTCAGCAGTCAGGAAATTCGGGAGAGAATCAGCAGCTTGTATCCCTTAATGGCCAGTGCGGAGACATCCCCCGGGCCGTCACGATATTACCGAATACCCGGCAGCAACAGCCGGATCGGCTTTATTTCTCCTAACACCCATAATTTCTGTGAGAGTTGCAACCGTGTGCGGGTGACTTGTGAGGGGCAGTTGTTGTTGTGCCTCGGCAACGAGCATTCAGTGGATCTGCGGTCCGTGATTCGTTCTCACCCCGGCGATATGGCTGTCCTCAAAACCACCATTGTCGAAGCCATGGCCATCAAGCCAAAGCGACACCATTTTTATGATCCAGACCAGCCACAGGTGGTGCGTTTTATGAATGCCACTGGTGGTTGAACATTTTGGCGTGCCACAATAAGCACCGATAGTTGACAATAGAACCGTTTGGTCCATAATTTATCTATGAATCTGGGCAGACCAAGAGAATTTGATATTGATCGCACACTGGAATCCGCGACCCGGCAATTCTGGGCGGTGGGTTATGAGGCGACCTCACTCCAGGACTTACTGCGGGTGATGCGCTTGTCCAAAAGCAGCCTCTATCAGACCTTTGGCAACAAGCAGCAACTTTTCATTCGCTGTCTGGATCATTACCAGCAAAGTATGGTCACTCAATTGGAAGAAAAACTGGCTGCAAACAATTCTGCCAGGGAGTTTCTCCGGGAGTTTCTTGAGGGCATTGTTGCGGAAGCTCAACAGAAAACCGGTCGCAGGGGCTGTCTGCTGGCTAATACCGCCAATGAGCTATCCCAGAGGATTCCCGAGGTGCAGCTGGCCGTAGCAGCAGGTATCGGAGCAGTATTGAACGTTTTTCACCGTGCGATGGAACTCGCTGTGGAACAGGGAGACATTTCTTCGTCTACGCCCCTTGAGAGCCTCGCAAGTTTCTATTTTTCCGGGGTAAGTGGTCTGCGGACCATGGTCAAGGCCGGTGTCGATAAGCGTGAACTGGAGCCCGTGGTGGCGTTGATCATGAACACCATTAAATAATTTTTTGCCAATTAAAGGACCGATAAGTCCTAAATATTTTTCATTAAAGACGGCCATGTTTTAAGCCCGTTAAAAAGTTTATGGAGCTAGCCCGAGTTGTTGTAAATGACATTCAGCGAGGGGTCTATCAATAACTGTATTTTTGAGTAACTGGCAAATGGATGTAAAAACTTTTGCCCTATTTTGAACCGTAAAGTCCATATAAGGAGTTAATACCATGAAATCCGAGTACAAAATGTCGCAATCGGCAGTGGAACTGGATTCAGCCCCAGGGGAAATAAAAACCATTTTGACCGAGCAAAAAAACAACTTTGGTTTTCTTCCCAACATGTACGCCACGATGGCCAATGCGCCTTCAATGTTGAAGATGTATCTGAATGGTTACCAGCTGTTCCGTCAGGAGGCGACTTTTTCACCAGTAGAGCAGGAAGTGGTTTTTCTGACTATCAGCCGGGAAAATGGCTGCGATTACTGCATGGGTGCCCACAGCATGATTGCGGACAAAATGTCAGGGGTTCCCGCTGACGTGACCGAGTCTATACGCAACCATGCACCAATTGATGATCCGAAATTACAGGTATTGCACGACTTTGTGGTTACCATGTTGAACAAACGGGGAGCCCCATCCCGGTCAGAAGTGGAAGATTTTCTGGCTGCCGGTTATACCGAACAGCAAGTGTTGGAATTGATTGTGGCGATAGCGGTGAAAACGCTCAGTAACTACAGCAATCACCTGTTTCATACCGAGCTGGATGCAGTTTTTGCGGATTATCGTTGGGTGGGATAAGCCTGTGTAGCTGGCAGAGGAGACATTCTCCTCTGCCTTGTCCACCTGCACTCGATAGGTCGAAAAACTTAATGGTCCTGGTGGTCGTCCAGATCTTCCAATGTATATTTCAGCCAGGCCAACACTCCGCCATCCAGGCTGGCTCCGTTGAAGCCCATCTCCTCCAAGAGTGCCAGTGCCTTGCCACTGCGAACGCCACTCTGGCAGTAGCAGAGCACGGTTGTTACACCCTCAAGTTCCGCCAGCCGTTGCGGCAGTTCATCGAGCGGAATGTGCTGTCCGCCGATATGGAATGCCTGCCGCTCGGTTGGGCTGCGCACATCCAGTAACACACAATCACCTTGGTGGTGACGCTCCCGGAAGGCGTCGGGACTTAATCGAGCGCCTTCTCTGGTGTCGATATCTCTTGTGTCGAGCGTGCACTGGAGCAAAGCTTCCCGTGGCAAGTCGGGCGCGGCGGCGGGATCGCGGCAGGCGGCGCAATTGTCGCTGCGGGTCAATTGGATAGAGCGGAACTCCAGGTGGAGGGCATCCACCAGCAGCAGTTTGTTTTGCAGGGGTGTCGGCAGCCCCAGCAGGTATTTGATGGTCTCGTTGGCTTGTAATACGCCGAGTAGCCCCGGCAATACACCGATTACCCCGGCACTGTTGCAGTCCTCCACGTTGGCGGGAGCCTCCGGGAAAAGGCAGCGGAAGCAGGCCCCTCCCGGAGTAAACAGGGCACACTGGCCAAAAAATTTCTGGATACTGGCAAATACCCAGGGTTTATTGAGAGCGCAACAGTAATCGTTGATCAGGTAGCGGGCGCTGAAATTGTCGGTGCAATCCACCACCAGATCGGCGGCGGACACCAACTCGGGGGCATTGTCGGCGCTGAGAAACGACTCAATGGCATCGACGCGGATATCCGGGTTGAGCCGCTGCAGTCGTTCTTTGGCGGCCTGTGCCTTGGGTTGTCCCACTTGGTCGTTATCAAAAATAATCTGCCGCTGCAGGTTGCTGGTGTCCACCGTATCGCCATCCACCAGAGTAAGGTGTCCCACCCCGGCGGCGGCTAGATAAAGCACCACCGGCGAACCCAGTCCACCGGCACCAATCACCAGAATATGGGACTGTTTCAATTTCAGTTGTCCGGCGGCGCCCACTTCCGGAAGCTGGATGTGCCGGGTATAGCGCAGCCATTCGCTGGCACTGAAGCTGGTTGTATTTTCATTCATGGCTCACCCTACTCCGGTTTAATGGCAGCAGCCAGTAGTGCGTGGAACTCCCTGCAGGTCTGTTCAGGATCATCTGCTAGGGTGATGGCGGTAATCATCGCCACACCACTGACTCCGGTCACGGCGACGCTTGGCATTCGCTCCCGGTTGATGCCGCCGATGGCCACCAGCGGATAATCCAGCATATCCTGCCAGTAGCTGAGTCCGGCTAGACCTTGGGGGGTCCAGGGCATGTCCTTGGTGGTGGTGTGGTAGATCGGGCCGCAGGCGATATAGGAGGGGTTGAAGCTGTGGGCCCGGGCCACCTCGTAGTGGCAGTGGCTGCTGATGCCGAGCCTCAGCCCAGCGTCACGTATCGCCTCGATATCGGCCTCGTCCAGATCCTCTTGGCCCAGATGCACCCCATAGGCGCCCAGCTCCACGGCCAGTTGCCAGTGATCGTTGATAAACAGGCGGCAGTTGTAGTGGCGACCGATCTCAATGGCCTCGGCGATCTCTTGCCTCAGGGCATCCCCCTCAAGATCCTTGACCCGCAGCTGCACGGTGCTGATGCCGGTGGGCCGCAGACGCGCCAACCATTCCGCCCGGTCGACGATGGGATACAGTCCCAGTGGAGTGTCGGCGCAGGGCGGGAAGGCTGCCGTGTCAGGATCGACGTTTGCGGAGCGGGTCAGCAGGGGCAGGTCATGCTGCCGATTGGGGAAATGGCTGATGGCCACCGGACCACCGCCGCCGGCAATGCCATAGCCCTGCCTGAGCCCCTGATTGATGGCCATCTTGCCGATCACCACGGCATCCGCCAGGGCGTAACCGAGGGCCAGGGCCGCGGCGATGGCCGAGGACAGGGCGCAACCGGTACCGCGATTGTTGGTGCTTTCCTGCCGTGGGCTGGTAAGCCAGAACGATTGCTCCCGGGAACAGAAAAAATCCTGGCTGAGGGAGCCGTCGCCGTGACCGCCCTTCAGCAGCACGGCCTTTGCGCCGGTAGCCAGCAGAGCGCGGGCAGCGGTTTCCACATCGTCGCTGCTGTGAATAGGCAGTCCACTGAGTTGTTCCGCCTCCTGCCGGTTGGGGGTGAGCAAGGTACAGAGTGGCAGCAGTTCGGACTTGAGGGCGACCGTCAGGTCGGATTCCGTCAGGGCGTCGCCGCAGCTGCCGGCCAGCACCGGGTCGATCACCAGCGGCGCGCCGCTGCTTTTTATATCGCTGCGGCGCTCCACCGCGCTGGAGTTCTTAACAAAGTTGCAGATGGCTGTCAGCTGCTCCCTGCCGGGGATCAAACCCACCTTGATGGCGGCGATCGGCAAGGTTTCCACGGCGCGCAGTTGTTCGGCCAGCACTTCGCTGTCCACAGGCTGGATGGCCAGTACCTCGCGGTTGTTTTGGGCCGTATTGGCGGTGATCGTCGTCGCACCGTGTACGCCCATGGCGGCCAGGGTGCGGATATCCATCTGCACCCCGGCCATGCCGGCGCAATCGCTGCCGGCGATGGTGAGGACTACAGGCTTGGTCGGATGTGTCGCTGACATGTTCAAGGCTTCCAGAACGGTGTGCCCAGTACCGGGGTACTGGGCTGGGCCATATCCCGGGCAGGCATGACACCGGCTTCGTAGGCCAGACGGCCGGCGCTGACAGCGTGCTTAAAGGCCGTGGCCATGGCCACCGGGTCGCTGGCCTGGGCCACGGCGGTATTGAGCAGTACGCCGTCGTAACCCATCTCCAGTGCCTGGGCGGCGTGGGACGGCGCGCCGATACCGGCGTCGACAATTAGGGTGATATCGGGCATTCGCTGGCGCAACGTATTCAGTGCGTAGGGGTTGATCAGCCCCTTGCCGGTACCAATCGGAGCTCCCCAAGGCATCAGAATACGGCAGCCGGCATCCACCAACTTCTCGCACAGCACCAAATCGTCGGTGCAGTAGGGTAATACCTCGAAGCCCTGTGAAATCAGCTCCCGGGTCGCCTCCAGCAACCCGAACGGGTCCGGCTGCAGGTTGTATTCGTCGCCGATGACTTCCAGTTTGATCCAGCGGGTATCGAACAATTCCCGGGCCATCTGCGCGGTGGTGATGGCCTCCTTCACCGAATGACAGCCGGCGGTGTTGGGCAGCAAGTGCAGATCCAGTTCTCGCAACAGCGCCCAGAAATCGTTGCCGCCACCGGCGCCGGGATTCTGGCGGCGCAGGGACAGGGTGACCACCCCGGCGCCGGAGGCGCGGATGGCATCCTGCATGATGCTTGGCGAGGGATACAGCGCGGAGCCGATCAGCAGTCGGCTCTCCAGGGATTGATCGGCCAGTTGCCACATGCTTCAGCCCCCCTGCATCGGTACGAGCAGTTCGATCTGGTCTCCATCCCGGAGCTGCGTGGCGGCGTAATTTGCCCGGGGGACGAACACTTCATTGATGGCGATGGCAAAGCCTTCGCCGGGTGGCTGCCACCGGGCCAGGGCCTCGGCCAAGCAGGTCGGGTCTTCCAGTTGTTTCTGTTCGCTGTTCAGCCAGACGGTAATCAAGGTTGCACCTTTGTGTTGTCCAGGGTTTCAGGCGGGAACCGCCAGGGGTTGAATCAGTTCGGCATAGGGAGAGCGGTAGCTTTCCCCGCTTTCCAGCCAGTTCACCACTTCCCGGGCCACTACCGGCGCCAGCAAAAAGCCGTGTCGGAACAGGCCGTTGGCGCGGATCAGTCCGTCCTGCCAGCGTATGGCGGGCAGATTGTCCGACAGTGCCGGGCGGCAGTTGACTCGGGTGGAAACGATCTCCGCCTCGCCGAAGCCGGGGTGCAGGCTGTAGGCGGCGGAAAGCAGTTCTAGGCTGGAGCGGACGGTAATGGGCTCCATGCTATCGCTTTCAATCTGGGTGGCGCCGATGATGTAGATATCATCGGGTCGCGGCACCACGTAGATGCGGTAGCGGGGGTGCATCAATCGCACCAGGTGCTTGAGCTTCACCTCCGGCGCCCGCAGCCACAGCAGCTCGCCGCGCACGCCGCGCAGTTGCGGCCAGTCGGCTTTGGCACCGAGACCGCGGCAGTCGATCACCCAGTCGAAGCGGTAGCCCTCGCCCCCGGCGCGCAGGCTGTGGGGGGCGAGTTGCTCCACCGGGATTTCCGGGAACCAGCTGACGTTGGGATTGGCCAACAGGGCGTCCGCCAGACAGGCCATGGCCTGTTCGTTGTCCACCCAGGATTCCTCCGGTAGGTAAGTGGCCTCACTGAAGCGGCCCGCCAGTTCCGGTTCCAGCTCCGCCAGTTGCGCGGCATTTAACTGCTGGAACTGCTCGGCTGCCGGATGCAGTTTGTTCTGCACTTGTTGATTGAAGTGGCGGTGGTCGGCGCGATCGCCGGGATGGGCCACGATCAGGCTGCCCAGTTGATGCAAGCAGAGGTCGCAGTCGGGTTCATGGGACTGGCCGCAGGGACTGTCGCAGTGTGAGTGACAGCGACCGCCGCCGGCGACTGACAGAGCATCGGTCATGGCTGACCAAAGGGGCAGGGCGGCCATACCCATGGTGTGGATAGCCAGCTCCGCCGATGCCACCTCGGAGTAGGGGGTCAGCATACCGGCGGCGGTGTAGGCCGCAGCATCGCCGCTGTGAATGGGGTCGCGGTCGAAGATGCTGAGCCGGTGGCCGCTCTGGCTCAATTGCCAGGCGAGTACCCGCCCCATAATGCCGGCGCCGACAATGGCTATTTGCACGGGTTAATCCCCCTGGGGGGCAAGAAAAAGGCGGTTGTGTTGTGCACTGTCCTCAGTCCTCCCGCACCTGGATGTAAATGTCGCCGCCTTTCGCGAGAAATTCCTCGGACTTCTCCCGCATACCCTGTTCAGCCGCTGCGTAGTCGCGCACGTCCTGACTGATCTTCATGGAGCAGAACTTGGGTCCGCACATGGAGCAGAAGTGAGCCACCTTGGCGGAGTCCTTGGGCAGGGTTTCGTCGTGAAACGCCAGTGCCCGCTCCGGATCGAGGCTGAGGTTGAACTGATCCTCCCAGCGGAATTCGAAACGCGCCTTGGAGATCATGTCGTCCCGGTAGCGGGCGCCGGGATGCCCCTTGGCCACGTCGGCGGCGTGGGCGGCAATCTTGTAGGTGATGATGCCTTCCTTGACGTCCTCCCGGTTGGGCAGCCCCAGGTGTTCCTTGGGGGTCACGTAGCAAAGCATGGCGCAGCCGAACCAGCCGATCATGGCGGCGCCGATGCCGCTGGAAAAGTGGTCGTAGCCGGGGGAGATATCCACGGTCAGTGGTCCCAGGGTGTAGAACGGCGCCTCGTGGCAGTGTTCCAACTGCATGTCCATATTGTCCTTGATCATGTGCATGGGCACGTGACCGGGGCCCTCGATCATCACCTGCACATCGTGCTTCCAGGCGATCTTGGTCAGCTCGCCGAGGGTCTTCAGTTCGCCGAACTGGGCCTCGTCGTTGGCGTCCGCCAGGCAGCCGGGGCGCAGCCCGTCACCCAGGGAGAAGCTGACGTCGTAGGCCTTCATGATCTCGCAGATGTCCTCGAAATGGGTGTAGAGGAAACTCTCCCGGTGGTGGGCGATACACCACTTGGCCATGATGGAGCCGCCGCGGGAGACGATGCCGGTAACCCGCTCGGCGGTCAGTGGCACGTAACGCAGCAGCACCCCGGCGTGGATGGTGAAGTAGTCCACACCCTGTTCCGCCTGTTCGATGAGGGTGTCGCGAAACACCTCCCAGGTGAGGTCCTCGGCGACGCCGTTGACCTTTTCCAGGGCCTGGTAGATGGGCACGGTGCCGATGGGCACTGGCGAGTTGCGCAGGATGTAATCGCGGGTGGCGTGGATGTGCTTGCCGGTGGACAGGTCCATCACCGTGTCGCCACCCCAGCGGGTGGACCACACCAGCTTCTCCACTTCCTCTTCGATATTCGAGGTGAGGGCAGAGTTGCCGATGTTGGCGTTGATCTTCACCAGGAAGTTGCGGCCGATAATCATCGGCTCCAACTCCGGGTGGTTGATATTGGCGGGAATGATGGCCCGGCCCTCGGCCACTTCTTTTCTGACGAATTCTGGGGTAATGGGCTGCAGGTTGGCGCCCATAGCGTTGCCGGCGAGGCGTTTGTTGCGTTCCTCGGTGGTGAATTCGTTGTTCAGTGCTTCCCGGGCCTGGTTTTCGCGCAGGGCGATATATTCCATCTCCGGCGTGATGATTCCCTGCCGCGCGTAGTGTATCTGGGTGACGTTGCCTCCGGCTTTGGCGCGGCGGGGCTGACGCTGCAGCGCTTCGTTATAGAATTTGAAAGCTTTGTCCTGTTCCTCGTGGCCGTTGTCGATGGGCGTGATCTCGCGGCCTTCATAGAACTCGGTATCGCCGCGGGCCTCGATCCAGGTGCCGCGCAGGTCCGGCAGACCCTTGTGGACGTCGATATCCACGTCCGGATCAGTGTAGGGGCCGGAGGTGTCGTAGACTGTCATCGCAGTGCCATCGGTGAGGCCGATTTCCCGAACGGGTACCCGCACGTCGGGGTGGCCCTCCGGGCTCAGATAAATCTTACGGCTGGCGGGCAGCGGTTCACGGGTAATGAAGTTCCTGGTGGCAGGTTGCACAGGTGTTTTTGAATTCATGGTTGCTCCTCACAGGAATGAATGAATTGTGAGGCATAGAGAGATTGGCATTGCTGTAATTGAGAGCCCATCCCTACGCCGATACTAACCGGATCAGGTTCAATGGGTTCGCTGTCTCCCTTCCGGGAAAAACAGCATCTCAGCCTTGCGGCACCCCAAGAGCATGTAATGGATCATTATACGCAATCCATTGGCGCCTTACTATCGGTCCACTTTGAATCCGGCTCTGGGGTAGCGATGCAAATTTCAATCCCCGCCCCATCTTCCACCGGCAGGGAGCGGCATTGCCGGTACTTAGAATGAGACCGTTACTTGCAGCCATGCTTTTTGGGTGTCGGTGCCGAAGTCGTCTGCGTTGTAGTTGGCGTACTTCAATAACAGGTGAACATTTTTATGAACCTGTTTGGCAATGGCGATATCAATTTCGTCACCGTAATCAGCGTTTCCTTCCTCAGCGTTGAAATCGTGGTAGGTCAGTTGTACCAGTGCGCCGAACACCTTGCCCTCAACAGAGCCATAGCGGTCCTCAATACCGGTGGCCGGGGTGTTTAGAAACTGGTCTGCAAAGCCCTGAAATTTGTGCAGGGTGGCCAGTGGTGTCGAGAAGGCCACGCCTGCATGGTCATCGGCTTCAAGCACGTCCATACCCAGTCTGGCGGTCAGCAGTTTGGTCTGGATGCCGGTCTCCAGGTTGTAGTAATCAGCGTCATAGCTGGCCGGGTTGTCCTTGTAGCCGGATTGCCACGCGTATTCTGCTGTGTAGAGCCATTTGGTGTCCTTGCCCTGTACACCGGACAGCCGGACACCGTAGGTTTTACTGGATGCGGAGGGTGCATCTTCCAGATCCAGCAGGTAGGCGTAGGCAGACAGGGTGCCTATGCCAAGACCCCGGTAATTGATATTGATGATATCGGCGCTGCTATCCCAATCGACATCTGCTGCGGGGGTGCCCGTGCGGCCATCGTCCGGCCCGAAGATACGGTTTACGTTATTGATGTAACCATAGAACAGGGTGGTATTGGGTAAAGATTGATTGGTGATGGTAAAACTGTCATAGGTCTGTTCATTCTGCCGCCAGCCGACGCCACCGATAAAGCGCTGGTTGTCGAGATTGATGCGCTGGCGGCCGTATTTCATGGTGGTGTCGGCCAGTCCACTCCAGGCGATCCAGGCCTGGTTGATCTCGGTACCTTCCGGATCAGCGACCACTGCGTGGTCGGTCATATGGTTGTTCAGATCGTCGTAGTTGTTACCGCCGATTACCGTGACATCATCCACTTCCAACTGGACCTGCAGGTTATTCCAGTTTTTTGTGGTATAGGTGATTCGTGAGCGCAGGGTCGAGGCATGGGCTTCCTCCGGGCGGACATCATCGTCCACATTTTCGAAACGGTAGCGGAAATTAAATGCCAGTTTGCCATTCCGGAGGGCATCTTGCAGTGTTGCTGAGTCATCGGACTGAGAACTCGTACCGTTGGCAGATACCGCACCTGTCATTCCCAGGGCTCCCAGCATGATAATGGTGGGGAGAGCCATTACTGGCTTTGTTGCAACAGCGTTTTTCATAATCAAATTCCCAAAAAAGGTCTTTTTCTGAAGCCGCCACCAAAGTGGTATGATGAATGCTACCTTGGTATTAACTTTATGAATTACAAAGAATTTTTTTCCTTCCTGTGGCAAGTTAACAGCTAATTACATGGGTAAGTTTGACTTCGATCAACGAATCGAGGCTGTCGACTCCTAAACTAGAGATCACCGGAAGAAAACACGTTTTTACACTGAAGCCGTTGTGGAGCCCCAGCTATGCAGAGTGAACCCCAGACCGTTCTGGAGGATCGTTTTGGTCGCGTTGTCGACTACCTGCGCCTGTCGGTGACCGACCGCTGTGACTTCCGTTGCGTCTACTGTATGGCGGAAGACATGCGGTTTCTGCCGCGCCAACAGGTGCTGACGCTGGAAGAGATGGCTTTCCTGGGACAGGCTTTTGTATCCCTGGGAGTCAAGCGTATCCGTCTGACCGGGGGAGAGCCGCTGGTGCGCAAAAACGTCATGTCGTTGATCGGCAACCTGGGCTCGCTGCGCGGGTTGGATGAATTGACGCTCACCACCAATGGCTCCCAGTTGCGCAACACCGCCCCGGCACTGGCAGCCGCCGGTGTGCGGCGTATAAATATCAGTCTTGATTCGTTGCATCCTGAGCGTTTCAGTGCCATTACCCGCACCGGTAAACTGCCGCAAGTATTGTCTGGCATTGAGGCGGCGCAGCAGGCCGGTATCGAGCGCATCAAATTGAACAGCGTGATCGTGCGCGGTCAGAACGATGACGAGGTGGTCGCGCTGGTGGAGTTTGCCCTGGCGCGGGGTCTGGATATCAGCTTTATTGAGGAAATGCCGTTGGGCGATGTCGGCTGTCGCGATCGGCAGGGCGGGCTGGTCACCAGTGAGGAAATCCGGCAGCGAATCGGTGATTATTATCCACTGTTGGCCAGCACCGAGAGCACTGCCGGGCCGTCCCGTTACTACCGCATTGCCGGTAGCACCAGTCGCATTGGTTTTATTTCTCCCCACAGCCACAATTTTTGCGACAGTTGCAATCGGGTACGGGTTACCTGCGAAGGCCGGTTATTACTGTGTCTCGGTAATGAACACTCGGTGGATCTGCGTGCGGTGATACGCCGTTATCCCCAAGACATGCCCGCTTTGCAGAATGCTATTGTCAATGCAATGGCATTGAAGCCGGAACGACACTATTTTTACCATGATGACAAACCGCAAGTATTGCGTTTTATGAATGCCACAGGTGGTTAACGGGAATCAGGATGATCGAAATACAAGAGCCTCAATCAAGTCATTCGCCGGCATGGCTCAATCTGGGCTTCCGGCCTTTCTTTATGGGTGCGGCCCTGTTTGCGGTGCTGTCCATGTCGATCTGGGCTGCGATTTTTCCATTGCAAATACTGTCGCCTTTGAATGAGTTGGCCCCGACCGTCTGGCATGCTCACGAAATGATCTATGGCTACGCGGTGGCTGTGATTGCGGGGTTCTTGCTGGCTGCGGTGAAAAACTGGACAGGTCTGCAGACACTCAGGGGTACATTGTTGTTTCTGTTGTTCTTCTTGTGGCTGACCGCTCGGTTGTTGCCCCTTGCCGGATTGTTTTCAGAAGCAGGGCTGTCTTTGCAGTGGACCGCTTTCGCCGATCTGTTATTCATGGCCATGCTGATCCCGGCGGTGGCCGTACCGATCATTCGCGCCAAATCCCAGCGCAATCTGGTGGTGATTGCCATACTGGCACTGCTGCTTATTGGCAACGGTCTCTTCTATCTCGGGGTTTTCGGGATACTGGCCGATGGTATCCGGCTGGGGCTGTACTTGGGTTTTTACATCATCATCGCCTTGGTATTGATGATAGGAAGGCGGGTGATCCCCTTTTTCACCGAACGCGGTGTCGGCTATTCGGTCACCCTGACCAATTATGCCTGGCTGGACAAGGCTGTACCGCTCCTGATGATCGCCTTTATTGCCGCTGAGCTGGTCGCGCCGGGAAACCTGATGACAACGTTGGTGGCAGCAGTTCTGATGGTGCTACTGGGACTTCGTCTGGTTGGCTGGCACACCAAAGGTATCTGGCGCAAGCCATTGCTGTGGGTGCTGCATATTGCCTACGGCCTGGTGGCGGTGGGTTTTGCCATGAAAGTGGCGGCTTTTCTGTTCGGCGCTTCGCCTTTCCTGGCGGTGCACGCCTTTGCCCTGGGGGGCATCGGCCTGATGACCCTCGGCATGATGGCCCGGGTGTCCCTGGGGCACACCGGGCGCAATATCCTTGCACCGCCCTCGGCAGTAATCTGGATGTTTCTGCTGCTCAGTGGTGCGGCGCTGTTGAGGGTATTTGTGCCTCTATTGGCCCCCGCCTATTACGGTCTGTGGGTCGGTCTGTCCCAGTTGAGCTGGATATTGGCATTTGCATTGTTCTCGCTGATCTACATCCCGATGCTGGTGACGCCCAGGGTGGATGGTCAGCCGGGGTAGCTGGCAAGTTGTTAAAAACTATCTACAACGTTACCACCGCTTTAAAAGCAGGCATAAAAAATACCCACTGATTCTAGGTGCGTCATTTTTAAACGCAGCAAGTTGCTCTCTCTCGGAGGGGGATTATGGGTCTGGTTGTGATTAAGGCTGATTCAGTCCTTAAAGGTTTTAACGCCGGGGAAACGGTCAGACACATATTTGCTGTGGCATTGAATGCAGTTACCTGTCATTTTGCTGAATAGTTTGTGCTGTTCTTTTGTGTCTTGGTCTCTGCTCGCTTCTGCTAGCGAAGCCGCGAGTTTGTGAAACTCTTTGTCCAGCTTGATAAAACCTTTTGGGACAGCTGACATCAGATCTTCGCGATCCTGTTCGGTCAATTCCTGTTGAAGGATGAAGCTATCATGAATTTGTTGGGCATTCTCTACAACACTCTCATGTTGCCCCATTACAATTGCGGAATGGATAGAGGCCATGCCTTCTTGCACTGCTCTCATCTCTTCTTGAAGCAGATGCCTCAGTTTATCAGTGAGTTTCGGGGTGACAGGTTCTGCCGCCAGGGAGGTGGTTGACACTGCCAGGCAAAGTAAAAAGGCTCCTAGTAATCTATTTATAGTTATAGCTTTCATCGTTGTTGTCTCGTTATTTGCATGTATTGGAAATATTAGCAGCGTAGCTATTATTTGACAGGGATGGGCACTCTGGCCCAGCCAAGATCTTCAAGAATGGCATAGAGCGCCGGCAATGCCAGCAGTATTAGAACGGTAGATACGAGAAGACCAAATACCACCGAAATTACTAATGGAATCACCGCCATGGCCTGGGTGCTGGTTTCGGCCAGTAGTGGTAGTAGTCCGGCTACGGTGGTGCTGGTGGTGATCAGGATAGCCCGGAAGCGGGCGCGGCTGGCGGCACCGGCGGCTTCCCGGACGCTCATGCCCTGTTCCCGGTAAGTGTTGATGAATTGTACCAATAGGATGGCGTTGTTCACCACAATCCCTGCCAGTGAGGCGGCGCCGATCAGCGAGGGCATGGACAGGTTGTAGCCCATGAGCATGTGGCCCCAGACTGCGCCCATAAACGCTACCGGAATGGCGAGCATCACGATGATCGGCTCCAGGTAGCTGCGGAACTGGAACGACAGAATCAGGAAGATTCCCAACAGGCCGATCAGCAATCCCCGGGCGATGGACTGACCGGTTTCCCGGGAGCGGGCGGTCTGGCCTTCTACCTGCAAGGTAATCTCCGGCCATTGCTCACGCAGTTTCGGGAACACCTGGCTCTGCAGGTCTGCCACGATGGCATCGGCATTGGTTTCCCGGCCGTTGACATCTGCAGAGACGGTGACCGTGCGCAGGCCATCAATACGGGTGACCTGTGACCATTGCCGTTCCTCGGTGATGGTGGCGACTTCCCGCAGCGGCACCATCTGGCCTTTGCCGGTGGTGATCACGGTATCTTCCAGGAACTGGCGGGTGTTGCGTTCGACGCTGGTCTGGCGCACCAGAATTTCGATGTGCTGATCACCGATCTGCACCGTATCCACGATATCTCCGAGCAGTCCGGTTCGAATCTGGCTAGCCACCTCGGCCGCTGTTAATCCGAGGGACAGGGCACTGTCGTTCAGTGACAGGGTGCGCTGGGGTTTGCCGGGGCGAAGATCATCCAGCACGTTGAAGGTGCCGTTATAGGTGGCAACTTCGTCGCTCAGATATCGGGCGGCAGCTTTCAGCTCGTCCAGATCCGTGCCCTGCAGGCGAACTTCGATCGGAATGCCGGCCGGGCCGAAGCCGGGTTCCTGGATGTTCAGGGCAATCAGTCCCGGAATCTCGCCGATTTCCTGGGACCAGCGGTCAGTTAGGGTGGCAAGGTCCACGGTGCGCAGCTCTGCGGTCAGCAAATCGGCCATCACGGTGGCCACATGGGCGCCTTTTTCGCCGGCCCCGGCGTGCTGGTTGAAACGGGTCTGGATGTTTTGCACCAGGGCTTGCTGGTCTGGCTGGTCTGGCGCGTACTCCTTGTTGAGCCGAAGCATGGCTGAGGTGATGCGATCCGTAATGGCCTGCGTCTGGTGTAGGGGCGTGCCTTGGGGCATCAGTACCCGGGCTTCCAGTACGTCGCCGTCGATTTCCGGCATGGCCTCCATGCGGACATGGCCGCCGGCCATCAGCCCCACGGAGCCAAGAAGTATCAGCAGCATGCCCGCCAGTACACCGTAACGGAAACGAATAGCGCCGTCGGCCAGTTGCCCCACTTTCTCCCGGGTTTTTTCAAAGCGATTGTCGAAGACGGAGCGAAAACGAGAAGGCGCTTTCTCGCGCTTTTTGCCAAGACCGCTTTTCAGATGGTGAGGCAGTATCCAGAAGGCTTCGATCAGTGAAGCTGCCAGGGCGGCAATCAGCACCACCGGCAGCACTTCCAGCACAGCTCCCAGTTCCCCGGTCAGAAAGGCCAGCGGGATAAACACAGCAACGGTCGTGAGAAAAGATGACAGCACGCCGGGAAGAATTTCCTGGGTGCCTTTGGCGGCTGCCTCCAATGGACTGCAGCCATCGGCTGCCCTCTGAGCTATGTTGTCGGTGATCACCACGGAGTCGTCCATGACAATACCGATGGCCATGAGCAGGGCCACCAGGGTGATCATGTTCAGAGACAGGCCGGTCAGGGCCATCACTACAAAGGCGCCGGCAAAGGCGGAAGGGAGGCCGAACAGGGCCCAGAATGCGAGACGGGGGCGGAAGAACAGTCCCATCACCAGGCCTACCAGTAGCAAACCGGTGATGCCGTTGCCTACCAGCATTTGCAGGCGATCTTCGACGATGGAGGTCATGTTCTGGGTAATTTCCAGTTCCACCGCGCTGCCTTCTACCGAGCTACCCCGGCGGGCCTTTTCCTCGTCAACAAAGGCTTGCAGTGAGTCCATCACCCGCAGGGCATCATCGTGGCGGTTTTTGTGGATCTCCAGAATGATGGCGCGTTGGCCGTTGAAATCTACCCGTTCCTCCTCCCGTTCGTGGGCCTCGGTAATGGTGGCAAGGTCACCCAGGGTGAGCACGGCACCGGCTGCGCCGCCAATGACAGGCAATTCGGCTAGGGCTTGTAGTGATCGCCGTTCATCCACGAACCTCAGTTGGATGTCCTGGCTGTCGGTTTCAATGTTGCCCAGAGGCATGTCCAGATTCTGGCTGCTGATGGCACGGGCAATGTCGCGCACGCCCAGGCCGTACTGGCGCAGCAGGTCACGGGAGACTTCGATGTGCCACTGGCGCTGGGACAGGCCCACGGGAATCACATTGGCCACGCCATCCATGGCGAACAAACGGTCCTCCAACTGGTTGGTGTAAGCCTCCAGGTGGGAAAAGCTCATAGGCCCGTATACTGCAATGGCGGCTACGAGACTGGTGCGGTACAGCTCGCGGATTATGGGATCTTCTGCTTCTTCGGGCAGGTCGGTCAGGGCTTCGATTTCGGTGCGGATATCATCCAGAAACCGGCCCATATCACCCTGTGGCGCCATGCTGGCAATGGTCTGGGCCTGGTTATCCCGGGCGGTGCAGGAAATCTCCTTCATGTAATCCACCCGTTGCAGCACTTCACCCAGTCGCTGACAGATGGCTTCTTCCACATCCGCTGCGGTGGCGCCGCGGTATTCCATGGTGATGCTGACTTCCGGTGGCAGGTAGTCGGGGAAGGTTTCCCGGGTCAGGTTGGGTGCGGCGAACAGACCTACTGCCAGGAACAGAATCAGCAGCAGGTTGCCAGCGGTAGGGTGGCCGGCAAACCAGCGGATCATGGTTACTCTCCTGCGGCCATTTTCTGCAGCCATTGTGCGGTGGGCTCATCGGGTTTCGGGTTCAGCAGCGTGCCCTCGATGGCGGGGATGAGGTCGTCCAGAATGAGTTGGTCGCCGGATTTCAGTCCGTCACCGATCACCGCAACCTCGCCCTGTTGCCACGCCAGGGTAACCGGCTGGCGTTGCAGGCGGTTTTCACCATCGGCTAGGTACACCACGCCTTGGTGAATCGCGCTGGCGGGTACCACGACCACTGGCCCGGGCGTTGGAGCCGATACTGTCGCCTGCACAAACATGTTCCGCACCAGCGGTGGCCGGGCAGGCGGATTGGCGTTGCGGTAAGGTTCTTCCACGGTAATCACTGCCTGGATAGTGCGGGTTACGGGATCAAGGCTGCCGGTCACCCGGGTCAGCCTGCCGGGCCAGTGGCTGTCGGGTGCCCCCGTCGGGTGCACCCGCACGGTCAGTGAATCCAGCGGCAACTGCTGGTGGAAGTCGGTAAAGCCCGGGTGTGCTTCGCCACCGCTTGCCGGGGCAGGAGCGCCCGGGATTTGAGAGATCACGTTCCTGAGTGCGGACATTTCTAGCTGTACCGTGGCCTCTGCTGCGGTGATGTCGTCTGCTATAAACAGAGTCTGGTTGGGATTCACCTGTTGCCCGGTTTCGATCTCGCTCTGGTGCACCCGCATATCCCAAGGGGCTTCAAAGCGGGTGTCTTCAAGGTCTTCCCGGGCATTGGCGAGAGCTGACTCACTCCGGGCTAGGCGTGCCTTAAGGATTTCTTTGCGCACAGGAGTCAGGTTGAGCTGGTTTTCCAGCGACTGCACCGCCTGCTGTTGCTGCAGAGTGGTACGCTTTTGCTCATCCAGTCGGTTTTCTGACAGGGCGCCCCGATTCACCAAGGTTTTTACCCGCTCCAGCTCCCGCTGGGCTAGGGCTAGTCGGCGGTTTTCCAGTTCGAGCAGCCCCCGGGTGTTCTGCTCTTCCTGATCCAGTTGCTGCCGCTCGGCTTCTAGGCCGGCAATATCGGCTCGGGCGGAAGCCTCTGCCAGTTCATAGCGGGTCGGGTCGATCTGCAGCAAGCGGGTACCTGCGGAAATCAGGTTGCCGCTTTCCAGGTCCGGATGCTTCCAGGTAATGCGGCCGCCCACATTGGCCACCGCCCTCCAGCTGCGAGCCGGTAATACTTCGCCATAACCGCGGGCTTGGGTAACAATAATCAGGGGGGCGACTTCAAGTATTCTGGCCGGTATCGCCATTGCCTGCTCGGTGGTGCGTTCCGGTGGTTGCTTCAGTTTCACCATCACTACCACGAAAACGATGCCGGTGATCAGCGTCAGGGCGAGGATGAGTTTATGCTTGTGGCGCATCGGGAGCCTCCTGAAAGCAGGCGCTGAAGATTCTGAAAATACGGGGCGCGATTTTTTCAAGGCTGCGAATGTCACCGCCCACCATGCCCTGAACCACTAATCCCTGAATGGCCCCCAGATAGAGCACTGCAGCAGCGTCGGCGTCAATGGTGGGGGTAACGCGTTGCTGCTCGATACCGAGGTTCAGCAAAGAAATGACTTTCTGGCGGTAATTAGTCAGGGTCTCGCGAACGATACGTTTGGCCGGGCCGTTGCCCGGCTTCTGGAGTTCTCCCAGCATCAGCCGTGGAATGCCCGGATGGCGGGCAATGAAACCGATATGGGCCAGGAACATGGCTTCTAGGGCCTGATCTGCGTGCTTATGTTGATCTGCAACACTGAAAACTCGCTGGGTGAGCTGCTCGGATACCCAACCTGCCACCGATTTCCACAGGCTGTTCTTGTTGGGGAAGTGCTTGAATAGGGCGCCCTGGGAAAGTCCCACTTCATTGGCAATGCGGGCGGTGGTGAGGGTGGAAGGGTCTTGCTCCGCACACAAATGGACTACCGCCTCGATAGTTGCGGACTGGCGCTGTTCAGTACTTTGGTAGGCGCGTTTGGTAGGTTCCAATGGGGTAGCCATTTATATTCCGTGAAAGAAAGTAATCAATCGCTTTATTTTGATGAGATGGCTGGCACTTTACAAGTTTGTTTTCAAAGCGGGAAGCATTCTGGAACACAGGTCAACGACAACTGCCAAGTAGAGCCAGCCCTGCCAGGTGCGGATGTAAGTAATATCCGTCACCCACGCGGTATCGGGTTGGTCAGCAGTAAATTCGCGGTTCAGTGTGTTGGGGGCAGCTACATTACTGGATTAAACTCTTTCCTATTTCAATCCCCTCAATATCCGCTTCATCAATTAGCCGGTGGAGGTAACGGTTGATGGCCAGGCGCTGGCGCACTTCGGCCAGGTAGGCGGCCACCTGGTCGTGTACCTGTTCGTAGGGCAGGGGTATCCCCGGGATTTTGCGGTCCACCTGTACCAGATGTACGCCGTAACGGGACTCAATGGGCTCATTGGCGAGCCCCGCTTCCAGGGCAAATACCTGCTGTTCAAATTCCGGGGTGGTCTGTCCTCGAGTAATCTGGCCCAGATTGCCGCCGGTTTCTTTGGAAGGGCAGGCGGAGAACTGCCGTGCCAGTGTCTCAAAGTGATCCGGTGAACGCTGTAATTGTGACAGCAGTTCCCGGGCGGTTTGCCGGGCGCGCTGCAGGGCGGCCTCATCATCGGGTGCTGCGGCGAGCAGGATGTGACTGACCTGCAACAGGTCGGGACTCTGGAAACTTTCCCGGTGGCCATCGAAATAGCGGAGGCACTCCTCGTTGCTGGGGAGCTCCGCTGGTGCCTCCTGCTCCAGTAGCGCACTGAGCAGGGATTCTTCCGATAATACTTCATCCCCCTCTGCAAGCACTTCTTTTGCCTTTTGCAACAGCAGGGTGCGGATCACCAATGCCTCCGCTGCCTTGCGAAGACCGTCTTCAGGGGATTGGGCCGGGTGATATTGCACTTCCCGGGCGATATCATCGGCTGCAATCAGGGTGCCGTTAACCCGGACTTCCGGTATGTCTGTGGTCGTGTGTGGGGCTGTAGCGTGGGAAGGGCAACTCATGTCCATCTCCTAATGATATGTTGGGGCAAACGCATTGCCCGGTGGCCGGCTGGGCCGGACACCGGGGTAACGCAGTGATCAGGCTCTCTTCCTGCGCACGATCTGGTAGTTCCTGAGCAGGTATTTCACCGGGGCCGCCAGTCCACTGATGATGTGTACCAGGCGGGTGAAGGGGAAGATCAGAAACAGGGTCATGCCCAGGAACACGTGCACCTTGTACACCAGCGACACCGGGGCAATGGATGCCGCCGCCTCCATGGGTTGCAGCAGTACCAGTGACTGGGCCCAGTTGGCCAGCATCACCATTACCGAGCCGTCCAGGTGCTGGCTCGACGCATAGATGGTGCTGAGCCCCAGGATTAGCTGGATATACAGTAATACCAGCACCAGCAGGTCGGAGAAGCTGCTGCTCGCCCGCACTCGAGGGTCGGTGAAACGGCGTACGATCAGCATGGTCAGGCCGATGAAGCAGAGCGCACCAAACAGCCCGCCCGACACCATGGCCAGCAATTGTTTGTTCGGTGTGGAAATCACATGGTGGTAGATGAATTCCGGTGTCAGCAGTCCCACCAGATGACCGGCCAGCACAAACAGGATGCCGACATGAAAGGCATTGCTGGCCAGCCGCATGCCGCGGGTGCGCAGGATTTGGCTGGAGCCCGCTTTCCAGGAGTACTGTTCGCGGTCGTAGCGGGCCCAGCAACCGACCACGCAGACCAGCAGTGCCAGATAGGGGTAGACCCCAAAAAGAATCGTGTTGATATCCATGATAGTTTCCTCAGTTTGCCCAGCGAATGGCTACGCTGTCGTTAGGGGATCGTTGTGGGGGTTGCGGCGTATTGGAGGGGCAGCTATCCCCGCCCCCAGCACCAAAGGTGACCGCTTCTTCCTCCCAGATTTTGTCCAGTGCCTCGGGGGTATCGTCTCTCTGCTCACTGGCAGTTTTGGCGCGCAGTTCCTCGACGTTTATTGGAACGCCGCTGATCATCAGCAAGCTGTCAAAGAGTGTGTCGTAGGGTGAACCGCGCTCCTTGAGACGTGCGCTCAGCAGGCCGAGGATATGGGCTACATCCGCCAGTCCCTCGCGGGCCTCCATATCCGGGCGGTGGGCCAGGAATTCCAGATAGAGGGGAATGAAATCCGGCAATTCCCGCACGTCAATGTGGAAGCCCTGGCTGCGGTAAACAGCCAGCAGATCCACCATGGCCTGGCCGCGGTCACGGGATTCACCGTGCACGTGTTCGAACAGCAGCAGTGACAGGGCGCGACCCCGGTCAAACAAACCGGTATAGCATTCCTGAGCATCCATCAGGTCGCCGTCATAAATCTGATGCAGCAGGGCCGTGAGCCGCTGGCGCATGTCAGGAGAAATCTCCCGCGCGTCCAGAATCACAGATTCCAGTTCAGCCACAAGCGGTTGCAGTTTGGCGCTGGGATAATCCATCAGTCGGGAGATGATTTTGAGAATATCCATGTTCTACTCCTCCCACATCTGGACGGTCTGGATCACATCCCGCCGGGTGGTTTTTTTGGTGCCGAACAGGTTGATATCCGACTCGCCGGTGGAGCAGCCGTTGCCGAATGAGAAGCCGCAGCCGCCGCGCTCGGCGAAGGCCTCGGACATGGCTTCCTCCCGGTGGGCGGTGGGAATCACGTAACGGTCCTCGTAGTTGGCGATGGCCAGGTAGCGGTACATGTCCTCCACCTGCAGGGTGGTGAGCCCCACCTCCTCGAGAATCTGCTGGTCGTCAAAGCCCTCAACAATCTGGGCGCGCTTGTAGGCACGCATTGCCAGCAGGCGTTTCAGCGCCAGCAGCACCGGTGCCTCGTCACCGGCAGTGAGCAGGTTGGCCAGGTACTTGACCGGAATGCGCAGGGAATCCACATCGGGAATGATGCCGTTCATACCAACGTGTCCGGCATCCACTGCAGACTGGATCGGCGACAGCGGCGGCACGTACCAGACCATCGGCAGGGTGCGGTATTCCGGGTGCAGCGGCAGGGCCAGCTGCCAGTCGACGGCCAGTTTGTAGACCGGCGACTGTTGGGCCGCTTCGATCACGGAGTCCGGCACACCATCTTTTCTAGCCTGTGCAATCACTGCCGGGTCGTGGGGATCAAGGAAGATTTCCAGCTGTTTTTTGTACAGGTCCTGCTCGGACTCGGTGCTGGCCACTTCGTGGATGCGGTCGGCGTCATAGAGCAGTACGCCCAGGTAGCGGATGCGGCCCACGCAGGTTTCCGAACAGATCGTGGGCTGGCCCGCTTCAATACGCGGGTAGCAGAAGATGCATTTCTCTGACTTGCCGGATTTCCAGTTGAAGTAGATCTTCTTGTAGGGGCATCCGGACACGCACATGCGCCAGCCGCGGCACTTCTCCTGGTCGATCAGAACAATACCGTCTTCCTCGCGCTTGTAGATGGCGCCGGAGGGACAGGCCGCTGCACAGGTCGGGTTCAGGCAGTGCTCGCACAGCCGTGGCAAGTACATCATGAAGGTGTTCTCGAACTCGCCGTAGATGTCCTTCTGGATGTTGTCGAAATTTCGATCGACACTGCGCTTCTTGAACTCGGTGCCGAGAATTTCCTCCCAGTTCGGGCCCCACTCGATTTTCTCCATGCGCTTGCCGGACACCAGTGAGCGCGGCCGCGCCGTGGGCTGGTGTTTGCCCAGCGGTGCAGTGTGCAGGTGCTGATAGTCGAAATCGAATGGCTCGTAGTAGTCGTCGATTTCCGGCAGGTCGGGGTTGGCGAAGATATTCGCCAGCACCCGGAACTTGCCGCCGATTTTCGGGTTGATGGAGCCGTCGCGGTTACGTACCCAGCCGCCGTTCCATTTGTCCTGGTTCTCCCACTCTTTGGGATAGCCGATGCCGGGCTTGGTCTCGACGTTGTTGAACCAGGCGTATTCCATGCCTTCGCGGGAGGTCCAGACATTTTTACAGGTGATGGAACAGGTGTGACAGCCAATACACTTGTCCAGGTTCAGCACCATCCCTACTTGTGAGCGTATTTTCATTGTGATGCCTCCTTAAACGTCCTGGGGAAGTGGTTGCGGCAGGTCATCGGTATTTGAGCCCTCCAGCCAATCCACCTTGTGCATTTTGCGCACCACCACGAACTCATCGCGATTACAGCCGACGGTACCGTAGTAGTTGAAGCCATAGGACTGTTGTGCGTAGCCACCGATCATATGCGTCGGCTTCATGACTATCCGGGTTACCGAGTTGTGGTGACCACCCCGGGTCCCGGTCATTTCCGAGCCGGGGGTATTCACGATGCGTTCCTGGGCGTGGTACATCATCACCATGCCCTCGTTGACCCGCTGGCTGACCACTACCCGGCAGGCGATAGCGCCGTTGACGTTGAATACTTCCACCCAGTCGTTGTCCTCGATCCCGGCCTTTTGCGCATCCACTTCGCTCATCCAGATAATCGGCCCGCCCCGGGACAGGGTGAGCATCAGCAGGTTGTCGGAGTAGGTGCTGTGGATGCCCCATTTCTGGTGGGGTGTGATCCAGTTCAGCACAATCTCGGTATGGCCGTTGGGTTGCTTGCCCTTCACCAGGTCGATGGACTTGGTACAGATTGGCGGCCGGTAGGACACCATTTGCTCGCCAAAGGCCTGCATCCACCGATGATCCTGGTAGAACTGCTGGCGGCCGGTGATAGTGCGCCAGGGAATCAGCTCATGGACGTTGGTGTACCCGGCGTTGTAGCTGACGTGTTCATCCTCCAGCCCTGACCAGGTGGGTGAGGAGATGATCTTGCGCGGCTGTGCCTGGATGTCGCGGAAGCGGATTTTTTCCTCGTGCTTCGGCTCTGCCAGGTGCTTGTGGTCGCGGCCCGTGAGCTTGCCGAGCGCATCCCAGGCCTTAACCGCCACATTGCCGTTGGTCTCTGGAGCCAGACTGAGCACCATTTCAGCGGCGTCGATGGCAGTATCAATGCGCGGTTGTCCCTGACTGATACCCTCTTCGGTAACGGTGTAATTCAGTTTGCGCAGCAGTTCCACTTCTTCATCGGTGTTCCAGCCGATGCCCTTGCCACCGTTGCCGAGTTTTTCCAGCAGCGGCCCCAGGGAGGTGAACTTCTTGTAGGTGTTGGGGTAGTCCCGCTCCACCGCCACGATGTTCGGTGCAGTTTTGCCGGGAGTCAGTTCGCACTCGCCTTTCTTCCAGTCCTGTACCTCAAACGGTTGCGACAACTCTCCGGGCGTGTCGTGGAGGGTGGGCACGGTGACGATATCGGTTTCCACCCCGAGGTTGTCGTTCAGGGCGGCGATCTCGGAGAACTTTTTGGCAATGCCCTTGTAGATATCCCAGTCGGAACGAGCTTCCCAGGCGGGATCGGCGGCCTTGGACAGTGGGTGGATAAAGGGGTGCATATCCGAGGTGTTGAGGTCGTCCTTCTCATACCAGGTGGCGGTGGGCAACACGATATCCGAGTACAGGGCAGTGGAGGACATGCGGAAGTCGAGGGTAACCACCAGATCCAATTTCCCTTCGGGTCCTTGTTCCTCAAAGTCCACTTCCTTGGGAATTAAGTCACTGCCGCGGGCGAAGTTGTCTTCGTTCATGACACCGTTGTTGGTGCCCAGCAGATACTTGAGCATGTACTCGTGGCCCTTGCCGGAGGAACCGAGCAGGTTGGAGCGCCAGATAAACATATTGCGCGGGAAGTTGGCCGGGTTGTCCGGTTGTTCAGAGGCAAATTTCAGCTGTCCGGATTTCAGTTGCTGGACGACATAATCTTTCGGGTCCATACCGGCTTCAGCCGCTTCGCGGGCAACCTGTAGCGGGTTGCGGTTGAGTTGCGGTGCGGAGGGGAGCCAGCCCATGCGTTCGGCCTTGATGTTGTAGTCGAGCATGTGCTCCGGCCACTCGGATTTGTCCGCCAGCGGTGACAACACCTCGTGGACACTGACTTTCTCATGGCGCCACTGGGAGCTGTGGTTGTAAAAGAAACTGGTGCCGTTCATCTGGCGCGGCGGACGGCTCCAGTCCAGACCAAAGGCCAATGGCAGCCAACCGGTCTGCGGGCGCAGTTTTTCCTGGCCCACGTAATGGGCCCAGCCACCACCGCTCTGGCCGACACAGCCGCACATGATGAGCATATTGATCAGCGCGCGGTAGCTCATATCCATGTGATACCAGTGGTTCATGCCAGCACCGACGATGATCATGGATTTGCCGCTGGTTTTGTTGGCGTTATCGGCAAACTCCCTGGCCACCTGAATAACGCGATCCCGGGGTACGCCGGTGATTTTCTCTTGCCAGGCCGGGGTGAAGGGGATGTCGTCGTCGTAACTGGCGGCGACGTTGCCACCGCCGAGGCCGCGGTCGATGCCGTAGTTGGCCATGGTCAGATCATAGACGGTGGCGACTCTGGCGGTGGAACCGTCACCCAGTTGAATCTCACGCACCGGCACCAGTCGAGGCAGAACATCGTCGTGCTCGCAGTAGTTCCAGTGCTCGTTGCGTTCATCTGCGGCAAAGTGCGGGAAGGCCACAGCTACGGTGTTGTCACCAATCAGCGAGAGCTGCAGTTTGACGTCATTGCCATTCTTGCCCTCACGTGGCTCGATATTCCATTTGCCCTTTCCTTGTTCCGCTGAGGGCTCCCCCCAGCGGTAGCCGATGGAGCCCAGCGGTGATACCAGCTCGCCACTGGGTTCATCCAGGGCGATGGTTTTCCAGTCCGGGTTGTTGTCCTGGCCGAGTTTGCCGTCCAGGTCGGAAGCTCGCAGGAAGCGGGTAGGACAGAAATGGCCGTCTTTCTCTTCCAGCAGCACCAGCATCGGCATGTCGGAATAGCGGCGCACGTACTCGGTGAAGTACTCACTGGGTTTTTCCAGGTGAAACTCTTTGAGAATCACGTGACCAAAGGCCATACCGAGGGCCGCATCGGTACCCTGTTTAGGGCTCAGCCAGATATCGGTCAGCTTCGCCACTTCAGCGTAGTCCGGCGTGATGGCGACGGTTTTGGCACCTTTGTAACGCACTTCGGTAAGGAAGTGAGCATCGGGGGTGCGGGTCTGGGGCACGTTGGAACCCCAGGCGATGATGTAGTTGGAGTTGTACCAGTCGGCGGACTCCGGCACGTCGGTCTGCTCACCCCAGGTCATTGGCGAGGCGGGCGGCAAGTCACAGTACCAGTCGTAGAAGCTCAGGCAGACTCCGCCGATTAGCGACAGGTAACGGGCGCCAGCGGCGTAGGATACCATCGACATGGCGGGAATCGGCGAGAAGCCGATGATGCGATCGGGACCGTACTGTTTGGCGGTATAGACATTGGTGGCGGCGATGATTTCGTTGACTTCTTCCCAGGAAGACCGAATGTAGCCGCCCAGTCCACGTGTGCTCTTGTAGCTCTTGGCCCGTACCGGGTCCTCGACGATGAAGGCCCAGGCATCCACCGGGTTGTCGAACCGCTTGCGGGCGTCGCGCCACAGTTTCAACAGCGGCTTGCGCACCTTGGGGTATTTGAGGCGGTTGGCGCTGTAGATGTACCAGGAATAGCTGGCGCCGCGGGGGCAGCCGCGGGGTTCGTGATTGGGCAGGTCCGGGCGGGTACGCGGGTAATCGGTCTGCTGGGTTTCCCAGGTGATCAGACCGTTCTTGACGTAGATTTTCCAGCTGCAGGAACCGGTGCAGTTGACGCCGTGGGTGGAGCGCACAATCTTGTCGTGCTGCCAGCGCTGGCGGTAGCTGTTTTCCCATTCACGATTCTGGTTGCGGGTCTCGCCGTGACCGTCGGCAAACTCTCCCGTGACGGTTTTCTTGAAGAACTGCAAGCTGTCGATGAAATGACTCATAGCGTTACTCTCTCTTGATCGTTGGCAGTAAGCTGCCGACTCGGGTAGTGGCTTCAGTTACGGGTTATAAAATTCGTCATCCTTGTGGAGAGTGAAATTCTCACCACATTTCGGGCACTGAATTTCGGTGTCGCTCCGGTTTTTACGCAGGTAAAACCACCAGTTAATACCGATACACACTGCATAGAAGGCGGCGAAACCAATCAGTGCCACTTCCGGGGTGGTGGCGGTGATCTGCTCTCCGATAACCTTGGGGATGTAGAACGCGCCGTAGGCGGCCACCGCGGAAGTCCAGCCCAGTACCGGCCCGGCCTGTTCTTTTGGGAAGACCATGGCGATGGTGCGGAAAGTAGAGCCGTTGCCGATACCGGTGGCGGCGAACAGCACCAGGAACAGCAGGAAGAAGGGCAGGAAGAATTCTTCAGGGGTCGCGGAGTTGTAGGCGGCTTTCATGTAGTAGGCCACGCCGAGGGCGCTGGCCACCATCACCACGGAGCAAATCTGGGTGACCAGGGCGCCACCCAGTTTATCGGCAATCCAGCCACCTACCGGGCGGATCAGAGCGCCGATGAAGGGTCCCATCCAGGCATACATCAGGGCGCTGGGGCCGTTGACGTTGATGGTGTCGTGGGTCATGACGCCGTCCACCATGATGTGCTGGTAACCGAAGATAACCTTGATGGCCAGTGGGAAGGAGGCTGCGAAACCGATGAACGAGCCAAAGGTCATGGTGTAGATAACACTCATCACCCAGGTGTGCGGGTTGTTGAAAATCTTGTACTGACGAATCAGGCTGGTGCGAATGGCACCGGGCAACATTTTCAGCCAGAACACGGTGGAGCCGATCACCAGCACCATGACAATTTCTTTTGGCACACCAAAGCCGGAACCGTTGGCGGATTCCGGTAACAACAGCCACAGGCCCACCGCGGCGGTGACGAAACCGATCAGCAGCATACCCGCGATCATGCCAAAACTGACCACCGTGTTCGGGAGGTCGGGCGACACCTCCTGGGATCGGATGTTGTTCATGCCGAACCAGCCGGCGAAGGCCAGTGGAATCAGCAGCACCAGCCAGATGTAACCGGCGTTGTGAATCCAGGTTTCACTGCCTGCGGGTATCTTGCCGATCAGGGTGCCGGAGGTGTTTTCCAGAATCATGGAATCACCGCCGAACAGACCAAACGTCATCACCAGGGGGATCAGGATCTGCATGGTGGTGACCCCGAAATTGCCGAGGCCGGCGTTCAGTCCCAATGCCAACCCCTGTTGTTTTTTGGGAAAGAAGAAGCTGATGTTGGACATGGATGATGCGAAATTGCCGCCACCGAAGCCGGACAGCAGTGCCAGCGCCTGGAATACCCACAGTGGGGTGTTTTTATCCTGCAGGGCGATGCCGGTACCCACCGCGGGGATCATTAATAGCGCAGTGGTGAAGAAAATGGTGTTGCGCCCGCCGCACAGCCGGATAAAAAAGCTGCTGGGTATTCGCAGGGTGGCGCCGGTCAGACCGGCAATGGCGGTGAGGGTGAACAGCTCGGATTGGGCGAACGGAAAACCCAGGTTCAGCATCTGTACCGTGATAATGCCCCAGTAGAGCCACACGGCAAATCCGCACAGCAGGCTGGGAATGGATATCCAGAGATTCCGAGTGGCAATCTTTTTGCCTTCTGATTCCCAGAACCGGGTATCTTCGACATCCCATTTTTGTAGATCGGCCATAATGGCTCTCCTCGTGAGTACAGTCTTATAACGTTAAAAAATCGTCGGCTTTTGCCTGATCCAGCCGGTGCCGAAATTGATCCAGTTTGATGGCGTAAAACATCAGTACCATGCAGCCCGCCAGCACCCCGTAGAGCAACATGAAGCAAGAACTGCGAATGCCGGTGAGATCGGCCGCCAAACCGAACAGGATGGGCAGCGAGAAACCGCCGAAAGCGCCGATGGCGGCCACCGCTCCGCCTACCACGCCGACGTTATCCGGGTAATAGTCGTAGATAATCCGGTAGATACTGGCCTTGCCGAAGCCCATCGCCAGCCCCATCACGAAGGTCAGTAGCACGAACACCCACAGGTTGATGTGGATGTTGAGGAACAGATTCCGCTCGATGCCGTGGATGGTCATGGTGGTGGGCGGGTAGGAGAGGAAAAACAGGCACACCAGGCACACCCAGAACACTGACCAGTTGATGCGGCGGGCGCCAAAGTTGTCGGCGAACCAGCCCCCCAGGGCGCGTACAATGGCTGCCGGCAGGGTGAACAGCAGGGTGACAAAAGAGGCTGTTTTCAGGTCGAGCCCGTATTCGCCCACATAGTACTGGGGCAGCCACAGGGTCAGGGCCAGGAAACCACCGAACACAAAATAGTAATAGAGGCCAAAGCGCCACACCCGCAGTTCCCGCAGGGGGCGCATTTCCTCCGTCCAGGATTGCCGGGACCTGGTTCGTTGGCTTCTGTCCGAGGGCGACCAGCTAAAGAACCAGAACAGTATCGCGATTGCCAGCAGCACAGAACCGTAGATGTTGGGTACTGCCTGCCAACCATACGAGAGGATAATCAACGGTGCCACCAGGTTGGTGATGGCGGCCCCGGCATTGCCGGCACCGAAGATACCCATGGCGGTGCCTTGTTGTGAGGCCGGGAACCAGCCGGAAACCAGACTGATACCCGTGGCAAAGGTGCCTCCGGCGATACCCAGTACCAGGCCGACACAGAGAAACTGCCCAAAGGTCCTGGCGTAGGGGAGGGTGAACAGCGCCAGCGCTACAATCAGCGATTGCACGAAAAATATCAGCCGACCACCAAAATGCTCCGCCAGCACGCCGCTGATCAGCCGGGCCAGAGCACCGGTAAGAATCGGTGCCGCCACCAGCAGTCCGAAGGCGGTTTCGCTCAGACCCAGGTCAGTTTTGATCTGCATACCGAGAATCGCAAACAGGGTCCAGGCGGCAAAATGGGCGGCAAAAGCGGTTGTGCAGATACCGAGGCTGTACCATTTATGTGGCCAGTTTTGTGACTGGGCTGTGGTCATGGGCTTTTCATTTTCTCCCGAATGTGGTTTGAATGTAGTAACAGTGAGTGGTCCCGAACATGACCTGTATCAATCACCGAACCGCTTGAATTTGATGGGGTTTTTGAAAGTACTACCTAAGTGGTAGGCTGGTTTTTTTAAAAAACCTTAAATAACATAAGGTTGTTTTTGGTTGTCGGGATGGGTGGAGATGACTGCTCCGAAAGTGGATATTTGGTGGTAATAACCATGGCAATGATGCTGACCGGCAGGAAATTGCGTTTTTCCCAATCGATTGCGATTCAGGTATTGATCCCGATGTTGGTGATCGGTCTGCTTGCTCTGTCGAGTATGCTGGTCTCCCTGCTGGTGACGCTTAACACCCAGCATGATGCCGAGGCGATCAATATTGCCGGTTCGATGCGGATGCAGACCTACCGCATTGCGGTACACCTGCAGCAGGCCGTGGCGGGAGAGGCCGATCCGAAAGAATTGATTGACACCCTGGCGGAAGAGCACCGCACTTTTTCTGAAAAGCTGTATCAATCGAGCATTGCCCGGGTAGCGGGCGAGCGCAGTGACGTCAGTCTGAAACGCGCCTACCAGCAGGTGGTCACTAACTGGGAACAGCATATGGCCCCGTTATTGTTGTCTCTGAGTTCTGCTGAACAGGGGAGGCTGGCATCGGCCAGTCGGGAATACCTGGGGCATGTCGAGGAACACGTGGGCGATATTGACAGGTTGGTGCTGAGCATCCAGCAAAATACCGAGGAGAAAATTGAGCTATTGGGCATATACGAGGGGCTCAGCATCTTTCTGTCATTTCTGGCGCTGGTGTTCATCGTTATGCGCACCGACCAAAATCTGGTTCGGCCGTTGCAAGATCTGGTGCGGGCCGCCGAGCACACCAGTGTCGGCGATTTTTCCTACCGCACCTACTACGAGGCGGTCAATGAGATTGGCCTGTTGTGCAGTACCTTCAACGATATGTCCGCCAATCTGGCGCGGCACTACCGAAAACTGGAGGACATGGTGGATGAAAAAACCGCCCAGCTGCAGCGCTCCAACCAGATGCTGGACTTCCTCTACAATACTGCGCAGCGACTGTCAGAAGGGGTGGGAGGCAGTCACCAACCCTTCGGGGACATCTTGGCCGATCTGAAAGCGTTGACCGGTATCCCGTGTATTTCCCTGTGCCTGGCCAACGAGGCCAACACCGACAAATATGATTTGATTCTGCCTGCCGGGGAAGAACGCGATTGTCTGATCCGCGACTGTAAAAACTGTTTCATGCAGCCTGACAGTGATCACCAGACTCAGGGTGAGTCATCATTTGCCATCGAGGATTCCAGCGATAATTTTGGCTTTCTGTATATCAACACTGGCCCCAACCTGGTGCTGGAGCCATGGCAGCAGCGGCTTATCGAAGCCGTGGTAGAGCATCTGGCGGCGGCCATGGCGCTGCACTACCGGGATGGACTGAGTCGGCGGGTGATGCTGTTCGAGGAGCGCTCCATTATTGCCAGAGAATTGCATGACTCTCTGGCTCAGTCCCTGTCCTACATGAAAATGCAAGTGGCGCGGCTGGTGCGGCTGTTTGATCGGGAGGCCCCGGAAGAGCAACTGCGCGAGGGCTTGGAGGATCTGCAGCAGGGATTGAATGCCGCCTATCGGCATTTGCGGGAACTACTGACGACCTTTCGGCTGAAACTGGATGCCCCGAGTCTTTACCAGGCATTGAAAGCCACAGTGGATGAATTTGATCGCCAGAGTGAGCAGACCGAAGTGAAGCTGGAGTTCCACCTGGGACACTGTCCGTTGACCCCCAACGAGGATATCCATGTTTTGCAGATTATCCGCGAGGCCATCACCAATGCCTTCAAGCACGCCGGGGCCAGCTGTATCGAATTGCGTTGTGAGCGAGGTGCCGATAACCACGCAGTATTCCGGGTGCTGGATGATGGTGTGGGAATTGCCACTGACCCGGTCAAGGAACACCACTACGGGCTTTCTACCATGCGGGAGCGGGCGGAACTGTTGCAGGGTACCCTGGATATACACCCCGGTGAGGCGGGGGGGACCGAAGTGGTTCTCAGTTTTATGCCAGAGGTCTTTTCCTGAGTAAAATGATCAACTATTCACCTGCGCCAGATCAATTTATTTTAGGGAATGGCGCTCTAAACTAATCCTGACTATGACAATGATGTACTTTTTGAAGAGGCGACCATGAACGAGTCTAAAAGCAAATTGATCCTGGTGGATGACCACCCATTGCTGCGCAAGGGCGTACGCCAGCTATTGGCGCTGGAGGATGATATGGAGGTGGTCGGTGAAGCCAGCAATGGTCGCGATGCGGTTGAATTGGTCAAGCAACAGGGGCAGGACGTGGACCTCGTGCTGCTCGATCTGAGCATGAAAGGCATGGATGGCATCGAGACTCTCCGGGAAATGCGCGAGGTGGGTGTGTGCTGCCGTATTGTGGTCTTCACGGTTTCCGATGAAAGCAAAGATATGCTGGCGGCGTTCAAGGCCGGAGCCGATGGCTATCTGCTGAAAGATATGGAGCCAGCGGAGCTGGTGGAAAGAATCCGCGATGCCTGTATCGGCAAGATGGTGCTGTCACATGAGCTCACCGAGGTGCTGGCCAAGGCTTTCCGTGATAACGCCCGCAGTGAACAGGATTCAGGCTACGACGCCCTGACTCGTCGCGAAAAGGAAATCCTGCGCATGGTGTCTGCCGGGCTGAGTAACAAGCTGATTGGTCGCGAACTCGATATTGTCGAGGCGACGGTCAAGGTCCATGTTAAACACCTGCTGAAAAAACTCGGTTTGCGTTCGCGGGTAGAGGCCGCCGTCTGGGCGGTGGAACACCAGAAAAATTAATGGGAATCATTTTTTCCGAGCGGAGTTTCTCCTATGGATTCGTCTTATCTACCGCGCGCGATCTGGCTGGCGCGCGCTGAAAACCTGATTTTCCCGCTCTGTCGCCGGGTGCCTTTTCGAATACAGCAATGGTTGTTGGAAAATGTACTTCAGCAATTGCTGGCGGAGGCTTCCGCCGAAGGTGAGCTGACATTCCTTGAGGGTCGAACCCTGTCAATTCGGGTGACTGATATGGGTGTCGGTTGGCATATTGTCGGTTGCCATCCCCGTTTGTTGGTCTTGCCGCCGAACGATACAGCCGATGTCACGATTCTTGGTCGAGCCAGAGGGTTTGCGTTACTCGCTTCTGGCCGAGAAGATCCCGATACCCTGTTTTTCCGTCGCGAGCTTTGCCTGGAGGGTGATACTGAACTGGGCCTGGGAGTGAAAAACCTTCTGGACAGCATAGAGCGGGATGTCCTGCCACTGCCGATAAGACGGTTGTTGTCGGGTGCGGGGACCATGGCGAATGGTATTTAAACGATTCTCCGGGGGGAGTGCCCGTCAAAGGTCGAGAGATACAAAGCCTCGACTTTTTCCCGGGCCCACGGGGTTCTACGCAGGAAAGTCAGCGATGACTTGATGGACGGGGCATTTTTAAAACACTTGATATCAATTCGCCGGGCCAGGCCATCCCAGTCGTAGTGCTCCACCAGCGCCGTGACAATTTGCTGCAAGGTCACGCCATGTAGGGGGTTGTTCGGTTGCAGATTGGTCATCAGATGGATCCATCACTCTTGTTGTGGTGTTTATACCACTACGGTCGGTAAATGGCTGCCCATTAATGTGGTGTTGTACATCATCAGGCTGTTTTGAATCGCAATGGCAATGAGGAAAAGCCGCTTGCGGGATAGACAGCATTGATGGCTGGTTTGCCCGCTACGGGCTCGATCCACTCGGTGTGTCTGAACAGTGTCTCCATAACTGTCAGCAGCTCCATTCGAGCCAGCGGTGCACCGGGGCAGACATGGATCCCCGCCCCATACAGCAGATTTTCGGTCGGGTCGCGATCCAGGCGGAAGCTGTCCGGGCTATCGAAGACATCACTGTCCCGGTTGGCGGAAATCCAGTTCAGCGAGATTCGCTCGCCAGCACCCATCTTTCGGCCACCCATTTCCACCGGACAGGTCGTAATACGCCGGTTGGTTACCAGGGGGCCGTGGATCCGCAGAATCTCATCAATGGCCCCGGGCAACAGGGACGGTTGCTCGCGCAACCGTTTCTGTACCTCAATGTGTTTCGCAAGATAGTGAACCAATATACCGATTGCCGCAGAGATGGTGCCAATTTCCCCGACGGTCCAATTCCGTAAAATACTGGTCATCTCCCCATTGTTTAATCGGCGCCCCCAGACTTCTTCGTGCATCAGGTCGGCAGTGATGTCATCACCGGGTTTTGCGCCAGCCTGACGACGAACTTCAAGCATGTCGACGACGAGGGTTTCAAGTTCGCGTGCAATGTCTGACATCGCTGCCCGGTCTCCAGCGCGGGTGGCCTCGGTATTCTTTCTGGCCCACTGGACTAGCGGGTCGTGCAAGCTGGGTGGCCAGCCGAGAAATGCACATTGAACTTGTACCGCAAAGGGCTGGGCGATATCGGCCATCAGTTCCACATCATTTTGGGCCGGTATCTGGTCAAGCAGTTCTGTGATGATTTCCCGGCAGGAAGGTTCGAAGGCATCCATTCGCGCTGGAGCAAAGTAGGGTTCTATGATTTGCCGGTAAACGGTGTGCTCTGGGGGGTCCATACCATTGGGAATAGAGAGATGTTGGGATACCACACTGCTGAAGGTATCGTGATCGTGAAGTACCCGGATAAGGTCCCGATGCCTGAATAGTGACCACTGTACGGCCTCGTTGTAAGCGACAGGACATTGTTCGCGCATATTGTCGTAAGCAGCGCGTTGATCGCGAAGAACCGCTTCGGATTGCGGATCCCAATCGGATCGGAGTTTTTCAGTCATGATTACGCCTCTTCATGTCAGAGTATTTTGCGAACAGTCGGCATGCAGAATCCTGCAGGATAGCGATATGTTCTGGTGCAGAGTCAACCGGTTCTGGTCGAGGGGAATACGCTATTACGCTAAATCCATACCCGGCTTCCCGTACCAGTAGCCATTACAAAATGTGGCTGCTCCCTGGTCACTGGCAATGAGTTGATTGCTGAGTGTTTCTCCTCGGCGTATCCGGTCAAATTGCTCCAGCACCTGGAATGTGTTGCTGCTGTTTGGACTGATGCGGAGAATATCAACACCAATAGCTGCCATGTCATGGTATTCCGCCAGCAAATTGTGAATGTCACCAGAAAGCGTCTGAATGCCATTCAGGGTAAATAACGACGTATTTTCACGCGTGTGCACAGGAATACCGTCTGGATAATCCAGGCAACTCAGCTGGCAGTCATCCTTTGGCAAGTTGTGATTGCGGGCGGTAAAACAACGAGCGGAGTAGGCCAGTGGCAAATGCCCATAGCTGAATATTTCCGTTTGTACCTGTTCGGCAAAACCAAACTGCTGGACTTCATCGAGGATGCCTTGCAACGTGTGGCGGCTCAGCTCTACCGGCATCACCCAGCGCATCATGCCCGCCTGTTGCAGGACACGCAGGCTGGCGCTGTTGTAGATATTGATGGACGGACCGGCGACAAAGGGCAGATTTCGCTCCGAAAGCAGTTCCACCGCCGCCATGTCGTTGGCCTCCATCAGGCAGCCGCTTTGATCGCAGAGCTTGCGCAAGGTTGCCAGGTCGGCACGTGACTCGATCAGGGCCAGGGTGGAGAGCACTACCTGTTTACCCGCCTCGGCCAGTGGTGCTGCCATTTCCAGCCACGCCGAAGAGTGAACCTCGCGCCGTTTTGGGCAGACAGTTTCCCCCATGTAGATTATGTCAGCGGGGGAGTCCAGTGCCTGGTGATAAAAGTCTTCGACCTGTTGTCGCGGCCAGTAATAGAAAATGGGTCCCAGGGACAATTGCATCGGTTATTCCCCGTTGTGGTGGGTATTTATTGCCAGGGACGCGAGTAGGCGCCAAAGGTGGTTTGACTGCCCTCGGAAACCCTGGAAAGGGTATCGAACCACTCTCTGCGAGGGGTGAAGCGTTCACCGGCATTGTGATAATGATCCAGTGCTTCCCGCCACACGCTGACCACCTGTGCCACATAGGCGGGACTGCGTTGACGCCCTTCGATCTTGATGGCTTTGATGCCGATCTCCGCCAGCTGGGGAATCAACGCCAGGGTGTTCAGGCTGGTGGGTTCCTCAAGGGCATGATAGGTATGCTTTTCCACTTTGAAGCGGCCTTTGCAGAGGGTGGGGTAACCAGTGTTTTCGCCGGTCTTGAAGCGGTCGATCAACACTCCGTTGAGGCGTGACTCCCTGCCACTGGCTGTCTCTTGCCAGCGCACCGCTGAAGCGGGTGAGCAGGCTCCACAGGTGTTGGGAGATTCGGCAGTGACATAGGATGACAGATGGCAACGGCCCTCGGCCATGATGCACAGACTGCCAAAACCGAATACTTCCAGATCCACCGGGCTGGCGGCCGTCAGTTGTTGCACCTGGGACAGGGAAAGGACTCGCGGCAACACGGCACGGCGAATGTCGAACCGGCGTTGGTAAAAGGATAGTGCCGCGGCGTTGGTGGCCGATCCCTGGACCGATAGATGCAGGGCGAGTTGCGGATATCGTTCCCGGGCGTAGTCGAGTACACCCAGGTCGGCGACGATCAGTGCGTCAACACCCAGTTGCGCGGCGCGATCTACCGCTGTCTGCCAGGCGCTCCAGTTGTGGGGTTGCGGGTAGGTATTGATGGCCACGAATAACCGGACATTGTGCCTGCGGGCGTATTCCAGGGCCCGGTCTGCCTTGCCGTCATTAAAGTTGAGGCCGGCGAAATGACGGGCGTTGGTGGCGTCCCGAAAACCGATGTAGACAGCATCAGCGCCGTTGTCCACGGCGGCCTTGAGTGCGGGCAGGCTGCCCGCTGGACAGACGAGTTCCATGGTCGATCCTCTGGGTAATAAAAAAACGTCCGACTGCAATGGACCGGACGCAAAATCCCTGGAGTAGGGGTGAAAGCTTAGTGTTAACAGGCCCTAGTCTGTCACCGGCACCAGTAAGACTTTCTGCCGGGCTCGGTGAATCACGCCGGGGGCTGTTCCGCCGATCAGGGTATCGTAGAAGGGGCTGTGACCGTGGTTGCCGATGACGATCAGGTCTGCCTGTAGACGGTCCGCAGCCTGTATCAATTGATCGACGGGTTTGCCTTCCAGCATGACTGCACGGCAGTTGATACCTCGGGCAGACAGGTCATCGGCCATGTTCTTCAGCCGTGTCAACGCCTCATCGTAGGACAGCTGTATTTCTTTCTTCAGCTCTTCATCAGTGGCACCTTCCATACCCGGTAATTCAGTTTCCACTGTTGCCAGAATCAACACGGCACGGTACTGCATAGCCAGATCGATGGCCGCATCGAGCACACGCTCTGCATTTGAATCCAGGTCGATTGCCGCAAGTATGGTTTTCATGGTGCAACTCCCCGGTTGACCTAAAAATGGCATAACAAATTCTGCTCCGCTCACCCTTGTGTGCAATTGATGTACGTCAAGCGTGTCCCCGAAGAGGTTCTTCTCTTAGGGGGTACCACTAAATAGACGGGTTAATGCAGGTTTTGGGTTGCCGGTCATAGTATTTGGCTATCTATTTGAAATTCATCAATTATTTATGAATCTTCAATTACCTATTTGGTGGTATTTCCAGGTGAGCTGGTCTTTTTTGCAAGCTTCGGCCGATGACCTGGATCAACTGTCATACCGCAACCTCTAGGTAGATTCAGCCCATCAGTCCCGGTTGTCGTTTTACAGTCAGATACAGTTCCCGCGAGGAAAAACACCATGTCCCAGGCAACAATCAATTTACTGGACCTCAAAGATCCGAAAATCAGGATGCTGCATATTACGTGGTTCGCCTTTTTTCTCAGTTTTGTCGTCTGGTTTAGCCATGCCCCAATGCTGGCGGTAATCAAGGAGGCTTTTGACCTCACCGGAGAGCAGGTTAAGGCACTGATGATTCTCAATGTAGCCATGACCATTCCCGCCCGGATACTGATTGGTATTCTGGTAGACAAGTTTGGGCCACGACATATTTTCAGCGGTTTGCTGATACTTTCCGGCGGTATCTGCCTGTTGTTTGCCACGGCCACCAGCTATGAACAGTTGGCGTTATTCCGTTTTCTGCTCGGCTTTGTCGGTGCAGGATTCGTGATTGGCATTCGCATGGTCGGTGAGTGGTTTCCGGCCAGACAGGTGGGTTTGGCGGAGGGTATATACGGTGGCTGGGGCAACTTCGGTTCTGCGGCCGGCGCCATGGCGCTGCCTACCATTGCCCTGATGTTTGGGGGTGATGACGGTTGGCGTTTTGCCCTGGGCCTTACGGGTGTCGTCGCTTCCCTCTATGGTGTGTTTTACTACTTGAAGGCTCGCAATACGCCCAAGGGTTCCACCTATTTCAAACCGAAAAAATCCGGTGGTCTGGAAGTGTCCAGCTGGGGCGATTTCTGGTTTTACCTGGCGATGAACATCCCGATGTACATCGCCCTTGCGGTGCTGACCTGGAAGTTGTCCCCGTCAAACCTGGGACTGCTTTCATCGGGAGGGGCCGGTGGTATCTACATCGGTTTGGTGTTGCTCTATCTATTCCAGGTGTACCAGATCTGGAAGGTGAACCACGAACACCTGAAACAGGGTGTCCCGGAAATGCAACGCTACCAATTTAGACAGGTGGCGATTCTCGACGGGTCCTATTTTGTGACCTTTGGTTCCGAGCTGGCGGTGGTCTCGATGCTGCCATTGTTCTTCCTGGAAACCTTTGAGGGACTTGATCCTGTCAAGGCTGGACTACTGGCCTCAGGGTTCGCTTTCATGAATCTGGTGGCACGTCCCGGCGGCGGCTGGTTGAGCGACAGGTTCGGACGTCGGAAGACCCTGATGATCCTGATTTCCGGGCTCGCCGCAGGCTATTTTCTGCTTAGCCATATCGATGGCACTTGGTGGATTTTCCTGGCGGTGCTCGCCACCATGTGCTGCTCGTTCTTTGTCCAGGCGGGAGAGGGTGCAGTGTTTGCCATGGTGCCGCTGGTACAGCGGCGTATGACCGGCCAGATCGCCGGCATGGCCGGTGCCTATGGCAACGTGGGTGGTGTGACCTATCTGACCATTCTGTCGTTTGTCGATTATCAAACTTTTTTTCTGCTGATCGCCGCTTCCGCTGTGCTGTTGTTTGTAGGCGTGATTTTCCTGAAGGAGCCTTCCGGCAAGATGGCCGAAGTATTACCTGATGGAACAGTGGAGCTGATCGACGTAAGCTGACATGGCAACCAACGTGACGGAGAGGGTGCATACGTGAGTCGAGGGGGCATTGAAACAGCAAATGTTTTCCGGGCCACTGTGGGGTGCTGCTCCGATGCGGGCGTTAAACAGGTCAATGAGGATGCGGTGGGCTATCGTATTCCCGACGATCACCTGCTCAATACCAAAGGCATAGTTGTGGCGCTGGCAGACGGTGTCAGCACGGCCGAAGCGGGCAGGGAGGCGGCGGAGCTGTGCATTCGCTCGGTGCTAAACGATTACTATACGACCCCCGAGACCTGGAGTGTCAAACATGCTATTCAGAAAATTCTCACCCCGCTGAATCGTCAACTTTATAACCTGGGGCACGAAATCCACGATGAGGCAAGGGGCTATGTCACCACCCTGAGTGTGCTGGTGATCAAGTCCCATCTCGGCTATCTGTTTCATATCGGCGACAGCCGTATCCATCGTCTGGCGGCAGAGAATGGGGAATTAACCCAGTTGACCCGGGATCACACGGCGGGTATTTCCACCGAACAGAATTATCTGATCCGCGCCATGGGCATGGACACCGGCCTCAATGTGGATGCCAGCGTTGTCACCCTTAAGCAGGGTGATATTTTTCTACTCACCAGCGATGGGGTACACGATTTCCTCCCCATTGAAGCATTGCGTGGACTGATCGAGCGCCACCCGGATGATTACCCACGTGCCTGTCGTACCATTGTTGCTGCTGCACGGGCCGCCGGCAGTCATGACAACCTCAGTTGTGCGTTGCTGCGTATCGACCATTTGGGACTGGAAAATATCGAGGACCTTAACGAGCGGTTGACCCGGCTGCCGTTCCCGCCTGATCTGTCTCCCGGAGTCAAGATTGATGGCTACGAAGTGTTGGCAGAAATGTATGCCAGCGAGCGAACCCAGCTCTACCGGGTGCGGGATCTGGACAGCGGTGCGGAACTGGTGATGAAAACCCCATCGCAGAATTACTGTGACAGCCCTGCCTATATTGAGCGTTTCATCATGGAAGAGTGGATCGGTTTGCGAATCGACCACCCCAACGTCGTCAAGGTGATCGCCCCGAAGGGGGCACGCCGGTTTCTCTACTACCTGATGGAACTGGTGCCGGGCTTGCCCCTGGATCAATGGCTGGAACAGCACCAGGAGCGCCGACCGAGGGATCTGATTGCACTGGTGGAGCAAATCGCTGCCGGCCTGGAGGCACTGCACGAGAAGGAAACCGTGCACCAGGATCTGAAGCCCGGCAACATCATGGTGACCCCAGACATGGAGGTTCGCATTGTTGATTTTGGCTCGGTGTATGTTCCCGGCATTCATGAAATCTTTACGCCGATGACCCGCGAGGTGGCACTGGGCACCCTGGACTATGCTGACCCCGCCTACCGCTTCCGTATCAACACCGGCATCCGTGGCGATATCTATTCCCTGGGCGTGATCGTCTACGAAATGTTTACCGGCTTTTTACCCTATGGTCACCGCATGGAAAAATGCCGTTCCAGGGAAGACTTCCTGCGGCTGCGCTACGTTCCGAGTTACCATCACCGGGATCTGATTCCGTTCTGGTTTGACCGGGCGCTGAAAAAGGCTGTTTCCATTGAACCGGAACAGCGTTACGAAACCCTGCAGGGTTTCCTTCGGGACCTGAAACAACCCAACCCGGAATTTCTCAAGGAAGACCCGCAGCGTCCGGTGGAGAAGGATATGCTGCTATTCTGGAAAATGCTTTCCTTTGTATTATTCGGGTTGCTGATAATTTCGCTGCTGGTGTCCGCCTCCCGCTGATGGTCTCGACAGCCCACGCAGATCTGACCCGAATCAACCGAACTGAAGACAAGAGAGAATTTATGTCCCACGCCGCCAAAGAATTTGTCCCCCTGCACATCGCCGTCCTCACGGTTTCCGACACCCGCACGCTGGAGCAGGACAGCTCCGGCCAGTTGCTGGTGGACCGTCTTTCTGAAGCTGGTCACGTACTGGCGGACCGGGCGCTGATCCCCGACGATATCTACCGTTTGCGTGCTGAGGTATCCCGTTGGATTGCCGACCCGCAACTCCAGGTAGTGCTCGTGACTGGCGGCACTGGTTTCACTGACCGGGATTCAACCCCGGAGGCGTTGCAGCCACTGTTCGACAAACAGGTGGAAGGCTTTGGCGAGCTGTTCCGGCAAATTTCCTTTACCGAGATCGGCACTTCTACCGTGCAGTCCCGTGCGGTGGCGGGTCTGGCCAACCGCACGCTGGTGTTTTGCATGCCGGGTTCCACCAATGCCTGCCGCACCGCCTGGGACAGAATCCTCGGCGAGCAACTGGATGCCCGCACCCGCCCCTGCAATTTCATCCCTCATGTGGCGCGGGTGGCTGAATGCAAGGGCCGCTCATGAACAGTTGTGACCAAGCTGGATTAATGACCGTCGAACAGGCGCTGGAGCGGCTTTTGGCCGCGGCACAACCGTTGGTGGATACCGAAACCGTACCCTTGATGCAGGCCCTCGGTCGAGTGTTGGCTGCTGACCAGCAATCGCCGGTAGATGTGCCGCCGGCGGACAACAGCGCCATGGACGGTTTCGCCCTGCGCTTTGCCGACTGTAATACCGGTGAAGAAACCACCTTGCCGATCAGTCAGCGCATTCCGGCAGGTGCCGTGCCAGAGCTACTGCAGCCGGGCAGTGCCGCCCGCATCTTCACGGGTGCGGAAGTACCTCCCGGTGCCGATACGGTGGTGATGCAGGAGCAGTGTCACTGGGACGATGCCCGGGTGACCCTGGCTGCCGATATCAAGGCCGGCACCAACATACGCCCCATCGGACAGGATATTCACCGCGGCGCCACTGTGTTGGTTCGGGGTCACCGCCTCAAACCCCAGGACCTCGGTCTGCTGGCCTCGGTCGGTATTGCCGAGGTACCAGTATACCGGCGTCTCAAGGTTGCTTTGTTGTGTACTGGCGATGAACTGGTGGAACCCGGCGAGCCGCTGCCGCCGGGACATATTTACAACTCCAACCGCTTTACCCTGATGGGTCAGTTGCAGGCACTGGGTTTCGATTATGTCGATCTGGGCAGGGTGGCAGATACGCCAGAGGCTACTGAGCAGGCGTTGCGCAGGGCCGCTGCCGAGGCCGACTGTATCATCAGCAGTGGCGGAGTCTCTGTGGGTGATGAGGACCACGTCAAGGGCTGTGTCGAGAAGCTGGGCAGCCTGAACCTGTGGCGCATGGCCATCAAGCCCGGCAAGCCGCTGGCGTTTGGCCAGGTGCAGGGCACACCCTTTATTGGCCTGCCCGGCAATCCCGCCTCGGTATTTGTTACCTTCGCCATTGCCGCACGCCCCTATTTGTTGAAAAGCCAGGGGGCCAGCGATTACCTGCCCACGCCAATTCCCGTGATTGCCGGGTTCAGTCGACCGCATGCGGCGAAACGCCAGGAATACCTGCGCGCACGGTTGGTCCAGGATGCGCAGGGGAGTGTGCGAGCCCAACTGGCGGGCAGCCAGAGCAGCGGCGTGCTCTCCAGTGTTTCGCAGGGCAATGGCTTTGTGGTGCACCGTCTCGGGGAAAGTATGGAAGCCGGCGATGCCGTACCGTTTCTGTTGTTTTCCGACTTGCTTTTCTAGCCACCCTCTCCAGTCAATCACGGGTGACTTGATCTGAATTCTATGAAGCCGGGGAGGTGGCTTCTATAATCGAAAGTAAAGCAGTCCCGGCGAAGTGCCGGGGCATAACTATAAGGAAATGGCACTATGGGCAATCGGGTGACTCTGGTGTTTCACGGCGCTGCCAATACCGTAACGGGTTCCCGTTATCTGATTGAGGTAGATGATCGGCGGGTTCTAGTGGACTGTGGGTTGTTTCAGGGCTACAAGCACCTGCGGGAGCGCAACTGGAAACCCTTTCCGGTGGATCCCGGCACCATTGAGGCGGTGTTCCTTACCCATGCCCATCTGGATCACAGCGGCTACCTGCCGAGATTGGTTAAAGACGGTTTCAAGGGGCCGATTTACTGTACCCAGGCAACACGCGATCTTTGCAAGATTCTGTTGGCCGATTCTGCGCATCTGCAGGAGGAGGAGGCGGAATACCGCAATCGCCATCAATACAGTAAGCATCAGCCAGCCCTGCCGCTCTATACCCGGCAGGATGCGGAAAAGGCGATGAAGCAATTTGAAGTGGTGGGATTCAGTTCCGTGGCAGATGCACGTTCAGGCGAGTCCACTGCGACGGTCACCATGGGTGATATCGAGGCAAGTTTTTATGCCAATGGCCATATTCTCGGCTCTGCATTTCTGGATGTGCATGCAGGCGGCCGACATATTCTTTTCAGCGGCGATATGGGTCGCAGCAATGACCTGGTAATGCGGGCACCGGAACTGCCAGTATCCTGTGATTACCTGGTGATTGAATCCACCTATGGCAATCGTCTCCATGACAATCGCGATGTCTGGGACGTGGTGTCTGGAATCATTAACGACACGGTGTCCGGGGGTGGTTCCGTGCTGATTCCGACCTTTGCCGTGGGACGTGCCCAGGCCATGCTCTATCTGATTACCGAGCTGCGGCAGCAGGGGCGAATTCCCTATTTACCGGTCTTTCTGGACAGCCCCATGGCGATCAGTGCCACGGAGGTCATGCTTCGGCACCATCGCTATCACCGGCTGAACAAGGCTTCCTGCCAGCAGCTGTCACGGGATGTCACCTTTGCCCGAACGGTGGAGGATTCCATTGCCATCAACCGGGTGCATGTGCCGGCCATTATTCTCTCGGCCAGCGGTATGGCAACGGGTGGACGGGTGTTGCATCATCTGCAGCGAATGCTCGGTGATCATCGCAATACTGTAATGTTTGCCGGTTATCAGGCACCGGGTACCCGGGGGGCCCGCATGGTGGGTGGCGAGAAAAAAATCAAGATATTCAATCGCTACCATGAGGTGAAAGCGCGGGTGGAATGTCTGGATTTTCTCTCCGCCCATGCCGACCGGCTGGAATTGTTGCATTGGTTGCAGCAAATGCCCGCCGCGCCAAAACGCTGTTTTGTCACCCATGGTGATGAAGAGGCAGCCGATCAGTTTCGTATCAGCATTGGCGAAGAGCTCGGCTGGGAAGCCTGTGTACCGGACATGGGCGACAAGGTGAAATTGTAATCAGACCTGGCTGACCCGCACGTCCGCAGTAAATTGCTTCTCGCTCGACAGGGAGTTGCTGACAAAGCAGTTTTCCTCTGCCTTGCGCAACAATTTTTCGGCTTTTTCCCGATCTTCCCCAGCCGCAATCGTCAATTGCGCGAGGGTGCTGATCTGGGTAAACAGGACTTTCTTTTCCACTTTATCCAGAACGCCTTCACTGGTGCATTGGATTTCCAGCCAGTTCAGACCGGCTGCACGGGCGATAGATCTGAAGGTCAGTGCCAGGCAGTTGGCCACGGCACCCAGCAACATTTCTTCCGGGGTCCAGGTGTCGCCGGGCCCATCAAAATCCAATGGTGCAGCGACCTCCAGTGTGCAGTCATTTTCCAGCGTGGTGGCAAAGTTGCCCTGGGCTGTGCCGATGGTCGTTGCCTGGTATTGATGGGGCAGTGGTTGCATAAACGGCCTCTGATTCAGTTGTGCGGGTTCCAGCGCGCATTGCGCTGTTGGTCCGTCTGTTTTGCATCGACCCACTTCGTGCTGCCATCCCGGTAGTATTCTTTCTTCCAGAACGGTGCATGGGTTTTCAGGTGATCCATAATAAATTCACAGGCACTGAAGGCAGCTTCCCTGTGAGCGCTACTGACGCCGACGAAGACAATCTGATCGCCGGGCAGCAGGTCGCCGATGCGGTGCACAATGCGGATATCGATCAATGCCCAGCGTTGTGCGGCCTGTTCGGCCGTCTGTTGCAGGGAGGCCTCAGTCATACCGGGATAATGCTCCAGGTGCATGAAGCCCAGCGGTTTATCGCCAGTGTCGCGCACCTGACCGGTAAATATTGCGATACCACCCACGTCAGTTCTGTCGGCCTGTAACTGACGAATTTCCTGGCCGGTATCAAAGTCTGCGGCCTGTACCGCAATGGTTATCATCCGCCGGTTACCGGGGGGAACAGCGCCACTTCGTCGCTGTCCTCCAGTAATGTGTCTTGAGTGGCCATGGTCTGGTTGACGGCGTATAGCAATGTCCCCGTGCCGAGTGCTTGCTGCCATTCTGATCCGCGCTGTTTGAGGGCTGCCAGTAAGTCAGCAATATCATTTGTTCCGGGGGGCAACGGCAACTCAATCTCGCCAGTACCCAATTGCTCCCGCAGATTGCCAAAAAAAAGAATTTTCATGGATTTACTTTCCAGTGGCCGGATTTTCCGCCTGCCTTTTCCAGCAGGCGGGTGGATTCGATCACCATACCGCGGTCCACCGCTTTGCACATATCGTAGACGGTCAGCGCCGCCACCGAAGCGGCGGTGAGCGCCTCCATTTCCACCCCGGTTTTGCCGTCCAGGCCGCAACTGGCGATGATGCGCAGTTGGTTGCTGTCCTGCAGCAGCTCGAATTCCACCTTGATGGAAGTGAGCATCAGGGGGTGGCAGAGGGGAATCAGGTCGGCACATTTCTTGGCGGCCTGAATACCGGCGATACGCGCCACCGCCAGAACATCGCCCTTTTTGTGGCCTCCGCTGCCAATCAATGCCAGAGTTTCCGATTGCATCCGTACCAGTGTTTCAGCCGTAGCCTCACGGTGGGTAACGGCCTTGCCAGCCACATCCACCATGTGGGCATTGCCCTGGTCATCCAGGTGGGTCAGTTTGCGCATGTCGCTCAAGGGTGCACTCCGCGATAATGATTCAGTGTGATCAATCATTTAATGTGATCATAGTCTAGCGCAACTGGAGCGGAAAACGCATTGCATCAGATCAAAGGGTTGTCTCTGTGGGGATTATCAGAATAGCCCGGAAATCATTGACATTGGTGCGGGTGGGTCCGGTGATCAGCAGGTCTTCCAGATCCCTGAACAGGGGATAACAGTTGTTGTTTTCCAGTTCCTTGCTGATATCCCAGCCCCTTTCCTTGGCGCGCTGCCAGGTTTCAGGGCTGAGGATGGCTCCGGCATTGTCACCGGCACCGTCGATGCCATCGGTATCCGCCGCCAGAGCGTAAATACCCGGGGCGCCCTCCAGTTCAGTCGCCAGCGCCAGCAGGTATTCCCCATTGCGACCACCCGTGCCATCGCCTCGAACAGTGACGGTTGTTTCGCCACCGGAAAGTATGACGCAGGGGGGTGAAACCGGGCCGCCTCCCCTGGCAATAGAGAGGGCCAAAGCCCCATGTTCACGGGCGACATCGCGGGATTCACCGGTGATGTCATCTCCCAGCAACAGGGTGTTGAACCCGGCCTGTTGTGCCTGTCTGGCGGCAGCTTCCAGTGATTGCCCGGCACTGGCAATGATCCGATAGTCGTGGTTGCACAGCCTTGAATCGCCGGGCTTCGGAGTTTCCGAGTCGGGGTTTTTCAGCCATGCGGCAATTGTTTCAGGTATCGGAATTCGGTATTTGTGCAGTATCGACAGCGCCTCTGAAGAGGTGGATGGATCCGCTGCGGTGGGACCGGAAGCGATGGTGGTCGGGTTGTCTCCGGGCACGTCGGATATGGCCAGCGTCAGCAATCGGGCTGGTGTGCAGGCCAAGGCAAGGCGACCGCCCTTGATGGCGGAAAGGTGCTTGCGGACACAGTTGATTTCATCGATCGTTGCACCGCATTTTAACAATGCCCGATTGATGCCCTGCTTATTGGCCAAACTGATTCCCGGGGCGGGGAGGGCCAGCAGGGATGATCCGCCACCGGAGATCAGGCAGATGACCAGATCATCTGCGTCGAGATTCCCAACCAGTGCCAGTATCCGTTTGGCCGCCTGTTCGCTCATGGTATCCGGTACCGGGTGGCTGGCTTCGATCACCTCAATTCTTTGGAGTGGTTGGCTGTGACCATAGGCGGTTACCACCAGACCGTGCAATGGGCCGGACCAGTGTTGTTCAAGACAACTGGCCATCGAGCAGGCGGCCTTGCCCGCGCCGATCACCAGTGCACACCGGGCTTTGTTCTCCGGTAAAAAATCAGCCAATACCCGGGCTGGCTGGGCGGTTGCTACCGCAACATCAAACAGCTCGGTCAGCAGGGTGCGGGGATCCGGATCAACAACATTCATGCTCGGGCCAGAGAGGGGGGGGGTGCATTGGACATATACCCATCATCCCACTGGCATCCAGCCTGTGAAAGTGGATAATCAGGCTCTGTCTCATGGCCCGGAAAAATAGTGTGTCAGCCAAACAGTACATCGCCGCCCAGCAATTGCTCGACGATTCCTTCAGGTTGGGCTTGCAGGTGCTGGAAAGTGGTTTCTGCCCGCACTTTATCATTGGCGTCTGGCGGGGTGGGGCCCCGGTGGGGATCGCGGTTCAGGAGCTACTGGCCTATTTCGGTGTGGAGACGGATCACATCGCCATCCGCACGTCTTTTTACACAGCGCCCGGCGAACGGGCCAGGGCGGTCCGGGTGCATGGCCTGGGCTATGTGATCGACCATATCCGCAAGGCCGATTCACTGCTGATTGTGGATGATGTTTACGATACCGGACTGAGCCTGCAACAGATTGTGTCGGATATCCGGCAGGACTGTGGCGAGAGCCCGCCGGAAATTCGTCTGGCGACCCCCTATTTCAAACCGGCCAATAACCGCACTGACCGGGTGCCGGATTATTACCTGCACGAGACGGACCGATGGCTGGTGTTCCCCCACGAACTGGCGGGGCTGTCAGCGCAGGAGTTGCTGAAACACAAACCCGGTATAGACGCGTTGCGGGAAAAACTCTCAACCCTCGGCAAATAGTCGGGTCAGCTTCTGGATAATCTGGCCCTGGCCACTCTGGAACCGGTTTCCCGGCCCAGTTGTTCGGTGATATAGGTTCCTGCGGCGGTGATTTTATCCAGGTCGACACCGTGTTCAATGCCGAGGCCGTTGAGCATGTAGACCAGGTCCTCCGTGGCCACATTTCCCGATGCCCCTCTGGCGTAAGGGCAGCCTCCCAGTCCGGCCACGGAACTGTCTACCACCGCCACACCCAGCTGTAATGCCCTATAGATATTGACCAGAGCCTGACCGTAGGTGTCATGGCAATGCACGGCCAACTGCGGGATCGGCACCACCCTGCTGACCGCTTCAATCACCCGGCTGATACTGCCGGGGGTGCCGACACCGGTAGTATCCCCGAGGGAGATCTCGTAACAACCCATCTGTAACAGCCTCTCCGCAACCTGCATCACTCTCTCTGCGGACACATTTCCTTCGTATGGACAGCCTGCGACACAGGAGATATAGCCGCGCACTCGCAGATTGGCCGCTCTGGCAGCCTCCATCACCGGGGCGAATCGCTGCAGGCTCTCGTCAATGGAGCAGTTGATGTTTTTCTGGCTGAAGGTTTCCGACGCGGCGGCAAAGATGGCCACTTCGCGAACCCCTGCCGCCAGAGCGCGCTCGACGCCGGTCAGATTGGGGGTCAGGGCTGCATAGATGGTGTCCGGTTGACGTTCGATTCCCTGAAACACCTGTGCAGTGTCAGCCATTTGGGGCACCCGGCGCGGATTGACGAAGCTGCCAGCTTCAATGTAGCGCAGTCCTGCTTCGTTGAGCCGCCGGATCAGTTCAATCTTGACGGCCGGGCTGACCGGTTCGGATTCATTCTGCAGGCCATCTCGCGGGCCGACCTCGACGATACTGACCTGTTTCGGTAGGGTCATGAGCTGTCTGTGTCCTCTGTCTCAATGGTTGTCGTCTGCCAGTGTCTGAGCCCGCCAGCGGGTGAGAGAGACTTTTGTGGCGGCAGAGCGGGTCATTGTACGGCAAGCGCTGAACTCTTTGGTATGACGAAGTAGAACCTGTTTTGTTGGCACAAATGATGTGGTGTCAGCGTTTAAGACCACGGTCGCATTGGGGAAGGGCGGTCGGCACTGAAAACTTTGCTTGATTCGTTTACGATTGCGAATCATTATCATTACCAGTATCATTCCCGTTTTGGTATTTCTGCCGATCAGGGTAGAACAATTTGGGGGGAATTATGCGTACCACACTGAACAGAGGCTGGCAGCCATGCGTGCTTGCCGTCGCCATCGCCTTTGTCAATGGCGCTTATGGAGAAGGCGTCACGGACAATCAAGAGGACGAAGGGGAATCCCCCACCATTGAGCTGGTAGAGGTGAGAGCGGTGCAGTCCAGTAGCGACTACAGCGTACCCACCATGGATACCGCCACCAAGTTCGGTCTGTCCGCCTTCGAAACCCCGCAATCGGTTTCAGTGATTACCCGTGCCCAGATCGATGATTTCGAACTGGATAACATGAATGACGTGTTGTCGCTCACGACCGGTATCAATGTGGAATCGGTGGAAACCGATCGCACGTACTACACCGCGCGGGGGTTTGATATTACCAATTTTCAATACGATGGCATGGGGCTACAGGTGCCCGATGGCAATATCAGTGGGGATATCGATACTTATGCTTTCGAGCGGGTGGAAGTGGTGCGCGGTCCCAATGGTCTGATGACCGGTGCCGGCAATCCCTCCGCCACGGTTAACATGGTACGAAAACGTCCCACTGACGATTTGCAGATTCAGACATCCGCGAGCGCTGGTTCCTATGACCACACCCGTGTTGAGAGTGATATTTCCGGACGCCTGGGCGAGCGAGTGAGGGGGCGGTTCGTCACTGCCTGGCAGGATAATGAGTCTCATCTGGACCGTTACGCCCACGAGAAATCTCTGGTCTATGGTGTGGTGGATGTGGAAATTACCGATGCCACACTGCTGACTCTTGGCTACACCTGGCAGAGAAACAAGTCGGACAGCCCCATGTGGGGTGCGCTGCCACTACTGTACAGCGATGGCTCGGAGGTCAGTGTCGACCGCAGCACCAGTACTGCCTCGGACTGGGCGGGCTGGATTTCCAAAGAGGCGCAGGCCTTTGCTGAAGTGGTCCACGACCTGGGCAATGGTTGGCAGGTTAAAGGCACTTATACCTACATCAAACACAACGAAGATGCCGACCTTTTTTATGCCTTTGGCACGCCGGACCGGGAGACCGGGCTCGGCTTGTATGGCTATGGCAGCGATTACACCGAACACAACACCATGGACCTGTTCGATGTCTATATCAGTGGCCAGTATCGGTTGGCCGGCCGCGAACACGACCTGGTGCTGGGATATAGCTGGTCCGAAAGTGTGGTGGACAACTTTTCCTATATGGACGATGACTTTCCCGCCATGCCGGATTTCCGCACCTGGAACGGCTCCGGTATCGATATGAACCTGCGCGACATAGTGCGCGGCGGCGGCGATTACAAGGACCGTCAGCGATCCATCTACGGAGCCACCCGCTTGTCGATTACCGACAAGCTGAAAGTCTTACTGGGTGCGCGGGTCAGTGATTGGGACACCTCCGGCGAGTCGTATGGACTCTCCCAGGATTCGAAATATTCCGGCGTTACCACACCTTACGCCGGCGTGGTCTACCAGGTTCTGGACAATGTGGCTCTCTACGCCAGTTACACTGACATCTTTACCCAGCAGACCGAGGAGGATATCAACGGCAGTCGACTTGATCCGCTGGAGGGCCGCAGTTACGAAGTGGGTGTGAAGAGCGAGTTGCTTGCCGGCCGCCTGCTGCTATCGGTGGCGGCGTTTGATATCGAACAGGAAAATCTGGCTGTATCCGCCGGATTCAACCCGATGACCGGCGATGAATACTATGAAAGCTCAGATGGTATTTCCAGCCAGGGTTTCGAAGTTGAACTGGTCGGCGAAATAACCAGGGGTTGGGATGTCATGGCCGGCTATACCAACTTCGATATGGACGCCAATCAGCAAACTGACGAGAACATCATTCGCTTTACTCCGGACAAAACTTTCAAACTGGCCAGCAGTTATCGCCTGCCCTGGTTGCCCGCGCTAAAAATGGGGGTGAGTGTCAAATGGCAGGATGAGACATCGCGGATTGACAGTGGCGCTGAAGTGACCCAGGACAGTTACAAGCTGGTGGACCTGTTTGCCAATTACGACCTGAGCGACAACCTGAGGCTGAGCCTCAATGTCAAAAATGTTACCGATGAGAAATATTTCACCAGCTTGTATTGGGCGCAAAGTTATTACGGTGCGCCGACTACGGCCACAGCCTCTATTAACTGGCGTTACTGAGTCCGGGGGTAGTTTGTGAATTCCTGGTTTGTAGCCTCTATATCGCCGGTGGCACTGCTGCTGGCGGGACTGCTTTCCACAGCGGGGATGGTTCTGCTGTATCGTTGTTGGCGTCGCAAAAATGGTCCGGTGTGGCTCTGGATTGCCTGGGGAATCATTGTGGTTTCCATTTGGCCCTGGCAGCGGGCGCTCGGCTTTGATCGTGGTATTGCGGTGGCCCCTCTATGGTTGGCACTGGTGGCGTTCCTTCTCATTGTCGGCGGGGCGAATTGGCGCGCGGCGCTGCGACCGGTCGTTATTCACACGGGCAGAGCCCGGCCGGCCGAACAGATACCCTGGGGCCGTCGGTCACTGCGCTGGTTGCTGGCGGGTCCCCTGTGTCTACTGGCGACAACCGGGCTGGTGATGGGCTGGTTTGCCCAGTCGCAATGGAGTGACGCCAATCGGCTGGTGGGCGCTGCGCTATTCCTGGTGATTCTGTGGCCGCTGGCTATTGTGTGGAGCAGTGCCGACCCGCGATTGTGGCGACCTTTTTTGGCCAGTGTCACGGCATTGATATTGGGTGGTTGTGCCTTAGTCTACAGGGTGGGTGGCTGATTATGGCAAGAGGAAATGGTGCCCGATCGGCATTTGTGAGGCTCGCTCTAAACGGTCATTCGGGGTTGGGCCTGGCACTATCGGCACTGCTGTATATTGTGGTGTTCAGTGGTTCTGTTGCGGTATTTTATCCGGAGTTTGAACGCTGGGAGCAGCCCGCTGTACCCGAATTTACCGAGTGGCAGCCGGGTGCCATCAGCCGTGCAGCCGACGCCATAATGGCGCTGGAGGCGAAACGGACGGACGAGCCGCCGGACCACCTGTTTATCGCCTTGCCCTACACCGATATGCCCCGTTTTGTGGTGCATGCCGGTGAAAGTGGCGCTTTTGTCGATCCAGTCGGGCGACTGGGTGCGCCGGTTAATCATGAATGGACGCATTTTCTCACCGACCTGCATTTGCGTCTGTCCCTGCCCTCTGTATGGGGGTTGACTCTGGTTGGCATACTCGGCGTGGGGCTGGTGGCTCTGGTGATCGGCGGTATCCTGGCTCACCCCAATCTGCTGAAAGATGCCTTTTCCCTACGCTGGTCGGGATCAGCCCGGTTGCGGTTGGCAGATGTACACAATCGCCTGGGGGTGTGGAGCAGCCCATTTGCATTAGCTCTCGCCATTACCGGCGCTGTGATCGGCTTGTCACAGGTGCTCGGTTTTGTCGTGGCGACCCTGTTCTTTGAGGGCAATACCGAAGCAGCCACAGAATCGCTGTTTCTCTCCGATCCAAAACCCACTGGTGAAGCCGCGCCACTGGCCAACGTGTCGGCTGCCCTGGAGACAGTCCGCTCGCTCAGCCCCGAAATGCAGCCCAATATGATCATTGTCCACGAGCCGGGCACAACCGCCCAACGGGTAGAAGTCGGTGCTCTGGTGCCGGGCCGTCTGGTCTGGAGTGAGTTTTACGCACTGGATGCCGAGGGTCGGCTGCTGGAAAGCGCCGGGTGGTCCGATGGGGAGCCCGGTGTTCAGGTATATGCATCAATGTTTCGACTGCATTTTGGCCATTTTGGTGGATTGTCAGTGCAATTGCTCTACCTGTTGCTGGGCGCAGGACTCTGTACCTGTGTTGCTGCCGGCGGCAGTATCTGGCTGGTGCGACGGCGGCAGAGAGGCATGCCATACCCCCGCCTGGAACGTGCCTGGGTGGGCATTGTGTGGGGAGCACCACTGGTGTTGATTCTGTCGGCTATCGGCTGGTTCGGCTGGGCCTGGCAGCCACTTTACACTTTCTGGATCGGGCTGTTTCTGAGCGTGGTTATTGCCGTGGCGAGCGGGGATAGGGTCTATCTTGCGGTCGGTCTGAAGCTGTTACTGGTGATGGCCATATTGGTGCTATTGTTCCTGCATGTTGCGCTGTTTGGCCTTGATGCCGTTGGTCCGGCCGCACGGTTGATCAATGGGTTATTGGTGGTTTCAGTGTTATTGGTGTCCCTGCGAGTGTGGGTGGAGCTGCGATGGATTATCCGTGATGCGTCAAAAACATTGCCGCTGGGAAGCCGTGGACAGGCAGCCGATTCATAAGCTGATTAACGCGTCTGACAGCGGGATTTTGGACGGTTTACCCACTACCAATGAAAACACACACAGTGAATCCAGTTATTTTTGCCAGCTAGTGCAGATAGCAGCAAAAGCGACAAACTATTGGGGAGGATAACATGGGCACGCGACAGTCTCTTACCATCAGGCCAACCTCGACAATAGGGACTTTTTTGGGCAGGATCACGGTGTTTCAGCCACGCTGTGTGGATACCCGGCTCCAACGTTACTGACTTCGCTGGTGCCGGGAAAGCTGCTCAAGCGGGTGATGGGTAATGGTGCGGGAGAAAATCATGTCATCGGACAAGCTTGACAAGGCCGTGGCTGACGCCCGGATGGCACGTGACCAGCGGGAGAAGGGTTACCGCGAACAGGCACTGAAAATGTATCCCTGGGTGTGCGGGCGCTGTGCCCGGGAATTCAACCGGCAGAATCTGCAACAACTGACGGTTCATCACCGGGATCACAACCACGACAACAACCCGTCCGACGGCAGCAACTGGGAATTGCTATGCATCTACTGTCACGACAACGAGCATTCCCGTTATGAGGATGCCGGTTACGGTGATGTATTGCCGCAAACGCAAAAGACGGCTGCGACGCACAACCCTTTCGGTAATCTGGGGGAGTTGATGAAACAGAAAAATAACCCGGATGGATAGCCATCGGATTCCCGGGGTAATGTCAGAGGCCTTTGTAAAGGACCTGGTTGCAATGGCTTGGCGCTGTACCACCCGGGTGAATCCGGTCTCAAAAAAACAGGGGATCCCTTGAAAAAAATCGTACTGCTGGTGGATGTACAGAACATTTACTACACCACCAGAGATGCCTACGGGCGACATTTCGATTACAACCGTTTCTGGGAAAGGGCCACCGCAAACCGACAGGTTGTCAAAGCCATTGCCTACGCCATTGATCGTGGTGATGAGAAGCAGCGGCAGTTTCAGACTATCCTCCGAGCCATTGGTTTCGACGTGAAGTTAAAACCCTTTATCAAACGGGCCGACGGTTCTGCCAAGGGGGACTGGGATGTCGGTATTACTCTCGACGCCATGGAATACGCAAAACATGCGGACCTGCTGGTGCTGGTTTCCGGCGATGGTGATTTTGCCCTGCTGGTCGATAGAGTGCGCCGTGACTTTGGTATTCCGGTGGAAGTCTACGGTGTACCCGAGTTTACTGCGTTCGCTTTGATCAATGCGGCTACTGAGTACGTACCGGTAGAGACCGATCTGCTGCTGGGCCACCCGGGCAGAACATGAGTCATATCAGTGGTTCCCGCCCGCTTTTGTGCATCGGCTCCCGATCCGGTTTCGAGAATCTGCCGGTGCTGCTGATTCTGTTTCCGTGTAGGCTGATCCATAGGTCGGGCATCGACGTAATGTTGAGTACTCGCGCCATAATTTTCTCACCGGGCTTTCAGCCCGCTCATCCTAGCTGCTGGTAACTGCCGATGGTCTTTGGGAAATCCCCGCTCGTTATGCTGATGGTTGCTCTATGGCTCATTGGTACCCCGGTCATGGTGCTTGCCGATGAAGACAGTGTGCCTGTTTCCGTCACTCGCCCCTACCTTGCCGAACTGGGAGAAACATTGAAGTTGTCCGGTTCTGTCAATGCCCTGCAGCGAGCCAGTCTCTCCACGCGGGTCGATGGCCTGATAGCTGATCTCCAGGTGGATGTGGGTAGTCGTGTCAAACAAGGTGATCCGTTGTTACAGCTGGACGCTGCGCTGATCACCCTTGAGTATCAGCGGGCCAGAGCGGCCACCGCTGAGCAGCGCGCTGCGCTCGATGAGGCGCAAAGACTGCTGGATGATGCGCTGCGTCTGCGCGAGAACAACCACGTATCCGCAAACGAAGTAAATACCCGTCGTGCAAATCTCAACCTGGCTCAGGCATCACTTGAAGCGGCGATAGCCGATCAGCGCTCAGTGGCAGAAATGGTTGAGAGGCATGTTTTGCCGGCACCCTTTAATGGGGTTATTGCGGCCCGCCATGTTGACCGGGGGGAGTGGATAAGTCGGGGCGACCCGGTGTTTGAGCTGGTCTCCCTGGATCGGGTGCGCCTGGATGTCAGGATGCCCCAGGAACGCTTTTCGGAAATCAGTGATAAGACGCCGGTCAATATCTGTCCCGACAGCAATCCGGTGAAATGTTTCTCTGGCGCGGTAGCCGCGCTGGTGCCCGTCAGCGATTCTTCGTCCCGGACGTTTCTAATCCGAATCCGCCCCAAAACAGATCAGGAGTCGCTACTGCCTGGTACATCAGCCAATGCGGTGTTTGAGTTGGGGGATAGGAGTTCACGGAATATGTTACTGCCCCGGGATGCGTTGCTGCGCCATCCGGACGGTAGCTACAGTGTCTTTGTCGCCAGCGAAGGTATTGCCCGGCGTCAACTGGTGGAGATTGGTCGCGAGGCACGGGACAAAGTCGTTATAACAGGCGGACTGGCAACCACGGATGAGGTGGTGATCAGGGGTAACGAGGTCTTGCGAGACGGGCAGGCGCTTCATGTCGTCGAGTCACTCAACCCTTAAGGAGCGTTTCTGAATGCTTGATGCGGGCGTGAAGAATGGCAAATTGCTCGCCGTTATTGTGCTGATCATTTGTGTGCTGGGTATTGCGGCGGCATTTCGCATACCGGTACAGATGATTCCTGACCTCAGTGTGCGCACGATCAGCGTTGTCACCGGTTGGGCCGGCGCAACACCGCAGGATATCGAAAAAGAGATTCTGGTTGAGCAGGAGCGCTACCTGCGTTCTCTGCCCAATTTGCAGCGAATGGAATCTGTCGCGGAAACCGGTCGGGCCACTATTGAGCTGGAGTTCCCCTTTGGGGTCGATGTCAACGAGGCCCTGATCCGGGTTGCCAATGCCCTCAGCCAGGTGCCCAGTTACCCGGAAAATGTCGATCAGCCACAACTGATCAGTACTTCATTTTCAGAAAATGCTTTCATGTATTTCGCCCTTCGCCCGAAATCTGGCAATCCGCTGGGTCTCGATATCGATATGATCGGCGATTTTGTCGAGGACGAGGTGCGACCGCGCCTGGAGCGGGTCAGTGGTGTCTCGCAGGTAGAAGTTCGGGGTGCTGCAGAACGGCAGGTGCAGGTCCATGTGGACCCCGCCCGTCTGGCCCAGCGGGGACTCAGTCTGGTGGATGTGCGGGATGCAATTCGCAGCCGCAACCGGGATGTTTCCGCCGGGGATATCGATGATGGCAAGCGTCGCTATCTGATGCGGGTGGTGGGCCGGTTCAGGGATCTGGAGACGCTGGAAAACATGGTTTTGGTCCGCCGCAACGGCAGCGATATTCTGCTGAAAGACGTGGCCGACGTCAGAATGGATCACTTTGAGGTGCGCGATCTGAGCTATGTGGACGGTGAGCGTAGCATCAGTATGGCGGTGCGGCGTGAGTCGGGTTCCAATGTTATTCAGATCAAGCACGGTATGCTGCAAGCCGTTGCCGAGGTGAGACGTGAACTGCTGGAGCCCAATGGCCTGGAAATAACCCTGATTGGCGACGACGTGCGCTACGTCCAATCTTCGGTGCGGGGTGTGGTCCAGAATCTGGCGATTGGTGCGCTGCTGGCCACAATGATCATGTACCTGTTTTTACGTTCCCCTCGGGCGACCTTCATCGGGTTGATGGGAATTCCTGTCTGCACCATTGCCGCGTTTCTGGGGTTGCTGGTATTCGGCCGGACCATCAATGTGATCTCGCTGGCGGGGATCGCCTTTGCGATCGGTATGACTCTTGACAATACCATCGTTGTGCTGGAGAGCGTTGAGCAGGCCCGGCGCCGGGGACTGGATCGGATCGAGGCCGCCATTGTGGGCGTTCGGGAAGTCTGGCTGGCGGTGCTGGCATCCAGTATGACCACGGTGCTGGTATTCGCGCCGGTCATGTTGGTGCAGGAGGAGGCGGGGCAGATCTATTCCGATATTGCCATTGCCATCTCCAGTGCGATTATCGCCTCGATGTTGCTGGCGGTATTTGTGGTTCCGGCGGCTTGTGCCCGGTTGGGTTTTGGTAACGGTTACGGTATGACCAGTGATACCACAGAGCCGGGAGCGATCCTCAAGGCGGTGTACTGGATAACCGACCGACCCCTGCGTCGCAGAATCTGTCTCACGGTAACCGTTCTCTCGACTGTCGGTGCCGCCTGGTGGTTGATGCCCCCGGCTGAATACCTGCCCGAGGGCGAAGAACCCAAGGCGTTCAGCTCAATGTTTGCGCCGCCGGGTTACAACCTTCAGGAAATTATGGTCATTGGTGAGGAGGTTCAGGCCATTCTCGATGACTCCGTGGCTGCCGATCCGAGCCTGTTTGACCGGGGAGAAGCACGGGTTCCATCGCTTAAATATTATTCTCTGCGAGTGTCGGCAGGTGGCCTGAGAGTCATCAGCGAACCGACCCGCGATGCTGATATTCAGCCAATGATGGACGCCCTGACGGATCTTTTTACCAGCTATCCGGGGATGCGTGGCTTTTCAGGTCGAGGTTCAATCATATCCAGTAACCAGGGTGGTACCCGGGCAGTGAATCTGGATATCTCCGGACCCGAACTGGACTACCTCTATCAAACCGCCGCCAGTGCGTTTCGGCGGGCGGGCGATCTGTTTGAGCGCCCGCAACTGGATTCGGAGCCGTCGTCCCTGACGCTCGACCAACCGCTGGTGGAAATCCGTCCGCGCTGGAATCGCATGGCAGAAGTGGGTTTTACGGCCGACAATTTTGGTTTTACCATCGCGGCGCTGAGCGATGGGGCTTTCACTGATGAGTTTTTTGTGGAGGATGATAAAGTCGATATTTTCCTGTTCAGCGATGTTGTGCGTGACCAGAAACTGGATCAACTGGCTGCTCAGCCGATTCTTACCCCCAGCGGCGAGGTACTGCCCCTGGGGGCGCTGGCAGAACTGGTGCAGACAGTGGACAGTGACAGCCTGCGGCGGGTGGATGGCCGCCGTACCGTCACGTTGCTGATTATTCCGCCCCGGGACGTGGCACTGGAAACCGCTGTGGCGCGCGTCAGGGATGTGATGGTGCCGGCGATGCAGGCGTCCGGCGAGGTTCAGAAGGGTGTCAGTATGTCGATCTCCGGCGCCGCCGATCAACTGGATGCCACTCGAGAGTCCCTGAGCAGCAATTTACTGGTGTCGGTGGTGCTGATCTACCTGTTGCTGGTGGCGATTTTCTCTCACTGGGGGTTTCCCCTGCTGATTCTGGCCACAGTGCCGCTAGGTATCGCCGGTGGGGTCGTTGGGCTGGTGGCCATCAATGGTGTTGGCTCACTGATGGAAAGTCTGGGTTTTGCTTCTTTTCATCAACCATTCGATATGATTACCATGCTGGGTTTTGTGATACTGCTGGGTACGGTGGTCAATAACCCGATACTGATTGTCGATCATGCCCGGCACAATCTGCGACAGGGTGCGGAGAGTATCCTGGCGGCGGTGAGAGGAGCCGTGAAAGCGCGCCTTCGGCCAATTCTGATGTCGACTGCCACGACAATTTTTGGGCTTGCACCGCTGGTCTTTATCCCGGGTGCCGGCACGGAACTCTATCGCGGAGTGGGGATTGTGGTGCTGGCTGGGATACTGATTTCCACTCTGATTACCCTCAGTTTTCTGCCGTGCCTACTGATCACTGCATTGCAATGGCGCGATCGCCATAAGCCATTGCAGCATCCCTCCGCTGGCCAATGAGGCCGACTGCTCTACAAAAACAGGTAGCGCCGGCCTGTCGGTAACCTGCTTCGGTTGGAAGCCCGGAGATGCTGTTTCGGGTCTTCTCACTCTTCGTCAGGTATCTCCGTTTCTGCGCCGATGTGATACGCAGCAAACCCGGCCATGACCACCTGATCCACGGCCATACCGATAATCCGTCCCGTATCGCGCGCATGAATAGCATGGCTGGCATTGGTGATCGGATCGGTGACAACGCCCAACACCTGCCCTTTGATGACGCGGTCACCCAGTTTTTTCTTGCTGAACAAGATGCCAGCGTGTTCGGCCCTGATCCAGTAGGAGTCATAGTAGACCGGTTCCGGTTTGCCCCAGACAAACAGCCTCGAAATCATGTTCTGCTTTTCCATCAGGCTGTTAAGGCTGTTCACCCCGGCCTTGATTTGCTTTTCCTGGATGCGCAGGGATTCCCCGGACTCCATGGACACGGCAACGATACCTGCATCCAGTGCCGCAGTGCGGAGCATGCCTGTTGTCCCACTGCTGTGAACCACTGCCATACGATCAAACCCTTTGACGAATGTGCGCACTTCAGCAATATTCATGTCGGCACGCAATTGTGGCAGGTTGGTGCGTTTCAGTGAGCCGGTATGGATATCCACCAGCATCGTGCAGTGACTGATGATTTCGTTGAACAGAGAGTAAGCGATCCGGTCCGCCAGATTGCCGGTGGGATTGCCGGGAAAATGGCGATTGAGATCGCGCCTGTCGGATAAGTAGCGGCTGCCCTGCTGGAAACCCTGCAGATTGACGATAGGTACACCGATTACCTGTCCGGCCAGCATCTCCGGATCCAGGTCGTAGAGCGTGCGGCGAACAATTTCGATGCCGTTCAGTTCATCGCCATGGACAGCCCCGGTCAGGCACAGGGTTGGCCCGGGTTTTGAACCATTCACTACCAGTACGGGTGTGGATTGAGACAGCCCGGCAATCTGCATGCCCGAAGACCAGGACAGCCGGGTCGAGGTGCCGGGCATGATTTCCGTGCCGAGCAAGGTAATAGCTCCAGCCACTTCTTCTGTAGAATCAATAGCAGACGTATTGGTGGAGTCTGTGTTGGACGCCTGATCATTGGGTACAGTTGGTGTAACCTCGTCGTGGGGGGCTTCGGGTGTTGTTTCCGTTGCGGTTTTTGGCTCTGGCTCTGGTTTTGGCTCTGTGGTCTCGCTGGCTCCCGTCTCCGGGGAAAAGGATTGAACCCCGGGCGGTGGGGCCAGCTCTTTCAGATCAATGTGCGGGGCAATTTTCGTTGTTTTTGGGGAGGACTCGGGAGCTTCTGAGGCCCCGGTTTGATCCGGGTGCGATATTTTTCTGGCCTTGTCGATATTTTTTCGAAGGGGTTTGGACGATTCAATATCCTCGACATTTTCATCATCGGCGGCTTCAGTTTCGGCCTCCTCAAACTCCAGTTGGCTTTCCGCCAGAGCGGATGTACAGGGCAGGCAATACAGCAGGCTGGCCAGCAGGATACGGGGTACCAGTGTGGACAACGGGTGGCTCATTGACATGATGTCTCCGGTTCGGTCGGTGCCCGGCCAGATCGTGTCTGCAGGAAAGATTCATTCAATCTCGGTACAGCATCCAGCAGGGTTTTGGTGTGAAGATTTTGCGGATCTGCCATAACGGCTGCGGTGCGCCCTGTCTCGACAAGACGCGCTTTATGCATCACCGCCATCCAGTCTGCCAGATAATCCACTACGCCCATATTATGGGTGATAAATAACATACCGATGCCGTCTTCGTCGACCAGCTCCCGGAGCAGACGGAGTATGCCGGCCTGAACGGAGACATCCAGCGCTGAGGTGATTTCATCACACAGAATAAAACGGGGCTCCAGCACCAGTGCTCTGGCGATGGCCAGCCGCTGCCGCTGCCCGCCAGAAAATTCATGGGGGTAGCGCCACAGGCTGTCGGCGGGCATCTCCACGCGTTCGAGAAACCGCACCGCCCGTCGGGTGCGTGCGTTGTCATCTTCGCCAATGCCGTGCACTCGCATCGGTTCTATCAGCGACGTATGAATCGGCAGTCTGGGGTTGAGGCTGGAGCCGGGGTCCTGGAAGACCACTTGCATGCGGCGCCGCAGGGGGCGCATTTCAGCACGGCTCAGGTGGGTAATATCCTGCCCTTCCAGGTGAATGCTGCCCGTGGTTGTTGTCTGCAAACGGAGTAACGCCCGTCCCAACGTGGTTTTCCCGCAACCGGATTCCCCCACCAGAGCCACGACCTCCCCGGCATTGACCTGCAGAGAAACCTCGTCAACCGCATGAAACTGATCGACGACGCGTCGCATCAGGCCCTGGCGTATCGGGAAGTAAACCGAGAGATTGTCCACCGCCAGTAAGGTCTGTGTGGAGGCCGGTGGTCGGGGCGAGCGGGGTAGCCGCTCCGGCAGTGCGGCAATCAGGCTGCGGGTATAGGCATGTTGCGGATTGCTCAGCACGTCAAAGGTTTTGCCGCTCTCGACCAGTTCGCCATGTCGCATGACACCGACAGTGTCGGCTATTTGTGCCACCACGCCAAAGTCGTGGGTGATAAATAACATACCCATGCCATAGCGGGCCTGTAACTCGCGCATCAGTTTGAGAATTTCTGCCTGTACCGTTACATCCAGGGCTGTGGTGGGCTCATCGGCGATTAACAGCGCGGGTTCACAGATCAGTGCCATGGCAATCATCACCCTTTGCCGCTGGCCACCGGACAGGCGATGGGGGTACTCGAGGATGCGGTTGGCAGGGTCGGAGATCAACACTTCACCCAGCGCCGTCAGAATACGCTCACGTCTGGCCTCGGCATTCAGAGCGGGCCGGTGTATCCGGAGGACTTCGTCCAGTTGCTCGCCGATGGTCAGCACCGGGTTCAGTGAGGTCATGGGCTCCTGAAAAATCATGCCGATGCGTCGGCCGCGGACACTGCGCAGTTGTTCATCATTGGCGCTGAGTAATTCGAGGGCTTCGCCACCCGGCTCATGCAGCCATGCGCGGCCGTCGGGGTGACGGAAGCGGTCGGCGGGCAATAACCCCATGATCGAGAGTGCCGTCACGGATTTGCCACTGCCGGATTCGCCTACCAGGCAATAGGTTTCACCGGCGTTCACCGTCAGGTTGATGCCATTCACTGCCCGCAGCCAGTTGTCGGCTTCGCCCAGTTCCGTGACCAGTGATTCCACCTCAAGCAACTTCACGCGCGTTTGCTCCGATTGGTGTGGGGATCCACCGCATCCCGCAGCGACTCACCGAGCAGGTTGTAGGAAAACACCGTCAGAAAGATCGCTCCGCCGGGAAAAACCGCCAGCCACCAGTTGAAGGTGGAGGATTGCACCGCCTGATTAAGCAGCTGTCCCCAGGACGGGTCATCAATCAGTCCCAGCCCGAGAAAGCTCAATGTCGCCTCTGCCAGAATGGCGGAAGCAACCCCGAAACTGGTGGCGACCAGCAGCGGCGCCAGCCCGTTTGGCAGCATGTGACGAAACAGTATGGAGCGCAGTGGCAGCCCACAGGCGACGGCGGCCTGCACAAAATCCTGTTGCCGCAGCTTCAGGAATTCCGCCCGCACATAGCGGGCATAACCCGACCAGGCCGTGATGCCGATGATGACCATCATCATGTAGATGGAACGTCCGAAAAAGGCCACAAAAGACAGCAGCAGAAAGAGGGTCGGGATGGCTTCAAAAATTTCCACCAGCCGCATGCCGATAATGTCCACGATGCCGGAAAAATACCCCATCAGGCCGCCGATGATGGTACCGATCACCAGGGCAATACCGGTGGCGATAAAACCGATGCCCAGGGCGATGCGAGAGGCGTGAATCATTCGTGAGGCGACATCGGCACCGTTTTCATCGGTGCCCATCCAGTGAGTGCGCTGTTCCGAGGTGAGCAGTGGCGATTCGATACCGGTGTCTGCATAGTCGCGCAGGTAATCCTTCGCCGAGTAGGGGATGGGTGCACGGATCATTGTTTCAACCTTGCCGGTAGCCTCCAGCTCGCGATATTGCTCATAGATCACCAGGGCCGGTGGCGATACCACGGTATAGGCAATCATTGCGGTGAGTCCCAATCCGACCAGTACCGAGAGGAATTTTTTCCACAAAGGGAGGGGCAACAGGGCAATTGCCAGAATCATGGGGAGGCCGGTCAACCAGACCCAGTCGAGTGCGGTCATATGCAGCAGCAGCGGGCTGCTGGCCTGTCCGTCCACCACCAGGTAAAGGGGGTGACTGCTGGCCAGAAAAGGGGAGAATGTGGCAATGATCACCAGCAGGCCGATCCAGCTGAGGCCAATGCGAGCGCTGGTGCGTCCCAGCAATGAAACAGCCACTTGCGTTGTCCAGGGCTGGGAGGGCTGTTTCATTTCAGTGTCAGCGGATAACTCAGTCATAACTGACCCTCGGATCGACAATGGCATAGGCAATATCTGCCAGCAGGTAGCCAAACAGTGTCAGCAGACCGGAGATCAGTGTGACGGATAGCACCAGCTCCCGATCCCTGGTCTGCACGGCCTCCACCGCCAGTTTGCCCATCCCGTCGATACTGAAGATACTTTCCACAATCACCGAACCTGCCAACAGGCTGGGCAGCAGGGTGGCCGAGACTGTAATCAGTGGCAGCAGGGAGTTGCGAAATACATGTCGCCACAGAACAGTTTCTTCGTCGACCCCTTTGGCCCGGGCAGTGCGCGCATAGTCAGCGGCCAGATTTTCCAGCAGTGACGAGCGTGTCAGTTTGGCAAGAAATGCCAATCCGCCGTAGGACAGCGCAATGATCGGCAGGATCAGATGCCAGAGCCGGTCCAGCAGGTAACCACCCTGCATCACCTCGACGCCCAGATATCGGGACAATGTCAGCCCCCCGCCCAAGCCGACTGCGCCCGCCAGGGCAATACGGAAACCGGGGTGTTGCATGCCCGCCAACAGGCTGGTCAGCAACCCCAGTGAAGCCGCCAGCAATACATGCAAGCCGCCCAGCCACTGGCCCCCGAGATCCCATGCCATGGCGTAACCGAGCAGTGCCCCAATGGTGAACCCACCGCACTGGCGGGCAATTTTGGGTGCGGAGGTCGCCGCGGCAATCAGCAGTACGGTGACGGTCACAACGCAAGCCACCGCAATCAGCAAATCGCTGCCACTGGCAAACAGGGGCAGAAAGGTTTGATCGACGGTTTCGCGCTGCATCAGGCCGCCAGTGGGAAACCAGCGCCAGTATTGTTCGGAGGCAAAGAAACCGATAAACAGCACTCCGGCCAGCATGCTGGGCACTGACCACAGCCCCAGCAAAAAAATATTCGAGGCTACATCGAAGCGCCCGCCGCGTTGCCGTGCTGCCTGTACACCGATGCTGATGGCAATTGCATAAATGAGGGGGATGGAAATCAGGTTAAGCAGCAGGGTGATGGGCAGGCGCTCCGCCAGCAAATCCATCACCGGACGGCCGTAGCGAAAGCTGGTGCCCAGGTCCGCGCCTTTCCACAGGGAGAATGTACCGAGTGTGCCATCCGGTTCCCGTTCGAAACCGATCGGCGAAATATTGTTCAGCCAGCGCAGGTATTGCACCGGTGCCGGTTGATCCAGCCCATAGAGCTTGTTGTAGTACTCCTCTAAAGCCCGGCGACTCTCGGGCTCCAGTTCCATGCCGTCCACCAGCGACTGGGCTGTAATGCCGCCCGGGGCCGCTGCCATGACAACAAAGACCACCAGTGTGATACCGAGCAGGGTCGGTATCATCAGCAAGGTGCGACGTATTAAATAATTCAGCATCGGCAGTTCAGCGATTGCGCTGGCGATCGGCCGGAACGTAGATCTCCACCGGCACACTCATCAGGTTCAGGCCCAGCCCGGTTTTTTCCAGGTTGCTGATTCGATCATCCACAAACGCCAGGGTGTTGCGGCGGAACAGGAACGTGTAGGGCTGGTCTTCCACCAGAATGCGTTCTGCCTTGTGCCACAGCTTCATGCGCTTTTCTTCATCGACTTCGCCGCGCGCTGCATCAATGGTGGCATCCAGTTCCGGGTTGCGGTAGTTAATGAAATTGTCACCGTTTTCCATGGACTGGCTGGAGTGGAACATCTGGTAAATATCGATTTCGATACCGGAAGTCCAGCCGAGGGTGATGGCATCAAAATTCTTTTGCCGCAGGTCCTCTACCATCACCGACCACTCGGTGGGTTTCGGTTTCATCAGAATGCCCGCGCGGGCATAGAGATCCCTGAGGAACAGCACCATTCGCCGAGTATCATCGTTATCCTGGAAGAAGGTCAGCTCAAACTCAAAGTTTGTGCCATCCTCTGCCTGCAGAATGCCGTCACCGTTGCGATCGATAAAGCCCGCCTCGGCAAGTAACCGTTTGGCTTTTTCCATATCGCGGGGGAAGGGCTGATTTTCCGGATTGTGCTGGGATGATCCCGGCATAAACGGGCTCACTGCCGGTTGACCGTAGCCGAGAAAAATTTCCTCGAGCATGCGCTCCACGTCAGTCAACAGCGACATGGCCATGCGTACCCGGGTATCGCTGAAGAGGCTGTTTTTGCCGCCGCGTTGCTGGTTCCAGGCAATGAAGCTGTAGCCGGCTGTAGGGCTCATGTACTCAAAATGCTTGCTGCGTTCGCTGATGCCCGGGTCGTCAAGCAGGCGCTGATATTCCCGTGGGCGGGCACCGTAAACATCGATATCCCCGTTGCGGAAGGTGGTGAGGCGGGCGCTGTCATTTTCAATAATACGCCACACAATCCGGTCGAAAGATCCATCTACCGGGCCCCAGTAGCGGGGGTTGCGCTCCAGCTCAACCCGGCCCTGGTCGGGGGTCCAGTTTTCCGGATCCTTGAGTCGATACGGTCCTGAACCCAGCAACAGTCCACGGCTCTCATTAAAGGTGCGGGGTTCATCCAGGAAGCGCTTATAGAAATGTTCCGGGAGGATCGTCAAGCCACCCGCCAGTTGCAGGCTGTTAAAGTAGGGTTCCTTGAAAACAAATTCCACGTGGTAATTGTCCAGCGCGGTGACCCGCTCAATCCGTGACAGATAGGCACGGCTTCGCGGTGCGGCTATGGCCTCGTTCATGATGAATTCAAACGTGAACTGCACATCCTTGGCGGTCATGGCTATCCCGTCGGAGAAGCTGATATCGCGGCGCAGGGTAAAGTTGATAGTGAGTCCGTCATCAGATATCTGCCAGTCTTCTGCCAGCAGCCCGCTCCACTCCAGTGTGTCCGGATCCCGAACCAGCAGGGATTCGAGAACATATTGCTGTACTTCCGAGGAGTAGGCGTCGCCCGAAACCAGCGGTGTCAGGGTGGTGAGGCCGCTGCCGAATGCCAGCATCAGCCAGTCCCCCTGGGCATAATTGGCCTGTTGTGTGGCCAGTCTTGCTCGCTCAAAGGCATCTGTCCGGTCAGCGGTGTCACTCAAGCGGCCATCCACCTCGGACGTATTGAAACGCGCAGTGCGGACAGTCTGTTCCAGATTGCGTAAAACGCCCCGGGTAGAGCGAATATCCTGAGCCTGCTCCTGCATCAGCCGGGTGATATCGTTCATGCGGGTCCACTGCCGGTCTATCTGGACCATCAGTAGCAGCATCAGCAGACCAAGTGCGCCGATGCCGAGCCAGAATGCAATCCGGCTGATACCCATGTTGCCATTTTTCATGCTGATCCGCCCATCTCCGCTGTGCTATTCGATAACCGTTCTGTTGTATGAGTGCTTCCTGCGCAGTCTGTTCAACTGCAGCGGCCTATATTACTGAACTTGTCGAATAAAGGGTGGCCGCTGTTAACCGTCGTTATCCTGACATGTTTTCCAACGCACTACGAAGATGGTCGACGGTGCGCTCGATGTTGTGCAGTTTGTCGAGACCAAACAAACCAATTCTGAAGGTTCTGAAGCCTTCCGGCTCATCGCATTGCAAGGGTACTCCGGCTGCAATCTGTAGGCCCTGTTCCAGAAATTTTCTGCCATTTTGAATATCCGGATCATCGGTATAACTGACCACGACCCCGGGCGCCTGGAAACCCTCGGCGGCAACACTTTTATACCCCCGGTCGGTAAGTAGTTGGCGAACTTTCTGCCCCAGCTCAAGCTGCTCCTGTTTTACCTTGTCGAAGCCATAGGCTTCGGTTTCCTGCATGGTGTCACGAAATTGCAGCAGGGCGTCGGTGGGCATGGTGGCGTGGTAGGCGTGGCCACCCTTTTCATAGGCTTCCATGATCTGTAGCCATTTGCGCAGGTCGCAGGCAAAGCTGCTGCTGGTGGTGTGGTCAATGCGCTGTCGCGCCTCTTCCCCCAGCATGACCAGCGCACTGCAGGGCGATGCGCTCCAGCCTTTTTGCGGTGCACTGATCAGGATGTCGACGCCACAGGCCTGCATATCTACCCAGAGCGTGCCCGACGCAATGCAGTCGAGCACAAACAGGCCGCCCACCGCGTGAACGGCTTCTGCCACTGCACGAATATAGTCATCCGGCAGCAACATGCCAGCGGCGGTTTCCACGTGGGGTGCAAAAACCATTGCCGGTTTTTCTGCGTGAATCCAGGCGGTGACTTCATCAATGGGAGCGGGCGCCAGTGACGGTCGTTCGGGATCATCGTCCACTGGCCGTGCTTTCATCACGGTAATATCGTCGCTGATTTTTCCCATTTCCAGAATCTGGCTCCAGCGATAGCTGAACCAGCCGTTGCGAATAACCAGGCATTTTTTGTCTGTGGCGAACTGACGGGCTACCGCTTCCATACCGTAGGTGCCGCCACCGGGGACCACCACAACGACTTCGGCGTGGTAAACCCGCTTTAATGTGCTGGAGATGTCATTCATCACCGCCTGAAAGCGTTTGGACATGTGGTTCAGTGAACGGTCGGTGAAGACCACGGAATATTCCAGTAAACCGCTGGGATCGGTATCGGACAGTAGGCCGGGCATGGGGGCTCCTTCTTGTCAGTGCGTCATTCTTGCGTAAGGCCGGTCAGTATATTTTAAGCCGGTGAAGATTCCCAAAGCTTGTCGTCGAGTCGGTGCGAAAGATTTGCTGCACAAACGGTTCATTATGAATGTGCATACAGAGAATAATCCGGTTTTGGTTATTCAAAACCCGGCGGACAAGTCAATTTTTTGTCGGTCAAAAAACGGATTTCCGGCCAGAAAAATGTCATTGATTGGCGCGATTAATTTATTGATAACTTATTAAAAAATAGATAGTTTTAATGGTTCCGCAGTTGATTTCAGCTTCTGTTTCATATGCGGCTAATGCTGTATTAACCACATGTTAATGCAGTGGGTATTGGCTAACAATAAAATGATGAAGGGTTCTATGGCTAGATATATTGTGACGAAAAAACCACAGGAAAATGGCAATCATATTGTCCACAATCTGGGCACCTGGTGTCCGGATTTGCCAGACTCTGTGGATCAGAAATCCCTGGGTAATTTCCCCACCTGCCAGGCGGCAATGAGGGAGGCGAAAAAACATTTTCAGGAGGTGAATGGCTGCTTTAAATGTTCACGAGCTTGCTTTGTAGGATAAACTCCTCAAAGCAGTACAGCAGGGCCATTGAAAAGTGGCCCTTTTTTCTGGCCTGTCATTAACGTGAATGGCAGGAAAACGGGGGCGCTGCTCAATCGCGGGCCGAACCCAGCCGGGCTCCCGTCAGTGGATGGACCGCCTTGCTAGTCGTTTTTACATAGAGAGTTGGAATGGAAAAGATATTTGAGAACACCATGTATGCCGCCCGCTGGTTGCTGGCGCCCATTTATTTTGGGTTGAGTTTTGCGTTGTTGGCCCTCGGCATAAAGTTTTTTGTCGAAGTGGCGCACACTTTACCCAAGATTCTGACCATGTCTGAAATGGACCTGATTCTGGTGGTGCTTTCGCTGGTGGATATTGCCCTGGTGGGTGGTCTGATTGTCATGGTGATGTTTGCCGGCTACGAGAATTTTGTCTCGCAACTGGATCTGAATGAATCCACCGACAAACTGGTCTGGCTGGGTAAACTTGATACCAGTTCACTGAAAAATAAAGTGGCGGCGTCCATTGTGGCCATTTCGTCGATTCACCTACTGAAAGTTTTTATGAATGCGCCGGAAATAGCGAATGACAAGATCCTCTGGTACGTCGTATTGCATATGACGTTTGTTGTTTCTGCCTTTGCCATGGGCTTGCTGGACAGAATTATGACCCGCCACTAGTCCGATTCTGGGTGTCGATGATAGCCGTGGTGGGCAGGATATGTCCTCCGTGATTTCCTGCATTGCGAATATTGGGTACGATCCACCAACATAAGCGCGGCATAGCAGAGTGTGGTTAGGTTGAAACGGGGTAGAGCCGCCAGTACCGGAAACGCCGACGTGGCCTTTCCGGTGCTGTGTGAATCATCGCAATCTAGCGCAATGGTTCATTGACGAATTCCAGCGCTGGTGGATAGCCTTTATCGGCTGATTTTTTGAACCACACCATACCCTTGTCTTCACTTTTTGTCGTGCCAAGACCGTTGTAGTACAAGCCGCCCAATGCGTACATCGCGACGGGATGACCTTCGCTGGCGGCCTTCTCGTACCATTTTATGGCCTCGGCATAGTCCTGGGTCACGTTCTCACCAGCCTGATAAAACCAGCCCATTTCGAACAGTGCCCCCGGGTGGTTTTGAAGGGCGGCTTTTTGATAGTAGTCAAAGGCTGTTTTGATGTCTTTGTCCGTCCCCCAGCCCTCTTTGTAGAGAATCGCAACACCATATTGTGCGTCGGCATTACCTGTGGCAGCCAGTTCGGAGAGAATGGCATAGCCTTCATCCAGCTTGCCACTGCGGACAGCTTCATAACCCTCTTCGAGGGTTTCTGCCCACGCCGAGATCGAAAAGATAATACCTATTAATAAGCTGATATATTTCACGGACACTCCAGAGATAGTCATTCTGTTATTTTGTCGTCGGCACAGGACTTACCTGAACGACATCCTGTGGAAGAGAGCGATATTGTCGTGTGCAAATCTTCCAGTTGAGACGTTTGATTGTCCCAAGGGTTACGAGTTCACTTTGCCTGACGGATCATATTCAGAAATACCCGTTGGGGGGCAGTTGAACCAGGCGAGGCAACTGTCATTGTAGCAACCGGTGTCCGGCAGGTAATTGCCGCGCCATCCACAGTGCCAGTTTATGCTTCATGTGGACGATATCATGCTGTTCATTGGCCAGTGGCTGAATCAGTTTGTCGTGCACCAGAAGTTTATAAATGTATTCGATTTTTTCGTTGGCTGAGTCGCTGGCTTCAAATTTTGCGGCACCACGTTTTTCCGCATAGATCATGCCTATCCGCAGTGCTTCCTTGAGAAGTTCGGTCTCGTGCTTCAATTTGGACATGGTTAGTTTCCTGGTTCAGTCGCAGCAGCCGGTAAGCCCCTGATCCATCAGTTCGGCAGGGGAGTCGGTATCAATCGTGCCCACAACGGTTGCCGGAACGCCTGCAACCACAGAGTGTGGGGGGACATCGTTCAATACCACGCTGGCGGCGGTTATTTTGGAACCGGCACCAATTTCGATGTTGCCGAGAATTTTTGCACCGGGGCCAATCATCACGCCGCGCCGCACTTTGGGATGACGGTCACCGGACTCCTTACCGGTGCCGCCGAGGGTCACTGACTGCAGGATAGACACGCAGTCCTCTATGATGGCCGTTTCACCGATGACGATACCGGTGGCATGGTCGAACATGATGCCGCGACCGATGTAGGCAGCGGGGTGAATGTCCACGCCAAAGGTCACCGATATCCGGTTTTGCAGGATCAGCGCCAGGGATTTTCTGTCCTGTTGCCAGAGCCAATGAGCGGCACGCCACGCCTGCAAGGCGTGAAATCCCTTGTAGTAGAGGAATGTGGAGAAGAGGTTCTGGCAAGCCGAATCACGCTGATAGATGGCGAGAATATCGCAATTGACGCAATCTTCGATATCCGGATCCGCTGCAAAAGCTTCCTCGAACACCTCGTGCAGCGTAAGCGCTGACATGGCGCTACAGCCCAGCTTTTCCGCCAGCAGGAAACCCAGGGCTGCCAGCATTGAGTCGTGTTTCAGCAGGGTGACTTGCAGAAAACTGGCCAGTACCGGCTCTTCTCCGGCAACCACGGTGGCTTCCTGCTGAATTTTTTGCCAAAGGCTTGTGCTCATAAACGGAAATCTTGATGTTTAACAGTGGGGGACATTATCAAGGTCGGCCGGTTAATTTTCCAGCGGCGTTCGCGCCAGACACCAGACATCGACCCTGACAGCCCCCGCACTCATCAACAAATCGCTCAGTTCTCCAACGGTGGTGCCGGTGGTCATCACATCATCCACCAGGCCAATGTGTTTCCCGTTCACTGGTGCATGGAGCTGAAAGGCACCCCTGATATTGGTCAACCGCGCCTTGCGGGATTGCCCCTGCTGATGTGGCGTGTGTCGGTGGCGACTCATTAGCTGTTGATCGACCGGGATGGCAAGTTGCCTGCTCAAAAAGCGGGATAGCCAGCCCGCCTGATTGAAGCCCCGTGTAAATTGCCGTCGCCAGTGCAGTGGCACCGGTGCAAGCAAGTCCGGTAAAGCGGACTCCGGGTTGTTTTGGGATGCCAATATCGCGGACACCAGTAACTCGGCCAACAGTGTGCCGCGGTTGAAGTGGCCCCGGTGTTTGAAACTGTTGACCAGTCGATCCACCGGATACGCATAACGCAGGGGGACAATGCAGTGATGAAAAGCGGGTGGACTGACCAGGCATCGGCCACAAACGGCCGGGGTGGTCAGTGGCAGGGCACATCGGGAGCAGGCTGGCCAGTTAAACGGCAGTGCTGCCTGGCAATCGGTGCACAGATCCCGTCTCCGCCCGGAGGCGACGCCGCACATCAGGCATTGTCCCGGTAGCAGTCCATAGCTGGCCCGGTGCAGCAGTCGGGTCCATCGAACACGGTCAAATAAAGCTTTTGTCGATGGGAGCATCGCTTGTTAACCTAAAATCCATTTATGGTTGACAGTGGTGTTGGCTCACCTATCATAGCGAGCTGTCACTGCACTATATGAGAGATAGCCGATGTCCGCCAGCCACACCACCGATATCCGCCATGACTGGAGCCGTAAGGAGGTCTTGGCGCTGTTCAATCAGCCCTTCAATGATCTGATGTTTCAGGCGCAGGTGGTGCACCGTCAGCACTTCAATCCCAACGAAGTGCAACTCAGCACATTGCTCTCGATCAAAACGGGTGCCTGCCCGGAGGACTGTAAATATTGTCCGCAAAGTGCCCGCTACGATACGGGCCTCGAGAAGGAGAAGCTGCTGGCTGTGGAGCAGGTGATCGAGGAGGCAAAAGCCGCCCGGGCGAGCGGGGCCACCCGTTTCTGTATGGGGGCTGCCTGGCGATCGCCAAAAGACAAGGATATGCCCGTGGTGGCCGAGATGGTTCGTCAGGTCAAGGCGCTCGGCCTGGAAACCTGCATGACCCTGGGTATGCTGGAGGCAGAGCAGGCCCGGCTGCTGGCCGACGCAGGTCTGGATTATTACAACCACAATCTCGATACGTCTCCGGAGTATTACGGCGAAATCATCACCACGCGTACCTATGAGGATCGTCTCAACACCCTGGACAATGTGCGCCAGGCAGGGATGAAAGTCTGTGCGGGGGGCATCGTCGGTATGGGTGAGGGGGAAAAAGACCGAGCGGGACTGTTGATGCAGTTGGCCAATCTTCCCCATCATCCGGAGTCGGTGCCGATCAATATGTTGGTGAAAGTGGCGGGTACTCCTCTGGACAGTCAGGAGGACCTGGATCCCTTCGATTTTCTTCGCACGATTGCGGTAGCCCGTATCCTGATGCCCAAATCCCACGTGCGGCTGTCCGCTGGCCGCGAGGAGATGAATGACCAGATGCAGGCGCTCGCCTTTATGGCGGGTGCCAACTCCATTTTCTATTGCGAAAAGTTGCTCACCACCCCAAACCCCAAGGCCAACAGTGACATGGAGTTGCTCAGTCGTCTCGGTATCCGGCCTGAAACCCGTCAGGTTGAGCGGGACAGTCTTGAGGAAGCGCGGGCTTTACAGCGGGCAGTGGCCGAGATGGAAACAGACCACCTGTTTTACAACGCGGTGAATTAGGGCCTGTCAACGCGTTAGTGACCGCTTTTTGCATCAACTGTATTTTTATCACAGATCATCGCCGGGGCAGTGGATTTGCTCACCCGGGGGGAAGGGGCAGATGACATCATCCATGGATCAGGTGTTACAGGCGCGACTGGATCAGCGCCAGATTGACAACCTGTATCGCCGGCGACACCTGTTGCAGTCGGCTCAAAACAGTATTGTGCAAGTGGACGGCAAAACCTGCGTGGCCTTTTGCAGCAATGATTATCTGGGGCTGGCCAGTCATCCGGCTGTAATAGACAGTATGCGCCGCGGTGTTGAAACCTATGGGGTCGGCAGTGGTGCCTCCCATCTGGTTTATGGCCATTCCCAGGAGCATCATGCCCTGGAGGAAGAGCTGGCCGCGCTGACCGGTCGTCCCCGGGCGCTGCTGTTTTCCACTGGCTACATGGCCAATCTGGGTGCCATCCGGGCCCTTGTAGACAAGGGCGATCACGTCTATCAGGATCGTCTTAACCACGCGTCCCTGCTGGATGGCGGATTGGCCAGCAATGCCTCCTGCCAGCGCTATCGGCATGCCGATAGCGGCGACCTCACCCGGCGACTGGGCAAGGCAGAACATGGCCGAAAGCTGGTGGTCACTGATGGTGTGTTCAGCATGGATGGGGATCTGGCACCGCTGCCAGCGTTGGCCCGGGCCTGCGCCGAACAGGGTGGCTGGCTGATGGTGGACGATGCTCACGGTTTTGGTGTGCTGGGAAAAAACGGCGGTGGTCTGGCAGAGCACTATGGGCTCGATGTCACCGATGTGCCGGTGCTGATGGGAACGCTGGGCAAGGCGTTTGGTACCTTCGGTGCTTTTGTGGCCGGTTCCGATGCCCTGATCGAAACCCTGATCCAGTATGCCCGCACCTACATTTACACCACCGCATTGCCCCCCTCCGTGGCAGCGGCCACTCGCATCAGTCTGAAAATATTGCGCCGGGAAACCTGGCGCCGGGAAAAACTGGTCAGCCTGATCGAACGGTTCAGGACGGGGATCGGCGAACTCGGGCTGGAGTTGTTGAATTCACCGACGCCCATCCAGCCGGTCATGTTGCATGATGACGCACTTTGTTACCGGGTGGGCGAGGGCCTGCGTGCCAGGGGATTTCTGGTGGGTGCGATCCGTTCTCCCACTGTTCCCGTGGGCAGTGCAAGATTGCGCATAACCCTCTGTGCCGAGCACACCGACGATCAGGTGGATGGGCTGGTTGAGGCGATTGGTAAGACTGTGGCGGAAGTTGGAAAAAATCACAGTGAATAACCCGTACTTCCTCACGGCCTGTAAAAAACTCTCTGATGGGCAGGGTCAATGGCCTGCAACCCGGGAGGTCGTTTAGATTGGTGCAGCGTGCAATGGTTAAACGATTTTTTGTGACAGGCACCAATACCGGTGTTGGCAAAACCCTGATCAGTACCGCGTTGCTGGCCACGGCCCGCGACAGCGGATTGACCACGGTCGGGTTGAAACCGGTGGCTGCCGGGTGTGAGGTCACGGATGAGGGACTCCGCAATGCTGATGCCCTTTCGTTGCTGGCCCAGTCGAGTTTACCGTTGTCCTATGATGAAGTGAATCCGGTGGCGCTGGCGCCTGCGACCGCACCGCATATTGCCGCTGCAGAGGCGGGTCGGCGGCTGAGTGCCGAGCGACTGGCAGGATTCTGCCGGGGCATTATGCTGCAACCGATGGACCTTTTGCTGATTGAGGGGGCGGGAGGTTGGCGAGTGCCCCTGAACGAGCGGGAAACATTCGCTGATCTGGCCAAAACGCTGCAGTTGCCGGTGATTCTGGTGGTGGCGATGGAGCTTGGTTGTATCAATCACGCATGGCTTTCGGCAGAGGCGATTCAGCGGGACGGACTGAAGATGGCAGGCTGGGTTGCCAACCAGGTTTGCCCCGAGCAAATGGACTACTACCATGAGACCCTGGCAAGCTTGCAAGCCCGATTGCCATGCCCCATGATCGGTGCAGTACCATGGTTGCCGGACCCGACCCCGGAACAGGCAAAACCATTCCTGAAACCGGATTTTTTGACGGCAAAAAACCAATTAACCAGTGGTGAATAATTTATGGGTATGAGAAGCGAAGAAGAGTATTCAGAGGAAGATCTGGAGCGAATCCGCCAGGTGGTCAACTCGGGCGTTCATTCTGTGGAGCGAAAACCTTTTCGCTTCAGTCTGTTGTTCCTGTGGTGGATTGTGGTGGCGGCCATGGGTGGCGTCGCCTGGTTTTTCGCCAGAATGATCGGTGCGGTTTAACCGGCCAGATGCAAAATCGCCTGCCATTCCTTGTCAGTGACAGGGACGATGGATAATCTCCCCTGTCTGAACAGCACCATGTCCTGCAGGGGCCTCTGTTGTTTCAACTCCGACAGTGGTATCAACCGCGTAAATTTCCTGACCAGTTTTACATCCACACAGAACCAGCGCGGTTTGTCGGCCGTGCTGTCCGGGTCATAGCCGTCGCTCGCCGTATCAAACTGGTCGGGATCAGGATAACCTGCGTTGGTGATGACCATGATCCCCGCAAGTCCCACAGCCTTACAGCTCGAATGGTAGAACAGTGCCTGATCTCCCGGTTTGACCCGGTCGCGCAGATGGTTGCGCGCCTGATAGTTGCGAATGCCATCCCACCGACATTGCTGGTCCGGTTCGGCGGCCAGGTGATCGATGCTGAAAACGTCGGGTTCGGATTTGAACAGCCAGTAGGACATGGAGTTTGACAAAAGGTTAAAGGTGCGGGGCCGGGCTACCGCAGAGGGGGCGGCTACCCGGCCTGTTTACCTTGGGGTTGACCGGATTGTCAGACGTCTTTGACCCGAACCATCAGTTTGCCGGTATTTTCACCGGTATACAGCTTCTTGACGGTTTGCAGGGCCGTTTCCAGGCCCTCCGACACATCCAAGCGAGCCTTCAGTCTGCCTTCCTTCATCCAGCCAATCAGTTCCCCGGTCGCTTCCGGGTAACGATCCATGTAGTCCAGGATGATGAAACCCTGAATCTTCAGACGATGCATCAGAATCAGGCCATAGTTGTAGGGACCGGGTACTGGTTCAGTGGCATTGTACTGGGAGATCAGGCCGCAGGTGGGGATACGGCCATGCAGGTTCATCTGCTTGAGACATTCGTCGAGAATCTTTCCACCGACGTTGTCAAAATAGACGTCGATGCCGTTTGGGCAGGCCTTGGCGAGTGCCTCTGCGACATTTTCGGTTTTGTAGTTAATGGCCGCATCAAAGCCGAGCTCCCCGGTAATCCAATGACACTTCTCATCGGATCCCGCCAGCCCGACCACATGACAGCCCTTGATTTTGGCGATCTGGCCGACGAGGCATCCCACAGCACCTGCCGCCGCAGAGACGACCACGGTTTCACCGGGTTGTGGGTCACCGATTTCCAACAGGCAGAAATAGGCACTGGGGCCAACCAGGGCCAGTGTGCCAAATGCATCGATGACGGGTACATCGCCAACCTCACCCAGCAGGCCAACGGTGGCTGGTGAACCGATCTGGTAATCCGCCCAGCTGCCGATACCACTGACAATATCACCGGCTTTGAATTCGGGGGTATTACTTTTGATTACGGTACCGCAGACTACGCCACGCATCGGGGCGTTGATCGCCACCGGTTCCATATACTGCTCCATGTCGCTCATCCAGATCCGGTTGGTGGGATCCAGTGACAGGTAGTTCAGACGAAACAGGCACTCGCCCTCACCGGGCTCCGGAATGGCTTCCTGTTCAAGGCTCAATACATCATCGGTAATCTCTCCGACAGGACGCTTGCGCAAACGCCATACTCGATTGGTGTCTGACATGGTGTTGTTCTCCTTATTTGTCATCGTGAGGTGGATCGGTTCTGCGTGTCTTACTGCATGGTTGCATACAGAAGCCAAGGTTAGCTGATAAGAAAAACATCGTACTTGACGTACCCTTCGGGTCCAAACTGGATTTCCGTCATTTTGTTGATGCACTGAATATCGTTGAGCCAGGCGTATTCCTCTGCCGAGGTCTGAAAGGTGGGCGCGGCGATAAAGTAGGGAATATCCTTATCAGTCAGCAACTCGCCATTGCTGAGCCGCTCTGCACTCTCGGTGGAGTTTTTGATAATACCGTTGTAGCTCATATAGATATGGGCACCATCATCTGTCTCGATCAGTCCCCTCACATCCAGCCGGAAAGTACCACTTGGCATAATGCGCAGCCAGTCGGCACCGGGCGCAATGAAATGGCCATTGATGTCAGGGCCCCTGACCCAGCCGCCGGGGCGCACATTGACAATCATCAGCCCCGAATCAATCGAGACAGGCGGATCCAGCGGTGCCAGATAGGTCATGATGTATCGGGTGGTCAGGTGGGTGCTGGGTTGGGGATTGTCGTGCCGGGCCATCAGTAAACTCTCTCTGACAATGCAGTTTATTAGTATCGGTTACCGCCGTGACCTTGCTTCAGGCCACTTTCCTGTCGATAGGCGGTCGAGGTTAACGCACGAATAACAATAAAATAATGTCTGCTCGGGCCGGTGCCTGAGCATTCAGCATCCTAGCGGTTTTTGAATGTTCAGTACAGTAAGCCAGCCGTGCCGGTTGCGCAGTGCTCTGGACCGGCGACACAGGCGAGCCTGGAGAAAGAGGTGGGCCTAGAAAAAATCGAGATCACTGTTCAAGACAATTTGTTCCAGACAAACAGCCTGGTCGTCAGTCTCCCGATGATCGGTCTGCCATTGGCGGGGGAGAGGTTTGTAGTGGACCACTTCTGGTGGCGCAGGGTGTTTGGGAATCGCCGGTTTTGGCAACATTCTGTCAGGTTCTCTGTGGTTCAGGTTCATGGCTACCTCCTTGATGACCAGCCCAGTGTGACGGCTCAGCATGAAAGTGTGATGGCAATACCATGACAACGAGCCCGTTCTAACGAATGATTTTGATCCACTCGCCGGGCTTCGGTTCCCCAACCGGGTAATAATTATTGATGATGCGCAACTCATCCTCCCCGTACTGACCCAGTTTCAGGTGTTGGGCCAACAGGGCAAATGTGCTGTTTTTGGTGGCTTTTACATAGTGAATATTCTTTGTTTCAGGGGACTGGAGGCTGCGTTTTGAGACGGGTCGAAAGCTGCCAATAATGTCCATGAGTTGCCGGTTGCCCAGTGACTGATCGGCACTGCGCTCCAGTGTTCCCCGGAAGACAAAGGTGCGGTAGCCGTAGTAGATCACCGCCAGTCTCTGGTCCGGCTGTCCCTGTGTGCCGGGTATCAGACCGGTATGACCCTGAAGGCGGAACTGGGCGAGGGGTTCAGACTGTTTGAGCAGGGGAATCCCCAGCTGTTGTTTGATGAACTGGTCCGGGCTGACTCTGGTGCGATTCATCGCCGTGACCGAGATTTTGGCATCGCCGGTGTCGTTGCGGGCGTTGACCAGTGGTGGCTGTTCGCTGAATTGCCAGCCTTTGGGAAAATACATCATGAAGGCCAGTTCTTCGTTCAGGTACGCGTTCTCCGGCAGTTGTCGCGTTGCAAAATTTTCACCCCAGACCATGCCATCAGTGGCAATACGAAAGGGCGTGACATTGTGTTCAACCTTCATGTCATCCGGGATCGATCCTGCGTTGCTGACCACTTCCCGCAGTCTCTGGTCGTTCCGTGGGTGTGTGGCAAACAGACCGTGGTAGGTCTGTGGTTCCCGACCGGACTCCAGGGCACGTTTTTTTTCCAGCCGTTCGTGATCTTTCAGCATGGTGATCACCTCAATCATGGCCTGGGGGTCATAACCGGACTTGTAAAGGTAGCGGCTACCGATTTCATCGGCTTCAAGCTCCATATCCCGTCCGTAACCACTGACCATGGATGCGCCCCACAGTGCACTGGCCTGACCCACCTCCATACTGCGGGTGAGAACGGCGAGCAGTCCCGCAACGAATTTTGAGCCGGTCTGGGCCCGCTTCTGGCGGGCGTGATGTCCGGCAGTAACGTGGCCGATTTCATGCGCCAGCACGGCTGCCAGCTGGGCTTCGGAGTTGAGATAGCCAATCAGGCCGCGGTGGATGTAAACATAGCCGTCCGGCAGGGCGAAGGCATTGATATCGGGGTTGTCGATGACGGTGAACGTGAATGAATCCCCCGCCTGATCCGAGTGGCGGACAATGCGCTGACCAACCTGGTCGACATAGTCAGCCAGTTTGCCCTCCACCAGAGGCATATTGGCGATGATTTCGCGGTGCATTTCCTCTGGCGTTTCCGGGGGATTGCCCGCAGCCATCGCAGCGCAACTCAGCAGCGCTATCAACAGGATAACCCTGTATGGCGATAAACCCTGTTGCATGGCAGATATCACGGGCTGCCGGGGCCCGCCGGGGCAAAAAAGCTCTGGAGTCGGGTGCCAATCCCTTCGCAGGCCTCACCCTGAACTCTGGCGATAAAAGGGATCGGTGCGCCCACCGCCAGCAAATACGAAGACCCCTTGCTGTCTACCTGAACCCGTCCCTTTTCGCCCAGTTTGTCGAGATCCCAGATAATCGCCTCATAATTGGCGGCCTTGTCCCAGGAGGAAAAACCAAAGCAACCACCGCCTCCGGGGGCGACAGCGCAGCTGATGGCACCACTTTTTTCTGTGGTCTCGGTGTTGCCGTCCACCCAGATCATGTAGCGAATACCCAGTTCGCGCACCCGCTTGCCGATCAGTGGATCCTTCAGCATGCCTCCCATGCGTTTCAGCCCGAGTGGTGCCATACGCGGTTCAAACCAGGGATAGAAACTGTCGAGAAACTGTTGTTCCGGCATAACTGGCAGCTGTCCCCGATTGGCGAGTCTGGTGCCGATACAATTGATGAAGTCCGGATCGGTTTCGTAGGCGCCGCTGTGCCGCCGTCCCACCACCACTACTTTCTCGTCGCCGTTCAACGGCAATAGGGTGCTGGATGGACGAAATTCATCGACCCGGGTGGACGTGCCACAGGCACTGATTGCGAGCACGCACAACAGGAGCCAGGGGAAGGCACCTCTCACCGCTCTGTCCTCTGGCTCAATTTGGCGGGCGCTTGACGGTTGGCCAGCCACTGGCGAATTTCCGGTATTTGCTGAAAGCCGGTCAACAGCCGTGCCCCCGCATCTCGCAGGGCCATCACGGTGGCCTGATTCAATGCCTCTTCATCCGATTTGAGAAAGCGGCTCTGGGTTTTTCCATAGGCGCTCATCATCCAGTCTGCGACAGGCTGGCCATTGCCGTCGTAGACTTTCAGGTTGTATTTCAGCCACACCTCGTAGACGTTTAGCCGGGTTTCCATGGGCGTGGCCAGCTGTACTTCTGTGATCTCGGGCACGATCATCAGATCCAGAGTGTTCTGGCCGGTGGGTAGGGTTTGCAGGGTTGCGCTGCTCTGAAACATATCGGTGAATACCCGATTGAAGAGTTGTACCTGGGATTCCCCCAATGCCATGGTGACCGGTTGCCGGTTATCTTTCTCGCTGGTAAATCGATAACTGCTGAAGCTGTCATCGAGAACCAGGCCCACGCTGAGGGGCTGTCGGGCAACCAGCGCGGAGGGGTAATCACCATTGACCGTGACATTGGTGCTGCAACCGATCAGCAGGGTCAGTGCCACGACAATTGGCAGTGGACGCAAAGCGGTCAGTAACCGCAAAGTCCGGCAATACACATTCATTGACGCTAGAGGGTTTGTCATAGATCACTCAGGTTTGAGGCCGTTCAGCCCGACAAAAGTTCCTCCGTTACGATAGCTCAGGTCGCGCATCAGCGCAGCAAATCTTGACGCCGTTTCCAGGTTGCCGCCCTTGACCATGAAATGTACCGGGAAACCGATCGTATGGATACGGACCAGTTGCTGTCCACTGCGCCCCTCCCGGTTGATTTTCTCGACACTGTTCAGGACCTCCGCTATGGACTGCCCGGTGAAATCGTCACCCAGCACATAGAGGCTGATCTTCCGGTCCGGCGCATAGAACCGGCGAATTGCATGCTGTACGCCCTCCACCGGACTGGAGTTGCTGAAGGGTGTCCAGCTGGCCAACCGGTCGATAATCGCCTTGCGTCGGGCCGGAGTATCGGGAATCCATTTATCGCGATAGGTGGAGAACATATAGCCCCCCATGTCGTTCATCACCTGGATGCCTTTTACACTCGGATAGATATTGAGAATATTGATCATTTCCTGGCGCAGTCGTGGCCAGGCAAAATTGAACATGCTGCCAGAGGTGTCGATGATGAAAACGATGTATTCACTGTCCACCGGTATACCGCCAATCAATGATCGTTTGTCGGGCCTCTGTCGGGCTTTCAGGCGAGCCATTTCCTCCGTCAGTACCTGCAGGGCCAGTGTCAGCTTATCCTGTTCGGTGGTATCCGATTGCGCCACGGCGTCCCGCTGTCGGCGAACGCTGGCCAGCTCGGATTGCAGCCGGGCGATGCGCTGGCGAATATCGGACAGTTGTTCCTCCTTCGATAGCAGATCGCGATTCAAAATGCGGGCTTCTCCGCGTATCTCGAAGACCTGCTGCTGTAATTCGGCCACGCTGCCTTCCGCCGGTTGTACCGAGTCCTCAAAAGCCGTCGAGTCGACGGTTTTGGCGATCAGCAATAACAGCACAATCGCACCGAACCCACAGCTGATGACATCCAGGAAGGAAATGCTGATCTCGGCTGTATTACCCCGCTCTTTGCGCCGACGCGTACTCATGGCCAGTCCTTCGAGGGGCTCATGAAAGAGCCCTGGCTGGACAGGGCCAACTGCCAGAAACTGGCTGCTGCCATGGGATCACCTTCCATCGGAAACAGCAGAATGTTGACCGGCAGGCGACGGGGCAACATCTGTGTGGCCTCGGCAAACAGCTTCAGGCGATCCCGCCCGGTGATGGTTTTGAACCCCGAGGGTTTTCTGCCCTGGGTGGGCAGGCCATCGGTGATTAAAAACAGGTTGTCCGGCGGGGTATCGAAACTGTTAATGGCCAGAAACGCGTTGATCAGACTGCTGCCCCCGGCGGGCACCACCTGTGTCAGTTTCTTGATGGCATTATCAAGGCCCTGGCGATCGGCAGTATCCCGCCAGCGCCGGTCATCGCCCGCCACCGCCCCGGCTGCGGTGTTGAATACATAGATCTGATAGCGGCTGTCCTGTGGTAATTGCGCCACCAGCCATTCGGTGGTGCGGATGGCCCGCTGCCATTTCTCGGAGTTTCGCTTGACGGAATCGCTCATGTTGCGACGTCGGATCACGTTGACAATAGAGTCCGACAGCATGCTGGCTGACGCATCCACCAGGATCAGGATTTGCCTCCCGCCCAGTTTTAAACCGGTCAGATACTGCCGTTCACCATCACCGATGAATTGCCGCACATTGTCGGCATTCCCCTGTTCCCGAAGATTGGCGGTTTCCCGTTCCAGCGTTTCGACCTGCTTGCGCAGGATTTCGATTTGCTGTTCCGGGTCGGCCTGAGCGCTGAGTTCGCGGCGGGTCTTTTCGATATCGGCGACCACCCTCGCCGATAATCCCTGGGCTTCCACCAGTGATTCATCGACGCGTGCCAGGCTGTTGCGCAGCGCCACCAGCGCTTCTTCGCCGACTCGCAAATCCTCCTGCAGCAGGTTCACTTCCGCATTCAGCAGAGGATCTGCGGTTTCCAGGGATGTTGCGTCATGCTTGAGAATCAGAAAAAGCAGGGTAACCGCGCCAAAACCGCAGGCCATGATGTCGAGGAACGACAGGCTGAAGGCGCTTATCCTGTGTTTTGAGCGGCGCAAATCAGGTCACCTCGATCAGGTCCAGCTGATCGACGCCTATCTGGAGGCTGTCACCGGCCCGCAGGTCCGCGGGGTCACCTTCGACCGTAACAGCAGAGCTTTCGGTCCTGAGCTGCACACTGTCCTGTTCGCGAACCAGGCAGCAGTCGCCCCCGGTGCCTTGTGTAAAACGCAATTGATCGCCATCCCGCGTAATCGCCAGACGATTGCCGATGGCATAGGCCCGGTACCGATAAAGTAGGTGGGTCGCTGGGGCAGAGGTTTTTTCCGGAGCAACAACCGGCCGGGGGGCTTGCTCAGACGCCTGCTCGGATATCGCCGCTGTTGCCGTGCTCGTGGCAGCTGATCTGCAGGGAAGCCGGGTAATAAAGTGGAGATTTTCAGGGTCACCGGAGATGATCTCCAGGTGATTTCGACAACCGGTAATGGCGGCGTTTTCGTCCAGCTTGGCAGACGGGGCGAGATGCTCCCGGATGCCCGGCAATTGCGCGGCGCGATGACTGAGTAGCAGGGTCTCGCCATTGGTTTTCAGGTCCGACAGTTTGCCCTGCAGCAACTGGAATCGCGATGCGCTGCTGGCCAGTAGCTCGGCGCGACTGAGTACCAGCCGGTAATGTCCCTGTGGGCTGTCCAGTTCGGCGGTGATTTCCGCCTGACTCTGCAGTGACGATAACCAGACCGGCAAACGGTTGTACAGCTGTTGCTCTCCCGCAGCGGTGTGCAGGGGATCATAGCGGTACTGCCGGATAAACTGGTTGGCGATCTGTTGTGCCCAGAGGTCATGGAAGGCTTTCAGGCCAACGTTGCTGATGATTTCCACGCCGGTGCGTTCAATCTGCTGGGCCACATCAAGCCGGGTAATTACGGTCTGGTGGAGCTGAATATCCAAATGGACCAAAGTCCCGGTTGCGTCAGCGTGACTGGCGGCGGCCACGGCGGCGTCCACCAGCCCGGTTGCCTCAAATGGAGAGGCTTTTGCCAGGCCCAGCAGAATGGACAGCTGGCCCCGGTCAAAACTGCCGGGAACGGCAAAGACCACCTGTTCCGGGTGACCGCTGTCGCGGTGCAGTGCCAGAAGTTGCGCGTAGGCCATATCGGCGTAGTGGCGTGCGTGCTTGCTGGTGACGGGCAGGGGGGACAGGTTGAGTTGCCACCAGTACTGGTTGAAGCTCTGTTGCGGTTGGAGGTAGGCGCGCTGCAGGGCCGCCTCACCGGTGGTAATACCCTCTGGCGTGAGCAGTGCATAGCCGGGGCTGACGGTCAAATCCCCCCGATCGTTTACGCAGCAAATCCCTGCGTCATTCAATTCGATGATGGCAACACTCATGATGTGGTCTGTCCCGCTGTTCAGTCGGTTTTCAGGTGACGCAGCAGATTGCTGTCACAGTAGCTGTGGGTGTCCAGCACCAGCCGCTCCTGGAGCAGCTGCAGTTGGTGCAACATGAACATCACTACAATGCTGATAACCAGTGCAATAAACGTGGAATTGAAGGCTACCCCCAGACTGGCCGTGACACCGGCAATATCGCCTTCCACCGCCTTGTGTGCCTGACTGAGGGCCTCTCCGATACCGCGAACCGTGCCGATAAAACCGATGGATGGAATCGCCCAGGCGATATAGCGAACCATGGATAATTCCGAATCGAGCCGGTCGGATTCGGTATCCAGTACGTCGCCCACAGCGCTGGAAACGTCCTGGATATTGCGCGTGGAACCGAAGCGCTGCAGTGCCGCCAGCAGCGTTCGGGGGACCAGATAGCCCTGTTGTGCCTCGGGCAATGCCTGAACAGGGCGGGACATTTGTCGCGCATCCTCCGGCAGCACACGGCTGCCTTCGCTGACACCGAGCAGCGGTAGTGACAGCAGTTTCCGCTCATTGAGGGTGTGACGCGCTTTGTAACCCATGATGGCAAAGGCCCACAACATCAGGATGAAGCAGGCTTCCTGTTCGTAATCCTTTACCACAATGTAAAAAGAGCGTTCTGCCACATAGGCTTCGCCGGCGGCTTCCCGGGCCAACTGCTCCTGTAAAATGGCATTGGCGTTGGGGCGGATCAGTGTCACGTAGAAGCTGTGCACCAGAATCAGGGCCAGAATCAGGGCGAACAGCTGGTAGAGAAACTCCGAGGAGGTGTTATTCCGCATAGGTGGCTACTCCGCAAATATCCGGGCCGGGTTGATGATAACTGGCAGGTTTGTGATGGCTGTGTGAGGGTGTCATATATCCACCGGAAAGGGGATGGCAATATCCTCGGAAATTTCTTCCGTCGGGGAAAAGTCCGGGCTTGTCCGCCGCGACGTGCTTGACGGGGCCGGTTTGGACGGTGCTGAGCTGGCGGCATCGTCGCTTGATTGCTTGCCGGACGAGTCTGTCACCTGTTCCTGTTTTGCCCCCGATTCTTCTTTTCCTGGCACCGGTTCATTGGCATTGGCGATCAGGCACAGACAGGTCGGGAGTCCGCCTATCAGCAGCGCCGCGAGACAGGTCTTGAGAGTCTTTAGTCCCATAGGATATCACTCCACATTGCGTGCCACCCTGAAGCCCAGGTCGTCCCGGCCATCGACACCGTAATCGCGATAGGACAGCCGCAATTGAATGATGTTTCCGTGGCGCCAGCTGGCCCCGCGAATGACGCGAAATTCGCCTGACGCCGGGCCGGTGGGATCTTTTTCAGCGCCGGTGCCGAGACTGAATTCAATACCGTAATAATCATTGACCCACTCTGCCACATTGCCCTCCAGGTCGTGGAGTCCCCGGTGATTGGCGGAGAAACTGCCCACTGGGGCAGAGACGGCAAAACCGTCGTTGTAACCGGTCAGGACCTGATCAACCATTCTCGAAGCACTGCTGTCGGCAAAATTTCCGGCACCGTCGGCCGGTGGAAATTGCTGCCCCCAGCCAAAGCGTTTTGCGTCGCCGGAGGTGGCCCGTGCCGCCCATGCCCATTCCGCCTCAGTGGGCAGGCGGTAGCCGTTTGCAGCGGGGTTGGTGCCGGTGATCTTGCCACCGGACTCCCTGTAGAAAAGCGGCAGATTTTCTCTGGCGCTCAGCCAGTTACAATAACGCGCAGCCTGATCCCAGCTGACATTGACCACCGGTTGTTCCGGTTGATCGAGCGTTGTGCCGCGCACATGTGATGAACTGTGCTGACGGGCAAACTGCTTGAATTGCCGATTGGTCACTTCTTTGGTGGCGAGGTAAAACGGACGGGTCAGTAGCACATCGCGCAACACTTCATTGGCCCGCCGACCGCTTTCACGGCGCGGTGCGCCCATCGTGAAAGCGCCCTCGGGTCGGAATAGTGTCAATGTCTGTCCCGCCTCGCTGGTAATACTGGTGGGTGTGCTGGCCCACCTGGCCGCCTGCTCAGTGAGCAGCTTTACCTGTACCAGTTGATCGAGTCCGGGTTTTGGTGTGATGGTGCGTGTTTCAGTGGCGTAACCGGGCTTGCGGATTTCTATCCGGTGGGGGCGGGCCGGCAGGCTGAAGGTCTGTCCCGGTTTGCCTTTTGCTACTCCGTCGATCCAGACAGCCGCATCTGCCGGACTGGCGGACACCCGGATTTTGCCCATGCTGGCATTGAGGGTGATCGACAGTTGCCTATTCTCGCCTGCAGACAGCGTCAGGGCCTGTTTGCTGGTGACATAGCCGTTGGCAAAAAACGACAGCTGGTGTGACTGGTCTGGCGGCAATTCCAGATCCAGCGGTGTGACGCCCCGATAGGCACCGTTTACCGTTACGGTGGCGCCGTTCGGTGAGCTGGTCACTGAGACGGTTGCATCGGCGGGTTCGAAAATGATCTCTGGCAGTGTCAGAGTTTCACCCACGTCAACGCGCAGCTTTTGCTGCCAGGTCTTGAACCCCTCGAGCTGCACATGGACATCCTCGCCCTTGGCAAGGAGTTCTGTGACCAGGGGGGTGCGGCCTCGCGACTCGCCTTCGATAATGACCTCCGCACCGCTGGGTTCGGAGCTTAACTGAACTTGCCCCCAGGCTGGTGTCAGGGTCACTGCCAGTGATTGGGTGCGATCCATGCCGACGATGGTCACGGTGTCTTTTGCGGGGGAATAGCGCGGGGCCTGGACGACCAGTTGGTGATCGCCCGGCGGCAGGTCGCGAATTGTCAGGGGCGTTGTTCCCGCAGACTCCCCGTTCACCAGTACCGCTGCACCGGCGGGGGTGCTGGAAAGGTCCAGATGGCCCGGTTTTTTAGCCATCGCCAGTTCCAGTAACTGATGCTTGTCGGGGCCGACTGAAAAGGCCTGTTGGAATGGGAGGTAGCCCTCAGCCGTGGCGCTTATCCGATAATCCCCCGGACGAATCAGATAGTGGTCAGCCAGTTTGAACGTGATGCCGCCGCTGATCGAGAGGTCAGCGCTGGCGGGACTGACTTGTACGACCACCGATTTGGCCGTAAACAAAAACCCCAGAATCAGGCCGCTCACCAGCAGTGCTGCGGCGATGATGCCCGTCAGGGGTTTGATGGTGAAACGTCTGCTTGCAGCGGTCTCCCCCAGAGGGACGAAGGTTGCCGGCTCGATAGTCTGTGGCTGTTGTCGATGCTCGGTCACGAGATCGGGTCCTTGCAGATCACTACCACCGGTTGGCTGAGTCCTTCCGGGCCAAGCTGGAACTCCACCCGTACATCCCGATAGCCGCGACGGGTTCCCACTGCGACGTATTTTCCGGGAATCAGTGAGATCTGCTTGCGTTGGAATTTACCCAGTTCGCCCTGTCGATAGAGTGTGACCAGGGTGTCCTGGTCGGACACCAGCTCCACCTGAACCGGGGTGGTCGCTGTTTTCACCGTTTGATCCAGGCGGCTGATCTGTTCCTTTAATTTGGCACCGGGAGACTTGATGGCTCGTGCGTCTGCCAGAATCCGTTGGGCTTCTTGTCGTACGTTATCAGATGACAGGCGCAGCGGCTGATCAAGTATGCCGCGAATCTGGTCGTCCAGTTGTGCGCGGGCAGTACTTCGAATCTGTCCCAGCCGGGCTTCCATCACGGAACTGTCGATCGCCATAACTCTGGCGTAGGTATCCCGGGCCTGATGCCACTGTTCGCGGCTTTCCAGCGCTGTGGCCTGGCTCAACAGGGATTGAAGGGTTTGCTTGGTGGCGGCACTGGATGCCTGGGTAAGTCCGCTGCGGGCCGCCGGATCATCCGGCTTGAGTTGCAGAGCCTGTTTGAACGCGGTTTTTGCGCCGTCCAGCTGGTTCCGTTCCAGTGCGGAGTAACCACGGCTCATGGCCTCATTAAACCGATTGTCCAGGATTTGGGCATTGACGGCTTCCAGTCCGGCAGCGGCGGGCGTGTGGTCAGCATCCAGTTCCAGGGCTTTCCGGTAGAGGGTTCTGGCCTGGGGCAGGTCGTTGTTTTGCCGGGCGATGGTAGCCTCTGCCACCAGCTCGGCGACCTGGTCCAGTACCTCGGCTCTGGCCAGGCCACGGGCCGCCTCGGCATTATCCGGCGCAATGGCCTGTACCTGTTCAAACTGCCGGGTTGCTTCGTCGGCATCACCGTTATCGAGCGCGGTTTGTCCCGCCGCCAGTGCGTCGCTGACCCGCTGAGGGATAGCCGTTTCCAGTGCAGTGAGTTGATCCAGGGCTGACTGATAGGCGTCCTGTGCCTGATCAAAGGCGCGCTGGCGATAGTGGGTATCGCCGGTTGCAGCAACCGCAAGTGCCCTGTCAAAGGCTTCCCTATCCCAGCGTGCTACATTTTTGCTCTCAAGAAAGGCCTGCTTTTCCAGGATCTTGCTCAATACATCCTGTGCCGCACGTCTCGCTGTGGCTAACTGTGCGTCGCGGAACGGTGATTCTGCCGTCGGGGTGGTTGTGCGGTCAGAGGCAATTGGTACGGGGGGGGTGTCCGGCGGTTGAATCAGTGCCGGGAGTACAAAAATCACCACCAACGCCAGCAGCACACAGATAGCCAGCGCCACCCAGCTGGCGGGTCGCTGTTGCCAGGGCAGGTTATCTGCCTTGCCGCTGTCTTCGGGGGTGACAGGAGTAAATGCTATGTCGCTCGGCCTGATCGGGTCCTGGTCGTTACTTCCGCTCATGGGGCTTAAATTCCACCGCGTTCGGCCTGGTAAATCTCCCGCAGCAGGGTTTTCCACTGTGCATATTGGGCGGCAGCATTGCCGGTCAGGGTGATGGTGCGATCTTCCAGCTCAATGACCCTCGGTTCTATCTCGGCTTCAAGCGATTGGGCGAGCTCGGCGAGTGTGTCCTCATGAATCTGCAGTTCGGCTCTTTTTGACAGACCGCTTTTTACCAGCAGGGCCCCACTACCGATAGCCACTGCCCCGGCAGCCCGTCCGGAACCGCTGTTGCTGCCGGAGGCCAGAATGCCACCAATAATCGCGGCTACCCCGCCGATAGTTCGATTGCGGGATTGGCGTTTCAGTTCTCTGAGCGCCACGAGCTCGTTGTAACTGGCGGCTCGCCATTCCTGATAGGGGCTGTCCATACGGCGGGTAAATGCATCGTAATGTTCCTGCATGGTATCGATGAAAAGGTAGTCGCGCTGGCGAATCTGCCGGATGCGTTGCAGGATAGGATCATTCTCTGCCGGCAAACGGCTGATTTCCAGCTGGCCACCCGGTGTCTCCCTGATATGGTCGCTGAACGCCTCCGGGGAAAAGTCCCGCGCAAAACGCAGTTCCGCTATGGTGCGCAGTTTTTTGACATTTTCTGCACTCATCTGCTGGCGGTATTCCAGCAGGTCGTTGGCAATCCGGTTATAGAGACCCTGAAAGGGGTCTCGCTGTAACTGGTTTTGCCGGTTGTAGGCATAGTTGCCCACCGTTTCGGTGTAGGACTTGGTGTACCAGTGGCGATTGCTGGAGTCGGTGACGGTGATATCCAGTGCCAGTGTTTCGCCGTTGGAGGCGACAATTTTCCCGGCCACATAAACCTCTGCGACCGTTTCCCTACCGGGCACCAATCTCACCGCGCCCCAGGCTCCGGTTTTTTGAATGGTCGCGGCCAGCTGGTTTGGCAGATACTGTGCTTCGGCTGTGCGCACAGTTGGCGAGACACTGGTATCGTCCGATTCGATGTTTTCCAGACCGGGGTCGAAAGGCAGGACTGCCAGGTCGAGTAGCTGTGACTCAACCACAGGCGCAGTCTGCTGCTCCAGCGGGGTCACAACCGTACTGGTGACGCGATTAGTACTGCAGGCAGCCAATAACAGCAGCGCAGATAATACGAACACCCGTTGTAATAGATATTTCCAGTTGGCCAACCTGTTATCGCCCCTCTTTATATTTGCGGTACTCGTCCCAGAGTTTTTCTCTCAACACCGGGTCCTGTTCTTTCATGGCTGCCTCACGGATCTGGCGAGCCACAATATCGTCATCGTGGCCATCGGGAATATTTGCAGGAACCGTACTGCCTCCGCTACGACCGATGATTGCACCGTCTCCACCGTAGGTGGTGGCTTGTCCCGATGGTGGTTCGCTGGCGCCGTCCGGGCCGCTGGCTTCTTCATCGCCGGGTCTTCCTGATGGACCGCCCCCGAGCTCCTCGGTGATATCTGCCTCTTCAAACAGGGGGCCTCCCGCGTCGGCGGGTGCCCCTTCACTGTCGCTGTCCTGTTCCCGCTCGGCAGCGGCGGCCCGAGCATCCATAATCATACCGTCAAACTCGGCCATGGAGGCATCCAGCTGTTGATCGAGAACCGCAACTTCCTCATCCGCGCTGAGTGCGCCACCCGGCGGGGGCGATGTCTGGCTTGCCGGACTACCCTGATCGGGGTTGGTTTCAGGCATTTCGCTGGACTCACTGGTGTCACTGGACTGGCTCGCGCCTGTCGTCGAAGCCGTTTCCAGAGGACTGTCCTGCTCGCTGGCCTCCTCTGTTGCCGGCGACTGGGCTTGCGGTTGTGGTGGCTGCTGAGATTGCGCCGTGGTGGACTGGGTCGGACTTTGACATCCCGACGCACTGAGCAGGCCAGCGCTGAGCAACATTATGAGAAAGGATCGATTCATCATTGGGAGACTACTGTATCAGGACCTTGACCGGCAATGCTTCAGTTGGCACAGGCTGGCCATTGTCAAAGCGCGGTCTGAATTTGGTATCAATAATGGTTTTCCTTGCCCTGCGTTCCAGCCCGTCACCCCCTTCCGGGGAAACGCTCAATGTTGTGATTTTGCGGGGTTGCCCTTTTTCGGAGATATCAACGGCAAGCATCACATAGGCCGCGGGTATTGACGGGCTGGTCACAGCTTCGGTGATGTCAGGCATTGAGGTTTCCGGTTGTGCTGGCGAGCGTTCGGTGGAGGTGGCAGTGAGCACGGGTTCGGTCTCCATAATGCCCGAATCGATCGGTCTGGGCAGCATTTTCGGCTCACCCAGCAACGCGGCAATCAGTGCTGCGTCATTCGTCTGCTGCAAGACGCGGTAGGCTTTTTGGTAGTTGTCGATGGCCGGGCCGGTCAGATTGAATAGCATAAACCAATCACCGGTTTTGATATAACCGGTGGCTTTGTCGGCCGCGGATGCCGAGGGATCCTGTTCCAGAATATCAATCATCCTGGCATTAGCCCGGCGACCGTTCTGAAAATAGTTTTTGCTGAGGAAGGGGTCGTCGGCCACCCAGCGCGCCTGCTGAAACCGCTCAGACAGGAGGTCTGTATTCTCCCAACTGTTGGCGTATTTTTTCTGATGTCTGTCTAGGTAGTAGTCCGTCATTGCCGAGTTGTACAACAGCCCGGTCATGTTGCGATGATCCTCGCCGTGTTGCTGTGCGGTGATGACCAGTGCCTGGTTGTAGACGCCGTGGGCAATATTCAGATGGTAGATATCGTCTCTGCGCCCCCGGGCATTGTAGGCCCGCAAGTGCCATTGGCCGATTTCGTCCAACAGAGGGAGTGTGCGGGGATCATCGGCACCATAGGTTTTGCGGTGCAGCCAGAGTAGTTTCTGGTAGGCTTCGGCGGCTTCAGTGATAAACCCGAGCTGGATGTGGGTATTGATAATGCCGCGCAACATCGGTTCCTGGGACAGGCTGTAAACGCCGTTGTTAACGCGATTCACGTACATGGCATGACGGAAGGCCTGAATAGCTTCTTCCAGGCGGTTCTGGCGCTGCAGGGTTCTGCCCAGCGCAAAAGTCAGCTCGGATAACTCTGGATCAAAAGGGCCGGCCAGTGCTTCGCGTCGGTCAATAGCCGACTGGTAATCGGCAATAATCTGCGCGGCTTCGGCGGCTTCGGCGGCTTCGGCGGCTTCGGCGGCTTCGGTTGGTTGGAGGTCGGGTTTTTCTGCCTGAGCAGTGGTTTCATCGTGAGCCGGGTCACTCTCGATAGCCTGGCGGGCGGGTTCGTGTTGCTCAGGGCCCTGTCCATCAGTGACTGTTTCCGGTAGGTCAGCCGGGGTGTCAGCTTGAGCAGCGGGCAGACTGCCAAAGGTAAGCAGTAGCATCAACGCGCCGGTAGTGTATTTTAGTGGATACCCCATAGTGAAAAGCCCAGTAATGCTAGCGGTCTTAGAGATGACTGGCAGGTGAAAGTTCCTTGCGGTATGTTGCACTTTCACGCGCTGCACAAGTGCAGTATAACGCCGCGGACAGATGAATCATCGGGGATCAACAAATAATGTTTCTGGCTCTCTGGAATGTGATGGCGCCGGTATTGATCGCCATCACCATTGGTTATTGCTGGGGCCGTTCCCGGGTGCCCTACGCCGCGGAGTTCGTCACCCGTGCCGTAATGAATATCGGTGCGCCCTGCCTAGTGGTCTCCGCGATCAGTCGATCGGAGATTTCAGGGTCGGAGTTTGCCGAGGTTGCCGGTGCCGCGGTGCTTGTTCTGGCCGGCTCAGCACTGCTGGGCTGGGGGGCCATTCGTGCCACCGGTGGCGATATCCGGGCGCTGTTGCCATCGGTGACGTTTCCCAACAATGGCAATATGGGGTTGCCGCTTTGTCTGTTTGCCTTTGGCCAGGAAGGGTTGGCGCTGGCGGTGGGCTTTTTCATCGTACAGATGACTGCCATGATGGTATTTGGCATCCCGCTGCTCGACAGGCAATCCGGCAATATCTGGTCAATATTGAAAGGCTTTGCCTTTCAGCCGTTAATACTTGCGGTCATTATTGGGCTCGTTCTTCTGGTGGGTAATATCGCCTTGCCGCAATGGCTTGACCGGTCTGTCGAACTGCTGGCCGGGTTTACTATTCCACTGATGCTGATCACGCTGGGCGTTTCCCTCTCCACGCTGAGCACGTCGGGATGGTGGCGGAGCCTGGGTTACTCGACACTGCGAATTGGCGGCGGTCTGGTGATGGCATGGTGGGTGGTCGAGTGTCTGGACATCACCGGCACTGCCCGGGGGGTGGTGCTGCTGCAGGCCATTATGCCGGCGGCGGTATTCAATTATCTACTGGCCCTGAAGTATGACCAGGAGCCGACCGCAGTGGCGGGCATTGTAGTGGTCTCTACCGTCATGGCGCTGGTTGCCGTACCAGTGTTGTTGGCCGTGTTGTTATAACCGGGAGAAAGCTGTGACTGAGATGAAGCCGTTGTCGGGATACCGGGTGATCGAACTCGGCCAGTTATTGGCCGGCCCCTTCGCCGGGGCACTGCTGGCCTATTTCGGGGCCGAGGTGATCAAGATCGAACCGCCGGGGAAAGGCGACCCGCTGCGCAACTGGCGGGAGGTCAGGGACGGTACATCCCTGTGGTGGCGGAGTCTCGGACGCAACAAGAAATGCATTACCCTGGATTTGAAAACGGTGCGGGGAAGGCAGTTGGCAAAGCAGCTGATCGACGGGGCCGACGTGGTTGTCGAGAATTTCCGGCCGGGGGTCATGGAAGCCTGGGAACTGGGACCGGAGCAGTTCAAGCAGTCCAACCCCGGTCTGGTCTACACTCGTATTTCCGGCTACGGGCAGACCGGCCCTTATGCAAACAGGCCCGGCTTTGCCTCGGTGTGTGAAGGGATCAGTGGTTTTCGTTATCTGAATGGGTTTCCCGGCGAGGCCCCGGTGCGACCCAATCTCAGCATTGGCGACAGTATTGCCGGGTTGCATGCAGCATTCGGTGTGGCGCTGGCGCTGCTGTCCAGACAATCCAGCGGCGTGGGGCAGGTGGTGGATGTGGCGCTCTACGAAGCGATGTTCAATCTGCTGGAGGCCGTGGTGCCGGAATACGATGGCGCCGGTATCATCCGGGAACCCTCCGGTACCACGGTGACCGGTATCGTACCCACCAACACCTACCGCTGCGCCGATGGCAAGTACGTGGTGATCGGCGGCAATGGCGACTCCATCTTCAAACGCTTGATGCTGGCGGCGGGCAGACCGGATCTGGCAGAAGATCCCCGCTGCGCCGATAATGCTGGCAGGGTGCAGTGCGAGCAGGAGATCGACAGCGCCTTGTCGGCCTGGTGCCGCGAACTTCCCAGTGCAGAACTGTTGACGTTGCTGGCCGAACAGCGGGTGCCCGCAGGACCGATTTATCACGCCGGCGATATGCTGGCGGATCCCCACTTCAATGCGCGGGGCCTGTTCGAGCAGGTGGAGATCAATGGTGAGCCGCTGAAAATTCCCGCGATGATCCCCCGACTTAGCGAGACCCCCGGCAACACCAGTTGGCCCGGCTCCGAGGTGGGCAGTCACAACGCCGAGGTGTTGGGTGAGTTGTTGGGGCTGGATGAAGCTGCCCTGCAGCAGCTAAAGGCAGAGGGTGTTATTTAAGCAGTGCAAACAAGGTGCGGTGGATTGTCCACGTGCAACTCAGGAGTAGGTGAACATGGCTGGACACTGGCCGGTGGTGGGTATTCCCTGTGATGTGGTGATGCAGGGGCTGCATCCCTTCCATGGCAGCGGCGAAAAATATATCAATGCCTTGGCCCATGGTGCCGGCGTCAGACCTGTTCTGCTACCTGCGGTGGGTGCTGGCCGGGATCTGCATTCCCTCGCGGACATCTGCGTCCTGGATGAGGTGCTGGACTCGCTTGATGGGCTGTTTCTCACGGGCAATATTTCCAACGTGAACCCGCAGTACTATGGTCAGCCAAGTCGTTCCGGTAACCTGCTGGATCCCCAGCGCGACGCCAGCGTCCTGCCGTTGATTCGCCGCGCCATCGAACGAAACATTCCACTCTTTGCAGTCTGTCGCGGCATGCAGGAACTGAATGTGGCCCTTGGCGGTTCACTCTATCAGTATGTACATGAAGTGCCGGGGATGCTCGATCACCGGGAAGACCGGAGTCTCCCCAGAGAAGGCCAGTACGATTATGCCCACAACATTACCCTGACGCCGGGTGGGCTACTGGCGACTCTTGCCGGTTCCCGTGAAGCTCGGGTCAACTCTGTTCACGGTCAGGGTATCCACCGGTTGGCGGAAAGCCTGGAGGTGGAGGCCGTTGCCGCCGACGGGCTGGTGGAAGCAGTGCGACTGGTCGACCACAATCGCTACGCCGTCGGTGTGCAATTTCATCCCGAGTGGCAATATTCTGAGGATGTTTTCTATGCAGCGTTGTTCAGGGCCTTTGGCGATGCAATCCGCGAGAGAAGGACTGTTTGTAAATAGCCGAAGGGGTGACAGGTCATGGCTGCCTGAACCTTCTGAAATATCGATTGCCGGGTTGGTTTCTCGGTGGACTGACCGGGTTTTTTTATGCCTCGCTGATTATTCTGATACTGCTACTTTCCGGCACTGGCGACAGCAGTTTCCGATACCTGGATTTATGAAGACGGTTTGAGCCCTGCCCTCTCTTCTAGCGGGTTTACAGTAACCGCCGCTGCTCAAATACCGCTTGCCAGTGTGTGCCTTCCTTGACGGCCACTTCGGTTTCAAAATAGTGTTTCATGCGCCGCCGATCGTCTTTGTTGTCTTTCAGGGCCGCTCCTATCAGGAAGTGCACCAGGTCGCCCATCTCCATCTTGCCGTTGCGATAGTAGTAGGCGTGCACGCCCATGGCGTGGGCTACAGACACGGCCTCTGCGGTGGACATCACGGTGGCTGCAAGTCGGTCGGTACTGCGTCCATCCAGCGTCTGCCCGTTGCGCAGCTCGTGGAAAATCGTCGTCAGTACCTCGATGATCTGGGCATCGGGCTTCACATCGACACCGGACAGACGAATCAGTTTTTCCGATTCGCTGGCAACCACCTCGATTTCGTCCTGCAGTTCCCGAATCGGCGGTATGGTTTCGAAGTTCATGCGACGTTTGAGGGCGGCACTCATGGCATTGACGCCCTGGTCCAGGGAGTTGGACGTGGCAATGATATTGAAACCCTCGCGGGCGAAGAGGACGCCGTTTTCGCGGCCGAGCTCAGGCACCAGGATCTGCCTCTCTGACATGATCGACAGCATGGCATCCTGGATGTGCTGGGGGCAGCGGGCGATTTCTTCGAAACGCACCAGCTGACCCTCCATCATGCCCTGATAAACCGGGCTGGGAATCAATGCCTCGGGCGTTGGCCCCGCGCTCTTCAATAAGGCTTCGTTCCAGCTGTAGAGCAGTTGACTGACATTGGTGATGGCCCCGCCCTGAATGGTGAGGATGGATTGACCGGAGATGGCACTGGCCAATAATTCCGACAGCCAGGATTTGGCTGTGCCCGGTTCGCCGATCAGCATGGCTCCCCGATTGGTGGCGAGACTGATAATAATCCGTGTCACCAGTTCACGTTGGGCGACAAATTTTCGCTGAATGCCCAGTTTGTCATCGCCGAGGATGAATTTTTCCACGGCGAATGGAGACATCTTCCAGCCCGGTGGTGCCGGGCCCGGATCCCAACTGATCAGTCGTTCCAGCTCGTCCCGGTAGAGGTTCTCGGCGCTGGGCCGCTGTATGGCTTTGTCATTCATGATCAATGTCTCAGGAGGGTTTTTCCCACTGCCAGCGGGCTTCGGGTGCCATCCGCTCGGCCGGGAGAATACGGGGTAATTCGGAGAGTGGGATGTTGCCCTGGATAACGTGGTCCAGAGCGCTGTCGCGCATGGTTACCAGTCCGCAGTCCAGTGCCAGTTTGCGCAGCTCTCCCACCGGAATCTGGCGGGCGATGGCATTGCGCAACTCCGGGTCGATGTGCAGGTATTCCACAACCCCCATGCGACCGTGGGTGCCGCTGTCATTACACTGCTCACAACCCTTGCCGATAAAGGAGCGGAAACTGTGGGGGGTGCCATCGGGAAACACCTCCTGAAGAATTGCTTCATCCGGTTCTGTCGGAACCCGGCAGTTGAGACAAATACGTTTTGCCAGCCGCTGGGCGATTACCGCCAGCAGTTCACTGGCCAGCGAGTTCGGGTGAACACCCAGGTCATAGAGTCGTTGCATGGCGTCGACAGCATCGTTGCAGTGCAGCGTAGAGAGCACCACATGGCCGGTCTGAGAGGCCCGCATGGCCTCCACAGCGGTTTCGTTGTCACGGATTTCACCCACCAGGATGACATCCGGATCCTGGCGGACGAAGGAGCGCATGGCATCGGCAAAGCTGAAGCCGATCTCCGGCCTGACCCGGGTTTGCTGGATGTTGGTGATGGAGTATTCGATTGGGTCTTCCACGGTAATCACTTTTCGGGTGCCGTCATCGGCCAGTAACTGCAGGCCGGCATACAGTGTGGTGCTTTTGCCCGATCCGGTGGGGCCAACCACCAGTACCAGACCCGCGGGGTTGCGCAGTAACCGCCGGTAGTTGTCGGCAATGACGCTGGACAGCCCGAGTTTATCGATGCTGATCAGCTCGGAATTCTGCGGTAACAGGCGGATCACCACATGCTCGGCGTGCAATGAGGGCTGTACCTGAATCCGCAAATCGAACAGGGCGTCCCCCACTCGCAGTCTTGAGCGGCCACCTTGGGGCAAACGACGTTCGGCGATATTCAGGTCGGCGCGGAGCTTGATCACATTGATCAGACCGCGCAGTTCGCCGGGGGTGATCTCGTAGTGCGGCAGGTCGCGCAGTTCACCATCCACCCGCAGGCGAATTCTCACGGTGCGATGATACTGCTCAATGTGCAGATCACTGGCGCGCTCGGCCACGGCATCGAGCAACATGGCTTCAAACAGCGAGATCAGATGGGCGCCCACTTCCGGCCTGGTCTTGCCCAGCAGGTCCTGATCTTTCTCTGCAAGGACCTTTTCTTCATAGTCGGGCAGGGGGGTGGTGTGAGCCTGGACCGAGAGGTCAGTGGCAGACCAGAGACGTCTGAAGTCTGTGGGTGTGACCAGTATTTTTACCAGTCTGTGCCGGGGGAAAACCTGCTGGATTTCATCCATTGAGGCATCCGGGTCACTGGTGGCAACCCGGAGGGTGTCGTGATCGGTGAACAGGGGTATGAGGCGGTGATGATCGAGAAAGGCCTGGGAAAACCGGTTGAAAATGGCGGGGTCCAGTCGCCTGAGCAAAATATCGACGTTGCCCAGCTCCAGGGTATAGCGTTTTGCCAGAGAACGGTATAACGCCAGATCATCCACATTTATCAGTTGTCGGACTTCATCGATAATCAGACTGTTGTTGGTTTTTGCGCGGATTTTCGCCTCGTTGAGAATTTCCCGGTTGACGATACCGAGTTCAATCAGGGTCTGGTCACTTTTGTTGTCGAAGCTCACCAGCCCCTGTTCAATGCGATGGATTTTCTGCTGTTCGTCCTGAACGTACTTGACCAGTTTCAGCAGTGTCGATTCCGTTCGTTCAACACACACCAGCTGACCGCCCGGGGCCAATTGGTGGAGCAGGGTCGAGAGTGTCTTGAGGCCGGGTGTGGTGACCATGATGATGTCAAAGGGCGAAAACTGTGCCGAGCCCTCTTCGCCTTCGCCGTGCAGCACAATGACATTTTTCAGTTGCAGCTGGCTGAGCTTGTCCATTGCGGCATCGGCCAGGGAGGCGACTTTCTCGATACCGATGACCTTGCTGGCGATTTTGGCCAGTACCGCACAGGGGTAGCCAAGCCCTGCACCCACATGCAGAACCCGGGGGTAGTTCGGTAAAGTCAGCACACTGAAGATCTGTTTCAGTACTTCTGTAGTGGGAATACTTTCCCCCGCCACCAGCGATCCATTTTCGCAATTGATAAAGTGCTGCCGGTCAATTGCCTCGAGAGCTGCCTCGAAACGTGGATCAATTTTGCGGTTGGCAGGGTTGCCCTGTTGGGTGGTGGATATTTTCATAATGTCTGCTCTAACCACGACAGTGACAAAACCGGAGGGCTTTCCCGGAGAATTATTATTCGGCTATTAAACGTAGCACTTTGCAGCGGTTGATAACAGTGTCTGGCACTTCCTGAATCGAGAGGTTTACCGGTGATCGGGTCTGGTTTAGTCTGCTGCTCATGCGTTTCGACAAGAAGTATAAAATTCAGCTGACCGACAGCACTTTCCGGCGCATGGACGAGACCCCGGATGATCAGTTCTACCGGATTCCGCGCTTTGTCAGCCATATTGATCCCGATGCGATTGATCGGGTGACTGAACTGTACCGCGAATACCTGTCTGCCGGAACGGTGGTGCTGGATTTGATGAGCAGCTGGCTCAGCCATCTGCCCGAGGAGCTGTCGCTCAATCGCGTGGTCGGTCTGGGTATGAACGACCGGGAGATGGCGCGGAATCCACAGCTCGACCAGTGGGTGGTGCACGACCTGAACCGTGAACCTTCACTGCCGTTTGTCGACGGGGAATTTGATGCTGTATTGATCTGTGTCTCGATTGATTATCTGACAGACCCTGTCGCGGTGTTGCGGGATGTGGGTCGGGTGCTCAAGCCTGATGCCCCGTTGATTATCACCTATTCAAATCGCTACTTTGAATCGAAGGCGACTGCTGCCTGGTTGTATCTGAATGATGAGCAGCGCGCCTATCTGATCAAGACCTTTCTTGAGGAGGCCGGTTGCTACCGGCAGATTGAGCTGATGGATCGGAGTCCCCCGTCCGGCGACCCATTGTTTGCCGTTATTGCCCGGGTGGCCTGACCCGTTCACCTATTGCCAGAACCCTGATTGCCCCCGATTCCCAAACATTGCTGAATGGCGGGAACCAGTAGGGGCGTCACATCAATACAGTTGGTGGGGTGAGGGATGGTGTTGCCGGTGGCCAGTTCCGTCAGGCCGGCCTGCAACAGCAGCTCATCGACACCGTCGGCAAAAATACCGTGGATCGCCGCACATTTAACCCGGGTTATACCCTGTTGCCGGACTGCCTCAAGACACTTCAGGATGGTTTGGCCACTGGAGATGACATCATCAATGATCACTGCTGTTCGATCCTGATAGCCTGAAAGGTCGGGGAGTGTGACCACCACATTGCGGTCGCCGTGCCGCTGCTTTTCGCCGATCACATAGGGGTGTCCGCTGGCCAGGGCAACCCGCGATACCCACTGTTCGCTCTCACTGTCCGGCCCGACCAGTAACAGGGAGGATTGATTGGTCAGCCAGTCGGTGAGTGCCGTTGTGCCTTCAACCCTGACGCCGGGTACGCTGTAGATATCGGCCAGCGAATGGTAGCGATGAAGGTGTGGGTCCACTGTCACCAGCCAGTCGATATGGTTTGACAGCAGGCGGGCAAACAACCGCGAGGTGACCGCTTCGCCCTCATGGAAACGGCAGTCCTGCCGCATGTAGCACAGGTAGGGGGCTACCAGTCCCACCGAGCTTGCCCCCAATTCCCGCAGGGTATCCAGCAGAAAGATCAGCGGAAGCAATTTATCGTTCGGGTTGGCCAGGTTCGCCACCACAATACAGTGGTGCCCGGCCACCGGCGTGGTAACTTTGAGGTAGGTTTCCCGATCCGGAAACAGGCGGGTCTCGAGTTTGCCCCGGGTTGCTACCAATTCGCGGCAGAGGGGTGCCAGCAGGGGATGGTCATCAAGGGAGAACAACAGGGGCGGATGTTGGTCGGCAAGGTTCATGACGACGCTCCAATCGTAAACACAGGGCCATTATCCCGGTAAAAAGCCAGCGCGTAGTCCTGTTCTCCCTGGCTCTCGGAGAACAGAGTAAAGAGTGGCTGTCCTTTTGTAACAGGCTCCCCCAGTGAGGCCGCCAGACGAAGCCCCGCTGCCGGATCAGTCGGCGCTCCAGCCAGTTTCGCCACTCTGGCGAGCCTGCGATTGTCGATTGCCGTGACCACGCCGTCCCGATCGGCCACCTCAATATGCCGGAAACGGGCCTTGGGCAGGGTTTTCAGGCCGCCCTGGGCCTTGGCGATACGTTGAAACTGTCGCCATGCCTGTCCGCTGTCCAGTATTTCAGTGGCCTGACGGATACCGGCTTCTACCCCGTCGCCTTGGGCCATATCCAGCAGGTTGGCGGCGAGAAACAGCGAACGTTGCCGCAAATCCTGGGGTGCGTCGGTCTGGCATTGCAGTACGGATAAAATATCCCGGGCCTCCTCAACCGGGCCGATGCCATAGCCGATTGGTGCACTGCCATCCGTAATCAAACAGCGCAGCTGAATGCCACAGGCCGCGCCCACCAGGGTGAACATGGATGCCAGCTTTTCGGCTTCGTCCTGGGTTCTGATTTTTGCTGTTGCGCCAACGGGGATATCGATTACTGCGTGGGTTGAGCCAGCCGCTATTTTTTTGGATAACACTGACGCGATCATCTGGCCTTCGCCATCCAGATCCAGTGCCCGCTCCACCCGGATCAGCAGATCATCAACCGGACTCAGGCTGACCCCTCCGCCCCACACCAGACAGGCATCGGTGGCACCGACCACATGGCGGATTTCCTCCAGCTTGAGGTTGACGTTGGTCAGGGTGTCCATGGTGTCTGCCGTGCCCGATGGCGAAGTGATCGCCCGGGAGGACGTTTTCGGGATAATCAGTCCCGCTGAACTGACAATGGATACCAGAATCGGTGTGGTGCGATTTCCCGGCAGTCCACCAATGCAATGCTTGTCAAAAATACGAAGGTGGCCCGGCCACTCCAGCTGTTTGCCGCATTCAACCATCGCTTTGGTGAGGCTGATAATCTCGTCCACATCCAGCCTGTTGCCCGCACAGGCGCTGAGAAAACTGGCGATGGCAACGTCGGTGTAGTGGTGGCCGCTGATGTCCGTGATGATACTTTTGATGTCGGATTCGCTGAGTTTGTGGCCGTAAATTTTCTTGCGGACCAGACTCAGTGAGTTAAGCAATGGCGCGTTATGAATCTTCACCGTATCGCCACTTTTGATCTGCAGATCATGCATGGCGACCTTTGACAGGCCGGCATAACCTTCAGGAAGAATGTGGTTGTCCACCATGTTCAAGGTGGCAATCAGCGAGTGACCACTGCTTTTTAATGCCAGGCGACTGCTGGCGGAGAAGCCTTCCGACTGGCAAACCGGTGAATCCTTGCGCATGTACACCACGGATTCCTGGTGCGTATCGATTCCCATATCGACCACTTTGACAATATGGTCCACCTCCATACACGACTCCTCCCGAACAGCGATCATCAACGTCTGATACCGACGTTATTCTAGGGTAATTTTATCCCCAATCGGATATTTTCCTGTTTCGGAGTAGTGCGGGAGGCTGTGCTGGCCAACCATTGAGCAGCATAAGGGGTAAACGCCGGTCGTCAGTCCCTGTTATTGAGCCACCGGCGACCTATCCAGTAGTCTGCACTGCAGTAGCGGCCGCCGCCTGTAAAAAACAGTGACAGCAGCATGATAAAGTAGGTGGCTGCGAATTCGATGCCATTGTTCAGAATGACAATGTTGCCCTTGCCGGTAAGCCAGGAATAGTTGCCGTGTTCCCGAAGAATCTGTCGGGCAGCTGACAATCGTTCACCCACTGCCTCGCTGTTTTCGAGACTCTGCTCCGCCGCCGGAATGCCGATGGCGGCCAGGGGGCGAGCCATACTGGTTGACGGGTCGGAGGGGGCAATGGCGAACCAGCCGTTGTCCCAGTGGACGGCAAAGGCGGCTACCAGCATGGTAATCATCAGTGGCATAGCAATCAGCCGTGTTCCAAGCCCCAACAATAAGAGGAATCCGCCAACCAGCTCTGTGGCGGTAGCCAGAACTGCCATCAGCCAGGGAAGAGGCAATCCAAGCCCCCAGTCAGGGTTGCCCATCCAGCTGACGGTGCTCTCGAAGGCGAGCAGTTTGGTCAGGCCCGCCGTGATGAAAACCGGTGCCAGGAGTAAACGCAGCAACAGTGGGGCGAGAAAATCTGCCTGACGTGTTGGGTTGAGTCCCCTGTTAAGCCGATGAATAAATGGCATTTTGGTCATGATGGTTTACCGGATTGATTGCATATAAGGAATAAGGATGAAGGGCGACCACTTGGCCGCCCTCATGAAGTTTGAAATCAGTAGTAAACGGGAGAATTACTGACCGCCACATTTCCCCTCACCACACTTTCCTTCACCGCGTTTGCCCTCTTCAGATTTCGGGGCAGCTTTTTCGCCACCGCACTTGCCTTCCCCACATTTGCCTTCGTCGGCCTTAGTGGTTTCCACACCTCGCTTCCCTTCACCGCATTTTCCTTCGCCGCATTTCCCTTCACCACATTTGCCTTCCCCGGGCTTATCGCCGGCATGTTTGCCCGCGAGCTGATAGCCATTGCCGAGATCGGTCGCAGCGAAGGGATTGTCGGCCATACTGGCCATGGGGAGAATCAGGCTGGTGGAGATAAAGGCCATGCCAATCGTTGATTTGAAGGTGTTTTTTGTTGGTTGTTTCATAGTCAGTTCCTTGTTTTGTTGATGTAGGTATCCGTATTGAGATGCCGTCGGATGTTTTTTGTTACATGCGATAACGGGGGTGATTGCCAGTCACATCTGATCAAACAGCGTTTTCACGGAACGGCAAAGTTCAACAAATGCCGTCGGCTATCTGCTTAACAGATGCCACTGCAAAGGATTTGTTACAGACACAGGCAGCATTTGTGCTTTTTTGTCGGGGGCGGGATATGTTTCTGCCGTGGTTACAGGTTTCTGTGCGAATGAATACAGTCCATTACTTTGTGCACTTCCTCGTCTGTGGCTTTGTTGTGCATAAAGGGAATGGCCGCGACCAGCCTGCGCAGTTGTTTGACATAGCGGCGGCAGTGCCGGCAGAGCAGCAGATGAAATTTGATGGCAATGCGGGCTGAAAAACTCAAATCATCCTCGAGCAAGCGGTCCGCATGATTGACAACTTCGCGACAGCTCAGCACTCGCCCGTCTCCTCATAATGGTCAACAAGTTTGAACAATTGCGTTCTTGCACGGTGCAGGAGCACTCGCGCATTGGATGCAGAAACCGTCAGTGCGTTACAGATTTCCTCAAAAGACAGTCCGCTGGCATCCCGCATTTCGAGAATACAACGCTGGTTGTCTGGCATGGCAGCTAGCAGTCGTTCCAGACATTCGGCCAGCTGCTCACCGGTCAGCAGGCTCTCGGGAGAATCCATATGCCAATGGGCCGGAGGGTGTTGCCAGTGGCCGCGCTCGGTAAACCTTTGTGTCAGGCCATCTTCTGTATTCTGGTTCTCGTCGCCGTGATCGCTGAACAACAATTCCCGTTTCCTTTGGCGCCGCTGCATTCTTGCTTCATTGATGGCGATACTACCCAGCCAGGTGCGAATCGCCGATTTCCCTGCAAAGCTGCCAATGGCCTGGTAGGCCTTCAGCCAGGCATTTTGCACCACTTCTTCGGCTTCGCTGATACCGACAATGGGCACCGTGAGGGCGATGAGGGCGCGGTGGTGGTCGCGAACCAGTTCTGCAAAAAGTTCCGGGTCGCCGGATCTCAATTGTGCCAGTTTGTCTGTTTCCACGCGTTCAAAAAGCCTCGCCGATTGTTTCTCTCTGGCGCAATATGCCAGACAGGTTGTTACTCCCGTCAAGACTAAGCCATAGATAGCGACAAAAACCATGGCTTCACGATAAAAAATTCACCTCCCGGCAGTGTATCGGGTCAGGCTGAACCGATCGGGCCATGTCAGCGTACACTCACCCATTAACCAAGGACCAACCGATGCCTTCACCTACTGAACAGACCGTTGAAAGGTTGCCCTGCCGGGGCTGCATGCGGGATTGCCCGTATTTTTACGTATGTGATGGCAAGCTCTGGCGCATGCCGGTTGATCGACAGGGGGCTCGGGTGGGCGATGAGGAAGATGCCCAGCCGGATAGTTGATGACCGGTCATATTGGTCACGGGAGTCGCAGCAATGAGTTCAACAGCCTTGGTGATCGGTGCCTCCAGTGGCATTGCCCAGCGTTTGATTTGCCGACTCAGCGGCGATCAGCGCATTGCGAGGATTTATGCCGTCAGTCGCAGTCCCGCCGAGGTCGCTTTGCCGGCGCGAGTGAGTTGGCTGACGTGCGACTATTCAGAGGCGGGTATCGCCGAGACGGTTGCACTGCTCAATGACGAACCCGGTGAGTTTTCACGGGTGTTTATCTGTAACGGTATGCTCCACGAGGGTGACAGTATTCGTCCCGAAAAGCGGCTCGAAGAGATAGATTTGTCCAGTATTGAAACGGTGTTCAGGGCCAATACGTTCACACCCCTGTTGTGGTTGAAGCATCTCGTGGGTTCCCTGCGCAGTGAACAGATCTGCACCCTGACACTGTTCAGTGCCCGGGTTGGCAGTATCAGTGACAATAAGCTGGGTGGCTGGTACAGCTATCGTGCCGCCAAGGCGGCCCTGAATATGCTGGTTCAGACTGCTTCAGTCGAATACGCCAGGCGGGCAAAAAATGTGCAGTTGGTGGCCTTCCATCCAGGCACCACTGACACAGCCCTGTCCAGACCATTCCAGGGTAATGTACCGGAAGGTAAACTGTTTTCTGCCGATTTTGTGGCGGAACAGTTACTGTCCATTGTTGAAAATATGACACCGGTCGGCCACGCGCTATACCTTGATTGGCAGGGCAGGGAAATCCCCTGGTGATTGGAATGGTGAGGCGAACGGGTTGGCAGCGTGCCGGAAAAAGCTGATCTGCCCGGCAAAATCTGTGTGGTCTGCCGTCGGCCTTTCCATTGGCGGAAAAAGTGGTGGCGTGTCTGGCAGGATGTGAAATATTGTTCCGAAAGGTGTCGGCGCAGCCGGGGCAAGAGCATCAGAGAGAAAACCATTGAGCAATAGTTCGACAAGCAAAGAGATCGTGGCCAGGCTATTCACCTACGGTGGCGTACTGCCATTTCTATTTCCTCCCTGTTACCGGCTTTTCACAGGTAGCAGCACATTTCTTGCCGTTGATGTCCAAACTCTGTTGATGGCCTATGGTGCGGTGATTGTCGCTTTTGTTGCCGGTATTCACTGGGGCGTCTGTTTGTTCAGGCAATGCTCACTGAACCTGTTCCTGCACAGTAACATCGTTGCCTTGCTGTCCTGGTTATCCCTCCTGTCGACCCTGTTGTGGGGTGTGGTGATATTGCTGTTTTGCTTCCTGTACCTGCTGTGGATTGATACGGTTCTGGTCAGACAGCAACTGCTCGAACCCTGGTTTTACCGGCTCAGGGTACGTGCCAGTGCGTTGGCCCTGTTATCCCTGGTCAGTTATGCAGTGATTTTACTGTGAGGCCGGGGGAAGGCGCGGAATGATACCTTCTGTAACCGAGCTCCCCCGTCTGGCGATTATCGGAGCCGGCCTGTCCGGGTTGACCCTGGCGGGTGAGCTGGATGGTTTTGCCGAGGTGACGGTTTTCGATAAGTCTCCGCGCGTCGGTGGGCGTATCGCCACACGTACCAGGGAGGACTTTCAGTTTGATTACGGTGCGCAATTCTTCACTGCCCGCTCAGTTGCCTTTCAGAACTACCTGAAACCACTGATTGCCGCAGGCCAGGTGGCCGAATGGCACCCGCGGGTCATCACATTGGGAGATGACCGAAAATCCTATCGGCGTGACTGGTTTGAACCCCACTATGTGGCGGTTCCCGGCATGAATACCCTGTGCCAGCTTGCCGCCGAGGGCAAAAACCTGATGGTCGATACTGCGATTGCGTCACTTGAAAAAACCATGGCCGGTTGGTTGTTGCGGGATCGCAACGATACCTGCCACGGTCCTTTTGACTGGGTCGTCTGTAGCATGCCAGCGCCACAATCTGCGGCACTGCTGCCGTCATCCTTTACCAGTTACGAGCAGGTGACCAACACGGCAATGCTCGGTTGTTACAGTCTGCTGCTGGGCTTTGCCGAACCGCTTCAGAGTCTGTGGCAGGCGGCGGTCGTGAAACATTCTCCCATTGGCTGGCTGGCATTTGAGTCATCCCGTCCCGGTCGCACTGGCGGTTGTGGCCTCCTGGTGCATTCAACCAATACCTGGGCCGAGCAGCATCTGGATGACGATTCCCGGCAGGTTCAGCGGGCCCTGTGGCACGAACTGGAACGGCTCATGGCTAAAACGCTGCCGAAGCCAAAGTACTCTCGACTGCATCGCTGGCGCTACGCCAATACCGTGCCAACACCCAAAGCAACAGACAAAGCAACACCTGAAGTATTGCCGGAAGCGGAGTGTTTAATGGATGAACAGTTGCAGTTGGGTGTCTGTGGTGACTGGCTGTTGGGTGGCAGGGTGGAGTCTGCTTACCTGAGCGGATTGGCGCTGGCGACTGGGCTGAAACAACGTTTTTAATCCCCGCCTGCGTTTGAGGTGGTTCCTGGACCAGTCGTCAATTTCAAGCAGCCAGGCAGGGCAGGCATACGGTTACTAGCAGGCCGCCCATGGGAGACGGTTTTAATTGCAATTGCCCGTCATACAGTTGAATCAACTCACTGACAATGGCGAGCCCAAGGCCCGAGCCAGAACGCTGCTCATCCAGCCGACCGCCGCGTTGCAAAGCTTCATCCCGGCTCCGGGAAGACATCCCCGGCCCGTCGTCCATAATGCTGAGGTGCAGGTTGTCAGCTTCACTGTAGATCGCCATCACCACTGTCGATTTGGCCCAGTGCAGTGCATTTTCCAGCAGATTGCCGACAATTTCCTGTAGGTCCTGGGCATCGATTTGCAACTGCAGTGGTGGTACTTCGGGTTTTTGAAAGGCGATATTCTTTCGTTCGGCCAATCGTGAAATACCGTTGAAGACAGGCTCAAGTACCACCGATAGTGTCACTCTCGGCCGCAGCACCACTGGGCCAGCGGCGGAAGCCCGGGCCAGGTGGTGTCGCACAGCTTCGTTCAGTCGTTTCAGTTCGGATGCCATGATCTCGCGCTGACCGGCAGGCAGTTGCTCTGTTGTCGCCATCATTACACTGACCGGCGTTTTGATGGCATGGGCCAGGTTGCCCGCCGCGGTGCGGGCGCGGGACATCAACTGCCGGTCGCGTTCCAGTACGGTATTGATCGCAGTTGCCAGGTTGTTCAACTCTTCGGGGAGGTCGGTATCGAGCCGCTCACAGTCACCCTTTTCCACCGCCTGCAGATTGCTTCGGATGCGCCTTAACGGTTCCAGTCCCCAGTGCAACTGACACCAGATGCCCAGCAGCAGCAAAAATCCCAGTGACACTAACGAGAGCCAGAGCAGTTGCTCAAAGCGGGCCAGCGCGGCATCCACTTCGCTGAGGTCAGCAGCCACGGCAACGTGCAGAGTGGCCGGGAGCCTTGGCAGTCGCACATCCCGCTCCAGCTTGCGCAGGCTTTCCCCGTTTGGGCCGGAAATTGTGCTGTATTGCAGTTGCGGGCCTGCTGCCAGAGGTAAGCGCTGATCCCATAGGGAGCGGGAGGTCAGAACCCGGGAGGCGTTGTCGGAAACCTGCCAATACCAGCCGGAGAATACCTGATCGAAGCGGGCATCGCCGAGTCGCTGGTTGAGCGCCAGTGTGTCTGTTCGCGGGTCATATTCAATGCCGGCCAAAACCACGTTGAGCAGGGACTCCAGACGTTCATCGAATGCAGTATTGACGGCTTCGCGAAGATTGTAGGAGAGCAACAGACCGGCAACCGGGATAACGAGTACCACCAAAATCAGCGAGGTGGCCAGCATGCGGGAAGCAATTGGCAGTTTGCGCAGGAGGTGCCGGTTCATGGGTCGGTCGGATGGTCCGGTAAACAGTAACCCTGTCCCCGCACTGTGCGGATTGAGTCGCTGTCCAGTTTTTTCCGCAACCGGCTTATCTGTACATCAATGACGTTCGAGTCCGGTTCCTGATCCTGGTCATAAACATGTTCCGAAAGTTCGGTCCGGCTCACGACCCGGGGCGCTGCGTGTATCAGATAGGAGAGCAGACGGAACTCCTGTGCCGATAACGACACGGGCATACCCAGGTAGGTGAATCGGCCCGTGTGGGTGTCCAGTGTCAGGTCGCCCACTGTAATAATCGGGTGGGCATGCCCATGGCTGCGCCGAATCAGTGCCCGCAAGCGGAGTAATACCTCGGCCGTTTCAAAGGGTTTGGTCACATAATCGTCGGCACCGGCCGAAAACCCGGCGGCTTTGTCTGACCAGCGCTCCCTGGCCGTGAGGATGAGGACAGGCAGGTCCATACCGCGGGCGCGCCACCCCGAGAGCCACTGTACACCGTTGCCGTCCGGCAGGCCGAGATCAAGGATGATGGCATCGTAACACTCGACACTCACCTGAAAGTCAGCAGTTTTGCCGTCAGGTGCTATCTCAACCAGTACACCCACATTACGCAGAGCTTCGGCGAGTGCCTCTGCGAGGGGCTGGTCATCTTCAACCAGGAGGACTTTCAAGGGCGTGTCATCCCGCGAATATTGCTGCCTTCAATACCAATCAGCTCCCCCGTGGCGGCATTCACGTCAAACTCGACCACTTGCCCCTGTGGTCCGAGTAGTTCTATTTCGTAGATGATCACGCCGTTCTCATCCTCCAGGTCCACATCGATAACCTGGCCATCATAGCGCGTGTTAAGGCTTGCCAGAATCTCATTGAGAGGCTTGATTTTGCCCGCTTGAACATCTTCGTGGAGCCGTCGCCAATCATCATCGTCACTCCAGCCGGGACTGATAAAGCCCAGTGTCAGAATAGCTGCCAGAAAATAGCGGCCCCTACATCGCGGCGAGCGGTGTCGGTAGTGACGGGCGAGAGACAGGCGATGCTGGCTGAAAAAATGTTTCATGAAGGACATTCTGCCAAAGAGAACATGAATGGACTATGAACAGATTACTCAGGGTGCTGTAAGGATGGCTTTGTTACTGTGCCTATCAAGCGGGTCAGCTCACGTTCGGGATTTCCTCGGTGCTTTATCTGGCCCTGTTTTGATCAATCAATCCGGAGGTTTATATGAAACTGTTACTTACAACACTGACGATTGCGACACTGGCTGTGACCCCTTTTGCCTATACAGCTGACCCGGCGGGCAATATCAGTCAGGCGATTAAAGTCGGCTCAGATTATGGCATCACACATTTCACCAGTATTGAGTTTGAAGGCTCCGGACGTATGGAAATTGAGGGCTGGATAGATCAGGACTGGCATGTGGAACTTGAAACCCGTGCCGCTAGTCCAGACCTTGTTCATGAAGAACGTGAAAAACGTCTCAATGGTGCCTGGGGCATGACAGCAGACGATGTGTTGCTGTATACCAAAGCGGCTGCTGAGGCCGGCATTGCTGACATCGAAGAAGTTAAAATCAATCGAAGAGATAGGATCGAGATTGAAGGTGATGATGCGCGCGGTCGCGATCTCGAGGTCTATTTTCAAAGAGGGAATCAGGAGCCCGTGAAGGTTAGCCGCGACGACTGATTCGGATTGGGACTTCCGTCTGAAATGACGATAGCCTGAGCCAGGCCCGCCACACCAGTGGCGGGCCTTTTTTATTTCTCGCGGACAGTTTGTTGCTCGGAGGACTTGCTGGAAAAGTCGTTGTTAGTGAACACTTCCGAAAGAATGAGCTGTTCGAGATAGCTTCGTTGACCGGCCTTCGTCGGGATTCGGATCACCAGATGGATCTCCTCGGCTGCCGGCACCTGAATCGTGACCCGGGGATCTACCGACGGCATATCCAGCCCCCGTCGTTCACCAATTTTGTTCATGTGACGGCGCACGGATTCCAGATAGGGCTGGCAATGACGGTTTGCCGCTGCGAGAAAGGCCTCCTGAGCAGCGCGCCAGTTATCCTCGCGCATGAAGGGTACGGTGAATACATGGAAGTCGTACCGCTCGGAAAAGGTTTCGTTGACTACCGGCTCAGAGAGGAATATCGCGTTGGGTATCACGATCACGTGGCCGGTGCGTTGGTGGACGCCGGATCCGGGGCCCACTTCAAGAATGGTTGTGGTCAACAGGCTCTGGTCGATGACATCTCCCCGAAAATCCCTGATCTGAACCCGGTCGCCAATGTTAAAGGACCCTGAACCACCTTTCAGAAGAGAGCCGGTGATACACGAGATCAACTCCTTGGTGGCGACTACAAAGGCCACGGCAATAGCCAGAATGGATAACGCCAGAGTGCGCAGCTGGTCCCCCCAGATAATTGCCAGCCCCAGCAGTATCAACAAAAGAAAGCCGTTGCGCGTATTGGCCAGCAGGCGACCTTTCAGCTCCGGAGCCTTCACTTTGTGCCGAATAAAGCGTGCGGTGAGCGTCCTGAGAATAATGATTACGGCCAGCAAAAAACCGGTATTCACCAGCAGACCCGTCACCGAGTCTGAAAGGGTAAAGTTTTCGGCTAGAAGTGTTAGCTGATCGAACATATTTTTGCCCAATGGGTTTGGGCCTCCTTGCAAAAAAGGGGCGGATTACAATAAAAATGGATGATGGTTCGTCGCTGATAGTCGGGGGTTTATGTCCGACTATTACCGATCCAGTGTCAGTCAGAATATAGTATGAATCCCTGCGTGTATGCCAGATTCTGATACCCTGTGCCAATGTTGAAGGGCGTTATGGTGGGGAGATCAGGTTGCTTGCCAATCGCTACTTTCCAATGTTGGAACAATCCCTCTGGATAGAGTAACTGTGGATAATTGAGCCTGAGCAAATGTCACCGTCTTCATGTCCGTTCAACCACTCTCTCAGAAACTCAATGCGGGCCAGTACAAGTCTGGATTCAAACCCGCTGGCACACATCGGGTAAACACTACCGTATTGTAGGCATTTATCCTCGAGCGGATATTTCAGCTCCATATTGGCTTTCACGCTCTCTTCCCATGCTTTTTGGGAAACGTCGAGTTTTGTCAAAAATTCTGGGCTTGCTGATTTGTAAGCGTGCCTGATTTTTTCAAGCATGCTCTCAAGCGTGCGTCTCGCCGTTAGCAAATTGATACCTGCACACTGATTTATTTCTAACTGCGTTTGCGCGTTTGCCATGCATGAAGGTAGCTCATCACTGTAAGTGTGAAATGCTATTAACAAAGCGGTAAGGCTAAATAAGAACCTCATTGCCCGGTTCTTCTCCTAAATAATGTCGCCAGGCAGCCATACACATATAGCAGGGTAGCTACAATTTGTTTTGTTAGGGGTGGCTCACCTGAAACTGTTTCGGTCAACATCCTGTTGGTGAAGTTCTATTTCTTTAGGTAAGAAATCATTGTGTCCACATCACTGCACTCAAATGGGTCATCTGGGCAATCATCCATCATCCCAGTTTCAGCAAAGAGTTGCTTTATTTCTCCATCAACTACATGGGCAGAATAACGCCATGACACCTCACCCGGCCCTTTTTTAACCAGCATTCCCATCAGGCGAGTAAAATTTCCATGTGAATCAGGCAGCATTTTTACATGTTTAAGACCTAAATTTTTTGCCCACTGAAGCATGGTAAAAGGAGCGCTAACGCTCAGGCAGTACACGTCATCAACACCCAGTGATTTCAGTTCCTCATACTTGGCATCATAGTCAGGCAGATGATTGCGGGAGCTGGTTTCAGTAAATACAGCCGAGAGTGAAAATATAACGACATTTTTACCCGAAAATACGTCTTCCGTTGAAATATCCTTCCAGATAAATGGGCTTCTCCCGCCAACGCTTTCGCCACGGACACGCGTTTTGAATATCACACTGGGTACTTTATTGCTCATAATTTGCCTTTGCCTAGGATTTACGATTGGAAGAGGAAAGTCATTATCACGCTTACCGTGAGTTGTTTCCATCAATCTGAAAAAGTCACCCGAATGAAAATTTGGCCACGCTTCGTGGAAACGGGGTAGAACTCCTTGCATAGCCGTATTAAAACCTTTGGTGTCACCTAGAGCGTGAGACATCAACTACTTCTCAACGGGCAGAAATAGCTTCTCAGCTCGAAGTGCCGCCGCCAAGAAGCCGTGGTTGTTAGAGCCTTTGGATTGATAGAGTGGTTTGAAGATGATGGCCTTGAAGGGATTAACAGGGAAGGTTGTTGCGATGGTGTCCAGAATATCACTCAAGGGTATCCATTCATTTGAGAAGAAACCACCACCGGAGTTGGCAGTGATACGGAAATGAAAGGATTTTGAGTTGTCGTCATAGCCGACGTGGTAGGTGAGGGAGCTTGGGGACTTAGGGGAGAGTTTCGAGGATGTGGATTTTTTGATGATGCGGAAGGTATTTGTCATGGTTATTGCCTCTTATTGATTGATAAAGTGTGGAGAGGCTTTCTCCATATAAGATACCCAAAGTCCCGCAGTTGTTGGTGATGGTAGAACCCGTTTTCTTGTGACAGTAAATGAACCGCTCCGCCCAGTGAATGCAGGTGTTTTCTGTGATATAAGGCCAAGCTGTTATAGAGCCATAGGCTTTTGAATTAACCGTTATACGTGTCGAGGTAAGCCTTGATCAAGAACTGGACTGTGTTATTGCGGGGAGTAAAGCTTAATCACTAACTCCTGATAGCCTTGACTGGACTTTCGTCTCAACCCGTCAATAGTAAGTAGTCCGTCCAAAGCAATTGTAGTTGTTCCACGCTGTTGCCCAAACTGCCACTGCACTTCATCTCCAGGCTGGAAAGTGAAGTTTTTTACATGTCTTAGGGTAACGGAAAACATCACCTGTTGAGGCTGATCGGGCAAATCAGAACCAAGATTCGTCATGGCCCGGTATTGCAAGGGAATCACGATACGGTCGGCTTGATCCACTATCGCTTTATGGTTCCAAGTAATGCCTCGGTTGTGATAACCACGCAATCTACCGTGGTAGTTTGAAGTATTGTTGGTAATCACCGGCAGTATCTTGTCCAGCGTTGCATCTTGATTGGGGTCAGTCCACAACTGCATGTTCAGAGAGTAGCCGGCTTCACTAATGCCGTGTCCGCTTAACAGCCAGGTAGCAGAGCAACTGATTTTTCTCTGCTCACAGATTTGAAGAAACTCTATGTCAAAGCGACCAAGCGAGTCATTGGAGCCGCCCCGCCACATGAAGTGAATGTCCTTAACCTTGTCATATTGCAGGCGAATATCCACGGAGTCATAAAGCTCCGGGTTGACAGCTTTGGTGCCCCACGCGCGTTTAACTGCGCGTTCTCCGTTCTTGGGAATCATCATCCTGGCAATAATGCCATCCACAATGGCAATCTTGTCCTGATACTTAGGCAAGATCATAGACTGGTGCATTACACCTGCGCCTCCAAGCGACTTACCTACCAGATAGATACCTTTGCCCAGGTCGATCTTGTCCGAGTATTTATCCATAATATAGTCAATGCCCAGCGCAATCTGACGACCATTGTAGTTGGCTATAGTGCCAACTTCATTTCCTGAGTACAGCCACCAGCCGGTATATCCGTTATTTCCCCACTGCTGTTCCATTGGGTGTATCTCAACGGTGTCTTGACGGAATGCAAAGGATGATGGGCCTGTGACATATGCCCCATTGGCGCTATCGGGGTGTAGATAAACCCGCACCCTGGCGTCTTGGAAGTTATCTTCCCTTGGAATCATATACGAGATAGGAAAGTCTTTGTCATAGGGGGTGTAGTATGGCTCTGTAGCAATATTTACATCACAAAAATACCACCTGGCACCCGCGCCGTTCTGGAACGTGGGCGTGTCCGGACAGTGAACGATTTTTTTCCAGTTTGGAGGCGCATTTTCAGCTAGCTGGGGATTGGTTTTCTGGGGTAACCCGACACTATCACTCGAAGAACAGCGCTCATTCCCATGATCGTCACAAGAATATTCCCGCGGTTCTTTTTCAGACTGTAGACGTATGGCCCGATATGTCTCCCAGGAATTATCACCAGCCATAACTCCATGAGGCACTCCCAAGTACATGGCACACAATAATATGTTTAACAATCTCAAAAATTGGAATGTACGCAATGCTACCTCCAGACACTCCAACGGGAATTACCGAAACAAAAAATAATTCTATACCCAAAATTTGTAGTTACTATCAGGGCGAGTTCAATGAACTTTGAACCACCACTAGTTTTCATCCTCATATGGCAGCGGGAATTGCTCATCCAGCGCAGCTGGCGATCACTGTCAGTGATTTCATGATAATACTCAAAATGCTTAATCATCCTAGATGAGTGTCCAGTAAAAATCGACTCACTCCGTCAGAACCTTCAGCTCTTCGCTAGTGCTGCCACGCTCTACTGACTTTCTGGTAACGCATCTATATCGATATTTAGTGATTGCTGAAGCGCCTGCCAGTCGTCGCGGGTATCACTCAATAGTGAATAATGTGCCTCGGTTACCGCTTCGATAGCACCCTTTGTGAGGGGGGTCCCGAACTGTGATATAGCCTTGCCTGTCGCAAGAGATTCCAATATTTTATCTCCTAGATCACGGCGGTAGTGAGCGGGTTCCCAGTACCACTGCATGGCGCGATTTGAGCCAACCGGCACAGGTTCCTGTATGAAGATGGATGGGCCACTGAAATCCCACAAATTAAAGTTTGCTCCGCTCTCCTCGACCACCTTCAGCAACTCGTATTTCCATGCGATAAAATCTTTGGTCATGCTCAGGTCATTAAGCAAGTGGAGATAACTGAAATGGTACGGGCTGATAAACAACTGTACATGAATATCCTGCTCGGAAAGATCGGCAAGAAAATCGGCAAGAATACCGTATTGAGGTGAGCGCTGTCCGGTATCAGAGTCGATAGTCATGAGGTCTCGACCTCTCATGTTTCCGTCGAGCCCTTCCAACTTTTGCACGAACAACGCGTTGATGCCTTCATGGCGCAGTATGTTGACGTAACTCGCCGGATCATTGAAGCCGGTCGGGTCGATACTGTTTACGGCTGCGCTTTGCTGAAAGACTGTGCGTACGCTATCGAGTAAGCCATCAAGTGAAAACAGCAGGGCGGACTTTTCGCGCAGCCGCATCGCACGACCAGACCAGCCGGGGGTATACAGCGGCAGCCTTAACAGGTAGTCCGGTGCTGCGTCTTCGATATGAGGCTCGGAGAACCGAGCATGGCGCACCAGAAAATCCAGGTAGTCCACACTCATGATGACCCGTTTCAGACTTGGCGTGGTGTCAATGGTATTACGCGCGTAGTCGGTTTGTAGACGAATTCCTGCGCCAGGCATGGCCTGGTTGTAGACTCTAGCACTGTCAAAGGAAGGGTGTTCGGGGTGGAGAGCCATTTCAGCTCGAGAGTTTCCTACAATCAGCACCTGAGGCGCGAATTCCGGGGCCCGGTAAGCCTTTATTACCCTAACCCGATCTCCGGAAGCAGGTTTGGTGCTATTAATCCCTACAATTACTGGAGACCAGTACATGCCATATGGGTCGATAAACCAGTTTACCGCACAGACTATTGCAATGACGACAAAAGTACAGATGAAGAAGCGATTCAGATAAACCATGCCTTATCTCCTAAAACTGGAAGTACAGAAATTCGCTTACCTGAAACAGGGTGAGGAACCCGAGTGCAAGGCAGGCTGCGCAGGTTATTGCCCACCCAATGCTCTCTTTCCATTGCAGTTTGCACACCCGGGAGAGCATTGGCCACACGCTATCAGTGGTATCAAAGTGCTGGTTACGCAGTGAGCACCTGACCCAGTTGAACATGTCCTGGACATTGGGCATCACCAGAACAATGATCAGCAGGGCCATGATCCAGAGCCAAGTGAGCACGAAAACCTGACCGCCGCCGAAAGCGACTTCCATGCCGAGAGACTGAAGGAGTACCCCTACGTCGCCGAGGCGTGCCATTATGCCTTGGGGAAGGGTAAAACCATGTAATCCGATCATACTTTGCAGTAGACCAATGGCCCCTTCAAAGGTGGTTGCACGGAAGAAAACCCAACCCACAACAACGCAAAGCATGGTCATCAGCCAGGCGAGTGCGGAATACGCAGAACCAGAAGGACTCAGGGATAGCTTTGACAACAAAGCTTGCCACATCTGATGGAGAATGAGGTACAGGCCATGCAGGCCGCCCCATATAATAAAGTTCCAGCCGGCGCCGTGCCATAAACCACCCAGTAGCATGGTCGTCATCAAGTTGGCGAAGCGCCGTGTCCTGCCACGCCGGTTGCCACCCAATGCGATATAGACATAGTCGCGAAGGAAATGAGACAAGGTGATGTGCCAACGTCGCCAGAATTCGGAGATACTGGCGGCTTTGTAGGGAGAGTAGAAATTCAGTGGTAGTACAATGCCGAACATGCGTGCCAGACCTATAGCCATGTCCGAATAGCCTGAAAAGTCAAAGTAGAGTTGAAAGCTGTATGCCAGCGCGCCTCCCCAAGCAGTAAAAAAATCGACAGTCTGCCCGCTGTCTGCGGCATTGAATACCGGGTTGGCGTAGGAAGCAATCCCATCGGCCAATACCGTTTTCTTGAACAATCCAATGGCAAAAATACTCAAGCCTATCGCGAAATGATTCGGTTTCAGGCAAAAGGGGGTTGTCCGCATGAATTGTGGCAGCATATCTCGATGGTGAACGATTGGACCTGCGATCAACTGTGGAAAGAAGGAAACGAAAAGCGCGTAGTGCAAGAATCTGTATTCTCGGGTAATGCCTCGGTGAGAATCTACCAGATAAGCAATCTGTTGAAACGTGAAAAAAGAGATCGCCAGAGGCAGTAGAATATCACCCAATGACCAGTGGGTGGCGAGCAGAGAGCTCACGTTGGATACAAAAAAATTGGCATATTTATAGTAGGCGAGCAGTCCAAGGTTTACCGTAATGCCAAAGGCAAGCAAGCCCTTGTGACTGCGCTGACCGAGGCGCTTGCCCACCTGAAAATTGAACGCCATGGAGAACAGAATCAGCAACAGGTAAATGGGGTTCCACCATGAATAGAAACCTAGGGAGCAGAGAACAAGTAACCCGATAGCTGCCTCGTTGCCAAAATAGCGCGCGCTGAGAAAAAATAGAGCCAGTGTTGTGGGCAGGAAAAAAAGTAGAAATTCAAAAGAGTTGAACAACATTTACACGCTTCTCTTAGCTTGTGCGTGGTACCGCATTTGACTCGTCTCCAGTTTTGTATCAACCAGAGGCGCGCCTCAGAACAAGAAGCGTGTAACCATCCGCGGAGTCAAGTGCCAGTTCCGGTATCATGAGCAATTCTACCTCGAGGGTAGCAACCTGGCCTCCACTGAAAACAGGTTGTTTTCCCCGTTGGCAAAAATTTTATGCTTCTCATATGACCAGCGATAAGCCACGTTATCCTAGGCCCACTTCAAATAAACCAGATGGTCAATACTCATCTGTTTGGCGTCAAAGAATATCTTTCCGGTGTAGGGATCATTCCAGATTACTGTACAAGTATTGGTGCCGGCCTGGACTGTGCTGGTCGATATCTCTATTAGAAGTTCATGACGAGTATTGAGGCAGTCTTGATCTTCATCAGCCCACTCGTCAAAGAGCGAGCGGTCATACTTGGGCGTCTCTCCGGATAGACACGCAGGCCAAGGAATGGCTGCTATTAAAAGCACCGTGAGAAATCGTGTCATTCTTTTTTTTGACCATAAATATTCAAATGTCGATGGGAAAATCTAGAGTGCGCGGCGGCTATCGTTAGCTTTCCCTATGATGAATACCCCAACCTACCCCTTTAATTTTTCTCGTAACGCTTTAAGTAAGGGGCGCGTCCCAGTGAATGATACGAACTAACTTGACCCGTTTGTTAGCTATTTGCCTATTTATGAGGCACCGGCTCTCGGACTGATATCGCTGTGTACGCGACCACTACCTCCCCACGAAAAAATAGTCCTAAAAATTAGAATTTTCTGGTAATCCAAAAGCAGAAGAGAAGGCATCTTATCCTGAATAAACGACAGGCACAAAAAAGGCCATCCGCTCTGTTCATAGAGTCGGATGCTCAGCTTATAGCGAGTCTATGAATTATAAAAAGAATGGTGGGCCTTGCTGGACTTGAACCAGCGACCAATCGATTATGAGTCGACTGCTCTAACCAACTGAGCTAAAGGCCCTTTGAGAGGCAAGGATAGCAGTATATATGTCATTGCTGTCCAGGGTATTCGTTCGCGTCTTGCCTTGCGCTGCCGGAGCGGGGGTTCTGTAACCGCCCCGGCAGGGATTATTTCAGCAACGGGTTATTCGTCCAGGAAGCTGCGCAAGTGATCGGAGCGAGTGGGGTGCCGCAGTTTTCGCAGCGCTTTGGCTTCGATCTGTCGGATCCGCTCACGGGTCACATCAAATTGTTTGCCCACTTCTTCGAGGGTGTGGTCGGTGTTCATGTCGATACCAAACCGCATCCGCAAGACTTTGGCTTCCCGGGCTGTCAGGTTGTTGAGGACGTCACGGGTGGACTCAGTAAGGCTCTCTGTGGTGGCGGAATCCACCGGGGACATGATGTTTACGTCCTCGATAAAATCGCCTAGGTGGGAGTCTTCATCATCGCCAATGGGTGTCTCCATGGAGATCGGTTCTTTGGCGATTTTTAGCACCTTGCGGATTTTGTCCTCGGGCATTTCCATTCTTTCGCCGAGTTCTTCCGGCGTGGGTTCGCGGCCCATTTCCTGCAGCATCTGACGGGAGATACGATTGAGTTTGTTGATGGTTTCAATCATATGTACCGGAATACGGATGGTGCGCGCCTGGTCGGCGATGGAGCGGGTGATGGCCTGACGGATCCACCAGGTGGCATAGGTCGAGAATTTGTAGCCGCGGCGGTATTCAAACTTGTCCACCGCCTTCATCAGGCCGATGTTGCCTTCCTGAATCAGGTCGAGGAATTGCAGGCCACGGTTGGTGTATTTCTTGGCAATCGAAATTACCAGACGCAGGTTGGCTTCCACCATTTCTTTTTTGGCGCGACGAGCCTTGGCCTCACCGATTGACATGCGGCGGTTGATGTCCTTGATCTGGCTGATGGTCAGGCCGGTTTTTTCTTCCAGCTGCATCAGTCGGCGCTGGGACCGCTGAATGTCCGGTTCTACCACGGCGATTGCAGCGGCATAGGGTTCCTTGCCTTTGGCCAGTCCGGTGGCCCAGCTTTCATCGGTTTCGTGGCCGGGAAACAGGCCGATAAAGTCGGTGCGCGGCATTTTTGCCTGGCGAATACAGAGCGCCATAACAGTGCGCTCTTCCGCACGAATAAGACTCAGGGCTTCGCGAACTGCCTCTGCCATGGGTTCGAATTGGCGGGGTGCCAGTTTCAGGAACTTAAAGTGTTCGCCCAGTGCAGACAGGTGCTGCTGGGTGCTTTTATGGGCCACGCCATAACGACTGATCGCCTTTTTGGCTTTGTTGTTCAGCTGCCGCAGGGTGTCAAAACGCTCTTTGGCTTCGATGGGGTCGAGACCCGTGTCTTCCGCCTCATCTTCGTCTTCGTCTTCCTCTTCCTTGTTTTTGGCCGCTTCGGCCTGGGCGAGGGCGGAGGGAACGTGGTCCATCGGATTCAGATAACCGATTAACACATCGCTGAGTTTGCGTTCCTCGGTTTCAATCAGGTCGTATTCAGCGAGGAGGTGGTCTACAGCGGCGGGCCATTCGGCAAGGGCTGCCATGAGTTCCCGGACGCCTTCCTCGATACGCTTGGCGATTTCTATTTCGCCTTCGCGAGTGAGTAGCTCCACCGAACCCATTTCACGCATGTACATACGAACCGGGTCGGTGGTGCGGTGTTGTTCTGTCTCGACAGCCGCCAGCGCTGCTGCGGCTTCGGCAGCGGCGATTTCATCGGTGGTGGAGTCACCGGAGGCGATCAGTAGCTGCTCGGCATCGGGTGCGGTTTCGTAAACGCTGATCCCCATGTCGTTGATCATCTGAATGATATCTTCTACCTGATCTGGATCGGAAATATCCTCAGGTAAATGGTCATTGACTTCGGCATAGGTCAAATAACCCTGTTCGCGTCCGCGGGCAATTAGTTCCTTGATCCGGGATTGATGCTGTGCGTTACCACTCATATACGATCTGCTGTCACGTTGGGGCAAAATAGGACGCCGGATTATACGGCAATAATCCGGCGCTGTCTTACCTGATTTTCGGTATAGCTGCAATTAGCCAGCTGTCGGTTATCTTGGCTTCGATTTTGCAAGGACTTGATTAAAAAGCGCTTTTACCTCATCTGTCCGTTGATCCGATGGCAGTTTCGACCAGGCATTATTCAGCTGCTTTAGGTCGTGGTCATCGACGGTTTCTCTGGTCGCCAGGAACTGAATCACCTGCAGTGGTTCAAGTTTCAGAATCGACTGGCGAAGTAGCTGATTCTGAATCTCCTGAAACTCTTTTTCATTGTCCCTGAGGCTGTTTGCCACGGGCCTGAGCAGATCGGTGGCGGCAATTTTGGCCAGTCGATCCGCTTGGGCGGGGTCATGCATTCCCCGCCAGTAACCCAGTATATGATTGAGGCTATACCCCGGGTTTTCAAGGATGAGTTCGACCAGTGGCACTAAAATATCCAATCCTTCGATATCGAGTTTGCGCAGGGTGTCCAAATCCGTGACCAATTTTGCCAATTCTGGATGGTTGGCCAGTAGGGCGATCAGCGTGTGCGCAGGCGGCATTTTGATGCGTTTCTGGTGGCCGGTCTGAACCGACTGGTCGCTGTTGCTGCGGGATGCAGGTTCTTCCTCAGGGTAAACGGGGTGGTCCCAATCCGGTTTTGGCGGCTGGTATACCGGTTTGTCTTGGGGTTCATCCGGCTCCATATAATCGCCCAGTGTGGCGATATCCAGACCAATTTTGTCGGCGACAGCCCTCAGCATCAGTTCGCGGAAGACGCCGCGCGGCATGCGTTTGATCATCGGCGCGGCCTGTTTCCACATCCTTGCCCGATTATCGGGGCTATCGGTGTTGAGGCCCAGCGCCATGGTCTCCATAAGGAACTCGGAGATAGGGGTGGCCGACTGCACGGTTTCAAGAAATTTATCCGGACCAATCTGTCGCACCGTAGAATCGGGGTCTTCGCCACTCTCCAGGAACATGAACCGTGCCGAGCGCCCGTCAATCATCAATGGCAGACAGGTATCCAGTGCCCGGCTGGCCGCACCGTTGCCAGCCGCGTCACCGTCAAAACAGAACACCACTTCGGGTGTGTAGCGGAACAATTTTTCCAGGTGGTCGGTGGACGCCGAAGTGCCGAGTGTGGCGACCACATTGAAGATGCCGTGCTCAAAAAGCATGACCACGTCCATATACCCTTCTACCACGAGCATAAAGGGGATCTCACGCAGTTCCTTGTTCGCCTCGTAGAGACCGTAAAGCTCCCGGCCCTTGTGAAACAATGGTGTTTCGGGTGTGTTCAAATACTTGGGTTTTTCTTCTGTCAGGACGCGGCCACCAAAACCGATGGTACGACCGCGGATATCCCGGATAGGAAACATGATGCGGTGGCGGAAACGGTCGTAAACCTTGTGCTTCTCCAACTGGTTGATGACCATACCGCTCTCTTTCAGCAGTTTGATATCGTGATCAGTGTGACCCATGTGGTTGAGCATGTTGTCCCAGCCGGGCGGCGCAAAGCCGATGCCGAACTTGCGGGCGGTCTCTCCGGAAACGCCGCGGGACTTCAGATAATAAACGGCTTCAAAAGCGAAGTGATGGTGTCGCAGGGCGTTGCGGAAAAAACGGTCCGCCTGCTCAACGGTGTGATAGAGCGCCTTGCGTCGTTCGGTCGCCGCATCGCTGGGCCCGGCTTCGCGGGGTACGTCCAGACCAGTCTGTTTTGCGAGGGTTTCAACGGCTTCCGGAAATGAAATTCTGTCAAAATCCATGACAAAGCCAATGGCATTGCCACCGGCACCGCAACCAAAACAGTAATAGAACTGTTTGTCCTGGCTTACTGTAAACGAAGGGGTTTTTTCATCGTGGAAGGGGCAGCGGGCTGAGTGGTTTTTACCGGATTTTCGCAGGTCAACCCGACTGCCGACGACATCTACAATATCGACGCGATCCAGCAGGTCGTCGATAAAGGTTTGTGGAATCTTGCCGGCCATAGAAAATATCAGTGGTCAGTTAATAAACACTGGCCTGGCCGAAATACATGGATTTTTTATCAGTTGGCCGACCAGAATGAGCTTTACAGCTTAGCGACAATATTGATCCCTATCTAGCCTAATTTTGCCTTTACCAGGCCGCTCACAGCACCGACATCCGCTCTGCCCTGGATCTGGGGTTTGAGTATAGCCATGACTTTTCCCATATCACGCATGGACTCAGCACCGCTTTCAGCAATCGCGGCAGTGACCATGTCGGCCAGCTCTGCGTCGCTGAGCGGGGCGGGAAGAAATGCCTGAATGACCTCAATTTCTGCCTGTTCCTTTTCGGCCAGTTCAGGACGGTCGGCGTTTTCATACTGGGCGATGGAATCGCGGCGCTGTTTTACCATTTTGTCGAGTACCGCCAAAACTCTGGTGTCGTCCAGCTCGATACGTTCGTCCACTTCAATGCGTTTCAGCTCCGACAGAATCAACCGGATTGCGCCCAGCCTTTCCTTGGCCTTGGCGCGCATGGCCTCTTTCATTGCCTCGGTTATCTGCTTTTTCAGGGTATGGCTCATGATCTGTTCCTCAAACGCAAAAAGCGCCGACATTGCGGCGCTTGATGGATAGCTATTCTATTCTGACTAATCGGAATCAGATCAGTACAGACGCTGGAATTTCTTTGTTTCGCGAGATTGCTTCTTGGCGTGGCGTTTTACTGCGGCAGCTGCCTTGCGCTTACGCTCCCAAGTGGGCTTCTCAAAAAATTCACGGCGGCGCACTTCTGCCAGCACACCGGCTTTTTCACATGAGCGTTTGAAGCGGCGCAGAGCCACATCAAAGGGTTCGTTTTCTTTAATTCGAACGAAGGGCATGTAACCTCTATCCTGTTCTGTTCATTGGTCGTGTTGTACCCGATAAAAAGGTGCAACGTTCAAGGGCGCGTATTCTATACATTTCCCGCAATGGTTGCAAAACTTTATCTGGCCGCTGGTCGGATGGGCTAACTGCATGAATTGGCGACTTTTTTGGCGTATGATTGCGCGTTTCCGAACAGGGGATAAGCGGCGGTGCGAGTACTGGGAATAGAAACATCCTGTGATGAAACCGGTGTGGCTGTTTACGACAGTGAACGCGGCCTGCTAACCCACGTTCTGTACAGTCAGGTGGCCGTTCACGCAGAGTATGGCGGTGTCGTTCCCGAACTGGCTTCTCGAGACCATGTGCGAAAGCTGTTGCCGTTGATCAGACAGGTGAAGGCTGAAGCCAACCTGTCGGCCAGCGACATCGACGGTGTAGCCTACACGGCTGGCCCCGGACTGATCGGCGCCCTGATGGTGGGTGCCAGTCTGGGGCGCGCGCTGGCGTATGCCTGGCAGATACCAGCCATCGGTGTGCATCACATGGAGGGCCATTTGCTGGCCCCGATGCTGGAAAAAAATCCTCCCGACTTTCCTTTTGTGGCATTGCTGGTGTCCGGTGGCCATACTCAATTGATCGAGGTGCAGGCTATTGGTCAGTACCGGATTCTCGGCGAGTCTGTGGATGATGCAGCGGGTGAAGCCTTCGACAAGGCGGCCAAAATGCTCGATCTGGATTATCCGGGAGGGCCTGAAATCGCCAGGCTTGCCCTGGAGGGTGATGTGACAAGGTTTCACTTTCCCCGCCCTATGACGGATCGCCCCGGGCTGGACTTCAGCTTCTCCGGACTGAAAACCTATACCCTGAACACCATTGCCGAACATAGAGGTGAGGATGTGTTGCCGGATCAACAGACCATGGCCGATATCGCCTGTGCTTTTCAGGAGGCGGTGGTGGATACACTGGCGATCAAATGCCGCAGAGCGTTGGAGCAGACCGGTTTGACTACATTGGTGATTGCCGGGGGTGTCTCGGCCAATAGCCGTTTGCGCGAAAAACTGGGTGCCAGTCTTGCCAAGGTCAATGGCCGGGTTTTCTACGCTCGCCACGAATTTTGCACCGATAACGGTGCCATGATTGCCTATGCCGGGTGTTGTCGGCTGATGGCGGGGCAACAGGAGGACCTGGCTATTCGCGCGTTGCCGCGCTGGCCAATGGATACGCTGCCCGCGCTGGCTGTGGAGTGATATCGATGGATATTGTCTATATTCGGAACCTGTGCATTGCCACCATTATCGGCGTTTATGACTGGGAGCGGCAGGTGCGCCAGATCGTCAGCCTTGATCTGGAGATGGGCGCGGATATCAGCAGAGCGGCCGATACCGACGACATTCAGTACGCCCTTGATTACAAGGCCGTGGCAGACCGGCTGACTGCGTTTATCGGCGGCAGCGAATTTCTGCTGCTGGAAACCATGGCGGAGCAGGTGGCGACGATTGTGCGGACGGAGTTTTCGGTGCCCTGGCTGCGTTTGCGTATCGGCAAGCCAGGCGCCATTGCCGAGGCAGATGACGTGGGTGTTTTGATTGAGCGGGGTGCACGTCACTGATGCCGGCACAGGTCTATCTCAGTCTTGGCAGTAATATTGATCGGGACCACTACATTGTGGCTGCGCTGGATGCCCTGGCGGATCAGTTTGGCGAGCTGGAGATCTCTTCTGTCTATGAAAGTGAGTCCGTGGGCTTTGTCGGTGATAATTTTTACAATCTGGTGGTGGGGTTCTGCACGGAGCTGTCCGTCGGTGAGCTGTCCGGGTATCTGAAGGCGCTGGAGTATCGCCACGGTCGCCAACCCCATTGTGCACGCTTCAGCAGCCGAACGCTGGATATCGATATCCTGACCTATGCCGATCTCACCGGCAGTGTGGACGGAGTCACACTGCCACGTGGTGAAATTCTGGAAAACGCTTTTGTCCTCTGGCCATTGGCAGAATTGGCCCCCGGTGCCCAGCATCCGTTGCTGGGTACCTGTTATGAAACGCTTTGGCGCAACTATTCTGGCCGGTATGACCAGTGTCGGCAGTCACTCTGGCCCGTATCCTTTTGCTGGCGGGGCGATGAGTTGTCGCGGTTGATGGGTGACGGCGCCGGAGTCTCCTGATTAACGTCGGCGATTTGTCGGATCAGGTAGCACAGGTGATACAACGGCTGGTGTAGGGAACCGCCCGGAGTCGTTCCAGTGAGATTTCCCCGCCGCACTGGCCACAAAGTTTATAGGTGCCGGATTCGATGCGTTCAAGTGCCCGATTGACCAGAGACAGTTCCTGCCGTGCTTCATTGCCGAGGGCTTCAACGACTTCGTCGTTCTCACGCTCCTGAGCCTGTTCTTCCCAATCCCTGGAGTGAACCTGGGAAATATCGGTTTTGAGGTTGGATAAACGGTCTAAGAGCTCCGTCTGACGGGTGTGCAATTGTTGCTTGATGGCTTGAAGTTCAGGGGTCATGGCTGGCCTTGTAAAAAAGTAACCGAACCTTGATTGTCATTGATTGAAGGTTCGGTCACCGGGTTGAAAGTAACGTCTGTTCTATTTGATCTTGATGCGCTTTTGCTCCGGTTCTGCCTTGGCAACTTTCGGTGCAGTCAGTTTCAGTACCCCGTCCTTGAAAGAGGCCTTGATGTCTTCCTCGTGCACATCCCCGCCCAGATCAAAACTGCGCACATATCTGCCATAGCGGCGTTCCTGGCGAATGACCTTGCCCTCTTTTTCTTCCTTTTGTTCCTGGGTAGTTTCTGCCTCCAGACGTAGCACACCGTTTTCCAGGGTGATCTTGATATCCTCTTTTTTGATACCTGGCATTTCTGCCGTGATTTCGTAGTGATCGCTCTTGTCCAGGATATCTACCCGGGGTGAAAAGAATGAGCCGGGTGTATCCACTTCACTGCTGCGTGCCGGTGCCCAGAAGTCGTCAAAAAAACGATCCATGTCGAAGAAACTCCCTCTCGTTCTTGGTATTAGTGACATGAGAAAACCTCCATTAATAATCCGTTTTTTCAGGCTTGAGCAGTGCGTTATGCCTTGCTCAAAAAGCATAGTCCAAATGGCAATTTTTGGACCTCTATTCATTACATTGGGTGCTGTATTCAGGCTTTTCAAGCCAGAGGGCGAGGGTAAATCGATACCGATTTGATCTGTATCAACGATTAGTGGCTGAGGTGGCTGCCACCGTCTACCGCAATGATCTGTCCGGTGATATAGCTGGCGTCAGTGGCCAGAAATAGGGCCATGCCTGCAATATCACGGGGATGGCCGATCCGCCGCAAGGGTACATGCTGAATGACCTGCTGCTTGACGTCTTCGCTCATCTGTTCGTCGTGGTGTGGCCAGAGGATGACCCCGGGGGCAATGCCGTTGACGCGAACCTGAGGAGCTAGCTCTTCGGCCAATGCTTTGGTCATCATGGCATTGCCTGCCTTGGAGATGCAGTAAATGCTGTAACCCGCCAGTGGGCTGCGAGCATAAATATCGGCAATATTGATAATGCTGCCGCTATGTTCGCGGAGTGGTTCGGCGAGATTCTGGCAGAGAAAAAAAGCACCTTTCAGGTTACTGTCTATCAACTGGTTCCACTGCTGTTCCGATGCCTGTTCAAGGGGTGTGGGAAAGAAACTGGAAGCATTATTTATTAGCACGTCCAATCGACCTTGCCAGTTCATCACTTTGGTTGCGAGGTTGCGCACGGCTCCGATGTCATCCAGTGCTGCAGAAAAAACATGGGCTGAGCCCTCTCGCTGGCTGTTTAACTCATGGGCCAGAACACTGGCGTCATCGACTGAGTGGCGACAGTGGAGTGCCACATCAAATCCTGCATGGTGAAAAGTATGGGCGATTTCCGCACCAATACGACGCGCTGCGCCGGTTATCAGGACAACTTGGCTCATTTGTGACACGGCTCCCTAAGATCGTTGAGAATGGCCAGTCGGTGTTGCTCGATAGCTTCTCCGAGCTGTTTACCGCTTAATCCCTGTTGTATAAATTCTCCGGCGCTTACTTCCAGAACCGCATCACAGGCACGGCGTAACCACTCGCCGGGCGTGTAGGGCCGTTGTTCAAATCCCAGCCGACCCCTGGCATCGGCTTCGCAGCATTGAATAAAGCTGTCCAGTTTGGCCGGATCGCGCAAAGCGCCGATTTCCTGCAACAACCGCAGTGTGGTGGTTGCTTTCAGGTGCGGTGCCTTATGGCAATTGAGATGATGCCGTGTCACGGCCACTGCCAGCTCACGAAACCGGTTGGGTACCCGTAGCCGTTCGCACAACTGATTGACCAGTTTGACGCCACTGGCTTCGTGACCGATATGGCGGGGTAGGACCTCGACTGGAGTAATGGCTTTGCCCAAATCATGTACCAGCACGGCGAAGTGAACAGTGGGGTCGTTACTCAAGATGGCGGCCTGGTCGAGCGCCATCAGGACATGCAGCCCCGTATCAATTTCGGGGTGGTAATCCGCGCGTTGCGGTACACCGAACAGGGCGTCAACTTCAGGAAACAGCGCCTTGAGTGCACCGCACTGGCGGAGCACATCAATGTAGGTTCGCGAAGATCGCTCGGCCAGTGCGCGCTCCGTTTCCATCCAGACCCGCTCGGCGGAGAGATACTGCAATTCACCATTGCGGGTGAGGTCTGTCATCAATTTGAGAGTTTCCGGTGCAACGGTAAATCCGAGGTGTGCATAACGCGCGGCAAAGCGCGCTACCCGCAGGACGCGCAGCGGATCCTCTGCAAAAGCCGGCGAGACATGCCGCAATAGCCGTTGCTGCAAATCCCGCTGGCCGCCATAGGGATCAATCAGGTTGTCATTGCCGTCCATCGCCATGGCGTTAATGGTGAGATCCCGGCGGCTGAGGTCTTCTTCCAGAGTAATGTCGGGGTCGGTGCAGAACTTGAAACCTTGATAACCCCGGCCGGATTTGCGCTCGGTGCGGGCGAGGGCGTATTCCTCGTTGCTCCGGGGGTGCAGAAACACGGGGAAGTCCTTGCCCACCGGGCGGTAGCCCTGGGCTGTCAGTATTTCCGGTGTGCCACCGACCACCACCCAGTCCTGTTCATGAACCGGGTAGCCGAGCAGTTTGTCGCGGACGGCACCGCCGACCAGATAGACTTCCATAGGTGATCCCCAGTGTGAATGGCTATGTTAACAGCCACACCACGGGGCAGGTATCATTGACCAAACATTTTCAGGTTAAAGAGTACCTGTCATATACTCGAAAAAACCAAGCGGGAGCGGGATATGTTGCGTACCACATTGTTGGATGACAGTGGCCAGCTGCAGCAGGGTGGTGTCGAACTGATTGATCAGTGGCGCCGGTCTGATAAAAGTTTTTTATGGCTGGACCTGTACGGTGAGGCCGAGAGCGAAGAAGCCGCCCTGTTTGGCCAGTTTGGCATCCATCCCCTGGCGATATCGGATGCGAGAAGGCAGCGTCACCCGCCCAAACTGGAGGTGTTTGACGACCACCTGTTTATCGTCCTGCAGGGGCTTGATGCGGAGAGCCAGACCCTCGATTTTGGCAGGATCCAGATAGCGATGTTTGCCGGGGAGCGGTTTCTGTTGACCCGGCGGGACGGCCTGTCCGTCAGTATCAAGCACTGGTGGGGATCGGATCAGCTGTCCAGAATTATGGCAGCTGGCGGCATCCACCTGGCGCTGGCTATTTCAAAAACCGTGGCGCAGCGCTATCTCGACCTGCTGCTGACCTTTGAGCCGACCCTGTCGGAACTCGAAGATGGTCTGCAGGAGCATCCCGATGATCAGACCATGCGTGAATTGACCACCTATCGCACTAGGCTGCGCAAAATTCGTCGGGTGTTCCGGTATCTGGCGGGTGTTTTCGAAGCGTTGCGCGAAGTGGATACCCCACTGTTTGATGCTGAATCCCGGGCATACCGTCATCAGGTACTGGATGTCTACGAGAAATATGAGCGGTTATTCTCGCTGTCCACCATGTACTATGAGGTGGCCAGTGATCTGGTGGACGGCTATATTTCCCTGACGTCTCACAATCTAAACAGCACAGTACAGATTCTCACGGTGCTCACCGCGATTTTTGTACCGTTGACCTTCCTGGCGGGTATTTACGGTATGAATTTTGAGAACATGCCGGAGCTGGGCGCCGAAAATGGTTATTTTGTACTGCTTGGGGCAATGGCCCTGATTGCCATCGTTCTGCTGGTGGTCTTCAAACGCAAACACTGGCTATAGGGGCTGTGATGAAGGCATTAAACGAATGGCTGCAATTCAGGCTGCTGGAAATCGGCGATTACGTGCTAACACTGGCCGATGTGGTTCAGTTTGTCCTGATTATGACCGTGACCCTGGTGATGGCGCGGCGTATCAGTCGGGTTCTCACCCGTTTGGTGGGCGCCCGCAGCCGCATTTCACCCAGCCAGTTGTACACCTTTACCCAGTTGCTCAGCTACATCATCCTGCTGGTGGGGTTTCTGGTGGGCCTGTCCAGCCTCGGTTTCAGTCTTGACAAGATGTTGCTGGTGGCCGGTGCTCTGGGTGTGGGGATTGGTTTTGGCTTGCAGAACATTGCCAACAACTTTATTTCCGGAATCATCATCCTGTTCGAAAAATCCCTGCGGGTCGGTGACTTTGTGGAACTGGAAGCCGATCTGTTCGGCGAAGTCAGACAGATCAATATCCGCAGCACCCTGATCCGAACCCTGGACAATGCCGATATCCTGGTGCCGAACTCGGAGTTTATTAACGGACGAGTGAATAACTGGACCCTGGAAGACGACGAGCGCCGTTTTAGCATTCCCTTTGGTGTGGCCTACGGCTCGGATACCGACAAGGTTCTGGCGGTGGTGCTGGCGGCCGCAAAAGCTGTGCCACTGACCTATGAAGGTAATAACCGTCAAACTTTTGTAATTATGAAGGGGTTTGGCGACAGTAGTCTGGATTTTTCCCTGTCGGTCTGGGTGAGAGGGGATATGATCAAGCGGGCCGGGTTTGTCAGGTCAGAATACCTGCTGGCGATTCACCGGGCGCTGGTTGACAACGACATCGAGATACCCTTCCCGCAGCGGGATCTGCACCTGCGTTCCTCCTCGGTACCGCTGGCGTCCAGTGTTCCTGAAGCTGAGGAGTAGCCTCTGCCGACTAACCGGGACGGCGGCGAGTTATCCCCTTATCGGCACTGTTGTCGTTCATTGTTGGCGACAAAGGCAAAGAAGCGACTCAACTGCTCTGGCCCCATGGTGACCGGGTGAGCATCACAGCCGAACAGCTTGCGGTTTTTTTGATAGTGACTGGCATATTTTGCCAGTCGAATCCGGGAGCGGAATTGGTAGACAAGTCTTGATGAAAACATGGTTATTCGTCCAGTCTGTATATTTATACAGTAGTTTAGCCATGTTTCCTGAAATAACAATACCCGAAAAGAAAAAATGACTGTTACCGGTGTCTGCGAGAGCTTGCCCGGTGGCAGAAGACCTAACTGTCCAACAGTTTACGAAGGAATTGTCCCGTGTGGGAGTGATCGGCAGTGGCCACCTGCTCCGGCGTGCCGGTGGCAATAATCTGGCCGCCGCCTGAGCCGCCCTCCGGCCCGAGGTCCACGACCCAATCGGCGGTTTTTATCACATCGAGGTTGTGCTCGATCACGACTACGGTATTGCCGTGGTTCCGCAGCCGGTGCAGTACGGCCAGCAATTGCTGAATATCGTGAAAATGCAGCCCGGTGGTGGGCTCGTCCAGAATATACAGGGTATTGCCGGTGTCCCGCTTGGACAGCTCGCGCGATAACTTCACCCGCTGGGCTTCACCGCCGGACAGGGTGGTGGCGGCCTGTCCCAGTCGGATATAGGACAGCCCTACATCGATCAGGGTTTGCAGTTTGCGGGCAATCGCGGGCAGTGCCTCGAAGAAATCCCAGGCATCCTCCACGGTCATGTCCAGCACTTCGTGGATATTTTTGCCTTTGTAGCGAATTTCCAGCGTCTCCCGGTTATAGCGCTGCCCTTTGCAGATATCGCAGGGCACATAGATATCTGGCAGGAAATGCATTTCCACTTTGGTGACACCATCGCCCTGGCAGGCTTCGCAACGACCGCCCTTGACATTGAAACTGAAACGGCCCGGTTTGTAGCCCCGTGAGCGGGCTTCCTGAGTGCCGGCAAACAGCTCCCGGATGGGGGTGAAAATGCCGGTGTAGGTGGCTGGGTTGGAGCGAGGTGTGCGGCCAATGGGGCTCTGGTCGATATCCACACATTTGTCCAGCAGGTCCAGCCCCTCCACGTCCCGATGGGGGGCGGCCTTGAGAGTGGTGGCTTTATTGAGCACTGTGGCGGCGAGGGGGTAGAGGGTGCCGTTGATCAGGGTTGATTTGCCGGAACCGGACACCCCGGTAATACAGGTAAACAAACCCAATGGCAGGGTCAAATCGACCTGTTGCAGGTTATTGCCGCTGGCGCCCAACAATCGCAACTGCTGTCTGCCTGCTTTGGTGCGGTTGGCCGGGACGGCAATCATTTTCCGTCCAGAGAGGTAGTCTCCGGTCAGGGAGTTCGGTGCATTGATAATATCCTCGTAGGTGCCGCGTGCGACAATCTCGCCGCCGTGCACCCCGGCGCCGGGGCCGATATCGACAATATAGTCTGCCGCACGAATCGCCTCTTCATCATGTTCCACCACAATCACCGTGTTGCCCAAGTCACGCAGACGGGTAAGTGTAGCCAGCAGCCGCTCGTTATCCCGCTGGTGCAGGCCGATTGACGGTTCATCGAGAATGTACATGACACCCACCAGGCCGGCACCAATCTGGCTGGCCAGACGAATCCGTTGAGCTTCCCCGCCGGAAAGTGTCTCGGCACTGCGGTTCAGATTCAGATAATTCAGGCCGACATCCACCAGAAAGCGCAGGCGATCACGGATTTCCTTGAGGATTTTTTCGGCGATCTGACCGCGGCTGCCGGGCAGGCTGAGTTGCTCGTAATAGTCCGTCAGTTCGCCCACTGGTATGTTGCCCACTTCCGGTAAGGTTTTTTCGTCGATAAACACATGTCTTGCCGACTTGCGCAAACGGGCCCCCTTGCATTCGGGACAGCTTTGGGTGCTCAGGTATTTTGCCAGATCCTCCCGCACCATCTGCGACTCGGTCTCCCGGTAGCGGCGCTCCATATTGGGGACAATGCCCTCAAAATGATGGGCGCGCTTGAAGACGGTACCTTTGTCATTCACGTAGTTGAAGGTGACGACTTCCTCACCGCTGCCAAACAGCACCACCTGCTGTTGTTGTGGGCTGAGCTGCTCAAAGGGCGTATTGATGTCGAAACCGTAGTGGTCGGCCAGCGAGGTCAGCATATTGAAATAAAACAGGTTTTTGCGATCCCAGCTGCGAATCGCACCCTCGGCAATGGACGCCTCGGGGTGTTGCACGACCCGGTCAATATCGAAGAACTGCTTGACACCGAGACCATCGCAACCGGGGCAGGCACCGGCCGGGTTGTTGAAGGAAAACATCCGAGGTTCCAGCTCGTCGATGCTGTAGTTGCAGACAGGGCAGGCGAAGCGGGAGGAAAATACCTGCTCCTTGAACTGTTCACCCTCCATCCCGGTGATGACAGCCAGACCTTCCGAAAGATTCAGGGCTGTTTCAAACGATTCCGCCAGCCGCAGCTGCAGATCGGGTTTGACCTTGAAGCGGTCAACTACCACTTCTATATCGTGCTTCTTGTTCTTTTCCAGAACCGGTACATCATCGAGATCCACCACCAGACCGTTCACCCGCACCCGGATAAACCCCTGGGCCCTGAGGGTTTGAAACACATGAATGTGCTCCCCTTTGCGGCCGCGAATAATCGGGGCCAACAGCATCAGACGGCTCTCGTCGGGCAGGGCGAGCACCTGATCCACCATCTGACTGATGGTTTGTGCCGCCAGCGGTTCATTGTGTTCTGGGCAGCGGGGCTCCCCAACCCGCGCAAAGAGTAGACGCAGGTAATCGTGGATTTCGGTGATCGTGCCCACGGTGGAGCGGGGATTGTGTGAAGTGGACTTCTGTTCGATGGAGATGGCAGGGGACAACCCCTCAATGTGCTCCACATCCGGTTTTTCCATCATTGAGAGGAACTGCCGGGCATACGCCGACAGGGATTCCACATAGCGACGCTGACCTTCCGCATAGAGGGTATCAAAGGCCAGGGAGGATTTGCCGGAGCCGGACAAGCCGGTCACCACGATCAGCTTGTCGCGGGGCAGATCGAGGTCAACGGCCTTCAGGTTGTGGGTGCGAGCACCACGTATCGAGATGTGTTCCATTAAAATAGGTGTCCAGGGAGCAAACCGGAAATCATGGTGAACTCGGAGTGGGAAAGCAAGCATCCAGCGTGTTTATATTGGGGGGCATGCTGAAAGACAGGGCAGCGGGTTTGGTAGCAGGAAATGTTCCCGAACAGATAGGTGAACGGGGTCTCAATCTGCTGCCTTTTTATGGAAACCGGTGTATATGCCGCCAAAAGTCTGTTTAAGCTTGCTACAATGCCGGCCGCTCAAAAACTAGGGAGGTAGGGTATATAGATGGAGGAAAACCAGTGGATTATCAGCAGCGGAATCGTGCTTTTGATTCCGATGAAATAGACTTGGTTGAGCTATTCCAGAGTCTATGGCAGCAGAAAGGTCTAATTCTTGCCTTTACCCTAGTGGCACTGGTTTCAGCCGCTGCTTTTGCTTTTCTCAGCCCCCCGGAATATGAGGCCAGAGCCGGAGTTCTGCCGCCGAGTTTGGGTGATATTGCTGCCTATAATTTGGGGGGAGGTAAGTTAAACCTCAGCGAGTTCAATGTGTCCGATATCTATGCCGTGTTCAAAACGAACCTGCTTTCGGGTGCATTGAAACGCACATTCTTTGACGAAACCTATTTGCCTGCGTTACCTGCTGATAAGCGTGTTGATACAGCGCAGGATAAACTGTGGGAGGAATTCAATAAAACGCTAACATTCAAAGCCCCGGATATAAAAAATACACCAGATTATTATGAAGTGACAGTCGAACATGAGTCACCGGATCTGGCAGCTGAATGGGCCAATCTTTATGTTGATATGGCCGAGGAAAAAACCGAGCAGGAAATGCAACAAAACGTGCGCAATGAGATTGCAGCTCGGACTCGAGTGATTGAACGGCAAATTGATACGTTGCTAATCACGGCGAAGAAGCGCCGAGAGGATCGTATCGTAAGATTGCGTGAAGCTCTGGTCGTGGCGGAGGCCGTAGGGATGGATGCTCCCCAAGTGGTAACGACTTCTGATGGCGACCTTACCCCCTTTGTCGATGGCAACCTGATGTATATACGTGGTGCCAAAGCGATTCGGGCGGAGCTGGCTGTTCTGGAAAAAAGGGAAAACGATGATCCTTTTGTTAACGAGCTGCGCGACCTTGAAAAACAACTCGATTTCCTTGAGAAAATTGATGTTAACCCCAACGATGTTTCAGTTTTTACCTTGGATAGTAGTGTAGAAATCCCGGAAACCCCGGTTAAGCCAAAGAAAGCCCTCATTTTAGCATTAGGAGTAATTGTGGGTGGTATACTTGGCGTATTTGCTGCGTTCATTTCATCTGGGTTTAATAGCAAAAAAGTGTAAATACAAAAGATAAGATTGTTAGTTTTAATAGTGCCCACCTTTCAAAAAAACTTATGGGGTTAGCCTGTGTCATGGAAAGACTTAAGAGCCAGAATCTACTTTAACAGATGATTAAATCTACTAGGTGGCGGTTTTTAGAGAGGGGCAGGAGAAAAGCAATGGGAAGGTTGAAGTCAGTTGGTAGGTTAGTACTGTGTTTGCTTGGGACTTGTTACGATTTTCTCCGGTTTGCTTGCTATGCAGGTTGGCGTCTTGATATGTCGGATAAACGAGAACGCAATTATGCAGCTGCGAGAATATACCATAGCTTGGAGAAAAGTCTTTCCCTGACTGACCGCGATCCAGCTTCTGGGCGGAGTAACACTCTTCTTCTTAAGGGTGTTGTTGATAAAGCCAGCGAAGCCAATGATTTCGGTTACCAAGATCGAGTAGCTATTAATGTGCTCCGCCAATTTTCGGCGCAGATTAAAGATGACGGAGAGGGAGCGAGGCTAAATCGTGAGCTTGAGGAATTAGAAAAGATTGCGGCTAAAGAAGGTGGTATTTTTGAGTTTGATGAGTCAGCCTATAAGGACGCTATATTGCCAGACCCCGAAAGCTTTTTTCTGAGTCGTTTTTCACTTCGTGAATTCAGCCCGCGATCTATTGATGATCAGACGTTGCAACGTGCTATTAAAATGGCTATGAAGTCACCTTCAGTATGTAATCGACAGGCTTGGCATGTTTATGATATTGACGATCCGTTGCTAATTGAAAAAGCGCTTACATTGCAGAGCGGCAATCGAGGTTTCGGCCACAAAATAAGTAAATTGCTTATTATTACTAGTGATCTAAAAGCCTTTTTTTCGTCGAAAGAGCGATATCAACACTGGATTGATGGGGGGCTGTTTTCCATGTCATTAATTTTGGCTTTTCACTCTCTAGGGATTAGTTCCTGTTGCCTTAACTGGAGCCAGGGAGCATCTGCAGATATCAAGCTGCGGCGTGCCTTGCCTATCAAGCCGGAGCATTCCGTAATTATGATGTTGACCATAGGATATCCTAATGTTGCTAACAAAGTATGCCAATCACCTCGACGCCCTTTGGAAGAAATTTATACAAAGCTATCGTGACGGATGATCCCACCATGAAAATTGCACTGATTACTATTCACTATGCTAATAGCTACGGTGGTTGCCTTCAAGCATTGGCGTCGCAGTCGGTATTATCCCGCTACGGTGAAGTATCAATCATTGATTACAAGACACCTACGCTTGCCACTGGCATGAGCTTGATAAGATTTAGCAGCAACCCAAGAAGCATTCTTCACGTAATTAAGGATCTCTGTCGGATTTTCCCAAGAAGGCGTTTGTTAGCTAAATTTAAAGCCTTTATGGCTCAGTACTATCTGCTCACATCACGGTGTGATGACTCTTCGGATTTAGAAGCCCTAAATGATAAATATGATATTTTTATTTGTGGTAGCGATCAGATATGGAACCCTTCTGTTACAGGTGGCTTGGATTTAAATTACTTACTAGCATTCGTCAAAGACAAGCCTAGGGTAGCTTTTTCAACCAGTGCTGGTTCATATGTCTTTGATGAAGTCGAACTTGGCTTAGTAAAAAAAGCGGTGATGAAGTTTAATTTTCTGGCGTTTCGTGAAATGGATACAGTCCAGAGCTTAAAAGTGGTTAATGGGCGTGATGATATTGAATGCACGATCGATCCTACTCTCTTGCTCGATAGGTATGAATGGCGCAGTTTACTGGGGCTGCATGGGGAAACTTCCAAGGATAGCTATATCTTGGTATATGGATTGAAGAAGAATTGCTTGGTTTATGATGTGGCCAAAAAGATATCCCTCCATCTTGGTTTGAAGCTTGTAGCCGTTGACCAAGACCCATTCTTAGTATCTCGGGTGGATAACCATCTTCAAGATGCTAGTCCTGTGGATTTTGTCTCCTTAATTGACAAGGCCGATTTTGTAGTAACAAACTCATTCCACGGCACAGCCTTTGCTGTAAATTTTGGGATCCCTTTCCTGTCAATTAAGCCTGATACAGGGTTTAACCGTATAAAGTGTTTTCTTGAAGATGTGGGCTTGGAAGGTCGAATTGTGGAGTCTTTAGATACGACTGATACGGAACTCGCACTTGACATTAACTTTCAATCTGCTCATCGCAGACTTGCGGCTCTTCGAGAGAAGAGCTTCACATTCCTTAACAAAGTATTTAGTTGATTTTTTATCGTTGTCTGTGCGCTTTTGAACTCAAGAATATTATGACTCTTTCAGGTTGTCGGCCCAAGAAAAGCTTATGGATGCTGATTGTAATGCCTGTCTTGTTCGTCGGTTACGAGTGGGTCTTTGCTGGTAACACTTGGACGCCAGAGCGCCTGCTGGCGGTACCTTTATTTATAGTAATTCTCCTTTATTTTACAAAGTTAAATACTTCGATATTTCTTACTAGGAATAGCTTGTTTCTAATAGTTTGGATGTTGGTTGCCTTTGTGGCATCGGCTACAAGTCTTGTTGCGGGCTGGTCGATGAAGATGTACATAGCCCAGCTGTTGGCTATATTGTTCTACTTTATGACGTTATGGTTGAGGCCAGATTTGATGCGTATTTTTTTATCATGGCCTCTTATAATATTTGTTTGGTTTATCGGGCCAGCACTGGCAACGATATACCTCATCTCTTTTTATCATCAACTACCGGGTTTTATACTCCATTGGTTCTCTGAAACTGGTGGAGGAACACGACTACGCGCCACTTTGCCTGAACCCAATCTACTAGCGGTCCTTCTTATCCTGGTTAATTTACAAGTTATTGCGCTTGGATATACCCGCAGAATTTGGTGGTGGTGCTTACTGGTAGGACTTCATCTTTCACTAGTCTTCACCTTCTCTCGTGTACCTTGGGTGGCGTACTTTATAACTCTGATGTTGTATTTTGTTTTGATTAAACCTGGTCATTATAGTAATGCTATATTGAAGCGCTATATCTTACTTTTGATGGTGCTCAGCTTGGCTTTATTGATGATGGGTTACTTGTTGTATCAAGAGTTCGGTGAGCATGAACTCATCGGTCGCGTTCACTCACTGAAAAGCCGTTTTGTTATGTGGGGTTTGGCTTATAGTTCTTTTTTAGATAGCCCTATTGTAGGGAATGGAGTATACAGCCTAAGGGAGATATACCCATATGCTTCTTCTATGGTTGCATCAAGCTGGGAGCCTAGCAGTCGTGACATTTGGATTTCTAATTTACCGCTGGCGCTTTTACACGATACCGGGATAATTGGCTTAATATTCTTTTTTGCATTTTTTTGCAGATTGATTGTTCGTGGATTTCGATCTGTGAGGTTTTTGGCAACAAGGTCTTGCGAGTCTTCCTACTTGGTAAGAGTGGGAGGTGGATTGGTTGCCTCTGGTATTGGGCTATTCATCACTGGACAGACAATTCCCGCACACTCATTGGCTTTCTTTTGGATCACTATGGCATTAATCGAGTGTTACACAGTAAATGCTTATCAGTTTTTTGAGAAAAACCACTTCGAGACTACAATGCGATAGCTTTAGAGCATATATTTGAGAAGCAACTGTATTGTAAATTTTTGTTAAATTGAATGATGATCATCTATGCGAAAGTATCTTTTCTTACATTCTTCTTATGACACTTTTAGTGGAAGCCCTAAAGTTCTTACCCTAATTATACGCTTACTTGAGAAGACGTTATTTTTTAATTTGACCACAGCTAAGGGCAATAGAGTTTTTCTATTTTAAATGAAAAAATAATTTTTTTAATTATTAAAAAATACACTTTTTACACACAGTAAAACTATTATAGTCAATCATGCACTGGTAGGCGGCCATTTCTACAATGGTGCGGTAATCGGCGATAGGATAAGTATCAGTAGGGCTGGAGGGTGGATGTTGAGGTTAATATCATTAATAGGAGAGTACGTGAGTTTTCACTTCGAGAGTCTTTTTTCGGTGGTTAATCTGTGAGCATCCAAAATGTAACACGTCAATGATCGTGATTGAGGATGACTGCTGGGATACCTGCTAAAGTGATTAAGAAGAGGCATAATGAATAACCTAATACGTGTTTTGCTGGTACACCAGTCAGCGGAATTATATGGTTCAGATAAAGTGATGTTGCAGCTTGTATCGCGGCTGGATAAGAGTGTATTTGAGCCGATTGTACTGTTGCCTACAACTGGTCCGCTGGAGAAGGAGCTTGAAAGGATAGGTGTTGAATACCATGTTGTGCCAACAATAAAAGTTAGTAGATCTACGTTCACCTTTAAGGGGCTAGTTAAACTCCCACTTGAAATTATATATTCGGTTAGGAGTATCAATTCTCTACTTGAGGGTAGAAGAGTTGATGTCGTTCATTCAAATACGCTTGCTGTAATGTCTGGTGCATTATGGGCAAGGCTACGTCGTGTGCCCCATGTATGGCATGTCCACGAGATTATTGAGCGGCCATCAATTGTCAGAAAAACCTACGCTTTACTGTTGCATCTATTCGCAGATAAGGTGATGTGCAATTCACACGCAACAGCAGAACACTTGTATAAAGACAATCCCTCGCTTAGAAACAAGTCCATTGTTATCTGGAATGGTCTGGAGGTATCAGATGACATAGGGACTAGCGGGAAACAAAATATTCGCAAAGAACTCGGGCTGAAACCTGATGATGTTTTAATAACGCTAGTGGGCAGGATTAATCGGTGGAAAGGCCAGCGTTTGCTTGTTGCTGCAGCTGAGATGCTGGAAAATGCCGGTTTTAAAAATGTTAAGTATCTGATTGTTGGAGGCCCCCCGCTAGGAAATAGCCAGTATCTTGAAGAGCTAGAGCGTGATATTTCTAATTCAGCTGCTGGGTTGGATATTTCAATTATTCCCTTTACAAATGATATTTGGCCTGTCTGGACAGCAACAGATATTGCTGTTGTTCCTTCGACAGAGCCTGAACCCTTTGGAATGGTCGCACTAGAAGCTATGGCAGCAAGGAAACCGGTTGTCGCTTCCTCATTTGGTGGTGTTGTTGAGATCATTGTTGATGGAGTTACAGGGTGCCTATTTGAGCCAGGGAATGTCTTGGCGCTTGCAAAAAAATTAGAAATGCTGATTACAAGTGATCGTAGGCGTATTGAAATGGGTGAGGCGGGATATGCTCGTTTGCAGGAAGTCTTTAGTATCAATAACTATGTGGTGTCGATTGAAAATACTTATCATGAGTCACATGTTGGTACCTGAATCAGAACAATGTAGTAGTCTACTAATTCCGGACAGTAACGTAGGTGGTAAAATTGCCAAACATAAGCAATGTGTCAGACGGCCAGTTAGTGCCTTTTTTCTTCTGAATTCAAACAGAAAACAGCCTGCCTAGTGTATGATTTGCCTTGTGATGGCGTTTATCCTTCTTAAGCTATCCTGGGATACCAGCACTAGCTTCTACCCAGGTTATGGATGTCATTAAAAACTGTGGCAGCACACTAAGGCAGTTCCAGCAATTTTCCTCGCCTGTATGTTGTCTCGTTCTATTGGTGATGCAGTGATAATAGCTAAAATTATTGTAATTTCCGCAGTTACCACGTCACTTCTTCATCTTCTAATGGTGCAAATACGGAATGCACCAGAATAAAACTCAAGTATGAATATTCATAAAAGACATCTTACGATTCTAGGCATTCGAGGCGTTCCAGCTGAGCACGGTGGTTTTGAAACCTTTGCAGAGCGGCTGTGCCAGTATCTGGTGACAAGAGGTTGGGATGTGACGGTGTATTGCCAAGAGCAGGGCCGCGGACCCGTATACAGTTCAGTCTGGCACAGTGTGAACCGGGTTCATATTCCGATCAATCGGGAGGGCCCGCTAAGCACAGTGCTGTTTGATCTGAGAGCTGTTTGGCATGCACTGGGGCAGGATGGTCTGTTCCTTACGCTTGGCTATAACACGGCGCTATTTAATATCCTGCAACGCATGAAGGGGCAGGTGAATATCATCAATATGGATGGGATTGAATGGCGCAGGGACAAGTGGGGGCCGTTTGCCAGAGCATGGTTCTGGCTGAATGAACGCATTGGTTGCTGGGTGGGAAATCATCTGATTGCTGACCATCCAAAAATCAAACAACACCTCGCGACCCGTGTGAATGCCGATAAAATTTCTATGATTCCCTATGGCGGCGATGAGGTGCTCGAAGCAGATGTTAGCGCCCTGGCCACTTATGGCCTTGAGCCGGGTAGGTATTCGGTGGTCATTGCGCGTCCAGAGCCGGAGAACTCATTCCTGGAAATGGTACAGGCTTTTAGTTGTAAGCGTCGCCATCACAGATTGGTGGTGCTCGGCAATTTTGACCCGGAGAAGAATCGCTATCACCGCCAGGTAATCGAGGCCGCGAGTGCAGAGGTCCTGTTCCCCGGGGCTATCTATGAAGCCCCGGTTGTGCAGGCTTTAAGGTATTTCAGTCGCTTTTATCTGCATGGTCATCGCGTTGGTGGCACTAACCCTTCACTAGTCGAAGCCCTGGGTGCAGGCTGTGCGGTGATTGCCCGCGATAATCCGTTTAACAGGTGGGTCGCTGGTCCTGATGCCGCTTACTTCAACGATGAGCCAGCTTGCGCAGTATTATTTGATCAATTACTGGCCAATGACACAGCGATTTCTCGGATGAAGTCGGCCAGCCGAGCGCGCTTTCACGAGCGTTTTACTTGGCCACAGGTGTTGCACGAGTACGAAGAGCTGCTGACCCGTTGGTACCCAAGCAAATAAAATGAGTACGTTATGACTTCTCGCATTCTGGTCACCGGCGGTGCTGGCTTTATTGGTTCAGCGGTTATTCGCGAGCTGTTGACCCAAACATCCTGTGTTGTGGCAAACGTGGACAAGTTGACCTACGCTGGCAATCTGGAGTCGTTGGCCTCAGTGTCCGAGTCGCCCCGTTACCATTTCTATCAAGTGGATATTTGTGATGCTGCTGCACTGGATTCGGTGTTTGCCGAGTTCAAGCCGACGGCGGTGATGCATTTGGCTGCTGAATCACACGTCGACCGTTCCATCGACGGTCCGGCGAATTTTATCCAGACTAATATCGTCGGTACCTATAGTCTGCTGGAAGCCTCCCGCCGTTATTGGGGCGAGCTGCCGGAAGAGAAGAGGGCGGCTTTCCGTTTCCACCATATCTCCAGCGATGAGGTGTATGGCGACCTTGAGGGGGCCGATGCACTATTTACCGAAACCACGCCCTATTCCCCCAGCTCACCGTATTCGGCCTCTAAGGCGAGTGCAGATCACCTGGCTCGAGCCTGGCATCGCACCTACGGGTTGCCCATTCTGGTGACCAACTGCTCCAATAATTATGGGCCATACCACTTCCCGGAAAAACTGATTCCCCATGTGATTCTCAACGCCTTGTCGTGTAAACCGCTACCGGTCTATGGTGACGGTTCGCAGGTTCGGGACTGGCTCTATGTGGAAGACCACGCGCGTGCCCTGATTGAGGTCTTAAATCGCGGCGCCGTGGGGGAAACCTATAATATTGGCGGCCACAATGAGCAACAAAATATTGAGGTTGTAACAGCCATCTGTGAGCTGCTGGAGGAGCTGGCACCCGGCAAACCAGAAGGGGTTGATGCCTATGGGGACTTAATCACGTTTGTGGCAGACCGGCCGGGCCATGACCGGCGTTATGCTATCGACGCGTCAAAAATTCAGCGAGAATTGGACTGGGTGCCCGCAGAAACTTTCGAGAGCGGTCTGCGCAAGACCGTTCAGTGGTATCTCGATCATCCGGGGTGGTGGCAGCGCATTCTCTCCGGTGCCTATAGGCTTGACCGTGTCGGCAGGGCTAAATTGCAATAAACAGTGGCTGGGTTACAGGAAATGATGGGTTACAGGGGGTAGAATTGTCGCCTGTAATCAAGCCGGTTTTGGAAACATATGAACAACTATAAAGGCATTATTCTGGCGGGAGGTTCGGGTACACGGTTGCATCCGATTACCCTTGGGGTTTCTAAGCAGTTGCTGCCCGTCTATGACAAACCATTGATTTACTACCCGCTGTCGGTATTGATGCTGGCCGGTATCCGTGAGGTGTTGATCATTTCAACACCGGAGGATTTGCCGGCCTTTCGACGTCTGTTTGGTAACGGTGAGTCGTTCGGGTTGGAGATCAGTTATGCCGAGCAACTCTCGCCGGATGGTCTGGCGCAGGCCTTTCTGATTGGTGAAGATTTTATTGGTGACAGCAATGTTTGCCTGATTCTCGGGGATAATGTTTTTCACGGCTTTGGCTTTGGTGCCATGCTCCGCGAGGCCGTTCAACGTGAGGAAGGTGCGACTATTTTTGGTTACCATGTCAACGACCCCCAGCGTTTTGGTGTCGTCTCATTTGACCCCGATGGCAAGGCTATTTGCATTGAGGAAAAGCCGCTGGAGCCCAAATCAAACCATGCTGTGACCGGGCTGTATTTTTATGACAACACTGTGGTGGATATCGCCAGAAAAATAACCCCGTCAGCACGCGGTGAGCTGGAAATAACCGATGTGAATAACGCCTATTTGCAGCGGGGAAACCTGCACGTCAGTTTGTTGGGTCGGGGCTTCGCCTGGCTGGATACCGGCACCCACGACTCGTTGATGGAAGCCAGCCATTTCGTCCAGACAATCGAGGCGAGGCAGGGGCTGAAGGTGGCCTGTCTGGAGGAAATTGCCTATCACCAGGGTTGGATCAATACCGACCAGCTTCGCAATTTGGGTGAGGCACTGGAAAAGACGAGTTACGGGCGGTATCTGGTACGAGTAGCCGAGGGTTATCAATGAAAGTCATAGCAACGCCCCTTAAGGATTGTGTGATTATTGAGCCTCGGGTTTTCGGTGATGACCGCGGGTTTTTCCTGGAAACCTTTCACGTGGCGCGCTATGCAGAATTGGCGGGCATTACACTGCCCCTTGTTCAGGATAACCACTCCCGATCTGAACAAGGCGTCCTGCGTGGTTTGCATTTTCAGATCAACAGGCCGCAGGGAAAGCTGGTTAGGGTTGTGCGGGGTGAAGTGTTCGATGTAGCCGTGGACTTGCGCCGGGATTCGCCCAGTTTCAGTCAGTGGCACGGCGTTGTGTTGAATGAAAACAACAAGCGTCAGTTGTGGGTGCCGCCGGGATTCGCCCACGGTTTTCTGGTGTTGAGTGATATGGCTGATTTTGAGTATAAATGCACAGATTACTACGATTCTGCTGACGAGGGCTCCATTATCTGGAGCGACCCGGAACTGGCGATTGCATGGCCTGAGGTCTCAGGTATCAAGCTGTCGGATAAGGATGCCAGCGCGCCAACTTTCGCGGCCTATAGTCAGCTATGAGAATTCTTGTGACGGGCGCAGACGGGCAGCTGGGTCGTTGCTTGCAAGACAGGCTCCGCATGACGGCACACGATGGGCTGGCTTTAAACCGTAATCAGCTGGATATTACCGACCGGCGGGCTGTAGAGGCTGCAGTTGCGAAGTTTCAGCCCGATGTGATTATCAATACGGCAGCCTATACGGCCGTGGACCAGGCTGAGATGGAGCCAGAGTCGGCCCGACGAGTGAATGCGGAGGCAGTGGATTACCTGACAGATGCGGCTAACCAAGTTGGCGCTCTGCTGGTACAGGTATCTACAGATTATGTATTTGATGGCAAAACCACCAGACCGTATCGCGAGTCTGACCCAGTAAACCCCCTGAATGTTTATGGTGCCAGCAAGCTGGCGGGAGAGCAGTTTGCCGCCGGGGCAAACCGTTATTTTATTGTTCGCGCGGCTTGGCTGTTCAGCGAATACGGTAAAAATTTCCTCAAATCGATGCTGAAGCTGGCGGATGGTCGCGAGACATTGCAAGTGGTGGCGGACCAGACCGGCACGCCGACCTATGCGGGGTACCTGGCCGCCACGTTAATCCGAATGCTGGAGAATGGGGTTCCTTCCGGCATTTACCACTATTCCGGCGGGCGGCCCTGTAGCTGGTTTGAGTTCAGCCAGACTATTTTTTCCCATCTGGGTAAACACAGGCCAGAATTGCGGCTACCCAGAGTACTGCCTGTGACGGCTGCTGAATATCCCGGTGTGGCCACTCGTCCGGCCTATTCTGTGCTCGATGATACGAAACTGCGGACGTGCCTTGAGTCGGCAACCGGTGACTGGGCGCTGGCCATTCAGCAGGTGATTCCGGTGTTGGCAGAATGAACCCGCAACAAACCATTGCCCTCGTCGTCTCAGGTGTTCCATGGTAAAAGGGCTTGTTTTTCTGAAGCGATGGCTGGCGGGTAAGCCCGATTTTCGCGAGTTGTTATTCGGTAGCTCGCTCGGTCTAGCTGTCAAAGTGATGACAGCAGTCCTCGCCTTTGTGATGAATATTGTGATTGCCCGGAAGCTTGGTCCCGCCGAGGCGGGGCTGTTTTATCTCGGCTTTACACTAGTCGTCCTGCTGGCCTCGGTAGGACGAATGGGTCTGGATAACAGCGTGATGCGGTTTGTAGCCCGTGCCCGTGCGGCTGGGGATACCGAAAAACTCCATGGCATCTACCGCAAGGCGCTCCTATGGGGCGGCAGCCTTTGCCTGTTTTTTATGTTGGTATTGTTGGCGGCCAATCAATTGCTGGTCAATTATGTATTCGAGCAACCAGGCTTTGGCGCTGTATTGCCGATTATGGTGATGGCACTACCTTTAGTGGGGCTTTATACCCTGCACGTTTTTGCCCTGCTGGGGATGAAAAAAATTGTTGCTGGCGTGATGGTTTTAACCGGCATCGTGCCTTTGACCATGTTGGCTGGCCTGCTGGTTTTTCCAGTCACCCGAGCGCAGGAGATAGCGTGGGTCTACCTGATCGGCTGTACGCTGGCATTGGCCATCGGGGTGTTTTTCTGGCGCAGGGCGGTGCCCGGAATAGAGCAGGGAGCCGCCTTTCCCAGTGATCGTCTGTATGCCAGTTGTATGCCCTTGTGGGGCGTTGTCATTCTCGGGCAAATTATTCAGTGGTCATCCCAGCTGTTGATGGGTGTTTGGGGCTCGATCGAGGATGTGGCGCTGTTTGCTGTTGCACAGCGAACTGCCATGCTGATAGGTTTTGTGTTGTTTGCTGTCAATGCCAGTGCGGGGCCAAAATTTGCCGCTCTGTATAGTCAGGGTGATATGGCGGGTCTGGAGCGAGTCGCTTTGTGGTCAGTGCGGTTGATTTTGCTGGTGGCGGTACCGTCACTGATCTTTATGCTGATTTTCCCCCAGTGGCTTATGGGGCTGTTCGGGCCGCAGTTTCGTGTAGGATTTACTGCACTAATGATTCTGGCAGTTGGCCAGTTTATTGGCACTTCAGTGGGTTCGGTGGGTTCTTTGTTGAGCATGACGGGCCATGAGCGCCAGCTGCGCTGGAATGTCTTTATTGGTGCAGTGCTGGCCGTCGGTTTGGGGGCCTTGTTGATTCCCGGTTATGGGCTGATCGGTGCAGCGATTGCCACCTCGGTTGCCATCGCATCAAAAAACCTGTTGTGTGTTTATCAGGTCAACCTGTTGCTGGGTTTTAATACATTGGCTTTCTGGCGAAAAATCTAGGATGGTCCGAGTTTGTTGTTTGAAGGGAGTGTAACCTGATGTCGCTTGTCCCCGTTGTGATGGCTGGGGGTTCCGGGACCCGGCTGTGGCCTCTGTCACGACAGTTGTATCCAAAACAGTTCCTGCCACTGTTGGGAGACTGCACCATGCTGCAGGAAACTTACGGTCGCTTGAGAGCGTTAGACACGCAACCCCCACTATTCGTGTGTGGTGAAAACCACCGGTTTATTGTGGCAGAACAGCTCAGGTTGACAGGTTGTGATCCGGCCATGATTTTGCTTGAGCCAGAGGGCAGGAATACGGCACCTGCGGTGGCGCTGGCAGCTTGCTATGCACTGGAGAATGCTGGAGATGGCGATGACCCGATGTTGTTGGTGTTGGCTGCCGATCATGCGATACAGGATGTCGATGCCTTTCAGGCGGCGGTGATTGCGGCCTTGCCCTTTGCCGAGCAGGGGAAGCTGGTGACTTTTGGCATTGTGCCGAGCACACCTGAAACCGGATACGGTTATATAAAGTGTGGTGATTTGGTCGGTAGGGGGCCTGCAAAAATTGTATCGACTTTTGTTGAGAAACCTGCCCGGGCCCTGGCTGAACAATATCTGGCTGAGGGTGGCTATCTCTGGAACAGCGGTATGTTTCTGTTCAGCGCGCGTCGTTATCTGGATGAGCTGCAGGCGCACAGTCCTGAAATTTTGTCGGTTTGCCAAAAAGCCATGTCATCGGCTTCGGTAGACAGCGATTTTCTCAGGCCCGATAGAGCTGTTTTTCTCGATTGCCCCGCGGATTCCATCGACTATGCCGTCATGGAAAAAACCCCTGATGCCGTGGTGGTGCCAATGGATTGTGGCTGGAGTGATGTGGGCTCATGGTCGGCGCTTTGGGCTATATCTGAAAAAGATCAGTGCGGTAACACCCTGAAGGGTGATGTGATGGCGCTGGATACGCATGACTCGTTTATCCAGGCTGATCAAAAATTGATTGCGGCAATGGGGCTACGGGACGTGGTGATCATCGAAAGTGACGATGCCATTCTGGTAGCTGACAAAAACCGCGTGCAAGAGGTCAAGAATATTGTTGATCAGTTGCGAGAGCAAAAGCGTTCCGAAGCAGAGGCCCATCGCAAGGTTTTTCGACCCTGGGGGTATTACGATGCCATTGAAAATGGTGAACGTTTCCAGGTAAAACGGATTCTGGTCAAACCCGGTGGGCGGCTTTCCTTACAGATGCACCACCATCGCGCGGAACACTGGGTTGTGGTGAGTGGTACCGCATTGGTGACAAAGGGCGAAGAGACATTTCTGCTATCGGAGAATGAATCGACATTTATTCCTATTGGCGAAACACATCGCTTGGAGAACCCGGGGTCTATTCCATTGGAGATCATAGAAGTACAGTCTGGGGGATATCTGGGCGAGGACGATATCATCAGGTTTGAAGATATCTACAAGCGAAACTGATTAAAATAAGATGCCCCAAGATTTCTGGTTCCCTACTTATTCCTTTGTCAGCCCTTTATAATATCCTCCTCTGATATCAACGCTGTCATTCCCATGAATCCACTGGAACGCAAAAGCCTGTTAGGTTTGGCCTCGCTCTATGCTTTTCGCATGGTGGGGTTATTCATGTTACTGCCAGTGCTGGCCCTCTACGCTGGCGACTACAGTGGCAGCTCGGCCTTGTTGGTGGGTTTAGCCTTGGGTATCTACGGTCTAACCCAGGGATTATTCCAAATTCCCCTGGGATTTCTTTCTGATCGGGTTGGCCGAAAGCCGGTGATCGCCGGCGGATTGTTGTTGTTTCTTGTGGGGAGTGTTATCGCTGCGCTATCGGATTCCATGTGGGGCCTGATTGCAGGGCGTGCCTTGCAGGGCTCGGGTGCAGTGGCTAGTACGATCATGGCGTTATTATCTGATTTGACGACTGAACAGAATCGCACTAAAGCCATGGCGTTGGTTGGGGGCAGTATCGGGATTTCGTTTGCCCTTTCAATGGTGCTCGGACCGGTGCTGGCGAATCAATGGGGTCTGTCCGGGTTGTTTTGGCTGGCGGCCGGGATGTCGGTAGTGAGCCTTGGGGTGTTGGCCCTGGTGATCCCCACGCCGGTGACTTTGCTTCACAACGCGGAAGCAGAAGCGGTACCGGCAATGTTTGGCCGGTTGTTAAAAGACGCTGAGTTGTTGCGGCTCAATCTGGGGATTGGCACCCTGCATTTTGCCCAGATGGCCAGCTGGGTGGCAGTTCCGGTGCTTTTGGAACAGAGCCTGGATCTGGCCCGCAGTGATCACTGGATGATTTACCTCGGCACCATGGGGTTGTCGTTTCTCTGCATGCTGCCTTTTATTATCGTTGGGGAAAAGCGCCGCAAAATGAAACCGGTGTTTATTGGCGCAGTTACTCTGCTGGCTTTAGCCGAAATTGTTCTCGCCGCAAATACCAGTCACCGCTATGGGTTTATCGTGGGTTTATTCCTGTTTTTCATGGCCTTTAATCTGCTGGAGGCGTCGCTGCCGTCGCTGGTTAGCAAACTGGCGCCGGCCGGTGGCCGCGGCACAGCCATGGGTATCTACTCCACCAGCCAGTTTATGGGGGCCTTTTTTGGTGGGCTGGCAGGCGGTTATGTGGCCTGGCGATTTGGTTATGCCGAAGTTTTCTGGATGGTGGCGGTGTCGATTCTGGTCTGGCTGGCCGCTGCGGTGACTATGAAGAAACCGGCCCATTTGAAAAGCCTGGTAGTGTCATTGATGCCGGGCGAAGTGATTGCTGCCGAGCGTTTTGTCGGTCCAGTTCCCGGTGTTCAGGATGTGGTGATCATGCCGGAACACCAGCTTGCCTACTTTAAAGTGGATAAGGATTTTTTCTGTCAGTCTACGATGGAGTCAGCACTGGGACGTCCCCTGGAGACACCGGTTTAACGGAATAAAAAAGCCCGCGTAAAAGCGGGCTTTTTTATTGGATTTGGTTGGTTTGTCAGAACGGGATGTCATCGTCAAAACTGTCAAATCCGGGGTCTGTGCTGTTGTTGTTATTGCTAGACCCTGGTGGCTGTGGCTGTTGTTGCTGGGGTTTGCTGTAGCCTCCTTGACCGCTACCTGATGAGCCTTGCTGCTGCATGCTATCGTCGTAGCCTGATGAGCCCGAGCCTGCCCCGCCACGACTATCCAGCATCTGCATTTCATTCGCCACGATTTCAGTGGTGTATTTGTCCTGACCGCTCTGGTCCTGCCACTTACGGGTTCTGAGAGAGCCCTCAATATATACCTTGCTGCCTTTTTTCAGGTATTCGGCAGCGATTTCTGCCAGACGATTAAAAAAGACAACCCGATGCCACTCGGTTCGTTCCTGCGGTTGGCCTGTCTGCTTGTCTTTCCAGGTTTCACTGGTGGCCAGTGTGAGGTTGGTCACTGCACCACCGCTGGGCATATACCGTGTTTCCGGGTCTTTCCCCAGATTGCCAATCAAAATAACCTTGTTGATACCCCGAGCCATGCCTTGCTCCACTGACTAAAATTAGGATGACAGTTTACCTCGGAAGCGCAGTCCTGTCATTGGCTCAGGTCTCGTACTTAGCTGTTGGCCACGACACTGGGACGCTGCGATATCTGCTGGTGCCATAAGTGAAGATGCTCGTGCCCCTCGGGCATGGCTACCCCTGCCCATTCGGCAAAGTCGATGGTCACCAGTGCGGTGATATCAGCCATGGAGAAATTGTTCCCGGCAAGGTAGGAACGGTGGGCTAGATGCTGGTTTAGGTCATCATAGAAATTCATGATGCGTTGGCGGCCTCGTTCCACCAGGGCCGGGATTTTGTCGTAATTGTGCGGTCCGACCAGAGCCCTTCCATCAAACCAGTCAGGTCCGTTTCTGAACAGATCTGCCACTGCCTGGAAGCCGTTGGTAAAACAGATCTGGTTCCACATTTCTACCAGCCCGATTTCCTGGGCAGTAGCGCCAAACAGGGGTGGCTCCGGATGGCGGGCTTCCAGATAGCGGGCAATGGCGTTGGTCTGGGAGATACAGGTGCCATCATCAAGCTCCAGCACCGGCACATCGCAGTTGGGACTCTTCTCTCGGAAATCTTCTGTGAGTTGCTCGCCTTTCAGCAGGTCCACTTCGATACGCGGAAAATCGATCCCCTTTTCGGCCATGAAGATATTCAGCCGTCGGGGATTGGGCACGCCGGGATAGTCATAGAGTTTCATGGCATTTCCTTATTCTGGTTATTAACGATGATCGTGCATGACCTACGGGTTCGTCTGTCGATGCTAACGGTTGTCATCGCGGAAGGAAAGCCTGGCGGCGAGGTGGCGGGTTAGAACGCATTTCGGTTGTGAAAGATACTAAACACTGTGAGGGTGATGATCTTCAGATCGAGCCACAGTGACCAGTTGTTGATGTATTCAAGATCACACTCGACCCGTCGCTCCATCTTTTCCAGTGTGTCGGTCAGGCCCCGATAACCGCGGATCTGGGCGAGTCCGGTAATCCCCGGTTTGACCTTGTGGCGCCACATATAGGATTCGATCAGATCCATGTAATAATCATTGTGGATCAGGGCATGGGGTCTGGGACCAACGATGGACATGCGGCCCTGCACGACATTAAAAAACTGCGGTAACTCATCGAGACTGGTACGTCGCAGAAAAGCCCCCAGTCTGGTGAGCCTCGGGTCATCGGGTTTCGCCTGGGTTACCGTACCATTGGCTTCCTGATGAACCGTCATGGATCTGAACTTGTAAACCTTGAAGCGTCTGCCATCCTGGCCATTGCGATACTGCTTGAACAATACGGGACCGGGCGAACTGAATTTGATCAGTAGCGCAATGGCCAGACAGACAGGTGTGATCAGTGCGCAGATCAGTATGCCGAGCACGAGATCTTCACAGCGCTTGAGGGTACGATTAAAGCCTCGCATGGGCGAGCAGCTGATATCTATAGCGTAGTGACCGAGGATGCTCGATACCTTATGGTTGAGGAGCTGGATGTCTTCAAAGTCGGGGAAAAAGCGGATGTCCACCGTCACATGGCGGAGAGCATAGACTATGTCTTTGATGAAGCTTCCCATACTCAGCGGCAGGTCGAGCCACACTTCATCGGCCGAATATTTACTGAGTTCCTCTATCACCTGACCGGAGTGAGCCCAGCGCTCTATTTCGCTGGCATGCACATGATGAACCAGTCGGTAACCGGACTGCTGCATTTCCCGCTCGTCAAAGAGTTCCCTGGCGTGGTGGTGGTTGCTGGTAATGACCAGTACCGACCGCAGGTTTTTGCCGGCACTTCGCAGGCGTTTCAGGTAAAAGTGGTACCCGCATCGGTAGAGCGTGCCTCCCAACCAGGTCAGTGTCACCAAGTAAAATAGCCAGAGTCTGGAAAACTCGATGGCTGTTTTGGTAAACACCAGGAAGGCCATGAGCACTGCCACGGTCAGCAGTAGCGAGAAAGTATAGCGTTTGAGCAGGGGCAGTAGTCGTCTGCCCCGCCATGAGTCGTAGACGCCGGTAATTGTGAGGAGAAAAACCAGCAGCAGTGCTGTGCCACCGGTCAATACTTCAAACTTGGCCGACATGTCGACGGAGCCAAAACGGAGCCAGTGGGCCACTGTGCTGGCAAAAATCACATTGACGGCATCAACGATGGCAATGAGTGGCGCAAAGCTGGAAGTGGATGAGGGCTGTGAGCTGGTTGCCATCAATTTATCGTCTTGGGGTTATATAACGGGAGAGCCAAAACCGGGTCTCCCGTGAAGGATAAGATAATTTCAGTGGCAAACTAGGGGTTGTAGCGCTGAAAGACCAGCGTTGCATTGGTGCCACCAAAACCAAAGCTGTTGGACATGACACGTTGCAGATTGGCCTGGTCCACCCGTCTGGTGATAATGGGCAAGTCTGCCGCTTCGGGATCAAGGTTGTCGACGTTGGCTGAAGCGCAGATGAAGTTGTGCTCCATCATCAACAGACTGAAAATCGCCTCCTGAACACCTGCGGCGCCGAGTCCGTGGCCGGACAGCGATTTGGTCGAGCTGATGGGGGGTACTTTTTCGCCAAAAGTTTCCCTGATGGCTTTCAATTCCTGCAAATCACCGACGGGTGTGCTGGTACCATGGGTGTTGATGTAGTCGATATCCCCCTGAGTGGTTTGCATCGCCATTTTCATGCAGCGTGCGGCACCTTCTCCGGACGGTGCCACCATGTCATAACCATCCGAGGTGGAGCCATAGCCCACCAGCTCGGCATAGATTGTGGCGCCCCGCGCCAGGGCGTGTTCCAGTTCTTCCACGACCAGGCAGCCTGCACCGACTCCCGGTACAAAACCATCCCTGTCAGCATCATAAGCCCTGGAGGCCAGTTGAGGAGTATCGTTATATTTGGTCGACAGTGCACCCATGGCATCAAACATGCCTGCCATTGACCAGTGCATATCCTCGGCACCACCGGCAAAGACAATGTCCTGTTTGTTCATCTGAATCAATTCCATTGCGTGACCAATGCTGTGGGCGCTGGTGGCACAGGCGGAGGCTATGGAATAGTTGGTACCCTTGATTTTGAATGGTGTCGCCAGACAAGCCGAAACGGTGCTGGCCATGATCTGGGTTACCCGGTAAGGACCCGCTTTTTTGATGCCTTTGGCGCGCATGACGTCAATGGTTTCGGTGAACATTTCACCGGATACGCCGCCGGACCCCATCACCAGGCCGGTGCGGATATTGGATACCTGGTCCTCGCTGAGGCCGGCATCGGCAATGGCGCGCTCGGTGGCGATATAGCCGTATGCCGCAGAGGGGCCCATAAAACGGAGAATCTTGCGGTCAATCAGCTCCGCGAGATCAAGGTCGACCCGGGCAGCCACGTTGCAGCGCAGGCCCATTTCTTCAAAATCTTCCCGGAAGACGATGCCGGATTTCCCTTCCTTTAGCGCTGTGGTGACGGTTTCCCTGTCATTACCCAGGCAGGAAACTATCCCCATTCCGGTAATTACTACACGTTTCATCGTTTATACCTATGCCGACTGTCAGGTTCGGCTATTGTAGTAGAAAAAATCAGAAGTTGTCAGTTGACTCGAACAGTCCAACACGCAGATCTTTTGCCGTATAAATCTCGCGACCATCCACAAAAACACTGCCATCGGCAATAGCCATTTTCAGTTTTCTTTCGACAATTCTCGAAATATCAATCTGGTAGGTCACGGTGCTTGCTTCTGGCAGTACCTGACCGAAAAACTTCACTTCGCCCGAACCCAGCGCTCGTCCCTTGCCGGGATTGCCTTTCCAGGCCAGGAAAAAGCCGGTCAGCTGCCACATGGCATCAAGGCCAAGGCAGCCGGGCATAACCGGGTCGCCATGAAAGTGGCAACCAAAAAACCACAGGTCTTTATGAATATCCAGTTCTGCCGTTATCAGGCCCTTGCCAAACCGGCCTTCTTCGGCATGAATGCGGGTGATTCGATCCACCATCAACATGTTGTCAGCGGGGAGTTTGGCGTTGCCTTCACCGAACAGGTCGCCGTGACTGCAGGCGACAATTTCCTCGCGGGTATACGCGTTCTGTGATTGTGGAACGAATTTCGTCATTGAGTGGACTGTCCTGGTTGGTGGGTTTTACCCGGTGCTGGTTTGTCATCGAAGCGGTGAATTTTAGCGGATTTGCTCATTAAGTCCAGAAAAGAAGGGGGATGTAGAGGGCATTATTGCCCTATCAATCCTCATCCATCAGATCAGAGCACACACTATATTGTATTGGCGCTCGTGGCAGATATTCCTGTGCTGGATGTCAGCATTTTCGTTGGAGGGCAAACTCTGTGAGTTCTGCCAATGCCCGGTGTTCCGGTGAGTCTGTAAAATCTGCCAGGCAGGCTCTTGCCTGTTCTGCATGATGAGCTGCACAAGTGAGTGTATAGTCGAGTGCGCCAGTCGAATGGATGGCGTCACTAATCTGGTCGAGCTGTTCCAGGGCACCTTTCTCAATGGCTGACCGAATCATCGTGGCCTGCGCTGGTGTCCCCCTCTGCATAGCGCAAATCAGAGGCAGTGTCGGTTTGCCCTCTGCGAGGTCATCACCGATATTTTTGCCAAGTTCGTCCGCCTGACCACTGTAGTCGAGCACGTCATCTACCAGTTGAAATGCCATTCCAAGATGGTAACCGTAATGTTTTGCCGCTTCTTCCTGGGTGGCCGGGGCCCCCGCCAGTATGGCGCCGGTTTGTGCTGCTGCCTCGAAGAGTTGAGCTGTTTTCTTGTGAATGACGTTGAGGTAGGCCGCTTCGGATGTATCGGGGTTGCCAGCATTGATTAATTGCTGCACTTCACCTTCGGAGATGATATTGGTGGTATCGGCGATGATTCGCATGATCGCCATACTGTCGATGGCAACCAACATCTGGAACGCCCGGGAGTAGAGAAAGTCTCCGACAAGCACACTGGGAGCATTGCCGAACCGCGCATTGGCTGTGGCTCTTCCACGTCGCAGGCTGGAGGTGTCCACCACATCGTCGTGCAGTAGCGTGGCGGTATGAATGAACTCGATAATGGCGGCCAGTGAGATGTGCTGCGTCCCCCGGTAGCCAAAGCTCTTCGCAATGAGTAACACCAGTAGTGGGCGAAGTCGTTTGCCGCCGGCGTCGACGATGTACTGGCCAATATTTTCCACTAACCCGACGTCAGAATGCAGCTGGCGAATGATCAGCTCATTCACCTGTTTAAACTCGGATTTAACTACCTGATGGAATGGCAACATGCCGTAACCCTGGCCAGCAACGATAGGTGTAAACAGCCAATGCACGCGGGACTTGTACGATAGGCGCGTCGCATCCTAGAGAGGGCCTCTGTCACTGTCAAGTTTCCGGTGCTTGCATCACCTATACAATGGAATATTCCCTTGCGATAACAGGGGGTTTCCCTTAAAATCCCGCCCCTCGCAAAACCGGCCTTGAGGAAATCGTTCCTGCAGGCTTCGAACTGGCATGAGCGAATACGGAGCATATTATGTACGCAGTTATAAAGAGTGGTGGCAAACAGCACCGGGTGAAGGAAGGCGAATACCTGCGCCTCGAAAAGCTGGAAGTCCCTACCGGTGGCAATATTGACTTCAATGAAGTGCTGATGGTTGCCGATGGTGAAAATTTCAAGATTGGTGCGCCGTTGCTTGAAGGTGCCAAGGTGACAGGTGAAGTGCTTAGCCATGGTCGTGCTGACAAGGTGCAAATCATCAAATTTCGCCGTCGCAAGCATCACCGGAAGCAGATGGGCCACCGTCAGTGGTACACCGAAGTGAAAATCACGGGCATCAGTGCCGGTTAAGATCAGATAGGAGAACGTCATGGCTCACAAGAAAGCTGGTGGTAGTACCCGTAACGGGCGCGATTCCGAAAGTAAACGACTGGGTGTAAAGCGTTTCGGTGGCGAACAGGTCACAGCGGGTAATATCATTATTCGTCAGCGCGGTACCCGGTTCCATGCCGGCAGCAATGTTGGCATTGGTCGCGACCACACCATTTTTGCTACAGCAGACGGTGAAGTACAGTTCACAGTGAAAGGTCCCAATAATCGCAAGTATGTGAATATTGTCACCGCCTGAGGCTGGCTTTATTGAAAAGCCCCGCCCAGGCGGGGCTTTTTTGTGTTTGAATATTTGAATATCGAGTGGATTGTATGTGTTCGTGCTGCCAGTGGCACACGATTTAATTCCAACCCCTCAGAGCGCGGTATACTCCCGTCATGAAATTTGTCGATGAAACAACGATTCACGTACATGCCGGTCGCGGTGGTAACGGTTGCCTGAGTTTTCGCCGTGAGAAATTCGTGGCCAAAGGTGGGCCCGACGGTGGCGATGGTGGTGACGGCGGCTCGGTTTATCTGGAAGGCGATATCAACCTCAATACCCTGGTGGATTATCGCTTTCAGCGGGACTATCGCGCCCAGAGTGGCCAGGCTGGCAGCAGTCGCAACTGTACCGGTCGGGGTGGTGATGACCTGGTTCTCAAAGTGCCGGTGGGGACCACGGTGATTGATGAAGATACCGAGGAAGTGCTCGGTGATATCACCGATGATGGTCAGCGCCTGATGGTGGCTCATGGAGGCTTTCACGGTCTGGGGAATACCCGTTTCAAATCGAGTGTCAATCGTGCGCCGCGCCAGACATCACCCGGCAAGGAGGGTGAGGAGCGCAATCTGCGGTTGGAGCTGAAAGTACTGGCAGATGTGGGCCTGGTTGGTTTGCCCAATGCCGGGAAGTCGACGTTTATCCGCGCTGTCTCGGCTGCGCGTCCCAAGGTTGCCGATTATCCCTTTACCACACTCGTTCCCAATCTCGGTGTCGTCAATCCCCACAAATATCGCAGTTTTGTGATTGCTGATGTGCCTGGTCTGGTGGAAGGTGCTGCCGAAGGTGCCGGTCTTGGCATTCGTTTTCTGAAGCACCTGACACGAACCCGCCTGCTGTTACATCTGGTGGATATGATGCCGCCCGATGGAAAAAACCCAGCGGATAATATCGCCATTATTGAAGATGAACTGGATCAGTTCAGCCCGACGCTTTGGAGCAGGGATCGTTGGTTGATACTCAATAAAGTGGATTTATTGCCCGAGGCGGAGCGCCAGCAATATTGCAGCGACGTGGTCGCCCAGCTGGGTTGGGAAGGGCCGGTGTATCAGGTGTCTGCCTTGTCCGCCGAGGGTACAGCCGGGCTGTGTGATGACATTCTCGAGTATCTGGAAGCCTTTTGGGAGGCTGAACGCAGTGACCCGGAGATAGCCCGCCGGGAACTGGATGTTCAGCACCAGATGCAATATGAGGCCCGTGATCGAATTGAATCCCTGCGCCGCAGTCGTAAATCTGATGACCAGGAAGAGGATGATGACTTTGACGACGATGATTATGACGTGGAAGTCGTTTATAGCCCCTGAGACGCTATGCATTCAGTCCCGGAACTCAATCTCTCTCAACCAGGATTTGGACCACCAGACAGCAGACCAGCCATGAACGATAGAACGATTGTCCGCAATGCCCGCCGCTGGGTCGTAAAGATAGGCAGTGCCCTGTTGACTGCCGATGGCCGTGGTCTCGATCGGGAATCTATCGGCGCCTGGGTGGCCCAGGTGGCAGAATTACTCGAGCAGGACATTGAAGTGGTGATGGTCTCTTCCGGGGCTGTTGCCGAGGGTATGTCCCGGCTCGGCTGGCGGAAGCGGCCATCGGCTGTTCACGAGTTGCAGGCAGCGGCAGCCGTAGGCCAGATGGGCCTGGTGCAGGCCTATGAATTCCAGTTTCAACAATTCAATCGCCACACTGCACAGGTGCTGCTCGATCACGATGATTTGTCGAACCGCGAGCGTTACCTCAATGCCCGCAATACGTTACAGACATTGATCGGGTTGGGGGTGGTGCCGATCATTAACGAAAACGATACGGTGGTTACCGATGAAATTCGTTTTGGTGACAATGACACGCTGGCGGCGGTGGTAGCCAATCTCATCGATGCGGATTTGCTGGTGATTCTCACAGATCAGCATGGACTTTATGATGCCGATCCGAGAACCTCGCCAAAGGCCCGGCTGGTTTCCCTGGGCCGGGCAGGTGATCCGGCACTGGATAAACTGGCCAGCGAAGGCGGTACGCTGGGTCGGGGGGGCATGATTACTAAATTGCGTGCCGCCCGCCTGGCCGCCCGTTCGGGGGCGAGTACAGTGATTGTTGGTGGTCGCAGCGAGCAGGTGCTCACCAGACTGGCAAAAGCGGAAGATCTTGGAACGTTGTTGTTGGCGGAACAGATGCCGATAGCTGCCCGAAAGCAGTGGTTGGCCGGTCGGCTGCAAGTGCGTGGGTCACTGACGCTGGACGAGGGTGCCTGCCGGGCGCTGCGCGAGCAGGGTAAGAGTCTATTGCCGGTCGGGGTGAGAGCGGTCGTTGGGGATTTCCATCGAGGTGATCTGGTGCGCTGTGTTGACCCGGCCGGGAATGAGATTGCCCGCGGTCTGGTCAACTACAGTGCTGCCGAGAGTCGTCTGATTATTGGCAAGAGCAGTGACAGGATTCTCGATATCCTCGGTTATTGTGATGATAAAGAAGTGATTCACCGGGACAATCTGGTTTTGATCTAGTCTGCTCTGTGCAGCTAGGCTGGCGGGTCCAACTGATCATTGACAGATCCGTTGACCCTAAACCAGCCAGCGATGCTGTAGCGGTGTCGGTTGGTGGGCAAAACTTCGTGGGGAAATACTTCACTCAGGAAGATGGCCAGCGTTCCGTAAGCTGGCGTTACCCGCAGGATTTCCCGTTCCCCCATTTCACTGAACAGAATCAGTTCACCACCGTCGTCTGGCATCCAGCCGGGATTCAGGTAAGCCACTGTCGAGAGTCGACGGTTGGTCTGACCCCGAAAGGCATCCAGGTGTTTGCGATAAAAATCGCCTGGACGGTAATGTGAAAAATGGCTCTCGTAAGAGAACAAGCCAAGAAAAAGGTGCCGATTGAGATAGGTCTGTAGTCGACCGCTCCACTCCAGCCAACGCTGCTCCGGTAACGTTGCCCCTGCAATCCAGCGGATGGCATCCCGTCGGACAAACCGGTTCAGGGTTTGATCACAGTTGCGGCCCACGCCTGCTTCGCTGAAGTCATTGCTGTGAAGCGATTGTATCTGGCCAAACAATTCTTCCGACAATAGTCCGGGCAGTGCGTTGGGAATAACCGTGTAGCCTTTCCCGGTGAGATCACTGGCAATCTGTGAAAAAAGGAGAGTTTCGACTTCCTGTTCGTCAGAGGTGTCGACAGAGATGGATGTCATGTTGGTGCTAACCGGATTGAGGTGTGCGATTATCGGATCTAAGGTGGATTGCTGTAAATGGGTTCGAGGTTTTCTTCACGCTGATTTTGCAGATATTGTGGCGCTCGTGGGCAGGCAGTCTTGATAAATACCCCTTGTGGTTTTTTCGCAATCCTCTTAAATAGCGAAGTGAGTGTTGTTGGATCGAACGGTAGTCTGAAAGGTTTTTTCCATTGGATGTTGATGGTTAACGATTATTGCTATGAAAAGTGTTGTTCATGAGTTAGCGCGTATCGTCCAGACCGTGGCGACGGCTGATACACCTATTGATCAGGTTAACCTGATCGTTGAGTCTATCAGCCAGACCATGGCGGTGGATGTGTGCAGTCTCTACCTGGCGAATGATCAGCGGGAAATGCTGTTGCTGGCGTCCCACGGTCTGGCCGCAAAAGCCGTACGTAACGTCAAGTTGCCGCCTGGCACAGGGCTGGTGGGGCTGGTCGCCACCAGTCGCCATCCGGTCAATCTGGCCGATGGCACAGTACACCCCTCCTATTGTTATGTCGCAGAGACACGGGAAGAGCAGTTCCACAGTTTTTGCGGTGTGCCTATCGTGCATGCCGGCAAAGTTATTGGTGTTCTGGTGGTTCAGGGGCGTGAAATTCGCGAGCTATCTGAGGAAGAGCAGGGCTTTTTAGTGACGCTGGCAGCCCATCTGGCATTGTTGCTGGGTACCAGTCCGCTCGCTCAGGGCGATATGATCGGCCTCAACGAGCGGGTGTCTGGTGTCAAGGGCGCACCCGGTATCGGTATCGGTCATATCAAAATAAGCGATCACGGCGAACTGTACTCTGTGCTCGATGCGCCCTGTGAAGATATTCCCGGTGCCGTGGAGGACTGGCAGAAACTGCTTGCCGTGGTGCGGGCGCAAATTGATCACGAGCAGGCGTCTCTCGGCAAAGAGATATCCGGCAGTGTCGCCGGTATTTTCAGCGCCTACAACATGCTGCTGGAGGATCCGGCCTTCTGCAATTATGTCGAGAAGGGGATTCGTGGCGGCAACTGGTTGCCGGGATCGCTGCGCAAGGCCGTGCAGCATTTTGCCGAACTGTTTCTGGAGATGGATGACCCTTATCTGAAAGCCCGTCACGAAGATATTCACCATCTGGGTAACAAGTTGTTCAACGCCTGGCGGGGAATCAAGCCTGTGGCCATTCCCCCCGATACAAATATCGTATTGGTGGGCTTTCAGGTGAGTGTTTCCGATATTGCCCTGATCCCCAGTGACAAATTGGTGGGGCTGGTCTGTTTTGATGGCTCAGGCCTGTCACATACAGCCGTGCTGGCCAATGCGCTCGGTATTCCTGCTGTTATGGGCACCGGCCGGTTGCGTCGGCTGGTTGATGACGCCCAGATTATTGTTGACGGAAACAATGGTCAGGTACTGCTCAATCCCGGTGATGCGGTTCTGGCAGAGTATCAGCGGTTGGTGAATGATCGCCGCGCCCTGATGAAGCAGTTGGAAAAAATGCGCGATTTGCCCGCCGTGAGTCGGGATGGTATCGCCGTAACCCTTTATACCAATACCGGGTTGTTGGCAGATATCTCCCCGGGACTCTTGAGTGGTGCCCAGGGTGTGGGGCTCTACCGCACAGAAATCCCTTTCATGGTGCACGACAGTTTCCCCTCCGAGGAAGAGCAAATCGGGGTCTATAGGCAAGTCCTGGATGCTTACAAAGGCAAGCCGGTCCATATGCGGACTCTGGATGTTGGTGGCGACAAGCAATTGCCCTATTTCCCGGTCGACAACGAAAAAAATCCGGCTCTGGGCTGGCGTGGTGTGCGCTTTACCCTGGATAACAGCCAGTTACTGATGACCCAGGTCCGCGCCATGATGCGCGCAGCAGAGGGGATGGACAATCTGCGAATTCTCTTACCAATGGTCAGTTCCACCAGTGAACTCGACGACTTTTCCGAGATTTTTCTTGATGCCTTAGAGCAGCTGACAGCGGAGGGTTACGCTGTTACCAGGCCCGATTTGGGTGTTATGGTGGAGGTTCCGGCGGCTATTTCCCAAATCCCGTTCTGGGCAGGGAAAATCGACTTTATTTCCATCGGTTCCAATGACCTCAGCCAGTATCTGCTGGCGCTGGATCGTGACAATCCCCGAGTGTCAGCCCGTTATGATCATGTACATCCGGCTGTGTTGCTGGAAATTCAGCGCATTCTCAAGTTAGCCAAAGATGCTGGAATCCCGGTCAGTCTCTGTGGTGAGATGGCTTCGGATCCAGTGGCGGTCGTACTGTTGCTCGGTCTTGGCATGCGTACGCTCAGTATGAGTGCCGCTAAATTACCTCAGATGAAATGGTTGATTCGTACACTGCCTATTGCTACCGCCGAGCGTCTGGCGCACGATTCGCTGACATGCCACTATCCCGCTGATATACGGAAATTGGTGCGCTTAGAACTCGATAACCTCGGTCTTGATGAGCTTTTTAAATAGCGGCTTGATAGTGGGTTTCTTCAGTTGGTTAACAGGGTAGATCTGATGAATCGGCAGGTTGCCGGGATCCGGTAGCTTGGGAGCGTCTATCTATATTTGCTGACAATACACAGACAGAGTAAACAATTTATGTCCAATCTTTTGCTGGTGGTGGACGATCTCGAGGACATCAACGGCTTTGGCTTCGATGACCTGGCCATCAGTTTTGCACAATATCTGGAGGATCACCCGAAAAAAGGCGAGAAAAAGCTTAGCCTGATCAACCTGTGTGACAGTGAAAAGTATTTGAGTAGGGGATACTATTGTTCCCTGCTGGCGGAGGCCCGGGGGCATCGGGTGATGCCTTCTGTGAACACAATCAACGATCTGCGCAGCAAGTTGTTGTACATGTCGCGTATCACGGGTGAGCTGCTGTTATCCGGTTCCAATACGGGGGGAGAAGGGGAGAAAAAAACATTTTATGTGAATTTTGGGGTTGCATCAGACCCCGGTTTTTCCCGGTTCGGACAGCGACTGTTTTCTGTGTATCCGGCCCCCATGCTGAAAGTTGTGTTGTTCTGGTCTGGTGGCTGGCAAGTAAAAAGTATTGTTGCCATCTCACTGGGTAAATTGCCAAAAGCGGAGCGCCCGAAATTTGTGGAAGCGATGCTCAAATTTAACGAAAAACGCTGGCAGAGCCCGAAAAAGAAGAAATCCTATCGCTGGGAACTGGGTGTGCTGGTGGATCCCAAGGAGGTCATGCCTCCCAGTAACAAGGAGGCCCTGAGTCGTTTTATCAAGGCTGCCGCCAAGTGTAATATCAATGCTGAGTTGATCACTGCCAGGGATTATCCGCGCCTCGGCGAATATGACGGCCTGTTTATTCGTGAGACCACCGCTATCGACCATCATACCTTCCGCTTTGCCAGGAAGGCGGAGATAGAGGGGATGGTAGTAATTGATGATCCCACCTCCATTTTGCGTTGTTGTAACAAGGTTTTTTTACAGGATGCCTTTACCTATAACGGTGTTCCCGCGCTCAAAACTCAGGTGTTTTCCACGCACACCCCAGACGACCTGGATGCCATTGAAAAGGAATTTGGCTACCCCGTGGTGTTAAAGATACCCGAGGGTTCGTTTTCCAAAGGCGTATTCAAAGCTGCTAACAGGGAGGAGTTGTTGGCACATCTGACTGAGCTGTTGAAAACCACTGCGCTGGTATTGGTGCAGGAGTATCTCTATACCGATTTTGACTGGCGCATTGGGGTATTCAACAACCGGCCTTTGTATGCTTGCCGCTACTTCATGGCGCGCAATCACTGGCAAATCTACAATCATGGCAGCAAACGTTTTAACTCGGGCGGATTTGAAACCCTGCCAACCTACGAAGTGCCGAGAGAAGTGCTGGATGCCGCATTGCGTGCAGCCAGGGTGATCGGTAGTGGTTTATACGGTGTCGATATCAAACATCAGGGCAAGCAGGCCTACGTAATTGAAATCAACGATAACCCCAATATTGACCACAAAGTGGAGGACGTCTATCTCGGGGATGAGCTTTATATGCTGGTGATGACGGAAATGGCTCGACGTCTGGAGCTGAAAGGTCGCTAGAAAATGACTATTGATCGCCGATTAATGGTCGGTCATAAAAAAACCGGCCATCGGCCGGTTTTTTGATTGCAATGACAAACCCTTAGCTGGCTGCCATTGACTTCAATTGGGCGTTCAGTCTGCTCTTGTGACGGGCGGCCTTGTTTTTGTGAATAATACCTTTGTCGGCCATCCGGTCAATGACGGGCACTGCAGAGTTATAGGCGGCAGTCGCCGTGGTCACTTCGCCGGTTGCAATGGCGGCGTAGGTTTTCTTGATATAGGTGCGTACCATAGAACGCAGGCCGGCATTGTGCTGGCGACGCTGTTCATTCTGACGTGCGCGTTTGCGTGCTTGGGGTGTATTGGCCACCTGGGTGCTCCTCTCAATCGTGAGTCTTGATTCAAGGCGCGGAAATATACAGGTTTTGGGGCGGCTTATCAACAGGCCGAAGGCCACAAAGTCCGCAAATTGCGTTTAGCTTGATAGCTGGGCGATCGGCGACGTGTCCGGGCGCGATACCCGGCAGTCGATCCCGGTTGTTGAACCCGGTTGTTGAACCCGGTTGTCCGGGCCTCGCCAATCAGCGATGCCGCTATCATCCCGTCACCAAAATCACTATGATTTGCCCCTTGCGTTTAGCCATTGTCGGGACAATGCCGGTTTGCAACCACAGAATTCAGACGATTCAAATCCTTCCGAGCCCACAGCCGCAGAACCCCCCGTAGCGCCTGGACTGCTGCGCTCCAGTAGTGTGGTCGGCAGTATGACCATGCTCTCCCGGGTGCTTGGCTTACTGCGGGATATGGTGTTTGCCAGGGTCATCGGTGCCGATGCGCTGGCCGATGCCTTCTTTGTCGCCTTTAAAATCCCAAATTTCTTTCGACGACTGTTTGCCGAGGGAGCATTTGCCCAGGCATTTGTGCCAGTACTGGGTGAGTATCGCGAAAAAGGCACCCCGGCAGCGGTCAAGGCTTTGCTGGATAGTGTGGCCGGCGTGCTGGGTTCATCGCTGATTGTGCTCACCATTCTGGTGGTCATTGCTTCGCCGTTAGTCACTGCACTGTTCGCCTTTGGTTTCTGGCTTGATTACCCGGACAAGTTTGACGCCGCCAGCACTATGTTGCGGATCACTTTCCCCTACTTGATGTTGATATCCCTGACAGGCCTGGCCGGGGCAATTCTCAACAGTTACGACCGTTTTGCCGTGCCCGCTTTTACGCCGGTGCTGTTAAATATTACCCTGATAGCTGCCGCGCTGGTGGCCGCTCCCTGGTTTGATGCGCCCGTCTATGCACTGGCCTGGGGCGTGCTGGTGGCCGGGGTTGTGCAACTGCTGTTTCAGTTGCCATTTCTTGCTCAGATCCACAGGCTTCCGAACCCTAAAGTGGATTGGCGGGATGAAGGTGTGCGCAGGGTGCTTCGCCTGATGGTGCCGGCAATCTTTGGCGTTTCTGTCAGCCAGATCAACCTGTTGCTGGATACTGTGATAGCCTCGTTTCTGCCAACGGGTAGTATTTCCTGGCTGTATTACTCTGACCGGCTGTCCGAGCTTCCGTTGGGTGTGTTTGGGATTGCTATCGCCACCGTGATTTTGCCCAGCCTGTCCCGGCAACATGCTGCCCGTACCACGGAAGTGTTCAGCCGCACTCTCGACTGGGCTCTGCGTATGGTGCTGCTGGTTGCCATTCCAGCGGCGGTGGCATTGATGATACTTGCCGAGCCGATTCTCACGACCCTGTTTTATTATGGTGATGTGATGACGCCGCGGGATATCGGAATGGCGACCCTCAGCCTCCAGGCGTACGCGATTGGTCTGATTGCTTTCATGTTAATCAAAGTACTGGCTCCCGGTTATTTTGCCCGACAGGATATGAAAACCCCGGTGCGTATCGGGATTATTGCCCTGGTAACCAACATGGTGCTCAATTTGGCGTTTGCGCTGCCGCTGCATCACTATCTCGGCATCGGGCATGTCGGGTTGGCGCTGGCGACCTCGTTGGCGGCCATGCTGAATGCCGGACTGTTGTTCCGCGGACTGTATGGGCTTGGTATTTATCGACCCGCTCCCGGCTGGCCCCGCTTCTTGTTGACATTACTGGGTGCCAATCTGGTCATGGCGACGGTGCTGTGGGGATTCACGGCTTACCTGGATCAGTGGCTCTTCTGGGACGGTTGGCAGCGCGTCGGTTGGATGCTCTTGATCTGTCTCAGCGGCATGTTGGTATACACACTGTTTTTGCTGGCGGGCGGTATGCGGCCCTCTGACCTTCGCCATCGCTAGGGCGCTGTCACAAAAGTGTTGGCCCGAAGGTGCTTCGCCTGTTTTTCCCCTATTGGGCTGGGTTATACTGCCGCCTTTGTTTTGCGATGAAAGCCGCCAGTGACTACAAACCAGTGACTCTGAACCCGTGACCCCGAACCAGTGACCGGAAAAAAGCATCAGTTTATCCGCGGATTGCACAATCTGCGTCCGGAACATCGAGGTTGTGTCGCGACGATTGGATCCTTTGACGGCGTTCATCTCGGTCATCGGGCCATTCTGCAACAGTTGCGTGAACAAGCAGCAATATACAACCTGCCTTCTGTGGTGATTATTTTTGAACCGCAGCCTCAGGAATTTTTTTCAGGCGAGCAGGCCCCGGCCCGACTGATGCGTTTACGCGAAAAGGTGGAAGCACTGGTCAGCGAAGGCGTAGATCGGGTTCTCTGCCTGCAGTTCAACCGCTCGCTGCGCAGTTTGTCAGCCCGTCAATTTATTGACAGGGTGTTAATTGACGGCTTGGGTGTTCGCTGTCTGGTGGTCGGAGACGATTTCCGCTTTGGGCATGATCGCAGCGGTAATGACCAACTGCTCAGACAGGTTGGGGAACAGCAGGGTTTTGACGTGATCGACACGCATACCTTGCAGTATGGCCGTGAGCGGATCAGCAGTACACGCATTCGCCAGGTGCTGGAAGTCGGCGATTTTGCGCTGGCAGAAACCTTGCTGGGACGACCCTATCATATTACCGGCAGGGTGGTTTATGGGCAGCAATTGGGTCAACAGTTGGGTATCCCCACTGCCAATGTGCAGCTCTATCGCTATCGCGCGCCATTGAGCGGCGTATATGTGGTGGAGGTGCTGCTGGAAGGCAAACGGTTGCCCGGAGTCGCGAATGTGGGCGTGCGGCCCACCGTGGGCGACTTGATAAAACCGGTGCTCGAAGTACATCTGCTGGATTTTGATCAGCTAATCTACGGTCAAAGAATTCATGTGGAATTCAAAAAGAAAATACGGGAAGAGCAGACGTTTGATTCTCTCGAAGCAATGGTAACGAAAATTCACAGTGATATTGCGCTGGCCCGGCAGTACTTTGCCGAGGTGTAACCCCGATGTTGGAAAACGATGACTGATTATAAAGCCACTCTCAATTTGCCGTTTACCGAGTTTCCCATGAAGGCCAACCTGGCTCAGCGGGAACCGACCATGCTGAGATCCTGGCAGAGCGCCGGGCTGTACGAAAAAATTCGTGAGCAACGTCACGGCAGAAAAAAATTCATTTTGCATGACGGTCCTCCCTACGCAAATGGCGATATTCACATTGGCCATTCGGTCAATAAAATCTTGAAGGATATCGTCGTCAAGTCACGTACTTTGAGCGGCTATGACGCCCCTTATGTGCCTGGCTGGGATTGCCACGGGCTGCCGATCGAGCACCAGGTTGAAAAGAAAATCGGTAAGGCTGGCGTCAAGGTGGACACCAAAACATTTCGTCAAAAATGCCGGGAGTATGCGCGCCGTCAGGTGGACGGGCAGAAAAAGGATTTCATGCGCCTCGGTGTGCTGGGTGACTGGGAAAACCCTTATTTGACGATGGATTACCAGTTTGAAGCCAATATTATTCGGGCGCTGGGCAAGATCATAGAAAACGGCCACTTGGTGCGTGGCTTCAAGCCGGTCTACTGGAGTGTGGTCGGTGCCTCGGCCCTGGCGGAAGCCGAGGTCGAATATCAGGACAAAATGTCTTTTTCCATCGATGTGGCGTTTCCGGTTGTGGATGCCGATGCTTTTTTGGCAACCATGGACGATGTGACTGGCGAAGGGCCGGTCGCAGTGGCCATCTGGACCACCACGCCCTGGACCCTGCCTTCCAATCAGGCCGTCAGTCTCAATCCCGAACTGGATTATGTGCTGGTGCAATGCGATGTCGGTGAGGGGGTCGGTCGCTTTCTGATGGCTGCAGAGCTTCTGCCTTCTGTGATGAAGCGCTGGGGTGTAGAAGACTATCGAGTTGTGGGCTCTGTCAAAGGACAACGGCTCGAGAATCAGTTGCTACAGCATCCCTTTTATGATCGTCAGGTGCCAATATTGCTGGGCGACCATGTCACCACAGAAACCGGTACCGGCTGTGTCCATACAGCACCGGATCACGGCATGGAAGACTTCGTAGTGGCCAATAAATACGGTATTGGCACACTCAATTATATTGATGATCATGGCCTTTTCCGCGACAGCGTGCCGCTGTTTGCTGGCGAGCATGTTTACAAGGCGGATGAAGCCGTCCTGGCGCTGCTGGAGCGGCGGGGTGCGCTGTTGTCCACTCATAAAATTACCCATAGCTATGCACACTGCTGGCGGACCAAAACCCCGCTGATATACCGCGCCACACCGCAATGGTTTATCGGCATGCAGCAGAATAACTTGCTGGATAGCGCCCTCAAGGCGGTGAAGGACGTCACCTGGTATCCTTCCTGGGGGCAGGCCCGCATTGAGGGAATGTTGGAGAACAGCCCCGACTGGTGTATTTCACGTCAGCGCACCTGGGGTGTGCCGATAACCCTGTTTATTCACCGCGAAACCGGCGATTGGCACCCGCGCACTGCCGAGTTGATTGAGGTGGTTGCCCAGCGTGTTGAGCAATCGGGCATTGATGCCTGGTTTGATCTGGATGCAGCGGAGTTGCTGGGTGATGACGCCGCAGACTATACCAAGGTGACGGATACGCTGGATGTCTGGTTCGATTCCGGGGTCACCCATGCGGCTGTACTGGATGCCCGCGATCAGCTCGCTTATCCCGCGGATCTCTATCTGGAGGGGTCCGATCAGCACCGTGGCTGGTTCCAGTCTTCACTGAAGACGGCCATTGCCATCAAGGGGAGTGCTCCATACCGGGCTGTCCTGACCCACGGTTTCACGGTAGATGCCGATGGCCGAAAGATGTCCAAATCCCTGGGTAATGTGATGTCGCCCCAGCAGGTCGTCAACGATTTGGGCGCAGATGTTTTGCGTCTGTGGGTCGCAGCGACGGATTTCAGTGCGGAAATGAGCGTTTCCGAGGAAATTCTCAAGCGCACAGCAGACTCCTACCGGCGCATCCGCAATACTGCCCGATTCCTGCTTTCAAACCTCAACGGTTTTGATCCGGCTCGGGATTTGTTGCCGGTCGAGAAAATGCTGGAGCTGGATCGCTGGGCCGTGGGCCGGGCGGCCAGTGCCCAGCGGGATATCCTCGCTGCCTATGACAGCTACCATTTTCATCCCATCTACCAGAAACTGCACAATTTTTGTGTCACCGATATGGGTGGTTTCTACCTGAATATCATCAAAGATCGCCAATACACCTGTCAGGAGAACTCCAGGGCCAGACGATCTGCGCAGTCGGCAATTTATCATATCGCCGAGGCGCTGGTTCGGTGGATTGCTCCGATACTCAGTTTTACGGCGGATGAAATCTGGCAGGTGATGCCCGGGGAGCGTGGAGAGTCGGTATTTATGGCGGAGTGGTGGTCGCTGCCACCCACTGTCGCAGATGCGATTCCCGACAGCGACTGGGCGCTAATTGCCAAGGCTCGAAATGCAGTCAACAAGGTACTGGAAAGCAAAAAAGAGACGGGTATCCAGAAGTCTCTGGAGGCGGAAGTTGTGCTGTACGCGGACGGTGCCCTGGCCAGTGCGTTGGGTAAACTGAAAGATGAATTGCGTTTTGTGTTGATTACCTCCGAGGCCCGGCTGGCACCGCTCAGTGAGGCAAATGACGCTGAACCTACGGAGCTTGAGGGTTTGTTTTTGCGTGTTGACCGCACGTCCTATGACAAATGTATCCGTTGTTGGCATCACCGTGCCGATGTGGGTGCGATGACTGAACACCCGGAGTTGTGTGGTCGCTGCGTGGAAAACATCACAGGTGCCGGCGAACGGCGTCGGTTTGCGTGACCACATGCCAATGGTAAATATCATGCAATCCCGCGCTGGCTGGTATCTCCTGTCTGTACTGGTCATTCTGGTCGATCAGTTCACCAAGTCCTGGGCCTCGGTGTCGCTGGTTTATGGCCGGGCGGTGGAGTTGCTGCCTATGCTGAACCTGACGCTGCTGCATAATCGTGGTGCCGCTTTCAGCTTTCTCAGTGATGCAGGGGGATGGCAGCGCTGGTTTTTTACTGCGGTCGCACTGGCGGTTAGCATTGTTATCATGCTCTGGATGACGCGCCTGACCTCTGGGAAAACCCTGCTGGGTCTTGCGCTGGCGTTGGTGCTCGGTGGCGCGCTGGGTAATTTACTGGATCGGGTGTTTCTCGGTTACGTGGTTGATTTTATCGACATCCATTATTTGAATTATCACTGGCCTGCGTTCAATGTTGCGGATTCTGCGATTACAGTAGGAGCTATTCTGTTAATCATTGAAAGTCTCTGCCATCGCGACCAATCACATGAGGGGGAAAATTGATGGTTGATACCCATGAAACGGCACCTGTCACCATTGGACCGGATACCAAGGTGACACTGCATTTTTCGCTGGCGCTGGAAGATGGATCGGTGGTGGATTCCAACTTTTCCGGCAAACCGGCGACCTTTGTGGTGGGTGACGGGAGTCTGCTGAATGGTTTTGAGTCTGCATTGTTTGGTCTGAGTGCCGGTGATGAGGTCGTACTGGAGATTGATCCTGAGCAGGGCTTTGGCCCTCACAATCCCAACAACATCCAGCGTTTTTCAAAAGGGGACTTTACCGATGATGTTCAGCTGGAGCCGGGGCTGATGCTGTCATTTGCAGATGCCAGCCAGGCCGAGTTGCCCGGAGTCGTGGTTGAAGTGGATGATGAGCATGTCATGGTGGATTTCAATCATCCTCTCGCAGGCCATCAAATTACCTTCGCCGTAAAAATTCTTGATGTCATACCGGCGGTGACCCACTAATGGAGGTCAAACTTGCCAATCCGCGTGGGTTTTGCGCTGGCGTTGATCGGGCCATTGATATTGTCAATCGTGCCCTGGATATCTTTGGTGCCCCTATCTATGTCCGCCACGAAGTGGTGCACAATAAATTCGTGGTGGATGCGCTCCGCGAGCGCGGCGCCATCTTTGTCGAGGAACTCCATGAGGTGCCCGATAATGTGATTGTGGTTTTCAGCGCCCATGGCGTTTCTCAGTCTGTCAGACAGGAAGCCGAGCTGCGGCAGTTGCGGGTCTTTGATGCGACCTGTCCGTTGGTTACCAAAGTGCATATGGAAGTGGTGCGTTACAGTCGTGAGGGTCGGGAATGCATCCTGATTGGTCACCAGGGTCATCCGGAAGTCGAGGGGACCATGGGCCAATATGACGGCATCAATGGTGGGCATATCTACCTGGTGGAAAATGAGGCTGATGTAGCACGACTCAATGTCAATGCCCCAGATAATCTGGCCTACGTTACCCAGACAACGCTATCGGTTGATGATACAGCGAAGGTGATTGATGCCCTGCGGCAGCGTTTTCCCGCCATCTCTGGCCCTAAAAAAGATGATATCTGCTATGCCACCCAGAATCGTCAGGATGCCGTCAAACAGTTGGCACTGGAGTGTGATCTGGTACTGGTGGTCGGCTCGCCGAATAGTTCCAACTCCAATCGACTGCGAGAGCTTGCCGATCGATGTGGTGCCGATGCCTATTTGATCGATAGTGCGCTGGATATCAAGCCGAGCTGGCTGGTGGGCAAAAAAGCCATCGGTGTGACTGCCGGTGCTTCAGCGCCGGAAGTCCTGGTTCGCGATGTCGTCAATAAACTTGAAACATTGGGTGCGCGTCCTCCGGAAGAGCTTCCCGGCGCCACTGAAAATATCAGTTTCTCGATGCCACGAGAACTTCGCTAGTGAAATAGATAAGTTATGCGCTAAGAAAAAAACCGGACATTGTCCGGTTTTTTGTTTTGGAAAGGCTGTTTCAAGAACACAAAACCAGAGCTAGTCCTCCCAGTTGCCGGTTTTTTCCCCTCGGCTACTGAGTCCCAGGTTACCCTCCACAGCCTGGCCTCCCTGTGCCGTTGCCACGATGTTAATGCACTCATCTATAGGCAGTCCTCCGGCGCAAGCTGCCGCACTGATCTGATAGTGCCCGTTTTCAGAGGGAAGGTTGGCGGCCACGGCGAAGCCCAGATCAGTCAGATCCGTCGTATAGGTCAGGTTGTTGATAAAATGGCGTTCCTGGGCCTGCATCACTTTATTCATCAGGGCAACGCCCTCGGTGCGGCGAGTCTCCCTGACAGTATCCATGTAAGACGGGTACGCAATCATCGCAAGCAATGCGATGATTGCCACCACAATCATTAGCTCAATTAAACTGAATCCCTCGATACGCTGTTTCACTATTGATTTTCCCGCCAATAGATTCTCTTGAGATCTATATCCGGCAGCCCTTCGGGGCAGTCTTCACCCTCACATTCCGTATCGGTAACTTTTTCCGTTCCCACATAGAATTCTATGGAGGTTTTACCATCTTCATCCGGCACAAACAGCGCGACGACTTCCGGCGGGTTACCCGGTTGCTTCAGGTTGATGTACTGGCTGGACAGTACGGTTTTACCCGTGACAAAGTTCATGGCATAGAGACGCCCTCCGCCCAGGTAACCGGCACCACAGGTGGTGTCAACCTCTCCGGTTCCTTCCGGGAGATAAGAGGTGTAAATAGATGTGCCATCGATCGTCAGTGCCCGTCGCATGAATTTTTCACCCAGGTCGATAGCATCCTTGTAGAACCCGTGGGGTGCATTGGTTTGAGGGTCGGCAGGGTCGCTGTCGGGGCTGGACATATCCAACAAATCATCGTTATCGATGCTGTTGTATACAACGTCGCCATCTTCGCCTTTGGGTGGCCCGTACACACTGTATTCAAAGATTGCGTACAGTCTATCGTCTATTGCGGTATTTTTTGGGTGGGCCATATAGCCACTGCCAAAAGTCAGTACAAAGAAGGGTGCACGGCCTCTTTTTTGTGACAGGGACACAGTGGGCCCAACATAAAAACGGCGGAATTCCCCAGCTTCGGCAAGGTTGGCAATTTTTCCGCCCTGGGCGAGGTTGTTTGCCGAGGTTGTAGCGTTATTAAGATCAATACGCCATACGCTGCCCTGAATATCAACGCCAAAGATGATGTCGTCAATGCCGTCGCCATTCATGTCAGCTATGGTCAGATCGCCGGGGATGCTGTTGCTCATCGGCAGATCCAGATTGTGAGTATCCTCGCTGGTGTCGTTATTGCCAGCGGACCAGAGTTTCTGGCCTGTCAGGGCATCTACCATATAAATGGCAGCGCCCATATCACCCGTTGTTGGGGTGTCTGCCGCATCGTGTGCTGTGTCATAGCCGCCGCCGAAAATCAGCACATCTCTGGCAGTGCAGTCTTCACCATCCCCGTCACAGCTCCAGTTTATGCGGCCACGCACCGGTTTTGACCAGGTTTGTCCCAGATCGCGAAAACCGGCACTGCCACCAAAAATGGTCCACAGAAGCTTCGGGTTGTTGGTGTTGGTAATGTCCATGGCGTAGAGGTTGTCCCCGCCACGACGCATGCCAAAGTAGCTGTACACGTGGTCACCATCTGAAGCATCAATAGTGATGTCATCGTCATCAGGGTTTTCTTTGCGCCAGATTGTCATGGGACCATCGAGGCCATAGATTTTCGAGGCGTCGGGATCGTTAATGTAAGTGGCATGCTGTGTTTGCAGCTGATCCTGGGGAATGAAAGCGAACAGCTCTTCACCATTGCCGGTGTCAACGGCGCGGAATGCACCATCATTGGATGTGAAAAACAGCACATCTTCTGTGGTGTTTTCTTCAGAGTTTCCGGAATAGGTAACCACGACCGGGCGGTTGTGGAGGGCATCAGCCATAAAGCGAGATGCGTCTATAGTGCTGCCGTTATCATTATCATCGTTGACATCGACACCGAGCATCCATTTTATGAGCTTGTCGCGCTGAGCCTGGCTGGCATCATCACTAAGGCCATAGAGCTCATTGGTAATGGTATCGTTGTCGAGCGCGATAATATTTTCTGCACTGTTAAGAACAATATTGTTGGTGCTGGCGTCTCCCGAGACGGTGTAAACCAGCCGGTCGTTGGTGAGCTCGTTGGCAGCCCCACCTTTTTTTACAGCATTGCCGTCGGTATTCTGGCTCCAGTAACTGATCGCGTTGGAATGAAAATAGCCAGTATCAGGGTTGATGGCAATGGCATCGTCTGAGCCAACAATGTCACCGTCTGTGTTGATTTTGTATTTCTTGATATTGCCGTGCCAGCGAGGATAAATATTTGGCTCAAAAATGGCAAAATAGAGTGAATCCTGATGCTGGAGCCGGTTGAAGGCGTTTACTGATACTGCCGGTGCGGTGAATGTCGTGGATGTTGAAAGAATATCCAGAATGATTTTGTTAAAGGCGCTTTTTAGCTGCTGGGAAGAGCTGGCCGTCAGATATTGTCCCTGCCCTTTTTCTGCTGTTGTCTCAAGCAGTTCCAGGTCAAGATCAAAGCCAATCGTATAGGTTCTGACGCTTTGGGTGCCGTCCAGTTCGTCGTTGTAGTCATGGTGGGCCATATATTCAGCCATTTCATCGAGACAGGTGCGGTTCGATGTCTCGGCACGGTCAGAGTGGGAACAATTATTACCCGTCAGGTTCGAGACAGCGTTGTCCCGGCCATTATCGCTTTCTGGTGTACCATCGGTGAGCAGCACCACATAGTTACTCTGGCAGGAGCTTTCGCCGATGGGGGAATTATAGTTGCTACCATTCACTGCTGCGGGGTCGCGGTTCCCGGAAGTTCCGTAAAAGACCGGATTCCCCTTGAAGTACTGGTGGGCCTCCCAGAGGGTTTCATTCAGCGGGGTAGCGCCGTTGGCAGGAATATCGTCGATTTTGTCAATAATGGCGTCGCGGTCATCTTCAATATCTGAAAAATGATGCAGTACATAGCCACCCTGGCTGTAATTAAAGCGCATCAGGCCAAAATTCAGACCGGTAAAGTTATTGACAAGATCCCTACCCGCCTCTTTCATGACATCGAGTTTTGTACGCTCTTGAAAAGGGTCGGTCTGCAGGTATTCGTGATAATTGGCAGAAACGTAGAGCCTGCGGTCGGTAATGCCATTCTGGTTCCAGTTGATTTGGTTGCTGGTGGAGTAGGGGCCGTTATTGCCGTCTCTGGCATAGCGATCAGAGGAGCTGTCGTCGATACCGTGTACCCCGGCATCATCCCGGCACTCTACGGTTTTGTTCGAATTGGTGACATCGCGCCAGTAGTTCACCGAGATGTCTTCACAGGTTCTCCACCACCACCACCCCGTACACTGTCTTACAGTGCTCTCGTGCCATTCGGCGACCCGTTTTCCCGCATAAACCGGAAGGTCGGGTGAGTCCGCCATGTGGTCTGTCATGGCTTTACAGCTGTTTCTGCCGGGATCTATGCTGACGTTGCGGTAGCTATAATTTTCGTTGTACACATGTATCGTGCCGTCACCCAGGCCGCCGTAGTCGAAATTCGGGTCGTAGGATGCCTGGGTTTCGATGGTGTAAGCCATACTGCCGGAGGAGTCAAAAATAAACAGCACGTTGGGCTGGAATTCTTCGGTGTCGGATAGGACCTCTTCACTGAAGAATATCTCTATATCGTCTGCCAGCAGTTGGTTGGAAATCGAGATACCGGCAAGTAGCGGCAGGCCAAAGAGAATAAATCTGGTAAGTTTCATTCTGCTATCCTCTCTCTGGGAATAATTTTGATTTTTACCACATGGTTGTCTTCCTTGCGGTAGGTGAAACTGGCGTGGTAGCCGCTCCAGGTCTGTAGTTCGCTAATGGGGCGCTCTGCACCAAACGCGTTAATGAAGGTTGTTGTGCTGTCGAATGTGTATGGTTGCGGCTCGCAATCGATTGAGCATTGGACCGGTGAAGCTATCACTGTGCCCATCCCCTGAACGCCGTCAGTGGTTTTGATCTCAATTCTGGCTATCTCGATAGTGCGAACGAGCTCCACCATTATCGGCCCGAAGGCCAGTGCCGTGTTGGCGCTGAGCAGCATGCCAAAGACCGCACCAATCAAGGGTAGAAAATATCTTTTAATGTCCATAGCGGTAGGCCTTTTATTCAGGTTGTTTTGGTTTAAGTTGTGTGATACCAATCGTCTGATTCGAGCCAACACCGGTGTTATCAAGTTCGACGATGCTGTTAAGTTCAAAATAATAGGTGGGACCACCTTTAACGCCAATTTCTTCACCGTCAACTGGCTTTATCTCCTTGCCCAGATAAACAATAGTTACCGATTGAGAAAAGGGGTTGTTGGCCGATGTCTGAGTTAAATCAGCCGCAGGAATCGGTGCCTCCCCTAGCTCCCCTAAGTCCAACGCCTCATTGAGTAGGTTGTCAGTGCTTGCGTCGGCGGCGTTATCTAATCTGCGATATTGACCATTCAGTTCACTCAGTGCGGTGTTGAAGGCATTTAAACGTAGCTGGCTGTTGCGAACCATATTCGATTGAAAGCTGATATCGGTGGTGGTCCCTATACCAATAATCGTCAATATGGTGAGCATCACCAGACAGACGATCAGTACGGCGCCGCCCTGTTTGCGATCTGGAGCGGGGGTGCCGCTCCGTATAGTCACTGCCCTATTTTTCTGCATTCTTTTCTGCTTCATTGGCCTGATTTGTCGTGGATCACGTTGTTTAGAGTGATGGTGGTACTGTATACCTGCCGCTCATGTTTGTCGGTCAGAGAAAAAGGGCCGGCATCCAGTAGTGTAAAGGTGCGGGTTTCGAGATTTCCGGAACCGATTTCCTGACCATTATTGACCAGCACGGCAACTCGAACAGCGCTCACAGCTGCCCAGTCAGTGACATCATCGGCGGAAACGTAGGAGAAGCCGTTGACACCCCTTTCCACACGGTAGAGAATCTGTAAACTCTCTACGCCATCGACCAGCGGTTGACCGTCATCAATCCAGTCCTCCTTCCCCTCGGCGGCGTTAAATCCACGGCAGTAGAGGGCGCTGATGCCATTATCTGTAGTAGCCACGTAAAAGACGTTGGCGATAATGTCATTCTCACCGACATTGTTGTTACTGCCAGTGCAGTCACGGAGATCTTCCGGGTCGAAACCAGCCGGTAATGCCGGCTTGGCTATTCTCGGCTTGAAAACAGCCGCAATCTGATCGCCGGCAAGTCCGGTGGTGTCTTCAGTGCAGGCGTCTGCGCAGGTTTCGGTGAGAAATGTCTGGTTTAGCGGGCTTTCTTCTTCAGTCCGATAAGAGGCTTTGCTGATTTCGCGGCTCAGGAAATCCAGGGCAAATCGGCCATTTTCCTGAATTCTGGACTGGCTATCGGTGGTGTCATAGAGTTGCTGGGAGGCGAGCATCATCTGCAGTGCCCCGACTGTAAGCAGCAGGCCCAGCGCCATGGCTACCAGCAGTTCTACCATGGAAAGGCCGTATTGTCGGGTGCTATCGGCGCTCATGGTCTGAATACCTGAATAAATTGCTGCCTGATTAAAGCCTCTCGAGCATCCTCGTCATCGGTCATATCCTGTGTGTCATCCGCCACGGCTTTTGAGCTCCATTGCAGTGTTAATTGATAGTCGGAGCCTGTGGGACAACCGGCATCTATACAGGATATGGACGCAGTAAGATTCAACGGCGAACTGCCACTGCTGCAAAAAGTTTCCCATACATCAAATGTGGCCATTTGCGTGGCGTCACAACTTTCGGCATCCGAGTCAGTATCGGCACAATAGGGGTCTGGCTCACTGTCGCAGTCGGCAGTGAAGTCATTGACTAAGTAGTTGTCATTGACTAAGTAATCGTTGTTTTCTCTCTCTACACTGGCCTGAATTCGGGTGATGAGTTCCTGTGCGGCCCAGATGGCCTGGCTGCGTTGTGAGGAGTCAAAATTTTCTTTAATTGCCTGATATTGTAGCGATGCAATGCCCTGCAGGCCGATACTGAAAACCAGTAATGCTATCAGCACCTCAATGAGAGAGGCGCCTGAGTGGAATTTATTGTAATTTGGTCTTTTTTTCATAATGTGCACGATGGTAAAGGGTTGGTTTCGGTTCCCTTCAAAATACTGGTTCTTCCTACCGGATTGACTGTAATGGAACTGCCGCCTTCCTCCTCCGTGCTGTCACAGAGGATTATTTCCACTTCATTATTGCCTTCATTGAGCAGGCCACCACTGGTAAAACTGATGTAGGCTGCGGCATTGGCGCTGGTGCTGGCCGCTATACCACCCATCGAGAACTCCAGGTCCTTGATCAGGGTGTCATTTGCTGCGGCGTAAGCTGTGTTGCCGCCAGCGTCGGTATCGGTATACATCGTCAATCCTTCAGTCCAGCCGCCGGCTTTAGGCGCGAGGGTAATGACACTCTGGCGGCTGACTGCCTCACTCCGAGCTTGTTTCAGTACCCCTGCCAAATTCATGGTGGCAGTATCCATACGTGTACTGACTACCCAATTGTTAAAACTGGGGATACCTACCCCAAGAAGCACAACCAGAACCACCAATGTGACCATTAGCTCGATCAGCGTAAATCCTCTTTGGTCCGAAGCGTGTTTCACTTGCCTGTTGCCTTCTTTGAATGCCACTAACCGTTTCAGAAAAAACTGTTACAGAAAATACTTATACCCACTATTAATATGATTCCGTCACCGGCAGTGGGTCAATGTCTTGATGACAGGCGGCTACATTGGTTAGATCGACGGTTGAAAGGGTTGGGTTTCAGACACAACCCTGGTTCAGCAATCGGGTTGTCTTATCCGGACTCTACCTGTTTTCGCTACAGAAGCTGCAAATTTATAGGGGTTTTCTATTTTATCCGGGCAGTAATGAAATGTACCATTCAGCGAGTTAGTTAGCCCCAAAGGGTTAAACTGGAGATACGGCTTTTTTCTAAACGAGCGCCAGCTTAAAAATCGGGCAGCGTCATCCAGCTCAATGTATTTCACGATTTGGTCATCACTGTTCACAAAGCCATTGCTGTTGTTATCGACAAAAACCAGCAAGTTCTGGCCCCATTCTGCTGTGCAGTTGTCGAGGCCCGGGCAGAGCGTGATGGTTTTCTGCATGCTGACCGATTGAGCGCGAGAAAACTGAATGCTATGAATAAGTGTGTACTGCAGGGCAGTTGATTTCTGATACTGTATCCAGAGGGACATCGCCGGGATGCCCGCTATCAGTAATACACTGAATAAGGCGGAGATGATCAATAACTCCAATAGCGTAAATCCATTTACCCGTGACATTTGAAAATCCTTTTTCTGTGTCGTCTTCACTCATTCCTTTGAGTGCCAAAACTTACATTGGACTATAGTAGAAAAATGGATTTTTAAGCAATGCTCTCCTCTGTTTGAAATTGAACCCTTTTTGGTGTTGCTTTGTGCGGTTTTAGTCTAGGTCAAACTTCTGCAACTTATAGCGCATCTGGCGGAAGCTGATACCCAGCTCACGGGCGGTAGCCGTCTTGTTCCAGCGATTTTTTTCGAGAGCTTTCAATAGCAATTCTTTCTCAATGGAGCCCAGATAGTCATCGATTGAACCAAAACTGCTGACATCTGACTCGGTGCTGTTTCCCGGAGCGAAAGCAACGGTTGAATGGTTGGGGAGCTGCAGGTCTCTGGCGGTAATCGTTGAACCATTGCAGAGCGTGAATGCTCTTTCGAGGATATTTTCCAGTTCCCTTACATTGCCTGGAAACGTATGTTGCCTGATCGCCGCCATCGCATCGTCTGACAGGATTGGAGGTTTTGTCCCGGCTTCCCGGGAAAAGCATTGCAGAAAGTGTTCTGACAGCTGCGGAATATCTTCCGGGCGGTCCCTTAGCGGTGGGACTTGCAGCTCAATAACATTGATGCGGTAAAATAGATCCTGTCGGAAGCGGTTGTTCTGTACCTCCCGCCCCAGGTCTTTGTGAGTGGCGCTGAGTATGCGGACATCCACTGCCACTTCCTCTTCTGCGCCTACCGGGCGAATACTTTTTTCCTGGATTGCCCTTAGCAGTTTGACCTGCATTGGCAGCGGCAGATCGGCCACTTCATCCAGTAACAACGTACCGCCATTGGCTGCTTGAAACAGCCCCTGTTTGTCCTGATGAGCACCAGTGAAGCTGCCTTTTTTATGACCGAAGAACTCGCTTTCCATCAATTCAGAGGGAATGGCGCCGCAGTTCACCGGAATAAACGGGCCATTGGCCCTGGCACCGAGAAAGTGAATTGCTCTGGCCACCAATTCTTTCCCGCTGCCGGATTCACCACTGATAAAGATGGGAGCCTGGCTGCGTGCTACACGTCGAATCTGTTGTTTAAGTATTTCTATAGCGGGCGATTCACCGAGCAATACGGTTTCAGGTATGGCCGGATTTGGAATCTCCTTTTTTAATTGCAGTGCAGATTGGACAAGGTTGCGCAACCGCATCAATTGCAACGGCTTGGAGATAAAATCAAAGGCTCCCTTTTTCAGGGCATCGACAGCGATTTCCATATTGCCATAGGCAGTGATCATGGCAACTGGCAAATGTGGCACCGTGGCCTGTATATGGTCGACAAGTTCGAGTCCGTTGCCATCGGGCATTTTCATGTCTGTGAGGCAGAGGTCGAACTCTTCACTCTCGAGCAGTTTTCTCGCCTTGGTCAGCTTGGCTGCGGTGACGACTTCCAGACCCATTTGCTCAAGTGTAATGGTCAGAAGCTCTCTGATGTCAGGTTCGTCATCTACCACCAGTACGCGTTTTTTCATCATGATTGAGGTCTCGGTAATACCCGGTCTGGATGCGAAAACCCAATCCGGAAGTGTCTGTCTTCTGACTCCTCTCCAAAATAATTGAGTGAAGCATAATTGACGCCGCAAAGCTCTTTGGCCAGATAGAGCCCCAAGCCCGAACCTTCATGGGATGTCGTGAAAAATGGCTCAAAAATGGCGTTTTGATCTTCGAAGGGAACGCCTGGGCCGCGATCAAATACGTCTAAAAAGGGCAATTCTGAAGCCGTATCCCTGCAAACCACGAGTCTGACCCAGCGCTCTCCTGTGGCCTGTTCACTATAACGCAGGCCATTATCCACCAGGTTGGTCAGTATTTGAGACAGGTGGCCCGGGTCAAAGAAAATCTGGATATCCTTGTTCAGGATCTCGATTTCTATGATGCAGGGAGTTCTCTGAGTGTCCATGTATTCATTACGGAATTTTTTTAGCCATTGCCGGAGCCAGATTTTTTGAAATGCCGGGATTTTTTGTCGCGATAGTTGCAGTACGTTTTCAACAATCTGGTTTACCCGGAGACAATGACGCTGAACGATATCCAGTAGCTTGGCCTGGCTGTTGTCGGTGGCCTGCTCTGCGAGCAGTTGCGAGGCGTGGCTGATGGCCCCGAGCGGGTTACGAATTTCGTGAGCAATACTGCCGGTCAATCGACCGAGGGAAGCGAGTTTCAATTGCTGGGCATGTTGTGAAAGGGAGCGTGTATCCTCGAGAAAAATAAGGGTTTGCTTATCTTCTCCCTGGTGGAGAGAGGTGAAGTTAGCCTGGATTTCTATCGACGAGGTAGATGTTTTAAAGGTGGGAGTTCGAAGCCAGCGATAGGTCTTCCAGCGATCAAGCTGCTGGTAGAGAGGCATGACCAGGCTGAGTGGCTGGCCAGCCCCCAGTGGCTTTCCTGGCTGTTGTCCGCCAAGCAGTTGAATGGCGGCGCTGTTGATCAGTGTGATGTTGTCCTGCCTGTCGACCACCACGATGCCGGTACGCATCCGTTTGACAATGGATTCATTGAGTTGCTGCAGCTGTTCGCTTTCAATGGCTTTCTCCGCCGCAATCGTTTGGGCGAGGCGGATTCTCTGGGTTAATACCTGGAACAGCAAAGCTGTAGCAAATAACAGTATGCCGAGAATGCCTGCGGGGAAAATGGATTCCCTGCTTTGCCCGAGGATCAGGCTCGTAGACAGCGTTTCCAGCATCACACAGATGCTGGCCGTTGCCGCCAGTAACAATGCCAGCTGGCCGGCTACCAGAATACTGCCTGCCGCAACGGTGGCGAGCATCAGAAACCCCAGACCGCTTTCCAGTCCGCCACTGGCATGCATCATCAGGGTGATCGCCACCATGTCGGTCAATAACATGAAAAACAACATCTGGATGCCGGGCGTGGCTCGATAGATTTTCAGCGAGATCAGTGACAGCAGGCACAGCACGGTATAGATACTGACTGTTCCCAAAAAGAGCTGTGGCATGTCTGCGCCCAGGATTCGGGTCGCGACGCCTGTCAGATACATCGTGAGTAACGCGCTGGACAAAATGACCCGGTAATAACCGTATACCTTGAGCAGGCTGTCCGGTGCCGGTGAGGCAGTCACTTTGCCGATATTGAGTTGCATAAGGGTCGGGGGTCTGGTCGGATTAAGTCGAGTCTATCTGAAAAAGGGGGATAGATTCATAAACAGTACCGCTATTTTCCAATCGGGTGGTTGTGTTGCCAGACATGCGCTGGCACCGGTTACTGGTCGTAGATGGTTGGAATGGGATCTCGCTTGTGCCGGGTATTGTGATAGATCTCGATAATGCGGTTGGCCACCTCGTCGGTGACAGGCTTGGCCTCCAGAAAATCATCCAGTTCATCGTAGCTAATGCCGAGTGCATGCTCGTCGGCCCTTTGTGGCGTTAGGCATTCAAGGTCGGCTGTGGGTGTTTTTTCAATGAGGCGTTCAGGTGCGCCGAGAAAAGCAGCTATTTGCTTGACCTGCCGTTTGCTCAGGCCGAACAGTGGTGCCAGGTCACAGGCGCCATCCCCCCATTTGGTATAAAAACCAGTGACGTTCTCAGCCGAGTGATCTGTGCCGAGCACCAGCCCGCCCAACAAGCCCGCGATCTGATATTGAACGATCATGCGTGTGCGAGCTTTGGTGTTGCCTTTGGTGAAGTCGGTCTGGCCCGGAGAGGCGGTCAGAAGCTGCCCGTTGTTCAGCGCAGCAAGCACCTCTTCATGGATGGCTTCCACGCCGGGCTTGATGTTGACGACCAGGCACTCACTGGGCTGAATGAACTCTATAGCCTGTTGGGCCTCATGTTCATCAGCCTGAACGCCGAAGGGCAATCGAACAGCGATAAAGCGATAAAGCGGCTCGACCTGTTCCTGATTCAATTGTTCAACGGCCAGTTGTGCCAGCCGCCCGCAGGTTGTTGAATCAATGCCACCACTGATGCCCAGCACCAGGTTGTGCAGGTCGGCACCGGTCAGGATCGACTTGATAAAATCAACACGCCTGGTGATCTCGTAGGCCGGATCAATACTGGGCAGGACTTTCATTTCCTGCAAAATATGTTTGGCGTCTGGTGTTTGCATCGTTATTTTCTCCGAAGAAGGTTAGCTATTTTTGAGCGAACTCTACAAGCATAGACGGGTAATCAAGAATAGCGGATTTTCGAAACAGGTTGGAATACGATGTTTTAATTATCCTGGTTGAAAACCGGTCTGCAAAAACAGATAAAGGAGCTGTTGCCCCTTATCCGGTTGAAATTTTCTTATCGAATTGCCGCCGGCTTGCTGTATCAGTCGAGTACACCCAGTGTCAGCCAACTGAGCCAGGAGCGCTTCTCTTCGCCGCGATTGTTGCCGCCCGACACATCGCGATAACGCTCATTGAAAACATGGCGGGAATCAAACCTGGGTGGCTCCGGGTGATCATAAAGGCCAAGGGTCATTTTATTCAGCCAGGTTGGCTCTATAAAATGGGGGTCGTCCTGGTACTGGAACTGACCGCTGGCGTCCAGAGCGGGGTGCTGGGGGTAGTTGGCCACCAGGAGGGCCGCCGCATCCGCTGCCAGGTCCTGCATCTGCATGAAATGATAGGCCTGCGCCATGACTGCCAGCCCGTCAGGCACTGCGGGCGTTTTCTGGAAATTTTCAACCACATAACGGCCGCGGTTGGCGGCAGCCAGATAGGCACCCCGCAGAAAATAGTAGTTGGCAACATGAATTTCATGCCGGGCAAGGATGTTGCGCAGGTAGACCATCCGCTTGCGGGCATCGGGCGCGTACGCACTTTCCGGGAAGCGGTTGAGCAATTCATTGAACGTGACAAACGAGTTGCGTGCCGAACCCGGATCACGCTTGGTTTCATCCGTGGGCAGAAACTGCTCAAAGAATCCCTTGCTCTGAACAAAGGAGGCCAAACCTTTCAGGTAGTATGCATAATCCACGTTGGGGTGTTGCGGGTGCAGGCGGATAAAGCGGTCGGCGGAAGCAATGGTCGCCTCATAATCCTGAGACCTGAAGTAGGCATAAATCAGTTCCAGCTGGGCCTGTTCAGCGTAATCGCCGAATGGATACTGGGCTTCCAGTGCTTCCAGGTTTTCGATCGCCTGAAACCAGTAGCCTGACGCCAGCTCTTGCTGTATTTTTTCAAAGAAATCGGTCTCGGTATAACCGGAGGTATCTGTCTTATTGGCATCCTTGTCATCACCGCTCCCAAGCCAGGCACAGCCACTGGTCAAAAATATCGAGCAAACAAACAATAAAGCGGGAAATCGCATGGAATGATTGAATCCTGGTGGGTCAACGGTGAAAGTGTTTTTATCGGCTGAAGTAAAGCCTGTAAGATGGACTATTTAACCACAGCCCCGAGCGGATTCAAAACTTCAATGACTGAACTTGTTGTTCTTAATGCGATTGTTCCGGAGACCGTTGGCGGCGCCCGGCTCGACCAGATAGCTGCCGAATTGTTCAAGGGTTTTTCCCGTTCCCGTTTACAGCGATGGATCAAGGAGGGCGATCTACTGGTTGATGGCAAGTCCTGCCGCTCTCGGGACAAGCTGTTTGGCGGCGAGCAGCTGACAGTCAAGGCAACATTGGAGCCGGAGGGTGAGTGGTCGGCGGAGCCGATGAGCCTGGACATCATTTATGAGGATGAACATCTGCTGGTCATTAATAAACCGGCCGGGTTGGTCGTGCATCCCGCCGCTGGCAATTATCAGGGCACCCTGCTGAACGGGCTGATTCACCATCTGCCAGGCAATGAGAATATTCCCAGAGCCGGTATCGTGCACCGATTGGATAAGGACACCACCGGTCTTATGGTCGTCGCAAAAACGCTTGCTGCACATCAATCGTTGATTCGACAGCTGCAGGATAGATCGGTGAGTCGTGAGTATGAGGCAGTTGTGCCAGGTGTCATGACGGGTGGAGGAATGGTCAGCAAGCCATTGGGTCGGCATCCACAGGTGAGAACCAGAATGGCAGTACTGGATCATGGTGGCAAAGAGGCCATTACCCATTACCGGGTGATTGAACGCTTTGCTGGTCATACCCACATTCGGTTAAAGCTCGAAACTGGACGGACGCATCAGATTCGGGTGCATATGGCTTCGATTGGTTACCCACTGGTTGGTGATGCCACATACGGTGGGCGTCTAAAGCTGCCGAAAGGGGCCTCTGAGGAACTTCAGGATACCTTGCGGGCCTTCAAGCGTCAGGCGTTACATGCGGCCAGATTGGCCCTGATTCATCCGCAGACGGAAGCGTTGGTCGAATGGCAGGTAGAGGCTCCGCAAGACTTTATGCATCTGCTGGATGCACTTCGCTCCGATCATGAATCAGCCTGATTGATGCAATGTCCATCATCCTCCCCGATTGGCCCGCGCCCAACACTGTCAAGGCCGCTGTCAGCACGCGTCGAGGCGGTCTGTCTGCAGCTGCCTGGCGAAGCCTGAATCTGGCCTACCATGTGGGAGACAACGCTCAGTCTGTGGAGAAAAACTGGCAATTGTTGGGCTCGTTATTAAGGCTTCCTGTTGCGCCGCAGTTGCTGGAACAGGTTCATGGTGTCGATGTGGTCCGCGCTCAGAGTGACAGCATTATTCGGCGCGCAGATGCCTGCTACAGCGATCAGCGGGCTGTGGTTTGTACCGTGATGACAGCCGATTGCTTGCCGATTCTGATCTGTGACAGGGCTGGTGGGGAGGTTGCCGCTGTTCATGCGGGTTGGCGCGGATTGGCTGGCGGTGTGGTAGCCAATGCCATTAGTCAATTTAAAAACCGTCCAGACCAGTTACTTGCCTGGTTGGGTCCGGCCATCAGTCAACCCCACTTTGAGGTGGGCGAAGATGTCTATCGGGCTTTTCTGGCCAATACGCCAGGGTGGGGTTCCAGGCAACAGGTGGATGCCTGTTTTCTCCGAACCCGGTCCGATCGCTGGCAGGCGGACATTTTTTCACTTGCCCGACTGGCGCTGTCGGCATCCGGTATCACCGCCATTTTTGGCGGCGGACACAGTACCTTTGCCAACCCTGATTCGTTCTATTCCTATCGCCGCGATGGTCAGACCGGACGAATGGCCAGCCTGATCTGGATCAGTTAAACGCCAACCTCTTCTTGAATTCCACCCTCCAGCCCCAACTATATGTTCTGACAAACATTATTGAGGTTGATTATGCGATTTGACCGTTTTACCAGTCACTTGCAAAGTGCGATATCCGATGCGCAGTCGATGGCCGTTGGCCGCGATAACACGGCGCTTGAGCCTGTTCATCTGGTGCTGGCGATGTTGAGTCAGCAGGATGGCGCTATCGGGCCCATGCTCAGCCAAGCGGGCTTTGATCTTGCCGGGTTGAAAACTGCGCTCACGCATCAACTGGATCAGTTGCCCCGGGTCCAGACCCCGACGGGCGATATCGCTATTTCTCCCGAGCTGGGACGATTGTTCAACCTGGCGGACAAGCAGGCCCAGCAACAGGGGGATCAATATATTACCAGTGAGGCAGTGCTGTTGGCGGCCTTCGAGGATAAAGGAGACCTGGGCAAGTCTCTGGCCAAATTTGGCGACAAGAACAAACTGAAAGCGGTGGTGGAAAAAATTCGTGGAGGTGAGGCAGTGACAGACCCGGAAGCTGAAGGCAGCCGTCAGGCATTGGAAAAATATACCATTGATCTCACTGCCCGTGCCGAGCAGGGCAAACTGGATCCGGTCATTGGCCGGGATGACGAAATTCGCCGCACCATTCAGGTATTGCAGCGCCGTACCAAGAACAATCCGGTGCTGATCGGTGAGCCCGGTGTGGGTAAAACCGCCATTATTGAGGGTCTGGCGCAGCGGGTCGTGAATGGTGAGGTCCCTGAAGGGTTGAAGGACAAGCGCGTGCTGTCACTCGATCTGGGTGCACTGCTGGCTGGTGCCAAATTCCGCGGTGATTTTGAAGAGCGCCTCAAGGCGGTACTCAATGAACTTGGCAAGCAGGAGGGCCGGATCATCCTGTTTATTGATGAGTTGCACACCATGGTGGGTGCAGGTAAGGCCGAGGGAGCCATGGACGCCGGCAATATGCTCAAGCCCGCCCTGGCGCGGGGCGAACTGCACTGCGTCGGTGCCACCACGCTGGATGAATATCGCAAGTACATCGAAAAAGATGCGGCGCTGGAACGGCGTTTTCAGAAAATTCAGGTGGATGAGCCCAACGAAGAGGACACCATTGCCATTCTCCGTGGCCTTAAGGAGCGCTATGAAGTCCACCACGGGGTGGATATCACCGACTCTGCGATTGTCGCCGCCGCCAAATTGTCGCAACGCTACATCACCGATCGCCAGTTGCCGGACAAGGCTATTGATCTGGTCGATGAGGCCGCCAGTCGAATTCGCATGGAGATTGACTCCAAGCCGGAGGAAATGGATCGCCTTGAGCGCCGCCTGATTCAACTGAAAATGGAGCGCGAGGCAGTCAAGAAGGAAGAGGATGAAGCATCCCGCAAGCGGCTGGAAAAAATTCAGAAGGATATCGAGTCAATCGGTAAGGAATATGCTGATCTCGACGAGATATGGAAAGCCGAAAAAGCGGCTGTGCAGGGTTCCGCGCAGATTAAAAGCGATCTCGAGCAGGCCCGCATTGATATGGATGCCGCCCGGCGTGCCGGTGATCTGACTAAAATGTCAGAGCTGCAATATGGCCGCATTCCAGAACTGGAAAAGCAGTTGGCTTCGGCCAGTGAAGCGGAGACCCGCGAGACGCATTTATTGCGCAACAAAGTGACTGAGGAAGAAATTGCCGAGGTGGTTTCCAAATGGACCGGTATCCCGGTCTCTAAAATGCTTGAGGGGGAGCGGGATAAGCTGTTGCGTATGGAAGATGCCCTGCACAAACGGGTAATCGGCCAGCAGGAAGCAGTGGTCGCGGTGTCCAATGCTGTGCGCCGCAGTCGCGCTGGACTGTCAGATCCTAATCGGCCCAACGGTTCGTTCCTGTTTCTCGGTCCCACCGGGGTAGGCAAAACCGAACTCTGCAAGGCGTTGGCCGAATTCCTGTTCGACAGTGTCGACGCCATGGTGCGCATTGATATGTCCGAATTTATGGAAAAGCATTCCGTGGCAAGGCTGGTGGGTGCTCCCCCCGGTTATGTGGGTTATGAGGAGGGAGGTTATCTGACCGAGGCAGTCAGGCGCCGTCCCTATTCAGTGCTGTTGTTGGATGAGGTGGAGAAGGCACACCCCGATGTCTTCAATATTTTGCTGCAGGTGCTGGATGACGGGCGACTGACTGATGGCCAGGGGCGCACAGTGGATTTTCGCAACACCGTGATTGTGATGACTTCCAACCTGGGTTCTGACCGGATCCAGGCAGTGGTGGAGGATCACTCCTTCGATACCATCAGCTTTGATGACGGTGCCGGTGATAATTTGTCGGATGACTCCACCACCAATGAAAATCGTTATCAGGCTATGAAAAACGCCGTGATGGAGGTGGTGGAAGGGCATTTTCGGCCAGAATTTATCAACCGGATTGATGAGGTGGTGGTATTTCACCCGCTGGGCAAAGGACAAATTCGGGGTATTGCCGAAATCCAGCTCGGTCTGCTCAGGCATCGTCTACAGGACCGTGATCTTTCACTGGTTTTGTCTGACGAGGTTCTGGACAAGATTTGTGAAGCAGGTTTTGATCCGGTCTATGGGGCCAGACCACTGAAAAGGGCGATACAGCAATTACTGGAAAATCCGTTGGCTCAATCAGTGCTGAGTGGCCAGTTTTCACCAGGAGATGAGATTACAGGGGACCTTGATGGAACTAATGTCAGGTTTCACCGAACTCACGGCCGCTCAGACGGTTGAGAATCACCCTGTTATTTGTAGGTCATCATGAATAGTTTGTAGCCAGTCCCGATCCGGACTGGCTGCATAACTGAGCCAAAATCGACTACTGGCAGTTGTCCTTGATCATTGTTCGGGATTTTTCCATCCATTCATTTTGCTCTTCTGTGCTGAGATAGCGAACTTGATCAGTTTCCGGATCTTTGACTCTCAGCCTGCTGCCCCTTTGCAGGTTTTCAAGATTTTCTCTGGCTTTAAGACAATTTTCCCTGGCGAGGGCCGCGTCTTCGGTGGCGACCTCTTCAGATTTTTTGGTTTCCGGATCCGGGCTCTTCTTTGCTTTGTTGCCTTCAGGTATTTGGTCAGGAATTGTTGCAGTAACATCTTTACCCTTGCCGGGTGTGGGTATTTTTATTGTTTCAGCAGATTGCTCTACGGGCGGTTTTTCAGAGAAGTGCCATGCTCCATCCGCATCCTGCCACTTGTAGACTTTTGCCGCTTGCAACGGGAGGCACAGAGCCATTGCCAGCAGAGCGAGAGCGAGGTTGTTCATGCATTTCATGTCCGTGAACCTTCCGTAAACCGTTTGAATCGGATAAACCCGTATTGATTTTTTATTCATCATAGCGGATTTGGTGGTGGAGTGTTGAGTACAAGGTAGCAAAACAAGTGCTATTTTCGTGTGTGAATAACAACAACTCCTTGACTGACTTGATAGGAGTAAATAGAGTATCTGCCTGTGTGGGCTTGCTAATTGCCCGCTAACTGGTTCCTTGCCAACTTGCCAAGTGAGCGTAAACAGCGTTCGCCAGGCGTCCAGACAGGTTTGTTTACCCACAAACCTGACGCACCGAGTATCACGACTATGTCGTCGGTGGCGTAATTGCACTTGCAGATCTGTGATGTCACAGCGTTATGTTTATTTCGCCCTGGCGGAGGAACCGACTTTGTGACCTGTTGATTTTGAGGATTTGCACAGTGGAACTACTGTCTGGCGGTGAAATAGTCATCCGCGCGCTAAAAGATGCCGGCGTTAAATACATCTGGGGCTATCCCGGTGGCGCTGCGCTCCATATCTACGATGCCCTGTTCCAACAAACGGATGTCCAGCATATCCTGGTACGTCATGAGCAAGCTGCTGTTCATGCGGCGGATGGTCACTCCCGTTCTACCGGAGAGGTGGGTGCCGTACTGGTCACCTCCGGTCCGGGTGCCACTAATGCCATAACCGGGATTGCTACCGCCTACATGGACTCGATTCCTCTGGTGGTTATTTCCGGCCAGGTGGCCAGAGAGAAAATAGGTGAAGACGCTTTCCAGGAAACGGATATGGTGGGGATTTCCCGTCCTATCGTAAAGCACAGCTTTTTGGTGAAGGATGCTACTGAAATAGCTGGTGTCATTGCCAAGGCATTCTTTATCGCTGGCTCGGGCCGACCGGGTCCTGTTGTTGTCGATATTCCAAAAGATGTGACTGACCCCAATCACCGGGTGCCCTACGAATACCCCGAAAAAGTCAAAATCCGCTCTTACCAACCCACCAGCAAGGGGCATTCGGGGCAGATCAAGCGGGCCATCAAAACACTGCTGGGTGCCAAGCGTCCTATTATCTACAGCGGTGGCGGGGTGATTCTGGGCGAGGCTTCTTCCCAATTAACGGAGTTGGCTCGGCTGATCAATGCGCCGGTCACCAATACCCTGATGGGACTGGGTGCTTTTCCCGGCTCGGATCCCCAGTTTGTCGGTATGCTCGGTATGCACGGTACTTTTGAAGCCAATACAGCAATGCATCATGCCGATGTGATTTTGGCTGTTGGTGCCCGCTTTGATGATCGGGTAACCAACACAACAGGCAAGTTCTGCCCCTCCGCAACCATCATTCACATCGATGTGGATCCTACATCGATCGCCAAAACCATCAAGGCGGATATCCCGATTGTCGGTGCCTGCGATGTGGTGCTGCGGGAGATGGTCGATCAGTTGGAGGACAGTGGCAAGCGGCCGGATGATGAGGCAATGGCGGACTGGTGGAAGCAGATCAATGAATGGCGCGACCGTCACGGTATTTATACCCAGTCCCGCTATGAAGCCAGTGGCGGTAACATTATCAAGCCGCAGGATGTTATCAAGTCTTTGTATCGGGCAACCGGAGGCGACGCGTTTGTCACATCCGATGTGGGACAACACCAGATGTTTGCAGCCCAGTATTACCTATTTGACCAGCCGCGCCGCTGGATCAACTCCGGTGGACTTGGCACCATGGGTTTCGGATTGCCTGCAGCCATGGGGGTACAGCTGGCTCATCCGGATGCCATGGTGGCCTGCGTCACCGGAGAGGGCAGCATCCAGATGTGCATTCAGGAGTTGTCCACCTGTACCCAGTACGGGTTGCCGATCAAAATTATTAACCTGAACAACCAAGCGCTGGGCATGGTGCGTCAATGGCAGGATATGCAATACAGCAGTCGTTACTCCTCCAGCCTCTACGAAGATTCATTGCCGGATTTCATCAAGCTGGCTGAGGCCTATGGCCACGTAGGTATCAAGGTTACCCAGTTCGATGAGCTGGATCAGAAAATGGAAGAGTGTTTCAGTCTCAAGGACCGTGTGGTGTTTATGGACATTTACGTCGACCGTTCTGAACATGTGTATCCCATGCTGGTGGCACCGAACGGTTCCATGCGTGATATGTGGTTGAGTAAGACGGAGCGCACCTGATGAGACGCATAATTTCAGTTTTGATGGAAAACGAACCGGGAGCGCTGTCGCGGGTGGTGGGCCTGTTTTCCCAGCGCGGTTATAACATTGATACATTGACGGTGGCCCCCACTGACGATCAGACACTGTCGCGCCTGACGTTGACGACCCACGGCAACGATCAGGTAATTGAACAGATTACCAAGCATCTCCACAAGTTGATTGATGTGGTCAAGGTGGTGGACCTCACCGAAGGCCCGCATATCGAACGCGAGCTGATGCTTCTCAAGGTGAAGGCTTCCGGTCCGCAACGTGCCGAAATCAAGCGTTGTGTGGACATTTTTCGCGGGCAGATTATCGACGTAAGTACCAATGCTTATACGGTACAGATTGTCGGCAACAGTGATAAACTCGACGCCTTCATTCAGGCGGTTTCCGGTGCCGAGATACTTGAGGTTGTTCGCTCCGGCGTATCCGGGTTGTCCCGGGGGGAAAAAGCACTGCGACTTTAAGCCCTTTTACACAGAATGTCAGGGTGGTCAAAAACGACCATTCCGAGTTCCGTATTCTTTCAGATTAATAAATAAGACAGGTGAAAAAATGCAAGTTTATTACGATAAAGACTGTGATTTATCCATCATTCAGGGCATGAAAGTGGCCGTGATCGGTTACGGCTCCCAGGGACACGCCCACGCTCTGAATCTGAAGGACTCAGGGGTGGATGTTACGGTGGGTCTGCGCCCCGGTTCACCCACTGCGGCGAAAGCGGAAAATGCCGGCCTGGCCGTCAAGAGTGTTCCCGATGCTGTTGCAGCGGCTGATCTGGTGATGATCCTGACACCCGACGAATTTCAGTCCCAGCTTTACAAAAATGAGATCGAACCCAATTTGAAGAAAGGCAGTACGCTGGCATTCGCGCACGGTTTCGCTATCCATTACAACCAGGTAGTTCCTCGTGCGGATCTGGACGTGATCATGATTGCGCCCAAGGCGCCCGGCCACACCGTACGCAACGAGTTCACCAAGGGTGGTGGTATCCCTGATCTAGTGGCCATTTTCCAGGATGCGTCCGGTAAGGCCAAATCCGTGGCATTGTCCTATGCCTGCGGAGTTGGTGGTGGGCGCACCGGTATTATTGAAACAACGTTCAAGGACGAAACCGAAACAGACCTGTTCGGTGAGCAGGCAGTTCTCTGTGGCGGTTGTGTCGAACTGGTCAAGGCGGGCTTTGAAACACTGGTGGAAGCCGGGTATGAGCCTGAGATGGCCTATTTCGAATGTCTGCATGAGCTGAAGCTGATTGTCGATCTCATGTACGAAGGCGGTATTGCCAATATGAACTACTCGATTTCCAACAACGCTGAATACGGTGAGTACGTGACCGGCCCGGAAATTATCAATGAGCAGTCCCGTGCGGCCATGCGCAACGCCCTGAAGCGTATCCAGAATGGTGAATATGCCAAGATGTTTGTTGCGGAGGGCGCTACCAATTATCCCTCCATGACGGCCTACCGTCGCAATAATGCAGCCCATCAGATTGAGCAGGTTGGTGCCGGTCTGCGTGCGATGATGCCCTGGATTGCCGCCAACAAGCTGGTGGACAAAGAGAAAAACTAACGGGTCTGTTTCAGCCGAGAAAACCGCGCCCTGGCGCGGTTTTTTTGTTGTAGCCGTCGATTTTTAATAAGATGGTTTTTTCTGTAAAAACAACACACCATACACCACTGACAGTCAATGCTGAGGCGAAACGATGACGGACAACGAAAAACAGGAAGCGGTCCCTGATAATACCGCCTCCGGGCAGGAAATGCCGGTCGGGGGCCCAGAGCCCGCACGCCATAGAGGCATCTATTTGCTGCCAAACCTGTTTACTACCGGCGCACTGTTCAGTGGCTTCTATGCGATTTTGGCAGGGATGGACGGCAAGTTCCAGGCGGCCGCCATCGCCATTTTTGTGGCGATGATTTTTGATGGCCTGGATGGTCTTATCGCCAGGATGACCAATACGTCCAGCGAATTTGGTGTTCAGTACGACAGTCTGTCCGATATGGTGTCATTTGGTGTGGCGCCCGCCATTGTCGTGTTTAGCTGGATGCTTGATGAAGTGGGTAGAATCGGCTGGGCTGCCGCCTTTATTTACGCGTCCTGTGCGGCGTTTCGTCTGGCGCGCTTCAATACCCAGGTAGACCTGGTGGACAAGCGTTACTTTATTGGCATTGCCAGCCCGACAGGGGCAGCTCTGGTGGCAGCCATGGTGTGGAGCGGCTTTGATGCTGAGCCATCCACCGAGTTGGCACTATTGGCCGCGTTGGTCACCGCAGTGGCGGGCCTGTTGATGGTATCAAATCTTCGCTACCGTAGCCTCAAGGGCCTGGACCTGAAGGGCAAGGTACCCTTTGTGGTGATTTTCGGCATCGCCATGGCGCTGGTCATTATTCTGATTGATCCACCCCGAATCCTGTTTCTGCTTGCTGTGGCGTATTCGCTGTCCGGGCCACTCGAGTGGCTATGGCATAAAAAAAGAGGGGATAAGGTTGTCTCTGGTTGAGAGGCTTGGGGGGAAGCAGTGGTTGGCAAAAAATGGAAAACCTGATTGAATAAACACAGGGTTTCCAGGCCAGTCTTTAATGTGATCAAGAACGTTTATCACACAAGAACAGCGCAACCACAGCAGGGTATCTTGTCCCACTGTGCTGTTATGACTGTGCTGCTCCTGCCCTGAGGGGCAACGATTTTTTTCCGATTTTACTCATTCCTGTTTGCAAATATCTCCCTCCGTGCGGAGAATTCGCGTAATTATTTTGTCCTGTCCCGAAGGATGGGGCGGATTATCTGGAGCAGCAAGTCATGGATAAACAACAGTTGGTGATTTTCGATACGACCTTGCGCGATGGCGAGCAAAGTCCGGGCGCTTCCATGACCAGGGAGGAGAAACTCCGAGTCGCCAAGGCGCTGGAGAAACTTCGAGTGGATGTTATTGAGGCGGGTTTTGCCGTATCGAGTCAGGGAGATTTTGAAGCCGTCAAATCCATAGCCGACACCATCAGGGATTCGACGGTGTGCAGCTTGGCGCGGACTACCCATGTGGATATTGAGCGCGCGGCAGAGGCGTTAAAAAATGCTCGCTCGGCACGCATTCACACCTTTATCGCCACGTCCCCGATCCATATGAAATATAAATTGCAGATGACCCCTGATCAGGTGGTTGAGCAGGCAGTCTCCGCTGTGAAACTCGCCCGCAACAAGGTCGGTGATGTGGAATTTTCACTGGAGGATGCCAGTCGTTCTGAATTTGATTTCATGTGCCGTATCATCGAACAGGTGATCAATGCCGGTGCCCGCACGATCAACCTCCCCGATACGGTGGGTTACGGTTTTCCTTCGGAATATGCCGATACTATTGGCCGCCTGATTGCCGCAGTGCCGAATGCAGACAAGGCGATTTTTTCTGTGCATTGCCACAATGACCTGGGTCTGGCGGTTGCCAACTCCCTCGCTGCCGTCATGCAAGGCGCAAGGCAGATCGAATGTACCATTAATGGTTTGGGTGAGCGCGCCGGCAATGCTGCGCTGGAAGAAATTGTCATGGCGGTGCGCACCCGCAAGGATATCTTTCCGGTGGAGACTCAGATTGATACCACGCAGATTGTCGCTACCTCGCGCCTGGTATCCAGTATCACCGGATTTCCTGTTCAGCCGAACAAAGCCATCGTCGGTGCGAATGCCTTTGCACACGAGTCGGGCATTCATCAGGACGGTGTGCTGAAGTACCGTGAAACCTACGAAATTATGAAAGCACAGGATGTGGGCTGGAGTACCAACAAGATTGTATTGGGCAAGTTGTCCGGGCGAGCTGCGTTCTCCTCAAGGTTGGACGCGCTCGGTATCCAGTTCGACAGCAAGACATTGATGAACGAAGCCTTTCTGAGGTTTAAGGAGCTGGCGGACAAGAAGCGTGAAATTTACGACGAGGATCTGCAGGCACTGGTTTCCGAAATACAGGTCAAGGAAGATGGCATTGAGCATATTGTCCTGGGTGATCTGTCGGTAACGACCAAGACCGGGCAGCTGCCCAACGCGGCGTTAAGTCTGACCTATAAGGGTGAGCATTACCGTACGTCAGCGGATGGCGATGGCCCGGTGGATGCCGTGTTCAAGGCGATCGAAAAGCTGATCAATAGCCAGGCCGAACTCAAATTGTATCTGGTGAACGCTGTTACCGAGGGAACCGACTCCCAGGGCGAAGTCACTGTGAGGCTGGAAAAGGGGGGGCGTATCGTCAATGGACAGGGGGCCGATACCGATATTCTGGTGGCCAGTGCCAGAGCTTACCTGAATGCACTCAGTGTGCTCGAAAATCCTGATCGACTGCACCCGCAGTTGGGCGGGGTATAGCGTTGATGCCTGTATCCGGGGGACTTCGTGACTGGTATCTCAGCACCCTGGGTGTTGTACAGTATCGGCCCAGGGATACTGAGCCTGTTGCGCTGGATTTTCATTCAGAAACTGTTGCAGAAGTGGCAAATACCGTCCCGCCTGAAGTTGTCGTTGCGCTGCCAGAGAACCCCGAATTGCCGGGTTCCGAAGACGAACTCATGGATTTGCATGAAGAGCAGATTGGCAGTTTCCGCCTGGCTTGCTGGCAACCCAGCGATGACTTGCTGGTTATCAACGGGTTGGCGCCGGGCAGTGTACCCCTTCAGGAGGAATCTGGCCTGCTTGCCAATATAATGTGGGCAATCGGTCGTCTCGGTGACGTGCGCTCATCTCCCCAATTGATTGACTGGCCTCCTACTGCGGTGGATCAAGCCGATAGGTCGGGCGCAGAGGAGATGCTGTCAGCGTTCGTGGAAGTCCGTGTCAAAAAGCAGGGTGTGCTTTGGGTTTTGCTGATGGGTGAATTGCCTGCAGCGCTGTTGCTGTCTTCAGGATCAGCCTGTTCGCCATCCGTGGGCCAGGTGGAGGAATTACCCGGAGGTGCCCGGGCTATTGTCACTCCAAGTCTACAAGAATTACTAGATGCTCCCGAACTTAAAGGCGAAACCTGGCGAGCCATTCGGGTGATGCGTTCTCAACAATGAACCCCCTGATTCGCAACATGCTGGCCGCTGACCTGCCGTTGATTGCAGCCATTGAACAACTGGTGACGCCGCATCCCTGGCGTGAATCCCAGTTCAGGGAGAGCCTCGATAAACACCAGTGTCTGAGTATGGTTCTGCAGGACCAGTTGGTGGGCTATGCCGTTTACACGATTGTGCTCGGCGAAGCAGAGATTCTGAATATTGCGATAGGGCGTGATTACCAGGGGCGGGGTTACGGCCGACAATTGCTCAACCACCTGATTGACCTGATGACTGACCGGGCTGAGCGATTGTTTCTCGAGGTTCGTGCCACGAATGAGCCGGCTGTGGCGCTGTATCAGGACGTGGGTCTGGTGGAAATCTGCCTGCGCAGAAACTATTACCAGAACGATACTGGACAGGAAGATGCCATTGTCATGGCAATGGATTTCACCGGTTTTCAGTGAGTGTCAGTCTCCGTTGAATGTCTAATCTGTTACCTGGTTCCCTTTAAAAATGTGAACTGATTCACATAATCGGTATTATCAGTGCCATTTTAGGCCCGTTCGTCGCCAATTTTCTTACTTGCGACCCTCTCTCAGCTGCAGACTCCTTAAAATAATCATATCGATTGATAAGGAAGTAGCCTGTTATGGAAACGATGTCAGATGAGGCGGTACAAGCTGCCAAATTTGAAGTGGCAAAGTTGCTGTTGGAAAGACTCCCGTTCTTTCTGATGGTCACCTCTGGATTTTGTCTGATACAGGTTTTTACCTGGGGCGGGATTTCAACCTATTGGCCGGCCGGCTTGTGGATCCTTTACAGTCTGGGAGTCATTGTGCCCGGTTGGCTGCTCATCCGAAGATTGTCTGTGACGTATGCCGTGGTTGGGATTAACCAGAAACTGGTTGAAGACATTAACAATCTGGCTATTGTCCTGGCTTTCATGACGGGACTGATCTGGGCCTTTGACAGTTTTGTTCAGTTTTATCTCAGGGAGCCAAATCAATGGCTTTATGTGTCCGCGTTAGCGGCTATTGCCGTGATCAGCGCAGGATTGCTCAGCTATAACCTCAAAGCTGCCCTGCTCGGGGCGGTGGTTATATTGCTGCCCTTGCTGGTTGAAGTCTCCATCGCAGGCAGTGGTGCCAACCTGTATTTTATTTGTTTTGCGGTAGCTACCGTTGCCGTATTGTACTTCGGCTTGCGCCAACAACAGCGGACCCTGGAAAAAAACATCGCGCTTCGAAGCGAGGCTGAGGCGCTGCTTAAAAAGCAGGAAGCGACCAGCTACCTGCTCGAGCAGCACTGGCAAAATGCCCCGCTACCGGCCATTCAGTGGGATCGGCAGCAGCGGATAACAGGCTGGAATTTCAGCGCTGAAAAGCTGTTCGGTTATCCTGTGGCAGAGGTGTCGGGTCGCCAGGGAGATTTTCTGGTACCACCGGGATCGCGGGAATTGTTTCTCGATATGTGGCAGGCCCTGATACAAAAGGACGAGCAGGGTTATTACGCTGTGCACGAAGTCATCGACAGGAACGGACAGATAAAAATATGCGAGTGGCATAACACGCCGCTGACAAAAGACGGCAAACTGATCGGTGTTGCTTCCTTCATCAAGGACGTGACCTCGCAGATTGAGGATCGGGAGACCATCAAACGGCAGGCGAACTACGATAACCTGACCGCGCTGCCGAATCGCAGCTGCATGATGAGTGAACTGGATGCTGCAATCTCACGGTCTAAGCGAAACAATCAATTCGTCGCAGTTATTTTCCTCGATCTCGATAATTTCAAAGATATCAATGACACCCAGGGGCATCATGTGGGTGACATGGTGTTGCAGTTTTTTGCCGAGCTACTGCGGCAGGCCGTTCGCAAGGAAGATGTGGTCGCCCGCTTTGGTGGTGATGAGTTTGTAGTGCTGATACAGGATCTTGGCACAAAAGCGACCAAAGCGCGGGCCAGAGTGCTTTCTATTGCAGATAAAATCATGGAGCTGGGTAAAACAGTCTGCAAGCAGCGGGGGCTGGAATACGAGATTGACGTCAGTGGCGGTATCGTGCTGTTTCAGGGTGGTCGCTATTCACCAAATGACCTGTTAAAGCAGGCCGATCTGGCAATGTATCGGGTGAAAAACTTTGGGCGAAAAGGGTTCAGTTTCTATGATGATTCTCTCGCGGTCGAGGCGGAATACCGGGTTAGCCTGATTCGCGAGCTTCGTCAGGGTGTCGAAAACAAGGAATTTGATTTGCACTTTCAGCCTATCGTCAACACCGGTGGCGATATTGTATTTGCTGAATCACTGCTTCGCTGGAACCGCCCTTCAGAGCGTATTGTGGCGGCCAGCGAATTTATCGAGTTCATGGCGACGTTGCCGATGATGAACGAAGTGGGTCTGTGGATCTTCGAAAGTGCATGCGCCAATCTCCGCCAATGGATTGATGAAGGGCTTTGGTCCGAAGACGGAGTGCTATTTGTCAACATCAGTCCGAAGCAGTTGGAAAATGAGCACTTCGCTGCCGATATACGGAAGTTGATCAGCCAATATGCCATTGACCCGCATCAACTGGTGCTGGAGATTACCGAGGAAAGCCTGATTCATAATCTTGATGAGGTCGAGGGCCAGCTCCAGGATTTACTGGACCTTGGTCTGCGGATTGCACTGGATGATTTTGGCACCGGCTATTCCTCGCTGGCGATGTTACAGAAGTTACCGGTGCACTTTGTCAAACTGGACCGGAGTTTTATTAACGATCTGGCTTCTTCGGAGAATACCTATTCCATTGTTAAAGCGGTCATCAAGCTCTGCCAAATTATGTCCCTCGACGTGATCGCCGAGGGCGTTGAGACAGAAGAACAATACCGTATTCTCGCCGACCTGGGCTGTGAGTACTTCCAAGGTTACTATTTCAGCAAACCTGTTGACCCCGGGCAATTCAGGTCGTTGGTCCGGTCTGCATCTGAGGATTTACTGTTGCGTCTGGTTAACTAGATTGACTGGCGCATCAACTGTAGCGGTAAAGCGTGCACTGAATGACCGGGAACCGGTATAGTCACGGAGCATTTTTTACGAGGTGAACTGTGGACAAAATTCCGGTGGGGATCAGTGCCTGCCTGATGGGCGATGAGGTGCGTTATAACGGTGGCCATAAGCGGGATGCCTATATCAATGGGACTCTGGCGGGCCACTTCAGTTTTCATCGATTCTGTCCGGAAGTCGGTATTGGTCTCGGCGTTCCCAGGCCCACACTCAGGCTGATTGCCACAGATGATGATACCAGGGCGGTGCGCACAGAGGATCAGGCGTTTGATGTCACCGAGCAACTGGTGAGCTACAGTCGGGAACAGTTTGCCGAGATCAGTCAGTTGTCCGGGCTCATTCTAAAGCGGGATTCACCCAGTTGCGGCATGGCGAGAGTCAAGGTGTATGGCGCGGCCGGGGCCAGGCCAGAGGGGCGGGGCGTGTTTGCCCGCACGGTGATGGATCAATTTCCCTGTCTGCCGGTAGAGGAAGAGGGCCGGCTGGGGGATCCTGGGTTGCGGGAGAATTTTATTCAGCGGGTGTTTATTTATCATCGCTGGCGATCTGATTACTTCCCGGCGCTCAGTGTACAGAAACTCACGGATTTTCATGCCCGACACAAACTGATCTTCATGAGTCACGATCAGAATCAGTGTCGGGAACTGGGTCGTATTGCAGCGCTTGCCCGTCCTGATAATCTGGATACGGTTGCCTCGGATTACCTGTCACTGGCCATGACCAATCTGAAAAAAATTGCCACGCGTAAAAATCATTTGAATGTCCTGCAGCATATTCAGGGGTATCTGAAAAAGCAGCTCGATGCCGCAGACAAACAGGAGCTGATTGAAATATTCGAACGCTTTGAGCGAGGTGAGTTGCCATTGATCGTGCCCGTTACACTCTTGCATCACCACTTTCGAAAATCTCCGGACGAGTATATCAATCGGTCCTGGTACCTGAACCCCTACCCGGCAGAATTGCGCCTGATGAATCTGCTATAAAATCGGGAAGTATGATCATGAACAACAGTAAACCATTGAAAATTCCCTATCGCCTGATTCTGCTGGATCTGGTGGGTGCCGTGCTGGCGGCAATGGGTATCCTGCAGCTGATTGACGGTGGCGGTGTTGCCGCCTGGATCATGACAATTGTGGGTTTTTTGTTGATGATGCCTCTGGTGCTGGCGATTTTTCGTTTACTGGCATCCCCGGGATCCAAGCAGAATGGCCATCGAGGAGATCGTTAATGGAGATTGTCTACTGGCACTGGCTGGTGTTGGGTATTCTGCTGGTGATACTGGAGATCGTCGTGCCCAGTTTTACCATCCTCTGGTTTGGTCTCGGTGCGGTTCTGGTGGGCGTATTGTTATGGCTGGTGCCGCAGTTGCCGATCGTGGGTCAGCTGTTGGTCTGGATGCTTGCTTCCGGCGGATTCGCACTATGCTGGTTTAAATACCTGAAACCGCGAATGGTGGATAAAACCCTGGCCGGACTTTCCAGAGAGGCCGCCATTGGCGAGTCGGGCCGTGTCATAAAACTGCCGGTTGAACACGGCCGGGGGATAGTGCGTTTTACCACGCCGCTGCTCGGTGCCGATGAATGGGAGTTTATCTGCGACCAGACGTTATCACTGGGTGATCGGGTGTTCGTCAAAGAGTTTTCCGGTAATACCCTGGTGGTGGTGAAGCTCGATTGAGTAACTGACCGGAATCGACCGGTTTTTGGAACGTTAACTTTTTTCGGAGTGGGTGGCATGGGCGGCACAGTCGTTGTTTTGGCAGTTTTGGTACTGCTGGTTATTACCGTTGGGTTGGGTGTCCGGATTGTGCCCCAGGGGAGCAAACATGTGGTGCAACGGCTGGGCAAGTTTCACAAAATACTGCCGCCGGGGCTGAATATCATTATTCCCTATATCGATACCGTAGCCTACCGGGTTTCCACCAAGGATATCGTACTGGATATTCCTTCGCAGGAGGTTATCACCAAGGATAACGTGGTTATCGTTGCCAATGCCGTGGCCTATATCAATATCGTGGCACCGGAAAAGGCCGTCTACGGGGTCGAGGACTATGAACTGGCGATTCGCAACCTGGTTCAGACATCACTGCGTTCCATTGTCGGCGAGATGGATCTGGATGATGCCCTTTCCTCCAGAGACCAGATCAAAGCCAAGTTAAAAACCTCCATATCTGACGATATTTCTGACTGGGGTATTGTGATGAAAACGGTGGAAATTCAGGATATCAATCCCTCCGGAACCATGCAGCAGGCCATGGAAGAGCAGGCCGCTGCCGAGCGCCAGCGCCGTGCCACAGTGACCCGCGCCGACGGCGAGAAAACCGCGGCCATTCTCGAAGCCGAGGGCCGGCTGGAAGCGTCTCGACGCGATGCCGAGGCCAAGGTTGTACTGGCAACGGCCACCCAGGAAGCGATCGAAAAAGTGACTGCAGGTATTCAGGACAAGGAGTTGCCAGCGGTATATTTGCTGGGTGAAAAATACGTTGAAGCAATGCGTGAACTGGCCGTCTCAGAGAATGCCAAGCTGGTACTGTTGCCGGGGGATATTCCCGCTGCAGTCAGGGGACTGATGAGTACGACGAAATAGTCCCGTTGAGTTAATGGGAAAAGGGTTTCTGTCAACCGATTCGGCGCAAAAACGTTTTGTACGGATAAGGTTCGAACTTCTGCCATAGGAGCTGACGGGAGAAATGAATTTGGAGAGCAGGACATTGATGTTGCGACTACCACTCATTTTACTGTTGTCCGTCATAGCAGCGGGCTGTAGCAGTCAGCGCCAATCCGGTTACGGTGCTACGGACGGTATTATTATCGATACTCAGGGCGTAGACATGTCCTATTACCGCGCGGACCTTGCCGATTGCCAGCGCTACGCTTCTGAGGTGCCTGTGGCAGAGCGAACGGCAACCTCCGCAGCGGGTGGTGCGGTGGTCGGCGGTGTTGTCGGGGCCATCGTCGGTGATTCCGGCACAGCCAAGAAAGGGGCCGGTGTTGGAGCCGTCACCGGTGCTATCAAGGGCGTGTCATCCGGTAGCGCTGAACGCAAACGCGTGGTCAAGAACTGCCTGAGGGGCCGCGGTTATCGGGTGCTGAATTAGCTGGTAGAACTTTCTTTTTGATGGGCTGGATCCGTCAGGCAATCAGCATCAAGGGGTAAGGCAGTAAATCGGGCAGGTCGGCCAACTCCGTGGCCGACAGCTTTTCGAAGCTCATTTTTGACATCATGATCAGTGAGCCTGCCGGTAGCCTCAGGCACGTTAAATCTCCTGGATGAATGGATTCGACCCGCTGAAAGTGCACTCTAATGCCATCAACCGGCAGTTGGTCAGCAATCTCAGGGGGCAGTGCTGTCTCGCTCAACAGGGTGACATCCGATACCATTCCGTTGGCTGCTAGCCGTCTCACCACCTCCAGCGCCCGATGAAATTGTGGGGAGGCATCGTAAACCAACACCAGTGGTTGGCTGGGTCGTGAGGATAGCCCTGGTGGGCGAGGTCTGGCCGAAGTGCGGATTCGTCCCGGAAAAAAAATATCGTATCCCTCGTGGGATAATGCACAGGGCGCCAGCATCCCGCTCTCAATATGGAAGGTGCAGGTCACTTTCTGCTGTGAAGATAACTGTTCCAGTAGCTGCTGTGCTCTGGATGACGCCATGCGGCTGGATCTGATCATGGCCTCTCGATCGAACAACCGCTCTTCGCCCGAGAGGCTGGAAATTTCTCGGGCAAAGGGCAACCCCGCCGCAGCCAGCAAGCGGCTGTCCTCGATATACAGGCCGGCGAGCGATGCGTTCAGCCATCTCGCCATTGTTACCAGTGACAACAGGCTGGCTTCGGTGATACTCAGTGCATCCAGCGCGATTAAAATTCTGCGCTCAGTCAGCACGGTCGTCACCCTGCGTATTATCGACAGCAAATTTTCGGGCGACTTGTATCCACGCTTTAATCTTTGCCATCACCTTGCCGTTCACGGAATCAGTCGGGTACTCACCCTTATCATCGGGTTCACCCGCAGGCAGTCCCGTGAGTAACGTCAGGGCCTCATCAATCGTGGAGATGGCATAGATATGAAAAGCGCCCCGTTTAACGGCATCGATCACGCGCTTCTCCAGCATCAGGTGCTGGGTATTGGCGGCGGGCATCACCACCCCCTGGTCATCGGTCAGCCCTCGGGCATTGCAAATATCGTAAAAGCCCTCGATTTTCTGGTTGATCCCGCCAATCGCCTGAACCCGCCCATGTTGATTAGTCGACCCGGTCACCGCGAGAGATTGTCTGATCGGGATGTCGGCTATTGCCGAGAGCAATACAGCAATTTCTGCCACAGAGGCGCTGTCGCCTTCAATCCCGCCATAGGATTGTTCAAAGACCAGGCTGGCGGAGACCGGTAGCGGTCGGTCTCTGGCATAGCGATTGGCGATAAAGGCAGAGAGAATTAACACGGCTTTCGAGTGAATATTACCGCCCAGTTTTACCTCGCGCTCGATATCCAGTACTTTGCCGTGTCCGAGCCGCGCCTGGGCAGTAATGCGGGTGGGGCGGCCAAATGTATACTCACCGAGCTGGTAGACGGAGAGCCCGTTGATCTGGGCCACGTGTTCGCCGCGGGTGTCCACTAACTGTATTTCCCTGAGGATGCTCTCGTGGACCCGCTCTCTGAATTGGTCCATTCGTCTGGAGGCCGCCTCTATTGCAGCCTGGACGTGCACGATGCCAATCTGTTCTGCACTGGCCTGCCCGGCAAAATAGTCACTTTCACAGAGCAGGTCCGTGAGGAGATTGAGGTGCAGGGGCAGTTTCTGGGCGTCCTCAAGCAGACGGGAGCCCTGCTCAACCACCCGCGCCACGGCGCTCTGGTCGAGTGGCCGAATTCCCTTGCGGTGTTGCAGTGAGGCGATCAATCGGGCGTAACCCAGCGTATTGGCATCGGTGCGAGGTAGCTCCTCGGACAGGTCGGCGGGGACTTTGAAGAGCAGGTTGAAATCCGGGTCGTAGGCCTGCAACAGGTAGTAGACGGTTCTATCACCCAGCAGGATAACCTTGATGTCCAGCGGTACCGGTTCTGGCTCAAGTGATTTGGTGCTCACCAGGCTGAGCAACTGGTCGATCGACTCGATCCGCGCTTCCCTGGACTGTAGTGCGCGTTTGAGCGCATCCCAGGCAAAGGGGTTGGTGAGGACCTTAATGGCATCCAGTAGCAGATAGCCCCCGTTGGCGCGGTGTAGCGCACCGCCTTTTATCAGGGTGAAGTCGGTGGTCAGAGTGCCGTATTGCGCTTCGTGTTCGACCCGGCCCAGCAGGTTGCTCAGGGACGGGTTGTTTTCATAGACGATGGGCGCCGTGCAGGCCCCGCCGTTATCCACCAATACATTGACCCTGTACATCGGGAATTCGTGTATCCGGTTCTTCAGGTTTTCGGGGACACTGGAACGTTCTTCCTCTTCACGGAATGCATCCACATTTTCAATCACATCCTGTTTCACCAGAGCGAGAAACTCGACCACATCGGGGTAATCGGCGTAACGGTTTTGCAGTTCTCTGAATATCTGGCCCACTGCATTCTGGACGATGGACTGGTTCAGTTTTTTGAATTGTTCCCGACTTGCTTTCACCCACATAGGCATTTTTTGCACAAGCCCTTTCAGTTCTTCCTTAAGCTCGTTAATTTTCTGCTCAATGGCAGTTTTTTCGTCGTCACTCAGGGCTTCAAATTCTTCCGAGGTAATGATTTTGTCATTGACCAGTGGCGCGAGTGTGTAGCCAGAAGGTGTTTCGAGCATTGAGATATTTCGTGCTTTCGCTTTTTCTTTTAATTCTGAAAATGCCTGTTGTTCCTGATCGTTGAAGGCATCGGTAATGTCGTTAAGTCTTGCCTTGTATTCTGCACTTTGAAACACGCCGGGAATGGTGACCAGCAAGTCTTCAATGCATTGCTCCATATCCTTGCGTAACTGTTGTGCCAGGCCACAGGGCAGCCTTAACACTTTGGGTTGATGGGGTGCACTAAAGTTATTGACGTAGCACCAATCGCTCGGCTTCGGCCGGTCGAATGTCTGTTGGTGCAGAAAATCCTGTAGCATTTCGTGTTTGCCCATGCCGGAAGAGCCCAGCACGTAGATGTTGTAACCCTCGTGGCGGATTCCCAGCCCGAAGCGCAGGGCGTCAAGGGCGCGATCTTGGCCATAGTAATTGTCGAGGTGCTCGAGTTCAGTGGTATCACCGAAGGGCAGGGTGGCTGGATCACAATGCCGGTAGAGGCTGTCGGCTGGTAAAGGCAATGGCTGTTTGTTATTCACTGATTACTCTCTGATGCGTCAAATCGGGTGTGAAAAAAGTGGCTTTACGCTGGACGAGCCGGGTTTACTCTCAGTTTAGTGTCCGGATACAGGGTTGACCATATTGCGGATGCCACAGCAGTTAAAGCACCCTTATACAGGCTTTATTGGCTCAGGGATGGGTGGTACCCAGATAGTCAGAAACAGGCGGCCGGGTAAGGCTATTGTTTTACCGGCCGTTTTTGCAGTTTGCGCTGCAGGGTTCGACGGTGCATGCCCAAGCGACGAGCTGTGGCGGAGATGTTGCCGTCATTTTCTGCCAGAACCCGCTGGATATGTTCCCACTCAAGACGCTCCACCGAGGGCGGACCTTCGCTGATGCCAGTTATCTCGGGGGTGGCATCGGTATCGAACGTCGCGAGGATATCTTCCACGGAGGCGGGTTTACAAAGATAGTTCAGGGCGCCCAGTTTGATGGCCTCCACCGCCGTGGAGATACTGGAATAACCGGTGAGGATCAGCACCTCGAGTTTGGGATTGATCCGGATCAGCTGTGGTAGCAGATGAAGTCCTGACTCGGATTCCAGTTTCAGGTCCACCACGGCCCGGCGAGGATTGTGTTGCCGGCACAAATCCAGGGCCTCGGTGGCATTGCCTGCGGTGAGTACCTGATAGCCGCGGCGGGTCATGGCGCGCCCGAGAATACGGGTGAACGTGGCATCATCGTCCACGATAAGCAGATAGCGGTTATCGGACATGGGCATCCTGTATTGGCAGAATCACTTTGGCCTCACTGCCGGATCCCTGGCCGGGTTTGATGTCAACAGTGCCGCCGTAGCGTTGCAGTGTGGCCTGGGTCAGAAACAGCCCAAGCCCCATTCCCTCTGGTTTGCTGGAGGTAAAGGCGGTACCGAGTCTGCCCCGCAATTGTGGCGCAACACCGTCACCATAATCCTTGATACAGAGTTCAATGTGTTGCCGATCCCAGCGTACCTGTATATCAACCCGATCAGGGCTGGCATCGGCCGCATTGTTGAGCAGGCTGGTCAGTGACTGGGCGATGGTCGGGTGCAGGCGAGTGTGAATATCCGGCAGGTTATCCGGATAACGGATGTTGGCCTGTACGCCGGGACGCATCAGCTGCCAGCGTTCGAATAACCTGTCAAAGTAATGGCGCAGGGCAATGTCTTCGCCGCCGTCGGCACTGCCTTCCGCAGTGGCCACCAGCTGCTTCAGGGTAAGTCGACACTGTTCAATCTGTTGCTGCAAGATGTTCAGATCGTCGTTTGAACCGGACTGGTCTGCCACCATTTCGTCCACCAGAATTTTCATGGTGTTGAGCGGCGTACCCAGTTCATGGGCAGTACCCGCAGCCAGTGAACCGATGGCCAGCAGCTGTTCATCCTGCAGTTGATTTTCTCGCTGTATAGTCAGTTGTTCCTCTTGCTGTTTCAGGGTGCGGGCCATGCGGGTCACAAAATAGGTAATCAGCCCAGCGCTGACCGCGAAGTTAAGCCACATGCCAAGAATATGCAGATTGCTGACGCTGTCGTGATGATGGCCCGGCGCCAGGGCAGGAATGGGCAGGTAAAAATTCAGCAGCCAGCTGTAGGCCGCCAATGAAAGTATCGTGATGGCCCAGGTATAGCGCAGGGGCAATGTGGTTGCCGCAATACTGATAGGCACCAGATAGTAGGAAATAAACGGGTTTGAGGCGCCGCCGCTGAAAAACAGCAGAGCAGTAAAAAACAGAATATCCACCAGCAAATGGCAGAAAAATTCCAGTTCGGTAATGACCGGGTAACGGAAGGTGCGCCACCAGGTGGTGGTAATGACAATGGCGTAGAGGGCGAGAATGGCTCCCAGTACCAATATGGGTAAACCGATATCCCGTATCTGACTAAAAAAAAGGAGGGCCAGAATCTGGCCCCCAAGAGCGATGTTGCGGATGACACTCAGCTGGCGCAGGTTTTGCCGCGCTGCCGAGTGTATGAATGAATCAAGGGTGGGAGCCATGACCGGATATTACCAGAATGGTCAGGTTACCAGTGCAGGGTTGCTGCCAGATAAATATTCCGGCCTGCCCCCGGCAACCGCTCTCCCAGGGCTATATCGCTGTCGCCATTGCGGTTGTAACCGGCCAGGTGATCCTCATAGCGGTTATCGAACAGGTTTTCCACGCCACCGGACAGGATCAGTTGCGGTGTAAGCCGGTAACTGCCGGACAGGTTAAGTATCCCGTAGCCGGAAGTTTTTTCTTCCTGGTTAAAGTCGGACACCTTGTTCTGACTGGCGTAGAGCACCGATTCCAGGGCCAGCATGACGGCGTGCTGTTCATAAATCAGGGACAGACGGTTGTTGAGTGGCGCCACCCGGTACAGATCGTCGCCCTCATCCCGGCGCTTGCCGCGCACGTAGCTGAGGTTGCCCTCCAGGCGCAGGGTGGCGGAGATCATGTAACCGTAGCCCATGTCCGCGCCGTACATCTTGGCATCCACATTGTCGAACATCAGTGCCGCCTCACCACTCATCATGGTGCTGAGCATATTGGCGGTAGCGTTGTCGGACGGCACGCCCTGGATATAGTCATCGATGCGGCGGTAGAACAGTTGTGGTGTTGCCCAGGCCTTCGCAGTTTGCCAATCGATACCGACGGTGACCTCGTGGGCGGTTTCCTCGTCCAGGTCGAGATTGCCGATATAGTTGCGACCGTCCGCCAGGCCGCCGGTAGCCGCCAGGGGCAACCAGAGGTAGCGTTCCTGGTAGGAGGGCGCGCGGTTTTTACGCCCCAGACCCAGGTTCAGTGTGGTGTTATTGGTGAGGGGGCGGCTCAGGTTAAGAACCAGGTCAAGGTAGGTAAAATCTTCGTTCAGATCGCCGTTGTTGAAGGTCGTCGCTAGCATATTGGCATTCATTGCCATCATCCCCATCATACCGCTGGCGCCGACGGGGTCGCTGTCCATTTTTACACGGTTGACTCGCGCACCGGTCTGTACATGCCACTCGCCGATATTGCCTTCCCACTCGGTGAAAATACCGTAGGTATCCCGTTCCGCATCGTTGAAGTTGGCCAATTCAAACATCGCGTTGTTGGGGTTGGAAATGGTGGCAGTGTGCACCGTTTCGTTGCCGTCCGAGCCCACGGTTAGAAAGCCGCTGGCCATCGGCCAGCGGGCCTGCAGGGACCATGCAGTGTTGTGGGCGGTGGCATTGTTGGCACGATAACTCATCGGCGATGCCGGTGCTTCTCGCTGGGAGAAGTTATCCATCAGGTGGTCGACATGGTTGTAGGAGAGGTGACCGCTGATCACTATCTCACCGAGGGTGGTGCTGACATTGGCGCCCGCGGTGTCCCCGTCGATGTAATTGATATCCATGGGCAGGGCGGGTGTGCCTGTGTCCCGGGTGTCCAGCTCGCCGATGTAGATTTCGAGGCTGCTGTTGTCGTTGCGCCAGCCATAGCTGAGGTCGTATCGGCCCCGTCGGTACTGGCTGCCACCGATCTTGTCGTCGTCACCGACGCGAGTATCGTCGCCTTCGTCGTGGCTGAAAAGTGCTGACAGTTTGTGGTGACTGTTGGACAGTGTGGATTTCAGGGCGGTGTTGGAACCATCGCTGTTGCCGTTGAAGCGACTGGCAATGGAGCCGGAGAAAATAAAGTCGTCACTCTCGCCGAATTCGCCGCGATCCAGGGTCGCGGTGATGTGCCCGCCGATGCTCTCTTGGGCGGCGCTAACCGGGGCGATGCCGCGATCCACCACAAGGGACTTCAACAGCAGTGGCGGCGTGTAGGTGAGCGGCGCATCCATGGCGTTGGGACCGCCGGTGAGAGTCGGTGCGTGGTCGATGTGGATGCTGACACGATCGCCGTAGAGTCCACGGTATTGCGCGATTCCGGTTACCGGACCGTTGCTGTTGACGTTGGCGCCGGGTACCCGTTTTAGCAGTGCTGAGGTGTCTACCAGTGGCAACTCTCCAGGTTCTGTGTCCAGTGTCAGTCGGGTCGTGGGCTGTACGCCGGTCACTTCGATTTCTTCGGGGGTGGCGTGATCCGCCAGCGTCGGGGCGGTTAGGGTGCTCAGCAATAGCGTGGCTATAACGGGAATGTCGCGCTTCACGGGGCAGTTCTCCTGAGTCAAGTCGAGTGGCCGGCATCTTACTGTGGAAGCAACCCTTTGGGGATGTGACAAATTGTCGCACTTGCTGGTCCGTAGCCTTCAATGGCGGTGGTATTGAACCGGAATAATGGTCGATTGGAAATTCGCCATCACAGGTGACCGCTACAGGCCACAGGAATCTGCCAGTAATGAATGCCTTTGCCGACTTCTTCGGCCAGCCCGGCTATCAGGGCATCCACATACTCTTCCGGCAACAGGATTTCAAACTGCACCCGCTTCCGGCGTCCTCTCACCTGCTCGGCAATGGAGAGACGGCCCTGTTCGCCGTGGCCGTGTACCGGGTAGGAAGTAAAGCCGCCTACCTCTTCCCGTGAAAGCAGGTAGTCCACCAGCTCCTCTTCCAGTTCGGGGGTGATATTGAGTACCAGCAGGACGTTCATACAAGGTCTCCTGACAGATTGTGGTCAGTGCTGTGAAAAAAATAGCGATAGATCACCGGTAGCAGGAACAGGGTCAACAGGGTGGAGCTGATCAAACCACCGATCACCACAATGGCCAGGGGTTTCTGCAACTCAGAGCCGGGGCCGCTGGCTGCCAATAGAGGCAACAGGCCAAAAGCGCAGGTGCTGGCGGTCATCATGACCGGACGCAGGCGCCGCAGTGCGCCCTGTTTCACCACATCGGCCATGGGCAGCCCCTTCGCTTGCAGGTAATTAAAGTGAGACATCATCACCACGCCGTTCATCACCGCGATACCGAGCAGGGCAATAAAACCCACCGAGGCGGGAACCGACAGGAATTCGCCGGTGAGCCACAGGGCCAACAGGCCGCCGGTGAGGGCGAAGGGGATGTTGGAGAGGATGATGGCGGTTTGTTTCAGGGAACCGAAAGTGATGAACAGCAGCAGGGCGATCAGGCCCAGTGCGACCGGCACCACCAACGTCAGCCGGGCAGCGGCTCGCTGCTGGTTCTCGAACTGGCCGCCCCAGGCCAGGGAGTAGCTCTGGGGCAGGTCGATATCTGCGGCGATGGCGGCCTTGGCCTCATGGACGAAGCCCACCAGATCGCGACCCTCCACATTGGTGCGCACCACTGCAAAGCGCTGACCGGACTCGCGGGAAACCCCAACCGGTCCTTCGATACGGCGGATATCTGCCAGCTCTGCAAGGGGAATGGTGCCGCCGTCAACCAGGTTGATGCGGCTCCGTTGAAGTTGCATCACGCCGTCCCCTTGGGGTTTGTGATAGCGCAGCATCAATGGCACCCGGGCGGTGTGTTCAATAATGTTGCCCAGGGGCAGTCCCTCTATTTCCGCCCGCAGGCGATTCTGCAGGGCTTCCACGTCAATGCCCAGCATGCCGGCCCGCTGGCGGTTCACGCTCACCTGCAGGTACTGGGCTCCCTCGTTAATGGTGGCAGTGGTATCCACGGCGCCGTCGATGGTCTCTACCCGCGCGGAAATAGCTTGGGTCAATTGGTTTAAAGTGGCCAGACCCGGGCCGAACACCTTGATGGCGATGTCGCCCCGGGAGCCGGTGAGCATCTCCGATACGCGCATGTCGATGGGCTGGGTGAAGCCGTAGTTGATGCCGGGAAAACGATCCAGTACGGTGCGCAGTTTCTGCTCGATTTCCGCCTTGCTGTCGGCCTGCCATTCCGCCACTGGTTTCAGTTGCAGGAACACGTCGGTCTCGTTGAGGCCCATGGGGTCCATGCCAATTTCATCGGAGCCGCTGCGGGAGACGATGCGCTGAATTTCCGGCACATTACTCAGCAGTTCCTTTTCCACCTGTTTGACGATGCGGGTACTGTTTTCCAGGTTGATGGAGGGAATCGATTCCAACTGCACGATGATGTCGCCCTCATCCATGGTGGGCATGAAGGTTTTGCCCACCAGCGGGAACACCAGCACCGATACCACCAGCAGTGCCGCGGAACCGCCCACCAGCCAGCGCGGTTTGGCAAGCGCCTTGTCCAGCAGTGGTTCATAGGCTCGCAGTAACTGACGGCTGAGCCAGGGTTCGCGTTCACCGCCCTTGTTGATCATGAAGGATGCCAGCACCGGGATGGCGGTGAGAGACAGCGCCAGGGATCCCACCAGAGCGAACACGATGGTCAGGGTCACCGGGCCGAACAGTTTGCCCTCCAGCCCCTGCAGGGTCAGCAGTGGCAGAAACACGATGACGATGATGGCGACACCGGAGGTGACCGGCACCGCCACGTCCTTTACTGCCCGGAAAATGATGTGCAGGCGGGGCAGGGGCGTGCCGCCGTTTTTCTGTCGCGCCTGCTGTTGGCCCTCTTGTCGGGATAGTGCCGAGACAATGTTCTCGACAATAACGATGGCGGAGTCCACCAGCATGCCGATGGCAATCACCAGGCCGCCGAGGCTCATCAGGTTGGCGGACATGCCCATGCGGTCCATCATGAAAAAGGTGAACAGCGCTGACAGGGGCAGGATCATTGAGACAGTTACCGCGGCGCGCCAGTTGCCGAGGAAGAGCACCAACAGAATCACTACCAGCACCACCGCTTCCAGCAGTGCCAGGCTCACTGTGCCCACCGCTCGCTCAATCAACACGCTGCGGTCGTAGAATACATTGATGGCAGTGCCTTCCGGCAGGCTGGCTTGCAGCTCTGCCAGTTTGTCCTGTACGCCGGCCACTACGTTTCTGGCGTTGGCCCCGCTCAGGCCGATCACGAGTCCCTGTACCACTTCTTCCTCGCCATTGGCGGTGACCGAGCCGTAGCGCTCCAGGCTGCCGAGGGAAATGTCGGCAATCTGGCTGAGGGGAATGGACTGGCCGAGGGCGTTGTCGAGGCGAATGGCGGCCAGATCGTCCAGGGACGTGAGGGCGCCCGCTACCCGCACCAGGATGGCTTCCTCTCCCTGATCCAGTCGGCCAGCCCCGTCGTTGCGGTTGTTGGCCCGCAGGGCGGCGACGATATCGGCGTTGGTTACTTGCATTTGAGCCATCGCTGCCCGGCGCGGCGCCACCTCATAGGTTTTCACAAAACCACCCAGCGCGTTCACATCCGCCACGCCGGGCACCGTGCGCAGAGCGGGGCGGATAGTCCAGTCCAGCAGGTAGCGACGCTGTTGCAGGGAGAGATTGTCGTTGTCCACGGTGAACATGAACATGTCACTGAGCGGTGTGCTCATGGGGGCCAGTCCCCCGCTGATATTGCCGGGCAGATCGCTCCAGATATTGTTCAACCGCTCGGTAACCTGCTGGCGGGCCCAGTAGATGTCGGTTCCCTCGGCGAAGTCCAGGGTGATGGCGCTGAGGGCGTATTTGGAAATGGAGCGCAGCACTGTCTGGTCGGGGATGCCGAGCAGTTCCACTTCGATGGGCTGGGTGATCAGTGATTCCACTTCTTCCGGGGTCATGCCCGGCGATTTGATAATCAGTTTTACCTGGGTGGGAGAGATATCCGGAAAAGCATCGATGGGCAGGTTCAGCATGGCTCTGCTGCCGAAACCGATCAGCAACAGGGACAGTAGACTGATCAGCAGCCGCTGGCTGAGGGAAAACTGAATCAGGCGACTCAACATTATTCGGTGCCCCCGAGTCCCAGTTGGATACCTTTCAGCAGGGCGGCGCCCTCTACCACCAGTTCTTCGCCGGGGGAAATGCCTCCAGTGGCCAGGTAGTTATTGCCCATGGGTAACAGAGCGACAGCTCGGGCTTCAATGCCATTTTCACTGCGCACATAAATAGTGGTGGCATTGCCTGAATGGGTTACCGCTTCTGCGGGGACCAACACACCCCGGGCCAGGGGCGGCAGGGTCAGCATCAGGGTCTGGCCCGGCAGAGCGGTCTGTGATTGCTCCAGGGCCGCCATGATATCTACCATCTGGGTGGTGGGGTTTACGGCGGCATTCTTGTATTTGAGGATCGCTGTTCCGTCTGTGTCAGTCAGTTGCAGACGGTCACCTATTTCCAGGCTTGCTGCCAGCACTGCGGGTACAGCGGCTTCGAGCCATAGCTCGGAGTCCGCCTGCAGGGTGGCGACCGGGGTGTTGGCGGACACTGCCTGTCCGGCGTTGAATAGCCGTTCACTCAGTTTTCCTGCGGCCGGAGACTTGATCGGGTATTCACCGGGTTGCCGTTTGCCGCTGGTCAGTTGGGCCAGTTCTGTGTCAGTAAAACCGGCCCTGGTGAGTTGTTGCCGGTGGGACGCCAGGGTGAATTCCACCTGCTGTAGACGGCGTCGAGTCTGTTGTAGCCGCTGCTTGGCGATAATGCCCTCCTTGAACAGTTCGTTATCACGGTCGAATTCATAGCGAGCCTGTTCCAGGTCGTGGTGGGCTTTTAGCCAGGATTCCTCCACGGCCATCAGGCCCGGACTGCTCAGGGTGGCGATGGGTTGTCCGGCGCTGACAGCATCCCCCGGAACCCGGTGCCAGCGAGTCAGGGTCCCGCTGTAGAGGGCAATGGCTTGGGCGCTGTGCTCGGGGGAGTTGATGACCGTCGCGGGCACGCTGTTGCCGTCGCGCAAGCCGGCACGGCGGGCGGCCTGGAAAACCAGCTTCATGCGGACCGCTTCATCCCGGCTCAGGGGGATGGTTTCCGCTTCCTCGGCATGCACTGTGCCACCGGTCATCAGTGCCAGGGACAGGGCCAGTGGCAGGGCGAAAGAGAACCGATTGGTGGTCAGTTCCGACGGTTCCTTGCGGGATTTCATGGCAGTACTCCAACGGTTTGGTTGAATTCGGAGGCCAGTCGCTGCTGATCCAGCTCGGTCAGTTGGTATCGCAGGCGACTCTCCCGGTACCGCTGCAGGGCTTGAATGGCAGGCAAAATGTCGGTTTCGCCCAGGGAGAAGGCTTTTTTTGCCATCTGCCAGTGCTGGCGATGCAGAGCCTGCTGCTCCCTGCCCAGCTCAAGGGAACGGCGGGTGGATTCCAGCTGGTGCTCTACTTCGTGCAGTTGTTGTTGCAACTGTCGGTGGGCCTGTATGACATGGACTTCCGCTTCCGTGGCGGCGAGGCGCGCGGCACTGCTTTTTGCGGAAATATAGTTGCCGCCGCCGAAAGGCATGGTGATGGCGATGCCGAGACTGTCGATATCCTCCTCGCCACTGCTCCCGCGCTCCCGGCGCATGCCCATGAACAGGGTGGGGTTGCCGGCGCTATCGTGTCGCGCCAGTTGCGCCTGCAGTTGTCGGCTTTCCGCCTGATCCTGCAGGAAGCCCAGCAGAGGGTGCCCGGAGTCGATGGCCTGTCGTTGGCTGCGTTCTTCCGAGAAGGCCGCTGACGGGCGCAGATGAAGACCGGTGACTATCTGGTAATTGCGTTGGGCGTCCACCAGCGCCGCCTCACTGTCCAGCAACCGCTGCTCAGCCTCCAGCACCAGTCCCCGGCTTTGCATCAGCGCGGATCTGGCGATGCTGCCGGTATTGTGGAGGGTTTCGCTGATCCTGAGCAGTTCTCGGGTGTCATCCAGTGCCCGGCGAGCCTGGGCGAAGGCGATGTCGGTGCGACTGAGTTCGTGCAGACTCTGGCGCACCAGCCCGGCGGTTTTCAGGGTCAGGTATTCCTGCCAGCTGTCGCTGGCCTGCCGGTATTGGTCGCCCAGGTTGGCATTGTCCCGGCGCTGTCCCCAGCGCCATAGATCCACTTCCACACCGGCCTCCATTTCCCGCATGCCCTGGTTGTCCGCCTGCTGGTCATCCCAGTAACTGGCGGTCTGGGGCGACTGGCTAGCCAATCGCCGGCAAAATTCTGTTGGGCAGCTGCCTGATCTCGGTAGGCGTCACCCAAGGGTAGTTCCGGAGTCCGCGCCATGGCGGCCCGAAACACCTCGCTGTAGTTGAGGGAGTCGCTGCTTTGCAGGATCGCGTGATCCGGCGATTCTGCTATCAGTCCGATGGGTAAGAGCAACACCGTCAGGCCGAGGTTCAGAGCCAGTTTGTTGCGGAAGGGATGTTGTTTGGAGCGTTTCACGGCCTTGTTATTCCTGTCAGTGAATCTGCCGGGAATGTTAGGGGGGTGCTTGTCAAAATTATGTCTATATGAGCCCCACTTTTGACAACTTTTTGGCAAAGGGATGGGGATACTGACGGTATCGATAACCAAACCCGCTATGATGGCGGGAATCGGCCTGGGCGGGAGGAACGATGAACATACTGGTGGTAGAAGACAACAGGGATATTGCAGAGAACATTGCCGATTACCTCGAACCCCGGGGGCACAGTCTGGACTTCGCCGCCGACGGCAAGCTCGGGCTGCAGCTGGCCCTCGACCACGACTTTGATGTGATCGTGCTGGACCTGATGCTGCCGCGTATGGATGGCATGACTGTCTGTCAGAAATTGCGCGAGGCGCACCGGGCAACCCCGGTGCTGATGCTGACTGCCCGGGACCAACTCGATGACAAACTGGCGGGGTTTCAATCCGGTGCCGACGACTATCTGGTGAAACCCTTTTCCGTCAAGGAGTTGGAAGCACGGCTCCATGCGCTGATCAAGCGTGTTCACCACTTCGGTGATGGAGCGGATCTGCAGGTGGCCGATCTGTCCTTTAATCAGCAGACCCTGCAGGCGAGTCGTGCCGGTATGCCGCTGGAGCTCAACCCCACCCAGCGCAAACTGCTGGAACTGCTGATGAAAAGCAGCCCGGCGGTAGTCAAACGGGACCGGTTGGAGGAATTGATCTGGGGCGATCTGCCCCCAGACAACGACGTGTTGCGTACCCATATCTATAGTCTGCGCAACATCATCGACAAGCCGTTCGAAAGAAAGCTGCTGCACACGGTTCACGGGGTCGGCTACCGCCTGTCGGACACCTGACCGCTTCACTTTTACTTTTACTCTTGTCGAGCAGGGTATCGTCACATGTACAGGAACAGCCTCAAGCGCCGTATTATTTTTACCACCGTCATTATCGTCACGGTGGTCAGTACCCTGTTTGCCGGATGCCTGCTGTTGATCAAGCAACGACTTGAGGAAACCACCTTTGGGCGGCTGGTACACGAGCATCTGGAAATTTTGATCAACGAACCGGCGTCGGCAGAAATATTGTCCCATGCACTGTTCAATGAATGGCGTTTCTACCGGGGTGAGGGTGTGGCCAGGTTGCCTGAGTCCATACGGCAGCTGCCCCCGGGTTCTTATCACAGCATTAATATTGATGACCGTTTCTACCATCTGCAAATTGAGCAGATTCCCGAGGGGAAGGTCTACCTGACTTACGATGTCACCGAATGGGAGCAGCAAGAGCATGCGTTGCTGGCAACCCTGTTTTACGGCCTGGTGGTGGTATTGATCGTGGCTGTGCTGATGGCCAACCGTTCCTCACGGATTATTTTGTCGCCGGTGAAGGCACTGACCGCCCGCCTGACCAATATCGAACCGGGGGACCGAGGGGTGCGCATTGCCGGGGAGTTTCGGGGCAGCGAAATCGGCCAGATCGCCTCGGCATTTGACAACTATTCCGCACGTCTGGATCAGTTTGTGGAGCGGGAGCGATCCTTTACCGCTTCGGCCAGCCACGAACTGCGCACGCCTCTGTCGGTGATGCTGGGGGCGGTGGACGTGCTCGACGCCAATGTGGATTCGCCGGTGGCGGAGCGCGCTCTGGGGCGTATCAGGCGCGCCTGCGGTGAGATGCAGGCCTTTATCGAAGCCACCCTGTTCCTGTCCCGGGAGGGGGGCAGCGGCATCAATCGGGGCGAGCCGGTCAACCTTCCGAGCCTGCTGCAGGAGGTTGTCGAGGACTACCGAGACAGAATTGCCGCAGCGACTATTGAGGTGCAGATTGAGGCACTTTCGCCGATGTTACTGGATGTGCCGGCAGGCATCGTCAAAATTACCCTCAACAATATCCTGCTCAATGCCATTGAGCACAGTGAAGGGGGGCGCATTCGGGTGGCGCTGGAGGACAACCGCCTGACCATCGCTGATACTGGAGTGGGAATACCAGAGGATCAGCTGCCCCATGTGTTCGATCGCAGCTACACCACCAAGCCTTCGGGCACCGGTATGGGGCTGAATCTGGTGAAGCGCATCTGTGATCGCTTTAACTGGCAGATTGAGATCGACAGCGAGCCGGGAAGGGGGACTACTGTCGCCGTGAGTTTCCCTGTTAGCGATGCTGCCGACAGTAGCGCGGCCTAATCAACGGCTCAACGTAGCAACAACAGCGGAATTTTTGAATTGATCAGCATCCGCTGGGTCACACTGCCAAACAACAGTTGTAGCAAAAGTCGAGAGCTTCCTGAAGGGTTTGACGACCATATCTTCTTCTAATCGCTACATTCTAAATAGGACTGCAGCCGATCGGTTCAACTTGATCGAGAGTGTATGGAAGATGAGAGTAATGCTCATCAAGGTGCTTGATCCTTGCGTGGACAGATGATGTATCACCAGCTTTTATAAAAGCTGCACTCCCAGGCAGAATGAAGTATTTACGCAATAGTCATGCACAGGCATTTTCTTGTGCAATCGTGGTATGTTTGGGAAATGATTTCTCGTAAACGAAAGTCAAGGCGAAGGTTTTAACCAAATGTAGGGAAGCTATACGTTTGCAACACCCTATGGTACGATTTTTGCGTTATGCCGCATAAACTGTCTGGGCGGATACAAACTTCTATTTTCATCATGTGCGATCAAGAGAAGGAAATTCTTGCATGGGTGTATTTTATCTGGCCGCAAGAGCACGCGCAAAGCACAAGCTCGGACTATTCGGTCTATTGTGTTTGTTGTCATTACCCTTTTCCTGGTGTCTGGCGGACCAGGCCGAACATCAATCATCATGGCGAACAGCGGTAGTTCAGGTCCTCGCCTACAAAGGAGATGAGCTCTATAACCAGGGTTCTGGCGTGGTGGTTGCTGATGACGGCGTGATTATCACCAGCGCACATCTTCTTGAGTATGCTGACAAATATGTTGTCCTTGATAGTCAAGGGCAGGAACTGCAGGCCGTGATGGTCAAGGCGGACGCCGCCAGTGATATGGCAGTCCTGCGAGCGGCTTCTCTGACGTCTTCTCCTCTGATTTTTTCCCAAGATGCAGCCTCGGACAAAGGCACGCTGGAGGTGGCTGGGTATTGGCACAAAACCGAAGAAACGCCACGTAGTACCTTTTTTGGATTTTCGAACAAGCCCAAGTTTGTTGCAGTGATTGTCCCAGAGCTGAAATGGACCAAAGCGCTGTTCGATACATTCCAAGAGGAAACTGGTTATGTGAAGTTGGTGACAGCTATGGGTCGCGGTGGCTATGGTGCCCCCCTGGTGAATCGCTGTGGTCAACTGTCTGGGGTGATCAGGAGCAAGCCAGGGGCAACTCTCAAAGAGCTTTGGCGAGCTCACACCCCTGTGGGCGCTACTGCTGTGCCACTCTCCCGTCTTGAAAGTTTTTTGGCCTCGCTATCTATTTCTCCACTTAAAGCGGATTCCCCTTGCCTAAGTGTCGTGGAGCAGCAGAAACTTGCTGAAGCCGCCAAACAGCAGGAAGTCGAAGCGGCTAAAAAACAGGCGAAGGAAGCGGAAGACGCAGCAAAAAAAGCCAAGGCTGATGCGGATAAAGCCAAGGAGGATACGCAACAAGAACGCCAAGCCCGCGAAGATGCGGAAAAAGAGCGAGAGGAGATCACGACCATTGTTGCTGATATCAACAGTAATGCAGAATTGATCGACTCGGAAAATGCCCATATCAAGAAGCAGAATCAAACATTGTTCTGGGGCGCTGTGGCTGCGATTGTGATCGGGGTGTTAATCGCGGTATTACTGTTAATCAAGCGCCGCAAGGACTTGTCTGTTGCTAGTAAAGCCCTGTTGGCGGCATCCGCCAGTTTTGGTGACTGCCGTTTTGAAGGCCGTGACTCTTCTAATGCGCCCATTGCTTTTCTGGTGCTGGGTAATGACCTGATGCAGCGTCAGAATGGCCTGGTCGTGGGGCGGAATCCTGAGCTAGCGCAAGTAGTGATTGCCGATGACACGGTGAGTCGACAGCACGCCCAGCTGTATGTTAAAGAAAATTATTTGCATATCAAAGACATGGGCTCAACAGGTGGTACCCGGGTCAATGGTGTGGCTGTGTCGGAGGAAGGCGCGGCACTGATTACCGGAGATAAAGTCGACTTTGGTCAGGTGCAGTGCACATTGACAGTTTTGGAGCGCACGAAGTCGTGATGCTAATCAACGAGCGCAATAAAGTAGTTACCGTGTTCAGTGTGGCCTGTCTTATTGGTGCTGTTCTGTTCTTGGCCGGAGGGCGTTTGGCGTTTGCCGGCAAGACCTACGAAAATCATGTGGTCAAGGTTAATGTTCTCACCGTGGACCGCAAAGGTAATGTCGGTATGGGGCATGGTACGGGTTTTGCCATCAACGATGAGGGGCATATAGTTACCAACTGGCATGTGGTAAACAACGCAGCTGCTATTTTTGTCTTACGGGATGGTCAGCGTATTGATGCCATGCAGGGATTTGATGTGGCGAATAAATTTGTCGGAACCAATGTGGAAGACAATCCCTGGACATCGAAAGACCTCGACTTGGCTATCCTCAAAGTTAAGCCAGAATACTGGAACCAATTAAATTTGGAGCCAGTGACTCTAGCCAATCAACGACCGCTACAGGGTAGTATAGTGGCAACCCAGGGCTATCCGGGTATTGCCGATCAGACGGCGGTAAAATCTCAGGATATTACCGCCTATTCAACCTATGCCGCGCACAATCTTGCCCGGATTATTGAGGGTGGTCGGTGGTCTGGTACCGAACAAAACATTGTGCAGTTGTTGCACACTATTCCGACTTCTGGGGGAAACAGTGGTGGCCCCGTTTTTGACGAATGCGGGAGGGTGGTCGGTGTACACAGCGCATCTCCTACGGAGACTGCACGCCTGTTTGACTCGAAGGGTCGTCAATTGGACGCGATGGGTGTGGTTTCCAACGCTGCCTATGGGCTGGCCTCAGATATTTCAGAGTTGATCCGGGTTTTGGACAGTAAGGGCATAAAATATTTTCTTGATGAAAGTGTCTGTTACTCCAAACAGGACCTGTACGAGGAAGAAAATAGAAAACTTTCCAAAATACTACAATTTTCCCTCTACTTTGGTGGTGCGGCACTGGTCATCATTGGCATTATTCTGGTTCATCTGTTGCGAAGCCCGGCTGCGCGGCAACAGATTAGTCATGCGGTGGAAAGTTATTCTCGCTCACTTCGTGCCTCTCGTCCCCAGTCGAAGTCTCCTTCTGCCGGTGCAGTGCACTCTTCCCAACCGGCGGCGACTGTGCTGGATGCTCCCAAGATAAACCTGATTCTGGATGGGTATGGAACAAACCGGCAACGTTACCGGTTGGTGATAAGCGGAGATCAGTTATATCGAGGTGATGTGGTGGTGGGCCGCAGCCCTGATGATTCTGCCTATGCCGTTAACGAAGACAGTATTTCCCGTCGACACTGTGCTTTCTATGCACAAGGTAATAATCTCTATGTCAGGGACATCAATTCCACTAATGGTACATTCGTAAATGGCAGGCAGCTTTCATCAGGTGAAAGTGTACCGTTAGAAAATGGCGCGGAAGTCAGGTTGGGTGGTGTGAAATTTAAGGTGATTTCTGGTTAATTTTGATGATGAGTGGAGATGGAGAAAAGGCATGAAACTGAAAAGGAAAGCCTTGGTCAGTGGCGTTGTGGCGGTATCCTTGACCTTGGGAGGATGTGCTTCTATGACGGAAGAACAAAAGGCTTCCTGGGGCAAGGTAGCCGGTGCAGTGGGTGGCGGTGTGATTGCGGAAAAGCTCTCAGAGGATATGGATAACGATGCCCTTCGTGCGGCGGCCATCCTCGCTGGTGCGGCAGCGGGTGCTTATATTGGTGACCAGTTTGCCAAAGTGTTGAGCCGGCGTGACCAGGAAAAGTTGTTTGCTGCTCAGCAACAGTCGGCTGGAACCGGCCAGAGAGTCACTTTTTCCGGTGATGATGGAGTCACCGGTCAGGTCAGTGTGCTTGACGACCAGCCTGTGAGCAGGGAAGAAAAAACGGTTAAGCTTAAAGTGTTGAAGCAGAAAGTAGAGCAGACTCCACCGCTGAGCCTGATCGGTGCACCCTTCAGTCCGAAGAGTGTTACTAATGTGCGCAGTGGCCCCGGGACGGACTATAAAATAGTTTCCCAGTTGGCCGGGAACCAATCGGTTCAAGTGATTGGTGAGGCCCTGCCGGATAAAAAGTGGTACCTCATTTCCCAGCTCCCTGATGGCACTGCTGGAGGTTATGTGTACCGTCCATTGATGTCCCCATCGAGCCAGCCGGTAAGTTATGCCCAGGCTTCCACGGAATCTGTATCCGAGGTAAAAGTACAGGCCAGCAGTGTTTGTAAAACCGTCAGACAGGAAGTGACCACAACAGATGGAACTATTACTGAAGATTTGCGGGTCTGTCAGCAGGGTGATGGTACCTGGAAGCTGGTTTAGGCTATTAACTGAAGAATGTGTATGAGCTTGACAGGGACCTTTCTTCGTAACCTCGTTGTCCGCTGGCAAGTCACTGCATTTTTTGTAACGCTTCTGCTTTTACTGACAGTTAGCCCGGTACAGGCCTCGGAGCGACTACTGATGTCTCACGCAGGAATGGAGGCTTTCATGCTTACACTTGATTGTCGCTCCAAAAATGAGGCGACCCTGGAAATTCGTTCATCGACTCCGGACGTTTTTGATGGTGAGCGGGTCGAGCTGCAGCGCTTAATCGGGCAAGTCAGGGCTGTGGTTAGCATAGAGTGCCCTTCCATTCAGCGTATAACAGCCAAAGGAACAGTACGTCGACAACTATACTTTGCCGGTGCTACCGAGAAGGCTTGGGGCTGGCGAATTATCGGCCTTTTTGCACCATTAAACGAAGGTTAGGGTCTTTCGGGAAACGTGATGGACAATAGCAATTTCACTACTGACCAGTCATCCTCCCAAGTCCTGCCGACGGGATACGAACTTGATGAATATGTGATCGAGCAGGAAATTGGTGCTGGTGGTTTTGGTATTACCTACAAGGCCTATGACAAGCAGCTTGATCGTTATGTGGCCATCAAAGAATATTTTCCTTTTAACCTTGCTTCCCGTGATGAGGGAATGCATGTCTCTCCGAAAACTCGGGTCGCTCAGGATGTGGATGAATATCAGTGGGGGTTGAGCCGTTTTATTCAGGAAGCGCGGACGCTGGCGCTTTTCGAACACCCCAGCATCATCCGTGTGATCCGTTATATCGAACGCAACAGTACTGCCTACATCATCATGGATTTTGCCGTGGGGCGCGATGTTTCCGAAGTTTTAAGAAGGGACGGCCTGTTGTCGGTGGAGCAATTGAAAGACATTTTACTACCGATTGCTGAAGGTTTGGCGGCGGTACATTCTGCTGATATGTTGCACCGGGATATCAAGCCGGGCAATATTCGTTTGCGGGATAACGGTACGGCAGTGTTGATTGATTTCGGCGCTGCCCGGCAGGCTATCGGGGTTCGCTCCCAGTCCATCTCAACCATTCTGACTCCGGGTTATGCGCCGATTGAACAGTATTCAACTCGGGGCAATCAGGGCCCCTGGACAGATATTTATGCACTGGCTGCCGTAGGCTACGTTTGCCTTACCGGAGAAAACCTATCCCATTATGAGGCAACTGAACGAATCCGAAATGACCAGCTCCCCAAGTTGGCAGACCGTATAAAAAGCATTGATACGGCTTTTCTGCATGCGCTGGATTGGGCCCTGAGTCCTGAAGAAAGCGATCGGCCACAGACAGTCGGTGAATGGCTCGAGGTCATAAGAGGTGGGGCCGTCCCCACTCTGGACTCATCGTCAGTAGATGATCAGGCAACAGTCAGATTATCTTCTCCCGCGGTGGATGGGTCGGTTAGCAAGCGTGGGAAAAATTCCAAAAACACGAATAGTCGAGGAGAAAAAAAATCCTTCCATTGGGGTATGGTGGCTGTGACGTTTGGAGTTGTGGTTGGTTTTGTCATGTTTTTCATGGCATCGGGACTTGATAAGTCGGATTCCGATCATCGGATTGTGAAGAATGCACCAGATAGCACGGTAAGTCATGATGAGGGAGTAGCTGAAAACCGCACTGAACCATCTGAGCCGGATCCGTCAGCGGTGAGAGCACGGGTGGTGGACAGTAAGCCCAGAGCACCTGCCGCTGCTTCTAAAGATTCTGTTCAGGATGATCGTGATTTTGAAACTGCCAAGCAGATCAATACAACAGAGGCATTTGAGATTTATTTGCGGTTACATCCCGATGGCCGTCATCGGAAAAAAATTAGCGCTACCCGACAATAAACTTTTTCAGGAGAATCAGCATGTCAAATGATGATGGAAATGACCGAGGTTTTTTCAATAATCCGACTAGACGGGTAGGAGGGGCAACGGATGTTACTGTGAAAAAGAGCGGGGCCGATTCATCACCCTCTTCTCCAGCTGCGGAAGCCACTATTTCCGCTGGGTTGGTGGGTGATGTGAACCCGGTAACGCGCCGGGTTCGGCCGGGTGCCAGTGGTGAAGAAGTCTCGTCCACTCCTGTTTCCAGCGGTACTGCCTATCACCCTGAATTTGTGGTGGGGTGGTTGGTGGTGGTCGATGGTCCGGGGCGGGGTATGAGCCGCCCTCTTGGTTATGGGATGAATCCGGTTGGTAGAGAGGAAAGTAATGGCGTAGAACTGAACTTTGGCGATGAAGAGGTTTCTCGCAAGGCTCATTGTCTGATCGCCTATGACCACAAGAACAAAAAGTTCTATATCCAGCATGGAGGTGGTCAGAATCTCACCTATGTTGGTAACGAACCGGTGCTGTCCTCCTGTGAGTTAAACAAAGATGCCATGATTTCTCTGGGGAATACCACATTAAAGTTTATAAAACTCTGTGGTGATGGCTTTGATTGGGAGTAACCCTCCACTGATGATGGGCTATCGCTCATGAAGCTTGATATCCACGGAGAGGCTATCCAGGGCGCTCGTCACTACCAGGAAGACTGCTTTGAAATCTGCGTAGAGGAGGTGTCTGATCCTGAGGGATGTCTGGTAGTGTTGTGCGATGGTATGGGGGGGCACAAGGGCGGAGCTGTAGCCAGCTCAGTTGCCGCCACCGCATTTATCAATCATTTTTTGACTCTGTCAGGACTCCCTCCCACCGAGGCGTTACAGTTATCACTAGATGCAGCACACCAGGCCATACGAAATGAAATCGCTGAGCAGGGCGCACCGCCCGAGATGGGAACCACTCTGGTTGCAGTCTATGTCGTTGGTAACGATGTTCATTGGGTGAGTGCCGGGGATTCCCACCTTTACTATTATCGCAAAGGCAGGCTCGAGAAACTCAACCAGGATCATTCCATGGCTGCAGTACTTGATGAGCTGGCCGAGATTGGTCGTATCAGTCCTGAGGAAGCGAGAAAGGATCCTCAGCGTAATGCCTTGAGAAGTTGCCTGTCTGCCGATGATATTTCGTTGATGGATTTGCAAAGCCGGGAGGGGCTGTTGAGGCCAAGTGATAAACTATTCTTGGCCTCAGATGGGCTGGATACCCTTGAGGGCCATGAAATCGAAAAGTTGGTGACCAAATACAAGCGTAAAACCTCGTCTCTGCTGGTATCCAAGCTCCTGAAAACAGTGGAGCAGGTCAACAAGCCAAACCAGGATAACACGACAATTGTTATCATCTCCGCCAAAGGCAATTCTTGGTTTTGACTTTGTCGTTCAGGAACTGGTTTTGATCGTTTAAGGCCTAGCACGCCATTAGGGGATTAATATCGGGCTTTTCTTCTATTCCCTTGTAGGTAGTTTACATTGCTATCTTCCAATAGCGCTCGACTATATACCTGAATTATTCCTATTAGTCGTATCAACGCAGCAACAACAGCGGAATTTTTGAATTGATCAGCATCCGCTGGGTCACACTGCCAAACAACAGTTCACGTATACGGCTCTGGCCGAAGGCACCCATGACAATCAACTCGATGTTATTTTCCCGACAATATTGTTCGAGTTGTGGCTGAACATTGCCTTGCAAACTAGTGGAAACCACGTCCAGTCCGGCATTTTTCAAGGTGGCTGCAGCTTCTTCCAATTGTGCCGAGGGAATATCCGCTGAATCGCTGACATGTACGATGTGGCAAGTCAGTCCCCGGTAAAGGGGGCTGAGGCTCACCATATCAAGTGCTCTGCGGGAGGCCTCGTTGCCGTCATAGGCGATCATGATACGCTGTGGCGGCTGTTCGAATGGCCGATTGACCACCAGTACGGGGCGGTGCATGGCGCGAATCAGGCTTTCCAGGTGCGCACCCAATTGTTTTTCCTGATGTTCGTGCTCCTCGCCGCGAACGCCCACCACCAGTACCCGGATTTCTTCTTCCATTTCCACCAGAGTTTCTTCCAGACTGCCGTGGCGCTGCAGGGTCTCCGGCACGCTGCTGCCCATCGATATTGCGCGTTGGTGGGCACTTTGCAACATCAGTTTGCCCTGCTCCAGCAGGATCTTGCTGCGGCGTTCTTCCATGCTGGTGAGTTCTTCCAGCAATTCTTCCCGGCTGCCGAGGCCGATACTGCCGCTGAGATCCATCAGCGGCGGGGTCTCGCGGTGTTCAATATTGTGCAGCAGCTTCAGCGGTGCCTCGAGTTTTTTGGCCACCCAACTGGCGTAATCCGTGACAGATTCCTGATAAATGGAGCCATCGATACAGGCCAGAATGGTGCTTCTGTGATTATTGTTATTCATTAATGTCCCCCGAGTACCTTGTCGATTTCTTCAGGCTTGTCAAACACACCAAAGCGGTCGACGATAGTGGATGTAGCGTCATTGAGGCCAATTAACTGCACATCGGCACCATCGCGGCGAAACTTGATCACCACCTTGTCCAGTGCGGATACCGCTGAAATATCCCAGAAGTGGGCGCGGCTCAGGTCAATGATGACCTTGTCCAGCGCTTCCCTGAAATCGAAACAGGCATTGAATTTATCGGCCGAATTGAAAAATACCTGACCCACCACCCGGTAGGTGCGAGTGCCGGTCTGGTCATCCAGTGCCGAGGTCACATACATAAAATGGCTGACTTTGTTGGCGAAAAATAGCGCTGCCAGCAATACCCCGACCAGCACACCATAGGCGAGATTATGGGTGGCCACAACCACCACAACAGTAGCCACCATCACGATATTGGTGGAGATCGGATGCTTCTTCAGGTCGGTAATTGATTGCCAACTGAAAGTGCCGATAGACACCATAATCATCACGGCTACCAGTGCTGCCATGGGAATAAGGGACAGCCATGGGCCGAGAAACACCACCATGATAATCAGAAGCGCCCCCGCAGTGAGTGTGGACAAACGGCCACGGCCGCCGGATTTTATATTGATTACCGACTGGCCAATCATTGCACAGCCTGCCATGCCTCCCAGCAGGCCCGCACCGATATTGGCGATGCCCTGGCCCTTGCACTCGCGGTTTTTGTCACTCGGGGTATCAGTGAGGTCGTCCACAATGGTGGCAGTCATCATCGATTCCAGCAGGCCCACCACCGCCAGCGAAACAGCGTAGGGCAGGACGATCATCAGGGTGTCGAGATTGAGAGGGACATCCGGCCAGAGAAAGATCGGCAGCGTATCCGGTAATTGACCCATATCGCCCACCGTGCGGATATCCAGACCAATCAGCAGGGCGACACCCGTCAGCACCACTATGCAGATCAGGGGTGAGGGGATCGCCTTGCCGATCACCGGCAGCAGCGGGAACAGGTAGATAATCCCCAGACCGGCAGCGGTCATCGCATAAACGTGCCAGGTGACGTTGGTCAGCTCCGGCAATTGCGCCATAAAAATCAAAATAGCCAGCGCATTCACGAATCCCGTCACTACCGAACGCGAGACAAAACTCATCAGGTTGCCGAGTTTCAGGTAACCGGCTGCAATTTGCAGCACCCCGGTCAACAGCGTCGCCGCCAAAAGATATTGCAGGCCGTGTTCCTTCACCAGTGTCACCATCAGCAGCGCCATGGCTCCGGTGGCGGCTGAGATCATGCCGGGTCGACCGCCGACAATCGAAATGATCACAGCGATACAGAATGAGGCGTAGAGGCCAACCTTGGGATCAACCCCGGCAATAATGGAAAACGCGATGGCTTCGGGAATCAGCGCCAGGGCAACAACTATCCCGGCCAGCACATCAGCGCGGATGTTGCCCAGCCATTGTTGGCGGGTGGAGTGAATTAACATAAAAATAATTCCTGGTGTTTTGTTCGGGGAAGCTCTTTTTCCGGAACCGCTCACCCCTGAGGGAGGAAAATGGCTCTGCCCGCTATTCGGGATGAAAGTTTTCAAGAAACAGAGGGGCGATAGTGGTTTGCCAACCGCCTGAAAAGCGCAGTGCTCGGTATTTCTCTGAGTGAAATGGGCTAATGTCGCCCCGGGTATAGCGTGTCTGGATGACTGGTAAGCGTAATGTCAGGGTGGCGTGGGTATCTGATTAAAACGCATTGGCTGGCCTGGTTCGAAGCGGGCGCGCATTATAGCTTTCTGTCAGGTATTGGCAATGTCGGTGTTGCCTGCTAGCAGTATCAGCTGGTTTTGCCTGGGGTATGGGGCATGGTGGAGTATTTCCTCGTGAAAGCGGATCATTCGCCATTCCAGAGAGGCAGTTGTCCACCGTAGCCCCGACAGGTTTGTCATCCCATCACATGAAAGCTCGCGGCGTTCAGCCACATGTGGGTGGCAATGCTGGCAAAGTAGCCGAGCAGAATCACTGGTGCCCATTTCAGGTGACCCATGAACGTGTAGTAGCCCCGAGCCTGGCCCATTAATGCCACTCCAGCTGCCGAACCAATCGACAGAACACTGCCCCCGACACCGGCGGTGAGTGTGATCAGCAGCCAGTGGCCGTGGCTCATTTCTGGCTCCATGGTCAGTACGGCAAACATCACTGGAATGTTATCGATAACGGCGGAGGCCAACCCGAGAAAGATGTTTGCGTAGGTTGCGCCCAGGTCTGTATATAGCGTCGTGGATAGCATATGCAGGTAGCCCATATAGCCCAGCCCACCGACACAGACCACGACGCCATAGAAAAACAGCAGTGTGTCCCACTCTGCACGGGCGACCCGGTTGAATACGTCAAACGGAACGATGCCGCCGAGGCGATTGAGTGCCTCCTCATCGCCTTTCTGCAGGGCTATTGCTCTCTTGCGTTCCAGGGACCTGGGCAGTGTGCGGCGCAGAAAATAACCGAAAAATTGCAGGTAGCCCAGCCCGGTCATCATGCCCAGTACCGGTGGTAAATGCAGCAAACTGTGACAGGCCACGGCAGAAGCTATGGTGAGGAGGAACAGAGCGATAATACGGCGTGCGCCACGCTTCATCTCCACTGCTTCATAGACGGTATCGGGTTTGTGCTGTTGCACAAAAAAACTCATGATGATTGCGGGAATCAGGTAGTTCACCAAGGATGGAATGAGCAGGGTAAAGAACTCATTGAATTTGACAATACCCGCCTGCCAGACCATCAGGGTGGTAATGTCGCCAAAGGGGCTGAAGGCTCCGCCAGCGTTGGCAGCAATCACGATATTGATGCAGCACAAATTGATGAAGCGGCCGTGACCCTCGGCGACCTTCATGACCACCGCACACATCAGCAGGGCCGTTGTGAGGTTGTCGGCAATCGGAGAAATAACAAAAGCCAGGCCACCGGTTATCCAGAACAATGACCTGTAACTGAAGCCTTTGCGTACCAACCAGGCCCGCAGTGCATCAAAGACGCGGCGCTCCTCCAGAGCGTTGATATAGGTCATCGCCACCAGCAGGAACAGCATGAGCTCACTGAATTCCAGCAAGGTATGACGAAATGCACCCCCGGCCTCATCTGGCATGCCGTTGGCAACATAGCTGATACCGATCAATACCCAGATAATGCCTGCGGCAACCAGCACGGGTTTCGACTTGCGCAAATGCAGTTTTTCTTCACCCATCACCAGAATGTAAGCCAGCGTAAACACCACCAGAGCCACCAGGCCGGTTGTTGTGCTGGTCAGGTCGATAGGGCCCGCAGCGGCAAAGGCGGCGGAGGGAAATAAGATAAATAGTAGGCTGAATAACAGTGATTTGACGCAAGCGGTCCGTGTCATGTTCAGGATTACCTCGGCATGTGTGGCAATGGTGGTTGGAGTTGTGCGGGACTCTTCCAGGGTGCGCCGCTGGTGCGTGCGACCCGGCGGGAATGTGCGCGACTTTACCAGAAATAATCGAGTGATTCATCGTTCGAAGAGGCGTTTTTTTGCGCGCAGGTAGCCATCAGGCTTATTCGTTGTGGTTGTTTAACAAACTTTTGATGCAGATCAGGATCCTCTGGTAAGTAAAGTTGATGTCTTTTGTCGGTGTTTTGAATTGCTCGGGGAATACCGGGTGCAAAGTGTTGCTGTTATTGTCTGAAAACTGTAACGGTTGGTCAGTTTGAAAATCCTGTTATTCCGCTGCTCAATTTATCATCCCTTTCATTTGTAGCAGAAGGGCATTCAGATACAATGTGGGGTTTTTTATGGTTTAGAAAACGCTTTAATTAACCGGTCACAGGCAGGAATCAAGCAGTATGGGTGTTAGCAGTTTATCCAGTGAAATCAATAAGAGGCGCACGTTTGCTATTATCTCGCACCCCGATGCCGGCAAAACCACCATCACCGAGAAGCTACTTTTATTCGGCAACCTGATTCAGGTGGCGGGTACCGTGAAAGGTAAAAAAGGCGATCGCCAGGCGACTTCCGACTGGATGCAGATGGAGAAGGAGCGGGGGATTTCTGTCACCTCGTCGGTGATGCAGTTTCCCTATCGGGATGCCATGGTCAATCTGCTGGATACCCCCGGCCACGAAGACTTCTCCGAGGATACCTATCGCACCCTGACGGCGGTGGATTCGGCACTGATGGTGATTGACGGTGCCAAGGGTGTTGAAGCCCGCACCATCAAGTTGATGGAGGTCTGCCGATTGCGGGACACGCCGATCATCTCTTTCGTCAACAAAATGGACCGCGACATTCGCGACCCTGTCGATTTGCTGGATGAAATTGAAGCGGTCCTGAAAATTACCGGTGCACCGATCAACTGGCCCATTGGTATGGGGCCGGATTTCAAGGGTGTGTATAACCTCTATACCGACACGATTCACGTGTTCAGACCGGGGCAGGGACACACCATTCCGGAGGACATTCAGATTGTGGGAATCGACTCCGATGAGGCCACCGAACTGCTGGGTTATTACGTGGATGATATCCGCGAGCAAATCGAGTTGGTGCGCGGTGCGACCCACCAGTTCGATCTCGAGATGTTCCTGGCCGGACAAATGACGCCGGTGTTCTTTGGTACTGCCCTGTCTAACTTCGGTGTTCGGGAAATGCTGGACCATTTCGTGCAGTGGGCGCCACCGCCACAACCCCGGGGTGCAGTGGAGCGTGTGGTGGAAGCCGATGAGCAGCAATTCTCCGGTTTCGTGTTCAAGATCCAGGCGAACATGGACCCGAGGCACCGGGACCGGATTGCTTTCATGCGACTCTGTTCCGGTAAATATACCCAGGGCATGAAGATGCGCCATGTGCGTCTGGGCAAGGACGTCCGCATTGCCGATGCCGTGGGCTTCAAGGCTGGCGAGCGAATTGCCGTGGAGGAGGCGGTGGCCGGGGATATTATCGGTCTGCACAATCACGGCACCATCCAGATCGGTGACACCTTCACTGCGGGTGAAGCTCTTAAATTTACCGGTATCCCCCATTTTGCACCGGAATTGTTCCGGCGTATCCGCCTGCGCGATCCGATGAAGATGAAGCAACTCCAGAAAGGCCTGCAGCAACTGTCAGAAGAGGGCAGTACCCAGGTGTTTTTCCCGATACAAAGCAACGATATCGTGGTTGGCGCAGTGGGCCAGTTGCAGTTCGATGTGGTGACTTATCGTCTCAAAGACGAGTACGGGGTGGAGGCGGTCTATGAGCCGGTCAATGTTTATACGGCTCGCTGGATTGAATCCGACGACAAGAAAAAAATCGACGAGCTGAAGCGAAAGGTACCGGAGGGCATTGCCGTGGATGGCGGTGGCCACCTCACCTATCTGGCGTCCACCCGGGTCAATCTGTCACTGACTGTCGAGCGCTATCCCGAGATTGATTTCAGAGCAACCCGGGAGCTCTGACAGAGAGATCTGGCGGGACTTTTCTGAGTGCCCGCTCGTCATTTTTGATCAACCCTTAGTCATTGCCCACCATCACCGGTTGTAATAGTCTGGGTGCCATCGAAAGGATGGGGAAATGCCATGGATAACCGCCGCAAAACGGTCGTCATCAACAGCCGCTTCCAGTACCAGTATGCGCTGCTTGCCGCCGCCGTTGCCGTACTGTTGGTCAACCTGACTATTATCACCCATGCCCTGCTTGCCGGCCCCCCGGGCCTGCTACTCGGAGGCTGGAATATTCTGCTGGTGGCGGCTTTGGAAGTCCTGCTGATCGGCGGTGTCTGGTGGGGCAGTCTGGTGTCGAGTAATCGTATTGCCGGCCCTGTCTTTGTGCTGGTTCGACAGGCCGAAGCGCTGTCAGGCGGCGATTTTACTGCCAGGGTTCGTTTGCGTAAGCGGGATGTTTTTCAGCCCGAGGCGGAAGCGATTAACCGGAGCTTTGATATTCTGCAATTGCGTCTGCAAAGACTGAAACACCTGGTTGGAGAATTGGAAAAGCTGCCTGCCAGTGAACCAGTCGTGCCGGAAAAGATTGCCGAGCTGAAGGCTGAGCTCGATCAATTCAAGACCTCCTGATGCCACCATCCCGACCAGTGTCAATAACTCGAGGGCTTGCTGATTTCGATTCAGCAGGTAGCCAAAGCGTTGCCTGAGCTGTCCATTTTCTTACCGCTCACTGCCATCGCCTTCGTGGCCGGGTTTATTTCCTCCATGGCCGGTGCCGGTGGCATGCTGACTTTGCCAGCTCTGCTCTGGGCAGGGCTGCCGCCCATTACTGCCCTGGCGACCAACAAGGTGCAGAGCACGCTGGGTACGCTCTCCTCGGCCTGGAATTTTTTTCGCAAGGGTCATCTGGAACTGAGACCACTGTTGCCCTCCTTTGTGACAGCGCTGCTGGGTGCCTGCCTGGGCACCTGGACAGCACTCAGTGTAGGCAACGAATTACTGGCCCTGTTGCTACCGGTATTGTTGATTGCCATTGGCCTGTATTTCCTGTTGGCACCGAAAATGACCGACGAAAACCGTCAGTCCCGTCTGTCCCCGGCACAGTTTGCCTGTACTGCTGCACCGCTAATGGGATTTTATGGTGGTTTCTTTGGCCCGGGAATGGGGTCAATTTTTCCGTTTCTACTGGTTTGGCTGCTGGGTTATGGTTTACGTAAAGCCACGGCTCAGACCAAGGCTATGGTCCTTTCGGTGAACGGCGTATCGGCTGTGATATTTATACTCGGTGGTCATGTGAACTGGTCTCTGGCGATTGCTATGTCCCTGGCTCAGGTGGTGGGCGCGCGGCTGGGTTCCAATCTGGTGATCAGCCGGGGCTCAGCCCTGGTTCAGCCAGTGATTGTCGCGGTAACGTTGCTGGTGGCATTCAAGCTGTTGGTGCTACCGTGACCCTGCTGCTAACAATATTGCTGACATTTGCCGTGGTGCTGGTAGCCCTGGTGGTTTTTGTGCGCTTTGGTACACCTTACTATCTGTTGAAAAAAGAGAATCTGGAAACCCTGCTCACCCTGATGGTGGAAGGGCGAGCCACCGATTCAGATTGGCAGGTATTTCTGGGCGTACCGATCCGACATAATGAGCGTCTTGAAATGATTCGTCAGCAATGTGTCGACATCGATCAGCGCGAATATGTGGGCGGCACAGGTTTTTTGTTGACCAGACGGGGTATTGATGAAGTGAAGCAGTTGCTTGATGAACTCAAGGGAGAGCAATGATGAATGGAGAATTATCACCCATGGCCAAGGGATTGCTGACTGCTGCTGCCTTCGTGGTGGTCGTTGCCGGTCTCAAGGCAGCGGAAACCGTGTTGGTGCCGTTTCTGTTGTCGGTATTTATTGCACTGATTTTTTCGCCGCTGCTGGCCTGGCTGAAAGAGCGCCGGGTGCCCAATGTGGTGGCCATCTGTCTGATCATTGCCCTGGTGGTCTTGATTGGCTGGCTGATCGGTATTCTGGTGGGCTCCTCCATCAATGATTTCCGCAAAAATCTGCCAGCTTATCAGGAGGGTCTGCAACAGTTGAGCGGTGGGCTGCTGACCTGGCTGGGGGAGCACGGGGTCAAGCTGGACATGGAGCAGATGCGCAACAGCTTCGATCCCGGCAAGATCATGCAGTTGGCTGGCAATACCCTGAGTTCGCTGGGCAATGCCATGACCAACGCCTTCCTGATTCTGCTGACAGTGATTTTTATCCTCGCGGAACAGGTGGGCTTTAGTGAAAAACTGCAGCTGGCCAGAAAGGACAACGGTGTCAGTCGTGACACCATGCAAAAGTTTACCGACAGCGTTAACAGCTATCTGGGCATCAAATCGCTGTTGAGCTTGCTTACCGGGGTACTGGTGATGATCTGGCTGTGGATTCTCGGCCTGGATTACCCGGTGATGTGGGGGTTGTTAGCGTTTTTGCTCAATTTTGTGCCGAATATCGGCTCCATTATCGCGGCGGTGCCACCGGTGCTGCTGGCACTGGTTCAACTGAATCCGCTGTTTGCGGGACTCACCGCCCTCGGCTTTCTTGTGGTGAATGTACTGGTGGGCAATTTTCTCGAGCCGAGAATCATGGGCCGGGGTCTCAATCTGTCGCCCCTGGTGGTATTTCTTTCATTGGTCTTCTGGGGCTGGGTGCTTGGCCCGGTGGGCATGTTGCTGTCCATTCCGCTGACCATCATGGTCAAGATTGCCCTGGAAAATGACCCCGATACCTACTGGATGGGCGTGATGCTCGGTTCCGGCGAGGGTGCCCCGGTATTGACGAAAGCGGAAGAGCAGCAATCGAAGGAAGCAGATAACAAGGTATTGACGGACGCGGAAGATAAGCAGGACTGAGTATTCCGTTCCGGAAAAACGTTTCTTGTAATAAAAGGGGGGAGAGCGACGATGTCCAATCAAACCATCAGTCTCACAGATGCACTTCATCAATACCTGCTGGATGTCTCCCTGCGGGAGTCAGATGTGCTGAAGGCACTGCGCGAGGAAACGGCGACACTCTCAACCGCCAACATGCAGATTGCGCCAGAGCAGGGACAGTTCATGGCGCTGCTGGTGCATCTCTGCGGTGCCCGACACATCATTGAAGTGGGGGTCTACACCGGTTACAGCTCCCTGGCAATGGCGTTGGCGCTGCCCGAGAATGGCCGTTTGCTGGCCTGTGATCTCAGTGAAGAATATACCAATATTGCCCAGCGCTACTGGAGCGAAGCCGGTGTGAGCAGCAAAATAGACCTGCATCTGGCCCCGGCAATCGAGACCCTGCAAACCCTGCGCAAGGACGGTGCCGCCGGACGTTTTGACATGGCCTTTATCGATGCCGATAAAGCGAGTTACGACGCCTATTACGAACACTGCCTGGCGCTGCTGCGCCAGGGCGGCCTGATTATCGTGGACAACGTGCTGTGGGGCGGTTCGGTGGTCGATCCCGACAAACAGGATGAAGACACCTGCGCCATTCGTGCCTTCAATCAAAAATTGTTGGCCGACCAGCGGGTGGACATCAGCCTGGTACCGATTGGCGACGGACTGACATTGGCGAGAAAAAGATAGCGCCCGGCGGATTTAATTGTGCAGCTTTTCGATCTGTCTCAGGGGATCGACAGGCTCGCCGACAGGAGTGATGTATGACGACCATTGGTACCCCTCTCGCACCCCGTGCCACCCGGGTAATGCTGCTCGGCAGTGGTGAGCTCGGTAAAGAGGTGGCCATAGAGTTGATGCGCTACGGTTGCGAGGTGATTGCCGTGGATCGCTACGCCAATGCACCGGCTATGCAGGTGGCCCATCGCAGTCATGTGATCAACATGCTGGACGGTGAGGCGTTGCGCTGGCTGGTGGAGAACGAAAAGCCGCATCTGATTGCGCCGGAAATCGAGGCGATAGCCACTGCCGAGCTGGTTGCGCTCGAGCAGGAGGGCTGGCAGGTGGTGCCCTCGGCGAGAGCGGTTCACCTCACCATGAACCGCGAGGGCATCCGCCGACTTGCCGCCGAGGAACTGAAATTGGCGACGTCGCCCTATTGCTTTGCTGACAGCAGAGTCGAATATGAAGCTGCTATCAGGGCGGTGGGGTTGCCCTGTGTGGTCAAACCGATCATGTCTTCTTCGGGCAAAGGCCAGAGTACCGTCAAAACCGAAGAGCAGATCGATGCCGCCTGGGAGTATGCCCAATCCGGTGGTCGCAGCGGTCAGGGCAAGGTGATTGTCGAGGGGTTTGTGGACTTTGATGATGAAATCACGTTGCTCACAGTGCGTCATCGGGATGGCACCAGTTTCTGTGCCCCCATCGGCCACCGTCAGGAAAAAGGCGATTACCGCGAGTCCTGGCAGCCCCAGTTTATGGATACCGCTGTCCTTGAGGAAGCGCAGCGGATTGCCGCCGCCGTTACCGGTGCCCTGGGCGGTTATGGCCTGTTTGGTGTCGAGCTGTTTATCAAGGGCAATGCCGTCTATTTCAGTGAGGTGTCGCCGCGGCCCCACGATACCGGTCTGGTGACACTGATGTCCCAGAATCTGTCCGAATTCGCCCTGCATGCCAGGGCCATTCTCGGCTTGCCGATTCCTGTGATCCACCAGCTTGGGCCCTGTGCTTCCGCCGTACTATTGGTGACGGGCGAGTCCAGCGACATGCGTTACGGTAACCTGTCTGCAGCGCTGGCCGAGCCGGACACGGAACTGCGCCTGTTCGGTAAACCGGCGGTTCGTGGTGAACGACGTCTCGGGGTTGCACTGGCCCGGGATGGCAGCACTGAGGCAGCTGTGGCGAAGGCCCTGCGGGTTGTTGGGCAGATCGAGGTAACCCTGTAGTGAGTATTGCACAGGTCAGCGGTTGGGGTTGTCTCTGGGAAACCCGGTTTGTTGTGTTTCTTCAGTCCATCAACTGTCGATCCGGAGTATCCCTGTGAGTGGTGTAAACAGCGATCAGTTAATCGTCTTTGCGGTGCTGGCCGCTACCTTGGGTATGTTTGTCTGGAATCGCTGGCGCTACGATATCGTCGCACTGATGGCCCTACTGGTGGTGGCGCTGGTGGGTATCGTGCCGCCTGATCAGGTCTTTATGGGACTCGGTCATCCGGCGGTGATCACGGTGGCGGCAGTGCTGGTGTTAAGTCGCGGGCTGCTCAATGCCGGGGTGGTGGACACCCTCTCAAAGCACCTGATGCGAGCGGGCAATGCACCCTGGATTCAGGTGGCGGTGCTGACCGGTATCGTGGCCATCTGTTCCGGCTTTATGAACAATGTCGGTGCGTTGGCGCTGTTTATGCCAGTGGCGGTGTGGATGTCCCGCCAGAGCGGCTTTTCACCCTCCTTGCTGCTGATGCCATTGGCGTTTGGTTCGCTGCTCGGCGGCATGCTGACCATGATCGGCACCCCGCCCAATATCATTATTGCGTCCTATCGGGCCGAGGCCGGTGGCACACCTTTTGGCATGTTTGATTTTATGCCGGTGGGGGCGCTGGTGACGGTGGTTGGGGTGGCCTTTATCGCACTGGTCGGCTGGCGATTAACGCCCCGGCGTGAAGATCAGGATGACTCGGAGTCGCTGTTTGAAATCAGCGCCTATCTGACGGAGCTGCGGATTCCGGAAGGCTGCAAATACGCGGGACAAACCCTTCACGACCTGTTGTCCGTCGTGCAGGACGATTCCGATGTGATGGTGGTGGGCCTCTACCGCGACGAGCAGCGTCAGGAAATGCCGTCCATCTACAAGGTATTGCGGGAGCAGGATATTCTGCTGGTGGAGGCGGACTCGGACAGCCTCAAGTCACTGATTGACGAGACCGGCCTCGAATTGGCGGAGGGGAGCAGCAAAGAGGAGAATCTGGCAGATTCATCCAAAGATGAAGATGATGAATTGCAGGTTTCTGTAGAACATGCGCAGCTGGACAGGAACAGCGACGCCGCCACCGAAGAAAAGACCGATGAGAAACCAAAGACCAAACCGGGCAAGCTGACGCTGGTGGAAGCCATTGTCACGCCCGGTTCGGTATTGGTGGGAACAACCGCCACCGGTGTCGATTTGCGCAAGCGTTTCAGCGTGAATGTGCTCGCTGTGGCCCGGCAGGGTCATCGGCTGCGTCAGCGAATTGGCAAAATCCGCTTTGTGGCGGGTGATATTCTGTTGCTCCAGGCTCACGAGGAAAACCTGTCGGCATCGCTTGCCAGTCTGGGTTGCCTGCCGCTGGCCTCCCGGGGGCTGGAGATGGCCCGGCCGCGCAAGGTTTTTCTGGCCATTGCGATTTTTGCACTGTCGTTGGCTGTGATAGCCCTGAATCTGGTATCCGCCGCCACTGCGCTGGTGGGCGGTGCATTGGTGATGGTGCTGGTGAATCTGGTGCCGCCTGGTGAAATCTACAAAAGTATCGATATGCCGGTGATTGTATTGCTGGCTGCCATGCTGCCGGTTGGCAATGCCCTGGAAACCACCGGTGGCTCCCAGTTGATTGCCGACGGTTTATTGAACATTGCCGGCGCTGTGCCGCCGATGGCGACCCTGGCGATACTGATGACGGCGGTCATGCTGCTGTCCAATGTGGTCAACAATGCCGCGGCTGCGATTCTGGCTGCCCCGGTGGCCATCAACCTTGCTCAGGGTATGCAGGTTTCGGCGGACCCCTTTCTGATGGCGGTGGCGATTGGTGCCTCCTGCGCCTTTCTGACGCCCATCGGACATCAATCCAATACCCTGGTGATGGAGCCAGGTGGTTATCAGTTTGGTGACTACTGGCGAATGGGCCTGCCGTTATCCATACTGATTGTTGCCTGTGCCACGCCCATGATCCTCTGGGTCTGGCCACTGTAAAACAGGACAGTCATATTATGGAATTTACCGAGATGATTTCTCTGGCTGGGTATGCGATCGAAGCGACCGGGGTATTGGTGGTAATGGTTGGTTCTGTACTCTCCACCATCAATTTCCTGCGGGTTTATCGACATCAATTGGAGGGTGTTGCTTATCGGGTGTATCGCAGACAGTTGGGGCGCTCGATCATTTTGGGACTGGAATTCCTGATCGCCGGCGACATCATCCGCACCGTGATTGTAGAAACCTCACTGGAGAATGTCGCCGTGCTCGGCCTGATCATTCTGATCCGGACTTTCCTCAGCCTGACCCTGCACTTGGAAATCGAGGGTCGATGGCCCTGGCAACCGGAGGACAAGGGATCCGCACAATAGGTCAGTTAAACAGAATCCTGTTGAATCATTGAGCGTTCGGATGGTTGGTTAAAAAACCTGTCAGGAGGAACAGCTTACACTCAACTGTTGGCTCCAGGCCGGTGGATGTCCGGCGTATTCCTCGCAGTCCGAATGCTCGTCAAAGGGCGTTTGCAGCAGTTTGAGCAATCGGTCGATTTCACGATAATCCCCATCATCCTCAGCCTTGCGAATGGCGATTTCCGCCATGTAATTGCGCAGCACATACTTCGGATTGGTTTTCAGCATGCTTTGATGGCGCTCCATCCCTGAGTGCTGTTCAGGTTCCCTGACGAGTCGCTGGCGATAGCGTTCAGCCCAGCGATCGAAGGCGTCGCGATCCAGGAACAGGTCCCGCAGCGGTTCATTGGCGCCTTTCTCCTGAAAGCCGCAGAGTTTTCGAAAGAAAATGGTGTGGTCGACATGGTTGGCTGCCATGGCCGCCAGCAGGTCATCGATGAGTGATTGATCGTCCTTCTCTGCCGTGACCAGACCGAGCTTCTGCCGGTGCAGTTGCAGCAGGCTTTCAAAAAACAGCGGCTCGTACTCCTCCAGTACCTCGGTCAACGCTTCCACGCTGAGCAGGCTGGTGAGGGCATTGGCCAGGGCATTGCAGTTCCATAGACCGATAATGGGCTGGCGTTTGAAGGCATAGCGCCCACCGTGATCGGAATGATTGCAGATGAAGTCCGGGTTGTAGCCGTCGAGAAAGCCGAACGGGCCGTAATCCAGCGTGTCGCCAATGATCGACATGTTGTCGGTATTCATCACACCGTGGGCAAAGCCCACTGCCTGCCACTGGGCAATCAGCCGTGCCGTACTGTGAACGGCATGCCGGAACATACCCAGATAGCAGTCATCACAGCCAGCCAGTTCAGGCAGATGTTGTTCGATCACATGGTCAGCCAGGATCTGGACCTGTTCGGTTTCACCCCGATGGTGAAAATATTCAAAGGAGCCGAAGCGGACATGACTCCGGGCCAGTCGAATCAGCATGGCGGCCTGCTCGGTTGTTTCCCGGTAGACGGGTTCGTTACTGGCGGCGATGCTCAGTGCCCGGGTAGTGGCAATGCCCAGACCGTGCAAGGTTTCACTGCACAGGTATTCACGAATGGAGGAGCGCAAAACGGCGCGGCCATCGCCGAAGCGGGAGTAGGGCGTTTGTCCGGCGCCTTTGAGATGGACGTCCCATTTGCCCTGTGGTCCCTCCACTTCACCCAATAACAGTCCGCGGCCGTCGCCCAAGCGGGGCACGTAGGAGCCGAACTGGTGACCGCTGTAGACCATCGCCCGGGGGGCGCTGCCCGGCAGAGTGAGGTTGCCGCTGCACCACTGCAAAAACCAGTCCTGTTGCAAGTCTGCCGTATCGATACCCAGCAGTTCGGCGGCATCCCCGTTGACGCTGACCAGCCAGGGGTTTGCAATGCCACTGGGTGTGACCGGGGTGGAGAAGTTCTCACCCAATGCGGCAAAACTGTTCTTGAAGTGCAGTGTACTGATAATCTGTTCGTCCATTGCAGGTTAAAAGTGGCTTGGCATTAAAGTGACAGGGCAGGCTTTGAGGCCGCTGCTGTATGGTGTTTTCGTTGCCGGTTTGTCCCGGTTACTGTAACAGCTGTCTGCCGGTTGTATCACCCCGGTACTCTGTTACTGCGTTAAATACGCTTAAAAACTGGCTATCCGCCGCAAGGGGTATGATAATTTGCCCAGCAAACAGGGGAGCTCTATTGATGCCTATGAACCCGGCATTGCAACTGACAGCAGAAGAGCTGGAAAAAAAGGTCGCCTCACTGCATTTTTTCAAGGAAGTCGGCCGTCACGATCCGCAGCAGCTGCAGATACTGATTCAGCAGTCCCATCTCTATTCGGTAGCACCCGGTGAGACGTTCCTCAAGGCCGGTGAGCAGGGCAGCTGGATGTACTTCCTGATGAGGGGAAAATTGCTGGTGTGCGACCCGCTTGATCACAGTAAAGTGATTGGGGTTTTGATTCCGGGGGATGTGTTTGGCGAAATTGCCGTGATTACCGGCCATAAAAGAACACAGGATATCGTTGCGCCGGGGCTGATTCGTGAAGCCGTTGTGTTCGCCACGGACTTTGCCTGCCTGCATGCCAAGCCTGAGCACAATCCGTTGACGTTGCCGACGCAACTGATTGTCTATCGGCAGATTGTACATATCCTCCGCTGGCGCATAGAGCTCTATCGCTCGCGGTTTCCCGATCACCCGATGGTGCAGGTACCGTTTAACCTTATCCACCGCTCTCCCGCAGGTGATTCAGAAGAGGAGTTGCAGGAGCAGCGGGACTACGCCCTGTTTCTTGCCGACCGCCTGCAGCAACTCAATACAAAACTCGGGCCGATCAATAATGATGTTGGGATGTCGTGAGTTGCAGCTCGCCGTGATTCGCGTTTCATCCTTTTATTGGCTCGGCTACCATGGCTGTTGCGTTGCAGAATGGTCTGCGTGCGAACTGTGCTGCTCTGTGGGAGAACATAATTGAATGCCAATGTGAAAATTGCACTGGTGATCCTGGTGTTAATCATCGTCTGGTTTGTCAGTGGATTGGTAACAGGTGACAGTGAAACCGCACCAGCGGATGACCCGGCGGTTGCGAGTGAGTTGACCAAGGTCAGGGTTCGCTGGGTGGAGGCAGAGGACTATTCCCGCGAGATTTCCGCCCGGGGCAGGACGGTGCCGAATCGCCATGTGACCCTGCGCGCTGAAGTCAGTGGCCGGGTGGTAGCGGTTCCCGCCGACAAGGGGCAGGCGGTTGAGGAAGGCGATATCGTTTGTGAACTTGCCAAGGAAGACCGCGAGCAGCGGGTGCTGGAAGCCCAGGCAGCCGTTGCTCAGGCGGAGATCGACTATCGCGGTGCCCTGAAGTTGAAAGAAAAGGGCTATCAGTCTGATTCGGCCATTGCCCAGGCCAATGCGCGTCTGGAAAGCGCCAGAGCAGCACTTCGTCTGACGGAAATTCATTTGGCCAATACCCGTATTGCGGCCCCTTTTGCCGGTTTTGTCGACGACCGGCCCGTAGAGGTGGGCGACTACATGGACCGCAACCATATCTGTGCCGAGATAGTGGAAATGAACCCGCTGAAAGTGGTTGCGCGCCTTTCGGAACGCGAAGTCGTTCGTACGGAGGTCGGTGGTAAGGCCTCGGTCCGGCTGGCTACGGGGCAGTTGGTGACTGGTGAGGTGACCTATCTCAGCCATCTGGCCGAACCGCAAACCCGTACCTATGAAATGGAGATCACCCTGCCGAACCCTTCCTTTCAGCTTCGCGCCGGTGTGGCCAGTCAGGTGATGGTGGCTACTCAAGTATTTCAGGCCCACCGTGTGCCGGCATCGCTACTGGCTCTGGGTGATGGTGGTGAGCTTGGCTTGAAAATCATTGGTCAGGATGATCGGGTGGACTTTGTCCTGATCGATCTGATCGGTGATGACGGCGAGGGCGTGTGGGTTGCCGGGCTACCGGAGCGCACCCGTATCATTACCGTTGGGCAGGAATATGTCTCTGCGGGTGAACAGGTGGTGGCAGAAGAGGAAGAAACGCTTCCTGTCGCAGAGGTTCAGTCTGCCCAATGAAGCTTCTCGAGCAGGCGATCAGTCGCGCCAGAGCCACCGTATCCATTCTGCTGTTTGTATTGATTGCCGGCGTGGTCGCCCGTTACCTGATCAGTGTTGATCTGAATCCCGATGTGACCGTGCCGGTGGTGATGGTGACGGTAACGCATCAGGGTATTTCGCCGGAGGATGCCAATCGTCTGCTGGTCAAGCCGCTGGAAATCGAATTGAAATCACTGGACGGGGTGGAAGAGCTGACTACCCGTGCCCAGGAAGGCTCGGCTTTTGCGGTTGTGGAATTTGAGATTGATATTGATATCAGTGCCGCACTGGCGGATGTGCGTGAGGCGGTGAACCGCGCCAAGGCGGAATTCCCCAATGATACGGATGAGCCGATCGTCAACGAGCTGTCGGCATCCCCCGAGCCGACCCTGGTGATTGCTTTTTCCGGGGAACAGCTTACCGAGCGTGAGTTGTTTCACATCGTCCGTGATTTGCGGCTGGAAATAGAATCACTGCCGGAAATTCTGCAGGCCAATCTGTCGGGTGATCGCGAGGAGGTAGTCGAAGTCCTGCTGAACCCCTCTGCACTCGAACACTACAACATCACGGCCGATGAACTCTTGAAAACTGTGGCAGCCAATAACCTGCTGGTTCCGAGTGGCGAGTACGATACGGCCAGCGGCCGTTTCGGGGTCAAGGTGCCGGGTCTTATCGAGGGCCGTGAAGACCTGATGGGACTGCCGCTGAAGTCCAACGCCGAGGGGGTGGTTACGCTGGCGGATGTGGCAGATATTCGCCGTACCTTTAAGGATCCCACCACCTTCAGCCATATCGATGGTCGGCAGGCCATGGCCATTGAAGTGTTTAAACGCAATCAGGCCAATGCCATCAAGTCTGTCGCCTCGGTCAAGGCTCTAGTAGAAGGTTCTGCCGATACCCTGCCCCGGGGAGTCCAGATCGACTATATTTTTGACGCGTCTGATTTCGCTCTGCAAATGGTCAATGAGTTGCAGGGCAACATTCTCACCGCCGTTGCCCTGGTGATGGTAGTGGTGGTGGCCGCACTGGGTTTGCGCTCCGGATTGCTGGTGAGTCTCGGTATTCCCTTTTCGCTGTTTGGTGCAACGATTGTTGTCTACCTGCTCGGTTACAGTTTTAACTTCATGGTGATTTTTGGACTGTTGCTGGCACTGGGGATGCTGATTGATGGGGCCATTGTGGTGGTGGAGTATGCCGATCAGAAAACCCTCTCGGGCTTGTCGCTGCGCGATGCCTATGTGACAGCAGTGCGCCGTATGTTTATGCCGGTGGTTGCTTCGACAGCAACGACGCTGGCCGTTTTTTTACCGCTCATGCTCTGGCCGGGGGTGGTGGGGGAATTCATGTCCTACCTGCCAGTGACGGTTTTTGCTGTGCTCAGTTGGTCTCTGTTCTACGCCCTGTTATTTGTGCCGGTACTGGGTGTGTTGTTTGGCCGAAAAAAAGATCAGTCGGCCCCTGCAACCGATATTCCGGTCAGGGGCAAGGCTTATCTTGGTAAGCTTGGTACTGCCTACGGCAAGTTTATTGGCTGGGCTCTGGCGCAGCCGGTATTGACGATAGTTTCGGTGCTGCTGTTGTTGGTGACGATTTTTGTGCTCTACGGCACGTTTGGTCGTGGGGTGGACTTTTTTGTGGAGACAGAAGACCGCTACGGGATTGTGTCTGTGCAGGCACAGGGCAATTTGACCATAGCCGATATGGCGCGATTGTCCCGGGAGGTCGAACTTCGGGTAATGGCGGTACCCCATGTAAAAACTGTGTACGCCGCAAGCCGGGGCAGCAGCATTGGCGGCAACCTTGAGCGAGCCAAAGATCAGATCAGTAATATCCTGGTGGAGTTGGGACGGGCCAGTGATCGCGACCGCACCAGCCGCGAAGTCTATGCCGATGTTCGTCGCGCCGTGGCCGGTATGGCGGGTATAGATGTGACGGTTAATCCGGTTCAGGGTGGTCCGCCGGTGGGTAAGGACATCCAGTTGCAGCTTTCTTCCTCCAATCGGGGAATTATGCGGGAGGAAGCCCGCCGGATTCGCTATTACCTGGAAAATCAGATGACCGGTTTGCGGGATGTCGAGGACACCCTGCCACTGCCCGGCATTGAGTGGGAGCTGGTGGTCGATCGCGCCGAAGCGGCTATGCTGGGCGTCGATACCCTGCAGGTGGGCAACATGGTGCAGTTGGTGACCAATGGCATCAAGATCGGTGAATTCCGGCCCGATGATGCGGAGGAGGAAGTGGAAATCAGGGTGCGGTATCCGGCGGCGGACCGCGGGCTGTTTGCTCTGGATGAACTGCGGGTTACAACGCCATCCGGAGCTGTGCCGGTCAGTACTTTTGTTGAACGCAAACCCCGACCACGGCTGGACAGCATCCAGCGGATCGACCGGAGTGATGTGTTGTTTGTGAAGGCCAATGCCGAAGATGGCGTGTTGCCGGATGACAAGGTGAAGGAAATTGCTGCCTGGCTGAAAACCGCCGACATCAATCCTGCTGTGAAAATCGCTTTTCGGGGCGCCAACGAGGAGCAGGAAGACTCTATTGCATTCCTCGGCGTGGCCTTTCTGATGGCGCTGTTTTTGATGCTGATCCTGATGGTCATGCAGTTCAACAGTTTCTACCAGGCGTTCCTGATTCTGTCGGCCGTGGTGATGTCCACGGCCGGTGTATTACTGGGTTTGCTGGTGATGCAACAGCCGCTGAGTGTCTTGATGTCGGGTATCGGCATCGTGGCGCTTGCTGGTATTGTGGTGAACAATAATATTGTGCTGATTGATACCTACAACCACCTGCGTCGGGAGGATAGTCATCTGAGCGCATTGGATGCCGCTGTCTCGTCCGCCATTACCCGACTCCGTCCGGTATTGCTGACCACGGTCACAACCGCGGTGGGATTGCTGCCATTGGCCTGTAGTGTCAGTCTGGACTTTATTCACCGACAGATCGAGGTGAACGGCGAGCTTGCTTCATGGTGGCAGCAATTGGCCGCCGCGATCGTCAATGGCCTGCTGTTCTCGACGATTTTGACACTGGTGTTCACCCCGGCCATGCTGGTACTACCCGAGTTTTTGCGGGTGCGTGTTATGCCTCGGCTGTCTGGTGTGCCAACTCAGCAGTCTGATTGATGGTGGTCGGTCCTATGAAAAAGCTTTTTTCCCTGTTTTTTTACAGTTGGAGCACGGTGGCTTTTCTGGCCGCTCTGGCGGGATTGTTTGTCGCCCGGGATATTGTTTGGCTGGGGGTTTTACTGTCATCCGGGGCGCCCCTTCTGAATCGTATTCGTCCCTACGATAATGGCTATTCGATCAACCGAAAATTGCGCCAGCCTCTGGTCTCCCTGTTCGTCATGTCGGGGGTGGCCTGGGTGTTGTTGACTGTTGCCGGGGGGGCATGGCCACTGTGGTTGGTGCTGGGTGTTCTGGGCGGTTTTCTGCTCAATACCTACTGGGCCAGTGTCGACGACAATGAGCTTCGGGGTTGATTCGTGAGTCATCCCGCGGCGGAGGACGGTGCCTTGGTGCTTCGGGATCTGCTGACCGAGGTGCGAGCCTGTACCCTGTGCAGGGATTTGCCGCTGGGGCCTAGGCCGGTATTGCGCGCGGAATCGACGGCCCAGATCCTGGTGATTGGCCAGGCGCCGGGGACCCGGGTGCACGCCAGTGGTATTCCCTGGGATGATCCCAGTGGCGATCGGTTGCGCCAGTGGCTTGGGGTCAGCAAAGCACAGTTTTACGACGCGGGATTTTTTGCGATTGTGCCGATGGGTTTTTGCTATCCGGGGCGGGGAAAATCCGGTGATTTGCCACCCAGAGCAGAGTGTGCGCCCACCTGGCACGAGGCGATACTGGCCCGGTTGCCGAGGATATCCCTGACCCTGTTGATCGGCCAATATGCCCAGCACTATTATCTCAAGGAGACACAACACCGGACGCTCACTGAACGGGTCCACCACTGGCGGGATTATCTACCTGGTACTATACCTCTTGTCCATCCCTCGCCTCGCAATCGATATTGGCTGGCTCAAAATCCATGGTTTGAGGCTGAACTGGTACCCCGTTTGAAACAAGAGATTGCAGTGAGACTTCAACATACGTAACACGCTGTTTGCCGATTGAGCCATTTTTTAGTGGTCTGTTGCGCCACACCGAAATCAGGGAATAGACATGAGTAACCAGTTTCTCGATCGATCAAATTTTATTCGTGTGCCGGTCAGCGGTTTGAAGCTGGGTATGCTCGTGACCGAGTTGGATCGACCCTGGCTGGAAACACCATTTTTGTTGCAGGGTTTTGTGATACGTCACCCCTCTGAAATTCGCAAACTGCAGGAATACTGTGATTATGTGTTTGTGGAAAAGGAGGGCCGCCTTTGGGGGGAAAAGAAAGACCCATTCAGAGCCAGTTTCGGGCGTTCAAAACGTAATGCTACCAGTGCAGGTGGCAATGCCCTGCACAAAAGAGCACGTGTTGACAATAGCAGCGCTTCGCTTATTCAGACAATGAATGCCCGGCCGGAATACCCGGCGCAGATCACGGTGGAGAATGAGCATCCCGTGGCACGCAGAGCCTACGAGGCTGCCCATAATCAGGTGGAAAATCTGCTGGAGCAGGCCAGACTCGGCAATGTCCTGGATACGCAGGGGGCCAAGGATGTGGTGGGCAATTGCATTGACAGTATCCTGCGCAATCCCAGTGCGCTGTTATGGATGGTGAAAATCAAGCACATGGATTACTACACCATGGAGCATTGCCTGAATGTCTGTATCCTTGCCATCGCGTTTGGTCGTCATCTTCGGCTACCGGAAAATGAGCTGATTAATCTTGGGGTCGGTGGTCTGTTGCACGATGTGGGCAAGATGCAGATACCGGACAGGGTTCTCAATAAGCCAGGCAAGCTGACTGAAGAAGAGTTTGTCTTGATGAAGACTCACCCCGAGGAAGGACGAAAACTGCTGATGAAGTCTCAGGGTAGCCTCAGTTCTGCTATTGATGTAGCGATCAATCACCATGAGCGAATGGACGGTAAGGGCTACCCTCGCGGACTGTTTGCCCACGAGCTGTCCAGTTATGCCCGTATCATTGCCATCGTGGATGCTTTTGATGCCATGACAAGTGAGCGCTGTTATGACAAAGCCAGGTCTACTCTGGAGTCGCTGAAGGAAATTTATCGGCATCGCGGAACTCATTTTGATGAGGCCCTGGCGCTGGAATTTATCCAGCTGATGGGGCCCTACCCACCGGGCACGATTGTGGAATTAGGTAATGGCTATGTCGGCATTGTGCTCTCTTCACAAACCAAAAAACGCCACTTGCCCAACGTCAAGTTGGTACTCGACAATAATAAACAGACTATTTTTGAGGAATTTATAGATCTGCTGGATGTGGAGCGCGGTACGGTACCCCGTGAATGGCTGATTCACCGGGTGCTAAAAGACGGTGAACATGGTGTATTTCTGAAGGACTATCCGGTGAAAACGGCTGAAGCCAGCGATGCTTCCGAAAATCCTGGGCTTCAGCAGGATTGATCACAACAGCCCGTAGATCAGGAGAATATTTCCAGAAGCACGGTCTATACCAATCAATCCACAGTCCGGTTTTCCCGGTTGCTGGAGCGGGGTGTGTAACAGATTTCACTGATCAGCCACAGCGCGGTGGTGCCCTTGATGGCCAGAGATATTTCATCATTGAGGCGCTTGCCCAGGAGTTGCCGTCCCAGTGGTGAATCAATGCTGATTTTATGTTGTGTGGGATCAATTTCATCGGCACCCACCAGCCTGAAGCGATGCTGGTTTTCCTGCGCATCTTCGAGGGTAACCCAGGCGCCGAAGTAAATCCTGTCGCGGTCTTCGGGTTGTCGGTCCACGACGGTGAGTTCATCGAGCCGCTTGCTCAGATAGCGTACCCGCCGATCAATTTCCCGAAGTCGCTTTTTTCCGTAAATGTAATCGCCATTCTCCGAGCGGTCGCCATTTTTGGCGGCCTCATGGACGGCGGCCGTGACCACAGGGCGCTCCACTTTCCAAAGTTTGTGCAGCTCTTCCCGCAACGCCCGAACGCCTTCCGGTGTGATATAGGGTGCGCTTCTGGTGGCGGGTGGCCGGTATCTGCCCATGGATTAGCAGTCTATTCCTGAAGATTTTGTATGAAAATGGCCGGCAGTTCATCCGCGGGGGTAAAGCCGAAAACCTTGCCGTAAAAATACAGCTCTGCCTCAAGTGCCTGGCGGATCGTCTCCGCCTTTCTGAAACCATGGCCCTCGTCGGCAAAGGGCAGATAGGCCACGGGCAGGTCCTTTTCTTTTAGTACATTGACCATGGTCAATGCTTGTTCCGGTGGTACCACCCGGTCGTCCAGCCCCTGGAAAAAGATCACCGGGCAATGAAACTTCTCCGCGTGGTAAAGCGGGGAGCGGTCACGATAGACCGACTGTTTTTCCGGATAGGGACCTACCAGACGGTCGAGGTAGCGGGACTCGAATTTATGGGTGTCGCGAGCCAGTGTTTCTAGGTCGCCAATACCGTACAGGCAGGCTCCCGCCTTGAACATATCCCGGAAACACAGTGCGGCCAGTACTGTATAGCCACCAGCACTGCTGCCCCGGATAGCAATTTTCTGTGGATCGACTTTCTGTTGTTCGATCAGATAGCGGGCACCTGCCGTCACATCATCCACATCGACGATGCCCCATTGGCCATGGAGTTGTTGCCGGTATTGACGTCCATAACCAGTGCTGCCCCGGTAGTTCACATCCAGTACGGCAAAGCCCCGGCTGGTCCAGTACTGGATTTTCAGGTTGAGGGCGGAACCGGTTGCCCCGGTTGGACCGCCATGGCAGACGACGATGAGCGGCGGCAGGCTGTTTGCTGGACCATTGAATCCGGGGTTGGCCGGTGGGTAAAAGAATCCGTGGGCGATATTTCCCCCGCTGGTTGGAAAGCTGACCGATTGGGGGTTGGACAGATAACCCGGTTGAATGGTGGGTGAAGTGCTCCCGGTCAATACGCTGAGCTGGCCTGGTTGAGTAGCCCTCTCGCCGATATCCAATTGTGCCAGCTCTGCTCCCCGGGTGGCGGATGCCCCCACCAGCCATGCGCGATTGTCCTCACAATAGAGGTCAGAAATCTGGGTGTAGTCGGTTGAAACCGGTTGCAGGGTCTGGCTGCCGGGCGGCAGTGTGGCCAGTTGCCAGCTCCCCTGCTTTGTATAACTGCAGACCAGCGTCCCGTTGTCGCAGAAACCATAGTTGGACATACCCAGTACCCAGAGAGGGGTGGCAAACTCAGCCTTCATCGGCAACAGGGCCGAGATCTGATCACTGCCGGGGTCCCAGCGGTACAGGTTCCACCAGTTGTCGCGGTCGGAAATAAAACACAGTTGGTTATCCGGTGACCAGCAGGGCTGCACAATCGATTCATGGCCACTACCGGCAAGCAGGCGTGGTGCCCCGGGGTTACCGTTGGTGTCCAGTTCTGTCAGCCAGAGCTGGGTGTTGTCCCAGGGTAAATCCGGATGATCCCAGCTGACCCAGCACAGCTGCTCATTGTGCTTGTCGAGCCTTGGATAAGCGTAAAAGTCCGCGCCTTCACAGAGCCGTTGAATGGCCATTGACCGGTCCAGCGGCACTGAGACCAGAAGATTTTCCGGCTCCCCCGGTTGCGCATGGTTTTCTGCCACGCAAATCAGCCGCTGGCGTTTGCGATCCAGACAAAAATCGGCAAACCGGTAGTCACTTTCGGGGGTGAGTGGGCGCGGGATCGCATCGAGCATACTCAGGTCCTGGGCGTAGAGACGCTGATCGTCCTGAAGGCAGAAGTAAAGCATATCGTCAGCTACCAGGTAGGGAGCGCCACCGTATTCGTGTACCCTGCTGCGGGCGCTGAGGGGGGCCTTCAGGACGTCCCTGACATTACCCTTCGGGTCTTTTTGTACAATGACCGATCGACCGTTTTCCCACGGACGGGACTCCAGCCAGTAAAGATTGCCGCGATCCACTCGAGGCCAGGCATACCCAGGCACAGCGCCGGTGAGCAACGCGGGGACGATGGGCGATGTCCAGCTGCCGTATGGTGCGGTTTCCGACATCGGTCAGCCTCCGGCAAACTTAACGGTATAGCCCTGACTGATCAGCGTGTCGCGAATCTTTTCCCGGTGGTCACCCTGGATTTCGATAATGCCGTTTTTGACACAACCTCCGGTACCGCAAAGTTCCTTGAGTTTTTTTGCCAGGGACTTCAGTTCGCTATCGCTCATTTCGAGACCACTGATCGTGGTTACGCCCTTGCCCTTTCGGCCACTGGTTTCACGGCGGATCCGTACAATGCCATCACCGGCAGGTCTGGTCGGTGCAGCATTGCCGGATTTGATGCGCCCGCTCTCCGTGGAATATACAAGACGGGATTCTTTGCTCATGGTGACAGGGTTTTCCTGGGTTCAGGACAGTTAGTCCAGTGTGAGTACAATTTTGCCAATATGCTCGCTACTTTCCATCAATTGATGGGCTTTGGCGGCCTGGGCCAGTGGGAAAGTCTCATTAATAACCGGTGCAATGGCACCATTTTCCAGCAATGGCCAGACCTTATCCAGCACAGACCTGGCTATCGCGGCTTTTTCCGATACAGGACGGGCCCGCAGCGTGGAGCCGGTCAGTACCAGTTGTTTCAGCATGACGGGCATCAGGTCCACTTCCACTCTGGAACCCTTGAGGAACGCGATTGACAGGATGCGTGCGCGAAATGCCGCAGCATGGATATTTCTGCCGACATAGTCTCCGCCCACCATATCGAGTATCACGTCTGCACCCGCGCCATCCGTGAGCGCTTTCACTTCCTCGACAAAATCCTGTTTCCGGTAGTTGATCGCGGCCTCGGCACCGAGTTGCAGGCAATAGGCACATTTTTCGTCACTGCCCGCTGTGGTGAATACGCGATGATCCAGCATATTTGCCAGCTGGATTGCAGTGGTTCCAACACCACTGCTGCCGCCATGAACCAGAAGGGTTTCCCCTGGCTGCAGAGTATTTTGCTGGAACAGATTGCTCCAGACTGTAAAGAATGTCTCCGGGATGGCTGCGGCCTGAATCAGGTTGAAGGGCGATGGTATCGGCAGGCAAAGGGTTTCATGGGCAATGGCATACTCGCTGTAACCGCCTCCATTGAGGAGTGCACACACCGACTGTCCCACCTGCCAGTTCGCTTCATTCCTGCCGACGGAAACAATTTCCCCGGCGACTTCCAGACCCGGAATATCCGAGGCTCCCTTTGGCGGTGGATACCGCCCCTGGCGTTGCAGTACATCAGGACGGTTGACACCCGCAGCCCTCACGCGAATCAGCACCTCATTATCACCAGGTATTGGCACAGGACGATGGGTTGCAGTGAGTACCTCTGCCGAACCGGGTTTACCGATTTCAATACATGCCATTTCCCGGGGTAATGTCATGATCAGCTCCAGATTTGAATAACAAGAAAGCCAATACAGAGTAATGTACCAGTCGCCGGCAAACCCAGCTGTAACGGACCCCGTTGTCGCTCTCGATAATGTAAGGATAACAGGGATAGATTGACGAAGGTAAACACGAGCAGTATCAGGCAGCTGGTGGCTCTGGCGAGGGTGGTGACCGGTAGCCAGAGGGCAAAGGCGAGCACCAGGCTGCCAGCCAGCAGTGTTGCGGGGATGGGAGTTCTTGTCGCGGTGCACACTGAACTGAGTAGAGCCGGAGCCAGTTGTCGTTTCGCCATACCGTAAAGTACACGGGAAACCATGATGATTTGCAAAAGTATGCCATTAACCATGGCGACGACCCCGATTGCTCCCATCAGTTGCAACGGGAGGTCACTGTTTCGTTCGACCAGAAGCACCATTGGTGCGGGCGAGCTGGCCAGACTCTCTAGCGGCACCGTTTGCAGAGCTACGATCGCAATGGTGGCATAGAGAAGTGTTGTCACCGTTACGGCGATGGCAATCCCGAGAGGGAGGTTCGTCTGTGGGTTTTTGACTTCTTCGGCCATATGGACCATATCTTCAAAGCCGATAAATGCGAAAAATGCCAAAAAAGCCCCGCTGGTGATGGCTGTAAATTCTGTCGTGCTGAACTCGGGGGTCAGTGATGACCAGTCAATCCCACGTTGTTTGATGTCATCGCCGCTGATGACAATGATCAATAGCAAACCGGCAAGTTCCAGCACGGTTGTCAGGATGGCGATAGTGACAGATTGTTTGACTCCCCAAAGAGCAATAGCGGTGAGAATGATGATCAGTATTGTCATCATCGACCAATCGGGTAGATGGGAAAAAACGCCCATATAACCGGTAAAGCCCCGGGTGATTGTGGCTGCGGAAATAATGGCCCCCAATACCAGTGCATACCCCACAAGGGCACCCAAGTGTCTGGATCTGAGCGATTCCACGATATACACAGGCTCCCCTGCACTGTGGGGAAACCGTCGGGAGAGTTCCGCGTATGAGGCGGCACTGAAACAGACAACCACCGCTGCCAGAAAGAATGCCCATGGTGCCATCATGCCGCTTTCGCTGACAACCTTGCCCAGCAGCACGTAAATTCCCGCACCAACAATAGTCCCTATGCCATAAAAACTGATTTCCAGGAGTGACAGGGAGCGAAGAAGCGGGGTTGGCTGATCCATGAGTCAAGTATAGGACTTGATGGTGTGGGTAGTAGTCTGATGGCCGGGTTTTCAGTGACGTGATTAACTACCCAAACCGGGCTGCAACCTTTAGGATTGGTCAAGCTGTCGGTATGGCGGTCAATCATCAAATAATAAAGGGGCGTCGTTGACAGATCATGGACAAACAGCAATTGCGCGAACAGCTTTACCGGATCATTTTTGGTACAGACAGCAAAGCGGGGCAACGCTTTGATATATTTCTGATCTATGCCATCTTGATCAGTGTGCTGGCTGTCATACTGACCACAGTTGAAGCTCTCAGTAGCCGTTACGCACTGCTGTTTTTTTCAGTGGAATGGTTTTTTACAGCGCTGTTTACCGTGGAATACGGCCTGCGTATTTTCTGCTCTCCCAATCGCCGAAAATACCTGTTCAGCTTTTATGGTCTGATCGATCTGGTTTCGATTATCCCCTCCTACCTGGCCCTGTTTTTTACCGGTGCCCATTATTTGCTCATTATCCGGCTGTTGCGTGTATTGCGGATTTTTCGGGTGTTGAGACTGGTTCGCTATCTGTCTGAAGCCGATGTACTGATGCGCTCAATTCGCCAGGCCCGACGGAAAATTTTCATCTTCTTTTTCTGTGTGTTGGTATTGAGCACACTATTCGGTTGCCTGATGTACGTCGTGGAAGGCCCCGCAAATGGCTTTACCAGTATCCCCAAAAGTATTTACTGGACCATCGTGACCCTGACCACCGTGGGTTTTGGCGATATCACGCCCCACACGGTATCAGGGCAAATTATTGCCACGCTGGCGATGCTGACCGGTTATTCTATTATTGCCATTCCCACGGGTATTATCACGGCTGAACTGGCCGGTGAAATGCAGCGGGAAAAATCCCTGTATCCCTGCCCCAACTGCGTCAAGGCCGGCCATGATCGGGATGCCAGTTTTTGCAAATGGTGTGGCGCGGGTCTTGCCACCAGTGATTCCAGTCCCGATAGTCCACCTTCGACCAGCGGGGGAGGCTAACCAGTGGGGCATTGGCTCTGGCCACCCCTGGTGCTGATTGGTCAGGGCTGGCAGTGGATCGGTGAGTTCTGGCTGCCGGTTTATATTCTGATTGTGATATTGGGTACTGCGCTGGCAATCGAGGCTATTTTCAAAGCCCGAACGACCCAGGGGGCCATAGCCTGGTCGCTGGGGTTGATTTTTTTACCGCCGCTGGTGGTACCTGTTTATCTCCTGTTTGGGCAGAGGCGGTTCTACGGCTACGTGGAGGCGCGTCGCAAGGGCGATTTGGAAATACATCGGATCGCCCAGAAGCTGTTGTCGGAAATGGCTCAGGACTTCAGTCTGCCCGGCGATGCTCCCGCCGCTGTTCAACTGCTTGAACAGTTGGCTCTGATGCCGTTCACCCGTGGCAACCAGGTGTCATTGCTGATCAATGGGGAGCAGATTTTTGAGCGTATCTTTGCGGCAATAGACCGTGCTGAAGACTACATACTGGTGCAGTTCTATATCGTTCGAGACGACCGTTTGGGCAACGAACTCTTACAGCGGCTGGCGGCAAAAGCCCGTCAGGGTGTCAGGGTTTATTTTCTCTTCGATGCCATTGGCAGTTTCAAATTGACGCGTCGTTATTTGCGGGTCTGCCGGGAAGCGGGGATAGCCATTGAACCCTTTCGCACCTGGCGCTGGCGTAAACGCCGGCGTTTTCAGATCAATTTCCGCAATCATCGCAAGGTGGTTGTCGTGGATGGACGGTGTGCCTTTGTTGGCGGGGCCAATCTGGGTGATGAGTATCGCCACCGCCATCCTCGTCTCAAACCCTGGCGGGATACCCATGTCCAACTGGAAGGCCCGGCAGTGAAAGGGACCCAGGTTTCCTTCCTGGAAGACTGGTATTGGGCGACAGGCGAGGTCCCCGCCATGAACTGGCATCCGGAGACTATGCCGAATGATCAGCAGGTGCTGGTGCTACCGAGCGGCCCGGCTGATCTGCTGGACTCCTGTCAGTTGATGTTTTTACATGCCATCAACAGTGCCAGGGAACGCATCTGGATTGTCAGCCCCTATTTTGTTCCCGATGAGTCGATTAGTAATGCCCTGAAGCTGGCGACTCTGCGTGGTGTTGAGGTGCGTCTCATGTTGCCGGGTATTACTGATAACCGGCTTGTTCAGTTATCTTCCTTTGCCGCGCTAATGGATATGCAATATGCCGGTATTCAGGCTTTTCAGTATCAGCGCGGTTTTTTGCATCAGAAAGTTGTGCTGGTGGACAACGACCGTGCATATGTGGGAACTGCCAATTTCGATAACCGCTCGTTTCACCTTAACTTCGAGATTACTGTGATGGTCAGAGATGAGGCGTTTGCCCAAGAAGTGGAAGCGATGTTGCTGGATGATTTCAATGGCTGCCGGCCATTGACGGTTGAATCACTGGAAAAACGCAGTCTAATATTCCTTTCGCTGACGAAATTGGCAAGATTGTTCTCGCCAATCCAATAGATCGTTACAAAATAGGGTACGATAGCCCCCCATACATCGCTGTTGAGAAACATTATGACGCTGACTGCCGAACTCCTGGGCGAAACGTCCCCCTATATCTATAACCTGGTTTACGATGTCGATGTGCGTCTGCTCTTTATTGAGTGTCTCAACGACCCCTCAGATGAGGAACCGTCCCTGCGTATCGTCTTCCCCGAGGTTATCAGTTATGCCGAGAGCAATCAGCCAGATGCGCTGGATGATGAGCTCATGGATGATCTGGTCAGTATGGACTGGAGCAATGAAAATCAGGTGACAATCCTGACCTGTAAAAAAGAGATTACTCTGGAATTGACAGGCAAGCCGTTTACCGAACAAATCAGTTGATGAAAGCATCGTTTTCTGCGCAGGGGTGAAGACCTGCAGCGCTGTTAGCCAGTTTTGTCTTCATCGCCAAAGACCTCATTTCGCCAGTCAGGCCCCAAGTTGTCTTCGACATATTCCCTGATAAATTGGCGAATCTTCTGGGAAGGAGTGACATCTTCGTTGGCACACAGCCTTTCAAAGATGGCTTTCTTCTTTGGATCAATCAGTAGTGTCAATCTGGCAGTTCGATTTTCCATCTGGTGATTCTCGCTAGAGCGGTTTTCAGTTATTATGTTAATTGAATGTTAATTTGTCTGATCCGTAAACTCAATAGTTTCTGCCGCTTCAGGTTTTCTCTATGGCCCATCGCGCGCACCTTTTCTCACTAAAAATCGCTCATGGCTTGCGTACGTCTCTGAGTGATACCCCCTACAACTCAAAGGTTTTTTTCAAGGATGCCATGGCTGGTATTGCCATTGGCATTATAGCCATTCCTCTCGCCATGGCGTTGGCAATCGCCAGTGGTGTTGCGCCACAGTATGGGCTTTACACCGCCATTATTGCCGGTTTTGTTATTCCGTTGACCGGCGGATCGCGTTTCAGTGTTTCCGGCCCTACCGCTGCATTCGTTGTCATTCTCTACCCGGTTGTTCAGCAATATGGACTGCCCGGTCTGCTGGTGGCCAGCATTCTGGCCGGTATCATACTGGTAGTGATGGCGCTGTTGCGACTCGGACGTTACATCGAATACATTCCGGAGCCGGTTACCCTCGGTTTTACCGGGGGGATTGCGGTTGTGATTGCCGTTCTCCAGCTCAAGGACTTTCTGGGCTTGCAGATTGCGGACATGCCTATTCATTTTACCGATAAAGTACTGGCTCTGATCACTGCCTTGCCCGATTTCTCATTGTGGAGTCTGGTCACAGGGCTGGCCACATTGCTGGTGATGCTGCTCTGGCCTCTGCTGAAAACCCCTGTTCCTGGACACCTGCCGGCGGTCATTGTCGGTAGTCTGGTGGCAGTAACCCTGAATCAACAGGGTGCGGGTATTGCCACTGTTGGATCCACCTTCAGTTTCGTCCTCCCCGATGGAACGGTCGGGGCGGGTATTTCATCGGTATTGCCGGATATTCAATGGCCCTGGCAAAGAACGCAGTCGGGCGAAGCACCGTTGGCATTCAGTTGGTCCGTCACTCAGGATCTGCTGTCGGCGGCTTTTGCCATCGCGATGCTCGCAGCCATTGAATCACTGTTGTGTGCCGTGGTACTGGATCGCGCATCCGGTACCAAACACAGCGCCAACAGTGAATTGTTGGGGCAGGGTATTGGCAATATTATCGCGCCCTTTTTTGGGGGTATTACAGCCACGGCTGCGATTGCCCGTTCGGCGGCCAATCTCAAGGCCGGCGCAGTGACCCCCATTGCGCCAATGATTCATGCCCTGGTGGTGTTGGCTGCCGTGGTATGGCTTTCCTCGCTTTTATCATTTATGCCGATGGCCAGCATGGCGGCGCTACTGGTGGTCGTTGCCTGGAAAATGAGCGAGACATCCCGGATCGTGCACCTGCTGAAAACGGCTCCGCCTAGCGATGTGCTGGTGTTTGCGGTTTGTTTTTCCCTGACAATATTGTTTGACATGGTGATTGCGATTACTGCAGGTCTTGTTCTGGCATCTCTGCTGTTCATGAAAGAGATTGCCGAAATGACAAAAATCAGCGATATCTCCCGCAATAAAAAAATGATCGATGGTGAAATTCCCGATGGTTGGCGTGTATTGAAAATAAATGGTCCGTTATTCTTTGCGGCGGCAGACCGCGTCTTCGGCGAGCTGGCTCAGTTAGGCAAGGGGCAAAAGGGGTTAGTGCTGTATCTGGATGGCGTATCAATTCTCGATTCTGGCGGCGTGGCGGCGCTTTATAAATTGCTTGATACTTGCCGAGCATCCGGTACGCGCCTATTTCTGGCAGATTTTCAGTTCCAGCCACTGAAAACACTGTCGCGGGCCGGCTTTCACCCGGATGGGACCAACTGCAAAATATTTTCCGAGCTATCCGGCGCTCTGACCGCATTGAGGGATGAAGAAAAATCTGCTGTCAGTCGACCGTATGAGGCGCCTGCCAACCCTGAGCTGCGGTCAGGTCAGAGCGAATAGAAGGCAATGATCATCCCGTCTGTTGGTAGGGTTTCTGTCTGGTCTAAGGGGGTATCTGTCAGTCTGGCAGAGCCGGTGGGCCGTCTGCCCAGACTTTTCTGAATTGCAAAATATTGTGTGCAAAAGTGAAGCTTATTTGACATACTTTTTTACGCTTTTAGCAAAGCTTTTTTTGGAAAAAATGAGCAAGTACTCGGCGAATTACTATAACAATTAGGGACCTCATGGTTGCCGTGCTGAAACGAATGTCGAGACCGGTTTTTGTCTCCATGATGTTATGGGACGCGGTGGTGGGGAATGCTTGTGCTCTGGCAAAAATGGCGGGGCAGCAATTTCTTTCCTCCTGTCAATTCTGCGCAAACCCGATACACTTCTCTTCCCCGCCTACTGATGTTGCCAGTGGCCTTGCGTTTGCTCAGGGGAAGCTTCCCGTCAAATGACACTTGACGACATCGCTACAAAAATTAATAGTGAAGCAGCCTTGTTAAGCCAGAAGTGGTTCTGGCCAAGCGCAGTGTTGAGAAAGGCCAATCAGGATGCCGAAGATTTTTTGGCTGTGGTGCTCGACAAGCCCTTCTCCAATAAATAGAGTATTGTCGGTATTTTTAAAAGATTTATAAATATAACGAGGTATTAATACCCATCTCATGCGGATCATCGGCGGACTATCATGAAACACTGCCTGAGCCTTGCTTTTGTATTGATGGTGTTGTGGCTTGGAAATTCTGGCTACTATTCGCCGCTGTTATTGTCGCTCGGCGCTTTTTCCGTGGTATTTGCCGTCTGGGTTTCCCATCGTATGGATGTGGTCGACCATGAATCCCAGCCCCTTCATCTGAGTGGGCATATCTCATTTTTCTACTGTTGGCTGGTAGGTAAGATTATTCTCAGCAATATTGATGTGGTGAAGCGCATCTGGTTGGGCAACAAGTCTATAAGCCCCTGTTTTGCCAGGTTACCGATGGACCAAAAGACGGATATGGGGAAAGTGATTTATGCCAATTCCATTACCCTGACGCCGGGCACCGTATCGATGGATATTGAGAACGGTACAGTGTTGGTACACGCACTGACAGCAGAAAATATAGCCGAACTGAAGGGTGGTGAAATGAATCGGCGCGTTGCAGATCTGGAGCTTTAGATGCTGATTGCAAGTGCAGTGGCAATTCTGGTTGTGATGGCGATGGCCATTATCAGGGCATTGCTCGGCCCCACGATTTATGACCGCATTCTGGCTGTTAATCTGTTTGGCACCAAAACCGTACTGCTGATCGCAGTAATCGGTTTTTTGTTCGGTCGGCCCGATTTTCTGGATATTGCACTGGTGTATGCATTAATCAACTTCATCAGCATTGTTGGCGTGCTCAGGTATTTTGAATACAGCCGCAATGAAGAAGAGGGAGGGTCCCTCTGATGCTTGCCGGCATGGTGACTGTGTTGAGTTCTGCCTGTCTTTTATTGGGCGCTTTTCTGATTATTTCTGGTGCTGTCGGTGTGCTGAGGTTCCCCGATTTTTTTACCCGGATGCATGCTGCAGGCGTTACTGAAACGCTGGCTACTACACTGATTCTGCTCGGTCTTATGCTTTTTGCCGGATGGACCATTGTGTCTTTCAAGTTGCTGTTGATTTTACTGTTTATTCTAATCACGAGCCCGGTTGCTAGTCACGCACTGACAAAAGCGGCGCTCCATGGAAACCTTCAGCCTCTGGTCAATGAGAATAATGAACAATAGCTGTGGTACCCCAAACTGGTGGAGGTGGGCGCAGAGCATTTCTCCCGTCAGATACCCTGGTGGTACGCCTGAAGGAATAATGTTGATGACGAAGGGAGTGCTCCCATCGAACTAGTCCTGGATATTACGCTGCTGCTACTTCTGGTAGTCACCGCGCTGGCTATTGCCCGTCAGAGAGATCTGTTTGCCTGCGTGATGCTGGCGGGGATCTATGGTCTGTTGTCAGCGAGTTTCTTTGTCTCTATGGATGCTGTAGATGTGGCCTTTACCGAGGCGGCTGTGGGGGCAGGGGTTTTCCCCCTGCTGATGTTGACCGCGTTGACCGTTACCGGTCGCTATGAGCAGACAGCCCATCGGCGACCGCGGGCGGCTTTCTTTCTCGTGCTGGTGACCGGCGCCCTGCTGATATTGGGGACTCTGGACATGCCACCCTTCGGCTCCCCAGATGCCCCCGCACACACGCATGTCGCTGCGCGGTATATTCAGGTATCTCCCACTGAAATTGGTATTCCAAATATGGTGACATCGGTGTTGGCAGACTACCGTGCCTTTGACACCCTGGGGGAGGTGGTGGTGGTTTTCACGGCGGTGGTGGGTGTGCTGATTCTGCTGACGTCGGGAGAGCAGCGTCAACAGTCTTCCCCGGCAAATGCTGTTGAAACAATGCGCAGTCACATGATTCTTCGGGTGGTGAGCAAGATGCTGATTCCCCTCATGCTGCTGTTTGCGCTCTACGTCCAGTTTCATGGCGACTATGGCCCGGGTGGTGGCTTCCAGGCTGGCGTCATTTTTGCGGCGGCGATCATTCTGTACGCGATGTTGTTCGGTCTGGCCAAGGCCCAGGCGGCGATCAAGCCGTCAATCCTGCGATTGTTGGCGGCATTCGGGGTTTTACTCTACGGCGGAGTGGGGGTGGTCAGCTTTCTGACCGGCGCGAATTACCTGGACTACAGTCGTCTTGCCGCTGATCCTGTTGTGGGCCGGCACATCGGCATTCTCGCTATTGAATTGGGGGTGGGCATCACAGTGGCCGCTGCGATGATTCTGATTTTTTATGCGTTTGCCGGTTATGCCACCGGTCGAGCCGAGGCCGAATAATGTTGCCGGAGCTTTATAACTATTGGGTGGTAATCGTGCTGATGATGATCGGTTTTTATATCGTCATCGTGCAGGGCAACCTGATCAAGAAGCTGATTGGGCTGAATATTTTCCAGACCTCGGTTTTTATCTTTTATATCAGTGTCGGGAAAGTGGCGGGGGGCAGTGCCCCGATCCTTGCCGAGGGCGTGAGTGTCTATTCCAATCCGTTACCCCATGTGCTGATTCTCACCGCTATTGTGGTGGGTATCGCCACCATGGCGTTGGCGCTGGCACTGGTGGTCCGCATCAAGAATGCCTACGGCACGGTTGAGGAAGAAGAGTTACAGGAAAGAGACCTGCGGTGCTGAGCCATCTCCCTATTTTACAAGTGATTGTGCCCCTGCTGGCAGCACCGGCCTGTTTGTTGCTGGACAGGGCGCGCGCTGCCTGGCTGTTCGCCTGCATGGCCAGTCTTGTCTCAGTGGTAATCAGTGGTCTGCTGGTGTTCCAGGTTCATCAGTTTGGTACGTTGAGCTATAGCCTGGGGGGGTGGGATGCACCCTGGGGTATCGAATATCGCATCGATTTGTTGTCGGCCTACGTGCTGCTGATTGTCAGTGGTATTGGCGCACTGATGATGCTGGCTGCCAATACGGCTATCAGGATAGAAATTCCGTCAGAAAGACAGCCGCTGTTTTATGTGCTCTATTTGCTCTGTCTGGCGGGCCTGCTGGGTATTGTCGCCACCGGTGATATTTTCAATGTGTTCGTGTTTCTGGAAATTTCATCACTGGCAACCTATGCGCTGATTGCCCAGGGTCGAGACCGACGGGCGTTGTGGGCTGCCTATCAGTATCTGATTGTCGGTACGATCGGCGCCACATTCATTCTGATTGGCATCGGGTTTCTCTACAGTCTCACCGGCACCCTGAATATGCAGGATCTGGCGAACCGGTTGCCGCAGCTGGAAAATTCCGCCACCGCGTTTACGGCATTTGCCTTTCTGATGGTGGGTGTCTGTCTGAAGCTGGCGCTGTTTCCGCTGCATTTGTGGCTGCCCAATGCCTACGCCTATGCGCCATCTATTGTCACAGCATTTCTGGCGGCTACGGCGACCAAGGTGGCGGTTTATCTGCTGATTCGTTTTCATTTTTCTGTGTTCGGTGTCGGATTTGCTGCGTCCGTATTGCCGCTGCACAGCATATTTCTGGTGCTCGGCCTGGCGGGGGTGTTCGTGGCATCCCTGGTGGCGATTCAGCAGCCCAATGTGAAACGCCTGTTCGCCTATTCCAGTGTGGCGCAGATCGGTTACATGATTATCGGCATCGGCATTGGCACTGCAACCGGGTTACAGGCAGCGCTACTGCATCTGTTCAACCATGCCCTGATGAAGGGAGCACTTTTTCTGGCACTGGCGGCGGTTGTGTTCCGTTTTGGCAGTGCCGATATACGGCATTTTGCAGGGCTGGGCCAGCGCATGCCCTGGACCATGGCCATTATCGTGATCGGCGGTCTGAGTTTGATTGGTGTGCCCGGCACCGTTGGTTTTATCAGCAAGTGGTATCTGGTGCTGGCGGCGTTCGAACGCGACTGGTGGCCGCTGATTATTGCGGTGTTGCTGGGTTCTTTGCTGGCCGTTATTTATATCTGGCGATTGGTGGAAGTGGCCTATTTTCGGGAAGGTGAGGGTGAGGTCCGCGGAGAAGCACCGTTGTCGCTGTTGATTCCAACCGCCATATTGGCGCTGGCCAATATCTATTTTGGCATCGATACGCGCCTGCCGATCTATTTGTCAGACAGTGCCGCACAAATGCTGTTCGGAGGTAGCCCGTGACAGCACTAGTGGCCCTGCAGCTTACCCTGGTCGTACCGCTTTGCGGCGCGCTGCTGATCGCCCTGTGTGGCCGCTGGTCCAACCTCAGGGAAGCGGTGACCCTGTCCACGGCGGGCCTGCTCTTTTATCTGGTCATACAGGTATTCGGTGCCGTCGAACGCGGTGGAAATGAAGCTGCTGCGCTCTATGTGGAGTTATGGCAGATTCTGCCCGGCCTGCACATTGCCCTTCATTCGGAACCCCTGTCGATTCTCTTTGCGCTGGTGGCCAGTGGGCTGTGGATCGTCACTTCGGTTTATTCGATTGGTTATATGCGTGCCAATCAGGAAAAGCGCCAGACCCAGTTTTATGTGTGTTTTGCCGTCGCAATTTTCGGGGCGATGGGGGTGGCGTTTGCGGCCAACCTGCTGACCCTGTTTCTGTTCTATGAAGTATTGACCCTGTCCACGTATCCCCTGGTGGCCCACAAGGGCGACGACAAGGCCCGTGCCGGAGCAAGAACGTATCTCGGTATTCTGCTGGCGACCTCCATTGGATTGTTTTTGCCGGCCATGATGTGGACCTATTTTGTTGCCGGTACCCTGGATTTCCGTCCCGGCGGTATCCTCGAGGGTAATATCGGCGGCATTGGCGCCACCATCCTACTGTTGATGTTCATGTTCGGTATCGGCAAGGCCGCTCTGATTCCGGTGCATCGCTGGCTGCCAGCTGCGATGGTAGCGCCGACACCCGTGTCTGCCTTGCTTCATGCCGTGGCTGTGGTGAAAGCCGGTGTGTTCACCATCGCTAAAGTGGTGATCTACATTTTCGGGCTCGACTTCCTGGTGGATGTGCCACACGAAGTGATTGCCGTCTATATCGCCGGGTTTACCATTGTGGTGGCCTCCATACTGGCCCTCCGGCAAACCAATATAAAACGCATGCTGGCCTATTCGACGGTCTCGCAGTTGTCTTACATCGTCCTGGCGGTTCTGGTACTCACCCCGCTCTCTGAAATCGGGGCTATCGTGCATATCGTCGCCCACGCGGTGGCCAAGATCACACTGTTCTTTGCGGCGGGTGCGATCTATATCGCCAGCAAAAAAACCGAGATTAACCAGCTGGATGGCATCGGCTTTCGTATGCCTATCACCATGGCTGCGTTTGCGATAGCGGCACTCAGTATGATCGGTGTGCCGCCTACTGGTGGTTTTGTCTCGAAGTGGTACATGATTGCCGGCGCGTTTCAGATTGACAGTTATTTTGTGCTGGTGGTGTTGACACTTTCTACGGCACTTAATGCGGCCTATTTTCTGCCGATCATTTTCCGGGCCTATTTTCGCAAAGAGTCGGTTGCGCCACCGAAATCCCATGGCGAAGCGCCCCTGCCCATGGTGGGGGCCATCTGCGTCACGGCGTTGCTGACGCTGTTGGTATTCTTTCTGAATGGTCCGTTGGTTGCCTTTGAAATGGCAGTACTGGGGGTGCCCCGATGACCAACCGTAATAGCGCACCAAATGACGCGCAAAAAAGCTGGCTCTACCGGCCGGAAAATCATAAAAAACTCTGGTGGGGTTTTGGCCTGATACTGGCCGCGACGGTTGTTGTCCAGTTGTTTGTTTCGGTACACGGCCACTTCGGTTTTGATGGATGGTTCGGTTTCAGCGCTGCTTTTGGTTTTCTTTCATGTGCTCTGATGGTGGTATTCGCCAAACTGCTCGGATACCTTTTGAAACGGCCCGATAATTATTACGACGACGATGTTTGAATTAATTTTCCCGCCCGCATTCATTCTCATTCTCGGCGCTTTCCTGATCGGGCCGATAAGGGCTCCGTTGCGACCGTTGATTGTGCTGGGCGCACCGTTGCTGACACTCTATGCCATCTGGCAGATGGGCGACGGCATTCTGATGACGGCGCAGTTTCTCAATTACGAGATCCAGCTGATTGAGTCGAGCCCCCTACGTCGTCTGTTTGCGACTATTTTTGCCATCATGGCATTGGTTGGCGGGTTGTTTGCCTTCCGCCAGGCGAAATGGTGGGAGCTCGCCGCTGCCCAGGCCTACGCGGCGGGTGCTATCGGCGTTTCCTTTGCCGGGGATTTGATTACCATGTTCCTGTTCTGGGAGCTGATGGCCATTTTCTCGACCGTCGTGGTGTGGTGTGGTGGCACCGAGGGTGCGCGGAAAGCGGGGATACGCTATGCCATCATGCACCTAGTGGGCGGTGTACTGCTGAAAATCGGTATTGAGGGGGTGATGGTCCACACTGGTTCCATTGAGATTCAGCCGATCCCGCTGACCAATATTGATGGCTGGCTGATCCTGATAGGTGTGTTGATTAACGCTGCGGCACCGCCATTATCCGCCTGGCTGGCGGATGCATACCCGGAATCCAGCCCCAGTGGCTCGGTATTTTTATCCGCCTTCACCACCAAAACCGCTGTGCTGGCACTGATACTGTTGTTCCCGGGTCAGCAAATCCTGATCTGGATTGGTCTCTACATGATTTTCTACGGGATCATCTATGCCCTGCTGGAAAACGATATGCGCCGCATTCTGGCCTACTCTATCGTCAACCAGGTGGGTTTCATGGTCTGTGGTATCGGCATCGGTACCGAAATGGCCATCAATGGTGCGTCGGCCCATGCCTTTGCCCATATTATCTACAAGGCACTGCTGCTGATGTCCGCCGGGTCTGTGTTGTATATGACCGGGCGTCGCAAGTGCAGTGAATTGGGTGGGCTCTACCATTCGATGCCGCTCACTGCATTGTGTGGCATTATCGGTGCCCTGGCGATATCGGCATTCCCATTTACCTCGGGTTTCATCTCCAAGTCGATGATTTCCCAGTCCGCCGCTGACCAGCATTTAATGATGGTCTGGTTATTGTTGTTGGCGGCTTCTGCCGGTGTATTCCTGCATGCGGGTATCAAGTTTCCCTGGTTCGTGTTTTTCCAGAAGGATTCGGGTCTGCGCCCCAAGGACCCGCCCTGGAATATGCGTGCAGCCATGGTTTTGTTGGCCGCAGGCTGTATTTTACTGGGTGTCTTTCCCGAGTGGCTTTACAGATTGTTGCCCTATCCTGTGGATTATGTGCCCTATACGGCATCGCACCTGGTGACCCAGCTGCAATTACTGCTGTTTTCCGGGCTGGCTTTCTTTGCCTTGTTGCCGTTGATGAAGCGCACCCTGACTATCAGTCTCGACTTTGACTGGGTGTATCGTCGGCTGATCCTGTCTCTGATAAACCGATTGATCAGTCTCCTCTCTCATCTCAATACAGCTTTGCGAAACATTTCGAGCCGGGTGTTTTCCATCATCTGGTCCTATATAGGCAAACATCATGGTCCCGAAGGGATGCTGGCGCGCACCTGGCCAACAGGCAGTGTCGTGACCTGGGTTGTGGTACTGCTTACCGTCTTCCTGCTGTTCAGTATCTATTGAGTCCAACGAATAAAGTTTTCCCTGTTTCACGCGGGTTTTACATCCTTGAAACCAACTTCTCCACCGGCAAATGTGCTATAAGGCGCCATGAAAATTCCGAAACGTTTACAGCCTCTGGTTGACGATGGTCTGGTGGATGAAGTTGTCCGCCAGATGATGAGTGGCAAAGAGGCAACCGTCTACATGGTACGCAGTGGCGGCGAGCTCCGCTGTGCGAAAGTCTATAAAGAAGCGGATAAACGCAGCTTCAAAAAAGCAGTGCAGTATCAGGAAGGCCGGAAAGTGCGCAGTGGACGCCGTGCCAGAGCCATGGAAAAGGGCACCCGTTACGGTCGCGAGCAACAGGAGGAAACCTGGCAGAATGCCGAGGTGTCAGCCTTGTATCGGCTGGCTGCTGCCGGGGTGCGGGTACCGGAACCTTTCGGCTGTGTCGATGGTGTGTTGCTGATGGAATTGGTCACTGACGCTGACGGCGATGTGGCGCCGCGACTCAGTGAAATTACCATGCCCAGCCATCAGGCTATCACCGACCATGGTTTGCTGATGCGTGAGGTGGTGCGCATGCTCTGTGCCGGTCTGGTACACGGTGACCTGTCTGAGTTTAACGTGCTGCAGGATGCGTCTGGCCCTGTCATCATTGATTTGCCTCAGGCAGTCGATGCCTCTGCCAATAATCACGCTGAGTTTATGCTGGAGCGCGATGTTCAGAAAATTACCGAGTATTACGCGCAATTCGCTCCCGAATTGCTGGAGACCCGGTTTGGCAAGGAAATCTGGGCGTTATATGAGGCCGGTGACTTGCATCCCGATGTGCCACTGTCCGGTTATTTTGCAGAAGATCTGCAAAATGCTGATGTGGCAGAGGTGCTGGATGTGATCAGCTATGCTCTCAGTGAAGAGGAGGAGCGACAACAGCGTCGTCGTGATGCAGAGGATAGTGACTAACCCCGATTTACGGTAAGTTTGTAAACAATGCCTGCTCAGCCTGGCTGAGGGATCAGAGAACCATTAAACCTCATTGTTTTTTATAAATATTTTTGGCTGCCCCTCGACGCATTGCCGACAACTGCGTATAGTCCGCAGCCTTCGTTACACCATCTTTTTTCGTTTTATCGCGCCCAGGATATTCCCTTGATCTCGACCGCTAACATCACTATGCAGTTTGGTGCCAAGCCGCTGTTTGAAAACATCTCCGTTAAATTTGGTGAAGGTAATCGCTATGGCCTGATCGGTGCCAATGGCTGTGGTAAATCCACCTTCATGAAGATTCTGGACGGCAGTCTTACGCCCACCTCCGGCAACGTGTCCATCACACCGAATGAGCGGGTTGGTACGTTGCATCAGGATCAGTTTGCCTTCGAAAAATACCGGGTCATCGACACGGTCATCATGGGTCACGCGGAACTTTGGGAAGTGAAGCAGGAGCGCGACCGGATTTACAGCCTGACGGAAATGACCGATGCCGATGGCATGAAGGTGGCGGAACTGGAAGCCCGGTTTGCCGAAATGGATGGTTATACCGCCGAGAGCAGAGCCGGCGATTTTCTGCTGGGCGCGGGTATCGCCGAAGCCCTTCACGAGGGACCGATGAGCGATGTGGCCCCTGGCCTGAAGTTGCGGGTCCTGTTGGCCCAGGCACTGTTTTCCGACCCGGATATCCTGCTGCTGGATGAGCCTACCAACAACCTCGATATCAATACCATTCGCTGGTTGGAAGGTGTGCTCAACGAGCGCAAGAGCACCATGGTGATCATTTCCCACGACCGCCATTTTCTCAACGCCGTTTGTACGCATATGGCCGATATTGATTACGGCGAACTGCGGCTCTATCCCGGCAATTACGATGATTTCATGACGGCGTCGACTATGGCCAGAGAGCGCCTGCATTCTGAAAATGCCAAAAAATCTGCCCAGATTGCCGATTTGCAGCAATTCGTCAGTCGCTTCTCGGCTAACGCATCAAAGGCCAAGCAGGCGACGTCCAGAGCCAAGCAGATCGAAAAAATCAAACTCGATGAAGTGAAGGCCTCCAGCCGGATGAGCCCCTATATCCGCTTCAAGCAGGAGAAAAAACTCCATCGCCAGTCACTGATCCTGGAAAATATCGGCCACGGGTTTGATGGCGGGCCGCTGTTCAGCAAGGGCAACCTGATTCTGGAGGCTGGCTCCAGACTGGCCATTATTGGCGAAAACGGTGCCGGTAAAACCACATTGTTGCGATGCCTGATGAACGAGCTGACCCCTGATCATGGCAAAATCAAGTGGTCGGAAAACGCCGCGCTCGGTTATTGTCCCCAGGACAGCACGGCGGATTTTGATTCTGACCTGACACTGTTTGACTGGATGAGCCAATGGCGGAAACCCCGCCACGATGATCAGATTGTCCGCGCCACACTGGGCCGCCTGCTGTTCAGCGCCGATGATTTCAACAAGAAAGCGCGAGTCTGTTCCGGTGGAGAAAAAAACCGCCTGTTGTTCGGCAAGCTGATGATGACCGATGCCAATGTGCTGCTTCTCGATGAGCCCACCAATCACCTTGATATCGAGGCGATTGAAGCGCTCAATATGGCGCTGGAGCACTACGACGGCACGCTGATTTTTGTCAGTCACGACCGCGAGTTCGTGTCATCCCTGGCGACCCGGGTGATTGAAATCAAGGACCATCGGCTGATCGATTTTCAGGGTACCTATGAGGAATACCTGGCCAGTCAGCAACCCATGGAGAAAGCGGTGGGTGCTCACTGATTACCGGGATAAAACTTCCGCTTATGGGTTTTTTAGGTTGGCGCTTCTGACGCTATTGCTCCCGGACCGGTGTCTTTATTCAAAGCGTTTCATGGCAGTGAGCAGGTGTTTGGCAGAGGCATTGTGATCGCCTGGTGAAGCCAGCAGACTTTGAACACGTTGCTTGAGTGAGCCAAAGCACTCGGTAAAAGCACGTCTCGCGGCCGTCGGATCATTGTGAATCGCCGCCGGATCGGGTAGCCCCCAATGCACGTGTTCAATGGTGCCGTCAAGCAGTGGACAGTCTTCCGCTGCCGCGTTATCGCATACCGTCAATATCACATCAAAAACCGGTGCTCCAGCGCCGATAAATTCATGCCAGCTTTTGCTGCGATAAGCCTCCGGGGCACTATCAGCCAGTGTCTGGATCTGTTCCAGTGCCAGCGGGTTTACCCGCCCGGTGGGCTTGCTGCCTGCACTGTATGCCAGGAAAAGCGGTGAGCCAATCGTATTAAACAGTGCTTCGGCCATGATACTCCGGGCGGAATTGCCGGTGCACAGCACCAGTATTCGCAATGGAGAAAGCCGGTGACTGCCGATGTCAGCGTGTTGATCCAGACTATCTGTTGTCATTACACGTTACCTCATAGCTGAAAAATCTGAGCTGTTGATGCTGATGCCTAGCGCTGCCAGCGGTGGTAGCGCTCCACCAGTTTCAGCAATCCCTGCGGCGCATGGGCCTTTTTCCACTCGCCGGCGGCAAATTTGTTGGCCTCCGCCAGGGTGGGATAGATATGGATGGTGCCCAGAATCTTGTTGAGACCGAGTCCGTGTTTCATCGCCAGCACATACTCTGCAATCAGATCTCCCGCATGGTTGCCGACAATCGTCACTCCCAGTATCCGGTCTGAGCCGGGTCGGGTCAGCACCTTGACGAAACCCTCGGCACAGCCGTCGGTAATGGCCCGATCCAGATCATCGATGCTGTAGTGGGTCACCTCGAATTCCACCCCCTGTTCAGTGGCATCCTGCTCGTTCAGTCCCACCCGTGCCACTTCCGGGCTGGTAAAGGTGGCCCAGGGAATCACTGAGTAATCCACCCTGAATTTTTTAAAGCGGCCGAACAGTGCATTGACGGCGGCATACCAGGCCTGGTGGGCAGCAGTGTGGGTGAACTGGTAGGGACCGGCCACATCGCCGACAGCATAAATGTTGGGAAAGCGGGTCTGCAGGAACGCATTGAGGACAATGGTGCCGTTTTTATTGGTTGTGATTCCCAGTGCTTCCAGCCCCAGCCCGTCGGTATTGGCTTTGCGGCCGATGGCGATCAGAATCTGGTCAAACACCATGCGCACACTTTTACCCTGGTGTTGGGTGTAGAGTACTTTGTCGCCACCTTCTACCGCGAAGCGATCCGCCCTGTGGCCCAGTAACAGTTCGACGCCATCCCGGCGCAGGGCATCGGCCACCAGCTTGGCGGCATCGTCATCTTCCCGGGGTAAAATGCGTGGCAGCATTTCCACCTGGGTGACAGAAGTGCCGAGGCGGGCAAAGGCCTGGGCCAGCTCACAGCCGATGGGGCCGCCACCGAGAATCAACAGGCGGCCCGGGTTGTCGCGGATTTTCCACAGGGTCTCGGTGGTCAGGTAATCAATCTGTTCCAGCCCGGGAAAGGGCGGCACCAGTGGGGCGGCACCGGAGGCGATAATAATATTGCGCGCGGTCAGGGTTTGTTTTCCTTCGTTGCCGGTGATTTCCACCGCCCAGGGGGAAACCAGCCGTGCATTGCCCTGACGGCAATCCACACCCAATTGGTGATAGCGTTCGACCGAGTCATGGGGCTCGATGGTTTTAATTACTCGCTGGATACGCTCCATGACTGCGGAAAAATCAGCTTCCGGGTACAGGGGGTTCAGACCGTAATCCGCGCTGTGGCTGGCCAGGGAGGCCACCTGGGCACTTTTGATCAGGGCTTTCGATGGTACGCAGCCGGTGTTAAGGCAGTCGCCGCCCATGCTTTCCTTCTCCACGAGAGTGACGCCAGCCTTGACGGTAGCGCCGATATAAGCGCTCACCAGACCGCCTGAGCCGGCGCCGATAACGATGAGATTGCGGTCAAAATGTTTGGGCTTTTTCCAGCCGCGATAGACCTTCGCGCGCTGCAGGGGCGAGAGTAGGGCGCGGGCAATCCAGGGAAACAGTCCCAGCAGAACAAAGGCACCGATCAGCCTGGGGGAGAGAATATCCCCGGCGCTTTGCAGTTGTGCCACCTGGGTGCCGGCGTTGATATAGACGGCGGTGCCCGCCAGCATTCCCACCTGACTGACCCAGTAGAATGTCCAGGTTTTCAGAGGCGTCAGCGCCATCACCAGGTTGATTAGGAAGAATGGAAAGACCGGTACCAGCCGCAGGGTAAACAAATAAAAGGCACCGTCTTTTTCGATGCCCTGATTGATGGTTTTCAGGCGGTCGCCAAAACGCTGTTGGACCCATTCCCGCAACAGGTAACGGGCCACCAGAAAGGCCAGGGTGGCACCGATGGCCGAAGCGAAGGAGACAAGGACCAACCCGGTGACAAACCCGAAAATAGCGCCGCCCGCCAACGTCATGACAGCAGCGCCGGGGATCGACAGCGCGGTCACGACCACATACACCACCAGAAAAATCAGCCAGCTCAACAGCCGGTTTTCCGCATAGAAGCTGTGAATGATGTCCAGCTGTTGTTGCAAGTAAGCCAGACTCAGATATCGCCCGAGATCGAGGAAGAAATACGCTGCCATCGCGATAACCACAGCGGCGACAATCATCAGCTTCTTGGTGGTTCTATGCACAGGGCATTCCTTTCAGTGTTTAAGTTCATGTTAGTTTTCGGCCAGTCGCTGGACTGACACAAACTTGTGATTCAGCGATACCAATAAGATGGGCAATGAACGGTTTTGTTACAAGCAATTTTGACGATTGCTGTTAACTTTGGAAAATAACAAGGGAGTATTGCGGGCACTTTTTTTGGCTGAGACAGGAAAAGATAGAGCAGGGGTGCTTGACACCCCTGCTCGCTAACGTTAAATACTGGAGATGGTTCTCTTTTCTTTCTTTTCTTTACGTTTTTCTTTCAGCGTTTTTTGGGGCGGTTTTTTGCTACCCGCGTGAATTTTGCTCTTACTCACTTTGTTCTTACTCATGTCAGTCTCCATTGTTCTGTTGATCGAATATTAAGCAAAAAGTGACTGCCGCATAGGGTGATAGAGGAAAATAAAAACTCAGCCTGGCTGTTTATTCTCAACTATCAGCGGCCTGTAAAAGACTGCATGATTATTTCCCTCCATATCTGTGAAAATTTTTACGCTACAGCCAGAATTCGAAAACGATTCATACGGTTTCCGACGAAGAAGGTTATGGCTTCGCCGTGTTTTTTACCCAGCAGGGCAGAGCCCAAAGGGGAAAGGACGGAGATTTTTCCTTGTGATGGATCGCTATCACCAGGCAGCACAACGGTGATAGTCGTTTGACTGCCGTCGAGCATATCGATGAGGTTAATGCTTGATTCTATTGCGACGATGTTGCCATCGCGGGGTGTGTCGGGAGGTGAGTCATAGATGCCCTCCAATTTATCAATCACGTTGGCAATTTCAACCGGGCTTAGCGTCAAGGGGTAGAATGTTTTATTCCGCTCCACCGGATCCATCAGTTTTCCGATAAAATTACGGATGTCTGAAAAGTACTTAATATTCATTTTGCACACCAATAGCTTAGGTGCCCTGGGTTTTTGATCAGGGCATAACGGTTAGATTTTTGGATGGAACAGGGGGCCGAGCGTGACTAATCAATCACGCTCGGTTAGGAGGGAAAGGCTACGTGGTGTGTTCTTGGGGAAAAATGCATTTTCTTCACAGCTTCCTGTTCAAAGCAGTCTGTGCGTTCAGATCGATTATAGCTTTGCAATATTTATAAGCAAGCGCACGAAAGTCGAGGGAGCTGAAGGGGTGGACTGCAGGCAGTCTGTTGTTGCTGGTATCCGGAAATGGGGGATGCTGAAAAAACCCATTTAAGAATCAGTTTCTTAAATGGTCTCTCGTGGTCTTTCGACGTTTTTTAAAATGGTGCCCAGGAGAGGACTTGAGCTATTAGTTAGTGGCTACAAATAAACCCTTTTAATATCAGTCGAATACAGAATTTTTTCTGGTTTGCGTTCCACCTACGTTCCACGATGTGAAATGACCGAAAATTCAGGTTAGAGATTAAATGCCGGCGCCATAGTTTTTTGCTCACCCCTGCCGAGTCCAATGGCGCTTGCTTTAGCCTTCCAGTTGGCAACACTGGCGAGTACTTCATCTTTAATCTTTAGCGCCTGACTACGGTCGAGTTGAAAGAATTCGATAACGTCCATGGCCAGCTCATAGTCCAGGCTGTTATCGCTGTCGGTGATATTGAGATGCAAGCCATTGGCAGGCGTGACCGGGTTGATGTCGTACGCCGGAGATAGCAGCCAGCCTCCCTGATGGTAAATAAATCCGTGGTTGCGGAGGTGGTCATCGGTATTGGATATGGCGATGTAAAACACGATGCGGCGCCATAATTGCGCGAGATCTTCTTTGGTATTGGCGCCGTGCTCGGTCACGAATTGCGCAAGCTCCAGATAGCTGGCGTCATAGTCGCCGTCGTAATAGCCGAGTTGTGTCATCGCCGAGGTAAAGTGAAGGCGACTCTCCCTGGTGCGGTCAAAGCGTTTGGTCAGAAAAGTGTGGTGATGACTACCGAACTGCTCGATCCGGCTCTCCGGCATGGTTACCCCTGCGTTCAGCGCCAGTTGATAGGCGACGTATTCCCAGGCGGCGATATCGTAACCATCTTGCCGGCTGGGAAACTTGGCGATCCATAGGTGTCCATCCTCGTCGGTCACGCTGGCCTTGGGTCGGGCTCCGCCCAGCGAAGAGCCCGGTGACATCAGCATGGTTAACCATTTCACGTATTCGGGGTCATCACTATCGGTGTTTTCTTCCACCTGCCTGGCGGCGTGCTCGAGTTCTCTCAACGATGAGAGTGGTGGTGCAGCAAGGCGTTCATCGTTGTCGAGAAAAGGGCCATCCAGCTCGCGCTTGAACCTCAGTGCGCCGGCCCGGTGAAGGTCGTGTACGCCCAGTAGATAGTCGATTTCATTCAGAACGCGTGGGCGACGCTCTTCCTGGCGGGCATGAATGGCCTCGCGCCGTTTCATCAATAAGCGACCCCAGCGATCTGGACAGGAATCCAGAAACACGCGGAAATTTTTGTCGTCTTCACCGTGCTGCTCGCCGGAATAGAGGTTTAGCTCAGGGTCGATTTGTTGTGCATAAGGAGACTGCAGCCAGTCAGTGTCATAACTGAAGCTGAAGTGCTCTTTTTGGCGAGCGGAAGAAGAGCGAAGTGTTCCAACGAATATGGGCTTCTGGAACTCTTCCCAGTCTGCAAAAACAAAGGCTTCTGTATTCATGATGAGGCTCCAGGTTTCCTGCCCATCAGTTTAATGTCCTGCAGCTTATGACCCAGTTCATCGTCCAACGCGACTTTGGCGACGTCACCCGCCAGCCCGAGGACGCTGAGCACGGCAAGATAGTGGCCGATTGAAACACTGGGATCGCCCTTCTCAATCTTGCGAATGGTCAGGCGGCTGAGCCCGGTTCGCTCAGAAATCAAAACCTGGGTATAACCTCTGCGCTTACATGCCAGCTTGATGTTCTCGCCAAGCTGCTCCAATAAGCGTCGATTTTTGGGAAAGACGACAGCAGATCGGCCCTTTTCCTGTTTTTTTATGATCACAATAACTACCAAATAGTCTGGAAATGGTAATTATAGTGCCCACCGCAGTTTTTTCAACTGTTGTGATCATTATAATTACCAAAATATTAAATAAAGGTAATTATAGGTGCCAGGTTGGCTATAAGGCATCGTGCTGGATGGGTTGTGTGAGGCGGCGTTTTGCGCACGGTAGTTCGCAAGCCTATCTCTATAAATCCTACGCAGCAGAAGCGTAGTTACCATTATGCGGGTAGGGTGGCCGTGGCCCCTTGTCGTCTGGCCGGACGAAGGTGCCCTCATCGCAAAATGCGGGTCAAAGCGGCAAAAAACGGTAGACAGCAGGCCTTTGCATCAATATATTCGACTCATACCGTAAGTTGTCAAACGTGCGTCAGGTAGTCGAGGCCTTTTCTGGTCGGCGGATGTGTGGCGCTTCAGCCGGAGCTTTTATGAGGAAATCGAGAAATGGCTGAGCTGGAAGATCGCTGGCTGTCCGTAGGGGATATTTGCACCTACCTCGGCGTGAGCAATGACACCGTCTACAGGTGGATTGAAAAACACGATATGCCCGCTCACCGCGTCGGCCGCCTCTGGAAATTCAAGAAAGAGCAGGTGGACGCCTGGGTCGAGGTCGGCGGAGCGGCAGAACCTAACGATAAGGGTTCTGGTAAATGAAAATTATCGACAACATCAATTCTTTGCTGGGAGACGATATCAAGGCTTCCATCCACCCCAGGGCTAAACTGAAAATCGCGGCATCGTGCTTTTCGATCTACGCCTATGAAGCCTTAAAGGCTGAGCTCGCAAAGATTGATTCGTTGGAGTTCATTTTCACGGCACCAACCTTTGTTCCCAATGAGGTCACCGACAAGCTCAAAAAAGAGCGTCGAGAATTTTTTATTCCCAAGGCTAACCGCGAACGCAGCCTGTACGGCTCCGAATTTGAGATCCAGCTTCGCAACAAACTCACCCAGCGTGCCATCGCACGCGAATGTGCAGAGTGGATGCGTCGCAAGGCTAAATTCCGTTCTAACAAGACCAAGTCGCCAATGCAGCAATTTGCTTGTGTCCAAGGAGCAGAGCAGGAAGTAGCGTACATGCCCCTGCATGGTTTCACCGCAGTGGATTTGGGATATCAGCAAGGTAACGCCGTTTCCAATATCGTCAACCGTGTTGATGAGACGGCCTTTACATCCACATATCTTCAGCTTTTTGACCAAATTTGGAGCGACCCTGGCAAACTCGAAGATGTGACGGCGGCGATCTGTAATCATATCGAATCGGTCTACCAGGAAAATTCGCCCGAGCGCATCTATTTCCTGATGCTCTACAACATTTTCAGCGACTTCCTGGACGATATCGACGAGGACGTGCTGCCCAACGACCGCACGGGCTACCAGGATACGCTGGTATGGAACAAGCTTTTCAACTTCCAGCGCGATGCTGCCATAGGCATTATCAACAAGCTGGAAACCTACAACGGCTGCATCCTGGCCGACAGTGTCGGGCTTGGCAAAACCTTCACAGCCCTGGCCGTCGTTAAGTATTACGAATTGCGAAACCGGTCGGTGCTTGTGCTGTGTCCCAAGAAGCTCGCAGACAACTGGCTAAACTACAACAGCAACCTGACGACTAATATCTTCGCCAAGGATCGCTTCAATTACGACGTCTTGTGCCACACAGACCTCTCCCGCACATCGGGTGAGTCGTTCGGTATTCCACTGAATCGCATCAACTGGGGTAACTATGACCTGGTTGTCATAGATGAGTCGCATAATTTTCGCAACAACGATGCCGTTAAAGGCCGTGAAACCCGCTATCAGAAGCTGATGAATCAGGTTGTCCGCCAGGGCGTTAAAACCAAAGTTCTGATGCTGTCCGCCACCCCGGTCAATAACCGCTTTAATGATCTGCGCAATCAACTCGCGCTGGCTTACGAAGGCGAGTCCGAAAATCTCAGCAAGAAGCTGCGCACGGGCAGATCGGTAGAAGAAATCTTTCGTAATGCCCAAACGGTGTTTAACCAGTGGTCTAAATTACCGCCGGAGGATCGCACGGCGCGAGCTATTCTGGACTCCCTTGATTTTGACTTCTTTGAACTGCTTGACAGCGTCACCATTGCCCGTTCGCGCAAGCACATCCAGACCTTCTACGACACCAGTGACATAGGCCAGTTTCCAGAGCGCCGTAAACCCTTGTCATTCCATTCGCCGCTGACCGGGCGCACGGATGTCATGAGCTTCAACGAGATTTTTGAACAGCTCTCGCTGCTCAAGCTCGCCGTCTATGCCCCGATCAGCTACATCCTGCCCAGTCGGCTCAAAAAGTATGAAGACTTGTACGACACACAGGTGGAAGGCGGTAAAGGAAAGCTCAGGCAAGCAGACCGCGAGCGGAGCCTGCAAGCGCTGATGACGACCAATTTACTCAAGCGCCTTGAAAGCTCGGTTGAGGCCTTTCGCCTCACCCTGCAAAGCTTGCATGACAACCACACCCGCACATTGAGCAAGATCGATTCGTACAAGGTCGCAGGTAGCACAGAGAGTGTTTCTGACTGGACGGATAGACTCGAAACCCTCGAAGCAGAGGATGATGATGTTTTTGCTGGTAACGGAGGGGTGGACGACGAAATAGGCGGCAAGGTCAAAATTAATCTCACCGACATGGATTTGCCCTCATGGGAGCACGACCTGAAGGTTGATCTGGAAGTCATAAGTGCCTTGCTGGACTCCATGGCAAAAGTCACGCCCGAGGACGATGCCAAGTTGCAACACCTCAAGGCCCTGGTCCTGGACAAGATTGAAAAGCCCATCAATGACGGCAATAAAAAGATCCTGATTTTTACTGCTTTTGCCGACACGGCCAACTACCTGTACAACAACCTGGCCGAAGATATTTTGGCAACAGAGGGGCTGCACACAGGCAAGGTCACCGGCAAGGATTCACCTCAATCGACGTTGAAGGCTGCAAAAGAAAGGAGAAACTATGATTTCCAATCATTGCTGACGCTGTTTTCACCTCGCTCCAAAGAGAAGGCCCAAGTGTTGCCTAATGAGTCAGCAGAGCTGGATCTGCTTATTGGCACTGACTGTATTTCCGAAGGCCAGAACCTGCAGGATTGCGACTTCCTGATCAACTACGACATTCACTGGAACCCGGTTCGCATCATTCAGCGCTTCGGTCGTATTGACCGTATCGGCTCCATCAACAAAACCATCCAGCTGGCCAACTATTGGCCCGATATCTCTCTCGATGAATACATCAACCTAAAAGAACGGGTTGAAAACCGAATGGTGATTGCCGACGTAACGGCCACCGGAGACGACAACGTTCTCACGGCCAAAAGCAGCGATATATCCTACCGGAAAGAGCAACTCCGGCGTCTGCAGGAAGAAGTGATTGAACTGGAGGACCTGAAGACTGGTGTCTCCATTACCGATCTAGGCCTGAACGACTTCCGTATGGACCTGCTGAACTATGTCAAAACCAATGGCGACCTGGCCAGCGTCCCCAATGGCATGCACGCGGTTGTCCCTGCCAGGCCTGAAGTGGGTTTGCACTCCGGCGTCATCTTCGCACTGCGCAACCTAAACCATGGCGTCAACATCAACCAGCAGAACCGGCTGCATCCCTACTATTTGATCTATATCGCAGGCGATGGGCAGGTTATCGCCAACCATACCGAAGTCAAATCACTGCTCGATCTGGTGCGCTCCAGTTGCAAGGGTCAGGTGGAACCCATTCAAGCCGTATGTCGATTGTTCAATCAAATAACCGATGAAGGGCGCGACATGAAAGCCTGCTCCGACCTGCTTAGTACTGCCATTCGCTCGATGATCGACGTCAAGGAGGAAAAGGACCTCGACAGCCTGTTCTCCGGGGGCAAGACTACCGCGTTGGTAAATACGATCGCCGGGCTCGATGACTTCGAGCTCGTCGCCTTTCTGGTTGTTCAGGAAAGTAGTCAGGAGGAAGGGTGACGGCCGTGCTCTTCGACTATCCAAAGAGTGCTGCCTTCGGACGCGTTCTGCCCAAGAGCAAAATATATGAGCATGCAAGCCCGAGCACGGCCGTCAAAAATCTGTTTGTCCGCCAGGTGGAACAGATCACATGGCAATTCAAACTTGCTCCGGAAACCGTAAACCTCAAGGGAACGCCGTCGGTTCCGGAGATCCAGATTTTCAGCATAACCCTCAAAACGGGGGAGCTGAAGCGCGACGTACTGCAGTGCATTGACCAGGCAATTCCATTTCCGATCCTCTTCGAGCTGCGGTACGAGGGAAGGGTTCGATCCGCCGCGGCCTTCAAGCGCCCCAGCGATGCAGATAAATCCAAATGGGTCATTAGCGACTACTTTGAAAGCGCCTGGCAGCAGAGTGAGGCGCCTCGAACCTCCCTGCCGATGGTATTTGATCTTGAAGCCTTGTATGCGCGCTTGCTGGTGCCGTTGTTGCCATTCCCGTCTCGCCCAGGTGAAGGCTTGCAAGCCTGTGTGGAAAGAATGGAGCAAATATGTTCCAGACAACGTGAGCTGGATAAATGCGAGGCTTACCTGCGCAAAGAAAAACAGTTCAATCGCAAAGTGGCGATTAACGCCAAGTTGCGGCAACTGAAAAATGAACTTGAGGCAATGAGTGGCTAAACGCCAAGGGATCTAACGATATGCTTGAAACTAATGATCAGGCCGCTCCTGAAGAGCAAGCTAAGAAGAGCATCAATATATTGAAGGTTAGGGATGACCATGCGCCCTTGCAGTTCGAAGCCGACGGCGACAAGTTCAGGCTACAAGGTGCGGAAGCCTCTTGGTTGGGTTCCGGCGAGTTCGGCCATAAGGAGCTGCGCAGCCGCATCGAGCCTTGGCTGACGTCACTGTTCCAATCTGAACATCTTTCGCTCCTGGCTGGCTCGGGGCTGACCCATGCAGTGCATCGTTTGGCTGCAGGTGTGGGGGCTACAGGCATGGAGAAATTAACACTTACGAATGTTCAAGAGAAGATCGATTCAGCGGCAGAAAAGGCTGCAAATTCGGCTGGACGGAATAACGCTAACCTCGAAGATCAGTTACGAGTAGCTAACGAACTACTTCGGGGTTTCGAAATTCTGGATTTGGATGATAGAAGCGCCCTTCTTCGCACCGAGCTTCAGGCTGGCATGCAAGACTTCGCAAAATCGATTCTGAGCAGCGAAGCAGGCATCGCCACAGCGGAAGAAGCGAGTCGAGAGCTGGCGTTCAACACTCTGGTCACCTTCCTGATGAGTTTTGCCAGTCGCACCGGTGTGCGTGATCGCCTGAACATCTTCACCACCAACTACGACCGGCTGATCGAGGCCGGAGCGGAGCTGGCGGGCCTGCATCTGCTGGATCGCTTTCTGGGCAACCTCATGCCGATCTTCCGCTCCTCACGGCTGGATTTGGATATGCACTACAACCCGCCCGGCATACGGGGCGAGCCACGCTATCTGGAGGGCGTCACGCGCTTCACCAAACTGCATGGATCTGTGGACTGGGTGCAGACCGACAAAGACATTCGTCGCATTGGCCTGCCTTTCGGCGCCGAGAGCATCGAGCCGTATTTACAGGCACCAGGTCTAGGCGGGGCCACAGCCCACCAGTTGATGATCTATCCCAACGCAGCCAAGGATAGGGAAACTGCCGACTACCCATACGTGGAACTCTTTCGCGATCTTGCAGCGGCCGTATGCCGCCCGAACAGCGCACTGGTGACCTACGGATACAGCTTTGGTGACGAACATATCAACCGCGTGATTCGCGACATGCTCACCATCCCCTCAACCCATCTGGTAGTGATCTCGTTTGATGACCCGCTCGGTCGTATCATGCAGACCTACCAAGAGTTGGGCAGACCGTCGCAGATCAGTCTGTTGATCGGCCCGGCATTGGCCGGCCTGAGTACACTGACCGAATACTACCTGCCCAAGGCCGCCATCGACAAAACAACCTTCCGCATGAGTGAGTTGCTCAAGCAACGGTGGGGTACAGAACAGTCAGTTGATCAAAATCCGCCAGACAAGGATCAGCTTACTGATGGGGAGAGTCAGCTATGAGCTTGTCACCACTTGCTTATGCTGACTCTTTGCGCATTGGCACCATCGACTTCGTCTCACCCGATGAAATCAAAGTACTGCTGGAGATTGAGGCTCCTGATGGCGTTGCACTCAACACCGGCACGCCGCGCCCGTTTCCCCGCATCAATGGCTATGTGCTGATCCCCAGTGACGAGGGCCATCTGGTTGCCCAGGTAGAGTGGATAACCGTCGAGCGGTCACAGTATCCCAAACGCAAGGGCATGCAGGACTTTGGGCTGGTGGACTTGCCTTACCCCCTGCGCAAGATGAGCCTGAATCCCCTGGGCTGCCTGTTTTATGACGGTAGCGAGGCAAGCGGCAAAGAGAAATATCGCTTCCGGCGTGGTGTTGAGAGCTATCCGACTGTGGGCGATTCTGTGCTGCTTCCCACTCAAAATCAGCTGCGCGCTATCGTGGAATCAGGCGACAACCGCCACATAATGATCGGCACCAGCCCGCTGGCTGCCAATGCCGAAGTGAGAATTGACCCAGACCGGCTGTTCGGGCGCCATTTGGCTGTTCTGGGTAATACAGGGAGTGGCAAATCCTGCTCGGTTGCGGGCTTGATCCGCTGGTCGATGGACGCGGCAAAGAAAGCCCGTGGTGACGGCTGTGCCCCTAATGCTCGCTTTATAGTGCTTGACCCCAATGGCGAGTACGCCAACACATTCAAGGATATGGGCGATGTGCGGGTGTTTGCCCCCGAGCCCAGTGCAGGCGTGGCGCAACTGCAGATCCCGCTTTGGTTCTGGAACAGCGCCGAATGGGGAGCTTTTACCCAGGCCAGCGCCAAAACCCAGCGGCCAACTTTGGTGCAGGCTCTCCGGTCGGTCCGTGATGGCGTGTTCGGCGCCACGGTTACGCCCAGCCATGAGATGCGCCGCTATCTGCGCACCCTCGTATCTGCAATACAAGTTGAGAGAAATTCGGGGAACCCGTGGAGAGGCGCAGGGCCTGCAAAGGGCTTCCGTGATCGGCTGATCAGATGGAAAGAAGGTTTGATGGATGACGCCACCTTCGCCGATGCAGAAAGTTCTGCGTTGAGTGGGTTAATCCAACACATCACCGGGCTCTTAGCAATGCATCAAGGTGATTGGCCACCGATATTTACCCCTCAAGAGGTTGGTGCACTGATTGGACAACTGAGCAGTACACATTCAGTGTTTGGCGGCAGCGATACCGACATCTTACCCATCGACGCCGATGTGCCGCGCCCATTCACTGGCGACCAACTGCTGAGAAGCGTCGAAGCTACTGCGGAACTGCTCGGGGTATCCGAGTACGTCGAGACCATGCAGATGCGCATCCGCACCCTGCTGTCGGACAGTCGCATGAAGATTGTCTCTGGAACCGACCAGGACCTCACCTTGGACGACTGGCTGCGCAACTACATCGGGGACAACCAAGCCTCCAACGGCACGGTCACCGTTATTGACCTCTCGCTGGTTCCGGCAGAAGTGGTGCACATCATAACTGCCGTGATTGCCCGCATGACATTGGAAGCCTTGCAGCGTTACCGCAAACTGAACCACGGCAAGACCTTACCCACCGTTTTGGTGATGGAGGAGGCGCACACCTTCATCAAGCGCTACAAGGACGACGCCGAAAACCAAAATTCGGCAGCCATCTGCTGCCAGGTGTTTGAAAAGATCGCCCGTGAGGGGCGCAAGTTCGGCTTGGGGCTTGTGTTGTCCTCACAGCGCCCGAGTGAGCTGTCGCCCACCGTGCTTTCTCAGTGCAATAGCTTCTTGATGCACCGCATCAGTAACGACCGCGACCAGGAACTGGTACACAAGTTGGTACCCGACAACCTGCGCGGCCTGCTCCGTGATTTACCGTCTTTGCCATCCCGTCACGCCATTTTGCTGGGGTGGGCATCGGAATTGCCCGTTTTGGTGCAGATGAACAACTTGCCTGAGGAGCAAAGACCGAAATCAGAAGACCCGCATTTCTGGGACGTTTGGTCTGGTCAGAAAAAGCGTGAAGTACACTGGGAAGCTATCGCGGCTGATTGGCAGCAGACGCACTCAGAACAAGTTGAAGATGACCAAGAATCAACCGGAGACGCCGGAAATTTTGACGACGACATCCCGTTTTGAGTGACGCCAATCAACACGAAGTGCGCATCTGAACGACGAACTAGATACATTGCGCCGCTGATTAAACATCGGTGGCAAGAGGATAAAATATGGACAAACTAAAAATGCACTCGCCCAACCTGGCACAAGACAATATCGCTCGCATTCGTGATCTGTTCCCTGGCTGCGTGACAGAGGCCCAGGGCGACGACGGCCAGGTAAGGCTAGCGGTAGATTTTGATCAGCTCAAGCAGGAGTTATCTGAGTCCATCGTGGAAGGACCGCATGAGCGTTACCACCTCAACTGGCCAGGTAAGCGGGAGGCGCTGCTGACTGCCAATGCGCCTATCGCCAAGACCCTGCGCCCTTGTCGGGATGAGAGCGTAGATTTTGATACCACTAAAAATCTGTTCATCGAAGGCGACAACCTAGAGGCCTTGAAGCTGCTTCAGGAAACCTACCTCGGCAAGGTCAGGATGATTTACATTGACCCGCCGTACAACACGGGGAATGATTTCATCTATGAAGATGATTTTTCTGAAGATACAGGGGAGTTCTTGAAGCGATCCAATCAGAAAGATGAAGAAGGTAATCGACTGATCGCGAATACGGAGGCTAATGGGAGGTTTCACTCCGACTGGCTATCAATGTTGTATTCGAGACTCAAGCTTGCGAGAAACTTACTCTCCGATAATGGTTTTATTTTTATATCTATTGATGACATTGAGTTGGCAAATATTGAAAAGTTATGTTGCGAGATTTTTGGAGAGACTAATCATATCGGAACGGTTTCCCGGCCGACCGGAACTCGCATGGGTACTGGAAGTCGCGGAATTGCGCGAGAACTCGATTATATCTTGATATTTTCAAAGTCAACTGAATCTTTTTTAAATACATTGCCAATGAGCGATGAACAGATGTCAATCTATAACGAGGAAGATGAGCGGGGAAGATATTTAACAAGGTCGTTGCGAAGAACTGGTGGAGAAAATAGGCGTGAGGATAGGCCAAGCATGTTTTACCCCGTAATATCTCCAGACGGGGATGAAGTTTACCCTATAGCACCAGAAGGCTGGGAAAGTAGGTGGGTATGCGGAAAAGAAACCTACGAGAAATTGCTAAATAATGGGGACATTGTTTGGAAGCAGGTCAATAAGGAAGGGAGACTGGTTTGGCAAGTATATCAAAAGCATTATATGGGCGATGGAAGGGAGTCGTCTGATTTGTGGGTTAATATCGACGGAAATAAAAAAGCCACCAGAGAATTAAATTCAATATTTGATGGTGTGAAATTGTTCCATCACCCTAAGCCAATAATGCTGATGAAACAAATTATTCAGTTAGGGACGTCCGCAAGTGGCAGTGAAATAATTTTAGATTTTTTTGCAGGTAGTTCTTCGTTAGCTGCGGCAACACTAGAGCAGAATTCCAAAGATGGTGGAAACCGTAGTTTTGTTATGGTTCAGCTCCCCGAGCCCTGCGAAGAAAAGTCTGAGGCATTCAAGGCTGGCTATAAAACCATCGCCGAAATCAGCAAGGAGCGTATCCGTAGAGTCGGCAACAAGATTCTTGAGGGTGAATGCCACGAGGGATGGAACAAGGACATCGGCTTCCGAGTTCTCAAAGTCGATTCGTCAAATATGGCCGATATCTATTACATGCCAGATGCCATCGACCAGACCCAAGTTGATGCCTTTGTCGACAATATCAAGCCGGACCGCAAACCCGAAGACCTGCTCTTCCAGGTGTTGCTGGATTGGGGCGTGGATCTGTCGCTGCCTATCCGCAAAGAAACCCTCCAGGGCAAGTCAGTATTTTTTGTTGATGAAAACGCGCTGGTGGCCTGCTTTGATGCTGGTGTTAATGAAGAGTTGGTCAAGCAACTGGCCGGCTTCGAGCCGCTGCGTGCCGTTTTCCGTGACAACGGCTTTGTGTCTGACGCTGTTAAAATCAACGTCGAACAGATCTTCAAACAGATGTCTCCGGGCACCGACGTGAAGTCGATATAAGGGGTGCTTGGTATGACAAATTTGACCGGATACAAATTTGCACGCACAACAGTGCGCCCGAAGGGATGGACACAGGGAGGTGTCCATGACAAAACGGCAGGACAACCGTTTTGCACAGCCTCAGGCTGCCCGCAGGGTTGTGCACATGGAGGTGTGCAATGAAACTAAAGTTCAAAGTCCAGCCCTATCAGACCAGCGCGGTTGAGTCCGTCGTCGATTGCTTTGCCGGTCAGGTTAACACCTCTGGCATTACGTATCGGATAGACCCAGGTCGGGTAGTCAAGGGCAAAACCATCGGCAGTACAGTAGAGACCGATACGGGTTTTAAAAATGCCGATATCCAACTGACCGATACTCAACTCATCGAAAATATCCATGCCGTCCAGAGACGGCAGAATCTGCCGCTGTCAGACACGCTGGTGACCAGCGCAGGGTGCAAGGTTAACCTCGATATCGAAATGGAAACCGGCACCGGCAAGACCTACTGTTACATTAAGAGCATCTTTGAGATGAACAAGCGCTACGGTTGGAGCAAGTTCATCGTCGTGGTGCCTAGCATTGCCATCCGTGAAGGGGTGTTCAAGTCTCTGGATATTACCGCCGAACATTTCACCGAAAGCTACGGTAAGAAGGCCCGCTTTTTTATATACAACTCGAAACAGCTACACCACCTAGAGAGTTTTTCCTCCGATGCTGGCATCAACGTCATGGTCATCAATATCCAGGCGTTTAATGCCACGGGTAAGGATAACCGGCGTATCTACGATGAATTGGATGACTTCCAGTCACGCCGCCCAATCGATGTGATTAGCAGTAATCGACCCATCGTGATTCTGGATGAACCTCAGAAAATGGAAGGCAAAAAGACGCTGGATGCGCTTTCCAAGTTTAAGCCGTTGATGATTCTGCGCTATTCCGCCACCCATAAAACCAACCACAATAAGATTCACCGCCTGGATGCGCTGGATGCGTATAACCAGAAGCTGGTGAAGAAGATTGCGGTGCGCGGTATTGCCGTGAAAGGCCTGGCCGGAACCAATGCCTACCTCTATCTGGAATCCATCGAAATTTCCAAGAAAGCCCCGGTCGCCCGCATTGAGATGGAAGTCCGCCAGGGCAACGGCATCAAACGCATCGTGAAGCGTTTGGAAAAAGGTAAGGACCTCTTTGTCGAGTCAAATGAGCTCGACGAGTATCGCGGTTTCGTTATCGCCCAAATCGACGCGAACAACGACACGGTTGAGTTTACCAATGGTCAGGTGCTGACGGCCGGGGATGCAACCGGTGATGTGACTGAAGCCACCATGCGGAGAATTCAAATCCGCGAAGCCATCAGGGCGCATTTGGAAAAGGAGCAGCGGCTCTTTGCGCAGGGTATCAAAGTCCTTTCGCTGTTCTTTATCGATGAAGTGGTCAAGTACCGGGACTACAGTCAGCCTGATGAACAGGGGGAGTATGGCCGAATCTTTGAAGAGGAATATGAGCAGCTCAAGGCCGAGTACCTGGGGGAGCTGGCGCTCGACAACGAGCACTACCGCAAATATCTGGCGCGGGATAAGGTCTCTAAAATCCACGAAGGCTACTTTTCTATTGATAAGAAATCTAAAAAGCTGGTTGATCCCAGTTTCAAAACCAGAGGGGAGGAAGCGGGGCTATCCGATGACGTGGACGCCTATGACCTGATCCTGAAGAAAAAAGAGCGCCTGCTTTCGTTTGAAGAGCCGGTCCGCTTTATCTTTTCGCATTCTGCTCTGCGGGAAGGCTGGGACAATCCCAACGTTTTCGTCATGTGCATGCTCAAGCACAGTGATAACACAATCTCGCGCCGCCAGGAGGTCGGTCGCGGCCTGCGATTGTCCGTCAATCAGCATGGTGACCGTATGGACCACGCGGCCACGGTGCATGACATTAACGTACTGACCGTCGTCGCCAGCGAGAGCTACAAGGATTTTGTAGCGAACTTGCAACGCGAGATCAGTGACGCTCTATCGGCACGGCCGCGAAAAGCCGACGAGGCCTATTTCACTGGTAAGGTTATCTCGACCGAAACCGGGTCGCTGGAGATTACCCCCGTCATGGCCAAGCAGATTTACAAATATCTGCTAAAAAACGACTACACGGACGACGCAGATCAGGTGGCCGAAGCCTATCATGCTGCGAAAGCCAGCGGCACTCTGGCCGCTTTGCCACCCGAGCTTGCGCCACATGCCGAGCATATCTTCGGGTTAATCGATAGCGTATTCAGCGAATCTCAGTTGCCCGACGTCGGTGACGATCGCAAGCCCAAGACCAATCCACTGAACACTAATTTCGAGAAGAGGGAGTTTAAAGAGCTCTGGAACCGTATAAACCAGAAAGCGGTATATCGTGTGGAGTTCGATTCTAAAGAGCTTGTTCGTAACAGCATTATGGCAATGGACAAAGAACTGAGGGTGACACCCCTGCAATACACCATTCAGGGTGGTGAGCAAGTCGGTCAAGTAACGCATGATCAGGTTAAGGCAGGGCAAGGATTTGAGATTCGTGAAACCGTTACGGAAGAGCACAAAGCTTCGATTCATTCCTCGGTTACCTACGATCTTCTGGGCAAGCTTGCAGAGAGCACGCAGCTGACCCGCAAAACCATAGCCGAAATGTTGAGTGGCATTCAACCGGCTGTATTCAAGCAGTTCAGGCAGAATCCAGAACATTTTCTGGCAGAGGCAACTCGTCTTGTCAACGAGCAAAAGGCGACCATTATCATCGAGCGACTGACCTATGACGGAATCGCCGAGACGCACGATATAGACATCTTCACCGCCGGGCAGAGTAGCCAGGATTTCACCAAAGCCAGCGAGAAGCTCCGGAATCATATTTACGACTATGTGATCACCGACTCCAAAGTGGAAAGGGAGTTCGTGAAGGAGCTGGATACCAGCGCCGAGGTGGTGGTTTACGCAAAACTGCCCCGCGGATTTCTGATTCCCACTCCTGTCGGTGATTACAACCCGGACTGGGCCATTTCCTTCAAGGAAGGCTCGGTCAAGCACATTTATTTCGTGGCAGAGACCAAAGGCTCCATGTCCAGCATGGAACTGCGCGCCATCGAGCATACGAAAATTGAATGTGCCCGCAAGTTCTTCGAGGAGATCAATCGCAAGATTGATCCAGAACATGTTAAGTATGACGTGGTGACAAGCTATGGAAAGCTGATGGAGATTGTTGGTATGGCGGCAATCAATTGAAAGCAATTATTGGTGGTTACATATGAAAGTTTCCCTGATTCCCGATGAGCGCATAGGTCAGGTTCACGCTGCAGAGAACACATTGTTGTGTTCGGAGTGCTTCTGGATTGGCGTATAGGACATTATTTAATAAATGGAATGCAGGACATAAGGAAAAGAGCTTGTGAAATTTATCCACGCAGCAGACATTCATCTCGACAGTGCTCTTCACGGATTAGAACGATACGAGGGCGCACCCGTAGAGGAAATCCGCAGTGCCACGCGCCGTGCTTTCGACAACTTGATTGAGATGGCGATCGATGAGCAAGTGGCATTCGTGTTACTGGTCGGGGATCTGTATGACGGGGACTGGAAGGACTACAACACTGGCCTCTATTTTGTTGAGCGCATGGGAAGGCTACGCGACGCCAGTATCCGTGTCTTTATCGTGGCTGGCAACCATGACGCAGCCAGCCAGCTTACAAAGCACCTTCGCTTGCCTGACAACGTTACTCTATTTTCAACCAGAAAACCTGAGCGGGTTGTCCTGGACGACCTGGGTGTGAGCATTTGCGGGCAGGGTTTTGCAACACGGGCAGTCACGGACGATATTTCACAAGGCTATCCGCAAGGTGATCCGCACCTCCTGAATATCGGCTTACTGCATACCTGTCTGGACGGTAAGCCAGGCCATGAGCCCTATGCTCCTTGCACGGTTGATGGGCTGCGCTCCAAAGGATACCAGTATTGGGCATTGGGCCATGTGCATAAACGGGAGGAAGTTAGCCAAGCCCCGTGGATTGTATTTCCGGGCAATATCCAGGGAAGGCATATTCGTGAGACAGGCCCAAAAGGCTGTACTTTGGTCACGGTGGATGGTGGAGAGATTGTGGCGGTAGAACACCGCGACCTTGATGTGATGCGTTGGTCCATTTGCGAACTTGATGTTTCTGCTACAGAGACGGTCGATGACATCTATGAGCAAGTGCGTGAGGGGCTGCAGTTGGCATTGGATGCCGCTGAGGGGAGGCCAGTGGCTGTGCGCCTGGTTCTGTACGGGGCTTGCTCTGCACACCTGAAGTTGCATGCTGATCGTGAACACTGGATTCAGGAGTATCGAGCCTTGGCAACCGGGCTCGGCGGTGCTGGCATTTGGTTAGAGAAAATTTCCATCAAGACGAGGCCCGCCATTTCCACGGATGATGTACTTGAGCGTGATGATGCGTTGAGTGGCCTGCTACGTGCCATCCACGACATGGAACTGGATTCCTCGGTTCTGGACGAACTGGCAGATGAAATGTCCGTGCTTCGTCAGAAACTCCCCGCCGAACTGCTGACTGGCGATGACCCCTTTGATCCAGCTAATCCGGAATTCCTCAAAGAGACGCTGGAGGATATCAAGGAGCTTCTCGTCAACCGCTTGCTGACCACGGAGAACAGGTCATGAAGATTCGGACATTGAATCTGGCAGCATTCGGGCCTTTTACTGAGCGGGAGTTGGCGTTTAACGAGGTGGGGTTACATCTCGTCTATGGCCCTAACGAGGCGGGAAAGAGCTCGGCTCTGCGCGGTTTAAAGGCTCTGCTTTATGGTATCGATGAGCGTACGCTTGATAACTTCATTCACGCCAATGATAAACTCCGTATCTACGGTCAATTACAGAATAATGATGATCGTGAGCTCGCTTTCGGCCGGCGCAAAGGCCGGAAAAATACCTTGCTGTCACCCGATGGTGAAGCGCTTGATGAACAGGCACTGGCGCCGTTTCTCCAGGGCGTGACACCAGAACTCTTCGAATCGCTTTTCGGGATCGATCATCAGGCATTGGTGCAGGGTGGGAATGAGATCCTTGAGCAAAAAGGGGAGGTCGGTCAGGCACTGTTCTCCGCGTCGCTTGGTAGTCACGCACTGCACGCCGTACTTGGGGACCTAGATGATTCGGCGAAAAATCTTTTTCTACCCGCTGGTTCAAAGCCGCTGATCAACTCAGCCATTCGAACACATTCGGATCTGAGGGCTGAGATTAGAAAGTGCTCGCTCTCGTCCAGAGAGTGGGATGAACATCGCCGTGCATTGGCACGTGCAGAGGAAGAGCTGAAGCGAATTCAGACTGAGCTGGCGGACAACCGGACGGAGATAAATCGTTTACAGCGCATCAAGCGCGTTTTACCGAAACTCTCAAAGCGACGCGAGCTTTTTCAGGAGTTGGAATCGCTGGGCGACGTTGTCATCCTTCACGATGATTTTTCTGGCCGTCGCCGGAAGGCAGTCAATGCGTTGGAGACCGCTCAAGCCATCGTGGACAAGGCAACCCCTCGTCTTGAAGGCTTACAACAACAACTTGCAGCGTTATCCACCAATGACGCCTTGCTGGAACAGGCAGAGAATATTGAAGATCTTCACGCGCGCCTGGGTGGCCATCGAAAGGCACAGCAAGATCGACCGCATCTTGAAGCAGAAACCAAGCAATTATTGGCAGATGCCGAGTCAATACTTAAAGAGAATCGCCCTGATTTCGAATTCAAGGATATTGAGCAATTACGTCCCGTAGTGGTAAAGCGGCAGCCTATTGCCAATTTGGGCAATAAAGAAGTCGTCCTGAATGCTCGGGCAGAACAGGCCGAGACCAGCCTGCGTGAAACAGAAAAGCGCCTGCAGGCCGCCCGCAAGGAACGTGACGAAATCGCCGAATCAGGTTCTACGGATGCACTGCAGCGGGCAATAACCGCCGCCAGGAAGCAAGGGGAGTTGGACGCATCCATCCAGTCTACTCAGAGTCTACTTGCAAGCCAGAAAGCAGAATGTGATGACAACTTCTCAAGACTCACGCTTTGGCAAGGTGAGCTGGATGAAGTGGCTCGCTTGGCGTTACCAAGCCGGGAAAGTATCCATCAATTTGAAGAGAGCTACGCTGATCTCTCAAAACGTATTCAACGGCTAGAGGAGAAAAAGGACGAGCTAATCGATGCTTTGCAGGATACATCGCAGAGGCTCGATGAAATCGAGCGAGTCGGGGAGGTGCCGACGGAGGTTTCTCTCAAACAAGCCCGATCAGAACGCGATGCAGTCTGGCAGTTGCTGCGTCGCCAGTGGATAGGTAGTGAAGACGTATTAGTCGAAGCGAGTGAATACCAGGCTGAAGGCACATTGCCTGAAGCCTTCGAAAATCGCCTTGCAAGTGCCGATGAGGTATCCGATCGGCTGCGCCGTGAAGCAGACCGGGTTCATGCGCTGGCAAGCCTTCAGGCCAAGCAGGAGGGAGGGCAACAGCAAGCTCAGAAGTTAGCCGAGCAGCTTGAGGCAACAAGCGCTGAAAAAGCTCAACTGGATTCGGATTGGCAGGAATTGTGGGCACCCAGTGAAATTGATCCACGCACTCCGCGAGAGATGAGAGCCTGGCTGGATGCCTTTGAAAAACTTCGTGATCAGGTGACGCAGCTTAACCTGTTTCGCCAAAAAGAGACTGAGCTTGAGCAGAATCGTAGCACGCACCTCCAGAGACTTAATGCACAACTGATACAACTGGGAAGAGCTGCGTCCACATCAAACGAGCTTGAAATTTCGCTCCTAGAGTGCGAGGCGTTAACCGGTCAGCTTGATGAAGCAAAACGCAAACGGGATTCATTGAGTAAGGAAGTTAAGGATCGAGAATCTGACGTTGAATCATTGAATGAAGAGCATCGATTGGCAACAGAGGCGCTCGAAGCATGGAAGGCACGGTGGGCAGCGCAGATGCAGAGTGTTGGCTTGCGAAGCGAGACCGAACCATCGGAGGTTGATGATTTCTTTGAAAACCTCAGAGCATTGTTTTCAAAACTGGGTGAAGTAGAAAAACTTCGCATACGTATCAACGCCATCGACGAAGATGCAGCGGCGTTCCGCGGCGAGGCCGAAGCTATGGTCGTCGCAATTGCTCCGGATCTTGGAGATTTACCCGCAGACGATGCCGTCGTTCGCCTTAACGCACTATTGTCAGAAAACCGGTCAAGACAGACCAAGCGGCAACAGATTGTAGAACAGATCGAACAGGCAACGCAGGAGATACAGGATTCGAACGCTTCCATTCAGACGATGACAGATCGCCTGGATGTGTTATGTGTGGAAGCAGAATGTGATGGCCATTCCCAACTTGAGGCGGCGGAACGTCAGTCCGCTGATTATCTTCGAATCAAGGGTGCCATTGATTCGATAGAGCAGGAGATCCTGGATACAGGTGAGGGCAGTACCATTGCGGAGTTGGAGGCACAAGCGGAGGGCATTGATCCAGATAGTTTACCGGGACGAATCACAGAATTGAACAATAAGATCGAGGATGAGCTCGAGCCCAAGCGTACTGCACTTGCAGAGGCGAAAGGGCGTGAGGAAAAAGAATTAGAACTTATGGACGGCAGTGATCAAGCAGCGGTGCTGGCTGACCAGGCCCAGGCCACACTTGCAGGTATTCGTTCAGACGCTGAGCGTTATATTCATGTGAAATTAGCCGGCAAGATATTGCGTAACCAGATCGAACGTTATCGTCAGGAAAATCAGGGACCACTGGTCAAGCGCGCCAGCGAACATTTCTCTGCACTGACACTTGGGTCGTTCAATGGCCTCATGACCGATTTCAATGAAAGGGATGAACCCATCCTCGCTGGCATTCGTCCAGAGGGAGAGCGTGTGACTGTGGAAGGCATGAGCTCAGGGACGCGGGACCAGCTCTACCTGGCGTTGCGTCTCGCGTCTTTGGAAAAATACATGGAATCGTCCGAACCGATGCCTTTCATTGTGGATGACATACTTGTGGACTTTGATGATGCTCGTTCACAAGCTGCATTGCATGCACTCGCTGAATTATCTGAGAGGACACAAGTCATTCTGTTTACTCATCATTCTCGGGTTGTTGAGCAGGCAAGGACATTGCGAAACTCGACCCAAATCCAAGTGCATGAGCTTTAATAAAACGAGATAGTCAGTGACTAAAGATTGGATCAGCTATCTTACAGCAGCGTTTCGACTCGTCGACCTCCATGACAGCGCGCGGAGTTTCGGATCTGCGCCCACTTCCCTTAAGGAAGAGCGGACAGGTCGGAGTGATGGGGTATGACTCCATCTGGCTTGCCATTTACTTTCCTACCTTGATGAATGTGACCTGGAAACAAATGAAGGCTGGAATCCTATTGGTCCATTTGTCAAAGACATGTGTGGGCGACATGGAAGCCTGAATGACGACGATGTCCAACTGGTCATTAGCTATCTGTCCACGCCGACTGAGGTCTATTTCATAAAAGACGAGCTGACCAAGGATCAACTGCGCGTAGCCAGTACAAAAGACACAGCTCTGATTGAACGTCGATCGATTCGAGGGCAGACGGATTTGTGTCGTTTGACCCAGCGCGGCCGCTTGGCTATCACCCTGGCAAAGGCTTCTCATAATTGGCTCTACACTCATCATGATGCTGACAAGCTCATGACGGCGCTATTGTATGGAGAATTCCACGATATTCCAAAGCAATGTGCTTCTCTTGGACAGTCGATTCGAGCGTTCGCGCATGAAATCACCCGGACTATGGAGCAACCCGGACAGAATGAGGTCATTGCACATTTTCTTGATCGCGGCAATCAGTATCTTGATTCCATCCGGAAGGTTCAGACCGCTGTACAGAATGCCCGTGAACAACTGGGGACCGCGGATGTGCGAGAGCGCTTTAACCAATGGTTCGAACAGAATGAAGGGGTGGGACTTGATCTCGGGATGATACGCCGTACGCTGGATGAGCTTATGCAGACGGTTGAACGCTTGAGCCGTCGTTTCTCCGCATTTCTTCATCAGGTCACTGATACACAACGTGAAGTGGTTGGTGCCATTCCGTTCGAGAAGGCAGCGCTGGCGTTCGTGTTTCAGCCGCCTTCGCTTGCAGTAATGGATATGTTGACCGGTAATCTCGGGGCGTGGCTGCTAGAAATGTGTTTCGGTGCCCCGGAGGACATGCAGGGCATTCTCCGAGCGGAAATTGATCGGCATCAGGCCAGTCAGCCGAAGGTTTTTGGGGAAGACGCTGGTGCTACGCGCGAACGCACTGTCATGGAGCTGTTTGTTCATGAACACCGTGATGCAATGTTTTCTGCCTTGAAAGCAGGCCCAGTTCGGCTCGGTACAGCACTCACAATGGGCTGGGCAAAGATCGGTGACCAGTGTCATTTGACCGAACTCGTTGGCGTCTATAGCGCCCCTTCATGGCTGGGCCATGGTACAGACTCCATCCAGCTTACACTCAAACCAGGCAGCCTTGACGCTCGTGTTGACGGGCGTACTTGGCTGGCTGGAGACGATATCGAAATGCAGTTGATTCAAGAACAGGGTGGGAACAATGAACCTGAATGATATGGGACAGCTACACGCCTTTCTCATGCGGTACCGCTGTATTGAATCACGCCCGCGTAGCCGGAAGTTGCGGCGCAACGAAAGTGAATTGGCGGGCATCTTAATCGAGGCTGGCGCTGAAGGCCTTGAGAAGATGAATCATTTTCTCGCGGGCCAAGGATTGGATCTGATCGAGTTTACGGATACGGACATGCCGGGTATCACCACGGGTGGCAGGGTGTGGGTACTTGCACGCAGTCCGGAAGCCACGCCTCCAGCATTCTTTTCGATTGACCAAGTGATGACGCGCATGAAGTTGCGGGATGATACCCGGGAGATAGCGGCAGTCTGGTATCTGCATATCTGGCTTATCCATCTGGCGCTTCTGTACACCCACAAGGGGCGGGCGGTGTCGGCGGTCTCTGGGTATCTGGATAGTGCCTTTGAAGAGGAGACCTTAATCCAGGGAGTACGGGATCACATTGAACGGGTTCGAAGCATTGGCCTTGATGCTGGGGCAGAAAAACGTGTCTATGAGATCCTAACAGATGAAAGGGGCACGGATATTGCCAAACGGGTCCGGGCATTTCTAGGACTGATGGTGGACTCTGGATTGCTTGGGTGTGCCGACAGCGGTGTTTACGAACAAACCTTACTAGGTGCTGTGGAGATCAGTCAAAGCTTTAGTCGGACCCTGCAGCACATCCTTCCGGACGAAGATGCACTGTCCAATATTGTCAATCTCTCCGCACCGGTAGCTGAGAAGGGCGAAGAGGAAGAAGCCTGGCCGGAGGAAACGGAGTAACCATGTCAACGATCAATCGCATAGAAATCGCCAATTTCCTTAACCTCAATGGTGAGGGAGAGTCGGAGGCATGGGATCCGCGTTATCGCGTTGTCACCTTCAACTTCCATGGTCAGTCCACGGCATTGAACATGACAAACGGCGTAGGCAAGACTAGCAATGTTGAGGCGTGGCTTGCTCTTCTCACTCGAGATCCGCAGCTGATTTCTCGAACCCGCGAAAAGATGGCGCCGGAGCGTGACGGTTACTACTCGCACATTCGTATTGAATTCGTCGTCCCCGAGCGGGGTACGGCAGCACAAGATGATTTTTTCGTCCAGCAGGGATCGCCGGTAGCCGGCAAGGAAACCTGGGTGTTTGGTATGTATGGCTATCGGTCGGCAGGGAGCATCAACTTCTACTACTACCGCGGCAGTTTGGAACAAGTGCCGGTGGCCGATACAACTGGCGGGGCTGTAACTTTGTTGCCTAACAAAGAATTTCGCGCAGTGCTAAAGGCCGCAGAGCGCAATAGGCATAATCCTGTCCGAGAGGACTGGATTGCCGAGTTGAGCTTACATGTTTCCCCCATCAGCATGCGACGCCAAGCGGAATATCAAAAGCGAGGAGGCGGCGACAAGAGTGCAGAGCTGTTTGCTCTTAAGAGTCGCAAAGGTGAGAATTATGACGTTACTTTCTTCTATGAAGTCATCGCCCCAGAATTGCTGTCCGGGCTCATGGATCGAGAAGGAGAAGAAGGCGAACACGAGTTCGAGGATACCATCCTCAACGCTGTGATGGATGTGATTCGCACACGCCACAACACCCTTCGAAAGAAGATCGAGTTGGAAAAGGTGGAAGAGGTGCTAGGTGTTCTGGACGAAAACGCACAGAAAGCGGCGGAGGCTGAACAGGCGCAGAAACAATATGAGCAGCAACGAACGCGCATGGCTCAAGACGTTGCGCTGCTTCGGAATTTGATTCAGGAACAGCCGCTGCCGGGGATTCCTGAGTCACCAACCGGGAAGGATTTTATCGATAGGCTAAAGGCCAGCATTATTATTGAACCGGGAGATCGGGACTATCGGGTTCTTGATGTCGGCATTGCTAGTTTGACAGGGGAATCAGTCGGAGCTCTTAATCAGCGTGCTCGTCGGGTCCAGTCAGAAGGGCGTAAAATTCCGCAAGTTATTGTAATACCTTGTGATAGTTCATCTGGAGAGCGCTCGGGCTCAAAACCTAGTTCCTACACTCCAGCGGCGGCGCGTGAACTGGTTGAATCGAGTAGTAAGTGGGCTAATGGTCTCACTCGACAGATGGCGTTGGAGCTGCTCGATGATCTTGAGACGTGGTTCTTGGGTCAGGCAGCGCATCGTAATCGGTATCGCACTGAGCGAAATGAGCTTGAATACGATATCGAGCAGTTGGGACGGGATTTGAAGACCCAGCAGGAACGCAGCAATACGGTCGCACACGAACTCGATGGCCTGCGCGATCAACAAACGCGTATGAAAGACGATGAGGCTGCGTACAGAGATGTACAGGCCAGCGGAGAATTCACTGAAGACGAATGGAGTGACCCGGGTCGTACAGCAGAACAGGTAGTGGTTGAGTATCAAGAGGCTGATCAGGCTCGGATGGAATTTCTTGCCGAGAAGGCGAGTATCGATGCACGGAAGCCACAATGGGATGACTTTATCCGTCGATTCCCAGAGTCGGCCGATCCGGAAATAGTTCACCAGCAACACGAGGAAGCGAAGCAAAGTGCCGTTCAGCGCCTAGATGAGGTCAGCCGGCAGAAGGATCAGGCAGAAGACGAAGGACGAACTCTACATGAGAAGGCATTAGAAGGAGAGTCAGCGGTCTCCCGATACCGGAGCCTGGTGGAACAATTCGCTCGACTGGACACAGGTCTCGGGATCTATGCCAGGGTGTTCGGCGATGAATCACCCATCCGGCTGGATAACAAGGTGGTTCAGGAAAAGGTGCATACGGAAGCTGATATTAACGCAACGTGCGAGAAGATCGTGGTGTTCGAATCAATGATGGACGATCTGACGCGGTTTTGCAGCGAAACGGGGGCCTCCTCTCCAACCGATTGGTTGTCAGCGTGTGAGGAAGAGCGAGCCAAGCTACAGGCGCGTAAGCCAGTAGTAGCGCGGGAAAAGTCCGAACTAACACGTCAACGTCAGGACCTCGAGGAGGAACAGGTTGCGGCCAGCCCTTCCGCCAGACAGGCGCTGGACTATCTTGAAGCAGAAAACGTCCATTTTACTCCGCTACATCGTTCAATCGAAGCGATGAGCTTGGATGATGATCGGCGGCGTGAAGTGCTTTCCTGTTTCTCTGCAGTCCTATTTGCACCGGTGGCGGCAACGGATGAAGCAGCTCTCGCAGCAGCAGCATGTCTTGCTCAATACGATCTCCAGATCCCTGTATTTATGGCCGCTGGCTTGGAGTCCTTCGCACGGGACGGGGATTTGAAGGCCGATAAGGACCAGGAGTTTTACTACGGGCTGATTGCCGGTGTCACCACCCGGGCTGTCGCGTGCCTACTAGATCCAGGCCTCGTGGAACGCGAGAAGGAACGTCTGGATAGTCTCATTGGCAATTTGGTTCAAGAGGCAGGTGAGATCGAGCGCAGGTTAAAGGAAACGGCCGAAGGCGCACCCTTGATTGTACTGGCCCGTAAGGCGCAACTCGCAGTCGAGGCCAGTGCTGAATCAGAGCTAACGCAACAGCGCGAGCATCTGAAGATTCTCGAAGATCGTCTACCTATCTTGAAACAGCGCGCATCGGACGAATCACTGAATGCCATTCGGGCAGCTCAGGAGTTTGACCGGCTCGGTGGTCAAAGGAAACGTGATGAGGTAACCCAGAACCTAGAGGAACAAGAACGACTGCTGGATGACCTCAGGCGCGCAGTGGAAAAGAATCGAATTCATCGCGAAACATTGGTTCAGAACGTGACTGGGGCACGGCGGCGTTTGGAGGAAGCGTACCCTGCTGATCTTATGGTGTTACTGGAACAGGCGAAGCAGTTCTCGATTCAAGGAGGTGTCGAGTTCCTCAAGTCCGCACCACGCCGCGAGCAGGAACTGGAAGAAGAGTTGAGGCGGGCGAATGCCCGCAAGGAGTACCGTCTGAGCCTAGTTCGGGCGGCAGCATATCTGACCGCAATGCAACGGGCACGAGAGGGAGAGGACATCAACGGGCTGATCGCCAAAAAGAAAGGTGAACTCAAGCAGGTGAAGACAGAGGTTGAACGTGTGTCCGAGAAGCGGAACGAATTAATTTCGCGCCGCAAGCCCTTGGACGACGCAATGAAGGCTGTCGATCAGGTGGCTCAGTTGGCTCAGCAGCATTTTCAACCAGCGTCGAGGGTGGCTCTCGATCTGTCGGGGAGGAATATTGATCGCGAGCAATTGGAATCCAATGAGATTTTCCAACAAGCCGAAGTGCTACGCGTGGCTGTCGAGAGAAGGGATGACCTGGCGGAGGTGGTTCGAGAGGCGGAGGCACTCCAGGATTTACTAAGTCAGATGGAGATTGAAAGGGACCTACAAGAGTTGCGTAGCCTGAAAAATCAGAGTGACAGTCACAGGAATGCATTTCTTGAGTCAGTGCAGCAAGCGAGCAAGCATGAAGGGTTAAGTGACGTCGAACGAGAGAGACTGCAGACGGTTCTATATCTTAGCGGTACGCAACTAGTTATTGCTATGGCACGGGATATCCGTGAGATCTATGAGCGAGAGCGATCTCTATATGAGCAGGCCGCGGAGGCAGAAAGCGTGAGCCGCTCACTAGTGACAAAGCGGATCGGTTACTTTATTGAATCGGCACAGGACAATCTGGATTTATTTAAACGTGTGGCCAGGGCAAAGCACGGCGATGAGCCGGCACATTTCCAAGTATCAGCGGATATGATCTCGCGTGAGGAATCGGAAGCATTGATAGAAAATATAATCGCCACGCTGGATGAAGAGGAGGCGGCACGCAAGAAGCGACAAAAACGAGGGATGGAAAATAGCGAGAGTGATGATCAGTATCGAGGGCGGCTGCGTGATCTCATCCGACAAAATACCTATCGCCGTATTTTTAGATCGCCTTCGGTTAAGTATGTGAGTCCTCATATTCGAAATGACGAACGTCCACGACCCTTAACTCAGAGCCTCAGTAGCGGGCAGCGCACGGCCATGACCTTGCAATGGATTATCCGGCTGGCGGAGTTTGCTATATCTAGAGAACTACAAGGATCTATCTCACGAGTTTCCGCACGCCGGCGCGCCAGAGAGCGTGCCCAGAGCATTCTCTTTATTGATGGGCTGTTCTCTGACCTATCTGATGAGCAGCTTATCCGGGAAGCCATGAGCGGCATTCGTAATACCCGAGGGCGCTTCCAGTTGATCGGTTTGATACACAACACGAAATACACGAATGACTTCGATGTGTTTCCCGTACTGCTCTTGGGGAAGGTATTCACTGGTCGCAATGGTTCCGGAGGGTGGGTCCGTGTCGACGAGCAGAACGAAGTGACCAGTACGTCGTTGGCTGACACGGTGCAGGTGGCGGAGATCCGCAAGGAGACACGGCCAGCTGTGATTGATGGATGAGCTACATGCTGTTGCGTGACCGCATTACCAATCATCTCCGCAAGAGAGCCCGGACGAGTTCGTCATTACGTGGGAATGGATTGGTTGAGCGACTCGTGCGTGATCTCCAATGCGATCGCACGGATGTACTCCGGGTGTTCCGGGAACTGCGCACAGAAGGAATCCTTGTATGCGATGATTGGCTACGGGACGAACCCCTCAGCAAGGTAACCATCAATCTTCGGGAGGAATCCAATCCGACTGCAGATATCTGGCATGGTGTTCTGGAACAGGCCGCCAAAATGCAGGGCGAATTCGCGACATTGGAGCCTTTGGCTGAAGTCATGGAGGGGTTCCATGCATCCGAGATGTCGAGGCTGTTGAGTGGTCTCATCTCATTGAAGCAAGACCAAGAGCGTCTGCACAATACGCCTAGGTTTGAGGTCAGTGCCCGGTATCTACTCGGCTCATCCAAGTTGCTGGACTCTTTGCCAACCGCGTCTTTGCGACAGTTCGGCATTGATGTCAGTCGTTTCCCAACCTTCCCCGGGTATGTGATGGTGGCAGGCCCACCCGATCCTTGCGTAGTAGTATTAGTTGAAAACCCACACTCCTTCGAGTGTGCGATCGAGGCTCCGGGTACGGACAGAGCAGCTTGGGTGTGTACTTATGGTTATGGGCTAAGTTTAAAATACAGCCAACATGGTGAGCAGCTTGCTGCGATTCTTGAGAGCCGGATACCTCCAAGGACGCTGGTTCGAAAAGGCAGCCCGCCTAGTTGGGATGTTCTTCTTCGTCATGACCGAGTTCGCTTTTGGGGGGATCTAGACCTTGAGGGCCTTGCGATCTTCGAAAGACTGCGTAGGTACAATCCGAACATAGCGCTGGGTGGATTATATCAGCCGATGGTCGATCATTTGCGCGAAGTTGGAGGGCATCCCTATTGTAAGGCTGTGGGGAAGGCTGGTCAGGTCCCCAATACGTATAATAATGATATAGCGTCATTAGTAGCTCTCTGCCGGGAACAAGCAGTGGATCAAGAGCTTTTGTCGGGAAGCCAGATTTCACACTGGTGGGATACTGAATATGAGCTTTGATCAAGACGCTTCTTCAAATGTGTGCATTGAAGATTGGCTAATCAGATGAACTGCCCAAAACTGTAGATATCAATACCCGTGTGGCTGACAAGCATTTTAAATCTGGGTAGGTAATTGATATGGATAACTTCATTCTGCGTTCCACAGAAGGGACAATTTGAGACGATGAGAGACAAGAGTGTTGGATGTCATAAACAAAAAAACCATTTAAGAATCAGCATCCTAAATGGTCTCTCGTGGTCTTTCGACGTTTTTCAAAATGGTGCCCAGGAGAGGACTTGAACCTCCACGACCTTGCGGTCACTAGCACCTGAAGCTAGCGCGTCTACCAGTTCCGCCACCTGGGCATGATGGGAAGCAGAAGCTGCTTCACCAGCGGTGCGAGACTATAGAGACGGTATCCACTGTTGTCAATTATGTACTGTAAAAAAATGCATTGAAAAGCAGTAATGATTGTTCTGGTCAGCACCGAGCTACGCTTAAAGCCGGTTGCTGAAAAAAGCCGTGGAGAGTTCCGGACAAGTATGTTCTGATATTTATATACTTTTGCCGATTTCCTCTGTGGCGTCGGTAGTACACTTCTTACGTTTGGACTTCCAATGAAAAAAACTGTGAACAAAGATCCCTTTGCTGACCGTGAAGCGGCTAAATACGACAAGCCGGTGCCCAGCCGGGAGTTTATTCTCGATTTCCTCGAAAACAGTGTTGGGCCTCTGACCTATGAAGAGCTTCTCGATGCATTTGGCCTGAGCGATGAGGATGGCAAGGAGGCGCTGCGCCGCCGTTTGATCGCCATGGAGCGGGATGGTCAGGCCGTTCGCAATCGCCGCAACGCCTATGGCCCGTTGAACAAGATGAATCTCATCAAGGGCCGTGTTATTGGTCACCCGGAGGGGTTTGGCTTTGTTAAACCCGCCGAGGGCGGTGACGATCTGTTTCTATCTAGCCGCCAGATGCGCCGTGTCATGGATGGTGATGAGGTGCTGGTGCGTGTGGCGGGGGTGGATCGCCGGGGCCGCTCGGAAGGGTCCATCGTCGAGGTGGTAGAGCACCGTACCAGTACACTGGTGGGTCGTTATTTTGTGGAGAGCGGTATCCATTTTGTTCGCCCGGACAACCCCCGTGTCTCCCAAGACATCATGATTCCCCCCGACCAACGCAGCGATATTGAGCCAGGCCAGATTGTGGTGGTGGAAATCACGACCCATCCGAGCCGCCACAATCTGCCAGCCGGGCGGGTTATTCAGGTGCTGGGTGAGCATTTGGCGCCCGGGATGGAGATTGATATTTCCATTCATAATTACGGTATTCCCAATCAATGGCCGCAAGCAGTGATCGATCAGGCCGAGGCCATCCCGGCTGAGGTCCGGGAAGAGGACAAACAGTTCCGGGTGGATTTGCGCCACCTGCCCTTTGTCACGATCGACGGCGAGGATGCCAGGGACTTTGATGATGCCGTGTACTGCGAACCGCTCAGTCGCGGCGGCTGGCGGCTCTATGTGGCGATTGCCGATGTCTCACATTATGTAGCTGTGGGCAGCCCGCTGGACGAGGAGGCCTACTTGCGGGGCAATTCCGTGTATTTTCCCCAGCATGTGGTACCGATGTTACCGGAAAAGCTCTCCAACGGCCTCTGTTCACTGAATCCCCAGGTGGATCGACTCACCATGGTTTGTGAAATGACCATGGATGCCGACGGTCAGATCACTAAATTCCAGTTTTATGAAGGGGTCATTTATTCCCACAGCCGGCTGACCTATACCCAGGTTGCTGCCATGATTGCCCAGCACGGCGACCAGAATAGTGGTATTCGCAAGCAGTTTAACGCAGTGGTGGAGCACGTTGACCACCTCTATGACCTGTTTCTCGCTCTGTTGGGTCGTCGGGAGATCCGTGGCGCTATCGACTTTGATAGTCAGGAAACCCGCATTCTGTTTGATGCCGAGCGCAAAATTCAGCAGATCATCCCCTCTGAGCGCACCGAGGCACACCGGCTGATTGAGGAGTGTATGCTCTGTGCCAACGTCTGCACGGCGACACTGCTTGAGAAAAGCAAACTGCCGGCACTTTACCGGGTTCACCAGCGGCCCCGGCAAGAGAAGCTGGCTAACCTCCGTGAGTTTCTGGGTGAGATCGGCCTCGGTTTACCGGGTGGTGACGAGCCTTCGCCAAAAGATTTCCAGCAGGTATTGTTAAAAATAGCTGGTCGCCCCGATGCCGGTGTGATTCAGACAGTGATTCTACGCACCATGAATCAGGCCGTTTATGACCCCGAAAATGACGGTCACTTTGGTTTGAATTATTCGGCTTATGCCCACTTTACCTCCCCAATCCGGCGCTATCCCGACCTGCTGGTGCATCGGGCGCTTCGCTATCTCATTCGCAAAAAAGGTAAAGTGAGCCACACTAGGCAAGTGGAAGGGGCTCCTGTCCTGAATGCTCAATCGATTTATCCCTATGATGAGCAGTGGATGATCAACAGCGGTGAACACTGCTCCATGACGGAGCGCCGCGCCGATGAAGCGACCCGCGATGTGGTGAATTGGCTGAAGTGCGAATACCTGTTGTCCAGGGTCGGTGATGAATACGAAGGCGTTGTGGTTTCGGTGACCGGTTTCGGTTTGTTTGTACAGCTGACCGAGCTGTTTATTGAAGGCCTTGTTCATATCACCGGGTTGCCAAAGGATTACTACTACCACGAAGCCGCCCACCACCGCCTGGTGGGGGAGCGAACCAAGCGGATGTTCCGGCTGGGTGACAAATTGCGGGTCAGGGTCAGTCGGGTTGCACTGGATGAACGCAAGATCGATTTTGATCTGGTGGAAGAAGGTAAAAAAGGCAGGAAAGCGACCTCCGCAGGCCCTAAAGCTGCAGTGCTGGCAGCAGAACACGAACAGTCCGCAAGAAAGCGCGGAAAAACCGGGAAATCCAGGTCGGGCAAGTCCGCTACAAAAACGGATAAAACCGGTAAGCAGCAGAAACCCCGGCGGCGCAAGCCACCAGCTGCAAAACGCTGATGCAGCTTGTGTAGCCTCTGATGAGTACTGATCATGACAGATAAGCTGACTGACCATGCCAAGGGGCAGGGTCAGTGGATCTTTGGATTACATGCGGTCCAGGCCGTGTTGAAAACCTCTGCCAACAAGGTGCGGCAGTTAAAAGTGTTGCGCGGCCGCGAAGACCAGCGCCTGCAAAAAATACTGGCCATGGCCGAGCGCCAGGGACTCAGTGTGGAGCGGGTGATGCGCTCGGATCTGGATGACCTGGCAGACGGCTCGCATCAGGGTGTTGCAGCACTCTGTGATGATGCTGAAGTTCAGGATGAACATTTCCTCTATGAACTACTTGATCAGTTAGAGGAAACGCCTTTCTTGCTGATTCTGGACGGTATCACCGATCCCCACAATCTGGGTGCCTGTCTCCGTTCTGCTGATGCCGCTGGGGTTCAGGCTGTGATCGTGCCAAAGGACAACTCGGTGGGCCTCACCCCGGTTGTGCAAAAAGTCGCCTCCGGTGCCGCTGAAAACGTGCCACTGGTGGTAGTGACCAACCTGGCACGGACCCTGAGGAAGTTGCAGGCGAGGGGATTGTGGATTATTGGTGCGGCGGGAGAAGCCGAACAGCTGGTTTACAATACTGATCTGAAAGGGCCTGTCGCGTTGGTCATGGGTGCCGAGGAAAAAGGCCTGCGACGACTGACCCGGGAATATTGCGACCTGTTGGTAAAACTGCCCATGGCGGGTGTGGTCAGCAGTCTGAATGTGTCTGTTGCGACGGGCATTTGCCTGTTTGAGGCCGTCAGGCAACGCCGATGACACCTTGCCAGCACTGCCTGACGGCCCCCGTGTATTTATTTGATAATACAGTGTTTTGCGAAGTCGGCGGCTTCGTTGGCCGTCCAGTCACCTTTGGGCGTATCTTTCATTTTGGTACACCAAGCTTCACTACCCACCTTGGTGCAGCCAACACTGGACAGTGTAAACAGTACAATGGCTAACAGGCCTATCGTTTTCATGTTTTTTCCTCGGTAAATGGGGAAGGTGAGCTGTCAATCATAACGGCTAAAATGGACAGTTCCAACCCTGTAACTCCCTGAAATGTCGCTTGAAATAGCAGTGGCATACCCGTAGAATGCCCGCCCTTGGCCTGTATCTGGCCAATACTCCTTGCTGCACCGCACTGGGTGGGCAGCTATAACCCGTAGGGAGAGACAATGCGTCACTACGAAATCGTATTTATGGTTCACCCGGACCAGAGCGAACAGGTTCCCGGGATGATCGAGCGTTACAACAGCACCATTGCCACCGGCAACGGAACGGTACATCGACTCGAGGACTGGGGCCGCCGCCAACTGGCCTATCCAATCAACAAGATTCACAAAGCTCATTATGTCCTGATGAACATTGAATGTGGTCAGGATGTTCTGGATGAGCTGAGTTCTGCATTTCGTTACAACGATGCGGTAATCCGCAGCGCAATCTTCAGCTGCGATGAAGCTGTGACGGGTGACTCACCGATCATGAAAGCGGAGAAGTCAGATCACCGCAGCGATCGTCGCGATACCCGAACTGAAGAAACGGCATCTGACAGTCAGCGTACTGATGAGGGACAACGCGCCCCATCCGCTGATAATTCAGACAACGATGATGACACGTCTTATGCCGATGATGCAGCTGATGCGCCGTCAGAAGAAGTAGCGGAAGAGGAGAAGTAAAGATGGCCCGTTTCAATCGTCGTCGTAAATTCTGCCGTTTCAGTGCCGAAGGTGCTCCGGAAATCGATTATAAAGATCTGGAAACACTGAAGCAGTATGTCTCTGAAACTGGAAAAATTGTGCCAAGCCGTATTACCGGTACCAAGGCCAAGTATCAGCGTCAGCTATCCACTGCTATCAAGCGCGCGCGCTTACTGGCATTACTGCCTTATACGGACAGCCACCAGTAATTCGTAGCACCAGCTGATGCGGGCACTGGCTCAGTACATCATGCGCGGACGGATACAGGCGTCAGTGGTGGCCTTTTTTGGCAGCCTGCTGCCGCTGCTCAGTCCGGCTACGGTCAGCCTGGTGACTCTGAGTAAAGGGTTCGCTGAGGGTTGTCTGATTTTGTTGTGGGGCTGCTTGCCTCTTCTGATTGCATTTTACGTCAGTGGTGTCAGTCCCATGATAACCCTGGCCACCTCGGCAGGCATGGTGGCGGTTTTGGTGTCATCGGTGGTGTTGAGGCAGACACAGTCCTGGTCGCGAACGCTGTTGGTGTTGGTGTTTATCAGTGCAATTGGTAGTGTGGTGCTCAATCTGCTTTTTAGCGATTCGGCCCGGGAGTTGGAAGCACTTGTTGCCGGCATGTTCAGTCAACTACAGCAGCAAAGTGAAACCGGTGCTGCGCCATTTCAACCGGGACGTACTTTTTTGCTCGGTGTCATTGCTTATGTGGTAGCACTGACATCAGCCGCTTGTTTGGTACTGGCACGTTGGTGGCAGGCTGCGTTGTATAACCAGGGAGGTTTCCAGCGGGAGTTTCATCAATTGCGCTTTTCTCCCGCGGTGGCGCTGTCATTGGTTATGGGTGTGACAGCCTGTTACCTGGCTCCTCAGGAGTACGGCAGTTGGGCGGGATTGCTGGGATTGCCTTTATTTTTAGGGGGCATCGGTCTGGTTCACTTTACTGTGATGCATTACCAGGTCGGCGTGCACTGGCTGGCAGTTTTTTATGTGGGGCTGGTGATTATCGGCCCACTGAGTTTGGTACTGGTCGGGTTGGGTTTGCTGGACAGTATTTTGAACATACGCACCAGGCTGGTGAAGGATAAAAACTAGTTTTCCAACCGGCGGTGTCAACAGATTAATAGTGAGAGGATATTCGAGATGGAAGTGATTCTTCTGGAAAAAGTCGGCAAGCTTGGCAGCATTGGTGACAAAGTGAACGTTAAGGCCGGTTATGGCCGGAACTATCTTATTCCACAAAATAAAGCCGTGTTTGCCACTAATGCCAATATGGCAGAGTTCGAGGCCAAGCGTGCCGAGCTTGAAGCTGCCGCACTGGAGCAGCGCACGGCCGCTGAAGCCCGTGGCCAACAACTGGCTGCATTGCCAGCCATTGTCATTGCCGCCAATTCAGGCGATGAAGGCAAATTGTTTGGCTCCATCGGTACACGTGACATTGCGGACGCAGTGACCGCCGCCGGTGTCGAGGTGAGCAAAAGCGAAGTGAAGTTGCCTGAAGGGGCCCTGCGTGAAATTGGTGAATATGAAGTTGATATTCAACTGCATGCTGAGGTAACCCAGCCGATTAAATTGTCTGTCATCGCTGAGTAAGTCGGCAGTTTCAGGCGATATCACAATTGGTAACAACACGGCACTCCATTTCTCATGGCAGTGCCGTTTCCGTGTTGGCGGGTGATGGGTCAGATGGTTGAAGATAGAGAAGCACTGGAACAGCAATTGCCGCATTCAATTGAAGCGGAACAGGCAGTTCTTGGTGGCCTGATGCTCAGCAATAGTGGCTTTGATGCTGTTGCTTCGCTGATATCGGATAAAGATTTTTTTGCCAACGACCATCAACTGATTTTCCAGACCATGCGACAGCTCAATGCCGAGCAGAAGCCGCTGGATATCATTACTCTCTCCGAAACCCTGCAGAATAACCGACAGCTAGATCAGATAGGTGGTTCTTCCTATCTGGTTGAGCTCTCGAACAATACCCCCAGTTCTGCAAATATCAACGCTTACGCACAAATCGTGCTGGAGCGCTCCATTATCCGGCAGCTGATTACCGCTGCCAGTGATATCGTCAAAAAAGGCTACAATCCGTTGGGTTGGGACAGTAACAAGCTGCTGGCGGAGGCAGAAAAAAGACTGGTTGCGATTATCGAAAGCCGGCCCAACCAGGGTGGATTTTTATCGGTTAATGAGCTGCTTAAAGAAGTGGTTGAGCGAATTGACCAGCTTTTCAACAGCGATGCTGACATTACCGGGTTGAGTACCGGATTTGCCGATCTCGATGAGAAAACATCCGGCTGGCAGCCATCGGATCTGGTGATTGTTGCAGGCCGACCCTCAATGGGTAAGACTTCGTTTGCCATGAACATGGCAGAGCACGCGGTGTTGCATCAGGAAAAGCCGGTGCTGGTCTTTAGCATGGAGATGCCAGCTAGCCAGCTGATTATGCGGATGATGTCCTCCCTCGGCAAGATTGATCAAACAAAATTGCGGGCCGGGAACCTGTCAGAAGATGATTGGCCGCGACTGTCCAGTGCAGCCTCTCGCCTCAAGGACCGACCGCTGTTTATCGACGACACGCCGGGTATCACTCCCATGGAGCTGCGCAATCGGATCAGGCAGGTGACCCGTGAACACGGTCAGCCCGGCATGGTCTTGGTGGACTACCTGCAGTTAATGAGTGGCAGCGTCGCCACCGAAAATCGAACCAATGAGATCTCACAGATATCCCGGGAGCTGAAAAATATTGCCCGGGAGTTCAACTGCCCGGTAATTGCCCTGTCCCAGCTCAGCCGTAATCTTGAAAACCGCCCGAACAAGCGCCCGATCAATTCGGACTTGCGTGAATCCGGTGCCATTGAGCAGGATGCCGATGTGGTCGTCTTTATCTACCGCGACGAAGTCTACAATGAAGAAAGTCCCGACAAGGGCGTGGCCGAAATCATCATTGGCAAGCAGAGAAATGGCCCCATCGGCACCTGCAAGCTGACATTTCTTGGCAAATACACCCGCTTTGAAAACCTTGCCAGAGATTATTTTGCTCAGGATTGAGCGATTTTGTTCCTACAGACTTTTCCGGATAGCTTATGCAGATTTTTCATACGGTAAATGGCCTTCGCCAGTCACTGGTAGCGGCGAGGAGCACAGGAAAGCGAATCGGCTTTGTACCGACTATGGGGAATTTGCATGATGCACATATTGCATTGATCAAACAGGCACAGCAGACCAATGATGTTGTGGTCTGTTCCATCTTCGTCAACGGGCTGCAGTTCGGTCTCAACGAGGATTGGGATAAATACCCCCGTACGCTTGAAGCTGACTCTGGTCGTTTGCGCGACGCCGGTTGTGATTTTCTATTTCATCCCAATGATCAGGAAATGTATCCCAATGGACTTGATACTCAAACCCGGGTGATTTGTCCGACCATGACAGATGTTCTCTGTGGTGCCAGTCGTCCGGGGCACTTTGAGGGCGTCACCACCGTGGTGACCAAGCTGTTCAACATCGTACAACCGGATGAGGCCGTTTTCGGGATGAAGGATTTCCAGCAGCTGGCCGTGATCCGTCGTATGACAGAAGATCTCTGTGTCCCTGTTGTGATTACCGGGGCACCGATTCACCGTGAACCGGATGGCCTGGCAATGAGCTCCCGGAACAGTTTTTTGACGCTGGAGGAGCGGCCCAAAGCCAATCAGCTGTATCTCAGTCTCAACTGGATTGTGAGCCAGATACACGCCGGTAATCGTGATTACAAGACCCTTGAAAAACAGGCCAGTGAGCAGATTGAGGGCGTTGGTTTCAGGGCCGACTACGTCAGTGTCTGCAATAGCAAGACACTGCAAATGGCGGCAGATGACGACCAGGACATTACTGTTCTCGGTGCTATGTACACGTCCGGGGCCCGCTTAATAGATAATATTTCCCTGAACTAGAGGAATCGCTTTATGCTGAACACCATGCTTAAAGGCAAACTTCATATGGCCAGTGTTACCCATGCGGAGCTCTGGTACGATGGCTCTTGTGCTATTGATGCCAGCCTGCTGGAGATGGCGGGGCTGAGAGAGTTTGAACAGATCGATATCTACAATGTGAACAACGGTGAACGGTTCACTACCTACATTATTTGTGCAGAACACGGCTCCGGTATTATTTCTGTGAATGGTGCCGCAGCTCGCAAGTGCCAGGTAGGCGATCGTTTGATTATCGCCACTTATGCCCAATATACTGAAGAAGAGTTGATTCGGCACAAGCCTAAACTGGTTTATCTGGACGAATGCAACAAAATTGTTCGGGCGTCAAATACTATTCCGGTCCAGGTTGCCTGATCCTGGACCTTGCCCCACTGGTGTTTCAGTCAATAGATATCCGGAATGAACGGACAGATATCACCACTTCTCGCATCAACAAGTCTCCCGGTAGAGGGGGCGGCGGTGTCGGCTTGTAACGCCTGCGCAAGAGGCGCGCTAATAGTGATTGGGATCGTGTCGTACCAGCCATGATACCGGGTTAGGTTGGCTTAATGGCATTTTCGGAGGGAAGTGCTGCTTCTTCGTCACCTTCAATTAAGGGGAGGCGATTGATGAGGCTGCTGAGCTCATCGAGGTGCTCTTCTGAAATATCTATAAAGCGGACAACTATGCCTGCTCTTTTTTTACCCCGCCGGATTCTGAGAAAAGCAGCTTTGATGTTTTTGATGATAATTACGTCATTCAAACCGGAAAATAGTCTGATTTCCTTAAACACAGTGTTCTTGCCATCAGGAAATATTTTCTCCAGAACTTTTTCCGTTGCTCCTTCATTCAGATAGAGGCAGCCACCCCTGATGTTTAACACCATATGACCAGACCTGGTGGCCTCATAAAAGGCGAAAGGGTCCAGGTTCTTGAGGGTTATCTCACACCTGGCAATGACCCGGCTTCCGCTAAATTTCCTTTTGTCCAGGTTTTCCCCTTTCACAATATTTCTTTGCCTTCTAACTTTATGGGCGCAGTGGGTAGACGTTTGCTCCCTATGAGATGCCAGTGTGATCTCATTGAGTGCTAAAGAGGTAATTAAAACAGTTTGTCAGGGTACACATGGTAACACGTGCTGACAATGTGTGGTTTACATTGCTTTATCATAGTGGACGAGAAAAACATTTCCTGAATCTGATCAGCTACTGGTATCGTTAATTTATAATTAGCGAAGGAAGAATCAACAAATGCAATTCCGGCCGTTCTTTTTTGCATCGTATAGTGCCTGATCAGATCGTCTTATGAGCTCTTCGTGATGCTCTCCATGACGATATGAGGCCAGACCAATACTGACTCTCGGCGTAATGCTGTGGTTGTTTATTTCAACAGCCGTGTTGCCTAGGGATGACATGATCTGTTTTGCGGCACTGCGGGCACCAACAAGGTCTGTGTTAGGTAATATCAGCACAAATTCATCTCCCCCAAAACGAAAGGGGAGGTCCGAAATACGCAGTACCTGCCTGATGGCTTTTGATGCGTGTTTTAATATCTGATCGCCGCCGATATGACCGACCTGATCGTTGATTATTTTGAAATTATCAATATCAATCATCATGACTGACAGGTCGTAACCATGCCGTTCAGCTCGTTTGGTTTCTTTGGGTAGTAGTTCGTCCAGTGATTTTCTGTTCATGACACCGGTCAGCCCATCATAGAAGGCCATTTTTTCCATTGCCCGGAAATCGAGGGCATTTTTCAGATAGTGAGCAAGGCAACCAATACTTTGTTCATGAACAAACAGATCCTGTTCAGAGAAGCGTTTTTGGCTACTGATGGTCAATTCCCCCAGATAACGTTTTTGTAGCCGCAAAGTGTAGTGGGCCTTGTGCACCCGCAGTGACCCCGATATAAGAGAGATATTCTCATCAGGATAAACATATTCAACACTGCCCAACGGTTGTTGCTCGCTTAACCAAATGAAAAAGTGATTGATCAGGGAGCCGAGATCAAGTGAACCCTGAAGCCTTTGGTGGAGCCTCAACTGGTTTTTGTCGGAGATCAACTGATGAGATGGCTGGTTTTTGGGCGAGCGATCCGCCGCGGATTTCACTGCGCTTTGCGAGGTGTTTATCGGTATTACTTTTTCCATAAAACATGTGTGTCCATGTTTTTATAAGCCGAATGAATAGTGGCTCAGATTCAGATAGATAGTGCGTATGAGACAACCAAAAAAGCATTATGATGCATCATATATTTTTTGACAAATAAATGGCGAGTTTATTTATTTGCCTTTTTTGGTTGTCACGTAGACGGAAAATTGACGGTTTTCAGGCCGGCAGACCAGTGCGGATATGATGCCGTTGCAATTTCATCAACCATTGGCTGAGTTGTTTGCGAGTCAAACTGGATAGTGAGCTGAACTCCATACCAATTCTGCTGGCTGGTACCTGCGGGGCGGCTTTATTGTGCCTGACCTGAGCGTCGAGTGATAAGGGTTCGAAGTCAGTAAAGTTGATTTCGCAATGAACGAGTTGTGTATCGCTGATCGTTTGAGGCACATGCAATCTGATGCAGAGACCGTTATCTGAAATGTTTTCGAGCTGCGCACGAAGTCTTTGTCCGTCGTGGGTCAATATGTTAACCGAGGGTGCCTGGTCCCTTCGTATCGGCACCCTGAAGCTGGTGCGTTGCTCTGAAAAATCAAGCTGTTGGGGGAAGGCGATCTTGTGACAGGGAAAGCCGTCTTCCTCAATGGTCGGGGACAGATGTCTGGATTTGAATTGGTAAAGGGTGCCGCCATGGCTCACCCGTATCGTCAGGTCGTCGCCGGGTTTGAGTTGTTTGTTGCCTTCCCTGGGGATCAGCTGGTCTATATGCAACCAGTTGTCTGTCATGCTGACCAGATAGGAGGTGTGAGTAACATTCTTTTTGCCGAATCCCACCTGTAGTGGCAGCCGGGCCTGCTGAAAATTTTTCAGCAGAGCGGTAATTGAATCCGCTGAAAAAACGGTGTCAGTCATTGTCCGGGTGTCCATTAGCTCAGGCTTTTCCGAATGAGCGTGTGCTGGTGGCCGAAACCTTATCCCCCTGGTTGGAGTAGGTGGGTGTGGTATTTTCCTGACGCAGAATGTTGAGTGCGCTGGTGGCATAACGCTGTTGTTTTAGAATGAGCTTGCCGTTGTGGCGGTTTATCTCCTGGCAGCGTGTTGCCAGGTCGTTTAGATCGTTAATGGTGGCCATTAAGGGTTTTGGGTTGATGCTATCCGAGGCCAATTTTTCCATACCCTCCCGGCCCTTGCTTCCAGTCATTTTCTGCATGAATTGTTCCCGGGCATGGGTTGCATGGCGCTGGGAGTCCAACAACCGGTTTTTCTCCCCGGTAAGAGCCTCGATCTCACTAATATCGGTTGAGAGGAGCGCTTCGGTTTCTCTTGTCAGAACATCAAGCAATAAAGACAATTGGTTTAGCTCTGAAACCAGCAAGTTGGCGAAATTCTTTTCCGGCTCGTGATCCATAAGCTATAACCCGTGATCCATAAGTTATAAAAGGTCCCGCTCGGTTTGCAGCAGCTTTTTGACAATTTTGTCAGTATCAATCTGATACTGGCCATCGGCTATCGCCGTTTTAATCGCATTGACCTGCTGGCTGTCAATGTCAGGGATTTGGGACAGGCTTGCTTCCAGCTTGAGCATTTCCGTTGCTGCAGAGGTCAGTGTGACGCTATCGTTTTGCCCTGTGGACGATGCGCCGTCCCGGGAATCGGTGCGTGATTTTTCGGATGTGCTGCCAGCTCGCTGCGAACCCTGGTTCAGGTCAGCTCTGGTGGGTTTGATGTTCATGTCACTCTCTATAGGTTTCATAGCTGGTAGGCCATCTCTCCTGAATCATAGCGGCAAAAAATAGAAAAACTTTAGTGCACATACTGGGTGCTATTATGGCACGCTTACAGTCCCGTCGGAATTGGCAATACCTTCCACCTGCTGGTTACTGCTCAGGTTTGTTACACGTACACGTTCACCAGCTGTGGCGTCTCCCAAGGCTTTGCCCTGCATTCGCACCTGCAGATTACCGGCCCCGGCGACCAGTGTGACCTGTTGACCCCGTTTGATCACTTTCGGGGGTCTGAGTTGATTGACTCCTATTGTGGAGCCAGCGTCGAGTGATCTCGTTAGCTCCATCCCGATAATCTGCTCCACTTCGTAGACAACGCCACTGATGGCCGTATCGATGGGCTGGTCAATAACAGTGAGATCGGCCTCACTGATTATAGTGTTGCGTGCCAACGGTCTTGCCAGCACCGGTACTGCCCGTTGGGCAGAGATATGTGCGCGCACATAAATTGTCCAGGGTTGGCTGGACGCACAGCGCACACCAACATTAACGGCACCGAGGGAAGGGGCTCCCGGTGGCATAAAGGTATCCAGAGGTTGTTCGCAGTCGGGCAACCTTAGTCGTTCATCCAGAGGGCGAACCTGGACCTTCACATTGTCATAGCCGAGAGCCTGGGCTCTTCTTTTACCGGCAAGAACAACGGTATCCGTGATGCTTTGCAAAGATTGATTACCCTGATTTGAAAAAACTCCCTGGCAGATAGCTGACAGTAGCAGGCAGGGTAACAACTGGAAGCGCCAAATTTTTGTCATTTGCTCTGGAAAATAATGAGTTCCCCCTTGTTTAAGCATTAACCGTGCCAGTTGTCATGGGCGGCAAACTTTGCCGCCGGGGTGAAGGGTTGCCGATGGATCGGCTGTCAGTGTTGCCGTTAATTTTATTTAAGTCATTGAAATAAAAGAATTAAATATGTTGGCACGCAATCTGTATAGGAAAAGGGTAGAGGTTTGAATAAATGAATGTAATTGACAAAGTTTTTGGTATCTCTCCGTCGGTCCTGGCGCTGCGTTCGCAGCGTACAGAAATGATCTCCGCGAATCTGGCCAATGCGGATACTCCTGGGTACAAGGCAAAAGACATTGATTTTCAGGCTGCGCTTGGTCGGGCCACAGGGGACTACGAATTGTTGCAAACCAATAAAGCCCACATGACCGTGAACGGTATCGATAAGGAAGAGGGGATGTACCGGGTTCCTGTTCAGCCGTCACTGGACGGGAATACGGTTGAAACAGATCGTGAGCATGGGGCATTTATGGAGAACGCGATTCGCTATCAGGCCAGTCTTGATTTCCTTGGTGCCCGAATCAAATCCACATTGCAGACACTGCGTGGAGAGTGACTATGAGTCTGTTTAATGTCTTTGATATTTCCGGTACGGCCCTCTCCGCACAGAGTGTCAGGTTAAACGCCATTTCGAGCAATATGGCAAATGCCGACGTGGTGAGTGGCAGTGCAGAGACTGCATACCGGGCAAGATACCCGGTTTTTACTTCTGCTTACGATGCGGTAAGTGGCAGTAGTGACGCAGTTGGTGTACGGGTTTCCGGAATGGTGGAATCCAAGCTTGCGGCCCGTCAGGAATACATGCCGTCGCATCCGATGGCGGACGAAAATGGTTTTATCTACATGCCTAATGTGAACATCGTAGAAGAGATGGCAAATATGATTTCTGCCTCCCGCTCCTATCAAAGCAGTGTCGAGGCAATGAATACAACCAAACAGCTCATCCTCAGGACCTTGAGTCTGGGTCGTTAAGCGATAAGCATCAGGAAGGAATGATTATGAGTAGCGTAGCCAGTCTGTCAGAGCTTTTCCCCAGCACAGTGCAAGGGGAAACCATTAAGAATAATCCCAATGAACTGGGACAGGAAGATTTTATGACGCTGCTGGTTACGCAGCTTGAGAATCAGGACCCAACCAAGCCCATGGATAATCTGGAATTTATCAGTCAGCTTGCCCAGTTTGGCACTGTGTCGGGTATTCAGGACCTGCAGGGCGGGTTTAGCGGCCTGTCGTCAGTGTTGTATGCCAATCAGGCCCTGCAGGCAGCGGGCCTGGTAGGACAGGAAGTATCCACCAGCTCAAATATGGGTTACTTGGCGGAAGAGGGGGGTGAGCTCAACGCAACGGTTGCGCTGCCTGGGGACGCCACCAGTTTGAAGCTCTATGTCCAGGATCAGAGTGGCCAGCTCATTTATAGCAGATCTTTCGGTGCGACTGAGCAGGGTAACCTGAACGTCAGCTGGGATGGAACCGATGCTGAGGGGAATACCGTTGCGCCCGGCCGCTATCGTTTGAGCGCGGAGGCATGGATAGATGGTCAGAACGAAGCCGTGTCGGTTTATCCCCGCCAGCGGGTCGAGTCAGTCAGTGTGGCCGGCGACGGTAGTGGCGTATTGCTAAACCTGGCGGATGGTAGCCAGGTCTCGATATCATCCGTAAAAAGCTTTAATTAAATAAATCTGGAAATTCAGTGACGCAAGGTCAGGAGATAAAACATGGCATTTGGTACAGCAGTATCGGGCATCAAGGCGGCAAGCGCGGATTTGGGGGTGGTCGGTAACAATATTGCAAACAGTTCCACTACCGGGTTCAAGTTATCACGGGCGAAATTTTCTGATGTGTATGCCACCAGCCTGTTGGGTGCTGGTGGTAATGCCATTGGTAAAGGCGTCAGTCTGGCCGGAGTAACCCAGGAATTTACCCAGGGGAATATCAGCTTCACCAATAATGCGCTTGATCTGGCCATTAACGGTAGCGGGTTCTTTTTGCTGAGCGATGAGGGCGCATCGACTTATACCCGTGCGGGCAACTTTCAGGTGAACCGTGAAGGTCTTATCGTGACGAGCGAAGGCCAGAGGCTCCAGGCTTTTCAAGCCGATAACCTGGGAAATATCAACGGGCAGTTGGGTGATTTGCAGTTGGACACCTCCCTGATTGAGCCCAACCCCACTGGTTCAGTAGACATTACGCTAAATCTTGACTCGCGAGAGACTGCACCGCTGGTTCCTTTTGGCGGGCCCTTCGATGCTTTTGCTGTGCCCCCCACCAGTCCTGACAGTAATTCTTTCAATGCCACCAGCTCTACAACGATTTACGACGAACTGGGCAACCCTCACGTGTTAAGTACGTTTTTTGTGAAAACATCAACGGCTAACCAGTGGGAAGTTCATACGCTGGTTGATGGTGTGACAACGTCTGGACCAGATACGCTGACGTTCCAGTCAAACGGTCAATTTGATCCTGCCACCTTGCCGGTAGAGGTCAATATTGCTGGTTGGACACCCCTTAACTCCGCAGGCGCACCCACAGGTGCCAGTGCTCAGAGCTTTACTGTTTCCTTATCCAAGGGTACTCAGTTTGGGTCTGATTTTGCAGTCAGTACGATTGTTCAGGATGGCTTTACTACGGGCCAGCTGCGTGGGCTGGAAATTGATAATACCGGGGTTGCCTTTGCGCGTTACACCAATGGCCAGGCTCGCGCACTGGGACAGGTGGCTATTGCAGGGTTTGCCAACCCAAATGGTCTCCAACCTCTCGGCGGTACCAGTTGGGCGGAGACTTTCTCATCTGGTGCGGCAACCCTGGGTGAACCTGGCAGCTCCGGGTTGGGGGTGATTCAGTCCGGGGCGCTGGAAGATTCCAATGTGGAAATTACCGAGCAGTTAGTGAATATGATTATTGCCCAGCGCAATTTTCAGGCAAATGCCCAGGTGATTCAGACAGAAGATGCGATTACACAAACCGTTATTAATATCCGCTAGCAGGTAGTGATTGAGCCATGGATCATTTCGTCTATATAGCCGCTTCCGGTGCCAGGGAAACCATGCTGGCTCAGGCAGCGAATAGCCATAACCTGTCCAACGCGTCGACCACCGGTTTTCGTGCTGATCTGGTTGCGGCACGCAGCGCTTATCTTTCGGGTGCCGGTCATGAGAGTCGCGCTTATGCAGGAATCAGGAGCCAGGGAGTCGATTTTCGTGAAGGCGTGATTACCGCTACCGGCCGTGATCTGGATGTGGCGATCAATGGAGAAGGCTGGATGGCGGTGCAGGCCCCGGATGGTTCAGAAGCGCTGACTCGACGTGGCGACCTGCGTATCGATTCGTTCGGCCAGTTAACCAACGGTGCCGGGCAATCCGTTCTCGGTAAGGCGGGCCCTATTGCTTTGCCACCTTATTCGCAACTGGGCATTGGTACCGATGGCACTATCTCTATCGTTCCCCTCGGAGAAGATCCCAATACTCTGGTGGAATTTGATCGCATCAGAGTAGTAAATCCCGACCCGTCTCTGCTCACGAAAGGTGAAGACGGTCTGGTTCGCCTTCAGGGGGAAGAGCCTGCAGTTGAAGACGCGAACATAAGGCTGATCCCGGGGTCGCTGGAGAGCAGCAATGTGAATACCGTGGAATCCATGGTGAGAATGATCGAGTTGGCACGTCAGTTCGAGAGTCACGTAAAAATGATCAAAACTGCCGAGGAGCTGGATAGCTCTTCTGCGGCATTGATGAGAATAAGCTAGGGAGTTGACCAATGAATCAAGCACTGTGGATTGCAAAAACCGGGCTGGATGCCCAGCAGACCAAGATGTCAAATATTGCCAACAACCTGGCCAACGCCGGCACAACCGGTTACAAGCGAAGCCGGGCTATTTTCGAAGATCTGTTGTATCAGAATGTTCGTCAGGTGGGCGCTCAGTCCTCCCAGGATACCCAGTTGCCCTCGGGCCTGATGATAGGTACGGGTGTCCGTGTAGTGGCTACAGAAAAACTGTTTACCCAGGGGAACCTGGCACAAACCGAAAATATGCTGGATATGGCCATTCAGGGACGCGGCTTTTTCCAGATTCTGCTTCCCGATGGTACTCAGGCCTATACCCGGGACGGTTCCTTCCAGGTTGACAATCAAGGGCAGATGGTGACGTCTGCCGGCTATATTCTCCAGCCTTCGGTGACGCTGCCGGAGAATGCACTTTCGGTGAATATTGGCTCCGACGGTACGGTATCGGTCAGGCAGCCGGGTTCCTCCGCTGTCAGCCAGGTAGGGACAATCCAGTTGGCGGATTTTGTGAATCCCGCGGGGTTGCAGCCCATTGGAGAAAATCTCTTTCTCGAGTCCAATGCCAGCGGTTCACCGCAGACCGGTAACCCCGGTCTGAATGGCCTTGGAACAGTGTTTCAGGGGTATGTGGAGAGCTCGAATGTCAATGTGGTAGAAGAGCTGGTCAACATGATCGAGACGCAGCGAACCTATGAAATGAACTCCAAGGCAATATCTACCACGGATCAGATGCTCCAGTATGTGGCCAGTAACCTCTAGATATGGTGAAGCAAATGAGGTTCGCATCATTCAGTTTGCTGTTTATGCTGCTCGGCTCGTTGCTGGCAGGCTGCAGTGGCATGCCCAGGGAGAGTCATCCGGACTATGCCCCGGTGGAATTGCCTGAAATGGACAGCGCCGACAGGCAGTTGCCCACGGGTGCCATTTATCAGGCTGAGCAGAATGTCAGCCTGTTCGAGGACGCCAAAGCCCGGCAGGTAGGCGATGTGGTTACGGTGATTCTGGCAGAGGCCACCAATGCTGCAAAGAGTAGCGACACCACCCTCGACAAAAGCAGTAATACGTCGATTGCAGACCCTATTATCGGCAACCGTTCCAACTTTGACCTGGGGGTTGACCTTTCCTCCGCCAGTGGTTTTGAGGGAGAAAGTGCCAGTAATCAGCGCAATAGTCTGACGGGTAGCATCGCTGTCACCGTCGCCCGGGTGCTGCCCAATGGTTACCTTTATGTACAGGGTGAAAAGTGGATACAGATCAATCAGGGGCACGAGTACATCCGCCTGAAAGGAATCGTTCGCCCGGTGGATATCTCCTCCAGTAATACGGTTCTTTCGACCATGGTAGCCGATGCCCGTATTTCCTACGGCGGCACCGGGGCACCGGCGGAAGTGAATATGGTGGGGTGGTTGTCGCGTTTCTTTATGAGTCCACTGTGGCCATTTTAGGAGAATTTCATGGGTACTAGCGCCAGAGTCTGTACGGTTGCTCTATGCCTGCTTTCTATTTTTTCTACCCCCTGGGCATTTGCAGAGCGCATCAAGGACATCGCTTCCATCAATGGTGTGCGCAGTAACCAGTTGGTTGGTTATGGCCTGGTGGTTGGTCTGGATGGCAGCGGCGACCAGACCACCCAGACACCGTTTACCGTGCAAAGTGTCAAGAGCATGCTTGCCAAGCTGGGTGTATCGCTGCCGGCCAATGTCAATCTCCAGTTGAAGAATGTTGCGGCTGTGATGGTTCATGCGGAGCTGCCCCCTTTCGCGAAACCCGGCCAGACCATTGATGTCACGGTTTCCTCACTCGGCAATGCAAAAAGTCTGCGCGGGGGGTCACTGCTGATGATGCCGTTAAAGGGTGCTGATGGACAGACCTATGCGGTTGCCCAGGGCAACCTGTTAGTCAGCGGCTTTGGTGCAGATGGTGCCGATGGCTCCAGTGTGACAGTCAATGTGCCCAGTGCCGGCCGCATCCCCAACGGGGCAACGGTGGAACGGGGTGTGGTCAGCCCATTCAATCACGATGCTTCACTGGTGATGAATCTTCATGCTGCGGATTTCACCACAGCTTTTCGTGTGGCGACCAGTATTAATGAGTCTCTGGGAGAGGGGGTGGCCCGGCCTCTCGATGGTGGCTCTGTGGAAATCCGTGCACCACTGGACCCGGCAGAAAAAGTGGCTTTTGTTTCAATGCTGGAAAATCTGCAGGTAAAGCCAGCCAGTGCCCCGGCCCGGGTTATTGTGAACTCGCGGACTGGCACGGTGGTGATTGGCCGGGAAGTTCGGCTTGAACCCGCCGCCGTGGCTCATGGCAGCCTGATTGTGACGATCAACGAAAACATCAACGTCAGCCAGCCGGAGCCTTTCGCCCGAAGAGGCAATACGGTGGTGACGCCCGAATCCGAAGTGTCGGTGGAGCAAGAGGGTACCCGCATGTTCCTGCTGGATGCGGGCGTGACACTCAATGACCTGGTGGAAGCTGTCAACAAAGTCGGTGCCGCCCCCGGTGATCTGGTGGCGATTCTGGAGGCATTGGAGCGTGTGGGTGCGCTGCGTGCCCGCTTGATCGTGATCTAGCCATGGCAGAGGCAATGACGTCGACATTCATGGATATCCAGGGGTTGGCCTCGTTGCGCAGCCATGCTCGCGAGGCTCCAGGGACGGCTATTTCCGAAGTGGCCGGACAGTTTGAGTCTCTTTTTGTGCAGATGATGCTCAAGTCCATGCGCGATGCCACCGTAGATGGCGGCCTTTTCGACAGCAGTCAGCTGGATACCTATCAGCAGATGTTTGACCAGCAGATTTCGCTTGAGCTCTCACAGCAGGGTGGTATTGGTCTGGCAGAGATTCTTGTCACTCAATTGGGCGGTGGGGCGCAGACTGAACCGGTAATTGATGAGGTGGGGGGCGTGCAGCCGTTGGTCTCCCTTGAGCGACCTCCATTGAGGGTGCAGCGGGACGTGCCCGGGTTAATTCCCCCGGCGGCAGAGAGGCAGTCAGTTGTGCGAGCCGTCAGCGCCACAGGGCAGGATGGCCTGGCAACTTCGCCGGAAGAGTTTATACAGGCAGTCTGGGATGATGCGGTGGTCGCCGCCGGTGAACTCGGTCTGGACCCTGCCGTTCTGGTGGCTCAGTCAGCGCTGGAGACGGGTTGGGGCAAGAAAGTTATTCAGGCCGCAGACGGCAGCAGCAGCTTTAATCTGTTTGGTATCAAGGTAGGGAATGGATGGCGAGGCGATTCCTCTATTGTCAATACCATGGAGTTCAGGGATGGGCTGGCAGCCCTGGAAAAAGCAGCCTTCAGGGTATATGACTCACTGTCCACCGCGTTCAAGGACTATGTGAGTTTTCTGAAAAACAATCCGCGCTATCAGGGTGCGCTGGAGAAAGTATCCGACAGCAAAGCATTTCTGACAGAGTTGCAGCAGGCGGGCTATGCCACCGATCCAAAATATGCCGAAAAAATTCTGGGTATTCTGGAAAGGGGTAACTACAGCAATCTGGTTAACCAATTAAAGAATTCCGGAAAAGAGTCGCTAACTGGTACCTAGGGTTAGCCCATCAGTGCGTCCATTCACTGGACTGCCAGGCAGGATAAGGCATCGTGGCAAATATTTTTAACATCGGCACATCGGCACTGCTTTCCTTGCAGCAATCGATCAATACCACCGGGCAAAATATCGCGAATGTGAATACGGATGGATACAGTCGCCAGCGGGCTGACTTTGATACCTTGCCGCCCCAGCTGAGTGGAGGCAATTATATTGGCTCAGGGGTGACAGTGGACTCCATAGAGCGCATTTACGATCAGTTTCTGGTTTCGGAAGTCCGTACCCGTACATCTTCCCAAAGCGGTTTCGATACGCTTTATCAGTTGTCTTCCCGGCTGGATGGCATGCTCGGTAACGATAATGCCGGTCTGGCGCCTGTGCTCGGGGAGTTTTTCAGTGCCGTACAGGATGTTGCCAACAATCCCGGATCATTGCCTGAGCGCCAGGTACTGCTCGGACAGGCAGAAGCGCTGGCAGACCGTTTTCACTACCTGGACAGCAATCTGCGCAGCCTCAATAGCGAAGTCAATGCCAGGATAGAGGGTACCGTAGGTGAGATTAATTCACTGGCGGCCAGTATCGCCAGCCTGAACAAGCAGATTGTCAGCGCCACGGGTCAATCCGGTGGAACTGTGCCGAACGATTTGCTGGACAAGCGTGACCAACAGCTCAGCCAGCTGGCAAAGTATGTTGGAGTCACCACCGTGACCCAATCCGATGGTGCCATTAACGTGATGATTGGCAAAGGGCAGGCGTTGGTGGTTGGCGGTAATGCCGAGTCGTTTCAAACCGTTAGTAATCCATTCGATAGTACCCAGACCATGATTGGCATTTCCGGCGCAGGAGGCAATGTCTCGGATATCACCCGTTTTCTCAGTGGTGGATCGCTGGGTGCCGTCCTGGATTTCCGGGAGGGTGTACTGAATCCTGCGGCCAATCAACTCGGACTGATTGCCGTTGGACTGACATCCACTTTCAATGAGCAACATCAGCTCGGGATTGATCTGGACGGTAATTCCGGCGGAGATTTTTTTCAGCCGCTGACAGCAACGTCGACAGAGCATCCTGCCAACACCGGGTCGGCATCAGTGTCAGCCACCATTACTGACGCCACCGCGCTGACCGGTGATGACTACAATCTTCGTTTTGACGGTAGCCAGTGGGTCTTGACCAACCTTACCAATAACAGCAGTCAAAGCGGTACAGGTCCATTTTCAGTGGGCGGGTTGACGATTGGTGCTGCCGGCATTCCCGCCAGTGGTGACAGCTTTCTGATTCAGCCCACCCGTTTGGCCGTCGGGCAATTTGCTGTGGCGCTGAGTCGGCCGGAAGATTTTGCCGCCGCATCGCCCCTCCGCGCTCAGCAGGTTTTGTCAAATCAGGGTTCAGCCGATATTGCCGGCTTCAGTGTCAGTGATACATCAGGGTTGCCGCTGGCCGGTACAGTGACATTGACGTTTAACCCCGATGCACTCGGAGCGGGGGTGCCCGGTTTCGATATGTCCGGTATGGCCGGCGGTCCTTTGGCCTATAACCCTGCCACAGAGAGTGCTGGCAAATCGTTCAGTCTTGCCGGCTTCGAGTTCAGTATCGATGGCGTGCCGCAGGCTGGTGATGAGCTGGTCATAGAAAATAATACCAATGGTACCGGTGACAATGGCAATGTATTGAATCTGGCCTCGCTGCAAATATCCAGGGAGCTGATGAATGGTACGGTCAGTTATCAGGAGGCCTATGCAAGCACGGTCGCCGATGTTGCGGTTAAAACCCGCCAGGCAGAAAAAGCACTTGGCACCGAACAGGTGCTGCTGGATCAGTCGGTTGCAGCGCGAGAGAGTGTATCGGGTGTGAATCTGGACGAGGAGGCGGCAAACCTTATCCGCTACCAGCAGGCCTATCAGGCTGCTGCGCAGATAATTGCGGTGGCCGATGAGTTGTTCCAGACCTTGCTCAGCTCTGTCCGTCGATAGGTGGGTGCCAATATGCGTTTATCCAGTGTACAAATCTTTCAGCAGGGAATTTCGGGAATACTTGATCAGCAGAGCAAGTTGGCCAAAACGGAACAACAGCTGGCTACTGGCAAGCGTATCCAGGTTCCCTCAGATGATCCGGTAGCGGCTGTGCAGATTTTGAATCTCAATGAAGATATGGCGTTGCTGGATCAGTATCAGCGCAATGGTAATTTGGCCGAGGGGCAGCTGGCACTGGAAGATACGGTGCTTGCCAATGTAGGCAATGTGCTGCAACGGGTCAGGGAGTTGGTGGTTCAGGCCAACAATGCCTCCCAGTCCGTTGAAACCCGCCGCAGTGCGAGTGTGGAAATAGAAGGGTTGCTTGAACAGCTCCAGTCGCTGGCCAATACCCGAGACTCGGAAGGTGAATATATTTTTGCCGGGTTTCAGGCCGACGCAGTGCCGTTTACACGGCAAAACGGTCAGTACGCCTACCAGGGTGATGATGGTCAACGATTCCTGCAGTTGGGCAAGTCATCCCAGGTGGCGGTAAGGGATTCCGGGTTTAATGTCTTTATGGCTGTGCCCACCGGTAATGGCCGCTTTGATGTGAAGCCTGACGCCGCCAATGCCGGCACAGGAGTAATTGGCAGTGCCACGGTTGACGGCAATTTTATTCGGGATACTTATTCAATCACTTTCAGTCAGGCGCTTCCCGGTGATCCGGTGACATATGAAGTGCGGGATTCCTCCAATGCCCTGTTGACCAGCGGTAACTATCAGGAGGGTGACGAAATCAATTTTGCCGGAGCCAGCATTCAGGTTGGCGGCCTCCCTGTCGATGGTGATCGTTTTGAGGTCTTTCCCTCTGCCCGTGAAGGCATGTTTGCCAGCATTCAGGCTATTGCAGATTCCCTGGCCAGTGCGGTTGATTCCCCCGCCGGAGTGGCTTCGGTCAACAATGCCATGGGACGTGGATTGAATAATCTCGATCAGGCCATTGGACACATGCTTGCAGTTAGAGCTGACGTGGGAGTTCGCCAGAATCAGGTGGAAAATCAGCAGTCGCTGAATGAGGACTTTAATCTGCAATTGGAGCAGACACTTTCCAGTGTGCAGGACCTCGATTATGCGCAGGCCATCAGTGAACTTAACCTGCAGTTAACCGCATTGCAGGCCGCCCAGCAGGCTTATGTGAAAGTCCAGGGATTATCCCTGTTTAATTATCTGTAATAGCCCCATCCTGTTTGCTTTCCTTTCAGGCCAGGTAGTTGCTGTGTCGGCAATACTGGTTTGTCCGCCTTCTTTTGTGATAGGCATCGCATTTTGTTGTTTGAACTGTAGAGACCGTCACACTTTCTTCTTTAAATCAATGGATTGAAAAAAATTCTAAAAAAAAGCTAAAGAACTTTCCTCGTCGGTCGATATACAGGTTATCGATCGCAACGTATCCGTCGTCGATGAGAGATTCCAGCGTCGAAGAAACAGCCGTCTGAAAGGCCTTGATCTGCCAGACGGAAAGGAAAACAAAGAGGAAAATAGTTATGGCACAGGTAATCAATACCAATATTGCTTCGCTCACAGCGCAGCGCAACCTGAATTCATCCCAGGGTGATTTGAGCACAGCACTGCAACGCCTCTCTTCAGGCTTGCGTATTAACAGCGCAAAAGATGATGCTGCGGGTTTGGCAATTTCTGAGCGTTTTACTACCCAGATCCGGGGCCTGAACCAGGCTGCCCGCAATGCCAACGATGGGATATCTCTCTCACAGACGGCTGAGGGTGATTTGTCGCAGATCACCAATAACCTGCAACGTATTCGCGAATTGTCAGTGCAATCTGCCAACGCCACTAACAGCTCAAGCGACCGCGCTGCCCTTCAAGCCGAAGTTGCCGAGCTGGTCGCTGAAATTGACCGGGTGGCATCAACCAGTTCTTTTAATGGCGTCAAGCTGCTGAATGGATCTTTTGCTTCACAGGTTTTTCAGGTGGGTGCCAATGCCGGGGAGACTGTCAGTATTTCCAGCATCACCAGTGCACGAACCTCATCGCTTGGTCAATCGACTGGTGCCAATATGGCGGCACCTGGAACAGCGGTACAGGCAGGCTTTACTGATGGTGATCTGACTGTCAATGGCTTTGCGATCTCCGCTACGGCAGATGCAAAAGCGATTGCCGATGCGATAACCGCTGCAGATATTGGCCTGAGTGCCACGGCTACCAATGCCCAGACAGGTATCGCCTTTGCCGATGTGGTGGGCACGGCCGGTTCACTCGCTTCGCCGACTGAAAATACGGTTACCGGGATTGCCGGTACAGCCGATGCCAACGGTCAACAGTTTATTCTGACCATTGATGGTGTAGAGGCTGTCAATGTGACCCTGGCAGACACCGAGACTGTCGCCACTGGTGCAATTGCAACAGAGATCGATTCAGATTTTGCAGCCTTTATCGCAGCCAGTTCAGGTGCATACAGCATCACCTCCGGCACCTTGGCCGGTGGTGACCTGGTTCTTTCCAAAGCGGATGGTACTGCCATTACCTTTGATACCAGCACCAGCACATTAGGGGGTGTGGCTGCCAGTGTGACTGAGTCCGAGACTACCGGTGGCACCCCGGCGGTGACAGCGGTTGCTCCCGATTATACATTGTCGGTTGATGGTACTGCCCTGGATCTTTCTGCAGTGGGCGCAGACGGGACAATTACAGCCACTGAAATTGCGGGATTGATTAACTCTCTCGCTGGCTATACAGCGTCTGCTCCTACGGCCACCACCCTGGATATCACCAAGGATGATGGCAGCAATATTGTTCTGGCTGAAGGTGGCACAGAAGGTGCGGCTGAAGGTCTGGCCGCCACTGGCGATACCTATCGCGGTCTTGTCAGCAGCATTACTTCAGCTGACGGGGATCTGGTTATCGGCGGGGCTACACCTGCTAATGCCGGGTTGACTGCGGGCACCACTACTGCAGACACGCTGGTGGGAACGACTCTGGCGAATACGGATATCTCCAGTGTCGCTGGTGCAAATGCTGCCATCCAGTCGGTGGATAGTGCTCTGACAGCGATTAACAGCTCGCGAGCCTCTCTGGGTGCGATCCAGAACCGCTTTGAATCGGTCATTGCCAGTATACAAACGACCTCCGAAAACCTGAGTGCTTCCAGGTCGCGGATTCAGGATGCCGATTTTGCCTCAGAAACTGCAGCGTTGACCCGTGCTCAAATTCTGCAGCAGGCGGGTACGGCAATGCTGGCTCAGGCTAACGCACTGCCACAGAATGTTTTGGCCCTGTTGCAGTAATGATCTTTTCAATCTGAAAAGATCAAACAGGTAGAGGGGTGGCTATGCCACCCCTTTCTGCCCGGCCATAGCACCTTATATTGATGGAGTGCCGCCATGCCAGAATCTATAACTATTCCCGGACCTGCCCTGAAAGCTATTGCCAACAGCCAACCTGTCAAAGCGATGGAATTGACTGTAGACCGGCAAGAATTGCCCGTCGGCGGCAATGTTTCTCCGGAGAAAAGCGATGAACAAAACAGAGAGTCGTCCACTGTAGAGCTTGCGGCAGCGGTAAGTCATATATCTGATCATGTGCAACAGATTTCCCGTGATCTGCAATTCAAGGTAGATGAGACAACCGGTAGTACGGTTGTCACCGTAATCGATAGTGAATCCAAGGAAATTATCCGCCAGATCCCCCGGGAAGAAGCCGTTGCACTTGCCCATTATCTGGCGGAAATCGGTGCCGGAAACAGTAAGGGATTGTTTGTCAGGGGCGAGGGTTAATTTTTTCTTTTATTGAGTCTGGTTGGCACCCTGTTTGCTTGTTTATCTGCGGGTTTAACTTTTAAAGGCGTGCGTATGAACCGGACATTCAGTTTAACCGTGGTAGGAAGTGTCAGATGTTAACGGCGACGGGAATAGGGTCGGGACTGGACATTGAGTCGCTGGTTACCCAGTTGATTTCAGCCCAACGCTCACCGGTAGAAACCAGACTGGTGGCCCGTGAGTCCGCTCTAACCGCAGAACTGTCGGGTTTTGGCAGCCTCAAAAGTGCTCTCTCTACATTCCAGGACAGTATTTCCAGCCTGAATAAACTCTCCAGCTTTGGCCAGCGCACAACGACCTCCAGTAATACGGATGCGGTTGTGGCGTCTGCGAACAGTACTGCAGCTTCGGGCAGTTATAGCCTGTCTGTCAGTCAGCTGGCATCGTCACACTCACTGGCCAGTACCGGTTATGCCAGTACTTCAGACCTGGTCGGCACGGGAACACTGACCATTCGTTTTGGCAGCACCGACTATACCTCTCCGGACCCCGGTCCCGAGAGTTACGATGGCTTTACGGTCAACCCTGAAAAGGGCACGGCGACGATAACCATCGATTCCGAGAACAACACTTTGACTGGTGTCCGGGATGCAATTAACGGCGCAAAAATCGGCGTTACGGCAGTGATCGTCAACGATGAGTCTGGCTATCGTTTGTTGATTGGATCCGATGATGGCGGCGAGAAAAACAGTCTCGAAATAAGCGTTACTGATACTGGTGATAATAACGACCTGGATAGTGCTGGCCTGTCTGCATTGTCCTTTAATGGCAGTGCAACCAATCTTGCCCAGACAGTCGCTGCCCGCGACGCCCTGTTCACGGTCAATGGGTTGTCCATACGCAGTAGTGAGAATAGAGCCAGCGGCGTTATTGAGGGGCTGGATATTACCCTCAAGGATGTCACTGGAACTTCCCCGGTGACCGTTACCGTTGCGCAAGACCGCGAGGCGGTCAAGTCCGCCATCCAGAGTTTTGTCAGCGGTTATAACAACTATATTTCTACCGTTAACAGTCTCACCGCCTATGATCCTGAGACCGGTGTTGCCGGGCCACTGCAGGGAGATTTTTCAGCCCGTTCGATTGCCAGTCAGGTGCGTCGGGCCATCACTGATTCCGCCGAGGGTTTTGGTGGTTCCTTCAGCAGCCTGAGTGAGCTGGGTATCACCACCGATGGCGATGGCAAGCTGGCCATTAATAGCAGTCGTTTTGATGCTGCGCTGGAAAATGCTTTTGATGATATCGTCGGAGTTTTTGCCGCAGTAGGCCGGCCATCGGACGGGACCATAAAATATATTACATCGACGGCGGCGACAGCAGTCGCCAGCCATGATATCGATATTACCCAGATGGCGACCCGTGGTCAGCTAACCGCTTCGCCAAGTTTTTTTCCGCTCAACATTGATAGTGAAAATAATAGCCTGGTGCTGAGTGTTAATGGTGTGACATCCAGCGAGATTTTGTTAACCCAGGGCAATTACGCATCGGGCGCTGAACTTGCCGACGAGTTACAGGCAAGGATTAACGGTGACACTGCGCTGGTCAATGCCGGCGCCCTGGTGTCCGTGCAATTCGTCAATGACCATTTTGAAATCACATCTAATAATTATGGGTCTTTCTCGACAATAGAAGTTCTCTCTGTCGATACCAATACTACTGCGCAACTGGGATTTTCAACCGGAGCAGGTGTTGCCGGTATTGATGTGGCGGGCACCATCGGCGGTGTGGCGGCCTCCGGCAGTGGGCAAACACTAAAAGGGGCTGTGGGCAGCAAAGCTGAAGGGCTGCAACTCCTGATTGCAGACGGTTCTACGGGACCACGCGGCGCAGTTGATTTTTCACGTGGCATTGCATACCAGCTGAATACCCTGATTACGTCTTTTCTGGCGACCGATGGCCTACTGGATTCGCGCACAGAGGGGATTCAGTCGCGCATAGAGGGTATTGGTGATCAAAAGGAAGTGCTTGATCGCAAGATGGAAGCTCTGGAAATTCGTTATAGAAACCAATTCAATGCACTGGATTCTCTGCTTGCCCAACTGCAGACGACCAGTGATTTTCTGACGCAGCAGTTGGCCTCCTTGCCGGGCTCCGGTCAGCTGCTCAACAAAAACAACTAGTATCAGTCAAGAGGTAGTCAATGAACTATGCATCAGCGTTAAACCAGTATAAAAGTGTCGGGTTGCAGACCGGAATCGTGGATGCAACGCCTCACCACTTAATCGCCAAGTTACTGGAAGGTGCACTGGACAGGTTGGCTTCGGCAAAGGGTGCAATCAACCGAAATGAGATTGCCCGCAAGGGTGAATTGCTCAGCAGTGTTATTGCCATTGTGGATGGGATGCGTGCCAGCCTGGATTATCAGCGGGGAGGTGAGATCGCCGCAAATCTAGGTTCGCTTTACGATTATATTGAAAGGCGACTTGTGGAAGCAGGTGTTTCGTCGGATACAGCGGTATTGGATGAAGTCAGTGCGCTGTTAAAAGAAGTCAAGGCCGGCTGGGAATCTGTTCCTGCTGAGGCGAGGAGCATGCAATCATGACTGCAGCAGTCGTCCACGAATCTCTTTCCCAGGCTCATCAGTGTCGCCTCCTGGCTGAGGTGTTGACTATTACCAAGCAGATGCTGAGCTGCGCGGAGAACAACGAGTGGTCAGAGGTGACGAAACTGGAACAGCGGCGGCGGGATGGACTCGCCGTCTGTTTCTCACAAACTTCCGGACTGCCGGACTCGGTTCTGGTCGCCGAAGCGGTCGCGGCTCTTTTGCACCTGAATGAAGAGTTGATGTCCCGGTTAAAAGTGGCAAGGGAGCAGGTTATGGTCCAGGGATTGGAATACACGCGGAACCGTAAAGCCATGGGCAGTTACCATGAGGTGGGCAATAATCGTTAATTACACAAAAAGCCTCTCGATCTGTTAGTTCCGTGCCGGAGCACGTCTTTTCCCATACGTTTCGTATTGTCGTCTGAGCTGCTTTTTCCCTCAGTGCCTTAAGATTGATCTATACTCAAAAGGGTTTAAACTCGTGTTTCCCGTTTGGTTCCATGCATTTCAGAGCCGAAATATATAAGAGGATGCCTTTATTTTGGACGTGGACAAATCCGAGGAGTCAGCAAGCGCCCTTTCCTTTACCGACAATATCTCCATTGCCTGGTCAAAAATCGATTATCAGCCCGATGAAGCACACCTTGCGTTGGTCAATGAATCCAACGAATCCTTTCTGCGGGCCGTATCTGCCATCAGCGAATTTTCCAAAGAGACATCAGACAGCAGCAACCCTGCGCTTTCCCAAGAGCTGGCCCGCCTGGATCTGAAGCTAAACCTGCTGTTGGATCTGGTTGGTCAGTTGATATACAGCCAGCTGGATATCCCCGATATTTCCCGGGTGACTGTCTCTTCTGCGCAGGTCGATTGGCAGGATGGGAGTGTTCCCGAGCCCGGTTCAATCGTATTTGTACAGGTTTATATTCAGCGCGGTACACCAAAGCCCCTGTGTTTTTATGGCGAAGTGGTCAGCAGCCCAGATGATTATCGTAGAGGGTGGGCAAGAGTGCGTTACCTGGGGCTCAGTGAGTCGGTCCAGGTGTGGCTGGATAAATTGATTTTCCGACACCACAGGCGCGAGGTTGCCTACAGAAAATCCTCTAGTCCCTAGATTGATTTGCAGCAGTTCATTCGTAAAAACCCTCGTCAAAATATTGACAATGCACGACCCTCCTTTAGAATCGCTTGCGCTTTCCAATAAGACTATTGAATTACTACTTTGGAGTGATGGCTCGATGATAGACCCCCATTCAGTTGGTGCGTTCGATGTAAGCCAGTTCTCGAATCGGACTTTAAATCCTGCAATAACAAAAGTTCACTACTGATGCCAGCCCTTAAAAAACAAGTGCTGGTATTTGACCAAGACCTTGCAGAAGGGAATAAAACAGCGGCACTGGTTCGATTTCTGGAGTATCCGGTTAAGGTCTTTGATGACAGGCAGCGTCTCAACAACTTTCTGACCGAATCCTCGGGCGATGACCTTTTAGCACTGCTGATTCGGGATAAAACCGGATTTCCCGTTCTGAAGAGTGTGGCTGATAGCCTGAACCAGAAAAACCTTTCCTGCCCCTGTTATCTTGTAAAATGGGAAGCGGAGTCGCTGTCGGTGCCAACCTCCATTTCCCGGCACATTGCGGGGACGATTCCTTTTCCTGCCAGTTACCAGTTGTTGCTTGGTGTCCTTCAGGAAGCTGAATTATTTTCAGCCTCTTCAAAAAATAGCAGGGTTGAGCAATTTGGCCAGCTGTATCGTAATCTGGTGGGAAGCAGTGAAGGGATCAATCAGATACGGGACATGATCAAGCAGGTGGCTGATAGCGAAGCGTCTGTGCTGGTCCTCGGTGAATCCGGTACTGGCAAGGAAGTGGTGGCCCGCAATATCCACTATTACTCGAATCGCCGGGAACAACCCTTTGTGCCGGTAAACTGCGGTGCGATTCCGGCTGATTTACTGGAGTCGGAATTGTTTGGTCATGAAAAAGGCTCTTTTACTGGTGCGATCAGTTCCCGTCAGGGACGTTTCGAAATAGCGGATGGTGGCACGCTGTTTCTGGATGAAATCGGCGATATGCCGATGAATATGCAGGTCAAACTGTTGCGGGTGCTTCAGGAACGAACGTTTGAACGTGTTGGCAGTAACAAGTCCCTCACTGCAGATGTCAGAATTATTGCTGCCACACATCAGAATCTTGATCACCTGGTGGCAGAGGGGCGATTCCGTATGGATCTGTACTATCGGCTCAATGTGTTTCCTATCGATATGCCGCCATTGCGGGACAGGAGTGAAGATATCCCGTTATTGATCCGTGAATTGATCAATCGTTTCGATCGGGAAAAACGGGGTTCAGTCCAGTTGAGTGACTGTGCCATTGCGGCCCTTGGTAATTACAGCTGGCCGGGCAATGTCCGCGAGCTCTCCAATCTTATCGAACGACTGATCATTCTGTATCCAAAGAAACTGGTCAAATGGTCAGATTTGCCGGACAAATTTCGCCCGAACCAGGACTGGATTGCAGAGCAGCAGGAAATCAGTGCCAGTCCACAGACGACTTCAATCAATGTGTCTGTCCCGGACATTGTCTATTTGCCCCCTCAGGGTATTGATTTGAAAGACTATCTGTTCGAACTGGAACGTATGTTGCTGAATCAGGCACTGGAGCAGTCCGGCTGGGTGGTGGCGCGCAGTGCAAAATTGCTGAAACTGCAGAGAACAACCCTGGTGGAAAAAATGCGCAAGTTTGGGCTCAGTCGCCAGGAAGATCCGACAAACTTTTGACTCTTTTCCTTGAGTGAATTCTAACCTACTAATAAACAATATATTTTTCTTTAGGCATGATTATTGCTGATCTACTTGAGTGGACACAGGTCCCTCCATTTTAGGCAAGTAGCGCAGGTAACGATCATGAACCAGACAGAAGCCCTGTCAGCCAGTCAGCTTGAACAGGCTTTCAAGGTGTTTAATCAGCTGTCCCATCAGTTGGATACCTCTTACCGCGATCTTGAAGGCAAGGTGACCGGTTTGACCGAAGAGCTTGCCAGAGCGCGTTCAGCCAGGCTGAGCGAATTGGCTGAAAAAGAACGCCTTGCCCATCGTCTCTCTTCCCTGTTGTCCGTTTTGCCGGGCGGTGTCCTCATTCTGGACAGTGGGTACATTATTCGCGATGCCAACCCCGAAGCCCTTGAACTGTTGGGTGAGCCCCTGATTGGCAAATACTGGGAAGCTGTGCTGGCCAGGGCTGCCCCCTTACAACAGCTCAGCGGTCGTGAGCTGGAGTTGCACAGCGGTAAAAAAATCTCAGTGGTCAGCCGGCTTCTCGATGGCTCCAGCGACCATGTGGTGCTCATCACGGATGTGTCTGAAATCCACCAGTTACAGGAGCAACTGGGCAGGAAGAAGCGTCTCACCGCACTGGGGGAAATGGCTGCCCGCCTCGCCCATCAGATTCGGACCCCCCTCAGTGCCACCACACTTTATCTGGCGCAGCTGGCCCGAGCTGATCTGAAAGCAGAACAGCGGCAGAGGATAGTGGGTAAGGTTAACGAGCGTCTTGGTCATATGGGTAATCTGCTCCACAGCATGCTCAGTTTTGTGCGCGGCGAAACACCTGTGACAGAAACTATTTTGCTCAATCAGGTGTTGCAGCAATTTGAAGAGACGGTTCGCCCCACCCTTGAACAACACCATGCTGTGATGTCGATACCCTACGTCGATAACAGTCTGGAGTTGGTTGGCGATCTGGACGAACTGGTCGGGGTGCTGGGAAACCTGGCGATGAATGCCATCGAAGCCGCGAAAGGCCCTGTGGTTATTGATTTGTGGGTGGGTGCTCTCAATCCCGATTGGCTGCAGATCCGTTTTCGCGATGACGGCCCGGGTATCCCGGAAGAATTGCTGGAACGTATCTTTGATCCCTTTTTTACCACCAGAGCACAGGGCACCGGGTTGGGACTGGCCGTAGTGGCAATGGCTGTCAGTAAGCATGGTGGTGAAATTTCTGTCACTAACCGTTCCACGGGTGGGCTCGAATTTGTCATCAATCTACCCATTAGCAAACCTGCTTCAGGTACAGAAGTTATTGTCGATGAGCATAACCGGGGAGACGTCGTCTATGAGTAATGCAACGAGGGTGTTGGTGGTTGAAGACGATGCAGCCCTCCGCGATGCCATGTGTGACACCATTCAATACGGTGGTTACCGGGTACTGTCGGCCAGTAATGGCGAAGAGGCTCTGTGGTGCCTGAAAAGGGAAAGAGTTGATCTGATTGTCAGCGATGTACAAATGGATGTGATGGATGGCAATACGCTCCTCAGGGAAGCGAAAGCACTCAGACCGGAACTGCCTTTTGTGCTCGTTACAGCCTATGGCAGTATTGAGAATGCGGTAAAAGCCATGCAGGAAGGCGCTGCGGATTATCTGTTAAAGCCTTTTGAGGCCGAAGTCCTGTTGGAAATGGTGAGCAGACTGGCTCGTCCGCCGGAAGTTGCATCAGATGGCATGGTAGCCGAAGACCCCAAAACCCGACAGTTGTGTGAGCTCGCCAGACGGGTTGCCGCCACCCAGGCGACGGTGCTTATCAGTGGCGAGTCGGGTACCGGCAAAGAAGTGATTGCGCGTTACATTCACCGTCATTCACCTCGCGCGGAGAAACCTTTTCTCGCGATTAACTGTGCAGCCATTCCAGAGACAATGCTGGAATCCATGTTGTTCGGCTACGAAAAAGGTGCGTACACCGGTGCACATCAATCCCGTGCCGGCAAGTTCGAACAGGCCAATGGCGGGACGTTGTTGCTGGACGAAGTTTCCGAGATGGATTTGGGGCTGCAGGCCAAATTATTGCGGGTGCTTCAGGAAAAGGAAGTGGAGCGACTGGGTGGCAATACGCTCATATCACTGGATGTCAGGGTGCTCGCAACGACCAACCGCAATCTCCGGGAAGAGGTCGCTTCAGGACGCTTTCGGGAGGATCTCTTTTACCGTCTGAATGTTTTTCCTATCCATCTGTTGCCGTTGCGCCAGCGGCCGGGCGATATTTTGCGGCTGGCCAAAACGATGCTGCGGCGCTATAGCCCGGACCAGCCGATCAGTTTTACGGCCAGTGCCGAACAGCGGTTGCTGGAGCATCGCTGGAACGGCAATGTCCGCGAGCTGGAAAACTGTGTGCAGCGGGCCGCCATCATGGCCAGTGGTTGCCAGATTGCCGAGGCAGATATCTGCTTTGAGGATGTTCTCCCGGAGGACCTGTGCCAGAAAGCGGCAACCAGCAACAGCGCACAATTACTGGATGGCGATCTAAAGGCACGGGAAAAGCAGTTGATAGTTGATGCGCTTAACGCCGTCAATGGGTGCCGAAAGGATGCAGCAGAGCGGCTTGGGATCAGCCCCCGGACGTTGAGGTACAAGCTGGCCAGACTGAAAGAGCAGGGCGTGGCTATTCCGGCCACCGGTTAATACACCGTCGGAGAGACTGTTTATGAGTGAGATGGAGATAAACCAGGTGTTGGCCCAAATGCGGCTAATGGCTACTGGTGCGGGCAAAGGGCCGGGCGAGGGTCCGGCTGAGGGGGGAGAAAAGGTTGATTTCGGCGCCTTGATGAAGGACTCGATCGATCAGGTAAATGCTGCCCAGAAGCAGGCGCGCCAGTTGTCGGATGCCTTTGAAGCGGGCAGTCCGGACGTGGCGTTGCCTGAAGTGATGGTGGCCCTGCAAAAGGCAAGCCTGTCCTTCCAGGCAGTTAATCAGGTCAGGAACAAACTACTGAGTGCTTATCAGGAAGTGATGAACATGCAGGTGTGAATTCCTTTTTTCATACTAACGCAACCAACGTGAATTAAAGATTATGGCATTGAATACTTCCACCTTGCTCAGTCGCTTCAATAGTCTCAGCAGTCAACCGGTCACGCGTCAGCTGGGTCTGTTGCTCGGCCTGGCGGCCAGTATTGCCCTGGGAATCGGCCTGGTGCAGTGGTCCATGGCGCCGGATTATGTGGCGCTGTTTGGCGAAATGACGCCTTCCTCGACCAATGAAGTGGTTCGTTCTCTCGAGGAAAATGGTACCCCTTACAAGGTGGATCACCGGACTGGACTGGTCAGTGTGCCCGCTGAAAAACTTCATGAAATCAGGCTCAAGCTGGCCAGCGACGGATTGCCAAAAAGCGATGGCAGTGGTTTCGATATGCTCTACAAAGAACAGAAAATAGGTGTTAGCGGCTTTATTGAAAAAGCCCGTTATGACCGTGCTCTGGAGCAGGAGCTTGCCCGTTCTATCGCCTCACTGGACAGTGTCAGGTCAGCGCGGATACACCTGGCACTTCCCAAACAGTCAGCTTTTGTGCGCAAGCGTGACAAGCCTGCAGCATCGGTGTTGTTGAGCCTTTACCCCGGACGCGAGTTGACCGAACGGCAGCTGGCCGGGGTGGTGCATCTGGTGGCTTCCAGTGTGCCGGGTCTGGAGGCCGAACAGGTGTCGGTGGTCGATAACCAGGGCAAGCTACTCTCGGCCCAGGGCAGAGAGGAGGGTTTTGCCCAGACCTCGGAGCAGTTCCGGTTTACACAGCAGCTGGAACAAAGCTATGTGGATCGAATTACAGAGATTCTGTCACCCATTCTAGGGGTTGGTGCAGTGAGAGCACAGGTGGTGGCAGACGTGGATTTCACCAGGGTGGAAAAGACCAGTGAAAGCTATGCCCCCGAAACCAGTGTTCGCAGCGAACAGCTGATTGAGGAAAATTCCCGGGGCGAGTTTGCCGGTGGTGTCCCCGGCACGCTGGCCAACCAGCCCCCTGAAGAAACCAGAATTACAGCGGTACCTGAGGAGACTGAAGACCAGCTTTCCAGTGGCCGGTTCAGCAAGCGTCAGGTCAGGAATTATGAGATTGATAAAACCATCAGCCATATCCGGGAAGTGCCGGGCACGCTGCAGAAGCTATCGGTGGCCGTTGTGGTGGATTATCAGGATACGGTCAATGGTGATGGAAATGTGGAGCGCGCGGCAATTGCCGAAGCCCGACTGGCAGAGATCACCGCATTGGTGAAAGATGCCATCGGCTTCAGTGCAGAGCGGGGTGACAGTGTCAATGTGATGAATGCCATGTTCGTGGTTCCCCCGGAGCTTGAGCAGTTGTCGGAACCTTCATTGATGGAGCAGGAGTGGATTTGGCGGGCAGCCAAATTTCTATTGGCGGGTATCGCCATTTTCCTGATCATTTTTACTGTCCTGCGGCCATTGATGCAGGCTTCAGCTGCGCCGCCACCCGGTACGGCGCTGGCCGCAACGGCGCAGGGCGGGGCGGGAACTGCCTATGCCACTGCCTCTCAGGGGGGAATGGCCCTGAGTGAAGATCATGTCACTTTGGGTGGGCAGTCCCAGCTTGGCTTGCCGGGAGCTTCCTCGTACCAGAATCAATTACAGATGGCCCGTTCCATGGCGGAGGGTGAACCACAGCGGGTAGCCCACGTGGTCAAAAACTGGGTGTCTGCCGATGGCTAATACTGAAATGACCGGTGCCCAGCGAGCCGCTGTGTTTTTGTTGGGTTTGGGAGAAGAGGGCGCTGCCGCCATCATGCGGCAAATGTCACCAAAAGAAGTTCAGGCAGTGGGCGAGGCCATGGCGTCTCTTTCCGATGTCTCTGACCAGCAAGTGGCTCAGGTCGTGAATGAATTTACCGAACGGGTTTCTTCAGTCAGCCCGCTGGGAATTGGCAGTGGTGATTTTGCCCGCCGGGTGATGGTGCAGGCACTGGGTGAAACCCGGGCCCGCAGTATGATTAGCCGAATACACAGCAATACGGACAGCAAGGGTATGGAATCCCTGAAATGGATGGATGCGCAATCTGTGGCGGCACTGATTCGCCAGGAGCACCCGCAGATCATCGCCATCGTTCTGAGCTCCCTGGAAGGTGAGCACGCCGCTCAGGTGTTGTCCCTGTTGCCAAGCGAGATTCACACTGATGCCATGATACGTGTTGCACGGTTGAACACCATTGACCCCGCGGCTCTCCAGGAGTTGGATCAGGTGCTCGAGAACCAGTTGGGTGGCAACCCCAAAGCACCACCGACTTCGGTAAATGGTATGAGTGCGGCGGCTGCCATCCTGAACCATTTGAACACGGATCTCGAAACACAACTGATGGACTCCATTCGGGAAATCGATGGTGAGCTGAGTGACAAAATTCATGATCTCCTGTTTGTTTTCGACAATTTGCTGGAGGTGGATGACCGGGGAATGCAGCGTCTGATTCGTGAGATTTCAGTGGACAGCCTCGTCATAGCCCTCAAAGGGGTGGATGACAGGGTCAAGGAGAAGTTCTTCAAAAACATGTCCTCCCGTGCTGCCGAAATGTTGAAAGAGGATCTGGATGCCAAGGGCCCGGTTAAACTGGCCGATGTGGAAGCTGCCCAGAAAGAAATTCTGACGATTGTTTCCAGGCTTGCCGATGAAGGCGAGATTTTCCTCGGCAAAGGAGGTGGTGACTTTGTCTGATACAGAGCCGGGTGTGAAGCGATGGCAGGTTCCTTTTTTCGAACAATCCGCCCCTGTCAAAAAAGTTGCTGATCCGGTTGAAGTCGAGGCTCTTGCCCAGTCCCGTGGTTTTCAGATTGGTAAATGGGAAGGCCTGGAGATGGGCAAAGCCGAGGCAGAGCAACTGGTCAAACACCTGTCCGGTTTGCTGGATGAAATGGCCCGTCCCTTCCAGAGTCTGGATCAGGTGGTGATCCGTGAACTGGCCAATATGGCCATGTTGATTGCACGTCAGATTGTTCGCCGGGAGCTGACCGTCAATTCAGATGTGGTAACGGATATTGCGGCAGAGGCACTGTCGACGCTTTCTTCATTGCAGGGCGAAATTGAAGTATTTCTCAATCCGGGTGACCGAAAACTGGTACAGGAGATGGCCCCGGCGTTGTTTGAGGGGAAACCCTACAAGCTGGTTGATGATCCCGACATCCTGCCTGGGGGCTGCCGCATGAAAACCCCCGTTTCCTATGTGGATGCGTCCGTCGAACGACAGATGGAAATGGTTTTTGGCACCCTGATTGAGTCCTGCGAAGAGCGCGTGCAGTATTGAGTGATACCTTGAACCGGATGAATAGCCTCGAAAAATTGAAAGCGGAACGCTGTCAGAGGATAGGCCAGACCCTGTCTTCGGTCACTGCTGCTGTTGAACCGGTTCCCCTCGAAGAGGAGGGCACACTGGTTCGCATGATCGGCATTAAACTGGAGGCGGTGGGTTGTCGGGCACCCATCGGGGGGCGTTGCCGCATCATTACCGATGAAGGCAATGCTATCGAGGCGGAGGTGGTGGGGTTTTCTGATGGCAGCCTGTTATTGATGCCTGAAGGGCCACTGAGTGGGATCAAGTTGGGTTCCCGGGTACTACCGGTGAAGACAGGGGGTTCGGTCGCCGTCGATGAGCAGCTATTGGGTCGGGTGATTGATGGCGCCGGCAATCCGATTGATGGAGGCCGTCCGCTCAAATGTATGCATCATGTGCCCCTGCGAGGATCATCCATCAATCCGCTTGATAGAACCCCCATACGGGAGCCACTGGATGTGGGTGTGAGAGCAGTCAACGCACTTATGACAATGGGTAAGGGGCAACGTCTGGGGCTGTTTGCCGGCAGCGGTGTGGGCAAGAGTACCCTGCTGGGCATGATGACGAGACACACGGAAGCGGATGTGATTGTGGTCGCGCTGGTGGGTGAGCGCGGTCGGGAAGTGCGTGAATTTGTTGAAGATATACTGGGAAAAGACGGACTGGCCAGGGCTATTGTCGTGGCAACCCCGGCCGATGACGCTCCACTGACCCGTATTCACGGTGCATGGCGGGCCACAGCCATTGCGGAGTATTTTCGCAGTCGTGGTAAAAATGTACTGCTGTTGATGGATTCTCTGACACGTTTTGCCCAGGCCCAGCGAGAGATAGGCCTTGCGATTGGTGAGCCACCGGTGACCAAGGGTTACCCGCCCTCGGTTTTTTCTCTGTTGCCAATGTTGGTCGAGCGTGCCGGGAACAACGCTCAGGGTTCTATCACTGCGGTCTACACGGTGTTGGTTGAGGGCGACGATCACAACGACCCGGTGGCCGACGCAGCCCGTGCCATTCTGGATGGACATATCGTGCTGTCGCGGGAAGTGGCGGATTCCGGCCTGTTTCCGGCTATTGATATCGATCGTTCTATCAGTCGGGCTATGGCGAACATTGTGAACGAAGAACAGTTGTTGGCCGCCAGGGAAATCAGGAGTCTCTATGCGACCTACCAGAGTAACCGCGATCTGATAAATATTGGTGCCTATCAGCAGGGCAGTGATGAGTCCATTGATCGGGCAGTGTTTGCGGCTCCACATATTCGCCGTTTTATCCAGCAGAGGGAATCACAGAAGCTGTCGATGGAGCAAAGCCAGTCAGACCTGTCGGCGATTTTGGGTATGTGTCAACCAGTTGGAAAAGAAGGCGATCATGGCAACCGATAAAATAAACAAGGTGGCGACCCTGGCCGAATTCCGGGAACGCAACTCGGCAGGCGTTTTCAAACAGAGCCGACAGGCCCATGAACAGCAGCGACAGCAATTCGACCAGCTTATCCAGTTCAAGCAGGAGTACGAAGCCAGGCTGGGGCAGGTGGGTGAGCAAGGCATTCCCGCCAGGCAACTGCAGGATTATCGATTGTTTCTAAGTAAGCTCAATCAGGCCATTGAGCAACAGCGTGCGGCGGTCAGTGATTCAGCTCAACAGCTGGAAGGGGATCGCGAGCAATGGATGACGGAGGCCCGCCACAAGACAGCGATGGACAAGTTGGTGGATCAGCGGCACAGCAAAGCCCTGCGCAATCAGGAGCGGGCTGAACAGCGTGATGCCGATGAGAAAAGTCTCGCCAGGAAACCTCTGGAGTACCCCCCAAGGTAGACTGGCACTTATCTTGCTTTATATGAGGTCAACGCGCTAAAAGGATTATCCAAAGTGACACTGGCCATTCAAACACAGCAGGGTTCAGGTAATAAAGTTACGTCGGAATCGCCTCTCTCCGTCAGTTCCGAATCAGACTCAAAAGGCAGTGATTCTGCCTCTTTCGGGCAGATCATGGGGGAGCAAAATGCTGTCACTGCCGGTGGGGAGGAGGCCCCAGAGCAATCCCTGTTGGTTCAAAATCCGGCGGGGATGGCGGCTGAGGCTGGCAACATCGGGTTCCCGGGTGGCAAGGACTTGCCGCTCGAAGAGGGGGTGGCGACTGCCGCCATGCTCGCTGCGGCTGAACAATGGCCCCAGACCGGGGCGAGTAAAGTGATGGGTGAACTGCCTGTTAATAACAGTCTGGTCCGGTATACCACCCCCGTCACGACCAATACAGATTCCGCCTGGTCCGATGCAGTTGCTCGCGTTGGCGCCAGTCTTGAGGACAGTCCTGAGAACTCCATGCCGATAAAACAAACACCTGATAGCAGCGCAATGTTCTCAGCGGCCATTCAGCTGGGAAAGACAGTAGCCTCGCAAACAATTGAAAATAGTACTGCTGCATTGCAGGTGTCCCCTGCTGGGCTACAGGCGACTGCCACTGACGGAAATGGTACCGCTCTTCTCAAGGTTCCGGTATCTATAGCCGCTCCAGTGGGTACTTCATCCTGGAGTCAGGATATGGCTGGCCGTTTGTCCACGATGATCAACGGTAATGTACAGAATGCCACGCTCCAGCTGAATCCACCCGAGTTGGGAAAACTGAATATCAAAATCTCTGTAGACGGTGATAATGCCAGCGTATTTTTTTCTGTTGATAACAGTGCAGCCAAAGATGCGATTGAATCTGCGATGCCCCGGCTTCGGCATTTGATGGAGCAAGGCGGTATGTTATTGACCCAGACTCAGGTGTCCCAGCATGCCGGGAGTCAATCACAACCCAACGCTCAGTCCCAGGCTCAACAACAGGGCACAGGCGATAACAACGGCAATGGTTCGGGGGCTGTAAATGTTGATGGTGATATGGGTGATATGGTCGACGAGTCACTGTCCTCCCGTATGATTCTGGATGCCTCTGTGCTGGCAGGCCGGGTGGATTACTACATCTGACAGTCGTCTTTGCTTTTCCTTCCTTCTTTTTTCCCTGTCGATTTTTTGCTGGGTGTATACCCCCCTGTTTGCAGACACCCACCATGCCGTGTATGAATTCGTCAAAAAAATGACATCGCGCATCTTCTAATTTTTAACTCATTGATAAAAAAAGAAAAAACATATTGGCCTGCTTTTTGCTTTGACTCTATTCGCGTGGATGTCAGTTTTATAAAAGCCCCTGTCCCGAGGCTGGGGCTGGTTGAGTTGGAACGTGATTATGGCAACAAAAAATGATGGATTGAATCTGGGTAAGGACAAGCAGCCGGCTTCACCGGCTGGAAAAAAGGGAAAAGGTGGGATGAAGAAAATAGTCATTATTGTATTGGTCGTTGTGTTGTTCCTGGCGGTCGGCGGCGGTGCAGCATTTTTTATGATGGGTGATAGCGATACCCCGAGTTCTGGCGAGCAAGGCAACGAAGTCGTGGAACAACCGGTGGTTGAAGAACGCGAGCCGATTTATTTGCCTTTGGATCCCGCCTTTGTGGTCAATTTCGAGCACAAGGGCACGATTCGCTACCTCCAGTTAAGCCTGCAGGTGATGGCTTATGATCAAAAGGTGGTGGACAAGATCCAGGCCAACATGCCGGCAGTGCGCAATAGCCTGATCCTGCTGTTCAGTGGGCAGGACTATGATGCGCTCAACACTCTTGAAGGTAAGGAGCAGTTACGCAAAACAGTGCGCCAGTCCATCCAGGATGTGATTCGCCTTAAGGGCGAACAAAAAGTGGATGATGTGTTTTTTACCGGATTTGTCATGCAGTAACGCCAATAGTGAATTCTGATGGTCGATAAAGAGGTTTTATCCGAAGGGGAGCTTGAAGCGCTGATGGGCAGTGTTTCTGACGAAGCTGCGGCCGGGCAAAATGCGGCTGCTACTCGCCATTGTGCCTCATTTGATTTCAGCACAAGGGAACAAACCTTGCTGGTGCAGATGCCGGTATTGAAAACCCTCACTGAAAAACAGGCCATGTCTTTCGCCCAGGGGCTGCAAAGTCTTTTCAAGGCACCGGTTGAGGTTCAGGTAGCAGATATTCGCCCGATGAAACAGGAAGAAGCGCTATTGAGCATGCCGGAACTGGCAGGGATCACCCAGATAAAAACAGCGCCACTAAATGGGACGTCACTGGTGGTTGTGTCCGGCGATGCACTGTCATTTTTTGTCAATCAGTATTTTGGCGGATGGACAGGTGGTGGCGGGCACAAATCGAACCGTGCCAATCTGACGCCCACCGAGCGCCGGATCAACGATCTGGTCGTTGGCCGCTTTCTCAGCGCCCTGACCGAGGGCTGGCAGGAAAAAATTTCCCTGTCTGGTGAGGTTTGTGGGTTTGAGACCAACCCGGACTTTATTCAACCTCTCGCAGCTGGCGAGTTGTTGTTGAAATTTCCCTTTGTGATAAAGCTGTTCGACTGGGAGGGAATCATCGACTGGTTCATTCCCTACGCCGCGATCGAGCCACTTAAAAACCGTCTCGGTAATCCTGCGGCAGGGCAGACCTCGAAAACAGATGTCCCCGGCTGGGAGGACTTTTTCCGTCGGGAGTTGTTGTCGGTGGAGCTGGAGGTCAGCGGGGTCTTTACCAGTAAAAATATGAGCCTGTCTGACGTTATGCAGCTTCGCAAGGGTGCAGTGATTCCACTGGCGGCGCCGACTGCAGTAACCCTGTGTATTGAAGGCGCACCATTCTGTGTTGGTGAACATGGTGCAATGAGCGGCAGGAAGTCGATCAAAATTAAACAGGTTCTCAAACATGACAGTTAATGAAGAGCAATTTTTAGATAGAGGTGGCCGATGAACGACCAGGTGGATGAAACCAAACCACAGTCTCCACAGCCGGGTTCAGGAACAGAAGAATCTGTGCCACTCAAAGAGTTGGAGGCAGAGGATTCCCGGTCCGTTCCCGAGGGTGGTGGAGAAATCAACCTCGATGCCCTGCTCGATGTACAGGTCACGCTGTCAGTGGAAATCGGCAGGAGCAGATTGCCCATCAAGGACCTGATAGCGCTCAATCAGGGTTCTGTGGTTGAACTGGACCGCGAGATGGATGAACCGTTGGACCTGATGGTCAACGGTACCCTGATTGCAAGGGGTGAAGTGGTGGTGGTCGATGGGCAGTTTGGCCTGCGACTGGTTGACATCGTCAGTCCATCCGAACGGTTGAAAAAACTCAAGTGAGGATTGCCATTATGCCGCTGCGGTCTCTACTGCTTTCAGTGGTTGCCGTGGTCGTTCCTGTTCATACCCTGGCAGCAGCCACATCGACGAATCCGGGCGGGCTTTTCAGTGGTGGCTACCTGTTGCAAGTGATCGGTTCACTGCTGCTGGTCTTCGGGTGTATTTTCGGACTGCTTTTCCTTTTGAAAAAACTGAACGGTGTGTCCATGGGCCACCATACGCCAGTCAGGGTGATCGGTTCCACGCGGGTGGGTACCAGAGAAAAAGTGCTGCTGTTGCAGGCAGGGGAACAGCAGTTATTGATCGGTGTGGCACCGGGTGGTGTGAGTACGCTGCATGTGTTTGAGGAACCGGTGGTTTCAGCGGACCAGTCAAAAAACCGGGATTTTGGTGCACTTCTCGGTCGAGTGTTGCCCACGGAGAACCACCGATGAAACCCTGCCTGAGATGGCTGTTACTGGGACTGCTATGTGTCCCTGGTCTGGCCTTCGCGGATGCGACCATTCCTTTGCTGTCCGTAGAACCAGCTGCGGGTGGCGGCAGCAATTACTCGGTCAGCCTGCAAATCCTGTTGTTGATGACGCTGCTGAGTCTGTTGCCGGCAGCGTTGATCACCATGACATCTTTTACCCGGGTGCTTGTGGTACTGGCCATCCTGCGTCAGGCACTCGGCACTGCCCAGACCCCTTCCAATCAGATTTTGCTGGGGCTCGCACTGTTCCTCAGCCTTTTCATCATGTCACCCGTACTTGAACAGGCATACGACACCGGGCTAAAGCCCTACATGGAGGAGAGTATCGGCTTTGAGGAAGCGCTGGAAAATGCCAAACAACCCTTTCGTGAATTTATGCTCAACCAGACCCGCGAAGCGGATCTGGTGATGTTTGCCGAACTGGGTGGCTATGGGGGGTTTATTGATGAGGATGATATCCCGATGAAAGTTCTGCTGCCGTCGTTTCTTACCAGCGAGCTGAAGACCGCTTTCCAGATAGGCTTCCTGATTTTCATACCCTTTCTCGTGATCGACCTGGTGGTGGCCAGTGTACTGATGTCGTTGGGGATGATGATGTTGTCCCCCATGCTGATTTCATTGCCTTTCAAAATAATGCTGTTTGTCTTGATTGACGGCTGGTCTCTTATTGTCGGGACCCTGGCCGCCAGTTTTGTTACCTGACGGAGAAATGTTCACATGACACCTGAAGCTGTGCTGGATGTCGGCCAGAGCGCCCTGATCGTGACCATGCTGCTGGCCGCGCCGTTATTGTTGTCGGCCCTGGCTGTGGGTCTGCTGATCGGGGTGTTTCAGGCGGCCACCCAAATTCAGGAAATGACACTGAGCTTTATTCCGAAGCTGATTGTGGTGGCAGTAGCACTGTTTGTTGGCGGACCCTGGATGCTGCGTATATTGACGGAGTTTTCCCTGCGTCTGTTTCAAGACATACCCGGCATGGTGGGTTAGTCGCCTTGCTGTTTTCTGCAGACCAACTGATGGCGTGGACGCAGTCCTATTGCTGGCCATTTTTGCGAATCACTGCGCTGCTGCTGGCCGCGCCAATTTTCGGGGCTTCCACGTTTCCTGTCAGGGCCAGAATTCTCCTGGCTGTACTGGTGACAGCGCTGTTGGCGCCGTCGTTGCCGGCGCTGCCGGCAATCGATCCTTTGAGTCCTGCCGGTTTGATTGTGGCATCGCAACAACTGGTGGTGGGTCTCGCCATGGGCTTCCTGGTTCAGATGCTTTTTGCTGCAGTGGTGATTGCCGGTCAGACGCTGGCGGTCACCATGGGACTGGGTTTCGCCATGGCTGTCGATCCGCAGAATGGTGTCCAGGTACCGGTGTTGAGCCAGCTCTATCTGATTCTTGCGACGCTGATTTTTCTTGCGATCGACGGTCACCTGATTTTGCTGGCCATTCTGGCAGACAGTTTCGTGCTTTTGCCGGTGGGTTGGTCCGGGTGGGATTCTGAAATTGCCCTGAATCTGGTGCTGTGGGCCAGCCAGATGTTTTTGAGTTCATTGCTGTTGGCACTGCCAACCCTGATAGCCTTGCTGCTGATTAATCTGGCCTTTGGTGTGATTACGCGCGCTGCCCCACAATTAAATATTTTTGCAGTCGGTTTTCCCGTCACCATTATGGCGGGGTTCGTATTTATTCTGCTGTCGATGCCGGCAATATTTTCACTGTTGATCGACATGTTTGATAGCGGACTTGCTCATGCTTTCGAATTGTTTCGCTAGGTAGGTATGGCAGAAGATCAGCAGGCATCACAGGAGCGCACCGAACAGCCGACGGAACGGCGCAAGCAGGAGTCTCGAAAAAAAGGCCAGGTTCCCCGATCCCGTGAGCTGAATACCATGCTGTCGCTGTTGGTGGGCGCCATCGCCATGTTGATAATGGGGTCTGCATTGACGAGCGAGTTTGCATTGTTAGTTGAACAGTCGCTCAGCTTTGATCGTGCAACGGCCTTTAACACATCGATGATCACAGTGCGTTTCGGCGATCTGATGATGTCTTCACTAATGGTTTTGGTGCCTTTTTTCGGCGTGACGGTGATCGGCGCTTTTGCCGGTCCTTTGCTGATGGGTGGCTGGTCGTTCAGTGTTTCGGCAATGGCCTTCAAGTTTGAAAAACTGGATCCCGTCAAAGGTATTGGACGGCTGTTTTCCGCGAAAGGTTTGATGGAGCTGGTGAAGACGCTGTTTAAGTTTTTCCTGGTGATTGGTGCGACTGTTTTTCTCTTTTATCAGTACAGTGAAGAAATTCTGTTATTAGCCAGCCGTCCTCCAGCTCTGGCGATGAGTGAAAGTATATCGTTGCTGTTATGGAGTCTGATTTTACTCAGTTTCAGCCTGATTTTTATAGTGGTTCTCGACGTGCCATTTTCCCTGTGGGACCACAACAGGCAACTGAAAATGACGCGCCAGGAAGTGCGTGATGAGATGAAGGAAACTGACGGTAAACCCGAGGTGAAAAGTCGTATCCGTTCCCTGCAGCGTGAAATTTCCCAGGGACGAATGATGCAGGATGTGCCCAAAGCCGATGTGGTGATTACCAACCCGACCCATTTCTCGGTGGCCCTGAAATACGATAGTCGACCGGGAGCGGCGCCAATGGTGGTGGCAAAAGGCCGGGACCTGGTGGCTTTCAGGATCCGCACTCTCGCCGGGGAGGTTGATGTGCCTATCTTCTCTGCGCCCCCGTTGGCGCGCGCCCTCTATGCCAGCACCGATATTGGTCAGGAGATTCCGCAGAATCTGTACCTCGCTGTGGCCAGGGTGCTGGCTTATGTCTATCAACTGAAACGGGCGCCCAGCACCGAGTATGTGGCCCCGCCGGAAGACTTGTGGATTCCGGATGAATACCGGGATCAAATTAGCGAGGATCAGATAGACGATCATGAATAAAATGACCAATACCACGGCATCCGATAGCGGCTTCAGCTTCTCTTCCCTGGCCGGTCTGGGGACCCCCGTGCTGCTGTTCATGATGCTGGTAATGATGGTATTACCATTACCAGCGTTTGCGCTGGATCTGCTGTTTACCTTCAACATTGCGCTGGCCATCATTGTCCTGCTGGCTTCGGTTTACTCCCGACGGCCTCTCGACTTTGCCGTCTTTCCCACGGTTCTATTGATTGCCACATTATTGCGACTGGCGTTGAACGTCGCTTCAACCCGGGTTGTTCTACTGGAAGGCCACGAGGGTACGGGTGCTGCCGGCAAAGTGATTCAGGCCTTTGGGGAGTTTGTGGTTGGCGGTAGCTATGCCGTAGGCCTGGTTGTCTTTGCCATTCTGGTCATTATCAATTTTGTTGTGGTTACCAAGGGCGCCGGTCGAATCTCGGAAGTGACCGCCAGGTTTACCCTGGATGCCATGCCCGGCAAGCAGATGGCCATTGACGCAGATCTGAATGCGGGGCTGATCACCCAGGACCAGGCATTACTTCGTCGTCAGGAGGTCTCTCAGGAGTCGGACTTTTATGGTGCCATGGACGGTGCCAGCAAGTTCGTGCGCGGGGATGCGGTGGCGGGCATTCTGATTCTGTTTATCAATATTATTGGCGGCTTTTCCGTGGGGGTGCTGCAACACGATCTCAGCGCCGGCGAGGCGGCCCACAATTATGTTCTGCTCACCATTGGTGATGGACTGGTAGCACAGATCCCGTCACTGCTGCTGTCCACTGCTGCGGCCATTATTGTCACCCGTGTGTCCAGTTCGCAGGATATGGGCGAGGAAGTATTAACCCAGTTATTCAGCAACACCAGAGTGCTGTTTGTGACTGCTGCACTGATCGGCACCATGGGGCTGGTGCCGGGGATGCCCAACCTGGTCTTTCTGGGACTGGCCGGCTTGCTTGGCGCACTGGCCTATATGCAATTACAGCGGCAGAAAGTTGAATTGCTTCCTATAGAGCCCGCTCCTGCTGAAAAGCCTGCCGAGTCGCGGGACCTCAGTTGGGACGATGTGGAAATGGTGGATGAAATAGGCCTCGAGGTGGGTTACCGACTGATTTCACTGGTGGACAAGAAACAGGGTGGTGAATTGCTGACCCGTATCAAGGGTGTCCGTAAAAAGCTGTCCCAGGAGCTCGGTTTTCTGGTGCACTCAGTGCATATTCGCGACAACCTGGACCTTTCTCCCAACGAATACCGCCTTGGTTTTCACGACGTGATAGTCGGGCAGGGCGAGGTGTTTCCCGGCAAGGAGCTGGCGATTAATCCCGGCCAGGTTTACGGGGAACTGGAGGGGGCGGCGACCAAGGACCCCACTTTTGGACTCGATGCCGTCTGGATCGACAGTTCCCAGCGGGATGATGCCCAGGCGATGGGTTTTACGGTGGTGGATTGCAGCACGGTTATCGCTACGCACCTGAGTCAACTCATCAAGAACAATGCTCAGGAGCTGTTGGGGCAGGATGGTGTTCAGCAGTTGCTGGACAAGTTGTCCCGGACATCGCCCAAACTGGTAGAAAACCTGGTGCCCAAGCCATTGGGGCTGGGTGTGGTGACCAAGGTGATGCAAAACCTGCTGGAGGAAGGCCTCCCGATCAGGGATGTGAAGACAATCGCCGAAGCTTTGGCAGAACACGGTGCAAAGAGTCAGGATCCTGACGCTTTAACCAGTCAGGTGCGCATTGCACTGGGCAAGACAATCTTCCAGACCGCTAATGGTGTAGGGGATGAGATGGCTGTAATGGTGTTTGATTCACAGCTGGAACAGATATTGCAGGGTGCAGTACAGGGGAATGCCGGCGGGCTTGAACCGGCACTGGTTGAAAATGTTATCGGGCAGATTGTTGCCGCTTCCGGAAAAATTGAAGCCCAGGGTAAAAACCCGGTATTGCTGGTGGCCAGTCAGGTGAGATTATTCCTGTCGCGTTTGCTGCGGGGGCGGATAGGCAATTTTTATATCCTCGCTTATGAAGAAATTCCCGCCAGTAAAAATATTAAGGTGGTGGCCACGATTGGCAATAACCAGCTCAATGGTTGATTAACCGGATCGGCTTTTGGTCCTGATGCCGTTTCAGAAGATTAGTGATTAGTGAGGAAGTAGCAGCATGAAGATCAAGCGTTTTGTCGACAAGGATAGCCGCAGTGCCATGGCCAGAATTCGCGCCGAGATGGGTGCGGATGCGGTCATTCTGTCCAGCAAAAACGTTGGCGATCAAATCGAACTGGTGGCAGCCGTGGATTTTGACGAGCGCGATCTCAATCCTCAGGAGTCCCCCAAGCCCCGGTTGACTGAGCCGGAAACAGGCCCCGCACCAGACACCCCAACACTGGGAGATTTGCAGCGGGAACTGGGTAATCTCCGAGGCCTGCTCGAAGGTGAGTTGGCTCAGTTGGCCTGGCGAGAAATGGCTGAAAAGCCCTCGGTAAAGGCGGCGCTGTTTAGCCGTTTGACGAAGCTCGGCCTGTCCCGCTGGCTCAGCGGTGCCGTCGTCGACCGGCTGCCGGCCAAAGGTGATCTTGAAGACATCTGGAAAAAATCCCTGACCATGCTTTCCAGGAAAATTCGGATAACAGGTGACAGCCTGCTCAACGATGGTGGTGTGGTCGCGTTGGTTGGTTCAACCGGTGTGGGTAAAACCACCACCATTGCTAAACTGGCTGCCAGATTTGTGATGCGTCACGGTGCCAAACAGGTCGGACTGATTACTACTGACTGTTACCGGATTGGTGGACAGGAACAACTCGAAACGTTTGCCGGTTACCTGGGTATTCCGATGATTGTGGCAACAGACGGCTTCCAGCTGAAGGCGGCACTCGACCAACTCTCCTCCCGAAAACTGGTGCTGATCGACACTGCGGGCATGAGTCAACGGGATATCCGTCTTTATGAGCAATTCAATACGCTGAAATCTGTAGGTTATGACATCGATGCGTATTTGGTACTTTCTGCCACGGCGCAATCCGGTTCTTTGAAAGAGTTGATCCAGGTATTTGGTCGTCAGGCACTCGCTGGCGCCATGGTGACCAAAGTGGATGAGTCCTCCAGTCTCGGTGGACTACTTGATCTGGTTATCAAGAACAATCTGCCGTTGGCCTACGTCAGTGCAGGCCAGAAAGTCCCTGAAGATATCGCTCCTGCCCGGGTGGAATACCTGATGGGCAAGGCAGTGGATCTAATGGAAGCAGAAGAGCGATCGATTGATCGGAAACTGGATAAAACCCCCATGACCAGCTCGGTCGCAGTTTAGGTATTCTATGTTCAATCAAGCTGAAGGCCTGCAAAAGATGGCTTCGCCATCCCCTGTTAACGTCATTGCCGTCACCAGTGGCAAAGGCGGGGTGGGGAAAACCAATATCGCGATCAATCTTGCGGTGAGTCTGGCGGCACTGGATCGTTCGGTTCTGTTGTTTGATGCCGACCTGGGTTTGGCGAATGTCGATATTGCGTTGGGGCTTAAACCAAAGTACGACATTCAGCATGTTTTCTCCGGTGAGCGCACGCTGGAGGAGATTCTGGTGGACGGCCCCAGGGGAGTTCGCGTTGTGCCGGCCTCATCCGGGGTGGCCGAGATGGCTTCCCTGTTGCCCCAGCAGCAGGCGGGTTTGATCCGTGCTTTCAGTGAGTTGACGATCCCCGTGGATACGTTAATTGTCGATACTGCGGCGGGAATCGACAGCGGTGTGCTGAATTTTACCCGCGCCTGTCAGGAAATTTTAGTGGTGATTTGTGATGAGCTCACATCGATAACAGATGCCTATGCCCTGATTAAAGTATTGAATCGTGAATGCGGTGTTAAACGTTTTCAGGTAGTCGCCAGCATGGTTGACCGGGCTGTACAGGGTCGACAGCTCTACGAAAAAATATTGCGAGCCACCGACCGCTTTCTGGACGTGCATCTGGGTTACCTGGGTGCCGTGCCTCGAGACGATTACCTGCGGAAGGCGGTTCAACAGCAGGCAGCTGTTGTGCAGGCTTACCCCCGTAGTCAGTCTGCAGTTGCGCTGAACAGGCTGGCAGTCACGATTGATGACCGCTTTAAAACGGGCTCGGACACAGGGGGTCTGGGGTTTTTTGTTGAGCGCCTGATCAGTTGCGGCAATCTGGCGCTGGATGCTTGATCATGCCTGATGCGACGGTTTATGCCCAGGAACAGCGATCGAGTATGGAGGATGTTCTTCAGTCGCATTTGCCGCTGGTCAGGAAAATCGGTTTGCATCTGATTGCCCGACTGCCGAACACAGTCGAACTGGACGACCTGCTCCAGGTTGGCCTGATCGCGCTATTACAGGCAAGGGAGAGCTACGATGTCTCACTGGGTGCCAGCTTTTCTACCTACGCAGCCATTCGTATTAAGGGTGCCATGGTGGACGAAGTGCGACGAAACGACTGGGTGCCGCGCTCGGTGCAGCAAAAAATGAAGCGGGTTTCCTCCGCTATTCGGTCTGCAGAGGCGCGTCTGACTGGCCCGGCTTCGGATGTGGACATTGCCCGGGAACTACAGATGACGTTGTCCGATTATCAGGCAATGGCAGGGGAGCTCGCCACATGCCGGATGATGTCCCTGGAGGATATCGAGCAGGAGGGGGCGGCACCCGGAGACAGTGATCCTTTTGCCAGAATGGCTGATGCGGGATTTCGGGCGGCACTGGCTCAGGCGATTACCGGGTTGCCAGAAAAAGAACAAATGGTGATGTCTCTCTACTATAGCGATGAACTGAACCTGAAAGAGATCGGGGCAGTTCTTGGCATCACGGAGTCGCGGGTCTGCCAGATTCACGGACAGGCACTGGCCCGAATCAGGGGTCAGTTGTGCGAGTGGACAGGGTAGGGGCGCGCTGAATGGCTGCTGGACGTCGATCCGTAGATTTCCTCACCATGGCCGGGGTCATACTGTCTCTGGCTGCAGTGATCGGCGGCAATATGCTGGAGGGTGGGCATACTGACTCGCTGATTCAGTTAACGGCTTTTATTATTGTTTTCGGTGGTACCCTCGGTGCCACTCTGGTCCAGACTCCCCTGCATATTTTCCTGCATGCGTTAAAGCGCTTTCGATGGATTTTTTTCCCACCACCGATGGCGCGCTCCGACATCATGAAGAAGATGGTGGACTGGAGCAAAATTTCTCGCAAAGAAGGGCTGCTTGGATTGCAGGCGGTGGCAGACAGGGAAAAAGACAAGTTCACCAGGAAGGGACTTCAGCTATTGGTCGATGGTAATGAGCCCGATGACATTCGAAAAATCCTTGAAGTCGAGATCGATAGCTTTGCCGCACATGAGATGAACAGTGCCAAAGTTTATGAAGCGATGGGCGGATATTCTCCTACCATTGGCATTATCGGGGCCGTGATGGGGTTGATACACGTGATGAACAATCTGTCTGATCCGGCTGCACTCGGCCCCGGTATTGCGGTTGCATTTGTGGCCACAATCTACGGGGTGGGGTTGGCAAATTTCTTTTTTTTACCCATGTCGAACAAGCTAAAAATGTTGGTGAATGACCAGGTCCAGTATCGGGATATGCTGGTGGATGGGATGGTAGCCATAGCCGAGGGAGAGAATCCCCGCTCAATCGAGAGCAAACTCGAAGGGTACCTGACCTAGGCCATGGCCAGAAAAAAACTGCATCAAGAGAATGAAAATCACGAGCGGTGGCTGGTTTCCTATGCTGACTTTATCACCCTGTTATTCGCTTTTTTTGTGGTCATGTATTCCATCTCGTCCGTTAATGAAGGTAAATACCGGGTTCTTTCCAGCTCAATGGTGTCGGCTTTCCGCCAACCGAAGTCATCTCTCGAACCGGTTCAAATTGGGCAGTTGGTGCGATCGCCATTGATGATGCCCGATCAGGTTATGGATGTTTCAGCCAATCCCGCGCCAATTATTACCCCCATGTTGCCCCAGAATCAGGACTCCCCGGCCGATGATAGTGACCCGTCGGCGATGGAGTTCTCCCCTGAAGATATCATCATGCAAAAAGCTTTTAATGCCGCGGAAAAAGAAGTGGATGAAATGGCTGGCCATGTGGAGGAGCAACTCGATTCGCTGATAGATGAAGAAATTGTCAACATCAAGCGCAACAAGTTCTGGCTGGAGGTAGAGATAAAGTCGAGCCTGTTATTTCCCAGTGGCGGCAGCGATCTGGTTCCCGCTTCAATACCTGTGCTTCAAAAACTGTCAAAGATTTTCAGGGAGTTACCCAACCGGATTCATGTGGAGGGTTTTACAGATAATCAGCCTATCAATACGGTGATTTTTCCTTCGAACTGGGAGCTTTCCACCGCCCGTGCGGCAGCAGTTGTCAGGCTGTTTGAAAGCAATGGCATTGCCGCCTCCAGAATGGCTGCTATCGGTTATGGTGAATTTCGTCCAATTGCCGAGAACACGACTGAAACGGGACGAGCCAAGAATCGACGTGTGGTCATAGTGGTGGTGGCTTCAATGGCAAACCGCCAGGATCAGAGAATTTACGAGTTTGAGATGTTAAAGGACCAAGCGGGAAGCTGAGGTAGCTTGACAGGTATCTGTATTATCCTTAACTATCGGGAAAGTATCCGACATTACTGGACAAAAAAGGAAAAGCATAGCGATAGATAATGTGATGAGCCCAGTGGGAGAATCGATATGATCGATTCAGTGAGATTGAATAAAATAAGCTCTGTATCAAAAAGCCGGCCTGTAGTGGGCAAGGAAGAGAGTGAGCAAAAGCCAAAAGATGATCAGGTTTTTTCCGAAAAACAGGCCGTAAAAAAGAAGAGGCAGTCCAGACTGGGAGGTAACGTGGATGAGCGCTGTTAGCGGCTGTTGGATGTATTGTGAAAGCCGCATACTCATTGACCGGTTTCAGGGCTCTCTCGGTGTTGACCATTGGCGCTGTACAATATGCTGGATCAGCTCTTCCTGAGCTGTACCATTTTCCTGAAACTGTACTCTAATCCGGTGAGTGTCCTCGCCAGCCTGATTGATCGGAGTACAATCCACCACGGTAGCCAGCATTTCCAGACGACTGTTGGCAGGTTTCAGAACAATTGTCAGTGCGAGTCGTGTGGATGGTTCAATCGCCGACGAGCTATCAAACGCCATGCCACAACCGCTGATATTAACCATAATATTTTCATAGGAATCGATGCTTGTCGGGTTTTCGCTCAGGTTGAGTGCGGCGACCATCGACAATTTTTTATTCAGCAATCCCAACGCCTGGGCAACGAGCGGACTTTCCTGCCACAGAAGGTTGGTTGCCTGGTTGAACTCCCTGTCAATTTCGGCGAGCAAAGCTGTCAGTGGCATCTCTTTGTGACTGGGGTTGACGCTTGAATGGCTGTCAGCTGTATTGAGCTGTCTGTAACTCAGGCCTATTGTGTCGTCAATGCGGTAATAATTTCTGCGCTCAGTTCCCTGTTTCATTAATGGTTTTCTCGGGTTTTTCCTATTGCAGGCTTTGCACAGCTGCATCGCCAAGATTTAGTGTATTTAGAAGGTCAGGGTTGGCTTTTTGAATATCGTTGATACTGGTAGCAGTCGCTTTATCCAGCCCCTGCCGGATGACTATTTCAACCCGCCGGTTCTGGGCGCGATTCTGTGGAGAGGTGTTGCCCTGAAATGGTTGGGTGTCTGCACGGCCAATGACCATAAACCGGTCGTCATCAAGCTCATCACCTTCGATCAGTTCATGGGTGACAGACAAAGCGCGGGATGAAGAGAGATCCCAGTTGGAACGGAATCGGCTGCCAGTGATAGGTACATCATCGGTATGTCCTTCGACAGCAATTTTCCCCGCAATATCTTTCAGGGCCTTGCGGAGAGTAACCATGACCGGAATAAAATCCGGATGCAACGTTGCAGACCCAGAGGGAAAAGAGCCCTTTTCGCGAATTCGGATGGTAATAGCCCGCCCCTCGTTATCAATATCGATTTTTCCTTCGTCGATTTCTTTTTTTAGAATTTCTCTCAGTTTGTCGGCATCGGCTTTGGTATCGGCAATCAGGTTTTTGAGTTTCTCTTCGAGCAGGGCTTTGGTTTGTTCCTCGCTCAGCTTTTTGGCATCCAGGTCGGGGGCTTCGGGATTGCCCACCCGGAGTGACTGTTTGGTGGTGTCAGCGGTTATCTGATTGATGGTTTCTGCTGGGGTTGGTCGGGTTTCGCCTGGACTGAATTCCTGTGCGATGATGCTGGTCCCCTTGGGAATATCCATCACTTTCACTTGATTCTGCACGCCAAAAGCATTCTTCATGGAGCCTGCAATCTGTTTGTACTTTTGAACATCCAGTTCGGAGAAAGACAGCAGTAGTACAAAAAAGCACATTAACAGGGACATCAGATCGGCAAAAGTGGCCATCCACGCCGGCGCTCCCGGCGCACCCTCATCATCATCTTCGTATTCGATCATTTATGCTGCCTCGGCAGCCGCACTTTCAGAAGGCTCTTCCTTGCGTTTCTTCGGTTCCAGATAGGCTTTGAGCATGGCTTCAATAATACGGGGGTTCTGACCTTCCTGGATGGCCAGCACGCCGTCTATGCATATGGCTTTTATCAGACCTTCTTCCGATTTACGCAAGTTGAGTTTGTCTGCGATTGGCAACGCCACCATGTTGGCGAACATGGCGCCATAAAGTGTGGTCAGCAGGGCAATGGCCATTGCGGGACCAATGGCTTTTGGGTCATCCATTGCCGAGAGCATTTGTACAAGCCCAATCAGCGTCCCGATCATCCCCATGGCGGGCGCTACATCGCCACTGGCGCTAAAAACTTTGGCGCCCCATTTATGCCGGTCAATGGTCTGAATCATATCTTGTTTCATGACAGTGCTAATCACTGCCCGGTCATTTCCGTCGATCAGCATCTGAATTCCCTGATTCAGAAACTCATTTTCAATTTCCTGGTTTTCAAGTGCCAGTGTGCCTTCCTTGCGAGCTATATTCGCAAGTTCCACGACCTGTGCAATGATATCTTCGGGTTTATCCGTCTTGGCAAAAAAAGCCCTGGTGGCGACTTTGAAAGCACCGAAAAATTGCTTCAGGGAGAACTTGATCATCACCACCATAAAGGTGCCGCCAAGTACGATGAGTATGGCTGGCAGATTGAAAAAGACCAGTGCGGAGCCACCCGACAGAATTGCCACTGTGACAATCGCCATAGCGCCCACAAGCCCTAGCAGTGTTGCCAGATCCATAGTCATACCTCTTGAAATAACGTTATCTTGGCCAATCTAAAAAACTGGCATCATTCTCGTGTTCGCATTGGTAACTGTAAAGAGTAAAACTCATATCTTTGATCAGCTGGAGAATTTTCCCGAATTAATTTCAATTTTTGCAGGTCTGTTCGGAATAAATCAGCAGAGGTTACTTCCCCTCCCATGCCCACAATCCATTTAAATTGGTTTTATCCATGATTTCTCGAGCCGTGTTTTCTGCGGTTTCCCGGTCTTTGTAGCCGGGCAATTGCACCCGATAAACAATTTTATCGTCCAGTGAGACGTGGTTGATTTCGGCTTGATAGCCGATAGCATCAATCTGTTTTTTCAGTTGTGTAGCCGCTTCATTGTTAGAGAAGGTGCCGACATTGACATGCCAGTGGGCGCTGGTTGTTGTCTCGGTGCTCTCTTTTTTGAGATCACCGCCTTTTTGCTCGATGTTTTCGCTGAGGTCGAGTAGCGCCGAGGTTTGCTGGCGCTGCTGGTCCAGCAGTGAGACCTGAAATTGTTCAAGTTGCTGGTTCAACTGACCAATGGACTGTTCAAACTGTCGGTTCATTTGATCCATTTTGCTTTCCAGGAACAACCTGTTGTCATTCTCTGTCGGTGCGGGCTTATCCGCTGGGTTGTTTGTGTCCGGTTGTTGGGTGAGCAGAAAAATAATGGTGATAACCATCAACAGATTACTTGCTAGAACTGCGATCAACAGCCACTCCGTTTGTTGAGGTCGTTCTGTTTTTGGCTGGTTGAGACCGGGGTGATCTGCTGTCAAGTCAGTTTCTGGCGGCGTCTGTGCCGTATCAGTGGGTATGTCCCGCTGATCGGTTTCTCTCCGAGGCTTTAATAGGTTTTGATCCAGCGAAAGATTAAGGTCTTTGTCGGTCATCTTTTGAGCTCAACAGTGCTATGCTTAGGCAAATATTCTATGCATGAAGCGTGCCGGTAATGGTCGCCAATGGATGAACTACAGTTAGCTCTTACCGCTGCCAGGGTAGACCAGAAAAATTTTGGTCTCTGGTTGAAGTCGTGGCAGGTGGGTCAGGTACTTCAGGCCCTGGTTACAGACAAGACTCCCTCGGGTGATCTGATCCTCCGAATTGCTGGCCATCAAGTGACTGCAACAGCCGATATTCCTGTCCAGAAAGGGGCGCAGTTGTCGCTGGAGATCAGTCGTCTTGACCCCGTGCCCACCCTTAAAATTATCAATACGCCTGTTCCTCTCACAACTCATTCGAATTCTGCCATGGCTGGCCAGCTTCAGCTTCTCGTGCCACGGCAGGGCGATGTGGTAGAACCTTTCCGGATGCTGTTCAATACTGCACAGGGTGTCAATATTCTGTCGCTGCTGGGGTTTCGTCCCGCAGAGCAGACCCAAATCCAGCGCCTTGTCGTTGATGCCAGGCAACTCACTGATCCAAAGCTCCTAAAACAAACGCTCAATCAGTCCGGGTTGTTTCTGGAGGCTCATCTAAAGCAGTTGCTGTTGATGGGGGGCGTGTTGCCGCGAGGTGACCTCAAAGCCGAATTGTTGCGTATGCTTTCCAGGGTAAAGTTTCAGCAGGACACTGCGGGATCCAGCTCAGGAAGTATGGATTCAGAAGGTTTGCTTGAACTACAGCATAAATTGGAAGGCGCACTGGCCAGGATGACACTTGCCCAGATGCAGGCTGGTGAAGCTCGAGAAACCGGAAGTTATCGCTGGGCTTTCGAATTGCCAGTGAAAATAAACGACGATTATCAGACATTGTCTATTTCAATAGGCAGTGACGAAAGTCGATTATCAGAAGATGAACAACCCCGGGGTTGGAGCGTGCTACTGGGAATGGAATTTCCAAAACTTGGTCATGTGGAGGCCGAACTCTTTTTTTCTGGTAAGAAGCTGTCGGTGGTGACCTATGCAGCTTCGCCTGATACGTTCAAGTTGATGGAGGATCAGGTCGAGTTATTGCGTTCATCCCTTGAAAGTCGTGGCCTCGAAACAGGCGCCATATTGTGTCGGCGGGGTTCAACTGCAGAGACTTCAGACAGTGCGATACACAGTAGCTGTGTGGATGAAAGGATATGACTATTTCAAAAAAAACTGATCGAGGCATTTCGAAGGCTGCAGCTTTAACCTATAGCGGCACTGGAGCGCCGACGGTGGTTGCCAAGGGTGAGGGGTTTATCGCAAAACAAATTATTGAGGTTGCCGAGAGACATGAGGTGCCACTGATCTCGGATCACCAACTGGTCAGTATGTTGGTCAATGTGCCCCTGGGGGATGAAATTCCAGAAAATCTCTACCTGGCAATAGCAGAAGTTCTTGCTCACGTCTATCGTCTCAACGGATTAATAGATACCTACGATTAAATTTTTATAATATTATAGGGCACCCTTCACATTTAAATTGATGTCACCGTCAGGTTTTTTACGTGCATTACTGATTTTAAATCATCGTTAGCACAGGATTGTTCAATGGATCGTGAGTCCTCTTTAGGCAGACTGAGTATCAGATTAACCCACCTGGCCGACTCCCAGGACCCCGATTTAGCGAGGTTGTTAAAAAAACTTCGCCATTCGATCAAAGATGGCGATGAGGGAGCTGAACTTGATCGCCTATCGGACCAGTTGGCCCGGCATATGATCACCCTTGAACAGAATCCCGCGGCCGATTTGCACCTACCTTTGACCAGTCATTACGCGACGGATTTTGCTGAAAGCATAAAGTCTCTCAATGTCGATCAGTCCTACCGAAACAAACTCGACTACCTCGCCAGCCAGATGGCCAAAGCTCCCCAGGTTGATCAGCAGCTCCAGTATCTGCGGGATGTGTTTCGTTTGCTTCGTACCGCTACTTCTCACAAGGCTCAGGAAAAGAGTTCCTCTGGCAAAGTTCTCAGCTGGTTCGATAAGAAAAGTAGTAAAAAAGATGACAAATCAAATGAGCAACTGGACGGCTTTTTATTGAGGGCAACTGATCTGTTGAATCAGATCATCTCCCACATGGATGTCTTGAATGGTAGTCCTTCAGAAACCAAGTGGCTGAAAGAACAGTTGTCTGAATCTGAATCTGTTGAATCGCTGGGATCGGTGCTTGATGAAGTGATAGATCTGTTAACTGAACTCACTGGCAAGGTTAATGAGGAACGCCTTACAACACAGAGTTTTCTGGGAAATTTACACACTAAACTGCAAAGTGTTGAAGAAGTCATTTTTTCGGTAATTACTGATGGTGAGGAATCGTTTGAACGAGCGGCTACGTTGGAAAAAGCAGTCAATGACGACGTGCAGGTGATCGGTAAAGCCGTTGATGAGAATAATATCGATGTGTTGAAAAAAACGGTGGAAAGTGGATTGGTCAATCTTTCTGCAAAAGTGGCCAGCTACCTTGAAACAGAGCGCAAACAACACCAGGAAAGCAAGCAGAAGATCAAGGGGCTTACCAGACAGGTCAGGAGCATGGAGTCGGAAACCACCAAGCTCCGCAGCGAAGTGAGGAATAGCCTGGATCTGGTGATGAAAGATCCACTGACCGGCGTGTACAACCGGGGCGGCTATGAGGCGCGGGTAGTAGAGGAGTTTTCTCGAAAGCAGCGGGTAAATGCACCTTTATCGTTGGTGTTTGTGGACTGTAACAAGTTCAAACAGATTAATGACACCTTTGGCCATAACGCCGGCGATACGGTGTTGGTCAAGGTAGCGGAAACACTGAAAGTCCGGGCCAGAACCTCAGACGTTGTTGCCCGTTATGGTGGTGATGAGTTTGTGGTGCTGCTGACGGATACCGATATAACAGGGGCAGAGGTGTTTGCCAAAGATGCATGTGACAAAATTCGCAAGGCGGGGTTTAACAATAACGGCAAGCCACTGGACGTGTCTATTTCCTGCGGGGTTACAGAGGTGCGGGATGACGATACACCAGTGACCGCATTACACCGGGCCGATCAGGCGATGTATAAGGCAAAAAATGATACCGAGGATAAGGTTTTTGTTGTTTGATACGAATTCACGGTGCTGTTCAGCATAAACGATAAAAATAAATAGCCGGCCAGTTTTTCTGCGACAAAGTAACGAATAAACACTTTGGGCTTAATTTTCTCTGTCATCAGGCGTGTAGCAATGGCTGCCTGCCTCGCTTTCTGAACCTGATTGACTCTCCGCTTATTGATCATCTAAAACGAGAAACACGACGACATCATCGTTATGGCGAAGCACCCCCGACACTGTGCAGGACGACAGCCGTTATTATAGGTGAAGCCTTCCGCGCGTTGATTTCTTTGATCGCGATGTTGCGCCCTCCATTGTCTCAATGTGATCGTTGATCCTTTTCGGTAACTTGCAACCTTTGGGAAAATCATTGAATCTTTCTTATACCTGTGTAGGGGAGTTCCAACGGACAGCAGGTTTCTGCCGCCTGGATGGTCGCCAACAATGATCGAATCGGACATCATGATTTCACAACCCACTTTGTTGTTGGTAGCCCTTGGCTGTGTCTCGCTTCTGGTGTTGGTGGCACTCTGGTCAGAGCGCTATCCCAACTGGCACAACCGCCTGCATCCGTACATCTATAGTCTGACGCTGGCGGTTTACTGCACTTCCTGGACTTTTTTTGGTGCAGTGGGCACAGCGGCCCACCATACCTGGGCTTATCTGCCTATCTATCTCGGACCCATGCTGGTATTTGTTCTCGGCATGCCTATCCTGCGAAAACTGGTCAAGGCGGGGGCCAGGCAGAAGACGACTTCTCTGGCGGATTTTATCGGTGCCCGCTACGGTAAACGGCAGCTTCTGGCGGCACTGGTTACACTGGTGGCCGTGGCTGGCTCCATGCCCTACATCTCCCTGCAGCTGCATGCTGTATCCATTGCCTGGGATACCCTGGCAGGGCCCATTGCGACCGGAACAATGGGTGTCTATCAACCGGATAACGCGTTCATTACGGCCTGTTTGCTGGCGGTTTTTGCCATGGTATTCGGCACCCGGCACATTGAGGGACGAGAACGCAATCGCGGCATGATGTCAGCGCTGGCACTGGAATCCATCATCAAACTGTTGGCGTTAGTTGCCCTGGCCGTGTTCGCCTTGATGATGGCCGCTGCGGTTGATGGCGACTCCGCCACCAGCGGCGAGCCATGGCTTCAGCCCTGGCTGGTCAATCCTCTTGATATGCAGTTTGTCACCATGACGCTGTTATCCATGCTGGCGATTGTCTGCCTGCCGCGGCAGTTTCATGTGACGGTGGTGGAGTTTCAGAATGAGCGGGATTTGAGCATGGCCTACTGGCTGTTTCCGCTCTATCTGTTGGCGATTGTGGCCGTGGTGTTGCCCATCACACTGGTGGCCCAGCAATTGCTCGGGGGTAGCGGCGTCTCTCCCGATACCTATGTACTGAAGCTGGCCATGGCCAGTCATTCGGACCTGTTGGTCATTCTGGTATTTGCCGGTGGCTTTTCAGCGGCGACCGGAATGGTGATTGTGGCGACGGTGACCTTGTCCATCATGGTTTCCAACGAGATTATCCTGCCGCTGTTGTTGCGCTGGCGCAAACAGCACTTTCGTCAGGCTGGATTCCTGGGTCAATATCTGCGCTGGATTCGCCGCGGTTGTATCCTGACGGTCCTGCTGGGTTCCTGGCTGATGTACCGTTTAATGGGGGCAGACAAGGAGCTGGCTTCAATCGGCCTGGTCTCCTTTGCCTGTTTTGCCCAATTGGCCCCGGCACTGCTGGGCGCTATTTACTGGCGTCGGGGGCATGCCAAGGGAGTTTACGCGGGATTGGCTGTCGGCTTTCTGTTCTGGTGGTACTGCCTGTTGGTACCGATGATTCTGGGGCCGCAACATCCGGTGATGTCGGTCGGCCCATTGGGACTGTCCTGGTTGCGGCCCGAATCCCTGTTCGGTACCGGGTTTCTCGATCCATTGAGTCATGGTGTGTGGTGGAGTCTGTGCAGTAATCTGCTGATCTATATCTCGGTGTCACTGTTCGTCAAACCGGCTGAGCGCGATACCTTCCAGGCGAATGTGTTTGTCGACGTGCCGCAGCCGCAACTGTACGGTGATGACGACTTCGAATTATCCCCTGTTCGCGTGGTGCAATTGCGGCAATTGCTCCAGTCTTTCATTAGCCGTTCGCAGCATGAGGAGCTGTGGCGCAGTTGCGAAGCGCGCTTCCATCAGCGCCTGCTGGACAACGACAGGGCGCCGGTTTTTGCGGTCAGACGGGTTGAAAAAGCGTTGTCTGCTATCGTGGGGAGTGCGTCGGCACAGAGCATTATTGGTCTGCTACAGCGTACGGAGCCCCTTCAGTTCAGTGATGTGGCGGCGATTGTCGGTGGCACGTCTGAGCAGCTTCAGTTTAATCGGGACTTGCTGCAAACCACCGTAGAAACAATTACCCAGGGTGTGTGCGTCGTGGATGCGGATCTGAAGGTGGTGGCATGGAACCGGCGCTACGAGCAGATCTTCGATTATCCCCCGCGATTGCTTTATGTGGGCTGTCCGATCAGGTCGATTTATGAATTTAATGCCAGGCGGGGACTTTATCGGGATACAGACACACTGGAACGGCAGGTGGAACGCCGTCTTGACCTGCTGCGCAGTGGTAATTCGCACCGTTTTGAGCGGACTTTGCCCAATGGCACGACCATCCAGGTGGTTGGCAATCCCATGCCCAATGGTGGATTTGCCTCAACTTACATTGATATTAGTGATTATAAAAATGTGGTGGTTGCGCTGGAGGAGGCCAAGGCCACCCTGGAGCAGCGCGTTGAGCAGCGCACAGCGGATCTGTCTGCATTGAATCATGCGTTGGGGGAAGAAAACCGGTTGCGGGCGCTGGCAGAGGCAGAGGTTCGCGAGATGCATAACAGTAAAAGCCGTTTCATGCAGGCCGCCAGTCATGACCTGCTGCAGCCGATCAGTGCCGCCAAACTCTTCGTTTCTTCAACCCGTCTGCAACTGATGAATACCGATAACCAGCCGCTTCTGGAGCAGATGAACCATATCCAGAAATCCCTGGATACGGCCGAAAAACTGATTGCCACCCTGCGGGAAATAGCCGGTCTTGAGGGTGGCAAGTTGCAGCCGGGAATAAAAGCTTTTTGTATCGGTGAACTGCTCACTGATTTGTCCGCCGAGTTTGGTGTGCTGGCGGTTGAGAAGGGCATTGCCCTGCATTTTGTGCCCTCCCGGGTCATGGTGGAAAGCGACCCCCATCTGCTGCGCCGGATTCTGCAGAACTTTATGAGCAATGCGGTTCACTACACCCGGCGTGGGCGTTTGTTGCTCGGCTGCCGCCGGACTGCCCGGGGTTTGCGTGTAGAGGTCTGGGATACAGGGCCGGGTATTGCTCCGGGCGCCATGGATCGTATTTTTCGTGAGTTTGAACGGCTTAGCCCCGGTGCGACCAGTGTCGACAAAGGGCTGGGTCTGGGCCTGACCATCGCCAAAGGTATGGCGGATTTAATGGGGCATGAAATCGGTGTGAGGTCCAGTCCCGGTGAGGGTTCCGTCTTCAGTATTGTGGTGCCTTACGGAAAAACGGGTCGCCCAATACTGCCAACAGTGTCGGTGTCCATGCAACAACCGGCGCTGCATGGCGTCCGTGTCCTCTGCATTGATAACGAAGAGGAAATTCTCAGAGGGATGGAGAGTCTGCTGGGTCAGTGGGGTTGTCATGTCCTGTCTGCGAGAGGACCCGGCGAACTGTCCCCACTCCTGGATGAGCTTCCTCCGGCGATTTTACTGGTGGACTATCATCTGGATGAAAACCTTACCGGGATTGAACTGGTCAGGCAGTTGCCGGCCTCCTGGCAGTCAGCCCCCTGTATCATTATCAGCGCTGACGATTCCGATGACCTCAAACAGCGGGCAGCACTGGCCGGTTATACGCTGATAGCAAAGCCGGTATCCGCTGATCAACTGGCGGCACTGATGACATCACTCCTGGGGCAGTCCTCACTCGACTGAATATAGAAGTTACCTTGCAGGGTGGCCAGGCTACTTTTCTCGAGCGGTGAGTGCCGCTAGACTGGTCGCCCGAAACATCAGCCAACAGGATCTATTATGCCGACCTTTGATATAGTCTCAGAAGTGGATCAGGTGGAAATCCGTCATGCCACTGAAAACACGCAACGGGAGTTGGCCACCCGTTTTGATTTTCGCGGGGTTGAGGCCAGTGTGACGCTAAAGGACGAGGTGGTTACGCTGACCGCCGAATCAGATTTCCAGTGCCGACAACTGCTGGACATGCTGAGCAAGAACCTGGTGAAACGCAATGTAGATCCCTATGTTATCGATGTGGATGAGGAAGCTGTCCACAGCGGCAAAACGTTTTCACTGCAGGTGCGTTTCAAACAGGGTATCGACCAGCCAATGGCGAAGAAAATTATCAAGTTGGTGAAAGAGGCCAAAATAAAAGTACAGACAGCGATTCAGGGTGACAAATTGCGTGTTACCGGTAAGAAGCGCGACGATCTGCAGGAAACCATTGCCCTGATCAAAGGAGCTGATCTTGGCCAGCCATTCCAGTTTGAAAATTTCAGAGACTGAGTCTTGGTACCTCGCTCCAGTGTCGCACGGATTTAAGATACCACACGAAAGCCGACTAGTTTTCCTCTGACCCCGTTGATTCTTCCAGGTTGAGCTTGCCAATGGCCAGCACGGCCTGGGTTCTTGAGCGCACGCCCAGCTTTCTGAAGATAGCCGTCATATGGGCCTTGATGGTCGCTTCCGTGACATCCAGTTCATAGGCAATCTGCTTGTTCAGCAGACCCTCGGCCAGCATGGTCAGCACAAGATATTGCTGGGGTGTCAGCGAGGCGATTCCCGCCATCAATTGTTGTTCACTCTGGCTCAGGGGCAGGCATCTCCTCGATCCCGCCTGTGCCGGTGGTAGCCAGATGTCGCCTTGCAGAACGGTCTGAATCGCTTCCAGAATGGTCGTGACGCCGGACGACTTTGGCAGAAACCCCCTGGCGCCAAATTCCACAGCACGCTGGATGATGTCGGTCTTTTCATTGGCAGATACCACCAGCACCGGCATCTTGCCACAATGCCCCTGCACATAGGCCAGAGCACTGAATCCGTGGGCGCCGGGCATGTGCAGATCCAGTAATACCAAATCCGTATCGGGATGATCGCTCAACTTGATTTGCAGGCTCGCCATATCCTGTGCTTCAACGATTTCCTGTTCACCACCCATGGTTTGCAGCACCTGGGAAATGGCATTTCTGAAGAGTGGGTGGTCATCGGCAACAATAAATTTCGACATTATTTTTGTACTTCAGCAGGTATTTATTTTTGATGGTAATGCGCGCGCTGTTGAGTGGCAAGGTTTTCATTTTTCACAAAAAAACCTTTTCTCCCGCCTATTTCGTTAGACATTGGTCTTAAATTTCCTGCCGAATCGACCTTGGTCGGATACCCAAACAAGTTCCTCAGCGTTACATCTGTCGCTGTTACAGAATTTTTGGGAGAAGGTGATGGTTAACAGAAAAAAAATGGCCACGGTTTCAGGTGTCATTTTGCCGATGCTGGTTTTTTCGGGGCAGCTTTGGGCAAATGCCACCAATGAGGAACTGGCGGCCAGGGTGGAGCAACTGGAGTCACTGGTGACGCAACTGCAGCAGTTGGTTGCGGAGCAGGGTGAGCAGCAGCAGGAAATGGCCACGACGGTCAGCAAGAAAGTCGATGCGCCGTTGTCCGGCACCAAATTCAGTTACGGCGGTTATGTGAAGTTCGATGCCATGAGCAGCAGTTTCTCCGATGGGGAGCGTGCTACAGCATCCATCGGTGACGATATTCTGGTGCCGTCGACCATCCCGGTGGATGGCAAAGGCGGCGCCAGCCGCTTCGACAGTTCGGCAAAGACCTCGCGGTTCTGGTTCAAAACCATCACGCCCACCGATATGGGGGATGTGCGAACCCATATCGAAATGGATTTGCTGACTTTCGATGGTGACGAGCGGATCACCAATGCCAATCATTCCAGAATTCGGCACGCCTATCTGGCGTGGGATTACCGTGATAACGCATCACTGTTGCTTGGCCAGACCTGGAGTACGTTTATGAACGTGAATGTACTGCCGGAAACGGTCGACTTCATTGGCCCCACCTCCGGGGTCATTTTCAACCGGCAGGCCCAGGCCCGCTGGAGTTACCGGTTTGAAAAGGGTGGTGCCGTTCATGTGGCGCTGGAGAATCCCTCAAGTGGTGCGATCGATGGTGGTGGCGGTATCGAAAGCAGCAATTTCGATGACAACAGTCTGCCCGATCTGGCGCTGCGTTATGACGGCAAGGTGGGTGATCTCAGCTACAGCCTAGCTGCCATTGGTCGGCAGATCAGTTATGACACTGGCACACAGGATGAGGATGCCTATGGTCTTGGTCTAAGCCTGTCGGGTAAATACCAGTTCAGCAATGGGGACGATCTGAAGGTTCAGCTCAATCACGGTCACCTTGGCCGCTATATTGCCCTGCAGGCATTTCGCGATGCCGCTGTTGAGGCCGATGGCGATCTGGATCTACTGGATGTTACCGGTGGTTTTATTGCCTACCGCCACTTCTGGTCACCCAGATGGCGCAGCACGCTCTCCTATGCCATGACCAGGGCCGACAACGCAAGTGATGTGGCCACTACCAATACCGAAGAGGTCAGCAACTACGGACTTAATCTGTTCTATTCCCCCACCGACAAACTGTCGTTCGGGATGGAGTACATCAGAGCGAAACGGGAACTGGAAAACGGCAATGATGGCGATTTGAAACGTCTGCAGTTTACCGGCAAATACGTATTTGAATAGACCGATAACGGGAGGAGTGTTGTCGGCTTAGACCAAGGTTGCAGAGACACAGGGGCACGACGGGATTAACTTGGTAGTGTCCGCTATTAAAAGATAAACAACGGGAGTGGAGGACATTTTATGAGCTTCGAAACTAATGAACATGCACAGGCATACTGGAAGGAGAACCTGCGGTTGCTGATCACGCTGCTGGTGATCTGGTTCACCGTTTCATTCGGGTTTGGCATTCTGTTGGTCGAGCAGTTGAATAACATCCAGTTATTCGGTTTCAAGCTCGGTTTCTGGTTTGCCCAGCAGGGTTCCATCTATGTATTTGTGGTGCTGATCTTCGTTTATGTGTTGAAGATGCGGGCACTGGATCGCAAGTACAACGTTCAAGAAGACGAAGAGTAGGGGCATGGATATGGGTATTCAAACCTGGACATTTTTACTGGTGGGTCTCAGTTTCGCGTTGTATATCGGTATTGCGATCTGGGCTAGGGCGGGCTCCACCAAGGAGTTTTATGTTGCCGGTGGTGGGGTTCCTCCGGTGGCCAATGGGATGGCCACAGCAGCGGACTGGATGTCTGCGGCATCCTTTATCTCCATGGCGGGGCTGATCTCGTTTATCGGTTATGACGGCAGTGTCTATCTGATGGGTTGGACGGGAGGCTACGTGCTGCTGGCACTTTGCCTGGCCCCCTACCTGAGAAAATTTGGCAAATTTACCGTGCCGGATTTTATCGGGGACCGTTATTACTCCCAGACCGCTAGAACGGTGGCTGTCATCTGTGCCATTTTTGTTTCGTTCACCTATGTGGCGGGGCAAATGCGTGGCGTCGGTGTGGTCTTCTCGCGCTTTCTCGAGGTGGATATTGTTACCGGTGTATTGCTGGGGATGTGCGTGGTCTTTTTTTACGCCGTGCTCGGTGGCATGAAGGGTATTACCTACACCCAGGTGGCCCAGTATTGTGTGCTGATTTTTGCGTACCTGGTCCCGGCAATTTTTATCTCGGTGATGATGACGGGAAATCCTGTGCCCCAGTTGGGTTTTGGTGGCACGCTTGCCGACGGGTCGGGTGTCTATCTGATGGACAAACTGAATGGCCTGTCGACGGAGCTCGGCTTCAATGAGTACACCTCGGGGACCAAGAGTACGATTGATGTCTTCTTTATCACCTTTGCCCTGATGGTGGGTACGGCTGGTTTGCCACACGTCATCGTGCGTTTCTTCACGGTGCCGAAAGTCTCGGATGCCCGTCTTTCAGCGGGATGGGCCTTGGTCTTCATTGCCATCCTGTACACCACCGCACCGGCTATCGCCTCTTTCGCTCGCGTCAACATGATCGAGACCATTAACGGTCCGGAAGGTCAGGGTGTCGCTTATGAGCAGGCTCCCGGGTGGATAAAAAACTGGGAGAGAACCGGGCTGATTGGCTGGGAAGATAAAAACGACGATGGGCGGATGTTCTATGCGGGTGATGAGCGCAATGAAATGGCGATTGACCGCGACATTATTGTTATGGCGAATCCCGAAATTGCCAACTTGCCGGCCTGGGTGATCGCACTGGTGGCTGCGGGTGGCGTCGCTGCGGCCCTGTCGACCTCTGCGGGTTTGCTGCTGGTCATTTCCACCTCCATCTCCCATGACCTGCTGAAACGAAACCTGATGCCCAATATCACGGACAAGCAGGAACTGCTCTATGCCCGGATTGCTGCTGCCTGCGGTATAGCCGTGGCCGCTTACTTGGGTATCAATCCACCGGGTTTTGTGGCGGAGGTGGTGGCGTTTGCCTTCGGTCTTGCCGCATCCAGTTTCTTCCCGGCCATTATTCTGGGTATTTTCTACAAGAAAATGAACAAGGAAGGGGCCATTGCCGGCATGCTGACAGGCATTACCTTTACGGCGGCTTATATTGTTTACTTCAAGTTCATTAATCCCGCAGCGAATACACCGGATAACTGGTGGTTGGGAGTGTCCCCGGAAGGCATCGGTACGTTGGGCATGGTCTTCAACTTTGTGGTGGCCTTTATCGTATTGAAGTTGACCAGAGAAGCGCCGGACCATATCAAGGAACTGGTGGAAAGTCTGCGTTATCCGAAGGGCGCCGGGCAGGCACAGGATCACTAGATATTATTTCCCCCCTTTGGGCCGCTCTATGAGCGGCCTTTTTTATCTTATCGTCCAATAAAAAACCCACCGGGTTGCCCCGGTGGGTGGTGGCAGAACTGGTCAGACCGTTATTTCTTGACGCGATCTAGCAGTGACTGAACTTCTCTGCCGGCGATCTCCTTGCTGCCCAGGCCAATCGCAATGGCTGCGCCGACGGCTACCGCACCAAGCATCAGGCCAAAGGCAATATTGATGATGTCTTGCGCAAGGCCGATCTGACGCAGCGCCATGGCAATGCTCAGAAACATGATGGCAAGGCTGGCAAGGTTGCCTGCTGCAGAGGGCATTCCCGCCTCAATAATCAACAACCGTACTTTTCTGGCAATGAAAATACCGATAGCCAGAATCAGTGCACCCAGCAGTACCTGAACGGCGAAACTGATCATGACGGTCACAATCTGGCTGAGGGGTTCAAAGCTCAGTAACTCAGTGGCGCCGAGAATCGCGAACAGGATAATGCCCAGTAGCACCAGACTGCCCGCATACTGACTCGGGGTGCGTTCCAGCCCCATTTTGAAGCCGAGCTTTTCAATTAATTGATTGAACCCGGCCGCTGTCAGTAAATCCGTCACCAGACTGGCAATCAACTTACCCACATAGTAAGAGATGGCGAGCACCAGCACGGCCGCGAGGATGCCAGGCACGGCAGCAAAAATCATATCAATCATGTTTTGCGCGGGCGTGGAAATAGCTGCGATCTTCAGAGCTTCCAGCGATTGCACAATCACCAGCAGCAAAATGAAGGTGTAAATCAGTGTGCCGACCAGTGTGGAACATTTCTGCTGAATACCGGACTTCTCACTCAGTCGGTCGATGCCAGAGGCGGCCAGCAGGCTACTGACAATCTGTCTTACCAGCTTGGCTACGAAATAACCAATGGCGAAGATAAGCAGTGCCGAGAGGATATTCGGCAGGTAGCTGAACAGCTTGTCGAACATGCTTTGCAGGGGCGCGACCAGACTTTCCATCTGCAGGGCGCTCAGCACCATTGGCAGGAAGAGTAGAAATACCAGCCAGTAGCCAGCGGTAGCCAGAGATTGACTCACGGTTACCTTGTCTTCCTCATCGTGCTCAAGCTTGTTGAGGCGCTCGTCCAGTTTGCCCAGTGTGGCGCCCTTCTCAATGGCTTTTTTCACGAGCGCTGCCAGTACCCAGGCGAGCAGTAGCAGACCGAGTGCTGCAGCAAATTTTGGTAGGTAGGTAAAAATCTCGGTCAGCAACACATTTAATGGCTGCGTCACTGATTGAAGATCGAGCTTTTCAAAGAAGGAGATAAAGCCAAAGATCATGATGATCCAGAAGGCCGTCGTGGAGATGACTTTTTCCACGGGGAAGTCATCATTTAGCCCGACCGTGCGGGTGAACCGGTTATCCAGATCGGTTTTCAGCAGCAGCCGATGTGACAAGCTTTTGACAATCCGTGCTGCGATATAAAAGACGAGCAGGTATAAAACGGCCACCAGGAAGAGCAAAACAGGGCCTTCGTACTGGTTCCAGAAGCTGGTAATTTCACTCATAGCGGGATCCTTCTGTTTTTCTATTGAAAGACAAGCATAGGTGTCTTGACCGTGAATGTCCAAAAACGGGCCTTCGGAGAGAACTGGCTTTTTTTGGCAGAGTGGCAGGTATTTTTGAATGGAACGAGGTCGGGACAATTGTAAAATCAACTCATCTGATTTTTTCTAATCGATGACTTTGCCGCGCAGGGCCTTCGTCTTACCGCGCTGAGTTTTGTTATCCACTCGCCGGGTTTTGGAGGCTTTTGTCGCACGGGTGGGTATGCGCGTTTTTTTGACTGCAGTGGCGGAGAGAATAACGTCTTTCAAGCGTTCCAGGGCATCCAGCCGGTTTTTTTCCTGGGTACGGAATTGCTGCGCCTTGATCACAATCACGCCTTCTTTATTAATCCGGCGGTCCCTCGTGACCAGCAGCTGTTGCTTGTAGTCATCGGGCAGGGACGATGCGTTGATGTCAAAGCGCAGGTGTATCGCCGAAGAGACCTTGTTGACGTTCTGTCCCCCGGCCCCCTGGGAGCGAATGGCTGTCAGTTCAATTTCTTCGTCGGGAATAGCAATTTTTTTCGTGATGTCCAGCAACGTCCAATACTCCAATGTTTGCCTCAGGTTGAATTATAGGGAGGCAATAGTCGTCAGCAAGTATGCAGGCGAGATGAGTTATCGGCGATTACAAGTCTCATGACAGCCAATGGATCAACGTTGTCCCGTCTAGCCGTCTCCTTGATAAATGTTTGGCAGCACGCCATAGTATTCCCATGTCTGTTACCAAAACACACTGGGTTCTCTGGATCATCACCGCCTTTCTTTTGTCGGTGCTGGTGAATACCGCCCACGCCAGTGTGAACAGTCGTCATGACCTATCGCAAAGGGCGGAATCATCCCATAGTACAGCGATGCCCTGCGAGTCGGAATCTGCCCATCCTGCCGGGGTGCAGCACGCAAATGGAAATAACCACAGCTGTATGTCCGATATATGCCATTGCGTGACCCAGGGTTGCCATTTGACGCCGATAGGCATTAATCCCCTGCTTGCCTGGATGTCCTTGCCTCATCATCCCGCTCAGACAACGCTTCGGCAGAACCTGCTGAATGCCGGGCCCCACCGACTTGATCGTCCTCCCCGAAGCTGATTGTCCGCCGTTATCAACACCTCGCCGAGGTGCTGCAGGATAATTCATCTGAGGATTGAACAAATGTCATTATTTTCAAGGCTGTTGACGGCTTTCTGGATGTCCATGATCGCCATAAATGCCGTCGCCAATATCACTGAGTACCACCTGGAGATTGACCGCCAGACCGTCAACATCACAGATAAGCCGTTACAGCGTATTACGGTTAACGGAAGTATCCCCGGGCCTGTGCTGGAATTCACTGAAGGTGATACAGCGGTGATTCATGTCACCAACAAAATGAAGGTGCCAAGCTCGGTCCACTGGCATGGATTGCTGTTGCCGCCGGCAATGGATGGTGTGCCGGGCTTCAGCGGTTATCCCGGTATTGCACCAGGGGAAACCTTTACCTATCGATTTGAGCTTCGGCAAAACGGTACTTACTGGTACCACGCCCACAGTGGCACCCAGGAACAGGACGGCCACTACGGTGCCCTGATTGTGCACCCCAAAGACCGCAGTCTGATTCAGGCTGATCGGGATTATGTGGTGCTACTGTCTGACTTCAGTGAAGAAGCCAGTACACAGATCATGGCGAATTTGAAAAAAGATCCACACTATTACAACTACTCCCAGCGCACCATCGGTGATTTTCTGGATGATGTGCGCAACCGCGGTCTGGCCGACGCCTGGCAATGGGCTACCGATTGGGGTGAGATGCGGATGTCGCCCACCGACATCGCGGATGTCAGTGGCTACACCTTTCTCATCAATGGCCAGACACCGGCGCAAAACTGGACCGGTTTATTCAACCCCGGCGAAACCGTCCGGCTGCGTTTTATCAATGCCTCGGCCATGTCCATGTATGACGTCCGCATCCCCGGCCTGACAATGGATGTGGTGCAGGCAGATGGCCAATATGTTGAGCCTGTCACCGTGGATGAATTCCGCTTTGCCGTGGCAGAAACCTATGACGTGCTTGTCAGACCGACCACCGACACGGCTTTTACCATTGCCGCAGAAGCCATTGATCGCACCGGTTTTGCCATGGGCACCCTGGCGCCCCGCAGCGGGATGCGAGGCCCCGAACCGGAAGTCCGGTCGCGTGCATTGCTGACCATGGGTGACATGGGGCACGGTGAAATTCAAGACGATGCAGATACCGGTGAAGCTGCCATGACAGGTCATGCCGGTCACGGAATGGCCCAACAGCACAATACAGTTTCGGCGGGCAGTGGCTGGTCCGATGCCGGTACGCCGCCAGGCCACAAGGCCCTGAGTTATGCCGATCTTCGGTCTTTGCAACAACAGACGGATACCCGGCCACCGGAACGTGAAATTGTGGTCAGTCTGGGCGGTTCCATGTCGCGCTTTATCTGGACCATCAATGGTCACAAGTTTGGTGACGAGGGTTTCAAACCCCTGCAACTGGACTACGGTGAGCGCGTCAAGTTGACGTTTAAAAACACCTCCATGATGGCCCATCCGATGCACCTGCACGGCATGTTTATCCAGCTGGATAACGGTCAACCCGCTGAGCGATTGCCCAATAAACATACCGTGAATGTGCCACCGGGAAAATCCTATTCCGTATTGCTGACAGCAGATGAGCCGGGCGAATGGGCCTTTCATTGTCACCTTCTGTTCCATATGGCCGCTGGCATGATGACCAAACTGGTGGTGGCGGAATACGATGCGGTGGCTGATGAGAAAGCTGCCGCAATATCCGATCCAGGCCCCGGGTCACCCCCATCCCTGAACCACGAAGTTCAACAGCGTGGAGGGGAGCATCATGGGCATTAGTCAACGGTATTGTTCTGCGTTGGGGTTTTTTCTGCTGATATCCGTTGGTGCGTGGGCCGAGAATCCTCACCATCCCAGTCCCGTATTCCACGCTTTTTGGCTCGAGGCACAGCACGGCGGTGGAAGTGAAGGCGGTATCACTGATATTGAGCTGGATGGCTGGATCGGTGGCGATACGCACAAACTGTGGTTGAAAACGGATATCAAACAGCACAAGGGTGCTCTGCAGGAGAGTGAGTTCTGGGCGATGTACAGCCGAAATGTGAGCGAATTCTGGGACTTTCAGACCGGTATTCGCCTTGATACCCAGCCCGATTCGACGGGGTACTTCACCCTGGGGGTCAATGGCCTGGCGCCTTACTTCCTGAAAACCCAGGCCCACCTGTTTGTCAGTGACTACGGCGATATCACGGCCCGGTTGAAGCAGAGCACCCATCTGCTGGTGACGCAACGGATGGGTATTGAGCCCTACTACCGGCTGGAAATGGCCGCTCAGCGGGTGGCACGCCAGTCACAGGGTCAGGGCCTGACCAATGGACGACTGGGTGTGCGTTTCAATTACGAAATTACCCGGGAATGGTCGCCCTATGTGGATTTCCGCTACGACTGGAAATTCGGCGGCACATCGTCTATCGCCAACAACAACGACGAGCGTCGGGATCATTTTACCCTGTCACTGGGTGTGGCCCTGATGTTCTAGCCTGTGGGTCATGCCCTGTCATCTGAGTTTGACGGCCCTCAGGCGCAGGGCATTGCCAATCACGCTGACCGATGACAGGGACATCGCCGCTGCGGCAATGATCGGTGATAACAGTAACCCGGTGAATGGGTAGAGGATGCCAGCGGCAATTGGCACCCCGGCGGCATTATAGGCAAAGGCAAAAAACAGGTTCTGGCGGATGTTGCGCATGGTGGCGCGGGATAAATGATAGGCCTCGACGATTCCTGCCAAGTCGCCCCTGAGTAGCGTTACGCCAGCGCTTTCGATAGCGACATCGGTACCGGTACCCATGGCGATCCCCACATCGGCGCTGGCCAGTGCCGGCGCGTCGTTTACGCCATCGCCGACCATGACCACAATGCGTCTCTCGTCCTGCAGACGGCGAACGGCAAGGCTTTTATCCTCGGGTAAAACCTCGGCCTCCACCTCATCGATGTTCAACTGGCGGGCAATGGCCTCCGCCGATGTGCGGTTGTCACCCGTCAGCATAACCACGCGAAGGCCATCATGCTGTAAGGCACGAATGGCAGCTGCAGTGGTTTCCTTGATGGGACCTGCTATCGCAAACAAGCCTGCATATTGACCATTGACGGCGATGAAAATGACGGTGGCACCGTCATGGCGAAGTGCCTCGGCACTGTCGGCACAGGCTGACAGATCGACAGCTTCGCTTTCCATCAACAGACGATTACCCAGGACAATCTGGGTGCCCTCAATTCTGCCGGTGACACCCTTGCCATTGAGGGCCTGAAAATCTTCTGGTTCGGACAGGGTCAATTCCAGTTCACCGGCTTTTGCCAGCATGGCCTCCGCCAGGGGGTGTTCGCTCGATCGCTCCAGGCTGGCGCCGAGTCGCAGTAAGGTATTTTGATCAAAGCCCGAAGCAGGATGGATGCCGGTTACCTGGGGTTTGCCTTCCGTCAGCGTGCCGGTTTTGTCGATCACTACGGTATCCACTTTTTCCAGTCGTTCCAGCGCTTCGGCATTCCGTATCAGGACGCCGGCCTGTGCCCCGCGCCCGACTCCCACCATGATTGACATCGGTGTGGCCAGCCCCAATGCGCAGGGGCAGGCAATAATCAGAACACTGACGGCTGCAATGAGGGCAAATGCCATTGGCGGGGTGGGTCCCCATATTGACCAGACAATGAATGCGATGAGGGCAACGAGCATCACGACCGGTACAAAAATTCCGGCGACCTTGTCCGCCAGACCCTGGATGGGCGCGCGTGTTCGCTGGGCACTGGCCACCATCTGGACAATCTGTGACAGCATTGTGTCCCGGCCGACTTTGTCGGCACGCATGATGAACGAGCCCTGGCCATTGATACTGCCGCCGATAACCCTGTCGCCCGACTGTTTTTTGACGGCCAGTGGTTCGCCGGTCACCATCGATTCGTCGATATTGGAGCTGCCCTCAAGTACTTCACCATCCAGCGGCACTTTGTCGCCGGGGCGAACCCTGAGACGGTCGCCCACCTGTACCCGGTCGAGCGAGATAGTCGCTTCATCGCCCTGGCTATCCAGCCGCCGTGCCGTGGTCGGCGCCAGATTCAGCAGTGCACGAATGGCTCCGGAGGTTTTTTCCCGGGCGCGCAATTCGAGTACCTGGCCCAGCAGTACCAGCACGATAATCACGGCGGCGGCCTCAAAATAGACAGCGACTGAACCATCCTGTTGGCGGAATGCCGGAGGAAAGAGATCCGGCGCCAGTGTGGCAAACAGACTGTATAGCCAGGCGGCTCCGGTGCCGATGGCAATCAGGGTAAACATGTTCAGGTTGCGACGTAAAATGGACTTCCAGCCACGCTGGAAGAATGGCCATCCCGCCCACAACACCACGGGGGTGGCGAGCAGCAATTGCACCCAGTTGGAAACCTGCGGTGATATCAGACTGTCGGTGTGAAAGAAGTGGCTGCTCATTTCGAGGATAAAGACCGGTAGCGCCAATATCAGCCCAAGCCAGAAGCGCCGGTTCATATCGAGTAGTTCCGCCGAGGGTTCGCTGTCGGCAGTGATTTCTTCCGGTTCCAGCGCCATCCCGCAGATGGGGCAATCGCCTGGCCCCTGCTGTTGAATTTCGGGGTGCATGGGGCAGGTAAAGAGTGCCCCGGGCAGGGTCTTTTGTTCTGCGGGCGAGCCGTCTAGATAGGGTACGGGGTCGTTTTCAAACTTTTCCCGGCAGCGGGCGGCACAGAAATACCAGGTTTTACCCGCATATTGGGAAAAATGCCGGGCTTCCCGTGGGTTGACGGTCATGCCACAGACGGGATCTTTTGTTTCAGCGGTTTCGGTTGTATCAGAGATCGCTCATTCTCCCTGTCTGGGTAGCCAGCCGCATCACTTCGTGTTCCTCCATTTCGAGTAACGATTCCAGCAGGCCTCTGGCTTCGGGAATTTCCGCTTTACTGGATAGCGTCCGGTAAAGGTCAATCATCTGCTCGTGCAGGCTGAAAACCTCCTGACAGATATCATCAAAACCCAGCTTGCCAAAAGGGATTTCGCAGGGTTGGGAGATCTTGATCGGTTGGTGTGACAGATAGTCGTAAACGTAGGTCTGCATCGCTTTCTGGTCTGCCTGCAGTTCAAACTGGGCGACCATTCTCTCCATCTCTGCCTCGTGATTCGACAGATAGGCAAGCAATAATTTGGCACGTTCTTCCTGATTCTCGCCGATACCCTTATCGAGACAATGTGCCAAATGCGCATGCAGTTGGCGGGTCCAGTCGATCAGTTCGGCAAAGGTTTTGATGTCCATCCTTACTCCTGTTGTTTTATTGTTCAGTCTCAATGATTATTTTCAGTGGTTAAAGCAATACTTTTATACAGTGCTAAATGATTCCCTGCCAACCCAATGTCTACCCTACGAACAGGGACCGGTATGCGGTGATGGCTTAACCAGGTGTAAACAGATTGTCATGACGTTGTCCCAGCTCTCGTCCATCGCCAGTTGATTACCTCTGGCATATCCTGCCCGTATTCATTGATATAGGACTTGTGCTCGGTCAACTTGGTATGGAGTTGTTGCTTCAACTCAATCCCCTGGCGACCGGTATGGGGCAGGTGGTCGATGGCTGCCATCGCCAGATGGAATCGGTCCAGCCTGTTTCGAACCGTCATATCAAAGGGCGTGGTGGTAGAACCTTCCTCCTGGAACCCGTGTACATGCAGGTTCTGGTGATTATGGCGCCGATAGGTGAGCCGGTGAATCAGCAGCGGATAGCCGTGGTAGGCAAAAATAATCGGTTTGTCCGCCGTAAACAAGGCATCGAAGTTGGCATCGCACAAGCCGTGAGGATGCTTGCTGTCGGGCAGCAGGCGCATCAGATCCACCACATTGACGACCCGGATTTTCACCGCCGGCAATGCTTCGCGCAGGATGGATACGGCTGCCATGGTCTCCAGGGTAGGTACATCACCGCAGCAGGCCATCACCACATCCGGTTCTTCTTCCCCCTCATTGCCGGCCCAGGACCAGATGCCGATACCGGCGGAGCAGTGTTTGACCGCCTGATCCATGGTCAGCCACTGGGGTGCGGACTGCTTGCCGGCTACGATGACATTCACGTAGTTGCGGCTGCGCAGGCAGTGATCGGTAACCGACAGCAGGGTATTGGCATCCGGCGGCAGATAAACGCGGATGATTTTGGCCTGTTTGTTGGCAACCACGTCGATGAAGCCCGGATCCTGGTGACTGAAGCCATTGTGGTCCTGGCGCCAGACATGGGATGACAGCAGGTAATTGAGGGACGCTATCGGTGGTCGCCAGGCGATATCGCCGGCCACATCCAGCCATTTGGCATGCTGGTTGAACATGGAATCGACAATGTGAATAAAGGCCTCATAGCAGGAAAAAAAGCCGTGTCGACCCGTCAGCAGGTAGCCTTCCAGCCAGCCTTCACACTGGTGCTCACTGAGCATTTCCATCACCCGGCCATCGGCTGCCACATGCTCGTCACCGGGCAGAATTTCGGCGGTGGAACAGCGGTTGGTCACCTCGAATACCGCATTCCAGCGGTTTGAATTGGTTTCATCCGGGCTGAATACCCGGAAGTTTTCCGGGTTGTGGGTGATGACATCGCGGATAAACTGTCCCTGCACCCGGGTGGATTCACAGTCCACTCCACCGGGTGTCTCCACAGCGACGGCATAGTCTCTGAAATCCGGCAGGCTAAGGTCCTTCAATAGCAGTCCGCCGTTGCTGTGTGGGTTGGCACCCATACGGCGTTCACCCTTGGGTGCCAGCGCTGCCAGTTCATCAATGAGCTTGCCCTGTTGGTCGAACAGTTCCTCGGGGCGGTAACTCCGCAACCAGTTTTCCAGTATTTCCAGGTGTCCGGGATGACGCATATTCCCCATCGGCACCTGATGGGCGCGGAAGGTGCCCTCGGCAGGTTTGTCATCGACAGTTTCTGGACCCGTCCATCCTTTTGGGGAACGAAGAATGATCATTGGCCAGCGGGGGCGCACTTTAAAGCCGTTGCTGCGGGCTTCAGCCTGAATCCGGTTAATCTCGGCGATGGCACTGTCGAGTGTTTCCGCCATCTGTTGATGCATCGCCTCCGGGGAGTTACCTTCCACAAAGTAGGGTTTGTAACCGTAGCCGGTAAACAATGCTTCCAGCTCATCATGAGGAATTCTGGCCAGTACGGTAGGCCCGGCAATCTTATAACCGTTCAGGTGCAGGATGGGCAGAACTGCGCCGTCGTGCACGGGATTCAGAAACTTGTTGGAGTGCCAGCTGGTAGCCAGGGGGCCGGTTTCTGCTTCGCCATCGCCCACGACACAGGCCACGATCAGGTCCGGATTGTCAAACGCAGCGCCGAATGCGTGGGAGAGCGCATAGCCCAGCTCGCCGCCCTCATGGATTGAGCCGGGGGTTTCCGGCGCCACATGACTGGGAATCCCACCGGGGAATGAGAACTGCTTGAACAGCCGTTTCATCCCGATTTCATCCGGGGAGACTTCCGGGTAGGTTTCACTGTAAGTGCCCTCCAGCCAGGTATTGGCCACAATGCCCGGTCCGCCGTGGCCTGGGCCTGTGATGTAGAGGATGTTGAGATCCAGCGCTTTGATAACCCGGTTGAGATGCACGTAAATAAAATTCAGTCCGGGCGTGGTGCCCCAGTGGCCGAGTAGCCGGGGCTTGATATGTGCCTGTTTCAGCGGTTCTCTGAGCAGCGGATTATCCAGCAGGTAGATCTGTCCCACTGACAGATAATTGGCAGCACGCCAGTAGGCATCGATTTTGTGCAGATGTTCCGCTGTCAGTGGCTGGTGATTCCGTACCTTGCCACTGTCCGCTGAATGTCGGTGTTGCATAGAATGTCACCTTGCCCGGTAAGAGTCTTCATCATAGTCAAAAAAGCCGGTCCTCAGCCACTGTTGACTGTGGGGTATGAACGATCCTGACTGAGTACCACTCGGTCGGGCTGTAGGTCGTCAGGGCGGGAATTGCAGGAGGCGGTGGACAGATCTGGCGATAATCAGCGCTTCATCGGTAGCAATCACGCGCACAGTGACCGCGCTGGTTGCGGTTGAGATCACCGCAGCATTGTCGGCATTGGCCTGGGGGGCCAGAGTAATGCCGAGATAGCCGAGTCCCTCGCAGATACGTGCGCGGATAGCCGGCGCATTCTCGCCGATACCACCGCTGAACACCAGTGTGTCAAGCCCCTCCAGGGCAGCGGTATAGCCGCCGAGCCACTTTTTGGTCTGATAACAGAACAGTGCCAGCGCCTCCCGTGCCCGGTTGTCGGTATCTTCCATGGCCAGCAGTTTCCGCACATCAGCGCTGGTTTCAGAGACGCCCAGCAGGCCCGACTCCTGACTGGCGAGCCGTTGGAATTCTGTCGCAGTGATATTCTCCCGTTGCTCAAGATAGCTGGCCACGCCGGGTTCCAGATCCCCCGAACGGCTGCTCATGGGCAACCCGGAGGTCGGTGTGAACCCCATGCTGGTATCAATGCTTTTGCCATTGCGGACAGCGGCGAGGCTGGCGCCATTGCCGAGGTGGGCAAGAATCACCCGGCCTGCTGTTGCCGCTGGGTCGCCGAGGCTGACCAGTTCTTCCATCAGGTAGTTATAGGACAGGCCGTGAAAACCATAGCGTCGCACGCCCAACGCCTCGAAGCGGCGGGGAATGGGCAGCAGTTGTGCCACCCGAGGCATGCTGGTGTGGAACGCCGTATCAAAGCAGGCCACCTGTGGCAGGGAGGGAAAACGTTCCTGCAACACCTCGATCAACGCCAGCTCGCGGGGCAGATGTTCTGGTGCGAAGTGACTGATGCCTGCCAGTTCGGCCAGCAGTGCCGGGGTAATTCGCTCCGGCTCGGTATGAGACAGGCCGTGGACCAGTCGATGGCCGATCGCCTGAACCGATGAAATGCCCCCCGAGGCCTCCAGCCAGTCCACAAAAGACGCGGCCATCGCCGTGGGGTCGGCAGGTATGTCGATGGTCCTGTCGATGGTTTCGCCGGAAATATCCACCATGATCAATCGGGTTCCGGGGATACCGATTCGCTCAATCCGGCCATGCAGTACCTGTTGCAATGGCTCTTCAGCCCGGTAATGGGCAAAGCGGATACTGGAAGAGCCCGCATTAATGATCAGAATGGTCGGCTTGATTGCATCCAAAAAGCTATCTCCCGGTGTTGAATCTGAGGGTCGTGTCGTCGTCCCGATTAACCGGCCTGGCATATGGATGTGTCAAGTTGAGTCAGTCCGGTTAATGCTATTACCCAACAAAAAAACGTATCTCTGCCATTTAAGAAGATCACGAATTTTCCTTAAGACAGTCACGAGTTTTCCGTTCCATGACTTTTGTGGCAGGGAGCGGTACGGGTTTTTCGAGCGCCGCTTCCTCTTTCTCCCTCCTCTTTCTCCTTCCACTTTCGCCTAATTGTTGCAGATACACCATGGGGGCTATCTTTCAAATAGAATAGGGACTTTCAGTTAGCGTAATGGCTTTCAGTTAGCGTAATGGCTTTCAGTTAGCGTAACGGCCTTAAGTTTAGCGTAAGGCTTTCGGCTAGAGTTACGGGTAATTGTGTTGAGGCAGGTTTTATGACCGTCAGTGTTGAAGTGGCTGCAATCAGAGAATTTCTTGCCGGGTGCCCACCCTTTGATGAGCTCCCCGCAGAGATGCTCGGGCGCGCCGCCAGCAAAGTGCAGATTGCCTATTATCGTGCCGGTGATCCCGGCGCGGTCCTCGACTATTCCAGCCCGCGCCTGTATGTGGTTCGCACGGGTGCGTTTGAGGTGCGTGACAGCGAGGGGCAGTTGCTCGATCGGGTGGAACCCGGCGGTTACTTTGGTTACCCGTCGTTGCTGACCGGCGACGCTATCACCAACCAGCTGACAGTGATTGAGGATGGACTGGTCTACCAGCTCGACGGGGACCTGTTTCAGGCGTTGCGCTCTGCCAGTCGACCCTTCGATCGTTTCTTCAATCGCGCGCATGCCAACCGTTTGCGCCATGCCGTGCGGTTTCGCGAACAGAGTTATCAACTTACCCGTCGGGTTGGCGACATTTGTTCACGCCAGCCGGTGGTCGCGTTAGCCGGTCAGACTGTGGCCGAGGTGGCGAAATTGATGACAGCTGAGCGGGTATCATCGGTGATCGTAATAGATGACAGAGACCGGTTGTATGGTCTGGTGACCGATCGCGATTTGCGTATTCGTGTGGTTGCCGAAGGTCGCAGTGCGGACACCCCCCTGGCCGACATCATGACCACGGACCTGGTCAGTGTCTCAGCGGAGAGCCTGGTCTTTGAAGCCACACTGTTGATGACCGAGCACAACATTCACCACTTGCCAGTACTTCGCGACGGCAGTCCCGTCGGGATGGTGACCACCACCGATCTAATCAAGGCACAGAAAGCGGACCCCGTTCTTTTGATTGGTGAAATCGGCCATCAGGAGACGGTGGCCGGTTTGCAACGGGTGTCGCGTGATATTCCGGAATTGCTGGGTAGCCTGATCCGGGCTGGTGCCAGTGCTGACCAGGTTGGCCGTTTGCTGACCACTGTGACCGATGCCTTGACCCGGCAACTGATCCATCAGGCAATGGGCAAGCTGGGTGCTGCGCCGACGGCCTTTGCCTGGTTGGCCTTCGGTTCACAGGGCCGGCAGGATCAGGCCGCGATTTCCGATCAGGACAACGGCCTGTTACTCAGTGACGGAGCGACCGGGGAGGACGACAGTTACTTTAAAGCACTGGCGACTTATGTGAACGACGGTCTGGATCGCTGCGGTTACAAGTACTGTCCCGGGGAAGTGATGGCTACTACCGATCGCTGGCGACAACCCCTGGCTGGTTGGAAGAAACAGTTTCTCGGCTGGATTAATCAGCCGTCTACAAAAGCACTGATGCACGCCAGTATTTTCTTTGACATGCGCTGTGTTTTTGGTGACAGGGTCCTGTTTTCGGACCTCCAACAGACGGTGTGTAGCGCCGCCAGGGGAAACGAAATTTTTCTGGCCAACCTCACTGCCAACGCCCTGAAACTGACCCCCCCGATGGGTTTTTTCAAACATTTTGTGCTGGAGCACAGCGGTGAGCACAAACACGCGTTTGACATGAAGTTGCGAGGCATCATGCCGATCAATGATATCGCCCGAATTCATGCGCTCGCCACGGGCTCCACTGAAATACATACACTGGCCCGTTTGCGTGAAGCGGCCAGCAACCGACAGATCACCCTGAAAGATGCCCGCAACCTGATCGATGCCCACGAGTTTATTTCCCGATTGCGACTGGAACACCAGGGGGCGATGTTGAAGGCGGGCAGCAAGCCGGACAATTATCTCGATCCGAAAACACTATCGTCTCTGTCCCGTCACCAGTTGAGGGATGCGTTCGCAGTTGTTACCAGCGCCCAGGCCGCGCTGCGAGTCAAGTTTACCCGCGGATTGATGTAATGTTGGCCGGTTGGACTTACCAGCTGAAGCAAAAGCGCTATCTGGCCCGGTGTCAGCATGGCCGGATGCGGGAATACCTGCGGGCTGCTGCCCCGTCCAGAAAAGCGGATTTCAGAAAGAGCTGTTATCTGGCGGTGGATCTCGAGATGACCGGGATGGAGGTCGACTCAGATCATATCCTGAGCATCGGTTTCGTACCGATAGACAATATGAGGGTCATGCTGGCCGGTGCCCGGCACATTCTGGTACGCAGTTCCCTCGGCGTTGGTCAGAGTGCCGTGATCCACGGTATTCACGACAGGGATATGGTCGGTGCCAGCTCCCTGTCCGAGGCCATGGATTGTCTGCTGGAGGCGCTGCAGGGCAGGGTGCTGTTGCTCCACTACGCGGCCCTCGATCTGGCTTTTTTACAGGAGGCCAGCCAGCGTCTTTACGGCGTGCCACTGCTGGCGATGGTGGTGGATACTCTGGTGCTCGAAAATCAGCGACTGCAACGCAACAGTACCGGTCAACATGGGCAGGGTCTGCGGTTGTCGGATTGTCGCCGCCGCTACAACCTGCCCGATTATCATGCCCATAATGCGCTGGTGGACGCCGTCGCAACAGCAGAGCTGTTTCTTGCGCAAGTCGCTCACCGGTTCGGACGTGAGCACGCATCGCTGGCCCGGATAGTGTCCGGTTAAGATGTATCCGGGCTTGTCGGATAGAGCTTTGCCCAGGAAAAATCCCTGTGACCTGTTATGCAAAGGTCGAATAGATGCTAGGCTTCATCTCCTTTAATCTGGACCCCATAGAACTGATAACGAGAGGGAGGATTTCATGTCCGCAACCAATGTTCGTCCCGTCCCCGACGACTTCGCCACCCAGGCGCATATCGATGCTGAAACCTACGAGCGCATGTATCGCCATTCCATTGAGCACCCGGATGAATTCTGGGCCAAGGAAGCCGAACTGTTTCTCGATTGGGAAACACGCTGGAATGAGGTATGTGATTACGATTTCAACACCGGTGAAGCCAGCTGGTTTTCCGGTGGCAAACTGAATGTGACGGTCAACTGTATTGATCGTCATCTGGCGGAGCGCGGCGACAAGGTTGCACTGATCTGGGAGGGCGATCACCCGCTGGAAAGTACCGAAATCACCTATAACGAGCTCAGTGAACAGGTCAATAAACTGGCCAATGTGCTGAAATCCCGGGGTGTAAAAAAGGGTGATCGAGTCTGTATTTACATGCCGATGATTCCCGAGGCGGCCTATGCGATGCTGGCCTGTGCCCGCATTGGCGCGGTTCACTCTGTGGTATTCGGCGGATTTTCTCCCGATGCCCTGAAAGACCGGATACTCGACTCGGATTGTCAGGTGCTGATCACAGCGGATGAAGGACTGCGCGGCGGCAAGAAAATTCCATTGAAAGCCAATGCCGATCAGGCTTTGCGGAGTTGCCCCAATGTACATACCTGCCTGGTGGTGGAGCGAACCCGTTCTCTGGTGGAGTGGGACGATAATCGCGATATCTGGTATCACGAAGAAATGATGGAGGCGAATGAGTACTGTGCGCCGGAACTGATGGATGCAGAGGATCCACTTTTCATCCTCTACACTTCCGGTTCCACCGGGATGCCAAAGGGCGTGATGCACACCACCGCCGGTTATTTATTGCAATGTGCCATGACCCACAAATATGTATTCGATCACAAGGAAGATGACATTTACTGGTGTACTGCCGATGTGGGCTGGATTACTGGCCACAGTTATATTGTGTACGGTCCACTCTGCAATGGCGGGACTTCGCTGTTGTTTGAAGGCGTTCCCACTTATCCCAATGCTTCCCGTTTCTGGCAGGTGGTCGAGAAGCACCGCGTCACTATCTTTTACACTGCACCCACGGCCATTCGTGCGCTGATGGGGGCCGGTGATGATTATGTCAAAAAAGCCGACCTCAGTTCCCTGCGATTGCTGGGTACGGTGGGTGAGCCGATCAATCCTGAGGCCTGGGAGTGGTATTACCGGGTTGTTGGTGATGGTCGTTGCCCGATTGTCGATACCTGGTGGCAGACAGAGACCGGTGCCCATATGCTGACTCCTCTGCCGGGTGCCACGCTGATGAAGCCCGGTTGTGCGACCGTTCCCTTCTTTGGCGTACAACCTGTGCTGTTGGATGCCGAGGGGCATGAAATCGAGGGTCCCGGTGAAGGTGTTCTGGCTATCAAGGCATCCTGGCCAGCCCAGATTCGCGGTGTATACGGTGACATGGAACGATTCCGGGAAACCTATTTTGCTCCCTATAAAGGTTACTACTTTACCGGTGATGGTGGTCGACGGGATGCCGATGGCCACTATTGGATTACCGGTCGGGTGGACGATGTACTGAATGTTTCCGGGCATCGCATGGGGACTGCGGAGGTGGAAAGTGCTCTGGTGTTGCATGCCAATGTGGCCGAGGCTGCGGTGGTCGGTTACCCGCACGATATCAAGGGACAGGGTATTTATGCCTATGTCACGCTGATGAGTGGTGCAGAGCCATCAGATGACTTGCGCAAGGAGCTGGTGGCGCTTTGTGTGAAGGAAATTGGTGCGATTGCCAAGCCGGATGTGATTCATTGGGCTCCGGGGCTGCCGAAGACCCGGTCGGGAAAAATCATGCGCCGTATTTTACGCAAAATTGCCGCCAATGAACTGGAGAACCTGGGGGATACTTCAACCCTGGCAGATCCCGCTGTGGTGGACCAGTTGATTGAGCATCGGACCAATACCTGAGGCTCTGACAACACAGCCCGTCAGGCGGGCTGTGTTGCCACCCTGTATTGTGTCGATTCTGTCGATAATAGGTCCTGCCGATATCAGTCTGAAGCAATTACCGCCAGCAGATGATTGCCGTGATACATTTCCCTTGTCATTATTCCGTCAGCAACAGAGTAGAGTAGAGAAATGAAAATCCATCTGGTTGATTATCAGGATGGGCTCGATGCCCGTTATGGCAATTCGCCCTCACCATTTGGTTCGCTTTGGCTGGTCTGGACAGAGTCCGGTATTGAGCAGCTGGTGTTTCAGGATCGCGGTGAAACCGATCCTTTTCGGGTTTTTCCCCGGCTGGATAAAGCCAGGTGTTTCAATCGTGATGATGCGGGTGCGGCAACCTTCGTACAAACCCTGTTTTCCAGGCCCGCCCGGGAAAACCCGCAGGAAAGCAGCTTGACACTGAGTGCGCAGGGTACGGTATTTCAGCGACGGGTCTGGCAGGCATTATTGTCGATCCCCTTTGCCAGGGTGACCACCTATCAGCAGGTGGCCAGTGCCATTGACCAGCCCAAAGCGGTGCGCGCCGTGGCCAGCGCAATTGGTGCCAACCCGGTGGCCTGGTTGCTTCCCTGCCATCGGGTGATACGCAGCAACGGCGAGCTGGGGGGCTATCGCTGGGGGCTGCCCCGGAAACAACAGATGCTGGATTGGGAACGGTCTGTATCGGCATGACATAAAAAACCCGGCGGTTAATGCCGGGTTTTTTCGTCTGTGAGCGCCTGCTCGTATTTTCAGTCTTGCTCTTGCAGATAGCGATCGCGCGAAGCGGTAATTTCCCTGCGGGCGGCTTCTGCATTGTCCCAACCTTCAACTTTCACCCACTTGCCGGCTTCGAGTGTCTTGTAATTTTCAAAGTAGTGTTTGATCTGTTTGATCAGCAGCTCCGGCAGGTCGGCAATTTCCTGCACGTGGTCATACAGCTTGGTGAGCTTGGTATGGGGTACCGCCAGTAGTTTGGCATCCACACCGGACTCATCGGTCATGTTCAACACGCCGATGACCCGGCTGCGGATCACTGAGCCGGGCATGACCGGGTAGGGTGTTACCACCAGTACATCCAGGGGATCGCCGTCTTCTGACAGAGTCTGCGGGATATAGCCGTAATTGGCGGGATAAAACATGGGTGTTGCGACAAAGCGGTCAACAAAAATTGCATCGCTGTCCTTGTCGATTTCATATTTGATGGGGTCGTGGTTGGCGGGGATTTCAATGACCACGTTGATATCGTGCGGCAGGTCGTTGCCAGCGGGAATCTTGTTGTAGCTCATGTCTCGTCTTCTTCTCTCTTGAGGTTAGGGAAGCGGAAATGCACAGGTCCACCCGGCGGGTTTCCAGAGTGGCGGAATTATACTGGCCAGCATGGGCTATTGCCAGTGACACCTTGGTCTATACTCCCGGTTCCAAGGCCGCGTTTGCCGGTGTTGGCCGAGAATATTCAGTTCAGGTTACGACGATGATTGTCGGGCAACGATGGGCTCTATGATCAGCTCGACACGGCGATTTTCAGCGCGGCCCGAGGGAATACTGTTGTCGGCGATTGGACGGTTCTGGCCAAAGTACTGAATCACCAACCTGGTGGGTGTGATACCGCGCTGGGAAAGATATTCGCCAATGGCGAGGGCACGCTGTTCGGAGAGTTCCTGATTATAGCCAGTCTCTCCCTGATTGTCGGTGTGACCGGCCACAGTAATCATTGTGTTGTCATACTCTGCCAATACCCCGGTAATGGCTGTCAGGGCCGATTGAGCACCTTTGTTAATGGCCGTGCTGTTGACATCAAAGATGGTTGCCCCAGGGATAATCATGGTGATTTTACCGTTCTGTAGGCTGAGGTCGATACCCTGATTCCTGAGCTTCTGCTGGAGGTTGGCATACTGGACATCCATGTAATAACCCACCTGTTCCGGGGGCAGTGGGTTGATTTTGCCACTGTCGCTCAGCGTTGCCTTACGGTTTACCGGACTGCTTTTTGTGCTATCTGAAAGGCTGGTGATTCTGGCCGGCTCTGACTGTTCAGTCAGGGGATTCCAAAGACTACAGCCACCGCCTGCCAATGTGATTATCGCGACGAACAGGCAATTCAGTGGTGTCTTGGGGCAACTTGGCACAGGCATTTTTTTCAAGCAGTCAATTCTCCGGTGGTTGATACAGGAACGACCCGGACAGGGTTGAGGCGGGCTGGCCACTCCCTCCGGGGGGCAATAGTTTAGCTGTGCTGAGCTGGTTGGTCAGCTGTATTTCTGATGGAAGTCAATAAACTGACGAGCGGTTAAAGGACGACTGAACAGGTAACCCTGCCCCAGCCTGACGCCCTGGCTCAAGAGCCAGTCCGCCTGATGATCACACTCGACGCCCTCGGCAATAATATCCAGATTCAATGATTTTGCCATCTCGATCACATGGACGATCACGCTGCTGGTAACAGCCTGGTTTTCAATGGCATCGACAAAGGACTTGTCGATTTTCAGGGCATCCAGCTCGAAACTTTCCAGATAGGAAAGGCTCGAGTAACCGGTGCCGAAATCATCAATAGCCACCAGATGACCCTGTTGGCGGAGGGTGCGAATTTGCTGCCGTGCCGAGTCGCTGTCCACCAATGCCCGTTCGGTAATTTCCAGTTTGATAGCCGAAGTAGCCAGCCCGGCAGCTTTCAACTCGGTTTCAAGGTGGACAAACAGCCGGTCTGTCTGGAAGTCCTGTGCGGATAGGTTGAGGTTAATACTGAGATCAGGGCATTGTTTTAGAAGATCGCCCAGCTCGCGCAGGATGCCTTGCAGCATGGCCCGAGCCAGGTCGGTGGCCAATCCGGCCTCCTCGGCAATCGGAATGAAAATATCCGGGCCGACAACTTCACCGTTGTCACGGGTCCAGCGTGCCAGCGATTCCGCGCCGAGGCAGCGTCCATTGGACATATCCACGATGGGCTGATAGTTGACTCTCAGTTTATTTCTGGTGATTGCATCACGCAATTCGGCGGCCAGGCTGAGGTGCTGTCGGGAGTAGCGGACCACGGCGAATACCCAAAGGGGGATCAGTAGCAGGGCTAATACCCCGGCGGTGATCAGGGTGGGTAGATAGCGTTTCCAGAACTCGCTCATTGGCTGAATGGCGACAATATCGATGGGAAGCAGGGTGCCCAGGGAAAACCGGGAAATCATCTGTCCCGTCGACTGATTGACAGTCATTCCCTGTTTGAGGCTTTCCAGTGGTGGAAAAATGGCATTGGCTGGTGTCGTGATCATGGGCAGTCTTTCTACCCACAGGCCAGCCATCTGGCCCTCCAGAAGGTCCACGTTCAGTAGCAGCCGTGGGTCGATCACCACATCATGGTGTCCGAATCGCATCAGAAACAGCTGTACGCCGCCCACCTCTGTCGCCTCGCTGGGCCACCAGGCAATCACGCCCGAGTTGTAAATACGACTGGCTTTGGGTGGCGTGAAGGAGATGCCCTGAATAAACCCGGCACCACAGAGCCGTTCGGCGGCACGCCAGTAGCCGATTGCCCGGATGTAGGGGCGCGCTACGGCGACGTCCTGCATCATGGCCAGATGGGCGGCGTTACAGGGATCAGTGACTTTTTCATTGAGGGCTTCAAGTAGATTGCGGGCGTCAATAATGGCCTGTTCCGTTTCCTCACCGAGCCGCTGTGACAATTGTTGCAGACGCTGCTCCTCCGTGCCAACGGATTCCCGCCAGATATACCAGCCGAGCAGCAGTGACAGGGCCAATGCCCCAAGCACTGTAATGGCCAGGATACCAAAAAAGATTTTGTCACGACGTGCCAGCATGGAGGAAACAGACTTATGGGGGGCGTTACTTTAACAGAGAGTCACCCAAAACGGGTATGGGGGTTGGTCATATCTGGCAGGGACTGTAGTTGATCGAGTGGGTTGATCGACATCAACAAGCTGTAGGCGAACCGCTGCTAGGATCTATTTTTTCATCAACAGGCTTTTTGTCACAGTGATTTCTGAAAATACGGCTATCTGGGATCGTCAGCTGATCGAGCGCTACGACCTGTCTGGCCCCCGTTACACGTCCTACCCCACGGCGCCACAATTCCACGAAGGCTTTGGCGAGGCAGCGCTGTGTCAGGCGATTGAGCGCAGCAACGCAGCAGGTCGTCCTCTGTCTCTGTATTTTCATCTGCCCTTCTGCAGCACGGTCTGTTACTACTGCGCCTGCAACAAAATCATCACGGCCAATCGCAAGCGAGCCATGCCGTATCTGGAAAGGCTGATCACCGAGGTAGCTTGTCAGGGTGCACTGTTTGACCGTTCCCGGCCAGTCCATCAGCTGCACTGGGGTGGCGGTACACCCACTTACATCAGTGATGATGAAAAACGCCTGTTGATGGCCGCCACCCGCAAACATTTCAACCTGTTGGACGACGACAGTGGCGAGTATTCGATAGAGATTCACCCCGGGGATATGGACGTCAGTACGATCAGCTGTCTGCGGGATCTGGGATTTAACCGCCTTAGTATGGGGGTTCAGGATTTCGATCCCACCGTGCAGCAGGCGGTCAACCGTTTTAATTCTGTGGAGGAGGTGCGTGCGTTAGTGGAGGCGGGCCGCGCCGACGGTTTCCATTCCATCAGTATGGACCTGATTTACGGTTTGCCCCATCAGACCTGGGATACTTTCAAGCGGACCCTGGACAGCATCATTGACCTCGGCCCGGACCGCCTATCGGTATTCAATTACGCCCATTTACCCCATCTGTTCAAGGTGCAGAGGCAGATCGATGAAAGCGCGCTGCCCAGTGCGGCTGAAAAGCTGTTGATGATGGAAAGTATCACTCAGATGCTGTTGAAAGCCGGTTATGTCTATATCGGGATGGATCACTTTGCCCGTCCAGACGATGAGCTGGCGGTGGCCCAGCGCAATGGTGTGTTGCAGCGCAATTTCCAGGGTTACTCCACCCACGGCGGAGCTGATCTGGTGGCCTTTGGCGTGTCCGCCATCAGTGCCATAGACAATGTATTTGCCCAGAATCACAAGCAGATTGAGGATTACCAGACTGCCATCGACAGTGGTCATCTGCCGGTGGCGCGGGGATTTGAGCTGAGCCGCGATGACCTGTTGCGCCAGATGGTGATCAAGCAGTTGATTTGCCATTTTGAGTTGAATTTTGCTGACATCGAGCAACAATTTGGCGTCGTGTTTACCGACTACTTTGCGGAAGAGTTGCTCCAGTTGCGGTCAATGATGGACGACGGCTTGGTGGTTCTCAGCCCTGAGAGCCTCCGGGTAACCCCGGTGGGGCGACTGTTGATTCGCCGCATCTGCATGACTTTTGATGCCTATATCAACAAATCCTGGCCGGAAATCCGTTACTCCAAAATTATTTAAATACAGCCATTGAGTTGGTGATTGATTCGCGTAAACTCGCAATTTCACCTGCACACAGCAGATGTTTATTCCTAAGGGGCGGCGCAAGCCTGAGACATCCTCGGATGAACCCTTTGAACCTGATCCGGATAGTACCGGCGTAGGGATAGGACGTAAAAATCACCGTTCACTCCTTCCATATCCGGGTCTCTTTAACAGTGTTAATGAGGCTCATCATGATAGACATTTTTCGAAACATGCAATGGCTGGTATTTGCCTGTCTCTTTTCCGGCAGTGTGCTTGCCACAGAACCCGAGAATCCCGAGGGTACAGCAGCCGAGACTCCCACAACAACGCTACCCGCTGAAACGATTCAGGAAGTGGTGGTGACTGCCCAGTTTCGCGATGTATCCGTGTTACATACCGGCAGCAGTGTCAGTGTCCTGGACAGCCAGCAGATTGAACGCCGCCAGGCCCGTCACCTGGACCAGCTCCTGAACCTGGTTCCAAATGTGAATTTTTCCAGCGGCGCATCGCGGGGCAAGTTTATCCAGATCCGTGGTATCGGCGAGCGCAGTCAGTTTATCGAGCCGCTGAACCCCTCGGTGGGCTTGTTGATTGACGGGATCGATTTCAGTGGTATCGGCGGTGCGGCAACAACCCTCGATTTGCGTCAGGTTGAAGTGTTGCGCGGTCCCCAGGGCACGCTCTATGGTGCCAACGCGCTGGCAGGCTTGATCAACATGAAATCAAATAAGCCCACCGACGTATTTGAAGGCCACATTGAAACCTCCATTGCCGACTATGAAACCCGCACCACCAGCGCGGTGTTGAGTGGACCGATTTCCGATAATCTTGGTTACCGTCTGGCCGTGCAAGGCCACCGCAGTGACGGCTATATCGATAACGAATTTCTCAACCGCAAAGATACCAGTAACATCGACGAGCTCACCGCCCGTGGCAAGCTGCACTGGCGAGTCAGCGACCGGTTGCAGCTGAACTTTACCGGTTTCTACGTGGACGCCGACAATGGCTACGATGCCTTTTCGCTGGACAACACCCGCAATACGCTCTCCGATCAGCCGGGTCACGACCGTCAGGAATCCACGGCCTTTGCGGTTGAGAGTATCTGGCAAGCCACTGAGCAGTTTGAGGTGGTCGGACTGGTCAGTTATGCCGATAGCAACCTTGACTACAGCTATGATGAGGACTGGAGCTTTGCGGCTATCTGTGATGACCGGCCTTGCGAGGGGTGGGCCTATTCCTCTTTTGATCGCTACCAGCGCAGCCGCTATAACGGCACCCTGGATCTGAAGCTGGTTTCCAGTGAAGCCGGACGTCTTTTCAATGGCGCCAGCGATTGGGTGCTGGGTATTTATTACCGCAGGCAGAATGAGTCGCTGCTGCGTGAATATACCTATGCCGATGGTGATTTCACCAGCGATTTTGACACCCGCAACCGGGCTGTCTACGGCCAGCTGGACACCCGTCTCAGTGACCGTTTAAAGCTGGTCAGCGGGGCGCGAATCGAATTTCGCCGTGCCGATTATCTGGACAGCGAGGGGGTTCGCCACAATACCAGTGAAAGACTCTGGGGTGGCCGTTTGGCCCTGGAATACAGTCTGACGCCGGAAACCCTGTTTTATGGGCTGGTCTCCCGAGGGTACAAGGCGGGGGGTGTCAATAGTAACCCTGAGCTGGACTCCGATGCCCGGGATTTTGATACCGAGTATATGTGGAATATAGAAACCGGCATCAAGGGTGACTGGCTGGATCGCACCCTGCAGGTTCAGTTGGCACTGTTTTACCAGATGCGACGGGATATGCAGGTCAAGCAATCACTGGTCAAGCCGATTGACGGCGATCTGTGCCCCTGCAGCTTTATTGACACCTTTGACAATGCGTCCAAAGGTCGCAATTACGGCCTTGAGCTGATGTTTGACTGGTTGGCGATGGACGATGTTCAGGTCTACGGCAGCCTCGGCTTGCTCCGTGCAACCTATCAGGATTTTGAAAGCTTTAGCCATGTGGATGCCGATCCGGAAAACAATGTGGCGGTCGATCTCGATGGCCGGGAGCAGGCGCATGCACCTTCTTACCAGTTTTCCCTGGGGGTCGAAGTGGCCTTAACCGGGCAGATGTCGGCAGCACTGGAAATGGAAGGCAAGCAGCAGTTCTATTTGTCGCCGCGTCACAACGCCAGATCAAACCGCTACGAGCTGTTTAATGCCCGGCTTGAATACCGGGTGCAACAATGGGATTTCATGCTGTGGGGACGCAATCTGACAGACCGGGATGTGATTGTTCGCGGTTTTGGTGGCTTCGGCAATGACCCCCGCAATTTTTATCAGACCGAACCCTACTATCAGTATGGTGAGCCGCGCATGGTTGGCGCCACCGCCAAGTACCATTTTTAAGGGCGTTGTCCCAGGGAGATTTGTCGTATGCAGGTGACCATTGATGTCAGTATGTATCCCAACCGGGAGGACTTTATTCCGCCGATCAAGGCGTTTATTGAGAAGATTAACCGCTATCCGGAGCTTAAGGTGCAGACCTTCCCCACCAGTACGGTGGTGCAGGGTGAATACCAGGCGGCCATGCAGGCGGTTCAGGACACCATCGCCGCCTGCCGTGAGGAGTTCGGGATGGCGATTTATGTACTCAAGGTAATTCCCGGCTATGAGGCACTCTGAATGTCGAATTGGCTGAGCCTGGAAGCACTGGCGGTGGTTTTTTCATTGGCCTATCTCGTGCTGGCGATGCGAGAGAACAGCCTGTGCTGGTTCTGTGCCTTTTTTGGCACGGCTATTTATATCTGGGTATTTGGCGGTGTCAGCCTTTACATGGGCTCGTTGCTGCACGTCTATTATCTGGTGATGGCGGTTTATGGGTGGTATCAGTGGCGTCGCGGTGGTGTCGGGCATCGCGGCGTCAAAATATCCCGCTGGGGGCTAACGCAACACTTGTATGCGTTGCTCGCTGTTTTACTGGCTTCTGCCGTGTCCGGCCATCTGCTGTCCCAACACACCGATGCCCACTTGCCCTATCTGGACTCTTTCACTACCTGGGGCGGGGTGCTGACCACGGTGATGGTGGCCCGCAAAATTCTGGAAAACTGGCTCTACTGGATTGTCGTCGACGGGGCATCAATTTACCTTTATCTGGATCGTGAACTTTACCTCACGGCTGGCCTGTTTGCTGTTTATCTGGTGCTGGTCGTGCTCGGTTTTATCCGCTGGAGAAAACATTACCTTGAACAGCCAATCACTGAGCGACGGCAAGAGTTTACTGCACCAGACGTTATCTGAATGGCGGCGCTGGGAAATCCGTCTGCCAGGTAAACCGTCTCTGGTTAAACCCATGTCCGGCGGTATGACCAATCTGTCTTTTCTGGTGGAAAGTGGCTCCAGGCGGGCCGTAGTGAGAGTCAATACACCACACAGCAAGGCGCTGGGGATTGACCGCCAAAGGGAAGAGGCTCTGCTTCGCCTGTTGCAGCCCACCGGGTGTGTCCCCAAGCTGCTTTATGTGACCGGCGAGGTGCTGGTGACGGAATTTGTCGACGGACGATTATGGGATGCGCGGACGGTTGATAACGATCATCGGCTAAACCGGCAACTGGTGCCCCTGCTCGAAAAAATCCGGGCTTTTCCCAAACCGGCTACAGCCAGCCGTTTCAGTTACTTGAATCATTGTCGGCACTACCTTGCCCAGCTGACCGTTTGCCCCTCAGTGGCAGATGCTATCGAAGAGCATGCTGCAGCCATTGATGCCGGTTCCTGGCAACCGGTCATCTGTCACCATGACCTGATACCGGAAAATATCATCGATACGGACCGTGGCCCGGTGATACTGGACTGGGAATATGCTGCCTGGGGGCACCCCGCCATGGATTTGATACGGCTCGGTGTTGCTGCAAGCCATCATGGCGCTGAGGACTGTCTCAAACTGCGGGATCTCCAGCGCGGCATGGACGCTCTCTGGTTGGCGCTGACGGATCAGTTAGCGGGCGTCGTTTAAACCCGGCGATTATTGAGCATTCGGCCACCATGCCGCCTGATCCGTCCCGGGGCTCAGACGGAGGCCTCCTTGTGAGCCGCCGCAATCATGGTGGATGCGAGGATGCCGTAAGCGACTATCCATGCTTCCTTTACCTCATCGGTAAAGTTGTCGCCAAGGCCGGTCTGCAGGGTTTCGATCAGCGCACTGCCGACGGTATCGTAATGGGCGTCTTCAACACCGTAGGCGAGATGGCGCTTGCCCATGGCTTCCACTACGGGCACCAGTTCGTCGAGTCGATCAAGCATGCGTACCGCGGCGCCGATCATTTCCATCAGCTTTTTACCCTGCTCGTCCATGTCTCCCTTGAACAGGGGTTTCAGGGTCGGGTCAGCGACAAACAGGTTGTTGTAGAACAGTGAGGCTGCGGTATCGGCAATCGGTTCCACCTTGGCCCAGGAGGTTTTGCAGGCGTGTATTTGCTCGGGTGTCATGGATATATCCTCTATTGTGGTTGGGCGGTCAGCTGCGACAGCATATAGCTGACCGCCTGTGCCATTTGTTCATCGGTTAATGTTGAACCACCGCGGGCGGGCATCAGCCCGTAACCATCGGTGGCATGTTGAACAAGGGTTTCCTCCCCCTGGCTGATCCTGGGCGCCCACATCCTGTTATTGCCGATGATGGGCGCGCCATTGATGCCCGACGCGTGGCAGACGCGACAGTTGGCTTTCACCAGTGGTTCACCAGGGTGGGTGGAAGATGGCACCTGCCCGGCAGGTGTTCCGCCGTCGACGGATGAGCCCGGCTTGTCGGAGCAGGCCGACAAGCCGAGACAAAGAACAGCGGTGAGCACACTTTTTTTGTTGAACATAGGGCTACCAGGGTCGGAGGACTCAGTCAGTTAAAGGGGAACACGGATCACGACACCACCCATCACGTCGCCGATATCAAAGTCGGTTTTAGGGGAGTCCTTGTGATCGTTATGGCAGGTTGTGCAGGCGGGGGAGACGGCGACATCGGGATATACCGCCGTAAAGTAGGTCACGTCACCCAGTTTTTCCTCGCCGTAGAAGTTTTCACCGGGATTGTCCACGGTGTATTGCAGGCCTTCTTCCTCAAGGGGTGTTTTGGGTGCATTCTGCTTGTTGATAGGCCACAGGGATTGCAGCGAGTAAGTGAATTCATCGGTCACTTCCGCGACGGCCTCCGAGCCTGCCCGAAACATCTGGGCCGGCAGTAGTGCCCCGTTTTCTATTTCCTTCCAGTGTTCATCGGGCTTGATGGCGCCCGCACCATTGGGTCCCAGGCGCTGAATGATCAATTTGGTGTAGTTGGCGCGGTCCGCGTTCATGACCGCAAACAGTGAGTCAGTATAGAGTTTCGGCGGTATGCCTGCCTTTGCGGGTGGTGCTTCATTACAGGCGGTAATAACAAGACTTCCGGCGAGCAGCGTAGTCATGATGGCTATTTTTTTGACATGTTTCATGGTGAATTCCTCGTGGTTTCAGAGTAATGACATGGGGGGTAGTTTGTGTTGGTTACAGCAGTGAGTTGCATCAGTCAGCCACCCGTTTGAGTGACCAGTCGATGGACGGGATATGGGTGGCTGGTTTGCCGTTGAAGTTGTTCCTGATCAGTGCCGGGTCAGCCAGGGCATCAATGGAAAAACCGAGGTTGTGGCACTGCATGCAAACCGGCCGGATCATCTTCTCATTGGGGCGCAGGTTGTGGTTCTGGTTGTGATTGACCTGTACCACTGCCTCCCCATCGATAATGCTTTCCGTTCTCGGCATATGACAGGTGGCACAGCTGACTGCCTGTTCCACCGGAATGACACCGGCGATGGCCCGGGTTAACAGCTGTCCGTGGGGCGATGCCTCAAACCCAAGTGAGTGTTCGTCGTTGTGGCAGGTCAGACAGGCTTCGCTGGCGGCAAACAGGGTGTCTGTCCGGTGTGCACTGTGGCAGCTGTTGCAACCCTGCTGTAGAGACATCGCTGTCTCCTTGAAGGGCAATTTGGAATCGGCAGGGTGGATAGGGGGCAGGGACTGAGCCAGTCGCATACCGTGTTTACCCGATTTATAGCTTTCGGCTTCCTGAATATGGCAGGTCTGGCATTGGGCAATGCCGGGTTTCTCAAGCCATTCACCGGAGCGGGCATCACTGTGACAGCCACCGCAGTCCACACCGGCATCGGCATGGTTGCTGCCAGACCATTCTCCATGGATATCCGGGTGGGCCATTTTCTGTTCGGGGAATGCGGGCTGTGGGTCGGGTATGCGTTTACTGGCGAGAATGTTGGCGCCGTTGGAATTGGTGAGGCGAGCCATTTCTTTCAGCCATGGACCCGCGTGGTTGTGAACGAGAAAGTCTTCAAAGAGTGCCCGGTTGTCGTGATAGTTGTGGCAGCCTGCGCTGGCACAACTATCAAAGGTCAGATCCCGATGGCTCTCCCGGTCGTCGCCGACGTCGGTGTGACAGTGGAAACAATAATCCTCTGGCAGGGTTACTCCCATCGGGGCTGTAATTTCTTTGCGGTGCTCGGTGTGACAGCTGACACAGTAGCGGGCATCAACCACACTGAGCCGGTCTGCATTGCGCGGGTCGGTAAACTTCTTTTTGGGGTGCGTATCGTTGGCCTCTGCCAGCTCCGCACCATGGCAGCCGACACAGGCTTCCTGAATGAGTTCGGGACCACCAAAGGCCTCTGTATGGCAACTGCTACAGGCCAGTTCGATCTGGAAGTGCCCATGGCTGGTCTCGCCGATCAGTAGTGCCTGTTTATTGTCGGCCTTGAGCAGGATGTAGCCGTAGTAGCCGGCTATCGACAGCGTGACAAGAATCCATGTGGCCCAGATGATTTTTTTCAATGCATCGGCCCCTGCATCAGTAGTAATACACGGTGAGGATATGTAAAGCCAAAAGGACGGGCAGGGGCCACGACACAATGATGTGCAGCCATTGCATAGACTTTCTTGTGCCCTGCGCGGCCCCTGTCGACAGTTTGTGGCCAAGGCCAATGGCGCCACTGGTAAAGGCGCCCATCAGGAGTACTGCAAGAAAGTTAACGATCAGCAATTGATTGAGATTGGACCCCAGGTGAAAACCGCTGTGCAGTACCAGTGTGATACAGCACAACACACCGAGTGAGGCATGGACCAGACGCCATCCAGAAAATTTCCCCATCCATTTCCAGGACAGGCGTTTGCGCAGTGACATGAACAAACCAATGGTTGTCAGCCCCAGCAGCGTAAAGCCCGTGACCTGTTTCCAGAACTTGTCATTCCAGACGCCCTCGAACCAGCCCTGTTGTTGAACGCTGTCAGCCACTTTTGCTTCCGGCCAGAAGGCGATTACAGCCACCAGTGAGATGGCCAGCAGTGCACCGATGGTGAGGGTGGTGGCCCCGGATTCTTTTTCCATGCTGGCAACGCCCAAAAGTTGCTGCAGCAGGGGTTTGCACGAACCGCAGACGGTGCCGGCCCGGGTGTGCTTCTGGAGTTCCGGCAGTGTGCTGCAATTATTGGCAATCGCACTGGATAGTTGGCCACGACTGATATTGTTGCACTGGCAAATAATCGTGCCGCTGGGCCAGTTGCCAATATCGTCACTGCCCTTGCCCCATAAGGTGCCGGTCAGATAAAACCGCAGCAGGTGCCAGAACCGGATTTTGCGTGCATTCTGATAGGCTTCCTGGACACGCCGGGACTCTGGCCAGTTGCCAATAGCCACCGCGCCGATGATCTTGCCCCGGAGCAGCACCAGCTTCCGGTAGGCCCCACTGGGCTTGTCAAAATATTGAAGTTCTCTCTGGAAGGGCCTGCTGGGTAACTCGCTGATTTCCCCGAGACTGCAGACATTGGTGCCGACCACCTTGAGGTGGCTGATAGCCATGGAGCCCAGATAGCGCGGCAGGTTTTCCTGTGGTTCGCCAGCAATGATTTCCGCGGTCACCGCCGCCTGTTCGTAACCGGGGTTGACTAGCCCATAAGTGACGCCAAGGTGTTCGCAGCACTCACCGATAGCAAAAATATCGGGATCCGATGTCCTCATCTGGTCATTGACCAGAATGCCAGTACCCACCGGGATACGGGCCTTTCGAGCCAGCTCCAGGTTTGGCGTGATACCGGTACAGAACAACACGGTATCGCATTGAATCATCTCCCCGTCCCGGGTGATGACCCCTGTGACATGCTCAAAGCCCTCCACTGAGCGCACACCGGAATGGGTGATAACCTGGATACCCAGTGCGCGGACTTCGGCTTCGAGAAGCGCTGCTGCCTGCTCATCCAGCTGCCGGTTCATCAGTCGCGAACTCTGCTGAACCACGGTGACGCTGGTATTGAATTTGAGCAGCCCCTTGGCGGCCTCCAGTCCCAACAGGCCACCGCCCACCACGACAATATGACGAGAGCGGAGGATTCGCGCATAGAGACTTTCGGTGTCCTTGAGACTGCGAAAACTGAATACGCCCTGGCGCTGGATACCCGGAATGTTGGGAATATGAGCGCGGGCACCGGTCGCCAGCACCAACTTGTGATAGTGGAAGCGGGTGCCGCTGGTATCGGTAACGGTTTTCCGTTCGCGGTCAATGTCCACGATGGCGGCGCTGGTAAACCGGAAATTGGGGTGATTATCGATAGCGGGCAACGGCAGATCGATATCATCCCGGTTAATCTCGCCAGCCAACAGGGCGGAGAGCTGAATCCGGTTGTAGGGCTTACAGGCTTCGTCACCGAACAGGTGAACAGCCAGTTGGGGTTTTCTGGCGAGAAGATCGTGGGTAAAGCGCATGCCGACAGGACCTGCGCCTATGACAATAATGCCGACGTCATTGCGGGCTACCTGTGCCAGCTCAAGGGTGCTGGCATCAGGGGGTTCACAATAACCAATAGTGCTTGATGTTGTGGCGACCATTCGTTGCCTGTTCAATAAAAAAAGCCTGTCGGACCACTGTTAAAACAAGTGACTCGGCAGGCTTCATTACCTGGAACTTGGTGTGTTGCCGTTACCCGGCAAGAAAGAGACTTTGGGACGGCTGTCTATGTCAATGCATAATAGATGCCAACCTAGAAAATACGCTTAATACATTGAAAAAAAAGGTTTTTTGTTTTTGTCGTCAGAGGTCGAAAGATGGACCGGATCAGAAAGCGTGCACTGTTTTTGCCACGGAGGTGGCGTTAATGGTGCACTCGCTATAGATGATAAAGCGGGTCAGGCCCGATTGTTGTCGCCGGTAGTTGAGCGTGGTTTGATACACCGGCCAAACAGGATACCCACTTCAAATAATAGCCACATGGGTACGGCAAGCAGGGTCTGGGACAGAACATCCGGGGGAGTGAGCAACATGCCGAATACAAAACAGATAACAAATACATAGGGACGTTTGTTAGCCAGCTGGTCCGGTTCGATCATGCCCATCCAAGTCAGGATTACCACGCCGATCGGGATTTGAAAACTGATGCCAAACGCAAAAAAAAGTTTCAGGACGAAATCCAGATAGCTGCGAATATCCGTCATGACGGCCACGCCTTCCGGGCCGACACTGGTGAAGAACATGAAAACCAGGGGGAATACCACATAGTAAGCGAAAGCCATTCCGCCGTAGAACAGCAGAACGCTGGAAAAAAACAGGGGCAGTACAATTTTCTTTTCGCGCTGGTAAAGCCCGGGGGCTACAAAGGCCCATACCTGATACAGAATAAAGGGCATGGCGGCAAAGAGTGACAACACCAGCGTCAATTTAAAGGGTGTGAGAAACGGTGATGCAACATCGGTGGCAATCATCGATGAAGTAACGGGTAGGTGTAGCCTGAGGGGTTCTGAAATATACAGGTAGAGGTCGTTGCTGAAAGAAAAAAGCCCCAGAAAAATCAACAGCACGACAATGACAGAGCGCAACAGACGATTGCGCAATTCAATGATATGGCCGATGAAGGGTTGGCTCAGCAGTTTCTCTTCACTCATGGTTTGGTTTCGTCGGCGTGTCAGCTGGCTCGGCTGACCGTTCATCCGTGTCAGGTTTGGTGTCCTGTGGGTCGGGCAGGTTCTCGAACTCCGCTTTGGCGTTTTTCAGATCGCGCATCAGTTTTTCGTTGTGCAACTGTCGGCGAATATCATCCATGCCGACTTCGTTTTCGAGTTCCTGTCGTACGGAGGAAAATGTCTGGCGGATCCTGCCAATCCAGAGGCCCATGGTGCGCAGGGTCTGGGGCAGACGTTCCGGTCCCATGACAACCAGCGCCACAACGGCGATGACTAATAATTCGGCAAAGCCAATATCAAACATACGGCAATATCTGCAAGATCGCTGTCACGCTTACTGCTCTGTGGTTTTCTTTTCGCCGGTCGACGCGGCGCTGTCATCGGTATTCATCTGGGTATTGGCCGATTTGCTGTCGTCAAGGTGTTCAGGTTCCTTGTCCGAATCGCCGGACATGGATTCTTTGAAGCCTTTGACGGCACCGCCGATGTCAGTGCCGATACCACGAAGTTTTTTGGTGCCAAAAATCAGCGCCACGATAATCAGAATAATTAACAGTTCCTGCCAGCCAAAGCCCATAACTTTCTCTCTTGTCAATCAGGTTGAATTGCGTTGCGCTTTCTCTTCGAGGCCCGACAGATTGAAGCGTCGTTCCAGTTCCCTGAGAACCGGTTCAGGGCCTTCGCCGAGATGGGACAGCATCACCAGCGAGTGAAACCAGAGATCTGCGGTTTCATAAATCACTTTGCTGTTGTCATTGGTGGCCGCTGCATCCTTGGCGGCCAGAATCGTTTCAGTACATTCTTCGCCTACCTTTTCCAGGATTTTGTTCAAACCCTTGTGGTGCAGGCTGGCCACATAAGACTCCTGATGCGAGTAGCCTTTGCGATCTTCCAGTATCTGGCTTAATCGGGTCAATATATCATCACGGCAACTGCTCATGAATAAATGTCTCCGGGATCTTTGATAACAGGGTCCACAGTGTGCCACTGCCCGTTTTTCAGGACACGATAAAAACAGGATACGCGCCCGGTGTGGCAGGCGATACCACCGAGCTGTTCAATCTGTAACACAATAACGTCGCCATCGCAGTCCAGACGGATTTCCCGGACCCGCTGAATATGACCGGATTCTTCACCCTTGCGCCACAGTTTTTGACGGGAGCGGGACCAGTACACGGCGCGACCCTCAGCGGCGGTGAGTTCCAATGCCTCTCGGTTCATCCAGGCCATCATCAGGATACGCCCCGACTCGGCGTCCTGTGCAACAGCGGGGAGCAGGCCATCTTCATTCCAGGTGATTTGATCGAGAAAGTCAGTCATGGCGGCCATTATGACACTTGTGGTTGGATCGGCAATACGGATTTTTCAGGGCGACCGTCAGCGCACTATCAATAACAGCACACCGATTCCCACCAGAGCCAGGCTACCGGCAGGCATTTGCTGGATGGTATGCGTCCATTCGGGAAAGGCACTGCCCAGACCAATACCGACCAGAGCCGCGCCGAGCAGGGTTCGTCGGCGTTGTCCCGGCCTGGCCGGAACACTGGCAGGAATTTCCTGCAGGCCAACTTCTTTTGCCTGCAGGCGTTCCAGGGTCTGAAAAACCAGCTGGGGTAGCTGGGGAAACTGCTCCAGCCATTCCGGGCCGTGGCGTTTGAGTTGTTCCATCAGGGCGTTTGGCTTGAAGCGTTCTTTCAGCCAGCGCTCCAGGAAGGGATGGGCCGTGGCCCACAGATCCAGATCCGGATACAGCTGACGGCCGAGACCCTCGATATTGAGCAGGGTTTTCTGCAGCAACACCAGCGATGGCTGTACTTCCATATCGAAGCGCCGGGCAGTGCGAAACAGGTTGACCAATAGCAGCCCAAAGGAGATTTCACGCAAAGGGCGCTCGAAAATGGGCTCGCAGACCGTGCGTATGGCGGCGGCAAACTCACCCACATTGGTGCCCTCCGGAACCCAGCCTGACAGAACATGGAGTTCTGCCACCTGTTGATAGTCGCGGCGGAAGATGGCCAGTAGATTGCGGGCCAGATAATACTGATCGGCCTCAGTCAGAGTGCCCATAATGGCGCAGTCCACCGCCAGGTATTTTGGTTGCTGCGGGTCTTCCGGATCGACAAATATATTGCCGGGATGCATGTCGGCATGAAAAAAGTTGTGCTCGAACACCTGGGTGAAAAAGATTTCCACGCCGCGTTCGGCAAGTACTTTAAAGTTGGTCTCGTGCTGTTGCAGGGTGGTGATATCCGTGACCGGTATCGCGTAGATGCGTTCCATCACCAGCACTTTTTCATTGGTGTGTGACCAGAATACCTCGGGTACGTAGAGTAGCGGCGAGCGGTCAAAATTGCGCCGCAACATGGAGGCATTGGCGCCTTCCCGTTGCAGGTTGAGTTCATCGAGAATGGTGTTCCGGTAGTCGCTGACCACTTCGGTCAAGCGCATTCTACGGCCATCGACGGTATTGGTTTCGAGCCACTGGGCCATGGTGAACAGTAGCCGGATATCCTGATCGATAGTTTTTTCGATACCGGGCCGAATGGCCTTGACGACCACTTCACGCCCGTTGTGCAGTGTCGCTGCATGGACCTGCGCCACGGAGGCGGAGGCCAGGGGCTCCCGGTCAAAGTGCAGAAACAGGTTGTCGACACTGTTCTCGAGCGCCTGCTCGACGATGGTGACAAAGTGGGCTTTGTCGAAAGGCGGGACATTGTCCTGCAGTTTGTCCAGTTGTTGGCAGATATCCGATGGGATCAGATCTGGCCGGGTAGACAGCAATTGGCCGAACTTGATGAAAATGGGTCCGAGATCTTCCATGGCCTGCCGCAAACGTTCGCCACGCGGTTGTTTTGGTGCGGGCAACAGCCGGTTGAGCTTCAGAAGTAGCCGCACGGCCCAGGGCAGTCTGTCTGCATCGAGAAAGGTGTCCAGTCGGTAACGAATGGTGGTGCGCAGGATCGTGCTGAGCCGACGGATTCTTGACATGGCTAGTCGCTGTTCCGGGGTTGGGGGTCTAGCTTGAGACTGAGTTTGTGGATGCGGGCAGCCAGTCGGTCCACATCCGTACTCAGTTGGCGAACCTGCGTCCTGAAATGCGCCACTTCGTTGGCACTGGGGGTCAGTCGTATTTCCTCCTGGGCGAACTCAGCGGCGGCACTGGCGGCGCGTTTGGCTGTTTGTGTCTGCCATGATGCCGCATTGCGCAGGGACTCTCCCACCAGATGGGCTGGTACATCACCAATCAGTTTTGCCAGTGCGGCCTCCCAGTCCACATCCAGGTGTTTGAGAATCCTGCGTATCTGCCGGAGCAGATCGTGGTCGCCCTCTACTTCGACACCCGTGCCGTAAAAGGAGACTTTGTCCTCGCCGTTTGTCGCCAGTGCAGCGAGTGACAGGGCGGTTCCACGCAGGCTGGTATTTGCCGTTCCCTCATAACGGGAGAGCAGGCTGACACTGTCTGCTCCGAAGATGACGTAGAAGCTTAGTGGCGGCAGGGTGCAGTTGATTTCAAGAACCTGCCCGTTCATTTCGCCGAGGGCTTTCCGGGTGGCGGAATCGTACTTCAGGCTACTGTTGATCGCCGTTTCCACAGCCATGAGTGCAGAGCTGTGCAGCGCCTGCAGCGGATTGTGTTTCAGGAAATCAAACATCAGGGTTTGAAACCCCGATGAAGGGCAACGATGCCGCCGGTCATGTTGTGATAGTCGAGGTTGACGAAGCCTGCATCCGCCATCATCTTTTTCAGGGTTTCCTGGTCCGGGTGCATGCGAATGGACTCTGCCAGATACTGATAGCTGTCAGCGTCGTGGGCGACCAACTGACCAATTCTCGGCAACAGGTTGAAAGAGTAAAAGTCGTAGAATTTGCCCAACAGGCCACTGGTGGGGGTCGAGAATTCCAGCACCAGCAGTCTGCCGCCGGGTTTCAGTACCCGAAGCATGGATTGCAGGGCCAGGTCTTTGTCGGTGACATTGCGCAGGCCGAAGGCGATGGTGATGCAGTCAAAGGTATTGTCGGGGAATGGCAGATACTGTGCATCGGCCTGTGCATAGCGGACGTTGCTCGCGGCACCGCGATCTGTCAGCTTGTCACGGCCCACCTTGAGCATGGAGTCGTTGATGTCTGCCAGTACCACTTCACCGGTGGGGCCCACCAGCCGCGAAAATTTAACGGTCAGGTCGCCGGTGCCACCGGCGATATCCAGTACCCGCTGGCCACTGCGCACCCCGGACAACTCAATGGTATAGCGCTTCCAGAGCCGATGGATGCCCCCGGACATCAGGTCATTCATCAGGTCGTATTTGCCGGCCACGGAGTGAAACACATCCGCGACATGGCCAGCTTTTTCCTGCACGGGAACGGTTTTGAAACCGAAATGGGTGGTTTTGTTGTCAGTCATCGCCCAACGCCGGATTGAGAAAGGTCGACATTGTACACCGACACCGCCGGGGTGTCCCTTGGCGAGACGTCAATCAGCAGGTTTTCTGATTGCAATCAACTCCCCTGAAGCCCGGGCAGTCAGGGGATGTAACGCTCCCGCCTGGCGGGTTTGAGGCGAGCGAGGTCGACGACAATAAGTCCATCCACACAGTTGGCAAACGCCGGATCGATATTGAAACCGGCAAACTGGACGCCGCCCAGCTCACAGACCTCGGTGTACTGTTTGAACAGAGTGGGAACACTGAGGTTCATATGAGCCAGTTCGCTCTTCAGCTGGGTGAATTCTTCCCGCTGATCCACACCGGGGAATTTCTCGGCCAGTTCGGTCAGGTGATCCTGGTTGATGCGATAGGGCAGCATCGGTTCCGCCAGGTGTTGCAGGCTGGGATAGTGGCGGCTGTAGAAATACACCAACATTTCCATGGCCCATTCGGGATAGCTGTTACTCAGCGTCACCGGTCCAAACAGATAGCGGTAGTGCGGGTTTTTACCCAGAAAAGCACCGATTCCGTACCACAGATAATCCAGGCTGCGACGGCCCCAGTATTTGGGTTGCACAAAACTGCGCCCCAGTTCCAGCCCCTTCGAGAGGTAGGGTTTCATGGCAGGGGCATAATCAAACAGCTCTGCGGAATAGAGATATCCCCGCCCCATATTGTCCAGGCAGACCGAAGCATCACAGAACCGGTAGGCCCCGGCGATTTCCAGTTCTGCCTCGTCCCACAGCAGCAGATGAAAATAGTGGTGATCGTACCCGTCGATGTCGCGGCGGCTGCCGGTACCTTCCCCCACCGCCCGGAAGGCAATTTCCCGCAACCGGCCCACTTCCCGCATGATCATTGAATCGGGCTGGTAACGGTACAGGTAGATCTGTTTGCCATCCCCGGTACTGCCGAGCCATTCGCACTGTTTGACCGCTTCTCGCAGCAGAGCCCGGTTTTCCGGGTGGGCAATGGCGCTGACCGTATTGAAAATGCCTTTTTTGTCCTGGCCGATGCGGTACAGGTGGCGCTTGAACAGTTTACTTTTTTCCCGCAATGACACATGGATGCGCTGGTAGCAGTCATAGCTGACCGGTTCGCCGATGCGAACATCCACGCAGTTCCTGGCCTGTTTGAACATCTCTCTTACCAGCAGCAGGGTGGAGAGCGGTTTGGCGACCAGCGACACACTATAGAACAGCGCCGAATTGCGACCGTCCACGAATACCGGCAGAACCGGGGCCTTGCTGTTGATGGCCATGCGCAGGAAACCGTTGCGCCAGTCGCCATCCCGGATGCCCTGGGGGCCGAAGCGGGACACCTCCCCTGCGGGGAAGATAATGATCGCCCCCTCATTGTCCAGGTGTTCGCGGATGGCGGTCAGATTCTGGCGCGTGGTATTGCCACCCATATTGTCCACGGGCAGTAGCAGATTATGCAGCGGCTTGATGGTAAACAGCAGTTCGTTGGCCACCACCTTGACATCCGGGCGGGTTTCTCTCACCAGTTTCAGTAGTGCCAGGCCATCCAGTGAACCAATGGGGTGGTTGGCGATGATGACGACCCGACCGTGGGTGGGAATACGGTGCCGTTCGTGGTCGCGCACGGTATAGCGGAAATCGAAGTAATCCAGTACCTGTTCGACAAAGTCGAAGCCGTGAAGATGGGGGTAATCCTGCTCGAACTGCTGGAAACTCTGTTCCCGGAACAGCATCCTCAGTACCCGGATAACGGGGCGCACCAGTTTGGGGTGGCGCTGGTAAAAGCCGGGGTAGCGGTCCTGGATGAAGAGTTCGATATTGAGCATGCGCTGGTTTCTCCTTTTCGAACCAGCTTAGTGCGTCAATATGACAGATTATGGATAGACAGGTGACAGACTTGTGACAGCGCTTGCCCGGGGTCAGGCCGCCGCTTCGGTGACGGCTTCTTCGTGAAATATGGCGCAACCCCTGCCCGCTTTTTTTGCCAGGTACATAGCACTGTCGGCGTCATTGATGAGGTGTTCTGTCTGTGAGGTCGCTGCGGCCGTGTCCAGAAACCGTATCCCGATACTGGTAGAGACCTTGAGTTCCTTGCGGTCAAAGGACAAGGGAGCACTAATAGTGTTAATCAGCCGCTTTGCAATCAGCTCCACTTTTTTCTGGGCGGCACTGGACTCCTGGCCCAGGTCGCTGAGAATAACGATGAACTCATCGCCTCCCAGCCGCCCCACAATATCTTCGGTGCGGGTCATCGATTTGAGCCGTTTGGCAATTTCTACCAGTATTGCATCGCCAGCTTCATGACCAAATCTGTCATTGACCGGTTTGAAACCGTCCAGATCCAGCACCAGCAGGGCACCGAAAACGTTATGCCGCGAACAGCCGGCGAGGGTTTTCTCCAGGTGCTGGTAAATAAGTCTGCGGTTGGCCAGCTGGGTGAGTGGGTCGAGGCAGGCCATATATTCTATTTGATGTAAGGTATCGTTATGCGCTTTGACAAAAGGTTTGACCACCCAGAAATAGATAATTGGGGTGGATAAAACCACCAGCGAAAAAGCATTCAGAGTGGCCTCCTGAAAGGCGGAGATGGCCGGGGGAAAGGTGTGCAGAAAGGCCATTACCAGAAACTCGGCACCTGAGACGATGCCGACAATTCGAACAGTGACCTGTGCCTTACTGGGCAGGTCAATGGTTTTCTCCTGTCGGATCATTGGTTTTTTTTCTGGCTATTGTTCACACAGACCAACTTATCACACTTGATCCGTCAATTCATGGGTAGTCTTTTTATGGGCAATCCGTGTCGCCTTTTTGTCTAAGTTATCTGAATCCTGTCCTCGACAGCTTCAGCCGAAGTTGTTTTTCAATTTCCAGAATGACAAATACGGCGAGACCAATGGCGACAATCAGTAAGCCATCCGTCACTGATATTGGCTCGGTATTGAAAATCGATTGCAGGGCTGAGACGTAGGTGATCGAAAACTGAGCCAGCGTAACCAAAAAAACCGCGATCCATATTACCTTTGTGCCGCGCACAGCCTGCCAGGTCAATGATGTGCCGTAGATATTGCGAACGAAGAAGAGGCTGAATATCTCCATGGCAACCAATGTGTTCATTGCCATAGTCTGAGCCATGGCGATGTTATAACCACGCTCTATGGCATACGTGTAAATACCAAATACACCGCATACGAACAGGCTGCAAAGCAGCAGAATCTGCCATACCCAGGTGCCCCCCAGTAGCGGTGCGCCCTGGGGGCGGGGGGGACGACGCATGGTGTTTTGTTCTGTCGGTTCAAAAGCCAGGGCGATACCCAGCGTGACAGCTGTGATCAGATTTACCCAGAGAATCTGAATGGCTGTGATGGGCAACGCCATTCCCAGTAACAACGCTATCACAATAGGCATCGCTTCGCCGACGTTGGTGGGTAGAGTCCAGCTGATGACCTTTTTTATGTTGTCGTAGACAGTCCTGCCTTCCCGGACAGCGGCCACGATGGAAGCGAAATTGTCATCTGCCAGCACCAGCTCGGCAGCCTCTTTTGCAGCCTCACTGCCTTTCTTCCCCATGGCAATGCCGACATTGGCCCGTTTCAGGGCAGGGGCATCATTGACCCCGTCACCGGTCATGGCAACAACCTTGCCCTGTGCCTGCAATGCCATCACCAGTCGCAATTTGTGCTCCGGGCTGGTGCGGGCAAAAATGTCGGTATCGACCACAGCAGACGCCAGATCAGCATCGGTCATTTGATCCAGGTCCACGCCAGTCAATACTTTGTCCGGATTTTCCAGTCCGATCTGGCGGGCGATGGCGGCGGCTGTGCCGGCGTGATCACCGGTGATCATCTTCACCTGAATCCCGGCCTGATGACACTCGGCCACTGCAGTAATGGCTCCTGCGCGGGGCGGGTCCATCAGGCCCACCAGACCCAGCAGGGTCAGTCCGTCCGTCACATCCGTCATTTCCAGTGAGAGGTGTTGTGGTCGGACTTCCCTGGTGGCAAGGGCTAGCACCCGCAGGCCCCTTGCAGCCAGATCTGTGCTGCTTTGATGCCATCGATTCTGGTCAATTGGCACGGTATCTCCCGACTGGGTGGACTCATGACTGCACATGGCCAGTATTTGCTCGGGAGCACCTTTGACAAAAATAGCCGCCTTTCCTTCATGATTATGGTTGAGGGTCGCCATAAAGCGATGCTTGGCGTCAAACGGAATAGTATCTGTCCTTGCCCAAAGACCCTGCTCAGCATGTCTGTCAATTCCAGTTCTTCCTGAAAAAGCCAGTAATGCCGCCTCCATGGGGTCTCCCTCTATGTCCCAGTTTTTCTCCTTCTCATGCAGGGCGCTGTCATTGCAAAGTGCGGCTGTCCTTCCCATTGCTGTGAGTACCGGATGATCTTCATGGTTGATGGCGGCCTCATCAATATGCACCGTTCCAGAGGGCGCATAACCTTCACCGTCCACTGTCAACAATCGGTGCTGGATAACCACGGTGGTAATATTCATCTCGTTGCGAGTCAGCGTGCCGGTTTTATCCGTACAGATAACCGATACGGAGCCTATCGTTTCTATTGCTGGCAGACGGCGAACAATGGCATTTCTCCTGGCCATGGTTTGAACGCCGATAGCCAGGGTAATGGTCAGTACTGCTGGTAGGCCTTCCGGGATGGCGGCTACAGTCAGGCCAACGACTGCCATGAAGAGCGCGTCAAAGGCCTGTTGCTGAATGAAGATGCCGAAGGCCAGTATGAGACTGGCAACGGTGAGGATCATTGCGGTGAGCCACTTGGAGAAAATCGCCATCTGGGCCACGAGTGGAGTCGTCAGTGTTTCCACCGTAGAGAGCAGGCCGCTGATAAGACCTATCTCAGTAGCCCCCGCGATGGCTGTAACTACCCCTGTGCCCTGGCCACTGGTAACCAGTGTTCCACCGAATGCCATGCAATTGCGGTCACCTAGAGGCACCTCTTGCTGGATGGCTGCAGTCTGTTTCTCCACAGGTAGTGATTCGCCGGTAAGAATGGCTTCCTGGATTTGCAAACCATGGGCCTTGATAAGTCGTAAGTCCGCTGGCACTTTGTCGCCGGGTTCCAGTAATACGATATCTCCGGGCACCAGTTGCTCGGCAGGAATAGTGTGTCGCCCGCCATCCCGTAACACCGAGGCATTCGGGGACAACATCCGATTGATGGCATCCATGGCCTTCTCGGCTTTTCCCTCCTGAATAAAGCCAATCAGGGCATTGACGATTACGACCGCCAGGATGACAGCCGTGTCGATCAGGTGACCCAGTAATAACGTAATCACTGCTGAGCCGAGCAGCACATAAATCAACACATTGTGAAAATGCACAAGAAATCGCATGATCGGTCCGCGCCGTTCGGCTTTCGGCAGACTGTTGGGGCCAAAGCGGGCTGCCCTGATTTCGGCTTCACTTGTGCTTAAGCCCTGAGGAGCGGAATCCAGTTCAGATAAAGTGTTTTCGTAGGTGCGTAAGTACCAGGTTTTGGTTTCCATAACTATCTGGGTTCACTGAGTCTGCCGTTTTGGGGCGTGTTATTGCCACGATGCTGGAGATTTAATTGGGGTAGTATGAACAAAGCACAATACAGTGTCTCAGAATAAAAAATCGTCAGCCTGTCATCAATAAATCAACTGTCTCCAGTAAGATGGCGATCATGTACTCTGATCAGCAGTATACCTTGGAGGAATGATAACAATGGCCGTTATTTGCAAAACAGTTGAAGAGGCATTGGCACCGATAAAATCCGGCGACAGGGTCTGGTGTCACTCCATGGCGGCAACGCCCTATAGGCTTCTGGAAGCGCTGGCCGTACACGTTTTGAGCCTTGAAAACGTCACACTGCTTCAGCTTCACCTGGAGCATGCAGAAGCGGTCTGCCAGCCCCAACTTGAAGGGCATTTGCGCAACCGCTGTTATTTCGTCAGCCACAGTACCCGGGAACTGGTGAATGCCGGCAAGGCGGATTATGTGCCCATCTTTCTTTCCGAAATTCCCAAACTGCTGCGCAGTGGTTGTCAGCCGATTGATGTCGCCCTGATTCAGGTGTCGCCCCCGGATCGTCACGGCAATTGCTCGCTCGGTGTCTCCGTAGAGGCCACTCTGGCAGCCTGTAACGTGGCAAAAACCGTGATTGCCCAGATTAACCCGCAGATGCCCCGCACTCACGGTGATGCAGCCATTTCACTGAAGTCCATTGACTTCGTTGTGGAGATCGACAGCGAGATCCCCGCTTCTTCCCCTTCTGTGCCAAAGGACGAACACCTGCAGATTGGTGGCCATGTGGCAGAGTTGATTCGCGATGGCGACTGCCTGCAAATGGGCATTGGCGCCATACCGGATGCGGTGCTGGCGCATCTCGGCAACCATCGACATCTGGGTATCCATACTGAAATGTTTTCCAGCGGTGTACTGCCATTGGTGGCATCCGGTGTCATCGACAACAGCAATAAGGTGATTCAGCCGGGTAAAATTGTCACCAGCTTTGTACTGGGTTCCGACGCCCTCTACGATTTCGTCGCTGATAACACCGAAGTGCTTTTTCTCGATGTGGAATATGTCAACAACCCGGCAGTCATTCGAAAAAATGCTCAGGTGGTATCGATCAACAGTGCGATTCAGATCGACCTGTCCGGTCAGGTCTGTGCGGACTCCATCGGCGGGAAGGTTTATTCGGGTTTTGGTGGGCAGGTGGATTTTGTTACCGGCTCCCAGCTTTCAGAGGGTGGTCGCTCTATCATTGCGATGCCCTCGACGGCACTTTCCGGCAGTCAGTCGCGTATTGTCAGCCATCTCTCGGGCGGCGCCGGTGTGGTGACGTCGCGCGCCCAGGTGGATTTCATTGTGACCGAGTATGGTGTTGCGCATCTGCATGGTCGCAGTCTTCGCGAGCGGGCAGAACGCTTGATTGCCATTGCACATCCGGATTTCCGGGAGGACCTGGCAAAATCTGTCAATTTCTAGTCGCCGGCTTCGGATGCAGCTGAAAACCAGATATCGCCGTACCAGGCCCGTGCACTGAGACCGGTGTTGTCGGTATCGGTCATCAGGGCGACGGCCGCGATCTCCCCGGGTTCTTCACCGAACAGACGTCGATAATCGGCCAGTACATCCCGTTGTTCCTGTACCCATTGATCCCGCAACCCGTCACTACCCCGGACGGCGATCATCCGGGCATTGGAGGTGAAGGCATTGGGCCACTCACTGCCTGCGGGCTGATTGCTGGACCAGACATAATTGATCGCGCGGGTGCGCCAGAACCTCAGCCCACCGGAAAATACCACATACAGCCGCGCCGGATAATCATCGCCGGCCTTGTGGCGCTCATTGTTGCCAGTGAGCAGGTCGTTTACTTTCCAGGCCCAGTTCAGCAGCGGCGTCTGTTTCAGGTCAATGGCCATTTCCCGGTAAAGGCCCGAGGCGCTGGCGCGACTGTCAGCCCGCAGCACCTGTCGACCGTCATCGGGAACCAACGCATAATCGGTTTTTCCGGCAAACACTTTGGTGTTCCATTGATCGAGCTGACCTTCTGAAAAGTTGCCGACATCGATTCGGTCAACCTCGGCGAACGCTACCCCCGAACAGGGCAACAGTGCAGTGATCAGCGAGATTTTCAGCCATACCGTCATTGCTCGACAGGTTGTTGATGAAATAGATGGGAGCATAGGAATATCCGAACAAGGAGGGTAGCCTGGCAGGCTGTCCAATAAGGCAACAGGTTAGTGTGGATTGCGGGGCTGGGCAACTCGTCAGGCGCATCGAAATCTGAGGGGCGGGAGCAAACGGTTTGGTGTTTGCTTCATCAGAACAGGTAGCATCGTATTTATGAAGCAATTACCGGGGGAGCTAACCACCATGGAGCGCCGCAGGCTTAAATACCTGGGGTTGGCATTGCTGCTGGCATTGTCACTGGGCATTGCTCTCGCCCTGTACCTTGCTTCCGCAGTGGGTGCCGTGATTGCACTGGTGGCCGGTTACGTTGTCTGGAGATTATTTATTCTGTTAATTGATCGGCAGCTGGCGTTGACCTGCAGTGTTTGTCGGCGGCGGGGATTGGCCGAAATACCGGGGCTGCCTTGCCAACTGCCGGAATACCAATGCAGTGCATGCGGGGCACGCTTCCAGAATGGCCGTCCTGTATCGACGGGGCAAACGGATAAAACTCCCTGAACAGTGGCCTGTAAAGCCAGTATAAGTGTGGTCGGGGGCTACCTAATGCCGGGTAGGGCTGATCAACCTGACGACCTGGCGGTCCGGTTCACGAAACTCACCGGCTGCTTCCAGCGCCGAGAGATAATCCTGCCAGTAACGCTCGTAATTGATGGCAAGGTCGCGCAGATAGTCCCAGGTGAAAATACCGCTGTCGTGACCATCACTGAAAATCACTTGCAGGGCATAATTTCCCGAAGGGGCCACATGGGTGATACGGACACCATGTTTTCCCGACTGCAGTATCCCTTGTCCCTTGCCGTGTCCGCGAACTTCCGCGCTGGGGGAGTGCACCCGCAAATATTCTCCGGTCAGGGTAAACCGACTGCCGTCGGCATATTCCAGTAGCAGACTGCCTTCCTCAAGATTCAGTTTGATTTTTTCTGGCGTCATCGTGGCCACACTGCCGGTTTTATGCGGCGTCTGTTATTTAGCATCTAGAGAATGAATCGGGACAAATCTTCATCCCGGGAAATTTCATTCAGGTATTTATCGACATAGGCACTGTCAATATCGATGGGTTCGCTTTTTTCACCGAGATCGGAGGCTTCGAACGACATTTCCTCCAGTAGACGTTCCATGAGGGTATGCAGGCGTCGGGCACCGATATTCTCCGTCCGCTCATTGACATCAAAGGCAATTTCCGCAATACGCTTAACGCCATCGGCGGTAAAGCGGATGCGGAGCTTTTCGGTCGCCAGCAGCTCCCGGTATTGCTCGGTCAGAGACGCGCTGGGCTCGGTTAGAATTCGTTCAAAGTCACCACTGGTGAGGGATTCAAGTTCTACCCTGATGGGCAATCTGCCCTGTAGCTCCGGAATCAGATCCGAGGGTTTGGAGAAGTGGAAGGCACCGGATGCAATAAACAGGATATGGTCGGTTTTGATCATGCCGTATTTGGTGGAGACGGTGCAGCCCTCAATCAACGGCAGTAAATCCCGTTGCACACCTTCCCGGGAAATGTCGGTACCGGAGGTTTCGCCGCGCTTGGCCACTTTGTCAATTTCATCGATGAAAACAATGCCGTTCTGTTCCGCAACCGTGACCGCGCGAACTTTCAGTTCGTCATCATTGACCAGTTTTGCCGCTTCGTCCTCTGTGAGTTTTTTCATGGCCTGTGCCACGGTCATTTTTTGCCGACTGGTTTTGTTTTTTCCAAGGTTGGAAAACATGCTTTGCAGCTGATTGGTCATTTCTTCCATGCCGGGCGGCGCCATGATTTCAACGCCCACCGGCGACGCATTGACTTCGATTTCAATTTCCCGGTCATCCAGCTCACCCTGGCGGAGCTTTTTGCGGAATACCTGCCGGGTACCTGATTCTGTTTCTGTCTGTTCCTTGTCCCGGGCCGGGGGCAACAGAACATCCAGAATGCGCTCTTCGGCAGCATCCATGGCGCGGTGCTGGACTTTCTGCATTTCCTGTTCGCGGAGTTGTTTCACCGATGTCTCCACCAGATCGCGAATAATCGACTCCACATCCTTGCCCACATAGCCCACTTCGGTGAACTTGGTGGCTTCCACCTTGACGAAGGGCGCGTCCGCCAGTCGGGCCAGTCGTCGGGCAATTTCAGTTTTACCCACCCCGGTGGGGCCAATCATCAGAATATTCTTCGGTGTTACTTCATTGCGTAACTCCTCTCTGAGTTGCATGCGACGCCAGCGGTTGCGCAGGGCAATGGCCACAGCGCGCTTGGCTGCATCCTGCCCAATGATATGGCTGTCGAGTTCATGGACGATTTCACGGGGGGTCATATTGGACATGTCTTGGTCTCTTGTTTCCGGTTGCCGTCAAACCCTCGGGCTGTAGCGGCAAATAATGGAGCCCAACCGGGCAGTGTGACAGTGCTAACAGGGCTTCGCTCTGCCAACATCCGGTTGATCAGTAATCGAGTTGTTCAATCGTGCGGTTGTGATTGGTATAGATACAGATATCGCCTGCGATGGCGAGTCCCTTCTCGACGATATCCCTGGCACCCAGCTCGGTGTTCTCGAGCAGGGCACGCGCCGCAGATTGCGCGAAAGGGCCACCTGAGCCGATGGCTATCAGATCTTCTTCGGGCTGTATCACATCGCCGTTGCCGGTAATGATCAGCGAGGCTTCCTTGTCGGCTACCGCCAGCAGTGCCTCCAGTTTCCGGAGGATGCGGTCCGAGCGCCAGTCTTTGGCCAACTCCACAGCGGCGCGGGTCAGATTGCCACTGTGTTGTTCCAGTTTGGCCTCGAATCGTTCAAAAAGCGTGAAGGCATCGGCTGTGCCGCCGGCAAACCCAGCAATAATCTGATCTTTGTAAAGGCGGCGCACTTTGCGCGCGTTGCCTTTCATAACCGTGTTGCCAAGGGTGACCTGGCCGTCTCCACCGATGACAACGGTGCCATTGCGACGTACGGAGAGAATGGTGGTACCGCGATATTGTTCCAAAAGATTCTCCTGTGGGTTATCCATCCATCTGAAATAATTTTATACAGGGGACTAGGTGGGGCCAAAATACAGAAATTCAACAGTGACGGTTAGCCGGCGTCTCCCGTTGCCTTATCTTCTTTGAGGTACAGTGCCCCGTTCTCAATCCGGCAGGGCACCATGTCCAGGTATTGCCCGGCACAGGGCCCGGCAACGCATCGACCACTGTCCATCTCAAATAAAGCGCCGTGCGTACTGCACTGAATATATTGCTGGTCATAGTCCAGAAAACGATCCGGCATCAGGTTCAAGGGTGCACCTGTATGGGGGCAGTGGTTTTGATAAACAAACACTGCCTGTCCTCGCCTCACCACAAAACAGCTTTCACCGGTGATATTCAGTTCCCTGCTGCCGGGATTCGGTAGCTCTGCCATGTGGCAGAGCGGTTTTGCGGACATCAGCCACCCCGGCGCAGTGTTTCAATGCGCTCGCTGAGAGGGGGGTGGGTCATGAACAGGCGCGAAGCGTGTTCTTTCCAGCCACTGGAAATACCGAAAGCTGTGAGGGTATCCGGCATCTGGTTGGGCACGTGAGCCTGGGTTTCTTCCTGAAGTCGCTGCAGGGCCGAAATCATTGCACCGCGGCTGGCCAGATGTGCACCGCTGGCGTCGGCGCGGAATTCCCGCCAGCGGGAAAACCACATCACAATCATTGACGCAAAAATGCCCAGTACCACCTGCAATACCATGACGATCATGAAGTAACCCATGCCGTGACCACTGTTATTTTTGAACACCGCCCGGTCGATAATCGAGCCGAGAATCCGGGCAAAAAACATCACGAAAGTATTCAGAACTCCCTGTACCAATGACAGGGTTACCATGTCGCCATTGGCGACATGGCCGATTTCATGGGCCAGCACAGCGCGGATTTCCTCGCGATCAAAACGCTGCATCAGCCCGGCGCTGACCGCGACCAGGGCATCGTTCCTGTTCCAGCCCGTGGCGAAGGCATTTGATTGCTGTGCCGGGAAAATGCCGACTTCCGGCATGCCGATACCCGCTTTTTTTGCCAGATCAGCAACCGTTTCTTTCAGCCAGCGCTCCTCCGGGGTGCGGGGCTGGTCGATCAGTTGCACGCCGGTGGACCGCTTTGCCATCCACTTTGAGATAAGCAATGAAATGAATGAGCCGGCAAAACCGAATATCCCGCACATGATCAGCAGCCCGGTGAGGTTTCCCTGAACCCCTTGGGCGGCGAGGTATTGCTCCAGTCCAAGTACTTTGAAAATGATGCTGAACAGCACCAGAATGGCAATGTTGGTGCCCAGAAAAAGCCCGATTCTTAACACGTGATCTCTCCTAGTGATGAAGTCTGCCAGTATGGTGTCAGCATCTGGCACCTCTGTAAGATGCGACTGGTTTCAAAAAATTCAACTGCCGGGCTGATGAATACCCCGGATGTCTTGTCGGACCACCTGTCATAAACTGTCAATGGTTGCCGCGCTAAAAAGCAGTGGGGGACTATAGCAAAGATGACCGGCCGGCTCCCCAGAAGATTGATGAATTCCGGATCGGGACTGCAGTCACCCGGTAGCAATCCGATGTACTATGTGGGCAGGTTCCACTCTGGGTTCGCCAAAACGAGGTTCTGCCATGGCAGTAATGAAACCGCTGATAATAATACTGATGGCACTGAACGTGCTGTCCGGGTGCGCTCTATTGTCGCCGGGGCAGCCGCCGCCAGAAGTTCAGCTCAACAATGTGGAACCTGCCGGGCGAGAAGGGCTTGAGCAACGCTTTATGATCAGTTTGCGAATCCTCAATCACAGCAGCATACCACTGAATATTTCCGGACTATCCTATAGCCTCAATCTGGAGGGACATAAGCTGATCAGCGGGGTGGCCGGGGGGCTTCAGCCGATTCCTCCCCACAGTCAGGTCGCTATCAAGGTCCCGGCCTCCACCAATCTGATCAGTGGCCTGAAAATCATTGGTGCCTTTATGGAAAAGAACAGGCAATCGGTGGACTTTGAACTGGAAACCCGCTTAAGCATGGGCTGGTGGCGCATGCCTGTCACTGTGGTCGAATCGGGCTCGCTCGACTTGAGCCAATAATCCCCGGTTACATCGGATCAAGCGAACGTGATACTCCAGCGAATAGGTGAATGGTTAGCAAGTAAACTGGCCGAGCCCAGATATCACAGTACGATGCCAACCCGTACGGACCTGCTGGCGGCGACACTTCGTCCCGGTGACGTATTGCTCGTGGAGGGATTGAGTCGTTTCAGTATCGCCATCAAGTATCTCACCCAGTCTACCTGGTCCCATTCCGCACTCTATATCGGTTCCTGGCAGGGACAGACGGGAATGCTGGTGGAGGTGGATGTGCGCGAAGGGGTCAGGCTGGTTCCACTGAGTCATTTTTTTGGACTTCAGGCACGTATCTGTCGGCCGGTGAAACTGGACGAAAGCGAGATAGCCGAATTGATCGGCTATGCGACTGACAGGCTTGGCTATCGTTATGACCTGAAAAATATTCTGGACCTGATGAGGTATCTGATTCCGACACCTCCCGTACCGGATCGATGGCGGCGGCGAATGCTGTCGCTGGGCAGTGGTGATCCCACCCGGGCTATCTGCTCGTCTTTGATCGCCCAGGCGTTCCAGTCAATACGCTATCCGATTTTACCTACAGTAACGCTGGAAAAGGCCCTCGATCCCGATATGCAGGAAATCTATCAGGAAATTTTACATATCCGGCACCACAGTCTTTTTGTGCCGAGAGATTTTGATCTGTCGCCCTATTTTGACGTAGTCAAACCGACCCTGGCAGCCGGTTTTGACCCTCATCTGCTGACCTGGAGTGAGCCGCCCGTAGAGCAGGAGTTGCAGTCGCAGCAAGCATCCCGGCATATATCGGCGGATTAACAGGTAGCCAATCAACCCGCATTATCTAACAGACGAACCTCTCTCTGTGGGAAAGGTATGCTGATGTTGGCGTCAGTGAGTGCCTGAAAAATCGCCCCGTTTACCCGGAACCGCGTTTCGTGGAAATGTTCTGTAGGCACCCAGAAACGCACCATGAAGTTAATCCCGCTATCACCAAAATTGTCGATGCCGATCAAGGGTTCCCGGGTCTCCGAGGCGCCCTGTTCTGCCAGTACCGATTGCAGTACTTTGACCACGGTCTCCGGGTCAGATCCATAACTGACGCCCACGGTGGTTTCTGCCAGTTTGTTGGCGGCAGAGTTGTGCAGAATCTCGCCGACGATATGTCGGTTGGGAATGGTGATGCGCACATCATCCTCATCTTTCAGGACGGTATAAGCGAGATGAACCTCGTCCACCAGTCCGGTTTCCCCCTTTACTGTGATGGTGTCGCCCACAACGAAAGGACGGGTAATGATAATATTCAGGCCCGCGCCATAGTTTGATAACAGTCCCTGAACAGCAAGACCGGCCCCCAGCGAAATGGCACCGATGGCGGCCACGAATGGTGTCACACTGATCCCGATTTTGCCCAGGGCAATAATGGCTACGCCCACCAGAATGACAATTTTGACAAAGCTGGCGATAAAGCGGCTCAGGGTGATATCGAGGGATTTTTTCTCACACAGTCTGAGTGTTGCGGCCGATACTTTGGATGCCACAAACATGCCGATCAGAAAAACGATCAGTGCGCCAACCAACTGGAAGCTGTAGTTGACAAAAAATTGCACGATACTGTTGTAAATTGCCTCGACTTGCTGAATTTCTTCCTGCATGGGTGGTCACTCCTGGTGTGTTTTGGGCGAAGCATAGCAAAATACTATTCGGCATATTAAGGTGTTATTTTTCCGACAGGCTGTATTCCCGGTAAAACCTGCATGGCAAGTATTAACAATCAAATGCTAATGGGCTGTGATGAGCAGCTCCTGTGCAAACTGGATGGCAGTGTGTTGTTGCACGGTGACATCATTAAGCCATTTCAAGCGATGTGTGATGCGGCTGCGGAAGAGGGCCTACAGATTGCCGTGGCCAGTGGTTATCGCTCTTTCGCGCGGCAACTGGCCATCTGGAACAGCAAGGCACGGGGTTTGCGTCCGGTACTGGATGATACTGGCTCTCCGATTGATCTCGAATCGCTCAGTGACCGGGACAAGGTAATGGCGATCTTGCGCTGGTCCGCACTGCCGGGGTGTTCACGGCATCACTGGGGAACCGATCTGGATATCTGGGATGCAGCGGCTGTGCCCGGCGACTACAGGTTGCAGCTTGTCCCGGAGGAGTATGCCGGGTCGGGGCCGTTTTGCAGGTTGTCCGAATGGTTGCAGCAACATGCTGCCGGTTTTGGTTTTATCATGCCCTATGCCATTGATCGTGGTGGCGTGGCCCCCGAGCCTTGGCACCTGAGTTATCTGCCGGTAGCACGACTGTTTGAGGAGAAACTGGATAGAGTATTTCTGCGTGAAATTCTGGATAATGACCAGTTGGAATTGCGTGATGCTGTTCTGTCGAATCTCGATGCAATCATGGCAAGGTTCATTTTCCCCGCAATAACTTTGCCACAATAACTTTACTGCAATTAAAGAGACACTGATGGTCGATCTGCCACAAACAACCCCAGTCGACGACGCGCTCTGGCAATCCATTCGCCATGAAGTTGTTGAACGGGCCCGACTGGAGCCGGTTCTGGCGAGCTTTTTCCATGCCGCGGTCCTGAGCCATAAATCGCTGGAGGATGCGCTCGCCTACAATCTGGCCGAACAACTCGGTAACAGTATTTTATCCCCGCTGGCCATTTATCAGGTGCTGCTGGACGCAATGCAGAGTGACCGTTCAATTTGCGAGCGGATGAGACGCGACCTGACGGCTCATATGGAACGTGATCCGGCCTGCGGCCAGTATTGTCTGCCTCTGCTTTACCTCAAGGGCTTTCATGCTTTGCAGGTGTACCGTGTGGCGAACTGGCTCTGGCGGCATGAGCGGCGCTCCCTGGCCCTGTTTCTGCAAAGCCGGGCTTCGGAAATATTTGCGGTGGATATTCACCCTGCAGCCGATATTGCCGGCGGCATCATGCTCGATCATGCCACGGGTCTGGTGATTGGTGAAACGGCGGTGATCGGTGAAAATGTTTCCCTGTTACATTCGGTGACCCTGGGCGGCACCGGCGCTCAGGCAGGTGATCGCCATCCAAAAATACGTTGTGGGGTGCTGATTGCTGCAGGTGCCAAAGTACTTGGCAATATCGAGGTGGGTGAAGGGGCCAAGATCGGCGCCGGAAGCCTGGTTCTCGATTCAGTATTACCGCATACCACAGTGGTGGGTGTCCCAGCCAGAGTGGTGGGGGTTCCCGGCGAGGCCGAGCCCTCCCGTACCATGGACCAACGTATCAACCTGGGTTGTGGCTGATGGAACGCATTTATGGCTTGATAAAACGTCGCGCTTTCTATGCCGCCATTAACTCTTGGCGTGGTTTGCAGGCCTGTTTTAAATACGAGGAAGCCTTCAGGATTGAAGTGGCGGTTACCTGCCTGCTCTTTCCGCTGGCATTTTTTATGGCTGAAAGCCCGGTCGAGCTGGTTCTTCTGCTGGGCTCCGTTTTGCTGTTGTTGATTGTGGAGCTACTCAATTCCGCTGTGGAGGCCGCCATTGACCGTATCGGTGAAGAGCGCCATGATTTATCTGGCAGGGCCAAGGATCTGGGTTCTGCAGCGGTGCTGTTGACGATGTTGTTGGTGTTAATTACCTGGGTTGCTATCGCCGTTCAATGAATAGGCGTCGTTTGACTGAACATCAGGATGGATTGCTATCCGAAACGGATAAGGGGAAGGGATGATGAGCGATAGACGTTTTGAAGTGATTTTTCGCGGAGACGTGGTGCCCGGACAATCCCTGATGGATGTGAAGCGACGCCTGGCCGAATTATTCGGCGCACCGGATGCCAAAGTTGAACAGATGTTTTCCGGCAGACCGGTGGTCATCAAACGTGATCTTGATGAAGAGGCGGCAGCGCGCTACAGGGTAGTCCTGAAAGAGGCCGGGGCGCTGGTGGAGCTGCGCCCCGTTGATCCTGACAGGCAGGCCGCGAACGAGGCCGACCGCACAGAGCAAACCGTACCACCGGTTGCCAACCCTGCCGATGGTGCTGGCGAGCCATCCGGTCAGAATACGGAAGTTCCACAGTCTGGTCCGGAACATTCGAAGGCAGCAGAGACCATCGGTGTAGCCCCGGTGGGAGCGGACGTTCTGCCTCCTGAATATCGCCGTGACTTTACGCCCAGAGAGGTGGATACGTCCTATATAACGGTGGATGAACCCGGCGCCGATGTACTGAAAGAAGAAGAGAAGTCCCCACCCATCGAACGGGAAGTGGACACTTCCCATCTCTCAGTGAAAGATCCCGAATAGCCAGATCCCGCCGGGACTCTCCCGCCAGTCGGTATTGAAGGCACTGATCGAAAAGAAGTACGGCACAGCACATGGCTTGTGATGCAGAGGTAACCTGGCCCTTACCGGCGCTATAATGCACCCTTGTACGTGGCAGGAAAGGAATGCAGTGTGACTGACGACGATAACGGTATTTTTCGCCAGCAGATGAAGGATGTTGAACCGCTTAAAAAACCGGCGGAGCGCGTTCGTCTGAAGCAACCCGTTGTGATGACCCCCGGCCTGGAATCCCGCCGGCGGGCTGCCGAGGCGATGATCGCCAGTGATGTCGATGGCCTGTCGTCAGAAGCGTATATTCCGCCAGTGAAACCGAGGGATGTGCTGTCGTTCAAGCGCAGTGGTGTTCAGCACGGTGTCTTCAAAAATCTGCGGATGGGCAACTATCTTGTCGATTCGCGGCTCGACCTGCACCGCCTGACGGTTGAACAGGCGCGACAGCAGGTCTATCTCTTTATTCAGGATTGTCTGAAACACGACATACGCTGTGCATTGATCACGCACGGGAGAGGGGAGAACCGGGAAAAACCCGCACTGCTTAAAAGCTGTACCAACCATTGGTTGCAGCAGATGGATGAAGTGTTGGCTTTTCACAGTGCCCAGCCACAGCACGGGGGCACGGGTGCCACCTATGTCATGTTGCGTAAAAGTGCTGAGAAACGCGTTGAAAATCTGGAGCGGCACCACAAGGGGATCAAGTCGCGACTGTAGTTTGTCGTTCTGGTTCCTGAGCTTCAGGTACCCGACGGGTTTGGTTAAAGGCTATTGTTTGCGTTTTAACAGCAGTGAATCAATCCCGTTTCCCGACAGGCTGTCCCTGGCACTCGCCAATTCCGCACGGTTGGTAAAGGGCCCAACCAGAACCCGGTGCCAGGTTTCTCCCGGGCGGGGCGTGACCATCTCGATACTGGCGCTAAGGTTCAGCAGCAACAGTCTGGCCCTCAGGCTGTCGGCATCCCGATTACTCTTGAAAGATCCCACCTGAAGCAGAAATACTTCTTTTGCTGTGGGTGTTGCCGGTGCGCTGGCGGACTGGTTTGGGGGCTCTTCTTCTACCTGGGGTACTGAGGAATCCGGGACAATAACTTCGGTTTCCCGCAGCAGGGTGTAGAAATCAAAACGCGGTTTAGCACTGGATTCCTCCTCGACCGGTTTGACGGTGGGCTGATCGCTGGGTACCGGGCCTGACTCCGGCCCCTGAAGGAGGAAGGTTGCCACGATACCCACCAGTATGCCGGCCAACAGCCACAGCCATCCCGGAAGAGACTGCCGGGATGGCGTTTTTCTACGAACATTGCTGCTACTGCGGCGGCCTGTTTTTCTCGCGTAATCCCTGGTCATTTGTTTATCTATACTCCGGTGAAGGGCGCCATTGTAGGGGTAACCTGCCGAGCCTTCCAGACTCAAATTCTGATGATGGCTTCTAGCTCATATCCTGTGGATCAATGTCCAGTGACCAGCGGATTTTCCCCGCCAGTGGTGACTGCTCCAGAATCGGGCAGAGGGTTGCCAGCAGCTGTTGAAGTGCGGGTCGTTCTGCAGCACAGATTGTCAATTGATGGCGAAAACGCCCACCTCTCCGCTCCATAGGGGCCGGTAATGGGCCGAGATAACTGATGTTACCTGTCGGCGGCAGTAACATTTCTGCCTGTTGGCGGGCGAAACTGAGAAAATTCACTGCCAGCTGGCCATTTTCAGCTTCGCCGCGCAGTAATGCGAGGTAGCCGAACGGTGGCAGGTTGGCGAGTTTCCGTTCGGCCATCAACAGATCAGAAAAAGTGGCATAGTCCTGTCGGGTCAGGGTGGTGAGCAGTGGGTGATCACAATGATGGCTTTGCAAAATGACCGTACCGGGTTTGTCGCCCCGGCCGGCCCGGCCTGCCACCTGGGTAATCAATTGCCCCATCCTCTCCGGTGCCCGGAAATCCGGGCTGAACAGGCCGGCATCGGCATCCAGAATGGCTACCAGTGTGACGTTGGGAAAATGGTGCCCCTTCGCCAGTAACTGTGTGCCGAGCAGAATGCAGGGCTCTCCCTGATGCACCCGGTCGACCATGTTCTGCATAGCCTGTTTGCGTCGTGTGCTGTCCCTGTCCACCCGGATAACGGGAAAGTCGGGGAACAGCGCTTCGAGGGTTTCTTCGCTGCGCTCGGTGCCCTGACCGAGGCACTGTAAATGAATGCTGTGACAAACCGGGCAGCGGGGTGGAACCGGTTGCCTGAATTCGCAATGATGACAAACCAGCCGTTGAACCTGACGATGTACCGTCAGTCGCGCCTCGCAGTGTGGGCAATCCGCGATCCAGCCACATTCATGGCAGGTCAGGGTCGGTGCAAACCCGCGGCGATTCAGGAAAACCAACACCTGATTGCCATCGTCGAGGTGAGTCTGAATGGCATCGATCAGCTCCCTGGAATAGCCCCCGGACAGGTTTGCCTTTCGGATATCGACTGGCTGCCAGCGGGGCTGCCGGGCGACACCTGGGCGGCAGGACAGCACCAGCCGGGTGTAGCGCTGCTGCTCGCAGTTATACCGTGTTTCGAGGGACGGGGTGGCCGAGCCCAGAATCAGGGGGATGGACTCCATTCGAGCCCGGACCACGGCGAGGTCCCGCGCCGAGTAGCGAAACCCCTCCTGCTGTTTGAATGAGCCATCGTGTTCTTCATCCACAATCAGAATGCCCGGTGAGGCCAGCGGTGTGAAAATGGCGGAACGTGTGCCCAGTACAATCGGCGCGGTACCGGTGCGTGCAGCATCCCATGCCAGTACGCGCTCCCGGTCAGTGAGGCCGGAATGAAGCACTGCCACCGGGCAGTTGAAACGGGTTTTAAATCGATCCAGCGTCTGCGGCGTCAGGCTGATTTCCGGGATCAGTACCAGCGCCTGTCTTCCGTACCGAATGACTTTTTCGATAGCCTGTAAATAAATTTCGGTTTTGCCACTGCCGGTTTGACCGTCCAGTAAGTAGGCGTGAAAGCCGTGCAGCTCAATGCTATCCATCGCCTGTTGCTGTTCGGGATAAAGGGGCAGGGGGGATTCCGAGAGCAGCCTGTCCGGATCGAACAGCGGGGTGTTCACCCGGCATTCCAGGGATTCGATCAGGCCCTTGCTTTCCAGTTGTCGAAGTGCGGCAATGCTGATGCCCTGTCGCTGAAAATCGTCTTTTGTGGCGGAGGGTTGCTGCTGCAGTATATTCAGTGCCTGTTGTTGCCGGGGGGCACGCGCCAGGGCCGTGTCTGGCAATCCCTTGCCGGACAGCGTCAATTGCCAGCGGACTTCGCTTTGTCGGGGTATCGCATCCCCCTTGCGGAGCGTTGCCGGCAGCGCTGTGCTGAGCGCATCGCCCGTCGGGTGCTGGTAGTAACCCGCAGCCCAGACGCAGAGCGCCAACAGGGTTTCTGGCAGCAACGGTTCATCATCCAGGAGCTCGGTAACCGGTTTCAATCGTGTAGCGGGATGTTCGCTGGATGCCGCAATTTCGATCACGACCCCGATGACCTGACGGCGGCCAAAAGGTACTTTGACACGACAGCCGGGCCGGGGTGTCCGGGTATTGTTTTCTGACGGCAGGTAGTCGAACAGCCGTCGCAGGGGAGAGGGGACAGCAACACGGATAATGATGGATTCTGTCATTGATGTGTTTTTTTGTTAAAACCTTGAATGGGCATCGTTTTCTGGTAGTATTCGCGCTCCGTTTAAAGGCGGCATATGGTGCCCGACAATTGAAAGGCATCCCGAGGGATTGAGCGCGACCTGTTATCAGCAAACCGAGGCGAGGCACCCAGTGTACCAGAAGTACATCGGGGTTCGGGCGATCGGTTTGGCAGGCAGGAGCGAATCAATATTCGGGTTGCACAGAGATCGGGTTGGCGATATGCAAGAGACTGAGGCAATGAGACATGAGATCTGAAATCCATCCAAATTACGGCACACTGTCAGCCACCTGCAGCTGTGGTAATGCATTTGAAGTAGGCTCCACCATGAATGGTAGCATCCACGTGGATGTCTGTTCAGCCTGCCACCCGTTCTACACCGGCAAGCAGAAAGTTGCTGATACCGGTGGTCGTATCGACCGTTTCAACAAGCGTTTCGCCGGTCGTTCCGCTAAAAAATAATCTGAATATGTCTGCCTTTCGAGGCAAACGATGCGCGCTCTGGATGATATGCCAGAGCGCGTTTTTCGTTGTCTGGCTGTTTATCGCCGGTGGGCCCGCCAGGGCTGATCTACGCTGCCAGCCTTTCTCCCCGCTGGAGAAGGTTGCCGTCACTCATGTCTATGACGGCGATACCGTCAAACTGGACGACGGTCGCAAAGTTCGATTGATCGGTATCAATGCCACAGAACCGGGCCGCGATGGGCATCCGGATCAGCCGTTTGCTACTGAGGCCCGTGACAGGTTGCGCAGTCTGATCAAGGCTGCCTCGCAACTGCATCTGTTAACGGATCGGCAAACCCATGATCGCTATGGTCGAATACTCGCCCACCTGTTCAATGAGCGGGGAGAGAGTCTCGAACAAATTCTGCTGGAACAGGGGCTGGCCTACCATGTTGCGGTGCCGCCCAACCTGACCCTGGCCGACTGCTTTGCCAGCGCTGAGCAATTGGCTGTCAAACAGCAGCGGGGACTCTGGGGCAAGGCCGGTATTGCCCCCGTCGCTGCCCGGGATGTTCAGGACGGGGGGTTCAAACGATTGCAAGGTACCGTAACTGCCGTCCAAACCGGCAGGCACTGGTGGCTCATTCTGGATGACGTGATCAAGGTGATGATTTATCCGGAACACCGCCATCGCTTTGAGGCAAAACAACTGAACAGCCTGCAGGGCCAGCGAGTGGAAATACAGGGGTGGGTCTACCGCAGTCGCAGGGAATGGCGGATGAAGCTGGAAACGCCCCACGGTATTGTGTTTTCCCGTTGAATTGTCCGGCACCGCCCTCCAGCGGTGCCGCTCCTTCCTTCTCAAAACACCCTACCAGCTCAATGAGGCGCCGGTCTGGTACTCGGTAACCCGGGTTTCGAAAAAGTTTTTCTCTTTGCGCAGGTTGGCCTGCTCCTCCAGCCATTCCAGGCGATTGATGGCGCCGGGGAAGGGCTCTTTGTGGTTGAGGGTCCGGGCCCGCCGGTTGGCGACAAAGCGGAACTGGTCCATGTGCTCGTCGGCGCTGTAACCGAGGATGGGATCAGGCATCAGGTAGTGAGCGTAGGCGGACTCCACCGCTTCAGCTTCTTCCCACATGACCTGTAATTGCGTCGGATCCAGTTTTAGGTTTTCCTCCTCCAGTAACTGGTTTACCACCCGCATGCCAAAGGCGCAGTGCATGGCTTCATCCCGCAGGATGTACTGCAACTGTTCCCCGGTGCCTTTCATTAGACCGCGTCGCTGCAGGGCAAAAATCGGGTTGAAGCCGTTGTAGAACCAGCAACCTTCGAAAATACCGGCAAAGAACAGGTAAGACATGGCGAAGGTTTCCAGGTCATCCCGGTTGCCGAGGTCCAGCTCCTGACGCAACACGGTATCCAGTCTGGCACTGGCCAGGCAGATTTTGCCGTGGATCGCTGGCACCACCCGGTAGCGGTTATAGATATCGCTCTGGTCGAGCCCCAGAGTTTCGATGCAGTGCTGGTAAGTCCATGTGTGCAGTGCTTCTTCATAGACCTGGCGGGCCTGGTAAATCTGCAACTCCGGCGCGGACATTTTTTCCATCACTGCCAGGCCAATATTGCGCATGGCCATGATGTCCGATGTGGTCAGGTAGGCCAGCACGTTTTCATACAGGTGACGTTCTTCGGTGGTCAGTTTGTGGTGGTAATCGTGGATATCCTGGGTCATGTTGATGTCCAGGGGTGTCCAGTGATTTTTGTTGGCATTGAGAAAAAAATCCCAGGCCCAGGGGTATTTAAAGGGGGCCAGTTGGTTGATGTCTGCCTTGCCGTTCACCACTCGCTTGTCCGCCGGATTGACCGGGGGAAGACGTGTTGCCGGTGTTTCCTCGGTTGCTATTGACAGTGTCGCCGGGACTTTTGGTGCCTCCGTTGGCTGTGCGGCAGCGACCCCATCCAGCAAGTTGATGGTGCCGTGAGGGATAGCGTTGCGCAACGGGTCATCCCAGTCAGGAAGAGGGGTTGTGACGGTTTCAAGTACAGTTTGTCGGATAGTCATTATTGGCAGGCCTCGCAGTCGGGGTCGAGAATGGAGCAGACGGATGGTGCAGTCGATCCCGAAGCACGGTTATCCGTATCGGCGTTGACGCGACTGACCTTGTCGGCGTGGGTGGCTCCCAGGGAGCGCAGGTAATAGGTGGTTTTCAACCCCCGGGACCAGGCCAGCCGGTACAGGTTGTCGAGTTTCCTGCCTGAGGGTTCAGCCATATAGAGGTTGAGGCTCTGGGCCTGATCCAGCCATTTCTGGCGTCGTGCCGCCGCCTCCACCAGCCAGCGGGGGTCGATTTCAAAGGCGGTGGCGAAGCGGGTTTTCAATTCCTCCGGCACCCGGTCGATATCCATCAGAGAGCCGTCGAAGTATTTCAGATCACTGACCATTACCTCGTCCCACAAATCCTGCTCCTTAAGCGCTGTCACCAGCCAGGGATTGATCACCATGAATTCGCCGGACAGGTTCGATTTTACGAACAGGTTCTGATAGGTGGGCTCAATGGACTGGGTGACACCGACAATGTTGGAGATGGTGGCGGTGGGAGCAATGGCCATGACATTGGAGTTGCGCATACCGTGGCGGGCCACCAGTTCCCGTACCGGCTGCCAGTCCAGCTGGCTGGAGCTGTCAAGGGTGCAGTAGTCGTCGCCGCGCTGTTGTTCCAGCCATTTCAGGGAGTCGATGGGCAGTACACCCTGATCCCACAGGGATCTTTCATAGCTTTCGTAGCGGCCTCGTTGCTGCGCCAGTAGCGCCGAGGCACGGATCGCATGGTAGCTGATCAGCTCCATGGACTGGTCGGCAAAATACACGGCTTCCACACTGGCATAGGGCAACTTCAGGGCGTAGAGAGCGTCCTGGAATCCCATCAGGCCGAGCCCCACCGGACGATGTTTCAGATTCGATTGCCGGGCCTTTTCCACGGCGTAGTAGTTGATGTCGATGACGTTGTCGAGCATTCGCACTGCAGTGAAAACTGTCTGTTCCAAATGTGCCTGCTCGAGTCGGCCGTCGCGAATGTGGTTGGGCAGATTGATAGAGCCGAGATTGCAAACGGCGATTTCCCGCTCATTGGTGTTCAGGGTGATTTCCGTGCACAGGTTGGAGGAGTGCACCACACCCCGGTGTTGCTGGGGCGAGCGGATGTTGCAGGGATCCTTGAAAGTGATCCAGGGGTGACCGGTTTCAAACAGCATGGACAACATTTTTCGCCACAGCTGCGTGGCGGGCACGGTTTTGTGCAATGGGAGTTTGCCGTCCCGGGCCAGTTGTTCGTAATGGCAGTAGCGCGCTTCAAAGGTCTTGCCGCAGAGATCGTGCAGATCGGGCACATCCTCTGGTGAAAACAGTGTCCAGGGTTGATCCTCAATCACCCGCTTCATGAACAGGTCTGGAATCCAGTTGGCGGTGTTCATGTCGTGGGTGCGGCGGCGTTCGTCCCCGGTGTTTTTACGCAGTTCCAGGAAATCCTCGATGTCCAGATGCCAGCTCTCCAGGTAGGCACACACGGCACCTTTGCGCTTGCCGCCCTGATTGACCGCCACCGCGGTGTCGTTCACCACTTTAAGGAAGGGCACCACGCCCTGGGACTCGCCGTTGGTCCCGCGAATGTGGGCACCCAGAGCCCGCACCCGGGTCCAGTCGTTGCCCAGGCCACCGGCCCATTTGGAGAGCATGGCATTGTCCCGTATACCCTCGTAAATACCGTCCAGATCGTCTGGAACCGTAGTCAGATAGCAGGAAGAGAGCTGCGAGTGCCGGGTGCCGGCATTGAACAGGGTGGGGGTGGAAGGCATGTAATCAAAGCATGACATCACCTCATAAAACTCAATGGCACGCTGGTTGGGATCGTCCTCCTGCAGTGCCAAACCCATGGCTACCCGCATGAAGAAGCTCTGGGGCAGCTCCAGGCGCTGTTTGCCCCGGTGCAGGAAGTAGCGGTCGTAGAGGGTCTGCAATCCCAGATAGGTAAACTGCCGGTCGCGCTCCGGCCGCAGGGCGGAACCGAGGCGTTTCAGGTCAAAGGACAGCATCGCTTCGTCCAGCAGTTCCGCCTTGATGGCACCGCGAATTCCCGCCTGAAACAGAGCGGCATAATCCTGCTCACTGTAATGGCCGGTCAGTCCATGGTGACAGTCAAGGGCCGGAATTACTTCTTCCCACAGCTGCTCCAGCAACAGATGGGCACAGGCGTGGGAATAGCCCGGGTCTTGTTCAATCAGAGGGCGGGTTGCCATCACCATGGCGGTGGTTACTTCAGCTGCCTTCATTCCCCCGTAGAGGGTGCGACGTATCTGGGCTGTCAGATAGTCGGCATCCACATCCTCAATGCCCCGGCAGGCGCGTTGTACCCGTTGGTCTACGTCTGCCAGATTCAGCATCAGCTCCTTGCCGTCGCTGTCGATAACCGGCAATTGTTCACTGGGTGGGGCGTTGCTGGGCGTGGCAGGGCCGGCGGCACTGCGACTCTGGTGGTGCTGTTCCCGATACAGCACATAGGCGCGGGCCACCTTGTGGAATTCACTGCGCATCAGACCCAGCTCCACCAGGTCCTGGATTTCCTCAATATGTACGCTGCCCCCTGCCGGCAATCGCTTTTGCAGGCGCTCGATAATATCCCGGGCGATGGCATTGACCGTCTGTTTGACCCGCGCAGATCCGGATGCTTCATGGCCCTCTACGGCGAGGAAGGCCCTGGTCATGGCGATGGCGATTTTTGAGGCGTCGAAAGGCACGGCCTGGCCGGTGCGCTTGATCACTTTAAACGGTAGGTCTGTGGGGTGTGGGAGCGGTGTATCGTGCCCGTCAGGGGTGAAGTGTTGGCTGTTCATTATGTCGTTCCTGTCGATTCATTCGCGAAATCTTCAGGCTTCGCCAATTGGCGGACAGGTAGACAAAATACATGGCGGCACGGTGAGGCATGGGTTCCCCGTATGCAGCTGGTGTCCTGAATCGCGAAGACTGAAGCCTTGTTTGCTGGCAGGTCTTCGGACTCAGGGGCGTTGCGCGAAATATTGCGCTTCCTACAGCGACGGCTTCCCGTTCAATTGAACAGTGCCTCGGCGTTGCCGATGCCGCTTTCGTTCCCCTTTACCGCTGCGCGTCAGTTCCGGATTCTCACCAGATTCCCTTTTCAGGAAGGCCCATCGAACACAAGATGTGCCAATCCAACCAGCTTTTCCGAGCATATCTTGTGTATTTGTGCATGTAAAGTGGTTTCCCGTCTGTTGGCGAATGGAATGCCATGGTCTAGGTCGTCAGCCCAAGGCTGCGACAATTTGTCGCATTGACTGGATGCCGGTGAGCACCAATTATCCTGCCCCTGAATTCGAATCACTTTCATTCGAATCACTTTCATTTAGATTCGGGCTGGGGAGAAAATGAAAAAAGAAATTCGCTGGACTTCTGTCTTGGCCCTTCCATCCCTGTTCTGTCTTTCAATGATGTCCGCTCACGCGGAAGACGGTAGTGTCGAAGTCGCGGTGGAAACTGCTGCGGTGGCAAGTCTGGAAGAAGTCAAAATCTGGGGTAAACAACTTTCCAGTCGCGAGGCGGGCTATACCAATCCAACCAGTGTATTGACTCGGGAGGATATGACCAGTATCAACGTGGCAACCACGGAAGATCTGGTGAAATACGAGCCCAGCCTGGTGATTCGCCGCCGCTTTATCGGCGATGCCAACGGTACCCTGGGGATCCGCGGTTCCAACATGTTCCAGACCAGCCGCTCAATGGTGTTTGCAGACGGTGTCCCGCTGCATTATTTTCTCGAATCCCGCTGGAACGGAGCGCCGCGCTGGACCCTGGTGTCGGCCAGTGAAATCGCCCAGGTAGAAGTGGTTTATGGCCCGTTTTCCGCCGAGCACAGCGGCAACGCTATGGGTGGTGTGGTGTTGATCGAAACGGCGATTCCCCAGCAACGGGAGTTTCATGTGGACTGGTCATCCTTTGTGCAGTCCTTTGATGAATACGGTTTCGACGATGATCTGTGGGGACGCAAGGGTTTTATTTCTTTCGGCGACAAAATCGGCGACCTCAGCGTTTACTTCTCCCACAACCGTCTGGAAAACGACGCCCAACCCCAGTCTTTCTACTATGGCAGTACCAGCGGTTCGCTGACACCAACTGCGGTCAGTGGTGCAATAGGGGATGAAGACGACAGAGGCGCAGACCAGTGGTATTTCGGCGATACCGGGTTGGTTAAAACCACCACTGACAACTACAAGTTCAAGGCCGGGTATGACCTTGGTGACTGGTTCGCACTCTTGAATCTGGCCTACGAGGATCGCCGTTCGGATAATGATTCCGCCAATAGCTATTTGCGGGATATCGAAGGCAATACGGTCTGGGGCGGGCACGTGGTGCAGAGCGGTGAGCAGTTTTTTATCCCCGGCAGCCGACTCAATGTCAGTGAACAGGAGCGCCGCAGCCTTTCGGTGGGGTTGCGCCTGAAGGGAGATCTGACCGACAGCCTGTCGGTGGAAACCAATCTCAGCCACTTTGCCATCATTGAGGATGAAACCCGCAGCTCTGCCCTCAATCCTGCCCACCCTGACTATACTCTGGCTGGACAGGTGCTGGATTACGGCGATACCGGTTGGCAAACTGCCGATATCAAATTCACTTTGAATGAATTTGGTCTGGACGGCATGCAATGGGTGACGGGCCTGCGCTACGAAACCTACGAACTGAATACCACGGTCTATAACTCTGATAATTATGTTGCCGGCGACAGAACCCGGGCCACCAGCCGCAGCGGCGGGGAGACCGGGGTCGCCGCGGTGTTCCTGCAGCTGAACTGGGATATTGATGCGCACTGGTCCACTTCTCTGGGTGGGCGCTATGAATCCTGGAAAAGCAGTGATGGTTATTTTTCAGACGACGATGCCATGACACCCTGGTTGGATCTGGTCAAGCTGCCGAGTCGTTCCGAAGATAAATTCTCCCCGAAATTTTCACTGGGTTTTCGCCCGGATGACCTGTGGACTTTCCGCTATTCCATCGCCAAAGCCTACCGCTTCCCCATCGTTGAAGAGCTGTTCAGCCAGTTTCAGGCCTTCAATGCGGTCAGTGAGGCCAATCCCGGCCTGCAGCCGGAAGACGGCCTGCATCACAACCTCATGGTCGAACGGGCCATCGATCGGGGTTATGTGCGGTTGAACCTGTTTTTGGAAAACATCAAAGACGTGATCGAGTCCCAGGCGACGATTCTGCCGGGCGGTTCCTCGATCCGTACTTTTGTGCCGGTGGACGAGGTGAGAACCCGCGGCGCCGAGTTTATTGTCAACGCCGCCGACTTCCTGCTGCCGAAACTGGATGTGCGCTTCAACATGGCCTGGACCGATGCCGAGATCATCAAAAATGCTCCTGATCCCGCCATTGTCGGCAATTTGTTCCCGCGCATGCCGAAATGGCGCGGCAATCTGCTGGCCACCTACCACGTGACTTATCGCTGGGATATCGGTGGCAGCCTGCAATACGCCAGCGACAGTTACGGGCGGCTGGATAACAGCGACGGGGCCGATCAGGTGTTCGGCGGTCAGGATCGCTACCTGTTCCTCGGGCTGAAAACCAGCTTTCGCCGGGATAAGCACCTGACCTTCAGTTTGGGTATGGACAATGTCACTGACGAAACCGCCTATGTCGCCCACCCCTGGCCCGCGCGAACCCTGTATTTCAATGTCTCTTATGACTGGTAACAAGGCGGGCACGATGGCGCATAACAACCGCTCTATGAGCATTTATCGCACCCTGTGGCGTTGGCATTTTTATGCCGGACTGTTCTGCATTCCCTTTGTGCTGACACTATCGATCTCCGGGGCCATTTACCTGTTCAAGCCACAACTGGATGCGCTGGCCAATCGCCCCTACCAGAATCTGGTGGTATCGGGCGAGCGCAGCAGCGCGGATGCCCAGATCGGCGCGGCCCTGGCCGCGTTTCCGGGTAGTGGTTTTACCAGTTATCAACTGCCGGAGGCGGATGATCAAGCCGTCGTCATTACTGTACTCGATCAAGGCCGGCAGCGGCTTGTGTATGTCCATCCCTACAGCCTGAAAGTGCTGCACAGTGTTGTTGCGGAGGAGCAGTTCATCCGGCAGGTGCGAACTTTCCACGGGGAGTTGCTGGTGGGGGCGGTGGGTTCTGTGCTGGTGGAGCTGGCCGGTTGCTGGGCCATTGTCTTGGTATTGACCGGGCTGTATCTGTGGTGGCCGCGCAACGGCCGTGGTCTGGCCGGTGTGCTTTATCCCCGCCTTGGCCGGGGTGGTCGCCTGTTCTGGCGCGACCTGCACGCGGTGACCGGTATCTGGCTGGCGATGTTTGTACTATTCCTGCTGATGACAGCGTTGCCCTGGACCCTGGTGTGGGGCACCGCTTTCAAGGAGCTGCGGCAATGGGGCGACAGACCGATGCAACAGGACTGGACGCTCAGTCGGGCCCAGGAACACCACCACGATGGCGCAATGCCGTCGGGGCGTGCAGATCTCAGTGAAGCGCTCCTCGCCACGGCCATCTCCCTGCAATTTGCCGCGCCGGTATTGCTGTCGCCGGATCGGCAGAATCCTGCCCTGTGGAAAGTCCAGTCCCAGTCCCAGAACCGTCCGCTGCGGGCAGATGCCTGGCTCGATGGCCAGTCCGGTGATGTGGTGAGGGTACAGAGCTTTGCGGCGCGCCCCTGGGTCGACCGGGTTATCGGTATTGGTGTGGCCGCCCATGAAGGACAGTTGTTCGGCTGGTTGAACCAGTTGTTGGGCGCCCTGACAGCACTGGGGCTGATATTTCTGACCGTCAGCGGGGTTGTGCTCTGGTGGAAACGTAAACCATCGTTCGGACTCGGTGCTCCGGCGGCCCTGCCGGAGGTCCCCTCAAAGAGTATATTTTTCACCATCATTGTCATTCTGGCGCTGCTGCTGCCGATGTTGGCGATATCGCTTCTACTGCTCTGGCTACTGGAAACCCTGTTGTTGCGTCACTTGCCCGGCGCTCGCCTATGGTTGGGCCTTGTGGGCCATGGAAATGATACAAAAATCCGGTAACACCAGATGAATTGACATGCTAATCTGGCCCCTCTGGTAGCTTTTATGAGGATGTGTTGTGGACAGAAATACTGTTTTGTTGAGTGTTGTGCTGGTGATTACACCCTTGTCTGTCAGTGCCGCCAGCTGGTGGGATACCGGCAAGGAACTGCTCGGTGGCAACACGGCAAACACGACAGAATCCGCTGCGCCGGTCAGTGGGCTGGCCGGGCTCTCCAGCGATGAAATTGCCGCAGGATTGAAAGAGGCGCTGCGGGTGGGTGCCGGTAATGTGGTTTCACAGTTGGGCGCTCAGGACGGATTTTACCTCGATGACGCGATCCATATTCCATTGCCCCCACAACTTCAGCAGGCCAAAGATGTTCTTGAGCAGGTGGGTATGGGCGACAGTTTGCAGGAGCTTGAAATGAAACTGAACCGGGCTGCCGAGGCGGCTACTCCGCGGGCCAAGGAGATGTTTCTCGATGCCATCAGTGCCATGACGATCGACGATGCGAAGAAAATTTACAGTGGCTCGGAAGATGCCGCTACCCGCTATTTCAGTGACAAAATGCGCGGTCCCCTCGCGGAGGAAATGCGCCCGGTGATTGAGGCCAGCCTCGCAGAGGTGGGTGCGTTACAGACTTACGATGCGATTGTCAGCAAATACAAGACTCTGCCCTTTGTCCCCGATCTCAAAGCCGACTTGACGGACTACACGATAAACGGGGGGATGGACGGCATCTTCTACTATCTGGCGCGGGAAGAAGCTGCGATCCGTGAGAATCCAGTCAAGCAAACCACCTCGCTGTTGAAAAAACTGTTTGGCCAGCCCTGAACCAGACCCGGCAATATGGCCGATAAAAATATACGTTGATTTCGAGGCCATGCAGCCTGTTCTGGTCTCCATATCGTCGCTCTCTCATAGGGGTTGCGGGGCTATACCCATCAAAATTCCCTATCAGTCTCTTTGCAGAATACTATCTGTTAATGGTTTATCCTGATGCCACGAAAAGAGGCATGGAAGTTAAAATTCGCGTAGGATCGTAACCCTGCCCGGTCCTGTGGGGCGAGTCGTTAAATCATTAAACTCGGTATCACGGTCAGGTTTGTTGTGAAACTGACATGATCCTCTGAAATGAGAATGAGCCCGAAGCCAGGGTTTCCATGTTTCGATCAGTGCACCAGCCAACGGTGTTCAGACCTGGAGAGAAAGCGAATGACAACAATAGGTATCCCCAAAGAAATTTATCCCGATGAAAGGCGTGTTGCCGCCACCCCCACCTCCGTTCAAAAGCTGCTCAAGCTCGGCTATGAGGTATTGGTTCAGTCGGGAGCTGGTGAACCAGCGCATTATGATGATGAAGCCTATATCAATGCCGGCGCGGCAATTGCTGTTGATGCGCCTGCGCTCTGGAGCCAGGCAGATTTTATTCTGAAAGTACGTGCTCCTATGGAAAACGCCATGCTCAACAGGCATGAAGTTGACATGATGAAGCAGGGCGCTGGTCTGGCCAGCTACATCTGGCCGGCACAAACCCCTGAACTGCTGGAGAAGTTTGCGGCAAAAGGGGCCACGGTGTTCGCTATCGACAGCCTGCCCCGGATCAGTCGCGCGCAGAAAATGGATGCCCTTAGTGCCATGGCCAATATTGCCGGTTATCGCGCCGTCATTGAGGCGGCCAACCACTTCGGCCGTTTTTTTACCGGCCAGGTGACGGCGGCCGGGAAGGTCCCCCCCGCCAAGATCATGGTGATTGGTGCTGGCGTGGCAGGCCTTGCTGCCGTTGGTACCGCTAACAGCATGGGTGCCATCGTGCGTGCTTTCGATACCCGCCTCGAAGTGAAGGAGCAGGTGGAGAGCATGGGTGCCGAATTCCTCGAGCTGGATTTTGGCGATGAAGATGGCAGTGGTGGTGGCGGTTATGCCAAACAGATGAGCGATGAGTTCATCAAGGCCGAGATGGCACTGTTTGCCGAGCAGGCAGAAGAGGTGGATATCATTATCACCACTGCTCTGATTCCCGGCCGTCCGGCACCAAAACTGATTACCGCCGAGATGGTGGCTGCGATGAAGCCCGGCAGTGTGATTGTCGATCTGGCCTCGGAGCGGGGCGGTAACTGTGAACTCACCGAGCCGGGCAAGGTCGCTGTGCATCACGATGTGTCCATTATCGGTTATACCGATCTGCCCAGCCGCATGGCAAAGGTGTCCAGTGATCTCTATGCCAGCAATCTGACACACTTGATGAACGATCTGACACCTGAGAAGGATGGTCAGCCCAGCGTTGATATGGAAGACACCGTCATTCGTGGACTCACGGTTGTTCACGATGGTGAAGTTACCTGGCCACCACCGAAAGTGGAGGTGGCGGTGAATACCGCGCCACCGCCGAGTACTGAAGAGCCATCACCCAAGGGTAACAAGGCCAAAGAGCCCTCCGTGATTGGCCGGTGGCTGGGCAAGGGGTTGCTGCTGCTGGTGACGGTGCTGGCGCTGCTGGGTATTGGTAGCTACGCACCTCCGAGTTTCCTTACCCATTTTACGGTGTTTGTCCTGGCCTGTTTTATCGGCTGGCAGGTGATCTGGAATGTGACGGCGTCCCTCCACACCCCTCTGATGAGTGTGACCAATGCGATCAGTGGCATTATCGTGATCGGGGCGTTGCTGCATCTGGCGCAGTCTGAAAGCGGTGCAGTGGGCATCATGGCTTTTATCGCCGTGCTGATTGCTACCATCAATGTGGCCGGGGGCTTTCGGGTTACCCACCGCATGCTGAAAATGTTTCGCCGATAAGGAGGGCACACCATGAGTCCAGGAATCGTCAGTGTGGCCTACGTAGTGGCCAGTATATTATTCATTCTCAGCCTCGGTGGTTTGAGTCATCAGGAGTCTGCTCGCCGCGGTAACTACTATGGTGTCGCCGGTATTCTGATTGCCGTTGGCGTCACCATAGCCAATGTCGGCACGGGCGATATGGTCGCCATTCTGGTTGCGATCGTGCTCGGCAGCATTATTGGTATTTTTCTCGCCAACCGGGTCGAAATGACCCAGATGCCGCAATTGGTAGCCCTGCTGCACAGCTTTGTCGGTCTGGCTGCCGTGCTGGTGGGCTTCTCCGGTTACATCGAACCATTGATCGTGACCCACGGTGCGGAGCACACCATCAAGCTGGTCGAGATATTCCTCGGCATTTTCATCGGTGCGGTAACCTTTACCGGATCGCTGATCGCCTGCGGCAAGCTGGATGGCCGTGTGTCCAGCAAAGCATTGACCCTGCCGGGTCGTCATCTGATGAACCTGGTGGCACTGGCCATTACCGTGGCACTGGGAATCATGTTTGTCGGTGCCGACAGTCACTGGGCCGGATTGCTGGCACTGATTATCATGACCATTATCGCTAGTGTGCTGGGTGTCCACCTGATTATGGCTATCGGCGGTGCCGACATGCCGGTGGTGGTTTCCATGCTCAACAGCTACTCGGGTTGGGCCGCCGCCTCTATCGGTTTCATGCTGGGCAACGACCTGTTGATTGTGACCGGCGCACTGGTGGGCAGCAGTGGTGCCATCCTCAGTTACATTATGTGTCGCGCCATGAATCGCTCCTTTATCAGCGTGATTCTCGGTGGCTTTGGCCAAACGACCAGTAGCAGCAGTGCATTGACGGGGGATGAAAGTGTTCAGGAAACCTCCATCGATGAGCTCGCCGAGGAACTGTTGTCTTCGGATTCGGTAATTATCGTGCCCGGCTATGGCATGGCAGTGGCCCAGGCGCAGAATGCAGTGGGCGACATTACCAAGTTGTTGCGCGAGAAGGGGATTACGGTGCGGTTTGGTATCCATCCGGTGGCGGGTCGATTGCCGGGGCACATGAATGTGTTGCTGGCAGAGGCCCACGTTCCCTATGACATCGTGCTGGAAATGGATGAAATCAACGAAGACTTTCCTTCAACAGACGTGGTGCTGGTGATCGGTGCCAATGACACCGTCAACCCGGCTGCTGCCGAGGACCCGGGCAGCCCCATCGCGGGTATGCCTGTTCTCGAAGTCTGGAAATCCCGTCAGGTAGTGATACTGAAACGCGGTATGGCAACCGGCTATTCCGGTGTGGAAAATCCCCTGTTTTACAAGGATAACACCCGGATGTTATTTGGCGATGCCAAGGAAACCGTGGATAAGTTGCTGGGTGCACTGCGTTCATGACCCGGTGGATTTGACCACAAGCGGTCTGCGGCGCAGACCGCTTCAATCAGTGCAAATCGCTTCGCTCATTACCGCGCTCAAGCACGTAATGAACAGAAAATCGATGCCTGACCGGTACCTCCTGTCTGCCGGGTGTCGCTCCTTCTGGATAACATGCTGATCAACAATCGGGACTCCTCCCCGCCATTTTTTGGGCATATAATTTGATGAATTTATGAAGCAGCATATCGGCGTGGTACAAACGATCCCCGATTTCCAGTCTGAGCTGGAGGTGCTGGCCGGGGGGCTGCAGGACGGCCAGCCCGGAATGCCTTCAGCCATTCTGGTGCAGCTCTTCTTTTCTTCCGATAACCTTGAGTGGATAAATCAGGTAACTGAGGCTGTGCTGACCGTCATGCCCGAGGCGATTGTCGTCGGTGCGACCACAGATGGCGAGATTGCCAACGGCAAGACACTGACCAATAGTACCGTCTTCTCCATTTCCGTTTTTGCAAAAACCACCCTGCGGGTGGTTGCCGATACCTGCCTTCCCGGAGAGGAGCTGGCGCTCGGGGAAGAACTGCGAGACCAGCTGCTCAAGCAGGAGCAGCAGATTGCCGGTGTGCTTTTCCTGGCGACGCCCCTGTCAATCAATGTCAGCAGGTTGCTGGATGGACTGGCCTCTGGTGGCATCAATTTCCCCCTGTTCGGCGGCGGTGCAGGCGATTATGCCGTCATGGAACACAGCCTTGTTATTGCCAACCGTCAGACCATTGACTGTGGGGCGGTGGTGGTTGCCCTGGTCAGCGACGATCTGGTTGTCAAGGAATATACCTATTCTGGCTGGATGCCGCTGACCAGGGAAATGACCATTACCGCCACAAAGAATGACAGGATTGCCACCGAGATTGATGGTCGGCCTGCCTATGACGTGTACAGCGGTTATCTGGGTATCGAGAACGATCAGCAATTTTTCCTCAACTCCCTGGAATTCCCGTTTCTGGTGAAGCGCGATAACGAACTGCTTGGCCGCACGCCCATGAAGACAACCGAGGACGGCGGGATACATTTCATTGCTGATGTTAGACCCGGTGATAAATTTCGTATCGGTTATGGTGATCCCAAAGAAATTATTGCCCACGCCAAACATGTTCGTGATGAGCTGGGCGAATTTTGTCCCGAGGCTATTTTTCTCTATACCTGCTGCTGCAGGCGCTTTCTGATGCAAAATGACGTTGAAATGGAAACGCTGCCATTTGAAGAAGTCGCACCAACCGCCGGTTTCTATACCTATGGTGAATTCCTGGGTAAGGGCAGTCACATCAGCCATTACAACTCCACCATGTTGGTGGTGGGTATGCGGGAGGGGGAGCCGAAACAACCGGTGACGGATAACGTTATCCGTCAGAAACCTGGGGCCGATCTGGCCGAGAAACCCGACCTGTACAAAAATCAGCACATCCGTGTGGTAACCCAGCTCATTCACTTCATCGAAACCATCACTGCCGAACTTGAAGATCGAAACAGGGAGCTGATGCAGCTGGCGGTGACGGATAAGCTGACCGGCTTGTTCAATCGGGCCAAACTTGATCAGGTACTGGATGAAGAGATTGTCCGCCACAACCGTTATGGCACGGAATTCTGCGTCATCATGGCGGACATCGATGACTTCAAGATGATCAACGACACCTTCGGTCATCACAAGGGCGATGCTGCGCTGATGGCATTTTCGGACATTCTTCGGCACAGCATTCGTGTCAATGACACGGCCGGTCGCTGGGGTGGAGAAGAGTTCCTGATTGTTCTGCCGCACACCTCGGTCGATGCGGCCGCACAGACCGCTGAAAAGATCCGCACACTTGTGGCGAGCGGTGATTATGGTGAGGTTAAAACCGTCACAGCCAGTTTTGGTGTGCTGGCGCACAAGCCCGGTGAAACCGTGGACGACCTGTTGTTGCGAGCGGACATGGCACTGTACGCAGCGAAGCGTAAAGGCCGCAATGCGGTGGTCAGCCAATAGAAATTGCTCGATCTATTGCCCGGTTTTTTCCATCAGATAGCCAGATAACCCATTATCACCACTGCATATCGCAGGCCTTTCCCCGTGGCCACCAGAATAAAAAAAGTGCTGGCGGGGACTTTCATCAGACCGCCGATCACCGTCAGGGCATCGCCGCCTATCGGCAGCCAGGTCATCAGCAGACTCCATTTTCCGTAACGGTTGAACCAGTTTTGTGCCCGCTCTATATCCCGCTTGCGGGTGTTAAACCAGCGGCGTTTCGAGTAGTCCCCCAAACGCAGCCCGATCCACCAGTTAACCCCTGCACCCAGGGTATTGCCAGTGGTTGCGAACAGCCACAGCAGCAGAGGGTCGAGTCCATCCCGTAGCTGTGCGACCAACAGAATCTCGGAATAAAAAGGCAGTAGGGTGGCCGCACCAAAAGCGACGGCACAAAGCAATAAATAATCTGTCATGGGGTTACCGGAGACCAGTCAGTCATGGGGGAGGGACCTGCTTGACCATGGGTAAAAGGAATGCCGGTGAGCATAAAGACTATAGGGGTTCGCTTCAAACAGGTACTGCAAACAATAACAAGTTAAGCGCCTAGAAGTATTTTGGTCGACGCTACGTCTGGATGACACAGTAACGGGGCGGATGCACGCCAAAATGAAACCTTGGCGAAATTTGAACAGCGCTGAGTCCTGCGGTTTTCAGCTGTTAGGAGTTCAGTAAAACCGCAGGGCCGATAGCGCGAGATCCGCTTCGAAGGCGCGCCCGATAGCCACAAGGCCTATCCGTTTCAGGTTACGGAGATTGAGCGGCGTCTCGGTGCGATGGGCAACGAAGTCATTGAACGGCAACCTGAGGGTTTGCCATTCCGGTTTGACCTTGAAGGGCTGACGGTAAGACTGCCAGGGTCTGCTCAGTTCGGTGGTTCTCAGGTGAACGGCATACTCTTCCGCCGGACCGCAGACATCCAGTTCGATGCCCTGCCACGCGCTACCGTCCACGGCTGTTTGGTCGGTGGATAAATCCAGTGCCATCTGCAGAAACCCGCCGTTATTCTCGAGGCTCACCCGGCCGCGCATGCGCAATGCCAAACGGTTGCCGATAGTTTCACGGGTCAGGGTGCCTTCCGACAGCCCACCCATCACACCGTCGGTGACCAGCCGCCACCGGCATGCATTGCTGTCGGCGGGGCGATCTGATTCAAGGCTGTCAAAAATAACGGAGGAGGCCATGACTATTATCGATCCTTTTTACTCGTTTGAGGTGCCGGTTTGGGAACAGCCATGAAGACCAGATAAACCAATGCCAGAACGACTGTCGCGGCAGAAAAATTTGCTAGGCGGCGGTAGGTTGGGCGATCTGGAAAACGGTGGCAGATTACTGTGTAGCGCCCAGCGATTGTCTCTTTAAGCCATTTGGCCGAGAGTGGTCTGGCGTCGGAAAACCTGGGAATCCGGCCTCGAGAAGGGCTGTTTTCGGCGGCTGTGGTGATGGTCTGTGGTAGGTCTATGCCGTAATTGGCGGCAATGTTGATGCCGACCAAAAAAAGCGTTTCTTTCTTGTCGGCAATTGCAAGTTCGTGTGCTTCCTGCCAATCCTGTGCCGTGAGGCTTTTCGACATCTTAGCCAGGTCGACAAGCCAGTTCAGGTTGTCTTCGAAGTTACCCATGACCGCATGTAGAACCACCATGAATAGTTCGATGGGTCTGGCCGGTTTTAACAATCCGGTTGCTGTTGAATGTGCTGGTTGGACCCAGGCCAGTTGCGTAAGCCGGTCGGATGTATAGCTGCCCAGGCGACGGTGCAGATCGAGCTTCACATCACTCTGGGGGTGAACAAGTTGGACGCCGTGGTTCGGATCCAGGCCAAAAAAGCGATGAACAGTGCCTTTCCTCTCCAAGTCGGCATACTCATGCGCCCAACCATTCTGCAGTAGCAACTTCAGCGCGCGGGCATGGTGTTCTGGGGCCACCAAAAGATCCATGTCGGCCATCGACCGCAGGGTCCGTTGGGGGTAGTAGTCAGCCAGGCCGACCCCCTTCAAAGCCATGACAGGTATAGCCTGCTGGGCAAACAGGTTGACTACTTTTTCTAACTGATGGGTGCGATGTTGATACGCTATCCACCAGTATTGATAAAGTATTTTGAGACGAGCCTGGTGGATTGATGACAGACCAAAGCGCTGTGTCTGGTGATGGATCAGTGGCGACAGGCGCATAATACCGAAACTCATGGTATCGATGACGATCGTCTGATCCCAGGCATCCAGTAGCTCGCCTGCAGTGACCGCATCCTCAGCCAGACAGAGTTTTAGTGAAAGCTCTTCAATAGATAGCGTTGTCAGCATGGTGTGAACTTTATGGTCTGATCGGCAATGTCATCAAATTCGTCAAGGTGGCTGATGATAATGATGATTTTGTCATCTTTTAACTGCGCGATAGTACGCTTTAGTAAATTGATGGATGTGCGATCGAGGTGATTGGTGGGCTCATCGAGAACCAGTAGTGTATGGTTCGTATAGAGCTCGCGGAGCAGTGCAATTCGCCGGGCTTCTCCCCCCGATAACGCACCGCCACATTCGCCAACCTGATAGTTTTCCGGGTCCTTCAGCACCGGTAACAGCTGCCGTTTCAGTTCGGGGTCGCCGTCACTCCATTGCTGTTCTGCCGCAGGGTGGCCGAATAGTACATTGTCTTTGATCGTGCCGCCGAACAGGGTCACATGCTGATCAATCAAGGCTGTTTGATGGCGCCACAGGGACAGTTCCGGCCAGGGTGTTGGCACACCGTTAATACACAGCTCACCGGCATTGGGCGTTAAATGGCCCAGCAGAATACGGGCCATGGTGGATTTCCCCGCGCCATTTTCACCTTTCCACAGATAAATATTGCCCTGCTCGAGACCGAGCGATGTGTTTTTGATGACTGGCTTATCGGGATAGCTGAAGCAAACGTTGCTCAGGACAATCGACTTTAGCGGTTCTGTGGCACACGAATAGGCGTTTTCGTGCTCGCGGTCTGACTTTGTGGGTTTTAGCTCGGAGGGCAACCTGAAAAATCTGTCGAGGGTTATAGCTGCCTCTTGCGCATCCATAAAGCTGAAAAGTGCGGTGCTTAGCGGTTGTATATGGCTTTGGATAATGCTCAGCAGGAACAGCACAAGCACAAACTCCTGAGCGCTGAGTTCACCACTTTGTATGAGATAAACGCCAAGAAAAAGGGTGGCTACGCGGAGTACGTTGCCGGACCAGTTAAGCCATGACTTCCAGAATAATTGCTCTCGCAGCATACGAGTGTTATCGGAGAGAAACTCGCGGGTATGGTCGTGGTGCTGCGCGGCGGTATCGGCTACCCCGCGACCCATTTTGAATAATTCAAACTTGTCCAGCAGGGCGACTGCCCAGCCATGTTGCCGGCGCCAGGCCGCCTGAAAGGCGACCAGCAGCGGCCGTGTTTTTTGTTTGGTGGTAATACCCAGCAGCGCAATCAGGCCCATGCCGACCAGACAAAATATCACCATGGTTGTACTGAGCCATGCGATAAAGCCCAGCATCGCAAGCACAATAATTGTGCTGATCAGCACCGAGTCCAGCAGTTTGCTGATTCCCTGGCGAATACGCCAGAAGTCGGACATCAACAGATCGTACAAATACGCGCGTTTGGATTGTTTAAAGGCCAGCCACTGCAAACCGGCCAGTTGACGATAGAGTTTGTCGCTCAGCCTGAGGCAGGCCGCATCAATGATTGCGAAGTTATAAAACGCCTGGCGCCACGCCAGCCATTGCGCGAGCGAAAACACAACGACAATACCGGCTATTTCAACAAAAAATGGGCCATCGAAGGCTGTTGGCAGCGGCTGGATGGCACGATAGATCAACAGGGGCCAGCCAATCGATAAGCCCGTCTGGAGCAGGCCCAAGAACAGGCTGCGGTAGAGTTGCCCGTTGGGAATGGCGCGCAACACAGACAACGGTGTAAAGCGAAATGAGTCAGTCATTACCGGAAACTTGTCTCTTGCTGTTCAGGTGCAGCCTGATCACCTTCAGGTAGTCAACGGCAGAGACACCGTTGGTCATGTTGTTGTCGTGGATACGCCGAAAAGCCAGCACATCGGGAAGGACGACATGTTTAACGTTGTGAGTTTTACAGCGGTTAAACCATTCGATGAAATCACCCATTTGCAAAGCTTCATTAAACCCCCCGACACGGTCAAAAAGGCTGCGCCGGCACAGCATCGAGGTTTTGTTGATGCCTGCTAGTGGCTCAGGACGCGCACGGTATGTTGTATTAAAAGCCGATTCGTCATCAAACTCTTGCAATTTTGTGAAGCAGATGTCGAGCGACTGGTCGGCAGTCAGGACAGCGAGCTGGACCTGTAGCTTGTTGGTCGCCCACAGGTCGTCACAATCAAGAAAGGCCAGCCAGTCGGCCTCAGTGTGCTCCAGGGCTGTATTCAGTGTAGCGCTCACCCCGCAATGTGGACGATCGACAAAAACAAGGTTGGGCAACTGCCCGGTGAGCGCCAGAATTTTCTCCCGGCTGCCGTCGGTGGAACCATCGTTGACAACGATAATACGAATATTCTGGTGAGTCTGTTTGCAGGCACTGTCAATGGCTTCGCATACAAACCGCTCGCCATTGTAAACCGGAATAATAATATCGATTAATGGGGCGTTAGCGTTGTTGTCGTCTGTCTCTGTCATCGCACCAGTGCCCCTTTCTTGCGCTGCGATTGGCGACGAAGGACCTCGAACAGGCCCGCACGCATTTTGTCGCTGGCGTAGGTGCCGTTATTCTGGTGCCACCATTTTCTTAACAAGGGGCGCTCAATATTGGCCTCCTCAAATCCGGCATTGCGTAAATTGACGATCAGCTCGGTATCATCGCCAGCCACCAGGCTGGAATCGAACCCGCCGAGGCTGGCAAGAACATGGCTGCGGAGCATCAGTGCACTGGGTACAAATGACCGGTGCTCATCGGTGGGGAGGCGTAACAGGTGTCGGGGCAATACAAGTTCTTCCTGAGCATGCAAAGTCTGATTGCAGGTGACCCAGCCGACATAGGGGTGGGCGTTTAAATACGCCACCTGTGCGCTGGTTTTGTCTGCTTCCCATTCATCATCCTGATCAAGGAAGGCGAGGTATTTACCCGACGCCAGTCCTGCACCTGTGTTGCGGGCCGCTGCCACGCCCCGGTTGGGCGTTGTTACCAGGGTGGCAGTTGGATAGTGCTCAGAAACCAATTGGCGGCCGGCGCCATCATCACTGGAACCATCGTCCACGACGATGAGTTCAATCGATTCATAGGTTTGCTGTTTTACGGTGTCGAGTGTGCGAACAATCGTTTCGGCACCGTTATACAGCGGGATAATGACGCTGACCAGCGGGCGATAAAACCGCCGGAAGTCGTTTATTTGGGGCAGGGGTCTACTCTGTGCGGTCGCTCGTCTTCTGCGCAGGGAATGGCGTAATACGTTCAGGAGATCCAGCTCCTGTGGGGTTTTCTCCACCGACATGTTGTTGCCATGAACATGGTAAATCAGAGTCGCCTCCTCCAGTAACACGATGCCCTGTCGCTGTTCTCTCAGTAGCAGCCACCAATTCACATCTTCGCTATAGCGCAGATTCTCATCAAACGTCATACCGCTATCAAATACCTGTCTCTTGACGAGAATGGCACCCAGATGCACATGGGTAATCTCCTGTGTCTCCGGGTCAAAAAGCATGTTCGGCATGGGCGTGCCGTTGGCGGCGACATAGCGGACTTTTCCGCCAGCGACGCTGGTGTCGGGGTCATCCAGGTGTGGCAGTAGCAACGTCAGTTTGTTCTCGGGCCATTCATCGTCGCCGTCGATAAAACTGATCAGCTCACCACTGGCGTGTTTGAGGCCCGTGTTGCGGGCCGCCGCCGGGCCACGATTTTCCTCATGATTGAGCAAAATCACCTGTGGATACTGACCTTTGATATGTGTCAGTAGCTCATAGCACTGTGCATTCGAACCATCGTTGATGAGGATGATTTCAACAGCAAGCTGCCCATGGCTGATTTCAGCCTGTTGCAGCACCGAGTTGATCGCCCGGTGTAACTCTTCGCCATTGTTGTAAACAGGGGTGATGACACTAAGCATTCATTGATTCCTTAATCGCTCGCCACACGTTCAAAAGACTCGGTTAGCAGGTTCTTATCCGACCCTAAAAGCCATTGGTAGCAAGGGACCGCGTTAATGACCGTGGAGATTTTGCTGAAGGCTTCGGCACGGTGGTGTGGCAAGTGATGCAACGTGGTGGGTGCAATGCTCATCAGTGCTTTGGCTGCCGAGACGGCAAATGTGGTCGATTGAGCGACACCGGGAGAGGCAATGCGCGGCACCAGTATGCCGACCAGATCTGCACTTTCCAGCAGCCTGTCAGGGTAGTGTTCGCCAATATGTAGGATGGCCTTCTGGTCCCGATAATTCTGGGGGTTTCGCAACTGACTGTGCAAATCAGTGAATCGCTCATCAAAATTATCATGATTGATTTTCGCGGACTGATACAGGCTGTGTACTTTAAATGGCGGTTTTGTGCGCAGGACGACATAGTCATCGCCCAGGTAATATCGACCACTGAGCAGGAGCTGCAGACAGCTGGTGGATTTTCCCGAGCCACTCGGGCCGGGAATAAGCCAGCCGCGCTTTCCATCTTCAGAGATGGCACCAGCGTGCATCAGCTGCAGGTCCTGATCGCGGCTCCACCAGTGAAAAATAATACGGAATGAGAATGTCATCTCCCACCAGGGCACCTCATCCGGATTGATGACCCAGTACAGGCCAATGCGCCTGAGCCGCGAGTACAGAAAAACCTGTCTTAGCCAGGGTTGGTAAAAAATCTGCACATCATTCTGGTCAAGGGTGGCGGCGTATCCCTGGCCGTTAAACAAGTCCATTGGCGGGGCTTTTAGCGGGGATGTTGTGCCGCTGCTGTCGGCATAGAGGATAGTGAGATCGGCATCCGATCCGGACTCGCTGGCGAGGTGCGCGAGCGCAGGGAGGAATTGAGCCCGCAGTATCGGGGAGTGCGTTGCCAGATCAACGATGTGGCCACCCAGGTCAAGCCTGTCACGATAGCACAGGGAATCCCTGTCCAGAAGTGCCAGCGTTTCCTCGAAATAGTCACCGAGATTGAACATCGTCGCGGATAGGGGCTCAGTTACGTGGCTTATTCTCTGAGCTCCCAGCCGTCTTCATCCACATCGTGTATCGGGTCAAGTAGCAGCAGATCCTGCATATCAGCGTAGCGGTTGAGCTCTGAGCGTTTGTACTCTTTCGCCGCCGTTGCGATGCCCAGTGCTGCATTACTGGATGCTCTGTCAACCACCAGCTGTTCATTGATCAACTCTTGCCAGATACTCGAGAGCTCAGCCATGGCCGTTGCACGGTGCTCACCCAACGACGCGCAAATCGTTGCGATGGCGGCGTCAGGGTCATCACACGGCAAGGCCTGGATCAGGCCAGCAGCAATGCCCTGAACACTGTAATAAAGCCCGCTATCCAGGTTCGCGATAATACATTCGTCTTCAAAAGTCTCTGCTGCAACTTGTTGATTCAATGTGAAATGGTGCATGGTCTATGAGTGTTCCGTTATAAATATTCGTTATTGACCAGATTTTACACGCAAAGCCTGAAGTTGACGACCTGGCTAACTGGACAAAGGGGGAGTAAGAGGGTGCAGCAAAAGAGGTCAGTAAAAGGGGGGCAGTAAAGGGGTTAGCAAAAGAGTAAGAGTGCAGTGAAAACTGAGAGTCATCCCTTTTACACTGATACTGTCGGTCGACTGCCAGGTGGGTCAAAAACTACTTAACATGGGCTGCCGACAGCATCTGCGGATGTGTCTTGCCATGAAAAAACATATAACATTTAATCCAGTGAAGGTACGATTGAACAGCGCAACGACTGTAGAGCCCGACCAGCATCTACTCGTTAATTGAACCAGGGAACGGTGACACAGCCATGATCGAATGCACTTTCAAACAGACTGTTGAGATAAACAGCCTTCCCCTTTTTCAGAAAAAACAATGGTCATCCGTACATTACAGGCCAGCCTGTTTGTATGCCCGCCCGGACAATAAAATAAACAGCAAAAATAACAAAGGGTTAAATAATAAATGGTCACCACTCTAATATATTAGAGTGGCCGCCTTTTAATAATTATTATGAGGCCGAAGGCCTCATTA